>OOBX01000002.1_pt1 | contig 914290 bp, 801 predicted proteins | sample 1671021 | NCBI WGS metagenome assembly OOBX01 (sample SAMN06348114, study PRJEB24527) | human gut metagenome | biome: human gut; feature: ankylosing spondylitis patient; material: feces | host: Homo sapiens | place: China | collected 2015-10 | reverse complement strand
GCGGGGGAAGCCCGTGGGAGAGCAGGGCGCCGCTGACCGGTGGACGGCACTTTCAGGTCGGTGCGGAGCGGGGCCCTCGGGGCCCCGCTCTTTTTTGCTTGTCTTTTCAGTATGTCTCTGCTGAGCGTCTGCTATCGGCTCCATGTCGCCTCATCATTCCTCTTAAGCCGTTACAATATTGCGGATATGTGTTATGGCTGGGAGGTGTGTTTATGGCTCGCGCTGGTATTGGCGTTGATATTGTTGAGATTGCTCGTATGGAGTCCATTCTTAAGAGGACTCCCTCTTTTGCTACTCGTGTTTTTACTGATGAAGAGCGGGCGTACTGCGAGTCTTCTAATCGCCCAGCTGCTCATTATGCCTGCCGATTTGCTGCTCGAGAGGCTGTCTTAAAGGCTCTTGGCACAGGATTTAGCTCTGGAATTGGTAGACGAGACGTCTCTGTTTCTCGTGACGCTTCTGGAAAGCCCGTTGCTGTTCTTAATGGTCGGGCTCTTGAGATTGCTCAGGATCTTGGAATTGTTGAAGTCGCCATCTCACTCTCATTCACCAATGATGTAGCCGTTGCAAATGCTATGACAATTACCGAAGATGCTCGACCTAAGCAAAAGCCCGATAGGGAGTCGGAAAAGGCCCGTATTGCACGCTCGTTTAGAGAGGCTAAAAGCGTTCTAGAGGAACTTGAGCGTGTTCAGGATGCTGAGCTTGTATCTATATCTGGAGAATCTCAAATCACGGAATAGGAGAATTGAGATGAAGCCGGTTTTGAGTACTGAAGAGGTTCGTCGACTCGAGGACCTTATCGAAAAAGAGGGCACTTCAAAAGCGGAGCTCATGGAGCTTGCCGGAGAGTTTGTTGCGAGCCTTGCCGAGGCTCGTTCCCCTAAGAGCGTTCTGGTTCTTTGCGGATTTGGCAATAACGGTGGTGATGGGTGGGTCGCCGCCGACATTCTTAGTCAAAAGGGTTCCGACGTCCATGTTGTAACCCCCGTCGATCCCGATGAAATTCCAAGTGCGCTGGCTCGTCATGTTGCTCGTCGAACTGCTGGACGTGACGTCGCTGTTCATGTCGGGCCTTCGCGTGATGAACTTGTTGAGCTTATTGAGCAATCTGACCTTGTTATTGACGCCATTCTTGGTACGGGATTCCATGGTGAGCTTCGCCCCCCGTTCAATATTTGGATTTCCGCTCTCAATGAGATTGGCGCCTCGGTGATTTCGGTCGACGTGCCTTCTGGTCTTGATTCTGAGACCGGAGAGCGCGCTGAAGCGTGCGTGCGCGCTGATTTGACTGCGACCATGCTCGCGCCCAAAATTGGTCTTTATAGTGGCGATGGTCCAGAGTTTGCGGGCGAGCTTGTCTGCGGAGAGCTGTACGACAACCTTGACGAGGTTATTGGCGAAGTAGACCATGCGGCAGAGTTTGTCGACCCCGTTGACATGGCTGATTTTATTGAGCCTCTGCCCGGCAACATCGACAAGTACTCTCGCGGATCGGTGCTAGTTGTCGCGGGTTCCGCGATGTACCCTGGAGCTGCTATGATGGCTGCCAAGTCTGCGGCCCGCGCGGGCGCCGGATACGTTACCGTTGCAGCTCCGGATTCCTGTGCCAACCTCATTCGTCTGGCGCTGCCCTCTATTCCGGTTGTCGCCATTCCCTCTGATTCCCGTGGTTCATTTGGGGCGGCTGCTCGTTCCGTCATCTGTGAAATCGCTCCAAAATACGATGTTGTTCTGTGCGGTCCTGGCATGACGACGGCATCGGGTTGCATGCAAGTGGTCAGCGGCCTTTTGGAGAGCGATGTGCCTCTAATTCTCGACGCCGATGCGTTGAACTGCCTGGGTCGTGGCTCTATTGACGGCATCGATAAAACTCCTGAACTGCTTCGCCGCAACGGTGCGCTGATTTTGACGCCGCATCATCGCGAGCTTTCTCGTCTCGTTGCGGGAGACCCTGTTCATGACCTCCGCAGCGCAATCGAGGCTTCTCAGCGCATTTTATGGGCTTGCGGCTCGGATAACATGCTTGTTATTGCCAAGGGGCCCACAACTGCTGTGGTTGGTGTAGATAAGGTGCTGATCCCCACGGCTGGGCCCACATCGCTTGCTACCGCCGGTTCTGGAGATGTGCTAAGCGGCATTATTGCCGGCATAGTTGCAACGGCGCATGCTCGGTCTGATGCATGGCCGGAGTTTGGCGCCTACGCCGTGACCGTTCACTCTTATACGGGGTTTGCGGCGGCGGCTGAGATGGGCGAGCGCAGCGTGATAGCAACCGACCTCATCGATGTCATTGGTCAGGCTTTGCAATTGGTAGAGGACGAGGCGATGCATGCCCTTACGGGGCTGGGTACTGCGGCTTCCAAAGGAGAATAGCGATGCCTAGTAGCAAAGAGCCCGCAACTCGTTGGGCGTGGGTAGAGATTGACCAGGGGGCGCTTCGCCGCAATACGCGCGCATTTAAGAACCTTCTTGGATATGGCAAGCGTTTATGCTGTGTGGTCAAGGCTGATGCGTACGGTCACGGCGCCGTGCAGTGCGCCAAGATCATGCATGCTACCGGTGCGGACATGTTCGCGGTCGCCACGGTTTCCGAGGGTGTTCAGCTGCGCGAGGGCGGAATCAAGTCTCCCATTCTGGTTCTTAACGAGCCGCCAATCGACGCCTGCGATACCTTGCTTGAATATCAAATCATGCCGTCGGTCTACTCGTCCGAATTCGCCCTTGCCTATGGCGAGCGCGCTGTGGAGATGGGGTGCGTGGGCAAGTACCACATGGCTATCGAAACCGGCATGAATAGGATTGGCGTGCACTTTACCGACGTGCTCGAGTTTAGGCGCGAGATCGACTTCCATCGCGGTATCGAGTGCGATGGCGTGTTTACGCACTTTGCCACAGCAGACGATCCCGATGGCTGGGATTATCGACTGCAGTGCACGCGCTTTAGCGAAGCCGTCGCCGCAATGAAGGATGCGGGTTTTGAGTGCGGCATTGTGCATTGCAGCAACACCCCGGCTTCCATGCTGGATCATTCGATGCAGTTCGACATGATCAGAGCGGGAATTGGCTTGTACGGACTGCAGCCCTGCGAAAAGAGCGCCCCGATCATGCCGCTTGAACCCGTTATGAGCGTCCGCGCCCGTGTGACGCGCACTATTCATCCGGCGATGGGCGAGGGAGTGGGATACGGTTTCACATTCCGCGTTCCGCGCGCCCGTGTTCAGGTGTGCACTATTCCCGTTGGATATGCAGACGGCTTGTCCCGTACACTGTCCAACAAGATGGATGTTCTCTATCGTGGACAGCGGATTCGCCAGGTGGGCAATATCTGCATGGACCAATGTATGGTCGCAATCCAGCAGACGCCGGCACGGCAAATGCCCGAGGCGGAGGTGGGCGACCTGATTACCATCGTTGGCAAAGACGGCGATGCGGTAATTTCCATGGACGAGATGGCTCGCTTGCGCGGCACCATCAACTATGAGGTTGCCTGCGGGTTTGGCATGCGGCTCGAGAAGGTTTATATCTAGGAGGCCCCATGGGCGTAATGCATATTCCTGGGCATGACAATCAGGCCCCCCGCGAGGTGTCTTTGGACGAGATTCGCGCGGTGCTGGGCGATTGTCGGCTGTGTCCTCTGTGCGAGACGCGTAACAACATTGTCTTTGGAGTGGGGAACCCTCAAGCGCGCGTCATGTTTGTGGGAGAGGCTCCGGGTAAGAACGAAGACCTGCAGGGTGAGCCCTTTGTGGGCAGGGCGGGGGAGAATCTTAACGGTATCCTCTCTCTAGCTGGTCTTGCGCGAGAGGATATCTATATCGCCAACGTTCTTAAGTGCCGTCCGCCGGCAAATCGCAATCCCAAGCCCGACGAAGTGCTGGCCTGTTCCCCGTTTCTGCGCGAGCAGATTCGCAGCATCTGGCCGGACATCATCGTTACGCTAGGTAATCCTGCAACGCATTTTGTGCTGAAGACGGAGATAGGCATTACCAAGCTTCGCGGCAGGTTCCATCAGATGGGTCATTTTGTGGTAATGCCCACGCTCCATCCTGCGGCGGCCCTGCGCAACCCGGCTTGGCAGGAGTTGCTGGAGGCGGACTTTAGAATGCTGGGCGATTATCTCGCTCGTCACCCACAGGATGAGCAGCGGGATGCCGCGGTTCATTCAGATGCGTTGCCCAGGCTTAAGGAGTAGCGGCTATGTCATTAACGCGAGAGGCCGGGTGCCGCTATCAGAGCGAGTCGGTCGAGGATACCGAGCGCTTTGGAGAACTGGTCGCGGCTTTTCTGAACGAGGGCGATGTTCTCATTCTCACCGGCGGGCTTGGTGTGGGCAAGACTCATTTCACCAAGGGCGTGTCGCGCGGTCTGGGTGATGCCCATCCCGTGACCAGTCCAACGTTTGCACTGATGGCAGTGCATGACGGCGGCAGGATTCCGCTTTTTCACTTTGACCTGTATCGTTTGGAGCATGCCTACGAACTCGAAGACACGGGCATCTTTGACGTGCTTGGCTACGAAGGCGCGTGTCTGCTCGAGTGGGGCGAACAGTTCCAAGATGAGCTGTGTGATGAATACCTGTCCGTGGTGATCGAACGTCAAGGGGAGCACCGGCGTTCTATTCGCCTTGAGCCGTTTGGGAAGCGGGCAGAGGAGCTTGCGGTGCAAATTGACGCCGCGATGAAAGGCGTTGCCTAGGGTTGCGGCGCCATAGGAACAGGAAACGGTTTGAAACCATGTTAGTAGTTGCACTTGATACCTCGACGGATATGCTTGCCTGCGCGTGCGCAGAGTGGACGGCGACCCCGGACGGCGGCGGCGTTGAACTTCTGTCTTACCAGGACCACATGTGCCGCCGTCACGCCAATGTGGAGTTGGTGAATACGGTCGACGCAGTTCTTCAAGATGCCGGTGTGTCTATGGATAAAGTGGGTGCCGTGTTGGTTGGGCGTGGTCCGGGGTCGTTTACCGGCGTGCGCATTGGCATCTCTACGGCAAAGGGACTTGCCCGTGGCGCGGGCGTGCCCCTGTACGGGGTGTCCACGCTTGATGCTTCTGCATGGACCGCGTGGCGCGCCGGCGTTCGCGGTTTACTTGGTGTGGCGGCGGACGCCATGCGCGGCGAGGTGTACCCCGCGCTCTATAGCGTTGATGAGGACGGGCCGCACCGTCTGTTTGAGCGCGAGCGCGTTGTCAAGGCAGCCGTCGCCGTTGAAGAGTGGTCTTCGCGTCCGGACTGCGGCGAGCTGCAGATCACGGGAGACGGCTTGGTGCGCTATGCCAAGCTGTTTGAAGGTGCCGGCCTGATGGAGCGCGTTCTCGATCGCGAGCTTTGGTGGCCCTCTGGAGAGGGTTTGCTGCTTGCCGCCGCTAGCTCCAGGGCAATGCTGCATGATCAGAGCGGCGACCCTGCGCAGGTTTTGCCCGTATATACCCGCTTGTCCGATGCAGAGGAGAACGAGCGCAAGCGTCTTGGTCTAGCCCAGAGCGCGAAGAGCGAGGTCACGGGCGTTGCGGACGAGCTTGCCGGAAGACACCTGCAGTTCCGTCCCATGGGGCCCGCGGACGCAGAAGCCGCCGCCGAGCTCGAAGCGGCGTGTTTTGCCGACGCGAGCCACACGCCCTGGTCTCCGCAACAATTTATGTCCGAGCTGGCGTCGGATGCCGCGGCGCCCCGTTCCTGGTGGGTTGCGCATGACAATGGCGAGTTGGTGGGTATCGCGGGAGGCATGGCGATCGATACCGACGTAGAGATCCTAGATGTCGCGGTGGCGCCGGATCGCCGCCGTCAGGGCATCGCGCGCAAGCTGCTCTCCCATGTGAGCTATGATGCCCAGATGCTTGGCTGCACTACTGCATCGCTTGAGGTCGAAGCGAATAACGGCACGGCGATCGCACTGTACGAGTCGTTGGGCTTTTCCCGCAGCGGAGTGCGTCGCGGCTACTATGGGACTGGCGCGGATGCGTGCATCATGACCGCGACGTTGCCGCTGGTATTGCCGGTGGACGCTACGTCTCCGGAGCCGACTGCTGCCGCTTCTCGTCCGTGGCCCCTGCCTGAGCCGCGGCGAAGCGACGCCGAGCGCAGACTTTTGGAAGAGAGCTCTTTGGTTATGGCTATCGAGAGCTCGTGCGATGAGACCGCGGTTGCCATTATCGATGCGGCGGGCAGGATGCTCGCCAACCAGGTGTCAACGCAGATTGACTTCCATGCGCGCTTTGGCGGCGTTGTGCCGGAGATCGCCTCGCGCAAGCACGTCGAGGTAATCGTGGGCGTGGTCGATGCCGCGCTCGAGGAAGCTGCTGCCTCTTTGGGACTGGCAGATCCTGTTGCCCCCGGCGAGCTCGTCGCCGTTGGTGTTACGCAGGGTCCCGGTTTGGTTGGTGCGCTGGTTGTGGGCGTTGCCTTTGCAAAGGGCTTCGCATTTGCCGCGGGCAAGCCGCTTATCGCCGTCAACCATCTGGAAGGCCATCTGTACGCCAACCTGCTGACAACACCCGACCTGGAGCCGCCGTTTATCTTTACGCTGGTTTCTGGCGGCCATACCATGTTGGTGCATGTCCGCGCGTGGGGCGATTACGAGGTACTGGGCGAGACGCTGGACGATGCCGTGGGCGAGGCCTTCGACAAGGTCGCCAAGGCGTTGGGGCTGGGGTATCCGGGCGGTCCCATCATTTCGCGTTTGGCCGAGGACGGCGATCCCAAGGCGATTGATTTCCCCCGCGCCATGATGCATAGCCATGATTACCGGTTCTCGTTGTCGGGCCTTAAGACCGCGGTGGTTACCTATATCGAGCAGGAGGCCGCAGCGGGCCGTACCATCCATCTTCCCGACCTCGCGGCGTCCTTTGAAGCGGCCGTGTTCGACGTTCAGTTCAAGAAGGCTTGGGATGCGCTCAAGCAGACGGGTGCCAAGGAATACTGCCTTGGCGGAGGCGTGGCGGCCAATCCGCATCTGCGCGAGCTCCTTGTCCGCAAATTGAGCCGCAGGGGCGTCCGCGTGACGCTTCCCCCGCAGCATGCGTGCACGGACAACGCCGCCATGATTGCCGAGGTCGCTCGACGTAAATACCGCGAAGGCGATTATGCCGGTTTTGATATGGATGCCGATCCAAACATGACGCTGTAGAGTCGCTGCGATAGGCTACTTGTAGGAACCGCTTCTCACACTTGAAACGAGACGTTTACACGCCCGCAATGAAAGGGAGCGTTATTTGACTGCATCTAGATAAAGTGACAAACTGGCTTATCGTTCCACGAGGGAGTGGTAGCGCATCCAGTGCGCACGTTTACGTAAGAAAGTTGTTAGAGCCATGCAGCAAGCCCAGCTAATTATTATCAGCATTATTAGCTAACGCGGGCACGCATGCTTTGGCTTGCCCGCGCGATAGCGGGCGGCTATGAGTGGTGCAAGGGCCGTCGAGATGAATCGACGGCCCTTGTTTTTTATGGCTTGGACGAGTTTCTTGGGGGAAGGAGCTTCTATGAATGGAGTTGCAGTAATCGTAGTCGCTGCGGTTGTTTTGGCCGCTGGCTACCTGGTGTATGGCCGCTGGCTCGCCAAGAGCTGGGGCGTGGACAACGCGCAGCTGACGCCGGCGCGTCGCATGATGGACGGAAAGAACTTCTCTCCGGCCTCCTGCTTCACCGCGTTCTCGCATCAGTTTTCGTCGATCTGCGGTGCGGGTCCCGTTACGGGCACTATCGTCGCCATGATGTTTGGCTGGCTGCCCGTTATGCTGTGGGTGCTGGTGGGCGGCATCTTCTTTGGCGCCGTGCATGACTTTGGCGCCCTGTACGCCTCGATGAAGAACAACGGCAAGTCGCTTGCCCAGCTGATCGAGAAGTACATCGGCCGCACGGGTCGTCGCCTGTTCCTGCTGTTCAGCTGGCTGTTCTGCATCATTGTTATCGCCGCGTTCACCGATATGGTCGCCGGTACGTTCAAGACCGTCGTCGATGCCACCAGCGGCGCGGTCGATTACGCCAAGTCCTATGCGGGCGGCACCGCTGGTACCATCTCTATGCTGTTTACCTTTGTGGCCATCGCTTTTGGTTGGGGCTGCCGCAAGTGGAACCTCACCGGCGCTAAAGAGTTCGCCCTCGCCGTTGTTTTGATGGTCGCTATGTTTGCCGTGGGCATGCAGTTCCCCGTCTACTTGGACAAGATGGGCTGGTTTGCCGTCATCATGGTGTACCTGGTCTTCGCTGCCGCCATGCCCATCCAGACGCTTAAGCAGCCGCGCGACTACCTCACCAGCATCATGATGCTGGTTATGATCGCTTGCGCGGTGGTTGGCATTGTGGTTTTGGGCGCTGCCGGCAAGGCAACCATGACCGCCCCCATGATCGTTGACGGTGACACCCTTGCCGCCCTGTCCGCATCTGGCAAGAACGTCTTCCCGCTCCTGTTCGTCTCCGTCGCTTGCGGCGCTCTTTCCGGCTTCCATAGCTTGGTTTCTTCCGGCACTTCGTCCAAGCAGGTCGAGAAAGAGTCTGACGCTCTGCCCGTTGGCTACGGCGCCATGGTTCTCGAGTCCTTTGTTGGCATCCTCGCCGTCGTTATCGCCGGCATCATGTTCAGCGATCTCAACACCGCCGGCACCGGCGCCCTTAACAACGGGGTCGCCGCAACGCCCTTCCAGATCTTCTCTCAGGGCATCGCTCGCGGCATGACGTCCTTTGGCGTGGATGCTACCGTTGCAACCGTCTTTATGACCATGTGCGTTTCCGCCCTCGCCCTTACGTCCCTGGACGCCGTGGCTCGCATCGCCCGTCTCTCCTTCCAGGAGTTCTTCGCTACCACTAACGATGCCCTCGCTGCCGAGGACTCCTCGTCCGCGACCGGCTTCATGAAGGTTGTCACCAATCCCTGGCTTGCCACCGCGGTGACTCTGGTTCCGGGCCTTGCTCTCGCTTTTGGTGGCTATGCAAACATCTGGCCCCTGTTTGGTGCTTCCAACCAGTTGCTGGGCGGCATGACCATGATCACCATCGCGGTCTTCTGCAAGGCTACGGGTCGCAAGGGCTTCATGCTCTACGTTCCCGTTGCGTTCCTGCTTGCCTGCACCTTCACCTCGTTGGTCCAGAGCGCGCTTGGCTGCGTGACTGCGCTTCAGGCGGGCGGCATGGCCGTCATGGCCACTTCTGGTTTGCAGTTGGTCTTTGCCATCCTTCTTATGGCTCTGGGCATCATGGTTGCCTACAACTGCCTCAAGGAGCTCTTTACCAAGGAAGCCGGTAGCATGCCGGACGAAGAGCCCGAGTGGTCTGCTATGGGTACCGCTGCCTACAAGGCCGGCGAGTTCAACGACCAGGAGTCCGTTGACGGCGCCACTGCCAATGCCTAAGGCTTGCTAGAGCATCTTAGATTTCTCCAACACATAGTTGTGAGTCGGCGGGGCCGGCATCGCGACCAGGGAGATTCTCCCGGTAACGCGATGCCGGCCCCGTTCTTATTTTGCAGTGCGTGTTTCGCAGCGTGCGCTTGCCGTTGCGCTAGCGAAGGTACTCGACCACGTCTGCAAAGGGGCGGCGAAGCTTGGGGTGCGGACGATGGCTGGGGTCGTGGACGCCAAACTGCACCAGGACGGATACACCCCACTCCTCGGTATCGATGATGCCGCTGCCTGCCAGCACTCGTTCGAGCTCGGGGAAGGTGCAGCCCTCGACCGGGGTTGCGTCGATGCCCATCACGGCGGCGGTGGAGAGCATGTTGGCAAGAGCGATATAGGTCTGCTTGGACGCCCAGTCAAAGAGCGCGCGCTTGGGATCGAGGGTCTGCGGACATGTTTCAAGGACGCGCAGGTCGCGCTTCTGGAAGGTCTGGAACATCTCCAAGCGAGCTTTCTCGTCCTGAGGGGAGAGGCCCTGCACGTTATGGCAGATGTCATGCGTCCATTCGCTTTGAGCGGTAAGGTTCTTGCGGGCAAGCAGAATTACCGTGCGGTCGGCGTTTTTCTTAGCGCCCCAGGAGCAGTCGAGCAGCTGCTGGAGCAGTCCTTGATTCTCGACCACCAATAATTTCCAGGGCTCCATGCCAAAGGAGCTGGGGGAGAGTCGCGCCGCCTCGAGAATGGTGTTGAAGTCGCTGTCGCTTATGTGGCCCTCTGGGGCATAGTGTTTGCAGGTAAAACGATCCTGTAGCGCCTTGATGAACATATCGCCGCCGTGGTTTGCCATGATGCCTCCAATAGATGCGGGTGGATGAAAACAAGTTGCTTGGCTTGTACCCATGCAACGGCGTCAGCGGGGCGATTGCGCGTTGTATTGCACTTTTTTAGCATCGGCATTGTTCGCGTTTGCGCGAAAAAGAAAACAGGTCAAAGCAAAAACATGCTTTGACCTGCTATTTCTTAATGGCTGGGGCAGAGGGATTCGAACCCCCGTAACCGGCACCAAAAACCGGGGTCCTGCCGCTGGACGATGCCCCAAGACAATGGAATAGTGTAGCGTACTTTAGGCGCTAAGTGCGTCGCAAACGCCATCAAGCAGACGGATTGCAAGAGTTTGTGCGTCACTTGAGGTAAATGTGCCGTAGCGGGTGAGCCCGGTGAGCTCAAAACGCACGCGTGCGGGCTTTTGCGTCGACGCGGCGATCGCGGTGCGGATGCGCTGGGACAGGTTGGTGCATTCAGCCAGCGTGATAGTGGCCACGGGGGCTGCGGACTCGGGCAGCGGCTCGCTCGCAAGGACAAAGATCACGTCCATGTCCTGAGGCTCTTCAGAGTCGTACAGAACCACGCCGCTGTTCTCGGTGGTGGCAGACGCGATATTCCAAATGCGCGAGGCGATGTTGCGGGCGATGGCGTCCTCGCCGCCCACGGCAACGTTGACGTGCTCAAGAACGCTTGCTGCGCGGGCAAAGCCGGAGCGAGCCTCGGAGTCGATGTTCACCACGGAAGGCTTGTCCTTCCACACGTGGTGCAGGCGCTTGATGTAGTTAAAGGTGTCCTGAAACGCCATGCCGTCTGCAAAGAGGCCCACGTTTTCTTGGAACTGCTGCAGCGCCGCCTCGGTATGCGGACCAAAATAGCCGTCATCGATGCCGCAGGCAAAGCCAAGCACGTTGAGCGCTTGCTGCAACGCGCGTACATCCGCTCCGTGGAAATTAGGGAGGCGCAGGTAGAGTGTGCGGTCGCCCAGTTTGTACGATGCATCGACCAAGGCGTTCCAACAAACGGAGTCGACCTCGTCCCCCGTGGCAAGACCGGATACAACGCGGAAATCTGACACGGCCTTTGCGGTGGAGGCGCCGTAGTCGCTACCCTCGAGCTCATGCTCGTCGATGGCGTAGCCAAGCGATGCCAGGCGCGTCTGCACGTCTTCGACGGCAGGGCCCTGCATGCCTTGCTTGATCGAGTCCATCGAAACCCCTTCCTATGGTGACCTTGCCCTTGTATGAAATCGTCCATATAAAAGGGCGAGGCGGAATGCTCAGTGTTTGCGAATCGGTCCGCCTGTGCATGGTGAACCAACCTACAGTGTATCAATTATGATGCGGGCATATGTGTTCTTGCCGTTCAAATCTTTCGCAAGCCTTAAGGTGGCTTTAAGGCGGGTGGCGGACCGACGCGTAGGAAAATAGTCGACAATTGCGTTGCATGATATGGTTGGGGCGCATTGCGCGCATCCGGCTTTTCATATGAGGGGGAACCGTGGAACGAGTAGCTGCAGCTTCAACGCGCAAGATGTTGATTGTGGACGATGAGCGGGACATCGCGGCGATGCTGGCCGATTATTTTTCGATGGAGGGCTATGAGACCGTTGTGGCAAACGACGGCTCCGCGGCCCTTGCACGCGCTGAATCCGGTGCGGATATTGTGCTCCTCGATGTCAACATGCCCGGCATGGATGGGTTTGAGGTGTGTCGCCGCCTGCGCGAGCACCTGGCCTGCCCCATCATTTTTCTTACCGCGCGCGTGGAGGATGTTGACCAGCTGGACGGGTTTGCCGCCGGCGCGGACGATTACGTGCTCAAGCCGTTTTCTCTAGAGGTCCTGGGGCGCCGCGTGGCAGCTCATCTGGCGCGTGAAAACCGCGTTCGCGAGCAGGGCTCTTCGGTGAAGTTTTTTGAGCGCCTAACCATAGATTACGGCATGCGCACGGTCGAGGTGCGCGGCGATCGCGGTGAGGCGGTGCCGGTCGAGTTGACGCGAACGGAGTTTGACATCATTGCGCTGTTGAGCAAAAGCCCTGGAAGGGTGTTTGACCGCGACCTTATTTACCAGCGCGTTTGGGGCTGGGACGCAACGGGAGACTCGTCCATTGTCCGCGAGCACATGCGCCGCGTTCGCAAGAAGCTGGCGGGCGCCGGCGCGGGCGATGACTGCATAGAGACCGTATGGGGCGTGGGTTATCGCTGGGTGGCCAAATGAGGCGCGTGCTGCCAAAAATGAACCGCCGGGGCGCGGGCGGACATCGATCGAAGGAGGTTGGCTCGCCTCGTCCTAGTAGGCTGAAGCGCCTTCGCGCGTGGTGGGCCTCTCGCCCCCTCGCGGTGACGTTTGCCGTGTACCTGGCGTGTTATCTGGTTGTTGCGACCGCGCTTACCATGGTGGTTATAAGCGCGTTTGACCGCAGCGACTTTATTCAGTATTACGAAGTTGAATTTGAGGACCAGGGTGGGCGCGTGACGCACGCGGCGGTTGATTCAGGTCCCTATATTTATGACGAGGAGCTAAATCAGCTGGTTCCCGCCACGGAAATAGACGTGCCGGGCGATAACCCCTATGCCGTGTTTGTGAGCGTGGACGAGCAAAGCGTGCCGGCGTATACGCAGGATGGCTCCAGCGATAGGTACCGTGAGGTGTATGCGACGCTTGAGATGCTTGAATCTGGCCAGATCGAGCTCTATGACTGGGGCCTTAATTACAACGACCAGTATCCGCAGGAAGACGTGCTGAGCGACTACGATGACATCACCGCGCAGGTGCTGCCAGAATACGATCGGATTAACCGCGCGGGTCGCGTGGACTCCGTCGCGATGTTTGAGGCGGCGACGGGCATAGACTTTGCCCAGGCGTTTGGCGCAGGCAAGACGTCCAACGTTGCCTACTATGCCGACGCCATAAGGGTTGCAGAGCCGGGCTATACCATTTTGAACCTATTGATAGGCGCGTCGCCATTTGTGATTTACGGCGGCCTGGCCATCATCATGTTCCGCCGCTTCTACCGCGTGCACATCGCCGAGCCCCTGGATGATCTTTCCGGCGCCGCTCGCCGCATTGCCGCCCAAGACCTCGATTTTTGCATTCAGCCGGTGCAGGGCAAGGAGCTGGGCGCTCTTTCGGTCACGCTGGAAGACATGCGAGCATCGCTGCTGGCGGCTCAGCGCGAGCTATGGCGCACTGCGGAGGAGCGCCGCAGGCTCAACGCGGCGTTTGCACATGATCTGCGTACGCCCGTGACGGTGCTAAAGGGCACGGTCGAGATGGCGCGCCTGCGCGAGGCAAAGGGCGAGCACATGGACGAGGAGCGGCTTGAGACGCTTGCGGGGCAGGTTGGGCGACTTGAGTCCTATGCCAACGCTATGAGCGGATTATCCAAGCTTGAAGACAGGGACGTAGTTCGGACTTCGATAGGAGCCGAAGAGCTTGGCGACGAGCTATTTGAGCATGCCGCCGACATCGTGTCGGCCCGCGGCGAAGGGCTGGAGCTTGCGTGCAAGCGCGGTCTGCTTGAGGGGGATGCCTGCGTGGACGTGGCGCTTGTCGAGGAGGTCATGGGCAACGTTCTCAACAACGCGTGCGGGCATGCGGCGGGAAGCATAACCGTGGCGGTGTCTTGCGGCACTGCGGCTGGGGGCGCCGCGGCCGGCGACGGTGGCGATGGCAGCGCGGGCGATAGGATGCTTGTTGTGGCTATTGAGGACGATGGACCCGGCTTTACACCCGAGGCGCTGCACCGCGGGTGCGACCCCTTTTATAGCGATCGCAAGTCGGCGGAGCACTTTGGCCTAGGCCTCAACGTGTCGCAGATCCTCGTCCAGCTACACGGAGGCAAGATTGAGCTAGGCAACGCGCCGGATGGCGGGGCTCGCGTGACCGCAACGTTTGACGTCGGCGCGTTTTCATAAGAGCGCGAGGACGTTCGGACGCGGTTTCCTACGGGATTCAAAAAACTATTCGACCGTTGACAAAGAGTTGACAGGCGGATGCGAACCTAATGATAAGGAAGATGTTAGGGGAGGTCGCCATGATGCCTGTGAATGGTTTGGAGCCGGAGCCCGCGCTGGGCAGTGTGTTGTTTGCCGAGGGGGCCGAGACGGCCTCGGGCGCAGGTACGGGCGCGCGAGGCGCGGGCGATGCCGGGCGCCGGGGCGGTTTTCACCTGCGCCGTTGGCATGTGGTATGCGCACTGGTGATTGTTGCCGCCTTGGTGTTGGGCCTGTGCTGGCGTTATTTGCCAGACGTATACGCATGGCTTTCTAATCCCGATGCCGTGCATGCGTACGTGGAGCAGCATGCGGCTCTCAGCCGCCTTGCCATCATAGGCGTCAATACGCTTCAGATAGTGCTGGCGTTTTTGCCCGGCGAGCCCATTGAGCTGGCAAGCGGCTACGCCTTTGGTTTTTGGGAAGGCACCGCGGCCTGCCTGGTGGCAAGCGCGGTGGGGTCCTCGCTGGTCTATTGGGCCGTGCGCCGCTGGGGCTGGAAGGTTATGGGGTTGTTCTTTACCCGCGAGCAGTTTGAGCGGTTTAGCTGGCTTAAAGATGCGCGCAAGCTCGAGCTCATCATGTTGGTGATCTTCCTTATCCCGGGTACGCCCAAGGATTTTCTCACGTATTTCGCCGGCCTTACGCGTATGCGTTTTGGCGCCGTTTTGGCGATTGCCACGGTAGGCAGGATTCCCTCTATTGTGACATCGACCGTTGCCGCTTCTGCGTTTGGCGCGGGCGATTACGGCATCATGGTTGTCTCGATGGTGATTGCCGTTTTGCTCGCGGGCCTGGGCGCCATTGCGTATAGGTCGCTTGAGGCGAGAGCCCGCCGCTAGAGGCGCGCGGGTAAACGCTTACTTCGCCGTGCCCTGGTCTTTACGCCCGGCTTGCCATGGGCGCGTAGGATAGGGCCACGGCAAGAATGCCACGGTGCGACGAGTGCTGTGAGCTGCGTTAAGGGGATGAGAAGATGAACAAGCTGCGCGCGTGGGGCGACGTAATGATGGATGAGGACGGCGTCGAATTTGACGTGCTGCCCTTGCTAGAAGATAAAGGTGCCCTTGCTTCTGCAGCAATTTGCAGCGTGATCTTGGTGGCGCTGCTGGTCTCGCAGCTTCTGTAGCGCAAAAGCGAGGGCGGAAAAGTCGGTAAGAACCAGGGCGTAAGCCTAAAAGCGGGCCGGATTGCGCGTGCGCAGTCCGGCCCGCTTTGTGATTTGGGCGGTTTGGATGGATGCGTTGGCAGTGGTGCCAACGCCTGAGGCGACCCTGTTAGCTCAGGCGTTCGACAAAGAAATCCGCCATGCTCATGAAGAGCTCCTTGCAATGGTTGTCCAGTTCAATATTGGCGAGGAGCTCCTTTGCCTGCGCCGTGAGTTTGAACGAATAGTCGCGCGCAAAGTCTATGGATCCCGCCTCCTCGAAGATCTCGACGGCGCGCGAGAGAACCTTGGGGTCTGTGGCGCCGGATTGCAAGATCTGCACCAGCTCGTCGCGGTGGCTGCTGTGGGCGAGGGCGTGGACGGCGACCAAGGTGCGCTTGCCCTCGGTGATGTCTGAGCGGAAGTCCTTGTTTCTCGCCTCTTTTTTGCCCACCAAGTTGAGCAGGTCGTCCTGAATTTGGAAGGCGAGCCCTGTGTTAAGGCCAAAAGCGCGCAGCGCCTCTACCTGTTCGTTTGAGCCACGGCCAATGATGGCTCCGCATGCCAGGGGCGTGGCGCCGCTGTAGTAGGCGGTTTTGAGCGTGGCCATGCGCAGGTAGTCATCGACGGTGAGGTCAAAGCGCTGGTCGCGCACCCAGCCAAGATCGAGCGCCTGGCCTTCGATGGTGCGCGTGGTCATGTCGACAAGCTCGTGCAGCAAACGGATCTTCATGTGGTCGTCAAGCGAGTCATCGTCCAAAACGCTGCCCGTCACCAATGAGAGGGCGAGGTCGCCGCAGTTGATGGCAATGCCCTCGCCCTCGGTGAGGTGCATGCATGGTTCGCCGCGTCGTAGCTGACCGTTGTCGGCGATATCGTCATGGATAAGGGCGGCGGACTGAAAATGCTCGATCGCGGCCGCCGCGCTGATGGCGGCGTGGAAGTCTCCGCCCACCGCCTGGCAGGCAAGCATGCAGATAAGGGGGCGGTGACGCTTGCCCGCATTTGCCGAAAAGCGTCCCAGCGGTGCGTAAAGATAGGCTTCGATGTCGGCGTTATCGGTTTTGTCGGTAAAGAACGACACCAAATGCCGGTTGATTTCTTCAAAGTGTCGGTTGAGGAAACCGGTGAACGGGCTAGGCACGCTAAATCAGGGTCCTTTGCATAAATAGCTTGCTTAAACGGGCAGGTGGACGGACTGGCGAGAATCGCTGTTGGCTCTACTACGCGGTGGCGAAGCCGTCGGGGTTTTTGGACTGCCAGTTCCACGAGTCGCGGCACATGTCATCGATACCGTACTGAGCCTTCCAGCCCATTTCGCGCTCTGCCTTGGAAGCATCGCCGTAGACGGCGGCAACGTCTCCACCGCGGCGCGGGCAGATCTTGTAGGGCAGCTCGCGGCCGCATGCAGCGGAGAACGCACGGACAACTTCGAGTACGGACGTGCCCTGGCCGGTGCCTAGGTTAAAGATCTCAACGCCCTCGCGGCCGTTCATCCAGTCAAGAGCGGCGACATGGCCGGTTGCAAGGTCGACAACGTGGATGTAGTCGCGCACGCCGGTGCCATCGGGGGTGTCGTAGTCGTCGCCAAAAACCTGGACGGCCTCGAGCTTGCCTACGGCGACTTGCGCAACATAGGGGACAAGGTTGTTGGGGATGCCCTTGGGATCTTCGCCGATAAGGCCGCTCTTATGGGCGCCGATGGGGTTGAAGTAGCGAAGCAGCACAACGTTCCACTCGGGGTCGGCGGTGTGCAGGTCGGTGAGCATCTCCTCGATCATCCACTTGGTCCAGCCATAGGGATTGGTGGCGGGCTTCTTGGGATCGGTTTCGCGCACGGGCAGGCGGTCGGGGTCGCCGTAGACGGTTGCGGAGCTGGAGAAGATGATCGACTTGCAGCCATGCTGGCGCATCACGTCAACAAGTACCAGCGTGTTCTCGATGTTGTTGTGGTAGTACTCAATGGGCTTGTGAACGGACTCGCCCACGGCCTTGAAGCCGGCGAAATGGATCACGCGGTCGATGTGGTGCGCGTCAAAGATGCGGTTCATGGCGTCGCGATCAAGAACGTTCGCCTCGTAGAAGGTGAGGCGCTCCGCGGCCTCGTCGCCAGCGATCTGCTTGATGCGGTCGACGGCGATGGGGCTGGAATTAGAGAGGTCGTCCACGATGACAACCTGATAGTCCTTGGCAAGGAGCTCGACCACGGTGTGCGAGCCGATAAAGCCGGCGCCGCCGGTGACGAGTACGCAGGTATCCTGAGGTGCAAGTTCTTGAGACATAGGTCCTCCTCTGTGTTTGCACGAACTCTCAAAAGTATAGCGCACTGCCTGGGGCGGCCGTTCATCCGTTGGGTGTTGATGAATCTCGTCCAAGGTAATCCGAAGAGGGTGCTCCTGGGGTATCCTTATGCGACAGGCAGTGTTCGACATATCATTACACATTAAACGGAGTCCATATGTCACAGCCCACCATGCAAGCGCCCCGTAACAAGGCGGGCGAGATTTGCGCACTTGAAAGCGACCGGCTTGCCATAACCCGGCGCAATGCCATAAAAGCGCTGTTTGGCGCGGCGGCAGCGGCAACGCTGTTCGCCAGCCCCATGCGCGCCTTCGCTACGCCCTCTGCAACCAAAGAGACCACCGATGCCCTGGCTGCCGCCCAAAAGAAATTTGAAGAGGCACAGCAGCAGCTCGATGACCTTTCCGATCAATTTCAGACGTTATCTGAGGAGCTGGACGATACTATCGGCCAGATCGAGGACGTCAACGGCCAGATCGATGACACGCAGGAGCTGATCGAGGAGAAGCAAGAGGAGCTTGAGGAGAAGCAGGGCGAGCTGGCCCATCGTGTGTCGAGCAGCTATAAGGCTGGCGATAATCGCATGCTGGCGCTGCTGCTTTCGTCCGAATCCTTTAGCGATCTGCTGTCCAAGACCTACTACATAAACAAGGTGAACGAAAGCGATCAGCGCGCCATTGAAGAAGTGGTGCAGATCCAAGAGGACCTAAAAGAAACCAAGGCGGAGCTGGAAAGCCAGAAGGTTGAGCTTGAGGGCCTTAAAGAACAGCAGACCGCGCAGCTGCAAAGCATGAAAGATAAGAAGGACGAGGTCCAGGCGTTGCTTGATGGCCTTGACCAAGATGTAAAGGACCTTATCGCCAAGCGCGATGCCGAGATTCTCGCCGCTGCGAAAGCGGAGGAGGAGGCGCGCCGCGCTGCCGAGGAGGCCGCTAAACAGCAGGCATCTGGCGGCACCACGAGCATTCCGGGCGACGGCCAGGGATCGTCCAGCGCGGGCAACCTACAGCAGCTTGTTGTGGCGTGGTGCAAGAAGACGCCGTCCCCCGGCGCGGGTCTTTGCGCCTGGTGGGTTTCCGACGTGTTTGAGCGCGCGGGCCTGGGCAACGTTCCCGGTAACGCGGACGATATGTATAGCAACTTCTGCACCAGTTCTAAAAAGTCGAACCTGCAGGTTGGCATGATTATCGCGGTCTCGTCCCACAGCCATACATGGGCGGGCAGGATCTACGGCCACGTGGGCATTTATGTGGGCGATAATACCGTAATGGATAACGTTGGCTATATCCGCAGCATTAATGTGGACGAGTGGATCAGCTATTACGGCGATATCGTGACCCCGCGTTGGGGCTGGGCGAACGGCAACAACCTCGCCGGATAGCAAGGGTTTCAAACGGGTGGCGCCCCGCCGTCCCCCTAGATGCGCGCTTCGCGGAGCATCTAGGGGGACGGCGGGGCGCCTTTGTGTTTGATGGCTTGCCGGCGTGGTGCGTGGTGAACTTGCGGCGTACTGTCGGTGTTGGCGCGTGTTGTACTGGGCGCCTGCACCGGGTCTGGATGCTGTGCGGCTAGATGCCGAGTAGGTTGATGACACACACGCCTGTCAGGTAAACCAGGCACGCCGCGGCGAAAGGACCGTCCGCGCGCGGGGAGAAGCGCATCTCATGGTAGTGGGTGCGGGAGGCGTCGCCGGTGTAACAACGGGCATCTAGCGCGCGGCCAAGGTTGTCCGCGTGGCGCAGCGCGCTTGCAAACAGCGGTACCACCAGCGGCACGCATGCGCGTGCGTAGGCCAGGGCGCCTTTGTTCTCAAGGTCTGCCCCGCGTGCGGTTTGCGCGGCAACAATGTTGTCCGCCTCTTGCGCGAGCGTGGGAACAAAGCGTAGCGCGATGGACAGCACCAGCGCTCCCTGGCTTACGGGAACGCCCAGGCGCTCTAAGGGCGCGAGTAGTTTTGCCGCGCCATCGGTAAGCGCCGTGGGCGTGGTGGTGAGCATAAGCAGCGACCCTGCGATAAGCAGCAAAAAGAAGCGAACCGTATAGAGAATCGCCGCCTCGACGCCGCCGCTAAAGATGCGGATGGGGCCAAAACCAACAAGCTCCTGGCCGGTTTGCACAAAAAACAGGTTGATAAACGATGTGATAAAGAGGAAAAGCGCGATGGGCTTGATTTGGGATAGCAGCCGGCCCGCCGGCACGTTTGCCAGCGCGACGCATGAGCCCACGGCAACTCCCGCTATGGCGAGTCCGGCCAAGGAGTGCACAGAGAAGCAGCTCGCCATAAAGGCGACGGTCGCCACAAGCTTTGCCCGCGGGTCGAGGCGGTGGATGGCGGAGTTGGCAGAATAGTATTGGCCAATGCTAGCGCGCAGCGCCATGGGGCAGCACCTCCGTAAGAGACGCAGCAAGTTCATCGATGGTGAGCGGGATGTTTTCGGCGGCGTTAGCGGACGAGGCGGCAAAAGAGAGTCCCATGCTGGCAAGACGCTCTGCGAACGCTTGCGCGCTTGGGATGCCTATGCTTTCCAGGGCGTCTGAGCGGGTGGTGAAAACCTCGCGCGGCGTGCCGTCGGCGACGACGCGCCCGTGATCAAGGATGACGACGTGGTCTGCAAGCTCGGCGACATCGTCCATAGAATGCGTGACAACCAGCAGTGCGGTGCCCTGTTTTTTAAGGTCTTGCAGCAGGGCGCGAACGTGCTCGCGGCCGCGGGGGTCAAGCCCCGCCATGGGCTCGTCAAGCACCAAGACGGACTGGCGCATGGAAAGGACCCCGGCCAAGGCGACGCAGCGTTGCTGGCCGCCGGAGAGCGCGAAGGGCGATCGACAGAGCAGTTCCTCTGTAGGTTCAAGACCGGTTTTAGCGAGAGCGCTCGCTACGCGTTCACGAACCTCGTCCTCGTCCAAACCCAAATTATGCGGGCCAAACGCAACGTCCTCATAGACGGTTTGCGCAAAAAGCTGGCGTTCGGGCAGCTGCGACACGTAGCCGATCTCTTTTCTAAGGCGCGGACGAAGTCGAAGGTCTGCGGTGTCGATGCCGTTTACCTTGACGGTGCCGGTAAGGGGGACTTTGAGTGCACATGCGAGCTCGACGCTGGTTGATTTGCCCGATCCGGTATGGCCTACCAGGGCGGTTAGGGAGCCCGGCGCCAAAGAGAAGCTCGCGCTATCCAAGGCGAGCGGCCCCGAGGGACGCTTCTTGGCGGGGCGGCAGAACCCGCGCCGGTGCTTTTTGCGGGCAGATGCTGCCTGCGCGTAGTCATAGGTGACGCCGTGAAAGGCGATGGCCAAGGCGGAGACTTCGCGGGACAGGGGCGCGTTGTTGATGCCGGCTTCGTTGCTTGACGGCGTGTGGTGGACGAGGCCTTGCGGTGCCATGGACGCAAGGGAACGGGCAAGTTCGTCTTGATCCGCGGTGAGGGGCGCGTTGATGCCGATGTTGCGAAGACGCTGGGACAGGCGCATGGCGAAGGGGAGCTCCAAGCCAAGCTGGTTGATACGTTCATGGTGGGCGAAGACCCGCTGCGGCGTCCCGTCCAGTGCGATTTGTCCATGGTCCAGCACTATGGCGCGGTCTGCGAGCAGGGCATCGTCCATAAAATGCGTGACGTGAACCACGGTGATGCCGCGGCGCTTGAGCGAGCCCACAATGCGCTGGATCGACTGTCTGCCGTGGGTGTCGAGCATGGCCGCCGGCTCATCGAGCAGCAAGATCTGCGGATCCATGGCGAGCGCACCGGCGATGGCGACGCGCTGCTTTTGCCCGCCGGAAAGATCCGCGGGGTCTGCTTGCGCCAGGTGGCCCATGCCCACGGCTGCCAGGGCGGCATCGACGCGCTGGACAATCTGCTCACGCGGAACGCCCAGGTTTTCCGGGCCAAAGGCGACGTCATCCGCGACGATGCTGGTGGTCATTTGGTCTTCTGGATGCTGGAACACCATGGCTGCCCGCGTGCGGATCGCCATGGCGTTAGCGGGATCCAGCGTGCTTTTGCCCAAAACGCGAACGTCTCCCGATGTGGGCAGAATCAGCGCGTTGAGCAGCTGGATGAGGGAGGACTTCCCCGACCCGTTGCTGCCTAGAATGCAGACATACTCGCCCTGAGCGATAGAGAGCGTGATGCCGCGAAGCGCTTCTACGGGCTGCGCGGTAGGGGAGGGGTAGCTGAGGCGTACGTTGTCTAGCTGGATGATGGGCGAGCTGTGCATGGGATGCTTTCTAATGGTGAGCAAAAGCTGCAACGGACAAGCGCGGGCACGTTGCGGTGTGGTCGCGCCCGCGCTTGCGCAAGGCTGGGCTTGCGTGGAGTTTATGCCTTGCTGGAGTGCAGGACGTTCATGCAGGGGGCCAGCAGCACTTGGCCGGCAACCACGTTGATGACCATCTTAAGGGTGTTGAAGGGTAGCAGGATGGGCAGGATCATGCCCGCTACCTGCTCCATGGTGACGGCGGTGTACAACGGCGTCACCACCAGGTTGAGCGCGCAGGCGGCGACGATGGACAGCGCGGCGCCGAAAACCATGCCCGCGATGGAGCCCGCGCGGGTGTTGCCGGACTTGGCGTAGATAATCGCTGTGGGGATGATGAGGCAGCACGTGGAGAGCATACCCATGGGTGCGCCAAAGGGGTCGAGGAAGACGCGCGGCAACCAGGACAGGATGGCGACGGCGGCGCCCAGCTTGGGGCCAAACGCCAGCGCGGCAAGCAAGCAGACGATGCCCGAGGGGTCGTACATAAGCCAGGGGGCCGCAGGGAAGATGGGGATTTGGATAAAGGAGAGCGCGAACGAAGCTGCGGTAAACAGCGCGGCAAGGACGATTCGCTTGGTATCGATAGAGTTGTTCATAATGGGAGACCTCGTTTCTCTCATCCGGACTATACCGTCGGCCCCGGATTCGCACCGGATCAACCGCTTGCGCGGCTCGCGGGCTTGTGGATGCGCGTTTCGCATCCATTTACCGCCGGTGGGGAATTTCGCCCCGCCCTGAAACATATGCGAGGCCACTATACTCGCTTGATGGAGTCATATGCAAGGGGCTGTGCGCTGGGTATAGTTAAGCTGCATAATTCAAGCGACATCAAGGCGGTGCTCATGCACGATTACGAAAGTTTCAACCCCGACCTTATTTGCGCCCTTGCCGGCGTGGTGGGCGAGGACAACGTGCTTATGGTGGAACCCATGAAGCTGCACACCACCTTTAAGATTGGCGGACCGGCCGATTTGCTGGTGAAGCCCCAGGATCCCCAGCAGCTGGTGCGCGTGCTGGACACCTGCACATTTGCCGAGACCCCCGTTACCGTGGTTGGCAATGGGTCGGACTTGCTGGTAAGCGACCGCGGCATTCGCGGCGTGGTGGTGCTGCTGCGTGAGAACATGGCGGACGTGCGCATTGAGGGCACGCGCGTTATTGCCCAGGCGGGTGCGCTGCTGCGAGACGTGGCGCTTGCCGCCGCGGATGCGGGGCTTTCTGGCCTGGAGCCCCTGTGGGGGATTCCGGCTACGGTGGGCGGCGCGTGCTTTATGAACGCCGGCGCCTACGGCGGCCAGACCTCCGACGTTTTGGAGTCCGTTGACGTCTACGTGCCCAGCAAGCGCGGGCAGCGCGGGTCGGTCTGCACGTTGGACGTGGACCAGCTCAACATGGGATACCGCAAGAGCCGCGTGAATACGGACGGGCTCATTGTCCTGAGCGCCACCTTTAAGCTGACACCGGACAGCCCGGATGCCATTCGCTTTGCCATGGATGATTTCCAGGCGCGCCGCGAGGAGAAGCAGCCCTTGGACATGCCGTCCGCCGGCTCCACCTTCAAGCGGCCCGAGGGATATTTTGCCGGCAAGCTAATTATGGACGCAGGCCTTCGCGGGGCGAGCGTGGGCGGCGCGCAGGTGTCCGAGAAGCATTGCGGCTTTGTGGTGAATACCGGTCGCGCCACGGCGGCGGACGTGTGCGCCTTGATCGCCCATATTCAAGACGAGGTAAAGGCGCAGTTTGGCGTTGACCTTGAGCCTGAGGTAAGGCGCGTGGGCGAGTTTGACTAGCCGGCGCGGCCGCGGGGCTTGCGGGGGCGCGCCTGCGAGATGGGGCTTGCGAGATGGGGCTTGCGAGATGGGGCCTAGGACTCGAAGCTGGTGAGCTCTTGCCAGCGCGAGCTCTCCGCATGGCTGCCGTCGGGTTTGATGAAGTAGGCGGCGGTGTCTTGGTGGGTGTCTGCCAGGGCGCCGCCGTTTTTGCTACCCGCAACAAACAGTGTGGTGGAGAGCGCGTCTGCGGTGGTGGATGTGGGGCAGGCGACGGTCACGCTGGCGGTATCGGTTTGGACGGGCATGCCGGTACGGGGGTCTAGGATGTGCCAGTACGTGGTGCCGTCCAGCTCAAACGTGCGTTCGTAGAGACCGCTGGTCACCAACGAGCCGCCGGAGACATGGGCCGTGCCCACCACGGTGCTTCCGCCGGGGTCGTTGGGATCGCGGATGCCGGTGTTCCAGGTCGAAGCATCCGGCTTGGTGCCAAAGAAGGCGATGTTGCCGCCCAGCGAGATGACCGCGGCGGTGGCTTTGGTTTTGTTCGCCAACAGTTCGCACAGGCGATCTGCGATGTAGCCCTTGGCGATGCCGCCCAGGTCGAGTTTTGCCTGGGGGTCGGTAAGCCGAACCGTCGAGGATTCCTCGTCCACTTCCACCCCGTGCCAGTCGACGTGCTGAAGCGCGTCCGCGATGGCCGCGTCATCGGGGCGGACGCCCCTTTCAAAGTCCCATAGCGTCGAGACGGCGCCGATGGTTATGTCGAACAGCCCGTCTGCCTGGGCGCAGTAATCGAGTGCGAGGGCGATGAGCTGCGCGGTGTCGGGATCGACGGCGGTCGCAGCTCCTTGGGCGGTGTTGATGCGCGCTATGTCGCTTGACGGGCTGTAGAGGTCGAAGAGCTCGTCATAGTGCGCGCACGCTGCCGATAGCTGGGACAAGGCGGTGTCATCCCCCCACACGGTGAACGTGCAGTATGTATCGAACGCGAAAGTGGATCCGGTGGCGGGCTTTGACGAGTCCCCCTGCGAGGCAGATGTTTGGTTGGTGCTTTTGGAACATCCCGCAAGGCCGGCGGCAACAAGAGTCGCTATTGATGCCGTGGCGCAGACGGCTTGCCTGCGTGTGAGCACGGGGGCGGTGGGCGCGTTGAAACACGTCCTGGTGCCGGCGGTTTTATTGCCGGGGCGGCCGGTGGGTTTGCTGTTTACGAGGTGAAGCGGCTTAAACATGGGTCGCCTCCTGCGGAATGGCGGAGAGCACCGCTTGGACCAGGATGCCGATTGCCAAGCCGCAAATGATTCCGGCGACCGCCAGGACGGGCGCGTTGACAAGGGCGACGGTGGGGGAGAGCACGAGCGCGACCATGATGAGCTGGCCCGCGTTGTGCGCGATTCCGCCCAGCAACGATATCGATATGGTGGAGAACAAACCGCTCTTGTGCGCCGCCACCATAATTGCCCAGGACAGCACGCCGCCAGCGATGCTAAAGACAAACATTTGCGGGTTGGCGAAGAGCATGGTCGAGCACGCCACCTTGATAAGCATAAGTATGAAGGCCGGTTTGGCCCCCATGCGCTCGAGCGCGAAGAGGACGATCGCGTTGCCCAGGCCCAGTTTGACGCCGGTGATGGTGACGGGAAGAGGAACCAGGACCTCAAGATAGCCGGCGACCAGCGCAAGGGCTGCCAGGACGCCGTAAAGCGCCGCGCGCCTGGCGGGCGATGCGGGGACGTTACTATGTGGGCGTTCGTTCGTAATCATGTTGAGTAGTATAGCTGGTTTTACGGGCTCTTCTTATAGCGACGGTTCGATTGTGCCTGGTGGCGACTAGGGCGGCGGCCGCGGTGGATCGAGCGTGCCAAATAATCGCTTAGTGCGGAAGGCGAGCTGGGACAAAAATCGACTTAGTGCGGAGGTTTGGACAAATAGTGGCTTAGTGTGGTCTCTGGCGTGTCAAATAATGCTTTAGTGCGGTGAGGGAGGGTGATAGGCAGGGTACCTTATGAATAAGGTATTCGCATCGCCAAAGCTAGAAGGATTGGGCGATATGGGCGGATGCATACGGAAGTTGCGTCGGGCGACCTTCGAACCGCACTAACGTACTATTTGACCAAACCTCCGCACTAACGCGTTTTTTGACACTCTTCCCTTTCCGCACTAAGTCGGTTTTTGGCACCGCGGCTCCAGCCCAAAAAGGGCGGCGGAAAAGATGAAAGAAAATGTTGATTACCGTTTATAAATGATTAATACTGTGTGAAAATGAGCAGTAATGATGAGACGCAGGGGCGCTCGGCGTGATCGCATCGAATACGCCAAGCTGAACCTCGTCGATGGGCGCTGCCGTGCCCAAGAGAAGGGAGGCCGGTCATGGCCATCAAGATCGAATCCGTATTGGATGAGGCGTTTCGCCCTTACGGTCGTGTGTGGAGCGACGTTCCCCAGGCGTACCTGGTCGAGCTGGCTGAAACGTTGGAGCACTCGACCCCTATGCCAGAGGGCCGCAGCTACTCCGCGAGCGACCCCGCCCTTGAGAACATGGCGTGCGCGCCCGCGCTTTCCGCCCTGTTCTTTGGCGGTCGCCCCGCCCAGCTTGGCTGGTGCAACGGCCATAACACCAAGCTCAACTGCCTCGAGTATCACCGCGCCAGCGAATTCAACTTTGGCTCGCGCGACTTCATTTTGCTGCTTGCCCGCGAGGAGCAGATTATCGACGGCGAGCTCGATACATCGCTGGTCCGCGCGTTTCATGTCCCCGCGAACACGCTGATCGAGGTGTACGGCTCCACGCTTCACTACGCTCCTTGCCAGGCGTGCGCGGACGAGGGCTACAAGGTGCTGGTCGCCTTGCCACAGGGCACAAACGGCCCCAAGCCCGCGTTGCCCCGGGGAGCCCAAGGCGGCGATGCTGCCATGCTGTGGGCCGCTGACAAGTGGCTTATCGTTCATAAGGAATCTGGCAAGGGCGAGCTTGGTGCGTGGGTCGGTTTGGTGGGCGAGAACATCGACATCGCGGACATCTTGGCGAGCGACGCCGGCGCTGGCGATGTCGCGGCCAGCTAGGCATAGCGACCCTCTCTCCCGTTGCGCGCGCATCCGCACGCGGCGCAATGTCACGCGCGTGTTACGGATGCATGGAGCGAAAATACGATAACTTTACTGTGATAAAGTTAATGGACTGGTGCTTTGCCAGTCCATTTTTATGCATCTACGTCGGCGCGAACACATGCGCGCCATTTGCTGAAAGGGGGTACCGATGACGGCGACGCCTTGGGGATTCAGAGACATTCTTCCGCAGGAGGCGCAGCTTCGCGAGGACATCGCGCTTACGGTGAAAGGCTGCTTGCGCGAGCATCATTATCTTCCGGTCGAGACGCCCCTGCTTGAGGACAAGCGCTCCCTGGAGCAGGCGGGCCGCATGGCGGACACCCCGTTCAAGCTTTTTGATGACGACGGCGGGCTGCTGGTGGTGCGCCCGGACAACACCCTGCCCATCGTTCGGCTGGTCTCGGCCCGCATGGCCTCCGGCGACTTGCCTCTGCGCCTGCGCTATGAGGCGCCGGTGGTTCGCGAGCAGCCGCGCCTTACCGGCGGATCGCGCCAGTTTACCCAGCTGGGCTATGAGCTTATCGGCGAGGGCGGCAGTAAAGCGGACGAGGAAATCGTGGGCCTCGCGCTCTCATCGCTCAAAGCGCTTGGTTTGGACGATTGGCGCATCGTGTGCGGCAGCGTTCGTCCTTTCAAAGAGGTGCTCGCCCTTGCAAACGACGCCGCGCTTTCCCGCGACGCGCTCAAGCTGGTGCATGCCAACAACTTTATCGACCTGGATGACCGCGTTGCCGCAAGCGGCGTCTCGCCGTGCGTGGCGCGCGCCATGTGCGAGATCCCTCGCATCCACGGTGGCCTGGACGCGCTCGATCGCGTGGATGAGCTGCTGGCAGATGCCGGTGCGGACGAGTGCGCGACCACGGAGCTGCGTGCGCTCTACAAGGGCTTGCTGTCGCAAGCGGAGGACGGGGACGTCCTAGCAGGGCGCATCGCCTTCGACTTCTCGCTCATGAACTCCTTCGATTACTACACGGGCCTGGTGTTCAAGGCCTATGCCGGCGGCCTGCCGGACCCGGTTGGCTCCGGAGGTCGCTACGACTCCGTGCTCGACGGGGCATTTGGAGCCGCCACCCGCGTGCCCGCCGCAGGCTTCGCCTTCTCGCTGGAGCGCCTTGAGGGTGCAACCGGTTCCGCCCGCGCGGCAGACGGTGACTACGCGGTGGCGCGCGAAGCCGCCTCGCCCCTGCGAATCGCGGTTCCCAAGGGGTCGCTCAAGGACGGCACCATAGAAGCGCTTGAGGCCGTGGGTCTGGACGTTTCCAATTTCCGCGACCCGGGCCGGCATCTCATCGTCTCCTCGCGTGACATGCGCCCCGGTGGCACCATCGGCGACGTGGAGCTGGTCATCGTCCGCCCAACCGATGCCCCCGCCTTCGTGGCGTGCGGCGGTGCGGACTGCGGCATCTGTGGACGAGATTCCCTTATCGAGGCCGATCTCAACCTGCTGCAGCTGGTCGACCTCAACTACGGCGCCTGCCGTTTCATCGAGGCGGAACCCGCGGATCGCGCCGGCTTGGCCGAGCGGGCCTATGCGCGTCGTGGATCTTTGCGCGTGGCGACCAAGTACCCGCGCATCGCCGCCGCGTGGTATGAGAGCCGCGGGGTCAACGCGGAGATCGTGTCGCTGCACGGCAACATCGAGCTTGGGCCAATCGTTGGTATGACGGACCGTATCGTCGACATCACGGCGACGGGCACCACGCTGCGGGAGAACAATCTGGTGATTACGGGTGAGCTTATGGAGTGCACGGCGCGCTTCTTTGTGAACCCTGGGCGCGCGCGCCTGGATGCCCGCGTGCTCGAGCTGGCAGATCGCCTGGCTGCGTGGCGTCGCTCGCAGGCGTAGTCGCGCCGTTCGCGCCGCGTCGCCAAGCACCGCAGGCGCTTGCGCCAAAACAAGGCAATGACTCGTCCGCGTGCGGCATCGGTCGCCGCGGACGTTAGCAAAGGGGAATAGATATGAAGACCGTACAGCTGGGCGCCGGCGAGCGCCTCACCGTCCTCAACCTCAACCGCGAGGGCGCCGTGCCGCTCAAGATCACGCGCGCCGCGCAGGACATCATCGAGGGCGTGCGTGCGTCGGGCGACGAGGCCCTTCGCCGCTACTGCAAGGATTTCGACGGGGTCGAGGTGGATGAGTTCCGCCTGCCGCAGGAGCGCATCGACGCCGCGCTGGACAATATCGACCCAGCGTTTCTGGCCGCGCTTGAAAAGGCCGCAGAGCAGATTCGCGATTTCCACCAGCGCGAGGTCCAGCAGTCCTGGTTCACCACGCGCGCGGACGGCACCATGCTGGGCGTCAAGGTCACGCCGGTGCGCGCCGCGGGTATCTACGTGCCGGGCGGTCGCGCGCAGTACCCCTCGACCGTCCTCATGAACGCCGTCCCGGCAAAGGTCGCGGGCGTCGAGCGCGTGGTCATGGTGACCCCGCCCCAGCGCGACGGCGGCATCTCGCCCTACACGCTGGCAGCGGCCAAGGTGGCGGGCGTGGACGAGGTCTATACCGTGGGCGGCGCGCAGGCCATCGCCGCGCTGGCATATGGCACGCAGTCCATTCCGCGCGTCGAGAAGATCACCGGCCCCGGCAACGCGTACGTGGCGGCTGCCAAGCGCCTGGTTTCGGGCGAAGTGGGCATCGACATGATCGCCGGCCCCTCCGAGGTGTGCGTGTTGGCGGACGCCTCTGCCAACCCCGCCGTGGTTGCGGCGGACCTTATGGCGCAGGCGGAGCACGATCCGCTGGCGGCTTGCTACTTGGTGACCTGCGATGCGCAGTTTGCCACCGAGGTAGAGCGTGCCGTAGAGGTGCTGGTCGCCCAGAGCCCACGTGAGGACATCACCCGTACGTCTTTGGATAACGAGGGCGTCATCGTGGTCGCTGCAGATATGGACGCCGCCGTCGACGCCGTCAACACCATCGCCCCGGAGCATCTTGAGCTGCACTGCGAAAACGCCATGGGCCTGCTGGGGTCCATCCGCAACGCGGGTGCCATCTTTGTGGGCGCATGGAGCTCCGAGCCGCTGGGCGACTACGTTGCCGGCCCCAACCACACGCTGCCCACCGGCGGCACCGCTATGTTCTCCAGCCCGCTTTCCGTGGACGATTTCGTGAAGCGCTCCAGCGTGATCTGCTATACCCCGCAGGGCCTTATGAACGACGCTCCCGCCACCCAGGCGATGGCGCGCCGCGAGGGACTGTGGGCTCACGCGTTGTCTGCGGGCCTGCGCCGTCGCGTGCTGCAGCAGGGCGAGGGCAGCGTGAGCACGGACGCGTTGCAAGGCGAGGACCTCACCGCGGTCGCCTGGCCGGATGACGAGGCTGCCGTGGTGATGCGGGGCGCCGCCTTGGACGCTGCTGCCCGCATGGATAAGGAGGCGTAGGTTCGCTATGGCAGAGCTTTCCGACCGCATGCGCGAACGCGTGCAGCCCCACTTGAGGGGCATCGAGCCCTATGACCCCAACTTCACGCCCACCAAAATCAACCTTTCGGCCAACGAGAACACCTACCCGCTGCCCTCCGGCGTGCGCGAGCGGGTGGACGCCGCGCTTGCCGCGACGACGCTCAACCGCTATCCGGACCCCATGTCAAACAGCCTGCGCGATGAGCTGGCGCGTCGACACGGTGTGGCGCGCGAAAATATCTGCGTGGGCAACGGCGGCGACGAGCTGCTCTTCAACCTGCTCTTTGCGTTCGGAGGCTGCGGGCGCACCATGCTCACCTGCACCCCGGCGTTTTCCGAGTACCAGTTCTTTGCAGACCTCACCCAAACGTCTGTGCTGGATATTCCTCGCGATCCCGTGACGTTTGAGGTGGACGCCGCGCGCGTGCTCGCCGCCGCTCCGTCTTGCGACGTTGTGGTGCTGACCTCGCCCAACAACCCAACGGGCAATCTCATCGACCCCGCCCTCACCCGTGAGGTGTGTCGCGTGTGCCCTGGCGTGGTGTTGCTGGACGAGGCCTACATGGAGTTCGCCGATGCCTCCGCATCTGCCCTGGGGTTGTTGGATGAGTGCTCCAACCTTGTAGTCCTCCGCACGTTGTCCAAGGCATTCGGAGCCGCAGGCGTCCGTTGCGGGTACGTGGTCGCCGCGTCCGACATCATCGATGCGTTCGCTGCGATCCGCCAGATCTATTCCGTCAACGTGCTTACGCAGGCGGCGGCGTTGGAGATGGTTAAACAGCGCGAGCGGTTTTCGTCCACCGTTGCCACCATTTGCTCGGAGCGCGATCGCATGTACGCGGCGCTATCTGAAGATCCCCGCGTGACCGTATGGTCCAGCGCCGCCAACTTCTTGCTGGTCCGCATGGCAAACGCCTCCACGGTTCGCCGGCGCCTGCGCGATGAGTTCTCGATTCTTGTCCGAGATTTCAGCGCCGCCGCCGGACTCGAGGGGTGCCTGCGCATCACGGTGGGTACACCACAGGAGAACGACGCCGTGCTCGCGGCGCTTGATTCGCTGTTGCGAGAGGAGTAGCCATGACCATTTACAAGAAGCCCGTCGCCAATCTGGAGAAGCCGCGCGAGGCCTACGTGCACCGCACCACTGGTGAGACGGATATTTCCATCAAGCTCAACTTGGACGGAACCGGTGCTTGTGACATCGCTACCGGCGTGCCGTTCTTTGATCACATGCTCAACGCGTTTGCCCGCCATGGCCAGTTTGACCTTACCGTCAAGGCAACCGGCGACGTCAAGGTCGACGCGCACCATACCGTGGAAGACACCGGCATTGTGCTGGGACAGGCTTTTGCCCGCGCATTGCAGGACAAAGCGGGCATCACGCGCTTTGCCGACGTGTGCATTCCCATGGACGAGACCTTGGTGCAGGCCGCTGTGGACATTTCTGGCCGCGGCCAGGCATACTGCGATCTGCCCATCCCCACCCAGCGCGTGGGCTCGTTTGACACGGAGCTGGCGGTTGAGTTCTTTTATGCCTTTGCGCGCGACGCCGGCGTGACGCTGCACGTGCGCGAGCTTGCGGGCGAGAACTCCCATCACATTATCGAGGCCGCGTTCAAGGCGGCCGGCCGCGCCATGCGCTTTGCGTGCGAGCTCGACCCGCGCGTGGTGGGCATCCCTTCAACCAAGGGTTCGCTGTAGGAGGTACGCATGGACGCGCCTAGGATTGCGGTGGTCGATTACCACAAGGGAAACCTGTCGAGCGTGGTGCGCGGGCTTGCCCGTGCGGGCGCCGCCGCGTATGCGACGGATAATCCGGATGAGATTCGCTCTGCAGAAGGCCTGGTTTTGCCCGGTGTTGGCTCGTTTTACGATGCGATTGCATATATGAGCGAGTCCGGACAGGATCGCGCGGTGATGGATGCCGTTGCCAACGGCGCGCCCTTTTTGGGCATTTGCCTGGGGCAGCAGCTGTTATTTGAGCGTGGGGACGAGGGTGTTCCCGTGGCGGGCGACAACGAGGGCGCGGGCGGCGGCGCCGTTGCCGTGCCATGTTCCGACGATCCCGGCTGGCGCGGCGACGGCCTGGCCCCCGGCACCGTGTTCGAGGCGGCGGGCAGGCGCTGGGTGCGCGGCTTGGGTTTGATCGCGGGTTCGTGCACAAGGCTGGACGGTTCGCGCCTCAAGGTGCCTCACGTTGGTTGGGACCAGATTCACCTGGTGGGCGCCGGCGCGTCGGGATCGGCCTGTCCTCTGTTCGACGATGTGGCGGAGGGCGCCAATGTGTACTTTACGCACAGCTATGCGGCGGACCAAGATGCCGATCCCGCTGCGGTCGCCGCCCGCACGCATTACACGCGCAGCTTTGCTAGCGCAATTTGGAAGGGCCGCGTGTTTGGGTGCCAATTCCACCCGGAGAAATCGTCCGCACACGGGCTACAGGTTTTGCGCAACTTCGCAAGCATTGTCGCCGCTGCGCGCGACGGCGAGTCTTATATGGTTGCCGGTCGCGTTATGCAGGGGTTCGTAACACGCCAGACGGGCGATGGGGGTGAGGTAGCATGATTGTCTTCCCTGCGATCGATCTTATCGCGGGCCAGGTGGTCCGCCTTGAGCGCGGAGACCGCGCGCATATGAAGGTGTACTCGTCCAGTCCCGTAGAGGTGGCCGAGCACTTTAAGGAGCAGGGTGCCGCGTGGCTTCACGTGGTGGATCTTTCTGCCGCATTGGAAGAGGACGAGGAGGCGCGCGAGGCAAATGACCGTGCTATCGAGGCGTTGTGCCATGTGCCCGGCCTCTCGATCGACGTGGGCGGCGGCGTTCGCTCGCTGGCGCGCATCGACCAGCTTGCAGCGTACGGCGCCAAGCGCATCGCTCTGGGCACCGTGCTGGTGCGCGAACCTGGTTTTGCGGAGGTGGCGGCTCGTGGTTTTGGCGAGCTTTTGGTTGCTGACGTTGCGGCGCGTGACGGCCAGGTAAAGGTGAACGGTTGGCGTGAAGGCGTTGGCCGTAGCGCTGAAGACGTGGTGGGCGAGCTGGCGGGCTTGGGCTTTAGGCACCTGGTGTTTACCGATATCGCACGCGACGGCATGCAGACGGGCATCGATGTGGATGTCTATCGCCGTATCGCCGCGTGCGCCGGATTTCCCGTGGTGGCTTCCGGTGGCATTTCCACGCTGGACGATATCAGGGCGCTCGCCGCCGCCGGCGACAACGTGGTGGAGGGCTGCATCACCGGGCGCGCCCTGTACGAGGGCAACTTTACGCTGGCGGAGGCCCTTGCCGCCGCAGGCGACGCTGCAAGCGCGAGCGCCCCGGCGGCAACGGCTGGTGACGACGCGGATTCCTCGTCCACGAAAGGCGGGTGCGTATGCTGACCAAGCGCGTGATTCCGTGCCTGGATGTTAAAGACGGGCGCGTGGTAAAGGGCATCAACTTCGTATCGCTGCGCGATGCGGGCGACCCCGTTGAGCTTGCGAGCGCGTATGATCGCGAGGGTGCGGACGAGGTCATCTTTTTGGATATCACCGCGACTAGCGACAACCGCTCGACCACCATCGATATGGCGTCGCGTGCGGCGGACGAACTCGCCATTCCCTACACGGTGGGCGGCGGTTTTAGGGACCTCGCGGGCATGCGGCGCATGGTGGCTGCCGGCGCGGACAAGGTGTCGCTCAATTCGGCGGCGGTGAAAAATCCCCAGCTCATCACCCAAGGTGCGGCGGCGTTTGGCAGCCAGGCGGTTATCTGCGCCATCGACGCCAAGCACGTGGGGGAGCCGGGACGTCCCGGGGCCGACAAATGGGAGGTTTACGTAGCGGGCGGTCGTACACCCACGGGGCTCGACGCGGTGGAGTGGGCCTGCGAGGCGGCGCGCCGCGGCGCGGGCGAGATCTTGCTGACCAGCATGGACCGCGACGGTACCAAGGCGGGCTTTGATCTGGCGCTAACCCGCGCGGTTGCGCGCGCCGTGCCCGTTCCCGTGATCGCGTCGGGCGGCGTGGGCGAGCTTGAGCACTTTGCCCAGGGCATTATCGAGGGTGAGGCGGACGCGGTGCTGGCTGCGAGCGTATTTCACTTTGGCACATTTAGCATTCGCCAGGTCAAGGAGTACATGGCTGCCCAGGGAATCCCCGTTCGGCTGGATTTCTAACGTGCGGGGGCGCTGGTCGTGCGCGGCATGCGTTAGGGCGGTGCGTGATGCCTGCCGTGCGCGCGGTGCTCGCCGGGGCGTGCGGCATTCGGGGGTGCGTATCGCGCGAGAGAAAGGAGACGACATGAAGGTCGAGGATTTGAAGTTTGACGCGCAGGGGCTGATTCCGTGCGTGGTGCAGCAATATGATACGGGCGAGGTTCTTATGGTCGCCTGGATGAATGCTGAATCCGTGGCGCTTACGCTTGAGACCGGGACCACATGGTTTTGGAGCCGCTCTCGCCAAGAGCTGTGGAACAAGGGTGCTACCAGCGGCAACATGCAGCAGCTGCGCGAGCTGTTGGTGGATTGCGACGCCGACACCCTGTTGGCGCGCGTCGACTCGCCTGGTCCTGCGTGCCATACCGGCAACCGCACCTGCTTTTTTAGGACGTTTGATAACGAGGATTAGCGCGGCGCGATCGCGGCGGCGACGCATGGTGATGAAAAGGGAGGAGCCGGCATGGGAGTGCGCACGGCTAACGTACAGGACGGAAACATAGGGCAGACCATGGAGGGGCTGGTCGCGACAATACATGGTCGCCGCGAGGCTTCGCCCGAGACCAGCTATACCGCCAAGCTGCTGCAGGACGAGGAGGACAGCCTTCTGAAAAAGGTCATAGAGGAGGCGGGCGAGGTGGTCATGGCCTGCAAGGACAACGACCACGATCACATTCGCTACGAGGCGGGCGACCTGGTCTACCATCTTCTGGTGGTTCTCGAGCGCTACGGCGTTACCATCGACGAGCTGGCGGGAGAGCTGAACGCTCGCATGAAGTAGGGCGACGGCGCCCTGCCGCACCTATTGGGGCCGGTAGCGCGTTCCTGCGGAGCGGGCGAGCGGGCGAGCGGCGGGCGGCGAGGGCGTTCCCGCGCTGTGTCAAATAACGCGTTAGTGCGGAGGTTTGGTCAAATAGTGCGTTAGTGCGGTCTGGAGAAGGTTCAGCGGGCATTTCTTATGCATCGGGCGTGCTCATCCAAGCCATCTAGCTCGGATGATGCGAACTCCATATTCATAAGGTACCATTGCTATACCTCATCCGTACCGCACTAACGCATTATTTGTCACTCTGGGAACCGCACTAACTAACTATTTGTCCTAACCTCCGCACTAAGCCATTATTTGGCACACCCCCATTCCGCACTAACGCATTATTTGGTCCACCGATCTCTTGGGCGTGCCAGGTCGCAGCAAGGGGGGCGCCGATGCGGACTGGAGCCGCCGCCCCGCGCTACCACGGCGCGGGGACGCAAGAAGCATGCGCTCGAACCTGCGCCTCTTCTCATTTGCCCCACTCACTTCACAAGCGACTCGAGCACTTCGATAAACATCCTCATGTGCGGCGCGATCCACTTGCCCGTATGGTGAATCAGCTGGGTTTCCATCTCCACAGGTGCCAGCTGCGTAGTCACTTCGATCAGGCTTCCCCGTTCCAGTTCGCGCTGGGCGGAAAAGCGGGGTACAAACGTTGCTCCAACGCCGCGCTCGGCCAAGTGAACCAGGGTCTCGGTATTGCCTGCCTCGATTAGCGGATCTATATGCAGATCAAGCTCGCTCAGCGCGCGGTCAAGTTCAAGGCGATAGCTTTCGCCCCGCTCGGTCAAAACAAACGGCAGCTCGCATAAGGAGGCCGCATCCAGGGGCCGACCGGCAGGGGCGCCCTCGTTAACGCTCTCGAGCAGCGCGGGCGACGCTACAAACACCACCTGCTCGCGCCTTAGCGCGCGGGTTACCAGACCGGATTGGTGCACGTGCCCCTCCATCGTGAGCAGCAAGTCGATGGTGTTGTTCCGCAGTCCCTCGATCATGCGGCCGCGCTGCGCCGTGGTCACAATCACCTGGACGCGCGGGCAGGTTGAGTGGAAGCGGACGAGGACTTCTGGAAGAATCGCCGTCGCCACGGACTCCACGCTGCCCAACCGCAGAACGCCCGCGATGTCTTGGGGAGCGGCTTGGGCGGAGGCGACGGAGGCCCTGGCGGCCCGTGCGGCGCCTGCTATTTCGTTAGCGTGAAAAGCAAAGGCTCGGCCCTGCTCGGTGAGCGCGGCGCCTCGCGGCACGCGGTCAAACAGGCGCGCGCCAAGCTCGTGCTCTAACTGTTTGATCTGCACGGTCACGGCGGACTGCGAATATCCCAGTTTCTCGGCAGCTTTGGAGAAGGTGCCTTGCTCAACAATGGCGAGAAAGGTCTCAATTTCACGCAGCTCCATCAATTGCCTCCTCGATTGCGGCTATAGCGGCGCGGGAACGTGCTTGCACGCGGGATTCATTGCTCGAAATAAATAGGCTCTTACCTGTAAGTATAAATATTATTAAACACACAATGAAATAGTTGAATTATACATATGGCAACAGAGCTGCGAATATATGGCCAGTCACTTCAGTCATCGCGCTTCAAGAGCGTCTTCACAGGGAAGGAAAAATGCCATGTACGCAAAGGGGTCCACGCAAGAAGCCGACGTCGAGCTCGCGGCGGTGCGCTTTGTCTGCGAGCTGTTCTCGCGAAACCGCCATCTTTCCGAAGGACCAATCGCCGTCGAAGCCACGCCCGAGCAGCTTCAGGCTATCGCGGACCAGGGCATTCCCGCTCAGGGCCGCCCCTTGGACGAGGTGGTTGCCGAGATGCAGGAGAACATCATCGGCTACGGCTACAACATCGACCACGCTCGCTTCATGGGCTTTGTTCCCGGTCCCGTCAACGCGCTGTCTTGGTTGGGCGACATGATGGCCTCTGGCTATAACCGCCATGCCGGCAGCTTTGCAAACTACCCGGCGTGCTGTGTTGCCGAGCACGAGCTGCTGCGCTGGTTTTGCGACAAGGCTGGATTTCCCCAGACGGCGGGCGGCGTCTTTGTATCCGGCGGTTCCATGGCGAACATGACGGCGCTCATCGCGGCCCGTGATGCAAAGTTGGGCGAGGAGGACTGGTGCCGCGGCGTCGCCTACGTTTCAGAGCAAACGCATAGTTCCGTGGCGAAGGGCCTGCATATGGTGGGCGTGGCGCCCGGCCGTATTCGCACCATCCCCTGCCATGATGACTTCACCATGGACCTGGACGCCCTAGAGCGGGCGATTTGCGTGGACGAGCAAGCCGGTCTCAAGCCGTTTGTGATCATCGCGACCGCCGGTAGCACCAACACCGGCGCGGTGGGACCGCTGCCCCAAATTGCGGATATCGCCCAGGCGCATAACCTGTGGATGCACGTGGACGGTGCCATTGGCGCATCCGTTCTGCTGACGCGTTACCGCGACATGTTGCGTGGAATCGAGCGGGCCGATTCTCTTAGCTGGGATGCGCACAAGTGGCTGTTCCAAACGTATTCCTGCGGCATGGTGCTGGTACGCGATGAGCGCACCCTGCTTAGCAGCTTTAGCACGCATCCGGAATACCTCAAAGATCTGGAGGAGTCCGCGCAGATCACCAATCCATGGGATATGGGCCCGGAGCTCACGCGCCCCGCGCGCGGTCTCAAGCTGTGGTTCACCCTGCAGGTCATGGGGTCGGACGCGCTGTCCGCCGCCGTTGAACATGGTTTCGACCTTGCTCGCTGGGCGCAGGATGAGCTTGAAAAGAACCCCATGGTGCAGATCGTCTCGCCCGCGCAGATGGCGATGCTCAACTTCCGCTACAGTCCGGAAGGCTTGAGCGAAGAGCAAAAAGACGTGCTCAACGCGCGCGTCTCGCATCGCATCGTAGAGAGCGGCGATGCGGGCGTGTTCACTACCGAGCTCAAGGGGATGAAGGTGCTGCGCATTTGCTGCATCCACCCGGAGACTACCGAGCAGGTTATGCGCGAGACCGTCCAGCGGCTCAACGAGTGCTGCGAGGTGGAGCTGGAAGCCCTGCGTGCCGAGATGGATGCCGAGTAGCGCGTAGGGCGGTCCGCTGGGCATCCGGATGAGTGGTCCTCGAGGCGTTTACTCGTCCAAAGAGAAGGTTTCCCAATCGCCGTCTGCATGGGGCGCATCGAAGGAGCGATAGCCGCATGAGTACGCATATGCCTGCGCATCGCGAATGCCCCAGCAGATATCGCGGGCGCGGTGCGAGTCCGAGCCAAGCGCGATGGGAACGCCGGCGCGCGCGAAGCGCTCAAGCAGGCTGCGGGTGGGGTAGTAATCGTCCACGGTCTTACGCAATCCGGCGGTCGATACCTCGATGCGCCTGCCTGTGTCGCGTGCGCAGGCGACCATTTGGTCCCACAGCGGGGCGAGGTCGCGAGCGGGGGCGAGGCCCTCGTTGGCAAAGCGCATGGCGAGGTCCGGGTGAGCCATGATGTCAAAGGCGAGGGGGCTCTCGCAAGCGCGGCACCATGCGTCCGCGTAGCGACGCCAGACCTCATCCGCGCCCAGGTTGATCCAAACGTGCAGGTCGCTGCCATCGTCAATCCAGCCGTTGTCAGAGGCGGGCGAATCTGCGCGGGTAACGTTTCTTGACCCGGCCTCGCCGGCGGCAAGGCGAATGTCGCCCACTTCTCCAATCCAGTGGACGCTGCCCAGACGCACAACGGCGCCGGCGCTCCAGCGGCCTACGTTTTCCTCGCAGCCGGGATACCAGTCGCATTCAAAACCGTAGACAACCTCAAGGTTGGGGGCGATCCGAGCTGCAAGGCCGCGCGCGGATTCAAAGGCGGCGCGGTGCGCCGGCAGGTCTGCAAGCGTTACTTGGACCTCGCCGGCGGGATCCATGCTGGCGGGTAGGGTGAGGTGGTCGGTGGAAACCATGATTCGGCAGCCCGCAGCGGCAGCGGCACGGATGTTCTCCTCAAACGTGGGCTCGCCGTCAGAGAAGCGCGTGTGGGTGTGGCAGTCGACGATGGGCCGGACGGCTGCCGAGGCGTTTGGGGCGGCGACCGGGGCGATAGGCGAATGTGCTGGCGACATGGCTCCTCCTCTGCGGGGTATGCGTATGGGCAATTGTGGCATGTCTGGCTGGTTTTCGCGCGTGCTCCGCTCTTGCTTGACGCGAATTTAACGCCGCCTTTTTGGATGGATAACGGCAGGGTGACCGCTGGGTGCCCCCGGCTTCTCTAAATGGTCGCGAGCCCGTGGCGACCCATGCGTCCGCGTGCTAGAATCGCGGCAATGTAAACGCTACCAACAAGGAGATGCAACGACCTAAAGATAGGAGTCAGACATGACCGCTCTCTTTATCGAATATCCCAAGTGCACCACGTGCAAGAAAGCTAAGAAATGGTTGGACGAGCATGGGGTTGAGTACATCGATCGCCATATTGTGGAGGATAACCCCACGGCTGAAGAGCTTGCTGCCTGGCAGCAGCGCTCCGGACTGCCGCTCCGTCGCTTCTTCAATACCAGCGGCATGAAGTACCGCGAGCTGGGCATCAAGGCCAAGCTGGATGCGGGCATGTCGGATGAGGAGGCCTTCGCCCTGCTGGCGACCGACGGCATGCTGGTGAAGCGCCCCATCGTGGTTACGGACGGTGCGGTCTTGGTGGGCTTCAAAGAGGCCGCTTGGGAGGAGGCCCTGCTGTAGCATCGGTGAACGGATTTGGCTCCGGCGCCGATAGGGATGGCTATTTGCCCAGCAAGTGGCGGATGGCGGCGATGGGGTGATGGTAGAGCATGCGCGGGCCCGCATAGCGCATGACATCGCGAATGCGCTGTTGCATCTGTGGGCTATAGCAATGGTGCTCGCATTTGTTGCAAGACGTTTTTGTCTCCATCTTGCGGCAGCGTTGGGTGCGCGCCACCGCAAAGCGATCAAGCTCGGCGCAGTCTGGGCATATGGCGCCGCCGCAGTGGGCGGTCTTGGTGCGGGACGCTGCCGGATGGTGCCCGGCGCAATAGATGGTGATCATCTGCGAGACAACGAGTTTTTCACGCTTGCGCCTTGCTGCGATGCGCGGGGTATCTTCCATGGGGCCTCCAAGCCGATGGCGCTCGGCTTTTTCCAATCGCCTGAAAAGCGTATAAGTAAGTCTCGGATTACTATAGCATCGTCCAGAATTTTTGCCGTGTCGATTGATTGGCGCCGTGTCGCTTCGCGCATCATCGTGGCGAATACGGGCCCCGTATCAAAAAAGAGCGCCCGCAGCGCATTGGATGTCGCTGCGGGCGCTCTTTGCCTGCACGGTGCCGAATGGTTCTAGAAAGGGCCCTAGAAGGTGACGCCCAGGACCAGCGTGGTGAACAGGGCTGCTGCGATCGCGCCAACAAAGGGGGCGATGCCGGGGACCAGCAGACCGTACTTCCAGTTGTTGTCGGTCTTGTTGGCAATGGGGAGGATCTGATAGGCGATGCGGGGGCCAAGGTCGCGCGCCTGGTTCATGGCAAAGCCGGTGACGCCGCCCAAGCCCATGCCTACCGCCCAGACCAAAAGACCCACGCCAATGCCCAGCATCATGGTGTTTTCGCCCACGTTCGCGGCGATGCAGAGGATGCCGGTGAGGAAGACAAACGTGTCGAATGCCTCGATCGCAAAATTGCGCGGCAGGTTGTATGACTCCGTGGTGGGGTTGGTGGAGAAGATGTTGCGTATGGCTACGGGATCGACCTCAAACTCGGATGCCTTGAAGTCGTCGGCGTAGATGAACCACGCCATGCAGGCGCCGGCGATGCCACCGAGCATCTCGGCGATGACGTAAGGGACCAGACTGCTCCAAGGGACAAGGCCCACAATGCTTTGGCACAGGGCCATAGCCGGGTTCATGCATACGCCTCCAAAGATAAAGAGGCAAACGGAGATGCCAAACGACCAGGTGGTGATGGCAAACATATGCCCTGATCCGCGGTATTTGCTGCCTTTGAGGGTTTCGTCGCAATGGACGCCGACGCCAAAGACAATCATCAGGGCGGTTGAGGCAAATTCGGCAAAAAGATGTTCAAACATAAGGATCCTATCTTGATGAAGCGAAAAAGAAGGTGGGATGAAAGCGCACGGGGGCAGCTGCATATGACTGCCATCCCCTTTCTGCTTCGCATCTTTTTTAGCCCCCATTTCCCGAGCCCCATTTCCGAGTGGCTGCTCACGGACGTTGCTTGTTGTCTGCTCCCGCGACCGTTTATCCGCGGCTGTTTTCATGAGAACGCCATTTGGACGTTTTTCAGCCTTTCGAAACCGCGCAAAAACGTCCAAAAGGCGTTCTCATCAGTTTTGAACGCGAGGGAAATCGACCACGGCTGCCAGATTGCCGCTTGGACGCGATGGCAGACCGTTCGGCTAAGGGAAGTGGGTGTTTGCGGGAAGGGGTGCTTGCGGGAGGGGGTGCTTGCGGGAAGGGGCGCGAGGGGAAGATGGGGTTGCAGCGCGCTAGCGAGTGACGACAACCCCCAGTCCGTCGGGGATGATCGCGAACTTTGCATCCGCTCCCTTGAGGTCTCTGGCGATGGCGATCGCCTCATCCACGGTGCTGGCGGGGGTCATATGCATGGCGCGGATCATGTCATGGTCGCAAAGGTCGGTGACCAAGATGACGGGATGATGGGCCAGGATGCGGGCGAAGATCTGCGCGGTCCACTGGTCGGCGAGCGTGTCGCTTTTGGCGCGGGTGATGCAGGACTTCTCAAACTCCGCGGGGTCATTCTCGGCGATGTTGCGATAAAAGCCCTCGCCACCGTGGCCATCGCTGCAGCCGGCGATAGAGATGATGACGCCGCCTTCGTCCAGCGTTGCCTCCGCCGCGGTCATGCCCTTGACAGCCTGGTAGATGTTTTGGTCAAGGGGGTACCCACCGTTGGTGGTGATGGCGACATCGCAGGGTACGGCCTTGACGCCTGCCAGCTCCCTCACAAAGGAGCAGCCTGCCTCGTGCGCGTCGTGGATATCGCCCGCAAACGCTCCAATGACCTCATGGTCGCCGTTGAGCACTACGTTGAGGATGAATCTCAGGCCCGCCATCTCGGCCGCGGCCATCATGTCCTCGTGGACCTGGTTGCCGGCCAAGACGCCGGCGCGGGAGTGGGAATCGTGGATAAACTGACCGTTGTGGTTGTACATGATGGTCTTGTATGAGGCGATGCCGGGGAGTACTGATTTGCGCGAACCGGAGAAGCCGGCGAAGAAGTGCGGCTCGATAAAGCCCTCTGCAAGAAGCAGGTCGGCCTGGGCTGCGATGCGGTTGATGATGCAGGAGCCGCCCGAGGGAAGGGTGCCGATATGGATCATGGCGTCGTCATCGGTGGCGACGTGCATCACAATCTCCTCGTTCGCCACTATCTCCTCGCCGTATTTATCGACTAGCTCTTTGTGGGTGGAAGGGCGATGCATGCCGGTTGCGACTAGGATGCGCACGCGAGCCTGCGGGGCGGCGGCGTGGATGCGGCGCAGCAGAATGGGCATGGTGACCTTTGAGGGGACGGGGCGGGTGTGGTCGGAGCTGATGATCACGATGTCGTGCTTGTTTTGGCAGAGCTCCTCAAGCGTGGGCGACGAATACGGGTTGTCGAGGGCCCGCTCGATAAGCTGCTCCTGGGTACCTTCTGCCTTGAATTCGCTTTGGTGCCCCTCGAGCACTCCGGCGACGCACTCTTCTGGCAGGCTGATGTGCAGCTTGGTGCGGTCGTACGGCACGTCGATGTCAAACATGGCCATCCCTTTCTGTCATATACCTTCGTTGGCGTTGAGGCCGGGGTAACTATGGGGGTTTGGGAAGGCGCGCGTTGTGCCCAATGTAGTTAACAAATGTCAACCCACCGCTTCGCTGGGTGTGTACAGTGTTCGAGCCAAACAGAGCTGAAAGGGGCGGCGCATGGCGGAGGAGTCTATATATCTCGTTGACTATCTGAGGAAAAAGGGGTTTGCCCAGACGCGTAAGCTAAGGCACGAATATCTCTCCTACTATGGACTCGACCAGGAATATGTCTGCGTTTTGGTCTCTGGTGTGGTGAAGACAAGCGTCACGCTAAGAGAGGGAAGCGAATTCAATATCTTCTACATCAAAGGGCCCAGCCCGGTTTCGCTACTGCGCGATGAGGTGAGCAATCGCGCCAAGGCCCCGTTTACCGTGCGGGTGGAATCCGATGAGGCGCTCTACATGAGGATTCCTCGCGTTGCGTTTTGGGATTATGTGAACGAGGATCCCTTGCTGCTGGGTTGCGTGAAGGATTACTACCGGTCGAGCTTGGAAGAGACCCTGTACCGCATGAGGTACCTCACCATGAACGGTAAAGTTGGCGCGGTTGGTGGATTTCTCTACGACCTGAACGAGCGGTTTGGCGCCCCGTGCGAGGGTGGAAGCCTGATAACCCTGGACATCACCAACGAGGACATCGCCCAGTTCTGCGGCATCTCGTCTAGAAGTAGCGTCAACCGTATTTTACGGGGGTTCCGCGAAAAGGGGGTTATATCTACTCGCGAGCGCGGAACCCGCATTGTGGTCCACGATAAGGAGCGGCTTGAGCGCTACGTGATGGGCTAGCGCCCGGGCAGGTGGCGGGTGAGCGGCGTTGCCGTTCGTCGGGCACGTTGGGGCCGTTGGTCGTTTTGGCGCACGGGCGCACGCCCAAGCGGGCGCTTGCGGGGTGCAAGGGCGTGCGCGGCAGGTACAATACCCTCGTCCAAAAACTGCCAACCAACCGTGCGAAAGAGAAGACGCCTATGTCCGCAATGCAAAAGTTGCTCAAGATCACCAGCATCGTCATGCTTGTTTTGGGTGGCCTGTTCATCCCCCTTACCGTGATGAACTTTATCCACGCAGAGACGTTCCCCGGCATCATCATCGCGGTGCTCACCGCCCTGACGGCGCTATTCGATATTCTGCTGGGCTTTTTGGGGTCGACTGCGGCCAACGTGCCCAGCCGCGTGACCGGCCTTTTGCCCATCATCGTTATGGCTCTGATCGTTAACGCGGCCTCTGTCCTCTACATCATGCTTATGGAGGGGCTATGGGTGCCCACGCTGGTCAACGCGACCGTCAACCTGGTGTATTCCTTTGCGGCGCACCGGGTCAACAAAGAGGCCCTGCGCTAGGGCCTTAAACGTTTGACGGCTGGGTTTTCAAGGCGGGCGGGTATCCAAAGGGGTGCGCGCCCGCCTTTTCGTTTTATCATGCAAAGCAGCGACGTCGATGAGAAAGGAACGGCTATGAAGCTTGTAATAGCCTCTGACCTGCATGGATCTGCATATTGGACCCGCCGTCTTATGGACGCGATCGCGCGCGAGGCGCCTGATCGCGTGGTGTTGCTGGGCGATCTGCTCTACCACGGCCCCCGCAACGACCTGCCGCGCGACTATGCGCCCAAACAGGTGATTCCTTTGTTGAACGACCTGGCGTCAACCGGTTGCCTCACTGCGGTGCGCGGCAACTGCGAGGCAGAGGTGGACCAGATGGTGCTGTCCTTCCCCTGTATGTCTGACTTTTCTCAGCTCATTGATGAGAGCGGCCGCACGCTCTTTCTTACCCACGGCCACGTGTTTGGCGCCGGGATGCACAACAGCGTGGACAGGGCGCCGTCGCTGCCCGCGGGCTCCGCGCTGGTATACGGCCACACGCATATCAAGGTGAATCAGGAAAGCGAGGCGCATCCGGGGCTGTGGCTGTTCAATCCGGGCAGCGTGTCAATTCCCAAGGACGGCACGCACAGCTATGGCATTTATCAGGACGGCGCGTTTAGCCATGTGGTTTTGGACGAGGAGTAGACGCTATGGCGGAGTGGAAGAACACCGGAAGCGGTAGCCTGGCAAGTCTGGTGCGCGACACCTCGACGCTGTCGGATGCGCGCGAGGCGTTTCAGGGCCTGGTCGAAACCATCTGGCGCCTGCGCCAACCCGACGGGTGCCCATGGGATCGAAAGCAGACGCATGCCAGCATTGCCAAGAACATGATCGAGGAAGCCTACGAAGCGGTCGATTGCATCGAGTCGAACGATGTCTCCCACCTGCGCGAAGAGCTGGGCGATGTCCTGATGCAGGTGGTGCTGCACGCGCAAATCGCGGCGGATGCGGGCGAATTCACCATGGCGGACGTGGCGCGCGATATAGACCAAAAGCTCATTCGCAGGCACCCGCACGTGTTTGGCGACGCCACGGCCCAAGACGCCGAGGAGGTGCTGGCGATTTGGGACAACGTGAAGCTTGCCGAAAAGGAGGCCAAGGACAAGGAGAGCGTGCAGGCGGGCGAGAGGCCGGAAGGGCTGCTCGATGGCGTCCCCACCTCGCTTCCCGCCCTGATGCAAGCCCAAAAGGTATCGCGCAAGGCCGCTGCCGTGGGGTTTGAATGGGAGACGGTTCAAGACGTGTGGGATAAGGTGGACGAGGAGCGCGAGGAATTCCGGAAGGAGGCCCCCGGCACCGCCGAGCGCGAAATGGAGTTTGGCGACGTGCTCTTCGCACTGGTAAACGTAGCGCGCAAAGAGGGGATCGACGCTGAAAGCGCGCTACGCGCGAGCACGGCGAAATTCCGCTCGCGCTGGCAGGCTATGGAAGGTCTCGCCCGCCAGCGCGGGGTTGCGATCGAGGGCTTGTCGACTCAAGAGCTCAATGACCTATGGGACGAGGTCAAGCGTCAGCGCGCCTAGTAGCGAGCGCGAATGGCGGCGGGGTACCAAATGTGGTTGTTGCGTCGGTAATTGCATGAATGTGCATAACATTTTGCGCTAGGGACATAAGAACACTACCGTACATTGCCGTGGCCTTCAGTAAGTATGAAGGGGCTATGAATCCAGAATGCCACCAAGATACGGGTTTTGGCGGTACGTCGTGCGCCCGGAGCGCGGGATGTACCGCATAGGTTCAGCCTGGCGCACGTGCATGTTGCGACGAGCTAGCAAAACGTCTACCTCGAACATTGCGATTCCCCAATCAACGCTGCTGTTGGCGGCGGGTCTTTTACGCCGCGCTTCGCTACCTGCAACTATGCAGGGGCGAGCGTCCGGTGGAAGTATCGATTGTTGGTACCATTTGTTACTTGGCGTTTTGTTCTGTCACGTAGAGTAGCGAGCCTGTCAGCCAAGCGTGTTAGAAAGGGGTGAGGCGTGTGGAGAAGGTCCACGACTACCTCGTTGAGTACTTGAGGTCGAAGGGATACCCGGAAGTTAAGAAACATCGGCACGAGTACCTTTGCTACTACGGATTCGATCAGTCGCACGTCTATGTCCTGATCGAGGGCGTTGTCAAGGCGAGCGTCACCATGCGTGAGGGCACCGAGTTCAACGTGTTCTATATGCAGGGACCCAGCCCGGTCTCGCTGTTGCGGGACGAGGAAAGCGCTAAGGCAAAGTCTCCGTTCAGCGTACGGGTTGAGTCGGACGAGGCTCTGTTTTACGTGGTGCCTCGGCTGACGTTTTGGAAGTACGTGAACGAGGACCATCGTCTGCTTGATTACGTAAAGGATTACTATCGGAGAAACCTGGAAGACGCGTTTGACCGCACGCGCTTTTTGACCATGAACGGAAAAATAGGCGCGGTGGGGGCCTTGCTGTTCGACTTAAGCGTTAAATACGGCGAGCCGTGCAAGGACGGAACCGTGATCTCGCTGGACGTGACCAACGAGGACATAGCCCAGTTCTGCGGTATCTCGTCCAGAAACAGCGTGAACCGCATATTGCGCGGTCTGCGCGAAAAGGGCGTCATCTCTACAAAGGGCCATGATTCGCATATTGTGGTGCATGATGCAGACTATCTGGAACAGTTTGTAATGGACTAGGGGGAGTGGACGATGGACGCAGCCGATGCAAAACTGCTGGCTGAACGGGTGGCCGCCGGGGAAGTGCCGCCCGATGAGCTGGCGCGCGCGCTGCAGGTGCCGCCGGTGACCGACCTTGGCTTTGCCACGGTTGATAACCAGCGCGGCGCCCGTACCGGCACGTCTGAGATCATCTATGGTGCAGGAAAGACAAAAGAGCAGATAGCGGGCATTGTGACGTCAATGCTGGAGGCCTGCCAGCGTCGGGTGCTGGTAACGCGTCTTGACGGCGAGAAGGCCGCCGGCGTGAGCGAGCTGCTTGCCGCCGGCGGCATCGCCATGGAGTACGACCCCGTAGCGCGCTTGGGCATGGTTGGAGATGCCAAGGAGCCGGATGGGCTGGGAACGGTGCTTGTGGTTTGCGCTGGAACCAGCGACTTGCCGGTTGCCGAGGAAGCGGCGCGCACGCTTGAGTATTTGGGCAACCGCGTGGACCGCGCCTATGACGTGGGCGTCGCCGGCATTCACCGTCTGCTTGCGTGCGAGAAGCGCATCCGCGATGCGCGCGTTATCGTGGCCGTCGCCGGCATGGAGGGCGCGCTGGCCAGCGTGGTGGCCGGTTTGGCGAGCTGCCCGGTGATCGCGGTTCCCACCAGCGTGGGGTACGGGGCGAGCTTGGGCGGTGTCGCCGCGCTGCTAGCGATGCTCAACAGCTGCGCCAACGGTGTTTCCGTGGTCAATATCGATAACGGTTTTGGCGCCGCGTACCAGGCGTCGCTCATCAATCATATGAAATAGGCGCGGGCCTTCGCGCTGCTGGGGGAGAGGGTTTATATGGGTTCGCTGTATATCGATTGCTCGCTGGGCGTGAGCGGGGACATGCTGGTCGCTGCGCTACTGGACGCCGGAGCCGATTCGGCGGCGCTGGACCGCGCGTTGTCGAGTCTTTCCGTTGCGGACGAGTTTGAGATAGCGATATCGACCGTGACCAAGGCGGGCATGCGTGCCTGCGACTTCGACGTGGTGCTGCGCCATGGCCATGAGACCCACGACCATGATATGGCGTATCTGCATGGCCGTGGTGAGGACCGGTGCGGCCGCGCGCACGAGCATGCGCACGAGGACGATGACCATCACTGCTGCGAGCACGCCCATGCGCACGGGCACACCCATGGCGACCATGACCACCAGCACGAGCACGCCCACCGCCACGAGCATCATCAGGAGCACCGTAACCTGCATGACGTCATGGCGATCATCGACTCCGCGCAGATGACGCAGAGCGCTCGCGCCATCGCCGCGCGCGCGTTCGAGATTCTCGCCCAGGCAGAGGCGCGGGCGCATGGGCTGCCGGTGGACCAGGTCCATTTTCACGAGGTGGGCGCGATCGACTCCATCGTCGACATCGTGTCCGCAGCGGTTTTGGCCGATAGCCTTGATCCCGATGCCGTCTACGCCACGCCGCTAGCAGACGGCCATGGCACCATCCGTTGCCAGCATGGCGTCATCCCTGTTCCCGTTCCGGCGGTGGTGAACATCTGCCGCGCCTGCGAGCTGCCCACGTCGCACCTGGATGTTGAGGGCGAGCTGGTAACGCCTACGGGCGCTGCTCTTATCGCCGCGTTGGATGCCCGCCGCGCTCCTGATTTCTCCTATACAATCTTGGCGACGGGTATGGGCGCGGGCAAGAGGGGCTACAGCGTGCCCTCGCTGGTACGCGTTCATCGCATCGAGCGGGCGCGGGGGTCTCAGCCCCATGTCGACGGGGTGATCAAGCTGGAATGCGACGTGGACGATCAGTCCGCAGAGGGCATGGCCCATGCGGCGCAGACGCTTCTTCGCGACGGCGCGCTCGAGGCCCACTGGCTGCCCGTCTTTGGCAAGAAGGGCCGGCCCGCCTATCAGCTGCAGGTTATCGCCGCTCCTCAGGATGCCGAGCGCTTGCGCCGTCTAATGTTTTTGGAGACCACCACCATTGGCGTTCGCTGGACGATGATGGACCGCGAGGTCCTTGAGCGCAGCGAGCGCGTGGAGCAGACGTCTCTGGGACCGGTGCGCGTCAAGACCGTTGTTCTCCCTGGTGGCGAGCGCCGCTCCAAGCCCGAATATGAGGATGTAGCCCACATAAGCTCGCGCGAGGGTATCGCGTTTCCAGACGCGCTCGTCCAGATTACCGCAGAGATACGTGCGGGTAGGAATACCGATCTGTAGGGGCTGCCCCGGCTTTTTTGGTGCGAGCGTCATGCTAAGGCGTTGCAGCATTGTTGAATCTTTTGGTTTCTCAGTTTTCCGTGCATGGTTGGACCACGCTTGGGCATACTAAAGAAGTTATCCAAGGCTAACCTTTTGCCGGGCAAAGGAACCGGCGGGGTCGCTTGCTCTCGTATCCAATGAAAGGGGACGAATATGAGTGAGATTCTCGATGTGTACGGTCGCGAGGTCCTGGACTCGCGCGGCAATCCCACTGTTGAGGTGGAAGTTGTGCTCGATGATGGCTCCTTTGGCCGTGCGATGGTGCCCTCCGGCGCTTCCACCGGTGCTTTCGAGGCCGTTGAGCTGCGCGATGGCGATCGCGATCGCTATCTGGGCAAGGGCGTTTCCAAGGCCGTCGACCATGTGAACAAGGAGTGCGCGGACGCCGTGATCGGTATGGACGCCTTTGATCAGCGTGCGGTCGACGCCGCCCTGATCGCCGCGGACGGCACGCCCAACAAGGCAAACCTGGGCGCAAACGCGATCCTGGGCGTATCGCTCGCTGTCGCCCGCGCGGCGGCGCAGTCTGCCGGCCTTGAGCTGTACAGCTACCTGGGCGGCGTCAACGCCCACCTGCTTCCCACGCCCATGATGAACATCTTGAACGGCGGCGTGCATGCGGACAACAACGTGGACTTCCAGGAGTTCATGATCATGCCGGTGGGCGCCCCCACCTTTACCGAGGGCCTGCGCTGGTGCGCGGAGGTCTACCACACGCTTAAGGGCGTGCTGCACGAGGCGGGCCTTGGCGGCGGCGTGGGCGATGAGGGCGGCTTCGCTCCCAACCTCAAGACCAATGCCGAGCCCTTTGAGTACATCAACAAGGCGGTCGAGAAGGCCGGCTACACCCCGGGCGTGGACTTTATGTACGCCATGGACCCTGCGTCGACCGAGTTCTATAACGTACAGACCGGTATGTACGAGCTTAAGGGCGAGGGCCGCGAGCTTACCAGCGCGCAGATGGTCGATTACTGGTGCGAGCTCGTTGAGAAGTACCCCATCATCTCCATCGAGGACGGCATGGCTGAGGAGGATTGGGACGGCTGGGTCGAGCTGACTCGCCGCATCGGAGACAGGGTCCAGCTGGTGGGCGACGACCTGTTTGTCACCAACACCGAGCGCCTGAAGAAGGGCATCGAGCTGGGAGCGGCGAACGCCATCCTGGTCAAGGTGAACCAGATCGGCACGCTGACCGAATCCCTCGAGGCGATCGAGATGGCCAAGGAGGCGGGTTACGCCTGCATCGTCTCCCATCGCTCCGGCGAGACTGAGGACTCCACCATCGCCGATCTGGTGGTTGCGACCAACGCCGGCCAGATCAAGTCCGGCGCTCCTTGCCGCTCCGACCGCATCGCCAAGTACAACCAGCTTATCCGTATTGAGGACGAGCTGTTTGGCAGCGCGCGCTACGCCGGTAGGAACGCGTTTTACAACCTGCGCTAGCGCACACTGTGCGGCCGCGCCCAACGAGGCGTTGATGTGAAAAAAGGACCTGCAGCTGGTTTGGGCTGCAGGTCCTTTTGCTTGGACTCGTGATTGATCACGCGGGGTTGAGCTATGCGCGAGCGACTTTGTTCGCGGGGCGAAGCAGGAAGAAGGAGAGGATGGCGACGATGATGACGCTGAGGACGACGGCGGGGGCGGTGGCCATGTGAATCATGGGGATGCCCACGAGCAAACCGATGATATAGGGCACCAGCCAGAGCAGCCATACGATGGTGCTGAAGCGATGGAAGGTCTGCTCCTGCGCAATCGCCTTGTCATCATGACGGCGGCCGCGCACGTAGACCAGGGTTGCCCAGCCGGCGTGGAAGAGCATGAGGATGATGGCGAGCAGGCCGGTGATTCCGTGGATGGCGGGCGCGGGCTCGCTTCCTGCGGTGCGCGCCATGATGGTCATCACGGTGGTTCCGGTGGTGTCGCAAGCGAGGCCGGCCCAGAACAGGGCGAGGTGGCGGCCATTGAGGTGGCCGGCGCGGCGCTCGGCGAAGACGCCGATGGTGTAGAAGACGAGTGCCGCGGTGATGGCGAGGCTGGCGATCATGAGCATGGGTGACATTGCTAAATTCCCTTCCTTAGCAGGTGGATAGGTGGCCGATGTTCGTAGTGAACACCGTTCATCTGAACAAGGTTCATCTTAGGGACGAGGATTGCTTTCCGCAAGGAGAACTTTTCTTGTCCAAATTTCCGCCATGAATTCTCCACCTGCTTGTTCACTTGTGTTCCGCTATGATGAACAGAGTTCATTTTGTGTGTTGCCAAGCACGTTTGGCGTTGTTTGGCGGGAGGAGAGCGGCATGGGGAGCAAACCTGCGATTTCTCGCGAAACGATTTTGTCCGTGGCGTACGAGCGCGCGCAGAAGGACGGCATGGCTTCGCTTGGCATTAGGGCCATCGCCAACGAGTGCGGCGTTGCCATCGGGACCATCTATAACTACTTTCCGGATAAGGCGTCGTTGGTGACCGAGGTCGTAGCTCGCTTTTGGCGCGCCGCCATCGAGGAGGCGGGCGTGCTTTCAAACGCCGAGGAGTCCTCTGACGGCGCCGAGAAGAGCCTGCTTGCCTACTGCCGCAGGCTGGCCGAGGAGCTAAGCGAGTCCCTGGGGCATTTCCAGGCGAGTTGGCTTCGCGAGATCTCTACGCTTGACGCGCGCTCCCTTGAGCGGAGCCGCGCCGCCGAGGAGGAGTGCTTCAGGGGCATCTGCGCGGGCATCGCGTCGCATATCAAGAGCGATGCCGCGATCACGCCCGCGGCGCGCGAGCGCTTTGATGCGGACCATCTCGCCGAGTTCATCTGGAAGGCGATGTTCGGCTCGATCAAGGCGGGCGATCCCGCGTGCACCACGTTGTTTGGCCTGATGGAGATGGCGCTGTATTAACGTGCTCCGCGCCGTCCAAGACGGCTCGCGCGGCTCGCCGGCGCGGCTCAACGCTAAGCCTGCACAACTGAGCCGCCCGCGCGTGGTATAACTGGAAGGCAAGAAAGCGCAACCGTACCTCAACCAAACAAGGCGCCCATGAACAACACTTCACAGCACAACGGTTTTTCCGTCCATAACGGCACAGCCGGCGAACCCATGCCGCCAAAGGTCAAGCCTGTCTCGAGCGCGTATTCCGATGCGGCCGCTTCTGCTGCGGCCAAGCGCTCGCATCGCCATAAGGGCGAGGGGGCCAAGGGCGGCGAGGCCGAACAGAAGCCCGTGGATAGAAAGCAGACGCCCACGCATCGCCGCGCACCCAAGGGTACGGCTAAGCCGGCGGCGAGGCGCACTGTCGCCGATAGGCCGCCGGTGCATCGCTCCGGCATCGCTGAGGAGGTTGGGGCGACGCCTCGTTCTGCCGCGAACGATCGCCGGGCGACTAGGGCATCTGTTTCGCCCTCCGCGGATGTCGCGGGCGCTGGGCATAGCTCGTCCGCCTCGTCCGTATCTGTATCTGAAGAGCCGGCAGCCCGCAAGGTCTCCGGCTTTGCCAATAAAGTTAGGGGAGCCGTTTCAGGCGGTGCCGCGCGAGTAAAGGGAGCCGCTGCGGGCGCCGCCGGCGCGGACGCGTCTTCTCACAGGCCGGCGCGCGGGACGAGCTCGGGCGAGCGGTCCGGGGCTTCCGCGGTGGACGAGGAGCGTGCGAGCCGTCGCGCCGCGTACGAGGCGCGCAGGCAGTCGAGCCTTATGAAGTACGCCAATGACAACCGCGTGGTGCGGGCGCTCTACGACTTTACGTCCGGCCCGTATCGTGCCGTGTTCTACGTATTGGTGGTTGCCGTGATCGCCCTGGGCGTCTATTTTCCCGTGCGCGACCTCTACATCGCCCATAGGACTAACGGCATCTTGCAAGAGCAGCTGGCCATTAGGGAGAAGTACAACGAGTCGCTGGAAAAAGAAGTGAACAAGTACCTGTCGCAAGAGGGTATTGAGGAGGCGGCCCGTGAGCAGGGCATGGTGATGCCCGGCGAGACCCCCATTACCGTGCAGGGCGCGGATCAGCTGGGCGATAACGGGAAGGCGTCCTCCCAGGACGGATCGGCCGACGGCGCGCAATCCGACGATGCTGCGGGTTCCGGCGATACTGCCAGCTCTGGCGACGCTGCGGATTCTGCGAGCGGTGACGCTGCCGATAGCGGGAGCGATGGGGCGAATGCGGACACGGCGGATTCCTCGTCCGGCGAACCGTCCACATCTGCGGAAGTTGAGCGGGCGGAGCGCGAAGTCTACGCAAAATCCCCCTGGTATTACAAGGTGTTGGACTCCCTGTTCTTCTATTCTGGCCCTTCGGACCAGGTTGTGAAGTCAACGGGCGAATAGGGTAGAGAGGAGAGCGCCGTGCAGCGTGGTGATATGGTGCGCGTGGCGTCCATAGATTTGGGAACGGTGTCTTCGCGCCTGCTGCTGGCCGAGGTGAAGGACGGCGTGATCGTCGACTCTCGCAAGAGGACGATCATTACGGATCTGGGCGAGGGCGTCGACGCGACGGGGCGGTTTTTGGATGCCGCCGTGGCACGCGTGCTCAAGGCGTGCTCGTCCTTTGTTGAGGACATCGAGGCGTTTGCCCCGCGAGCGGTGTGCACCACGCTTACAAGTGCGGCGCGAGACGCCTCGAACGGGCAAGACCTGCTGGACGGGCTTGAGCGCCTGGGGCTTGTGCCGGAGGTGATTCCCGGCGAGGTCGAGGCGAAGCTGACGTTTTACGGCGTGGCACATGATTTTCCCGGCGAGCGCATTGCCGTTGCGGATTCGGGTGGCGGGTCGACCGAGGTGGTGGTTGGTCGCTATACGCCTGGCGAGCCGCTTGAGGTTGAATGCGCCCGCTCGATGGACATTGGATGCCGCCGCGTTACAGAGCGGTTTTTGAGCTGCCAGCCGGCGCGCGCGGAAGATCTTGAAGCGGCGCGCGACTTTGCTCGCGAGCAGTTTGAGCCTTACTGGTCCCGGATGGCCCGCCGTCCCGAGCGCCTGGTGGCGGTGGGCGGCACCGTGACCACGCTGGTGGCGATGGATCGCGGCATGCAGGTGTACGATTCCTCATTGGTCCACCTGCATGATTTGGAGCTTTCGCAGGTGGAGGCGGCGCAAAGGCGGCTTTCCGCGTTGTCGGTTGAGCAGATCGCGGCGCTTCCGGGTATACAGCCCAAGCGCGCACCCGTCATTCTTGCCGGCTCGCTGGTTATAGGCGAGCTTATGCGCACCGGTGAATACGGATCGCTAACGGTGAGCGAGAACAGCCTTATGGCGGGCATGGCGGCAACGCTTTATGAGGTGCTGTGCAAAGAAGTTCCCGCCATAGGGTGGATGCCGCGCGTATCGTGTTAGACTTCTAACGTGCGGGGCGACCCGTAGCGTCATGCGGGGGCGTGGCGGAATTGGCATACGCAGGAGACTTAAAATCTTCGGCCGAAAGGATTGTGGGTTCGAGTCCCACCGCCCCTACCATAGGATATGCAGCAGCCGGGGCGCATGTGCGTTGCCGGCTGCTTTGGTATCGCGGCGCGCGATCTTGCGGGCGCATGGGAGCGCTGGGGTGCGGGCGGCGAGTGGCGGGAGGCCTTACGGTGGATGCGACGTTGTTTTGCGAAGCGCTGACGTTTTGCGATTGCGAGCTTGGTAGCAGCGATGACGTGTTCGAGCTGCTCGGGCGCCATCTGCGTGCGGGCGGTTATGTGGCGGATACCTGGTTGGATGCCATACGCGAGCGGGAACGCGCCTATCCAACCGGCCTTGCGTGCCAAGAGCTCGGCGTGGCGATTCCCCATGCGGACCCGTGCCATATCATCAAGCCCTATATCGCGGTTGTTCGTCCAAAAACGCCTGTTGCGTTTGGGCCCATGGCGGGCATGGGCGATACGGTTGGCGCGCGGCTGATTGTCAATTTGGGTCTTAAGGGCCATACGGAAGCCGGTAAAGAGGACGATGGCGCTTGGCAGGTTGAGGCCTTGCAGGCGTTGATGGAGATCTTTATGGACGCGGATAAAGTGGACGAGATTCTGGCATGCGACGACGCTGCCGCGCTGTGCGCGTGCATGGCCCGGTTGTGCGGCGGGTCCCGGGTGTAGTTGCGGGCGCGCTGCCGGCGTGGCCTTTGGCATAGCAGAAGACGCGATAAAAGAAGAAAACTTAGGCACCTATGAAGGTGGCCACATGCGGAAAGTGAAGTAAACTAGTACCTGTCTGTAACTTCCGAGAGGAGAGAGTTCTCATGAAGAAGATCGTCCTTGCCTGCGGTTCTGGTGTTGCTACTTCCACCGCCGTGGCAAAGAAGGTTAGCGACCTGCTGAACGCCAACGGCTACGAGGGTCAGTACGAGATTGTCCAGTGCGCCATTTCCGAGGCCGCTGCCAATTGCGAGGGCGCCGACATGCTGGTCGCCACCACCGTCGCCCCCGCCGGTATCACCTGCGCCTATGTGAGCGGCGTTCCCTTCCTGACCGGTATGGGCAAAGCCGACGCCGAGAAGCAGATTCTCGACCTTATGGCCCAGTAGGCCAAGAGGCTCACTTAGCTGCGACTTTCCGCAGCGCTCTATGTGCTACGGCGCTCGCTTGCATGGATGCTTGCGGGCGCTTCGTTTTTTCGCATGTGCGCGTGGCGCACGCCGACCGAGGGGAGAACGGTATGAGCGAGAACCCTGTAGAGCTGTTTGACATGCATATCGCCCACGTGGGCATCAACGCGGAGAATCCGGAGCAGGCGAAGAGAATCGCCGAGCGCTTCTCCGTGCTGATGGGCCTGCCCGTGAACGAGGTGCCTGTGTCCTTCTTTTCCGACACCCTGGTTGAGACCATGAAACAGAACGGTCGCGGCACTCACGGCCACATTGGCTTTGCCGTGAACGACATTGCCGCCGCGGAGAAGTGGTTTAGCGATCGCGGTTTCGAGATCAACGAGGAATCGCGCGCCCTGTATGAGGACGGATCCACCAAGCTGGTCTACTTTAAGGAAGAGATTGGCGGGTTCGCCATTCATCTGTGCCGAGAGTAGGGGCCTTGCGGTAGATTGACGGGGTTGCGGGCGCGCTTGCGATGCTCGTCCAAAAAAGTTGAAAATACTTCTTGAACCCAAGTCGATTATTGGTTTATTATAAACGAGTGCGCGGGCGTGGCGGAATTGGCAGACGCGTATGGTTCAGGTCCATATGAGCTCCGGCTCGTGAAGGTTCAAGTCCTTTCGCCCGCACCATCTTGAATTGAAAGAGGCTCCAGCAATGGGGCCTTTTTTAATATGAGAAAGCCATTGTCAAGAGGCATGACTATGCGGACCCGGGTTTTTCGACCTGGGCCCGCGTTCTATATCTCCAGCCTGCTCGGCCTGCCGCGATGATCGTTAGTCGTCGCTCACCTGACAAGCTGATATCCGCGGGCTCGATGGAGCCGTCAGGTTTTTCTTCACTTGGCGTTGCCGTCAGTATTTGGTTCAATTGGTTCAACCGACCTTGCATCGTGCGCGCATGGACCTCGGCGGAATGGTTCGTCCAATCAAAAGCATAGGGCAAATGCTCTTCAATGCTGCCAATGGTGCGTTCAGGGAAGGGTTCGGGCAACCGAACGAATGACGGAGCCTTGAGGATGCTGCTCCATCTTGATAAAACGCCAGATTAACGGGACGCTATGGCGCCGAACACGAGCATTTCCTAAGCTTTACGAACATCGAATTGCGCTTGGGGGTCAGGCCCGTCAAGCTTACTTCATCAGGTCGCGCTGGGGCAAGGCGGCGGGGTGTGCCGCGGCACCTTGCCCTGTAATGCTACATACCAAAGATAAACTCAAGCTCAGAGACGTATTCGGTCTCGCTGATGCTCCAGGTGCCGTTGGCGTAGACAAGCTCAAAGCGCACAAAAGGTTGGGCCGTTTCCGTTGAGGAGTCTATGGCGTCTTGTAGCATCCCGCCCAGGTGCCAGCGTACCTCATCGCTGGGGCCGGGCTCGTCATCATACCCAAGTAGATCTTGCTCCATAAGGTAGTTGGAAGCGGGCGTAAAAAACGAGTCATACAGGCCCAAGGGGTCCGCGACGGTGGCGTCAAGGTAGGCGGAGCCGTAGGGCGGGGTGTCATTGGGAAACGCGTGGACGCTCGACATTTGGTAATCCAGGCTGCCTATTAGCCAGGTGGCCACGGTCTCGCCGTTAAGACCCAGCTCATCGGCACTGTAATAGAGGTAGTCTTCGCACGCCTGGTTAAAATCGTCCGCAATCAACGTGGTTGCCTGCTGGTATTCGGCTGTGCCAGGGGTGGTGAGCAGCTCCATGCGCGACGTGGTGGCATCCAGGCACGCGTTTTCCGCCTCCGAAAGATCCTCTGCAGAGTAGTTGGGTGCTTCTGGTGCTCCTCCGGGCAGCGCGTCTTCAAGATCGTCTTCAAGCGAGCTGCCGGATGAGCTGAAAAAGGACGAGAAGGCTCCCGCTATGCAGCCGGGGATGCGCGCGACAAATGAAAACCCGCCGCTTAGCAAAAAGAGCACCAAGATGCCTATAAGAACGGGACGCGTGCGGTTGCGCGTGCTTACCGGCTGGTCGCTTGAGCTTAGAGCCTTTGCCTTCTTGGTCTTTCTGCTCGACTTCGCAGGCTTGTTAAGGTCAAGCGAGCTCCAAGCGCTGCGCGCCGACGCTTTTGGGCGTTTGGACGCGGATTGTTTGGACGATGTCCGGGAGCTGCTGCGGCTTGAGGCGGAGCTGGACGAGGAGCTGCCGGGGTATTCGTGCGGGGTGCTCTCGTTCTCGTGCTCAATATCAAACCCGGAATCATCATCAAAGGAATCGGGATCGCACCACGGCAAAATGGGCTCGCCGGCGTTGAACGGATCGATGTCGGTGTGACGCTTGCTCATGCGTGCCTCCTGTGCGGCCGGCGCGGTTTTGCGCGGGGATGTCGCGGCAGTTGGCCACAGTATAGCGCCGGGGTAGCCGCCGTCATGTTAAATCGCGCCGCTTCGGCGAAACGGGCGTGTAAGCGGTGCTCGCGCGGGGTAGCGTTGGTATGTTGTCCGCTTGTGCGGCGCGGCTCCTGCGGTCGCTTTGCCACGGCAGCCTTATATGCGGGCAAGAAGTACAACATGATTGTAAAGGAGCCAGACATGCTCATGAAATCCCTTGCCGACTCCGACCCCCAAATCGCCGCCGCGATCGATGACGAGCTTGCGCGCCAGCGCCAGACCATCGAGCTGATCGCATCGGAGAACTTTACTAGCCCCGCCGTGCTCGAGGCGGTGGGCACGGTGCTTACCAACAAATATGCCGAGGGGTATCCTTCGCGCCGCTACTACGGCGGTTGCGAGAAGGTGGACGTGGTCGAGGATCTGGCCCGCCAGCGCGCCTGCAAGCTGTTTGGCTGCAAGTTCGCCAACGTCCAGCCCCATTGCGGCGCCAACGCCAACCTGGCAGCCTACGCCGCGCTGGTGGAGCCGGGCGATACCATTTTGGGCATGAGCCTGGACCAGGGCGGGCACCTTACCCACGGCAGCCCGGTCAACTTCTCAGGCAAGCTGTACAACTTCATTCCGTACGGCCTTAACCTTGAGACGGAGACCATCGACTATGACGAGCTTGAGCGCTTGGCCAAGGAGCATCGTCCGCGCTTGATCGTGGGAGGCGCCTCGGCATATCCCCGCACCATCGATTTCGAGCGCATGGCGGCCATCGCGCACGGCGTGGGCGCGCGCCTTATGATCGACATGGCGCATATCGCCGGCTTGGTCGCTACCGGCGCCCATCCATCGCCCTTCCCTCACGCGGACGTGGTGACCTCTACCAGCCATAAGACCCTTCGCGGTCCGCGCGGCGGGTTCATTCTCACTAATGACGAGGAGCTTGCCCGCGCAATCGACAAGGCGGTGTTCCCCGGCACCCAGGGCGGCCCCCTCATGCACGTGATCGCAGGCAAGGCGGTTGCGTTTGGCGAGGCTCTTCAGCCGTCGTTCGCCGAGTACATCGACAACGTGGTCGCTAACGCGGCGGCATTGGGCGAGGGCCTGGTCCAGGGAGGCCTGCGGCTTGTTTCGGGCGGAACGGACAACCATCTGTGCCTGGTCGACCTCACGGCCGCGGACGTCACTGGTAAGGACGCCGAGCATCTGCTGGACGCCGCCGGCCTCACCGTCAACAAGAACTCTATTCCCGGCGAGCCGCGTTCCCCGTTTGTGACCAGCGGTATTCGCGTCGGCTCCGCGGCGGGTACCACGCGCGGCTTCACCGCCGAGGAGTTTCGCGAGATCGGCGGCCTTATCGCTCGCGTGGTCTTCAATGCGGACGATGAGGGCGTCCTCGCGGCCGTTCGCGCTCGCGTGGACGAGCTGCTTGAGGCCCATCCGCTCTACCCGGGCCTGTAGCCGGCATTCCGATTTGCGGCGTTGCGTCTGCCGCGCCACAATACTCAACGAGCAAAATAACAGCTATGCCGCGTGCGCGGTTGCGAAGGAGGGCGTCCATGGTCGACGTGTCACAGTGCAAGATTGGTTTTATCGGGTTTGGCAATATGGCATCCGCCATGGCGGACGGCTGGATCGCGTCCGGCGCCGTGCCGGCGGGCAATCTCTACGCGTGCGCTGGTCGCTACGAGGCGCTGGTGCCTCGCTGCGAGGCCAGGGGCATGCACGCCCTTGCCGGTGCGGCGGAGGTTGTCGACGCTGCGGACGTGGTGGTTATCGCCATCAAGCCCTACATGATCGAGTCCGTCCTGCCTCCGCTGGCAGGCGCCCTTGCCTCAAAGGCCATTTTGTCTGTTGCCGCGGGCTGGGGCTGCGACCGCTATGAGGAGCTGCTTGCGGGTACGCATCACCTCTCGACCGTGCCCAACACCCCCGTTTCCATCAATGAGGGCGTGATCGCGTGCGAGAAAGAGCATACGCTGGACGATGACGAGGCAGAGCTGGTACACGGCTTGCTTGACCTGCTCGGTTCCGTTGTTGAAGTTGAGAGCCGTCTTCTCTCCGTCGCCGGTACCGTGGGCGGCTGCTCGCCCGCGTTCATCGCCATGGTGATCGAGGCCCTGGGCGATGCCGCCGTCAAGCACGGCATCCCGCGCGCCACGGCTTACCAGATGGTGAGCCAGATGGTGGCTGGCACGGCAAAACTGCAACTTGCCACGGGTGCGCACCCCGGCGCCATGAAGGACGCGGTATGCTCGCCCGGCGGCACCACCATCCGCGGCGTCGCGGAGCTCGAGGCGGCGGGCATGCGCTCGGCATTCATCCGCGCCATCGATGCTATCGAGGGATAGCATCGCTGCATATTCAGCGTTCGCTCCAATAAATAAAGAAGCGCCGCCGTCTTCTTCTACGGAAGCCGGCGGCGCTGTGCGCCTAGGTTGAAGGTAGCGGTTTAGCGGCCGTCGTCCTGTTGCAGGCGCGACTGCTCGTTGCGACGAGCCTGCTTGGAGAGCAGGCGGGCGGGCTTATCGGGATCGGGAACCGCCGTGGGCAGGGGCTCGTCCACGTGGCCTCCCCACCAGCCGCCCACAAAGTTGAGCGTGTGGAATACGTTGATGACGGCGCCCGGGTCGATATCTTGCACCAGCTTGATGATGTCCTGGCTTTCATATGTGGAGACCACGGTGTGCAGCAGGTACATCTTTTCGCGGCTGTAGCCGCCGATGACCTCCGCGCAGCTGATGCCGTGCTGGAAGTGGTTGACGTAGGCGGTCATGACCTCGTCCGCCAGACGCGTGGTGATCTGCAGCGTCACGCGGTCATAGCGATGGTAGAAGCTGTCGATGGTCTTGGTGGAGATGAACTGGAACACAATGGAATACGCTGCGTTGTCCCAGCCGAACATCCAGCCAAAGATGACCAGGATGAAGCAGTTGAAAGCGAAGATGACGCCCCAGATGGTCTTGCCGGTGTGGTTGGAGACCCATAGGGCTATAAAGTCGGTGCCGCCGGTAGATGCGCCCGCCTTGAGCGCGATGGCGATGGAGAGGCCGGAGACCACGCCGCCAAAGATGATGAGCATGATCTTATCGCCCAAAAACGGAGCAAAATGGAAGACGTTGAGGAAGAGCGAGGACAGCGCGACCTGCGCCATGGAGAAGATGACAAAGCGCTTGCTGATGCCGCTCCAGCATATGAGGGCGACGGGGATGTTGAGCGCGAGCATGCCGAGGGAGGTGTCGATTCGAACGCCTCCCAGCGAGGTGATGCGGTCGACAAGGACCGCCACGCCGGTAAAGCCGCTGGGCAAAAGGTCCGCAGGCTGGACGAACGCCTGGATGAGGAACGTCTGGATAAGAGCGGACACGAAGACGGCGATCGCGGTGATGATGCGGCGGACTATGGTGAGGCGCGCAAGCTCTAACGCGCGGTCGGTGAGGTTGTCGACGACGTTCGCCACGGATGCTGCTCCTTTGCGGTGGTGGGGGTGATGGTTGGGATGTGCCGAGCGATTGTATCATGCGCTTGCTTCACATATCGCCGTTCCTGTCAGGCGGTGCGGCGCGGGCACCTTTCGACTCTGGCTCTCTCAGCTTCACCGAGGTCTGGGAGGTGTGGTTAATGGGGGGCGGTATTCCCGAGGCGGGCGCCGCGATCGCGGGCATCATGACGAAGAAGTTATCGCGCTTCGCGCCGCAAAACGTCTGCGCGGAGGTGAAGTCGCGAGTCGTCGCGCGCCTGAAAGCGTTTTACGAGCGATTTAGAAACCTGGGAGCGGACTGATAAGCGGTAGGCGCCACAAGAAAGCCGTCCCTCAGGTCGGTCCCGGCGCTCGTACAAAGAACGATGACCGTGCCTCGCTACTCCATGACGGGCGACCGATTCTGCGGCGTAGGGAATTTCCTCGCATGTTGCTCATATCGGTCGAGGGCGGCGAGTCGAACGGCATCATATTTCGAATCGTTTGCCGGAACCATTGCCCATATCTCGTGTTGGTCGACGTGACTACCTGGACTGCCGCTCATGAAGGCGCTGGCGTGGCATCTCCCAGGCGCCCCGCCCTTACGGAAGACTCAAGTTGCAGCGGTTGCAAAGAATCGGCTCATGGTCGTGCAGCAGTTTTACCGGAGGTTTAATTGGGCCTGCGGGGTAAACCAGTTCTCGATATGAGATCGACGCGTGTGCCGACGCAAATGGAGTAGGAGAGGGCTATCTGACGATCGCCAAGGAGCAACCTGTTTTGGAGTAGGAGCAGCGTCTCTGGTTCGCGCGTACGGAGGAGCTTTGAAACCGAGCTGCTCGGTTTGTCGAAGACCCTAACCTCCTGAGTCTGGACGATGCCAGCGGGTACGTTGTTCAGTTTGAACAAGTTTGGGAACAAGGCGCATGATTGTGCCGATTGGGCGTTAGCTGTGAGCGCAACGAGGCAGTTATCAATTGATTCGAGAAACAGGTCAAGCTGGGCGACGTCCCTATCGTTGCTTGCCATGAGATAGTCTTCGAGCCAGTCGAGGTCGGAGGGTAAGGATCCGACCGGCATCGCTTCGTAACGCTTGTTCGCAAGGTTCTCGTCGGCAAAGGGAAAGCAATACTTTGCAAGGGAGCGAACGGCTTTTGGGTGGCAGAGGTATGAGCCGCTTCCCTGCTTGCTATATATGACTCCTTGGTCGATGAGCGCCTGCAGTCCGCTTCTTAATGACGAGCGGGTGATGCCGAGCTCCTCCGCAAGGGATCGTTCAGTTGGAAGTCGGTCTCCTGCTTTGAGGCCGTGCGTTTCAATAAATTGAAGTACGTATTCTTCAATGTCGCTTGAGAGAAGATTGAAAAGCTTCGGCATGAGGATCCCTAGATGCCCTGGTAGTTGATCGAGTAGACGCCGTCTGAGATGATGGCATCAGTATAGTAACTGCAGAATGCAGGTAGAACGGCGACGTCGGTGAACTCAACGACGTTGTTCCCTCCGTCGAGCGCGGTGATTTGGATGCGCATGACGGGGGTGCCCTCCGCCGTGCCAAGCGCTCGGGCGTTGCTCTGTCGGGCGCGGGTGCTCGACAGTTTCTGGTTGATGTGCTGGATCTCGACGTGGTTCATCCGGAAGGTGTCGTAAAGGGAGTAGACCTTAAAATCTATCGATTCGATACCCTTTATGAGCGACGGGATCGTGAACGTGTTTTCGACGGAGATTGGGACTCCGTTGCCGGAGCGCAAGCGGACAATCTGGAATAGCTCAGAGCTTTCGGGGACATCGAAGATACGGGAGAGGCAGAATCCTGCCGAGCGGAGCTGGGTCCTCAATATGCTCGAGGACGGTTCGTAGCCGGCGCGACTAAGGAGCTCGTTCATACCCTTGAAGTGTATGGCGGCATCGTCGATATCGGTTTGCATGACAAACGTTCCTTTGCCATGGACCCGCTTGAGTCGGCCCGTATCGACAAGGATATCGATTGCCGACCTGATCGTTGCGCGGCTCACTTCAAATGTTTCGGCGAGTGTCCTCTCGGAAGGGATGCGCGTTCCGCAGGGATATGCGCCCGAGGCTATTCCGTCTTGCAGCGCTTTAGCAATATCGTCGATCGAATTCATCAGTGATAACTCTTCTCTAACCACATGGTCAGATAAATATACCAAATAACGGTGGAAAACTACCGTTCATGGCAAAAATGGTAGATTGAAAAGTCATAGTGGTTGTCATTTTTGATTAATAGGTATATCTATAATAACAAGTGGTTGCAACGCTTAGTAATTAGATCACCGCATCTTGGTATGACGAGGAAGGAATTGATATGGTTGGATATGACGAAGCGATCTATCGCGAGGTACTTGAGAAGGCAATTGATAACATCGACGAAATCAACGCGGCGGTTGATGGGATCTGCGAGAAGGGCTACAAGAACCTCTACCTGGTTGGATCTGGTGGTACTTATTCCATGGCAAGTCCTGTTACCTACCTTCTCAAGACGCATTCTTCTATCCCCTGGTACTGGGAGATCGCCGCGGAGCTCGTGAAAGCAAAGCCGGTGTCGCTCGGCAAGGATTCTGTCGTAATCACGGCATCTCTTTCGGGAACCACTGTCGAGACAATCGAGGCAGCGAAGTACGCCCAGTCCCTCGGTGCTAAGGTCATTTCTTTGGTTGGAGAGGATGGCTGCCCACTGTCCGAATGCTCGGATTACGTTTTCGAGAACAAGAAGGCATCGAACGACAACCTCGTCGAGGAGATCTATATCCAGTACTTTGCCATCGCCGCCCGCTTCATGAAGAATAACGGGGAGTTCCCCGAGTACGACAGCTTCATGGGCGCCCTCAAGAAGATGCCCGATGTTCTCCAGGGCGTGAGGGAGCAGCAGGACGCCGCGGCGCTCGAGTTCGCAACGAGGCACAAGGATACTCCGTTCCACATGTGCGTTGGCTCCGGCAACGTTTGGGGCGAGACCTACTGCTTCGCGATGTGCGTGCTCGAGGAGATGCAGTGGATCGCGACCAAGTCCATCCATGCTGCGGAATTCTTCCACGGCACCATTGAGATGACCGATCCCGAAATGAGCTTCATGCTCTTTAAGAGCGAGGACGAGACCCGTCCCCTGGTTGACCGAGTCGAGCGGTTCGTGCGCCAGCATACCGACAAAGTTCAGGTATGGGACACTAGGGACTTCAAACTTGAGGGAGTCGAAGAGAGCGTCCGCCCGCTCGTCTCCCCTCTGGTCATGTCCGCGATGCTGGAGCGCGTGAGCACCCATCTCTCGATCCTTCGCGATCACGATCTTGATATACGCCGCTACTATCGGGTGGTTGAGTACTAATGATTAAGCTATTGCGCGTCGACGAGCGCCTCGTTCACGGCCAGGTGGCGCTTGCGTGGACCAACTCCCTCAATGCCGATTGCATCTTCGTGGTTAACGATGACGTTAGAAAAGACAAGCTCCGCCTGACGACGCTTAAGATGGCGGTGCCCGCCGGCGTCAAATTCGTCTCCAAAAGCGTTGATGATGCTGTCGAGGTTCTTAACTCCGGTAAGACGGATAAATACAAGATGCTTATCGTCGTCGACAGCGTGGCGGATGCTCTCAAGCTTGCGAAGGGCACCGGACTCGTCACCAGCGTGAACCTTGGCAACATGAAGCGTCTTGAAGGCCGCCGGCAGCTTACGTCTTCGGTATTCGCTACGGACGAGGAAATCGGGGTGATTCGAGAGCTCCTCTCCATGGGAGTCTCGGTAGGGTGCCAGCCGGTCCCAACGGAGGCGAGCGTTCCCGTCGAAACACTTATCTAGGTGGGGAACTAATTTACGAGATAGAGTTTGAGAGGTGGGATAATGATTATTCAAGCAGCCCTAGTCGCCGTTGTTGCGTTCCTCGCTTCGGTCGATGAACAACTATTTGGTGCAAGCATGATGGCACGCCCCCTATTCACCGGCATGCTGGTCGGTGCGATTATGGGCGATATCCAGACGGGTGTAACCGTCGGAGCGGCTCTTGAAGCAATGTTTATGGGCTCCATCATGGTTGGCAGCGCCGTTCCCCCCGAGGTGTACGCTTCGAGTACGTTGAGCATCGCCGTGGCGATAAATGCCGGTACTGGCGCTGGTTCTGCCGTCGCGCTGGCTCTGCCCCTTTCTGTCTTCTTGCAGATGTGGAGAAATTTCTGCTATGCCGTCCCGGGGAGCTGGGCTGGAACGAAGATCCAGGAGGCGCTGGACGCACGCGATCTTAAAAGGGCAAATATTCTGCATCTTACGGTCGTGCCTCTGTCTCTTGGCATTCCCTCGGCGCTGCTGGTGTTCATTTCCTTGTATTTTGGCGCGGACGGAATCAATGCGGCGCTGAACGCGATTCCGCAGGTTGTACTCGACGGATTCAACGTTGCGGCTGGCGTTTTGTCTTGTGTCGGCTTGGCCATGCTTATCAAGATCATGTCGAACAACAAGATTCTTCCTTACCTGTTCCTGGGATTCATTGCGGTCGTTTACCTGGGCATGGATGTTATCGGCGTCGCGGTTGCGGGTCTTTGCGTTGCCCTCATTGCAGTATTCAACATGAAGTTTGATGAAGAGGAGGACTTCTAATGAGCGAGCAGGCTTTTCAGGTAAATAAGCAGGGCGTCGGGACGATGACCCCCGCGGAGCAGCGCAGTATATTCTGGCGTTCGTTTACCATTCAGGGGTCTTGGTCGTTCGACAAGATGATGGCGTACGGATGCATGTACGCCCTCGAGAAGCCCCTTCGTAGAATCTATTCGAGCGATGATGACTTCTACGCTGCCCTCGAAAGGCATACCGAGACCTTCAATATCACGCCCCATGTCTCTCCGTTCGTCCTAAGCCTGGCCGTCGCCATGGAGGAGGAGGCGGCAAAGAATCCGGATTTTGACGTGAAGGCAATCAATAACCTCAAGGTTGGCCTGATGGGTCCCCTTTCAGGAATCGGTGACTCATTCTTCTGGGGAACGTTTCGAGTAATCTGCGCCGGAATCGGAATCGGCCTCGCCTCGACCGGCAACATGATGGGCAGCATCCTCTATTTTCTTTTGTACACCGCGATTCATTTTGCAACCAAAATTCTTGCGGGAAAACTCGGTTATCAGCTGGGAACCCAGTTTTTGGAGAAGTCGGAAGAGGCGCATCTTATGGAACGCCTTTCTTACGGCGCATCGATCCTCGGTATGACCGTTATCGGCGCGATGATCGCGACTATGGTCTCGCTTTCCACCAGCTTAACGTTTACGCTTGGCGGTACGGAAACCGCGCTGCAGTCTATCTTCGATCAGATCTTCCCGAATTTGCTGCCCCTTGCCGCTACTTTCATTTGCGTCTGGCTGCTTAATAAAAACGTTAAGACCATTTACATCATCCTTGGAATCTTCGTACTCAGCGTTTTGGGATGCATACTTGGCATCTTTTGATTTGAGGACTGAAGCCCCTTCGCGGATCGCGAGCTGAGAGGCTAAACGAAAATACATACAGCTTCAACATGCGGTTGGAAGCGTTCGATTCGGTCATTTGCCGGATTGAGCGCTTCTACTTAATCCATGGCAAATTTCAGGCTCTTCGTGGATTCGCATGGGTATACGCTTCGGAAAAAGCGAGTCCGATACGAATGGCGGTCTACACAATCGATGGGCGCTTGCAGTCGCCTGATAGATTTGTATAGATGGCGATATACGGCCGGCCTTCAAGCGGTCTACGCATTTCTGGGTATGAGCCCCATATGCGAGTGGGCAACAAGGCGGAGGCCTCCCATGATCTACGCTATTTCTGATATCCACGGCTGCCTGGACGAGTTCGAGGAGGCGCTCGCCGGCGTCGTCCTCTCCGAAGTGGGGTCGCGCCTGGTGCTGTTCGGCGAGTACTGCGACAGGGGGCAAGGGCTCCTACGACATCTTCCCTTCAGCCTCTTGTTGAGGAACCCAAGATGAATACCGAGAACGTCGGTGGTTTGAGCTTGAAGTCGGGTTTTTGGGAGATTCGTCCAGCGTTTAAGGACGACCTCCATGATCCGCGCGGACTGCATCTATCTCGAAGCGGGGTGGGCCTTGCACACGATTCGCAAGGCAGGATTTATGACCGCGTTCGTATCATCTTCGCCTCGCGCCTTGTGTGGGGCGCGATGTTTCTGGACTTGTTTACAAGAAGCGTGCCATATACGTTGGCATGCAGGTGACGTCACCGTCTTGTCGAAGGTCTTTTGTATACGCCAGGAAGCGTCGTCCAATCCTGGATGCATATTTCTCGCCAAACGCATCAAGTGAGGCATGGGTTTTGTATCCCGAGGACTTGACCTCAACGGGAGAAATCTTTTTACCGTCGCTTACAACAAAGTCAATCTCGTAGTTGCGGTTTGCGCCCTTTTTTGGCCAGGTGTGATAAAACAGCTTGTGTCCTTGTGCGACCAGTTCCTGCGCAACGACGTTTTCGTAAACCGAGCCGAGATTTGCCGGCAGCTTGTCAGAAAGCAATGCTTGGTACACGGTGTTATCGGTAAAATCCCTGTCTTTGAACATAAGGGTTACAAACAGTCCCGTATCAGCAAGGTATAGTTTAAATTTCTCGAGATCTATGCTTGAAGACATTCCCACATTGGGATCGTTTGCGTGATAGGCAACAAGCGTTGTCTTAGACTCCTTTAGTTCTGATATCTCCTCAAGTACGTCGGATGCCTGGCGATTGGCCAGCACTGCTGAAACCTGGTACCGAGATGCCTTTTTGGAGAGTTGCGCTGGAATGGAGTCAAAGAGAAGGGATAGCGCTCCGGACGGGCTGATCTTATGAAAGTCGTCTTCGTAAAGCGAGATGATGCCGCGTTTAACGGTATCGACTGCCTGGAGGTTGTTGGTTTCTATATATGAGCTGACGGCTTGAGGCATGCCGCCAACTAGCATGTAAAGACGGAAGTCCCTCATGAGCTTGCGATTGAGCTGGTCGCCAAGCGGACGCCTCTCTTCAAAAGTTTTCTTTAGTAGAGGGATTGTGCCCGTATCGCCAAGTGCCCATTTGAACTCTTCAAAATCCATGGGCCGCATCTGAAGTTTATATTCTTCGCTGGGAATAACAATTCCTTGGACGTTCCTTCTAATCGATATGAGCGAGCCGGTCTCTATATAGTCATAGCGACCGTCTGCGACTAGATGTTTGATTGCTTGCCGCGCCTTTGGGCAGAGCTGCACCTCGTCAAAGATAATTGCTGATTCTCGTTTATGGAGCTGAACTCCGTAATGCAGCTGCAATTGTAAAAAAAGATAGTCCAAATCCGAGACATCCTCGAACAGCTCTCCAACAGATTGGGATGCGGCTGAGAAATCTACAAGGATGTGGGTGCGATACTCGTTTTGTGCGAACGCTTTGGCAACAGTGGACTTGCCAACGCGCCGGGGCCCTTCGATAAGGGCTGCCGTTCTGCCGCTATCCCTGCGCTTCCATTCCAGCAGGTATTCATATATCTTTCGCGTGAACATAGCCCTCCAACCCGATTTCCGCACTTTTTATTTTAGCGATTTACCCGATTTCCGCACTTTTTATTTTAGCGATTTACCCGATTTCCGCACTTTTTGAGTCTTGAGCCAAGGCTTGCGGCAGGCGTTGCCATGGCGCACAAGCGTGCGGAACAAGCCTAAGGAAAACCCGGTCTGGAGGTCGATGGCGTCCTCTGCTAGCGTGGTGAGGGTACAAGGCTATGACCTACAAGGTGTGACCATGCGAGATGCGAGGGCGGCCGTATGAATAACCAGGCGTTGGACACGCTTAAAACCTACTTTGGCTATGGATCTTTCCGTCCCGGGCAGGACCGCATGGTGCAGGCCATCCTGTCTGGCCGCGATGCCTTGGGAGTCATGCCCACCGGTGCCGGCAAGTCCATCTGCTACCAGGTGCCCGCGCTCATGCTGAAGGGACTCACGCTGGTGGTGAGCCCGCTGGTGTCGCTCATGGGCGACCAGGTGCGTTCGCTGCTGGCGGCGGGCGCGCATCCTTCATACCTCAACTCGTCCCTTACCGTGCCGCAGCAGAACACGGTACTGCGTCGCGCGGAAGACGGATGGTACCAGATCATGTACGTAGCGCCCGAGCGCTTGGCAGATCCGCGCTTTATGGAGCTCGCGCAACGTCTGGCATCCCCCGGCGGTTACGGCATTCCGCTGGTGGCGGTGGACGAGGCCCACTGCGTCTCCCAATGGGGCCAGGATTTTCGCCCATCCTATCTGCAGATCTCCGCATTCATAGAGGCCCTGCCGCAGCGTCCGGTGGTAGCGGCCTTCACGGCTACCGCTACCGAGCGCGTGCGGGAGGACATTGTCCATATGCTCGATTTGCGCTCGCCGCAGACCGTGGTGACCGGCTTCGACCGACCCAATCTGTTCTTTGGAGTGGAAGAGCTGGGCGATAAGGCGAAGGCTGCCTGGATACGCTCCTATGTCGCGCAGCATAGCCGGGAGAGCGGCATCATCTACTGCTCGACTCGCAAGGCGGTGGACGAGCTCTCTGCGGAGCTATCCCTGGCGTTGATGCCCCAAGGTATCCGGGTGGGGCGCTACCACGCGGGCTTGGGTAACGATGAGCGCATGCAAAACCAGGCGGACTTTATCGACGACCGCGTTCCCGTGATGGTGGCCACCAATGCGTTTGGCATGGGTATCGACAAGCCCAACGTGCGATACGTGATTCACAACAACGTGCCGGAAAGCATCGAGGCGTATTACCAAGAGGCGGGCCGCGCCGGCCGCGACGGCGATCCCGCCAGCTGCTATCTGCTGTGGAACGGCAACGATTTCAGACTGCGCCGGTTCTTGATAGAGAAGAGCCGTGATACGGCGGGGCTGGACGAGGACGGCTTGCCGCGTCCCGACCTTGACCAGGAGCAGCTTGAGCGCGCCTGCCAGAACCGTTACCGTCTTCTGCGCCAGATGGAGGGCTACTGCCAGACTACCGGGTGCTTGCGCGAGTACATGCTCCGCTATTTTGGGGACGAGGGCGCATTGCCGGATGCGCGGACGGGCGCGCAGCTGGGTGCCAGCCAGCCCTTGTCCGCAAAGAGCGATGGTTGCGGCGCATGCTCCAACTGCCTTACCGAGTTTGAGGTGGAGGACGTGACGCAGGTTGCCCGCGCGATCGTGGAGTTTGTGGCGCCGCGGGCGGGTCGGTTTGGCAAGACGCTTATAGCCGATGCCCTGCACGGCGCCAACAACGAGCGGGTGCGCAACTGCCATCTCGATGAGGCGGCGGGGTACGGCGCGCTGGAAGACTGCCAGATGGCGCGCATCAAGGATGTGGTGGACCAGCTCGCGGGCCGCGGATACCTTTCCGTATCGCAGGGGCAGTATCCCGTGATCGCGCTGGGGCCGCGTGCGGTCGAGGTGCTGGGAGAGAGCTCTGGCGACGGGGCTGCGTCTGCGACGCCGTTTGAATTCACTATCAAGCGCAGGTCCAGCAAGCGCTCCAGATCTGCCCGCGCCCGCCGTGCGGTCGATTTGCTGCGCGAGGAAGCCGCCCTGGATGCTCGGCCTCGCGTGGGTGATGACGCCGAGCTGTTCGAGAGCCTGCGCGAGCTGCGTACGGATTTTGCACGCGAGCGGGGTTGGGCGCCCTATATGGTGTGCAGCGACGCGGCTCTTCGCGGCATGTGCCGTCGGCGCCCCCATAGCCTTGAGGAGCTTTTGGATGTTCCGGGCATCGGCGAGAAGAAGGCAGCGGACTTTGGTTGCGCGTTTTTGGAGCACATCGAGGAGTTTGAGGACCAGCATTTGGGTGAGGTTTAGCCGCTGTTGCAAAAGTCCAGTTGAACGCGGTGCTCACACATTTTTCCTTGGAACTTTGTGCGAGACTCCCACATTTTGCTTGGGAAGTTGCTAAACTGACCTAGAGATAAGGATGAGCGCGGCTGGAGGGCTCTATGGAAAGAACGTGTATGGCGGAGCTGGTTGCGTGGAAGGGCCGTTCCGGACGTAAGCCTCTTATTGTAAAAGGCGCTCGCCAGACAGGTAAGACCTGGCTTGTAAAGGAGTTTGGGCGCCGACAGTTCGCCGATACGGTGACGATCGATTTCATGCTCGATGAGAGCTATAAGAGCCTCTTTGCTCAAGACCTTGATCCTCGTAGAATCATCACTCAAATTGAGCTGCGCACGGGGCGTCGCATAGACCCTGAGGATACGCTGCTCTTCTTTGATGAAATACAAGAAGCTCCTCGTGGCCTTACATCTCTAAAGTACTTCTGTGAACAGGCTCCTGAATACCATGTTGTCGCAGCAGGCTCTTATATGGGACTTGGTTTGCGACGTGAGGGGGAGAGCTATCCGGTTGGCAAAGTTGACATGCTGACCTTTTATCCCCTGACGTTTGAAGAGTTTGTTCGCGCTGCTGCGGGTGACGTGCTTGCCGACGCCCTTGAAGCGGGGGACATGGCATTGCTTGATAGCGTAGCGGATGTGATTGAACGCCATCTGAAAGATTACATGGTCATTGGCGGCATGCCAGAAGTGGTGGCGGAGTTTGTCGCGTCGGGCGATTATGCGGAGTGTCGACGGCTGCAGGGCGATATCCTTCAAGCGTATGATGCGGACTTTAGCAAGCGCGCACCGGTTAGGCTGTTGGAGCGCATGAGGATGGCGTGGCGCTCTATACCAAGCCAGCTTGCGCATGAGAACAAGAAGTTTGTGTACGGAGCGGTAAGGCCGGGCGCTAGGGCGCGTGATTTTGAGGAAGCTCTGCAGTGGCTTGAAGATTATGGGGTGGTTTATAAAGTTCCTCGCGTCGCCGCGTTACGCCTTCCGCTTGGGGGCTATGAGGATCTATCTGCGTTCAAGCTCTTTTGCTGCGATTTGGGTTTGCTGGGTGCTATGGCGGGGCTGCCGGAGACGGCGGTGATTGATGGGTCACGCGTCTTCACTGAATTTAAGGGAGCGCTGACCGAGCAATATGTTTTGCAGGAGTATGTTGCCCAGGGAGAGCAGCCGGTCTATTGGTCTAATGATTCAGGATCTGCAGAAATAGACTTTGCGCTTACCAGTTCGCGCGGCATTATTCCTGTTGAAGTAAAGGCAGGGGAGAACCTTCGGTCTAAAAGCTTGCGCGTTGCATGCGAAAAGTTTTGCATTGACCGTGCTGTCCGAACATCATTGTCTCCGTATCGAGACGATGGGTGGCTGATTAATGTTCCCCTTTGGGCGGTAATGCATAGCAAGCGCTTTGCTTTGAGCCAATAGCAAGATCAATGGAAATGGGGCCGGCTTGCGGGGGATTTCCCAACAAGCCGGCTCTTCCTGCCATGATTTGCCACCGGGTGAGGCGGCTGTTGATGTCGCGAATATGTTGGTAGCCGGCGCGGAACGTCTTGGGCTCTGCCTGAGCCGGCCCCATCGCACAATCAGCTTCGCTGCGGCCGATGGTGTGGGCGGCGGAGCGGAAAAAAACGCCCTGCTCGTTGCCCCGACCGGTCATGAGGCGGGCGCGTTCATCACGGCATTTTCGTCGAGCCGAACCGTGGCAAGGCATGAGAATTGTATTCCTAACGGAAACGTCCTCCAATGTCTTCAACCTCCGCAAGCGCCATTGCTCTTCGTTCGCGGACTGTTGCGCGTAAGCCCCCGCTTGTGCCCGCTCAAACGAACGCGGCCCCGCTTCTCTAAGGCTAAAAACAACATAAAGATACGTTCGTCCCCTAAATAACTACAGTTCAAGTGTTCAAATCTGGCTTCCCAGGGGCTGCCTGCTAATAATGTAAACGGTTCAAGTTGAAACGGTTACACAAACACACTAAACCAGTGATGTTATAGAACCAGCAGGTAAAAGCCTTGATGAGGGGAGGTTGAAATGGAACAGGTTGAACATCGTTTTGAGGAATGCCGCGCTGCGGCAATCGATCTTGGAGCTTCGAGCGGTCGCGTGATCGTGGGCGTCATCGAAGACGGTCAGAGCCTTTCCTTGCATGAGGTCCATCGGTTCGAAAACGGCCTTGTCCGCCATGGCGAGACGCTCGTATGGGATATGGACAAGATCGTCGCGCAGGTCGAGGCGGGCTTGGTGGCCGCGGCGGAAGCCGGGGCGACGACATGCGCCATCGATACCTGGGGCGTCGACTACGGTTTGGTCGATAGCGATGGCAGCCTGCTGGGTCCGGTGGTGGGCTACCGAGATGCCCGCACGGAGGGGCTCGCCGCCGCCTTGTTCGAGGACGGTACGCTTGCAGACGCCTATGAGAGGACGGGAATCCCCGCGTTGGATATCAACACGTCCGTTCAGATTGCGGCGCAGGTTCGCGACGAGGGCCCTCTTCCGGCGGATGCGCAGATCTTGATGGTTCCCGATCTGATCACCTTCCTTCTAACGGGCGACCGCGGGACGGAGGCGAGCATCGCTTCTACCACGCAGCTTATGGGCGCTTCCTCCAAGCAGTGGGACAGGGAGCTGCTGGGGCGGCTTGGCATGGACGATGCCATGGTCCCCGTTATTCGGCCCCTGGGCTCGGATGCGGGCGAGGTGAGGCTCGGCGATCATGCCGGCATGCGTATGGTGCGCGCGTGCGAGCACGACACGGCCAGCGCGGTGGCGAGTATTGGATTGGAGCCCGGCGACGCGTTTATCTCTTGCGGAACCTGGTCCCTTGTTGGCGTTGCCCGCGATACGCCCCTCGCAACACCGGAGGCTCTCGCAGCAGGGTTATCCAACGAGAGCGGACCGGACGCGTCGACCCTTCTGCTTGCGAACTGCACCGGGCTTTGGATCGCCCAGCAGCTCAAGATTGAAATGGAGGAGAGCCTTGGTCGGGGGCTCACGTGGCAGGGGATAGCCGAAGAGGTCCGCGCGTCTCACGCATCGACCTTCTTGTTCGATACCGAGGACCCTTCCCTCGCGCGGCCCGGCAACATGCTGGGAAAGCTTGAGAGGCTTGCCCGCGAGGAGGGCATCGAGGGCGACCTGGGCATCGCGGCGCTGTTCGGTTCGGTGTATGAAAGCCTCGCCAGGCAGTATGCGCAGGTTATCGAGCGTTTGCAGCGGGTGACCGGAGAGCCCGTTGAGCGGATTCGTGTGATAGGCGGCGGGTCGCGCAACGCCGTGCTTTGCCAGATGGTGGCGGACGAATGCGGATTGCCGGTAATCGCGGGCCCCGCGGAGGCATCCGCCGTGGGAAACCTGCTGGTCCAGTTCTGCGCTCAGGGTGCGTTTTGCTCCCTGGAAGACGCGCGACGCGTTGTCGGCCCGTCGCTGGAATGCGGAACGTATCTGCCGCGCGCGGCAAGCGATTTGTAACGAAAGGAGCACGCCTTATGTTGAACGGCGTTCCCGCAAATATAGGGCCCGATCTTTTGAAGGTGCTATCCGAGATGGGCCATGGCGACGAGCTCGTAATCGCGGACGGTAACTTTCCCTCCGCGGCGCTTGCCCAGCGCTTGGTCCGAGCGGATGGTATGGGCGTGCCGGAGATGCTCGAGAGCATTTTGAAGCTGGTGCCGCTCGATATGTACGTTGAGAGCCCGCTCGTGCTTATGGCGACCGTCGAGGGCGACCCCGAGCCTCCCATTTGGAGCGTGTACCAAGACATCGCGGACCGCTCGCAGGAGAAGCCGCCGGCGTTAAGCCATATCGACCGCCAAGAATTCTACGAGCGTGCCAAGCGCGCCTACGCCGTGTTGGCGACAGGGGAGCGCGAGGTCTACGCAAACATCATTGTCAAAAAGGGCGTTGTGCGCTCTGTTTAAGCAAAGGGGTTGAAGGTCAGATGAACTATCCAAAGATTGGCATACGACCCGCCATCGATGGCCGCCAAGGAGGAGTGCGCGAGTCCCTTGAGGGGCAGACCATGGCGATGGCGCAGGCCGCCAAGGAGCTTATCGAGAGCTCTCTGCGCTATGCGGACGGCGCGCCGGTCGAGTGCGTGGTCGCGTCCCGTACCATCGGCGGTCGCGCGGATGCCGAGGCCGCTCGTTGCGAGTTTCTGGACAAAAACGTTGTCGCCACGCTGACGGTGACCCCGTGCTGGTGCTACGGAACCGAGACGCTGGACCTTGATCCGGCGACCATCAAGGCGGTCTGGGGCTTCAACGGCACGGAGCGCCCGGGCGCCGTATACCTTGCCGCGGCGATGGCGGCGCACGCCCAGTGCGGTCTGCCCGCCTTCAAGATTTACGGCCATGATGTACAGGACGCTGACGACGCGACCATTCCCGCGGACGTCGCAAAGAAGATAATCTCCTTTGCGCGCGCTGCCGTCGCCGCCGGGCAGATGCGGGGCAAGGCGTACGTGAACCTCGGCGCCAGCGCGATGGGCATCGCGGGCTCGCAGGTAAACGTCGAGTTCTTCCAGAAGTACCTGGGCATGTCGGTTGAGTTTGTCGACATGACCGAGATCTTGCGCCGCATGGCGCTGCATATCTATGACGAGGACGAGGTCAGCCGCGCGCGTGCCTGGATCCAGCAGAAGTGCCCCGAGGGCGTGGATATCAACCTGGGCCGCGAGCTGCCCCGAATCATCACTGACTCCAAGGTGGTCCCGGCAGACGAGGACTGGGATTTCATCGCCCGCCAGGTCGTCATCATCCGCGACATCCTTTTCGGCAATCCAAAGCTGGCCGAGATGGGTTGGCTCGAGGAGTCGCGCGGCCGCAATGCCATCGCGGGCGGCTTCCAGGGACAGCGCCAGTGGACTGATTGGCTGCCCAACGGAGATTTCGCCGAGGCCGTCATAACCTCCACCTTCGATTGGAACGGGGCGCGCCAGCCCATCGCGTTCGCCACGGAGAACGATACCCTGAACGGCGCCTCGATGCTGCTGGGAACCCTGTTGACCAACACGGCCCCCATCTTCTCCGACGTTCGCACGTACTGGAGCCCCGAGGCAGTCGAGCGCGTTTGCGGCAAGCGGCTTGAGGGACGAGCCGCCAACGGCGTGCTGCATCTCATCAACTCGGGAGCAACCGCCTTGGATGCATCGGGCGCCGTGCGCGATGAGCGCGGCGAGTCGATCATGAAGCCGTTTTGGGAGATGGACCAGGCCGATATCGATGCCTGCCTTGCCGCGACCGATTGGTGCCGAGCCAACTACGAGTATTTCCGCGGCGGCGGCTTCTCGTCCCACTTCAAGACGGCGGGCGAGATGCCTATGACCATGATCCGCTTGAACATGGTCGCGGGCGTGGGGCCGACCCTGCAGATCGCGGAGGGTTACACCTGCGTGCTGCCGGACGATGTCCACAAGATCCTGGATGAGCGCACGGACAAGACGTGGCCCACTACATGGTTCGCCCCCAGGCTGGGAGCTCCGGGCTTCGAGACCGTCTGGGACGTCATGAACCACTGGGGAGCCAACCACGGCGCATCGGTATACGGGCACGTGGGCGGCGACCTCATCACGCTGGCGAGCATGCTGCGCATTCCGGTCACGCTGCACAACGTTAAGGACGAGCGCATCTTCAGGCCCTCGCTGGTCGATGGATTTGGAACCAAGGACCTCGAAGCCGCGGATATGGCCTATTGCCAGGCGTTCGGTCCGCTGTATCGGGGTTAGAGAGGAGAGGGTATGGCTGATTTCGATCGCGCGGCACTTGTCGAGTACGGCAAGAAGCTGGTGAACGCGGGCCTTACCAAGGGTACGGGCGGCAATCTGAGCCTGTTCGATCGCGAGCGCGGACTCATGGCGATCACGCCTTCGGGCATCGATTTCTTCGACATCCGTGAGAGCGACATCGTGGTGATGGATTCGGAGGGCGAGGTTGTCGAGGGCTCGCGCACGCCGTCGAGCGAGTGGCAGATGCACCTTGAGACCTATCTGGCGCGCCCGGACATCGATGCGGTGATCCATGCCCATACGATGTACGCGACGGTGATGGCGTGCCTGCGCGAGCCCCTACCCGCGACCCACTATATGGTCGCCGTCGCCGGCGTGGACGTTCCGGTGGCGGAGTACGCCACCTACGGCACGCCGGAGCTCGCCCACAACGCCGTGAAGGCGATGAAGGGGCGCCGCGCGGTGCTGCTTGCGAACCATGGCATCCTGGCGGGCGCGAACGATTTGCTCAACGCCTTCAACATCGTGGAGGAAGTCGAGTACTGCGCTCAGGTCCATTGCATTGCAAAGAGCGTTGGAACCCCCGTCGAGCTGCCGCTTTCCGAGATGGAGGGCATGCTCGAACGATTCAAGACCTATGGACAGAAAACCGAGTACAAGGAGGAAGCATGTCAGTAAAGTTCGTTCGCATCGATGACCGCCTGCTGCACGGCCAGGTAGTCACCACGTGGCTCAAGCGCTACGACATCGAGCAGGCCATCATCGTCAGCGAAGAGGTCGCGCAGGACAAGACCCGCCAGATGATTCTGAAGCTGGCGGCCCCCTCGGGCCTGCGCGTCGTGTTCTTCAGCCCCGAGAAGCTCATCAAGGTTCTGGAGAAGTCCGAGGTCACCCGATCCACGCTGCTGCTCTTCACCAATCCTCGCGAGGTGTACGAGTGCATCGAGGGCGGCGTCGAGATTCCCTTCCTGAACGTTGGCAACATGAGCAAGACCGAGTCCAACGAGAAGATCACCGCCGGCGTCGCGGTGACCGAGGAGGACCGCTCCTACTTCAAGAAGATCATCGATGCAGGGGTCAACGTGGAGATCCAGATGGTCCCCACCGACAAGGTTTCCCAGATGAAGGACTTTATTGGAGGTAACGACTGATGTTTGTTCAAGCTTTGCTAGTCGCTCTCGTGGGAATCATCGCCACGATCGACTATAACGGCCCCCTGTTCATGATCCACCGCCCGCTGGTGACCGGTACGTTGACGGGTCTGGTGCTGGGTGACATGACCCAGGGCGTGATCATCGGTTCCTCGCTCGAGCTGATGTGGCTCGGCGTCACCGGCATCGGCGGCTACACTCCGCCCGACACCATCTCCGGCGCCATCGTGGGCACCGCGCTCGGCATCCTTTCCGGTCAGGGCGCCACGGCGGGCATCGCCATCGCCGTTCCAGTCGCCGTGGTGACCCAGCAGCTCGACGTTCTCGCCAAGACTGCCGACATCGCGTTCGTTAAGAAGGCCGACGCCGCCGCGGAGCGCGGTGACATCAGCAAGATCGGCCTGTACCAGTACGCATCCCTGGGAATCATCGTTCTGTTCAAGGTTGTTCCGATCTTCCTGGCGGTCCTTGTTGGCGGCGAGTACGTGCAGTCCCTGTTCGACATGATCCCCGATGTGGTCATGAAGGGCCTGAACGTCGCCGGCGGCCTGCTTCCCGCCATCGGTTTCGGCATGCTCCTCAACATGATGCTGAAGAAGAAGATGTGGGTCTTCCTGCTTGTGGGCTTTATCGCCTCAGCCTTCCTGGGCATGTCCACGATCGGCATCACCTTTGTGGGCGTCGCCGTGGCCTACCTGACCGTCATGATGGGCAACGGCTTCGGTTCCGAGACCCCCGCCCCCGTTGCCGCCCAGACCGAATCCGCTTCCAATGATGATGACGAGGTGTATGACCTGTGAGCACCGATAACACCAAGATGAGCGAGAACGCCATCACCCCTTCCGTCCTTAACAAGATGTTCGGCCGCGCGCTCATGTACGGCGCGTCCTGGAACTACGAGCGCATGCAGAACCTGGGCTTCCTCTACATGATGGTTCCCGCCCTCAAGAGGACGTACAAGAACAACACCCCCGCCATGGCGCAGGCCATGAAGCGCCACCTGGAGTTCTTCAATACCCATCAGACCGCGGCCCCCTTCATCGGCGGCGTCGCCGCGGCGATGGAGGAGAACGAGGGCAACGATGGTGGCCGCGCCATCAGCGGCATCAAGGTCGGCCTTATGGGTCCGCTCACCGGCATCGGCGACTCCCTGATCTGGCTCACCCTGGTCCCCATCTGCTTCTCCATCGGCGCCTCCTATTCTGCCGAGGGCGGCCTTCTGGGCGTTGCCATCGCTTTGCTTCTGATCAACGTCATCAACGTGCCCCTTAAGTACTTCGGTCTCAAGTTCGGCTATTCCAGCGGCTCCAAGTTTATTCAGGAGAGCGCCGCCCGCGGCACCCTGGATACCATCACCAACATGGCCATCGCCCTTGGCCTGGTGCTGGTCGGTGGACTGATTCCCCAGATGGTGGGCATCACCTTTGGCCTGGAGTTCACCCAGGGCGAGCTGGTGGTCAGCGTTCAGGAGCTCATCAACGGCCTCATCCCCGGCGTGATCCCCATGCTGCTCACGCTGCTCATGTGCTACCTGGTGCGTAAGGGCAAGAGCCCCGTCTTCCTGATCGTGGCCACGCTGGTTGCAGCCATCGCGCTCACTGCGCTGGGCGTGCTCACCACGGCCTAGGCAATCGCGTCTAAGGCGGCGCAAGCAAGATTTGAATGGCGCGGGGTGTTTCCGGTTCAAGGGACGCCCCGCGCATGCTAGGAGGAAATATGCGGCTGTGGTACACGTCTCCCGCGTCCGTTTGGAACGAGGCCCTGCCTATTGGCAACGGTCATATCGCCGGCATGGTCTTCGGCGGAGTCGAGAACGAGAAGCTTTCGCTTAACGATGAGACCATCTGGTACCGCGGGCCGGCGGATCGCAACAATCCAAGCTCGGCGGATAACCTGGGCAAGATTCGAGAACTGCTCGCCGCGGGCGATGTCGAGGCGGCCGAGGACCTGGTGGCGCTGACCATGTTCGCCACGCCTCGCGACCAGAGCCATTACGAGGTTCTGGGCGAGATGTTCCTGGAGCAGCGCGGCGTCGTCCTGGAAGCTTGCGAGTCGTACGAGCGCGAGCTCGAACTGGAAAACGCCCTGTGCCGCGTTTCCTTCTCGTGCGGCGGGGTGGACTACCGCCGCGAGTACTTCTCAAGCTTTGCCGAGAACGTCATGTTCGCCCGCCTGACCGCGTCCAAGGAGGGCTCCCTATCTTTACGCGCGACCCTGGGCAGGTGCAAGCGCTTCAACGATTCCGTTCGCCAGTATCGCGACAGGGGCGTCATCATGGCTGCCCATGCCGGCGGTGCGGCGGGCGTGGGGTTTGAGGTGGGCCTGCGCGTGGCGTCGTGCGACGGGAACGTGCGCGTTCTGGGCGAGACCATCGTGGTGGATGGAGCCACCGAGGTCGTTCTCGCCCTGGTGTCGTCGACCGATTACTGGAGCGCCGGCGCCGTCGAGCCCGACGCCTCATCGTTGATGGACGGGTTCGACGGGCTCGATTTCGATCGCGCTCTGGACGATCACGTTGCAGCGTATCGCGAGCAGTATGGCCGCGTGGCGCTGGACATCTCGGTGGACGAGGACGCCCCCTCGATTCCTACGGACGGCCTCATCGCCTGCGCGCGCGAGGGGTGCCATGCGCCGTACCTTCTGAACCTTGCCTTTGATTATGGCCGCTACCTGTTGCTATCGTCCAGCCAACCTGGAGGCCTCCCCGCAAACCTCCAGGGCATCTGGTGCGAGGACATCGATCCGATCTGGGGGTCGAAGTACACCATCAACATCAATACCGAGATGAATTATTGGATGTGCGGCCCGGCTGATCTGCCCGAGGCGCAGCTTCCGTTGTTCGACCTTCTCGAGCGCATGCGCGAGCCCGGTCGCCGAACCGCCCGCGCCATGTACGGAGCCCGCGGGTTCACCTGCCATCACAACACGGATGGTTTCGCCGATACCGCCCCTCAGTCCCATGCGATCGGCGCCGCGGTGTGGCCCCTCACCGTTCCCTGGCTGCTCACGCATGTCTGGGAACAGTACCGCTTCTTTGGCGACGCATCGGTTCTGGCGGAGCATCTCGACATGTTCAAGGAGGCGCTGCTGTTCTTCGAGGACTACCTCTTCGAATACCAGGGCTACTTGGTGACCGGTCCATCCGCTTCGCCGGAGAACAGGTACCGCCTGCCAAACGGCGTCGAGGGCAACGTGTGCCTATCGCCTGCGATCGACAACCAGATCCTCAGGTTCTTCTTCGATTGCTGCGTCGATATCGCCCGCGTGCTGGGCGACCAATCGGATTTTGCGGACCGCGCCAAGGCGCTGGCAGAACGCTTGCCGCCGACGCGCATCGGCTCGCACGGCCAGATACAGGAGTGGCTCGAGGACTATGAGGAGGTCGAGCCGGGGCATCGACACATCTCTCCGCTGTTCGGCCTGTACCCGGGCAACGAGTTCGACGTTCGCCGTACGCCCGAGCTGGCGGCTGCCTGTTTGCGTACCATCGAGCGTCGCACCTCGAACGCCGGATACCTCGACCCCGCCTCGCGAGACGTCGCCATCGGAAACTGGAAGGGAGCCGGCCTTCACGCGAGCACGCGCACGGGCTGGAGCTCCGCTTGGCTGGTGCATTTCAACGCGCGCCTGGGCAGGGGAGACGCCTGTATGGACGAGCTCGCCGGAATGCTCGCGCATTGCTCGCTGCCCAACCTGTTCTCCGATCATCCGCCCTTTCAGATAGACGGCAACCTTGGGTTGACTAGCGGAGTGTGCGAGATGCTTCTGCAGAGCAACGCCGACGAGGTCCGTATTCTGCCCGCGCTTCCCGACGCTCTGCCAAATGGCTCGTTCACGGGCCTTCGGGCGCGCGGCGGCTTCAAGGTCTCCGCCTCTTGGGCCAAAGGTGCTCTTTGCTCCATCGAGGTGGCGGGAGAGCCGGGCGCCTCTTTTTCCTATTGGGTTCCTTCCAGCCGCACGGCTTCGGGCCTCGAAGTCTGCGAAACGCTGGAGCTTGGTTCCGATGGGCGCGCTACGAGGGAGTTCTAGCGCGCGTCACTTCCTTCTCGATTGATAGGAGCGACCATGGACATTACGAGAAGACAAGCCGTCAAGTCTGCGGCTTTTGCCATCGGCGCTGTCGCCGCCGTGCCCGTAGCGGCCCGGGCGCAGGATGCCGCCGGGGCATCCTCTCAAGATGCTGTCATGAGGACGAGAATAAGCAATACCTCCCCGTTGCTGCTTTCGGCCGTGTACGGCAACACGCCGGACTCCCTCTGGTGGGGGAACACGCTCGAGGGGGCTTGGTCCGCTGTCCCCGACGACATCAAGCCCTACGCCGCCATCGAATTGCATCCCGCTAAGGTATGCAAGCCCACCAGCTGCATCCCCAAGGACACGCCCGAGCTTCGCGCCTGGTACAAGCATATGCTGGACGAGGCTCAGCTGCTGGACATTCCGGTCTTCCTGGTCATCATGAGCGCGGGCGAGCGCCAGACGGTGCCCGCCGAGTGGCTCGCCGAGCAGTTCGAGACCTATTCGGTTCTCCGCGGCGCCATGAACATCGAGAACTACTGGATCTACAACGACGACCTTCCCACCAACGCGGCAAAATACCTAGAGGTCTGCGCCCGCTACGGAGGCCATTTCATCTGGCATGACCATGAGAATTGGTTCTGGCAGCGCGTCATGTCCAACAAGGCGTTTGCCGACGCGGCGGCCAAATATCCCAAAAACCTGGTCATCGCCACAAAGAACACGCCCATCCGCGATGACGCGTCTACGGACAGCATCGTTAACGGCATGTGGCTCACGGGCGTCTGCGAAAACTGGGGCGCCTCCATGGATACCTGGAAATGGTGGGAGAAGCACTTTACCAAGCCGTTCGACGCCGTGGGCACCCGTCCACGCGACATGCGCTCCTATGCGAGCGAGCCCGAGGCAATGATCGCATGCGAGATGATGAACGTGTACGCCAACGGCGGCACCGTCTACAACTTCGAGTGCGCCGCCTACACCTTCATGGATAACGACGTCGCCACCCCCGCCTACCTCAACGCCATCGTCCCCTTCTTCCGCTTCTCCCTCAATAACCCCGCGCCGTCGCGCAAGGACGTTCTAGCCCGCACCAAGGCGGTGTTCTGGGAGAAGGACGGCGGCATCGACTCCCTGCCCAATTTCTACAAGGGCCTTAGCATGGACGATGAATCCCTGCCGCTCTATGATTCCGGCCGCTACCATGCTCTTCCGGTCATTATGAATCGCGTGGACGAGGCTGCCATCAAGGGGCTCTTCCCCGGCGCTGCGATCCTCACCAAGAACTCGTCCCAGCTAGCGCGCAAGAAGGAGTACCTGGATTCCCTCTACACGGTGGCTGCCGAAGGCGACGCCTTTGCGCAGCGCGTGGGCGAGGCGTGGTGCACGTACAACAGCAATGCCAACGAGAACAAGGCGCAGACCGCCACGCTCCCGCTTATGGTGAACACCTGCGAGTCCGTTCAGATCAAGCTGCAGCCGCACTCCTACGCCATAGTGCAGGAAACCCCGCACGTGGTGCTGCTCACCATCCAAAACTACGTGACGGACAAAACCGCCATGTGGGAGCTTGAGGGCAAGTTCGATGCGTCCGAGAGTTGGAAGCAGGGCGAGCTGGACCTCACCAACTGGCTCAGCTCCAACTACTGCGTGCACCCGGGGCAACGGCTCGCCCGGGGCAGCACGCACCCGGGGCAGCGCGGCAATTCGTACAGTACAATGAAAGCGATGAGGTAAGGGTAAGGAGTTAGACATGGCGAATATACGAGAGGTGGCGGCGCGCTCCGGCGTTTCAATCGGCACGGTTTCCCGGTTTCTTAACGGCGTCAAGATTAGGGAAGACAATGCCGACGCGATCTCTCGCGCCATCGAGGAGCTCGACTACCACCCCAACCTCATCGGCCGCGCCCTCACCACGCAGCGAACCTACGCCATCGGCGTGCTGGTCGCCAGCGCGGCAAACGTGTTTGTGAGCTCGAGCATCGGCAACCTGGAGACCGCCTTTGAGAAGCAGGGCTACTCGTCCCTCTTTATCGACTTCCACGGCGACGTGGAGGTGCTCAAAGAGAAGGTCCGCTTTCTCAAGCGCCGTTTTGTCGACGGCCTGGTGATTTTTCTTTCCGAGGTCGATGCCGAACACCTGGAATTTCTCGAGACCGTCAACATTCCCGTCATCGTGGTCGATAACCCGGTTGAGAGCGGCACGGTCGATTCCATCGTGGTCAACAACGCTACCAGCACCGAGGCCATGGTGGGCGCCATGATCGACGCCGGCCACAGGCGCATCGGCGTCATAGCCCCTTCGCAGGAGACCTACGTGGGCAGACGGCGCCTCAAGGGCTGGAACGACGCCTTTGAGAATCGCGGCCTGCCCGTGTTTCCGCAGGACGTGCGCCTGTGCGCCCCTTCTAAGGACGAGGGGTTCGCCGCCGCATGCTCGCTTATCGACCAAGGCGATGTGACGGCGCTGTTCTCGTGCAACTACTACCTTGCGCTGGGTGCGCTCAAGGCGATCAGCCGCCGCGGCTTGCGTCCCGGCATGGATATCGGTTTTGCCAGCTTCGATGATTTCGACTTCAGCGATGTCATGTATCCGCCCCTGTCCGTTATACGCCAGCCCATGGGCGAGATCATCGACGTTGTCGCCTCGCGAATGTGCTCAAGGCTGAACGGAGATGTGGACGAGGTTGGGATTCAGACGCTTTCTTGCTCGGTGAATGTCACCGATTCGATTTGCGGCGGCTTGCAGTGAGTGCCGCCATCTTGCGCGTATTTCGACTTTAGCTAACAAAGGCGGGGCCGGCTTGCGGGGGATTTCCCAACAAGCCGGCCCCGCCCGTTACGCTCTACCACCAGGTGAGGCGGCTGATGTTGTCGCGGATGTGCTTGCAGCTGGCGTGGAACGCCTCGAGCTCAGCCTGGGAGAGGTCCAGCTCCATCACGCGCTCGACGCCGTTACGGCCGATGATGCAGGGCAGCGAGGTGAAGATGCCCTCCTCGCCGAACTGGCCGGTCATAAGGGTGGAGGCGCCCATCACGGCATGCTCGTCATGCAACACGGCGGCGACCACGCGAACGGCGGCGTTTGCCACGGCGTACTCGGTGCACTGCTTGCCGGCAAAGGTGACGTAGCCGCCCTGACGCGCCTTGTCCTCCATCTCGGCCAGGTCAAAGGCGAAGCGCTCGGGCTCCTCGTCCGCTAACTGAGCCAAGGGCTTGCCGGAGATAGAGGCGGACTTCCAGGCTGCCAGCATAGACGCGCCGTGCTCGCCGATCATGTAAGCGTTGATGGACTTGGGGTCCAGGTTGCAGGCGAGCGAGATCTGGGAGCGCAGGCGCGCGGAGTCCAGGCCGGTGCCCGAACCGATGATGCGCGAGGGGTCGTAGCCGGTGAGGTGCCAAAACTCCGTGCAGATCACGTCGCAGGGGTTGGAGATAGAGACCAAGATGCCGTCGAAGCCCGCATCGACAACGCGGTTGGCAAAGGTGCGGCAGGCGTCCGTGGTAAAGAAGAGCTCGCCGTCGCGGTTGCCAGCGGCCAGCGAGACCTTGCCGGCGGCGTTAACGATGACGTCGCAGCCCGCAAGCTCCTCATAGCGGTCCTGGCAGTCGATGATCTTGGTGTTGTACGGGCAGAACTGCAGCGAGTCGCGCAGGTCCTGCGTCTCGGACGCGGATTTGACGGAGTCGATGTCGCACAGGTAGAGCTCGTCCGCCAAGCCCTGCAGCAGCAGGCTGTTCGCCACATGGGCGCCCACGTGGCCCATTCCCACAATGCCAACGGTTCGCGGCTTGATCATTATGCATCCCTTCTGGTTGGGGAGCGTCGCGGGCTTTCGCGGCGCGCCGGCGTTTTGTTGCCGTGCATAGTAGCGCTGCAATGTGTCGGCTCTGTTGCAGAACGGGGCGCGGGGCTTGCCGCGCGCATCATTTCGCCGCTTGCAGCTTTTGCGCGATACAAGCGGGCCGCAAGCGGGTATCGTATGCTTTACGCGTAAAAGCGAGAGCCTTGCAATAGAGCCTAGTAACCTCGAGGTGGACCATGCCCATTCGCATACCAGACGCCCTGCCGGCAACCGAGACGCTGGAGAGCGAGAATATCTTTGTCATGACGGAGTTCCGCGCGCTGCACCAGGACATTCGTCCCCTGCGCGTGCTGATCTTGAACCTCATGCCCACCAAGATCGCCACCGAGACGCAGATCATGCGCAAGCTCTCCAACACGCCGCTGCAGTGCGAGGTGGAACTTCTGCGCACCAGCAGCCACGAGGCTAAAAACGTGTCCGCCCAGCATCTGGATACCTTCTACCGCACGTTCGACGAGGTCCGCGATTCCAACTTCGACGGCCTCATCATCACCGGCGCTCCCGTTGAGCAGCTGGATTTTGCGGACGTCGACTATTGGGACGAGCTGGTCGAGATCATGGATTGGTCCACCACCAACGTGCATTCCACCTTCCACATCTGCTGGGGCGCGCAGGCTGGCCTGTACCATCACTACGGTATCGGCAAGCACGAGCTGCCGGCCAAGCTCTCCGGCGTGTACGAGCACCGCGTGATCAAGCCCTCCTCGCCTTTGGTGCGCGGTTTCGACGACCGCTTTTACGCCGTGCATTCCCGCTATACGGGCGTGGACGAGGAGGCCGTTGCGGCAAATCCGGACCTGGAGATCATCGCGACTTCCGACGTCGCCGGGCTCTACATTGTGAAGTCCGTCGATAGCAGGCGGTTCTTTGTCTTTGGTCATCCGGAGTACGACAGCGACACGCTGCGCCTTGAGTACGAGCGCGACGTCAAGCGCGGTATCGACCCCGACGTGCCGGTGAACTATTTCCCCAACGACGACCCTTCGCGCGAGCCGCTCAATATCTGGAACAGCCAGGCGCAGCTGCTCTATACCAACTGGCTCAACTATTACGTGTACCAGACCACGCCCTACGACATCGAGCGCGTGGGCGAGTAGGACCTATTGGCCGGAGGTTCGCCTGCGGGCGATTGCATCGGCTAGGGGCAAAAGCCCTTTCTCGTATCGCGTTTTCACTAGCTCGATATGGGATTCCCGTGCCGGTTCAGACAGAACGCGCCATCCGTACGCTTCGCGGGGGACGCTATCAACGAGATTCTCAAACGCAGTCAAATCGAACGCTGCGGCAATTCTTTCTATCGCTCTATCGAGGTCGGCGTTAATGGTTGTGCGCATGTAGTCGAATGGATGAATGTGTCGCGGCTTTCCGTCGTCCCCAATGGTGAGGTAGACGGATATGTTGGTGCCAAATGCGTCCTGCAAGATGGCATCGGAGTCACCGAGCCGGCGCTCAAAGGTGGAGTCGTTGCGTTTGCTGAAGAACGATGAGCCGTTGTCATAGACAGGTGCTAGTGAGTAGCGCCCGTCCTCATCCATGAGAACTCCCCAGTTGCCATTGTTGCGATCGGGGTTCTTGATGAGCGCGTCGACGACGAACATGTCCCAGAACCTGTCGAGAGTTCCTGGGATGTTGGATAGCGTTTCTGACTTTTCGATGCTGAGGAGCACGTCGGTTAGATAAACGGACGCCCCGTCCGAGGGGGAATCGTGAAAGCCGTCGTCATCATCGTCCATTTCGGTTTTGAGCTCTGAGAACATGAACAGACGCTTGCCAGGATAGGTGAAATCCTTGCAAGCGCACACGATTCTGCCGCCGCGGTAAGCGAGCGCGGTTTCATGCGCAGGGATTCCCAACATCTGGTACAGGTGCGAGCCAAGGTATTCGGCTACGGGTGAGGAGGTGTACGAGGGGAGGTGCTTGCCGGCAAGGTCGCGCGATGAGCGCGGATACTTTGCGATCCAATGCGCGCCCTTATAGACTATGCCCTCTTTTTTTCCGGCGCGTCCGCCATAGAACATGCCGGATTTTGCACATTCGCGCAAATCGAGGATATCCATATCGCTAAACCTTTCGCTGGTGTTGCTTGCTTGGCTGCGCTGATCGAGTTCGTTGCGCTGTCTGGCAGGATACGTTGTCCGAGCTTGCCTATTGTCTGCATTGTACATGCTGCGCAGCAATCTCAATGCCGCGTCTATATGGAGCCGGCCCGGATGACTTCGTATGCCTCAACCAGCTGCGGCAGGCGCATGCGGGCGTTGGCGGCGCTGGTAGAGGGTAGGGCGGTTAGCGGAATGCCGCGCTCGCGCAGCAGCGAGCCGTCAAAGCGCTTGGCGAGCGCCGCCGCCTTGCCGCCGGTGCAAAAGACGTGCTGGATGGGTGCGGCGTCCAGAATGCGGGTGAGGTCGTTGGGCTCTGGCTCCGCGATGCTGGCGTCGCTGGCGCCCGCGATGGTGCAGGAGTGCAGAACGTCCCACAGCGCGATGTGGCGCTGCAGCAAGAAGGCGCGCCGCGGCCCGTTCTTGTCCAACGCATGGTCTGCCAAGCCGTAGAGGCTCTCCATTACGCGCCAAAAGCGGTTTTGGGGGTGGCCATAGTAAAAACCCACCTCGCGGGATGCGGGCGAGGGCATGGTGCCCAGCACCAGCACCCGCGAGGACTCGTCGAAAACGGGCTCTATGGTATGGATGACGCGCCTGGCTTCCATGTGCAACGGCTAGGCGAGCAGGTCCACGGGCACCAGGTCCGCGTGCGATGCCTCGATGATGTCGCGCCCGCCAAAGACGCATGCCGGAGCGGCCTCCGCTACGCGCGTGACGGTTTTGCCAAGCTGGCGCAGATCCTCGGGCGTTGCCTTGAGCAGCTGCTCGCGCAGTTCAAGGCGCCAGTTGGCTGGGCGCTTGGCAAAGTACTCGTTGTCCTGGCGCTTGGTGAGCGCGTAGGGCTTGATGGGCGCGTCAAAGCCGGAAGCGCAGCTGACCACCATGCCCTCGAAGGCATCCTGCGTGGGCTCGAAGGTGCTGAGCCACTCGCCGGTGCGCGCGATGCGCTCCAGAGAGGGGTCGATCGCCGGGTCGCGGTAGGTGTAGAAGGCTAGCTGGCGGTTCATCATGGCGCGGAAGCCGCAGCCGTAGGCGCCGCCCTTGACGCGGATCTCGTTCCACAGGTACTCGTACGTGACCGCCTGCGCGGCAACGGCCCAGGTACCGTCCATCTGGATGTCGAGTACGCGGGGGTCGGTGCTGCGGGCAACGTAGCACACGTCCGAGGGGATGATGAAGGCCTCGCGACGCGGCTCCGGCATGGGAACGTAGAGCTCCTTGGCAGGGGCGGTGCGGGGCGTAAGGCCCAGGTTGCCGGCGACCTCCCAATAGCGCCGGTAGTCCTCGTCCGAACCGGTGAAGCTGGTCACGGTGTTGGTGGAGGTGAAGATGCGCGTCTGGAGCTCCTGCAGTTTGGCGACAAGATCTTCCTTGCGCTCATCGAAGTTGTCGAGCAGGTCGCGCAGGAAGCGGTAGAAGTCTACGCCGGAAAGCTGCTGGGCGACCACGGAGGCGGGCGACACATAGCTCATAGCGCGTGCCAGCGCGGCGGCGTGGCCGGCGTTGAGGAAGCTCTGCTCCGCGCCGATGCGCATCTGGACCAGTACATCGTGGATGCGGTCGATATCCTCGAAGAGCGTCTCGCTCCAGACCTCGGCGGGGATCTGCGCCAGGGCATCGATTTTCTCGGAGAGGGCGCCGGCGGCGACGGTGAGCTTGGGCGCGGCGAGCTTCCAGTCGGGCTGGCTGATGACCTCTGCGCGGAAGGAGAGGAAGCCAAGGTTGGAATCGATATAGCTATCCAGTTCCGCGGCGCTGCGGCGCTTGGTAGCCAGCTGCTGCATCAGGCGGGAGAGGATGGTGACGTAGGGCAGCTCGGCGTAGCTCAGGTGCGAGATGTCGAAGTAGGTGAGCGCGTAGGCCAAACGATGCGTGGGGATGTTGTGCTTGAGGCAGGGCAGCGGTGCGGCGGTGTCCAGCACGGGCTTGGGCTCCGGACGGGCCGGGCCGATGTCCGAAACATGCAGGCGCGGCAGCGTTGCCTTGGCCTCGGGTGAGTCCTCCGCCTCTTGCTGGGCGCGCAGGCGCTCGACATCGTCCACGATCTGCTGCAGCTGCTCATGGGTAAGGGATGCCTTGATGGCTGCGAGCTCTGCTGCCTCGCCGACGTCGGCTGAGGGGGCGCCGGTTTCGAGGTCGGCGTTCTCTAGCTCGTCCTCATCCGCGGCATCTGCGGCGTCCGCGTCGAGCGCGGCGGATGCGGCGCCCGTGGGGATGAGCTCTACCAGCGCGTTGTGGTCGCTCTCGAGCACCAGGTCGCGCAGCAGGTCCTCAAAGTAGGTGCCGTCAAGCTCGCGGCGCAGCTCTGCATAGATAGGGGTGTAGTTAAGGGCCAGGGTGGCGGCGTCATCGTCGTAGAGCCAGGTGCTTAGGACGTCGCAGGAGATGGCGACGCCGTCGGCGATGCCGTAGTCGCGTTGGCGCAGGTCGTACTCGTCGTTGGATATGGCCGCCTCCAAGCGGTCGCGCGGCACGCCTTGTTCTACCAGGCGGCGGCACTCGTCCTGGATGATCTGGCGAAGCCGGCGCGCCACCTGCGGTTTGGCGTTTTGCAACATGATGAGGCCGTAGGGCTGCAGCATGTCGCCGGCGGTGTAGTAGGTGACGTTGCCGCCCAGGCCGGCTGCCATGATGGCTTTCTTGACGGGGGCCTCGTTGGAGCCCATGAGGGAGTCCATCAACAGGTCTGCGGCGACGATGCGCTTGCGATCCAGTGCGTCGCCCAGCACGTAGGCCATGCCTACCAGGGCGTTCTCCGGCGTGGTGTCCATCTGGACGGAAGCATAGTCGCAGACCACGGGCTCCTGGCGCTCGAGCGGGTTGGGGTCGCCGGCGCATGCGCGCGAGGCGGCGTTGTCGCGCGACAAGAACTCATCGTCCAAAAACGCGAGCATGCGGTCAGCATCGAGGTCGCCATAGAGGGTGATGTAGCTGTTGGCAAGGTTGTAGTGGCGCGCGTGGTTGTCCAGGAAGTCCTGGTAGGTGAGCTGCGGGATGGCACGCGGGTTGCCGCCGGACTCGTGCGCGTAGGCGGTGTCGGGGAACAGCGCCGCGGTGACGGCGTTGTCCAGCACGTCCATGGGGTCGGAAAGGGCGCCCTTCATCTCGTTGAAGACCACGCCGTTGTAGCGCAGGGTGCCGTCTCCAAGCTGGCCGCCCTGGGGAACGTCCAGCTCGTAGTGCCAGCCCTCCTGCTCGAAGATGGCGGGTTTGGTGTAGATGGCGGGGTTGAGCACGGCGTCCATGTAGACGCTCGCCAGGTTCATGAGGTCCTGCTCGTTAGTGGAGGCGACCGGGTAGACGGTCTTGTCCGGGTAGGTCATGGCGTTGAGGAACGTCTGCATGGAGCTCTTGATGAGGTCAACGAAGGGCTCCTTGACGGGATAGCGCTCGGAGCCGCACAAAACCGAGTGCTCCAGGATGTGGAAGACGCCGGTGTCGTCTGCGGGCGGGGTTTTGAAACCGATGGAGAACGACTTGTTCTCGTCCTCGCAGGGCAGGTACAGCAGGCGCGCGCCCGATGCGTCATGGCGCATGACGTAGGCGTGGGCGTCGAGTTCGGGGACGTCTTGGTCGCTAAGGACGGTGAAGCCGTGGAGGACGGGGTTTTTGCCCAGAAGCGCGGCGGCGCGCTGGATGGCGCCGGTTTGCGATGTGGTCATGGTGCTCCTATTCTGCGGTGGCGGGTCGCGGGCGGCGTGGCTTGCGGCGCGCGGCGTGCGTTGTGCGGCATGCACGCGCTTGGCGCTCGCGGCGATGCGATCCGATGTGAATTTGCCTAAGGCATAGCTTACCCGTTAGAGGGCGCGTGGTTGCAGTGCGGGGACAATTGGTCTTTGGCGGTGCTTGCGGGATGCTCGCGGCTCTTGTTTTTGCCGCTGTTTGTCGGCGTCACCTGGCACCCGCCGCCGAAACAAGGCGTTGCGGCTTGATGCGCGATGGTATCCTGCGATAACCGACGATATCGATAGGGGTTTTACGGATGAAGCGCTTTACCACTGCAGAGGGTCGCGGTCAGGCGGTTGCCGCCATGGTTGGCTGCGCGTTTCTCTTCGCCGCCCTGGGCACGCTTGCATACAGCCGGTTTTGCACGAGCATCGGCGCGTTGGGGCTGTATAACCGAGCGTCCGTTGGCGTTGGCTTTGTTCTGTTTGGCATCTCGATGGTGCTCTTCACGCCGTGCCTCTATCTGCAGCGCCTGCATCGCGCCCATATCGACCCCGCTCAGCTTGGCGGGGAGCTCAAGGGCGTTGTCCTGGGATTTCTTTGCTACGGCGTGGCGTTTATCTTTGCCATGGGGGCGCTTTCCTCTGCGGACGAGACCGGCGTGGTTGGAATCGCGCTCGCGATCGCCTTTGGCGCGGTGGCCGTTTGCTATCGCCGTTATCGCAAGAAGAACCCCATAGCGTATAAACATACCGGCTCGGCCGCCCTTGTGGTGTTTTGCGGCGCTATGGCGGCGTTCTCCGTTGCGGCCGGTGCGCTTTCATGCGGCGAGGTTCTCGACGACCTCTCTGGTGGGTGGAGGCAGGATGAGTTCGCGTTCTACGGCGCGAGCGTCAACCGTTCGAGCGGCCGCGGCTCCATGCTTACGCCCACCACGATCGAGGTCGATCTTTACGAGGACGTCGCGGCGGCGGATGCCCGTCGGGCGAGCGCGCACCTTTCCGTCAACGCTTCGGATTGGCCCCAGGTCGAGCGCGTGCTGGAGGAGCCGCTGGCAGAGGTTCGCTGGTATCCAGAGACCGGCACGTTGGTGGGGGGCGCGAGATGTGGATAGTCCGCTTGCGGCGGGAGATCCTATCGAGTAGGGCGGTCCGCGGACGCGATTTCCATATCAATTTGTGTCACCCTTTGGCGCCGATGCCCATGGCGACGGGATGGTGCCGGCCAAGCATGGTATAGGGGATGGTGTCGGTGAGAAACGCTTTATCGCGCTCGTAATCTAGGGCGAATATGCAGCTATAGAGCGTGTCAAGAACAAATTGAACGGCTATATGGCTGGAGAACTGTGTGATGCGGTTTTGCAGGCTCTCCCTATCGCTTACAAACAGGTAGGCGCTTAGGTTGGGATGCCGCCTTTTGACCGCCGGGGACCCAATGAAGACAACGGGAACGCCGCGTTCCTTGAGCACGGGGAGCAGCTCGTGCACATAGCTGGAGATGCCGGAGTACGAGATGATGAGCGCTACGTGGCCCTCCTTTGATCCCAGCGCGCAGCGGATCTCGCGCTCCCACGTGGTGGGGCATGAAACGTGCTTGCCAATGGAGATGAGACGCTCCTCAAACATCTGAGCCGGATGAATGTTGTGCGAGTGGGCGTAGATATCGATGCGCTGCGCGTTGGCCATAAGCTGGGAAGCCGCTGCAAGGCTGTCTTGGTCGATCAGGTTGAGGGTGTCGACGAGCGTGGACTCGTAGAGCGCCGTCATGCGCGCGGCTATCTTGGAAGGTTCGTCGCCCGCGCTAAAGGGAAAGTTGATGTCAACGGGTATGGCGTGCGGCCCCTGGCTTGCCATGGCGCGCGCGTACGCCACCTTAAGTTCCTTGTAGCCCTCAAGTCCCAGTTTCTTGCAGAGCCTGTGGACGCTCGAGATCGAGACGGAAGCGACTCGCGCCAGCTCCTTGATGGACATGCTTTGCAGGCGCTCGCCCAAATCCAAGATGGTCTGGGCAAGCTGCTGTTCCGCGGGAGTGAGCTCCGGGCTCTCCCGCATCTCTCTCAAGATGTCCATATTCGTCCCCTTAAACGTGTCAGAATGTTTCAACATGCAGTGTAAAACAAAGGTATGGACGAAAAGAAGTGCCCAATTGAGCGGGGGAGATTGAGCTATGGCGCCGCCATATTCGATACTCGAATAAAGAAGGATGCGCGTGGTTCCACGCGCTGGAAAAGGAGGTTGAATGGCGCTGAGGACAGGGTTTCCCAAGGGGTTTCTTTGGGGCGGGGCGACCGCGGCGTCGCAGGTGGAAGGTGGCTGGAATGAGGGCGGCAAGGGTCTCGATACGGCTGATTGCAGGCCCGCCGCCAGTCACCTCACCACGGAGCAAAGGCGCGAGCCCGCGTTTAAGGAGATGACAAGCGAGAAGATCGCCGCAGCGATCCAGTGCCCGGATGCGGGCGAGTATCCATTCCGCCGCGGATCCGATGGCTACCATCGCTGGGAAGAGGATCTTGACCTGTATGCGGAGATGGGCCTTAAGGTGTACCGCATGAGCGTGAGCTGGGCGCGCATCTTCCCCAACGGCGACGACGTCGAGCCCAACCAGGAGGGAATCGACTACTATCGCCGCGTGCTCGAGGGCTGCCGCGCCCGAGGCATGAAGGTGTTTCTCACCATGCTGCACTGCTCGATTCCCATAAACCTTGTCGAGAAGTACGGTGGATGGAAGAATCGCGAGCTTATCGACCTCTACCTGCGCTATGCGCGCGTTCTGTTTGAGAACTACGGTGACCTTGTCGATTACTGGCTTCCCTTTAACGAGATGAATGCCGGCAGGTTCCTTCCATTTAACGGCACGGCGCTTATCCGCGATCGCGAGGAGCACTTTGACCAGTCGGTGTACCAGGGGCTGCATCATCAGTTCCTGGCGAGCGCGCTCGCCGTGAAGCTTGGGCACCGGCTTATCCCTGGGTCCCAGATTGGATGCATGATCGCGCGGTTCTGCCACTACGCCGGTAGCTGCAGGCCCGAGGACCAGCTGCAGATGCTGAGGGACGAGCAGTACACAAACTGGTTCTACACCGACGTGATGGTCCGCGGCATCTATCCAGAGTACATGGAGCGCTATTTTGACCTGAAGAATATCGAGGTCAAGATGCAACCGGGTGACCAGCAGATTCTGCAGAAGGGAACGGCGGACTTCATCTCGTTCAGCTATTACTTCACCCAGATCTCGACGGTTGACACGGCGTGGGAGAAGACCGACGGCAATCTGGTGACTGGAAGCAAGAACCCGTACCTTACCGCCAGTGAGTGGGGCTGGCAGTATGATCCCATGGGCCTGCGCATCACGCTCAACCAGCTTTGGGACCGTTACCGCAAGCCCCTGTTTGTGGCCGAGAACGGCCTGGGCGCCACCGATGTGCTGGAGCCCGACGGCACGGTTCACGACGCGTACCGTATCGCGTACCTGCGTCACCATGTGGAGGCGATGCGCGAGGCGATTATCGACGGCGTCAACCTGCTGGGCTATACGTGGTGGGGCGTCATCGACCTGGTTTCAAACGCCACCATGCAGATGTCCAAGCGGTACGGTTTTATATACGTCGATGCGGACGATGGCGGCAACGGTACGTTTGACCGCTTTAAGAAGGACAGTTTCTACTGGTACCAGAAGTGCATCGCCACCAACGGCGAGGACCTTGGAGAGTAGCGCGCGTACATGACGATGCCCGGCCTCGCAGGATTCGAGGTCGGGCTTTTTTTGTTTATAGAGCCGTCGGACGCCGTCTGGTGGGTGGAACCGCGCTTGGGAGGGGCCGCGTTAGAGAGCCTCGCCGTTGCTTTCGATGCACCGACGGTACCAGGCGTAGCTGTCCTTTTTTATGCGGGCCATGTCTCCGTTGCCCTCGTCGTCGCGATCGACGTAGACCATGCCGTATCGCTTGCTCATCTGGCCCGTGCTGGCGCTTACGGAGTCGATGGGGGACCACGCCGTATATCCTATGACGTTCGCCCCCTCATCGACGGCCCGGCGCATCTCTCTAATATGGTCTCGCAGGTATGCGATGCGGTACGGGTCGTGAATGCATCCGTCGGCAGATACCTGGTCGCGCGCTCCAAGCCCGTTCTCGACAACCATAAGGGGCAGTCCGTAGCGGTCCTGGAGCTCGTGAAGGGTGAAGCGCAGACCGCAGGGGTCGACCTGCCAGCCCCATTCGGATGTTTCAAGATGGGGGTTCTTAAGGCCTCCGATGAGGTTTCCGTCCACTCGCTCCCCGGCGAATTGTTCCGAAATGCAGTTGGTCATGTAGTAACTGAACGCGTAGAAATCGATGGTGTTTTCCTTTATGAGCTGCACATCTTGGGGGTCTTCGACTATCTCCACGTCGTTCTTGCTCATCCAGGCCCTAATGTAGGGAGGATAGGATCCGCGCGCGAGTACGTCGCCGCAGAACTTGTTGATAAGCCGGTCGTTTTCCTGGCACGCGAGCACGTCGCACGGATCGCAGGTGAGCGGATACTGCGTAATGTGGCCGATCATGCAACCGACGCGGTTGCCGGGGTCGATTTCATGCGCCAGCTTAACCACCTGGGCGCTGGCTACAAATTGGTGGTGCAACGCCTGCATGCGGTCGTTGAGGGATACGGGGAGGTTGTGGCTGGGATGCCATTCCCCGGAAGCGGCGACCTCGGGCGGAACGATTCCCTGGGCCTTGAACGCCCCCATGGGCATCATGCCAAAGTTGATTTCGTTAAACGGCAGCCAGTGGCGCACCTTTCCCCGGTAGCGCTCCATGATAAGCTTTACAAATCGCATGTAGAGGTCGATTGTCGAGCGGCTTAGGAATCCCTGGTTCTTGCAGGCGATCTCCATTGGAATGTCGAAATGGTTGATGGTGACCACGGGGGTCATGCCTAGGCGCCCGCACTCATCGAAGATATGGTTGTAAAAGGCCAGACCCTCTTCATTTGGCACCAGGCATTTTGCATCTTTAAAGATGCGCGCCCACGCGATGCTGAGCCTGAGGCAGGTGAAGCCCATGCCCGCCAGCAGGCTGAGGTCCTCGTCCACATGATGATAGAAATCAACGGCGCGGTGGCTTGGATAGTAGACCCCTTCATGCAGCCGCGCGCTGAACGCCCGGTCCTTGCCGGCGGAGCTGCCGCGAACAAAGTCCTGGATGCTGGGGACCTTTCCGCCCGCGTCCCAGGCGCCCTCGAATTGAGCGGAGGCGAAGGCGCCTCCCCAGAGAAAGTCTTTTGGAAATGGCATGGTGTTCTCCTATAGAAAAAGGGATGGCAAGCGCTACCTGCCATCCCTGCTAAATCGCTACCTTTCAGGGGTGTGGCCAATCCATTCGGCCAAACGCTCGTCAGAGTAGATGATCTCGGTGGATTTATAAAAATGCTGCCAACCGTCGCTGCCTATAAAGGAGTGAAACGGCGCGTCATCCTTATAGGTGAGGGGGGAGGTCCTTCTCGAAGCATTCAATCTGGTCGGTGATCGCCTCGACGGTGAGCGGGTAGACGTTGTGGGCAGGGTAGATCTCCTTGATTTCATCCCGGCGGCCAAGCAGCTTCTTCATGCTGGAGACCGACTGGGCGAACGGGGCCTGCTCGTCGGCGGACAGAAAGTACCAAACGTTGTGCCTGGTTAGCTGGTCACCGGAGAAGAGGCGGCCCTTTTGGGAGTCGAGCAGCATGATGTGGCCGTAACTGTGGCCGGGGGTGTGGATAACCTCGAGCTTGGTGCCGCCAAGATCGATAACGTCTCCATCGGTAAGGAAGTGAATCTTTGTGTCTTCAAAGGAGCGCTCGATAAAGGCCTCGATGTTGAACTCGTCCTTAAGCTCTGGAAGCTTGTTCACGCGATAGTTGATGGAGGCCGTCTTAATGTGGTCGTTATCGTTCATGAGCATCTTGCCGCAGTCCAGGGGATGGACCCAGACATCGCTAAACCAGCGCGATCCCAGCGCGTGGTCGGGGTCGCCGTGGCTTACCGCCAACATGATGGGCAGATTCGTGATCTCACGGATAAGATCGTGGATGTCTTCGTATCCATATCCGATATCGAACACAAGGGCGCGGTCCGCTCCAAGGATGACGTAGCAGTGGATGCTGCCCGTTTCGGTGATCTCGTACAGGTCGTCCGCGATCTTTGTTGCGATGTTAAGCGCTGTCGACTTCAAGATGGTCGCCTCCCGAATAGGTGATGACGTATGCCTCTACCTTAACCTATGCCTCTGCCTTGGACTCGCCGTAAACGCTGTCGTCAAAGCCCAAGACCCACGTGGAGATGAAGGCGACGGCGATGGAGAGGACGGCGGCTGCGATGGCGAAGTAGAAGTTGCCCATGGAGCCGTCGGGGCTAAGGAAGATGGGCATGGTGAAGAACGAGGGGGCGCCAAACTGGAAGACCTTGACGCTGAAGATCGCGCAGAAGATCGCGTTGACAATGCAGGTGATCCACGTAGCGACAAGCGGGCGCTTCATGCGGACGCAGATGCCGTACAGAGTGGGCTCGGTAACGCCGGCGAAAAACGCGGTGATGGCGCAGGAGAGTGAGAGGGCCTTGAGGTTGGGGTTTTTGGACTTGAACAGGCAGGCGAGCGCGACGCCAAACTGGGAGAAATTGAGGCCGATGAACGCGACGAAGAGCATGTTGTCGTAGCCTACGGTGGCGAAGAGCGTCATGACCAGGGGGATGAGTGCTAGGTGCATGCCGGTGAGGACCAGGAGCGGTGCCAGGCAGCCGATAACCAGGACACTTGCCCACGGGGCGACGCCGTTGATTGCAGCCATGGCGTCGTTAAGCAGGGTGCCGACGTAGTTGCCAAGCGGGGCGGTGACGCAGAGCATCACGGGAAGCATGATGAAGATGCTGACGAGGGGGCGGAAGACAAACTTGACGGCATCGGGAACAAAACGGTCGACAAGCTTCTCTACGTGGGAGTATGCCCAGATGGTGAGGATGGAGGGGATGAGCGTCGAGGTGTAGTTGCCCGTCTTGACGGGAAGGCCGAACAGGTCGACGAACTCTCCGGCTTCGGTAAGGCTGATAAGCGCGGGGCTGATCAAGAGCGCGCCCAAGAAGACGCTGGTCATGATGTCGCAGCCAAAACGCTTGGCGGAGGTGTAGGCGACAAATACCGGCAGGAAGTACAGGCCGCCGGTGCCCGCCATGTTGAGGATGGCGTACGTGGAGCTCTCGGGGCTAAGGCCTCCCCAGCGGGTGAGGACCACCAGGAGCGCGGAGACAAGGCCGGAGCACATGATGAGCGGGATGGCGGGTCCAACGATCGCAGAGAGCATGTTGAGCAGGCGCTTTACCGGATTGGTCTCCGCCTGCTGGCGCTCGCCGTCCTCGACGGTGCCGCCGGCGTTCTCGGCGATCTCGGGGTGCTCCTCGATGATGGCGATGTAGGCGTTCTTTACGTCGTTGCCAATGACGACCTGGATGCCGTTGGCGTCATCGACGGTCCCCAGGACACCGGGGACGGACTTGATGCCCTCGGCATCGATCTTGGTTTTATCCTTAAGGCGGAAGCGCAGGCGCGTTGCGCAGTGGAAGAGGCCGATTACGTTGTCCGGTCCTCCAACTTTCTCGAGTACGTCGTTTGTCAGGGACGAATAGTCCTTTGCCATGACATTACCCCCTTGCATCTGGGAAGAGTGCGGCATTGCGCTGTTACTTACGAAGCCAAGCAGTCTAGAAACGATATCCCTGCTTGTTTAATTCCCGATGGGCGTAGCGAAAGAACGAGACGGGGTCGACGTCGTTTGAGTAGCGGACGAGCACGACTTCCCTCATCCGTTTTCCGTTCCACGTGAACGGGTCGCATAGGGCGTGCTGGATGCTGCTGCGGTCGCTGCGGGCGACTATCGAAAGGCAGCATGGGCCCACCGCTTCAAGCGACAGGAACGCGATGTTGAGCGAGCACTCCGTTTTCAACGCTTGCAACACTGCGGAGGAGTCTCCCGTTGCGCAGGCGAGGGAGAGGGTTTGAAGCGTGTCCGGGTCGATGGACTCGATGGGATGGTCCTCGCGCATCTTGGCGTCGGCGCGTCGGTCGAGTTCCTTGCGGGCGCGCAGGATATGGTTGCGCACTGTGTTTCTGTTGCCGTGGTCGGAGGTGTTTCCAATTAAGATCGCTTGCTCGAACTGAAGCGCTAGGAACGGCTCAGTGGTCATGATGAGGTTGAAGTCGCGCAGGTAGTCGTCGCTGTGGCAGGTGAAGACGTATGACGGGACCATTTGGACCTCGCCCGCGACCTCTTCGGCGCACCACTGAATCATCCTTCGAGCCACCAGCGCTTGGCCGGTGTTTTCGTTGGTTACGAGTAGGATCCTAAGCCCGGGCTGGCATTTTTCGAGGGCGTGGCTGACGTAGGGGACAAGGTAGCCGGCTTCGGCATCTGGAATGCGGATCCCTCCAAGCAGGGGCTCGAGGCATATGCGCAGTAGGTGAACGGCGAGCGGGTAATGACCAAACAGCCTGGTCGTTTCTCGTCCTCGATAGGCGATTCCGGAGTTTAGGCGCTCGAGCATACGGTCGACGTGCTGCTCGAACGCGTCTGCGAGCTCCACGTCGTAGAGGATGCGGATACCGCATCGCTCCTCAACCGATTGCAAGAATTCGGCGACCAGGCCGTAGCCGCCAGCGATTTGCAGGGGGTCATCTTGCTGGGCGCGCGGTGAGCAGTCCATGACGCTCATATTGTTCATGAGCGAGAGCAGCTCGTATTCCTCCGCCGCGGAGAAGGAGTATCCAAAGGTATCGAGAACGGCGGCGGCGATCTTACGTACATGGGTGTCACGGCAGCGGCGCGCGCGGGCTGGGAGGGTGAACCCAAAGCAGGATCGCATAATCGAGACGATGATGAAGTTGGTGATCATGGCGAAGGCCGGGCCGGTATAGGGGCACGGCAGGTCGGAAAAGATGTCCGCGAGCACCTTGTCCAGTTCGGCGACGTCATGACGCAGGCAATCGAAGTTGCCCACGCCGAGAAAGATGTCGTATTCGCAGTCCTCGTTCAAAAGCTTCATGCACATGAGACGGCAGTCGCGCTCGCTTGCAACAATTCTTATCCCCTTGCCAACGGCCGCCTGAAACTCGGCCTTGCCGGTGCGGGGGACGATTCTGCGCACGGCCAAAAGGTGCGCGTTGATGGTGGAGCGGGACACGAAGAGTCTCCGGGCAAGCTCGTCCGCGCTTACCCACGATTTCTCAAAGAGCATCGTCGCTATGATCTGCCCCTCGAAAAAGTCCCTGCCAGTGCTGCGGGCAGAATTTCCCTGCGCAGCCCGCGTGTCGGGAAGCGTTCCGTCTGACAGGCGGTATCCCAGGCGGGTGCTGGATTCGATGGCGGACGTCCCGCAGGCCTCGTTGATGCGCCTGATATCCGTTTGGACCGTGCGGAGGCTAATGCCAAGCTTGCCGGCGATCTCGCTGCCGCGGACCCATCCGTCGCTGCCGCTAAGGATGGCGATTATTTGCTGCTGCCTTTGTTGCAAGACCGTGCCCTTTCTTGTCGAGCAAGCCGTTTGGATCGCTGTTTTTCGAGCGCGCGTATCGAGCACATCGATGGGTCTAATGATAGCGGGGAGGCGGTTTGGCGCCAGTGTTCCCAGTATATGCTTTAGCGTGGTGCATCATTGTTGGGGCGGTAGTAAAAAAGTTGCCGTGGCCTTGGTATTTGGTGTTGTTGAGCGGCTTGGTTGTGCGATATGGTTGACCCTTGGGGAGACGTTTGACAGGAGAAAGATCGCATGACAAGCAAGCTTGCCGAGCAACAAGAGCAACTGGATGCCCGTAGCCAGAAGGTTGCTGAAGAGGAGCGCATGCCGTCCGAGGGCCGCGACGCCGCGTCGCGCGCGCAGCGAAAGGCGTGGCGCGAGCGCCTGAACGACAAGGCGGCGCGTCAGGCGCTGGTGGGCGTTGTCGCGACGCTCGCCGGCGGAACGTTCTGGGGTTTCTCCGGCACGTGCGCCAGCTTTCTGTTCGCCAATTACGACATCGACACCATGTGGCTCACCTGCATACGCCAGATCTTGGCGGGCGCCACGTTTTTGGTGGTTGTCTTGCTGTTTGATCGCAAGCGCCTGTTCAAGCTGCTCACAACGCCCAAGCACCTCAAGACGCTGCTGCTGCTCGCCGGGTTTGGCGTGTTCTTCAACCAGTTCTTCTACCTGCTGGCGGTGCGCCTTACCAACGCCGGCACGGCTACGGTTCTGCAGTGCCTGCAGCTGGTGTTGATCATGGCCTATACGTGCGTGACCGTGCGCCGCTTGCCGCGCCGCCGCGAGCTCGCCGGCTTGGTCCTGGCATTTGGCGGCACGTATCTTATCGCTACGGGCGGCGACCCCACCCAGCTGGCGATTCCGCCCGAGGGCCTGGCCGTTGGCCTGATCGCCGCGGTGGGCGCTGCGTGCATGTCCATCATCCCTACCAGCATCCTGCCCATCTACGGCTCCGCTATCGTTACGGGCACCGCGATGTTTATCTCGGGCATTGTGAGCTCGGTCTTCATCCAACCGTGGAACAACGTGCCCGTGCTGGACGGCATGGGTTGGGGAGCGCTGCTGGTGCTGATCTTTGTTGGTTCTTGCTTGGCGTACGCGCTGTACCTGCAGGGCGTGAAGGACATTGGCTCCGTGCGCGCCAGCCTGCTGGGCACGGTGGAGCCCGTTTCCGCTACGGTGACCAGCGCCTTGTTCTTGGGAACCTTCTTCGCTCCCACGGACATTATCGGTTTTGCCCTCATCATCTTCATGGTGTTCCTGACGGCGTAGGAGCGTGCTGGCGAATCCTCGTCTAAATAGGCGTTTGTATGCATGCGGATGCGGCATTCATAGTTGTGTGTCAACGTTTACGGCATACCGTTCTATAGGCAATTAATATCCCTTTAGTCGCTTTTCCGCGCGGCCTCGCTCAGGATACGGTACTCGGTGCTGAGCTCGCGCATGAGTTCCTCTTTGCTGGGAAGATACGGCAGGTACTTAGCGGCAAAAATTTGCTCGTTGTCTTCCGGCAGCGTGTACTCGACTATGGAGTCGCTCTTGTCGGCGCAAAGGACGATGCCAATCGGCGGATTATCCCCCTCGTTCATGAGCTCGCGCGTGTAATAGTTCACGTACATCTGCATCTGACCCAAATCCTGATGCGTCAGATCACCCGTCTTCAAATCGATAAGAACGAAGCAGCGCATCAGGTAGTTGTAGAACACGAGGTCAATGTAAAAATGGCGTCCGTCAAACGTAATGCGCTTTTGACGGGCCTCGAAGGTGAAGCCGCGTCCGAGCTCCAAAAGGAATTTCTGCAGATGCGAAATGAGCGCCTGCTCCAAATCACTCTCGCGGAATGCAGCGGAATCGGACAGATCAAGAAATTCGAGAACATAAGGGTCGCGAATGATGTCTGCCGGCCTGGCCGCCGACTCCGATTTCGCGATTTCGGAAGACACCGGCTCCTTATCCTTGCTCGCCAGCAGGCGCTCTCGAAACATCGTGTTGATTTGACGCTCGAGCTGACGTGTGCTCCACTTCGCGTCTGCGCATTCATTCATGTACCACATGCGGGCATCGGGGTCGGATATACGGGAAAGCCTTCGATAGTGAGTCCAGCTCAATTCGTGACGCAGTGCGTCACGAATTGGAAATGCCTGGTAAAACAATCGCATATAGCGAAGGTTGGACGGATCAAATCCTTTGCCAAAATCGAGAGTGAGTCTTTCAGAAAGTCCAGAAATAAGCGCCTCGCCGTATTCAGCGCGGTCTTCTCCGCCTTGCTGCTCGATGATGCTGCGGCCGATTTCCCAATATGCTTCTACCATCGCAAAGTTCACGGCGGCATATGCCTTGTTACGGGCTGCGCTCAGGATAGAGGAGACCTCTTGGTAAAAGCCCTCGGAGACAATCGAAGCGTCACCGCGCTGCGTCAGTTCACCCATCTATCGAACCTCCAAATCTGTCATCATTTTTGTAAGCTATCATATCGCGTCGTCCAGACATAGTTTTTACTTCTACGCGGTGTCAAGAGTAATGGTAGAGGCCGCCCAGTTTCATCAATGGCCTTGCGCATCTCATGCGCTTTCCAGGTCCGTATCCCGATCTCGAGGGAGAAGACAAGTGGAAGCGCTTATTGGGGAGTGCGTTGTCACGGGTAAGGGCAACAAGCAGCGTCCCGTGTACTTCGACGCGCGGACAAAGCTCCCTCTAACCGCGTACCTCGAATCACGTAAAGACGACAGTCGTTCGAGTTGAGCGCAGAGACGTTTTACTTCCCGCGTGCCTGAATTACCTAATGGGCGATCCTAGCTTCATTGCTCAGCCAAGGCAGTACACAAGGGGAATGAAAGTCTTTCGAGTGCATCCAACCGACGTCGCGCGACTTGAGGTCACGTTGCCGCCGCTGGACGCGCAGAAAGCAATCGTTTCTGCCCTCGATTCAATCTACGAGAAGTAGTGTCTCAACAATCAGCTAAATGATTATTAAGCTGCATAGGCGCTTCGACTTGCGAGACGTCTATTTCGCCGGACATGAGCTTGGGAAGCCTTGAGAATGTGAGCATGGATGTTTACCCACTACTTGCCCCACACATATTGAAGAATGGCTTCGCCCTCATCACTGATAACGGCTCCATCTTCTCCTAGTAGTATGCGAATCCCATCAAACAGATAATCGTCCACGTAATCCATGATGGCAGTCGCACCGTAATAGGGATATGGACCTTTGCGCTGTGCTCGGTCTCGACTATTCAGCGGAATACGTTTTGAGTCCTCCAGGTCGACAATATCGCCGAGTGATACCTCTGTGTGGGATTTGTCCAACGCATGCTCGAGAAGCGCGGTGGCCAACTCAAGTAAATAGGCGTTTGTGCAAAAAACGGCCCCGACCTCCATTGCGAGATCGGGGCCGTTGCCGTTTGGGGTGCTTGGCGTTGGGAGTTACCTTGCGAGAGATGGGCGGGGCGAGTCGCTACTCGACCGGGTCCACGGCGGGGACCTTGATGCCCTCGCCGGCTTGGTCCGCGGTGATGATCTGCTCGAACATGCTGGTGGAGTCGCGGAAGTCCGTGGGCAGCACCACCGTCGCGGCCTTGCCGCTCTTGGCGAACTCGCTCATCATCTCGGTCCACTGGGTGAACATGAACAGCTGATTAGCCTCGTCGTTGCCCACGCCGGTCTCCTGGATGGTCTCAAGCGAGTCCTTGATGCCCAGCGCGATGGCCTTGCGCTGGTTGGCGATGCCCTCGCCGGCCTTCTCCATGGCTTCCGCCTCCGCCTTGGCCTCGGTGACGCGGCGGATGCGGTCCGCCTCGGCCAGGTCCTGCGCCGCGGCTTTGGTGCGCTGAGCGGCGTTGATCTGGTTCATGGAGTCCTCTACCTCCGCCGGCAGCGCGATCTTGGTGATCAGCGTGGAAACCAGGGTGAAGCCGTAGGCGTCCATCTGCTCGGAGACGGTGGCGTTGACGTCCTTGGCGATGTCGTCCTTTTTGGCAAAGACCTCGTCCAACGTGTAGACGGGGATGGAGGAGCGCAGGGCGTCCGTAATGAAGTCGCGCATCTGGGCGACGGGCTGCTGCAGCATGTAGTAGCTCTTGTACACGCCGGAATCCGCGGGGCCGGAGCCCATGTCATAGCTGACGTGGTACTGGGCGGAGACTTCCAGGCCGATGGTTACGTTGTCCTCAGTCTTCACGTCGATATCGAATCCGTTCTTCATGGTGCGAAGGCTTACCGTGGCGGCCTTTCGGTCGATGAAGGGGATCTTGGCGTGGAACCCCGCGCCGACGATGCGGTGGAACTTGCCCAGGCGCTCGATGATGACGGCGTGCTGCTGCTTGACCACAAAGAAGACGTTGCCGGTGAGCGCTGCGATCACAAGCAGGATGAGGACGAGGCCTATAAGGCCGCCAAAGAGGTTGAAGATTGCGTAGAGCATGGGTGCTCCTTCGAACGGGTTCTTGGCTCAAGGACGGTGCCACGCGCTGGCTACGGGGCGTCGCGGGCGCCGCTCGGCTTCAGAACGGTCTACGTTAGGCAACAGGATACCCATTTGCATCGGTGAGAAATGCCATCTGCCGCTCGCCGCTTCACGGTGCCGTTCGCCGTCGCGTTCCAAAGAAAAGGGCGACCCGCATGGGGCCGCCCAAAGCGATGCTCGTCCAAAGGCGCAAGCTGATGCGGCGGCAGGTGGCCGCGCCGCGTTGCCGAACTTTAGAGCTTGTACAGGTCGCGGAACTTGGTGGAGAGGTAATCGCAGAAGAACGTGGCGTCAAAGGGGGCGCCGCAAGCACCGGCGATGAGCTCGGGCGCGTCCTTGCCGCGGCCAAAGCGCCAGATGTTGTCGCCCAGCCAGGTGCGCACCGGGGCCAGATCGCCGGATGCGCAGGCGCCCTCGAGGTCGATGCCCGCCGCGCGCATGGCGGGAACGTACTGCGCATCGTAGGCGCTGCCCAGGGCGTAGCTGGGGAAGTAGCCAAACGCGCCGCCGGACCAGTGGGTGTCCTGCAGGGCGCCCTCGGTGTGGGTGGGGACGTCCAGCCCCAGGTACTGCTTGGTCTTTTGAGCCCACAGGGCGGGAACGTCCTTGGCCGTGGCCTCGCCGGAGAAGAGCATGCGCTCGATCTCGTAGCGGATCATGATGTGCAGCGGGTAGGTGAGCTCGTCTGCCTCGGTGCGGATGAGCGAGGGCTGGGCGATGTTGACGGCGCGGTAGAGCGCATCCTCGTCCACGTTGTTGTAGACCTCCGGCGCGTGCTTGCGCAGCAGGGCGAGCAGCGGGCCCATGAAGGCGCGGGAGCGGCCGATGGTGTTCTCGAAGAATCGGCTCTGGCTCTCGTGGATGCCCATGGAGGTGCCGCCCTCAAGGCAGGTGAAGGCGTAGGAGGGGTCGACGCCCAGCTCGTAGATGGCGTGCCCGGCCTCATGGATGATGGAGTAGACGTTGCTCATGAGGTTGTCCTCGTAGATGTGCGTCGCCACGCGCGCGTCGCCCACGCTGAAGCCCTCCGAGAACGGGTGCTCAGTGAAGGCCAGGGTGGTGGAGGCCATGTCCAGCCCAACCAGCTTCATGAGGTCGAAGGACAGGCCGCGCTGGACGCTTTCCGGCACGCGGGCGGTGAGGAAGTCCGCCTGGGGCTGCTCGCCGCGCTCCGTGATGTCGCGGACCAGCGGAACCACGGTTTCGCGGACCTGGGAGAAGAACTTGTCGTAGGCCGCCGCGTCCATGCCGCGCTCGTACTGGTCGAGCCAGACGTCGTAGGGATCGCGGGTGCTATCGAGGTAGCCCGCCTGGCGCTTGAGCGCATCGACCATGCGGTCGATGTAGGGCTCGAAAGAATCCCAATCATTGGCGAGCTTTGCCTTGTGCCACACGGCGTCTGCCTCGCACGTGAGGCGGCTCCATGCCTCGACCTCTTCCTGGGGGAATGCCATGGCCTCGCGTTGGTCGCGCTCGAAGACGCGGACCTCGTCGGCGAGCTGGGCGTCGTCGAGCTTGCCCTTGGAGAGTGCCTTGTTGAGCTTATGGACCAGCTTTTGGGCGCGTTCGCTGGTGAGGATCTGGTGGTGCTCGCCGGCGAGCGCGGCCATCGCTTCGCCGCGGGCGGGGGCGGCGTTCTCCGGTGCAACCGTGGCCCCGTCGAACTCGGTGATCTTTAGCAGGTAAGATCGGGTCCACAGCTCGCGCTGCAGGGCGCGGAACTCCTCGGCGCGCTTGGGCGCCTGGCAGACATGGCCTTCTTCGTGGCCGTGGCAGCAGCAATCGCCGTCGCCGTGTTCGTGCCTATGCTCGTGCTTGCCGCAGCATTCGCCGTGCTTGTGCTCATGCTTATGGTCATGTTTACAGGTGCAGTCATCTTTGTGCTTGCCCATGGTGCCTCCTGGCGCGTACGTGGGGGATTGGTTTGACGATTGAGAGTGTACCCAGCGGGCGGGGGAAACTGTCTATGAAAGGGTGGCTAGCTCGCCATCTCGATGCCTTGGCGTATGCCTTCGACGCCCAGCCGGCCCTGTCCGTAGGCCGCTAGGTTGCCCTCCTTGTCGACAAAGTGGGTGACGGGTGCTCCGGTTACGCCAAAGGCGCTGGCGGCTTCCATCTCCGTGTCCAGGTAGATGGGGAACGTATAGCCGTTCTCATCGATATAGCTGGTGGCAACTTCCTCGGTTTCGCTGCCGGTGGTGAGGTTGATCATCATGAAGTGGATCTCCTCGCCCGTGTCCGCGTACACCTCTTCAAAGTCCGACATGCCGGTTTTGCAGATGCCGCACCAGCTTGCCCAAAAACTAAGGACAACCGGCTTGCCGCGCAGGTCGGAGAGTCTGACTTGGTTGCCGTCGCGGTCGAGTACGGTGAAGTCGGGCGCGGGCTGTAAATCGTCGCCCGCGGATCCCTGCGACTGGCCGCTCGATGCGTTTGCCGAGGCGGGGACGGGGGAGTGGCCCATCCCGCTGAAGGAGCTGTAGAGCGCAGCTGCCCCGGCGATAAGGACGATGAGGGCGAGCGTTCCGATAACGAGGAGCTTTTTGCTGTTCATGGGAGTTTCATCTTTGCCGCCGGCACGGGCTGTTGCTTTGTGTTCGGGCTACGGATCTCCCGGTCGTGGACGACCGGGAGGCGCCGCGCGTCGGGGCTCTGTGACCCGCAAGCTGTCCGAACGCAGCCAAGGCCCATGCCGCTGCGGGACGCTTCATGAAGGCGACGGGTTCGCCGCAATAGCCGCATCTAGTAAGGCCGTCGGGCTTATCGGGGTGGGACCGCGAGAGCGGTTCTGCCCCGTTTTCATACCCTTATAAACTGGAGGAGTTGTCGTGTTGCTGAATACGGGTGAATACAAAGAGTCTCTCGGTCGTGTAGTCAAGGCCATCTCTTCTGCGCGGCCGAATGCGGCGCAGAAGGCTTCTGCAGAGATGATTCGCATGTACTGGCTCATAGGCAACGAGCTTGTGGCGCGTTCGGAGTGGGGCAACAAATACATCGAAACTCTGTCGAAGGACATTAGGGTCGCATTCCCCGGCATCAGGGGATTCTCGGTCCGTAGTCTCAAGTACATGGCGAAGTTCGCTCGTGAGGTGGATTCTGAATTGTGCAGCAGTTGCTGCACAATTCCATGGGGTCACATGATGCTGCTCCTCGACAAGACCGAGCCCGGGAAAGAGCGATTGTGGTACCTGAACGCGACTATCGAAAATGGCTGGTCGCGTGTAGTCCTTGACCATCAGATCGATTTGCAGCTCTACGAGCGCCAACAGCTCGCTGGCAAGGTGACCAACTTCTCTCGCACCCTGCCCGCGCCGGAGAGCGAACTCGCCCAGCAGGCGCTCAAAGACCCGTACGTGTTCGACTTCATCACTACCAGGCAGGGCCACCGGGAGCATGAGATCGAGCAGCAGATGGTCGAGAACGCAACTGCTCGAACGCGACGCATCGCGATCCCAATGGCATCGACATCCAGGCGCTCAGCCTCATATCGAAGATCGCGTACCACAACCAGGCGGACGGGGTGTTTCCCGAGAAAGTTTGCTACGCGAAGTAGCGCCAGTGCGCTTGCAGTCGCAAGAAACACCTGCTCGCAGGCGAGATTCGGCGAAAGGGGCGCACCTATGGAGACAATGGCATTTACCTCGGCAAGCGCGGTGAAGCTCATCAAGCGGCTGGAGAACGAGAAGGCGCGCCTGGTCTCCCTCGAGGGCAAGAACTCGACGTATGCTCTGGCGCAGGGCGAGGAGTGCGACCCGCCGACCTACGACTTCGCCTCGACCTGGTCAACCAGACCGAGACGTCCACGGTCGAGCTCGACGAGGCCATGTTCTAGTTCGTCCTGCCGTTCCAAACTCATGGCGTCCTCTTTAGCCATCTTGGAGGCGGCCCATGCGTTGGGCCGGCCGGTGTAGAAGGCGACGCGGGTGAGGATCTCTGCCATCTAGGACTTGGCGGCGCCGTTGTCGAGCCGCTCGCCGCCGGCGAAGTAGGCCAGGTAGATGGGCAGCATGGGCAGTAGGCGGAGGGAGATGAAGGTGATGATGCCTTCGAGGAAGGATACAAGGTGGGTCACAGGCCGTCCTGTTCGCGAGGTAGGGCGGTTTTTGCTGTGGCAATTAGATCGGCGTTCACGGTCTTTGCGCATTGTAGAAAGTGTATTCGAGATGCTGCGCAATTGTCGGTGACTTGGTCGCCTTGTGTGGGCGCTTCGTAACGCGCATCGTTGCGTTTGGCGATGAAGCCCTTCTTGGTAGGGTCGTCGCATCAAGAGATAACAAGGTCGCTTCGTATGGGCGAAAGGCGGTTTGGATATCTTATCTTGCGATTAAAACTATTCTCACTATAAAAACGATAAAAACTATAATTGCTATAATAACGAATATGATCACAGGACGTGCTTGTGGGAAAACGAGGTGCTGATGATGAGGATGAATCCGTTCAAGCCTACCGCCGGCGCCGAGCCGCCTGTTTTGGCTGGTCGCGATGGCATCTTGTACGATTTTGAGATGGGCCTCGAGGAAGGGGTGGGAGCCCCCGGCAGGCTCATGCGCATCACGGGGCCAAGGGGTTCGGGCAAGACGGTCCTGCTGACAGAGCTTGGCGATATCGCCCGTCGACGTGGATGGCGCGTGCTGGACGTAACGGCGGCGGAGCGGTTGCCCGAGCTGATTTGCCGCAGGCTAGAGAGATCTTCCGATGCTGAATATGAGCTTGGGATCGACCTCATGGTTGTTAAGGCGTCTGCGCGATTGGGCGATAAGGGCGAGTCCGCTGACGACGTTTACGAAGCGCTGGGGCGAGTTGCCCGCGCGCTGACCAAGCATGGAAAGGGCCTCCTTGTCACTATCGATGAAATCCAAGACGCGAGTATTGGAGAGGTTCGTGAGATTGCCGTTGCAATTCAACACCTCATTAGGGAAAAGCAGAATATCGCGTTTATTTTTGCCGGGCTGACCTCGGGCGTCATGGATCTTTTGGGCGAGGACGGACCGACGTTTCTGCGCAGGGCTTATCCCGAGGAGCTGGGCACCATCCCAACGGATGAGGTGGCGGCTGCATTGCGGAGCACCATCGAAAAAAACGGCATGGCCATCGACGACGCGGCACTGGCTGCGGCGGCGGACGCAACTGCTGGCTATGCTTACCTTATCCAGCTGGTCGGCTACAACATATGGCGTTGCGCGCAGATTCGCCGGGAAGGCGATGAGGGCAGCATCTTGGCGGAGGACGTGCAGCGCGGGATTCGCGCGGCGCGTGACGATTTTGATCGCTGTGTGCTCGAGGCGGCTATCGGGCATCTTCCAAAGACCGCCATGGAGTACCTGCTTGCAATGACGGAAGACTATGGCGCTTCGTCGACGGGCGAAATCGCTGCGCGGTTGAGAGTCGGGGCGTCTTCGCTTACGTCCACGCGTAAGCTTCTGGTGTCGCGTCAGATTATCGAGCCCACGGCGCGTGGGTATGTAACGTTTTCGATTCCGTTTATGCGAGAGTATCTTGTTCAAAATCGCAGGAGCTTGCTTGCGAGGTATGGGGTTGAGTTATAGATGGAGGGGGACGAGGCCTGTCCGACTTGTTTGCAAGTTCTGCAAGTTCTGTCGGCTTAAAGGGTGATGCACTCTTTTAGTCTGATTGCGTTGTGTTATCCTTCTGTCAATTGCGTTGACGGAGAGGTTGGGCCTCGCCGCATCGTTGCCAAGAGAGGGAGGGTCGCCGGCTGCAAGCCCGCCTGCAACGATAGAAGCCCGAGTTCACTCCCGAGCTGCGACTTGAACGGTGGTTCCGCGATACGGGCATGCAAGACGATATTTGCGCTCGTTTCCGCGTGTTCGTGCTGAGTAGGGAAGCCGCCCGCCTGAGCGACATCGGGCAAAAGAGGGTTCGCCGGGAGGACAACCGGCGGCCAATCAAGGTGGTACCGCGGAAATCTGATCCGTCCTTGGGAGTGTGAGCGATCACATGATTCCAAGGGCGGATTTTTCTATGGAACAGGTTGGTGCCGTGATGCGGTGCCGCTTGGAAAGAGAGGGAACAGATGGGTTTGATCGATGAACTTGAGGAGCTCGAACAGCGAGCGAAGGAGCTGATCGAGGGTGCGGAGACGAGCGACAAGCTCGAGGCCGCGCGCGTGGCGCTTCTTGGCCGCAAGGGCGAGATCACCGGCCTGATGCGCATGATGGGCAAGATCTCTCCCGAGGAGCGCCCCGTTTTGGGCAAGCGAGCCAACGAGATGCGTCGCATGGCCGAGACGCTGTTGGACAACCGCACCCAGCAGCTCAAGCGCGCCGCCATTCGCGAGCTTATGGCGACCGAGGCCGTGGACATCACCCTGCCGGGCGCTCGTCCTAAGATTGGCCACCAGCACCTCATCAACCAGTTCATCGAGGAGATCGAGGATGTCTTCTGCGGTATCGGCTACACCGTGGAGACCGGCCCGCAGGTTGAGAGCAGCTGGTACAACTTCACCGCGCTGAACGCCCCGCTGGACCATCCTAGCCGCTCTGCCCGCGACACTTTCTACGTGAAGGACAACGCCCCCGGCACCGCCGCCCATCCCGAGCAGCATGCCCATGGCGAGTCCGACGTGCTGCTGCGCACCCAGACCTCCGGCGTGCAGATCCACACCATGGAGTCCCAGAAGCCTCCTATCTACATGATCGCTCCCGGCCGCGTGTACCGTCCCGATACGGCAGACGCCTGCCACCTGCCGCAGTTCCATCAGGTAGAGGGTCTGGTCGTTGACAAGGGAATCACCTTTGGCGACCTCAAGGGCACGCTCGACTACTTTGTTAAGTGCATGTTTGGCGAGGATCGCGCCACGCGCTATCGTCCGCACTTCTTCCCGTTCACCGAGCCCTCTTGCGAGGTCGACGTCTCCTGCGGCGTGTGCGGCGGCAAGGGCTGCCCCTTCTGCAAACACTCCGGTTGGATCGAGATCCTGGGCTGCGGCATGGTCGACCCTAACGTCCTTATCAACTGCGGCATCGACCCCGACGTGTACTCCGGTTTCGCCTTTGGCGCCGGCGTGGAGCGCATCGCCGCGCTTCGCTACGACCTGCCCGACCTGCGCGCCCTGGTTACGGGCGACATGCGCTTCCTCGAGCAGTTCTAAACACGCCCAATCCAAACGCTGATTTCATTCCAAAGGAGTACATAGATGAAGGTTTCATACGACTGGCTTTCCAGCATGGTCGAGGTTCCGGAGGATCCTTCCGAGCTCGCGACCGAATTCATTCGCACCGGTACCGAGGTCGAGGCTATCGAGACCGTGGGCGAGTCCTTTGACCACATTGTGACTGCCAAGGTGCTTTCCAAGGAGCCGCACCCGGACTCCGATCATATGTGGGTCACCAAGGTTGACGTGGGTGCCTGCAACGTGGATGCCGACGGCAATCCCGAGCCCCTGCAGATTGTCTGCGGTGCTCAGAACTTCAACGAAGGCGACCACATTGTGACCGCCATGATCGGCGCAGAGCTGCCGGGCGACATCAAGATCAAGAAGAGCAAGCTGCGCGGCGTGGTCTCCATGGGCATGAACTGCTCCGCTCGCGAGCTGGGGCTTTCCAGCGATCACGCGGGCATTATGATCCTGCCCCAGGACGCTCCCGTTGGTATGCCGTTCTCCCAGTACCACGGCACGTCTGATACCGTGCTCGACTGCGAGATCACGCCCAACCGCGCCGACTGCCTTTCTATGATCGGCATCGCCCGCGAGGTCGGCGCCATCTACGACCGCGACTTCCATGTTGAGCTGCCCGCTATCAAGGCCGAGGTCGGCCGCGCTACCGCCGATGAGGTCACGGTTGAACTTGCGGACGAGAACCTCTGCAGTCGTTACGTGGCCCGCATCGTCCGCAACGTGAAGGTTGGCCCTTCGCCCGAGTGGCTGGTGGAGCGCCTGAACGCCTGCGGCATCCGTCCCCACAACAACATCGTCGACATCACCAACTATGTGATGATGCTTACCGGCCAGCCGCTACACGCATTCGATCTGTCCACCTTCGCCGAGCGCGACGGCAAGCGTTCCGTAGTGGTTCGCGCCGCGCACGAGGGCGAGACCTTCCGCACCCTGGACGATGTGGAGCGCACCCTGGCCGAGGGCATGGCGCTAATCACTGACGGCGAGCGCCCCGTCGCTCTTGCCGGCGTCATGGGCGGCATGGATTCCGAGATCGAGGACGATACCGTCGACGTGCTGGTTGAGAGCGCCTGCTTCAACGCCGGCCGTACCTCGCACACCAGCCGCGACCTCTCGCTTATCTCCGACGCCTCCATTCGCTTCGAGCGTCAGGTGGACGAGACCGGTTGCGTGGACGTCGCCAACGTCACCTGCGCCCTTATCGAGGAGCTTGCCGGCGGCGAGGTCGCTCCGGGCTACGTGGACGTCTACCCCGCGCCCAAGACCATCGAGTCCATCGAGTTGCGCTACGCCCGCGTGCTCGACTTGTGCGGCGCCCCCATCGAGATCGACTTCATTCAGCGCTCCCTGACCCGTCTTGGCTGCAGTGTCGAGACCGCAGGAGAGGGCCGCGAGACCGTTTTCACCGTGACGCCGCCCTCCTTCCGCCCCGACCTGCCGCGTGAAATCGACCTTATCGAGGAGGTTCTGCGTCTGTGGGGCATGGGCCGCGTCGAAGCGACCATCCCTGCCGCCAAGAACCACATCGGCGGCCTCACCCATCGCCAGCAGCAGATTCGCAAGGTCGGCCGCGTGCTGCGTTCCTGCGGCCTCAACGAGACCATGAACTTCTCATTCGCTGCTCCGGGCGACCTTGAGCGCATTGGCATGGGCGAGGAGGGGCTTGGCTGCCCCGTGATCCTTATGAACCCGCTGGTGGCCGAACAGACCGAGATGCGCCGCTCGCTTATTCCGGCGCTTCTGCAGGCTGTTGAGTACAACATCTCCCACAGCACCGCCAACGTGCAGCTCTACGAGACCGGCACCGTCTTCATTGGTCGCGAAAACGCCAGCGCTCCCAAGGAGCGCGAGAACGTCGCCGGCGTCATGTCTGGTGCTATGGGCGACATCTCCTGGATCAAAAAGCCCATGCCGCTTCGCTTCTTCGACGGCAAGGGCGTGGTCGAGGAGCTGCTTGACCAGATGCGCGTGCCCAAGGTACGTTTCCGTCCCGCCGAGGGCGAGGGCTATGCCTTCCTGCAGCCCGGCCGCTGCGCCGAGGTCCTGTCCGGCGGCGTAGTGCTCGGCTGGGTTGGAGAGATCCATCCGGATGCGCGCGACGTCTACGGTATCGATATTCCCGTGGTCGCCTTCGAGCTCAATCTGGACGCGCTGCTGAGCGTTGCCGGCTCTCAGGAGGCCTACCACGAGTTCTCGCAGTTCCCCAGCGTTGAGCATGACCTGGCCATCGTTGTGGACGACAGCGTTACCTGCGAGGACCTTGAACGCCGTCTGCGCAGTGCCGGCGGCAAGCTGCTGGTTGGCGTGCGCTTGTTCGACGTCTATCGCGACAAGGAGCGCGTGGGCGAGGGCAAGAAGTCCATGGCGTTCGCGCTGACCTATCGCTCCGACGACCACACGTTGACGTCCGAAGAGGTCGAGAAGACCCATCAGAAGCTGGTCACCAAGGTGTGCAAGGCCGTTGGCGGCGAGGTCCGCAGCTAATCGTCCACATACATGCCGTTGATGCGGTAGTCGTATAATGCTCCGGTGCGCGCAGCGGCGTGCCGGAGCCTTTTGTAAGAGGATGCCCGTGCCGGGCGCCGCGCTGATATGAATGCGAATCTAAGGGGTGCGTTCATGCCAAGTTGGAACATCCATATTGCCCAGACTCAAGAGGTGCTGACGCGCGATTGCTCGCTCACGCGCGCGGTTCGCGACCAAAATGCCTTTTTGTTTGGCAATCTTGTGCCGGATATTCGTGTTGGCTACATGGTGCCGGGGATAGCCGATCCCATTCCTTATCGCATCACGCATTTTGCCAAGCCGGAGCCCATCCCTAAACCGCGCGAGGACGAGTTTTGGCGTACCTACGTTGCGCCCGTCCTGCACGGCTTGGATGGTTCGCGCGTTGTCGCCCTCAGTATTGAGGACGAGCGAGATCGCATCAACCGTATTCACTACCCGGCTCGTTATGAGAACGAGCCTGCGATAAAGGAGGATCCCCGGCAGGTGGCTGCGGCGAATTCCACCGCAGTGGCTGACGTGGAGGCATCGTGCGTAGATTTGACGCTTGGCACGTGGGCCCATTTGTTGGCGGACAACATTTGGAACACCCGCGTGAACGAGTATCTTGAAGCGCATGGCGGGCGCCCCAGCGACTCCTTCCGCATGAAAAAGCAGAGTGATTTCGATTGGTTTGGTCGTTCTCGTCCCCTGCACCTCATTCCCGTTGCTTCTGCGCGTCTTATCGAGGCGGCGGCGCGATTTGCCCAATACCCCATTGAAAGGGACCTGGTTATCGCCACGGCCGGCGTAGCTCATGAGACGGTACGAGTGAACGAGGGGACCGATCAACACCCGCCTTACCAGCTCCTTTCGGACGAGTTCTTTGCACAGACGTTTGCAGAGGTGGTCGAGCAGACCATAAGCCTGTTTGAGGAACGCGCTTAAACAAGCTCGTGAGGTTTTGTATAAGTCTCCTATCAAACAGCGTTAAAAAAGAAGCCCCCGCTGGACCTTCTCAATCCAGCGGGGGCTTTGTTTGCACGGTTGGTGTTAAACCTTAGCGGACCTGGGCCACGCAGCAGACGTTGGTCGAGGTGATCTTGTCCTCCAGGGTGACGGAGGTAGCGGGGTCGCCGGCGGTAACAACGGTGATGTCGCCCTTCTTGAGGAATCCGCGATCACGTGCGGCGTCGATGGCGTGAGCAGCGGTCAGGCTGACATCCTCGCCCTCGGTCTCAACATGGAAGGGAACAACGCCCCAGTACATGAGCATCTTGGCAACAGCCCAGTCATTGCGGGTGAAGGCGACGATGGGCATGTTGGGACGGAAGTGGGACACCAGGCGAGCGGAGCGGCCGGTGGTGGTGGGGACGGTGACGCACTTGGCCTTGACGGTGGTGGCCATGTTCACAGCGGAGAGGCCCACAACGTTGTTGATCACGCGGGTACCCTTGGCGCCCTCGGGAACCTTGAGCTCGCGGTGGGCGGGCAGGTGGCGCTCGGTCTCCATGGCGATGCTGGCCTGCATCTTAACGGCCTCAACCGGGTACTGGCCGGCGGCGGACTCGCCGGAGAGCATGACGGCGTCGGTGCCGTCATAGATGGCGTTGGCGACGTCGGCAACCTCTGCACGGGTGGGGCGGGGGTTACGCTGCATGGAGTCGAGCATCTGGGTAGCGGTGATGACCGGCTTGTAAGCGGCGTTGCACTTGGCGATGATCTCCTTCTGGATGAAGGGGACCAGCTGCGGGGCGATCTCGATGCCCAGGTCGCCACGAGCAACCATGATGCCGTCGGACTCCTCGAGGATCTCGTCGAAGTTGTCGACGCCCAGGGAGCTCTCGATCTTGGGGAAGATGGAGATGTGCTCGCCGCCGTTGCTGTCGAGCAGCTCGCGGATCTCGCGGACGGCCTTGCCGCTGCGGATGAAGGAGGCGGCGACGTAGTTGACGTTCTCGGAGATACCAAACAGGATGTCCTGACGGTCGCGCTCGGTGATGGCGGGCAGGCTCAGGTCGACGTTGGGGATGTTGACGCCCTTGCGCTCGCCAATCTCGCCGTTGTTCATGACGATGCAGTGCATGTCAGCGCCCTCGACGTGGTCGACCTTGAGGTCGATCAGGCCGTCGTCGATCAGGATGTGGGAGCCGGGCTTAACCTCGTTGGGGAGGTTGAGGTAGTCAAGGGAGATGTGGCTGGAGTTGCCAAGGTTCTCCTCGGTAGTGGGCTCAGCGGTGACGATGATGGAATCGCCAGCGGTGACGGAGACCTTCTTGTGGCCCTCGAGCAGGCCGGTGCGGACCTCGGGGCCCTTGGTGTCGAGCAGGATGCCAATGGGCTGGCCAAGCTCGGCGGCGATGCGACGGACGCGCTCGATGCGGCCGTGGTGCTCCTCATAGGAGCCATGGGAGAAGTTGAAGCGGGCGACGTTCATGCCCGCCTTGATCATCTCGCGCAGGATATCATCGTTATCGCAGGCGGGACCCATCGTGCATACAATCTTGGTGCGCTTGAACATTCAGACCTCCATCTGACGTGGCTTTTAGCGCTAATACAACCGATAAGCATTATAGGGGAATGAAGGCGGCTCGGATATTACTTTTACCGCATCCATGTCAACCCTCTACTACGCGAACGGGTGGTTAAACCCGTTGGGCGTAATCGATTTAATAATGCGCGTGTTTGGACAAAAGATTTCTCGGTGGCGGTAAATTTCTACGTAGTTCCACAATTATGTTTGCTTTCGCGCGTCTTGTGTTTGGGACTGTTCGAGAAGTTTGTAGAGCGTGGTGCGCGATACGCCCAGAATGCCCGCCGCTTCCGATTTATTACCATGGCAATGCGCCAGCGCCGCCGCCGCGGCGTCTCGGTTGATCTCGATGAGGGGACGAATAAGGTCTAGGCTTTCGGTTTCCCGTTCTGCGCGCTGCCCCGTCATCCCAGAGATTTCCCTACGCTCGAGTGCGTCTAGGACATCATGCGCGGTGATGCTCGGTCCGTCGTGCGCCATATCGAGCCAGTTGAGAACCGATCGGAATTGGGCCAAGTTTCCCTTCCAGGGATTTTGGACGAGCAGCGCCGCTGCTCCAGGATCGAGGAGGGGGGCGTCGGCGTTCTTCTCCTCAGCGAGATGCTGTAGATATTTGTCGGCCGCCCCCTCGAGGGTCTTCCACGTACGCAGCGGTGGAACCGTGAGCGTTATGCAGCGAAGCTGCTCGGCGATGATGGCAGATCCCCGGGATACGTCGGCGGCGTCTGCGTGGTCGCTCGAGAAGATGAGCTTGCTTCGCTCCGGTAAGCGAGTTTCCTTAATCGCCGCGAGAAGGACTTTCCACCGCTCGTCTTCAAGCTGGTCGACTTCGTGGAAGAAAATCGTGCAGTCCGCTTCGTACAAAGGCGAATGGTAGCTATCGATTAGGTAGTTCCAACTTTTCTCATTCAGGAGTCGACACTCGACGCGGACCAGGGGTCGGTCCTTGAATTCGCTTGATAGATAGATGATCTGGGCGAGTTGCGTTTTTCCGCAGCGGGGCTCCCCTACAAGCATGATGGGCTGCCCAGTCCGTTGCGCTGTGTCGGCGAGAGGGGCAAGCGCCTGTTCTCCCTGAATGATGTGCATTACGCTGTGATCGAGGTCTATTTGTACGTCGTCAGCGTTAAAGTGTTCGATTCCCATAAAGCGGTCGGGATTTGGCGCGTTGGCAGATGAGACGGTGAAGGTGACGAGCCTGGTCTCCTCGAAGACGGTGGTCTTAAGGCGGACGGTGTAGATGCGACCGTTTCGGCGTATGACAAACCGGTGGCCGTTGCCCGATTGTATGTAGCGCTTGAGGTCGTCGAGGAGAGACCGGTCGCGTTCGGATAGCCCGGAATAGACCAGCCTCCCATCGGGGGTGTACACCACAAGGTCGATGCCGCAGGACCTTAACATCTCCTGAAGAAAACGGGTGCGTTCTTCAAGTGCTCCGTTGAGCTCGCAAATCTGTACGGCATGGGAGAACGCTGCGCGAATGCTGTCCTTTCCCGAAACCAGTAGATGGGCTTCCGCGCCCATCAGGCGTGCCTGGTTGAAGGCCTTGGTATCGCAGACAATGGCGTCGTACTCGTTATCAAGGGCATCTCGAAGCGCCTCCTCAAGCTCGTCCTCAAAATCGATGGCATAGAAGTCAACTTCAAAGGGCAGCAGGCTCGTGAGCGGCTTGATGTTTTGCAGTACGTTCCTAAAGCCCACGGCGGCAATGCAGGTTGTGTTTTTGGGCAGGTTGGAAAAAGACGACACAAGGTCCGGCGCCGTTATGCCCATCTCCACCACGGGGATGGAAAGCTCGTCCTCAAGAATCTGGGCGGTGCCGCCGCGTGAGATGACCACGTCGAAGTCGAGATGGAACATCTTGAGTGCGGAGGCAAGGCCGTGCGCAAGGTCACCGGTTTCAAAAGAGAATGAGGCGTCGGGGAATTCGTTGGCAACTTCCTGCAGTTCGGGGAGCATTTCGGGATACGGGGCGATAACCAAGATGTTGGCGACGTGCATGGCTGTTGCCTTCCTAAAGATCATCCATTGTTCAGATTATGAACAATGGGTAATTCGAAATGTTCAATATCTGAACAAAAAATGAGCCGATGAGAACTATAGCTCGACAGCGGCATTTTGGATACTGAAAACAGTTAAAAGGGCGAGAGCCTAAGGGAAGAGAGATGAGAGGGGGAGTAGTGAACGTTCTGCTAGTTGCCGATGACCTGACCGGTACGTTTGACGGCGCCGTTCCATTCGCCCCGTATGGAGTGCACGTGCTGACGCGTTGCCGCGGGGGTGAAGACCTCTGCGGGCTCGAACCGGAAGCACCCGTTCTCGCGGTCAATGCGGAAACCCGCCACCTGGATATGGAGGAGTCGGCGCGCCGCGTAAGGGAGATTGTGAAATGGGGCATCGAGCACGGTGCCCGCGTGGTTGTAAAGAAGACCGATTCCGCGCTGAGGGGCAATATCGGAGCCGAGCTCGAGGGGATGATTCAGGGCGCTGGCGGAGGGTGCGTGCATTTTATCCCCGCGTTTCCAAGGATGGGTAGGGTCACCCGGGACGGCGTCCAGTACGTTGATGGTGTTCCGGTAGCGCAGACGGTGTTTGGAGACGATCCCTTTGAGCCGGTGACCGAGTCGCGCGTAAGCACCATCGTTTCCAGCCAAGCCTCTGCGGTCGACATCTTTGAAGTTGGACTGGACGATGTGGAGCGTATTGGGTCTGAAGGCATTGCGGTCTACGACGCGTTAAGCGAGGACGATGTGCGACTGCGTTGCGATGCCGTACTCAAGCACTCCCACTGTGCGCTTCTTGCGGGGTGCGCGGGTCTGTCGAGCGCCCTGGCCCAGATTCTCTTCGAAGCCGGTACTGGTCCTGCCACGTTGGATGTCCAGCTGGATAGCTTTGACCCCAACATGTTGGTGATGTGCGGAAGCGTCAACCGCGTATCTGCGGACCAGTGCGCGTACGCTTGCGAACATGGAGCCCCCGCTCCGGAGCTTCCGCTGGACGCCAAGCTCGATCCCGGCTGGGTGGATACGGAAGAGGCGGCGTCTTTTATCGAGCAGACGGTGCAAACCTGGAGCTCCTCGCCCGTAACGGTTCTTGATAACAGCGAACGTTTTACACGCGAGCTGATAGAGGGGTCTGGGCGAGTCTGGGATGTAGAGGCGATTAGGTCGGCGGTTGCATCGTGCCTTGGCAGCGTGACGGCACGCCTTGTGCGAGCCAAGGGCAATTGCACGGTGCTGGTGATGGGCGGAGACATCCTCCAGACCTTTCTTATGCACATGGGGATCGTCGAGCTCTCGATTATCGGAGAGCCCTTGACCGGTGTGGTAATGAGCGAATTCACATCGAATGGCGCGGTTGTGCGCGTGATTTCCAAATCCGGAGGTTTCGGTTCGCCAGACCTCTTTATCTCTCTACAGGAAAAGCTGGCAAAGCAAGCAGGAAAAGGAGTGTTGGTTTAGATGCTGGAGTCCTATACGTTGAAGCTTCCCAAGGCGGTCTATGCGGGCAAGGACGCGATGTCCAAGCTCGAGGGCGTGCTGAAGGAGGCGGGCGCGACCAAAGTTGCCCTCTTTACCGATAAGAGCATCTATGGGCTGGGTTTGGCCGATGGCGCCGTCGAGATCATCAAGAGCCTGGGCCTGGGCGTGGAAGTATGTTCCGATCTGGCCATCGAGCCCACGTACGCAGAGGTCCAGAAGACGGTCGACTGGTTCTGTGAAAGCGGTTGCGACTTCATCTTGGCAATTGGCGGCGGCTCTGTCATGGACGCTTCCAAGCTGGTGAGCGTTCTTGCCACGTCTGAGTACAGCGTCCATGATTTGCTGGGCGATCCGTCCCTTGCTCGCAAGCAGGTGAAGACGGTTATGGTCCCCACCACCGCCGGTACCGGCGCGGAGGCAACCCCCAACGCGATTGTTGCCGTTCCCGAGGACGAGCTCAAGGTGGGCATTGTTTCTGACGAGATGGTTGCCGACGTGGTCATTCTCGAGGCGGATATGATCAAGAACTTGCCGCGTTCAATTGCCGCCGCTACCGGTCTTGATGCCCTCTGCCATGCCATCGAGTGCTTTACCAGCAACAAGGCCAATCCCATGAGCGATACCTTTGCGCTCGAGGCGCTCGATCTCATCCTCAACAACATTGAGCGCGCCTGCGATGATCCCGAGGCCATGGATGCCAAGCGTGCCATGCAGCTCGCGAGCTTCTACGCCGGCATCGCCATCACCGCTTCCGGCACCACTGCGGTCCACGCCCTTTCCTACCCGTTGGGCGGTCGCTTCCATGTTGCCCATGGCGTATCTAACGCGATCCTTCTCATGCCCGTCATGCATTACAACGAGCCCGCCTGCCGCGAGCTGTTCGCCAAGGCGTATGACCGTTGCATGCCCGGTGACGCGGCGACCGTCGAGGAGAAGAGCGCCGCTCTTCTCGAGCGTATGGACGAGATTGTGAAGCATCTCGATATGCCCGAGAACCTTGCTGCGCTTGGGGTCGAGGACGTCGACATCGACTCTTTGGTTGCCAGCGGTATGGAAGTCACGCGCTTGCTGGTGAACAACATGCGCGAGGTGACTCCCGAGGCCGCTAAGGCGATCTACGAGCAGATTATCTAAGAGCAATTTGCGTGCGAGCGACGCTTTATTTCGCTCGAAAGGCTGGGTTCACCATAAGAAAGGACAAGAGCAATGACTGAACTCAAGGGAATCGTCGTACCCATCGTTACCCCCATGAATGAGGACGAGAGCATCAACCTCGAGGAGCTTCGCCGCCAGGTCGACCGCCAGATTGAAGCCGGTATCCACGGCATCTTCCCCTTTGGCACCAACGGCGAGGGCTATATTCTCAATGGCGAGGAGAAGAAGCTCGTTCTCGAGACGGTTATCGACCAGGTTGCCGGGCGCGTTCCCGTGTACGCCGGCACCGGTTGCATCTCTACCAAGGAGACCATCGAGCAGTGCAAGATGGCTGAGGCGGCGGGCGCCGACATCCTCTCCGTCATCACTCCGTCTTTTGCAAAAGCCAGCCAGCACGAGCTCATCGTTCATTACACACGTGTCGCCGAGGCTGTACCCAACATGCCCATCGTGCTTTACAACATTCCCATGCGCACCGGCAATGCTCTTGAGCCCCAGACCGTAGTTGAGCTTGCGAAGATCGACAACATCATTGGCGCCAAGGATTCTTCCGGCGACTGGGATAACTTGTCTGCTTATATCGAGCTTACGAAGGATATGGACTTTGGCGTGCTCTCCGGCAATGATGCGCTGATTCTGAAGGCCCTTCAGGCTGGCGCCAAGGGTGCCATCGCCGGTTGCGCCAACGTCTATCCCAAGAACATGGTGGGCATCTACGAGAATTGGGCTGCCGGCGACATGGAGGCTGCGGAGGCTTGCCAGGCCGCTGTTGCTCCGCTGCGCGCTTGCTTCAAGTATGGCAACCCCAACACCGTGGTGAAGACGGCTGTGAATCTGCTTGGATATCCGGTTGGCAAGTGCCGTGCGCCGTTCAATTACCTCTGCGAAGAGGGTGTTGAGGAGCTCAAGTCCGCGCTTGAGGCCGATAAGGCAAAGGGAATGTGCTAACCATGGCTGAGAAGAAACCAATCGTCGCTATCACCATGGGTGATCCGGCTGGTAATGGCCCCGAGATCACGGTCAAGGCGCTGGCCCATGCCGATGTGTTCGATCGCGTGAAGCCCTTAGTGGTGGGCGATGCCTCGATGATCGAGAAGGTCCTGGGTATTGCGGGCCATCCCGATACGACCGTTCACCGCGTCGAGACTGTTGGCGAGGCAAAGTTCGAGCCCGGCACTATCGATGTGTACCACATGGATCTGATCGACCCGGATAAGTTCGAATTCGGCAAGGTCTCTGCCATGTGTGGTATGGCGGCTTTCAAGAGCGTTGTCAAGGCCATCGAGCTTGCGATGGCTGGCGAGGTCGACGCTACCTGCACCAACGCGCTCAATAAGGAGGCGATGAACCTCGCGCTCGAGCCCGAGGGGCGTCACTTTGACGGGCATACGGAGATTTACGCCACGTATACGGGCACCTCGTCTTACGCGATGATGCTCGCCCACCACGACCTGCGAGTCGTTCACGTTTCTACCCATTGTGCCCTGCGCGAGGCATGCGACCGCGTCAAGAAGGATCGCGTGCTCGAAGTCATTAAGCTGGGCAACGATGCATGTCTTCGCCTGGGAATCGAGCACCCCCGCGTCGCCGTGGCGGGCCTTAATCCCCATGCGGGCGAGAACGGCCTGTTTGGCACCGAGGAGATCGAGGAAATCGCGCCGGCGATTGAGGCGGCCCGCGCCGAGGGCATCGACGTCGAGGGCCCGCTGCCCTCCGACAGCCTTTTCAGTAAGGCTCTAGGTGGCTGGTACGACATCGTTGTGGTCATGTATCACGATCAGGGCCATATTCCGCTTAAGACCGTTGGCTTTGTTTACGATCGCGAGGCCCGGGCATGGCAGGCGGTCGAGGGCGTTAACGTTTCGCTGGGTCTTCCCATCGTCCGCACGTCCGTTGACCATGGAACTGGTTTTGACCAGGCGGGTAAGGGCACGTCGAACGAGTTGAGCCTGTTGAACGCCATCGATTACGCGGCTCGTCTGGCGTCTGATCGTTAGCCCGTACCAGCGTCTATTTCTCTAATGGAATACCGGGGCGGTGGAATCGCCGCCCCAAAGAAAACGGCTGGGGTCCGTACCCGGTCGTAGGGACCGCTATGCAAAAATTGCCTAGCGAATGTAATTGGAAGGAGTGATTCAGAGTGACTACTGCGATGATACTCTCGCTTGTCGTTCTGGTCGCCATGGTCGCGATGATCATGTTTGACGTCTTGCCGTTTGGCATGCCGCCTATTGCAGCGTGCGTGCTGATCGTCCTGTTTGGCTTGGGGGATGTGAGCTATGCCTTTGCTGGCTTCACTAATTCCACAGTGTGGATGCTGGCGTTCTTCATGGTCATCCTTGCCGCCATCCAAAAGACGTCGATGATCGTTAAGGTCAAAAACGCTATGACCAAGTTGGTCGAGAAAGGCGGCTTCAAAAGCTACGTGGCTCTGCTGCTCGTCGTTATGCTGGGCGCATCTATCGTTGGTATGGGGTCCACTGCGTTTTACGTTTTGATTTTTTCGCTTGTTGTTACCATGCCCTATAACGAGAAGCTTCCGGGTTCCAAGCTCGTTCTCCCCTTGGGTATCGCATCTAACCACCCGTTGATCCCCATCAACGTCGCGCTTCAGTACGGCGTCGCGGTTTCCGTTCTGGCGACCGCCGGCATCAGCGAGAGCGTTACTATGCTTCAGTTCGCCATCGTGTCCGTTTTCTTGTCCCTTGGCTTTCTGGTTTGGGCCATCATCGGATACAAGTTCCTTCCCAGCCACCCCGTAGCGGAGCCCACCGTTGAAAACGCCGCCGCTCTTGCCAGCGATGACGTAGAGGCTATGCCTGCCTGGAAAGAATGGATTACCATCCTTGCTTTCGTGGTCTCCATTGCCGCTATGCTGCTTGTTGATCAGCTGGGCGATGTCGCCTACATGGTCCCCGGCGTCGCCGCGTTCGTGATGCTTTTCATCAAGGTCCTGGACTTCAACGAGACTCGCGACAACCTGTTCTCTCCCATTATTCTCATGACTGCGGGCGTTATCCCCGTTGCCAACTGCCTGGCGGATTCCGGTCTTACCACCCTCGTTGGCAATGCCGTCGCGACCGCCATCGGAACCGCCGTTCCTCCGTTCTTGATTCTGCTGGTGTTCACCATCATGTGCTCCACCGTTGCCTGCTTCACCGGTTCCACCATTGGCACCATCATGATGTTTGCCCCGCTCGGCATCGCCGTGGTCCAGGGTCTGGGCTACAACCCCATGGCCATGGCCGTCGCCGTTACCCTGTCTGGTTGGTGCGGCCATTACATGCCCATCGACGGCTTGCCTGCTATGGCGTTTGGTATGGGTAAGTACACCATGGTTGAATTTTGGAAGTTTACCATCCCGCAGTACTTTGTCCGCCTGCTGTTCCTGTGCGCCGGTGCCTTGATAGTGTTCCCCATGTAGTCCCCCTTCCTGGCCGCGGGTCGCCTCTACGGCCCGCGGCCGCTCCGAATCCGGGTATTTCATTGCTCGGACGGTGCGGGAGGGCTGCGTTACGAAAGACGTTTTGATAAAAGAGAGGACGGTTCGCGATATGGCCATCAAGGACCTACCCGGACTTACCCCCGACGGACAGATTTACTTCGACCATGACATGCAGGTCACCGAGGCCATGCTGCCTCCCGGACCGTGGGCGACGGCGCACGGCCCGGGTCTTCTCAAGACCCCTGCTGGCACGCTGCTTTGCTGCTGGTTCGCGGGGACGTTTGAGGGGGATACCGACATTAACATCGTTGTCTCCCGTCTCGAAAAGGGTGCTGACGCGTGGAGCGAACCCACGTATATCTCGCATAACAACGACCGAAGCGATCAAAATCCCTCGCTCTTTCTGACTCCTGGCGGGGAGATTTGGGCGATGTATACCTCGCAGCTTGGTCGCCAGCCCGGCAAGAACAATATGCAGTACACCAGTGTTATCAAGCGCCAGATTAGCTTTGATGACGGCAAGACGTGGTCTAAGCCGGAAGTGATGTTTGCAGACGAGGGCACGTTTGCGCGCCAGCCCATTCAGGTGCTCTCCAACGGACGTTGGATCTATGGTTTGTGGCTTTGCAGCGACAGCGCTTCCGGCCTTGCTGGCGATCCTAGCGCTTTTATGGTTTCCGATGACCAGGGGACGACGTGGAAGCGCGTTGATATGCCCGGCTCTGCCGGTCGCGTTCACCCCAGCGTTGTCGAATTGGAGGACGGTCACCTTGCTGCGTTTATGCGCTCGCGTGAGGCTGACTTCATTTACCGTAGCGAGTCGAGTGATTACGGCGATACCTGGAACGTGCCCGTTCCCACGCCGTTGCCCAACAACAACTCGGGCATTGCGGCGCTTAAGCTCGCAAGCGGACGTGTTGCGATTGCGTACAACCACAACTCCGCCCCTGCCACGTATGGCAAGACGGGAGCGTGGCCTGCGCTGCGCAACCCCGTATCTATTGCCTTGTCCGAGGACGGTGGCCTCACATTTCCCCTTATCCGCAACATCGAGCGCGGAGAAGGATATGCCGGCGAGGAGAATCGCTATAACAACCGCCAGTATGAGTATCCCTGCATGATGCAGACGGATGACGGCATGATTCACGTTGCCTATGCGTACCAGACAAGGCGCGGCGTCAAATGGGTGATGCTTTCCGAAGAAGACGTCATGGGCAAGGTTCGCGGCGAGGGTACCTATAACCCCACGTCTGGCGAGGGGTGCCGCTAGCCATCAAGTTTGGTTTCGTAGCGCCGCAGGGGCTTGGCTGAAGCGCCGGGCATGTCGGCGCGCTGCAAATATCGGTCTATAAAAGGAGAGGATTACTATGATTTACGACGGTTTGGGTGCAATCGGACTGTATCGCGGCCTTTCCCGCGGTCTCGATGTGCTGATTGACTGGCTGGAGCAAAACGATCCGGCTGAGCTGCCCCTGGGCAAGACCCAGATTGATGGCGAGCGCGTTTACGCCAACGTCATGAATGCCAAGACCCGCACCTTCGAGGACGCTCGATTTGAGACCCATCGCAAGTATATGGATGTACAGATCGATCTCGAGGGGGCTGAATGCTTCAAGACCACGCCGGGGGAGACCGTGCCCGCGGGAGAGTTCGATGTTGAGGGCGATAAGGGCTACTGCCATGAGGCTCCCGGCAACGACGACTTGCTGGATGGCACCCTCGAGGGTGGTCGCTTTGCAGTGTTTATGATCGGCGAGCCCCATATGCCCAACCTGGTGGTCCCCGGCCAAGAAGTTGGTCCTATCAAGAAGATTTGCTTTAAGGTTGTGGGCGATCAGTATTGGGACGAGGTCTAGTCGTCGCGTCATAAAGATCAAGGGGGTTTCACGTGGTAGCTAAGAAGGAGGGGCTGTCGCAAGACGAGCGCATGCTGCTTGTGGCGAGCTTTTTCTATCTAGCGAGTACCATGATGGTGAATCCCCTTATCGCCGGGTTCACCGGCACGTTTGGAGCGAGCGCGAGCTTTGTGGGGCTTGTCGGGGGCCTCATGGGGTTTTGCTCGCTCTTTATCCGGCCCGTTGCCGGCAACTTGGCTGATTTGTTTACCAAGCGTCACCTGGCAACGGCCGGAGCCATTGTTATGAGCGTCAGTACCCTGCTATACGGCGTCGCCCAAAGCGCCTGGCAAGTCGCTGCTCTCCGCCTAATGAGCGGGGCGGGCTATTCGTTTTGCTCCGTATGCATGGCGTCATGGTTCGCATCCTTGCTTCCGCGCGACCGCATGGGATCGGGTATGGGCATGTTTGGGATGATGAACGCTCTTGGCATGGCCGTGGGTCCCGCGGTGGGCTTTCAGGTGTATCAGGCATTTGGGTATAGAGCCGCGTTGGTTCTTGCCGGCGCCCTTGCGGCGCTCACGGCCATTCTCGTCCAATTTGTACAGAATCCGGGCCGTGCGGTTCCCGGGGTCCGCGTTCAGGACAAAGCAAAATCACTGGTAGCTCCTGACGCCGTTCCCGCTGCTGTGATTGTGGGGCTGTTCACCGTGCCTTACATGGTGACGCAGTCCTTCTTGGCAAGCTATGTTGAGGATCTGCAAATCAACGTGCGGGTAGGCTTGTTCTTTCCTGTGTATGCGCTTGTTTTGCTTGCGCTTCGCTACTGCCTTAAGCGGGCGTTTGATAGTTGGCGCTTTAGCACGTTCCTTATTGGGTCAAGCATATGCGCCACCGCGGCGTTTTGCCTGCTCTCCATCATGAGTGGAGGCATCGCCATGTTTTCCGCCGCGGCGTGTATGGCGGGCGGCTACGGGGTGATGTGCTCAGTGTGCCAGGGCGCCGCCGTGCGTGTGGTGAGACCGGGCGGCACGGGAATGGCGAACAGCACGTACTACATGGGGATCGACATTGGCATGGCGCTGGGTCCCACGTTGGGCGGTTGGCTGTATGGGGCGTTTGGCCCGTCCATGCTGTTTTGGCCGTGCCTGGTGTTTGCCCCGTGCGCGCTGCTGGTTTATGCGGCATCGCGAGTCCTGCATTCTTTATAGCGGAATGGCCTTGCGCCGCGTAATAAGAATAAATTATCATCAGTTGTGGTGAGCTGGTACCAAATCTGGAACCTCTGTTGGTTTCTATACTAGGACGGTAAGGGTTGGGTACCATATCGACCTATGACAAGCCCTTGCCCCTCCTGGGGGAATTATAATCGGGTGTCAGACTGTTGGAGTGGGGTGCGGACGCACCGCAGCCCAAGAGAAAGTTCCAGGAGGGATTTTATGGAGAAGGAGTACCTGGCTTCGGCCGAGGATGTGCTCGCTGCACAGTCCTCTAACGCCGAGACAGGCCTGTCCGCGGCTGAGGCCGCCTCGCGTCTTGCGAGCGTTGGCCCTAACAAGCTGGACGAAGAAGAGAAGACGCCCATGTGGAAGCGCTTCTTCGAGCAGATGGCAGACCCCATGGTCATCATGCTGCTCGTTGCTGCTGCCATCTCGGTGATCACCGGCTTCATCCAGGGCGAGCCCGAGTGGGCTGACGCCGTGATCATTCTGTCCGTCGTTATCTTGAACTCGGTTCTGGGCGTGGTCCAGGAGGCCAAGTCCGAGCAGGCTCTTGAGGCCCTGCAGGAGATGAGCGCCGCCCAGTCCAAGGTTATGCGCGACGGCAAGCTCGTCCACATGCCCAGCTCCGAGCTGGTTCCCGGCGATATCGTCCTGCTCGAGGCAGGCGACTCCGTGCCGGCAGACTGCCGCGTTCTCGAGAGCGCTTCCATGAAGATCGAGGAGGCCGCCCTTACCGGCGAGTCCGTCCCGGTGGAGAAGCACGCCGATCAGATCGCCCTTGCCGCCGATACCGATGACGTGCCGCTGGGCGACCGCAAGAACATGTGCTACATGGGTTCCACCGTGGTGTACGGCCGCGGTCGCGCCGTTGTTGTTGGCACCGGCATGAAGACCGAGATGGGCAAGATCGCCACCGCCCTTACTCAGGCCAAGAAGGAGCTTACCCCGCTTCAGATGAAGCTCAACGAGCTCTCCGGCATCCTTACCAAGCTCGTTCTCGCCATCTGCGTGATCATCTTCGCCGTCGACATCATCCGCCACTTCGGTGATCTTGGCTCCAACCCCGCCATGCTGCTCGACACCTTCATGGTCGCCGTGTCCCTGGCCGTTGCCGCTATTCCCGAGGGCCTGGTTGCCGTCGTCACCATCGTTCTGTCCATGGGCGTCACCAAGATGTCCAAGCGCCAGGCGATCATCCGCAAGATGACCGCTGTCGAGACCCTTGGCTGCACCCAGATCATCTGCTCCGATAAGACCGGTACCCTTACCCAGAACAAGATGACCGTCGTCAAGCACGAGCTCGCCTGTGCCGAGGAGAAGTTCCTCGCCGGCATGGCGCTGTGCTGCGACGCCAAGTGGGACGAGGAGAAGGGCGAGGCCGTTGGCGAGCCCACCGAGTGCGCTCTTGTCAACGACGCCGCCAAGGCCGGCATGCAGGGGCTCGACGTCGAGCACCCGCGTGTGGGCGAGGCACCGTTCGACTCCGGCCGCAAGATGATGTCCGTTGTGGTCGAGGAGGCCGACGGCACCTTTGAGCAGTACACCAAGGGTGGCCCGGACGTTGTTCTGTCCCGCTGCACCCATGTGTACGAGAACGGCGAGATCGTCCCCATGACCGATGCCCGTCGCGAGGAGATCCTTGCGGCCAACAAGGCCATGGCGGACCAGGCCCTGCGCGTTCTGGCCCTGTCCAGCCGCACCTATACCGAGAAGCCTTCCGACTGCAGCCCTGCAGCCCTTGAGCATGATCTGGTGTTCTGCGGCCTGTCCGGCATGATCGATCCGGTCCGTCCCGAGGTCACCGCTGCTATCGCGGAGGCCAAGGAGGCCGGTATCCGTGCTGTCATGATCACCGGCGACCACATCGACACCGCAGTCGCCATCGCTAAGGACTTGGGCATCATCGCGGACGCCTCTCAGGCCATCACCGGCGCCCAGCTCGACAAGATCTCCGATGAGGACTTCAAGGAGAGGGTCACCGAGTTCTCCGTCTACGCTCGCGTCCAGCCCGAGCACAAGGCCCGCATCGTCGATGCTTGGAAGAGCCGTGGCAACATCGTCGCCATGACCGGCGACGGCGTTAACGACGCCCCGTCCATCAAGCGTGCCGACATCGGCGTCGGCATGGGCATCACCGGTACCGACGTTACCAAGAACGTCGCGGACATGGTTCTCGCCGACGACAACTTCGCCACCATCATCAACGCGGTGGAGGAAGGCCGTCGTATCTACGACAACATCCGCAAGGTTATCCAGTTCCTGCTGTCCGCCAACATCGCCGAGGTTCTCTCCGTCTTTGTCGCGACCCTGATCGGCTTCACCATCTTCCAGCCGGTTCAGCTGCTGTGGATCAACCTCATCACTGACTCCCTGCCCGCGCTCGCGCTTGGCATGGAGGAGGCCGAGGGCGACGTTATGAAGCGCAAGCCGCGTAACGCCTCCGACGGCGTCTTCGCTGGCGGCATGGGTCTCGATATCGCCTTCCAGGGCGTCATCATCACCCTGCTGGTGCTCGCCTCCTTCTTCGCGGGCGTCTACTTCGACATGGGCTACATCGACATCGCCGACATGATCGCCGGCAATGCCGACGCCGAGGGCGTCACCATGGCCTTCATCACCCTGTCCATGGTCGAGATCTTCCACTCCTTCAACATGCGCAGCCGCCGCGCCTCCATCTTCTCTATGAAGAGGCAGAACAAGTGGCTGTGGGGCGCCGCCGCCCTCGCGCTGGTGCTGACCGTCGTTCCCGTCGAGGTCGACTTCCTGGCCGAGGTCTTCGGCTTCATGCCGCTGCCCGTCCACGCGCTGCTGACCGCTCTTGGCCTGGCATTCCTGATCATCCCGATTATGGAGGTCTACAAGGCCATCATGCGCAAGGTCGAGAAGGACGCGTAAACCCGTCTTTGCTTGCTTGTGCATAGCGACCCATTAGGGGGCGCGGCTTCAAAGCCGTGCCCCCTTTTTATGAGCGCTTCTTATTGATTTGCGACGGATTTATCTTCTGGATCTCGAGCGGCGTTTGATTCTGATTCGGTATTTGGTTATGCGTGCGCGCAGCTGAGCCGTTGCTGTGAGCTTTTGTGCGATTCAATGTGATTCGTATGGCATGCGCGAATAAGTGATGCAAACGCGCAACTTTAGAGAACAATAGCCTTAGAGCCAAGGATACTAACTCCACCTCCAGCGGCTCCACATGTGCAGGTCGCCCCGTGCTCGGAACGCGGGACGACCGTTTTTTATGGATGGACATTGGTGCGCGCCTAGCGCGTTGGCTATACTCACAGACGTAGAATCAGCTAGTATGAGCGGCTTATTTGACGTATGGATGCCGCGTGCGATGGGAGCTCTTGTGGCAAGGCAAAAGGCAAAGAAGACTAAGGCGGCAAAGGGCCGTTCGCGCGCCCGCCGAGCGGAGGTGCAGGCGCTGCGGTCTGTCGGCTCCGATTCATCGATGGACGAATCGCTGATAGAGGCCCTGCCTAAAATCGATGCGCTGCAAGACGTTCCCTCCTTTGGCGATATGCGCGTGGACCAGTTCCAGGCGGCTGCCTTCCAAGCGTTTGTGGACGAGCTTTGCGCGGCGGGCGAGGATGCCATGGCGGGCGCCATGCGCATGGGCGTTGTGGTCAGGCTTGATCGCGGCTTTCCTTTGGTGGCGACGGAAGGACTGACGTTGCGCGCCGAGCACGCCGTTGCGTTTGCGAAGGGGGCGGATATGCTACCCGCCGTGGGAGACGTGGTGGCCGTGAGGTGCGATCCCGGTCACGACATGGGAGTGATCGAGCGCGTCTTGCCCCGCCGTACCACGTTTGAGCGCTGGCGCGGCAAGAACCGCGGCGAGCGCCAGGTGCTTGCCGCCAACGTCGACATCATCTTCATCGTCCAGCCCTTGGGCGCGGCGCGCGACAGCGTCAAGCTTATGTGCGACCGCATTTCAAGATCGCTCGTTCTGGTCAACGATTGCGGCGCGACTCCCGTTGTGGTTCTCACCAAGGCGGACCGCTGCGATGAAGACGAGCTCTCAAGTGCGGTACGCCATATAGAGAATTTGGTGGGCGAGGGGGTTCGCGTTCTTGTGACCTCTTCTGCTGACGGGCGAGGTCTGGATGAGGTCCGCGCCTGTATTCCCAAGGGGACCTGCGGCATGATCTTGGGTGAATCGGGAGCGGGGAAATCGACCATGCTCAACGCGTTGCTGGGGCACGAGGCCCTGGCGACAAGCGGCGTGCGCGAGCGCGATGATATGGGGCGCCATACAACCGTTGCACGCGTTATGGTGGCGCTTCCGGATCCGTGCGGCGTTATAGCGGATGCCCCGGGCTTGCGCAGCCTGCCCCTGGTTGGTCATGAGCGCGGTCTTGCTCGAACGTTTCCCGAGGTAGTCGAAGCCGCCCGCGCTTGCCGCTTCAATGACTGCACGCACACCCATGAGCCTGGCTGCGCGGTTCTCGAAGCGGTCGCGGCCGAGGAGATTAACCGCGCCCGCGTTGACGCGTTTTTGGCTTTGGCTGGTGAGATGCGCGTCAGTGCCCAGTCCCTGGATCCGGATATTCATTTGTAGGGACGCCTTGCAGGCGAATAATGATGCTTTGCGGCACCGTTGCGTGAAAACGGGTGCAATTAGACGCCTTCTTGCATGGTGGCGCGCGCTGCGTTAGTACAATTTGTTCGCTTGATATGCCCTCAATCTTTCAGACGGTGGAAGATTGGGGGCATACATTTGTAAGACCGCGTTTCACTTTCTTAAATGGCTCTCTGTAGCATGCGGCATCCCTTCCACAATGGAATCCACGCACCGACGGTTGGTGACTGAGGTCGCCTTGATCGGGCGCTGGTGAACGAGGGGAGTATGGTGTGAAACGCAGGACGAGAATAGCTTTAAGCGTGATTTCGGGCGTCGCGGCGGCTATAGCTGCGTTGCTTTATGCATCGTCTGTTCAGGCGGAGGCCCAGAAAGCGCAGCAAGATGCCCTTGCCCGCTACGGCGGAGAGATTGTTTCGGTATGCGTGGCAACGCGTGATATCGAACCCGGAGACGTGGTGGACGAGAGCTGCGTCGCAATGGAGGAATGGCTTGCGAGCCTGCTTCCCTCGAGCGCGGTGACGTCGATGGACGACGTGCTGGGGAAAACCGCGACCTCGCGCATTCCGAATCGCGCCCCCTTGAGCGCCGCCTATTTCAAGAAGGACGAGAACGCCGTCGAGGTTCCTTCGGGCAAGGTCGCCGTGTCCGTTTCAAGCGATCCCGAGCACGCAGTCGGAGGGGCTTTGGTGCGAAACGCGGTGGTCGATGTCTATGTATCACGGGACTCGATTGCCGACCGCTTGGTGCGCGCCCGCGTGCTGGATACGAGCTCGCTTGCCAACGGCGGCGGGGATATCTCATGGGTGACCCTGGCGGTGGATCCCGCATCGGTAAAGGAGTTGCTGGCTGCTACAACGCAGGGTGCGGTGACGCTTGTGGTTCCGGGCGATCTTGAGCAGGACGAGCAAGGGGGCGCCGCATGATGGGCTCCGTGTGGTTGACATGTTGTTCGCGCGAAGCGTATGCGCGGCTTTTTACCGAGGTGCGGGCGAGGGATGTTCAGGCCAACGTGCTGAGATTTGGTGGAATGGGAGATCTCTCGCACATGATCGACGGGTTTCCCAATCAAGACGTGAACGCTGCCCTCGTGGCGGAAGCGGGGGACGAGGATGCTCTTGCTGCCGTTGAGTCGATATCGCGCGGCGGACGAGCAGGGCAAATTCTCGTCCTCGCCGATTCACGGGATCCGGCATGGTTCGCCCGGCTGTTCTACGCCGGGGCTACCGAGGTTATTGCGGCGGGCCCGCTGGCGGCGTCGTCGATTGAATCGAATGAGGCATGTGCGGTGAGAGGGCCAAATGATGCCGCGGCCGTTGCGCGGCCCGCTTGCAATAACGAAGAGCCGACTGCTGCCCTGGCGTCAGCAGCGGCGCCCGCGATGGAGATGCCTGCAGGACGGCTGCCCACCGAAAAGGCCGCAGGGCCGGAACCGAGGGAGGCGTCGCGAGGTGCCTCCTCGACTGTCTCCTCTCTAGGGATGGGGCGGCGCGCCCTGCGCTCGCAAGGCGATGCCGGGCAACAGGCGGGCGCTCCGCTGGTGGCGGCCATATCCGGTAGGGGAGGCGTGGGGAAATCGACGCTGGTGGCGTCCCTTGCATATTGCAGCGCCCATATGGGGTTGCGGGCGGCAGTCATAGACGCCGATCTGATGTTTGGAAACCAGCACGAGCTTTTAGGCGTCGATGCACCGCTTGATCTTGGCTTGCTTCTTGATAAGGGGGTGTCGGTCTCGCCCGAGGCCGCCGCCGAGGCGACCGCCATGAAAATAGCACCCGGCCTTACGTTGTGGGGCCCGCTTGAAGCTCCGGAAATGGCGGAGGTTATGGCTGCGCCCGTTGATGAATTGGTGCGCGTGCTCCGCGGGGCGGCAGACGTGCTCTTTGTGGATACATCGACATTTTGGGGCGATTGCGTCGCCTCCCTGGTGGCGTCATGCGACCGGTGCCTGGTTGTGGGCGCGCCGGGTGCCTGCGCTGTCTCTTCGTCAATAAAAGCAATGGGCCTGGCGTCGCGCGTGGGAGTTCCCGGCACCAAGATGACCGGCGTGTTCAACCGCTTTGGCGGAGAGGGGGCGGGGGAGGAGCAGGCCATGCGCTATGAGATGGGCGTTGCGCTGCATTCGCGCGCGAGGATTGCGGATGGAGGCGATGAGGTGCGCGGTATGGCGGCGTTCGGCCATCTGGACAGCTTGCTTCTGGGTCCTGGGGCCTTTGCGACCAGCGTCCGCTCTTTTGCGCGAGAGTTACTGCGCGAATTGGGATGTCCAATCGAGGCGGATGATCTTGGGATGAAAACGGCGGCGGGGATGCGCCCCCGCATACGGTTGCCATGGAAAAAGAGGGTTGGTGATGCGGCATGACGGTGATGGGGAGGGTGAAGGAGGCCGAAGGACGTCTTGGCTCCGCGAATGCCGCGGAAAAGGACTCGGCGAAAAGCCGTGCGATTAAGGCCGAAGCCAAGAGGGCCTTGATGGAGCGCGTCGGTTTCGCCGAGGTGGCGCGAATCGCTGCGGGATTGGATGCGGCCGCCGCTCGAGAAGAATTGCGGCCCGCCGTGGAGGCGGTGCTGAATGCGGACGGGCATGGAAATCTGCCCGAGTGCGATCGAGAGCTCATAGTGGGCGAGGTGTTGGATGATGTGGTGGGGCTTGGCCCGCTCCAGCCGTTGCTCGAGGACGATAGCGTGACGGAAATCATGGTCAACGGCATGGATTCCGTTTTCTTCGAGCGCGCCGGCGAGCTTTACCCCCTTGGTCCCCTGTTTGATAGCGAAGAGCAGATTCGCATCGTGGTCGATCGCATCATCTCTCCTTTGGGCAGGCGTGTGGATGAGCGGAGCCCGCTGGTCAACGCCCGTCTTCCTAGCGGATATCGCGTCAACGTGGTGATTCCTCCCGCAGCTATCGATGGAACCTGCGTGACCATTCGAAAGTTCTCGGACCGGATTAGCTCTTTGGACGAGCTTGTAAGGCTGGGATCGCTACCAAGTTGGTATGCGGGCTTGCTGTCTTGCGCGGTTAAATTGCGACAGGATTTGGCGGTGGCGGGGGGAACGGGTTCGGGCAAGACGACGCTGCTCAACGCGTTGTCCTGCGAGATTCCAAAGAAAGAACGGATTGTGACGATTGAAGATTCGGCCGAGCTGAAATTTGCGCGTCATCCCCACGTGGTAAGGCTCGAAGCGCGAGAGGCGTCGATTGAGGGGCAGGGCGCCGTGACCATTCGCGACCTTGTGACGAATGCCCTGCGTATGCGTCCCGATCGCATTGTGGTTGGCGAGGTGCGCGGCGCCGAGTGCATCGACATGCTGCAGGCTATGAATACGGGGCACGATGGATCGCTGACCACGCTGCACGCCGGCACGCCGCAAGAGACCATAGTTCGCATGACGCTTCTGGCTCGTTTTGGAATCGACCTGCCTAGCGACCTTATCGAAGAGCAGATAGCCATGGCTCTCGATGGGGTGGTGATGTCGTTGCGCAGGCCGGATGGAAAGAGGTTTGTGGGGTCGTATTGCGGTGTGGAGAGAGGGGCGTCCGGCGGGGTCGAGCTGAAAGAATACGTTGCCTTCGATGCCGTATCGGCGACATGGGAGTTGGTTCAAGAGCCGGAGTTTATCGAGCGCTCTCTTCTGGAAGGCGCCCTAGATCAGGGGGAGGTGGACGAATGGAGGCGGTCGTGTTCTGCGGCATAGCGGGGCTTGTGGCGTTTTGCGTGGCGGGTCTTTTGCCCGGCGACGCCGTTGCATCGCGGCCTTGCGGGTTTGCCGCCGGCGGTGTCAACCAGATTCTCCTGCTTACGGGCCGCATCTTTGATCGAGCCCCCGGGGCCGTCGATGTTTTAGCGAGCCTTGCCGAGCCATTTCGCGATATGGGGGCTGCAAAACGGCTGCTCTTTGGTTCTTCTGGCGAAAGCGGAGGGGCGGTGCTTGATAAGAGGCGCGCGGCTGCGATGGTTGTTCTGCTCATGGGCGTCGGATCGGTCGTGGGCGGGGTGGCGTCGCTCTCTGTCCCTGGGGCGTTGATAGGTGCTGGCGTCCCCGTGATGGTTCTTGCCGTGGCGGGCGGTCGCGCGAAGAAGGCGACGGCGCGTGACACGGAGCGCGCGATGCCCGAAGCCTTTGGGGCATTATCGATTGCGCTGGGGTCCGGGCATTCGTTGGCGCAGGCGATGCGGTACGTAGGCGTTCATTCAAGGGAGCCCGTTCGTTCTGAGTTCATGCGCGTTGGCTTTGCTATCGATTGCGGGTTTTCTGCTACCGAGGCGCTTGACGGCCTTATCACAAGGCTGCGCGCTCCCGGTCTGGATATGGTCGCCCTGGCGCTGAAGGTGTCCCAGAGGACGGGCGCGCCGCTCAAGGATCTGTTGGAAGAGGCAGCACGGCTGGTGGGGGACCGTATCGAGCTACAGCGGACGCTCGACGTGAAGACATCGCAGGCGCGTATGTCTGCCCGCCTGGTAGCGGGTATGCCGGTTGCGATGATTGCGTTTCTTACCTTGCTCTCCAGCGATTTTAGAAAGGGCGTGGCGACTGTATCGGGAGCGTTTTGCGTGCTTGTGGCACTAGGTCTCAATGCGGTTGCCTGGCTGGTTATTCGAAAGATCATGAAGGTGGAACTGTGATGGATGGCGAATGGCTTGTATTCTGCACCGCTCTGTTCTTCGGGAGCGCCATATGGCTTGCGAGCGAAGCGAACGAGCGCGCTTCGGCCCGCGCAGCGTCCGGCGTGTCAGGTCTTGTTGCGCAGGCGGTGCGGGCAACGAGGGGCGTCATCGATATCGTTCGCAACCGTATTGAGGCTTGGACAGGGTCTTCCGGTGTTGACGGGGCGGTTTCGTTGGGCGAGGCATCTGAAATGATCGATTTGATCTGCCTGGGGCTGTCTGCGGGATTGTCGTTCGACGCATCGCTTTCTCTGTATTGTCGCGAGCGCGATACAAAGCTTGCCCGTCGTATGGAGCAGGCATGCATGAGCTGGCAGATTGGCATGCAGACAAGGGAGGAGGCGCTTATGGATGCGGCTGCCGATTTGGAGTTGAGGGCTTTGGAATCGTTTGCCACGGCGGTGACCCAGGCGCTTACGTTGGGCGCCCCGCTTGCATCCACGCTTTCGGCTCAAAGCGCCGAGTGTCGTGCCGCGCATCGCGCGGAGGTCGAGCGAAATATCGAGCGGGCGCCGGTAAAAATCCTCATTCCCACGGGTACGTTGATTTTGCCCGCGTTGCTGTTATCGATTATAGGCCCGCTGCTTGCCGCCGGCGGGATGGTATAGGAGGTAGAAATGGAGCGCAACTGGATGACCGAGCGATTGCGGGGATTGGCCGCCCGCCTCAGGGTCGCGCCTGCGGAGGCGAGTGACCGGGCGCGGGGCGACGGGAGCAAAAGGGCAGGGGGCGGTGCCGGTTGCACCTTGCCGCGCTTAAGGGACGGTGGACCTCGGGCGGCGGTGTTGCGCCTGCGTATGGCGGGTCGAGGGGCGCCGCGCCTTCGAGAAGAACTTGCTCAGGGAACTACCGAGTACGCCATCTTGGTGGGCGTGCTCGTGGTTATCGCCATCGTCGCTATCATCGCGTTTCGCGACAAGGTGAGCGAGTTGTGGGAAGCGATTTCCTCTGGCATCAACAGCTTGTAGGGGATGGTGCCCGTGGGCTTGCACGCGAGTACGCCTCGACGTTTTCTCGCCTCGGTGGCCCCCGTAGTGCTGTGCGTCTTGGCAATCGCCCTGTCATTTGCGTTTGTGAGAAACGAGTTCGGGGACGATGGCGGGGCGTTGCCAAATGACTCGGGTGCCAATATGCCGGCATCTGCAGGGGGCGCTGCGGAAGAAGGCGATGAGGGTGAGGGGGAGGGATTGGCCATCGGGGAGCTGGCGGGGCAGTTTGCTCAGGACGATGAGGTTGTTCGCGAAGTCTTGAATGCCGAGGCGTCCCCGTCGAGCCCGGATGCGTTTCTAGATGACTTGTCTGGTGCGGGCGAGCCGGTGGAGACGGTTGGATGGACGGACGCCGTGGGGCTGGAGCATGCGGGCCGTGAGGTGTTGGGAGCCTACGAGCGGGCGGGAGCCTCTCTGCAGATGCACGGTTATCTTGATCTGCATGGAACCGCATGGGCGGCCGTTCTGCGGGGAGGAGAGTGGGTCGACGTTGTTTCGGTTACTGGCTCGCACGAGGGCGCTGCTTCCGTTCGCGTGGCGCGCATCAAGGCGGGGTGAGGGGATGCCGCCGCGGCGGCGCGATGTTGTGGGAGACGTTATGAGGGGTAGTTCGTTGGGGCGCCTGCACGAGCCGCGTGCATCTGAAAGCGCCCAGGCAACGCTGGAGATGGCTTTGTGCACGGTCGCGCTCTTGGGGATGATCCTGGGAGTCGCGGTGGTATGGCGAGCTGCCGAGCGCGGCGTGCTTGCCAGGTTGGTGGAGGAGGCGGCGTCTCATGGGCTCGATGTCGCTGGCGCAATTGATGCGGCGCTGTTTTAGCAGGGGAAGATCGGCGGCGGATCCTGGGTTTTGGGAAGCGATGGCGGGGGATGAGCGTGCCCAGGCGACGGTTGAGGCCGCCGTGCTTCTTCCGAGCTTCCTCATCGTCTTACTCCTCGCCTTGCAGCCGATCTGCCTGCTTTACACCACGTCAATCATGGAGTCCGCGGCATCGCAGGCGGCGCGCTTGTTGGTTACGGGCGAGGACGTCGATGACGAGTCGGTCCAGGCGTTTGTTATGCGCAGGCTCGCCGCCGTTCCGGACGTCTCGATCTTTCACGAGGGAGGCCCGCTTTCCTGGCAGGTGGAGCTTGAACGGACATCGGGCACCGCGGGCGCCGTGGGCGTTTCTATAGAGGGGACGGTGAAGCCCCTGCCGGTGCTTGGCGCGTTTGCGAGCGCGTTTGGGGAGACGAACGCGATGGGCGATGTGCGTTTGCGCGTCGAGGTGTCTTATGACGGTAGGCCGAGCTGGTTGGAGGGTGGCTATGGCGATTGGATTTCTACATGGGGCTAGGCGGCGCCACGGGCCCGTACGGGCTCGGCGGCTTGGTGTGGATGCCTTTATAGAGGACGGTGCCTATACCACGCTTGCCGCCGCGGTGTCGATCCTGCTGGTTATGGCACTTTTGTTCTCGTCTACGTCGGCGATATGGAGCATGTCGCGGGCGGGCGACACGCAGACCGCGGCGGACGCGACGGCCATGGCGGGCGCAAACGTGGTCTCCTCGTACCATACGGCGGCGACCGTTGTGGACGCGAGCATCTTGAGCTTGGGGCTTACGGGGTTTGTGGTGACCGGCGTTGGTCTAGCCGCGACCCTGGTGCCCGGCGCGCAGACGGCGGCGGGACAGATGGTCGATGCGGGCGTTCGCATCATCAAGATGAGAAACGAGTTCGCATCATCGACGTCTCGTGGCCTAAAGACGCTGGAAGATGCCCTTCCCTGGCTCGTCGCCGCTAACGGAGCGAGGGCCTGCTCCGCTCAATCATCCGAATCGGTGGAGTTCAGCGGATTCGCTATGGCGGTTCCCCGCGAGTCGGCCTCCGAGTTCCCCGCGCTCGAGGGGTCTGAGATAGAAACAGAAGAAATAGAGGTGGGCGCGGACGAGCTTGACCAGGCGGCGACCGACCTTGCCCGTGCGAACGAGAAGGCCGCCCAGAAGAAAGAGGCGGCATGGCTTGTGGATTGCGGAAGAGAGGGCGCGAACATGCAGGAGCGCGCGGCCTCGCTCTCGGGCTTAAGTGCGGCGGAGAACCCGGATTACGCATCGAGCCTTACGTGGGAGCCGATGGTGGCGCTTGATCGCACGCGCGCGTATTACCGCTGGCGGCGCGACCATGATAAACCCGTGGGTTCCGGTGTGGAGGCGCGTGCCGACGCGGCGGCGCGCCATGCGTTCTACACCTACGCATGCGAGGAATTCGCAGATGCACGCGTCGAGGAGGTTGACGGGCGCATGGCGGCAAGCGTGCCGATGCTTCCAAGGAATACGGAAGAAGTGAGGGAAACCCGGCTGTATACGGATGCTTGCTGGCCCTCGTCTTACGAATCTCAGGGTCTTACCCTGCACTTTGGTTCATCATGTCCCGGAGCGACGGGTGCTGTAGGCCCCTCGCTTTCGCTGCAATCCATCGACGCGTCTGCTGCGCATGAATGCGAGGTATGCAAATTCAGCGTGACGGACGTGGGAAAAGCCCCTGCCGCATCGACGTCGATCGACAACGGATACGAGTACCACCTGCGCGAGTTTATTCGAGTGTTGCAAGAATACGTCGACGCCCGCAACGAGCAGTTGGAGCAGGAAAGGCGCGCGAAGTCCAAGGCGGAAGGCGCAAGCGATGCATTTGAAGACGCGATATCGGTTCTTGCCGGCAAGAGGCCCAGGATAGCGCCGCCTGGTCGCGCGGGGTGCGTCGCGATGGTGGCGAGTGGGGAGATTTCTGCGGACAATGTTCTTTCCAACCCCTTTGCGCCTGCGCCAGAGCTGCAGCGGAGGGGAGCCATCTCTGCCGCCGTGCTCGCGCCCGATCCGGCGACTCGTGAGAACAACGTGCTATCGAATTTCTTCTCGACGGTGCAGGAGCGCGTGGGCGATCGCGGCGCCGTGGGGCTTATCGATGATGTCATGGGCCTTTGGGGAGATCTTCTTATCTCCTATGGCGATTTGGGCGAAGGCCTTGGCGATGTGATGGATGGGCTGCTGGGGGGATTGGATACGCTGGGCGCGGGGCCGCTGGCGTCCTGGTTGTCCGGCAGAATCAGCGGGGTGGTGCGCGGCCTTGGATTCGAACCGGTCGACCTTTCGTGTAAGAAGCCCGTGCTTACGGACAGCTCAAACGTTATAGCCCAGTCGGATGTCGCTGGGTTGGGTGACCTTCAAAGCGCGCTGCGGTCAATCCCGCTGGGGTCCACCGATCCGGGGGCGATTCTCCAGGCGGCTGGATACGCGGTAGGGGAGCGCATATACGCTACGGAGTTTACGCTCGCAAGCATCCCGTTGCCGGGCGGCGGCAGTATTCCTCTCACCATTCGGCTGGGAGACTTGTTCAAGGGGTGGTGATGATGAAAAGAAGAGCAATGCGCAAAGGCATGCTCAGGGCGCCGACGCCGGTGCGCATTTGCCTGTCGGAAGAGGCTGCCCAGGCAACGGTTGAGATGGTTGTTGTGGTGCCGGTCCTGCTGGTGCTTGCGCTAATCGTTTTCAACCTCATGCGGTTCGCGGCGGCGACGGCTCGGTTCGATAGGGTTGCCCCCGACATCGTGATCGCACATGGCGTTTCGACGTCGGGCGCCGAAGGCGCGGGATTGGACGATGGCGGCATGGGTTCTATCCAGTCCGAGTTGGAGCGCGCGATGGAGGGTCATGACGTCGAGGTCGATGTCTCATATGCAGATGCCGAGGGCGAAGGAGTCGGCACCGCCGTCTTGTCTCTCGCCGGGGCGCTGAGAACGTATAGCTGCACCATGATGTACAGGCCTTGGCCGTCGGGGCTGAGCATGGCGGGCGTGTCTATGGGCGCTCCCGCAACTTTGGAGCATGTGCGCGAGGTGACGGTGGATCCTTGGCGACCGGGGGTGCTGGTATGAGCAGGCGGGCCGACGTCGGGCATGTTGCGGCGCCATGCCGTATCGCCATGGCGCATGCCGGTTGGTGCGCGTGCAGGGTGATTGTGGTGAGGACGTTTTTCAAAAGGCTGCGCGGGCTTATTGGCGGGAAGTCCGATGAGTGCGCGGATGATGTGTTCTGGTTTCCCAAGTGCTCGTCCGTTCACACGTTCTTTATGGGGCGCGCCTTGGATATTGTGTTTGCGGACGGGGAGGGTAGGGTGCTGCTGTCTTTGGAAGGCGTTCCCCCATGCCGAATCGTTTGGTGTCGCGGGGCGTCTTTTGTGCTCGAGCGGTTCTCTAGGGGACGGTAATTCAGGGTAGGATGAGAAGAATGTTGTGGTGCGCATCGCGCCTTGGGGAAGGAGCACCATGAAGAACTACTACGGCAGGCTGTGTATGGAGACCTACGAGGCGCTTCACGCAGCGGCTCCCGAAGATGAGCTGGCGTTCTACCTTTCTTACGCACGCGCTGGGGACAAGATTCTCGAGCCCATGTGCGGCAGCGGCAGGTTCCTCATCCCCTTTATGGAGCGCGGGTTTGATATCACGGGCATAGATCTCTCGGAGGAGATGCTCTCGGCGCTGTATCGAAAAACTCCGCAAGCGCATGCATTCAAAGGGGACATCCTGGAATTCAGCTCGGACGTGCTCTACGACTACATCTTCATTTCTTCGGGATCGTTCTCGTTGTTTACCGAAGAGGGGGCCGCGGATAGGGTGCTCGTGAAGCTGCGGTCGCTTCTGGCGCCGGGAGGAAAAATGGTGATTGCGGCCGAGTCCATGGCTGGGGCGTGTAACGGGGACGGGTCGTATCGCCTGGTGTCCGCGATACCTTTTGACGATGGCGGCGAGCTGCGGTTTAGCTCAATGGACCGCTATGATGCGAAGACCCAGACGCAGTATTCGCCCGGTCGCTACGAGCTGTACCGTGACGGCGAGCTGGTCGAGAGCGAATGGATGGATTTCCAGATTCGCCTTTATCGTTTTGGGGAGTTGGAGCAGCGGCTGGAGCGGGCGGGTTTTGCGAGTGTGACGACGTATCGCTCTTTTGATAAGGAACCCGCGAAAGGGGATATGGACGAGATGTTTCTCTATGAGTGCTCGGTTGGATAGGTTTCCTTGCTTTGTTTCCAGGTAGTTGAGGAGGCGTGGTGGATGGCTGAGTTTCGGGCATTCTATCACGCGACTTTGATGGTGCTAGATGTTTGTTGCCGTCTTTTGAATGGAGCCCTGTTGAGGGTTTCAGCGATGTGGAGCTCGAGCATCTGGACGTGTTTGTCCACAACAATGCTGCGCTTATTCTTCGTCTTGCGCGGGAAGTGTCTAAGACTTGTGCCTAGGCTTTACCTCTTTCTTGGATTCGTAATCTTTTTTTGGACGGGTGAGGATGGGGAGCTGCCCTCCAAAGTCTCCAGACGCATTCGCTCCAAATTTTTTTAAATTCTCGTTTGACTCCCGCTTGAGATTTGATATAGTAATCGAGCTGCAAGTCAGCACGACATAAACGGCCAGATAGCTCAGTTGGTAGAGCAGCGGACTGAAAATCCGCGTGTCGAGGGTTCGACTCCCCCTCTGGCCACCCTTTAACTTCCAGCCTCCCTCCTTGGGAGGTTTTTTCATATCCATCGATCGTGCGTCGGTGGGCGTTTTCCTGATGGCTGCGGAATGCTCGCCGCAGGCGAGCAAAGATCGGCATCGATCTTTATAGTTCCTTACATATCCGACACTCGCGGCGTGTGGTGCGATATGTGTCTGCACGGGCGAGTATACTCTTGCGAAGACACTGTAGACGCAGGCCGAATGCAAGCCGTCTCACACACCACATTCGCACGTAAAGGGGCATGGCATGGACGATAGAATTCGAGGAGTCAATCTTTCGGGATGGTTTATCCCCGAGCCCTGGGTCACGCCGTCCTTGTTCGCCGCCACCGGCGCCAGCACGGATGCCGAGCTGCAGGAGAATCTGGGCACCGTTGAGTACAACGAGCGAATTCGCCAGCATTACGAGACCTTCATTACCGAAGAGGACTTTAGGCGCATGTCGTCCATCGGCCTCAATGCGGTGAGGGTCCCCGTTCCCTGGCACGTTTTTGGCCTGCAAAACGATGCGGCAACCTACATCTCCGCAATCGATTACATCGATCGTGCGATGGAGTGGGGCTCCAAATACAACGTCAGCGTGTTGCTGGACCTTGCCACCGTTCCCGGTGGTCAGGGCGACTCCAACGAGCCCCAGACCACATCGCGCTATATCGCCGACTGGCATTCGTCCACAAACGGACGCCATGTGGCGCTTGAGGTGCTGGAGCGCTTAGCTGCTCGCTACGCCGTGGCAGACGCCCTGTACGGTATCGAGTTGCTGGATTCCCCCGTCATGAGCGTTCGAAAGAACATGTTCACCATGACGGACGGCATTCCCGGCCACTATTTGCGCAACTTCTATCGCGATGCCTATGACCTTTTGCGCAAACATATGACAAACGACAAGGCCGTGGTCTTTTCCGCTTCGGGTTATCCGGGCTTGTGGAAGCACTTTATGCGCAGCTCGCAATATAAAAACGTCATGATGGACGTCCATTTGTACCACTATCATGACGAGAACGCTCAGGACATCACCTCCCCGCGCGGCCTTTCCGCTGCGATCGCACGCAACAAGGCCCAGATTCGCGAGGCGGTGGGAACGGGTTTCCCCGTAATCATCGGCGAGTGGTCTGCGGCTGCCGTCATGTCCAGCGCTTCCGTTACGCCCGAAGGACGCTCCGCGTACGAGCGCGTTTTCGTGGCAAACCAGCTTGCTTCTTTCTCCCAAGCGGAGGGCTGGTTCTTCCAGACGTGGAAGACGGAGAAGCGCATCGCCGCCTGGGACGCGCGCCTTGCGCTGGGAACCCTTGAGCGCGCGATGCTCGATTAGCCTTCATCCCTTGTGTTCTCGCCTCGACCCTGCGATTTGGACGGTTACTTACTATGGCAGCATGCAGCAGCACTTCCGGGCGCCTCATAATCGTTGGCACGCCCATTGGAAACCTTGGCGACCTTACGCCGCGCGTGGCGCAGGCCTTCGAGGCGGCGGATGCTATCTGCTGCGAGGATACGCGCGTAACGTCAAAGCTACTGGCCCATTTGGGAATCTCTCGTCCGTTGGTGCGGTGCGACGAGAACGTGATCGCATCGCGCTCGCCCGAGCTGATCGGCCGCATGCTGGCAGGCGACGTGATCGCGTTTGCTTCCGACGCGGGCATGCCCAGCGTCTCCGATCCCGGGCAGGTTCTGGTGGACGCGGCGCGCGAGGCGGGTGTTGACGTGGAGGTGATCCCCGGCCCTTCCGCTTGCGTGACCGCGCTGGTTGCAAGCGGCATTCCCTGCGAGCACTTCTATTTCGAGGGCTTTTTGCCACGCAAGCACGGGGAGCGCGTGCGCAGGTTGTCGCAGTTGGCGGCGATTCCCGGTGCGCTGCTGTTCTACGAATCGCCCCACCGCGTCGCGGCGTCGCTCGAGGCGCTCGCCGAGGTCTTTCCCGCCCGTCAGGTCGCCCTTTGCCGCGAGCTCACCAAGCTGCATGAGGAGGTTTTGCGCGCGCAGGCTCCTTACCTGCTTGAACAGGTGCGCGAGCGCGGCGAGCTTAAGGGCGAGATGGTGCTGGTGGTCGCCCCTCCGTCCGAAGAGGAGCTGGCATCGTTCGCCTCTATGATGCCGGGCGCGGCAGTAGGGGCTGCGGGTGCGGTCGATGTGGACGAGGCGCTGCAGAAAGACATTCAAGATGCGCTGGCGCAAGGTGAGCCGGCATCTGCCATAGCCAAGCGGTTGAGCCAGCGCTATTCGCTCAAAAAGCGCGCCGTGTACGAGCGAGTGCTTGCTGCTCAGGGTCAATAAGATTGATGGCGTCGGTTTAGACAGGCCGGTAGAGTTGCTGGTGGAGTCGGTGGAGGCTGGCGGTACGTTGTCCCATCTTCGTCCTAATATGCGGTAAAATGGCAGGTTGGAATAACCTGCGCAGATAAAGAACGCTGCGCCGTATAGAGTTTGTCGGAAGGGAATATGCCATGGAGCATTCTAAGCCCTCGTACTACATCACCACGCCGATCTACTACGTGAACGCCAAGCCGCACCTCGGTACCGCATACTCCACCGTCATGGCGGATGTCCAGGCTCGCTTTCAGCGTGCAAACGCCCACGACGTGAAGTTCCTCACGGGCATGGACGAGCATGGCGAGAAGGTTGCCGAAGCCGCGGAGAAGAACGGTTTTGATTCTCCCCAGGCATGGTGCGATTCCATGGAGCCCAAGTTCCGCGATCTGTGGGAGACGCTGAATATCTCCAACGATGACTTCATCCGCACCACCCAGGATCGCCATACCGCCGGCGTGCAGAAGTTTTTGCAGGTCCTGCTTGACCGCGGTTACATCTACAAGGATAGTTACGACGGTTGGTACTGCCGTCCGGATGAGACCTACTTTACCGAGACGCAGGTGCGCCATCATGAGGAGGAGCGCCGCGCCAAGGGCATGGACGCCGCCGACCCCGAGCACCCGCTGTGCCCGGATTGCGACCGTCCTCTCGAGCGCATCCAGGAGGAGAGCTGGTTCTTCAAGCTTTCCGCTTTCGAGCAGCCCCTGCTCGACTTCTACGAGTCGCACCCTGACTTTATCCAGCCCGAGACCCGCCGCAACGAGGTGCTCTCTTTTGTGAAGGGCGGCTTGAAGGATCTTTCCATCTCTCGCTCCACGTTCGATTGGGGCATCCAGTTCCCCTTCGATTCCAGGCACGTGGCTTACGTGTGGGTCGACGCCCTGATTAACTACCTGTCTGCCGTAGGCTATGGCGCCGAGGGCCAGGAGGCAGCCGATGAGGTCGCCTTCCGCTGGCCCGCGCAGGTGCACGTGGTGGGTAAGGACATCATCCGCTTCCACTGCGTCATCTGGCCTGCGCTGCTGATGGCGGCAGGCCTTCCCCTGCCCGAGCGCGTGTTTGTCCACGGTTTCCTGACCGTGCGCAACGAGGAGACCGGCGCGGCGGAGAAGATGAGCAAGAGCCGCGGCAACGCGATCGCCCCCGAAGAGGTCATCGAGCTTTTGGGCGTCGACGCGTACCGTTACTACTTCATGTGCGACGTTGCCCACGGCACCGACGCTCCCATTAGCTGGGGTCGCATGCGCCAGGTTTACAATGCTGATCTCGCCAATAGCTGGGGCAACTTGGTGTCCCGTTCGCTCAACATGGCCGGCAAGTACTTCGACGGCTGCGCTCCGGTTCGTCCTGCCAATTTTGAGCAGGCCACTCCGCTGAAAGAGGCGTGCGAGGGTATCTACGAACGCTATGCCGCATACATGGAGGCCTTCGATTACTCCGGCGCCGCACAGGAAGTGCTCGCCGTGGTGTCCGCCGCCAACCATTACATCGAGGACATGGCTCCTTGGGCGCTGGCGAAAGATCCCGAGCGCGCCGACGAGCTTGCTCTTGTGATCTGGAACCTGCTGGAGGTCATCCGCATCGCTTCCGAGCTCTACGCACCCTTTATGCCCAGCGTGTCTGCAGAGGTGCGTCGCCGTCTGTCCCTTCCGCAGGAGGCGACCAGCAATTTGGCCGAGGCTTGCCAGTGGGGCGGCCTTGCCGGCGGCGAGCCCGTGGAGAAGGGCGACCCGCTGTTCCCGCGCCTGGTTGACTAGGGCTCCCGTGCGCCCGGGGCGCATATATGCTATTTGATGTTCGGACCTGTCAGGCGGCGCATCCGCATGGCAGGTCCTCCGTGTTAAGAACCGAGGAGACCATAGGAGGAGCAATGACCACGTCGCCGCTGGCGAATCCTTCCGCAACCCGTGCGCTGCTGGAGACCTACGGACTTGCCACCAAGCACCGTCTGGGCCAGAACTTCCTTATCGACAACCATGTGATCGAGCGCATCTGCGCCCTTGCAAGCCTATCGAGCGACCAGCTGGTGCTAGAGGTTGGCCCGGGCATTGGCACGTTGACGCTCGCCCTGCTGCAAGATGCCGGCCATGTCACGTCTATCGAGATGGATCCCGAGCTCGAGCCCGTGCTGAGCGCGCACGCCGCCCTCAATCCTAACTTCTCGTTCATCATGGGCGACGCGCTCAAGGTTGCGCCGGAGCGGATTGCCGAGGCATCCGGCGGTGAGCCCAGCATTTTGGTTGCTAACCTACCATACAACGTGGCTGCAACCATCATCCTTTCGTTCTTCCAGACCATGCCCGGCCTTAACGCCGCGGTTGTCATGGTGCAAAAAGAGGTTGCCGACCGTATCGCCGCGCAGCCGGGCACCAAGGCGTTTGGCGCTTACACGGCAAAACTGGGTCTCTATGGACGCGTGACGGGTCGCTTTGAGGTGCCGCCGCGTTGCTTTATGCCCGCTCCGCACGTTGACTCTGCCGTGGTGCGCATCGACAGGCGGACTAGTGGGGACGAGGTGTTCGACCTCATGGCATGGGCCGAGGGCGAGGGCTGTACGCGCGACGATGTTGCACGGGTGACGGAGGCGGCGTTTGCCCAGCGCCGCAAGACCATTCGCAACTCCATGTCTTCCTCGGGCTTTGAGAAGCAGAAGCTGGATAAGGCTTTTGGAGCCTGCGACATTGCGCCCACCACGCGTGCGGAGGCCCTGAGCACAAGCGACTTTATTCGCCTGGCCGCCGCGTTGGCGCAGCAGGGTTAGGGGTGAGCCGCCATGCAGACCGACCCTCGTTTTTCGCTAGTGTTTGCAAAAAAGAAAAAGGAATTCGCGGTTCCGGCGCCGCTGGCTCCCATCGCGGATACTCATGCGCACCTTATGAGTTTTTGGGATAAAGATCCGGCCGAGGCTATCGCCCGGGCCGCGCTTGCTGGCGTGCGGCAGATGACTACCATCTGGGATCCGCTGGCGGACCATCGCGATGCCGCTACGTATCACGAGCAGCTGGTTGGCTGGATCGATCAAGCAAAAGATTTGCTTGACCAGGCCCTTGCCGCCGGTGTGGCTCCGTTAGAGCCCGCTGGCGAGCTGATTGGACCCTGCGCGGATGCATGGGATTCCAATCCGCGGGCGCTGCTATCGCGCATTTCTTTCCTTGCGGGCGTGCATCCTTATGGCGCGCCCGAGTATACAGACGATGTCCATGCCCAGGTGCTCGAAGCGCTCGATAGCCCCCTATGTTCCGGCGTGGGCGAGATCGGCTTGGATTATCATTTTGACGCGGAGGACAATATCGAGGCGGCGCCGCATCAGATGCAGATGGATGTTATGGCCCGACAGCTTAGCCTTGCCGTCGAGCGCAACCTACTCGTCGAGTTGCATCTAAGGCATGAAGCGGACGATGTTGAGCGCTCGTCTCATCTGGACGCCTATAACGTGCTCAAGCGGGTTGGCGTGCCGGCTGCCGGTTGCGTACTGCATTGCTTTGGCGAGGACCGTGCAACTATGGAGCGCTTCTGCGACCTTGGGTGCCATATCGCTTTTGGTGGCGCCGCCACTTTTAAGCGCAACGATGAGGTTCGAGAGGCTTTCGTGGCATGTCCGCTTGATCTGCTGTTGTTTGAGACCGACTGCCCGTATATGGCTCCCGAGCCCATTCGCGGACTTGAATGCGAACCCGCTATGATTCCCTGGACCGTCGAGGCGCTGACGGGTTACCGTTCAAGCGTGACGGGTGAGGATCCGGCGCAAATCGCGTATGCTGTCTGGCGCAATTCCCTCAAGCTCTTTGGAAGGCAGAATTAAATGAACGATACCAACGCTCAAGTCGATGAAACGCGGGACGAAGAGCGCGAGCTCACCTCTGCCGAGGTTCTTCGCGAACGTCGCAACGCGGCGATTGGCGGCAAGGCGGTTGATAACGACATTCATTTCTCCCTGCCGCTGACCAAGGCGTTTCCCGTTTTGCTTGTCGGCGCCGTGTTGTCCTACCTTGCGTCGAGCATGGGATCCAAACTGGGCAACCAGATGTTGTTCTACGGTGGACGCTGGGCGTGCTCGCTGCTCTTTGTGGCGGCGGTGGTTGTGTGGTTTGTCTCGCGCAGCCAGGCAAAAAAGATTACAGCCCAGCGTAATGAAGAGAAGTACGCCGTGGCTCGCGAGATTGCCCAGGCAAAGCAGGAGAAGGCGCAAGCCAAGGCGGCAAAGAAGCGCAAGCGCCGCCGCAAGTAGCATCTTTTGCGATTGATTTTGAGTCATGATGCGGATCGCGTTGCAGACCGATTCTCGTCCATATCTCATTCACAATTGTCTTGGATGCGTTAACGTTTGGATGCGCCAAGACCGGGATGCGTATCGTTTTGGTCAAGAAACACATCGCACCGTGCGTTCCATAATCAAATACCCGTAATGCAAGTTAGGGCCTGGACAGGCATGCCGTGCGCGGCGCCGTCTAGGCCCTTTGCCTTTCTATCATCTGTTCTGCTGTTCAAGTACGCATTCGCCTCGCCTGCGGGCATAGGGGCGCTTGAAGGGAGAATCAGATGCAGTCTAATATCGAGAACGCCATGAATATCAACGACGATGCCCGGCGCAAGCTGCAGGTTTCGCGCCGCTCTTTTTTGAGCCTTATGGGCATGGGCGCCATCACGCTGGGTCTGGGCCTTGCGGGCTGCGGATCCACCGAGGGCAAGGGCGGTGCCGCTACAACCGGCTCCGACGAAGGCTCGACCGTCGACAAGATCACCATGGTGTGGCTCCCCAACGAGTCCTCCGCTGAGTTTGACAAGGGCCGCGAGGAGTTTGGCAAGGTCCTGGAGAAGTACGCCGGCGTGCCGGTTGAGCTTATGACCACTACCGACTACAACGTCGCCATCGAGGCCATCGCCTCTGGTAAGGCGCAGCTTGCCAACATGGGCGCCGAGGGTTTCATTCAGGCTCAGAAGAAGAACGCTAAGGTCATGCCGCTGGTCACCACTTCTGACACCGACGGCAAGCTGGATGGCGCCAAGTACTTTAGCCGCATCTGCGTTCCCGCAGACCAGATGGACCAGTATAAGGACGATTCCGATCCCACCGGCTACTCCATCAAGAACGTCAAGGGCAAGCGCATGAGCTTTGTCTCCGCTACTTCCACCTCTGGCTTCAAGGTCCCCTCCAACGCCATCATGGACGCCTTCCCGGACGAGGTCGCCTCGACCGATGAGCTCACTAAGCCCGGCTTCTTTAGCCAGGTGCTCTTTGGTAACAGCCACCCCGGTTCCGCCGTCAACCTGTTGCAGGGCGATGCCGACGTGGCGGCGTTCGACGATATCGACGTCGACATGTATCTGGACGTTCCCACCGATGACCGCGACAAGGCCAATTCCGCTGGTCAGGTTTACAACGTTAAGGATGGCGCCGCCCAGCCCTTCGACCGCGTGCAGGGCAAGAGCTTTGGCATCATCCAGTCCACACCGGTGCTCAACGGTCCCATTGCGGTGAACACCGAGGTGCTTCCCCAGGACATCATCGACAAGCTGCTCGAGGGCCTCACCTCCAAGGAGACCGCGTCCGACGAGCTTCTGTTTGCGCCCGAGGACGTGGAGGATTCCGGCGCCGTGTGGAGCTTGGGCGACACCGCCGGCTTCATCGCGGTTGAGGATAGCTGGTACGACCCCATCCGCAACCTTGCTTAAACGCTTGGCGTGAATACGGTTGGCCGAGCGTGCGGGCAATGCGAAACCGCGCGCCCGGCCTCCTTTTTATTGTCGGCAGTTCCAAAGAAAGGGGAGCGCCATGACACAGCATGTGCCGCTTCTGAAAATCACGGGGCTTGGCAAAAGTTATGATGGGCCGCGCGCGACCGGCCAGCGTCATGCCCTACAAGGCGTCGACACCACTATCGAGGCCGGCGAATTTGTTGCGGTGATCGGTCCGTCCGGCGCGGGTAAGTCGACGTTTTTGCGCTGCATCAACCGTTTGATCGAGCCAAGCGAGGGCAGCGTGGTTTTTGAGGGCCGCGACATCACGCATCTTCGTCGCGGCGACCTGCGCGCAGTCCACACCAAGATCGCCATGATCTTTCAAAATTACAACCTGGTCTACCGGCTGTGCGCCATCCAAAACGTGTTGCACGGACGCCTTGGCTACAAGAACGCCCTGGCGGGGGCTTTGGGTCTGTATACCGAGGACGAGAAAGCCCGGGCTTTCGAGCTTTTGGACGAGGTGGGGCTGGGCGAGTTTGCCTACCGCCGCGCCGACCAGCTCTCTGGTGGTCAGAAGCAGCGCGTCGGCATTGCCCGCGCATTGATCCAAGACCCAAAGATCATTTTGTGCGACGAGCCCATCGCCAGCCTCGACCCCAAGAGCAGTCGCATGGTTATGGAACACCTGCGCCGCGTGACCAGGCAGCACGGCATCGCATGCGTGGTGAATCTGCATCAGGTTGACTTTGCATTGGAGTTCTCGGACCGCATCATTGGCCTGCGCGCGGGCGAGAAGGTTTTCGAGGGCACACCGGACGAGGTGACGCCGCAGGTTATCGCCCGCATCTACGAGGGTGATGAGGAAGCCCTGGTCGATGTCGAGGTAGCCGGTCCCGCACCGCTTGCGTCCGGCGTGCCCGTTGCGGACGTTTCGGCGGTTGGTGTTGGCGCCACGGCTCCTGGCGGTGCGCAATGAGTACCGTCGATGCCGCGTGCCCAAGCGCCTGCTCGCGCGCTTCCGTCGATCTAGGGTGGTTTCGGCGCCGTCAGCTCATCACCATCGGCGGAGTGGCGCTTGCCGTGGCGGTGTTCCAGCTGGGTGCCTCTATCTGCGACTTCAGCTTGGCTTACGCGTTGACGTCCGTGCCCGCTGCGCTTGCGTGGATGCTGCAGAACTTTATGCCCACGGCATCTTCTTTGGGCGAGCTTGGCTACGTGCTGGAGCAGACGGTCTCCACTGTGCTCGATTCCGTGGCGGCGACGGTGATCGCGGCTATTTTGGGCGTAGTCTTGGCCGTGCTTGGATCGCGCGCCGTCGGCGTGGAGTGGGGGCCGGTTCGCGGTATCATTCGCGCCTTTGCAAGCGTGGTGCGCAACGTCCCCATGGTCGCATGGGCGCTGCTTCTCCTCCTCTCGTTCAAGCAAAACGAGTTCACTGGGTTTTTGGCTCTGTTCCTTACCACGTTTGGCCAGCTTACGCGCTTCTTTTTAGATACATTTGACGAGATTCCCACGGGACCCGTCGAGGCTCTGCGGGCGTGCGGCGCAAGTTTTTGGCACGTGGTGTTTCAGGCGGGCTTGCCGCTCGCCGCGGCGGACCTTATGAGCTGGATGCTTTATATGGTCGAGACCAACATTAGGTCCGCAACGCTGATTGGCCTGCTTACGGGCACGGGCATTGGTTTTGTGTTCCAGCTGTACTATAACTCGTTTCGCTATGACTGCGCCGGGCTGGTCATTGTGCTGACCATCGTTTTGGTGCTGGCGATCGAGGCCGTCTCAAACGTGGCGAGGAGGTCGATGATCTAATGGCGGGCATGCAACTCACGCAATCGGCGGCGGCTGTGGTCGAACGCGACGTTCGCGGGCGCCTGCGCACGTCCTCGTCCAAAGGCTCCAACCGCGCCATTCCCATCACCCTTGCGGTGTTGGTGGTGCTTACGGTGCTTACATTCGCGCGCATGCAGTATGGGGCGGTGGACTTGGGCCGGGCGGCGCTGCAGGCGCTGGCGGACGCTAAGGCCATGTTCTTGCAGCCCGCTCTCGACCCGCCGTACGGAGCAAGTCACTTTACCTGGGAAACCGTGGCGCAAAGCACGGTCATCACGTTGGCGGTTACCGTGGCGTGCACGCTGCTTTCCGCCGTGGTCTCGTTTTTGCTTGCTTTGGCGGCAAGCGAGAACCTGTCCAGCCCCGTGGTTTCCAACGCGGTTAAGGCTGTGGTCGCGGTTATCCGCGCCATCCCCACCATCCTGTGGGTGCTGGTGTTTACCGTGGCGATCGGCTTGGGGTCGGAGGCCGCCGTCTTGGGCATCTCGCTGCACTCCATCGCCTATCTCACCAAGAGCTATTCGGAGAGTTTCGAGGAGATCGACGGCGGCGTGATCGAAGCGCTGCGCGCGAGCGGCGCCGGCTTTTGGCAAACCGTGTTCCAGGCAGTGCTGCCGGGCACTATTACCAAGTTGCTGAGCTGGACGTTCATTCGCTTTGAGATCAACTTTACCAACGCGGTCGCCGTGGGCGCGTTTGCAGGCGCGGGCGGGATTGGTTTTCAGCTGTACCAAGCCGGCACGCGCTATTACAACCTGCATGAGGTGGGCGTGATCGTCTACGTGTGTATCTTGGTGGCGTTTGCGCTGGAGCTTGTCTCGGTGCGCCTGCGTCGGCGCTACATCATCAACGACTAGTAATAACGCTTGTGCGGCCGCAGTTGCCGTTGTGCATGGGCAATCCTTTTGAAAGGGGACCGCGTGATTAGCAGGAGAAAACGGACCGAAGCGCTTGTTGAGGGCGACCCTTTGTTGGCGGCCAAGCTGGCGCGCATGATCGAGGAGCAGCTTCGCGTCGAGGTGCTGTCCGCCCCGCGCCAGGGCTTGGTGATGTGCGAGGTCCGCGACACGGCCCGCTGCTCTCGCTTCTATATGGGCGAGGCCCTCATGACGGAATGCCGTGTGCTCGTAAGCGGTCCCGGTGCGGGTCAAGAGGCTGAAGGCTTGGGCGCGGTGCTTGGAGTGGACGATGGCCTGGCCTACAGCCTCGCCGTTATAGACGCGGCATGCGCGCTGCCGGGTTCCCTGGAGTGCCGCATCCAGCTTGAGCAGTACATAGAAAACGCTTGGCACAGCCTGTGTGAGGCGCGCTCTGCGCAGGATGCGCAAACGCTTGCCTCTCGCGTGGCGTTCGATGAAATGGGAGGACAGGACATGAGCGTGCAGGCGGTGGCGAAATGACAACTTCTACGGCGCGCTTTGAGCGCAACGCGGACGCCGATCAGCAGGCTTTTAGGCTGCAGGCAACCTTTAGGGTGCTGCTCGACGCCATGGCTCGTCCCGGTGAGGTGCAGCGGCTTGTCGGCCTGGCGGATGAGGCCGCGCTAGCGGCCCGCGCGGGATTGATGCCGGCGACTATGCTGCTGGCGGATGCGTTGCTGGATTCTGCAACAAGCCTGGCGGTGACGGGCGAGGAGGGGACGCGCGCGGAGCGTTTGCTGGTGCGTCGGTTCCATGCGTGCGCTCGCGACCAACGCAGCGCCGCCTACGTGGTTGTTCCCGTGAGCGCTCGCGGAGACGTGGCGGCCGCGTGCGTGCAGGGCGTGACGGCCGGAACGCTTGAAGCCCCGCACCTGGGGGCGACGTGCATTGTCGAGTGCTCGACCTTGCTGGGGCGCGGGCGCGACGGGACCCTCACGGGCTCCTCGTCCAATGCTTCTCACGTCGCGCCGGACCAGTATGGCGAGCCGGGATCCGTGGCGGCGGCGGTCGCAAGCGCTCAAGCTGCCACGGAGTGGCGCATTACGGGTCCGGGCGTTGACGGGTCCGCCGTTATCGCCTGCGACCGCGGCGACGTGCTGCGGGCGCGCGTGGAACGCGAGGATGAGTTTCCCTGCGGAATCGATGTGGTGCTGGTCGACGGCGCGGGCCACGTGATCGCGATTCCGCGGTCCAGTGCAATCGAGTGCGCAGGCGCGCTTGAAGATGGGGGTTGTTCATGGGATATGTAGCGGTGAGCGGCGGCGAGCAGGCAATTGCGGCGTCGCTTGACCTGCTTGAGCTGCAGCGAGCCTCGACGTACCGCGCGCTGGATGCAGATGACGTCGCTCGCAGCTTGCCGTGTTTGGTCGAGCAGGTTATGAGCGAGGGCTCGCTGTGGGCGCCGGATATCGCGGCGCTTGCGGTAAAGCAGGCGCGAGGATCGGTCGAAGAAGCCGTCTTTCTGGTCCGAGCCTACCGTTCCACGCTGGAGCGCCTGTATACCTCGCGCACCATCGATACCGGCTGCATGCGCGTGAACCGTCGCATCTCCGCGGCGTTCAAGGACATAGAGGGCGGCCAGGTGCTGGGTGCCACGCGTGACTACAGCCATCGACTGATTGATTTTGGCATTGCGGATGAGGACGATGAGGGCCTGCGCGAGACCGCTCGGGTTTTGCGGGAGCGCCTTGAGCAGGTGGCGCCGCCTGTGGGCGAGGAATCGCTAGAGGCCGTGCCCAAGGTGCTGGATTATCTGCGCCATATTGGGATGACGCCCACCTTTGAGCAGGATGATACGGAGCCCGTGGACATTACCAAGACGCCGCTGGCGTTTCCTGCTCCCCGCAGCGTGGTGCTGCAAGCGCTCACGCGCGGGCTCACGCAGGCGGTGGTCGCCATAGGCTATGCGGCGATTCGCGGTTTTGGCCTTTCGCATCCAACGGTGGGGGAGCTGCGCCGCGGAGATGTGCCGGTGACCATCGCGTCTGCGGACTCGGACGCGGCAAGCGAGGATGACGCCTATTACCTAGGAAGCATCCCCGTAGTTGAGGTGGAAAGCCTCATTGTCTCTGACGAAGTGGTCGATGGTCGCCACGTAAGCTCGCTCGACGTGGGCTATGGCCTGGTAATGGGCGGGGATGAGAGCAAGGCGATCGCCATGAGCGTGCTTGATCACAGCCTGCGGGCAGATGATGTGCGCTACCCCACGCAGGACCAGGAATTTGTTCTTACCCATATAGACGGGGTGGAGGCCACGGGCTTTATCAGCCATCTTAAGCTGCCCCACTACGTCACGTTCCAAAGCAAGCTGGATTCCGCCTTGCGTTCCAGGCGCAACGGCGGCCCGGCGCAAGATCTTCAAAACGAGGTCGCCCATGCAAAATAGCTACAACTTTGCGTTTTTGGACGAGGGTTCCAAGCGCGAGATCCGCCGCGCGATCCTCAAGGCGGTGGCCATCCCCGGCTACCAGGTGCCTTTCGCCAGCCGTGAGATGCCCATTGGGCGCGGCTGGGGTACGGGCGGTCTGCAGGTGACGTTGTCTTGCATCGGTCCTGCCGATGTGCTCAAGGTGATCGACCAGGGCTCGGACGCAAGCGTCAACGCGGTGTCTATCCGTACGTTGGTGCAGCAGACCACCGGAGTTGCGACCACCACGTCAACGCAGGAGGCCACGCTTATTCAGAGTCGCCACCGCATACCCGAGCGCCCGCTTACCCGCGACCAGCTTATGGTGCTGCAGGTGCCCACGCCCGAGCCGCTGCGCACCTATGAGCCGCGCGAGACCGTGACGCGCCGCCTGCACGCGGAAGCGGAGTACACCGGCGCCTACCTAGAGCTGTTTGAACAGATTGTGCGATACGGAACAACCACTACCGGCGCAGACCACCCTGTGATGGTGAATGGGCGCTACGTTATGGCACCCAGCCCCATTCCGCGCTACGACAACGGCCGCCTTGACAATGCTGACAACCTCTTTTTGTTTGGCGCCGGCCGCGAGAAGAAAATCTACGCCGTGCCGCCCCATACCAAGGTGGAGTCGCTCGCCTTTGACGACTACCCGTTTGTGCGCGAGGACTTTGAGGGCAAGCGATGCTGCGTGTGCGGTGCCACGGGCGTGTTCATGACGCAGACCGTGGACCCCGCTACCGGCGAGACCGCATGGCAGTGCTCTGATACCGACTATTGCTCTAACCACGTTGCACACCACAGGGAAGGCGGGCGCGCATAGATGGATAACGTACACAACGGCGCGAATGGCGCCGCGGCCGCGGCGGGCCGGCAGTTGCCTGCAACCGTGACCAGGAGCTTTGAAGATCTGCATCCCGTATTGCGGGTTAATCACCTGGCGAAGCGCTATGGCGAGGGTTGCGACTATTGCCGCAACGTCAACGCTCCCCTGGAGCGCAACATCTGCCCCAAATGCGGCACCGTGCACGCCGTGCGCGACGTTTCGCTCGAGGTTCATCCCGGCGAGATCTTGGGTATTGTGGGCGAAAGCGGATCGGGAAAATCGACCCTCATGCAGTGCCTGTATTTTGACCAGCAGCCCACGTCGGGCGATATGCGCGTCTCGGCCTTTGACGGCGGCGCTGCCAATTGCTTCGAGGTGTCGCGCCAGCAGCAGCGCTATATTCGCGATCGCATCTTTGGCATGGTGTACCAAAATCCCTACCTGGGCCTGCGCATGAATTTCTCCGCGCTGTCAAATATTGCGGAGAAGCAGATCGCCGCCGGCTCGCGCGAGGTGGGGCAGATGGTCGACCGCGGGCGCGAGCTGCTTGAGCGCGTCAACATTCCGGTTCGTCGCGAGCAGGAGGCGCCCCGCGCGTTTTCCGGCGGCATGCAGCAGCGCGTCCAGATCGCCAAGGCGCTCTCCAACCGTCCGCCCCTGCTGTTTTTGGACGAGGTCACCACGGGGCTCGACCTCTCCGTGCAGGCTCGCGTGCTCGATTTGATTTTGCAGCTGCGCCGCGAGCTGGGAGTCTCCATGGTGGTGGTAAGCCATGACCTGGGTGTCATCCGCCTGCTGGCGGACCGCACCATGGTGATGCTGGACGGCCGGGTGATCGAGCACGGCCTTACCGACCAGGTGATGCAGGATCCGCAGCACCCCTACACGCAGGAGCTTGTGTACTCGCTGCTGTAGCACGGGCGAGACGCAAAAAGCCGCCGGGTACGGGCGCCCGCCCCTTAAATCGTCCAAAACGCTTAGCTACCTATATTTGGAGGAACTAAGAGCATGTATGTAATTCGCAACGGTATCATCGTCCAACCGGACCGCCTGCTCTTTGGGTACGAGCTGGTGGTCGATGCCGACCGCATCGCCGCCATTCAACAGCAGGGCACGCTTGAGGCGGAGCGCGCCGGCGCCGGCGTGATCGATGCGCACGGCGGCTACGTGGTGCCGGGCCTGGTCGATATTCATTCTGACTATATCGAGGGCGTTATCTCTCCGCGCCCCACCGTTCTCATGGATTTTCCCACGGCGTTTTTTGAGGCCGAGCGCGAGCTGTTGGGCCATGGCATCACCACCATGTACCACTCGCTCTCTGCCTATGGGCGCGATGTGATGGACACCAAGCCGGTGCGAGCTTGGGAGAATACGCAGCGCATCATGGCCCTGATCGCCGCATCCAAGCGCACCGAGGGGCGCAATGCCCACCTTATTAGGCATCGCCTGCATTTACGGCTTGAAATCGACAACGTGGGCGTGGTTGAGGACGTCGCCCGCCATATCGCCGCCGGCGAGGTGGATGAGCTGAGCTTTATGGATCACACGCCTGGCCAGGGCCAGTATCGCGACTTGGAGATCTGGCGCCGGTCGGTTCGCAGCGACCGCGAGCTCTCTATGGAGGACGCCCTGGAGGTTGCAAAGGCTTGCGAGGAGTCGCCCAAGATCACGCTGGACGCGCTGGCATCGCTTGCCAGCCTGGCGCGCGAGCACGGCGTGCCCGTTGCCAGCCATGACGACGACACGGTAGAGAAACTGGAACTGATGCAGCAGCTGGGCTGCACTATCTCGGAGTTCCCCATTAGTCTGGAGGTCGCTGCCGAGGCGCGTCGTCGCGGCATGAGCACCGTGATGGGCACGCCCAACATCTTGCTGGGCAAGAGCCATTCTGGCAATCTGTCTGCCAGCGAAGCGGTTCGCGGGGGCGTGGCGAGCTGTCTGTGTTCGGACTACTATCCCACCGCTATGCTGCAAAGCGCATTTGTACTGCACCGCACCTTTAAGCTGCCGCTTGAAGAGGCCTTTGCCATGCTCACCATCAACCCGGCGCGCGCCGTGGCGGCAGATGACCAAATTGGAAGCCTGGAAGAGGGCAAGAAGGCGGACGTGCTGGTTGTGCGCGAGGTCGAGGAGGGGCAGCATAGCTACCCGGTGATCACCATGGCAATGGTCGACGGCCGCGTGGTGTCTCGCACCTGGTATCCGTCGCTGCCAAGCATGTCCGCGCGTTTCGCGACCGATGCCGCGACCGTGGAAGAGACGCTTGTGGACGAGGGGGTGCGCGCATGAGCGGAGCGAAGTCTTTTGCGGGGGCGTCCGCCGCGGTGCCGGCCTCAACGCCGCTGCTTGATATCCAAGACGTCAGCAAGGGGTTTACCCTGCATGCCGCCGGGCGTCGCGTGCGCGGTTGCGAGCACATCTCGATGCGCGTGGGCCATGGGGAGTTCGTGGGCGTGACGGGGCGCTCGGGTTCGGGCAAATCGACCATTCTCAAGTGCATCTACCGCACCAATCTGCCCGAGTCTGGCAAGATTCTGTATGATTCCGCTGCGTTTGGCGTGGTCGACTTGGCGACGCTGGATGAGCGGCGCATGATTTACCTGCGCAATAACGAGATTGGCTACATCAGCCAGTTTCTGGATTGCGTTCCGCGCACTACGGCTCGCCAGATCGTTCGCGCCAGCGCGTCTGAGGCGTTTGAGGACGAGGAGGCGATCGAGTCTGAGACCACGCGCATGCTGGAACATTTCGATTTTCCCAAGAACCTGTGGGATCTGTATCCCAACACGTTTTCCGGCGGCGAGAAGCTGCGCTTGAACATCGCCCGCGCTATGGTACGTCGTCCACGCTTTTTGCTGCTGGATGAACCTACCGCCAGTTTGGACAACGCCAGCAAGGCGAAGGTGCGCGAGCTAATCGAGCAGCTTAAGGCATCCGGTACCACTATGCTTGGCATCTTTCATGACCTTGAGTTTATGGAAGGCGTTTGCGATCGCGAGTACAACATGCAAGCAGGCGGGTTTGTGGCGGGGAGTTCTGTAGCAGAATAACGGTGACGACCGGCTCCCGTCTGTGCGGGGTGCCGGGCGGGCGCCCAGGGAGTGACTGGAAAGCGATTGGGGAGGATTCACATGGCGATGGAATACGGTAGTCCAGCGGGAACGCTCGACCTACATATGCATAGCGTGTATTCAGATGGGTCGGAGACGGTCGAAGGGCTGATCGCTGCCGCTCAAGGTATGCGGCTGGCGGGCATCGCCGTGACCGATCACGATTGCCTGCGCCAGCTTTCGTCCATTCGCGCCGCCGCCCGCGGTGCGGCCGTGCCCGTGTTGGCGGGTGTTGAGGTGTCTGCCATGGATCCCGCAACGGGGCGCAAGCTGCACGTGCTGGCGTACGGCCTTGAGGCCACGCCCGCCGGCGACGGCCCGCTTGAGCGTATGGTGGACGCCACGCTTTTCGCCCGCACGCAGCTGTCGCTGTGGCAGGCGTGGACCATTATGCGCGCCGGTGAGACGTTTGACGGTCGCGAGCTATCGCTAGACGAGGCCATCGGCGTGGGGTCTCGTAGCACGGGCTTTTATCGGCAGCATCTTATGGAGGCGTTTTCGCATCTGCCCAATGCGGACGAGCGACACCAGGCGTGCGTGAAGCGCCTTTTCAAGGGCGGTGGTATCGCCGACCGCACCATCGACTACCCTGCGGCGGAAGATGCGGTTCGTGCGATCCGCGAGCAGGGCGGTGTCGCCGTGTTGGCGCACCCGGGCCAGATGGATTCTTGGGCCGCGGTGCCGGGGTTGGTGCGCGCGGGCCTTCAGGGTATAGAGGTTCACCATCCGGATCACAGCTTGGCAGATGTCGAGCGCGCCCGCCGGGTCGCGGCGGAATACGGCCTGTTTGCAGCCGGTGGTAGCGACTACCACGGTACCTTTGGCAAGCCCAAGGCCGTTGGCTGCCGGTATATTGGCGCGGATGAGGCGGGCGAGCGCGTCTCCCGGCTTTTTGAGGACGAGGTTCGCCTTAGCTAGCGGGCTGTGCGTCGGCTGCGGCATCGCTGTCGTTGGCGGCGTTGTTGTCAGCGCCAACGGCGTCAAGATCCTGCGGGTCGACGGGTTCTATAAGCTCTTGGTTTTGAGCCGTGGCGTCCTCGCCCAAAACGGTGCGTACCAAACGGTCGAGCTGGACCATAAGCCAGTCGATTCCTTGGGGTGCGGATTGGTTCTCGGCGGCGACAAGCTCGGCGCGCGCGACCTCGCGGCCCTGCTGGCTCAGCACCAGCTCGCCCACGGTGTCGCCGCGCTTTACGTCGCCCTGCACCCGGTCGATGTCAAGCGCGGCTTCCACATCACCCGCCAAGCTAAACAGCGAGACCGCCTGCTCGGGGTCTGCAAGCGTGACGTCGACGGTTTTGTCCGTCCAGTCGTCATGGGCGGCGCGGCCCACCAGCGGCGTGCCCTCGGTGGTTACGGCTTGCGTGCGGCTGCTGGCAACGGGGTAGCTAACCACGTGGTCGTAGTACCAGTTGGCCAGGGTGCGGGTGTCATCCCAGCGGGTGTCGCTGGTCTCGCTGCCCAGCACAACGGTGTAGATCTCGCCGCCCGTCTCTCGGTTGAACGCGCCAACAAAATTGGAAAGGGCGATGTAGGTGCCGCCGGTCTTGCCGCCAATGTTGCCATCCTGCCCCAATATCTCGTTGCGCTGCTTAAGCTCTATAGTGCGCTCGCTTCCGTCCGCGCTGGTGACGGTGATGCGGTTATCGGTGTCCGCTACAATCGAGCGGAACGCCTCGTTTTTCATCGCGTGGGCAAACATGGTTGCCACATCGCGCGCGGTCGAGTGGAAATCGCCCTCCCAGCCATCGAAGTCCAGGCCATGGGGGTTGGCGAAGACCGTGTGGTCCATGCCCAGCTCCGCCGCCTTGGTGTTCATGGCGTCGATAAAGGTCTGGTAGGGGTCATCGCTTTGCGGGTCGATGAGCGCTCCCACAGACGTTGCGATTGCCATGGCGGCGTCATTGCCAGATGGCATCATAAGGCCCTTGAGCGCCTCGGAGAGGGGGAGCTTGTCGCCCTCTTTAAGGTCGGCGGTCGACTGGCCAACGGTGGCTGCGCGTTGGTCTACGGTTACGGTGTCGTCGGGTTGGGCGTTTTCAAGCGCGATGATGGCCGTCATGACCTTGGTGAGCGAGGCGATCTTTACTTCCGCGTCGGCATCGCGCTCAAAATAGGTTGTTCCGTCCTGGCCAACAACAATCGCTGCAGCGGCAACAATATCGGGCTGGTCTTCCGCCGCGCGCGCTTGCTCCGCGTAGGATGCGCCGCAGATGATATCCGTGTCGCGGACGTCCGCATAGGCAGATGGCGCCGTCAGCGCTCCCGCAAGCGCAAGGGTTGCGGCGGAGGCAAGGGCGCGAATGAGGAATTTACGGGGGCGATGCGGCGGTTGGCTGTGTTTGAGCATGGTTTCCACCTTAAAAGAATGTGACCCGGCGGTGCGGTTGCGACGCCGCGGGCAAATGAGTGTAGACTGGCTAAAGATGAGTATACCTGCTGCCATGCGATTGATCGGGGGTCGCGTTGGCGCCAGACGGATAGCCCTAAGGGGAGGTCGCATGGACGCGCATATCCTTGTTGTCGATGACGAGAAGACCATTACCGACCTGGTTGGAATCTATTTAAAGAACGAGGGCTACCAGGTAACGCTTGCCTACACGGGAGCGGACGCGGCGCGAGAGATCCTGACAAACGAGTTCGACCTGGCGGTGCTGGACATCATGCTGCCGGACGTCGACGGCTTCGAGCTGCTGCGCACCATCCGCAACAACCATACGTATCCCGTCATCATGCTGACCGCGCGAGACTCGCAGACTGACAAGATCGAGGGCCTCTCGCTGGGCGCGGACGATTACGTGGTCAAGCCCTTCCGCCCGCTTGAGCTGGTCGCCCGCGTCAAGGCGCAGCTCCGTCGCTACACCAAGTACGGTTCCCGCGGCCAGGCAGAGGAAGAGGCCTCTGAGATCGGCTTTAACGGGCTTGTCATCAACCGTGATTCGCGTAGCGTGATGGTGGACGAGAAGCCGGTGCGCTTAACGCCGCTCGAGTATTCCATCTTGCTGTATTTGGCCGAGAACCGCGGGCGCGTGGTGCCGGTCGCGGACTTGTTCCAAGCGGTGTGGGGCGAGGAGTTCATGTCCTCGTCCAACAACACGGTGATGGTGCATATCCGCCATCTGCGCGAGAAGATCGGCGACGACGCGCAGAGCCCGCGTTTCATCAAGAACATCTGGGGCGTCGGCTATACCATCGAGGGATAGAAAAACCGCAGTTAAAAGACTATATAGCAAGCAATCGTGCGTAGTATTGCATCAGGGATTGCACCAAATCTTGCAACGTAGGATTGCAAGATGTATACAAATCTTGCAACGTAGCGTTGCAAGATTTACCATTATCTTGCAACGTAGCGTGGCAAGATTGGACGTCTCATGAACTCGATAATTGCTGAGAAGATCCAGGATTTCTTCGACACAGGCATTCCCGAGGTGTTTGAGCGGGACCTTGACCTGGGTGCCGTGCAGCCTCCTGCACGTGGCAATCTTGCGATTGTGGTCGCGGGCGTTCGCCGTTGCGGAAAGACATATCGTCTCTATCAGGAAATGCATCGCATTGTTCAGGCGGGATACAGTTTCGACAATATCCTCTACTTCAACTTTGAGGACGAACGCCTCAGGCCATATGATTCGCAGCTCCTGTCGAAGGTTCTCGACACGTTTTATGCCATGCGTCCGCAAGCGAAAACAGAGGGCGCGTTCCTATTCTTTGATGAGATCCAAGAAGTGCCCGAATGGGGAGCTTTCTTGCGCCGCGTTATCGATACGCAAAAAGCGACAATGTACGTTACCGGTTCCTCGTCCAAAATGTTGTCAACGGGCTTGGCAAGCGAGTTTCGAGGACGTTCGCTAACTCGCGAGCTGTACCCCATGAGCTTTGGGGAATATGCGCGTTTTCGCGGCGTACGGGCAAAAGGCACGGGCGCTGGCGCGTCCATTGTGTTTGGCAGCACGTTGTCCGCCCAGTTGCGAAACCTCTTGCCCGAGTACCTTGAGCGAGGAGGGTTCATTGCCGCGCAAAATCTTTCTCCGGCAGATAGAATCTCTCTGTTGCAAGAATATGCCTACCGCACGGTCAACATGGACGTTGTAGAACGTTATGGAGTTCGCAACCAGGTGGTGGCCTCTCGGTTTCTAACTCGGTGCCTTGCCTCATCTGGCAGAGAGCTGTCGATCAATAAACTTGCGGCGCAGTTTAAGAGCGCCGGCGTGTCGACGTCTAGGGCGACGCTCTCTAATTTACTCTCGTATTATCAGGAAGCTTATCTGGTGTTCGAGCTCAACGAGTTTTCGCGTTCGCTTGCGGACAATACGCGATCGGTCTCAAAGGTGTACGCCATCGACCCGGGAATGCTTATGGCGTTTTCGCCTTCAGCAAGCAGGGATGAGGCGCAGCGATTGGAGACCGCCGTCTTTAATAAGATGAAAAGGGTTAACGTGAGCCCCAGGCATGGCTCCATTTCGCGGCTGCTGGTAACTGAGTCCGGCGCGATACGCCATGAAATCGACTTTGTGGTCGGCGACCCTCTTATGGGCGAGGCGTATCAGCTTGTTCAGGTGACATGGGACATGTCAAATGAAAAGACCCGTGCGCGCGAAATCTTGGGCCTGCAGGCGGGCATGCGCTCGCTAGGTGTACCCGAGGGTTGGATCGTTACTATGGACGAGGAGGACGAGGTTGCGTTTGAGGGCGGAGTCGTTCACATTGTTCCCGCGTGGAAGTGGTTGCTAGATTAGCTATGTGCGCACCGCGAGCTTAAGCAAGTCTTTTGTACACATGGACGCGAGCGCTCAATATACTCGATACCAAGATTAAACGTCCGAGTGCCCGTCACATCGGCGCTCCCATGTCTATAGGGGTATCTCATGGCTAAAAAGCACGGGGACTGCGCGCCCATCAATCCCATAACGGGTCGTCCGAATGATCCGGATGCGCCCGGTCCCAACACGCCCGGTCAAGCTGGCGCCGACGCAACCACGGCATCTACACCTGCCTCCAATCCATCTTTTGCCGCGGGCTCCGCGCAGTCTCAGGTGCCGGCGGCTCCGCCCCAGGACTTCGCGTGGGCGGGGGACGGCGTTGACCAGCGGGTGGACGATGCTATCCAGAAAGTACGCCGCGTGTTCGAGAGCCGCATCGTCTCTTGCGTGGTGCTTGGCCTGCTGCTTATCGAGTTGCTCGGCCTTGAGAACATCCTTATCGCGATGGTGGCGTTTGTGGTGGGGTACATGCTCATCGAGCGCTTTGTCAACGTCCGCCGCACCGTTACCATGGGCGGCATCGCCTGGCTGTCCATGCTGTTCATAGGTTCCCTTGTGACGCGGGCGGCCGGTCCGCTGTTCCTCAATATCGAGTACTTCTTCATGTTCTGCGGCTTCTTTTTGGCTCTTGCCATCTGCGGCAGCTTTTTTGCCGGACGGGCCATGTTTAACTTTGGGCGCGACCGCGGTCGCGAGGATGCGGACCGCGCCATCGCTCGGCACATGGTCGATCGCCTGGTGGACCACCGTGACAGTTGGGATAACTTGGATGGCGACTATCTGGAGGTCGAGGGCGCTATCAACCGGGTCCGCGAGCGCGAGCGCCAAAGCGCCCAGGCGCTGACCGATGAAGCGCGTCGCAAGGACGACCTGGTTACCTATCTGGCCCATGACCTCAAGACTCCGTTGGCAAGTGTGGTGGGCTATTTGTCGCTGCTGCAGGAGGCGCCCGATCTGCCCGTGGAGCAGCGCGTGCGTTTTACGGGGGTTGCGCTGGACAAGGCACATCGCCTGGATGCTCTTATCGAGGAGTTCTTCGACATCACCCGTTTCGATTTCCACGATATTGTTCTTACGCGCGGCTATGTCGATCTGGGCCTCATGCTTGCCCAGGTGGCGGACGAGTTCTACCCCATATTGTCCGACCAGAGAAAAGACGCCTCTATCGAGGTCGAGCCCGGGCTTACCGTGCTGGTCGATGGCGACAAGATGGCGCGCGTGTTCAATAACATCATGAAGAACGCCATAGCTTATAGCTATGAGGGCTCGACCATTCGGGTGAGCGCGGACCGAGAGCAGGATGCGGCGACGGGCGCCGCCTGCGTGCGCATACGCTTTGAGAATCAGGGAGACCCCATTCCCGCGCCAAAGCTCAAGGTGATTTTTGAGAAGTTTTACCGCTTGGATGCCGCACGTGCGACAAATCGCGGCGGTGCCGGCCTTGGTTTGGCCATTGCGAAGGAAATCGTAAACGCCCATGGTGGAGCTATTGAGTGCATATCGACTCCCGAGCATACGGTCTTTACTATTACGCTCCCGGAATGAGACAATACACGAGAGGCCAACCGGGCTATTCCGACTAATAGTTCCAAGGTGGCCGTAGGTGGATGTGGACGAGGAGAACCTGCCGCGGGCGTGCGCGCCCGCAAGCTTGGCTGACACGGCTTGCGAGCCGGTTGGGTTTCAGGCATCGCGCAGCCTTCTTGTTCACCTCTGCCCGAGACACAAGGGGCCTTCGGGCCCTTTTCTCGTTGACATTACAATGCCCTAACAATTGCCTTTCACCTGCATGAAGTGCGCCACGTACCATCTGATGAGCTAATAGGCTCATGAGGAGGTAGCGAGTGGAAAACAACGAGCAGGAGTGGACGGACGCGGTCGCGGCGGCGCGTGCGTTTGAGATGGGGGAGTCCGTGGCGTCTCCGGTATATGCGGATAAGGCGCCCGAACCTCAGCATGATGTTCGCCTGGGCGTGGAGCATCTGGACCTGTTCTACGGCGACCACCATGCGCTTAAAGACGTCAATATAGCCATTCGCGATCGTGAGATCACGTCGTTTATCGGTCCGTCCGGCTGCGGCAAGTCCACGCTGCTGCGCTGCTTCAACCGAATGAACGATAGCGTTAAGGATTGCCGTATCGAGGGCTCCATCACGCTGGACGGCGCGGACATCTACGCGGACTACAACGTGACCCGTCTGCGTCAGCGCGTGGGCATGGTTTTCCAGCGCCCCAATCCGTTTCCCATGAGCATCTACGATAACGTGGCCTACGGTCCTCGCGGTCTTGGTATCAAGGATCGCGATGAGCTTGATGGCTTGGTCGAGGAGTCTCTGCGCCGCGCGGCGCTGTGGGACGAGGTAAAGGATAAGCTCAAGAGTTCCGGACTCGGTCTTTCCGGTGGTCAGCAGCAGCGCCTGTGCATCGCCCGCGCGCTTGCCGTCAAGCCCGAGGTCCTGCTTATGGACGAGCCCACCTCTGCTCTCGATCCCATCTCTACAGTTATGATTGAGCAGCTGGCAATGGAGCTCAAAGAGCATTACACCCTGGTTGTTGTCACGCACAACATGCAGCAGGCGTCTCGTATTTCCGACTCCGTGGCGTTTTTCCTGTTGGGCGAGTTGGTTGAGCATGCTGAGACCGGTGAGCTGTTCCGCAATCCGCGAGATACCAGGACCCAGGATTACCTTACCGGCCGCTTTGGCTAATCGACCGAGTTCGCACCGATTGCGGAGTCGCTTCAGATGACATGCACGCTGCCTTGTTATCGGCGCGTCCGGCACGGTGTATGATTGGTCGCATAACAGGTGTGGGCAGTTGACGGGCGCCGAGGCCTTGATGGGTCTGCGGCGCCACACGATATCCGCGGGAGGCGAGCGGCATGATCTATTACGTTGAGGACGATGACAACATCAGGGGTTTGACGCTATATGCCCTGCACCAGCAGGGTATCGAGGCGGAAGGGTTCTCGTGCGACAGCGAGTTCAAGGCGGCGGTGGCAAAGCGCGTGCCGGATGCCGTGCTGCTCGACATCATGCTGCCGGACACCGACGGCCTTGAGATCCTTCGTCGCTTGCGCTCGTCTTCGGAGACTGCAACGGTTCCCATCATGATGCTGACCGCAAAGGACACGGAGCTCGATAAGGTTGTGGCTTTGGACGGCGGCGCCGATGATTACCTCACCAAGCCCTTCTCGTTGATGGAGCTTACGAGCCGTTGCCGTGCACTGCTCCGTCGCGGTGGCATGACCAAAAAGACCTCCGACATCCTGACTCTGGGCGGCATCTCTCTATCTCCCAGCCATCGTCAGGTTGTGGTCGACGGGCAGGAGGTCAAGTTGACCCTGCGCGAATTCGACCTTCTTGAGTACCTTATGCGCAAGCCGGGCGTCGTGTTTTCCCGTGAAGCCCTGCTGCAAAGCGTGTGGGGGTGGGATTTCGATGGCGGTTCGCGTACCGTTGATGTCCACGTGCAGACGCTCCGTCAGAAGCTGGGTGAGCGCGCCGGTTGCATCGAGACGGTGCGCGGCGTCGGGTATCGCCTGGCTGACAGCGCAGAGTAGCTCGGGGCGTTGATTGTGACCACTCGCCATTCGCTTTCTCAACGCGTTTTCGCAACCTTGTTCATAATGGCCGTCGCGGTCATCGCGGTGTTCACCGTCGCGGGCACGTTGTATCTGCAGGGGAATCTTGTCGATTCCACTCACGAGGAACTGCGCGAAGAGACCGACGTGGTGGCGGCGGCGCTTAACCAGGCAAGCGATGACTATGTTCTCCTTGACCAAATCGAGCTGGGCGATACGCGCGTGACGCTGGTCGCCGATGACGGCACCGTTTTGTACGATAGCGACGAGAGCCCTGCCGACATGGCGAACCACGCTGATCGCCCGGAGATCGCCGAGGCGTTGGCGGACGGCGACGGTATATCAGAGCGCTCCAGCTCTACTATGGGCGAGACCATGCTGTACAACGCGGTGCGCTTGGACGACGGCAGCGTGATACGCCTCTCCAAGCGACAAGAGGGCTATATCTCCATCTTTTTCACCCTCCTCATTCCGCTTTTGTGCCTGGGCGCCGTGGCGGCGCTGCTTGCGTGGGCGGCCGCCAGCCGCGAGGCCAAGGCGATCATCGCCCCGCTTGAGCTGGTCGATCTCGATCATCCCAAGCGCAATATGGAAAATGCCTATCAGGAAATGGTGCCAATGCTTGAGCGCATCGAGAATCAGCGCCAGGAGCTCAAACGCCAGATGCGCGTGCTCGCTGACAACGATCGCATGCGTCGCGAATTTACTGCCAACATTACGCACGAACTCAAGACCCCGCTTACCGCAATCTCTGGCTACGCGGAGCTTATTGGCAGCGGTATGGTGGCAAGTGAGGATGACCAGCGTGATTTCGCCATGCGTATCTATAAGGAGGCGGGGCGTCTCACCTCGCTGGTTAACGATATCCTTACCCTGTCTAATTTGGACGAGGCCGAGCATAGTGCCGATGCCGCCGCTGCGAGCGTGCTGGGCACTCGAGAGCCGGTGGACCTGCCCCGCATGCTTGACTCCGTATATCAGAGACTTGAGGGCGTTGCCGCCAAGCAGGGGATACTGCTGGCCGTTTCCTCCTGCCCCGCGATGGTCGAGGGCGTGCCGCGCCTGTTGGACGAGCTGGTCTACAACTTGGCGAGCAACGCGATTCGCTACAACAAGGCAGACGGCTCCGTTCTCTTGGCCTGCGGACTCAATAGCGATGAACGACCCTATATTCGCGTATCGGATACGGGCATCGGCATCGCGGAGGAGGAGCGTGAGAAGATTTTCGAGCGTTTCTACCGCGTGGATAAGAGTCGTTCGAAAGCGCGCGGGGGAACCGGTCTGGGGCTTGCTATCGTGAAGCACGCGGCCGTGTTCCATAATGCCGAGCTAAATGTGGAGAGCAAGTTGGGTGAGGGCACGTGCATTACCGTTACGTTCCCCGAGGCATTCAAAGTCTCTTCGTTTTAGTTCATAAAAAGCGAGGCCGCCCCCTTTCACTCGACATTATGCGCTGCTAGACGAATTTGCTTTTAGCCATGAGAGCGAAGGTTTCGCTAAAAAACTGGGTCTTAAGAGCCTGAGCGGCTATAAGGTGTCCGTTTCGAGCGAGACCACGTCGCGTGTCATTACGCTGAGCGTTACCGGCAAGGATGCCGAGGGTGTCGCCCGCGTTGCGAACGCTATCGCAGAAGAGGTCTCTGAGGTTGCGCAAAACGTGCAGATGGCTCAGAGCGTCAATGTGATCGATCGCGCCGACGCCCCCACATCTCCCAGCGGCCCCAACCGTACTTTGTATGTTGCCGTCGCGTTTTTGGCAGGACTGTTTGCCGCGGTTGCGATTATCGTGCTTATCGACATGCTGAACACGCGCGTCCGCAGCTCTGAGGATGCCGAGGACCTCCTTGGCATCTCTGTCATTGGCCGTATCCCGGTTCTTAAGGACGGTAGGTAATCCATGGCGTTGAAAAAGAGGGCTGGCAACGATCGCCGCGCTGTTCAGAATGCAATGAAAACCTTGCTTGCCAACATCCGTTTTGCAAGCGTAGATAAGCCCATCCAGACCCTTGCGGTCACCTCGTCCAAACCTAAGGAGGGCAAGTCGACCACGGCATGCAATTTGGCTCGAGCAATTGCATCGAGTGGTGCTAGCGTGGTTTTGGTCGAGTGCGATATGCGTCGTCGCAGCCTGGCGAATATGCTTGGCGTCCACTCGTCTGGCGGCATCTACGCCGTTCTTTCCGAGCAGGCAACGCTTGATGAGGCGCTGGTTGAGGTCGATCAGCCCGGTATGTTCTTCCTTGACTGCGAGCCGCATATTCCCAATCCGGCTGACCTGATTGCCTCCCGTCGTTTTGCAGACCTAATCAGTCAGCTCGAGAATCGCTTTAATTACGTGGTTGTCGACACGCCGCCGGTGGGCGCCTTTGTCGATGCTGCCGAGATTGGCCAGCTGGTTGATGGCGTTTTATTTGTTATTCGCGAGAACTACACCAGGCGCAAGGAGGTTGTGGACGCTGTCGCCCAGCTTCGCAAGGCAGAGGTTCATATTATCGGCACGGTGATGAATTGCTGCGAGAACATTGGTAACGAGTACTATTACTCGTATTACTCCAAGGACGGCTCTCATCATAAGTCCAGCGCGGGCCAGCCCGATCCCGTGGCTGATGGCGTGCTGAGCGCTCCGGTAAAGCTTGAGCCCGCTTCGCGCGCCAAGCGCCCCAGCGGCAGCCGCTTCGCAAAGCGTTAACGCGGCCGTGCGCGATATACATTGCCATATTCTCCCGGGTGTCGATGACGGCGCCCGGGATTTGTATGAAAGCTTAGATATGCTGCGGGCGGCAAAGAAGGCGGGTATAACCCGTATTGTTTGCACGCCCCATTGCCGGGACCCCTACTTTAATTATGCGGCCATGTGGAATGCCTTTAGGCTCCTACAGAGCCGTGCCGGAGGGTTCCCCTTGCAGATGGGCTTTGAGGTCAACTATGCAAAGCTGATGGACTTGGGCCTTGATTACGCGCGCTACCTTCACTTTGATGGCAGCAACGAGCTGCTGCTGGAGCTTTCTCGCGGCGCCACCAAGTACGACTTTGTGGAGTACGAGCGCACCATCTACGAACTCCAGGGCAGGGGCTATCAGATTATCATCGCCCATCCAGAGCGCTGCCGGGCTATCCAGCAGGATGTCGAGATCGCCCAGCGCTTGGTTTCGATGGGTTGCAAGCTTCAGGCATCGGCTGACTTTATAGCTGGCGGCAGATTTGGCAAAGAGAAGCGTCCCGCCCTTAAGTTGCTCAATGCCGGCTTGTATGATTATGTGGCAAGCGATGCCCATAACGCCAGCCATTACCGCCACTTCAAAAAGGTATGCTCGCGCTACGTCGAGCGCTAGTGTCTAGGGCTTCGCGCTGCTTTTGGTTATTGTGCTGCGGCAAGGAGGCCCAGATGGAACTGACCGTGCGCTTTGATGTGCGAGATGCTGCATTTGATGTGCGCAAGCGCGTGTTTATGGACGAGCAGGGCTATGAAAACGAGTTCGATCAGATTGACGACGATCCCCGGTGCATTCATGTGACGCTCTACGTTGATGGCGAGGTCGCTGGCTGTTCCCGCGTGTTTCCCGAGGAGCTGGAGAGGGCGGCTGCACCCGATGCCCCCAAGTCTCCCGCTTGCGAGTTCGATGAGGGAATTGGGGCTTCTGAAACCTACTTGCTGGGGCGCGTGGCGGTTCTGGGCGAGTACCGGCGCCGTGGCCTCGCGAGCGAGATAGTGCGTGCGAGCGATGATGCGGCGCGTGCCGCCGGCGCTCGTCTGGTCAAGCTACATGCGCAGGAGTACGTGCGCGACTTGTACGCGAAGATGGGATACACCCAGATCTCCGACGTGGATTATGAAGACGAGGGCCAGCCCCATCTTTGGATGGCAAAGCGGCTTTAGAGATTATCTAAGTCTTTATCGCTTAGGTTTTATGAGCGCGAATGTGGGTAGTATAGAATCCGTTAATGTATGGGGCGCCTCAGCAAGGTTTGTGGGCGCCCGCTTTATGGAGGGATTCACGTATGCGCCAGTTTAAGACGGAGAGCAAAAAGCTGCTCGACCTCATGATCAACTCGATCTATACCAACAAGGAGATCTTTCTTCGCGAGTTGATCTCCAACGCGTCGGACGCCGTGGACAAGCTCAACTTCAAGAGCCTGACCAATTCCGATATCAAGCTAGACTCCAACGACCTGGCTATCAGAATCTCGTTCGACAAGGACGCGCGCACGTTGACCGTTTCCGATAACGGCATCGGCATGACCGCGGAGGATTTGGAGCGCAACCTGGGCACCATCGCCCATTCGGGTAGCGAGGAATTCAAGCAGGAAAACGCCGAGAGCCAGGGTGGTGATGTCGACATCATCGGCCAGTTTGGTGTGGGCTTCTACTCTGCGTTCATGGTCGCATCCAAGGTTCGCGTGGTGAGCCGCGCCTTTGGCGAACAGACGGCGCACGTGTGGGAGAGCGACGGCCTTGAGGGCTACACCATCGAAGATGGCGAGCGCGCCGAGCACGGCACCGATGTCATCCTGACCATTCGCGAGAACACCAAGGGCGAGAACGGCGAGGCGGGCGAGAATTACGACACCTACCTTACCGAGTGGGGCCTGCGTGACCTCATAACCCGCTACAGCAACTACGTGCGCTATCCCATCCAGATGATGGTAAGCAAGAGCCGCGAGCTTCCTCGTCCAGAGGATGCCGGCGACGACTATCAGCCCCAGTATGAGGACTACCAGGAGCTCGAGACCATCAACTCCATGACGCCCATTTGGAAAAAGCGCAGCTCAGATGTTGAGCAGTCCGATTATAACGAGTTCTACAAGTCGACTTTCCATGATTGGGACGATCCCGCGCGCACCATCAGCTTCCATGCCGAGGGCTCGCTCGAGTACGATGCGCTGCTGTTCATCCCCGGCCGCGCCCCCTTCGACCTATACAGCAAGGATTATCAAAAGGGCCTCTCCCTCTACAGCTCCAACGTCATGATTATGGAGAAGTGCGCCGACCTGTTGCCGGACTACTACAACTTTGTGCGCGGTGTGGTGGATTCCGCCGATATCTCGCTCAACATCTCTCGCGAGACCCTGCAGCAGGACCGTCAGCTGCGTGCCATCGCCTCGCGCGTAGAGAAGAAGATCACCAGCGAGCTCAAGGCTATGCGCGACGATGATCGCGAGACCTACGAGGCCTTCTTCGAGAACTTTGGACGCGGCCTCAAGTTCGGCATCTACTCCAGCTATGGTATGAAGGCTTCCGAGCTGGCAGACCTGCTGCTGTTCTGGAGCGCGCGCGAGAACAAGATGGTGACGCTGGCGGAATACGCCGCGACCATGCCCGAGGGGCAGAAGGCGATCTATTACGCCGCCGGTGACGACCGCGAGCGTCTGTCCAAGATGCCCGTGGTGAAGGGCGTGCTCGATCGCGGCTACGACGTGCTGCTGTGCACCATGGATGTGGACGAGTTCACCTTCCAGGCCATGCGGACCTATCACGCCTGCGGCCTGCCCAAGGTCTACGAGGACGAGGTGGCGCGCGAGGCGGCTGCCAAGGCGGTGGCCGACGGCGCCGAGCCTGAGGTGGAAGATCGCGACATCGAGTTCAAGAACGTTGCGACCGGCGATCTTGATCTGGCAACCGAGGATGAGAAGAAGGATGCCGAGGAGGCTACGCGCGAGCACGGCGACCTGTTCGAAGCCATGAAGGAAGCCCTTGGCGATAAGGTGGAGAAAGTCGCCGTTTCGGCCCGTCTGACCGATGCCCCGGCCTGTATCACCACCGAGGGTCCGCTGTCGCTTGAGATGGAAAAGGTTTTGGCTCGCGGTCCCGAGGCGGGTACCGAGGGCATGCCCAAGACCGTCCGCGTGCTGGAACTCAACGCTAAGCACCCGGTGTTCGAGAAGTTGGTGGCCGCTAAGGAGGCGGATGACACTGAGAAGCTCTCCCTGTACGCGGGGCTGCTCTATGACCAGGCACTGCTGGTGGAGGGTATCTTGCCTGCCGATCCCGTTGCCTTTGCTCAGAATATCTGCAGCTTGATGTAAGGGCTGCGTAATCCATAGGATCGAGTGAGAGAAGGAGGGGCGCTGCAGTTTAGTGAGCTGCGGCGCCCCTCCCATTATGTATTTCTGCTGGGTCTTATAAGCGCGGCGGGTGCGGGCCTTAAAGGACTTTGACCCCGGCGGAGGCGCATACTTGGGCGATATCCGCGGGTAGGTCGGCATCCGTTACAAGGACGTCGATGTCGGACAGATCGCAGAATTGGAATGTGCTGCGTCTGCCGATTTTGCTTGAATCCATAAGCGCGATAACCTGTTCAGCCTGCTTGATGCAGGCGCGTTTGAGGGTTGCCTCCTCGTCGGATCCGCATGAGAACCCGCAATGAGGGTGAAAGCTCGTCACGCCAAGGAAGAGCTGGTCGAAATTAAGGCTTTTGATAAAGTCGACTGCCCGGCTGCCGTTGAGAGACATACTGTAGCGGTTGAGATTTCCGCCCACGACGATGGTGTCGACGTTGTTTAGGCGCGCAAGCTCGGTAGCGCAGGTGATGGAATTTGAAAACACCAGAGAGCGCTCATCTGCCATCTCATGGGCGAGTGCGGTTGTGGTGCTGCCGGAATCAAGGAAAAGCGTACTATTGGGTCTGATGAGCGATACCGCTTTCTTGGCGATCTCCATTTTCGCATCGACGTTGCGCAGGTTGCGGCTATCCAGTCGATCGTCGGTGCCGATAACGAACTCGACGGATCGCGCTCCGCCGTGGATGCGGATGATACGGCGCTCAGCGTCGAGGGCCTTGAGGTCGGTCCGCAGCGTCATATCCGATACATCGGGAAATGCTTGCTTAATCTGTTGAAACGAAACGCTTCCCTCGCTATTCACGAGTTGAACGAGTTGTTCTCGCCGATCGTCTACAGATGATGCTGCCATGAATGCTCCTAATGGTGCCGACGTTAACAGGGAAAATGTCGGTTGATCGATGGGGATGGGGCAACGCGGGGCGTGTCTCAACGAAACAAAAGGAACCGACCGCGGTTCTGTGTTCGCGAGCCGGTTCCTTTTGTTATAGCAACAAGATTGTTGCTTTACAAGCGTTTTGGATCATATCGCGATGGTGTTGGGTAAGCCGACGCGGGACGTGGGCTAACATCGCGATGAGGTCCGGGCGCTTATTTACCAATTGGCGAGTAGGTACTTTTCGGCCTCAAGGCACCACAGGCCGTTGTTGCCCTCGACGATGTCGGCGAGCTTGCCGTAGCGCTCGTCCTCATCCTGGCGGGTGCGAAGCTCATCGAGAGCGATGAGCGGCATCTCGATGTGGGTGTAGATCAGCTTCTTGCCGCCCGGGATGTTGGGGAGGTTGAGCGTGGTCTCAGCGGCTGCATCCAGGCCTCCGATGTGGGTGACCATGACGGCGGGGTCGATGCGACCGGCAGCGGTGAGTTCGAGGGACTCGATCATGTCGTCGGTGTTGCCACCGGTGGTGCCCATGACGTGGGTGGAGCCGTAGTGCACGTCGTAGAAGTTGATCTGGGCGGAGAACTTGTTGTCGGTGGGGCCGGCGAAGAAGTTAAGGCAGCCGTCGCGGCCCAAGATGTCGGAGCAGAGGGTGACTACGGAAGCGACCGGTGCGTAGCAGAACACGTCGTCATAGCCGGTGCCGTCGGTGAGGTCGAGCAGCGCCTTGGCGGGATCGTCGACGGCGCCGGTGTTCACGAAGTGAAGGTCGATACCGTCGATCTCCTTAACCTTCTCGGGCGGGAAGAGCGCGGCGGCGCGGTCCAGGCGAGCCTGGTCGATATCGCCCACAACAACCATGGAGGGCTTGACGTCACGGTGTAGCGCATAGGTGATGGCGCCCAGGCCCATGGGGCCGGCAGCGGCGAGCAGTGCGAGCTTGCCGCCCTCCTTGATGCCCATATCATGGGTGTAGACGCCCATGTGGGTGTGGTAGTTGGCGTTGAACGCGCCGATGGAGCAGCTCATGGGCTCTGCCAGGGATGCCTCGTAATATGCCTCGCCGGTGTACTCCAGCAGGCAACCGCACTCCATGACCTCGGAAGGCAGGATGCAGTAGGTGGCGTCGCCGCCGCAGAACTCGTAGGAGTAGCCGGGGGACCACATGGTGCCCTTGTAGTTGAGAGCGGGCTGGATGGTGAACTTCATGCCGGGCTTGAACTTGTCGGCATGGTTGGCACCGACCTTGACGATGTCGCCGGCGAATTCGTGACCGCAGATTGCCGGGTGCTCGGCAACGTCGTCGTGCACGCGCTTGTGAGCCTCGCCCAGGGTGGCGCACTTGTAGGTCGACATGCAGATGCTGTCGGAGACGACCTTGACCAGAACCTCGTCGTCAGTGATCTCGGGAAGCTCGAACTCGTCCAGACGGAGGTCCTTTGCGCCGTGGATGCGGACTGCCTTTGCCTTCATGATGATGTCCTTTCATTTTTTGGAGCCGCCTTGGTTTTGTGCCGCCCCATGGTTTTTTGGTTTTGGTTCTCGCGCATGTAGGGCGCGAAGGTGCAGCTAGGCTGTTTCGAACGTGACCTGGTCTTTGAGGGAATCGATAACGGAGATCTCCGCTGCCTGGGTTCCTTCGCTCATAACGTTTGCCGCGCCCGTTGCCATGGCGAGGACGATGGTGTCTTCGGTGGACATATGCGTGGCAAGCGCGAATGCTAGCGAGGCGACGACGGAGTCACCCGCTCCAACCGTGGAGCTGACCTTGACTTTGGGGGAGTGGGCGCGGATGGCCTCGGATTCGGTGATGAAGAGGGCGCCGTCTCCGCCCATGGAAACGACAACGCGCTGAACACCGTTCTGAATGAGGTCGCGAGCGGCGGCGATGACTGACTGCCGATCGGGGAGGCTGTGCCCCACGAGGCGCTCCAGCTCGTCGATATTGGGCTTGACCAGGTAGGGTTTGCCTTCGAGGCCGAGCTTGAACGCCTCGCCGTCGGCATCGAGCAGAACGCGCGCGCCGTGCTTCTGGCAAACAGCTGTCCAGGTTGCGTAGGTTGCTTCCGGAGCGCCTTTGGGAAGGCTTCCAGATAGAACCACGATGTCGCCCGGATCAATGATCGAGGAAAGCGACCAGAGCGCGGAATCGAGCGTCGCGGGATCAACGACAGGACCCGGCTCATTGATGTCCGTATTGGTCTTGAGCTCCGGATCGACAACCTTGAGGTTGGTGCGAGTCTCGCCGGCGACGTTGAAGGTGAGGCATGGGATTCCCGCCGAATCGAGGGCGCTGGAGATGGCCTTGCCGGTGTTTCCGCCCAAGATGGTGAGCGCCTTGCTTTCGCCTCCCAGCTTCGCGATCACCTTGGAGACGTTAATGCCTTTGCCGCCCGCGTCTACGCGAAGAGCGCTTACGCGGTTGACCTGGTCTACGCGAAGAGACTTGACCTCGACGGTCTTGTCGAGAGCCGGGTTGAGCGTAACGGTGTAGATCATCCTCGTTCCCTCTTTCTTACCACTCTGTTCTCAATACGTGCCTTGCTTGTTGCTTCAATGGCACTGCGGTTGCCTTGAAGCTTTCGAAACGACAACTAAGACCATCATAGTAACAACGCTAATGTTGTCAATATAACAATTAGAACTTTTAAAAATAAAGGTATAATGACCGTCTGCGGCTAAAAATATGCCGTTTATGGACGAATAGATTCTCTATTAGTGCTTTCGCAATAACAAAAGATACTATGCAATTATCGAAACGATAGTTTTTGTACGACATCGTATATGTCCGGAGGCTGCGGGGCCGGGCCAGAAGGGGGGTGCACCATGTCTGTTAAAGAGGGAATGTCCAAGTTTGGCAAGTTCCTGAGCGGCATGGTTATGCCTAACATTGGCGCGTTCATCGCTTGGGGTTTCTTGACGGCGTTGTTTACGGGAAGCGGCTGGTTGCCCAACGAGGCTTTCGCCCAGATGATCTCCCCGATGCTGAGCTATCTCATTCCTGTCTTGATTGCCGCCCAAGGTGGTTATCTGGTTGGCGGCGACCGCGGCAGGATCATCGGCGCCATCGCCGTGATCGGGTGCATTCTGGGCGCTCCGGACTATCCCATGCTTATGGGGGCGATGGCTATGGGCCCCTTTGCCGGTTGGGTTATCAAGCAGTTCGACCGCTATATGGAAAACCGGATGCCGTCTGGCTTTGAGATGCTCATCGAGAACTTCTCTTTGGGCATATTGGGCATGCTTCTCGCCATGCTTGGCTACGTTGCGGTGGGCCCCATCATGTCTACCATCCTGGTCGCCCTTACCGCCGGCGTTCGCGTGCTGATCGATTACAGTCTCATGCCGCTTCTGGCGTTGTTTATCGAGCCCGCTAAGGTGCTGTTCCTCAACAACGCCATCAATCACGGCATCTTCACGCCCATCGGCCTTACGCAGGTGCAGGAGACCGGCCGCTCGATCATGTACATGCTCGAGGCAAACCCCGGTCCCGGTCTGGGTGTGCTGCTGGCATACTGCTTCTTCGCTAAGGACAAGAAGACCAAGCAGTCCGCTCCCGGCGCCGTCATCATCCACTTCCTTGGCGGTATCCATGAGATCTACTTCCCCTACGTCCTCATGAACCCCAAGGTCATCATTGCCCCCATCGTCGGCAACGCTTGCGCCATCCTGTGGTTCTCCATTACCGGCGCGGGTATGGTCGCGCCCGCATCCCCGGGTTCCATCATCGCCTTCTTGGGCATGACGCCGCCGGAGTGCATGCTCAGCACCATCGCCGGCGTGGCGATCGCAACCGCCGTATCCTTTGCTATCGCGTCTCCCATTGTTCGTACCGCCGACGTGCGGTCTTTGGACGAGGCAGCCGAGAAGGTTCGCCAGCAGAAGGGGACCCAGGAAGCCGCGGTGATCTCCGATACCGAGAACGCCACCATCATCTTTGCTTGCGATGCCGGTATGGGTTCGAGCGCTATGGGTGCTACCCGTTTCCGCAACCGCGTCTCCAAAGAGCGTCCTGACCTGACGGTTAAGCACTCCAGCGTCGATACCGTTCCCGCAGAGGCGAGCATCGTTGTCTGCCAACGCACCCTGTCCGAACGCGCTCGCAAGAGCGCCCCTAACGCGCAGATTGTCTCCATCGACAACTTCCTGGACGATCCCGCATTGGACGCTTTGTATGAAGCGCTGACAAAAATGCACAAGGCTTCTGACCTGATTGAGCAGGCACCAGCCGATCCCGTTCCGGCGAAAGAGGAGAAGGCGTCGGGTATCGCCCTCGACCGATCAGGTATTCAGCTGGGGCTCCCCAGCGTGGGGCGCGTCGATGCCATCAGGGCGTCGGGCGAGAAGCTCGTCCAGATGGGCTGCGTCGACGAGCCGTATGTCGATGCGATGGTGGAACGAGACAAGATCACCAGCGTCTACCTGGGCATGGGCGTCGCCATCCCGCACGGAACAGGCGAGGCGAAGGATTCCGTCAAGCGCACGGGCGTTATTCTGCAGCAGTATCCCGATGGAATCGATTTTGATGGCGAGAAGGCCTATCTGCTCTTTGGCATCGCGGGAAAGGGAAACGAGCACCTGGACGTCCTCGCGAGCATCTGCAAGGTTCTCGAAGATGAGGCGGTTCTCGAGAAGCTCAAGACCACCGACGACGTCGACTGGGTTCTCGATACCCTGGCGTAGGGCTTTTCGACCGACGTGTCGCGATACCGATGTGGCTCCGTCGTCCAAATAACTTGCTATCTCAATACGCTGCGCGCAGCCGCGTCCCCGGGACCACCGAATGGTTGCCGGCGGACGCGGCTGCGGCCATTTCGCCTTGTTTGATTATGTGGAGCTGCCGGTTTGGCTGCTAAAATAAAACTCCAAGTACTACGGGGAATTATGGGAGGCGTGCATGGCGAGTTCGTACGGCACCGATGCTGACAAAAGCGCTTTGCGAGCGGGCTACCTTGCCGCGCGCCAGCAGATTCCCGCCCCTTTCAAGGCCCGTATGGATCGATCGATCGACGAAACGCTACTGGATTTTCCGCTGTTTGCAGAAGCCCCGCTTGTTTTGTCCTATATATCTTATGGGAATGAAGTCGATACACACGGCATTATCCAGGACGTTCTCGAATCGGGGCGCCGCGTGGGCGTGCCCTTGGTCGATTCGGCAACCCGAGAGATGGCGTTTTACGAGATCGAATCCCTCAATCAGGTCTCACCTGGTTTCAAGGGCATTCTCGAGCCCGATCCAGATGAGTGTCGCCTGCTTTCTATGGACGATTTCTTTGGGTCGGTATGTTTGGTCCCCGGTTTGGTATTCGATGCCCAGGGTCACCGCATAGGGTATGGAGGCGGTTGCTACGACCGTTTTCTCTGGCATTACCCGGGAGACAAAATCGCCCTGGCAAGGACCATGCAGATCAGTTCGAATCCGCTTCCCGTCGAGTCATTCGACGTTCCGGTTGATTTCATCGTGACCGAGGACAGCGTCTGGGCGTGCCGCTAGGCGCATGCTAGGAGATGTCCTCTAGATCAATCTCGTCAAACGGTAGCGTAAGCTTTACGTGCGAGTTCACCATACCCTGGGATTCGTAAAAACCATGCGCCTCCGTACGCGTGCGGTTGCTGGTGACTTCAAGTTGCACGCATCCCATTTCTTTTGCGACGCGCTGGGCTTCTTCGAGGAGCGCGGCCCCAATTCCCTTGCCGCGGTGGGGCTCGTCCACAATGAATTCAAGGATCTCAGCGACGCGCGCCGCGTGGTGCAGCTGGTTTTCAAAGCGCAGGTTCAATATGGCGCATGCGGGGGCATCTGCTTCTTCGCGGGCGACAAGGCAGCAGTAGTGCGTGCTCTTCACTTGTTTGACAAACATTTCGCGAAAGGGCTCAAAGGGCAGCCGACACTTCTCTAGCTGGCAAATGAGGTCCCAAACGCGTTCGCAATCGTCTGCGGAAGCGGTATCAAAGACAAACGACATGATCATCCCCCGTCCCGGTGCGACTATAGGGTGCGCGCCGACAGTGTATCCAGTATAGGCGGTGCGTGCGTGGCCTTTTGTAAAGTCTCGGTGCGCGGTCTATCGCGGGGAGCACGCGGAAAAACAGAGTACTTACAAGAGTATATATATGCTACAGCAACTGTCGCGTAGGCTTCGAATGTGTTGGTTTATTTCATCTGTCAACCAAAATTACTCCCCACATGTACGTTTATACACAATTGTTGTATAGTGCTGGAGCAATCGTATCGGAATCCTTTTCTGTCAACGACCCCTGTCTTGGACGGGGAGTGTACGTGGGGGACAGCGTCGACTAGGTTTGGATGGTTCTAGTGAAAAAGGCATTTCAGATTTTCAAGCGCGATATCTTGCGCCTGCTTAAAAATCCCGTTGCTTTGGTTATCACTATTGGCGTATGCGTTATTCCGTCGCTCTACGCTTGGTACAACATAGTTGCCAACTGGGACCCGTATGGAAACACGGCAAATATCAAGGTTGCCGTTGCCAACAACGACCAGGGCACGTCCAACGAATACGTGGGAGAGCTCAACGCGGGGGATGAGACCGTCTCCAAGCTTAAAGAAAACGACCAGCTTGGTTGGGTCTTTACAGACGCGGATACTGCCGTGGAGGGCGTGAAGTCCGGCGAGTACTACGCTGCGATCATCATTCCGGATGACTTCAGCACCAACCTTACCAGCATGTTGACGGGTACGTTTACCCAGCCTCAACTTGAGTATTATTGCAACGAGAAGAAGAATGCCATTGCGCCCAAGGTGACCGATACGGGCGCGCAGACGGTCGAGGAGCAGATTAACGAGACCTTTGTCGCCACGGTGAGTGAAACGCTGGTCGAGAAAATACAGAATGCGGCGGGCGATCTGGATGCTCAGGGCGCCGAGACCCAAGGCGGCATCTTGGAGAACGTCCAGCGTTCCAACCAGGCTCTGCAGGACGTGCGCGATGCCCTGGTTGGCATGCAGAAAACCATCGCGACCTCCAAAGAGGCGGGAGCCAAGGCTGACGAGACCTTGTCGGCGCTCTCCGGCCAAATCCCCTCATTGGTCAACGCGCTCGATAAGGGTGATGCGCTGCTGGCATCCGCGCGCACCAGCTCGCGCAACTTTGCGAGCTCGCTCAACACAACTCTCAGTCACGGCTTGACCCAAATGGGCAAGGCGTCTTCCAATGCCAACGTCGCCGTGGGCAAGCTTTCCGGTGCCATTAGCGCGGCTGGCGGCAAGGTTGATGGAGCCCTGGCAGATGTCCAAATGGTCATCAATGATGTTAACCGGATCATCATCGATATTCGTGAAATCACGGGCATCGACAGCGGTCTTGTTCTTTCCGCGCTCGAAGAGCAGCTGGCAGAGCTCCAGACGTTGAAGGACGCCTTGCAGGATCAGAGCACTGATATTCAGAACTCCGCGGGCGCGATTGCGGGTGCGGTGTCATCTCTTGACTCGGCAACTCAACAGGGGATCAGCGCTATGGAGGGCGTGCAGCAGGATATGGCCAGCACGGTGCTTCCGCAGCTAAGCCAGGGCATGGATTCATTCTCCGAGGTATCCGGCGATCTTACCGGCGTGGTGGCAAGCCTTGAGCCCACCATCGCGCAGGCCCGCGGCGTGCTCGCCCAGCTCACCACAACCTTGGACCAGGCTTCTTCGACCATGTCGCAGGCCGACTCCTCGCTAGAGAAGTTGCAGGGCACGTTGAGTACGGCTGCAAATGATGTTGCCGCGCTTCGCGCATCCGAGTCGCTTGATAAGCTGGACGAGATTCTTGGTGCCAGTTCTGCCGACCTGGCGGATTTAATGTCCAGCCCCGTGACCCTTACCACCAAGGCAGTGTATCCCGTGAGCAACTATGGCTCCGGCGTGGCCCCGTTCTACACCAACCTGGCGCTGTGGGTGGGCGGTTGCGTCCTCATCGCCATCATTAAGCTAGAGGTCGATGGCGAGGGCATTGGCGCTTTCACTGCTACCGAGGGCTACTTCGGCCGCTGGTTGCTGCTGGTGGTACTTGGCTTTGTGCAGGCCTTTATCGTGTGCTGCGGCGATTTGGTCCTAGGCATGCAGTGCCTGCGCCCCGAGCTGTTTGTGTTGGCGGGTATTTTTACCTCATTCGTTTACGTCAACATCATCTATGCGCTTGCGAGCGCGTTCAAGCATATCGGCAAAGCGTTGGTTGTAATCTTGGTCATCGTCCAAATCCCGGGTTCATCGGGCATGTACCCCATCGAGATGATGCCGGACTTCTTCCAGCGCCTGCACCCTCTGCTGCCCTTTACCTATGGCATCTCTGCCATGCGCGAGACCATTGGCGGCATGTACGGTATGGATTACGCAATCAATCTGGGCGTCCTTGCGGTCTTTTTGGCGGTCGCGCTCTTTATTGGTGTGAAGCTGCGCACCCTCATGCTCAACCTCAACCTGCTGTTTGATAAAGAGCTGGAGCGCACGGGCGTTATGATCTGCGAAAAAGATGACCGTCCCCGCGAGCGCTTCTCTTTGCGCTGGGCCCTGCGCGCCATGCTCGACACCGCGGGCTATCGTGAGGACCTTATTCTGCGGGCGGCTCGATTTGAGGAGCGCTACCCCAAACTCATCAAAGCTGGCTTCATGCTGGTGTTTGGTCTTCCCGTGGTGCTGTTCATCCTTACCGCCACGCTCGATTTGGAGATCGAGGGCAAGATTATCATGCTGGTCCTTTGGATTGTTTCGGTCATTGTCGCGGATACGTACATGATTGTGGTCGAGTACATACGCGAAAGCATGCAGTTCCAGCTTCGCATCGCCGAGCTTCCGGATGATGCCTTGGTGAATGAGATTCGCTCGCACACAACCGTGCTGCCCGGGTCGCTTGCGGTCAAGGTGGCCCATGACGGCGCGGATGAGGACAAGGACGTGGCGGGGGACCACAGCGCACCGCGCGCCAAGCACATGAAGGGAGGCGACCAGTAATGAAAAACATCATCAACCTGTTCAAACACGATCTTTCCAACATTCGCAAGAGCGTCATCGGCCTTATTGTGATGGTGGGCCTGGTCATTGTCCCCGTGCTCTATGCTTGGTTCAACATCGCGGGCAGCTGGGACCCGTATGGCAATACGGGCAACCTCAAGGTGGCGGTCGCCAACAGCGACGAGGGTTATACAAGCGATTTGATTCCCATCAAGATCAACATGGGTGACAACGTAACCTCTGCTCTGCGCGCCAATGATGCGTTGGACTGGGTGTTTGTGGATGAGGACGCGGCGATCGAGGGCGTGAAGTCTGGCGAGTACTACGCGGCAGTGGTGATACCGCAGGAGTTTTCGGCAGATATGATGACCTTGTTTTCAACCGAGGTGAAGCACTCTGAGATCATCTATTACGAGAACCAGAAGGCAAACGCCATCGCCCCGCGCGTGACCGATAAGGGCGCAAGCACGGTGCGCCAGCAAATCGACGAGACCTTTACCCAGACCATTGGCGACATTGGCCTAGCTACCAGCTCGAGTTTGCTTGAGTTCATGGATAGCGATGAGGTCAAGAATTACGTGTCAAACCTTAGCTCTACGCTGGATGGCGGCATCAGCAGCCTGCGCGACGCGGCGTCCACCGCCGGTTCGTTCGGCGGGCTCATGGGGTCAACCTCTAGTTTGGTGTCGTCTGCCGGCGACCTGTTGGGCACGTCTGGCGAGACGTCCGACCGCTCGCAAGAGCTTTTGACAGACGCTAAGGCAGGGCTGGCGAGCGTTCAGGGCGCACTTGGCGACTCGGCCGACTCCATCAATGATGCCCTAGCCTCTGTGTCCGGCAGTTTTGATGACGTTTCAAGCGCTGTGGACGATGTGTTCGACGCGGCGGGAACCCAATCGCAAGATACCCAGGATCAAATGAATGCCTTGGCAGATAAGGTGGGCGCGCAGGCGTCCAAGATCGAGGCGATCACGGCGGACGTCGAGGCGCTCAAGCAGAAGCTGCCGGATAACGCCTTGAAGCCCCGGCTTGAGGCGCGCCTGAACGATATCATCACCAGTTTGACGAGCGTCTCGACCAAGCAGCGCCAGCTTGAGAGCCGCTTGCGCCAGGCGGCGAGCGATTTGGCAAGTGGTCTTGCGAACGCCCAGCAGGCCCGCGCCGACGTTATCGCCCTGATCGACGAAGCGAAGCAGACCTTGTCCCAGGTTAAGGGCGACTACGATGAGACGTTGAAGGGCCAGGCTGAGGAGCTGAAGTCCTCTGTTGAGAACATTGCGTCTTCTGCATCCGGCATCTCAGACAACGTTGACGCGACGGTGGACAGTCTCAAGAGCGCATCGGGTTCCCTGGCAGCAGACCTGGGCAATGTGCAAAGGGTCCTGACAAATACCTCGTCCACGCTGAATGCGTCCGCAGATGATTTGCAGCAGATGAAAGCGGAGCTCGACGAGGCGGTCCAAAATGGTGATCTCCAGAAGATTCGCGAGCTGATCGGCAATGACCCCGAGGCGCTGTCGGAGGCGCTTGCTGCGCCCGTTGGCCTTGACCGCCATGCGGTCTACCACATCAAGAACTATGGCTCGGCGATGGCTCCGTTCTACACCATCTTGAGCCTGTGGGTGGGTGGCATCATCCTGGCCGCTATGCTGAAGGTCGGCGTGGATGATTCCGTAAAGATGCAGCTGGCCCCGGTGCGTCTGCACGAGCTATACCTGGGTCGTTTCATGCTGTTCGCCATGCTGTCGCTTCTGCAGAGCACTCTGGTGTGCGCCGGCGACATCCTGTTCTTTGAGATTCAGTGCGAAAGCCCGCTGCTCTTCTTGGCGACGGGCTGGCTTGCGGGCTTTGTGTTCTGCAACATCATCTACACGCTCACCGTCTCGTTTGGCGATATCGGCAAGGCGCTTGCGGTTGTGTTGCTGGTCATGCAGGTGGCTGGCTCGGGCGGAACGTTCCCTATCGAGATGACAGCGGACTTCTTCCAGATGGTCTATCCGTTCCTGCCGTTTACGCATGGCATCAATGCGATGCACGCAGCTATGGCGGGTTCGTATGGAATGGAGTACTGGGTTGAGATGGGCACGCTTGCCAGTTACCTTATCCCGTCTTTGGCCCTGGGTCTGGTGTTCCGTCGTCCGGTGATTCGCGCCAACAACTGGATTATCGAGAAGCTCGAGGAGACCAAGCTGATGTAGCGCGCGCCCGGGTCCGGATAGGTCGCGACGATTATGGGCGCATCGCCCGGTGTTGGGGTCACTGCTAAAATCGCGCTCCAGTTGGACTTGGTGCCGCTAAAAATGACCTTCAGTTGGACTATCTGCTAAAAACGGCCTTCAGTTGGACTTGGTCGCTGCTGAAATCGGCCTTCATTTCGTCCCAATTACTAAAATTGGCCTCCAGTTGGATTTGGCTTCGTGAGTCTTCCGGTGCCTCGTCTTATCTACCTGCGCTTTCTTATATGCAGACATCATGCCGTTCCAACCGAAGTCCAACTGGAGGTCGATTTCAGTAGCCCCAAGTCCAACTGGACCCCAAAAATAGCAAATCACCGTACATGAAGGTCGATTTCAGCAGCGATCAAGTCCAACTGGAGGCCAAAAATAGCGGTGGTGCTACACGGTCGGGAGTGAGTGGCGTGTGGGCCCGTTTGCTTGGCTGAGATGCTCCCCCTGAGTTGCGCCACGGTTTCGCGTGCGACCAGAAAAGCTCGAGCCTAACGCAAAAGGGCCCGGACGAATCCGGACCCTTTGAGTCGCCATGGGGCGAAAACAGCCTTGCGGTGACGCGCCTATACGGGGGAAATGCTCAACGCGTCAAGCAAGTTGTGGAAGGAGCGCTCCAAGTTAACCCGTTGGTTAGAGGAGCGACGTTTGGTGGAGTCGAGGAGGCCAGTTCTCTGTGTCGGGGGGAAGGAGAAATGGTTCGCACGTCGGGATGGCTGCACCGAAAAGGTACTAGCTGCGTCTTTGGGAGAATGCATGCGTCGACCTCCTCGCCCGTCCACCTGTACCATGCGCATTACAGTCGCTGCTCTCGTAACGCGCTTAGTCCATTATCCCTTGATTTTTGCGATTAGAAAAGACCTAGAATCTCTTACACTCAAACGTGGTATGTATAAAATCGCAGGTAAAAATGGTTGTATTAGGAATTACCTACCGTTTAACCGTGAAAAATATACCGTCTACCGTGTGCGCCTCGTGATGAAACGGTAGGGGGTCAATGGAGACGGTTCGGTGCGCTATCAAATGAAATCATTCTCATAGGCACTTTGCATAATGAATAAAAGAATCACAGGTAAATGAGAAATGCTATTCATAACGTGATAAAATGTTACAAATTGCTGCGAATTAGATTTGTTCTATGCAAAACCCAAACATGGTCATCACCTTAAAAGGGGGTGGGCTACGCTTTGGTGGCCTCGCGTATCTGGGTGATAACGCGCTCCATGGTTTGGTCGATGTTCTTCTTTTTGAGCTCGCATTCCCAAATGGTGATAGCAGTCCACCCCAGGTTTTCAAGCTCGGCGATGGCCGCTTGATCTCGCTCCACGTTGCGCTTAAACTTGGCGATCCAAAAGTCGGTGTTGCGCTTGGGCATGGATGGATTGCAATGGGGGCAGCGGTGCCAAAAGCAACCGTTGACAAAGATGGCTATCTTGCGACCGGGAAACGCGATGTCGGGGCGGCCGGGCGCCTTCTTCCACTGTAGACGGTATCCCGTAAGGCCGGCTTCGCGCAATCGCTGCCTCACCAAAAGCTCTGGCTTGGTGTTCGCCCTCTTGTTGCCCTGCATCGACTTCCTGCTGTCATGGCGGCGTTTTACCTGGCGCTCGTCTCCCTCGGCGTCTTTTGCCTCGGTGAGCACTTGCACCACCTCAACGTCGGCGGGCATCCATTGCAGTGTGGCGAGCGCTTCGCGTTTGACCCAGCGGATATCCATCTGCTCGGTTTGCTCGATTTCACCGGAATCTATCTGGCACAAGAAGCAGTCCATCGAGAGGTGGAAGTCATCGTAGTCAAATTCAACGGTATAGAAGTTTCTCAGGTTAGAAACGGTGACGTGCAGCTCTTCTGCGAGCTCGCGCACGCAGGCATCTAAAGATTGCTCTCCTCGTTCGACCTTGCCCCCGGGAAACTCCCATAATCCCGCCATGTCGCCGTACCCACGCTGGACGGCGAGGACTTCATCGGTCTCATGGTTGCAGATGACGCCGGCGGCAACATGGATGGTTTTCACGGTCTGGGCAATCCCTTCTAAACGCTTGGGCAGGGGGACGATTGAACGCTTGGTGCAAGCGATTGTCTCGATCGACCAAGCTATAGTAGCGCTCCGGCGACGCGGGAGTGAACCTTACAAAAGCGAAAGCATCTCGTAAGGCAAATCGATGGCTGTCGCAGCGTCAACTTGAGAGTATATGGTCAAGGAGGTGTTCGTCATGAAGGCAACAAACAACACAATGGATGGAATCGCATGCGGTATGTCGATGGGCCAGATGGCTCTTGTGCTCATTGTTATGGCCGTGCTTTCTCTGGGCATGCTGTGGCTCATGGCAAACGCATCCATGCACAACGCGTTATAGCTCGCATATACAGATGTAGGGCAAAAGGGCGCCGTTTGGCGTAGATGAGAAGTGGAGTCATTATATGAATATGAACGTACCTACTCCCAGTATGGTTGGACGCCATGCGGCGCCTGCGGCGTCTCGGACCTCTACGGCTCCGGTAGTGCTCGATGCGCAACATATCGAGAAGGTGTACGGTTCGCGTAATAACGTGACGCGTGCTTTGGACGATGTCTCGTTCAAGGTCACCAAGGGCGAGTTCGTCGCCATCATGGGCCCTTCCGGATCCGGCAAGTCGACGCTTCTGAACTGCGTCTCCACCATCGATCAAGTGACTAGCGGGTCGGTGGTCGTGGGAGGGGCGGACGTCACCAAGCTGAAATCAGCTAAGCTCACCAAGTTCCGCCGCGAGCAGCTCGGCTTCATCTTTCAAGACTCAAACCTGCTTGATGCCTTGACCGCGCGGGAGAACATCGCGCTGCCGCTCACCATCGCCCGCGTTCCCGCCAAAGAGGTGCTTGCCCGCGTTGAAGAGGTGGCCCTGCGACTCGGCATCGCCCAGACGCTCGACAAGTATCCTTACCAGCTGTCCGGCGGCCAGCAGCAGCGCGTGGCGGCGGCGCGCGCCCTGGTGACCAAGCCCGCGGTGATTATGGCGGACGAGCCCACCGGCGCGCTCGATTCCAAGAACGCCCGTCTGCTGCTCGAGAGCTTTGAGAATATGAACCAGAACTACGGAGCGACGGTTCTCATGGTCACCCATGATAGCTTTGCCGCCAGCTATACCGGTCGCGTGCTGTTCATCCGAGACGGCAAGATCTTCACCGAGTTGCGTCGCGGCGACAGTTCTCGTCGCGAGTTCTTCGACCGCATTATGGAAGTTGTGGCCATGATGGGTGGGGAGGGATCCGATGCTCTTTAAGCTCGCATGGGGCAACGTGCGCCGAGCGGGCAAAGACTACTTGGTCTACCTGCTTACACTCACGCTTGCCGTAACGGTGTTCTACGCATTCAACACCATTTCCGTCCAGGCGGATATTGTCCTGGAGGAGGAGGGATTGCCAGAGCTTCTCGGCACCATCATGTCCGGCCTCACCACATTTCTTGCCGTCGTCATGGGCTTCCTGATGGTTTACGCCAACAACTTCATCATGAAGCGGCGTAAAAAGGAGTTCGGTCTCTATCAAGTGCTGGGCATGAGCCGAGGCCAGGTATCGCGTGTCATGGCGCTTGAGACGGCGATCGTCTCTGGTGCGGCTCTGGTGCTTGGCATTGTGTTGGGCGTGGCGTTTTCTCAGTTCATGACGTTTTTTACGGCATCGTTGTTCAAGACGCAGATACGCGACTTTCACTTCTTCTTCTCGATTCCGGCCCTGCTGATTACCGTGGGGTGCCTGGTCGCCATCTTTTTTGTCACGTTGCTGTTCAATCTGGGCGTAGTTCGCCGCGCTAAGGTTATCGACCTTATGAGCGCAAATCGCAAGAACGAGGCGGTAAAGACGCGCAATCCCATCTTATCGGCTGTGATATTCATTGTCGGAGCGGTCATGATTGGCGTGGCGTACTACCGCCTGTTGCGCGACGGCCTGCCCATCGATGCGGCGCCAAGCGAGTACGATACGGCGTTTGTACAGTTCGCAACCACTACGGGAATCGTGGTCGTCGGCACAATCCTGTTCTTCTTCGGTTTCTCCGGGTTTCTGCTCAAGGCGCTGCAGGGGGCCCGCGGTCTCTACTGGCGCGGTCTCAACATGTTCACCATGCGCCAGCTCTCCGCCAAGGTGAACACGGTGAGTTTCTCCATGGCGATTATCTCGATGATCCTGTTTCTCGCCATTACTAGCGTGACGGGCGGTATGTCTATCGCCAACGTTATGAACACCAGCGTGGAACGGAGCACAATCGCGGACTATTCCCGTGCGGTGATGTATTACGGACCCGATATGTTCAACGATCCCCAGCTTGAAGCCGATCGGGCTCAGGAAGGCTATGCACCGATTAAGCTCGCGTCCGAGCCGCTCAACATACTGAAAATCAGCGAGAACAATATCATTGATGCCGGCACTGCTGACGAAGAGCCCTTCGACCTTGCTCATATCTTGGGTAAGTACGAACAAGTGGAAGTGTATGACTCTCGACGGATGGGCGAGGAGGTTCCGCTGGTAAGCCTCAACGGTCTTGCCGATGCGGTGAATATGCCTTTGCCCAAGGGCACGGCAAGCAGCAACGCCAATATGATGGGCTTGCAGGTCATGAAGGAGAGCGACTATAACCGCTATCTTGCTTTTCGTGGCATGGATCGCGTTGACCTGGGCAGGGACGGGTATTTGATCGCGAGCGATCTGGGTGAAAGCGTCGGCAAGATATACGATGCCGCCCTCCATGATGGTGTTGAAATCGACATGGGCGGTAACGTTTTGCATCCGGTGTCCGATCATGTGGACGAGGCGGCGAGCTCATTCTTTAACGCTTCAATGGGTTCCAATTCGGGCACCGTCATCGTGCCAGACCGAATCGTCGACGAGCTGGGGCTTCCGCTCTATACGAGCTACTTTATGGGAAACTACAAAGAGGGGCTGTCCTACGAGGAGACCGAGGGCTATGTGCGACGCGAGCGCACATGGGGAAGCATAACAAACGCCGACGGCACGGAAAGCGCCATATGGGGCATGGAGGCAACTAGGCTGCAGACCTACGAATCCACCAACTCGATGAATGGCCTTATCAGCTATCTGGCGATTTATATCGGTTTCGTCCTCGTCGTGGCGTGCGCAGCCATCCTTACTATTCAACAGCTCTCCGGCGTGGCGGATTCCAGCAAGAATTGCCGCATTCTCTCCGAGCTGGGTACGTCGCGTCACGAGATCATGCGCTCCGTGCTGGTGCAGCAGGCGATCTTCTTTGTGTTCCCGTTGGTTATGGGCGTGGCGCACTCGCTGGTCGCGCTCCAGGTTGTTATCGAGATCGTGGCGCTTTTTGGTGGCATGTCGATCGGTGGCACGGTGGGGATGACCTGTTCGATCTTCCTGCTCTGCTACGGCGGCTACTTCCTGGTCACCTACCTCATGAGCAAAGGGATCGTGTCGGACGCCATCCGTGTGCGCCATGCGCACTAGCGAGCTCGTTTTTCGCGTACTCGTGTCCACCCTCGTTTTTGCTCGAGTGATTGGAGGCAAACCCCATGGCGCCTCGTCCCGTTATAGAAGCCATGGTCTGCGGTCTTAACGATGTGTTGCTTCCCGTTATGGGATGGGCAGCCGGATTAGCTGTCGTCTGGCTGGTTGTTGACATGTACCGCCGTGGACCCCGCGGCTAGGCTTGCTCCGGCAGGCTAAAACCGAGGATATAAGAAAGCGCTCCAGTGCCGCGTTTGGCATTGGGGCGCTTTCGCGTTGTGGTTGCAGAAAAAATGCGCCCCAGCTGTGGTACAAGGCAGCCGGGGCGCATTGGGGGCCAAGTGCGGGGATGGGGGAGGAGGAAGGGAAACTCGTATCTCCCCGCACTGGCTAGATTGAGGCGGCGTAGGGTCGCATGGGCCAGGCCTCGGAAGGAGAAAGAACCTGGGCGGCGGCGTTGCCTGCCTTCTTGGATGCGCGGATAAACGCCTGGTATGCGCGCTTGAGATTGGCTCGCTGGTCGGCAGAGTGATTGCGCTTAAGCGTTACTTTCTTAACGGGCGCGGGTTTGTGTGCCGGTTTGGGCGCAATCTCGATGGCGGTCTCGCCGATGGTTGCAAGAGCTGCGTCCTGCGGGGGAAGCGGGACATCATCAGGCTTTGCAATCGTGTCTTTGTGGCGCATACGATCAACTCCAATTCAGCGTTGCCGGGCCAGTGGCCCAACGGTCGTTTGGCGCACCGCTGTATATGTACCACCGCCCTTTTTTATTAATCAGGGGCGGTCCTTAAGAAAGACTGAATACAGATTCAGTCCACAGTTACATCGTTCCCATCGACATCAACGGTATTGTTTTCGCTGTTAATGGTCTGTGCGGCATTGCGTAGGGCATCGTGGATAAGGGACGAGAGATTGCGAACAAATCGCTCGCGGTCGTCATCATCAAAAGCGCTGAAGCCGCCCGTCTTGCCGCCCGCTCGGCGCACCTTCTTCTCCTCATGGCGAATGAAGAGCTGCATGTCTATGGTCTCCTTGCGGTACAGGTGCCCGCGTACTCCTATGGCGAAGGTTCCTCGTCCCAACACCATGCTGGCAAGGCTAATGTCTTGGGTTACCACCACATCGCCGGGTTGCAGGCGCTCGACGATGGCGAAGTCGGCGGCATCCGCACCTACGCTCACGTCGAGCGTTTCAACCCAAAAGCCCCGGCGCGCGGACAGGGCGTCTCGGGGGTCGTCGCGGCGGATGCGGCGCTGCAGGTTCTGCGTACTGTTTCCGGCGACTACGGTATGGATGCCGTGTCTCCTGGCGGCATCGAGCGCCTCGCGCGTGACGGGGCATGCATCGGCGTCGATAAACAGGGTGGGTGCAAGCGGGGACGCGGTTTGCATGGGTAGGTCCTTTGCTGGATTGCGGGAGGCTACAATGGGGAACAAATGCGTCGATAGATGTATCAAAGGGGGATACCGTGTCTGTTCTCTACGCACTTGCCGGCCTGCTCATTATAGCTGCCGTTGTATCGTTGGTCTTATCTCTGCTGGGCGTTATCGTGGTGGGTGCGCTGCGCATTCTGCCCGTGGTCTTTGTGGTACTCGCGGCGGTGTTTTTTCTTTCCGGTGGTCGCATCGACGTGCACCTGCCCGATAAGTGGCGTAGGAAATAGACGCGATCGCCTTTTGCCGCCACCGGTTTGAAAGGTTTTTGGGACGGCGGCCATGTGTGTCCAAGGTGTGTTTGTCCAAGTTATTCGCAATCAATCTTTTTCCTGTGGAATAATCTAACGGCGTTAGATATTAGGAGGAACCGGTTGTGGCTACAGAAGAGTAGGTCGATGAATTCATAGCGTTGGTTGATGAAACAAGGCCGGTGCACCTATTCCATCACATCGATGAGACCACTGTGGGCGCCGGCGGCATCATGCGTATGCTGTGCTGCGCCAAGGAGGGAGACGATCCCGTCACGGCCGGCGCGATAGCCGAAGAACTGCACGTCAGCACGGCCCGCGTCGCAGCGCTCCTCAAGAACATGGAGGCCAAGGGGCTTATAGCGCGCGAGCGCGCCCGCGGGGCGTTACGGTGGTCACCCTCACGCCCCGCGGGCGCGCTCTGGCAGATGCGGCGTATCGAAACGTTCGCAACTATGCGGCCGCCATCATCGACGCGGTGGGTATCGAGAGGCTCCGGGCGTTTTTCGAAACGGCTCGCGACATCTGCGCCGTGGCTCGTCCCGCTTCAGTTGCTATGGACGAGGAAGATAGCGAGCAGGCACCCCGCGCATCGCGCTGCCCGTTCTCGTCCTAATACGGCTATGTCCTAATCAATCCCTGCAGCGCATGGCTGCATATAAATATCTCATAGGGTTAGGTATAAGGAGCGCGTGTACGATGGTCGATCTATCGGTGCATGCGCCTGCGAAGAAAAGGAGCAACGTGTGACAAAACTACTACGGTATCTCCGTTCGCGCGAATGGGCGGTGGCGGTGCTGGCACTGGCATTTATTGTTGTCCAGGTGTGGCTTGACCTTAAATCACCTGAGTATATGGCCGAGATTACCCGCCTGGTGCAGGTTGAGGGTTCAACTATGCCCGAGATCTTAACCGCGGGTGGCAAGATGCTCGCCTGCTCGCTGGGCAGTTTGCTGGCGGCCGTGGCAACGGCTGTATGCTCGTCGTTTATCGCGGCGGGTTTTGGCGGCACCATGCGCGCCAAGATGTTTCACAAGGTGCAGTCATTCTCTATGGAAGAGATCGGCCGCTTTTCCACCCCAAGCCTCATTACCAGGTCGACCAATGACGTCATGCAGGTGCAGATGCTGATCGTGCTGGGTCTGCAGATGCTGATCAAGGCGCCTATTACCGCCGCTTGGGCTATCACCAAGATTGCTGGCAAGCGCTGGGAATGGACGGCCGCTACGGGTGTGGCGATTTTGGTTTTGCTTGCCGTTGTGGGAATCTGCCTGCTTATCGCTACGCCGCGATTCCGTCGCATGCAGCGTTTGACGGATGACTTGAACCGGGTGTCGCGCGAGAACTTGTCGGGCCTTTCCGTGGTGCGCGCCTATAACGCCGAGGCCTATCAGCAGGATCGTTTCGACGTCGTCAACGATACGCTCACCAACAACCAGCTGGTGGCTTATCGAACCATGGTCTTCCTCATGCCCACCATCCAGGCGACCATGAGCGGCCTGTCGCTCGCCATCTATTGGATTGGCGCGGCAGTTATCAACAGCGCTCTCATGGCGGATAAGATCGCGCTGTTTTCCGACATGATGGTCTTCTCCCAGTACGCAATCATGGTGGTCATGGCGTTCATGATGCTGGTAATGATCTTCATGATCTTACCCCGCGCCCAGGTGGCGGCGTCGCGTATCAACGAGGTGCTGGATACTGAGGCTTCTATCGAGGACGGCGCGCTTGAACAGGGCAAGCCCGGCCAGACCGGTGAGATCGAGTTCCGCGATGTGACCTTCCGCTACCCGGATGCAGAGGGCAGCATGCTGCGGCACGTCTCCTTCTCGGCGCATCGCGGCGAGACGGTGGCGCTTATCGGTTCGACTGGCTCGGGCAAGTCAACGGTGATCAACCTTATCCCGCGCTTTTACGATGCGACGTGGGGCGAGGTGCTGGTCGACGGCGTGAACGTGCGCGAGTACACCACGCGCGCGCTGCGAAACAAGATAGGCTACGTGTCGCAGCGAGCCACGCTCTTTGGCGGCACGGTCTCGAGCAACATCGCCTACGGCGATAACGGCCGCGGCCCCGCGACCGATTCCGATGTTGAGGCGGCTGTGGGCACCGCGCAGGCGGCTGAGTTTGTGGAGAAGATGGAAGGTGCGTACCAAGCGCAGATCGCTCAGGGCGGCACCAACCTTTCCGGTGGTCAGCGCCAGCGCTTGTCCATCGCTCGTGCAATCGCCCGCAAGCCTGAGATCTTGATTTTTGACGACAGCTTCTCCGCGCTGGACTACAAGACCGACCGCGTGCTGCGCGATGCGCTCGACCGCGAGTGCGCGGACACCACCCGCATCATCGTGGCGCAGCGCATAGGCACCATCCGCGATGCGGACCGCATCGTGGTGCTGGAAGACGGCCGCGTTGTGGACCAGGGCACGCATGAGGAGCTTATGCGCGATTGCGAGACCTACCAGCAGATTGCCCTGTCCCAGCTAAGCGAAGAGGAGTTGGCGTAAATGGCAACCAATCATGCTATGCCGGCGCGCGGTCCCATGGGAGGCCACGGCCCTATGGGTGGACGAGGACCCATGGGTGGACGCGGCGCCGCTGGCCAGAAGATAGACCGCAAGACCTGGGGCAAGCTGCTCGCGTTTTGCCGCCGCTACGTTCCCGCGGTCGCGATCGCGCTCGTGTGCGCTGCGGTGGGCACCATCTTGACGCTGCTGGGGCCCAACATGCTCTCCGACATCACCGATGCCATCCAAAACGGCATCGCGCCCGATACGGATAAGCTCGAGCTCATTGTGACTACCGTTTCTGACAACATGCAGCAAAACGCCCAAAAGTTGGCAGAGCAGCAGGCTGCTGCCGCAGTCGCCGCGGGTATGGACCCTGCCGCTGCGGGCGCTGCCGGCGACGCCGTCGCGATGGGCTCCATGCAGGATATGGCGAGCGTCGCGGACACCCCCGACACCTCGGCCCCGGGCGATGCCACCAAGGGCATGGAGGCGCTGCTCCAGATGCCCCAGGAGACGCGCGCCGCGCTGATGACCGATGTCGAGGTCGATGGTGTCACCATTACCTCCAAGGACCAGCAAGAGCTGCTCGATATCTTTGCGAACCTTGATATGAACGATACCCAGGCGACCATGTCCGCCCTGGATAACCTGCCCAAATCCGTCAAGAGCTTGGTTGAACCCGGTATCGACATGGAGCTTGTGTTGGGCACGGCGACGGTGCTCATTGGGTTCTACATAGCAAGCTACGTGCTCTCGGTGCTGCAAGGCCTCATTATGACCACGGTGACGCAACGCATCTCGCGCGGGCTGCGTGCAGAGATCTCTGCCAAGATCAACCGTCTGCCCATGTCCTACTTCAACCGCGTGCCCACCGGAGATATCCTCTCCCGCATCACCAATGATATCGATACGCTGGCCCAGTCGCTTAACCAAAGCGTCAGCACCCTGCTTTCCGCCGTGGTGCTGTTCTTTGGCAGCCTGTTCATGATGATCCGCACAAACGGGTGGATGACGCTTGCCGCCGTAGGCGCCAGCCTGTTGGGCTTTGCGTTGATGATGGCCATCATGGGCCGCAGCCAGAAGTACTTCATGCGCCAGCAGAACGCCCTGGGCGCACTGTCCGGCCATATCGAGGAGTCCTATACCGGTCACACGGTCATCACGGCCTATAACGCCGAGGACCTGGTGGGCGCCGAGTTCGACCGCATGAACGCCGAGCTCGTGTCGGCGGGTTTCCGCGCCCAGTGCCTGTCCGGCCTCATGATGCCCATCATGACGTTCATCGGCAACTTTGGATACGTGGCGGTGTGCGTGGCGGGCGGCGCCCTCGCGCTTGACGGTCAGATAGGCTTTGGCGTGATCGTCGCCTTCATGCTTTACGTGCGCTACTTCACGCAGCCGCTTTCCCAGATAGCCCAGGGCGTGCAGGCGCTGCAGTCTGCCGGGGCCGCGGGCACGCGCGTGTTCGAGTTCCTCGATGCGGAGGAGATGGCAGACGAATCCGCCAAGCCCGCGTTGGGCGACCGCACGGTACGCGGCGAGGTTGAGTTCGATCACGTGCGCTTCACCTATGACGGAGCGGACAAGCCCGTCATCAAGGATTTCTCGGCCCATGCCCTGCCCGGTCAAAAGGTCGCCATCGTGGGTCCCACGGGCGCTGGCAAGACCACCATGGTCAACTTGCTCATGCGTTTCTTCGAGATCGACGGCGGCGAGATTCGCATCGACGGGGTGCCCACGCGCGACATGCGCCGCGAGGATGTGCACAGCCTGTTTTGCATGGTGCTGCAGGATACCTGGCTGTTCGAGGGCACCATTCGCGAGAACCTGGTCTATTGCGATGAGGGTGTGGACGATGAAAAGGTACGCCGAGCGTGCCGAGCCGTGGGCCTGGACCACTTCATCCGTTCGCAGCCGCATGGGTATGACACGGTGCTAAACGACCAGATCAACCTTTCGCAGGGCCAAAAGCAGCAGATGACCATCGCGCGCGCCATGATCGCCGACAAGCCCATGCTCATCTTGGACGAGGCGACCTCGAACGTGGACACGCGCACGGAGCTTAAGATTCAGCAGGCTATGGACGAGCTCATGAGCGGTCGCACCAGCTTTGTGATCGCGCACCGCCTCTCGACCATCAAGAACGCCGACCTCATCTTGGTGATGAAGGAAGGCGATATCATCGAGAGCGGCACGCATGATGAGCTGCTCGCGGCGGGTGGCTTCTACGCCGACCTGTATAACTCGCAGTTCGCGGAGTAGTTGAGCTTACTGAGCTTGCGGACGGGGACATCGTCCAAAAGAACAACGGCGACCCTGGAGTTTTCCGGGGTCGCCGTTTGCATATGGATGCGCGGCTGCGATGACCGCAAGGGTGCTTAGGCGCTCCAAACCTCTCGAGCGATCTCGCGCACCAGGGCGATCTTTGCCCACTGCTCGCCTTCGGTGAGCTTGTTGCCTATCTCGCAGCTAGCAAAGCCGCACTGCGGGGAGAGGCAGAGATCGTCGAGCGGCACGTAGCGCGCGGCTTCGTGGATGCGCTTGATGACGGCCTGCTTGTTCTCAAGTTCGGGGCGCTTGGTGGTCACCAGGCCCAGGACAACCTTCTTTCCCGGTGCCACGTGGGCGAGAGGTTCAAAGCCGCCGGAGCGTTCATCGTCAAACTCAAGGTAGAAGGCATCGACGTTCTCGCGGGCAAACAGGATGGGCGCGACCAGATCATATGGACCGCTCGAAGCATGGGTTGAGTGGTAGTTGCCGCGGCATACGTGGGTGGTGATGGCCATATCTGCCGGGCGGTCGACCAGCGCCAGGTTGTTTACGCGCAGGTACTTCTCCGCCTCCGCTTCGGGCGTGGAGCCCGCGGCGCGAATGGCTGCCTGGAAGCCCTCGTCCACCAGCGCGCCCCAGGTGCAGTCATCAAGCTGCAGGTTGCGGCAGCCGGCGGCGTAGAGATCGCGGATAACGGTGCGGTACGCGGCGCCGATGTCCTCAAGCAGCTCATCCTCATTGGGATAGATGCTGCGTGTGCGCTCGGTGGCGGCGGCGTCGCGATAAAGCTCCAACACCAGCTGAGCGGGCGCGGGGATGGTTTGCTTGGCGACGTGGCCGGGTTCCTCAAGCGCCTGCACAAAGGCGAAGTGGTCGATAAAGGGATGGTTCTCTCCAGAGATCTTGCCGGTGAGGACGGCGGAGCCATGCGTGGTCTCCTCGCCCACAAAGAAATAGCCATGGTCTAGCTCCACGTGCTCGATGCCGGCGAATCCCCACATAAAGTCGAGGTGCCAGTAGGAGCGGCGAAACTCGCCGTCGGTGATAAGGGGCAGGCCGGCATCCTTCTGCTTCTGGACAAGTTCGGCGATGCACTCGTCCTCAACCTGCTTGAGTTCGGTATCGTCCAGCTCGCCGGCGGCATGTGCGGCGCGCGCGGCTTTAAGGCGATCGGGACGAAGAAAGCTGCCGACGATATCGAAGCGGGTGGGTGCGATGGCAGTCATGGTTGGTTCCTTTCATTGGGTGCGCTATCTGATGAAAGGAGTATGCGCGGACGCACCTCGATTGGGAAATACTGAAATCAATGACAATACGATAGGAAAAACCTATAGCACGGATGAGCTTGGGATATGCTTGCGAATCGCGGCGATAAACGCTTCTCCGTAGCGCGAGAGGTGCGTGTTGCGCCGCGTGACAATGCCCACCTCCATGTGCTCTTCAACTTCAAGGGGAATCGCGATGATGTCTTCGCCGTTGAGCTCGTGCGAGATCACGCCCGAGCACACGGTGTAGCCATCGAGGCCTATGAGCAGGTTGAACAGGGTGGCACGGTCGCGCACGCGGATGTTCTTGTCGCGGCCCAGCGTGGAGAGCGGTTCCTCTGAGAAGTAGAACGAGTTGAAGTCGCCTTGCTCGTAGGAGAGGTAGGGGTAGCCGGCGAGATCTTCGAGCGTGACCGAGGGACGCGTCGCCAGCGGGTGCGTCGAGGAGAGGAAGACGTGCGATGCGGTCGAGAAAAGCGGCTCGAACTCAAGCTCCTCAGCGCGCAACATGCGGGTTATGACCTCGCGGTTTGCGTCCGAGAGGTAGAGCACACCCAGCTCGCTTTTCATATGGGCGACGTCCTCGATGATCTCGTGCGTCTGTTCCTCGCGCAAGGTGAACTCGTAGCGGCTGGCGTTAAAGGTGCGGATCACGTCCACAAAAGCGTTGACGGCAAACGAGTAGTGCTGGCAGGAGACAGCGAAGCGGGGCACGGGCTGGGTGTCGCGCTTGAAGCGCTCTTCAAGCAGGTCCGCCTGCTCGAGCACTTGCCGGGCGTAGCCGAGGAAGGTCTGCCCCTCGGTGGTGGTCACCATGCCCTTGCTCGTCCGCTCAAACACCGTGATGCCCATTTCGCGCTCCAGGTCGCGCACGGCGGCGGTCACGCTTGGCTGCGATACAAAGAGCCTGCGTGCGGCCTCCGTGACGCTGCCGCATGCGGCGACCTCGACGATATATCTGAGTTGTTGGAGTTTCATCTGGTTTCCGTTCTTTCATGGGGAAGGTTTGCCGGAGAGGGGGTGTCCCATAGTCGCCGGTACGCGGTCGATCGCGCTGCGCCAACTTTCTCGATAACGCCCTCTTGCTGTAGCTTTGAGAGAATGCGCTCGAGCGTGCGTTGACTCATGCCGGGGTTGGCGTCCAGGATTTCCCGTTTTGTCGCGGTGCCGAGTTGCTTGTCGAAAAACGCACGGACCGCATCTTCGTTGCTCGCGGGGGCGCCCACCAGAGAGAACCTGTCGGCGAGCTCCCGGTAGCACGCGCCGATGATACCTAGCATGTACGTGATAAAGGGAGTGTAGTCGTTATCGCCCTCCCGCCAGCCATGGGAGCTTGCGGCGAGGGCCTCGTAATAGGTCTCCTTCGTTCGCTCGATCTCCCTTTCGATTGAGACGTACTTTCCCACGTCGTATCCAGAGCGGTACATGAGCAGCAGCGTGACCAACCTGCTCATGCGTCCATTGCCGTCGTTGAACGGATGGATGCTCACGAAGTCGAACGCGAACACAAGGGAGACAAGCAGGGGGTCGTACACCATGGCCTCGACCTGCTTGCGATATTCGTTGCAGATGGCCTCGATGGCACCGGGCGTTGCGGCTGCGGACGTGGGGATGAAACGTGCGACGAGCTCGCCTTGGGCGGTTCGCTCGGCGATGACGTTATCGGAGTCCTTCCATCTGCCTGCATGGGAATCTCCGGAGAAACGGTATAGGTCGCGGTGGAGCTGGAGGATGACGCCGGGCGTGATGGGGATGTTATCGTGGCTCTCGTGGACGATGTCCAAGACGTACCGGTACCCGGCGATCTCACGCTCGTCGCGGTTTTTCGGCTCCACGTTCTCGAGCATAAGCTCGCGCAGGCGCCTGTCGGAGGTCGAGATGTTTTCGATCTTGTTCGAAGCGCTCGTGCTCTGGATCTTGGCCACCTCCACCAAGGCGGCGAAGCGGTTGGGATGGGCGGCGGAGAGCAGGGACGTCCTGCCCTTGAGCTCCCGGATGTTCCCGAGAGCGGATACGACCTCCGGAGTCATCAGGCTGGCAAGCGCTCTGTTGAAATCGAATTGAGTCACGATATCCTCGCCATCTTCGTAATATTATCGACAAGTATACTAGATGTGACGAAGATAAGTTTGAGCGGTCACACGGGTCGACGACCCCTCATCGGTGTACCCCGCTACCGAGAACTTTGTTTAACTTTGTTCAACTTGTTAAAGCTCGCCATACCAGGCGGCCGCCTCCTGCCGGAGGCGTCTTGTGGACTTGGTGCCGTTCGAAACTCCTTCATATGGCATGGTTGGTATCGCATTTCCTTATGTGCGCGAATACCGGCTCGAGTGCGTAAGGGAACGGGCGCTGCCTCAAGCGTGCCCTCATACTTCTCTCCAATGAAGTGAAGAAAAAGCTTAAACTTCTCTCCATTGAAGAGAAGTTGGTATACTGATGGCGGAGGAAGGGGAGTATCCAATGTCGCCGACTACGTTTGACTATGCCGATCTTGTGCAAGAGGCTCGTGCTTTTGAGTTTCCGAGCCCCCGTCCGCGCCGCGAGGTTGTCGAGGCGCTGCCCGAGCCCGCGCCGTTCAATCTCATCCATGCCATTACGGGTATCCGTCGGTGTGGCAAGACGTTCTACGCGTTCCAGCTCATCCAGCAGTTGTTGTCCCGCGGCGTGCCGCGCGATCGGGTGTTCTACTTCAACTTCGCAGATGACAGACTTCGACCGACGCCTCCTGCGTTGCTCAATGATGTCGTTGAGGAATACTGGCGTCAGGTCCCTTCTGCCAGAAGCGAAGGATGCTACCTATTCCTCGATGAGGTCCAAGAGGCGGACGATTGGGAAGGATTCTGTCAGAGAATCGCGGAGCGAGAGCGCGTGACGCTTGTGGTGACGGGTTCGTCGTCCAAGCTGTCCGCTGACGAGATCGCGAGCCGGTTTCGCGGCAGGCTTCTCGAGCATCCTATGCGCCCCCTGTCCTTTGTAGAATTCTGCCTATTTAATGGCATCGATCTTCCAGATGCGGACGACCTTGCGCTTGCAGGTTCCGTTGCTCCGACGATGAGAAGTTCGTTGGAAGCCGCTTTTGATCGGTATTTGATTGAGGGCGGTTTTCCTGGGGCGCAGGGCTGCGGCGGCGCCGAGCGTATGGCGTTGCTGCAGACGTACGTTCGCGATGTCGTGGTGCGCGACGTGGTCGACAGGTACCCGCGTGCCGGCGTGGCGCTGGCGAACCAAGTCGCGCTGTATGGGCTGCGCAACACCGGTTGCGAGTTGTCGGTCAACAGCCTTGTGGCGAGCCTGAAAAAGGTGGGGTATCCAACAACGTGGGAGACCGTCTCGGAGGTGTCGCGACTGCTCGAGCAGGCACATCTCTACGATGGCGTAAGCGAGTATTCCACGTCGTTCTCCCCGTCGAGCACGGCGACCCGCAAGGTGTATGCCGTCGACACCGGCATGGCGCACGCCGTCTCCCGCGCGAGCCAGCAAGATGCTGACAAGCGGCTGGAGACCGCCGTGCACAACGAGCTCGCTCGCCGAGCGGCATCGGCCCGGATTGACACGGTTTGCTCGCTCACCGTTCCCGGCGCAAAGCGGGAGAAGGTCGACTTCGTGGTGGGTGACGCTCTTTCGCTCGAGCCATATGGCCTTATACAGGTGACGGTGGATATGACGGCGGATCGCACGCGAGCACGCGAAATCGGTTCTTTGGCGTCCGCCATGCGGTATGCCGGGGTGGACAAGGGTCTGGTGGTAACGCTTCGCGAGCGCTCGACGATCGAGGTTCCCGAGGGAATGATCGAGGTCGTGCCCGCGTGGCATTGGGCGCTTATGGGCGGCTGGGAATAGAGGGCCGCGGACCTTACTGTAGGGGCAGACTTTTCTGTACTGCGCCACGGGTATACAGGCGCTGCTTTCGCAGCCGCTTTGCATCGGCCCGGCGTTGGGACTCCTGGTGTTTGCCGGCATTCAATGCCCGCATGGAATCCTGTTTAACTTGTTAAACTTCTCCGAATGCAGAAGGTGATGCACGGTGGCACGCATCAACCCGTTTAAGCCAACGGCAGGGATGAACCCGCCCGAACTCATTGGGCGAGACGTAATTCTTGACGACTTTATCGAAGCACTTGAAAACGGCCCAGGCGCTCCCGACAGGCTACTGCGCGTCTCCGGGGTTCGTGGCGTGGGCAAGACCGTGCTTCTCAACGCATTGGGCGATGTCGCACGCGAATACGGGTTCCACGTGGTTGATGTCGCTGCGAACGCAGGTTTTTGCGATCGCATTCTCGGCGCCCTTGCGCGGAATCGCGAAGTGTCTTCTCTGTCGATATCGCCTTCGATTCCGGGCGTGAGCCTGGACTCCGTTGGAATATCCAAGTCGGCGACGCAGCTGGGACAGGCCATGTACGAGGCTTCGTGCAACGGAGGCCTCCTTATCACGCTCGATGATATTCAAGACGCGCCGCTCGATGAGATGCGCGAATTGGGTAACGAGATCCAGCTGCTGGTGCGCCAGGGTGCGAACGTTGCCTTCGCCTTCGCGGGGTTTCCTGCCTCGGTCGACGGCGTTGTGATGGGTGAGACGTTGACGTTTTTGCAGCGCGCCAAACATGTCGAGCTCAAGCGCCTTATGGACTTCGAGGTTGGCGATTCGTTTGAGGAGACGATGGTGCGCGCGGGCAAGTCCGTCGCGCCCGGGGTGGCCGACGCTCTTACCGCGGCGGCAACCGGTTACCCTTTCATGGTGCAGCTTGTCGGTTACTACACGTGGCAGTCTGCTTCGCGCCGCGGTTCTGATGCGGTTGAGCTGCGCGATGCGCAAAAGGGCATCGCGACGGCACGAAAGAGCTTCGACAACATGGTGATTGAACCGGCGCTCAGGCGCGTTTCGGGCAAGCAGTTCGAGTACCTTGCGGCCATGGCGCGATGTGGGTTTGGCCTCGTGGCGTCTGGCGATATCGCGCGCGAGATGGGGGGTCGACTCCACGTCCGTGAGCACCTATCGTCGCCGCCTCGTAGATGCGGCGCTCATCGAGGCGCCGTCATACGGCATGGTCAGCTTTGCAATCCCCTACATGCGCGAGTATCTGCTCGAGCATGTGAGGGAGTAGGGATGCCATCAGAAGCAGTCTTCAAGAAAGCTCTCTTTATGGGTAGCAGGGTCCTCGTCCAAATTGCCTGCCAATGAAACTGCAAGCTGATTCCGCGGTAGGCTGCTTGAGCATCCCATGCGCCCCCTGCTTCTTTAGCAGCGCTGAGGTCGACCGCGGTTCCCTATGAGGGTGCAAAGACGATGCGGCTTGTCGACTTGGGGGACGGGGAGATGATTTTTCGTCTAATAGGAGCCGTGCGTGCGGATCTCAGCGGCAGCTCGGTTCGGAAGAGTGGTAGATAATGAGGCAGATTGTCTGTGCGCGTTGCGGATGAAGAGTGCCAGTCAAGTGCGGCGTCATGCCGAGGCGGTGTACCTGTGGAGAAGAGTTCGAATGGGCGCCGTTGGACGGAACCGGCAGATTAGCCTCTGTCTTACTAGCCTTTGCTCTTCTCATGTCTCCGATTCTTGTCCTCATATGGCTTGCGCGGCAGCTTCTTCAAGATTTTATCGTCCTGTACGCTGTTGCGTTGATTGTCGTTTTCTATTGGTTTCGCGTATGCGAGACGCTGCTCGTTCGTTTTGGCTTGGTGCGTATGGCGGGCATTGAGGTCGAATAATCGATGCCCCATCTTAGATTGAGCCGAAAGGGTCGACATACGCAATGCGGGCTCGATAGCGCTGTTGCCCAAAGATGATGAGGGCGCCTATTGCTGCGATGAGGGCGGTCTTCTTACGCATAGGTGTCTCCTGCGGACGTAAGGCCAAGCGATGGTATCTTTTGATCATTATATTGCCGCGCTTGAACAGCGGGTAACAAGCGGCGGGTTTATCTACTGAGCGGAGGTTACCGTGGCGTTTGACTACAAGAAGGAATACAAGGAGTTTTATCTTCCGCCAAAGAAGCCGAGCATTGTCGAGGTTCCTAAGATGACGTTTCTTGCGGTGAGAGGGCATGGTGACCCCAACGAAGAGGGCGGGGCGTACAAGGATGCGCTCGAGATGCTCTACGGAGTTGCCTACACCATCAAGATGTCCAAGAAGGGCGATCATCGCATTGAGGGTTACTTTGACTTTGTAGTGCCTCCGCTAGAAGGATTTTGGTGGCAAGACGGCGTGTTTGGCGTGGACTACGCGCGCAAGGAGGACTTCAACTGGATCTCTGCCATTCGCGTGCCGGATTTTGTGACGCGCGGTGAGTTTGAGTGGGCCGTTGAAGAGGCGACTGCCAAGAAAAAGCGCGACTTTTCTCAGGTGGAGCTGCTTACCATTGAGGAGGGACTGTGCGTTCAGTGCTTGCACGTAGGTCCCTATGATGATGAGTCGGCGACCGTTGAGGCGATGCGCGCGTTCGCCGAGGAGAGCGGTTATGCTGAGGATTTTTCTGACGAGCGCCTGCACCATGAGATCTACCTCAACGACGCCCGTCGCACTGCGCCCGAGAAACTCAAGACGGTGATCAGGCATCCGGTTTGTAGGGCTTAAGCGTCAGAATGGCGACGGGATTGCTTTGTGCACTTCTAGAGGCCCCAAGGCGAGTTTCACCCCTATACTGGTACCCATCGAAGATAAAAACACAGCGCCCGTCGGGTAGTCGGGCCGCGGGTGCTTGCCTGCCAGTAACCTGCCTCCTTGGTTGTCCCTTCTTCGCGTAGCCCTTCATAGAAGGAGGTCGCGGCTATGCGGAAGAGGGAAGTCTCATCAACCCTGACGGTCTACCATGATGGTCAGTTTTGGGTGGGCGTGGTCGAGCATGTCGAGAGTGGCATGCTGAGCGTTGCGCGCGTGGTATTTGGCGCGGAGCCATCGAATGAAGAAGTCTATGCATGGGTGCTTGAGCGTTGGACGAGCTTGCATCTAAGTACGGCGACGGAACCGGTTGAATCTCATCAAAACCGGCTGCCTGGCAATCCCAAGCGCCGTGCGCGTGAAGCAGCGAAGGCCTTGCATATGCGAGATGCCTCAACCACATCGCAACGTGCGCTCGCTCGCGAGCGGGAACGCTCGAAGGATGAGGCCCGATCAGAGCGTATGGCGCGCGGCAGGGAAGAGACGTTCGCGCGATGGGAAAAACGCCGCGAGAAAAGGCGTCGCAAGCATCGCGGGAAATGAACAGTTGCGTCTCTGCCCGCAGGGCGTGGCTGGTCTATCTGGATGAATGGAAGGCGGGGCCGCCAGCCGGACTCTCGAGTAAGCTCGCATAATCCGCTCTGTTTATGCGAGGATTGAAAAAGCGCATTGCCCCATGCTTGTTTTCGGAAGGATGGTGACCCTATGGGCTGGATAGAAGGGTTGAATGCCTCTGTGGACTACATAGAGGAGCATCTTGACGGTGACATCGATATCGCGCGTGCGGCGTCTTTTGCGTCTTGCACCGAAGGGCAGTTCCGGCGGATGTTCTCCTATCTTGCGGGGATGGGCCTGGCAGAGTACGTGCGCAAGCGTCGCTTGTCGTGCGCCGCGCTCGATTTGTCTAGGGGCGAGCGCGTGCTCGATGTGGCGGTGCGGTATGGCTACTCTTCGCCAACGGCGTTCAATCGAGCATTCCAAGAGGCCTTTGGCGTATCTCCCAGTGAGGCAAGGCGTCCCGGCGCCCCTCTTCTCGTTTTCCCGCGGTGCACGTTCGCCCTTACCGTTACGGGTGCGGAGCCCTTGTCGTGGAGGGTTGTGTCTCAGCCGGGAATGCGCCTCGTGGGAATAGCGGCATTCTGCGGTGGCGCTCAGGGCAATCCGCTAGTTCAAATGTCCTCTTCAGGCAGAGAGGGCTTGAGCAATCTCTGGGAGAGCGCTTCGCAAGATGGGGTTATCGAGCAGCTGATCGCGCTGACGGATGGGTAGGGGCCTCAAGGAATCCTCGGCGTCAACGTGTGCAAGGACGATGGCCAAAGCAATCAGATAGCCGTTGCATCGTCTCGCGAGGCGCCGGCGTGGGCGGATGAGATCCATGTTCCGGCTGGGCTTTGGGCCGTATTCGACTGCACGGGTCCTTGCAGCACGGCGACGGCAGAGCACTATCGCAGGGTCTACTCCGAGTGGCTGCCTTCGTCAGGCTACGGGCTGTCGGGTGACGTAAGTATCGAGGTGTATCCGCAAGGCGATTTCTCGTCCACGTCATATCGCAGCGAGATATGGATGCCCATCTCGAAGCGGCCCGGCGCATAGCCATCCTTCCTTCTGTTCGTTGCGGGTTTACCGCGCGGTTCGTCCATGAGGACGAGGAGAAGGAGGAGTACAACAATGAAAGAAACCCGTACCGGTGGAGCTTGTCAACCTGTTGGCGGGTTGATGACGGCCGGACTCATGCTCGCGTTGTTTATCGCTGCGCTTGATTCCACCGTGGTGGCAACGGCGCTGCCGACGATTTCGGCCGCCTTGGGTGGAGCGGCGCATTATGCCTGGCCTATGACTGCATATCTTGCTTCAAGCACTGTGTCCACGCTCCTATGCGGCGGCCTTGCGTTTCATTTTGGCTTGAAGCGAACGTATGCGTTTGGCCTGGCTCTCTTTGCTGCGGCGTCTGCGCTGTGCGCCGTGGCTCCCACCATTGAGGCGCTTGCCGCGTTTCGCTTGCTCCAGGGTATTGGCGGCGGCTTGTTAGAGGCCGGCGTCTTCATAGCCGCTGCCATGATGCTTCCGCCGCGCGATAGGGGTCCCTATCTTGGGGCGGCGTCCGCCATGTACGGCGTGGCGAGCGTTATCGGTCCCGTGATTGGAGGGGCCGTCGCCCAGGGTTTGTCTTGGCATGTCATTTTTGTTGTGAATATTCCGATCGCGATTGTCGCGTTTGCACTATCGTCGAGGAGTCTGCCGGGCAGGGGCGATGGGCACCGCTCGGCGCAATTCGATGCGGCGGGAAGCGCGCTGGCATCGTTGAGCGTATTAAGCCTCGTTGCCGTGTTCAGTTTGGCGGGCGGCGCGTTCCCCTTGGTATCTCCCCGGGCAGCCGCTCTTATAGCGCTATTTGTTATCCTCACGTTTGCCCTGTACAGGGTTGAGGCTGCTGCGAGTGTTCCCGTGATTCCCATGGGGCTGTTCTGCCGCCCTCGGGTTGTCGCAGGATTCATCTCGGGCTTCTGCGTGCAGTTTGCTCTCATGGCGGGCGTGACGTATCTGCCGCGGCTTTTGCAGGAATCGATGGGTATCGCCGCCGCCTCATCGGGTGCGGCGCTCATTCCCATGACGCTTGCCCTCATGCTTGGAAGTAACGTGTCGGGCGCCCTGTTCAGGAAGAATGGCAGGCTTCGTGCGCTTGCGGTGAGATCTTCGTTCGTAATCTTAGCTGCGGCTGCAGCGTTCATTGTTGGGGCGCAAAGCCTGACCGCACCCCTGGTTACATTGCTCGCGGCGGCGCTTGGCCTGGGCGTCGGCGTGGGAATGCCGGTTTCCAATCTATCGGCGCAGACGGGGGCAGATGCCCGCGACGCTGGCAGGGCAACATCCACGGCGATGTTCTTTAGGGGATTTGGCGGAACCGTATCCACTGCTGTGTGCGGAATGCTTGCCCCCGCTGCATCCCCTGCCGGCACCACTTGGGTATTTTGCGCTGTGCTTGTGTCTGCGGTGGTGGGCCTTGCGGTGTCGATTCCTATTGCAAGGAGAATCTCGTCCTAACTGATTTCAAGGTGATGCTTGCGTTGGCGCCTGCCTTACTTATCCGTTGCATTCCACCTGCGCAGATTGGGCAAGACCGCCCCCAAAAGCGATGCGCATTCGTCCACTGACCAGCCCATGTGCTCCGCCATGCGCGGCGCGCAGTCCTCGATCATCTCTTCCATGGTGGTCTCGTAGGTGTACGCGCCCTGGTCGTAGCACCAGCGGCAGAAGTCTTCGGTCTCGGTGCCGTCTGCTTCGTGCCCATGCTGATCGGGTCCGGTGAACATCATGCCGCAGCTTTGACAGTAGTGCTCCGGCATGTCGAGCAGTCGCATCACGGGCACCTCGAGCTCGCGAGCGATGAGCTTGATCATGTCGATGCTCGGCTCCGTCGCTCCAGTTTCCCAGCGACTTACCGCTTGACGTGTGATGTAGAGCCGCGAGGCGAGTTTCTCTTGGGTGAGACCGCGTTCGCGGCGCAGTTGGGCAAGGGCGTCTTTGAGCAAGATCATGGCGATTCTCCTTTAGGTGGGCATTGGGTTTAAGGCCCGTTTCTTTCTCGCGATTATCTCGTGCCGCATGTGGCCCGTCGAGCAACGCTTTGTTGCGCTATCCCTTTTTACGGGTCGCGATCGCCCCGGCGATGGCTGCGATGAGGACGAAGGGCGCGATGCGGACGAAGATCCACTCGAAGCCGTGGAGCATGGTGCCCGCGATCGCGTATTCGGGGTTGGTGAAATTCCAGTCGAGATATGATTCCCCAATCATTCCAAGCGCCAGGAGGATAAGGGCTACGGCGACGGCGAGCGATATGCACAGCGTGTTCAAGGCTCGGCGCTTTAATTCCTGAGCCCGCGCAAACTGCGCGTTGAGCACTTCGAGTTTTTCGGAGAGGGCTTGCAGGCTGTCCGGCTCAGAAGCGATGACCGTCTTGCCTAAAAGGGTGCTTACAGGCGTATCGAGCACCTCGCCCAGGGAAAGGAGCATCTCCGCGTCGGGCACCGAGAGACCGCGTTCCCATTTGGATACGGTCTGCCTCACCACGTTCAGCTTGATTGCGAGCTCCTCTTGGGACAAGCCCTTCTGTTTCCTGAGTTCGCGGATGTTCTCGTTTAACATGGGGAGCCCTTTCTCTCGCTGGGACTTACGATACCGCAATATTGCTCATGGCACGTCCGTTGCCGCAAGCAACGGTTTGTAACAGCGGGCCGTAGCGGTGCGATTGCGTGAGGGCGTGTGCTGATGAGGGTGTAGCTTGCGAAAGCGGGAAAGGGTAGGCGTTTTCGATTTGGGGTCCGTTTTGTCATCATTGCGAGTGAGCAAAGATGAGCCCTTCGGTTTCTTCGGCGCTTGCCTCATAATGACGGTATAGCTGAAAAACGGCACCAGGCTCGCGTAGCCCGGCGCCGCCTAGAAACCCGCGGATGGCGTGCAGGGGCGCCGAAAAAGCGGGTATACTAGTAGCGACTTGGAGGCGTACGCCCTCCTGGAGTAGAAGCAGTGGGGTGAAACCCGCACGAACAGCCGCTCCGGCACAGGGCGGCTGTTCCCTTATATGGCGAGTTTCACCCCTATATCGCTAGCGAGCGATAAGGAAGAGCAGCACGATCGATAGAACGAGCGCTGATGCCGCAATAAGCAGCGCGGTGATTTTCGCCATGGGAACCCTCCTAACCCCCTGCAAGGACTCGGAGGGCACCGCCCATGTCGCTGCCTCTATTATAGCGCAATGCGCGAACGTGTGTTCTATAGTTTTATTAAAAGAGGATAGTTTTCTCAGCGACTAACGGCATGGCTTTCGCATCGTGCTCCCACTGCGAGGATTTTCCGTAATAAGGGGAGCAAATTCCCGCTCATCGTCCGCTCAAGCAATCTACCTGCGGAATGCAACCGCTGGGTGCCTGTAAGTTGCGTAAAATGAAGCCTCAAGTTGGTGGTTCTCGACGCGTGGCTACCGTAGTGTGTAAGTCGCCGGCAGGAATACGCCAAACGCTTGGGACGCCGCGCCCGCTCCAAAGCGGGCCGCAAGTCGCGTCCCGGGCAAACGAGAGGACCCACCATGAGTTTTCGCGACAATCTCCAGCATCTGCGCGCCACGCGCAACATGACGCAAGAGCAGCTTGCCATGCTTCTTGGCGTGTCACGCCAGTCCGTCACCAAGTGGGAGGCGGAGAAGTCCTATCCAGAGATGGACAAGCTCATCAAGATCTGCCAGATATTCGAGTGCTCGCTCGATGATCTCGTCCAAGGCGATCTCACCGACCGCGCCCCGGTGCCGGATGCCAAGGCGGTGCCAGCCGGTCCCGCGACCGACGTTTGCGGCTACGACGAGCACATGCGTCGCTTTGCGAGGCGCGTTCCCACGGGTGTCGCCGCCTTTGTGCTGGGCGTGGTGGGACTTGTGCTGTTTGAGGAAGGGACGGCCCTGCGGGGCCTGTTCAATAGCGGCATGGCGGCTAGCTGGGGAGAGCTTTTGGGCCTCGGTGCCCTGTTCGCCGGCGTGCTCGTGGGCGTCGGCATTCTGGTTTCCGCCGGCATGGAGCACTCCGCCTTTGTGAAGGCGCACCCCTTTATCGAGGATTTCTATACGGACGAGGACCGGCTCCAGGCGCGCCAGGTGCTGGTGCGCGGTCTGGTCGCCGGTCTTATGTTCATCATGATGGGGATTCTTCTGGGCAACTTCATCGAGCGCCAATCTGGTGCGGAGGCGCCCGCGGGCGCCGCGCTGCTCGCGCTGGTAGCTGTTGGCGTGTGGTTGATTGTCTACGCGGGGATGATGCACGGCCGCGTGGATGTCAACGAGTACAACCGTGACGCGGTGGAGGAGCTTGAGGTCGAGGACATCGCCCGCATCGACGTACCCGAGGCGGTGCGGGCCGAGCTGCGCTCCGCTAAGCGCACGCATAAGAAGATCGAGGTTGCCTGCGGTGTCATCATGCTCGTCTCAACTGTTGTCGCCCTCATTTGGCTGTTCATGGGTCCTTCGATCGCCGGGACCACCTGGGACGCCATTGGCAGCGGTCACGCGGCGGCGGACTCACCCGCCAGCTACTTCTGGCTCCCCTGGGTGGTCGGCGGTATTCTGTGCGGAATTGTGTCGATTGCGCTCAAGGGCATCGATAGCGAGTAAACAGGATCGAGAAGCGTTCCGTTTTCGGCCCTCAGTTTTAGGGCGCTCGGCTTGTGGTAGTCCCCAAACCGAGTGCCCTGATATGCTGCCCCGAAGATTGCCTATGGCTGCATGGAAATTGCCCGTGGTCGCTCCGAGATTGTCTATGGATATCTTCCGCTTGGGGATCGAGAAGGGCAGATTGCCATAGGCAGTCTCGGGATGGACACCGGCAATCTTAAGGAACCATAGGCAATCTTGGGATGCGCATAGGCAATCTTACGTTGCCATGGGTAATCTCAGGGCAACAATAGGCAATCGACGGATGCCTTGTTGGACAGCTGACGACTTAGCCCAGGAATCCCCAGGCGATGTATCCAAGCACGCCGCCGATGATCGCCGCGGCGAAGAACATCAGCAGGTCGTACGCCAGGCGATGTCGTGCGGCCCAACCGCGGCGGGGGAGCGCGCGTGGATCACGCTCGATGTCCGCCGCGCCGTTCACAAATGCAAGAATCTCCTTGTACGTCACCAAATCATTTTTGCGCTTAATGTTATCAATGATCACTGCAACTACGAGGCCGATGACCGCTGGCAGCGCTGAGATGGTGTATGCCGCATCGGATCCCCATCTGCTCTCCATCCAGGCGAACGCCGGCGACAGCATGAGTGCAAATGCCGCGGCCAACAGCGCAAGCATCAGTACGGCCAGCCACAACATCCTCGTTCCCATGCGCTTGCGGTCCCTCTCGACAGTCTCTTCCATAACGGTCACGTCTCCCTTCACGAGCGTGTCTATGGAGGTGTCGAACAAGATGCTCAGCATGAGCAAGCTCTGGACGTCCGGATACGTCTTGTCCCGCTCCCAGTTCGAGATGGTCTGGCGCGATATGTAGAGTTTTTCGGCAAGCTGCTCTTGGGAAAGGCCCATCGCCTCGCGTCTTGTCTTGATCTGGTTGCTGATGTCCATCGTCACCTCCCGGTCGTGAAGAAGCGTCCCGCGACTTCGCCGGGAATGCCATCCAATCTGTTGTACACCTTACGTAAACGGGTGCCGGCAGCGCTGCAAAATCCGTTGTACATGCCTCTGAACAGGGAAAAGAATCAAAATATAAGTTGAGCGCCGGAGTGCTTGCCCTTGATCGGGGGCTCGTTTGCACTCGCGGCGCTCTGCAGGCATATGGCTGCTGGCGATTTAACTCTTGTCGTTTTTTGGCGCGTCTTCCTTTTTTGGCAGGCGCCCCGCGCGCTTGAGGGCGTCTCGCAAAATCCACTCCACCTGGCCGTTGGCGCTGCGCATCTCATCGTCAGCCCAGCGCTGCACCGCCTCCCAGATGGCGGGGTCTATGCGAAGGGGATATTGCTTGCGTGCCATGTAAGCTGCCTCGTGAACTCGTGTTGTGTCTTATGTGACCTTACCAGAGATGCCGGCGTTCCCGCTTGGGGAGCTCCGGCATCACATACGGTCTTGATTAATAGAGCGATCCAGCGTTGAGAACGGGGTGCGCCTCGGATTCGCCGCAGAGAACCACCATGAGGTTGCTGGCCATCTGGGCCTTGCGCTCCTCGTCCAGCTCGATGGTGCCGCCGGCCGCCATCTCCTTGACGGCCATATCGACCATGGAGACCGCGCCTTCTACGATCTTCTTGCGCGCGGCGATGACGGCTTCCGCCTGCTGGCGGCGCAGCATCGCCTGGGCGATCTCGGGCGAGTAGGCAAGGTGGGTGAGGCGCGCGTCGTCCACGGTTACGCCGGCGGGGGCCAGGCGCTGGGACAGCTCGTGCTTCAGGGCGGTGGAGACCTCTTCCACGTTGGCGCGCAGGGTGATGGCGTCCATGGAGTCGGAATTTTCCTCAGCGTGGTCGTAGGCGTAGATGCTCGCCACGTGGCGCAGCGCGGTTTCCGCCTGCATAGCGACATAGCTCTGGTAATCGTCCACGTCAAAGAGCGCCTTGGCGGTATCGGCCACATGCCACACCACCACGTTGGCGATCTCGATGGGGTTGCCCATCTTGTCGTTGACCTTGAGGCGTTCGCCGTTCAGGGTGCGCACGCGGGTGGAGATGGTGGTGGGGTTGCCCTTGGCGGCTTTCTGAGCTGCAGCCTTGGCTGCCTTTGAGTCGCTCATCTCGAGCTCCAGCATCTCGCCGATGCCCGCGCTGCCGCCCATGCTCCTGCTGTAGAAGGGGTTCGCCCAGAAGAAACCCTCGTCGCGCACGGTGCCCACGTATTTGCCAAAGAGGATGCATACGCGCGCCTGGCCGGGTTGCAGAGAGAAAAAGCCGCTCAACGGGATAAACCACAGCAAGAAGGCAAAGATGCTGACCCCTAGCCCCCAACCGTAGACGGCGGGCGTGTCGATGCCCTCCGGCGTGCCGGCCATGCCCGCGACGCTCCAGATGAACAGGCCAACAATTACTACAAGCAGCACGGCGACTATGGCGAGCATGCCGTATCCGCTTTTGGCCTTGATTTTCTTTTCCACGCTCATCGAAGTTCCTCCTCGACTCATTCGCCCGCGTTTGCGTGACGGCCCGGGCGCCGTCCTGTTGTTCCGTGGGGGAGGACGACCCCCAATACGAAGCTTTCCGTGCGCTTCGTTGGTCTCATTGTGATATCACATTGAAACCAAGTCAAGAGAGCAATTCCTCAAGAAATCGTAAAGTGTTCTGTAGTGAACACATTATGGGGATGAAGAACGGATCTGCTTGCCGCTATCTAAATGTTATACATGCCAAGGCGATAACGTCATGGCATAAAAGCGGGGCTTCGGCGTTGCAGCGCCTAGGCCCCTAATCCTAACAACCTGAGCGCTGCCGATCGAGAGAGCGGACGCCAGATGTTTCTTAGATAATAGCACCTTGTTGCATCTTGAATGTGTACGTTGTGGGTATTGCAACGCGACCCCTGTCCGCGCCCGTGAGCGGCAACTGGGGCTCAGCGTTGCTAGGGTGACCGATTTCGGCTTTCTTGACCGCGCGCTATCGTCCCTGCTATGCTCGTCCAAGCGCCCGCTCGTAGTGAAACCGAGCCCCATGCGAGGGCGTTCCTTCTCATAGATTGGCAACCATGCGCTTCTAAGACATTTCAACATCGTCGGATGCACCGGTAAAAAGTCCGCTTCGCCGCGCCCCGCGCGCGAAGGCGCTCGCCATGTTGGCGGGACGCGGCTTGAAATGTCACAAGGAGATATGCATGCAGCTGTCGCTTCAATCCATTACTTATACCTATCCTTCGTCCGCGGAGCCTATCCTTCGCGACGTCAGCGTTGTCTTTCCCCAGGGCTGGACGGGCCTTTTGGGGGATAACGGATGCGGAAAAACGACGCTAGCCAAAATCGCGTGCGGACAGCTGAAGCCGCAAGCTGGATTGGTGACCGGCCCTTCTGTTTCTTTGCTGTGCTCCCAGGAGACGGCTCTTGCGCCTGAAAACCTCTATGATTTTGCTGCGGCATACGATCGAGAAGCGCGTGGCCTGCGCTGCGAACTCGCCCTAGAGGACGATATGCCCTGGCGTTACGACGAGCTTTCATGCGGGGAACAGAAAAAGATCCAGATCGCCTGCGCGCTGTGGGCGAAGCCTGACGTGCTGGTCTTGGACGAGCCTACCAACCATATCGACGCTGCCGCGCGATCTTGCCTTATGACGGTGCTGCGCCACTTTGACGGCATAGGCATCGTGGTGAGTCATGACCGCGAGTTATTGGATGGCCTGGTAGACCGGTGCGCGTCATTCGAGGCGGGTGCCGTGCGGGTGCGGCCAGGCGGCTTTACGCGGGCGAGCGGCCAGCGCGATCTTGAGAGAACGGCATCGATGCGCGAAAGGCGCCGCGCCAAGGAGCAGCTTGATCGACTTGTGGTCGAGAAGGACAAGCGCGCCCATGAAGCCGCTCGGGCGGACGCGCGCATGTCAAAGCGGCATATCGATCCAAAAGACAGGAGCGCCAAGGCGAAAATCGACCTCGCGCGCTTCAGCGGGCAAGACGGAAAACGGGGTCGGCTCTCCTCTCAGTTGGAGGGGCGCCTTGATGCCGCGCGCGAACGGCTGGCGCACGCCCGGGTCGAAAAGCGCTACGACGGCGACTTGTGGCTCGACGTGGCCCCGGCGCCGCGACGCGTGCTGATACGTTCCGGCGCGCGCGATATTCCGTGCGGGCCCGGTGTGCTGCACCTCCCTGACCTCTATGTGGGCAATACGGACCACATCGCCATCACGGGCCCCAACGGGGCGGGAAAGTCGACGCTTCTAGAACATCTTCGTCCACATGTTCCGGATGACATCGCTTGGCTGGATATTCCGCAGGAATTGGACGAGGGGCTCGCGCACGGCGTGGTCGAGCGCGTGAGGGCCTTATCTTCCGGAGAGCGCGGCCGGGTGCTCAGCGTGGTGGCCCAGCTCAATTCTGATCCGGCTCGCATACTGGAGGGATGCGCAACCAGTCCGGGGGAGATGCGAAAGCTGCTGTTGGCGCTGGGGGTTTTGTCGTCGCCCGCCCTCATAGTGATGGACGAGCCGACCAACCATTTGGACCTTCATTCGGTCGAGGCGCTAGAGCGGGCTCTTGCAGGATACCCGGGAGCGCTGCTGCTGGTATCGCATGACGAGCGGTTTTTAAATGCGTGCACATCGGTCAGGTGGAACATATTGGATGGTAGGGTTCAAAAGTATGAATAGGATAGACACTTTATTGTATGAAAGCGTGAGATAAAACCTATGTAGATGATGGAGTTAGCCACATCTAAATTGCTCCAAAATTGTAGGAGTTGGGGGCGTACGCCCATGCCCGCCTATGTTATTCTTACGAACATGGGTGATTTCTCGGTGAATGGTCTTAATTGACGCCCGAGCGCGCATCTTATGCCCTGAACGGTGCCTTATGCATGGTTAAACGGCTTATTGCCTGATGGGTTTAATTAAGTATGCGTTGGGCTGTTGGTTTCCCCATACATCGAGGTCCAATATATTCGCGCGCGAGCCCCCAACGCGCGCAACGTTGACTCTAGGAGAGTGGTCACAAAAATGCAGGAGGCATGGGAAGGCTTCGAAGGCGGCAATTGGCTGAACGAGGTTGACGTCCGCGACTTTATCCAGAAGAACTACACCCCCTACGAGGGCGACGAGTCGTTCCTCGTCGGTCCCACCGAGCGCACCACCAAGCTGTGGGACGACGTCATGGCTCTGCTCCTCAAGGAGCGCGAGCAGGGCGGCGTGCTCGACATGGACACCAAGACCGTTACCGGCATCGTGAGCCACCCCGCTGGCTACATCGACGCCGCTCACCCCGAGCGCGAGACCATCGTTGGTCTTCAGACCGATAAGCCGCTCAAGCGCGCCCTGCACGTCAACGGCGGTATCCGCATCTCCATGCAGGCTGCTGCCCAGCACGGCTATGAGATCGACCCCGAGGTTGTCGAGAACTACACCTTCAACCGCAAGACCCACAACGCCGGCGTCTTTGACGTGTACACCCCCGAGATGCGCGCTTGCCGTTCCGCTCACATCATCACCGGTCTGCCCGATGGCTATGGCCGCGGCCGCATCATCGGCGACTACCGTCGCGTCGCCCTGTACGGTATCGATTACCTGATCAAGGACAAGGAGGCCCAGAAGGCTTCCACCCCCAAGGTCATGACCGAGGAGAACATCCGCGACCGCGAGGAGCTGCAGGAGCAGATTCGCGCCCTGGGCGAGCTCAAGATGATGGCCGACTTCTACGGCTTCGACATCTCCAAGCCGGCCAAGAACACCCAGGAGGCCATCCAGTGGATGTACTTCGCCTACCTGGCTGCCGTCAAGGAGCAGAACGGCGCCGCCATGTCCATCGGCCGTACCTCCACCTTCATCGACATCTACGCTGAGCGCGACCTCAAGAACGGTACCTTTACCGAGGAGCAGATCCAGGAGTTCGTCGACCACTTCATCATGAAGCTGCGTATGGTCAAGTTCGCCCGTACCCCCGAGTACCAGAACCTGTTCTCCGGCGATCCCCAGTGGGTAACCGAGTCCATCGGCGGCATGGGCGTCGACGGCCGCACCCTGGTCACCAAGATGAGCTTCCGCTACCTCCACACCCTGGAGAACATGGGCACCAGCCCCGAGCCCAACCTGACCGTCCTGTGGTCCACCAAGCTGCCCCACGCGTTCAAGGAGTTCTGCGCCAAGGCCTCCATCGCCTCCTCGTCCATCCAGTACGAGAACGACGACGTCATGCGCGTTTACCACGGTGACGACTACGCGATCGCCTGCTGCGTGTCCTCCATGCGCGTTGGCAAGGAGATGCAGTTCTTCGGCGCTCGCGCCAACCTGGCCAAGTGCCTGCTCTACGCGCTCAACGGCGGCGTGGACGAGGTCTCCAAGAAGCAGGTCGGCCCCAAGTTCCGCGCCGTTGAGGGCGATACCCTGGACTTCGACGACGTTATGGAGAAGTACAAGGACATGATGCAGTGGCTGGCCGGCGTGTACGTTAACTCGCTGAACATCATCCACTACATGCATGACAAGTACTGCTACGAGCGCATCCAGATGGCCCTGCACGACAAGCACGTTCACCGCTGGTTCGCTACCGGTATCGCAGGCCTCTCCGTTGTCGCCGACTCCCTGTCCGCCATCAAGTACGCGAAGGTCCACCCCGTTCGCGACGAGCAGGGCATCATCGTCGACTTCGAGATCGAGGGCGACTTCCCCAAGTACGGCAACGACGACGACCGCGTCGACGTCCTTGCCCACGATATCGTGCACCAGTTCATGGAGTACATCCGTATGAACGACACGTATCGCAACTCCGTCCCCACCACCTCGGTTCTGACCATCACCTCTAACGTGGTCTACGGCAAGAAGACCGGTGCCACCCCCGACGGCCGCAAGGCCGGCGTGCCCTTCGCCCCCGGTGCCAACCCCATGCACCAGCGCGATACCCACGGCGCCATCGCTTCGCTGTCCTCCGTCTCCAAGCTTCCGTTCCGCGACGCTCAGGACGGCATCTCCAACACCTTCTCCATCATCCCCGGCGCGCTGGGCAAGGAGGACCAGGTGTTCTTTGGCGATCTGGACCTCTCTGGTGACATCGAGATCGAGAACGTTGTTCCCTGCTGCGACTGCACCGACTCCTCCGCTCCCGAGGGCGCGTGCGACTGCGAGTAAATCGTTTTGATCGGCGGGCGAGAGGCTGTTGGCTTTTTGCCCGCTTGCTTTGCAATCTGTGCTGCGACTCGCACATTTTCGCAGCGTATGGACGTTGCGTACGATTGCAAAAATGTCATTGTCTTGGTGGCAATGACTCCATATCGAGATATAATCTCGATAGCGACTTTGGTACCGGGCCCGCATCGCGGGCATAGAAGGAGGCTCACATGAAGGTTTCTGACGTCCCCCAGACTCAGGCAGACAACCTGGTTGGCATGATCGACGCTTACGCTGAGAAGGGTGGCCACCACCTGAACGTCAACGTGTTCAATCGCGACACCCTGCTTGACGCCCAGGCTCACCCTGAGAAGTATCCGCAGCTGACCATTCGCGTTTCCGGTTACGCTGTCAACTTCCACAACCTCACCAAGGAGCAGCAGGACGAGGTTATCTCTCGTACCTTCCACGAGGGCATGTAATAGCTGCTCTAGCTACTTTATATAGTTGGGTTGCTTGCAAAGCCGCCGGGTGGACGTTTGTCCGCTCGGCGGCTTTTTCACTGCGGGAGCTTTAGGGCTGGCGTTAATGGGCGCTGGGAATGCGAGCAGAGTGGTGCGTTTGCTATCCGTTGCGCACCCGCCGCGCGCTTATGACGGATAATTGCACGAATTTTGAAATTCCCTTTGTATGCCCTAGGTAGGCATGGCGTCTACCAGCTGTTCTTAAGGTCAGGCGGGGGCGCCTACTATGCCTTCTCGGCAAACGATGCGATTATCCGTCATAAGTGCGCGCCGTTACTGCGGTCAGCACCTCAAAAGCGATAAAACTAGAAGAGGACGAACGCGATAAAGAGCAGCAGTGCAAGCAGGCAGATGTTGATCACGCAGAACCAGAGTAGGTAGCGACCAGTTTGAGCGTGGGGCATACGGGCGTAGATGCGCAGCGAGATAAGACTCGCGAGCGACGCGATGGGCGTGCCGAGTCCTCCAATGTTGGTGCCAAGCAGCAGCACCTGCACATTGTCGGTAAAGCCAGAAAGCATAATAGCGGCGGGAACGTTACTTATAATTTGGCTGGCAAGGGCGGAGACCAGCACTTCGCGCCCCTCCATAATGCCGCCGATGAAGGATGAGACCGAGCCGATTTGCTTGAGGTTACCAACAAAGACGAAGAAGCAAATGAACGTGACGAGCAAGCTCGCGTCTAGGCTCATAAAGACACGCCGATCAAGGACGAGGCATGCGGCGGCGACGGCGGCGCAACAGAGCTGCCATGAGATGGCGTGGCCAACGCATGCGATGCAAAGTGCAAAGAGTATAAGGTAGAGCGCGAGAAGCCGTGGGTGTACAGGAGATGCTTCTCCGTGATTCACGTCTTCAAGATGTTCGGTTGGAACCATCAGGGTGAGAGCGATGCAGCATAGGTAGCTGAGCGCCCCCACCGGAAGAACCGTCGCAAAGAATGCGGCTATGTCCATACTGAACGCGGAGACTAAAAAGATGTTTTGGGGATTGCCGATGGGGGTGCACATGGATCCTAGGTTTGCCGCGACGGTGATGGCGACAACGGTGGCGATGGTCGCGCGCGGGGTCGCTTGCATAAACAGGGCGAGGGCCAGCGGCACAAACGTGATGAGCGCAACGTCGTTGGTGACCAGCATGGCGGAGATAAAGACAACGTTGATAAGTATAAAAGCGAGCGTGCGGGCTGATCCAACGCGGGTCATGAGCCAATCGCGAATGGCGTTGAGAAGCCCCGCCCTTCCCAGACCTGCGACTACCGTCATCAGGCAGAACAACAGGCCTATGGTACGCATGTCGATATAGCCAATATAGGTAGAAAGCGTGGCGGGGGTGAGGGGGAAGGCCGCCATAGATGCAACCGCCGCGACGGCGGCGATAACTAAAACGGCTTCGGATTTGATGAAGTCGCGAATGCGCGAACTAAGATCGGTCGACATGGTTGTTCCCCCGGTAGATGTGCAGCTTATCGATAATACGTCAAGGTAGAGGCTTTGTGCGAACGCGTTATTGCTTTATGCTCGCGGATAAACGCAGGGGGCACCGGCGGGAAGCGGCGGCGGGCGCGTAACAACATGGAAACCAACCAATGCCGTGGGTTTGACCATTGGCAAATGGAGGCGTACTATGCAACCCCAATTAACTACAGAATAAGTAGGTAATTACCGGGGGAGCAAAGAGCCAAGGAGGCAAACCATGTGCCAGTACACGGACAATCCAAACCACACATTCCATTTCGACACCCTGCAGCTGCACGTGGGCCAGGAGCAGCCTGATCCGGCAACGGATTCGCGTGCGGTCCCAATCTATCAAACCACCAGCTATGTGTTTAAGAACTCGCAGCATGCGGCGGATCGATTCGGCCTGGCGGACGCGGGCAATATCTACGGACGCCTCACCAACACCACGCAATCCGTTCTCGAGGAGCGCATCGCGGCGCTCGAGGGCGGCGTGGCCGCACTGGCGGTGGCGTCCGGCGCCGCGGCGATTACGCTGACTATTCAGGCCCTGGCCCAGGCCGGAGCTCACGTGGTGGCTCAGAAAACCATCTACGGCGGAACTTACAACCTGCTTGAGCACACGCTGGCGGCATTTGGCATCGAGACTACCTTTGTGGACGCTCATGATCTGGACGAGGTTTCTAAGGCGATTCGTCCCAACACCGCGCTGGTCTACCTGGAGACGCTCGGTAACCCAAATTCCGATATTCCAAATGTTGACGCTATCGCTAAGGTCGCTCATGACAATGGTCTGCCCGTAGTGGTCGATAACACGTTTGGCACGCCGTATCTATTCCGTCCTCTTGAGCACGGAGCGGATATAGTGGTGCACTCCGCCACCAAGTTCATCGGCGGTCACGGCACAAGCCTCGGCGGCATTATCGTGGACGGCGGCACTTTCGATTGGGCGGCAAGCGGCAAATATGCTCCTATTGCAGCGGCGAACCCCAGCTACCATGGCATTTCTTTTGTCGATGCGGCAGGACCCACGGCGTTTGCAACCTATGTGCGTGCAATCTTGCTGCGCGATGAGGGCCCGTGCATCTCGCCCTTCAACGCTTGGATTTTGCTGCAGGGTACCGAGACCCTTTCGCTGCGTCTTGATCGCCACATCGAGAACACCCGCCGCGTAGTAGAGTATCTTGCATCCAATCCGCATGTTGCGCGCGTGAACCATCCAAGCCTGCCCGACCACCCCGATCACGCGCTCTACGCCGAGTATTTCCCGCGCGGCGGCGCTTCTATCTTCACCTTTGAGATCAAGGGCGGTAAGGAGGCTGCGTGGAAGTTCATCGACCATCTGCAGGTGTTTAGCCTGCTGGCAAACGTGGCAGATGTAAAGAGCCTGGTGATTCATCCCGCGACTACCACGCATTCGCAGCTGACCGACGCCGAACTTGCCGACCAGGGCATCACACAGGCGACCATTCGCCTGTCCATTGGCACCGAGGCGGCGGACGATATTATTTGGGACCTTGAGCAGGCCTTTGCTTCGCTTGACGCCGCGGAGAAGTAACGGCAGCAAAACAAGCACATTGACGGGGCCGTGCGTGCTCTAGAATGGATGGGAACCATTCAAGTAAGGAGCACGCATGGCTCAGAAGATATTCGATGCGGATGCAGATGCCGCATCTTCTCAGTACGCCCTTGGACGCATTCATTCGATCGAGAGCATGGGCACGGTGGACGGCCCCGGTATTCGCTTTGTGGTCTTTACCCAAGGATGCCCCATGCGCTGCGCGTACTGCCACAACCCCGATACTTGGGCAGTGAACGCGGGTAGCATGGTTTCGGTCGAGAAACTTGTTCAAGAATTTGAAAGCAATCGGCAGTTCTACAAGTCCGGCGGCATCACCGTTACGGGTGGCGAGCCCTTGTTACAGCCGGATTTCCTGGCCGATCTGTTCCGCACCATGCACGAGAATCCCCGCGGCCGTGTTCACACGTGCCTTGATAGCTGCGGCTATGCCTATTCGCCCGAGCATCCGGAGCGCTTTGACGCGGTGTTGCGCGAGACCGATATGGTGTTGTTGGATATTAAGCATGCCGACCCCGAGGGTCATCGCGAGCTGACGGGTTGTGACCCTGCGCGCATCATAGCGTTTGGGGATGAGATCGCCCGTCGCGGCATCAAGACCGTGATTCGCCATGTGATCGTGCCGGGCATCACCGATACGGTTGAAGAATGCGAGGCTCTGGGGCGCCTTATCGCTCCCTGGCGCAACGTGGTGGGCCTTGAGCTGCTGCCGTACCACACCATGGGTATTGTGAAATACGAGAAACTCGGCATTCCCTACAAGCTCGAAGGCGTCCCGCAGATGGACAAGGCCCGTATTCCCGAGCTGCGGGCTGCAGTGCTGCATGGCATGCGTGCCGGCCGCGCTGCGGAGAAGAATGCTTACGGAGCGTAGTCAATTAAAGGAAATCTAACAGTCTAGAAGTGTGGTGGTCCCGCATGCCCTCCTACGTGCGGTAGGTCGCGTCGGCCATGATCAGATGGCGGACCGCCCTTGCAGCCTTGGGCCACCTGTTCTGCGCCTGGCGCACGCGGAACAGGTAGACGAACCAGTCCAGGTAGGACTGGAGGTTCGCCGGGTCCACGCCCGTGAAGCGCCGGAGGTGGCGCTTTAGCCACGAGCTCAGGTTGTTCACCATCTCCATGGCCTCGAGGTATGCCGGGTTGCCCACGTCGGCCTTATAGGCCTCCGAGGCGCACCCCTTGTCGGCGATGGCTCCGTTGTGGGCGCGCTCCTTGTCGTGCACGACCGTTGCCGACCTCCTCCAGGTGGCTCCCCAGGGCTGCCCTTATCCTCTTGGTCGACGGCTTGCCGTGCCCGCAGACGAACGTCACCGGGGTCTTGGATGCGTCGATGGCGATGGCTATGCGCAGCTTCTCCTTTGACGGGCCGCGCTTGCGTGCCTGGCCGCACCCCCTTCGAGAGCTCGGTGTCGTTGACGTAGACCTCGTCTATCCACACGCGGCCCCCGAGCACGATGCGGTCCTGGCAGCCCGCCACCGCGACGAAGACGCGGTGGCGCCACTCGAAGGCGGTCTGGTGGGCGACGCCGCAGAGCTCGGCGGCGGCCTCGACGGGCACATTCCACGTCATGGGCTCGACGAAGCGGATCCAGGTCGCGAAGTCTTTCTTGCAGTTCTCGAAGATGGTGCCCGATAGGGCGCCGAAGCGCGCGCGGCAGTCGGGGCACCTGAACCTGCGGTGCCCGGCGGGCGTCCTGCCGTCCCTGGCGGCGCGGCCGGACGCCCGCAGCGGGGGCAGGCCGGGCGCGGCCGGAACGCCTCTGCGGCCTCGTCGAAGGTCCCGTATCCGATGCTGTCGCGGCAGGCCCGTGCCTCGGCGGCCTGCCGCGACAGCGCGAAGTCGGCGTCTGTTATGGCGTCGACCCCCGCGGCGCGGGGGTCGCGGTTGATGTTCATTCGGTTGTCCCGTCCACCCAGGCGCCCACCCGACCGGGACGTCGCCAAACTTAGGGACGGATGGACGCCTGGGTAAATCTAAGTTTGGCAGGGACAATCATATACCAGGGTCGGCCCCTTTCGCGGGGTCTGCTATCACCACATTTCTAGACTGTTAGAAAAGGAAAAAGAAAGACGGCCAATGCCGAAACGAAATATAAACGGGCATTGGCCGTCTCTGTATTACGACACGTGAAAGTGCTAGTAGTCGACAATAGAGAGCTTTGAGCAGGCAGCGGAGACGATTTCTTCGCTGGAAAGATGATTGATGCTTCCCGGAATGGTAGACTTGAGCGCACTTGATGCGAGCGCATAATTAATGATAGTCGATGATTCCCATTCGCTTCTAATGCCATGGATAATTCCGGCGGCAAAAGAATCTCCACATCCAGAGTGCTCGTCGTTCATGACCTCGCGGGGGACGGAAAGAATGGCTTCTCCATCGCGCATAAGGAGTCCGCGCCATTTGCCAATGCCACTCGATGCTAGTGATCGGATCTCGATCGCAACGGCCTCGCATCCAAATAGCTGGGATACCTCAAAAGCTATATCTTGATAGTAATCAAGATAATTGTAGGTGGTTGTGCGGTCTGGATTGATTCCATGTCGAGGGAAGATGCTCCAAATGTCCTCATCCGATGCTATACAGACATCAACATAAGGGAGTAGACGTTTCCAGGTATCGTTAGCTACTGCCCGGTTCCACATTCGAGAACGATAGTTAAGATCGCAGTATACCTTTACTCCACGACCTTTGCATGCAATCAAAGCATCTTCAACGGCACCGCGCAGCTCTTCATTGATGGCTGGCAAAACGCCGGAGAAATAGAATGAGTCGATTCCGTTGAGTAAACTGTCCCAGTCAAAATCCGTACGTTTCATCGTTGTGATAGGTGTGTGTTCACGGTCATATATAACTGCAGAGCGTCTCTCTCCTGATCCTCGCTCAAAGTAGATGACGCCCATACGGCCTGGACGCCGGGAGACTCGCGTGACATCGACTCCTGCCCCAAGTAAGTTCATAAGCCCGCGAGTGCCGATACGATTGTCGGAAACACAACTTGCATAGGCAACGCTTTCGCCTTGATGAGCAAGGTCGATTGCAACCATCGCCTCTGCTCCCTCGTAGTATATTTGGAGGTTAGCAGTCTGTTCGATTCGTTCATGACCTGTTGGAGAGAGCCGCAGCAAGAGCTCTCCAAAGCACAGTATCTTATTTGTGTATGTAAAGGGCCCCATGATTCCTCCCAGAATCAAATGTATATCTAAGCATAGTATATAAAGTTAAGAAATTGTTCCATAGGCGACGGTTATTGCCGTCATCGCAATGATGCTGAAAAAAATACTGATTGTGTTTGCCAAGCCAGCAAGGCCATGATCGCTGTGTTCCCAAAGGGTGAATACCGGCCCCATCGAGCCCATCGGCGCCCATAGAAGGACGGCGATGATGTAGCGAATTCCCGAGCTAAATGGCAAAAGCTTAAAAGCGGCAACGCTCATTACGAGGCTGAAGACGATTCGCCCAGACATTAAGTTAATCAATTTGTGAAGCCGATCCTCATTAATGGAGAAGCTGACCATAAGTCCGAGCATAAACATGGAGAGAAAACCATTGGCATTTGCCATGGGTTCAGTAAATGCAACGATTGCTTGGGGCACGCGCAGTCCAACAATCGCCATCGAGATGAGCACAAGGTAGGAGTCGAACGGAATTGAGGATAGAAGTCGTCTGATGATAGTTTGAATGGGGTGATTGATATGATTGCCGCTTGTGAGGACTCGAGTGACTGCGTACGTACCTCCGGTCATCATGAGGGCATTGCCGGCGTCGAACATACATGCTGCAACTACGGTTGAAGCGGGGAAGAATGCTTGCACGAAGGGCAGGCCGAAAGAGCCAATGTTGAACCCGCTTATGTTCATCAAATATAGGATGCGATCATCGTGTGAAGAGTGTCTTGTGACCACGTATGTGATGAGGTACGGGCAAAGGGCGCAAATGAGTCCAAGAGGCACCAATAAGAGCATATCCGGGGTGAAGTTTGCTGATCCGAACGCATGGACAATCGCAGCGGGAAGTGTGAAGTTGAATACAATTTTAGAAATGGCCTCTCCAGTTCTGCGACCGAGTTTTCCTGTTCTGCCTGCAAGCATGCCAGCAATTATGATGGATAAAAAAGAGCTTACTTTGATAAGGACAAGATTCATCGGATTCAGTCTCCGAAATCGTTAATATCGAGGCTTGCGAACGCGAGTGACCTTCTTGGGTTTGAGTTTCTTGACAAAAGCAACGCCGTCTTTGGAGGAGACGCTGTTTCCCACCTTTTTGAATTGGATGCGAATGGGTGCAAAGCCTGCGTCAAGGTTTGCTTTGGCAAGTTGCTGCTGGCGTTTGGAAAGGTGTTCGTACCAAGAGTCGTAGTCAGCGGGAATTGCACACAAGTAGTCATCGCTTTTTAGTCGAAGAAGAAACACTTCAGCAATGTTATCCCAAGAAGTAAACCCGGAAGATAATGAAGTGGTGTTGTCGGTGATGCCATTTTTATCTATTCGGATGGCGTTTCGCCTGTGAATAATCTTATGAATATTCAGGTAAATGAGGGCAATCGAGAACGGAATGCCGCAATAGCCCATACCTATGCGCATGAACATGGGGTTTTCAGCATAGGGAAGGGGAGCAAAGGCAGCTAGAAGAGCCGCAACAAGTAAGCAGAGCCCCATAAAAATAAGAATGATATGCAACACGATAGGATTTCGTATTTCGAGTACATCGTTAGATCGATGGACAGTAGTTTCGTTCATGGCCTCTCCCTTATCGCTAGAGCTGCTCGTAGGTGTGCATAGACAGGATAGCAAGCTATGTAGCAAATATATGAAGAAACTGTGAAGGAATGTAGAAAATGTGAGTAATTAGCTAAAACAGAACAAAAATACGAACATGACGTGAAGATAACATGAAAGCAAGCCATATTACGACTGAGATAGCTGTTTTAAAATGTGATGACACTATGATGTGAGCCATTGAAAGGACGACCAAGCTAAAGCGCGGTTGTTCAGGGACTCGCTTTAGTGAAGTCGGAGAGGAGGAAATATGACAAAGAAGTTCATCGTGGGTGTAACCGCTTGTCAGATTGGCATCGCCCACACCTTCATGGCGGCTGAGTCGCTCACTCAGGCCATCGAGGCCCTTGGGTGCGAAGCCAAGATTGAAACCCAGGGCGCGACCGGCATGGAGAACGAGATCACTGCCGAGGACCTTGCTCGTTGTGACGCTGCGATCATCGCGGCCGATGTCAAGATCAAGAATCCGGAGCGTTTTGATCCGATTCCCACGCTTTCGTGCAAGACGAAAGAGGTCATGACTGTTGCGACCGCCAAGGGCGTGGTCGAAGAAGTATTGGAGGCTATTTCCTAATGGCAGAGATTCAGCGCAAGGGAGCCAAGAAGAAGTCTCAGGCCCAGGTTGCCTGGGATGCCGTTCTCACTGGTATCTCCTATATGATTCCCTTTATCGTCGGTGGCGGCGTCCTATGGGGCATCGCCAAGGCGATGGGCGGCTACAACATTGCCGCCGACATGGCCGAGCTTGACTACACCCAGTACTCGCTCGCGATGGTCATCTACTCCATCGGCTCAGCCATCTTCAACGTGTGCGTGCCGATCATCGGCGCCTACATCGGCTGGGCCCTCGCCGATAAGCCCGGCCTCGCCCCCGGTTTCGCCGTCGGCGTGATCTCCAACACTATCAAGGCGGGCTTCCTTGGTGCCGTTGTTGGCGGCCTCATCGCCGGCTACGTCACCATCTGGATGAAGGACCTGGCCAAGAAGGTCCCGGCAGATGTGAGCTCCGTCTTCCCGATTCTCCTGATCCCGGTCTTCTCGACCCTCGTGACCTCGCTGCTCATGTGGTACGTCGTCGGCGTGCCGATCGGCTGGTTCATGACCTTGATTACCAATGCTCTCATGAATCTCCAGGGCGTGGGCGGATTCGTCTTCGGCGCTGCGATCGGCGTCGGCATGTCCACTGACCAAGGCGGCCCCATCTCCAAGGCCGTCGCCCTCGTCGCCAACGGCCTGAACGCCGACGGCATTCTCGGGCCCGCGGCCTGCAAGATGTGCGGCGGCATGCAGAATCCGCTCGGCGTCTGCATCGCCCAGATTATCGACCGCTTCACCGGTAAAAAGAAGTTCACCGAGAAGGAACGCTCGACCACTGTCTCCGGCCTCGTGCTCGCTTGCTGCTACATCCAGGAGTACGTCATCCCGTTCCTCGTTCAGGATACTTGGCGCTGCCTCGTCCCCTGCATGATCGGAGGTGCCATCTCCGGCGGCCTCTGTGGCTACTTCGCACTCGAGTCCGCGGCTGTCCACGGCGGCATCTTCGTCATCCCGATGATGAGCAACCCACTGCAGTTCGTGCTCTTCTGGTTCGCCGGCGCTGTCGTTACCGGTGTGCTGTACTTCCTTCTCCGCAAGCCTGTCGACCAGGATGCTGAGATGGGCGGCAACGGTGTTCTCGACCAGCTCCTCGGCTAGTTAGAAGCCTTGTTCGGAGGGCGCCTCTCATAAGGGGCCCCTCCGATGTTCTAACCGGTTGCCGAATGCCGCCGTCAAGGGCCCCTTTTGGAGGCGGCATTCGGCAAGCGATGCAAACGAATTGGAGAGCGAGAGGGCCCTCTATAGGAGGGATGGTCCCTTGCGCGTCGAAGACCTTGCATTAGGTGTAAGCCGGCCTTAAGGAGAGAAGCATGTACACCTCAATGAAGCAAATGCTCGACCATGCAAACGAGAACAAGTACGCGATTATGGCGATTAACTGCACCAACATGGAGCAGGCGCGCGCCATATGCTACGCGGCGGCTGAGGAGTCCTCCCCGGTCATCATCAACGTGTCCCCACGCCAGATGCTCGCCCACGCCACGCCCGAGATCATGGTCCCCATGATTCGCGCCATCGCCGAGCCGCTGGATGTTCCCATTGCGTTCAACCTCGATCACGGCGACACCTACGCCAACGTCTGCCGTTGCCTGCGCGCCGGCTTCTCCTCCGTCATGATCGACGCGTCGTCCTACGAGTTCGAGGAGAACGTTCGTCGCACCCGCATGGTCACCTCCATCGCCCACGCATACAACGCGAGCGTCGAGGCCGAGCTCGGCCACGTCGGTCAGGCCGCCGCGGGCGATGGCCGCTCGTCTGATATGTACACCAACGTCGAACAGGCCGTCGAGTTCGCCGAGCGCACCAACTGCGACTGCCTCGCCGTCGCAATCGGCACCGCGCACGGCGCCTATCCGGATGATTTCGTCCCCGCCCTCGACTTCGATCGCCTGGCGGAGCTCAAGGCTGCCACCAAGATGCCCCTGGTGCTTCATGGCGGCTCCGGTGCCGGCGAGGAGAACATTCGCCGTGCCGTCGAGCTCGGTATCAACAAGATCAACGTCTGCACCGATCTGTTCAAGCATCAGCGCAAGAGCATGCATGAGAAGCTCAACGAGCAGCCCAGCATTGACTACATGGACATCCAGATGTGGGGCGAGGACGCTGCTAAGGACTACATTAAGTCCTATATGCGCATGATCGGCTCTTCGGGCCGCTACACCTTCGACCATACGGGCGAGCAGTACGACTAACCAAAGCAGCGACTTAACAGGGGGGGCAGCAGGAATATGACGCGTTTTCTCTTCGCATCCGACTCGTTCAAGGGCACGCTCTCGAGCGAGCGAATCGCGCAGATCCTCGGTCAGGAGGCGGGCAAGGTATTCGCCGACGCGTCATGCTCCTCGCTGCCCATCGCCGATGGCGGTGAGGGCACCGTCGACGCCATCTTGGCCGCATGCGGTGGCGAGCGCGTTCATGTCACGGTCGATGGCCCGATGGGCGAGCCCGTCGACGCCGCCTATGGGATACTACCCGATGGCCGTTGCGTGATCGAGCTCGCCGCGGCAAGCGGCATCACACTGGTTGACCGAGGGGCGCTCGACCCCCTGCGAGCCTCGACGGCCGGCTTCGGACAGCTGATCCGCCATGCCCTCGAGCACGGCGCCCACGACATCTTCCTTGCCCTGGGCGGGAGCGCGACGAACGACGGCGGCATGGGAGCGATGCGCGCCCTCGGAGTGCGCTTCCTCGACGCGGATGGCCGCGACCTGCAGGGCCGTGGCGAGGATCTCTCCGACCTCTTCACCATTGATGTCAGCGGCCTCATCCCCGAAGCTTATATGGCCCGCTTCACCGTGATGTGCGACGTGACCAACCCGCTCATTGGCAGGCTCGGTGCCACGGCGGTCTTCGGCCCCCAGAAAGGCGGCACTGTCGAGACCCTTGCCCAGCTCGAGCGCGGTATGGTCGGCTACGCGCGAATCATCGCGCGCCAGCTCGGCGTGGACGTCGCCTCGATTCCCGGCGCAGGCGCCGCCGGCGGCATGGGCGCGGCCGCCGCCGCGTTCCTTTCAGCGCGACTGGTCTCGGGCATCGACTGCCTGATGGACCTGGCGCATTTTGACGAGCTGCTTGCCGAGTGCGACTACTGCATCTCGGGCGAGGGACGCGCCGACGCGCAGTCACTCGATGGCAAGGTCCTCTCGGGGGTCGCTCGTCGCTGCGCCGCCGCGGGCAAGCCCCTTATCATCATTGCGGGATCCTTGGGCGAGGGTGCCGAGGGGCTCCTCGACCGAGGAGCGTCCAAGCTCGTTGCCTGCGTCGGTCCCGAGACCCCCATCGAGGAGGCGCTGGCGTACGCGGAGGAGAACTACCGTCGCGCCGCGGCGTCCGTCTTCGCTGAGATCGCGGAGGTGTGCTCGCGATGATTTTGGGTAGCTCCTGTTGGAGCATCGCACAGCAGCGCGGGATGGGTCCGCGCGAGATCGGCGGCATGACCTTCCATACCTTCAACGATATGCCGAGCACGGTGTACGACGTCCTGGCACGAACTGCGAGGGTGACCCCGGATGCCCTTGCCATCGTGGACGACGACGAGACTCGATACACGTTCGCAGAGCTCCTTGCACACGCGGACGGCGTCGCCGCCCATCTTGCTGCCTCCTATGGAGTCGGCCCGGGTGATCGCGTCGGTTTGTTGCTCGACTCAAGCATCGAGTTTTGCGCCTCATACTTTGCCTGCAGCAAGATTGGTGCGGTCGTTGTGCCGTTCTCGACCAAGTACCGCGAGAAGGAGATCGCCCCGCTCTTGGAGCACGCGCGCGTCTCCGTCCTATTCATCGACGGCCGTTACATGGCTCGCGTCGGGCAGGCCGTTCGGCTTGCCGGCCACGTCGAGGTGTGCGACCGGGCCTGCGATCCCGGCGGCTTCGGCATCGTCGGGGCCCTCGAGAGCCTTCCCGAGCCCGCGCGCTCGGGCGGTTTGGCGGACGACGCCGTCATGATGTACACCTCCGGCACGACCTCCCGCGCGAAGGCCGTCCTGCTCACCAATGCGAACATCGTGCACGCGGCGATGGTCTACCAGCGCCTCATGGGAACGACCGAGCATGATAGCACCGTCATCCCGGTGCCTATCTACCACGTGACCGGCCTCGTCGCCCTGCTCACCCAGTTCGTGCTCGCGGGCGCCCCCATCTACCTGCATCGTCGCTTCGATGCCCGCAGGCTTCTCGAGACGGTGCGCGAGCGGGGCATCACCTATCTCCATGCGTCGCCGACGGCGTTCGAGAAGGTCTTGGCGCTTCGCGACGAGTTTCCCGAGCTGCCTTCGCTGCGCGTGCTTCTCTCGGGCTCAAGCTACGAGCCCGTGTCCAAGATGCGCGCCTTTCACGCATGGCTGCCTGCTTGCGCCTTCCAAGTCGTCTATGGATTGACCGAGACGGCGTCGCCCGCGCTGCTCTTCCCGTTCGACTCGCCCACGAGCATTTACGCCGGCGCTACGGGCAAGCCCGTCCCTGGCGTCGAGGTGCGTATCGTGGACGATGCCGGCGCGGAGATCGAGGTGGGTTCCGTGGGCGAGATCATGCTTCGCGGCGCTTGCGTCACCCGCGGCTACTTCGATTGCGATTCGGCATTCATCGGCAAAGATGGTTGGCTGCCGACGGGTGATATGGGCTATGCGGACGCACTCGGCATGGTTTGGGTCGTCGACCGCAAGAAGGACATGATCAACCGCGGCGGCGAGAAGGTCTGGTGCAGCTGCCTGGAGGAGACCCTGGGGTCCCTCGATGGGGTCCGCGAGGCCTGCGTGGCCGGCATCCCGGACGAGCTCTACGGGGAGGTTCCTGTGGCGGTCATCGTGCCAGAGCCCGGTGCCGAGCTGACCGAGGGGGGAGTTATCGCCTCCATGCGCGAGCGCGTTGCGGGCTTTGAGGTCCCCGAGCACGTGGTCTTCGTCGACCGCATACCCCAGACAAGAGGAGAGAAGCCCGATCGCGCGTCGGTTCGCGCGGCAGTGCTCGAGAAGAAGGGTGAAACCCGATGATCAAGGCAAACTTCGTGACCGCAGACGAGGCGGCGGCCTCCATCGAGGACGGCTCGACCGTCGCCACGATCGGCATGACGCTGGTCTCCGCCTCGGAGTCCAACCTCAAGGCCATCGAGCGCCGATTCCTGGAGACCGGCCATCCCCGCGGGATCACGCTGCTGCACTCCTGCGGCCAATCCGATCGCGAACGCGGCATACAGCACTTCGCGCACGAGGGGCTCGTCAAGCGCATCATCGGATCCCACTGGGGCCTGCAGCCTCGTTGGATGGACATGATTGCCAGCAACCAGGTCGAGGCCTACTGCCTACCTCAGGGCCAGATCGCCCAACTCTATCGCTCTATGGCCTGCGGCCTTCCCGGCAAGATGAGCAAGGTCGGACTTGGCACCTTCATCGACCCCCGCATCGAGGGCGGCAAGATGAACGACCGCACACGCGAACTCGAGAACATCACCGAGATCATCGAGATCGATGGCGAGGAGTACATGTTCTACCGAGCCGTGCCCATCGATACCGTCTTGATCCGCGGCACCGCCTGCGACGAGATGGGCAACCTCACCACCACCGAGGAGGCCATGAAGCTCGAGGTTTTTAACGCGGTTCTCGCGGCGAAGCGCTTTGGCGGCCAGGTTATCGCCCAGGTCAAGCATGTCGTCAAGAACGGTACCATCAACCCCAAGGACGTTACGGTCCCCGGTGTCTTCATCGACAAGGTCGTCGTGTGCGACGATCCCGAGACCGATCACCGCCAGACCCACTCCTTCTACTTTGACGCCTCCTATTGCGGGCAGATGGTCGTTCCCGAGAACGCCATCGAGCCGGCTCCCTTTAACGAGCGCAAGTTCATCGCCCGCCGCGGTGTCATGGAGATGTACCCGGGTTGCGTGGTCAACCTCGGCACGGGCATCCCCAATGACATGGTCGGCCGCGTTGCCCAAGAAGAGGGCATCTCTTCCGAGGTCATGATCACCGTCGAAAGCGGCATCTACGGCGGCGTGCAGATGGGCGGCGTTGACTTTGGCATCGGCCAGAACCTCGTTGCGATGGTCAGCCATCCCGAACAGTTCGACTACTACGACGGCGCGGGCGTCGACGTGACCTACATGGGTCTCGGCGAGCTCGACGGCGAGGGCAACGTCAACTCCACCAAGATGGGTCCCCGCTGCACCGGCGCGGGCGGGTTCATTGACATCACCCAGAACGCCAAGAAGGTCGTCTTCCTCGGCACTTTCACGGCGCGCGGTGCCAAGTACCGCTTCGAAGAGGGCAAGCTCATCATCGAGCAGGAGGGCCAGATCAAAAAGATGGTCAAGAAGGTCGCCCAGCTCTCCTTCAACGGCCCGCAGTCGCGCGCGTCCGACCAGCAGGTGCTCATCGTGACCGAGCGCGCGGTCTTCGAGCTCGTCCCCGAAGGCGTCAAACTCATCGAGATCGCGCCGGGAATCGACCTCAAGACCCAGGTCCTGGACATGATGGACTTTGAGCCCATCATCGCCGAAGACCTCAAGCTCATGGATCCCTGCCTCTTCGAGACGGATGGCCCCGCGGGGCTCATCAAGTTCCTCTAGGGCGCAGCCAAGGTTTAATCATCAGTTGTTCGCAAAAGAAAGGGCAGAACAATGTCAAAGGTAGCAGTTATCGGTTCCGGTCTCATGGGCGGCGGCATCGCGCAGGCGTGTGCCGTGGCGGGTTACGAGGTCGTTAACCTCGACATTGCGCAGGAGCCGCTCGATCGCGCCCAGGCGCTCGTCGCCAAGCTCATGAACAAGAAGGTTGCCAAGGGCAAGATGACCCAGGAAGAGTGTGATGAGGTCCTCGGCCTTATGAGATACTCCACCGACTACGCCGACCTCGCTGGCGCCAGGTTCGTCATCGAGGCCGTTCCCGAGCGCCTCGACTTCAAGGAGTCAACGTTCGCCAAGATGGATGAGTTTGCCGATGAGGACGCCGTCCTGCTTACCAACACGTCTGGCATCGACATTGACGCCATCGCCGCCGCGACCAAGCGCCCCGAGTCCGTTCTCGGCATGCACTTCTTCTATCCCGCGCCCGTCATGAAGCTCGTCGAGCTGATCCGCGGAGCCGCGACCTCCGATGAGGCCTTCGCCGCCGCCAAGGAGCTCGCCGACCAGATCGGTAAGACTAGCGTCACCGCCCCCAACCAGCCTGGCTTCATCGTGAACCGCATCATCGTCCCGTATCAGAACGAGGGCGCCTTTCTCGTCTCCGAGGGCTGCACGCCCGAGGACGTCGACAACGGCATGAAGCTTGGCTGCAACCATCCCATGGGTCCCTGCGAGCTTATGGACTTCACCGGTATCGACGTCGTGTACGCCACCATGAAGGGCCTCTACGAGTCCTTCGGCGACGAGAAGTACCGCCCCTGCCCGCTGCTCAAGGAGATGATCGACGCCGGGCACCTGGGCCGCAAGACCGGCCGTGGCTTCTACACCTACGAGTAACCCCGGCACCCGCACCCATGCCAACGGCTCGGGCGCATCGCGCGCTCAATGGTGTGCGACCTTTCGAGTAGCCTCTTGCGACGCCGTCCGAGCCTTTGGCGCCACGTGCCACAATCTTCGTCCGATTTGACTACAAGGAGAGACCAACATGGAGAAGAACCCTAACGACATCGTCATCGTCTCCGGCGCCCGCACCGCGGTCGCCAAGTTCGGCGGAAGCCTTAAGGGCGTGTCCGCCATCGAAATGGGCGCCCTCGTGGTCGCCGAGGCTGTGAAGCGCGCCGGCATCGATCCCGCCGTCGTCGATGAGTGCATCATCGGCCAGGTTGGTTCCTGGGGCGAGAACGGTTTCCTCGCCCGCTCTATCAGTCTCAAGGCCGGCCTCCCCAATGAGACCTGTGCCTACTCCGTGAACCGTCAGTGCGGCTCCGGCCTCCAGTCCATCGTCGATGGCATCATGGAGATCCAGACCGGCGCCGCCGAGGTCGTCGTCGCGGGCGGCTCGGAGAACCTCTCCCAGCTCCCGTACTACGTTCCCAGCGCCCGCTGGGGCGCTCGTATGGGCCATAAGCAGTTCGAGGACGGCGTGATCGACATCCTCACCTGGCCCCTCGACATGTCCCACAACGGCGTTACCGCCGAAAACGTTGCCAAGAAGTACAACGTTACCCGCGAGGAACAGGACGCCTTCGCCGCGACCAGCCAGCAGCGCGCCTGTGCCGCCGTCGATGCGGGCGTTTTCAAGGATGAGATCGTCCCCGTAGAGCTCAAGGACCGCAAGGGCAACGTCACGCTGTTCGACACCGATGAGAACCCCCGCGCCGGCGTGACCGCCGAGGGCCTCGCCCGCCTAAAGCCCTGCTTCGTGACGGACGGCACCGGCACCGTCACCGCCGCGAACTCCTCAAGCCTGAACGACGCCGCGGCCGCCGTGGTTATCATGACCCGCGCCAAGGCGGAGGAGCTCGGCTGCACCCCAATGGTCGCGATCCGCGGCTACGCCATTGCGGGTTTCGAGGCTTCTCTCATGGGTTACTCGCCGTACTACTCCAGCAAGAAGCTTGCCGACAAGCTCGGCATCGACCTTGCCGACGTCGACTTTTTCGAGATCAACGAGGCCTTCGCGAGTCAGGCCTACGCGGTCATGCGCGACCTCGGCCTCGACCATGATAAGGTGAACATCTACGGCGGCGGTATCTCCATCGGCCATCCGATCGGCGCTACCGGCACCATTCTCGCGCTCAAGTGCGCCTATGAGCTCGCCGTGCGTCATCCCGAGAAGAAGGACGCCATGGTGTCCATGTGCATCGGCGGCGGCCAGGGCATCTCCATGTATTTCACCGCGGAGTAGTCCCCGCGCTCCGGTCCCCTGCGACGCAGCGGGGGACCGTTTGACTGCAAATCGCTATCGAGAGGAAGATACGAATGGTCAACTTCGAATACCTCGTTCCCACCAAGGTCGTCTTCGGCAAGGACACCGAGCTCGAGGCTGGTCGCCTCGTCAAGGAGTTTGGCGGCACCAAGGCCCTGATCCACTGGGGCGGTGACTATGTCCGCGACACCGGCCTGCTCACCCGCGTTGAGGAGGGCCTCGCTGCGCAGGGCGTCGGCTACGTCGAGCTCGACGGCGTCGTTCCCAACCCCCGTCTCTCCCTCGTCAAGGAGGGCGTCGAGCTCTGCCGTCAGGAGGGAGTCGACTTCATCCTCGCCATCGGCGGCGGCTCAGCCATCGACTCCTCCAAGGCGATCGCCTACGGCCTCGCGAACGACTTCGAGCTTGAGGACCTCTTCCTCGGCAAGGTCGCGACCACCAAGATCGCCAAGATCGGCGCCATCTCCACGCTTGCCGGTACCGGCTCCGAGACCTCCAACTCCACGGTGATCAACATCGACACCATGGGCGACAAGATGCTCAAGCGCTCCTACAACCACGAGTGCGCTCGCCCGCTCTTCGCCATCATGAACCCTGAGCTGACCTACTCGCTGCCGGCGTTCCAGACCGCCGCGCCCGGCGCCGACATCATGATGCACACCATGGAGCGCTACTTCACCCGCGAGCTGCATACCGAGCTGACTGACGAGATCTCCGAGGGCCTGCTTCGCACCGTCAAGACCATGGTCCCCGAGGCGCTCGCCAACCCCACGAGCTACACCGCCCGCGCCAACCTGCTGCTCGCCGGCTCCAAGTCCCATGACGGCCTGACCGGCCTCGGCTGCGTCGGCGACTTCGCTTGCCATGCCATCGAGCACGAGCTGGGCGCCATGTTCGATGTTGCCCACGGCGCCGGCCTCACCGCCATCTGGTCAAGCTGGGCGAAGTACGTCATCGACGTCGACCCTGCCCGCTTCGCGCAGTTTGCCGTCAACGTCTTCGGCGTTCAGAACGACTTCCACGACTCCAAGACTACCGGCCTGCGCGGCATCGAGGCCTGGGACCAGTGGTGCCATGCCATCGGCATGCCCACCACCCTGTCCGAGCTTGGCGTCGATCCCACCGACGAGCAAATCCACGAGATGGCGCAGGGCGCCGTTGACGCCCGTGGCGGCGATCATGCCGGTGCGTTCATGGAGCTCCATGTGGAGGACATCGAGAACATCCTCAAAGCTGCCCGCTAGGCTGTGAGAACGGAAAGGTTGCAACGCATGAAGGAATTCGTACAGCCCGCACAGGTCCTGCTCGATCTCGACTGCATGACGAAGGACGAGGTGCTCGCGCTCCTCTCTGACAAGGCCCTTGAGCTGGGTATTACCAACGATCGCGATGCCGTCAAGGCCGCCTTCGATGCGCGCGAGGATGAAGGCTCCACCGGCATGATGGACGGCTTCGCCGTGCCGCATGCCAAGACGGACGCCATCAAGGACGCTGCCGTCATCGTGACGCGCTTCACCGCACCCATCGCTGACTGGGAGTCCATCGACGGCTCCGAGATCACTGTGGGCATCGCCCTGCTCGTTCCTGACGCCGAGGCTGGTAGCACCCATATCACGCTGCTCGCCAAGATCGCGCGCGCCCTCATGGACGACGCGTTTCGCGACGCCATCCGCGCCGCGACCGAGCCCGGCCAGGTCTCCGAGCTCATCAACGGTCGTCTCTCCGATTAGCATCTCATGGAGCAAGCAAAGCGTTCCGGCGTTCTTTGCACCGGCATGGTACTGCTGTTGTTCCTTGGCCTCATCTACGCGTACTCGGTCTTGCTGGCACCCCTTAAGACAGAGTACGCGTGGCCTATGTCGGGGATGACTTTCATCTTCGCGCTCTCCATCTCGGCGTTCACGGTCGGCGGCCTCCTCTCTGGCAGGTTGGTCGCGCGCGGAATGGTGCGCGGGGGTCTCTTGCTCGGGGCGGCGCTTCTGCTCGCGGGCTTTCTTGCCGTGCCGGCTGCCGCGGCAGCCGGCGGCCTCGTTTCCGTCGCGGCTTTTTACGGCGTCGTCGCGAGCTTTGGCATCGGCGTCGTCTACAACATCGTGACCCCGGTGGTCAGTGCATGGTTCCCCGATAGGCCCGGCTTCGCCCAGGGCGCGTGCCTCATGGGGTTCGGTATGGGGGGCTTCCTGTTCGGTCCGCTTGTGACGAACCTTTACGCCGTGATGCCCTGGCGCCTCGTCATTGGGTGCGTGGGGGTGATCTTCTCCGCCTTGATTGCGATGAGCTCGCTGGTCATTCGCGCGCCTCGGCTCGAGGAGCTCGGGTTGCCCGTGGCCGTCGCGGAAACGGACGGCCACGGTTCCGCCTCTTCGGGGTCGGTGCGGAGTGTGCTCTCCTCGCCCGTCTTCTACCTCGAGTTCCTGTTCCTCTTCTTTATGGGGAGCAACGGGATGGGCGTTACCGGCCTCGGGCGCGAGCTGCCCCTCGCCCTCGGCGTGGGGGACATTGCTGCTGCGTTTATTATCGGCTTCGTCAACATCGGCAGTGGACTGGGGCGTCTCGGCGGAGGCATCCTGCTCGATCGTGTCGGCTGCGAGCGCTCCATGATTGGAATCGCGCTGGTCGGCATTGCGTCCCCGCTGGTGGTCTCTGCCTCACTCGCCATGGGCAGCGTCCCCTTGCAGCTAGTTGGATGTCTGCTCTTCGGACTCTCATGGGGCTCCGCGATTGTCACGATGCCGTTCATAGCGCGTCGGGAATGGGGACAGGCGGGGCTTGCCCAGAACATGGCGATGGTCAATACCTACAGCATCTTCGGCGCTATCGCGGGCTCGTTCGGGGCCGGATTGCTCGTCGAGGCGACCGATTCGTTCTATCCGGTTCTCAGTATCATGGCGGTTTTCGCGCTCGCTGCCCTTATGGTGGCTATACGCATGGGGAGGCTGCGTGGGATGCGCCTGTTGGCGCTTCGATGAAGGGAGGCTTGCCATGGAGGTGGTCTGTAGCAGCATTCGGACGATTACCCTTGGCTCTGGTGCGGAAATTCCCCAGATAGGTTTCGGCACGTTCCAGATCTGGCCCTATGAGGCCCAGCAGGCGGTCGAGGACGCTCTCGCCCTCGGATACCGTCATGTCGACACGGCCGCGGCGTACTGCAACGAGGCTCAGGTCGGTGCCGCCCTCAAGGCCACGGGAATGACGGGCGAAGTCTTTGTGACCACCAAGCTGCGCAATGCCGATCACGGCCGGGATGAGGTCCTCCGCGCGTGCGACGAGTCGCTCGCCGTTCTGGGCGTCGACGCGATAGACCTGTATCTCATCCACTGGCCATGCCCCACCATGGACCGATATCTCGAGGCATGGCGGGCGATGGGGGGGCTACGTGATCGCGGCATGGTGCGCTCAATCGGCGTCTCCAACTTCCTGCCCGAGCACCTCGACCGCATCATTGAGGAGACGGGCATCGTCCCGGCTGTCAACCAGATTGAGTCGCATCCGCGTTTCTGGCAGCCCGGCCTCGAGGCATATTGCCGCGACCGAGGCATTGCCATCGAGGCGTATTCTCCGCTCGGCCACGGCAAGGACATCGAGTCCGAGCCCGTGTGCGCCGCCGCGGAGAGGCTCGGTGTGACGCCCGCGCAGGTCGTTTTGCGCTGGCATGTCCAGAAGGGCCATGTGGTGCTGCCCAAGTCGACCAAGCCCGAGCGCATGAGGCAGAACATGGACATCTACGGCTTCGAATTGACCGATGGCGAGGTCGCCGCGATTGACGGGCTGCATGATCCGGAGTGCGCTGTCTCCAACGACCCCCGTACCTTTTGCGCTCCGCAGACCCTCGAGGACATGCTCGCGCGCGGTACGGTGAGGCTCGAGCCCTAGGCATCACGACGGACAATCGAATCGGCTCGTTTGCAGGGCGTCGCCAGGCGGGATTGCGTCGCCAAGCGGCGCCCTTGTTTTTGCTCGAGGGCGACCCACCGCGTTCACCTGACTGGAGGCGAGCTCGAGGGCGAGGAGGGGCCGCCGACAGCTAACCGAAAGCGGAGGGGGCGCGTTAGCGCAATTGGCGAAACTACATCGGCGGAAACGGTGTAAGTACATTGGTAAAAAGGGTGAATAACACGTTAGTGTCAACACATCTCACCACAGTCGGTCCATCCCGTGCCTTTGCGCGATCTCGTTGAAGTTCGGCTTGGCGTCCACCTGTCCGCACATATTCAGCCCTCCCATCACGTTCCTCCCTATCGGATTCTTCTTTCGAGTGGTGCGATGCCGCATAATCACGTGGCGAACGACTCGTACGAGTCGAGGCACCGGAGCCTCGAGGGGCCCAGCTGTTCTGGGGTTATTGGAAAACGCGGGCGGTGTGCGCCATATTCAACTCAGCTTAGAAGCGGTGAGGCTTTTCGCTAGGGTTTTCCTCTGGTCCGCGGCCCGATGGTCCCAAAGCCCGATACATAAATAGGGGGTGCGGTAAAAAGTCGAAAATCACTAATAAAAGTTAGGCCGAATGAGCAGAAGGTTTAAATGGAGCAAGTGCGAAATCCGTTCACGCCATCTTTTGGCATGGTTCCGCCCGTCATGACCGCCGCCCAAGCCAGCGCCGTCGGCCCATCTTCTGGTTAACGCCGCAACTCAAACATGGGTTATGATTCCAGACGGAGAATAATGACCTGGGTTGCGGCGAACGGGGGCTCACGTGGTAAAACATGCGCTTCAAGATGGCTTTGATAGAAAGATAAGCTACCTGCGCATTGCCGTTACGGATAAATGCAACTTTCGCTGCGTGTACTGCATGCCCGCCGACGGCGTGCCTCCGCGCGCGCATGGCGAGTTGTTGAGTGCCGAGGAAATAGCCTGCTTTGTGCGTCTGGTCGCGGGCGAGGGCATTACGCGCGTGCGCTTAACCGGTGGCGAGCCGCTGGTAAGCCATCGCATCATTCCGTTGATTGAAGAAATCCGTGCAATTCCGCAGATAGAGGACATATCGCTTACTACCAATGGCGTGCTTCTGCCGCGTTTGGCACCGCAGCTCAAAGAGACGGGGCTTGATCGCGTTAACATCTCGCTGGATACGTTAGATCCCGTCCAGTTTTCCAAGATCACCCGCTTGGGACGTCTGGAGCAGACCCTTGCGGGCATAGATGCGGCGCTGGAGTACGGGTTTGATCCCGTGAAGGTGAACTGCGTGGTGGTTCGCAGACTCAATCAAGACGTGTTTGGCATGGCGAGGCTTTCGATCGATCGTCCCGTACACGTGCGCTTTATTGAGTACATGCCCATTGGAAGCGATGAAAATCGCGGGTTTTGCGCAGCGGATGCTGGGGAAAACCCAGATGGCGAGCTTTGTCCCGAGCAATGGGACGCCAGCGATACCGTGCCCTCTAGCGAGCTGCGCAAGATTATCGACGCCGCTGCCAGCGCTGCGGGGGTAGGTGGGCTTGAGCCGGTGGATAACGCGCTTTTGCCCGACGGGGCGGGGCCGGCTCGCTATTGGCGTTTTCCGGGCGCTGCGGGCACGGTGGGATTCATCTCTGCCATGTCGAACCATTTCTGCAGCAGCTGCAACCGCATGAGGCTTACCGCGGACGGCTCTATTCGCCCATGTTTGTTTTCCGATGCGGAGTATCACGTGCGAGAGGCTTTGCGCTCGGGCGATGACGCGCGCGTTGTCGAGATTTTCCGCGACGCCGTCGCGCATAAGCCGCAAGAGCATGAGGTGATCGAAGGCACGGAGCGTTTCATGTCGCAGATCGGCGGTTGAGAAGACGCGTCTTGCGCGGCAGTTGCGTAGCAGCGCGCTGGGTAGAATGGATGCACATCAAGACGGGCCCCGCCCGGGTTCTAGGGAGAACGCACATGACTCAGAACAATCCCCGCGATGCATATCGTGACGAGCTGACGCACGTTGACGAGTCCGGTGACGTCCGCATGGTCGATGTGGGCGATAAGGCCGTGACCCGCCGCATCGCCGTGGCGGAGGGCAGCATCCTCATGCATCCGGAGACCCAGGCCATGGTGCTCGAGGACCGCGCAAAGAAGGGCGACGTACTCGCCTGCGCGCGCGTGGCCGGAATCATGGCGTCCAAACGGACCAGCGACCTCATACCCATGTGCCATCCGCTCAACATCACTAAAAGCAAGGTGGAGATCGAGTCCATCCCCGCTATGGGCGAGGGCGCGCGCAAAGACGGTCGTGTGGGCTTTCACGTGCTGGCAACCTGCGGCGTCACGGGCGTGACCGGCATCGAGATGGAGGCGCTGACCGCGGCGAGCACGGCCTGCCTCACCATCTACGATATGTGCAAGGCGGTCGATCGCGGCATGGAGATCGTCGACGTGCGCCTGCTGCTAAAAGAGGGGGGACGCTCCGGCGTGTGGGAGCGCGAGGGCGCCAGTGCCGCGGCGGTTGAGGGCAAGGACGGCGCGGACGCTACCGCTTCTGACTCCAGTGAAGATGCCCCCGCCGCTCCCGCCCCTGCAGTTGCATTTATCGGTTACCAGAATTCTGGAAAGACCACGCTGGTAGAGAAGGTTATTGCCGAGCTAACGGCGCGCGGGCTGCGCGTGGGGTCCATCAAGCACCACGGGCACCACCGCTTCGACATCGATGTGCCGGGCAAGGATTCCTGGCGTCACGCGGAGGCGGGCAGCCGCCATGTGGGCCTCATCTGCGCCAATCGATACGCGGAATACGCGGATACGGACCAGGAGTTTCCGCTTGATGACTTGTTGGCGCGTTACACCGATGTGGACGTGGTCATTGTGGAGGGGTACAAGACCGCCGGCCTGCCCAACGTGGTAGTGGCTCGTTCCGGCGTCGATCGCCTGCGCGGCTCGAGCTCGCTGGATTTAGTGGACGATGCGACGCTGGCGATTGCCTGTAACGACACCCTGGCAAACCATATCCACATCAATCTGCCGGTTGCCGACATTAACGATGCGGCGACGGTCGCCAACGTGGTGGAAGGTTATCTGGCCCGCTAAGGGTTCCCAAAAGCCCGGCGCGCATGCCGGCAGGTACACGCGCCGGCAAACCCTATGACTGGTTTTCGCGCTTGTCGGTGGTCTGGCGGCCGGATTCCGCGCATCGGCGAACGGCGACCTCTGCCAATACAACGTCGGCAGCAAGCAGGCCGGCGATCATAAACGGGATAAGCTCCGGGTGGCTTGATCCCGCAACCATGCCAAAAAGGGGCGGTACAACCATAGCGCCCGTATATGCGCACGCCATCTGCAGGCTGACCAGGCCTTGCGATGCGCGCTCGCCAAAGCGCCCAGGCGTAAGCGCGACAATGCTGGGGTAGATGGGCGCGCAGCCAAGGCCAATGACGGCAAGGCTTGCCCAGAGCACGGGGACGGCGTCAAAGAGGATGAGGGTGACAAGGCCGCCGCCAATAAGAAGCTGGCCCAAGCGGATCTGCTGCTCGCTGCCCAGCCACTGCGCAGCGAATCCAGAGAGCAGGCGACCGGCGGTAATGCCGATGTAGAACAGCGAGACCATGGACGCCGCGGTTGCCGTATCGACGCCGCGCGCCATGACCAGGTAGGTTGCGCTCCAAAGGCCGGTCGCGCCTTCAAGCGCGCAATAGAACCCAAAAGAGCCTATGGAAGCGGCCGCGCCCGGGAGCGCAAGAAGCTGACGATTGGTAAGGGGTTGCTCCTGGTTGGCGGAAGCTTTGCTGGAATCTGGCAGCTTGCCGTCGCTTGCGGCGGATGCGTCCTCGTCCACGCCGCGCTTCCACAAAGGCAGGGAAAAGAACAGGACAAGGGTGATAAAAGCTTGGATCGCGCCTATGGCGAGATAGCCGCCGTGCCAGCTTAGCGGCCCCGCAAGGGCCCAGCCCATTACAATGGGGCCCGCGCTGGCGCCAACACCCCAGCAGCAGTGCAGCCAACTCATGTGCTTGGCTCCGTAGTTAAGCGCGACGTAGTTGTTGAGCGCGGAGTCAATAGCGCCTGCGCCCAGGCCGTAGGGGATCGAGATCAGGCAGAGCTGCCAAAAGGAGCCCGTAAACGCAAAGGCGAGGATAGCGGCGGCGGTAAGGCCAACGGAGAGAGCGCATAGCCTGCCCGTGCCCAGTTTGCGCACCAGCCGTGCGGTCATGAGCGAGGATACGATGGTGCAGCACGAGATGATGATCGAAATCGCGCTTTGGGCTGCGACGGGTGCGCCCAGATCGAGATGCATGACCGGCCAGGCCGTGCCCAACAAAGAATCGGGCAGGCCAAGCGAGATAAAGGTGAGGTAGATGATGGGGATGAGAAGAGAGGCCATAGAATACCTGTTCAAAATCTAAGGGATAGCGGCGATTTGTCTGATGGGGGCGCGTCCGCCGGTTGTCGTCTGTCGTGCGGGGGCGCCGCAGTTTCCTAAAGGGCGTGAAACACGGGTTGCATGTGGCGGTACGTGCAAAACTCGGTAAAGCCAAGATTGCGTAGGCGTTCCCGTACCTCTGGAATATGAGCGCCCAGATGCTCGGGTTTGTGCGAGTCGCTGCCAAAAGTGATCACGTGTCCGCCCAACTCGCGATAGAGCTTGAGGATCTGGGTACAGGGTTGCAGGTCCGGTAGACCATAGCGGAACGATATGGCGTCGCGGCAGACCGTGTCGAGCGGATAGACGGAATCGTCAGAAAACTCAGTATGGACATGGTAGTCGGCAAGCATATGATCCCCCTTAAAACAATGCAGCATAGAGAAGGATACCGATTGCAAGAACAGGGCGCGGACGAGAAGGATTAAAAAGCAAAAGGTTCCCGACATTAAGATGGGGCGATGCAGCGGGTGGCCCTGCTGTAACGTGCTAGGATAGTGAGCATCCGAGTACCATCTGTTTAACGGAGGGAACCAATGAGCAACGTTCTAGTTTTTGGTCACCAGAACCCCGATAACGACGCCATCATGTCGTCCGTCGTGCTGTCCCAGCTGCTGAACCAGGTTGAGTTCGATGGCAACACCTACCAGGCTTGCTGCCTGGGGCCGCTGCCCGCCGAGTCCGCTAAGCTGCTTGAGGACAACGGCGTCGCCGCCCCCATGCTGATCGACGCTATCGAGCCCGCCGCCGAGGGCGAAGAGGCCCAGCTGGTGGTTCTGTGCGACCACAACGAGCCCGGCCAGTCCGTCACCGGCCTTGAGAACGCCGTGATCGCCGGTGTTGTCGACCACCATCGCTTCGGCAACTTCACCACTGCCGCCCCGCTGCACATCGTCGCGTTGCCCTGGGGTTCCTCTTGCTCCATCGTCGCCAAGCTGTTCGAGGTTCTTGGCGTCGAGCCCACGGACGTTCAGGCCAAGCTCCTGCTCTCCGCTATGATGACCGACACCCTCATGCTCAAGAGCCCCACCGCCACCGCCATCGACGCTGCCATCGCTAAGAAGCTGGGCGACCAGATCGGCGTCGACCCGGTCAAGTTCGGTATGGAGGTCTTCCTCACCCGTCCGTCCGGCTCCTTCACCGCCGAGCAGATGGTCGGCAACGACATCAAGATGTTCGAGGTTGCCGGCAAGAGCCTGCTCATCGGCCAGTACGAGACCGTCGACAAGACCCGCGCCCTCGGCATGATCCCGGAGATCCGCGAGGCCATGCGCGCCTATCAGGCCGAGAAGGGCGCCGACGGCATCGTGCTCTGCCTCACCGACATCATGGAGGAGGGCTCCCAGGTGCTGCTGGAGGGCGATACCGCTGCTGCCCAGAAGGGCCTTGGTATTGCGGACGAGTCCGATGGCGTGTGGATGCCCGGCGTGCTTTCCCGCAAGAAGCAGGTCGCCGCTCCCATCCTGGCTGCCGCCGAGTAGCTTCTGCTCGCTATAAAACTGTTTAGCCCCGGATACCTTTGAGGCCGACGCGTGGCCCCGCTGGGTATCCGGGGCTTTGTACCCGGGGTGGAAACCTTATGGCACATGCGCCCGCCTCAGACTAGGTCTCTTCATAGATAATCGTCAAAAACGCGTTATCTGTGGAGCGAATTTTGTAATCGCTCTGTAGTCGCTTTTGAGGGCGCGGGTCGCCTATGGGTGGGATGGGTACCATAGATTGGTCAAGCGATTGACGCCGATGCCTCGCGCGATGCGGGGCTTTTTGTTTTTTATCCCGTAGCGCGCGGTGACGCGGGATAGCGTCCAACAAGATGGGAGCCGCCATGGCAGCAAGCCAGCACCTGTTCAACGAGACTCAGCGCAAGCGTATCAAGCGCCGCTACGCATACGAGGTCATCACGGAAAACGGCACCGTTTCCGCCGCCGTCATGGTTATCGCTGCGATCGCGGCGGTGATCTGCGCCAACACGGATGCCTATGAACCCATCCATCAATTCTTGTCCGAGCCCATAGGTATAGGCATCGGTCATTTCTCGGCTTCGATGTCCGTTGAGTTGTTTGTGAACGACTTCCTCATGGCGATCTTCTTCCTCTTGGTTGGCATCGAGCTCAAATATGAAATGACGGTGGGCGAGCTCAAGAAGCCCCGTCAAGCCCTGCTGCCCATGCTGGCGGCCGTGGGCGGCGTGGTGGTGCCCGCGTGCATCTACTCGTTTCTCAACAAGGGCGGTATGACCCAGGGCTGGGCGATTCCCATGGCGACCGACATCGCGTTCGCGCTGGGCGTGCTCTCGCTGCTGGGCAACCGGGTTCCCGCCGGCGTACGCGTGTTCTTCACCACGCTTGCCATTGCAGATGACCTGATCTCTATCTTGGCGATCGCTATTTTCTACGGGCACACGCCGGATCTTTTCTGGCTTGCCATGGCCGTGCTGGTGACGGTGCTTTTGGTCTTGCTGAATATACGCCAGTACTTTCGCCTTGCCCCCTATATGGTGCTTGGCCTTGTGCTGTGGTTCTGCCTGTTTAAGTCCGGCATCCATGCAACCCTTGCAGGCGTTATCGTGGCGTTCGCTGTTCCGGCGCGCTCAGGCGTTCAACTGAGCAACCTGTCCAATTGGTTGCAAGAGAGCCTGCCGGATTTAGCGGATAAGTATGATGATGACGCGCACGTGTTGGGCCAGCATGATTTTACCCGCGCGGCCGTGGGCGTCGAGCGCATCATGCATCGCGTGTCGCCTCCGCTGGTTCGCTTGGAGCGCGCCATCTCTACGCCGGTGAATTTCTTGATTCTGCCCATCTTCGCTTTTGTGAACGCGCAGGTGCGCTTGGTGGGCGTTGACCTGGTCGCTCTGGCGACCGACCCCGTTGCGCTGGGAACCTACTTTGGCATGCTGCTGGGCAAGCCCATCGGTATTGTGGGCGTAACGTTCATCCTGGTGAAGAGCGGCATCGCCGAGCTGCCGCGCCGCGTCACCTGGGGCCACATCGCCGGCGTGGGCGTGCTGGGCGGCATCGGCTTCACCATGTCCATCCTCATCTCCGGCCTGGCGTTTCCCTCAGAGCCCTTCGAGTTGCTGGCGGCAAAGGCCGCTATCCTGTGCGGGTCGGTGACCGCCGCCGTGCTGGGAATGCTCGTGATGGGCAAGGTTACTCGTCCAAAGCTTCGCGCGCCGCAGCCTACCTCCAAGGATGCTCCCAAACCCCAGCAGGTGCATGTCGAGGCTGCGGAATAGGCTTCGATCGCGCGGGCAAAACGAGTAGGTTTTCGTTGACCGGCTCATGGGTATAGCGATATATGCAAACGGTCCGGTTGCCTCGACGGTTGCCGGACCGTTTTTATTTGGACGAGGAACAGCCGTTTTCTTGGGTTGATGATACCGCGGCGGGGCTTATCGCGTCTGCATGGTAGATTATGCTGCGAACGCGATCGCGGCCTTCTGCAGGGAGGCGTCAGGCGTGGTCGCGCATTCAGATGGGTGCGCCCGTGGATGATGGCGACTGTCGATAAAGGAGGAAGCGCGTATGGATATCGGGTCGTTTCAGGCCGAGGAGTTTGGTGAGCTGCAGCGTTTGGTAGATGGCCTGTACGCGGGACGCCAGACGGTCGACCGTCTGGATATGGTGGTTCAGGGCGAGATATTGGATCTGTCCCCTGACCTTATGGAGATTATCAATCTGCTTCCCCCCGGGGTATACGAGCGCCAGCGCCTGTGCGACCAGCTCAATTCGGCGCTTGCGGCCCACGGCTGGGGCGGTATGTACGGAACGGTCGAGTAGGGGAGTGCCATGAAGACACCTCAACAGCAACGCGACGAGGCCGTCGCCGCCGCGGACGCAGCGCTGGGCCATCTTGAAAGCGCCTATGACACGCTGAGGTCCGCCGGCAGATGGAGTCTGTTCGACATTTTGGGTGGAGACCTGTTCGCGGCTTTGGTCAAGCACGGCAAGATCGACAAGGTCAATACCGAGCTTGATGCCGCACGGGACGCGCTGCGCGCCTTTGTCCAAGAGATTCAGGACGTGGATCAGGGCTCCGCGCTTCGCGTCGAGTTGGGCGACTTCCTTACGTTCGCGGACTTCTTCTTCGACGATCCCTTTAGCGACCTTATGGTCCATGCGCGCATCAACGACCTCAAGGGCGAGATCGAAAACGCGATTGTGCAGGTGCGCTCCGTGCGCGAGCGGCTACTGCGGTTGGCGTAGGGTTTTGGTCGCGGACGCTTCTGCGGCCCCTCGCCCTGGGCGCCCCGTGTTCATGTTGAAGACGTTACGCGTGCGCGTGTGCGGTGACGCCGACGCGCGAGGCGGGTATACTGCGACAAGGTGTTATGTATTGGCGCCGGGGCGGGTGCAGTGCGCATGCCCGCCCCGCGCTCTGTCGAAAGGCTCATCATGCAGACGATGTATCAGCAGATGGATGCGGACGCCCTGGCTCAGGCCATCGAGGCCCTGCGTGCCCAGGTTGAAGAGGTCAAGGCCCGCGGCCTCGCCCTGGATATGGCGCGCGGTAAGCCGTCGCCCCAGCAGGTGGACATTTCTCGTCCCATGCTCGACATCTTGAGTTCGGACGCGGACCTGCACGATGGCAACGTGGACTGCTCCAACTACGGCTTCTTCGAGGGAATCCCCTCTGCTCGCGCGCTCGCAAGCGAGATGCTGGGCGTGCCTGCCGAGCAGACCCTGGTGCTGGGCTCTTCCAGTCTGCTGCTCGAGCATGATATCTGCGGCCAATTCTGGCGCTGCGGCAGCCTGGGCAGCGAGCCCTGGGCGGATTATTCGGCCAAGCATAACGGCGAGACCGTCAAGTTCCTGTGCCCCGCTCCCGGCTACGACCGCCATTTTGGCATCACGGCCGACCTTGGCATCGAAAACGTTCCCGTTCCCATGACCGGCGAGGGTCCGGATATGGACGTGGTCGAGGCCATGGTTGCAAGCGACGCCAGCATCAAGGGCATGTGGTGCGTTCCCAAGTATTCCAATCCCACGGGCGAGACTTATTCCGAGAAGACCGTCCGCCGTCTTGCGACCATGAAGACGGCCGCCCCGGACTTCCGTATCTTCTGGGATAACGCCTATTGCGTGCACGACCTCTATGACGAGACCGATGACCTCGCCAACATCTTCGATTACACCCGCGGCACCGAGAACGAGGACCGTGTGGTCGCCTTTGTCTCCACTTCCAAGATCACCTTCCCTGGTTCCGGCGTCGCTTTCGTCGGTGCGTCGCCTGCGGTCATCGCCGAGGTCTCCGCGTTCCTCAAGATGGGCCTTATCAGTGCCGATAAGATGAACCAGCTGCGCCATGTGCGCTTCCTGCCCAACCTGGACGCGGTTCGCTCCCACATGAAGAAGCATGCGGAGTTCATGCGCCCGCGCTTCGAGGCCGTAGAGCGCAAGCTTGCCGAGGGCCTTGGCGGCACCGGCTGCGCCACGTGGACCCATCCGCGCGGCGGCTACTTTGTCTCCTTCGATGGTCCCGATGGCTCTGCTAAGCGCGTCGCCGCCCTGTGCGCCCAGATGGGCGTCAAGCTCACCCCGGCTGGCGCTACGTGGCCCGGCGAGGATCCGCGCGATACCAACATTCGCATCGCCCCAAGCTACCCCAGCGTAGAGGAGCTCGAGGCGGCTCTCGACGTGCTGGTGCTCGCCGTCAAGCTGGTCGCGGCCGAGCTCGCAGCGGAAGAGCGCGCGTAGATGGCTGACGCCCACGCGGAGCGAGTAAAGGGCATCTTTTCCGAGATCGCCCGTCGATATGATCTGTTTAACGCGTTGTCCAGCTTTGGTATCTACCGAAGCTGGCTTCGCCGTGTCGCTCGTACTGCCGCCTGCACGGACGCCGATCGCGTTTTGGATGTTGCGGGCGGCACGGGCGACGTCGCCTTCGCCTTGTGCGAAGCGTGCCCGCCGGCTTCCATCGAGCTTACGGACTTCACGCCCGAGATGCTCGAGGTCGCAGCCGAGCGCATAACGGCTGGCGCCAACCTTGGCGTGCCATGTGGCCTCAACGTGGTCGATGCCCATAATCTCCCGTATGGGGACGAGGAATTCACGGTAGTCACGTGCGCCTATGGCCTGCGCAACTTCTCTGATCGTCGCCGCGCGATGCGCGAGGCCGCGCGCGTGCTGGCACCCGGCGGGCGCTACGTGGTCCTGGAGTTTGGTACGCCGCCTAACGCGGTGTGGCGCGCGTTGTATCGCTTCTACCTCACCCATATGATCCCGTTTATCGGCGGGGCGGTGACGGGCGACCGCTCGGGTTTCGACTACCTGCGCGACTCCATCAAGGCGTTTCCACCGCAAGACGCCATTGCCCAAGAGCTTCACGAGGCGGGATTCTCGCAGGTGGAATATGAGAACTGCACCGGCGGCATCGTCGCGGTCTATGCCGCGGTGAAGTAGAGGCGAAGTATCGCTGGGGGGTTGGGGCTTTTTGCCAGGCCGTGCAGAACTGCTGCAAATCGCACGCCGTCATAGGGCTTATGCCACGGGGCAGCTACAATAATCCAGGTATGTACCCGAGATAACTGACTGGATTCAAAGCATGACCGATGATTTCTTCGATGACGAGCAAGAGCTGATGGAGGCAGACGCCGCTGCGGCTTCGTCTGATGCGGATATGGTCGAGCAGGAGGCTGCGGCCGTATCTAACGCAAGCGATTCCGATGATGCGGCGGACCAAAAGCCCGCTTCTGGCAATGCCGCCCGTCGCAATGACGCACCGCCCTTCTGGATGGTGCTGGCGATTGCCGCCATCGCGCTTATCCTGGGCGTGGTGATTGGCTACATGATCGGCACCTCCGCAACCTTGGCAGAGCTTGGTAGCTCTAGCGAGCAGATGGCCCAGCAACAAGACCAGTCTGCTGGCGAGCTCGATTCCACCCAGCTGCCCGAGGGCCACCCGCAGCTGTCCGTCGATCAGGATGGCAACGCGACCGTGGTGGACTCCGGTTCCTCGCCCGCAAACTCCTCGTCCGCAAACGCGAACGCCGACGCGAGCCAGGAGTAGAGTGCCATGGCATTCAACGCAGAGCAGACCAAGCGCACCCGCGCCGTTATAGTGATCTTGCTACTGGTTGCGGTTATCGCCCTTGCCGTTGTGGTGCTGTCCGGCGCCCTGACTCCTGCAGGGTCCCAGGGCCAGCAGACATCGCAGCAAAGCGAGCAGACGGACGGCAACGCGTCTTCTAGCAGCCAGGCTGCATCTGATGACGCCCATACCATGGACGATGTCGACGCCACGTACGGTACCGCGGCCAAGCAGCTTAAAGCCAAGTACGAGGCCAACCCCGCCGACCCGTCGACCCTGCTGAACCTGGCCAACGGCTACTTTGATTGGGGCACCGCCGCCATGAGTCATGCTCAAGGGGACGAGGACCAGCAGCACGCCATCGACCTCTTTAAGCAGGCGATCAGCTACTACGACACCTATATCGAGCGCAATCCCGGCTCCAAGTCCGCCGAGGTCGACCGCGCGATCTGCGTCTTCTACTCGGGCGACCATACCGCGGCCATCGCGGCGCTTGAGGATTTTGTGGCAGGCGATTCCACGTTTGGACCCGCTTGGGCCAACCTTGGTATGTTCTACGAGAACGAGGGCCGCATCGATGACGCCAAGGACGCCTACAACAAGGCGATCGAGGCTGATCCCGAGGACACCTACCAGGTCAAGACGTATGCCCAGCAGCGTCTGACTAACCTTGAATCCACCCAAGGCGACGCTTCGTAGCGCGGCTTTGGAGCCCGGTATCTTACTAACACTTCGAGTGCAAGGAGCATCAACATGGAGCTGGTAATTACCACCAATCCCACCCCTGAGTGCTATCTCATCTCCGTGACCGGCGAGGTCGACATCTCCAACGCGTCCAAGCTGCGCGACGCCATCGACTTTGCCCTTGAGCAGCCCACCGAGGAGGTCAAGCTGGACTTCGCCGAGGTCTCCTACATCGACTCCACCGGCATCGGCGTGCTGGTTGGCGCGGCTCATCACGCGGAGGAGCACGGCAAGCGCTTTGTCGCCGTCAACGCCCAGCCCGGCGTCTTGCGCGTGGCGCAGCTGCTTGGCCTTGACAAGGAGATCGGCATCACCGCTGCGTAAGGTTCGCCTCCGCGCAGCGTAAAGCTTGCGTAAGTCCATGCTCGGAAGCGTAAGCGTTGGTTATACTAATAAAGTTGTCTATTTTCGAGGCCCGGCGCCCTTGCGACGGGTCTTGGTGTACCGAGAATTCTTGGAGGCGCCGTGTTTGGAATCAGTTCCACGGAGCTGATGATCATTGTGATCTTTGGTTTCCTGCTATTTGGACCCGACAAGCTCCCGCAGATTGGCCGCACGCTTGGCCGTGCCCTTCGCCAGTTCCGCGAGACGCAGGAGAAGATGACCTCTGTGGTTCAGTCCGAGGTCATCGATCCCATGACCGCAGCTGCAGCGGCTCCGGTCAAGCCCAAGAAGAGCGGATCCTCGTCCACCTCTTCCACGGCAGAAGACGATAGCGACCTTGATTCCGTGGGCGAGCCCACGCCGCGCCGCAAGGAAACGTTCGCCGAGCGCCGCGCCCGCCTCGCCGCCGAGAAGGCCGAGAAGGAAGCTGCTGCCGCCCAGGCGGAGGCCACCGAGTCTGGCAACGCGAGCGGCGCCGCCTCGATCGATGCCGCTTCTGCAGCAGGTGACGCTGACGATGCCGTCGTTACCGCCCCGACTGCGACCGCCGGTCAGTCCGTCGATGCTGCCGACCAGCCTGAGCCCGCTGAGGAGGAGCCCGCGGTCCGCACCACCGAGGACCTCTACGCCCGCCGTCCCCGCAAGCGCAAGGCCGCTGCCGACGCGCCTGCGACCGATGACGCCGCCGATTCCTCGTCCGCCGACGCCTCTGCAGAAGGGGGTGAGCAGTAATGCCCATCGGACCCGCGCGAATGCCGCTGTTTGACCACTTGGGTGAGCTGCGTCGCCGCCTGACCATTGTGGTGGTCTCCGTTCTTTCCGCCTCCCTTGTCCTGTACTTCGCCACGCCTACCGTGATCGATATCCTGCAGGATCCCATCCGCGAGTTCGCGGACGAGTTCTACGTCATGACGGCGCTGGGCGGCTTCAGCCTGCGATTCTCCATCGCGTTCAAGCTTGCCCTTGTTATGTGCACGCCCATGATCATCTGGCAGATCCTCGCGTTCTTTTTGCCCGCGCTCAAGCCCAACGAACGCCGTTGGGTGGTTCCCACCATCGTGAGCGCCACCGCGCTGTTCTTCCTGGGCGTTATCTTCTGCTATTTCGTGATCATCAACCCCGCCTTTGGTTTCCTTATCGGTGAATCCGAGGCGATCGGCACGGCCATGCCCATGCTGGAGGACTACATCAATATCGAGCTTCTCCTCATGATCGGCTTTGGCGTCGCGTTCGAGTTGCCGCTTATCGTCTTCTACCTTGCGGTGTTCCACATCGTCCCGTATGTCAAGTTCCGTGAGGCATGGCGTTACGTCTACGTTGTGCTGCTGGTTGTTGCCGGCTGCGTCACGCCCGACGCTTCGCCTGTCACCATGGCGTATATGTACGCGGCAATGCTGGCGCTGTACGAGATCGCGCTTGCCGTGACCCGTATCGTCATTGTTAAGCGCGAAGGTAAAGCCGGCCTCAAAGAGGGTCGCTTGAGCCTGTTTGATGATGACGAGGACGAAGAGGAGTAATAAAGACGCATGCATGAACTCGGAATTGTTTCCGGAATTCTAGATGTGGCTTGCAAGACGGCGCGTGAGGCGGGAGCTTCGCGCGTCGTTTCCGTTACCGTGCGAATCGGCGACATGTGCGAGACCGTTCCGGAGGCCATGGATTTTGCTTGGGAGGCCCTGCGCGAGGAGGACCCCCTTACCCTTGAGAGCGAGATGATCGTGGAGCGGGTGCACCCTCGCAGCGCCTGCGTGCAATGCGGCGAGGAGTTCGACCACGACCGCTTCCATTGCCGGTGCCCTAAGTGCGGCAGCGGGCAGACCATGTTGCTGCGCGGCCGCGAGTTGGATATTGTGTCGCTTGAGATAGAGACTCCGGACGAGGATGAACCGCCCGCGGGCGATGCGGTCACGGGCGACGTCGATTCCGCGTGCGGCGACGCCCCAAGCGATGTCGCGCCGAGCGATGCCGCCGATCCTCGTCCACAAGCCAATCTGTAAGAAAGAAGGATCCATGTCCGAGAAGACCATAGGTATCGAGAGCCCTATCCTGTCGCGCAATGAGCGCCTGGCGACCCAGCTGCGCGAGCGCTTTGCCAAGCACCAGATCTTTGTGGTGAACGTGCTTTCCAGCCCTGGCTCCGGCAAGACATCGACCATCCTGGCGACCAACGAGCGCCTGCGCGATCGCTACCGCTGCGCCGTGATCGAGGGCGACATCGCCTCCGACGTCGACGCCATCACCATGAAGGAAGCGGGCATGCCTGCCATCCAGATCAACACGGGCGGGCTGTGCCATCTTGAGGGCAACATGATCAACCAGGCCGTCGATGCATTCGAGGCAGGCGTTGGCCTGGACAACATCGACGTCATCTTTATCGAGAACGTGGGCAACCTGGTGTGCCCCGTGGACTTTGATTTGGGGGAGAACCTGTCCATCATGATTCTCTCCGTGCCGGAGGGCGACGATAAACCGTTGAAGTATCCCGGTATCTTCCAGCACGCGGGCGCGCTGCTGCTCAACAAGGTCGACGTCGCCCCCGCGTTCGATTTCGATATGGACGAGTACAACCACACACTCGACAACCTCAACCCGCAGGCGCCGCGCTTTAGCGTGAGCGCAGTGCGCGGACAGGGCATGGACGAGTGGTGCGCCTGGCTGGCTGAGCAGATCGAGGCTGCGAAGTAGGCTCCGTGTATTACTTCTGACCACAATGAACCGCTTCAAATGGTTCCTTTTAATACCTGAGGAGCCAGCACGCGACCCGTAACGGCATGTGAGTGGTCCGCGCGCGACTTCATGCCTGCGGGCGAAGCGTCGCGACGCCCTAGGCGATCTCCTTAAGAAGATATGGGTGTAGTTTCCTGCACGCTGGAGAGCAGGAGTAGCTTTTGGAAGTAGTCCGTTGTGGACGAAGTAGAGCTGGCTTGATCGAGGACAATGCAGTGCTCGTCCATAAACGGGCTGCCCGTAGAGTTCAGATTGAAGAAGGTGACCTGGCCGTACTAGGGTTCAAAGTCGGAAAGGTTAAGGTCGCTGGTGCAATCTGCAAGCTGGTCGCCGGAAGCGTAGGCGCATTGGATGGTGCAGATTTTTCCCGAGAGAGAAGAGTCCTCATTAAGCAGCGTTGCGAAGGGCTTGCAGCTATCTAGATCACCAACCTGCGTGTTTGCTTGGGTCTTGGTTGGGCTTTGCATGGTGTGGGCGTAGCCAAGCTGGCCAAAGTAATTCATTGTAGGATTGGCCTCGCGGATGAAGGCGAATGCCTTGGCCATCCATTGATCTCTCAACCCAGTTTCTAGTTGACCAGAATTCGACATTGCATGGTATTCGACTGCGCGCTCGTGGCTGGTGCAGAGCATTTTAACTGTCGAAAGGTCGTCTCCAAAAAACTTGCCACAAGCTTGAGGTTGCTCATCCAGAGCGGACCGTAGATTGCTAAAGGCGGCTGAGCTGAGCAGGTCTTTGGGGGACTCGGTGCTGGTATGGCCTTTCAGCTCGGTCGAAATCGACGAGATGGCTTCAGCAATTGCGTCTGGCGCGGCGCCATGCTGCTCGATTAGTTGATCGTGCTGTTCTGGTCGAGATACTGCGAGGGAGTAAGGTTGGAATCGAGCTGTGCGCAACCACTGAGCTGGAGGCAAATGCTGGAGGAGGCTGCAAGGCAAAGGGATGAAAGCAGAGTCCGTCGAGTTACTACATGGTACATAAGGTGGTCCATATCCTTTGGCTGCGCGGTGAAGAGGGCGCACACAAATAGTAGTCCTGGCATTGGGCGCGCGTCTTGTGGCGCCAACATATTAAGCATCCCTTAATGAGAGCGCATGATGAGATTTGCGTCGCCGGTGTAAAGGGAATTTACGTTACGGTGCGTGGCATGCTGGACCCCATATGCATCCAGGTTCTTGTCTAGCTGCCATCCCGAGCGGGGACGGTATGTATCAAGGCTTGGAAACGCCCTGGCAACTGGTCTGCGAGGCCCCATGGTCGGCGATCGAACGCCTCGTGGGCAGCGCGCGGGCTTGCCGCGGGCGGCCGCTTGCTTCATAACTTCATGCGTGTTTCGCGAACTCGCGTTTAGTCGCTATACTGCTGACCATACATGAACGTATAGCGAAGGAGCCCCGTTGAAGCTCGTCATTGCAGAGAAAAACATCGCTGCGCAGAAAATTGCGCAGCTTCTAGCTACCGGCAAGCCTAAAAACGACAAGGTTTACAACACGCCCGTCTATCGTTTCGACGTGGAGGGCGAGGAGTGGGTGTCCATGGGCCTTGCCGGCCATATTCTGGCGCCGGACTTTCCAGATGAGATCCTCTTCGATAAGAAGGAGGGGTGGTACTCGCTGACCGAAGACGGCGAGGTACTGAGCGCCCAGGTACCGGACGGTCTTGCCCGCCCGCCGTACGACACCAAGCGCAAGCCGTTCCTTGCCAACGGCATCAACATCAAGGGTTGGAAGGTCGAGAGCCTGCCCTACCTTACGTGGGCGCCCATCATCAAGAATCCCGCGGAGAAAGAGATCATCCGCGTTCTCAAGAACCTGGCGAAGAAAGCCGACTCCGTGGTAATCGCGACGGACTTCGACCGCGAGGGTGAGCTCATTGGCTCGGACGCCTTGTCTTGCGTGCGCGAGGTGGCGCCGGACGTGCCCGTGAGCCGCGCCCGTTACTCCGCGCTTATTAAGGGCGAGGTGACCGATGCGTTCAACAATTTGGTTGAGCTCGATCAGAACCTGGCGGATGCGGGCGAGAGCCGTCAATACATCGACCTTATCTGGGGTGCGGTGCTGACCCGCTACCTTACGCTCGCCAAGTTCGGTGGTTTTGGCAACGTCCGTTCCGCCGGCCGCGTGCAGACGCCCACGCTTGCCCTGGTGGTAGAGCGCGAGCGCGAGCGCATGGCGTTTGTGCCAGAGGATTACTGGCAGATCCGCGGCATGGCGGCAGCCAAGGGTGCGGACTTCAAGATCAGCCACGCAACGGCGCGCTTTACGGACAAAGACGCCGCTCAGACCGCTTTTGGCCATGTGGACGGCGTCGCAGCCGGAACCGTTACCGATGTCGCCAAGCGCTCGCGCAAGCAGCAGCCCCCGGTGCCGTTCAACACCACCTCCTTGCAGGCGGCGGCGGCCGCAGAGGGAATCAGCCCCGCTCGCACCATGCGAATCGCCGAGAGCCTCTATATGAGCGGTCTTATCTCCTACCCGCGCGTCGACAACACCGTCTACCCGCGCTCGCTCGACCTCGAGGGCATCGTGAAGGGGCTGGCGGCGAATTCGCCGGCTCTGGCGCCCGTGTGCAAGAAGGTCTTGGCCGGCCCCATGAAGCCCACGCGCGGCAAGACGGAGACCACCGATCACCCGCCCATTCACCCTACGGGCCAGGGCGACCCCACCACGCTCGATGGCGGCCAGCTCAAGCTCTACAACCTCATCGCCCGCCGCTTCCTGGCTACGCTCATGGGTCCCGCGACCATCGAGAACACCAAGGTGTCCATCGATGTTGCCGGCGAGCCCTTCGCCGCCTCCGGCGACGTGCTGGTGGATGCCGGCTTCCGCGAAGCCTACCCGTATGGCCTCAAGCGCGACGAACAGCTGCCCGCGTTGGACGCCGGCGATGTGGTGGACGTGCACGACGTCAACCTGGAGGCCAAGCAGACCGAGCCGCCCGCACGCTACAGTCAGGGCAAGCTGGTCCAGGAGATGGAGAAGCGCGGTCTGGGCACCAAGTCCACGCGCGCGAGCATCATCGAGCGCCTGTACCAGGTTCGCTACCTCAAGAACGATCCCATCGAGCCCAGCCAGCTGGGTATGGCCATCGTCGACGCGCTCTCGCAGTTCGCTCCCCGTATCACCACGCCGGAAATGACGGCGGAGCTGGACGAGGACATGACGCATGTGGCAGAGGGCCAAGACACACAGACCCATGTGGTCGACCACTCCCGCGCGCTGCTGGCGGGCATGCTCGACAACCTCATCGAGCATAAGGACGATCTGGGCGAGGCCATCAGCGACGCCGTTACGGCAGACGCCCGCGTGGGTACATGTCCCAAGTGCGGCAAGGATCTGGTGATGAAGCAGAGCGCCAAGACCCGCGGCAGCTTTATCGGTTGCATGGGCTGGCCGGATTGCGACGTCACCTACCCCGTGCCCAGCGGCGTCAAGGTGAGCCCGCTTGAGGGCGATGCGGCGGTGTGCCCGGAGTGCGGCGCCCCGCGCATCAAGTGCCAGCCGTTTCGCCAAAAGGCCTACGAGCAGTGCGTGAACCCAAAGTGCCCTACCAACTACGAACCCGACCTCAAGGTTGGCGAGTGCTCCGTGTGCGCCGAGGCTGGCCGTCATGGCGACTTGATCGCGCATAAGAGCAAAAAGAGCGGCAAGCGCTTTATCCGCTGTTCCAACTACGAGGAGTGCGGCGTTTCCTATCCGCTGCCCGCCCGCGGCAAACTCGAGGCGACCGGCGAGGTCTGCGAGCACTGCGGCGCGCCCGTGGTTGTGGTAGAGACCGCCCGCGGTCCGTGGCGTATCTGCGTCAATATGGACTGCCCGGGCAAGGAGAAGAAGGAAAAGCCCGCCCGCGGTGCCAAGGGCGCTGCAGCCAAGGGGTCTACAGCCAAGAAGGCCCCGGCAAAGAAGGCCTCCTCGTCCAAAAAGACAACGGCGAAAAAGCCCGCCGCTAAAAAGACGACGTCCAAGAAGTCCTCGTCCGCAAAGCCCGCGGATTCCGAGTAATATCTCCAAGTAGCATTGGCGCCCCGGCCGTACCCCATTAGGGGCCGCGGTCGGTGTGCTTGCATATGCGTGGTGAAGAGCGGCACGAGTAAGGGGGCTGCTATGGCGAACGATTACTCGCATGCGCGCCGGTTGGGCTTACGGGCTTATCGGGCCGATGTGGCTGCAGGCCGTTATCCGTACCCGCCGGCGCTTGATGACATGCTCGAAGGGACGGGATCGCAGGGAACGCGCTCGCTTGGCGTGATGGAGATTCCGCTGGATTGCGTTGCCGGAACCAGGACGCGTGGACGGCAAAGCGCGCTTGCGTCCAACTTTATGCCGCTTCTAGAACAGGGAAGCGAATTTGCGACCAAATGGAGCGCGCTTGCCTGCGCTTACGCGGAGCAGGGGTTCCGCGAGCCCGTTGTGGTGTACGAGTACCTGCAGCGTTTCTACGTGCAGGAGGGGAACAAGCGCGTAAGCGTGGCGTTGTTTTACGGGGCGAAGAGCATCGCCGCCAGGGTAGAACGCGTGATTCCCATGGCGAGCGACGAGGACGCGTTTTGCCTGTACCGCGCCTTTGAAAAGTTTTGGCAGGGCTGCGCGGTATATGGCATTGTCGCGAACGATCCAGAGTCGTTTGCGGGTATTGCCCGTGCATTTGGCTATGCTCTTGGAGAGCGTTGGGAAGACCGCGATGTATTGGCGCTAAAAGCGCTGTTGGCACGCTTCCATGCGGCATGGAATAAATCTAAGATTGCAGGAGATTCGCTGGGCGAGGGCGATGCTCTCGCCTTTTATGTGCGGGTATTGGGGCGAGACCGTGCCTGCGCGCTGACTATGGACCAAACCGAAGCAGCGGTACTGCGCCTTAAGCCTGAGTTTGAACTGAACGCTACGGGTGAGGTGCCCGCTCATCTTGAAGAGCCGCCCGAGGTGCGCGGCTCCATCTCACGCGCTTTCTCTGCTCCCGTATCCGTTCGCGAGCCTCTTAACGTGGCGTTTTTGTTTGACGATGACCCGCAGGTATCGAGCTGGGATGCAAGCCATGAGGAAGGACGTGCCGGTGCGCAACGCCAAATGACGGACCAGTTGCAGACGCGTTGTTGGTATGAGTGCGACAGCGCGGTGTCTTATGCAAGGGCGGTGGACGAGGCGGCCTGCTGGGGCGCGCACGTGGTTGTTTCGCTTGGCGCTTCACAACTTGAATATGCCCGCCGCGCCGCGGTGGAGTATCCGGATGTCGCTTTTTATATCGCCTCGTTAACGGGCGCGGCAACCGTGCGAGGGTTTGGGACGCGCGGGTATGAGGCAAAGTACCTGCTTGGCATGGTTGCCGGCGCAATGACGGCAAGCCATGAGATTGGCTATGTGCTTGATCGCGGCGAGGGTGCGATATCCGAGATGAACGCGTTCGCCTTAGGTGCGGCGGCTGTCGATGCCCATGCGCGCATATGCGCCTGTTCGAGTGCGGATCAGCTGGCGGCGTTTGCAAGGGACCGCGCGCTCGATATGGCGTGCCTGTCTAATTTCGCCGATCCGTTTAATCCCCGCGTCGGCTGGGGTCTGGTTAGAGTTGACACTGCGGGCAGGTTTTCGCAGGTGGCATGGCCGGAATGGCATTGGGATAGGTATTACGCCCTGCTGTTCCGCGTGGTTCGAGAAGACGTCTTGCACGGCGATCATACCGAGGCGAGGGGTATTGAGCCGGCGCTATGGTGGGGCATGTCATCCGGCGTTATCGATGTAGGGCTTGATGAAGATGTCCCCACGGGCGTGCAGGGGCTTATCGCGATGGCGCGCCAGGCGCTAAAGGGGCATCAGCTTGAGCCGTTTGCCGGTGAGCTTGTGTCCCTGACGGGGATGGTGCAGCCGCAGGGGAGCGGTAGGCTTTCAGCCGCAGATATCGTGGGGATGCAATGGGTGAACAGCAACATCGATTGCAGCAACGCTTCCGGCACCGCTTTTGACAACCATAACGGCAACCATGGCGGCATGGTGTCCATCGATGCGCGCCTACAGGGCGGTGCCGGGAGATGAGGATCCTGGCGATCTCAGACGTGGAGGAGCCGTGGCTCGATACACGGTGCCGCGATGGTTCTTTGGACGACGTGTCCCTTGTGCTCTCATGCGGCGACTTGCGTGCAGGGTACCTTACAGGCATCGCGGATGCGGCGAACAGGGTGGTTGCCTATGTGCCGGGAAACCATGATGGGTCTTTTGCGGAGGACGAGGTGCCGGGCTGCGTATCGCTTGATGGGAAGATCCGCGACTTTCACGGCTTGCGCATCTTGGGGCTTGGCGGATCGCTGGCGTATAGCAACGACGTCTACGGTTTTACAGAGCAGCAGATGAAAAGACGGGTTGCGCGAGCGGTTTTGCTCGCGCAGGCAACGGGCGGCGTGGATGTGGTGGTGGCGCATGTTCCCCCTGCTGGATACGGCGACCTCGATACCAAGGCGCATCGCGGATTTGAGTGCTTCAACATGTTGCTCGACCGGCTGCACCCGGCTTATTTCTTGCATGGGCACATACATAGGGAGTACGTGCGGAGCATGAAGGCGATCTCGCATCCATCTGGCACCATCATCTGCAATTGCTGCGGTCACAGGTATCTGGACATATCCAGCAAAAACTTGCCGAAACGAAAAGCCACCAGACTGTTTGCGGTTCCAAAGCTGTGATCGTGTTTTGACTAAAGAAGAATCGCGCGCGAAGCGAAAGCGAGCCCCGGGGATGGGTGGCCGGACCAGAAAGCAGGTTGCTGCGGAAATAGGGGTGTGCCAAATAATCGCTTAGTGCGGAGGTTGGGACAAATAGTCGCTTAGTGCGGTCCAAATCGTGTCAAATAGTGCGTTAGTGCGGTCCAGGCGGGATGTAGCAAGGGTACCTTATGAATAGGGCCTTTGCATCGCCCGAGCTAGAGGACTCGGGCGACGGTGCTCGATGAATACGGGAATCGCGCCGGAGCGCCCCCAATCCGCACTAACGCACTATTTGACCAAACCTCCGCACTAAGGCGTTATTTGACACGCCGCCCCCGCCCTCCAGGATTTCTGCCCGCACCCAGGGCGCTCGCGACGGAGCGCGCGTGCTGCAGCAGGGCCCGTGCTGCTGATAGAGAAATGAGGCCGCTTCCCGAAGCTGAAATTCGGGGCGTGCCTTATTTCTCTTTAATTGTACCTGGACGGAACGGCGGGGCATCGCCGCATCGGCGTTATCGGCGGCAGCCACGAGATAGGCTAGGTATCGCAGATTCGCATCCAGGCAGCGGTTGACCATTTGGCGCGTCATGGCATCTCGTTCGACTTCGACTGCGATTAAGGGCCCGGCTGCTACGTAATGGACAAGGTTTTCAAAAAAAGACGCACGCCCTGTGTTTCATGTGCATACCAGTCCCAAAATCGCTGCCTTTGGGAGGCATATTTCAACCGCTCAACCGTTCACCTTCGGTGAGCGGAATACCTTTTTAACATTGTTGTTAGCGAATGGTCTGTTTTACGCCGCGAACGGGTGTTGGAAAGGTTTCCAATTATTCAGGACATAATAGATAACAACATTTGGAAACGTTTCCATCCAGTTGGAGGATGGGCGACAAAGGAGGTTGTACAGATGTTGGATCGTCGTGCGTTCGTTGCAACTGGCCTCGGTATTATGGGTAGCCTCGCTCTTGCGGGCTGCGGTGGCGGTGGCGGTACGTCCACGGGCTCTAGTCCTTCCAACGATGCCAAGGGCAAGGTCTATTACCTCAACTTCAAGCCCGAGCAGGACGCCCAGTGGCAGGAGCTCGCGGAAGCATATACGGAGGAGACGGGCATTCCCGTAACCGTGAAGACCGCTGCATCCGGCGAGTACGAGACCACGCTGAAGGCCGAGATGGCCAAGTCCAAGGCGCCCACGCTGTTCCAGGTCAACGGTCCCGTTGGCCTCGCGTCCTGGAAAGATTACTGCTACGACCTTGATGACGCCGACATTCTCAAGACGCTGACCTCTGATTCCTTCGCGCTCAAAGGCGATGACGGCAAGGTCAAGAGCGTTGCCTACGTTATCGAGACCTACGGCCTGATCTACAACAAGGAGCTCCTCTCCAAGGCCGGATACGAGCAGAAGGACATCACTAACTTCGCCTCCCTCAAGGCCGCGGTCGAGGATATCACCAGCCGTAAGGACGAGTTGGGCTTCTCCGCCTTCACTTCGTGCGGCATGGATAGCTCTTCTGACTGGCGCTTCAAGACCCACCTGGCTAACCTGCCCATCTACTACGAGTACAAGGCGGACGGCATCTCCACTACCGACGCCATCAAGGGCACCTACCTGCCGCAGTATCGCCAGATTTGGGAGCTCTACATCAACAACTCCACCTGCGAGCCCGGTGTTATCTCCACCAAGACCGCTGACGATGCTACGGCCGAGTTCATCACCGGCAAGGCGTGCTTCTATCAGAACGGTACCTGGGAGTATGCCAACATCGCAGAGATCGGCGACGATAACCTTGGCATGCTGCCCATCTACATCGGCGCCGAGGGCGAGGATGCCCAGGGCCTGTGCACCGGTTCCGAGAACTACTGGTGCGTCAACAACAAGGCTTCTGAGGACGATATCAAGGCAACCTTGGACTTCATCAACTGGTGCGTCACCTCTGACGCCGGCACCAAGGCCATGTGCGGCGCCGCGGGCGCCATGCCTTCCGGTGCAGACGGCATGGGCTTCGTGATTCCGTTCGAGGGCAACCTCGAGTCCGAGAACAAGCTCAACCAGATTGCGGACGATTATGTCGCCGACGGAAAGACCCCGGTTGACTGGTGCTTCGCCACCATGCCCTCCGAGGAGTGGAAGAACGGTGTTGGCTCCGCGCTCACCACGTTTGCAAGCGATCAGAGCGACGCGAATTGGGACGCCGTCAAGGCCGCGTTCGTGGACGGCTGGGCTACCGAGGCGGCTGCCACTAAGTAATACGTTCGAGACCGTGCACAAGGGCTTCCGGCGCATCGACACGATTTTGTGACGAGGGCGGTGGGCGGGCGCGTCCTGTCCGCCGCCCTTTTTATTAGGCTCGCGTCGTACATCTCCAATGCAGGTAGAAGGGGGTTCGAGTAATGGAAAAGGCCATCAAGCGCTATTGGCCAATCTTTGTCCTTCCCACGTTCCTCTCATTCATCATCGGCTTTATCGTTCCGTTTGTCATGGGCGTGGGACTATCGTTCACCGATTTCACCACGGTGACCGATGCGCAGTTCAACGGTATCAAAAACTATATTCTGGCGCTGCAAGATACGGTGTTTCAGCATGCTTTCTGGTATACCGCGCTATTCGCGGTGGTGTCGCTTCTGGTAATTAATATCATCGCGTTTGCGTTGGCACTCGCGCTGACCAAAAAGCTGCGCGGCACCAACCTCTTCCGTACCGTGTTCTTCATGCCAAACCTCATCGGCGGCATCGTGCTGGGCTATATCTGGCAGCTCATCTTCAACGGTATTCTGGTCGAGTATGGCAAGACCATCAGCCTTAACGAATGGTATGGCTTTGCAGGCTTGGTCATCCTGGTGGCCTGGCAGCAAATCGGCTACATGATGATCATCTACATCGCCGGCTTGCAGGCTATCCCGGGCGATGTGCTCGAGGCAGCGCAGATCGACGGCGCCGGCCGCTGGTACCGCCTGTGGCACGTCACCATTCCCATGATGATGCCCTCGATTACCATCTGCACGTTTTTGTCCATCACCAACGGCTTCAAGCTCTTCGACCAAAACCTGTCGCTCACGGGCGGCGAGCCGGCCAAGATGTCAGAGATGCTCGCGCTGAATATCTACAACACGTTCTACGGACGAACGGGTTGGGAGGGCGTCGGTCAGGCCAAGGCCGTGATCTTCTTCATTCTCGTTGTCTCCATCGGGCTGATTCAGCTGCGTGCAACGCGCTCTAAGGAGGTGCAGCAGTAATGGGAAAGAAAAAGAGCCTTGCAAGCTGGTTGGGAACCGCTGGCTTTACGGTGCTGTGCCTGGCCTGGATCGCGCCCATCATCATCGTCCTGTACGATTCGTTCAAGAAGCGCGCATTCATCAGCCTAGAGCCCTTTAAGCTGCCCACGGCAGAGACCTTTGCGGAGTTTGAGAACTACATCACCGCGATCGATCGCTATGGCTTTATGGATGCGGTGGGCTGGACTGTCTTCATCACCGTGGGCTCCGTGGCCGCAATCCTTATCTGCACGTCCATGTGCGCGTGGTTCATCACCCGCGTGAACAACAAGATCACCAAAGCCATCTACCTGCTGTGCGTGTTCTCCATGGTGGTGCCGTTCCAAATGGTCATGTTCACGCTTTCGCTTACTGCAGACCGCCTGGGGCTTGGCACCCCGTGGGGCATCATCATTGTGTACCTTGGTTTTGGCGCGGGCCTTGCGGTCTTTATGTTCTCCGGTTTTGTAAAGTCAATCCCCATCGAGATCGAAGAGGCCGCCATGATCGACGGCTGCACACCGCTGCGTACGTTCTTCTCCGTGGTGCTTCCCATTATGAAGCCCACCTACATCTCCGTGGGCATCCTCGAGATCATGTGGATCTGGAACGACTTCTTGTTGCCGTACCTGGTGCTTGATACCAACAAGTACAAGACTATCTCCATCGTAATCCAGTTCATGAAGGGCAGCTACGGTCGCGTGGATATGGGCGCCATCATGGCTGCGCTCATCATGGCGGTCATTCCGGTGATCATCTTCTACCTGGCAGCGCAAAAGCACATCATCAAGGGCGTCGCGGCGGGCGCGGTCAAGGGTTAGCGTGCGCGGGGGCTTTGGATATGGACATTCGAGACATCGCGCGCCTGTCCGGGTATGGTGTGGGCACCGTTTCGCGCGTGCTCAACGGGCATCCTAACGTAAGCGAGCGCGCCCGCGAGCGCGTGCTGGCGGTGGTGGCGGAGCAGGGCTATGAGCCAAACGGCAACGCGCGCTACCTTAAGCTCCAGGCCAAGACTTCTATCGCCGTTATGGTCAAGGGCGCCAGCAACCTGCTGTTCGCCGACTTGCTCGAGCGTATCCAGGCCCGCCTGGAAGAGCGGGGGGAAGAGTGCCACGCCGTGTATTTGGGTGAGGACGAGGACGAGGTGCGCGAGGCGCTCAGCTATTCGCGCACCATGCATCCCAAGGGCTACTTGTTCTTGGGTGGTGACCCCGCCTGCTTCAAGCGCGGTTTCTCGGGCATTCGGGTACCCAGCGTGCTGCTGACCAACTCCGCCGCCGGCTTTGGGTTCTCAAACCTGTCGAGCTTCTCAACGGATGACGCGGCTGCGGCGGCGCGAGTTGTGGACGAGTTGGTCGAGGCGGGGCACCGCCGCATTGGCATCATCGGCGGCAACCGTGAGATCGGCCAGGTTTCGCAGATTCGTATCCAGGCGGCGGTCGACCGTTTGGCGCACCATGGCATCTCGTTCGATTTCGATCGCGATTATGAACCCGGCCACTACACCATGGATGAGGGCTACCAGGCGGCTGTTCGCCTGCTGATGCGTACCAGCGACATCACGGCGCTGTTCGCCCTGTCCGACGTCATCGCGTTTGGAACCCTGCGTGCCGTCTGCGATATGGGGCGCCGCGTGCCGGACAACATCTCGGTGGCGGGGTTCGATGGCATCGAGCTGTCCCAGTTCTGCATCCCGCGACTCACCACCGTTCGCCAGGACACCGCGCGCCTGGCCGCGCTGGGCGTCGACACGCTGCTCGCCTCAATCGAGAACCGCGCGACGCCTCCGGTTCATCAGCACGTGCCGTTTACGCTGTATCGTCGCGAAAGCGTGCGGCGGCTTACGCCGTCTTCTAGAAAGGGGTAATCATGCGCAAATCGGGTGTGCTCATGCCCATCAGCTCGCTATCGTCCCCTTGGGGTATTGGAACCATGGGAGCCTGTGCAACGGAGTTCCTGCAGTTTCTGCATGCTGCGGGGCAGTCCGTATGGCAGGTGCTTCCGATTGGTCCCACAAGCTACGGGGACTCTCCGTACCAGTCCCCGTCAAGCTTTGCGGGCAATCCGTATCTTATCGATTTGGATATCCTTGCAGACCAGGGCCTTGTGGACCCCGAGCTCTACCAGCAGATGGATTGGGGCGATGATCCCAGTCAGGTTGATTACGGCCTTATGTACAGGCATCGCTTTAAGGTGCTGGAGGTCGCCGTGGCGGAGCTCGAGCGCGTGCGCCCGGCGGATCTAGCCGCGTTTTGCCAAGAGCAGGCATGGTGGCTGGATGACTACGCCCTCTTTATGGCGCTCAAGCGCGAGGCGGACGGCGCTGCATGGTCGCAGTGGCCAGATGAGCTGCGTCGCCGCGACGCGCGGGCGCTTGCGAGGGCGCAAGAGCGGCTGCAGGCAGGGGTCAAGCTGTGGCGCGGTATCCAGTTCCTCTTCTTTGAGCAGTGGCGCGCTCTGCGTGTCCAGGCGCATGACTTGGGCATAGAGATCCTGGGCGACCTTCCCATCTACGTGGCCGAGGATTCGGCGGATATCTGGGCCAACCCACAGCAGTTCCAGCTTGATGAGAACCTGCAGCCGGTTGCCCGGGCGGGGTGCCCGCCAGACGGTTTTTCTGCAACCGGGCAGCTTTGGGGCAACCCGCTGTTTGCGTGGGACCGCATGGAAGCGGATGGCTATGCCTGGTGGGCGCGGCGCATCGGCTTCCAGTTCGAGCTGTACGACATCTTGCGTATCGATCATTTTCGCGGGTTCGAGTCGTACTTTGCCATCCCCGTGGACGCGCCGGATGCTAGCTGTGGCCATTGGTGCCAGGGACCGGGCATTGCCTTTTTCGAAGCCATGCGCAAGCAGCTGGGTGAACGGGCCATCATCGCCGAGGACTTGGGCTTTCTTACGCCGTCAGTGGCGAAGATGCTGGCGGATACGGGCTATCCGGGCATGAAGGTGCTCGAGTTCGCGTTCGACCGGCGTGACCAGGCGGGTGGTCGCGTGTACCAGCCCCATAACTACCCGGCAAACTGCGTCGCCTACGTGGGAACCCATGACAACGACCCCGCCGCCGGGTGGTTTGAAAACGCCGACCCGCGCGACGTCGCCTTTGCCCGCGACTACCTTAAGTTGGCGCAGGACGAGGATCAGGTGTGGGGCATGATGCGCGCCATCTGGGCAAGCACGGCGAACCTCACCGTGGTCCAGGCGCAAGACCTGCTTGGCTTGGGGTCAAAGGCCCGCATGAATACGCCGTCCACGCTGGGAGGCAACTGGTGTTGGAGGGCGTTGCCGGGTGCGTTCACGCCGCAGCTCGCTACTCGCATGGCGCATGAGATGCATTTGTACGAGCGCCTTCCCAGGCAGGCCGAAGAAGCGTATGGTGAAGAGGAGCAACCGGGCTCCTCGTCCACCAAAACCGTCGAACGATAATCCCCGGCGTCCGTGTTTCCCACTGGGAAGCTGGGGCATAGGGATTGGTGCTGCAACCGTGCAGCGAAGAGGAAAGGCTTGATGATCATGGCAACCGTTTCGCTTAGGCATATCGAGAAGGTTTATCCAAACACCGAGAAGAAGCGTAAGAAGGGCGAGCCGCTAAAGAAGAGCAACCTTAAGGTGACCGATGAGGGCGTGCTGGCCGTTGAGGACTTCAACCTGGAGATCGCCGACCGTGAGTTTATTGTGCTGGTTGGTCCCTCTGGCTGCGGTAAGTCGACCACGTTGCGCATGGTCGCCGGTCTGGAGGAGATCACGCGTGGCGAGCTCTACATCGACGGAAAGCTGGTCAACGACGTGGAGCCCAAGGACCGCGACATCGCCATGGTGTTTCAGAACTACGCGTTGTACCCCCATATGACCGTGCGCGGCAACATGGAGTTTCCGCTCAAGCTTCGCAAGGTCCCCAAGGCGGAGATGGTTCAGCGCGTTGAGAACGCCGCGGAGATCTTAGGAATAACCGAGTATCTGGACCGTAAGCCCAAGGCGCTCTCGGGCGGCCAGCGCCAGCGCGTCGCCATCGGTCGCGCCATTGTTCGCGAGCCTAAGGTTTTGCTTATGGACGAGCCGCTCTCGAACCTGGACGCAAAGCTGCGCAACCAGATGCGCGCGGAGATCATCAAGCTGCGCCAGCGCATCGACACCACGTTTATCTACGTCACGCATGACCAAACCGAGGCCATGACGCTGGGCGACCGCATCGTCATCATGAAAGACGGCCAAGTGCAGCAGGTGGGTACCCCGCAAGAGGTGTTTGACCACCCGGCGAACCTCTTTGTCGCGGGATTCATAGGAGTGCCGCAGATGAACTACTACGACGCCCGCCTCACCCGCGCGGCAGACGGTTCCTATACGGTTGAGGTGCAGGGTGCGTCCTTTGTTCCCAGCGCGGCAAAGCAGGAGCGCCTGCGCAACGCCGGCGTGGAGTCCCAGGACATCATCTTGGGCGTGCGCCCCGAGAACATCTCCATCGCTACCGAAGGTCCGGTGATCACCGGCAAGGTCGACGTGACGGAGATGATGGGTGCCGACGTCCACGTGCACGTGAGCAACAGCAGCGGCGACACCATCATCATCGAGCGCAGCGTCCTGCATGCCAGCGACGCCCTGCGCATTGGCGATAGCGTCTCGTTCACGTTCGACGGCGACTCCATGCACCTGTTCTCAAAGGCGACGGAGCTCAACCTGGAGCCCTAGCGTCAAGATCCAAGCGTCATATCTGGCGGCGCCGAGTTTGCTCCTTTCCTCTCAACCGCGCCGCTTCATATGGCATGGTGCGCCCCCGCGCATCAATGCAAAGCCCGCCGGAGTGCAGCAATCCGGCGGGCTTTTGTATGCAACGTGTTTATTGGATTTGTTGTTGGGGCGCTTGCGGGGTCGATGCTGTGCGTATGGACGAGGAATGGCCGCCGTACGCAGTGCTAGTTCAGCAGATTCTTCTCGATCCATGCCGCGACGCCGTCTTCTTGCACCGTTGCGGTGATCTCATCGGCGCGCTCTTTGATGAATCCGTCCGCATTGCCCATGGCGACAAAGTGGTTGGAACGGCCCGTCAGGGAAATGTCGTTGCCGGAATCGCCAAAGGCAACCGCGCGAGCGGGGTCTATGCCGAGCTTCCAGCATAGAAGCTCGAGGGCCGACCCCTTGTTGACGCCGACGCCGGTAATCTCGAGCTCCGTGGCGTTGAGGATGGCGATATCCAAGTCCTTGTGGACGCGCGTGAGCTCGGAGAAGGCGGCATCGGTGTCCTCGGCGGAGTCGAAGGCGCATCCGAACTTCTGCACCTTGGAGGTTTTGGGCAGCTCTTCTACCAGCTTGTAGATAGAGGGGACGATGTTCATATCGGAGCGGGACGCGAACGCCTCGATGGGGTTGAAGCCAAAGCGCTCCATCACGCTCTTGCCCTCGCCGGTATCCGTATCGCTCGCATCGGCGGCGGCCGACGTCACGCCGGGGTCGGAGAAGGCCCCCAATCCCATCTCTGCCATGTGAAGGACCTTTTTCTCCTCCACATAGGGGGTGTCATTGATAAATGTGCTCCAAGAGACCTTGTCGCCAAGCTCGCGCATTAGCTTGAGCGCCAGCTGCTTGTCGATTGGCCGGCAAAGCGAGGGCTGATCGCCCTGCATGTCGACGATCTGGGCGCCGTTGACCGTGATGCCCCAATCGAGCCACGGCGCGCTTTTAAGCTGATCGCCCAGCATGGCGACGGGACGGCCCGTGGCGACGGCGATGGTGATGCCGCGGTCATGCGCGGCTTGAAATGCGCGGTAGACGCGCTGGGCGATCTCTTGCTTGAATGGGATACCAAAGACGGTTCCATCGAGATCGAACGCGATGAGGTCAAATGCAGCCATAGTTCCCCCTGCTTAATTCCCCTGGCAGACACAATCCATGCAATGGTACCCTGCGAAGCGGCGCGGGCTGCGCACAATTGGCGTAACCCATGAGAATGCCCATAGCTTGCGTTGCGTGTCCGCTCATCGCGTATCATGGATACATGACTGAAAGCAAGCGAGATCGATTGGAGCCCCATGTCCTCGCTTTCGCATATACAAGACGGCGCGCATGCCCCCTTGCGTCTGCGCGATGCAGCGGGCGAGCGCGAGTTGCCGCCGTTTATAACCCTTGAAGGCGTAGACGGCGTGGGTAAGTCCACGCAGGCGCGGCTTTTGGTGCTGGCGCTCGAGCACGCCGGCATCGACGTGCTGCATCTGCGCGAGCCGGGCGGTGCGGCGATTTCTGAGAAGATCCGCGCGTTGTTGCTCGATCCCGCTAACAGCGAGATGGGCGATGTGTGCGAGCTTTTGCTGTACGAGGCCGCCCGCGCGCAGCTGGTGCACCAGGTGATAGAGCCCGCTTTGGCGGCGGGTACGTTGGTGGTGTGCGACCGCTTCTATGATTCGACCACGGCCTACCAGGCGCATGCCGCCGGCCTTGATACGTCTATGGTCGAACAAGCGAACGGCTTGGCCGTCAACGGGTGCCATCCCGCACTGACGCTGGTCTTCGATTTAGACCCCGCTGTCGCGCAGCGTCGGTCCGCGCGAACCGATGCAGACCGCATGGAGGCCAAGGGCATGGCCTATCAGCAGCGCGTGGCAGATGGGTTTAGGAAAATCGCCAAGCAGGATCCCCAACGCGTGAAGATCATCGATGCCTCGGGCGATATCAAGTGCGTATTTGCCCAGGTGCGCGCCCAGCTTGGTGCCGCGGGCATTGATTTGGACGAGGAAGACGTGGCCTATGCCCTAGATGGCTTTGGGGATTCGGCTGCCTTGGGCAGGGCGGGGGAGGCTGACCGCGCATGACCACGGCCCCCGATCACTCGCTGCTTGCCCGTCTTGACACCCAGCCCCGCGTGCGCGATTTCATCTCCCGCGCGGTGGCATCGGGCAGGGCGAGCCATGCCTACCTCTTTTTGGGCGCCCCCGGTTCTGGAAAGCTCGATGCCGCTTGGGCTCTTGCCCAGGCCCTGCTGTGCGAGCGGGCGGGGGAGGACGGCGATGCATCGTCCACATTAGCGGGCGCTGCGTGCGGCAGCTGCGACGCGTGCGTTCGCGTGGCGCGCCATACGCATCCGGACGTTCATCTGCTGGCGCCCGAATCCGCGACCGGCTACTTGATCAACCAGACCCGTGAGCTGCTGGAGGACGTTGCCCTGGCGCCCATCCGCGCCCGCGGCAAGGTCTACATCATCGACCGTGCCGAACAGCTGCGCGCCAACACGGCCAACGCGCTACTTAAAACGCTTGAGGAGCCGCCGGCGGGCGTGACGTTTATTTTGCTGGGAACAAGCGCAGAGGTGATTTTGCCCACCATTGTGTCGCGCTGCCAGTGCGTGCCGTTTCGCACGGTCTCGCCGGTGCGCGCCGCGGAGGCGGTCGAGCGCGCTACAGGCACGTCCCCGGAGCGCTGCCGCATGGCGGTGTCCGTTGCCGGCAGCCCCGCGCGCGCTATCGAGTTTCTCAAGAACGCGGAGAGGCAGGAGGCCCGTCGTCAGATGGTGAGGGCGATAGATTCGCTGCGCCATGCGGACGAGGCGGACGTTCTCTTGATCGCTAAAGACCTTATGGTTGCCATCAACGCGCCGCTCGCAGAAGTGAAGTCGACCCAGCAGGCGATTTTGGAGCAAAATGCCGATTATCTCTCGCGTGGAGCTATGAAGCAGCTTGAGGACCGCAACAAGCGCGAGCTGTCCGCCCGTGAGCGTTCGGGTATCATGGAAGCGCTGGCGAGTGCTCGCTCGCTTCTTCGAGACGTGCTCATGCGGTTGCAGGGCGTTCCCGCTCCGGCTATGAACGGAGACGTGGAGGACATCATCGACCGCTTGTGCTCGGCCGCAACCGTAACCGGCGCGACCGCTGCCTTGGACGCCGTCGCCTCTGCCGAGAGATGCATCGCCCGCAACGTAACCCCCCAGCTGGCCATCGAGGTCATGCTTTTCGATATCAGGAAGGCTCTCACATGCCCGTAGTTGTTCCCGTTAAGTTCGCGTTCGCGTCGCGCGACCTATGGTTCGACCCGCAGGGGATCGATGTCCTGGCCGGCGATCATGCGATCTGTTCAACTGAGCGCGGAACCGAGATAGGTTTGGTTACCGCCGATCCCTTCGACGTTCCCGCATCTGAGCTCGCGGCTCCCTTAAAACCCGTTTTGCGCGTTGCGTCGGACGAGGACCTTGATCATGCCGACGATCTTGCTCGCATGGGCGAGGACGCCATGTATGGTTTCCGCCGCTTGGTGGAGCAAAACGAGCTCGATATGAAGCCCGTGGGCGTTGAATACCTGTTTGGCGGTGAGAAGGCGGTCTTCTACTTTGCCGCTGAGGACCGCGTCGATTTTCGCCAGCTGGTCCGTGACCTGTCCGCTTTCTTCCATATCCGTGTCGACATGCGCCAGATTGGCGTGCGCGACGAGACCCGCCTTATTGGTGGGTATGCCACGTGCGGTCAGGAATTGTGCTGCGCGCGTTTTGGCGGTCAGTTTGAGCCCGTCTCCATCCGTATGGCGAAGGAGCAGGACCTGCCGCTGAACTCGTCCAAAATCTCTGGTGTGTGCGGCCGTCTCATGTGCTGCCTGCGTTATGAGTTTGAGGCGTACAAGGACTTTAAGAGCCGTGCTCCCAAAAAGAAGGCGATCATCGATACGCCGCTGGGTAAGGCGCGCGTGCAGGAATACAACACCCCGCGCGAGGAGCTGATCTTGCGCCTTGAGAGCGGTAAGGTCTTCCGCGTGAGCCTGGCGGACATGACATGTTCGGACTCTTGCAAGAAGAAGTCCGCGGAATCCGGCTGTTCTTCTTGCCGTCCGGATTGCGTGACGCGCGACGTGCTCGAGAAGATCGAGTCTCCCGACATTGCCCTGGCGCTGCTGGAGCTTGACCGCGAGCGCGGCGTGGATGTGGGCGACGGCCTGGATCGCGCCGATCGCATTGTGGCTAGCGGTCCCACGCCTCGCCGCCGTCGCATGCGCGAGGAGGAAGCTGCCAAATTTGGTGGCGGTGCCGCCGCGGACAAGCCCAAGGCCGCTAAATCCGCCAAGGCAAAGCAGGCAAAAGCCGCCGAGTCAGCGCCGGAGGGCACCACGCCGCGCCGCCGCCGTCGCCGTAACGCGGGCGAGGCCACGGAGCAGGCGGCGCAGCAGGGCCAGCAGCGTACATCCACGCAGGGTCAGCGCGGTCCGGCGCGCGACCAGGCGTCCGATCAGCAGGCACAGCCCTCGCGCCGTCGTCGCCGCCATCTATCCGGCGAGGAGCGAGACGACGCGTTCCGCGCGGCAGCGATGCGCGATGAGGCCAAGCGCGCAAGCAAGGTATCCGAGGATAAGGGCGAGGGCGCTTCCGCGAAGAGCCGCCGCAAGCATACCGCTCAGAAGCCCGATGTTCCTTCCGTTGCCGAGCAGCTTTCTTCTGGCAAAGTCAAGGTGACGCGCAGGCGCCCCGGTGATGGTGGCGGCGCGGCTGCGGAGAAGAAGTCTCCTGCTCCTCAGGACGGTTCGCGCCAGGATGCGGCGTCCGATCAGCAGACGCAGAAGCGCCGCCGTCGCCGTCGTTCGCGCAAGCCAAAGCAAGATGGCGGTGCGTCGAACGGGGACGGTGCCTCTGCAAGCGCGGAATAGCACCTTTGAATAACCCCTTTGCCCCGGGGTACATGAACATGCAACGACCTCTCCCGCACCTGTGTACGGGGGAGGTCTGTTTGTATGGATACCAGCTGGCTGCGTTCGTCTTTCGAGGAGTTGAAGACCCGTTCTGGAGCGTCGCGCGAAGCGCTGTTGGAGACGCTGTCGCCCACGCGGTGCGCCGGCTGCGAAAGGCCCGGCGCGCTATTGTGCGATGATTGCCTAAATAAGCTTGTCCTTATAGATCCGGAAGAGTCTTGCACGCTGTGCGGCGCCCCCTATGGGCGCGTTTTGTGCACGGAATGTCGCGGCGCGGCCTCATCGCTCGACCGCTGTTTGGCTTGCGCGCTCTTTAGCGGCGCCCTGCCGCGGGTGATTCGCGCGTATAAGGATGGTGGCGAGCGCCGGCTTGCCCGCGTGATCGCGGAGCTCTTGCTTGATACGGCGCTGCACGCGCAGGCTGCGGCGCCCGATCGCTACGGGGGCATTCTCGCAGGCGCGGACTTCATCACGTTTGTCCCTGCGACCAAAAGCGCGTATCGCCGCCGCGGGTTTGACCACATGGAGGCCATCGCGCGCTCGCTGGGCTCCATGGCGGGCGTTGCCGTGTGCGACTGCATAATCAAGCACGGCAGCTCTGACCAGAGAAAGATGGGGAGAGAAGGACGCTTGGCAACGGCGCGTAGTATCTACGAGGTGCCGGATATCGTCCAAAAAAACGTGTACGGCGCGAGGCTCCTGCTGATAGATGACGTCATTACCACCGGCGCCACCATGACGGCAGCGGCGGCGGTGCTCAAAGGGGCGGGGGCGGCACATGTCGACGGTCTCGCCGCGGCGCGCGTGCTTTGATGCGATGCCCCCGCGCCTGCCGTCCTGCGCGCAGGTTCGCGTGTGCGGTGGGCGTGGAAAAGATTACACACCCCTTCTACCTGCGATAATTGAACAAAACCTGTTATAATTGCCCCTTGTTCCTCCCAGGCTGTGGTTGCGGACGGATGCCGACGGCGCCGTCTTAGTCCATGACAGACGCGGTCAAAGGGATCCACGTAAGCGTCCGCGTGCGCGCGGAAGCGATCATGGCGCGTCCTAGAAGTAAGCCGTACCGTCCGTTTTATTCTTATGGGGCAATAGGTGCCTCGCGGGCGAGCGGGCTAGTAGTGATGCCGTCGCGGCGGTTGAGCAAACGCTCCGGTGCGCAAGTGTGGGGTCAAAGATCAGGTCAGCTGGGAGGACGCTTTGCAAGCATGTGCGCGCCCGCGTTGCTGCCCGTCGATTGCCTTGCGGCTGCGCGGAAGGGTTCGTCGGGCGCGAAGAAGGACATAAAGGAGCGGGCGAGATGTCGCATGGCTGGGTTGGAATGAGTAAGACGGGTGCCCGCAAGGGGTCGCGCGGGATGGCGCGCGCCGTCGCCGCCGCGATGACATGCGGTTGCATCGCCGGCTTGTCTGGCTGCACGCTTCTCATCCCAAGTCGCGCGGAGGTTGCCCCCAAAGAGGTGCTCGTGCGCGTGACCACGCCGGCCGTCTCGACCGAAGGCGTGCTGGCCGTCGCCCTGGACGATGCCAACGCCCCGCTTGGTATGAACGATGCCAAGGGCGATCTGACTGGATATTTGACAGACGTTGCGTACGCGCTCGGCCAGCGCTTGGGCGTGAGCGTTGAGTTTGTTACGGACGAGACCCCGTCTGATATGGCATCTTCAAGCGACGCCGATTTGTATATAGGCGCTGCAAGCGATAGCGATGCGGATAAGGTTACGGTTGTTGGCAGCGTGCTGCATGATGCCCCCGCGCTGTTTGCCAAGGGCGCGGCAAGCGCCCCCATCGATTCGTCCGTCCTTGCCGGGGCGACCGTGGGCGTGCAGTCCTCCTCTGCCGCGCAGGACATTTTGACCGCGTGCGGCGTAGACGCGGAGCAAAAGACCTTTAGCAACGCCAACGAGCTGTTTGAGGCCTTGGACGCGGGCGAGGTGGACTACGTGGCGTGTGATTCCGCCATTGGCGGATATCTGTCGCGCGCGTACCCGGACATCTCTTTTGCCGGCGCGCTCGACGAGCCCGATTCCTTTGGTATCGCGCTGCGCTCCACTAATGATGACCTGCAGGAAAAGATTACCGAGGTGCTGGACGAGCTCCAGGCGGACGGCACGCTCGACGCGGTATATCGCAGCTGGTTTGGCGGACTGCCCGTTGACCTGTCCGATATGCTGCTGGACGGCATCACCACCTCAGCCGAGCGCAAGCAGCAAGAAGAGCAGCGGCGTGCTCAAGAGGAGGCTCAGGACGAGGACCAGGGTGCGGACGATACGGATTCCAATGGCTCCGCCACCCTGGAGGACCCTGCCGTCGATAGCGAGGCGGAGGCCCTCTAATCCAACGGCGCGCCTTTCCAATCGAACAATCGGCGTCTGGCTGGATATGTTTCGCAAATGGACAAGCGAATATTTCTGGTTGAGCCTTGCATGAATGTGGGTACAACGAGAGTACGAAGTCATATCCCCGGATAGATTGGAGTCACGTATGGATATCAAGGTTTCTGGGCGTAAAACCACAGTTACCGATGCTCTGCGTGCTCACGTCGATGAGAAGATCGGCGAGGCTTGCAAGGTGTTTGACATCGAACCCATGACGGTCGATGTTGTTCTTCGTTATGAGAAAAACCCTTCAAACCCCAATCCCGCCATCGTCGAAGCTACCGTTCGCGCTCGCGGTTCCGTCATTCGCGTTGCCGAGCACGGTGCAGATATGTATGCCGCTATCGATCTGGCAGCTGATAAGGTGACCCGCCAACTCCGTAAGTTCAAGACCAAGGTTGTCGACAACCGCCAGCAGGGTCTGTCCGCCGCAGAGGTCGCTCCCGTTCCGCGCGTTACCGACCTCGCCGACCTGCTTATTCCCGAGGACGAGGAAGACGGCCAGCTTGTTCGCGAGAAGTACATCGAGCTCACGCCCATGACCGAGGAGCAGGCGTTGGTCCAGATCGACCTGCTGGGCCATGACTTCTACGTCTTCGAGGACGCCGTTACCGGTTTGACGAATGTGGTGTATCACCGTAAGAATGGTGGATACGGTATCATCAAGCCCAAGTATGAGGCTCCTACCGAGTAGAATGCCATTACGTGCATGAATAGGGTGGCGGTCATCCCGTGCGGGGTGGCCGCCATTTTTAGCTTGGAAGGACTGCATGAACACTACGCATCAGAGCAGCGGCCACGAGCATGGGTGCCGAATCGTTGTCGATACCTGTTCGGACATCGCCCCCCAGGTTGCCGGGGCGCTGGAAGTTGATATTTTGGGATTCCCCTATATTCTCGACGGCGTTGAGTATACGGACGATATCTGGACGTCCATCTCGCCCAAGGAATTCTATGACAAGCTACGCGACGGGGCACACGCCACCACGTCCGCCGTGTCTCTCGGCCGCTATCTAGAGTTCTTTAACCAGTGCGCCGAGGAGGGCACGCCGACGGTGTACCTGTGCTTCACGAGCGCTCTTTCGTCCAGCTACAACTCTGCCGTCAACGCCGCCGAGCAGGTGCGCCGCGAACATCCTGATTTCGAGCTCTACGTGGTCGACAACTCGCTTCCATGCTCATGCGGCGAGCTGCTCGCCATCGAAGCCGTTCGCCAGCGCGCCGCGGGCCTTAGCGCAAAGCAGTTGGCGCAGTGGGCGAATGAGGCGAAGACGTGCGTTCACGGATATTTTACGCTGGACAACCTCGATGCCCTCGCTGCGGGCGGACGCATCCCTCCCGCTGCCGCCCAGCTGTCGAGCAAGCTCGATATCAAGCCGGAGCTCTCCTTTGACCTGTCGGGATCGCTGACCCTTTTGGGCGTCAACCGCGGTCGCAAGAAGGCGCTCAAGTCGCTGGTTAAGTCTTTTAAGGAAAATTACGTCCAAGACCCCATCATGCCCATAGCCATTATGTCGACGGATGCCGAGAAGGACGCGGATTGGCTGGAGGCGGCTATTCGCAAGGAGGACGGCTGCTCGGATATCACCGTCATCCGCGGCTCCGTGGGCCCCAGCATTGGTTCGCATGTTGGCCCCGGTATGGTTGGCGTTGCCTTTTGGGGTATAAACCGCGCGGACAAGATCTCCCTGTCCGATCGCATCGCCAAGCGCGTGCGCGCGTCGTAGCCACATTTCATCTATAGGTTGTATTGAGATAGGAGCCAGTATGGCAGACAAGAACCTTTCTGTTGCTTTTATTGGAACCGGCATCATGGGCGCGCCCATTGCCGGCCATATTCTGGACGCGGGCTATTCCGTGCGCGTCTTCACCCGCACCAAGTCCAAGGCCGCGGGCCTTATCGAGCGCGGTGCCGCGTGGGCGGAGAGCGCCGAGGCCGCGGTCGAGGATGCCGACGTTGTCTTCACTATGGTGGGCTACCCGCAGGAGGTTGAGGAGATCTATCTGGCGGGTGACGGCCTGCTGGCCACCTCTAAGCCCGGCGCGTACCTGATCGACCTCACCACCAGCTCCCCGGAGCTTGCCCGCGACATTGCCGAGGCTGCCGAGGTTTCCGGCCGCCATGCGTTTGATTGCCCGGTTACTGGCGGCGAGTCCGGCGCCATTGCCGGTACGCTGACCTTGATCGTGGGCGCTACCGAGCGGGATATCGAGCCGGTCCGCGAGGTTCTCGAGTGCTTCTCGTCCAACATCTTCTGCTTTGGCGGTGCCGGCAAGGGTCAGGCTGCCAAGCTTGCTAACCAGGTGGCGCTCGCCTCTTCCATGGTGGGCATGGCGGATGCCATGGCGTTTGCCCAGCAGAGCGGCCTTGACCTTGAGCAGACCCGCCAGATGATCTGCGGCGGCACGGGCAAGTCCGGCGCTATGGAGCAGTTGGCGCCCAAGGCTCTCGACGGCGATTACAAGCCGGGCTTTATGGTCCAGCATTTCCTGAAGGACCTTGGTTTGGCCTTGCAGGTTGCCGAGGAGAAGGAAATCGCCCTGCCCGGTTGCGACACCGCGTTTACCCTGTACGACATGCTGGACGCCATCGGCGGCGCTCGGCTGGGCACGCAGGCTATCACCTTGCTGTACCAGGAGGAGGCAGATGCCGTCGCCGCCGGCCTGGATTGGTCTTTGTACACCTCCCAGCATGAGGAGGACGAGGAGTGCGGCTGCGGTTGCGGCCACGACCACGATCACGAGTGCGGCTGCGGCCACGACCACGGTGAGGACCACGAGTGCTGCGGCGGCCACGGCCACGGTGAGGACCACGAGTGCTGCTGCGGCAACCATGGAGCGTAGCGCGGCATGACGGGTTTTTCGTTTATTGTTCTTTCCGTCCTGCTGTTCCTGTTCAGCGTGTATCTGGGTTTTCAGATTGGCTGCTGGGCGGGCGATCAGGCCGTGACATCCCGTGATTACTGGAAGATGAACATTGCCGCCGTGGTCATCGGCGTGGTGGGTTCCGTGATAATCTCGCCCTTACCGTTGCTGTACTCTGCGGTGATCGGTCTTTTGGCCGGTTGCATCGTGGGTATGAAGATGGCTTTTGGCGAGTCTACGGGTCCGTGGCGCTTCCTGGACCGCGCCCTGAATATCAACCGTTCTCACCGCGAGACCGCAAAGCGAGGCACCGGTGATGCCCGCCGTGCACGCAAGAAGACGGGCGAAAAGGCCCCCGACCTTATTTCGGTTGAGGGCGATAAGAAGGATTCGAGGTAGTTTTATGGCAGACACGTTGGAGCATGAGCTCACGCCCGAGGAGATGGAGCAGCTTACATTGGTCGAAGAGAGCCGCGATGCGCTTTCCGCGATGGTCGAGGACCTTTCTAGCCATAGTCGTCGCAAGCGCCAGACGGCGGCGCGCGTGATCAAGCTGCTCGCGGAGCGCGATGCGGCCAAGCTGGTTCCCTTTGCCGAGGAGCTGATCGACGCGCTGTACAGGCCCGAGGCCCAGACGCGCTGGGAGATTCTCGATGCGCTTACCCTGCTGATGCCCGCCGCCGGCGATGTCGACTTTGATGCTGCCTACGACGGTGCCGAGGACGCCCTGTTCGATGAGCTTTCCGCAACGTTGCGCCTGTCCGCATTCCGCTTTATGGCGGCTTGGGGCGCCGTAACGCCCGCACGCTCCACCAAGGTGTGGCCCGTAATCGACGAGGCCATCCAGTGCTATCACGGCGATCTTGAGTATCGCGATATGCTGGGCAGCCTGTACGAGTTCACCCGCGGCGATATCGATGCCCAGGTGGCAGCCGAGCTCGCCGGCCGCATTCGCTTCGATGCCGAAAACGGTAAGGGCGCCTACCTTAAGGCGCGGTCGTCCGAGATCTACGGAACCCTTCTTGAGCGTTTTAAGCTTGAAAAGCCCCAAAAGCGCACGCGTGCAGCAGCGAAAGCGGATGACGAGGACGAGGAGTAAGGCTACATGGCACACAAGGTCGCACTTATACCCGGCGATGGCATTGGCCCGGAGATCACGGCGGCGATGCGTCGCGTTGTCGACGCCACGGGAGTCGAGATCGAATGGAACACGGTGGATGCCGGCGCCGGCGTAATCGAGGAGTATGGCACCCCGTTGCCCCAGCACGTGCTCGATGCGGTCGAGGACGCGAAGGTGGCGATCAAGGGCCCCATCACCACGCCGGTTGGAACGGGCTTTCGCAGCGTCAACGTGGCACTGCGCAAGCACTTCGACCTGTATTCGTGCGTCCGACCCTGCCTTTCGCAGCCGGGCGACGGCTCGCGCTACGAGGACGTCGACCTTGTCATCGTCCGTGAAAACACCGAAGACTTGTACGCGGGCATCGAGTTTGACGAGGGGGATCCCCGCGTCGCGGAGATCTCTCGCATCGTGGAGGAGTCTGGCCGCAAGACGTTCCGCGCCGATTCCGCTCTTTCGCTCAAGCCGATCTCCATCACCGGTTCGCAGCGCATTGTCGAGTACGCGTTTGAGTACGCCCGTCGCTGCGGTCGCCGCAAGGTGACCGCCGTGCACAAGGCCAACATCATGAAAGCGACTGACGGCATGTACCTGCGCATCGCCCGCGAGGTGGCCGAGCGTTATCCGGACATCGAGTTCAACGACAAGATTGTCGATGCAACGTGCATGGGCCTGGTGCAAAACCCCGCCGACTTCGATGTGATGGTGCTGCCCAACCTGTACGGCGACATCGTTTCCGACCTGTGCGCCGGTTTGGTGGGCGGCTTGGGCATGGCGCCGGGCGCCAACATCGGCCGCGACATCGCCGTCTTCGAGGCCACGCATGGCTCTGCGCCGGATATCGCCGGCAAGAACATCGCCAACCCCACCGCAGAGATTCTTTCCGCGGCCATGATGCTCGACCATCTGGGCGAGAACGTCGCCGCCGCCGCGATTCGCGATGCGGTTCGCGCCACGTTGGCGGAGGGTGCGCAGGTGACGGGCGATGTTCGCCGCGCACTGACCGGTAGCGCAGAGGGCGCCGTGGGCACGCAGGAATATGCGGATGCGGTGATCGAGCACCTCGCTCGCGTTCATTAAGCCAAACATAAGAGTAGAAACGGGCTGTCAAGGGGTATCCTGAGACGGCTCGTATTATGTATCGACTGAAAGGACCGATTTCAATGGGTCTTATCTTGAAGAAGGAGGAGCTTGGCTCTGAGGATGATTTCGACATCATCGAGCGCTCCGATACGCCCGAGGACCTGCCCCGCGCCGAGTACGATCTAATTGCCGGCGAATCTGCCGAGGACATCGCTGCTCGCAATGAGGAGAAGCCCGACCCGGAGGCGGAGCTCGCGCCCGACCCGGAGCTGCTTGGCGATACCGTGGAGACCGCTGTTGCCGCAGCGGCAGCGTCTTCCTCGTCCAAGGAAAAGGACGAAAAGGCATCCAAGAGGCACGGAAAGAAGGACGCTTCTGCCAAGAAGGATGCCCGCAATGGCGGCGGAAGCGGTAACGGTGGAAACGGCAACGGCGGCAAGAAGAAGCGCCGCCTGCCTAAGAACCACGGCGCCATTGGCATCGCCATCGCGGTTGTGTTGATTATCGTCGCTGGTATTGGCGGTTACTTCATTGGCAACGGCGGCTTCGCGGGCAAGGGCCCCGGTGCTTCTGCGGTCGATGAGTCCCAGCTCGATACCGTGCTCGCCCGTTGGAGCTACAACGGTAAGACCACTAACCTTACCGTTCGCGAGGCGATCGAGAGCCAGTATTCGCTTGACAACGCCAAGGATGATGACGGCAAGTACGCGGTTCCCACTGCTGAGGTGGTTGTCGCCTACATTCGCAACCAGATTCTGCTGGCCGATGCCGAGTCCCGCGGTATCACCGTAGATGATGACGAGATGAGCGCGTTTGCCGAGGACCAGCTGGGCACGTCTGATTACTCGACCATCGCATCGCAGTATGGCGTGAGCGAGGACCAGGCAAAGCAGGTGGTTAAGGAGAACGCCACCCTTAAGAAGCTGACAGAAGAGGTTGTGCCCGATGCGCCCACCGATTCCGTTCCCGAGGCACCTACCGAGCCCGAGGACGGTAACACCGAGACCGCTTCCAAGGACTATGCGGACTACATCATCAATCTTGCCGGCGATGAATGGGATGCCGAGAAGGGCACCTGGGCTTCCGAGGACGGCGACTACCACAGCGCCCTGAGCAGCTCCACCACCTTCTCTAAAGACAGCGCCACGTATGCGGATGCCCAGACGGCTTATTACGTTGCCTACCAGCAGTACGCCCAGAAGAGCCAGAAGGCCAGTACCGCCTGGAGGGCTTACGTCAACAACCTGTACGCCAGCGCGGACGTGTCGCTCTACGGGCTGTATATCTAACGCCCACCTATCCATGGGGCATCGACCCCAGCCAAACGGGTACCATTAACGCCGTGGCCGCGCGCTGCGGCGTTTTTGTTTGCGCGCGGGAATAAACGTGTTCGCGGCATAAGCGGTCAAAATCTCCGTGCGTTATCGCCGCCAATCAAGAAAGGGGAGAGCAGATGATCTACGGTGCTCTCGAGGACCTGCCTCGCTATCGCGGTTTTTGCCGCTCGCTGGATGTTTTGATCGATTGGCTTGCGGAGAATGATCCCGCATCGCTCGATGTGGGCAGCCACGCCATTTTGGGCGACAAGGTGTTCGCGAACGTTATGGCGCCCACTACTCGTCCAGAAGAAGGAGCGCATTACGAGACGCACCATCGCTATCATGATCTGCAGATAGATGTCGAGGGCCGCGAGTCCTTCAAAGTTTCTCAGGGTGAGACAACGCTGGTGGAACCCTTTAACGAGGCGGATGACTTTGAGCTGGTGGACGCAAAGAATGGTATCGCCGGCGATTTGGACGAGGGCCGCTTTGCGATCTTTGTAGTCAACGAGCCCCATATGCCCACGCTGGAGTTTCCCGGCGACGGTGCCGCTCCCGTAAAGAAGATCTGCTTCAAGCTTATCGCGGACGAGTTTTTCGACGAGTAACTAATAACGAATGGATGAATCGGAGGTAGAACCGATGTCTAAGGAAGACCTGGTTGAATACTGCGCTCCCAGCATGGAGCATCCCGTCGCCATTGTTCTGGGCAGCGGTCTGGGCGCGCTGGCCGATCGCGTGAAGGTTGTTCGCCGCATTCCCTATGAGGATATCGACGGCTTTCCGCAGGAGGCGCTCCCCATCGAGGGCCATCGCTTCGAGGTGCTGGTGGGCACCATCGACGGTGTCCCGGTGGTTGTGTATCCCGGCCGCGTGCACTTGTACCAGGGGTATAACGCGCTTCAGGTAACGTCGCTGGTGCGTCATGCCCATCGCTTGGGTTGCCGCGACATCATTCTTACCTGCGCTTCCGGCGCGGTGCGCGATGCAAAGCCGGGTACCTTTGGCCTTATTACAGACCAGATGAACCTCACCGGGCACAATCCTCTTTCTACTCCCGAGGGCGCGGCGCACTCCTTGTTCGACACGCCGTTTGTACCCATGACCGGGGCGTATTCCAACTATCTGACCACGTTTGCCCGCGAGGCCGCCGCAGAGGTGGGCGTTGAATGCTCGGAGGGCACGTATGTTGGCATGCTCGGCCCTTCGTTTGAGACGGATGCTGAGGTGAAGGCGCTGGGTATCCTTGGCGCGGATTACGTTGGCTGCTCCACGGTGTGCGAGGCCATCATGGCGCGTGCGCTCAAGATGCAGGTGCTGGGCCTGACCCTTGTGACCAACAAGGCCGGTGCAGCGGATAATAGCCATGAGGCGGAACTCGCTGCTGGTAACGCGGCGGCCGATGACACCACGGGCGTACTGCTGGGCGTTTTGCGCAGACTCGGTGGTCTCCAGTCGTAAAGCCCGTGCGCAAAAGTGTGGATTGAAGAAAAAGACGTCCGCACACCTTGCGCGAAGGTTGTTTTGCACGTAATATATCCATTCGTCGGCGTTAACGCCGCATATGCGTGCCAGCATAGCTCAGTTGGTAGAGCACCGCTCTCGTAAAGCGGGGGTCACCAGTTCAAGCCTGGTTGCTGGCTCCATTGAACTCAACAGGTCGAAGGCGGATGTCTTCGGCCTGTTTTGTTATCTAGAGAATCCACTGGGAGCATCGCGGAAGAGACGAAGAGGGCCAGAAGCGATCTGCTCTCTAGGAGATGTAATGGCGACTGAGAAATCTGACCGGTAGGGAATAGCAATTTGTAAGTCAAATTGGGATGAAAACAAGACCGCTGAACGTCGGTGAACGGTATATGAACACCGTTCACAGAATCGTTGGTAAAAAAAAGAAATTCACAATCCTGTTCATACCAGTTCATAGAAATGAACCACTCTCCACAACTGACCAGCGGGATTGATGCAGGGCATATCATGGGGCGATATGTCCGTTTTAATACCTTGTAGATGGGTGGAAATTAAAAACAAATGATCCCAATCAATAAAAATCAGCAGGTAAACGGGTGTGCTATTACTGTAAACGGTAGAAAATCGCCAACAAACGGTGTGAGACCGTTCACGGAGCCAATGCAAATTGACGAATGGTTGACTGGTGCTAATATAGGTACCACTTATCACGTGGTTACAACCAGTTGCGCATCTTAGCGTACACATTGAAAAGGAGTCGGTGGATGATCGGATTTATCCTGACGGGTCACGGAGAGTTCTCCTGCGGCCTTAAGAGCGCCCTCGATATGGTTGCCGGCGACCAGCCTGCATTCCAGATCGTTCCCTTCGAGGGCTCTGAGGCTGCTACCTATGGAGATGACCTTCGTTCCGCCATCACCTCCATGCGCGCCGAGTGCGAGGAGGGCGTTATCGTCTTCGTCGACCTTCTTGGCGGCACCCCGTTTAACCAGTCGATGATGATCGCTAACGACGTCGACAAGCTCGAGGTCATCACCGGTACCAACCTGCCGATGATCATCGAGCTCCTGTTCGCTCGCAACGGCGCCACCGACGTGACCGCTCTTGCCGAGCAGGCCGTCACCGTTGGTCAGGCCGCTGTCACCCGTCAGTCCCTCGCCTCCGTCATGAGCGGCGACGACGCTGACGAGCTCGACGAGGACGGCATCTAATGGCCGACTTTGGAGCGAACGTTCTTGCTTCCTCCGTCGCCCTGATCATTCTTCTCGCAGTCATGGGCTTGGTCTACTACTTCTGGTCCAAGGCCAACATCAAGAAGAAGAGCAAGTACTTCGAGCAGATCCACACCGAACTTGCCCCCGGCCAGGAAGTAATGTTTGCCGGTGGCATCTTTGGAACCGTTAAGAGCGTCAACGGCGATAAGGTCGAGATCAAGGTTCGCTCAGGCGCAATCCTCGACGTCTCTCGTTATGCAATCCAGGAGATCAGCAAGTAAGACACCTCAAGGGATAAAGCATCAACCCTTTGGATGTAATAAGCCAGATCGCGTACACGAAAGGAACGGATCATCATGGCAGAGCCCAACATTCTTCTCACCCGTATCGATAACCGCCTGATTCATGGTCAGGTTGCGACCCAGTGGAACTCCACCCTGGGCTCCAACCTCATCCTCGTCGCCAACGACGAGGTTTCCGGCAACACCATGCGTCAGAACCTCATGAAGATGGCGGCCCCGGCCGGCGTCGCCACCCGTTTCTTCTCGCTGCAGCACACCATCGACATCATCGCGAAGGCGTCGCCCAAGCAGAAGATCTTTATCGTGGCCGAAACTCCGCAGGACGTGCTTACGCTCGTCAAGGGTGGAGTGCCTATACGTAAGGTCAACATCGGCAACATGCACATGTCGGAAGGAAAGCGGCAGGTAGCCACCTCTGTGGCCGTCGACGACGCCGATGTAGCTGCTTTCAAGGAGCTTCAGGAACTGGGGGTGGAGCTTGAGATCAGGCGTGTTCCGAGCACGCCGGTCGAGGATATCAGCAAGCTGTTCTCGTAACCGCTCGTTCGTATCCGCCGCGTAAGGCTTAACAGTCTTCCGCACAATCGTTAGTTTTCTTTGCAAAAGAATTTTGAAAGGAGGAGCATAAGATGGACGTCTCGTTTGTTCAGGTCGCACTTATCTTCGTGGTCACGTTTATCGCGGCTATCGACCAGTTCGACTTCCTCGAGTCCCTGTACCAGCCCATCGTCACCGGCGCTATCGTTGGCGCAATCCTCGGCGACGTGCAGACCGGTCTTGTCGTCGGTGGTACCTACCAGCTGATGACCATCGGTAACATGCCGATTGGTGGTGCTCAGCCGCCTAACGCCGTCATCGGTGGCATCATGGCTGCTGTCTTCGCTTGCTCTCTCAACATGGACGTTAACGTTGCAGTTGCTGCTGCTATCCCGTTCGCGCTCCTCGGTCAGTACGGCGTGACCTTGTTCTTCACGCTTCGTGCTCCCATGCTTGAGTCCTTCCGCGCTGCCGCCATCAAGGCTGACACCAAGGCGATCACCCGCCTGACCGTCATCTCCGAGTGCATCCTCGGCCTCATCTTCGCTGCTATCGTCACCCTGTTCTTCATCGGTGGCCAGGCCTTCGGCAACGCTGTTGTCGAGGCAATCCCCGAGTGGGTCAACACCGGCCTTTCCGCTGGTGGCGGCATGATGAAGTTCGTCGGCTTCGCAATCCTGCTGAAGATTATGATGAACCGCGACATGTGGGGCTTCTTCTTCATGGGCTTTGGCCTCGCGCTCATCGCGGTCAACATCCCGGCTATCGCCGGCCCTGCCCTGCTTATCCTGACCTTTATCGGCTTCGGCATCGCTTTCTGGGACTTCCAGCAGCAGACCGAGCTCAAGGGCGCTGCTATTGACGGAGGTGACATGAGCGATGGCATCTAATGAGTTTGTTGTACCTGCACAGTATGAGGATCTTACTCCCGCTCCGCAGGTTGATTCGAAGACGCTGAACCGCATGGCTCTTCGTTCCTACTGGCTGCAGTCCTCGTTCAACTATGAGACCATGCAGTCCGGCGGCTGGCTGTTCGCTATGATCCCCGGCCTCGAGAAGGTTCACACCAACAAGAACGACCTCGCTGCGTCGATGTACCACAACCTGGACTTCATCAACACGCACCCGTTCCTGGTCACCTTCGTTATGGGTATCGTTCTCTCCCTCGAGCAGAACAAGCTGGATACCCAGACCATCCGCGCCGTCCGCATCTCCGCTGCTTCCCCGCTGGGCGGCATCGGCGACGCCCTGTTCTGGCTGACGCTCGTGCCTATCACCGCCGGCATCACCTCGAACATGGCTATCGAGGGCAACATCGCGGCTCCGTTCATCTTCCTTCTCATCTTCAACCTGGCCCAGGCTGCTTGCCGCTTCGGCCTCATGAAGTGGGCTTATAAGGTTGGTACCGGCGCTATCGATGCTCTGACCGCCAACATGCAGGCGTTCACCCGCGCTGCTTCCATCCTCGGCGTTTTCGTCGTCGGCGCTCTGACCGTCACCATGGGTGGCACCCAGATCAACCTCACCATCCCCAACGGCACCACCCGTGGCCTCGCTGCCAACACCGTGATCGTGTCCAACGAGGATGCTGAGAACTTCACCGACCTCGAGGGCATCGACACCGAGACCGCCGAGCCCGGCACCATGGCTCTCACCGACGTCGACGGCAATCCCCTGAAGGCTGCTGACGCCGATGGCAACGCTGTTGATTGCGGCGTTGTCGACCTGGGCAACGGCATGAGCTCCGTTACCTACGGCACCGTCACCGAGACCGAGGTTAGCTACTCCGTGGCTTCCACCCTCGACACGGTTCTCCCCAAGCTGGTTCCGCTGGCTCTCGTGCTTATGCTTTACTTCCTGTTCGCTAAGCACAACTTCACGCCGATCAAGGGCATCGTCCTGCTGCTCATCATCGGCCTGCTTGGCGCTGGCCCCTTCGGCCTGTGGCCCAGCATCTGGTAAGGCTCTATGGCCCGGTGCGCTCATAGAGATGTGGGCGCACCGCCCCTTACTACATGTGTGTGTATGTAGGCCGTAACTCGTACGTATCGGGTTACGGCCTTTTTATTCCCTGCGGGAACGATTACTGGAAAAGGAGGCGAAGACTCATGGCAATCGGCGCGCGCAAGCAGCCTTTGTACGATCAGCTAGTTGACATTTTGTCCGAGAAGATTGACCACGAGTATCGTCCCGGCGATCTTATGCCATCCGAGCGCGAGCTTTCTGAGCGCTACGGTCTTTCCCGTACTACGGTGCGCTTGGCTCTTCAAGAGCTTGAGCGCCTTGGCCTGGTGATTCGCCAGCATGGGCGCGGCACGTTCGTCGCCGACCGCTCTGCGCAGACCACCAATCTAATGCAGTCCTATAGCTTTACGGAGCAGATGCGCGAACTCGGGCGCGTTCCCGAGACCACCATCTTGGAGTTCTGCGAGTTCGAGGCTGATAAAAACCTCGCCGAGCATATGGGCACCCGCATCGGCGAGAAGCTTTTCAAACTCAAGCGTCTTCGCTCGGCAGACGGCATGCCCATGATGATCGAGCGCTCTTATCTTCCGGTTAGGAAGTTTCTTTCCCTCAAGCGCCCCATGCTTGAGAAGAAGCCCCTCTACGATGTTATCGAGCAGGATTTTCGCGAGAAGATCCGCGTGGCAGAGGAGGAGTTCTTCGCAAGCATCGCCCGTCCCGCGGATGCTCGTCTGCTGGATATCACCGAGGGCGCGCCGGTGCTGGATCTTGTTCGCACCACGTATAACGTCAGCAACGAGATTGTGGAATACACGCTTTCTGTTGCTCGAGCGGATCAGTTCAAATACAAGGTCTTCCATCATAGGAATGACTAGATATATGGCGGTTTCGTTAGGTTTATCTTTTGGTTAACTGGTTACAACCAGCAAACCAATTAAGGCATATACTACAAGGTAGTGAGCCTTCTAGGAAAGAGAGGTATTGTTAATGTTCGAGAAGGATATTGAGAGCCTTAAGGCGCTTGGTGCCGATATCACCACCGGCGAGATCAAGCAGCAGCCCGAGCTGTGGCTGGACACCCTCAACATCTACAAGGACAACAAGGACGCTATCGACGCCCTTCTGGCAGATGCTCGCGCCATGGGCGAGGGCCGTCTGTCCGTCATCTTCACCGGTGCCGGTACTTCTGACTACGTCGGTGATACCTGCGCCCCTTACCTTCGCCACGCTGGCGATACCAACCTCTATGATTTCAAGCCCATCGCGACTACCGATATCGTTTCGGCTCCCCGCGACTTCCTGCGCGCCGAGGATCCCACCCTGCTGGTCTCCTTCGCCCGCTCCGGCAACAGCCCCGAGTCTCTTGCGGCCGTCGAGGTTGCCCGCAAATTCGTGAAGAACATCAAGTTCCTCAACATCACCTGCGCTCCCGAGGGCAAGCTCGCCGTTCAGTCCGCCGACGACCCCGATGCCCTGACCCTGCTGATTCCCCGTGCCAATGACAAGGGCTTCGCCATGACCGGCTCCTACAGCTGCATGACGCTGCTCTCCACCTTGATCTTCGACTCCGCCGATTTCGCTACCAAGGAGGCCTGGGTTAAGCAGGCTGCCGAGATGGGCGAGGAGGTCGTTGCTCGTGAGGAGGAGATCGCCTCCATGCTGGCCGGCGATTTCAACCGCGTTACCTACCTTGGCTCCGGCTCCTTCGTGGGTCTGGCTCAGGAGTCCCAGCTCAAGATTCTCGAGCTCGCTCACGGCCTGGTCGCAACCTCTTGGGATTCCTGCATGGGTTATCGCCACGGACCCAAGTCCTTTGTCGACGACAAGACCCTGGTCTTCGTCTTCATGAACAACGATGAGTACACCCGTCAGTACGACCTCGATATTCTGAACGAGATCAACGGTGACGAGATCGCTCAGAAGACCGTCGCCATCCAGCAGGACCTCACCCCTGCTTTCGAGGGCGAGTCCTTCACCTTCGCCGGTCGCGAGCCTCTGCCCGAGGGTTACCTGGCGCTTCCCTTTGTCATGTTCGCCCAGGTGGTCTCTCTGCTGAACTCCGTCCGCGTTGGCAACACCCCCGACACCCCGTCTCCCACCGGCACCGTTAACCGCGTGGTCAAGGGCGTCACCATCCACCCCTTCGAGGCCTAAGCGCTATCGACCACGCAAGCTTAGCCTTACCTTGAGGTTTTGAGCACTACGTGCGCGACCGCATGATGCGGTAATGATTCTGCGCCCGCCCAGTCATCAGGACGGGCGGGCGCTCTTTTTAGGTTAATGCACTGCCGCCCATACCTTTCAGGCAAACTGGGGTATAGCTGCAGATATACGCTCATCTTACGTGTGTTAGGAGACAAGAATGAGCACCTATGCAATCAAGGCAGACGCCTTCTATCTTCCCACCCGCGTAGCCCGCGGTGGCTACCTCATGGTTGAGGACGGCGTTTTTGGCGAGCACGTGACCGAGGCTCCGGACTGCGAGGTTCTGGACTACTCCGGGCACGAGATCGCCCCCGGATTCGTCGATACGCATATCCACGGCTTCGATAACCACGACATCATGGATTGCAAGGCCGAGAGCGTCGCCGCCGTTTCTCGCGGTATCCTGCGCAACGGCGTCACCAGCTATCTGCCCACCACGCTCACCGCGAGCACCGAGCAGCTTGAGAACGCCTGCGCCAGCGTCGCCGAGTACGTCGAGGCCGGCGACGACCAGCCGCACGCCCGCATCCAGGGCATCTTCCTCGAGGGCCCCTTCTTTACTGAGAAGTACAAGGGCGCCCAGAACCCCGCTTACCTGTCCGCTCCCACTATGGAGAAGCTGAATGTTTGGCAGGAGGCCGCCCACGGCCTGGTAAAGAAGATCGCCGTCGCTCCCGAGTATGAGGGCGCCGTCGAGTTCACCGCAGATGCCGTCGCCTCCGGCGTCGTGGTCGCCCTCGGTCACTCCGCGGCAACTTGCGAGCAGGCTCAGGCTTGCCTCGATGCCGGTGCCAAGGTCTTTGTCCACACCTACAACGGTATGAGCGGCCTGCACCATCGCGAGCCCGGCATGGTGGGTGCTGCGCTGTCCAGTCAGGACAAGTCCTTCTCCGAGCTCATCTGCGACGGTCATCACGTCAACCCCATCTCCGCTGGCATCGTCATGCACGCTAAGGGTCACGAGCACGTCGCCCTTATCACCGACTGCATGTGCGCCGGCGGCATGCCCGATGGCGATTACTTCCTGGGCGAGCTGCCCGTCGTGGTCGCCGGCGGCACCGCCCGCCTGAAGGACGGCGGCTCTCTCGCCGGTTCCATCCTCAACATGAAGGACGCCGTCAAGAACGTTGCGGATTGGGGCATCGCCACCAAGGCGGAGGCGATCTACATGGCTACTCAAGCTCCTGCCGAGGCTAACGACATCGCCGACGCTTGCGGCTCCATTCGCCCCGGCCGCGATGCGGACTTTGTTGTTCTGGGCAAGGACCTGACGCTTGCCGAGACCTACTTGGGCGGCGTTTCCGTCTATAAGGCATAAACTGAATTCAATATGGCGCCGCGATGGGAACCGTCCGTCGCGGCGCCAATATCTTGCATGAGGCATGGGCGAGATCCCGTGCCGCTTCTGCGCGGCGCAAATCTGGGCTATGCTACATGGGTACTTGGGGGCAAGCTATCGATAAGCCGGGGCGAAAGGTTCCGGCGCCGTACGTGGCTCGGGCACGCGCCCGTAGCCAAGAAAGGTAGAGCAGAGCTTTGGAGCACATTCTCAAGAACGATCAGCTTACCGTTGCGCTTACCAGCGCCGGCGGTTCCTTCACCTCCATTGCGGCAAATGGCCGCGAGTATCTCTGGCAGGGCGATCCTGCCGTTTGGAGCGGGCAGGCGCCTATTTGCTTTCCCATCTGCGGCGGCCTTCGCGATAACCATGCGGTGACCGCGTCCGGTAAAGAGGTCAACCTGGCGCGCCACGGATTCGCCCGCAAGCAGGAATTCGAGTTCGCCGGCGGCGATGAGACTACCGCCGCGTTCGTGCTCAAGAGCACGCCGGAGCTGCTCGAGCAGTATCCCTATCCCTTTGAGCTCACCGCCCGCTACGCCATCGATGGCGCAAAGCTCACCGTATCCTATGAGGTCGCCAACACGGGGCATGAGGACATGCCGTTCTTTATCGGCGGCCACCCCGGCTTTGCCTGCCCTCTGGACGAAGGCGAGCAGTATAGCGATTACAAGCTGCGCTTCGAGAGCGATGAGGCCGAGAAGCTCTGCTGCGCCGTGCCCTCCACCGGCTTGATCGACGTGGAGAACCGCGTGGAAAACCCCATGGATGGCCGAGACCTTCCGTTGACGCACGAGCTGTTCGATTTCGCCGAGACCATCTTCGACGTTCTTTCAAGCCGCGTTGTGGAGCTGGTCAAGAAGGACGAGGAAAAGGGCGTTCGCGTGAGCTTCCCCGACATGCCCTATCTGATTGTCTGGAGCAAGCCCGAGGGCGATTTTGTCGCGATCGAGCCCTGGGGAGGTCTCTCCACTTGCTCCGACGAGGATGACGTGTTCGAGAACAAGCGCGGCTGCTTGGTCGCGAAGCCCGGTGAGACCGTGGTGCGCAGCTTTACCGTCGAAGTTTTCTAGCGCGCCCGTTCGCCTCAACAACCATGCCCTCGGCTTGGATCCAAGCCGCTTGATTCCACCTGAAAGGAACCGACAATGATTCTTACCGTCACCATGAACCCCGCGATCGATACCGCGTATCATCTCGACCACCTTATCATCGACGACGTGAACCGCGTTGTTCCCAAGAAGACCGCCGGCGGCAAGGGCCTTAACGTCTCCCGCGTGCTGTGCCAGCTTGGCGACGACGTTGTCGCGACCGGCCTTATGGGCGGCCACATGGGCGCTTACATGGGCGAGCTTATGGACGCCGACGGCATCAAGCATGATTTTGCCCCCATCGCCGGCGAGACCCGCATCTGCCTGAATATCCTGCACGAGGGCAACCAGACCGAGCTGCTGGAGAGCGGCCCGGAGGTTTCGGCCGACGAGCTCGCCGCCTTCACCGCCAAGTTCGCCGAGCTTGTCGAGAAGGCCGATTGCGTCACCATTTCCGGCAGCCTGCCCAAGGGTGTTCCCGCCGACTACTATGTCGAGCTGGTCGCTAAGTGCAACGAGGCGGGCGTTCCCGTCTTGCTGGATACCTCGGGTGCCTCCCTCAACGCCGCGCTCGAGTCCGATGTCACCCCAACCCTGGTGAAGCCGAATCTTACCGAGATCAACGCGCTTCTGGGAACCAGCTATACCCCCGACCAGGTTTCCGAGCTGGCAGCCGCCCTTCAGGCCGACGAGCGCTTCCAGGGCATCCCCTGGGTCGTCGTTTCCATGGGCGCCGCGGGCTCCTTCGGCTTCAACGGCGGCAAGATCTACCGCGCCGTCACCCCGCCCATCCCGGCCGTGAACGCTACCGGCTCCGGTGACTCCACCATCGCCGGCTTCGCCCATGCCATCGCCGCGGGCGCCGACGCCGCCACCGTTCTTAAGACCGGCAACACCTGCGGTAAGCTCAACGCCATGGATCCGCAGACCGGCCACCTGGTCATCAATCGTTGGGACGAGGTCTACAACGCCGTCGAGGTGACCGAGCTCTAGGCCTTTGCCCCAAGGGGCTTTGCCTTAAGCATGTCGTTGTAGATGCGGACAGCTTGCTACAAAGGGAGGGGAGCCCGGTGGGGTTTCCCTCCCTTTTTTCCGTTATAAAAGGCGACGACGTCGGCAGACGCAAATGCGCCCCCTGCGGCAGCGGTGCTGGCAGGGGGCGCATGCGGTTGGTGATGGTTGTTTGGGGCTAACGGATGCCGCGCTGCTTACAGGCGTTTGGTCTGGGCGACGCGTTTGAACCAGTATGCGCTGGCCTTGGGCGTGCGCTGCTGGGTTTCAAAGTCAACGTAGAAGAAGCCGTAGCGCTTGTTATAGCCGTTGGTCCAGCTGAACTGGTCCTGCAGGCTCCACATAAAATAGCCGCCAACGTCGACGCCGCATTCGATGGCCTTGAGGATCCAGCGCAGGTGGTCTTCGACGTATGCAATGCGCTCGGAATCGTCCACGGTGCCATCGACAAGCTGGTCTTTGCGACCCATGCCGTTTTCCGTGATAAACAGCTGCTTGTAATTGGGATAGCGCAGCGAAATATCCATCATAAGGTCGAACAGGCCCTTGGGATAGATAATCCAATCCCAGTCCGTGGTGGGAACGCCGGGGCGTACGGCGCGCTCGCCCACGCCCGCCACGCGCCAGCGGCCGGTGCCCTTGTCGCCCGTGCCGTTATGATGAAGGTCGGTCTCACCGTCGAACGCCTTAAGAAAACGGCTTTGGTAATAGTTGATGCCCAGGCAGTCGTTGAGCTGCGCGGCGCAGCGCATAATCGAGAGGTCATCGTCCAAAAACTCGACGGAGCCGTTGCTCGCTTGGCAGAGGTGGTCGATGATCTGCAGCGTGTCGGGGGCGTAGTCGCCGCGGAAGGTGGCGTCGAGCAGCAGGCGGTTTTGCAAAACGTCGTCGTTTTTGGCTGCCTGGACGTCGCCGGGGCAGGCGGGATCATAGGGGTATTTGTATTCCAATGCGTGGATGACGCCGATTGTTCCGGGGTAGCCGCCCTGCTTGTAGGCCAAGACGGCGCGGGCGTGGGCGAGCATCATGTTGTGCTGGGCCTGCAGGCACTCGTGCAGGCAGCCCTTCTTGCCCTGCGGCCAAGTGCCCTCGACGTAGCGGTTGAGCGTGGCCGCCGCGATCTCGTTGAACGTGAACCAGCGGGTTACCTCGGGGTATTCGTCAAAGCAGAAGCGGGCGTACGCCTCAAAGGCGTCGATGGTGTCGCGGTTGAGGAAGTCGCCGTTGGCGTAGAGCGCGGCGGGGGAGTCGAAGTGATGCAGGGTCACGTATGGCTCGACTCCGCGCGCGCGGCAGCTGGCGAACAGGTTGTGGTAGAAGGCAATGCCCTCTGGGTTGGGCTCGCCCACGCCGCCATTGGGAAAGATGCGGCTCCAGGCGATCGACACGCGGATGCCGTTCATGCCGAAGCGCTCGCATAGCTCAAGGTCGCTATCGTAGCGGTTGTAGAAGTCGCAGGCGGGCTCGGGTGAAAAGCGGCCTTGTTGGGCGAGGTAGTCGTCCCATGCGACCTTGCCCTTGCCATGGGTCTGACAGGCGCCTTCTACCTGGTAGGCGGCGGTGGCGCCACCAAAAACAAAGTTGTCCGGAAAGCGCTGGGGGGTATCGGCGGAAAAGATGGGGCTCATGGCGAATCCAATCTTGTTTGAAGGACTGTTAGGGCTGAAAGGGGTTGGGGGCGGTCCGGGAGAAGGCGGCGAAGCGTGCTGCTCCCGGACCGCGGGAATGGGGGGCTCTATTCGAGCGTGCTGTCGCGCGCGTAGGGATCTAGATGCCCAGTTGCTGGGCTACGAATGCCAGCGATGCCTCGCCGTCGCGGGTGAGGTCGATGTACTGCTTGCCGCGGGTGACGCAGCAGGCGACGCCCATACGCTCGCCGTCGGCCTTGAGGTCGTCGAAGTATGACGCCGCTTGGGGTGCCAAGATAACCAGGTCGAAGTCGGCCATGATGTCGATGTGGCTGCCGTAGGCATCTGCTGCGGTCTCAAGGTCGATGCCGTGCTCGCGGGCGGCTTTGGCCAGCGCGTTGGCGAGCAGGCCGGAGGTTCCTCCTCCCTGGCACAAGACCAGGACGCGACGGCCGTTGAGCGCTGCATAGGGGTCGCCCGCCGCGGCGATGGTGCTGGACGAGGCACTGGAGGCTGCGTCATCAGATGCAGCGGGGGATACGGCAGGGGTGGCGTTGCTCGCAGATTCCTCGTCCATAGACTGGCCGGCGGCGCGCTTTTTCTCCGCTGCCATGCTTGCGGCGGCCTGGGCGACGGCACCGGTGGCGACGCTTGCGGTGTCGGCCTTGCCCTGGAATGCGGCGTTCATGGCTGCTTGCTTCTGGGCGGCGCGCTGGGCGACCTCAGCCTGGTCCGCGGCTGCCTCTTCGGCGCATTTCTCGCGGTCGTATACCTTGAAGAAGGGGAAATAGATGAGGAAATCGACAATCAGCAGGGCGGGGATGAGCAGGAACGCAAGGGGCTGAAGTCCCAGACCCATGGCGATGCCAACGGGTGCGGGGGTGGTCCAGGGAAGGCTGAACATGAAGCCGTTCATACCCAAGACGTCGATGAAGAACTTGGTGATCCAGATATTGGCGATGGGCGCGAAGATGAAGGGGATGAAGAAGATGGGGTTCAAGACCATGGGGGCGCCGAAGAGGAACGGCTCGTTGACGCCAAAGCAAACCGGCACGGCTGAGGCGCGGCCCACGGCGCGCATCTCTTTGGACTTGGCGAGGAAGGCGAACATGAAGCAGATTACCAACGTGGCGCCGGTGCCGCCCATGGCGACGACGAAATCCTGAAGCGGCTTGGTGAGGACGGCGGTTGCGTGCTCACCGGCCTGGTACATGGCCATGTTGAGCTCGAGGTTGGAGATGAGGGCGGCGGAGATGGCGGGCTCGACGATGGAGGGGCCGTGGACGCCTACAAACCAGAAGAGCGACATAGCGCCGTAGATGATGGCGAGGCCCAGATAGCCGTCTGCTGCGGAGAAAAGCGGCTGGAACACCTGGATAACGCCTTGGGCGAAGCAGAAGCCAAAGATGTTGCGGAACGCAAAATCAAAGCCCCAGAAGAAGACCAGGCAGACGCCAAAGGGGATGATGTCCTTGAAGGTCTGGGAGATATTGGGCGGCACTTGCTCGGGCATCTTGATGGTGATGTTGCGCTTGATAAAGAACTTGTAGATGATGCCGGTGGCGAACGCGCATATAAAGGCGGTTAGCAGGCCCTTGGATCCCATGTAGCCGTTGGCGAGGCCGGAGATGGAGACGCCGTTATCCGTGAAGCTGATGGCGTCGCTGGAGAGCAGCAGAAAACCGATGAGCGATGCGATCATGACCGAGATGAAGTTGATCTGGTTGTTCTTAGGCAGGTCGCGGTTCTGCGCATCGCAGAAGTGCTTGGCCGTGGTGGCCGCTGCGCAGATGCCGACGATGCCCATGGAGTAGTTGTAGGCCTTCATGAGAACGTCGTTGATCTCTGCCGGCCAGTAGAAGCCCCAGACATTGGGGACGGCGCTGACCAAAAGGAAGATGCTGGAGACGATGATGATGGGCATGACGGAGATGAAGCCGTCGCGAATTGCCTTGAGGTACTTGTTGCGCGCGATGGCGTTGAAGAAAGGCTTGCCTTTCTCGATGAGCGCTATGAGCTTTTCCATGGACCCTCCGTTTGCATGGGTTTGCTTTTGCAGCCACTAAACGTGCTGGTAAAGATGGCTGTCAGGGCGAGCTTGTGCTGTTTACGAGTATGTTTTGCCCGGATGTTACTCGTTATGAGCACGTGCTCATTTCTACAATGAGCACGTTAACATGAGTTGATGGCGGTGCAAGGGGTGTTGGGGGTAAAGGGATGCGAGCGGTCGATTATCGGCGGCGAGTGGCGGGATAGATGTAGGCAGGGGCGCGCGGAAAAGACGATTATCCTCGTCCAATGCGCACGTGCTCTTCAGCTTGCGCTCAGTTGATGCTACATTTACCAGAGCAGCAGTTTAAACAGCAGTTTGAGCATCAATCTGAGAGCATGCGCAATGCGAGGGGAGCCGTTGGATGGAACGGGATAACAAGATGACGGCGGCAGATTCCGCAGTCCACAAGCCTGGCAGGGCGGTGTCCATGGCAGATGTCGCCAAGCTCGCCGGCGTCTCCCGGCAGACGGTGTCGCGCGTGGTCAACGGGCAGGCGTGCGTGGTCGAGGAGACTCGAAAGCGCGTTATGGACGCCATGGACCAGCTTGGCTTCTACCCCAGCTTTGCCGGCAGGTCGCTGCGCGGCGGCAGGTACGGCTGCATCGGCCTGTGCATGTTCGACATCACCCATACGGGCAACGTCGCTACGCTGGAGGGGCTTATGTCCGCCGCCCGCGAGTACGGTTACGCCGTCACCTTGATCGAGTTTGATGAGAGCGAGTCCGTGCGCCTGCGGGACACGGCACGTCGCCTGGCGGAGCTCCCCGTGGACGGCATGGTGTTCAACACAAACAGGACCATCGAGGATTTTGACGAGTTCGAGCCGCTCAACGGCCTGCCCACCATCATCATCTCCATGAAGGAGCACCCGCGCTGCACCACTATCGACTCCGATCAATACGGTTGCTCGCAGCTTGTGGTCGACCACCTTCGCTCGCGCGGCCATACGCAGATCAGGCACCTGGCCGGTCCCAAAGACTCGATCACGGCGGATTTCAGGACGCGCGGTTGGCGAGACTCGCTGGAGCGCGCGGGGCTCGAAGTTGTTGAGCCCCTACACGGGGATTGGACTGCGGATAGCGGCTATGAGCTGGGCGAGAAGCTCGTCCAAGACACTGAGATGACGGCGCTGTACGCGGCTAACGATCAAATGGCCATGGGCGCCATCATGGCGTTGCGCGCCCACGGCAGGCGCGTGCCGGAAGACGTGAGCGTTATAGGCGTGGACGATTCCATGCAGGGCATGGTGCCCCACAATGACCTGACCACGGTGCGCTTCGACATGCGCGAGCGCGGCCGTAAGACGTTCGACTACTTCTTCGCCCAGCTATCGGGAGAGTCAAAGGTCGAGACGGTGCGTCTGCCGGGCGAGCTGGTCGAGCGCGGCACTGTGGCTGATCGCATATAGATGAAGAGGGGGTCGCTCGGAAGCGGCCCCCTCATTAGTTGGGTTGTCCCAGAAGCTTGATGGCGCCTTGCGCTAGGCGAGCTTGGCTTCAAGTTGGGCGATGCGCTGGTAGGCATCGATGGTGTATTTGGTCTGCTTCTCAAGCAGCATGGTGGTCATGAGGGTGTCCTGGGCATGAACCATGATGAAGGTGACATCCATTTCGCCGCCGCCTGCTTCCTGGGAGAGAAGCCTGGTCTGGACGTCGTGGGCGTCGATGAGAGCTTGCTTTGCAGATTCGTGAAGGGCGCGCGCCCCATCGATGTCGCCCTGGCTTGCCATTTCGCATGCGGCGAGAAGATCGGTTTGGGCATCGCCTGCATAGGCGACAATCTCAAAGCCGATCATCGAGATTTCTTCTTTTGTTGCCATGGTTCCTCCCGTTGTGTGGGCACGTGCTCATTTTGATAGGCAAGCGTGCAAGCTGTTGGAATATCCGGGCAAGTCAAACAGTATCATTTCAACAAAATCAAACAAGAGATACCCTTAAAGTAACACCGCGAATGGCATAAATTAGCCTGTAAGTGGTCTTGTACGAGTCTTTACGTGGTAAATCGTTTATATTTTAACGAAATTTAGAAAAGTTCTTGCATGTTGAAAGATGTTTGATTATGTTGGAAACTGTGAAAGGAGGACGTGGTGATCAAAGCTGAACGACAGGATAGGCTCATGCGCCTTATCGAGAGCCAGGGCACCGTTTCCGTCAAGGAGATCGTGGACGCCCTTGGTGTGTCGGACATGACTGTTCGCCGCGATTTGGAGGAACTGGCGGGAGCCGGCGAGGTGATTCGCGTCCACGGGGGAGCCCGTAGCGCGTCTTCGCAGCACCGCTCGATGATCCGCCACGAGTACAGCCATATCGAGAAGCGCGCCCGCCATGCGAGCGAGAAGGTCGATATAGCGCGCACGGCCGCAGGCCTGGTCGAGGAGGATTCGACCATCTTCCTGGGCACGGGAACCACCATCGAGCAGATGGTTCCGCTGCTGCCCTCGTGCCACCTGCGCATCATCACCAACTCGCAGTCCATCTTCACCCTGCTGGAGCCCAACGAGACCTACGAGCTCTGCCTCATCGGCGGCATGTACCGCCGGCGCACCACCGCGTTTGTGGGCCCCGTGGCGGAGGACGCCATCTCGACTCTGGGCATAGACGTCGCCTTTATAGGCGCCAACGGCATCTGCTTCGACGCGGTCTCCACCTCCAATATGGACGAGGGACGCTTCCAACAGCTCGCATTCGACCAGGCGGATACCCGGTATCTGGTGGCGGATTCAAGCAAGATCGGCCAGCGGGACTTCTACACGTTCTACAGGCTTTCAAACATCGACGCGATCATCTGCGAAGGTTCGATTACGGACGAGAAACGCCAGCAGGTCGAGGAATTCACCAAGGTGATCTGCTAGCTTCTTCGCGGGCGGCGTCGGTGCCTGGACAAGGTAACCAAGCGCGCATATCGGGTGCGCGCATGTAAAGGAGGACAGCATGAGGGTTGTCATCGGTTCTGACGCGGCGGGCATGCCGCTCAAGGAGCTCATCAAGGAGACGCTGCTCGAAGACGGCCACGAGGTCGTTGACCTTTCCGTCGAGCCCGCCGCGGACTTCGTCGATTCCGCCGTCGCGGTGGCGCGCGACCTGCTTGAGAACGAGGGTTCCCAGGGCATCTGCTTCGACGAGTACGGCGTGGGCAGCTACATGGCCGCCACCCGCGTCAAGGGCATGGTCGCCGCCAACATCTCCGACGAGCGCAGCGCGTATATGACCCGCGAGCACAACAACGCTCGCATGATCTGCCTGGGTTCCGGCGTCATCGGCAACGATGTCGCGAAGAAGATCGCCCGCGAGTTCCTCAAGGCCGACTACGCCGCTGGTCGCCATCAGATTCGCGTCGACATGCTCAACAAGATGGCGTAAAGGAGACCTCAGATGATCATTGCACTTGGCTGCGACCACATTGTTACCGACGAGAAGACCTACCTGCACGACCGCCTTGAGGAGGCCGGTTACGAGGTGCTGGACTGCGGCCCCTACAGCCACACCCGTACCCACTACCCCATCTACGGCAAGGCCGTGGGCGAGGCTGTAGCCTCCGGTAAGGCCGACCTCGGCGTTGTCCTTTGCGGCACCGGCATCGGCATCACCAACTCCGTTAACAAGGTTCCCGGCGCCCGCTGCGCCCTGGTTCGCGACATGACCAGCGCCCTGTACGCCCGCCGCGAGCTCAACGCCAACGTCATCGGTTTCGGTGGCAAGATCACCGGCGAGTTCCTCATGGCCGACATCATGCTCGCCTTCATCAAGGAGAGCTACGAGCAGACTCCCGAGCACGACGCCCTGGTCGCCAAGATCGACGCCGTCAACCAGGCCGATCCCGTAGCGCAGGCCGATCCCCATTTCTTTGACGAGTTCCTGGAGAAGTGGGACCGTGGCGAGTACCACGACTAGTTCGTCACGCTAGACCTACCAAGCCGTAGCGATTGCGGAAGAGCGTGTATCCCTTCGCGCTCGTCCGCATTGTCCATGGCGGTAGCATCGAGCCGCGGCAACTGCCAGCGGTGAGAAGGCGCCGGTTCCGTATGACTTACGGGGCCGGCGCTTTTTGTTTGCGGCTAAGGTGCCATTCGCTCGTTGGTAACAATTTGGAAACATTACCGTAGCGGAAAGGTTTATGAACGCCCATTATCTGTGCAATGAGATGAAAAAGTACGCTATCTTGCGCTTAGTTGCGCGTACTGGAGCGTATCGATGCGTGGACTGGCGAGGTAAAAGCCTAAATCCATAACTGTCACGGGTATTGGGGCTAAAGGCTTCTAGCGATGCTTCGGGTTGAATGAAGGCTCGTTTGGCAACGCAAACCGCTCGCGTGTGAATAACGACCGTTCACTTTCTAGCGTTCGTCCTAAAAACCAAATAACGCCTTATTCGCTCGCTTGGGCAAGCGCTCGCATGGCCTTTTCAACCGCCTGCCGCTTGTCGCGGGGGCTTGGGTAGACCCTGCCGCTACGTCAATTTCTAGAGTTTCGAAGTACAGGACTTATGCAACCCCCATAGATTGGAGGAAGGTATGCAAGGAGCGGCAACCGCAGACGCGCGCCATGAACTTGCCCTTGAGAAGAAGAGGAAGCTGGACCAGAGCTTCCTGAAGAAGGGCCTCATGATCGCGCTGTATTCCGGCATCACCTACGGTTTGTACTCGGCGTTCATCATGGCTGCCCAGACGCAGGGCGTATGGGCCGATTGGATGGGCACCCTTGAGGCGAGCAGCTTCTTGGTGGTATTTATTCTCCCCACCATCGCCACCGCGCTCAACGACCTGTTCAGCGCCGTTTGGGCCCTTCTGCTTACCGCGAAGCAGGGCAAGCTGGGCGACTTCATCCAGACCTTCCGCTCCAAGCCCGGCATCATCATGGTCGCCGCGGCGCTGGTGGGCGGCCCCATCGCGGGCGCTGCCTACGTTATCGCGCTTTCCATGGCGGGCCCCATCGTGACCCCCATCGCCGCGCTCTGCCCGGCTATCGGCGCCATCCTCTCCCGCTTCCTCTTCAAGCAGCCCATGGGCCCGCGCGTTATTCTGGGCATCCTGATCTGCGTCTTCGCGAGCGGCATGATCGGCTTCACCGGCCTTACCGGCGCCCTTGGCCCGGGTGTTGTCCCCGGCCTGCTGCTCGCCTTCATCGCCGCCCTCGGCTGGGGCATCGAGGGTTGCATCGGCGGCTTTGGCACGTCGATGATCGACCCGCAGATCGGCATCACCATCCGCCAGGTTACCTCCGGTTCCGTGAACCTGATCATCATCCTGCCCCTGCTCACCCTCTTTGGCGGCGGCGACCTCGCCACCACCTACCAGTGCGTCGGCCAGGCCTTCGCCGATATCCCGTCGGTGTTCTTCTTCGTTGCCTCCGGCTTCTTCGCCTACACCTCGTTCTCCAACTGGTACCGCGGCAACAGCATGTGCGGCACCGCTCTGGGAATGGCCTGCAACGGCACCTATTCGTTCTTTGTCCCGCTGTGCAGCTGGATCATCATCGGCCTGATCATGGGCATCGAGGGCTTCGCCCTGCCTGCGATCGCGTGGATCGCAGCCCTCGTCATGGTCGCTGGCATCACCGTCATCGCCGTGAACCCGCTGGACTTCCTAAAGAAGAAGGGGGAGTAGCATGTCGCGCCCGCTGAACTACGCAATGCTCAAGTACTTCACCACGGTTGACGAGGCTTGCGTCGACGACGTCATGGAGGCCCTGAAGGGCGAGTACGCTTCCCGCCGCGCCTTCACCCGCGACGAGATGACCTCCGCGCTTATGACTGCCGAGAAGAACGGCCTCATCGAGGAGTCCCGAATCGATCTGGATTCTCACGACGACTTGCTGGTGTATTACCGCGCCACCGAGGAGCAGAAGCAGTCCATCAACTCGTACATCAAGTAGGAAGGGGAGGTTCCCATGCGCTATCAGGGAGAACAGGCTATCGGCCTTATCGAGACCATCGGCATGGTTCCCGCTCTCCTCGCCGCCGACGCCATGCTCAAGGCCGGCGACACGGAGCTCATCAGCTACGAGAACGTTGGCTCCACGCTGGTAACCGTCATTGTCCGCGGCGACGTGGCGGCCTGCGAGGCAGCCGTCAAGGCTGGCGCCGAGGCAGCCAAGTCCATCGGCAAACTGACGGCCCAGAACGTTATGAAGCGACCCGTGCCCGCTGTGGGCGACGTGGTCTCCGTCCACGACGTCGATTTCTAGGAGGAAGCCATGACACAGGGTTATTCCGGAGCGCTTGGCGCCATCGAGACCTTTGGCCTGGTCTTTGTCCTCGAGGCAGCCGACGCCATGTGCAAGGCCGGCGACGTGACGCTTATCGGTTACGAGAACACCGCATCGGGCTACATCTCGATTCTGGTCGAGGGCGACGTCGCGGCGGTCGAGGCTGCGGTCGAGGCCGGCGTGGCCGCGGTGGGCGAGATGGGCGCGGAGGTCTACAGCTCCGTCGTCATTCCTCGTCCGCATCCCGATCTTAAAAAGATCACCCAGCGCTACTGCGTTGAGAACCTGCTGCCGTACTAAGGGGGCGCATGTTCAATGCCGCTGATCGATAACGATCTTCTATCCATTCAGGAAGCGCGCATCCTGTTGGAGCACGCCGAGGAGTCCCAAGGCGTGCTCGAGGGCCTGGGCGACGGTTTGGTCCGTGGCTTTCTGCAGCAGCTTCGAGAGAGGCTGCTGCCGCAGGCGGGCGACCTCGCCAAGCAGGCCTGTCGCGAGAGCGATTACGGCAACCCGGAAGACGAGCGCGCTCTGACCGAGTGGGTTCTCACCGAGATGCTCGATGAGGTCTCCTTGCAGCTCGAGGTCCAGCAGATCTACCGCGATGGCTGGACCCATGGGGTCGAGACGGGACTGCCCAAGGGCGTGGTCGTCTCGTTTTTGCCCGATTGGCTGACGGTTCCCACCCTGCTGAGCCAGCTTCTGTGCGCGGTCAAGGCGAAGACCCCCGTGATCTTCTCTGCCCGCGTTCGCACGCACGCGACATGCGAGTCGCTGATGGCGGAGGTGGCCGATGTAGCCGCCGCCTGCCATTACCCGCTCGAGGCGCTGGGCTTTCTGCACCAGTACTCCGAGGAGGGCGACGCTTGGCTCGCCTGCCAACCCGCCGTTCGCATGGTGATCGATTCGCGCGAATACGAGCGCGTGGTCACCAGCGACTTGGGTGGCAAGGACGTCTACCACGCATCGATCGGCAACAACCCGGTCTTTGTCGAGGAGACCGCCGACCTGGCGCATTGCGCCGAAGAGGTGGTCGCGGGCAAGAGCTTCTGCTACGGCATGATGCCCGGAGCCGAGCAATCCCTTGTGGTCGAGCGGGCGGTGGACGAGAAGTTCAGGGCCCAGCTCAAGGCGCGCGGGTGCTATTTCCTGAGCGATGAAGAGGCCGAGTCCCTGGCTAAGACGCTCTTCAAGCCGTGCGGCAAGCCGTATCGCGAGCTGATCGGCAAGTCCGCCTTCGACATGGCGCGCCGCGCCGGGCTGGTGGTCCCGGAGAGCACCAAGGTGCTTGTGGTCGAGAAGCCCTATGTTTCCGAGCACAGCGTCTTCTCAAAGGCCAAGTACGGCCCGGTGCTGTCCTACTACGTCGAGGAGAGCTGGCGCGGTGCCTGCGAGAAGTGCATCGAGCTCATCCTCAACAGCGGAGACGGCAACGCGCTTTCGATCTTCTCCCGCGACGGCGAGGTGGTGAGGCAATTCGTCCTCAAAAAGCCCGTCGGTCGCATCTTGGTCAACGTGGGAACGGGAATGGGCGCGACCGGTTGTCATTCCACGCTACCTAAGACGCTGACCATTACCGGATGGGATAACGCCTGCTCATCTGATATGGGCGTGACCTATCGAGACTTCATCCGCCGCCGCCAGGTTGGCGTGGGTGCCTCCCATGGCGACTGCGAGCTGTTGAAGGATGCGGGCCTCATGGATCCCGATGAGGCTGCGGCGCCGACCGCCTGCGAAAGCGCATGCGAGAAGGAGCCGGATCGCCTTGAGGAATGCCGGGAGAAGCCCGCTTCCGAGTCAATGTCCAATTGGTTCTCCAGCTTGCTGGAAGACGTTAAAACGTACTGAGAAAAGAGGTAAGGATGGATATCAGGGAGTTTGCAAAGGAGCTGTCCGACGCCACCAAGGAGATGAGCGACGAGCAGCGCGACACCGTCCGCAAGATGTTCGAGCAGGTGTACGACCAGCTCGACCGCCCGCTGACCACCAAGGTTGCCGCTACCGCCGATCCCACCGAGATCCCCGACGGCCCCACCGAGCGCCACGTTCGCCTCAAGCAGAATTTCTTGAAGCAGGTGCCCACCATCACCACGTACCGCGCCCGCGCCGTCACCGAGTTCACCAAGAAGAACCCGGGCATGCCCAAGATCCTTCTGCGCGCCAAGTGCTTCCGCTATTGCTGCGAGACCGCCCCGCTGGTCATCCAGGACGACGAGCTGATCGTCGGTTCGCCCTGCGGCGCTCCTCGCGCCGGCGCGTTCTCTCCCGACATCGCCTGGCGTTGGCTGCGCGACGAGATCGACACCATCGGCACCCGTCCGCAGGACCCCTTCTTCATCTCCGAAGAGGATAAGAAGTACATGCGCGAGGAGCTCTTCCCGTTCTGGGAGGGCAAGTCTTTGGACGAGTACTGCGAGGACCAGTACCGCGAGGCGGGCGTCTGGGAGCTCTCCGGCGAGTCCTTTGTTTCCGATTGCTCCTATCACCAGGTCAACGGCGGCGGCGACTCCAACCCGGGCTACGACGTCATCCTGATGAAGAAGGGCATGCAGGACATCCAGGACGAGGCCAAGGAGTACCTGGCCCATCTGGATTACGAGAATCCCGACGACCTCGATAAGATCTACTTCTACAAGTCCATCGTCGAGACCACCGAGGGCGTCATGATCTACGCCCGTCGCCTGTCCGACTACGCGCTGGAGAAGGCCCGCAGCGAGCAGAATCCCCGCCGTCGCGCCGAGCTGGAGCAGATCGCCGCTAACCTGCGCAACGTTCCCGCCCACAAGCCCACCACCTTCTGGGAGGCGATCCAGTCCGTCTGGGTCATCGAGTCCCTGCTCCCCGTCGAGGAGAACCAGACCGGCATGTCCATCGGCCGCGTCGACCAGTACATGTATCCATTCTACAAGGCCGATATCGAGTCCGGTCGCCTCAACAACTATCAGGCATTCGACCTGGCTGGCTGCATGCTCATCAAGATGAGCGAGATGATGTGGGTCACCAGCGAGGCCTCTTCCAAGTTCTTCGCCGGCTACCAGCCCTTTGTCAACATGACCCTGGGCGGCGTGACCCGCGCCGGCGCTGACGCCACCAACGACCTCACCTACCTGCTGATGGATGCGGTGCGCCACGTCAAGATCTACCAGCCCTCGCTGGCTTGCCGCATCCACAACAAGTCTCCCGAGAAGTACCTGCGCAAGATCGTCGACGTCGTTCGCTCCGGCATGGGCTTCCCCGCATGCCACTTCGACGACTCCCATATCAAGATGATGCTTGCCAAGGGCATCTCCGTTGAGGATTCGCGCGACTACTGCATGATGGGCTGCGTCGAGCCCCAGAAGTCCGGCCGCCTGTATCAGTGGACCTCCACCTCCTACACCCAGTGGCCCATTGCCATCGAGCTCACGCTCAATCACGGCGTGCCCCTGTGGTACGGCAAGCAGGTCACTCCAGACCTGGGCCCGCTGTCCCAGTACTCCACCTACGAGGAGTTCGAGCACGCGGTCAAGGAGACCATCTACTACATGACCAAGTGGACCTCCGTGGCTACCGTCATCTCCCAGCGGGTCCATCGCGATATGGCTCCCAAGCCCCTGATGTCCATCATGTTCGAGGGATGCATGGAGCACGGTCGCGACGTCTCCGCCGGCGGCGCCATGTACAACTTCGGTCCCGGTGTGGTGTGGAGCGGCCTTGCGACCTACGCAGACTCCATGGCCGCTATCAAGAAGCTGGTCTTCGACGACCACAAGTACACGCTCGAGGAGCTCAACGAGGGCCTCAAGGCGGACTTCGAGGGCTATGAGCAGATGCGCCAGGACTGCCTGAAGGCTCCCAAGTACGGTAACGACGACGACTACGCGGACAGCATCTGCGCCGACATCGTCCACTACACCGAGCACATCCACAGCCAGTTCAAGACGCTGTACTCGCGCCTGTCCCACGGCACGCTGTCCATCTCCAACAACACGCCCTTCGGTCAGCTGACCGGTGCGTCCGCAAACGGCCGCCGCGCCTGGACCCCGCTTTCCGACGGCATCAGCCCCACCCAGGGTGCGGACTTCAACGGCCCCACGGCCATCATCAAGTCCGTCTCCAAGATGGCCAACGACAGCATGAACATCGGCATGGTCCACAACTTCAAGCTGATGGCCGGCCTGCTGGATACCCCCGAGGGCGAGAACGGCCTGGTGACCCTGCTCCGCACCGCCTGCATGTACGGCAACGGCGAGATGCAGTTCAACTACCTGGACAACAAGACCCTTCTTGATGCCCAGGAGCACCCCGAGGAGCATCGCGACCTGGTGGTCCGCGTCGCCGGCTACAGCGCGTTCTTTGTCGAGCTGTGCAAGGACGTTCAGGACGAGATCATCAGCCGCACCATGCTCACCAAGTTTTAGCGAGAGATTGCCTTTTAGCAAGAAGAACCGACCGGGCGCCGGAATACACAAGGAGGTAGGGCGTTGAGTCTTGAGCAAGCGAATGTAGAGCGTAAAGCTCGTATATTCAACCTTCAGAAGTACAACATGTACGACGGCCCCGGCGTTCGGTCGATGGCGTTTTTCAAGGGTTGCCCGCTGCGGTGCGCATGGTGCTCCAATCCCGAGAGCCAGCATCGCGGGCACGAGGTCATGTTCAAGGCCTCGGCATGCGTCAACTGCGGCGCATGCGTGGACGTATGCCCCGTCGACATCCACCAGATGGTGGCGGGCGAGCACAAGGTCCGCCGCGACGTCCAGTGCATGGGATGCCATCTGTGCGAGGAGGCTTGCCTGCACAACGCCCTGAAGATCATGGGCGAGGACAAGTCGATCGACGAGCTTCTGGCCTTCTTCGATCAGGACGCGGACTTCTACCGCATGTCCGGCGGCGGCATCACGCTCTCCGGCGGCGAAGCCCTGGCACAGCCCGAGGCAGCCTTGAGCCTGCTGGTCGCCTGCCATAAGCGCGGTTACCACACCGCCGTCGAGACCTGCGGCTACGTTCCCACCAAGACGCTTTTGAAGGTCGCCGAGCACGTCGATTTGTTCCTCTTCGATATCAAGCACATGGACCCGGTCAAGCACAAGCGGTGGACCGGCGCCAACAACGAGCTGATCTTGGAGAACGTTCGCACGCTGCTTGAGAACGGCTTCAACGTGCGCGTGCGCATGCCCCTGCTCAAGGGGGTCAACGACAGCAAGGAGGAGATCGATGCGGTGATCGCCTTCTTCACGCCCTATCGCTACCAGAAGAACTTCGACGGCGTCGACCTGCTTCCGTACCACAAGCTCGGCGTGGGCAAGTACGGCCAGCTGGACCTTGATTACGCCATCAAGGACGATCCCTCGCTCACCGAAGCCGACCTTAAGCGCATCAAGTCCTGGATAGGCGACGCCGACTTCACCGTCAACCTCGTGAGCCATTAAGGGGAGGGGAGCATGGAGAAGCTTTCGCGCATCATCCAGGAATCCGTCCCCGGCAAGCAGGTGACGATCGCCCACGTCATCGCCAGCCCGGGCCCTGAGATCCACGAGCGGATCGGCGTGCCCAGCGGCGAGTCGATAGGCATCCTCACGCTCTCGCCCGAGGAGACCGCGATCATCGCGGCGGACGTCGCGTCAAAGGCGGCGTCGGTCTCGATCGGATTTCTCGACCGCTTCACCGGATCGGTGGTGGTTTTGGGCGACGTCCAGAGCGTCGAGACCGCTATCGGCGAGGTCGTCCGGTTCCTTCACGACCAAATGGGCTTCTGCTGCGCGGAGGTGACCAGGTCGTGAGCACCAAGCGCCTCATGGTGATCGGTCTCGACGGTTCGGGAAAGTCCACGCTGGCGGACCTTGTGGAGGGCGGGGAATCCAACCACGCCCACCGCGAGGATTGCTATTACCGCGAGCGCTGCTTCGAGGTTCCCGGCCGTTATATCGAGAACCATTGGATGCACAGCATCATCATCATGCTGGCGCAAAACCAGGCCTCCTCGATGCTGATGCTTCTGGACGGTAGTACCTGTGAGTCCTTTTACTCAAGCGGGTACGCGCGGGCTTTCACGTGCCCGTGTTTGGGAGTCCTTACCAAGGCTCCCGTAGACGCCGACGCGCGGACGAAGGGCATCGCCAAGCTCGAGGCGGCGGGGTGCACGGAAATCCTGTGCGTCTCGACCGAGACGGGCGAGGGCGTTGGCGAATTGTTGGATTGGGTCGCCGCACGCATGTGATGCGAGGCGGGGACCGTGGGATTTGAACGAGACCGAGAGGAGGAAGCATGCGCTACGTGACGGAGAGCGAGCTGCGCGATGAATACGCCGCCTGCCCGTTCGACACCTACCGTCTTGCGCCCGATACGCGCTTGACGCCTGGTGCTCGCCAGTTCCTGGTCGATTTCCGCATCACGTTCGATGCCGGAACGGCTCTGCCCCGTGCGGAGACGGGGGCGCCCAAGCCCGATGACCAGCGGCTGTGCGACTCCTTACTCGACGACGTCCGCGTGCTCGGCGCAAAGCTCTGCTTGCTCGCGCGCCGCAGCTGCGGCATCAGCCGGGGGTTGTCTCGCGCCTGCTACGCCGCGGGAGCGGCTTGGAGGCAGGGGGACCCCGGCGGGGTCGTCTTGGATGCGGAGGACGACGAGCCGGCATGCGTGCCGACGCCGGCGTCCGACTTGCATCCGATCTACTTCGAGGCGGCGTTGCTCGACGCCGAGCTCGTCCGGACCATGCATTTCTGGACGAGCGCCAAGGCCGATTTGGCCGAGGAGACTCGAGACCGCATGGAAACCTGGGTCCATGAGGCCCGACGCGTCCGATACGAGATCGCCCGAGCGATCGCCAAGGCCCAGGAGGAGGTCGACCATGGTTGATTTGAAGGAAACCAATCGTCTGCTCGACGTCCTGATGGCCACGGTCGATTCTCCCGAGCCGGTCGCCGAGGGCGCGGAGCTCTACTGCGGGCTCGACGTGGGCACCGCGTTCATCGTTCTTGTGGTGGTGGACGCTGCCGGGGAACCCGTTGCCTGCGCTTACCAGTTCGCCGATGTCGTCCGCGACGGCATGGTGGTGGATTACATGGGCGCCTGCGACATCGCCCGCTCCCTTAAGGAGCAGCTCGAGGGCCGCCTTGGCTGCGAGCTTTTCCAGACGGCCGTGGCGATCCCTCCGGGAACGGAGAACCTCGACGGCGGCGTGGTGAGAAACGTCGCCGAGAGCGCCGGGTTCGACGTGGTGGCGGTCTTTGACGAGCCCACCGCCGCAAACATGGTGATGGGAATCGAGAACGGCGCCGTGGTCGATATCGGCGGCGGCACCACCGGCATCTCCGTGCTTTGCGACGGGCGGGTGGTGCAGTGCGTGGACGAGTCCACGGGAGGAACCCATTTCTCGCTGGTGCTCGCCGGCGCGAAGGGCGTGGGTTTCGATGAGGCGGAGAGCTACAAGCGCGATTCCGCCAACCACGCCGAGGTGCTCAGGATCGTGCGTCCCACCGTGGACAAGGTCGCGAGCATCGTGGAGCGCTCCTGCAGGGGCTTTGAGGTGCCCGAGGTCATCTTGGTGGGCGGTACAGCAGAGCTCACCGGCATCGAGGACCGCATGGAGCACCAGCTTGGCATGCCCGTGGTGAAGCCGAGTCGACCCATGTTTGTTACGCCCTTGGGAATCGCCTGCGGTTGCAGGGCCAAGGTCCAAGGAGAGGGGCGCTAGATGATCGATATCCGCATCATCAAGGCTCCCTCCGCCGGGACGATGAACATCATCAGGTCCCGTAGCGGGGCGCGGTGGGGAGAGGACTTCTCCCCGGCGGCGGTCGGTTTGGTCCAGGGCAAGCTGATCGACATGGTGGTCGCGAGCGATATCGCCGAGAAGACGGCGGGCGTGAGGGTCACCGACGTGCGGGGAAGCTGCCCGCAGAACATGGTTCTCCTGGCCATCGCCGGCGATACGGCGGAGGTCGTTGAATGTCTTGGCCGCATAGAGAGGGAAGGAGGCGAGGCCAATGGTTATCGGTAGGCTCATCGGTTCGATCTGGGCGACCAACAAGTACGAGGAGCTCGATGGCATGAAGCTCATGCGCGTTGAGGTTCTCACCGGCATTGACGCAGGCAAGCAGATCGTCTGCATCGACACCATCAGCGCCGGAATGGGCGAGCGCGTACTGGTGACCACGGGGTCGAGCGCCTACCAGTTCGTGAGGGAGAGGTTCCAAAAAAACGCTCCCGTCGACGCGGTCATTGTAGGAATCATCGACGAAGACGTGAGTCTATAGGAAAGGAGGAGGCAATGAAACGACTGATCAGCGCGAAAGACGTGGAAGACGCCGCCGCTAAGGGCGAGAGCCTGCTGGTCGACGACAACACCATCGTCACCGCACAGGCGCGCGATATCGCTCGCGAGCGCGGGGTTCTTCTCCAGTGCGCGCACGAGGTAGCGGCCGAGCCCGCGCCCGCCAAGGCGGCAGAGCCCGCACAGCCGTGCCGGGGCGCTATGAGCGAGCAGGCGGCAACGCCCGCGCAAGCATGCGCCGCCGAGCATTCCGCATGCTGCGACCATCGAGAGCCGGCGCTGAGCGCCGAGGAGATGGAGAAGGTCATCCGCGCGGCCGTCGACCGCGGCATCTGGACCGAGCAGGAGCTCGCCTGCATGCTGAGCGGCGTGAAATCGGGGGCGTGCCATGGCTAGTTCCCTCGAAGACCTCACTGGTCTTTTGGCGTCCTTCCTGGGCGAGCGGTCGGAGCAGAGCTTGACCGCGACGGTCGGCGTCTCCGGGCGCCACGTGCACTTGAGCCAGGGCGACCTCGAGGCATTGTTCGGAGCGGGCTACGAGCTCACGCCGATCAAGAACCTCTCCCAGCCCGGTCAGTTCGCGTCGAAGGAGACCGTCACGCTGGTGGGTCCCAAGGGCGTTATCGAGCGCGTCCGCGTGCTCGGTCCCGTGCGCTCCCAGACCCAGGTGGAGATCCTTGCCGGAGATTCGTTCAAGCTCGGCGTGCCGGCTATGGTGCGCATGAGCGGAAAGCTCGAGGGCACCCCGGGAATCACCCTGGCGGGACCTAAGGGAGCGGTCACCATTCCCAGCGGCGTCATGGTCGCCGCGCGCCACATCCACATGTCGTTGGCGCAGGCGGCCTCGATGGGCCTTCGCGACGGGCAGATCGTCTCGATCGCCTTTGGCGGGGAACGCGGCGGCCGCTTGGATAACGTGGCTATCCGAGCGAACGATTCCAGTGAGCTCGACTGCCACATCGATACGGAAGAAGCGAACGCGCTGCGCATCTCAAACGGCTCGGTCGTTCGAATCATCAAGTAGGTAGTAGGAAACCTGCAACAAGAAGGAGATCAAGATGGCAAACATGACTCAGGCCCTCGGCATGATCGAGACCAAGGGACTCGTAGGCGCGGTCGAGGCCGCTGACGCCATGGTCAAGGCGGCCAACGTCACCCTCGTCGGCAAGGAGCAGGTCGGCGGCGGCCTCGTCACCGTGTTCGTCCGCGGCGACGTGGGAGCAGTCAAGGCCGCTACCGACGCCGGCGCCGCCGCCGCGCAGCGCGTGGGCGAGCTCCTCTCCGTCCACGTCATCCCTCGCCCCGACGGCTCCGTCGAGACCATCCTGCCCGGCACCCAGGCCTAAAGGCTCGCCATGGCAGAGAAGAAGCCTGCGGCCGCCGGCGAGCAGGAGGCTCCGGTAGAGGCCCCCAAGAAGGCTCCCGCAGCACACGCCGCAAAGGAACCCAAGCAAGAAGCACCCGCGAAGGCTGAACCCAAGCAGCCCGAGCAGACCCCCAAGAAGGAGATCAAGATGGCAAACATGACTCAGGCCCTCGGCATGATCGAGACCAAGGGACTCGTAGGCGCGGTCGAGGCCGCTGACGCCATGGTCAAGGCGGCCAACGTCACCCTCGTCGGCAAGGAGCAGGTCGGCGGCGGCCTCGTCACCGTGTTCGTCCGCGGCGACGTGGGAGCAGTCAAGGCCGCTACCGACGCCGGCGCCGCCGCCGCGCAGCGCGTGGGCGAGCTCCTCTCCGTCCACGTCATCCCTCGCCCCGACGGCTCCGTCGAGACCATCCTGCCCGCCGCCAAGTAAGAACGCTTTCATCGCCATCAGGCATCGCGTGATTGAAAGGAGGCACGATGCAGGAGTTTGATTTCGATCTTCAGAGCATCCAGGCCGCTCGCGAGCTGGCTCGCCGCGGCAAGGTTGCTGCTAACCAGATCGCGCATTACAGCGAGGAACAGATTGACCGCATCCTGCGCAACATGGTCGAGGCTGCAGAGGCAAACGCCGAGGTCCTGGCCCAGATGGCCGTCGAGGAGACCGGTTTTGGCGTGGTGTGCGACAAGGTTTACAAGAACCACATGGCCTCGGGCCTGCTCTACGAGCAGATCCGCGACAAGAAGACCATCGGCATCATCGAGGTCGACGAGAAGAAGCAGACCATCGTCTTGGCCGAGCCCGTGGGCCTGCTGATGGGTATCGTCCCGTCCACCAACCCCACGTCCACGGTACTCTACAAGTCCATGATCGCCATCAAGGCGCGCAACTCCATCGTCTTCTCGCCCCATCCGGCGGCCGCCAAGTGCACCGCCATGGCGATCAAGATCATGAACGACGCCGCCGTCGAGGCGGGCGCTCCCGAGAACGTCATCCAGGGCATCTCGCTGTCCACCATGGCCGCCACCAACGAGCTCATGCACTCGCCCGAGGTCGCCATGATCATCGCGACCGGCGGTCCCGGCATGGTCAAGGCCGCCTATAGCTCCGGCAAGCCCGCCTTGGGCGTCGGCGCCGGCAACTCGCCCGCCTACATCGAGCGCACCGCCGACGTGTCTGCCGCCGTCCGCCGCATCATGGCCTCCAAGACCTTCGATAACGGCACCATCTGCGCCTCCGAGCAGAGCGTCATCTGCGAGACCTGCAACCGCGACGCCGTCGTCGCCGAGTTCACCCGCCAGGGCGCCTATTTCCTCAACGAGGAGGAGTGCCGCAAGGTCTGCACCCTGCTGTTCCGCAACGGCCACGCCATGAGCCCCAAGTTCGTGGGCCGTTCCGCCCAGGTCATCGCCGACGCCGCCGGCATCTCCGTTCCCGCCGGCACCCGCGTGCTCATCGGCGAGCAGCACGGCGTGGGCGATGCCTGGCCGCTGTCCTACGAGAAGCTCACCAGCGTGCTCGCCTTCTATACCGTCGATAACTGGGAGGAGGCCTGCGATCTGTCCATCGCCCTGCTCCAGAACGGCATCGGCCACACCATGAGCATCCATACGGAGAGCAAGGACATCGTCCGCAAGTTCTCCATCAAGCCCGCGTCCCGCATCCTCATCAACACGGGCGGCACCCAGGGCGGCACCGGCCTTTCCACCGGCCTGGACATCGCGCTCACGCTGGGCTGCGGCACCTGGGGTGGCAGCTCCATTTCCGAGAACGTCGGTCCCGAGCACCTGATCAACGTCAAGCGCATCGCCAACGGCCTCATCGAGCCCGACGAGCTGGTCGCCCATGACGAGCTCTTCGCTAAGTACCACCCCGAGCTTGCCAAGAAGCACGGCGCTTGCGCACCCGTATCCGCTGCTGCTCCCAGCGAGCCCAAGGGCGTGTCCGGCATCACCTATTCCGCCGGCTGCGGCTGCTGCGCCCCCAACGCGTCCGCTCCGGTATCCGACGGCGAGCGCAAGTCCGACGTCATCGACGCAGAAGAGCTCAAGCGCATGGTCGAAGAGCTCGTCAACGCATTCAAGGGCGTCTAACGCCGACATACAGCACCTACGCGCCTTCATGAGGCGCACTGAGGAGGAACAAAGATGAACGAGGCATTGGGAATGGTCGAGACCTACGGCGCCGTGGGCGTTGTCGAGGCTAGCGACGCTATGGTCAAGGCGGCCGACGTCCGCCTGGTGGGCAAGGTCAACGTTGGCGCCGGTATCGTTACCACGTTCGTTCGCGGCGACGTGGCCGCCGTCAAGGCAGCTACCGACGCCGGCGCCGCCGCGGCGCAGCGCGTGGGTGAGCTTCGCTCCGTTCACGTGATTCCGCGTCCCGCTTCCGAGATCGAGAAGATCCTGCCCTAGCGATGGCTGCGGGAGCTTTCGACCTCAAGGCGTTCTACGCCCGGGTCGACGGGCTCTATAGGGATGGCCGCGGCGACAAGGTCTACCGCTATCTAGCGGATTCGCTTGCCGCCGCGCGCCGCTCCGGCGATTCGCTGGCGATCGTCGCGGTCGCCAGCGAGCTGGGCGGCGTGGAGCGCGTGCGCGGGAACCTCCGCCAGGCGGAGGCCCTGTACGACGAGGCCCTGCTTGTCCACGGGCGCATGTCCTCGCCGGATGCCGCCTCGAGCGCGAACCTGCTTATCAACAAGGGAGACGTGCTGGTGGCCCAGGGACGCTACGCTGCGGCGGTCGACCTGTTCGACCGTGCCGAGGCTTTGCTGGGAGACGGAATCAAGACCGCCTACCAGCGCTCGGCGATTTGCAACAACCGCAGCGCCGCCTACCGCGAGATGGGGGAGTACGCCCTTGCCCGCCGCGACTTGCGACGGGCCGTATCCCTGCTCGACTTGGTTGACGGGGCGCAGGACAAGCGCGCGGTCGCCCAGGTCTCCCTTGCCCAGACCTTGGTGAAGGAGGGGCGCCTGGATGAGGCCCGTCGAGAGATCGACGCGGCCCTGCGTGCATACGAGACCATCTCGCATGGACGCGACATACATCGTCCCAACGCCTTTGCATGCTCGGGCCAAATCGCCTACCTCATGGGCGATTATCGCCTTGCGGCGGATCATATGCGTCGAGCCGCCGAATCGCTGCGGGACAAAGTGGGCGCTTCCCCTATGGTGGAGCGTCTTCAAGAGGAATGCCGGCGCATGCAGCGCCTGGCCGATGCGTAAAGGAGGTCGCATATGAAGGGCATGGACCTGTCGCGTGCATATTGCGAGCGATATGCGGCCTCCCTTTTCGCCGGCGGCCTCGAGGGGCTTCGCCAACGCTGCGCCCTGGGCCTGGTGGGCCCCGGCTCGGAGTGCTTGGGATTCGATGATCAGATCTCGCGCGACCATGACTTTGGCCCCGGTTTCTGCATCTGGCTCGAGCCTGCCGACTTCGCTGCCTTTGGAGCGGAGCTTCAGCGCCGCTACGACGAGCTGCCCCGTGAGTTCATGGGGTATCGTCGCGTCTCGACCCCGTTGAGCGGCAAGCGTACCGGTGTGTTCGATGCGGACGAATTCCGTATGCGCTACACCGGCCTGGCATCCGCCCCGTCCTCGTCCAAAGAATGGCTTTTTATACCGCAGCAGCTGCTTGCCGAGTTCACCGCCGGCGAGATCTTTTCCGATCCCGCGGGGGTCATGGCCCGTCGCCGCGCTCCGTACCTGGCGTTCTATCCCCAAGCCGTTGTTCAAAAGAAGGTTGCAGCCGAACTCGCCGGCATGGCGCAGGCCGGTCAATACAATTTGCCACGCTGCGTTCGCCGCCACGACCTTGTTGCGGCGAACGCAGCGCGTGCAGAATTTATCACGTCGCTTATGGTTGTAATGCACCTTATTAGTGGGGTATACATGCCATTCTACAAGTGGTCGTTCCGTTCCTTGAAGGAGCGCGCCGCCGCGCCCGCCGCACTGGTCGACAGCATCGGCTATCTCGCGTCCGCCCCTGTCGATTCGGTGCCGCAAGAGCTTGTCGAGTCCTTGTGCTCGCTGGTCGCGCAGGTGGTCCGCCGTCTTGGTTGGGCGCAGACGGACGACGACTTCTTGTTGACGGTCGCAATGGAGATCTGCCGCGGGATCCCGGATGCCTACCTGGCGTCGCTTCCCGTCGACGCGGGCTCCTATCGATAGGATTGAGGAGGGTTGGGAGATGAGGTTTGGCGATGGCTTGTGCCCGTGCGCCGAGCGATTTGCCATCGAGGCGTATTTCGACGTGCCGTCCGTGCGCGAGCTGCTCGCTCGTTGCGGTGCATGCGCGTCCGATATGGCGGCGATCAAAGAGGTTGTCGCTCTCGAGTGGGTGCTCTTCGATAGGGTCGAGGGTCTTGAAGGGCGTGCGGTCTGCCAGGATGACGCCCGGTCGTTCTTCATATACCGCCTCGCCCAGTACCTGGCGTTTCCCTTTATGTTTGTCCATCTGGTCCTTGACGACCTCAAGGGTTTGGACGCCGCCGGCAGGAATCCGGTTGCCGAGAAGTACGCGCGCATGATGGCCGTGACCGACCCCGAGCGCTTCCGTGCGGACTGGTCCCACGTGCTTCCCGCCGTATCGCCGGTTAGGGCATGCGCGTTGCACGAGGTCGAGCGTGCCCTTGCCGCTTTTGCCCGCAAAGCGGCAGAGACCTCTCCCAAGGCCGCAGCGCACGCCCGCGCCGAGACCTCGCTGCCGCAGCGCGTGTCTGCGGTGGACTACATGCTCGCCGAGGTGGCGCCGTATTCGCTGCGCACCGTCTGGTTCCTGCGCGACGCGTTGGACGATATGGCGAGATCAGATGTTAATCCCATTCTCGATGCGTACGCCTATGCTTGCGCCATCGACCGCTTGCCGGGGGTGTAGATATGAGTTGCACGCACAACAGCGCGGAGGCCTCCTGCCACGACGACCTGTATCGCATCGGCGAGGTGAGCCAGATCGGCGGGCTGTCCCAGCGCGCGCTGAGGCACTACGACGATATGAAGCTCATCGAGCCGGATGTGATCGGCGAAAACAGCTATCGCTACTATTCGCGCCGCACCATGCTCAAGATACCGGTGATCAACTACCTCAAGAAGATGGGGTTGTCGCTGGAAGAGATCGCCGATGTCTTCGACTGCACGGATTTCAGCCATATCCGGCGCAGCTTCCGCGAGCAGCGGGCTGAGTGCGCTCGCGCGGTCCGCGAGCTCAACGAGCGTCTGGAGATCATCGACGACTGGAACGAGCTGGTCGAAGAGGCGAGCTTTGTGCTCAACTCCTGCCCGCTGGCGGTTAACACCAAGTTCCTGTCTTGCGAAGAGCTTCTGTGCATGCCGTATCGCTTCACGGGCGATTACGCCGAGGCGACCATCAACCTCGAGTTCACCGCGTTCGTCGACAAGGTCGAGAACGTCATCTCCGGTCCGGTGATCATGAAGCGAGAGTTCGGCGACGCCGAGCCGGAGACCTTCGCTGCGCCGTGCGACGCCGCGATCCTCCAAAAGGCGCTGCGGCCCATCGATCCCAAGTACGCCTACGTTCGCCCGCGCGGGATCTACCTCTCCACCTACCACTCCGGCGCCTTCGAGAACATCGATGTGGCGTACCGGCGCCTCTTTGCGTTCGCCAAGCAGAACGGACACCAAGTGTGCGGCTGCTCCTACGAGCGCTTTGTTACCGATTACTGGACCACCTACGATTCCGACCTGTTTGTTACCGAGATCCTCGTCCCCATCAAGGGCTAGGTTCCGCGCGACGTTGAAAGGACGAGTGCGATGAACGATTTCAAGCTGAAGACCGAGCTGTTCTTTGGGTCCCGTGCCCTCGAGCGCCTTGAGCAGATGCCCTATCGCGACATCTTCATCATCACCGATGGCTTTTTGGAGTCATCCGGCATGGTCGCCAAGATGGCCCAGCACCTGCCGGCGGGCGCGCGCTACCAGACCTATTCCAACGTCAAGCCCGATCCCAGCCAGGAGCTGGTGGACGAGGGCGTCGCGGCGGTCGAGGCGGCTCGTCCCGACATGGTGATCGCGTTTGGCGGCGGCTCCTGCATCGATGCCGCCAAGGCGGTTCTGTACACCTGCTGCGGCCGCGGTATGGCCAAGCCCTATTTCCTGGCCATTCCCACAACGGCCGGCACCGGCTCCGAGGTCACCAACTTCGCGGTCATCACGCGCGGCGAGAACAAGGTCGTTTTGATCGACGACCTGCTCGCCCCCGACGGCGCCCTGCTCGAAGCCGACTTTACCCGCAGCGTCCCGGCTCGCATCACCGCCGACACGGGCATGGACGTGCTGACCCACGCCATCGAGGCCTACGTTTCGCAGGACGCCACCGCGTTCACCGATGCGATGGCGGTCAAGGCCGTTCGAACCGTGATTGCCGACCTGCCCGCGGTGTACCGCGACGGCATGTCCATGCGTAGCCGCGCCCGCATGATCGAGGCCTCCTGCATCGCCGGTGTGGCGTTTACCAACGCAGGTCTGGGCGTCAACCACTCACTGGCGCACGCCCTGGGCGGTCGTTTCCACGTTGCCCATGGTCGCCTCAACGCCGTGCTGCTGCCCTATGTGATGGCGTTTCACATGGCGGACCGGAAGTATCGCGAGCCCTACGAGCGCCTTGCCGGCGAGCTGGGCATGGCGGGTGCCGACGAGCTGCTGCACGCCGTTTTGGACCTGCGCCAGACGTTGGACATCGAGCACTCCCTCTCCGGTATCGAGCGCATCGATGCGCTGGAGTTCGAGCGGGCTATCAGCGACATGGCGGAGGCGGCGATGCATGACCGCTGCACGCCTCCCAACGTGCGCCCCGTTTCCAAGCAGGACCTGGTGAACCTCTACCGCGACGCCTTCCGTGGGCTCAGCTTCTAGATCTCCTTCTTTGCCGCGCGCTAGAGAAGCCCCTATGCCATCTGGGCTATTCCCGCGCGCGGCGTCTCGCATATCCCTGGCAGCGCCCGCATCACTGCGTTAACCGTGCCTCCACGCGGTCGCGCGTGCGCCTGCATCCTCTCTCTTACCGCCGTTGGCTTTGCAGCCAGCGGCGGTTTGCTTTTGATGGGCGTCTTTTGATGGGTGGCTATCGGAGCATGCGGGGTTGCGCACGATCAGCATGGAGCCGTGAGTGCCAAATAGTCGCTTGCTGCGGAATTCTGGCTGGACCAAAAATCGACTTAGTGTGGGACTTGGACCAAATAATCACTTAGTGCGGTAAATATCGTGACAAATAATGCGTTAGTGCGGTACGGACGAGATATAGTGCGGGTACCTTGTGAATAGATATTTCTCATTTCATAAGGTAAACAGTTTGGGACGAGGTTGGCATATGCATAAAGATGCCTCGCTGGGCTGCCTCCAATCCGCACTAACGCATTATTTGACCAAACTTCCGCACTAAGGCACTTTTTGACATACTCGCCTCGCCGCAGCAGGGGGCGCGCCGGGCCCACAGCGGGGCGCGCCGGGCCCACAGCGGGACGCGTCGGGCCCACAGCGGGGAATGCGGCGAGGGGCGTGACGTTGCAGACCTGCTCCAGGCCTACGCCAGCAGCAATCGCGGCGTTCGGGCGCCCTCGGGCAGCTCGGCGATGGCGGCAGCGACCACCCCGTCAGGGTCCTCGTCCATAACAATGGCCTCGACGTCCTCAATGCCCGCAAAGCGCATAAGGCCGTCCGCGGACGTCTTGCTGGCGTCCATCAACGCGCAGACGGATGATGCGGCGCCGATAAACGCCTGCTTGAGCTGGGCCATCTGCGGGTAGTCCGTCATGAACCCGCGGTTGGGAACAAAGGCGCCGGGGCAGAGCACCGCCAGGTTGGCATGAAGCACCTCGAGCGAGCGCAGCGCCAGCATGCCGTGCAGGTAGCGGTGGCCCTTGCGCAGCGCGCCCCCAAGTAGGGTCACGTCGACGGTGGGCATGCTCTCGTCGATGAAGTCCGCGATGGTGATGTCCGCGGTGATGACGGTGATGCCGGAGCGCATGTCGAGCATGCGGACAAATTCCAGTGCGGTGGTTCCAGAGTCCACTAGCACCGTGTCCCCATCGCGGACCAGCTCGATCGCGCGGCGGGCGATGGCTTGCTTGGCCTCGGCGTTGACGTTGATGCGACGGTCCTGCACGGAGACCGTGAGCGCCTTATGCAGCGAGACCGCCCCGCCGTGCGTGCGGCGAAGCTTGCCGTCGGCCTCCAACGCGTCCAGGTCTGCGCGGACGGTCACCACGGAGACGCCAAAAGTGCGAGCCAGCTCGGTTACCTGCACGGATGCGCTGTGGTCGAGCATGGACATGATTGCCGCGCGCCGTTCTTCGGCAAACGAGTGCGAATTGGTGGTTGCCATGGCGAGTCTCCTTTTGCAAGCGGATGCTTCTCTTGTAATGATTGCGCTGCCGGCTCTTTGGATGGGTTCCTCTAAAAGTGTAGCGCCTTTATGGAGATTCTAGTTTTCATTTCTTTCTATTTAAGAAAGAAAACGCCTTTGTATCACTTTCTTTTATAGCGATTAGAAGATGTGGACGAGGAAATTTCAAGCGCCGCGTCGCGATAGGGTGGAGCGCGGGCTTTCGTTCCCTTTTCTTGCCATATGCGCGCCGGCAGCGTTGCCTGCGTGTCGCTCGCCTACCTATCTGCGCGGATTCCGTACAATATCAAACAAGGAGCGCCGGTCTATAGGGGGTCGGCGATGTAGGTGCCCGCAAAACCCAGCGGAGCACAGGAGGGAGCGCACGCTCATGCTCGTTACCACCAAGGAGATGCTGCTCGACGCGCAGAAGAACCACTACGCCGTCGGCGCCTTCAACGTCGAGAACCTCGAGTTCGTCATGGCCGTCCTGGCCGCTGCCGAGGAGACCAAGTCCCCCGTCATCATGCAGACCACCTCTGGCACCATCAAGAAGACCGGTCTGGATTACTTCTACGGCATGGTCAAGGCCGCTGCCGAGCGCGCCTCCGTGCCTGTGGCCCTGCACCTGGACCACGGCGACGGCTATGATCGCTGCATGAAGGCCCTGCGCACCGGCTACACCTCCGTCATGATCGACGGCTCCCACGAGACCTTCGAAGACAACATCGCCCTCACCAAGCTGGTCGCCGACGCCGGCGCCGCTATGGGTATCCCCGTCGAGGCCGAGCTTGGCAAGGTTGGCGGCAAGGAGGACGACGTCGAGGTCGAGGGCGAGTCTCCCTACACCGATCCCGTCGAGGCCAAGGAGTTCGTCGAGCGCACCGGCTGCACCAGCCTCGCCATCGGCGTTGGCACCTCTCACGGCGTGTACACCGAGGAGCCCCACATCAACCAGGACGTTGTGAAGGCCATTCGTGCCGCCGTCGACGTGCCGCTGGTCCTGCACGGCACCTCCGGTGTGCCCGATGAGCAGGTTGCCGAGGCTGTCAAGAACGGTATCTGCAAGGTTAACTACGCTACCGAGCTGCGTCAGGCCTACACCAAGGGCTACATGGCGTATATGGCCGAGAACCCCAACAATTTCGATCCCAAGAACCCGGGTAAGGCCGGTGCCGAGGAGATCACCAAGATCGTCAAGATCCGCATGGAGAACCTGGGTTCCGTGGGCCGCGCCTAATCGCGCAGACCGCATAAGCGAATAGAAGGCGCCCGTCTGGCAATTGTCAGGCGGGCGCTTTTTACTTCTAAGTAGCTCTAAGTAACTTGCCGCCATAGCGCGAAGCTTGATGCTCGCCGCTGGTCGAGTCGATGCGCTCAAGCGCCTTCAAGTTTGGTAGGGTCTAGGCGGGTACAGGCTGGCCGCGGTTATAAGGGGTAGCGTCTATGAACATCAAGCCCATTGGGGTCGAGGAGTGGCTCAACGAGCTGGAGACGTCCGCCACGCTGGACATCGCCCAATCCACCATCGCCTCGCTGACGACGGATGAGATCCTTGCGCTTGCGGACGATGAGCAGGGCGGACCCGGCATGGGCGCCAAAGCCTTCTATGACCAGTTGGGTGCCAAGAAGCAAAACTACGGTTGGATAGAGGGCTCGCCGGCTTTCAAGCAAGGGGTGGCCGCGCTTTACCAGGGTGTGGGCGGGCGCGGCATCGATCCGCGTAACGTGTTGCAGATGAACGGAGCCACGGGTGCCAACCTGGCCGTGCTCTACACGTTGGTCGACCCTTGCGACCATGTGGTGGCAGAATACCCCACCTATCAGCCTCTTTACGAGATTCCGCGCACGCTGGGGGCGAAAGTGGACTTATGGCGCATTCACGAGGAGGACGGCTGGCAGCCGCGCATCGAAGAGTTGGAGCGCCTGGTCAACCGGGATACCAAGCTGATCTGCATCAACAACGCCAGCAATCCCACGGGCACGGTCCTGTCGCGTGATCAGCTTGAGGCAATCGCCCAGATAGCCCGCAGCGTTGGCGCCTATGTGCTTTCGGACGAGGTGTACCTGCCGCTCGTAGATGCAGGCTCCTACTGCAGTATCGTCGACGTGTACGAGCGCGGCATAGCGACCAACAGCCTCTCCAAGACCTATTCCGTGCCGGGCATCCGTATAGGTTGGACCGTATGCGACGCAGAGCTTGCCGATCGCCTGCGCACGTGCCGGGATTACAGCCTTATTTGCGCCGGGGTCTTCAGCGACGCCATGGCAGTCCACGTGTTGCGCCACCGCGAGCAGATTTTGGCGCGCAACCGCGACATCATGCTCCGCAACCGCGCTATCGTGCAGGAATGGATCGATGGCGAGCCGCGCGCGAGCTGGGTGCCGCCGCGCGGGGTGTCCACGTCGTTCATCCGTTTGGATCTTCCTATGGACGATGAGGCGTTTTGCAGAAAGCTGCTTGCGACGCGCGGCGTGCTGCTGGTTCCCGGCAGCCGTTTTGAGCTGCCGTGCGGAGCGCGTTTGGGCTATTGCGCTCAAGAGGAGACGCTGCGCCGTGGTTTGGACGAGCTTTCCTGTGCGTTGCGCGAGCTGGATTAGCGGATGCTGGTAAAAGCTGGATAAAAGATAAACAAACCCGCCGCTGACGCTTTAGCGTGGTGCGTTGAGCTGGGCATTAGGCGTATGGTACAGTTTTTTGAATGCCGGGGGGCCGGCGTTTCATGATGTTGCCGAGTGGCACCCGCGCATGCGCGCGAGTGCGGACACCACGCTCGGAGTGCGCGGGGGGAGCCGGATATGGCCGACGACATTCGCGGGCGTGTAGAAGACGACATTTGTTCGGTGCGCACTATCGAAGATGTGCGCGCGATGAAGAAGGCGCATAAGGGAGGGACCTGGAAGTACGCGTGCGCGTGCAGGTCCGGCGTGCGCTACGAGGGGGAAGGCGAGGCGTGGAGATCGTTGAAGGCGATGATTGACGAGAAAAAGGATAGCGTGCAGCCGGGTAGCGCTGCTGCCGCCGCCATGGCGAAAGAGTCCGAGCGCGACCTGTTTGGCGACGGTGACGGCGTCGAGGTCGCACCCGAGGACCGCGGGCCGGGCGCCCTGCGCGGCGCGGGCGCGCGCTCGCCGCTGTTTTGGAAGATCATGCTGGTGTCCATGGCGCTTATCTGGGGATACTCGTTCCTCACCATGAAGACCGTGCTGGACACCATTCCCACTTTCACTCTTTTGGCATCGCGATTTCTTCCCAGCGCGGCCATCATGTTCGTTCTCTTCCATAAGAGGATTCGCGCTCACCTCAACTTTGAGTACGTGGGGCTGGGCTTTATGATGGGCTGCGTCATATGGTCGGCATACGGCGCCCAGACGCTGGGCCTGGTCGATACCACGCCGGGCAAGAACGCCTTTTTGACCGGCACGTACTGTATCCTCGTCCCCTTTATCGCGTTTATCCTGTTCCGTGAGCGCATCACAAAATGGCACGTCAGCTCAGCGGTCCTGTGCCTGGTGGGCGTTGGTTTTGTAGCTCTGGACAACTTCTCGATTCAAATGGGCGACCTGCTTACGTTGGTTGGCGCCGCGTTCTTTGCCTTGGATATGGCGGTTGTCGGGCACATCGGCCGCACGCGCGACGTGAGCGTGCTCACCAGCTGGATGTTCCTGTTTGTGGGCCTCTTCTCGCTGATTACCTCCTTTGTGGCGGAGCCTCGCGTTCCCGCCGAGGCCTGGACGCCCACGGTTGTGGGGCAGCTGGCGTTTCTGGCGGTCATGTGCACCACGGTGGGCCTGCTGCTGCAGAACCAGGCGCTCAGCCACGTGCCGCCCGCGACCGGCTCGCTGCTCCTTAGCCTTGAGAGCCCGTTTGGCGTGCTGTTCTCCGTTATCATGGCGGGCGAGGTCCTTACGGCGAAGCTGGTCTTGGGCTTTGTTCTCATCTTCTTGTCCATCGTGCTGTCAGAGACGCATTTCAGCTTTTTGGCCAAGCTGCTTCCCGACCGCAGGAAAGGACGCGCATAGCGAAGAGCGCGTGGGCGGCGTTTTAGGGTGGCGTTTGCAATGCAGCGCAATCGCGGCGGCGCGGTTTCCCATGATGCGAGCGAAAGAAGTACTATTGAAGAGCTCCGGTTGTCCGGGGCTCTTTTCTTTATCTAAGGAGGAGAACATGCAGATAACGCGCGTGCATGCTTTGGTATTCACCGGCGCGGGGACAACCATGACGGTGGCCCGCCGCTTTTGCGATTCTTTTGCCGGGGAATGCGGACGGCAGGGGATGCAGGTTGAGGTCGCGGTGGACGATATCACGCCGGCGTCGTCCGCCGTGCCGTCCATCGGCGATGACGAGTTGGTGGTTGTCGCGGTGCCTTCGTACGGCGGTCGCATCCCTCTACCCGTGGCGGCGCGACTGAGCAAGGTCGAGCACGTAGACGCTCCCGCCGTCATGTTGGTAACGTACGGCAACCGTGCGGTGGACGATACGTTTATCGAGCTGGCAGACATGCTCGAGTCCAAGGGGATGGCACCCGTGGGCGCCGCCGCCGTGGTCGCGCACCATTCGCTTATGACCAACGTCGCGCAGGGTAGGCCCGATCAAGATGACCTCTCCGTGGTGGACGAGCTCGCGCGCCAAGCCTTGTCCAAACTCGCTCATGCCGCATGCGCGAGGGATGCTCGGTTGGGGAGCGTGCCGGGTGGCCGTCCTTATAGGGAGTTTGGCGGCGTTCCGTTCAAGCCGCAGGTGGACGAGGAGCTCTGCGTGCGTTGCGGGGCCTGCGTGGTCCAGTGCCCGGTTTGCGCAATCGACGCGGAGGATCCCACCAAGACCGATGCGGATACGTGCATATCCTGCATGCGCTGCATCGACGTGTGTCCGCGCGGGGCGCGTGAGATTGGCGGCGGCCTGGCGCTGGGCGCCGCGCGCAAGGCGTTTGCGGTCAAGTGCGCAAAACGGCAAAAGTCCTACTTGCTGTAGCGCTTGCTGCTATAGAGCGAAGAGTATGCAAGAAGATTTGGGAGGCAACCATGAAGGCATTGCTTATTAACGGAAGTCCGCATAGGCAGGGGTGCACCAACCTGGCGCTGGAGTACGTGGCGAAAGGCCTTGCCGAGGGCGGCGTCGACGCGCAGATAGTGTGGTTGGGCTCAAAGCCTCTGGCGGGCTGCATGGCGTGCAACGCATGCCGTAAGACGGGCCGCTGCATTCATGACGACGTGGTGAACGAGTTGATCCCGCTCGCTAACGAGGCAGACGGTATCGTGATCGGTTCGCCGGTCCACTACGCCGCCGCATCGGGTCAGGTGACGTCGGCCATGCACCGTCTGTTCTATACGGGCGCGGTCGATTGGTCCGGTAAGGTGGGCGCCAGCGTTGTAAGCTGCCGCCGCGGCGGTGCCAGCGCGGCGTTCGACCAGCTCAACAAGTATTTCACCATTACGGGCATGCCCATTGTCTCGTCCTATTATTGGAACCAGATCCACGGCAATACGCCGGAAGAGGCGATGAGGGATGAGGAGGGCCTGGCTACCATGCAGCAGCTGGGCCTCAATATGGCGTGGCTGATTCGCTGCATCAAGGCGGGCCGGGATGCCGGCTTCGCCTATCCCGGTCGCGTGCATAGCGCCAAGACCAACTTTATTCGTTAGTACCTGTTTCCTGGCGTTTGATATCTGGTATGAAGGCCCCGTTTATAGCGTGGGGTGCATGCGGCGCGGTTGCGCCTCAGTGCATCCTGCGCTATTACGGGGCATTATTATGGCCTTGCGTGAGGCATAGGCGTGCTGTGGACGAGAGTTGTGGCTCGCTGTGAAGGCTCCTAAGTTTTTTTTACCGTTCATGGTCAAAATTGAACCGTTTAAATCCTAAAACATGAAATTGCAAGAATATTGAAACGTTCCAATTAGCCCGGTGGATACTGAGTTACAATAATCTGCGAATTGAAGCGTTTCACATATATGTGAGATCTAACTGATTGAAGCGATTTTAAAAAATAGCTTGGGGGTTTGACGATGACGGGGAATCCAACATGTGCCGGCGCGGCATATGCGGCGATTGACATTGGGGCCTCGAGCGGCCGCGTAATCATGGGCTGGCTTGAAGAGGGAAAGATGCACCTTGAAGAAGTCCATCGCTTCGACAACGTACAAAAGCGCTCCGGCGGCCATGATTGCTGGGATATCGATACGCTCTATAAAGAGATTGTTGCGGGCCTTAAGGCGGCCTATGAAAAAACGGGGCGTATTCCGGCGAGCATAGGCATCGATACCTGGGCGGTCGACTTTGTGCTTCTGGATGAAGACGATCACGTCTTGGGAGACGCGGTGGCATACCGCGATGCGAGGACTCAGGGTATGTACGAGGTGGCGGACCAGCTGATGGATCCGGGCGTGCTCTATACCAAGACCGGCATCCAACGCCAGCCGTTTAATACCATCTATCAGTTGCTGGCGCTCAAGCGCGAGCATCCCGAGCAGCTTGATGCGGCCCGTTCCTTCCTTATGATTCCTGACTACCTTGTTTGGAAGCTTACCAGCGTGAAGGCCAACGAGTACACCAATGCGACTACGACGGGCATGCTCAATGCCGCCGATCGCGATTGGGACCAAGAGATTCTGGATGCCATGGGAATCGATCGGTCGTTGTTTATGAAGCCCGTCATGCCCGGGGAGGCTATTGGAGCCCTTAGCGATGACGTCGCAAAGGCTGTGGGATACCAGTCCAAAGTGGTCCTGCCCGCCTCGCACGATACCGGCTCTGCATTCCTTGCCGTCCCGGCGCGTGATGACAAGGCAGTGTATATATCGTCAGGTACGTGGAGCCTGCTTGGCGTAGAGCTGCCCGAGCCGCTTACAACTACCGAGGCGTTCCAAGATAACTTCACTAACGAGGGCGGCTACCAGGTGCGTTTCCGCTTTCTTAAGAACATCATGGGCTTATGGATGAACCAATCCGTACGTCGCGAGGTCAACGGCGTCGACTACATCGAGGGCAAGACATCTCATAGCGCCATGCTCGACCATACGGTGAGCTTTGATGAGCTAAGGGCCATGTGCCGCGAAGCGGAGCCGTTCGAGGCGTATGTGGATGTGGATGACGACCGATTCCTGGCCCCTGATTCCATGATTGACGAGATCAAGGCCGCTTGCGAGGAGGATGGTCAGCCCGTGCCCCAGACCATAGGCCAGATCATGCGTACAAACTACTGCAGCCTTGCGAGCTCTTACGCGCGCAACATCAAAAGGCTTCGCGAGCTGACCGGTCGCGAGTACACCTCGATCAACATCGTGGGCGGCGGGTGCCAGGACGTCTACCTCAACCAGGCGACGGCGGATGCCTGCGAGATGCCTGTGTTTGCGGGACCCGTCGAGGGAACGTGCATAGGCAACCTGATTGTTCAGATGATAAGCGGCGGAGATTTCGAGAGCCTCGAGCAGGCGAGGGCGTGCGTGGCGGAATCGTTTGATGTGAAGCGCATAGATCCCTGCTGCAGCCAAATACGGTCTACGGACTAAGCAAGCGTTTTATCCGGACAAGATTCGGATGAATAAGAGCAAACGAATGCAACGTGAGGATTGTTGGAAAGGATAACGGTAATGACTACTGCATATGAACTCGCAAAAGAGGCGTACGCTCAGTACGGCATCGACACGGAGGCCGTAATCGAAAAGCTGGCGGCAAAGCCTGTTTCCATGCATTGCTGGCAGGGCGACGATGTCATGGGCTTCGATCAAAAGGATAATGCGGCGTCCGGCGGCATCATGACCACGGGTAATTATCCTGGGCGCGCTCGCACCTTCGAGGAGCTCACGGCAGACTTCGAGAAGGCGGCGAGCCTGATCCCCGGCAAGAAGCGAATCAACCTGCATGCCAGCTACGCCGTGTTCACGGATGAGAACCCCTGGGTGGACCGCGATCAACTTGAGTACAAGCACTTCGAGCCCTGGGTCGAGTGGGCGCGCGAGCACGGTTACGGTATCGACTTCAATCCCACGCTTTTCAGCCATCCCATGGTTCGCGAGGGCTTGACCGTTTCCAGCCCCGATGCCGACGTGCGCGAGTTCTGGATCCGCCACTGCATCGCCTGCCGTAAGATCGCCGAGCGCATTGGCGAGGAGCTGGACGATATGGTGCTCAACAACTTCTGGATTCCCGATGGTCTTAAGGACCGCCCGGCTGATCGCTATGGCCTGCGCTCGCGCCTCAAGGACTCGCTCGATGAGATCTACGCGTTCGATACCCCGCACGTGGTCGATGCCATGGAGCAGAAGGTTTTTGGCATTGGCGTCGAGGGTTTCACCGTGGGCAACCAGGAGTTCTATGTTTCTTACGCCGCTAAAGCCGGTGGCAACAAGTGCGTGTTGATCGATGCCGGCCACTTCAACCCCATGGAGGATATCGCCGACAAGCTTCCTAGCTTGCTGCAGTTCTTCCCCTATGTGCCGCTGCACGTGACCCGTTCCATGCATTGGGATTCCGACCATGTGGTTCTGTTCGAGGACAACATCAAGGATATCGCTGCCGAGGTTGTGCGATGCCCCGATGGCTGGGAGAAGATCATGATCGGCATGGACTTCTTCGACGCTTCCATCAACCGCATTGGCGCATGGGCAACGGGTATGCGCGCCATGGAGAAGAGCCTTTTGTTCGAGCTGCTGCAGCCCTGGGACCGCATGAAGGGGCTCCAGGACACCTATCAATTCTCCGAGAAGATGATCGTTGCCGAGCAGTTCAAATCCATGCCGTGGGGCGCGGTCTGGGACGAGTACTGCGCTCGCCAGGGCGTTGTGACCGATGCCGCCCTGTGGGGCGAGGTCAAGGCGTACGAAGACGAGGTCCTTTCCGCTCGCTAGCTAATAATTGATCGCTGCCGGGCAAAGGCGTTGCCGGGCGCAAGGGAGACCCCGAAAAAAGGGTCCCATGATAGGAGGAACAATGGCATCTATGGAAGAGCTTGGGTTCATCAAGGGTTTTTGCCGCATGTGCGACGACGGCTTCAAGCAGGGTTGGCATGAGCGCAACGGCGGCAACCTTACGTATCGTATGACCGATGAGGAAGTCGAGGCCGCCCGTCCGTATATGGACAAGGAGCCGCGCGAGTGGGTCAAGATGGGCGTGCGCGGGGAGAATCTCGCCGGTTCCTACTTTGTTTCCACGGGTTCTGGCAAGTTCATGCGCAACGTCGCTGACGATCCGGCCCATAATATCGGCATCGTTGAGATTAACGAGACCGGCGATGCGTTCCGCATCGTGTGGGGTTTGCTTGAGGGCGCTCGTCCCACGAGCGAGTTCGAGAGCCATTATATGAACCATTGCGTGACCGCCGCGCGCAGCAACAACGCGAACCGCGTTATCTACCATGCTCACACTCCCGGCATCATCGAGATGAGCTTTGTGGTACCGCTGGAGGACCGTGCTTTTACCAGCATTCTATGGCAGATGATGACCGAGTGCGTGGTCGTGTTCCCTCAGGGTGTTGGCGTTGTGCCCTGGATGGTGCCGGGTGGCCCCGCCATCGCGGAAGCTTCTAGCGAGCTGATGAAGTCCTATGACACCATCGTCTGGGCGCACCACGGCATCTTTGGTGCTGGTCCTGACTTCGATACTACGTTTGGCCTGGTTCATACGGTTGAAAAGGCCGCCGAGATCTACTTGGCCGCACGCGCCGCTAACGGTGGGTCTGATGACTTCCTCAACAAGATTAGCGACCAGGGTCTCAAAGATACCTGCCACGATTTCGGCATTCAGATCAACGAGGCGTTTGTCGATTAGTAGCCATAAGGCTTAGGCAGCTGCCATGCTAAAAAGCGGGGCCCTGCGGACGAAAAACTCGAGTACGGACTTACCCATTCCTCCCCTTAACGAGTTTTTCGTCCGAAGGGCCCCGTTGTCATATCGAAACGTGTTGCATGATGCTACGAGATGCTATCAGCAAGCGCGGTAACCGTGTTTTCCAGTTCTTCTTCCTTTACGCAGACCGCCGCTGGCAACGCGGGCGCTTTTGGAATGGGGAAGGGGGCGGTGTCTAGGAACAGGATGGCGCACGTATCATATGAGGCGAGCGTTTGCGCTGCAGCGTAAAGGGGTCCGAACTCGCTATCGGTGGCGACTTCGGTCGCATCCGTGGATGCGGTGGCGATAATTACCTTATAGCCCTTATGCGATAAGAGCACGCTTGCCTTTTGAGCCATCGCTGCTAATGGAGCGCGGTCGAGTCCGTTAACCGCTATTCCAACGGTATTCGACGCTCCAACGGAAAGGGCGCGGGCGGCTACGTTGAGGCGGTAGCCGGAAACCTCTATGGCCCTTTTGATTCGGACTTGAGTTGGCAGGGAGATGAGTTCGTTCTTACCGTTAAGGTATCGAGAGACGGTTGCTTTGGAAACACCTGCGGCGGCGGCAATGTCGTTAATGGTGACTCGCTCGGTTGCCATGCTCGCCCTCTTTCCAGCAAGACGCATCTTCAGCATTTAGTTTATTTGCGATTCATTATAGGTAAAACGGATTATACGGCATCGCTGAACTCGGATGATTATCGATTATGCTGGAAGAAATGATGTTGTGGAGAATGAGGCGGTTATCCTGGCGAGCTTCAGATGGAGGTGATGGAGCCAATGGCGGCAATTGGTAAAGTGATTGACAGCGAATTCGCTTCGTATGTAGATGACGATACGGGAGCCCATGTAACTAGGGTCACCGGTGGTCGACATGTCTGCCACCATATCTATCCGACACCGCGTTCGACCACTACTGACGGAAAGTTTCTTCTGCTTTTTCGCGAGTTAAGCAAGAATCGCCAGCTTTTCGCGATGAATTTGGATACAGGGTTATCTATTCAACTCACCGCTGGTAAGGGCGTTGATGATTATCATGCGGCTTTTTCTGCCGATGACAGGCACGTCCTTTACCTTCAAGAAAATGTGATCTGGAGGCTTGATGTAAGAGATCTTTTGAGAAGGCGACTTTACGAGCCGGAAAATGGATGGGCTATTCGTGAATTCGACTTGTCGGAAGACGATAGCCGAATGGTGGTAATCGAGATGCTTTCTGATGCGGGCGGCGTATCATTGAGCGATGTTCGCGATTGGAGTACATTTGCGCTTGACTCCCTGGCTGCCCCGAGGAGTCGATTGGTTTATGTGAACCTGCGGACTGGCGAACGCAAGGTTGTATTAGATGAGAATTGCTGGCTTGGAAGACCAAGCTTGCGTCCTGGCGATCCGGATACAATTATGTACTGTCATGAGGGCCCTTATGACATGATTGATTCTCGTATTTGGCTCGTTCGGTCGGATGGCACGGGTAAAAGGGCATGTAAAGACCAGGATGGCAAGACGGTTGTAACTGCCGAGTTTTGGTTTCCCGATGGCAGAGAGATAGGATTTCTGCATTGGAGTGCTAACGGCGAACGCGTCGAGAAAATAATGGCTATCAATCCAGAGACCTCGCTGGAGCGCGAGGTGTGTGGCTGCCCGTTTTATGCACATTGCTCCATCAGTCCAACTGGAAGATTTCTAGTGGGTGATGCCCAGGGTTCGCTCGAGCTCGTTCATCTAAGGGCTACTGAAATGAGTCAACGTGGACTTGACGGTGGGCGGAACGGCTCTATCTTCATCAGTGACTTAGCGGACGGTTCCGCATTGCGCGTTTGCCATCATGGTTCTTCGTATCTTCCACGCTACGGTACCGTTTTTGATTCCGAGCCCCATCCTGTATTCACAAGAGACGGTAGGTCAATCATTTTCGTCTCTGATCAAGAGGGGGTGCCCTCGATATATCGTGTCGACATTGCCCGTTTCTTCTGGGAGTCTGAGGCAAGGGAGGACGAATCGTATTTCTATGGTATAGCATCAACATTTCAATAGGGGAGACGGGCTCGCTGGACGGCACTTTGACAGTAGACAGACAGTCGGGCTGTTCAGCGAGCCTTGCAGTTCGAACCGAACCACTATCGGTTGTCGTAGTTATCGTTTCGTTCATCGTGATTGCCGGATGCTCCGATGGTTACGTTGGATAGAGAAAAATCCTCAATGCAGGAAACTGAGCCAAATTCTGTACAGTCAAGGTGGACGCCTTCCAAATGAAGGCGCTTGATTGGCGCGTCGGGAAATCCCTCTATAGTAAAAGCGCGACTTGATGTGCATGTTTTTGGATCGCGGACCGTATGAACGTTTCGCACGAGTATATCGCTCACTTGGGTGTTTGGATGTTTAAAATAGCTGGGATCAAGGAGCTTTTCCCATAGCGTTGGTATATCGCCCATATAAGATTCTGGAAGCGTGCAATGGTTGTAGCCAGGGTTCCAATTTAGGCAGATATGAAACGGGAATCGTACGTTTGTCATGGATAGGTTGTCAACTACGACGTTTTTTATATAGCCCTTTCTGGCATCTGAGGATTTGATACGGAAGCCACAGTCGGTTCCGGTAAAAACAAGATCACGTATTTCTATATCATGCACACCGCCCGATACTTCGCTTCCGATTGTCACGCCGAAACCAGCGTTGATTCGGCATTTTCTTATCGTTATATGGTGGCAAGGCCTGCCGACGCGAATCCCATCGGCATCACGACCGCTTTTGATGCAGATGCTATCGTCATTGCAGTTTGTTTCGCAGTTCTCAACGAGGATGTTGTGGCTCGAATCTATATCGATCCCGTCGGTTGATGGGCTATGGACATCTGCCCCGACGATGCGGATGCCGTCGAGATGGACATCATGGCTATAGCACACGTGAACGTTCCAAAAGCCCGATCTGCACGATGTGAATCCTATCAGGTCAACATCGTGCGAGTTCATCACCACAACGTTGCGAGGTCTCATGCAATCGTAATCGCACGCCCAGCGTAGTCCGCGCTTGTCGTAGTCTGCACGCATTCCTCCCTGCGTGTCTGGGCCCCAGTATTTTGCCCACCAGTATGGTCCTTGGCCATCTATGGTGCCCTCGCCCACAATGCTGACATTATGCGCATCGCAAACGTTAAGCACTCCTGGATACCAATCGCCCTCGATTCCGGCAACGCGAGTTTGGACGATGGGTATTATCGATTCGTCTGTTGTTCCCATTACGACGGACCCTTTTTCAAGGATTACATTTGTTCCGGATGAAATAAACAACGGGCCCGTTAGATAGGTGCCAGCAGTGATTACGGCGGGGACTCTGGCTGCCGCGGCATCGTCAAGCAGTGTCTGAAGCTCGCTTGTTACATGCGAGGATCCGGTTGCGTTTATGGCGCGGCTTGCCGTTGTAATGTAATCCATGGCTGTTTCCTATCTGCAGCGAAAGTGATAACCGACAATAGTAGGAGGGGTTTTGCCCTGTGCGCTGGCGGGGTTCGAAATTAAGAAGAGAATTAATAGCTGTGCTCTATTGATTGGAGCTGCTGCGATGTTCCGGTGAGAAACAACGCATCGTCAACGCTTGCCCTTTAGCGGGTATCTGGCAGTCCGCTTAAAAGGGCTTATTGAATATATGACGAGGTGGCCGTGTAAGACCGCCTCGTCATATATTGGTCTCTAATTGGTGTTACTCCGCAATTACTTTATGCGAGTAATTGATAACACGGTTGTTTCCCCAACACTTCTCATAGGGATAGCCGGTGACGGCCTCAATGAATTGCTTGGTCTCGGGATCGACATCTGCTTTGTTTCCTCCGTTACGCAAGCGCTCAATTTCGTTTTGAAGAATGTGACGGTTTCCGTCATTAAGCTTGAGCTTATAGCTTGCCCAGATGCCGAGGATGCAGAAGGCGATGGGGACGAACACAAAGATATTGGTGATAAGGTCGGCAACCGCCTGAGGCTGCGTCTCAGCGCCCTGGACAAAGCCTCCCATGGAGAGGATGGTTGTAATCGTTACGGTTTCTATGCTACGGAAGATATTGTCGATGGTGGAGTTGATGGAGGCGTACTGGCCTTCACGGCGCTTGCCGGTAAGGACTTCATCAACGTCTGGGATGAAAGAGACGCAATAGTCGCAGGCGTTGAAAACGCCGGTAAGTCCAATGTTCAAAATAACTTGAATTACGATCCATGCGGTTGCTGTGGCGGTGGGGCCAATTTCATCGTGGATCTGTACGAGCCCAAATATGATCAGGAAAGTTGCTATTGCCTCGATAGTGGAATAGCGATAGGCCTTGGCGGCGCCAACCTTATTGTTGACCCACATGAAGAAGACAACAAAGGCTATTCCAAAAGCGAAATTGACGCCTTGAGATAGAGATACCCCGGCAGCATCGAGTCCGAGAGAATAGATTAGAAAATAGGTAAGGAACGAGCTACGGATAGAACGGAACAAAATCTGAGAAAGATACATTACCAGGTAGAGTCGAAACTCGCGAACAGAGAATGTGGAAATGTAATTCCAGACAACGAGTGAGACGCGCTTGAGAAACGGGACCCTTTTGTTCGAATCGGAATCGGAGTCCGCCTTAGAGAAGTCCGTGGTCTCGTCATAAGGACGGTCTTTGATGGTGCAGACCGTGACGATCATGAGCAGAGCGCAGACGATGGCGTATCCGAGCGCCATTTTGAAGTAGGAAGTCCAGACGTTGTCTCCCCAAATGCTGAACAGATAGGTGTTTAACATGGACAAAGTAATTGTAGAAACTGCCGTGGTGATCTGATTCAATCCAACAAGTTGGGAACGCTGATTGCTATTGGACGTCATTTCTGATGGCAGAACATACTGAATGGTGGTTACTCCAGCATTGCACGTCCAATATAGAAAATTTGCGACAGCGTAGCCCCATGTCGGCATGCCCGGATAGAACTGGACGAGCATGAAAATAAAAAGACCGGGAATTGTGAGTAGGATGGTGCCGCGCCTGCGTCCAATTTTACGGCCGAGTTTGGTGCGATAAAGACGGTCTGATATATAGCCCCATACTGGAGCCACGAACGCTGCCAGGATATCCGCCGACGCGATGATAATGCCCGCAGTGGCGACGTCGAGGCCAGCGAACGTGGTGTAGAAGAATAGTTGCCACGTCACGAGCATTGTGTTGGCGATTGTGGAAAGGCCGATGCCCCCGTATCCGATCTTTGCACGAAGCGGCAGTTTATTTCCAAACTGCTCGGCGGGAATCGATTTACTGGTTGCCATACGTTCTCCTCCTTTAACCTGCTTACATGAACTCGCATGGGAACTGAACGAAAAATGTGTTGTGTCTCCGTTTTTGTCTGCGAGTTCTGTGCGTGAAATGAGGTTCGTTTCAATTTCTTCTGAAGTCTGTGGAAATATTTAACCGGTTTACTTCCATTTCCTAGCTTAGGTCGCGCGCGGAGATATGGTTCAAACTATTTAGTTGGGCGCTAGCAGTTGGGTGGTGAATGGAAATGAAACCGGTGCCATTCGCGAGGAAGTCGCAACGACTGATTTATAAGGGTTGATCGAAAGGTAATATCGCGGCAGGCGGGATTCTTTCTTTCGTGTTTATCGTTTCAGCTATTAAACCCATCTCTTGTCAAACAAAGTGAAGACCGTACTTTTATTGGGAAATGAGGAATACAGGTAAAGAGTGGGGTCATTTATCACCCGGACGGGGGCCCGCGCGTTTGGCGATGGGTTATAGATGCCTGTCGCAGCATAGCTCTTTTCGAGTGCATCTAAACGATGCTCGAGGAGCGGTTTTCTTGAAGGTGGCGAAGACAGCAGTCGGTCATCTCGTAGACTGTTTTCTCAATTGATGAGTCTTTAGTTTTAGCTGATTGGCAAACCAGTGCGTAACGTGCGATTGCCGTTGCTCATGATTGATTTCCCATATGTCATCTACAACAATTGCGGCGATTGGTCTTATTCGGTCTCAAGTTGGCTCGATGGACAAGGAGTTTATTAGGTATGTAACCGGTTACAATGCCGTTTACAGGAAGTATCGTTGCGCTTATTGGTGAATTGAAGCGTTCAAATTATGTTATGCGTATAGTGAATGGCGAAGAGTAAACCGGTTTTATTGCTAAACGGGTTTCATTTACCGAGTTCCGATCGCGTTTGAGTGCGCAGCTTCGCGATAGGGGGCAAGGCCATCCTTTGGAGGAGGAATTCGCACATGGCTAATGCAAGTAGCGTTACCGAGCTTCAGGAGAAGTTGCCGCTTAGGGCAAAGCTGGGCTACGGCACCATCGGTCTTTCCACTATGGCGAACGTTATGTTCGCTACGTGGCAGATGTTCTTCTACACCACGTTTGCCGGCATCGACATCGCCACCGCCGGCATGATCGTTTCGGTCGGTCAGATTATTGCGGCGTTTATCGCGCCCGTGTGGGGATATATCTCTGACCGCATGTATCGCACCGCGATTGGTCGCAAGGTCGGTCGTCGCCGCATGACGCTCGCTCTTACCATTCCCGGCCTGTTCGTCTTCATGGTGCTTCAGTTCATCCCCAACTTGCCTGTCTGGGCATATGCGGTCTGCAATTTCATGTACTGGGCCATCAACGGAGGATTCTCCACTATTCAGTACGTGCTTCCCTCGGAGATGAGCAGCAACAGCGGCCAGCGCGCCCAGCTTGTTGGTATCAACCAAGTGACCGTCGCCGTCGCGAACATCGTCGTCTCCATCCTCAATACCTACCTGTTCAGCGTCTGGGGCCAGGATTCCTGGGAGTCTTTCTTCAAGATGGCGCTCATCTACGGCATCTTCACCGTTGTTGTCTTGGTAATCGGCCTTCTTACCATTCAGGAGCATCCGTATGACGAGACCACGGACTTTTCAGATGCCGACGCCAACGATTCTTCCGAGAAAGTCCCCCTGCTCAAGCGCATCCCGCTTATCGTTTGGAATTACGTCTCCGCGCTGAGTGTCAAGGAGTTCCGTAGCTACCTTGGCATGTACCTCTCCCAGGTCATGTTCCGCTCCGTCCGCGGCTCCATCCTCACCTACTTCCTCATCTTCGTCCTAGGCCTGCAGGCCTCCGACGTCTCCATCTCCCAGGGCTTCAGCTTCGCCTTCGGCATCGCCCTGGTCGGATTCTTCATGTGGCTCAACTCCAAGATCGGCGGCACCAAGGCCTACCGCGTGGGCATCGTAGAGGCAATCGCCGTGTTCCTGGCTATGTACGGTCTTGCAATGGTGCATGAGCAGATTGGTACCGCCGCTACCATCGCCGCTTGGATCTTCCTGTCCCTCGCCCTCAACTTCGGCATCACCGGTGTAGTCAACGCCACCGACTACGCGTACAGCTTCATCCCCGACGTGGACGAGATCCTCACCGGCAAGCGCCGCGAGGGCCAGTACGCCTCCATCAACTCCACCATCGACAACATCTTCAAGTCCCTCGAGGCAATCGTCATCACTTCCGTTCTCTCCGCCGTTGGCTTCGTCGAGGGCGCGACCGTTCAGCCAGAGCCCGTCGTCAACGCGCTGACCAACATCTTCGTATTCGTGCCCATCGCGTTCTGCCTGCTCGGCCTGTTCTTCAGCTTCCGCATCAAGCTGAACGACGACACCCGCGTGATCCTAGCGAAGGAAATTGATCGTCTGCGCAACGGCGGCTCCAAGGCCGACGTCGATCCCGAGACCAAGAAGGTCGTCGAGGAGCTCACCGGCTATTCCTACGAGAAGTGCTGGGGCAACAACCGCGTCATCAATTTCTCGAAAAAGATCGAAAAGACCGTTAGGTAGCTGGCGGAAAATGAATCCATGCGGGGCGCCTATTGGGCGCCCCGTGTATTTGCGGCATTGAAAGGAAACGAGTCATGGTATCGCTTTCGGTGAATGGACTGGCATGCGAGATATCTAACGCGTCCCTTACCCTTCGCATGTCCCAGGACGGTAAGGCGACGTCGCTGGTGGTTGATGGGCGAGAGCTCTTGTGCGGACTTTCCGGCGCGGAAGGTGATCCCGATCGAGACCACAGCTTCTATTGCGATTACCACGTCAACGGTAAAACGCGCAATCTCATACCCACCCGTCTGGACGTGATAGCTAACACTTCAGAGCTAGCGCACGTGGCGTATGTGGACGATGAGAGCGATCTCAAGCTGGCGTATCACCTTGTTGTGTCGGGAGACAATCCGTGCGTGTACGGATACGTGATCGCTTCTTGCGATGTCCCCGGTGTGGTGATTAATGAGCTTCGCACGGTTTATCGTTTCGATTCAAGCTTGTTTACCTGTGGTTATACTGCGGAGCGTCAGGGCATTCAGCCCCGTGCGGAGTATCTGTCCGCTGCCGGCAAGTGGCTCCAAGATGAAACCTACCTACTTCCTGACGGTGGTCGCTATTCCAATTCGAACGTCTACTCAAAGTATGATTACGCCGGTTATTTTGCTCAGAACAGCGTGTGGGGCCAGTATTCGGGCGGAAGGACGGACGACGAGTGGGGCGCGTGGTTCATCCCCATGGACAAGAGCTGCTATCCGGGCGGCCCGCTCAAGCAGGAGCTGCTGGTCCACTATGATGCAATCATCCTCAACTATCTTACCGGCGCACATTTTGGTACGGGAGACTTTGAAGTTCCCTGCGGATGGAGCAAACTCTACGGTCCATGGTGTATGTATTTCAATCATGGATCGGATCCCGTGGACGACGCACTCGCCCGTGCCGCGAGCGAGGTGGCGTCCATGCCTGTGCCCTGGCTGAACGAGGGCAGGCTGTATTCGAGGGACTACGCAAGCGTAAGCGGGTCTATTGCGCTCGTTCACCAGGTGCCGCGCGATGCGGGTTGGCGCGTGGTCGCCACCGATCAGCAGGGGGAGTACTTCCGCTACAAGGCCGGTCGAATCTATTATTGCGACACCGAGGGCGACTCTTTCAAACTCGAAGGCATGCAGCCCGGAACTTATTGGCTGTACGCCAAGCTCAACTCTACTTGCCATGCAAGTGAGTTCTGCCTGGGTAAGGTAAGCGTATCGGCAGGAGAGTATCTTGATATGGGCGAGGTGTCGGTGACGAACGCTCATCGCCCCCTTGTGTGGGCGCTGGGCTATGCCACGGGGACTTCTGAGCCGTTTGTCTTCTCCGACCAGCTTCGCAACTACGTTTGGAAGGGCCTTACCCCCAAGAATCTCACCTGCCGCGCGAACACCGATGACGAATGGTATTACTTACAGCGTGCGGGCGGTGTCTGGCGAGTTGTCTTCAACCAGCCCGAGCCGGTGAGTGGAAGATATCTGCTGACCGTCTGTTTGGCGGGAACGACTGCCGGCGCGATGGTTCCCGGCATTTCCGACGTCGGATTCGAAGTTTCCTTGAACGGTCGTGTAGTCGCGAGCGAGCGGTTCGAGAATGATCGTGCGGCGTATCGCTCGTCTGTAACGGGGGGTAGACCGGCGAAGATTGAGGTCGCGCTCGAGGCGGGGGACCTGCTGGAGGAGAATGAGATCTCTTTCACTACGGATGGCTACGTGATGTACGACATGGTGAAGTTGGAGGTACTGTAAGATGCTCGAGCTTGCTGGAGATGCGCAAAACCTGTTGTGCGGGGGTGTCGCCCGTGCCGTGAAGCGCGATTATCCAAACGAGGGTTCCGGTTGGGTTGAGGGGGTCTACGGATTTAGAGCGATGGTAGAGGACGAGGTCCGTGCCTTGGAGGATGGTTCCCCGCTTAGCATGACTGGACGCGTGTTTGCGGAAGAGTCGCAGCCTCTCGATGGCGATGCAAATACCATCGCCCGTGCTACGTATCGCTGTGGAACATTTGTCATCGCCGACCTTCCCGCATGCGATTGGCGCGTTCACGCCACGTTTGGCGGGGTCAGACGGGAAGAGCGGGTTGAGCTGGTCGTCAATGATTTGCCTCGAATTCGCATGACATTGCGTCCCGACACGTCCAAGACCGTGGAATTTGTCGTGCCGCTTGATCGCAGGCGCTTGGAACTCTGCGTGGTTCCCGTGGAGATGCCGGGGGACTCGTCCGAGGTTCTCCGTGCCGAGCTCCAGGAGCTTTCCGTTGAGCGCGTCTCACGTCAGCGCGCTGCGCGTCCAAGGATCTTCGTTGCCGCGGATTCAACATCGCAGACCTACTTTGATTATGAGCGCCCGCAATCTGGATGGGGCGAGTGGCTGTACTGGTTCCTGTACAGCGACCATGCGGCCAAGGTTGATCACGATATAACCAGTGACGCCAAGCAATCTCGCGTGTTCATCGGTAACGGCCCTACCATCTTTAACCGTGGATTGGGCGGGCGAAGCCTTAAGAGCTACCGGGACGAGGGGAGGCTCGACAGTCTTCTCTCTCAGGTCTGCCCTGGAGATATCTGCCTGATTCAATTCGGTTGCAACGAGACGTCGACAAACCGCCCCATGCGCTATATTCCGTTGGATGAGTATCGCTCTTGGGTTGAGGATTACGTTGATTCCGTTTGCGACCGTGACGCCGTTCCCTGCCTGATTACGGAGTCCCCCTTGTATGTTGAGGCGGGACGTACTCGTCCTCATGGGGTCTTCGATGATTACGCCCAGGTTGCTATCGAGGTTGCCCGTGAGCGGGGTGTCGCGATGATCGATGTCCGCGCGCTTATGGACCAATACCTTCTGGCTATGCCTGGCCAGGCGCGTGATGCGATTTACATGCGTTTGGAACCCATGCAGTACGCATGCCATCCCACCGGACTCAAGGACCCCATCCATCTCACCACGTTTGGCGCAAAAACCGTTGCCGGCATGGTCGCCCGCGGTCTTGCTGCATTGTTTAACGGTATTCAGGTTTATGATGAGCCCGTCGTGGAAAGGTTGGACGCTCCAGCGCAGTTCTGCGCTCTCATCGATCGTATCGTATCAGGGGCTGCCGTTGCGCTTTCGTGGCAGGCCGATCCTCGGGCGCAGTATTACGTTATCGAGAAGCGCAATGCTCAGACTAAACGCGTCTACGCCCGCTACGTCTCTCTTAAGCCTGAGTTTCTCGACCGAATGCTGCCGGGTCAGAACCGCGACATCGAATATGCGCTCACCGCATGGGCAGACACCGTCTCCTCTGCAGAGGCCCTGGCGACTGTGACCTTGCCGTCGAGCGATAGCCCTTGCATCGATATGGATTAGACACGCCAGGCATTTCATATGTAAAGCGCTTCGTATAGAAAGGCACCATCATGGAAACCGCTTATCAGCCCACCGTCTCCCTGCCCTCTAAGGAGCAGGTGGAGAAGAGTATCGACCTTTTGCTTAATTGTCTTACCAAGATCGACGATGCGTCAGGAGAGTACCTGCTTGATTTCGACGGCCTCAAAGTCGATGACAAAAGCTGGTGCGTATGGAACTGGCCTCAGGGCGTTGGCCTGTTTGGCACTTACATGAATTACCGTATTACGGGCAATCAAAAGGCGCTTCGTATTGTGACCGAGTGGTTCGAGGCCCGTATGCGCGAGGGCGCTCCCAGCAAGAACATCAACACTATGGCACCTCTGCTTACCATGGCCTGCCTGTACGAGGACACCGGTGACTCCCGTTACCTGCCCTATCTCGAGCGTTGGGCAGACTGGGCGATGAACGACCTTACCCGTACGGACGAGGGCGGCTTCCAGCACGTTACCTATGGACCCGCCAACACCCAGCAGATGTGGGACGATACCCTTATGATGGCGGTGCTTCCCCTCGCCAAGATCGGCATGCTGCTTGGGCGAGAGGATTATGTTCAGGAGGCTCGCTACCAGCTGATGGTTCACATCAAGTATCTTATGGACCGCAAGACCGGCTTGTGGTTCCATGGCTGGAGCTTCGAGCGGCGCGATAACTACGCCGGGGCCCTGTGGTGCCGCGGCAACTGCTGGATCACCATCGCGTTCCCCATCATTATCGAGGTGCTAGACCTCTCTCCGGACGATGCGCTGTATCGTCTGCTCGTTCAGACCCTGCGCGCACAAATCGAGGCGCTGGCGAAGATGCAGGATGAAAGCGGTCTGTGGCACACCTTGCTGGACGATCCCGACTCCTATCTTGAGACAAGCGGTTCGGCAGGCTTTGCATTCGGTATCCTCAAGGCGGTCCACAAGGGTTACGTCGACGCAAGCTACGAGGACGTGGCGAATCGCGCTATCAACGGCGTGCTGTCGCAGATGGGTGACCACGGCCAACTCGCCAACGTGTCTGTGGGCACCGCTTTGGCGGACAACTTGGATTACTACCGCAACGTGGACATCACCGACATGCCCTACGGCCAGTCCCTTTCCGTGCTCGCGCTCACCGAGGCTCTGATCAGCTACTGCTAGGAGGGGCGCGATGGTTACATTTGGATCACGGGGACATGATGTGGTGGAAGGCCCTACCACGCCTTCCCAACTGGGCGAAGCCTGCGAGCGCTTGGGTGTGCGCAACCTTCAATTGGCCTTGGGTGTTTCGTTCCCGCAATGGTCGGATGCGGATCGGGTCAACCCCGGCCTGCTCGCATCCATTCGCCGCGAACTCGCTTCTCATGATGTCGAGGTGGCGATCATGGGTTGCTATTTCAACATGATCCATCCCGATCTCGAGGAACGAGAGCGGGGCATTGCGAAGTTTCAGGCGTACCTGTCCGTTGCCCGTTCGCTGGGCTGCGGCATCGTGGCATCGGAGACCGGATCGGTCGACCCCACGTTTGCCTACACCGAGGATAACTTTACCGATGAGGCGTTCGAAGCCGCGGTCGAAACGATACGGAGGCTGGTCACCGTTGCGGAGAAGACGGGCGTTGTGGTGGCCGTGGAGCCGGGCGTAAACCATCCTATCCATGACGTGGATACCGTCGGCAGGCTTCTCGAGCGCGTCGACTCGCCGTGTTTGGGCTTGATTCTCGACCCTACCGCTCTGGTTACGCCTTCGCTGGCAGACCGTCAACTCGAGATCGTCGACCAGATACTGCAGCGGTTTTCGAGCCGTATCGTTGCCGCCCATCTTGTGGATTATCGTATCCAAGATGGTCTCATAAAGCGGTGCAACCTTGGCGAGGGCGTAATGGACGCCCCTGCGATTTTGGACATGATCGACCGCTCGCGTCCAGGCGGATACGTCATCACCGAGTTCACGACCGGTGACGCGATTAAGGACGCGATGGATAAGCTGAACTCTCATTGATGGTGATGATGCATGGCAATTGGAGACATCGTCCATAATTCCTTTGAATCGTATGTGGACGAGTATACCGGCGCGGTGGTTGAAAGGCTGACGGACCCTTCGGTTACGTGCCACCATATGTATTTCTACGCCCATATGACAACGCGCGATGGTGGCAAGCTGCTGTATGCGCCCCAGATAGCCGGCGAGAGGCAGATTTATTGCATGGATCTGGCGACGGGCGACGCGGTGCAGCTCACGGAGGGGCCCGGTGTGGATGACTGGGGTGCCGAGTTCACGCATGATGAGTCGGCGGTACTCTACCATCAAGGTGATTCTATCTGGCGTACGACATTGGATGGTGCCGATCGCGCGCGGCTGTACACCACGCCGGCGGGTTGGCAGGGACGAGATATCGGCCTTTCGCGAGATGCGGACCTCCTCGTGATGGTTGAAATCAAAAGCGAAACCATGGCATCGAAGATCGGCGGAGCCAATTGGGATTTCTTTGCTCAGAATTGCTTGGCGAAGCCGTTGTGCCGCATCGTTTGCGTGGATTTGGCAACGGGCGAGTCTGAAGTGGTGCTTGAAGAGCGCTGCTGGCTGGGACATCCTCAGTTGAGGCCGGGCGACCCCTCGACCATCTTGTATTGTCACGAGGGGCCGTACGACCTTATCGACGCGCGCATGTGGACGGTTCGACGCGGAGAGGGCGTCGCCCGTTGCTGCCGCGAACAACCAGACGGAATCATCTTCACGCATGAGTTTTGGACTCCCGACGGTAGCCGGGTGGCCTATGTCCGCCGCGGGGCGGGAAACAGCGATCCCGAAGATATCCGTCTTATCGACCCCGATAGCATGGAAGAGGAAGTCCTCATGTCATGCCGTGCATATGCTCATTGCATTTGCGATCGGGGCGGAGAATTCTTTGTAGGGGATGCCCAGGGAGACCCCACTCCCATCCATCTGCAACGCGAGGAGGACATACTCGCTCGCGAGCAGAGCGGGAAGGCGCTCGATGATTTCATCTACCTAATCGATGTGCACGAGCGTAAAGAGATTCCGCTTGCATACCATGGGTCGAGCTGGTCGGCGCGCTGGGGAACCCCGCAAGACGCCCATCCCCATCCCTGTTTTACCGAGGACGGGCGCTACGTCCTGTTTGTGACGGACAGATTCGGGCACCCTGCGATTCATCGCGTCGATGTTAAGAATGCGCTGAGGGGAAGGTGAGGGCGCCGTGTTCCAATTGCGCGAAGATTGCATGCTGTGGCCGGGCGGAAAGGAGAAATGCCTCACGCTCTCGTTTGACGATGGAACGGTAGAGGATGAAAGGATCTGTTGCCTGCTTAGGGAGCGGGGCCTTCGGGCGACCTTCAATTTGAATCCAGGCCTTTTTGGGAAGGACGACCATCTGGTGCAGCCCGGCATCGACGTTCATCATCGAAAGATATCGCGAGAGGATATTGCGGAGGTTTACAAGGGGTTTGAGCTTGCGGTGCACGGATACACGCATGCGAGCATGACCGCCAACGGAAGCGCGATGGCTGCATATGAGATTGTGAAGGCGAAGGCCGAGCTCGAGGAGTTGGTTGGAGCGCCCGTGCGCGGCATGGCCTGGCCGATACGTTTCGATGGGCCGGGTTGCGAAGAGGCGCGTGCGCTCGCAAAGGCGTGTGGCATTTCGTATGGCAGAACGACGCGGAGGACGTATAGCTGCCGAGGCGTTCCCAAGGATTTCATGGCATGGGATGCGGCATGCAGCTTTGTCCAGCCCCAGCTTGCAGATGTGGCCGAGGCATTTTTGGCGTCGCCTCGTAAGGGTGATCTGAGAGACCCGTATCTGCTCTATGTTTGGGGGCATGGCTACGAGGCCACGGCCCGCGATGCCTGGGGAGTCTTGGAAGGATTTCTCGACAGCGTCGCTTCAAGGGGCGATGTTTGGTACGCGACCAATATTGAGGTTTGCGATTACGTAGCAGCGTACCGCTCTCTTGTTTATTCCTCGACGGGCCGCTACCTGTTCAATCCGAGCTATTTGGATGTATGGCTGCTCGTCGACGGCGAGCGGGTGATGGTTCCCTCTGGGAAAACGACGATTGTTCCCGACTGGCGGGGATAACGATTGGAGAAATATGACTATTCGTAAGACGGCGGACGGCCGCACCATTTCCGGTTTCAAGATGAAGCTCTATCCCGGATTTGCCGAGGAGTACGAGAAGCGCCACAACGAGCTGTGGTCCGAGATGGCGGACATGCTTCACGAGTACGGGGGCCACAACTATTCGATTTTTATCGACGAGGAGACAAACACCCTGTTTGGCTACATAGAGCTGGATGATCCGGAGCGCTATGCCCAATCCGCCCAGACCGAAGTATGCCGTAGGTGGTGGGACTTTATGGCGAGCGTGATGGAAACCAATCCGGATAACTCGCCGGTTTCCATCGACCTGCCCTGTGCGTTCCATCTTGATTAGGGGTTTCTCCCCCAGTCGTTTGCAAGAGAAGTGCCCCCGGCATCGCAGGGTGTCGGGGGCGCTGCTGCATTGCAAAGGTGCCTAAATCGAGCGCGCGAACTCGATGAGTTCCTCGCAGTCATCCATGCAAGTCGCCCAGCTGGTGACAAAGCGCACTACCACGCGATCGGCGCCGGTAGGATCTTCGGCAACCATGGTTTCGGCGCCGCAAGCCTCGGCGAAACGTGCAGCCTGCTCGTGTGTGGCCCAGACGAACTGCTGGTTGCCGGTGACGTCGAGGTAGAGCTCGAAGCCAGCGTCCTGCAAGCCGCTTGCGAGGGCGGCGGCGCAGGCGTTGGACTGGGCTGCGTAGCGCCAGTAAGGGGCGTCCATGGTGCCGCCGCCGGCGGGAGCGGTGAAGGCGGCCTGGTATTGCACGCCCATCAGGCGGCCTTTGGCGTTGAGAAGGCCGGCGCGCTTAGTGAGGTAGGGGATGCGGTCGATAGCGCGTTTCGCGCGGTCGCTGCGCGGGTTTACCACCAGGGCCTCGCCAAACAGCATGCCCGCCTTGGTACCGCCCAGGGTGAAGGCGTCGGCGCGTGCGGCAAGGTGCTCAAGGGTGAGATCGCAGCCCGGCGAGGTGAGGGCGCTGGCCATGCGGGCGCCGTCGACGTAGACGGCGAGATCATGGGACTGCGCCCAGTCGCACAGGGTGTCAAACTCCGCTTGAGTATATGCGTGGCCAAACTCGGTGGTGTTAGAGAAATAAATCATGCCCGGGCGGGTGGTGTGGCAGCCGCCAGAGGTCATGTCGCGCCAGACGCGCTTGGCCCCCTGCGGGGTGAGGATGCCAAAGGGGTCGCGGGTAGCCAGCAGGCGGCGTCCGGTGCCTTCGATAGCGCCCGTCTCGTGGATGGTGGGGTGCGCATCTGCAGCAAGAACGGGCCCCTCGAACTCGTCCGTAAGCGCAGAGATGGCAAGGATGTTTGCCGCGGTGCCGCCCGGGATGAACTTCACAAAGGCGTCCGGCTGGTCGCAGATGGCGCGGATGAGGTCGGCCGCGGCGGCGCAGAATTCATCCTCGCCGTACCCTGGCGTCTGCTGGGCATTGGTGCGGACCAGCGCGTCGAGAATCTCCGGTGCGGCACCTTCGCTGTAATCGTTCCTGAACTGACGCATTGCTTCTCCCTTGCAAAACGGACCCGCTCGCAGAGACGTAGGCGCGAGTTAAATCTGGCGGCTTGCTATGGCTACGGCGGGGTCGTGTAGTATTGGAGCGTATGATACCGCAGGCAGGGCAACGGGCCTTGGCAAGCACATATAATGGTGCAGTTGGAAATACTCGTCCGTTAACCATATCTTGGGCGAAGAGATAGTTGGCAGCAAGCTGCAAGGAAGGATGGTCGCATGCAGGCACAGAGAGCTGAGGGCACCAAGGACCTTATCGGGCGCGACATGCGCGCATGGCAGAAGATGCAGGACGTGGCGGCGGAGGTATTTGGCCCCTTTGGTTTCGAGCCCGTCGAGACTCCGGCGATCGAGCAGCTGGACGTCTTTGTCCACGGAATCGGCCAGTCCACCGACGTGGTCCGCAAGGAGATGTTCCGCGTCTTTTCCGGTGCCAACTTCGAGCGCGTGCTGCAGGAGGGCACCGACGCCAAGCTCAAGGCCAAGCAGCGCCTGGCTCTTCGTCCCGAGGGTACGGCCGGCGTGGTGCGCGCGGTGGTCGAGAACAACCTGGTGCCGCAGGGCGCCGCTCCCGTGAAGCTGTACTACGCCGAGGCGATGTTCCGCGGCGAGCGCCCGCAGAAGGGACGCCTGCGCCAGTTCCACCAGGTGGGCATCGAGTGGCTGGGCGCTCCGGACCCGGCGGCGGACGCCGAGTGCATCATCATGCTCATGCGCTTCTACGAGCGTCTGGGCTTCGACCTTTCTAAGCTGCGCCTGCTGATCAACTCCATGGGAGACCCCGCGTGCCGCCCCGCCTATCGCGATAAGGTGCGCCAGTTCATCTTGGACCATGCGGACGAGATGTGCGACGAGTGCCGCGAGCGCGCCGAGCTCAACCCGCTGCGCGCCTTTGATTGCAAAAACGAGCACTGCCACCAGGTCATGGCGGACGCCCCGCTCACGCCCGAGCACCTGTGCGACGAGTGCCGCGACCATTATGCCAAGGTCAAGCAGTACCTGGACGAGGCCGGCATCGCTTACGTCGAGGACCCCACGCTGGTGCGCGGCCTTGACTACTACACCCGCACCGTCTTCGAGGTCGAGGCCCCCGGCGCGGGCGTTGGCTCCATTGGCGGCGGCGGCCGATACGACGGCTTGGTCGAGCTGGAGGGCGGCAAGCCCACGCCGGGCGTCGGTTTCGCCGTGGGTTTCGAGCGCGCCATGCTCGCCCTGGAGGCGTTTGGCGGAGAGATGGCCGATGACGTCGAGCGCTGCGTCTACGTGGCTAACGCCGGCGCCGAGCTGCGCGGCGAGGTGTTCTCCCTTGCGAACCTGCTGCGCTCTGCCGGCATCCGTACCGAGTGCGATTACCAGGGCCGCTCGCTGAAGAGCCAGTTCAAGCAGGCAGATAAGGTTGGCGCCGCATATATGGTGGTCATTGGCGGGGACGAGCTCGCCTCCGGAAACGTTCGCCTGCGCGATATGGGCACGGGCGAGGAGAAGCCGGTCGCCCGCGTGGAGCTTGTGGACGAGCTTTTGGGCCGCCTGTAACTGCATCCCGATTCCGGCTGCGAGCCATGCGCCCGCGGCCGGTTCTTGTTTTTGCCTTCAACGGCTTGCGGCGAAAGCGGCATGCGGTTACTGTTTTTATCGGCCGCTTGCCGGACAAAGCGACTCGTCCGCCGATTTTAGAGAAACGTTAAAGATTGCTTTTGCTAACTAAAGCGTCGTCTCTGTAAACCAATGCGGGCATATAATCGTTTCGGCATTGTCCAACCTTTGTTTTGTTAGTCACGTTCCCAATGATGGAAGGGGAGGCACCGTGGCAGAACATCTAGAAACCCAGGCGCCCGTAAGGGTAAGTCGCATCGACATCGATGAGGCGCGCGCCGCCGTGGAAGCTTTGGGCGAGATCAACATCCCCTCCGAGCTCCGCGACCACCTGGCGCTGTTCGTACGCCTGGAGCGCAAGGTCCTGCGCGAGTATGACGAGGACATCTGCAACATCTTCGATAAGCTGCTTGCCAGCGTCATCGCCGCCAACGAGGGAAACCCCGGCGAGGAGGCGGCGGGCGACCCCACTAACGAGCAGGGCATCCCTACCACTCAGAGCGCCACCGCCGATGCGTTCCGCGATGCCATCGAGCTGATCGACTCGCTGTCTCTCGACCGCGCCCAGATCATCGTCCGTGCCTTCACCACGTTCTTCCATCTGGCGAACCTCTCCGAGGAAAACTACCGCGTCGAGACCCTGCGCAAGCGCGAGAGCCGCGTGTCCATCGATTCCGCGGTCGACCCGGTCAACGAACTCACCGTCGCCTACCGCCAGATGATCGATGAGGTGGGCGAGGACAAGGCCAATGAGCTGCTGGCCCGCCTCGAGTTCCATCCCGTCTTCACGGCGCATCCCACCGAGGCCCGTCGCAAGGCGGTCGAGGGCAAGATCCGCCGCATCTCCCGTTTGCTGGCGGAGCGCCCGCGCTTGGGCGGTTCCGACCTTATGGAGAACGAGCGTCATCTTCTGCAGGAGATCGACGCGCTGCTTCGTACCTCGCCCGTGGCGCCCAAGAAGCCCACGCCGGTAGAGGAAGCCGACACAATCATCGACATCTTCGACAACACGCTGTTCGACACCATCCCCATGGTCTACCGTCGTTTCGATGACTGGATCTTGGGCGACAAGGCGGGCACGGTACCGCCCGTGTGCCCCGCATTCTTCCATCCGGGTAGCTGGATTGGCACCGACCGCGACGGCAACCCCAACGTTACCGCTAAGGTGAGCCGTCAGGTTGCCGCCAAATTCGCTACGCACATGGTGTCCACCCTTGCCAACAAGTGCCGCCGCGTGGGCCGCAACCTCACCCTTGAGGCCAAGTACACCAAGCCCACCGATGAGCTGCTCAACCTATGGAACCATCAGGTGGAGATGAGCGAGGTCCTCACCGATCGCGCCATGACCATCTCCGCGTCAGAGCCCCATCGCGCCGTCATGCTGGTCATGGCCGCGCGTTTGGATGCCACCGTTGCCCGCAACGCGGACACCATGTACAACAGCGCCGAAGAGTTCTTGGGCGACCTGCGCGTGGTCCAGCGCTCCCTCGCCGCGTCCGGTGCGGTCCGCGCGGCATACGGGCCGGTGCAGACCATCATCTGGCAGACGGAGACCTTTGGCTTCCATATGGTCGAGACTGAGTTCCGCCAGCATTCCGTGGTCCATACCCGGGCTTTGGACGATATCCGCGAGCACGGAATCCATGGCGAGCTCGCCCCTATGACCCGCGAGGTACTCGATACCTTCCGCGCGCTGGGCAGCATCCAGAAGCGCTTTGGCATTAAGGCCGCCCGCCGCTACATCATCTCGTTCACCAAGAGCGCGCAGAACGTCGCCGACGTCTACGAGCTGGCGCAGCTGGCCTTCGCCCATCCAGAGGACGTGCCCGTTGTGGACGTTATCCCGCTGTTCGAGCAGCTTGAGGACCTTGAGAACTGCGTCGATGTTCTGGACGACATGCTTGCGATCCCCGCGGTCCAGCGCCGTCTGGAGCAGAGCGGTCGCCGCCTCGAGGTCATGCTGGGCTACTCTGACTCGTCCAAAGACGCCGGCCCCACTACGGCTACGCTGGCCCTGCATTCCGCGCAGGCCCGCATCGCCGCATGGGCGGAGCGCAATGACATCGACCTGGTGCTGATGCACGGTCGCGGCGGCGCCGTGGGTCGTGGCGGCGGTCCTGCCAACCGCGCCGTCCTGGCTCAGCCCGCGGGTTCGGTCAACTGCTTCTTCAAGCCAACCGAGCAGGGCGAGGTTATCTTCGCTCGCTATGGCAACCCGGCGCTGGCGCAGCGCCACGTGGAGAGCGTCGCGGCGGCCACGCTGCTCAACTCCGCGCCGTCCGTGGAGCGCACCAACACCCAGACTACCGAGCGCTTCGCCGATATGGCGGCGCGTCTGAACGATGTGGCGCACAACACCTATCTGGATTTGCTGAACACCCCGGACTTCACCCCGTGGTTCTCTACCGTGACCCCGCTGACCGAGGTTGGCCTGCTGCCCATTGGCAGCCGTCCGGCCAAGCGCGGCCTGGGTGCCAAGTCTCTGGACGATCTGCGCACCATCCCCTGGGTCTTCTCTTGGAGCCAGGCGCGCATCAACCTGGCCGCGTGGTACGGCCTGGGCAGTGCATGCGAGGCCCTGGGCGACCTGGAGCTGCTGCAGCAGGCATATGCCGAGTGGCCCCTCTTCAGCACGTTTATCGACAACATCGAGATGTCCATCGCCAAGACCGATTTCCGCATCGCCAAGATGTACCTAGCCCTGGGCGACCGCGACGACTTGGCGACCAAGGTGTTCGAGGAGATGCAGCTTACCCGCAAGTGGACGCTAGCCATCACCGGCAGCACCTGGCCGCTTGAGAAGCGCCGCGTGCTGGGTCGCGCCGTTCGCGTGCGCAATCCGTTTGTCGACGCCCTGTCGCTGGCGCAGGTCCGCGCTCTGCGCGAGGTCCGCATGAACCAGGACGAGCTGTCCGAGGAGGCTAAGGCCGAGTACATGAGCCTGATCCTCGCCACCGTGACCGGTGTCTCCGCAGGTCTCCAGAACACGGGGTAATACCCTCGTCCCTCGTCCGCATGTGGATCACGTGCGACTTGAACGTCAAATTGTATGCTTGCGCAATCGAGCCCGGGTGCCTTTGGAGGCGTCCGGGCTCTTTTTGTTTGCAATGCCGATGAACGATATGGGCATCGAGTTGGGTGATGGGAGTGGGGCATGAGCATGCGCGTCAGAGGGAGAAGCGTCGTTTTTATCGCATTGCGGTCTGACAAGGCGGAGCGGCGGGAGGCCGTAAAGTAGCCTAATGTCGAATTCTGGAACTCTCTAATGTAATATTATGGAAATAACTAATGCATGATCCTGGAGAAAGGCACTGGTGAGGATACGTATGATTAATCGAATCATGGCGGATCAGATGCGGGCGCAAGCGCAGTGGTTTCCAGTCCTTTCGGTAACCGGTCCTCGTCAGAGCGGCAAGTCGACACTGGTCAAGAGTGTTTTTGATGCTTACGCTTATGCCAATCTTGAAGACCCGCAGCTGCGCCGCGAGGCATTGGAAGATCCTGTGGGGTTCATTCGAACTCGTCCGTCAAAACTAATCATCGATGAGGCGCAATATGCTCCCGAGTTGTTTTCAGTTATTCAGGTAGTGTCGGACGAGCGTGGTGAGGCGGGGCAATATATCTTATCGGGTTCGCAGAACTTTCTGCTCACTAAGCGCATCGGCCAGTCGCTGGCGGGAAGGGTCGGCTTGCTCAAATTGCTTTCTGTTTCGTATGAAGAGTGTCGTGATTATAATCCGGCGTGCAGCCCCGAGAGCTTTATGTTCACGGGCGGTTATCCGCGCCTATTGAGCACGGGGATGCCCGCCTCGATATTTTTCTCCAGCTATCTTGATACATATGTTGAAAGAGATGTAGCCGAGTACCTTGACGTAAGGAATCTAACTGCATTTAGGAGATTTGTTCGACTATGCGCTCTTAGCGCCGGAAACCTTGTGAACTATTCGAGCCTCGCGCGCGATGCGGATATCGATGCGCGCACTGCAAAGGCTTGGCTGTCCATGCTTGACGCGAGCTACATTACATTTACGCTGCAACCGTATTATCGAAATGCTGGCAAGCGACTTACCAAGAGTCCCAAGATCTATTACCATGATACGGGGCTTTTATGCTACTTACTGGGCATTTCTAGCGCTGAACAGCTTGTGTCCAGTGAGTATTTCGGTGCGATTTGCGAGAACTTTATTGTGTCGGAGACTCAAAAAAGACACCTCAATCGCGGCGTTCGGCCAGAACTGTATTTCTATCGCGATGACCGAAAAGTCGAGGTTGACCTCTTGGATTTTACCGATGCGCATGAAAAAAAGCTCGTTGAGGTGAAGTCGGGGCAAACGTACCGCGATGCGCACGCACGTCATCTTCAAACCGTGGGGGATGAGCTGGGTATTCCCGTGGCGAATCGGTATGTTGTCTCAAGGGTAGAACATGGTTTTAAATCATCGGCTGCGGCAGTTGCCACGTACGATGAATGGCTGCTTGGATAGCGGGTTGATGCCATGGGGCATGGGCTTCGTATTCTGGGGGACGCTCGGGCTTTTTGATTTGATATGACGAAAACTATTGCCGCAGGTGTTATGGCGGGGTGCTACATCATGCGGGCGACCGCCATGAGAATCCACAGATGTATGGGGTAGAACCAGTAAAAGAGATTCTTCGCGGCGGTTGTGTTGAGGCCGCGTGCGCCGTTGTAGAGCAGTGCCAGGGGAACGACCGCGACCATCATCCATTCGCTATCGAAACATAGGGTGTTGAAGAGTGAAATCCCCGTGGCACCATAGCTCCAGCCAAGGTATGCGTTGGCAAATAGGATTGCGCACCATATCGTGACACCCAAGCATGCGATGCCACGGCGGTTGTGGAAGAAATGGAAACAGGCAAGAACGGGGAGCAGGTATATGCCGCCCTCGCATAGCAGCGATAAGCATGCAAGAGCAACCGCTGCGACAACGTGAACCGCGCGTTTGCCGGCTTGACCGTATAGTTGCAATACGGACCACAATGAATGGCATGAGAAGCGGACTCGGCGTATCGGAGGTACGCGATGGTGTTGGTGGACGAGGTACGGGTGGACGATGGTCCATATAGCATTGTTGCTCAAATGGTAGTGATGCCGCGCGGCATCACCGTTACGGCGGTGTCGCCGAATTATGCTCACCTAGGGGCGACCGCGCAGGCCATTCCAAGACCGGAGACAGGTGGAACGGCGACGGTGAGTCTCCTTTGTGTCCCCTGTCATAGAGATGAAATTCCCGCTCACGATATCGCCGCGGCGTTGGCGACCCGTTTTAGGGTTCCCTGCGCCGCGAGCGTGGGGCTGCATGTTGAGCGCGCAACGGAAAAAGACCTGCGTCTCATGATGGGGTCTGTGCGAACTCTTATTGACCGTTTGGTTGACTGTGGGGAGCGGGCGTTTAGGGAGATGGGGCAGCGGTGACGGAGCGTGCGCGCCTTCTGCCTTATTTGGAAAAACTACCTTGACTGTATAGTCGCTACACGGTCCAAGCTTGGGATAACGAGCTGCCCGATCCTTGCGTAGGTGATGCGCAACGTATTGCAGGGTTGCCTGCATGGTCGGGCAGCATGAGGCCGAGTTGGAGGAACAATGGCGAATAAGGTCAACGATCTGCGTAGCGCTCTTGAGCTGCTCAAGGGCATTGACGGTCAGCTTATCGAAACCGATGTTGAAGTGGATCCTATGGCGGAGCTTTCCGGTGTATACCGCCATATCGGCGCCGGTGGAACGGTGTCTCGTCCCACTAAAGAGGGTCCCGCGATGGTATTCAACAACGTGAAGGGCCATCCAGGCGCACGCGTGGCGATCGGCTTGCTCGCCAGTCGTCGCCGTGTGGGTTACCTGCTCGATTGCGACCCTAAGCGATTGGGCTTCATGCTCAATGACTCCGTTGCGAACCCCATCGCTCCGCAGGTTATCGCTGAGGGAGAGGTGGCGGCCTGCCAGGAAGTTGTATACATGGCGGACGATCCGGGCTTCGACGTGCGCAAGCTGGTGCCCGCTCCCACCAATACCGAGGAGGACGCCGGCCCCTACATCACGATGGGCATGTGCTACGCCCATGACGTCGAGACCGGTGAACACGACGTAACTATTCACCGCCTGTGCCTGCAAGGCCCGGATACCATCTCCATGTTCTTCACCCCGGGCGCCCGTCACCTGGGTGCCTTCCGCGAGAAGGCCGAGGCGCTGGGCAAGCCGCTTCCCATCTCGATTTCTATTGGCGTGGACCCGGCTATCGAGATCGGTGCATGTTTTGAGCCGCCTACCACGCCTATTGGCTACGATGAGCTCTCCGTTGCGGGCGCAATCCGTAAGGAGCCGGTCAAGCTGGCCCGATGCAAGACAATCGACGAGTATTGCATCGCCAACGCCGAGTACGTTATCGAGGGTGAGCTGTTGCCCAGCACCTATGTTGAGGAGGATCAAAACTCCGGTACCGGCAAGGCAATGCCCGAGTTCCCTGGCTATACCGGCGTTGCGCCCAAGCAGGTTCCGGTCATAAAGGTTAAGTGCGTCACTACCCGCACCAATCCCATCATGCAGACGGTAATCGGTCCGTCCGAGGAGCACGTGTCCATGGCGGGTATTCCCACCGAGGCGTCGATTCTATCTATGGTTGACCGCGCCATGCCCGGTCGCGTGCAAAACGTTTACGCGGCTACCCCTGGTGGTGGCAAGTTCATGGCGGTTATCCAGTTCAAGAAGACGGTTCCCTCCGATGAGGGCCGTCAGCGTCAGGCGGCGCTCCTTGCGTTCTCGGCATTCCCCGAGCTCAAGCACGTGTTCTTGGTTGATGAGGACGTTGATCCCTTTGATATGAACGATGTCATCTGGGCAATGAACACCCGTTTTCAGGGCGATGTGGACTGCATCACCATTCCTGGGGTGCGCTGCCATCCGCTTGACCCGTCAAATGATCCCGCGTGCGACCCGTCAATTCGTGACCACGGTATTGCGTGCAAGACCATTTTTGACTGTACCGTACCCTACGATCAAAAGCACCGCTTCCAGCGTTCTAAGTTCAAAGACGTTGACCCCTCCCATTGGGTGCCCGGGTTTATCGACTAGCAGTATTACGTTGTAAGGGCGTGGGCGCGCAATCGCAGTACCTTGCATCCGCGGTGCCCACGCCTTTTTATTCTCGAACAGAATGGAATCGCTATGCCAGCTTACTTCCCTTCGGGCATTATCATCAACGTTTCCGCCGTTATTCTCGGCGGCATCGCGGGCGCCTTGCTTGGGCCCAAGCTGCCCAAGGATCTGCGCACCACCCTTAATCTCATCTTCGGTGCCTGCTCCATGACCATGGGCATTTCTTATATCGTTAAGCTGCAGACGTTGCCGGCGCTCATGCTCGCGATTATCGTGGGGACCGCCGTGGGCCATCTGGTCCACCTCGAAAGCGGCATCTCGGGTGTCGCCGCCAAGCTGCAGGGCCCTGTGTCCGCTTTGGTTAGAAGCGAGCCCTCGGGTGACATGAGCGAGGACGAATGGATGAGCCGCTACATCGCCGCGGTGGTTTTGTTCTGCGCTTCGGGTACCGGCATCTTTGGCGCACTGCAGTCCGGCCTTAATGGCGACCAGTCGATTCTTATTTCCAAGGCGATCCTTGACTTCTTTACCGCCGCCATCTTCGCTGCGGATCTGGGCTTCATGACCCCGCTGGTCGGTATTCCCCAAGCGGTTATCATGGCGGTGCTGTTTGTGCTTGCCGGCGTCATCATGCCGCTCACCAATGAGGTCATGATGGGAGACTTCCGCGCGTGCGGCGGTGTTCTCATGCTTTGCACCGGCTTTAGAATTTGCGGAATCAAGTGTTTTCCCATTGCGAACATGCTGCCCGCCATGGTGCTTATCATGCCCTTTAGCTGGATGTTTGCAGATCTTATTTTGCCGCTGATCGGATAAGGGGCAACTTTGGACGCGGGGTGTACTCGGGAGTATTGGGTAGGGTCCCGCCCGGTGTCTCGCCTTGCTAATTGTCCCAACTTGTTTTGCGGAGGGCGTGGTTGCCAATCTGATTTGGCGCGGTGGCTTAGAGGCGGGAGGCATAGATGGATAATTCAGGGTCGAGGCGCATCGTCGTTGGCGTCTCTGGGGCAAGCGGTGCGGCATTGGGCCTTGCGGTTCTTGATGGATTGCGGGCGGCGGGGGTTGAGAGCCATCTAGTGCTCACCCGCGGCGCGGAGCTGACCATCGAGCAAGAGCTGTCTATTGGCGTCGATGAGTTTTGCTCGCATGCGGACGTGGTTTACAACAACCGTAACATCGGAGCCGCGATTGCAAGCGGAACCTTCAAAACCGCTGGCATGATTGTTTCTCCGTGCTCCATGAAAACGCTGGCGGGAGTTGCAAGCGGGTATTCGGAAAACCTGCTGCTTCGTGCGGCGGATGTAACCATGAAAGAGCGCCGTCCGTTGGTGCTTATGGTGCGCGAAACGCCGTTCAATTCCATCCACGTCGATAATATGCAGCGCCTTGTCCGCATTCCCGGGGTGGTGCTTTTACCGCCGTTGCTCACGTTCTACAACGGCGCGCAGACGGTGGACCAGATGGTGCATCATGTCGCGTGCAAGGCATTGGACGCTTTCGGTATTGAGCCCGAGGGATTTCAGCGTTGGAGTTAACGGTGGCCGGTGCCGGTATTCGCTGAAAGAGGCAGATGTTTGGCACTGCCGGGTATCGGAGTCGATGCCGCGTGTCATGTCGGCAGCCCATATAGCCTTTTGCACGTGGCTGAGCATGCTGCAAAACGCGTTTGCCGCGTCTCCACGTCCTTGTCTACAATAGAGTCCCTGGTGTCCGCCGGGGGCTCTGCGCGGTTTTAAGGGGTGACCACGTGAAGGGAAATGCGTATTCCATAAGCGAGATGGCGGCGATGTTTGGTCTTACTCGTCAAACGCTTATCTATTATGACCGCATTGGCCTATTTGCCCCGGCACATGTAAATGAAGAGGGATATCGTCTGTACGAGCCGACGCAGATTCCGTTTTTGCGTCTCATATGCCTTATGAGAGATTTGGGTCTAGAACTCAAGGAGATTAAAGAGGTGCTAAGGCGACCGGACCCGGATAGCCTGGTAAGCTGCCTCGCCAATCAAGTCGAACGCCTTGATGGGGAAATCGATCGTCTCCGGGCAAAGCGCGACGGCGCGCACGAGCGGCTGTGCTTCTACGAAGAGGTGCTCTATTGGAAAGAGCGCTTGGGCGTGCCGCATCTTCGTCATTATCCCGACCGTTATGTTGTGTTTGAGCAGTTTGACGATGGCGCCATCGATAGACGCGTGCTCCATACCACGCTTATGAGGCTGCTTGCGCGCATGCGCGATGAGGGCGGCGCGTCTCCGTTTAGGGGATGGGGAGCCATGCTGCGTTACGATGAGCTTGAAGGCGATGACCCCCTTGCGGGGGCGGGGACCGTCGTCATTCTTCCCGCTGGCGTTGATCTATCGGCGTTTAGCGGTGTTCGTCTGCTGCCAGAAGGGATTTATCTATGCTGCAGCAGGTGGGGTATGCCCTATGATCCGCAAGGCGCCAGGGAGTCTATTGGGCACGCCAAGAGCCATGGGCTTCGCGTGCTGGACGACGTATGCGACCTTTGCCTCATGGATACCGTCAGTTATAACGAGGAGCATCGCGTGGATTTCTGCTGCTTGCAGGCCCCCGTGGCGTTGTAGAGCGCTGAAGGTAATGTCACATCCCTGTTAAGAGCGGGTGGATGCGCCGGTTCTTTTGGCCGCCGCGCCGCACATCCGTTATCCTATTGACTTGCCGCACGCGACCGGTCGGTCCGAGTCGTTTGCGAGCAGCCTCGTTGCGCGGTCTACGCAGGCGGGGCCATCTGTACAGCAAGCCGCCCGTAACGACACGGGGTGGCACGGATGAGGAGGTTCTTATGACCCAAATCCACTCTATGCACACGCATACGTGCAACGAGCTTCGTCTCGAGCACATTGGCCAGGAGGTGACCCTCACCGGTTGGGTGTGGCGTCGCCGCGACCACGGCGGCCTGATCTTCGTCGACCTGCGCGACCGCGAGGGCGTTACGCAGATCTCCTTCGACCCCGAGCATTCCGGCGGCACCGCGTTCCACGCCGCTGAGACCATCCGTTCCGAGTGGCCCATCAAGGTTACCGGCGTGGTGCGCGAGCGCCCCGAGGGCCAGTCCAACGCTAAGCTCGCTACGGGCGAGATCGAGGTGCTGGTCTCTCATATCGAGGTGCTCAACACTTCCAAGACCCCGCCCTTCCAGATCGAGGATCACATCGAGGCTGGTGAGGACATCCGCCTGCGCTATCGCTACCTGGATATCCGTCGCCCCAAGATGATGGCCAACCTCCAGATGCGCTCCGACTTCACCTTCGCCATCCGCGAGGCCCTGCACAAGCGCGCCTTCATGGAGGTCGAGACCCCGTCGCTGTTCAAGTCCACGCCCGAGGGCGCTCGCGACTTCCTGGTCCCCAGCCGCATCCAGCCCGGCCACTTCTACGCGCTACCCCAGAGCCCGCAGCTGCTCAAGCAGCTTCTTATGATCGGCGGCGTGGAGCGCTACTACCAGGTTGCCAAGTGCTTCCGTGACGAGGATCTGCGCGCCGACCGCCAGCCCGAGTTCACCCAGGTGGACATCGAGATGAGCTTTGTCGAGCAGGACGATGTCATGAGCGCTCTAGAGGATGTGCTCCGCGACGCCTTCGCCAAGATGGGTGTCGAGCTGCCCTGCCCGCTGCGTCGCATGCAGTACTGGGACGCCATGGACACCTATGGCACCGACAAGCCCGATACCCGCTACGGCATGGAACTCCATGACGTGACGGACATCTTTACCAACTCTTCCTTCAAGCTCTTCGCCGGCGCTGCCAATACCGATGGCCAGTACGTCAAGGCGCTCAACGCCAAGGGTGCCGGCACCTGGCCGCGCGCCAAAATCGACAAGCTCGCCGGCGTCGCCGCCGAGTTTGGCGCCAAGGGCCTGGCTTGGATCGCCTTCCGCGAGGACGGCTCCATCAACAGCCCCATCGTGAAGTTCTTTACGGACGAGGAGATGGCCGCCCTGCGCGCCGAGATGGACGCTCAGCCCGGCGACCTGGTCATGTTCGCCGTCGCCGATCGCCTTGGCGCCGACGAGATCCTGGGCGGCATGCGCTGCCACATGGCCGACGCCCTGGATGTTCCCCGCGAGGGCCACGACTTTTTGTGGGTGGTCAACTTCCCGCTGTTCCATTGGGACGAGGACCGCAAGGCGTACGCCGCCGAGCATCAGCCCTTCACCTTGCCTGATACGGATGACCTCGAGGCCATCAAGGCGAACCCGCTGGCCGCGGGCTCTTGCACCTACGACTTTGTCATGGACGGCTACGAGGCCGGTGGCGGCGGCATGCGTATCCACAACGCGCAGATGCAGCTCGCCATGCTCGAGATGCTTGGCTTCACCGAGGAGGGCGCTCGCGAGCAGTTTGGCTTCCTGATGGACGCCCTCGAGTTCGGTGCGCCCCCCATGGGCGGTTTCGCGCTCGGCCTCGACCGCGTTTGCATGCTGCTTGCCGGCTGCGACTCCATCCGCGAGGTCATGGCGTTCCCCAAGACCAGCTCCGGCTCCGACCTCATGTCCGACGCTCCCAGCGCCGTCTCCGCGCGCCAGCTGAAGGAAGTCGGCCTCCGCATGGAGTAGTCAGCTTCGCGAGGTGCCCGACCTTGCCGCTCAAGTCTGCGGGCATGGCCCTAAGGCCTATGCCCTGCCTTTCGTGGCAATCTCGGGTACCTCGCAAAGCCTTGTCTCGCTTTCTCAGACATCCCGCGTTCCTTGCCTTGAGCTTGGAATTGATGAGACCTAACAAAAGGCCCAGAATGGTTTGCAAGATGGCAGCCGTTCTGGGCCTTTTGCTGCTTTCATCGAATGAAGGGCGGGCGCCCGTTGGCGTCTTAGGGGATGCGGTGGAAATCTTGGTGTTCGGAGCTGAGGGGCGACCGGGACCGGGAGGCGAGTGCCAAACCTTCGCACTAACGTGTTTTTTGACACCTATATTTTTCTCAATCGCTGACGGATTTACACGAATAGGGCTGACGGTGTTGCACAAAGAAGACTGACGGAATTGCATGATAACAACTGATGGACTTGCAATGTGTGCGTTGACGGATTTGCATACCCCGCCGTGTCTCTACACGCCTTGGCGTACCGCGGTGCTGCGGAAGCAGAAGTGGTCCAATCGATGGCGCGACTGCGTGTACTCGATCATGGTTCCCTGTGCGTCAAAGGTCTGGCTTTTGACCACGGCGAGGTAGTCGACATCGTCCAGATCAAGGAGCTCGCGGTCTCGATCGGTCGCGCGCTCACCGGTGATTTCGCGCTTGCTCATGGCGATGGTGATGCCCAGCGTGTTCTCTAAATAGTTGTAGATAGAGGCTTCCGCTATTTGCGGCGTGAGGCCCTCCGCCGCGCTGGCGAGGAAGAAGTTGCGGTCCAAAATGAGCGCCTCGCCATCGATGGTGCGGACGCGTTCGATGGCGAAGAGTTCGTCGCCGGGGGCGAAGCCTGTTTGGTCCGCGATGGCTTGGGTTGCTTGCATGTGCTCGAAAGCCACCACGCGCGTGGTGCTCGAAAAGCCGCTGCGACGACGGGCCTCGTCAAAAGACTCGATGCCGCCCACGGAGAATGATTCGCGCTCTGGCTCGCGATAGGTTACGCGCACGCCCTTGCCGTGGACCGGCTGGACGTAGCCGTTGTCGCGCAGCACGGCGATAGCGCGGCGCACGGTGGAGTGGGAGCAGGCGTACATGCCGGTGAGGACCGCTTCGGAGGGGAGGTAAGACTGGTAGGCGTAGGTTCCCGCCTCTATGTTGCGTCGTATGTCATGGTAAATCTCGTCATAGCGCGCTTTCACGATGCCTCCGCCTTTGGTCGCCGTTCGTTTTATCCATCTTATACGAATAAGATTTGCGCGCACTACCGTTTGCGTGCGATTTCCTACCGTATACCGTCTTATCTAACTCATTCGCATGAGTTCTGCAAAACTACAATCAACTTATTCGAATAAGATAACGCTTCGAGAGAATAAGGGGAGGACGACGGTATGGGCAAGTACATGCAAGATGCTCAGGCGCTGCTGCCGCTGGTGGGAGGTAAGGAGAACATCTCGGCCGTGACGCACTGCGTGACCAGGATGAGATTTGTGCTGGTTGACCCCGCGCGGGCGCAGGTGGATAAGATCGAGGAGGTCGCATGCGTTAAGGGGACGTTTACGCAGGCGGGGCAGTTCCAGGTCATTATCGGCAACGACGTGGCCGAGTTCTACAACGATTTCACGGCCGTTTCCGGGATCGAGGGCGTTTCCAAGGAGGCGGCTAAGCAGGCGGCGGGTAGCAACCAGAATCCGCTGCAGCGCGCCATGGGCGTCCTGGGCGAGATCTTCGCCCCGCTTATCCCCGCGCTGATTTCCGGCGGTCTTATCCTGGGTTTCCGCAACATCATTGGTGAGGTCAACTTCTTTGATGCGACGGGTGCCTTCAACCTTGAGGGCGGCGTGATGTCCATCGCGGATATCTCGACGTTCTGGATGGGCGTCTACAATTTCTTGTGGCTCATCGGCGAGGCGGTGTTCCACATGCTGCCGGTGGGCATCTGCTGGTCGGTGACCAAGAAGATGGGAACCACGCAGATTCTGGGCATCGTTCTTGGACTTACGCTGGTATCCGGCCAGCTTCTCAACGGCTTTGCGGTAGCGGGTACGCCCGCGGCGGATATTCCCGTGTGGGACTTCGGGTTCGCTCAGGTTCAGATGATCGGCTACCAGGGCCAGGTCATCGCTGCGTTGCTGGCAGCTTTTGTGTTGGTGGGGCTTGAGAAGTTCTTCACCAAGGTCACACCCGAGGTTGTAAGCATGATCGTGGTGCCGTTCTGCTCGCTGGTGCCCGCGGTCATCATCGCCCACACGCTGGTGGGACCCATTGGCTGGACCGTTGGCAACGCCATCGCCGAGGCCGTGAACTGGGGTCTTACCTCTGACGTCCGCATCCTGTTCGCCGCGGTCTTTGGCGCCCTGTATGCACCCGTTGTCATGACCGGCCTGCACCACATGACCAACGCCATCGACACCCAGATGGTGAACGTGATGGGTTATACCATCTTGTGGCCCATGATCGCCTTGTCAAACATCGCCCAGGGCTCCGCCGTGCTCGCCATGTCCGTGCTGCAGAAGAAGAACGAACGCGCCCAGCAGGTCAACGTGCCCGCATGCATCTCTTGCTATCTGGGCGTTACCGAGCCCGCGCTCTTTGGCGTCAACCTTAAGTACCGCTTCCCGCTGGTTTGCGGCATGATCGGTTCCGCGTGCGCCGCCATGCTCTGCACCGGCCTGGGCGTCCAGGCGCTGTCCATTGGCGTTGGCGGTCTGCCCGGCATCCTGTCCATCAAGTTCGAGTACTGGATCGCGTTCGCGCTCTGCATGGCCGCCGCCATCGTGGTGCCCTTTGCCTTGACCTTTGTTGCGGGTAAAAAGAAGCTCACCAAGGTCGAGTTGGTTGGCCGCGACGCCGCTGCCGCCGCACCTGCCGACGCTGCACCCGTTGCCGCTGCCGCCGACGCTTTCTCCTCGTCCGCATCGCCTGTACCCGCTGCCCATCCCAACGCCGCCGTCGCCACCGAGGCGTACGACTTGCTCGCCCCGCTCTCCGGCACGGTCAAACCCATCGAACAGATGCCCGACCCCGTCTTCTCTAGCAAATGTATGGGCGACGGCGTCATGATCGAGCCCACCGGCACCTGCGTGGTGGCTCCCGCGGACGCTACCGTAAGCGTCACCATGCCCGCATCCAGCCACGCCGTGGGGCTGACGCTCGCAAACGGCATGGAGCTGCTCATCCATGTGGGCGTCGACACAGTCGATATGAAGGGTGATGGCTTTACCTGCCACGTCTCCCAGGGCGATCATGTCAAGGTGGGCGATGTCCTGCTCGCCTTCGACCCCGAAAAGATCGCCGCCGCGGGTCATCCCGCTGCGACCGCGGTGGTGGTGAGCGCCATGGGCAGCGCGAAGGACCTGCAACTCATGACCGGCCAGGACGCAGTGGCGGGCGAGACCGCGATCGCGCGCTGCGAGTAGCCGAGCCGCTATGCTGGATTTGCTTGCTTCACCTTGCTGCTCATAAGGACAAAGACATGGACGAGAAAGTGAATACGATGACCGCTCAGTCGAATAATAAGAATAGCGTTGTGTACGAGATCTACGTGAAGAGCTTCTGCGATAGCGATGGCGATGGCCTGGGCGATCTGCCCGGCATCACCTCCAAGCTCGACTATCTGGCAAACCTTGGCGTCGACTATTTGTGGCTCACGCCGTTCTACCCCTCGCCACAGCGCGACAACGGCTATGACGTGTCGGACTATTGCTCCGTCGATCCACGGTACGGAACCATGGAGGATTTTGACGAGCTTGTTGCTGCTGCCCGCGAGCGCGGCATGGGCATCATGCTTGATATGGTGTTGTGCCACACCTCCAATCAACATGAATGGTTCCAGCGCGCGCTGGCGGGGGAAGAGCGCTATCAGCGCTACTACATACTGCGCGATGGAAAGGGCTCCATGGGGCCGGGGGACCCCGGCGAGCCGCCCACCAACTGGCAGTGCGTCTTTGGAGGCAGCGCCTGGGAGTGGGAGCCGCGCCTGGGCAAGTGGTATCTGCATATGCATGACTCTTCTCAGCCCGATGTTGACTGGACCAACCCCGACGTTCGCGACGAGATGGCGGGCGTGGTGCGCTTCTGGAAGGAGCGCGGCGTAACCGGTTTTCGCTTCGATGTGATCAACCTAATTTCAAAGCCCGAGGTTATCGAGGACGTCCCTGGTGATGGCAGCGCATGCCGCGCCTTGGTGGCGGATGGCCCGCACGTGCACCAGTACCTTAAAGAGCTGGTTGAGCGCTCCGGGATCGATGGCATGGTTACCGTGGGCGAGATGGCCTCGACTGGTCTTGAAAACTGCATCCGCTATACCAACCCGGATGAGCACGAGCTGGGCATGTCCTTCAGTTTCCATCATCTTAAGGTGGACTATAGGGATGGTAATAAGTGGAAGCTCATGGACCCCGACATCGTCCAGCTGCGCCGCGTGCTGCGCGAGTGGCAGGAGGGCATGCAGGCGGGCGGCGGCTGCAACGCCTTGTTCTGGTGCAACCACGACCAGCCGCGCGCCATCACCCGCTTTGGCGGCACCGGCCTTGAGGGGCAGCGCGGGGGATCGTGGGAGCACGTGGGCAAGATGCTCGCTATCTGCTCGTTCGCCATGCGGGGCACGCCCTATATTTTCCAAGGCGAAGAGCTGGGCATGACCAATGCGGATTACACCTCGATCGAGCAATTCGATGACGTGGAGAGTCACAATAACTACAGAATTTTGCTGGAGGGCGGTGCGTCCCAGGAGGAGGCGCTGCGTGCGATCCAGGTGCGCTCGCGCGATAACGGCCGCACGCCCATGCAATGGACCGCGGGCGAGAACGCGGGCTTTACTTGCGGGACCCCGTGGCTGGCCGTGCCCGCGAACCATGTGCGCATCAACGCTGAGGACGAGGTGGGCGCCGCGGGCTCTATGTACGAGTTCTATCGCGAGCTTATCGCCCTGCGCAAGGGTTCGCAGGTTCTCGCGGACGGCACGGTGCGCTTTTTGGATACCGGCTCCGGGGCGCCTAAGGTTATCGCGTTCGAGCGCGTGCTTGGTAGCGAGCGTGTGGTGGCGATTTGCTCGTTTGATAGCGAGGGCTGCGCGGTCGATGCGGACGGTTTGGGTATCGCGGCATGCGGCGACGTCCTGCTGAGTACGCATGGCGGCATAGGTAAGTTGTCGCACGGCGCGCTTGCTCTTCGTCCCTATGAGGCGTTGCTTATCGCGTGCTAGCGAGGCGGCATCTGCGGACTTGACGTTTGGCGCATGTCGAAGTTGCTTGAAGCGCTTGATATAGGGAAGCTTTGAAAAAGCGGGCCTCGCTTTGCGCGGGCCCGCTCTGCTGGTTTTAGTTGACGCGGTGCCGAGTGGCTTGGCACTCGCCGAATGCGCGGCGATTTACTACAAGAGGGACCCCAGGGTATCGATGTCTTGCTGCGGCAGCTCAAAGTCGAGCGTGAGATCCATGGCGGGGATATGCATAGTGATGTAGTCGGTATCGCCGTATAGCGTGATGTCGAGCGATTCGGTGTCTTGGCTGGTGCTGGATCCAAGCAAGGTCTCGGTGGGATTGGTGTAGAAGCGCAGCGAGCGGTCCGCCGCGCAGTCATCTGGCACCGACGAGATGAGCTTCCATGACGCAACATCCAGTCCGGCGAGGGAGTCGCCAAGCTTCGCGAGTTCGGTAGCGCTGTCGATGGATGAGACAACCTCTTGGGTTTGGGTATCGACAAGCTCCAGACGAGAAGAGCTGTTCATGAGCTCGTGGTCGTTGAAGAGCGATGCGAGAAGCTCGGGTACGTCAGATATGTTGTGTAGCGTGTCGGCGAGTTCCCCTAGGCTTTCGTCCAAATCGCCCGCGGCGGCCAAGAGCGCTTGGTTTGCCTGATCAAGGGCGGAACCGGCGGAATCCAGGGCGTCTTGCACGGAGTTGCCGGCGAGACCGCTTATGGCGGGACTGATGTCGGAGAGGCCGCAGCCGGAAAGCGCGAGGGCTGCGACAAGGCCGGCGGCTGCAGTGAGTGCGGCGCGCGTGCGTTTCATGGGGCTCCTCCTTCTTTAGCGGGGCTTCGCCCTCATTGTATGTGGGGAATCGCGTGCATGCGCCACCTTTAAGCGAACATTAAGAGGGGCAAGATCAAGATGGCGATGCCCTCTTTTGCGGCTATTGGTCGGGTGCCGCGAGGAAGAGCGCATGAAGATTGTCGCCGGGCGGTACATGTCTGGGGCCTCTGTGGCGTGCGCTGGTGCAAGCGCTGATGCATCGCTTACTTTTGCCTGATAATCGAGTGCCATTCTAAAGATGGTGGCAAAGCTCGGTGGGTGTCGGGCCCGTAGGCGGGAGGTTGCGATGACTACTGCGATTACGCTCTACCTGCTTCTTCTCTGCGTTCTCACGGCGGTTGCTCTTGGCGTGGGAACGGCAATTCATCGCGGGTTGATTCACTGGTTTTAACCGAGGCCGATTGGGATGGCAATTGAAACGTTTCAGGCGGGATTTTTTCTCTATGCATAGCGGTTGAGCAGGGTTTGCGTCGATGCACGGCCTGCGTGCCTGATTCGTACGTTTCTGCGAATGGCGACAGAATCAATAGAACCGTTTGATAAGTTACATCTATTGAGCGGTTCTATTATCCGGTAGCGCTCTGTCACAGCTTTGCGGAGGGTCCGCTTGTGCGTATCGAGCTTTTTTAGGCGAGCCCGTACCCGCCTCGTGGCATTCAGTGACCACACCGATTCGAGACGACTTGGCTAGTTTGCATTGATTGCATAAAACGTGAATAGAGTAATAAGAAATCCTGCGAAAACTTTACGCCTCATGCACGCACTAAGATGCTTGGCCTTGTGCCGCTTCATGCCATCTTCCTGAGGCGCGGCGTCGACGTTGTTTCTACGGCCTTTTGCGCAATGCGGGCGGCGGTGCGAGTGCTATACTCGACCGCGTACATGGGGAGCTGGGACGATGGCCCGGCTGAGAGGAGCATGCCCGCGATGCTCGACCCGCAACCTGATCCGGATAATGCCGGCGTAGGGAACCAACAGCCTTGCTTTTGCAACTGCAAGGCCCCTACGGAAAACGAGGGGCCTTTTTCTTGGCCCGGAAGGGAGGAGCAGTGGAGGCAAGCGTTGCCATTCAGGTACTGCCCCAATTCGTGGAGAGCACCGAAGAGGTCGTCCGCATCGTCGATGAAGCGATCGCCTACATCCAGTCGGAGTTCCCAGATGCCTACGTGGGTCCGTTCGAGACCACTATCCAGGGCGAGTACGACCATTGCATGAAGGTGGTAGCCGGGGTCAATCGCATTGTGGTCGCAGCCGGAGCGCCCGAAGTAGCGACCTATGTCAAGATCTTCTTTGCCCCCGAGAAGGGCGTCCTTACCACTGAGGAGAAGATTACCAAGTATCATTTGGACGAGAGCTAGCATGTCATGCTCGTCCAAGACGGCCGAATCAGCTCGCAGGAACCCTGCTTCGCGTAGCCGCTGGCTATCTGCCGCTGCACCCGTGACGCTGGTCGCTTTGTTGGCCGCCTGGCAGGCGGTGTGCTCGGCCGGTATCATGCCTCCCTATCTGCTGCCCAGCCCCGTTGCCGTGCTGCGCGCACTGGTGGGGGATTGGCCCTTACTGGCGGGCCATGCCGTGACCACGTTGGCGGAGGCGGGTATCGGTCTTGCCGCGGGTATTGCGCTGGGCGCCGCGGCGGCGGTCGCCATGGACCGTTTCGAGGTGCTCTACCGTGCGTTCTACCCGTTGGTGGTGCTTACACAGACCATCCCTACGGTCGCCATCGCTCCGCTGCTGGTGCTGTGGTTTGGCTATGGCATGCTGCCCAAGGTGGTGCTCATTGTGGTGGCCACCTTCTTTCCCATCACGGTGGGGCTTCTGGGCGGATTCAAATCGGTTGATCCGGACGAGATAGACCTTATGCGCTCCATGGGGGCGTCGCGCTGGCAGATCATGCGCCATGTAAAGATCCCGGCTGCCTTGCCGCAGTTCTTCAGTGGTCTCAAGATCTCCGCCGCCTATGCCATCGTGGGCGCGGTCATCGCCGAATGGCTGGGAGGTTTTTCCGGCTTGGGCGTGTACATGACCCGCGTCCGCAAGGCGTATTCGTTCGACAAGATGTTCGCGGTGATCTTTCTCATCTCGGCCTTGAGCTTGGTGCTCATGTGGGCCGTCGAGGCCGTTCGCCGCATTGCAATGCCCTGGGAACGCGTCAAGAGCGACCAGGGGGAATAGGATTCATCATGCATTCCAACAACATGTTCAATAAGCAGACCACCATCAGCCGCCGCGGCCTTATGCGCACGGGCCTGGCGGGGTTGGGCCTCGCCGGCGCTGCGGCCCTGACGGGTTGCGCGGGTGGCAACGCTAGCGCTCCGGCGGGTTCCGCGGGCTCTGGCAAAACCCAAGGCGGCCTCACCAAGGTGACCTTCGCGTTGGACTGGACACCTAATACCAACCATACCGGTCTGTACGTCGCCCAGGAGAAGGGCTACTACAAGGATTCCGGGCTTGAGGTCGAGATCCTTCAGGCGCCGGAAAACGGTGCGGATCCGCTGGTGGCGGCCGGCGACGCGCAGTTTGGCGTGAGCTTCCAGGACACTATGGCCTCCTACGTGTCCGGCGACGCCGCCATGCCGGTCACCGCGATCGCCGCTATCATCCAACACAACACCTCGGGCATCATCAGCATGAAGGACAAGGGTATCACCAGCCCTGCCAAGATGATGGACCATACCTACGCCACCTGGGAGATGCCTATCGAGCAGGGCGTCATCCAGCGCTGCGTCGAGGCGGACGGAGGCGACTATAGCCGCGTGCAGATGGTCCCCTCGACCGTGACCGACGAGGTGACCGCGCTTTCCACCAACCAGGTCGACAGCATCTGGATCTACTGGGCGTGGGCGGGCGAGAAGTGCAAGCTCGCGGGCCTGGACACCAACTACTTCGCGTTCGCAGACATCGACCCCGTCTTCGATTTCTACACGCCGGTCATCATCGCCAACAACGATCTCATAAAGAGCGACCCCGACACGGTTAAGGCGTTTATGGATGCCACGCGCGCCGGCTACGAGGACTGCATCAAGGACCCTGACGGCGCCGCCGAGATCCTGCTCAAGGCTGCTCCCGAGCTTGAGAGCGAGCTGGTCCACGCATCGCAGAATTACCTGGCGGATCAGTATCAGGCAGACGCTTCCATGTGGGGCCAGATGGACCAGCAGCGCTGGGACGATTTCTTCTCCTGGGTCTCTGACCAGGGTTTTGCGCCCGCAATCGAGCCGGGCGCTGGCATGACCATGGACTTTATCAGCGCTTAGCGCCTATTGCGGCTCGCCCGCGGTGACTGGCGCCCGCGACAAGCGGGGCGTGCGGCACGCGATGCCTGCGGCACGTGGTGCGTCGTCGGCAGTCCGTGGCTGGCGGTTATCGGGTGCCGTCGTTTTTCTCAGACGGCACCTATTATTTTGGACGAGAAGGGGCGGGGGAGTAACGCATGGCGAGTCTGGATATCGAGGACGTTTCCCAGGGCTTTGGTGACATCAAGGTTTTGGACGCCATCAACTTGCATGTGGAATCCGGCCAGGTTGCCTGCCTGCTGGGGCCGTCCGGTTGCGGCAAGACCACGCTGTTCCATGTAATCGCAGGTCTCTCCCGCCCCTGGGCCGGTCGCGTGCTTCTGGACGGGCATGACATCACTGGGCAGTCCGGGCGTCTTGCTTACATGCTGCAAAAAGATCTGCTGCTGCCCCATAAAACGATTCTGGACAACGTCTCGCTTCCCCTGGTGCTCAAAGGCGAGCCGCGTGATTCCGCCCGCGATAAAGCGCGCGAGCTGCTTGGTCTATTTGGCCTGGAGGGCACCCAGGATCGCTGGCCCGTCGAGCTTTCCGGCGGCATGCGCCAGCGCGCCGCGCTGCTTCGCAGCTACCTGTTCTCGCGCGAGTTCATGCTCCTGGACGAGCCCTTCTCCGCGCTCGATGCGTTCACCAAGGCGGACATGCACGAGTGGTTTCTCAACGTGGTCGATACCTGCGGCACCACGGCGCTGGTGGTGACCCACGACATAGACGAGGCCATCAAGCTCGCCGACGTCATCTACGTCATGCGCGGCGCCCCGCAACGCGGCGAGCCCGCCCGTATCGCAGGCTGCGAGCCCATCGCGTGCGAGCGTCCGCAGCGCGCCTCGTTCTCGCTCACGCCCGCCTTCCTCGACCACAAGCGCCGCGTCCTCGACCTGCTGGGGTAATAGAAGCCTCGCCTTGATTTTATCTGCTATGCGTGCTATACACTAATTATAGCAAGCTAGCTATGAAGTGAGGAGGATTGCAATGGCGACGGCTAAGGTGACGGCATCTTCGCAGCTTAATGTAAGGATTGATTCTGATTTAAAGCGAGCGGGTGATGCTGTATTCACTAGCATAGGGTTGTCACCTTCGCAGGCGGTTAGGGCTTTGTGGGAACTTGCGGCAAATCATAAGGACGAGCCCGAGCGGCTGCGCGCTGCTTTGTTCCCTCACGAGGAGGAAGTCTCCGTAGCTGCTCATGATAAAGAAAAGGCAAGGAAGCTGAAGCTGGCAGCGCAAGGTCCTCATATCATGGAGGATGTTATACGCGCCTCCGGGTTGAATCCCATCGACTCTTCTGTTCCAGAGCTATCATTTGATGATCTCAAAGAGCTAGCTTATCAAGAGAAGTACGGTGACGGCGCTATGTTCTTTAAAGCGATGGTGTAACCATGTCTCATCAGATTTCTCTTCTAATAGATACTAATGTCTGGATGGATTATTATGACGCGAGCCGAACCGGCTCAAAGGCGGCGTTCGAGCTGATTAATAATGCTCTTGAGCATGGAGCTGAGCTGGTGTATACCGTGCCTAGCAGCAAGGATGTGTTTTATCTTATTGGAAGGGCGTACAAGGGGGTGCTCCGCGCTGTTAATCAAGAACGCTCATCCGAGGATTTGGCAGCCGTAGCTCGCGAGATGGCATGGGGCTGTGTTCGCAACATGTCGGAGATTGCGACTGCGGTTGGATGCGATGGAAGAGATGTCTGGATTGCCGAGAAACAGAAGCGTCTGCATCCAGATTACGAGGACAATTTGATTATTGCTGCATCTATTCGGCTGGGAGCGACGTTGCTTGTAACAAATGATGAGGGCTTGCTTCGTCATGCCCCCGTAAGCGCGCTTTCCGTAGAAGACGCATTGAAGTATCTCGATACGCTGGAATAGGGTTGCTCGCTAGCGGGGCGTCCACGTTCCGACTTGTCTTCGTTCGCCGATAGCGAAGGACTTCTTTTTGCCTTCCTCGTTATACTGTGGGACGAAAGTGACAGATGCACCTCGGGCCTCGCTGCGCCCGGGAGCGCGAGATGTGCGGGGCTAAGGATATGTGGCAGTCAACTTCGGACAACGGACGCCGCGTGACGATCGATGAACGTCGCGCGATGATTGTGGAGGAAGTGAATAGGCGCTCTTCCATCCAGGTGGCGGACATCTGCGAGCGATTCGGGGTATCCGAGGTTACGGCCCGCAACGACCTGGACAAATTGGAGAAGGGCGGAAAGCTCAGGCGCACCCATGGCGGGGCGGTCTCTATTTCGCGCACCATCACCGTCTCCTATCCCGACCAGCGCATGAACGTCAACGTGGAGGCGAAGCGAATCGTTGCCGAGAAGGCGGCGGAGTTTGTATCCAACGGCGACTCCCTTCTCATCGATACGGGGACAACGACCTTCGAATTTGTCAACGCGTTGTACGAGAAGCGAAACATCACGATCGTAACCAGCGACCTATCCATCGCGACGTTCGCCGATTCGAACCTGCCCCGTGCAGACGTGTTGCTGTTGGGGGGCGCGCTGCGTAAAAACCATCGCTATATGACCGGTTCCATTACCAATGAGATTCTCGGGCGCCTGCACCTGGATAAGGCGTTTGTCGCGACCGATTCATTTCATGAAGAGTACGGCTTTACCACGGAGTTCACGGGCAACGCAGACGTCAAGCGTCTGATAATTCGCCGTGCGAAAGAGCGATTCATGATCATGGATGCATCGAAGGTGAGGCCGCCCAGCTTTATCCAGTTCGCGACGGTCAACGATTTCGATACCATCATCACGGATTACGATCCCGATGGGGTGCTGGCGAGGGCGATAGCCGATAACGGCGCGCATGCCCGCCTTATCGAGGCAAAGCCGGAGAGGTCCGCCCGCGAGTCCGTAAGGACGGATTCGAGCGAATCGTTTGCCATAGGGCGACAGGTCGACGGGCATGTCGGCAGGGTCATGTAGCCCCTTTGGCGAATGGACGATATAAAGCGCCATCCCCGGAAGCGATAGGGGCGACGTCGCGCTTTGGGTGGGTGGCGTGGTAGTTTTAGCGGAGCCAGAATAAAAGGGCGCATCGGTGCGCGGGATGCTCACCGATGCGCCCTGTTTGTTGGGTTGTGGGCCTATTTGGGCTGGCGTCCCAGGTAGGCGACGATGCCACCGTCGACGTAGAGGATGTGGCCATTCACAAAGTCGGACGCGGAGCTGGCGAGGAAGAGGGTGGGTCCCATGAGGTCCTCGGGAGTGCCCCAGCGGTCTGCTGGCGTCTTGGACATGATGAACTGGTCAAAGGGGTTCCTGGAGCCGTCCGGAAGGCGCTCGATGAGCGGGGCGGTTTGGGCGGTTGCGATATAGCCCGGCCCGATGCCGTTGCACTGGATGTTGTACTGGCCGTATTCGGATGCAATGTTGCGCGTCAGCATCTTGATGCCGCCCTTTGCGGAGGCGTATGCGGACACGGTCTCGCGACCGAACTCGCTCATCATGGAGCAAAGGTTGATGATCTTGCCGGAACGTTGCTCCATCATGTGGGGGAGCACCGCCTTGGAGACGATGAACGCCGACGTGAGGTCCGTATCGATGATCTTGCGGAAATCGGCCGCGTCCATCTCGTGCATGGGAACGCGCTTGATGACGGCGGCGTTGTTGACCAGGATGTCGACGCCTCCAAGGTCGTTCTCGATGGCAGAAATCATGGTGGAGACCTGGTCCTCATCGGTTACATCGCATACGTAGCCTTTTACATCGAGGCCGCACTCTTTATATTGGGCGACCGCGGCGTCGCGCCTTTCTTCCATTCTGCAGCAGAAGGCGACGCTTGCGCCGGCTTCGCCCAGGGCCCTTGCCATGGCAAAGCCGATGCCATGGGAAGCTCCGGTGACAAGGGCGACTTTGCCTTCGAGATCATACTGAACCATCGTGAAAACCTCTCTCTTTCTGTCCCACATTCCTATCCGTAAGAAATCGAAAACAAAATATGTAGTAATAATCGAATCTTGCGGAAACTTCACTAATAACGAAAGAAATCAGAAGAGCTAATTACCTTCGCTATAGTGACACAAACGACATAAAATATGCCATCTACCTGCAAAAACAATAGTACACGCTTACTTGGTCAAGGTCGATAGATTGCTCCAAATTGACAACTGAATACCGTTTACGTACGAAACCGATACGTTCGCCGAGGGTGAACGTTTTTTGCGATATCCCTGTTGTACAAATAGGGCTGTCAAGACGAACAAGGGGCCTTACAACCCCAATCCAGAAGAGGAGCGTTCAATGGATTTGCGTGAGATTCTGAGTGAGGACATCATCGACCTCGACCTCAAAGGCACCACCAAGGACGAGATTCTTCACGAACTCTCTCAGCATCTGTTCGACGCGGGCTACATCACCGATATCGATCAGTTCGTGAAGGATATCTATGTCCGTGAGGCTGCTGGCATTACCGGAGCGGGCAACCACATCGCTATTCCCCATGGCAAGAGCAGCTCGGTCAAGAAGATCACCATCGCCGTCGGTCGTTCCGAGCACTACGTGGAGTGGGAGAGCTACGACGAGCAGCCGGTGAACCTGTTCTTCCTGTTCTGCGTGTCCGATGACGAGGGCTTCGCCCAGAACCACATGCGCCTGCTGGCTGAGCTTGCCGGCAAGATCGGCAAGGACAGCCTTGTCGAGGCCCTGCAGGCAGCAAAGACCCCTGCTGAGGTTATCGAGATTCTTACGGCGTAAAGAGGCGCCGAGGAATGCGCAGAGATGCGCGTTGGAAATCGGGGGGACGCGTCGCGTCCGTTAAGAGAGCAACTAGAAGGAGGAAGTAATGAAGATCGTTGGAGTTACCGCTTGCACTGCAGGAATCGCGCACACCTACATCGTCGCCCAGAAGATTCAGGACGCCGCTGAGGCCGCTGGTCACGAGTGCAAAATCGAGACCCAGGGCACCATCGGTGCGGACAATATCCTCACCGATGAGGAGATTGCAGCCGCCGACGTCGTGATCATCGCCCACGACATCGCCGTTGACCAGGCTCGTTTCAAGGACAAGAAGGTTGTTGATATCCCCATCAGCACCGCTATGAAGAATCCCAAGAGCCTGATCGCCACCATCGAGAAGAAGCTCGGCAAGTAAGCGGTTCTCTCAGGTATTCCGTGTTGAATTGCCATATGGCTAAGTAAGAAAGGAGGGAGTTCCATGTCTCAGATCAAGAAGGTCGGCGTGATGAAGACCATCATGACGGGTATCTCCTACATGATCCCCATGGTCGTTGCCGGCGGTATCCTCGGAGCTCTCGCAAAGGGTTTTGGCGGCTGGGAGATCGGCAACTATTATGCCGAGGTTGCCGGTAGCTGGCCCACGCCCTTTACCGGTATGGAGCCCTTCACCTGGGGCGGCTTCTGGTGGGGCGTCAACATGCTCAGCTCCTACGCGATGAACTTCGCGGTCGCGATCCTGTGCGCCTTCATGGCCTACTCCATCGCCGAGCGCCCCGGCATCGTTCCCGGCTTCATCGTCGGCTACGTCTGCACCATGTCCAAGGCCGGCTTCCTGGGCGGCCTGCTCATGGGCTTCGTGATCGGCTACTTCATTCTCTGGATGAAGACCTGGAAGCTTCCCAAGTGGGGCGCTGGTCTGATGCCCGTATTGATCATCCCGGTCCTCGCTACCTTTGTTTGCGGCATGCTCTTCCTGTGCGTGTTCGCTCAGCCCCTCGCTTGGATCATGGACGTGTTCCAGCAGTGGATCGCATCCCTCAACGGCGGTTCCAAGGCCGTCATCGGCGCCGTCATCGGTGCCTGCATGGGCTTCGATATGGGCGGCCCGGTCAACAAGACCGCTTCCATGGCTGCTAACGGCCTCGGTGCCGACGGTATCTACGGTCCTATGTCCGCTAAGATCATCGGCGGCATGACCCCTCCCATCGGTGCTTTCGTTGCCTCCCTTATCGCTCGCGATAAGTTCACCCAGACCGAGCGCGACACCGCTATCACCGCGTTCCCGATGGGCCTGTGCTTCATCACCGAAGGCGTTCTGCCCTTCGCAGCTGGCGACCCCGTTCGCTTCATTCCCGCTTCCATGCTCGGCTCCGCCGTCGCCGGCGCCATCGCAGTCGGCATGGGCGTCGAGTCCATGGCTGGCCACGGCGGCATCTTCGTCTTCCCGGCTATGGTCAATCCCATGTGGGCGGTTGTTGCCCTCGTCGCTGGCTCCCTGGTGACCGGTGTTATCTACGCCGTCATCAAGAAGAAGCCCGAAGAGGCCGAAGAGGTCGAAGAGGAGATCGTCGAGCTCGACATCGACCTCTAAGCAAGATTCCTTCAGGAGCCGGCGACCGACATCGTCGGCTCCATTACTGAACATCAAGAAATCGAGGTAGAAACAATGCTCGTTTCCATGAAGGCCATCCTCGATGACGCTAATGAGAATTACTACGGCGTCATGGCGATGAACTCGATCAACATCGAGATGGTTCGCGCCGGTATCGAGGCGGCAACCGAAGAGTGCTCTCCCATCATCATCCAGATGGGCCCCGGTCAGATCGCGAAGCACGCGCATCTGGACGAGATGCTCCCCGTCGTCAAGGAGCTCGCCGAGAAAGCTCCCGTGCCCGTCGCGCTCAACCTCGACCATGGTTCCAAGCTAGAGGACGAGGTCCGCGCCATTCAGGCCGGCTTCACCAACGTCATGATCGACGCCTCCGCCCTTCCCTATGAGGAGAACATCCAGAAGACCAAGACCATCGTTTCGCTGGCTCATCCCATGGGCGTTTCCGTCGAGGCCGAGCTCGGCCACGTTGGCCAGGCAGCCGACGGCGACGGTCGCACGGACGACATGTACACCAACGTCGAGCAGGCCAAGGACTTTGTCGAGCGCACCGGCTGCGATGCGCTGGCGGTCGCTATCGGTACCGCTCACGGCAAGTATCCCGAGGGCTATGTTCCGCAGCTCGACTTCGATCGCCTGAAGGAGCTCAAGGACGCTCTTAAGATGCCCCTGGTCCTGCATGGCGGTTCTGGCTCCGGCGAGGAGAACCTCAAGAAAGCCGTTGCCGGCGGTATCAACAAGATCAACGTCTGCACCGACGCGTTCCAGGCAGGCAAGGAGGGCATGCTCGCCCTTTTGGAGGAGAATCCCAAGGCGGATTTCCTCGCCCTGCAGATGGCAGCCGAGGCTTCCATCAAGAAGTTCGTTAAGGATTACATGCACATCATCGGCTCGAACGGTCGCTATACCTACGCCGAGTACGAGTCCGGTTCCAAGGAGTAGAGAATAATGAAGATCGCACTCATCCAGGAGTTCTCCCAGGCTTCCAAGAACGATGTCATCCTGGGCCAGCTGAAGAAGGTTGTCGAGCCCATGGGCCACACCGTCTTCAACACCGGTATGCAGCAGGTCGAGAACCCCAACGACCGCCCCGAGGACTACACCGAGGAGAACCCTCGCCTCACCTACCTGCACATCGGCATCCAGGCAGCCCTGCTGCTCAACTCCGGCGCCGTCGACTTCGTCGTCACCGGCTGCGGCACCGGCCAGGGCGCCCTCATGAGCTGCAACATGTATCCCGGTGTGGTCTGCGGCTACTGCATCGAGCCCACCGACGCTTACCTCTTCCTGCAGATCAACGATGGTAACGCCCTCTCCCTGCCGTACGCCAAGGGCTTTGGCTGGGGCGCCGAGCTCAACCTCGAGACCATCTTCACCCGCGCCTTCGGCTCTCCCAAGGGCCAGGGTTACCCGGCGGACCGCAAGGAGTCCCAGAACAAGAACGTCCGTCTGCTGGACGATGTCAAGAAGCGCGTCGCCAAGCCGCTTCCCGAGATCCTTCGCGCCCTTGATCCCGAGATGGTCAAGACCGCGCTGACCAAGGCATTCCTGGATTGCTTCTACGCCAATTGCCAGGATGCCGAGCTCGAGGCCCTCGTTCGCGAGCTGGCAGAGTAGCCTTTCGCAACCATGGTTCGCGAGTAACTAGGTTTCCCCTTTTTCTCACGCGGGAGGGGGCGTTCTAACCCCCTTGGACGCCTCCTCCCGCCTTTTATTATTTTGAGGAGCTGAGGCATATGTCCAACTGCACTACCCAATATCTGCCGAGCTACACGGTCGGCGTCGATGCGTACCGCGCGGTTCCGCAGGTAGTGGGTGCTGCGCGCGTTGCTGTGATCGGAGGCCGTAAGGCGCTTGCCGCTGCGGGCGACCGTCTTACCGCCGCTCTCGAGGGAAGTGATGTCAGCGTCACCGGAACGTTTTGGTACGGAGGCAAGGCAGCATATTCTTGCGTGGAGGAGCTCTGTTCGCGTCCCGAGGTTGCAGAGGCGGATGCCATCTTTGTAGTGGGAGGCGGCAAAGCGGTCGACACCTGTAAGATCGTCGCCCATAGGCTGGCAAAGCCCCTCTATACGTTCCCGACTATCGCGTCCAACTGCTCGCCCGTCTCCTGTATATCCATCATGTATAACGAAGATGGAAGCTTTAAAGAGATCGTCCAGCTGCACGAGCCGCCGGCGCATTGTTTCATCGACACCCAGGTTATCGCCGAGGCTCCCGAGATGTATTTGTGGGCGGGCATAGGAGATACCATCGCCAAGTATTACGAAGTGGTCTTCTCCATGCGCGGTGATTCCCCCTCGTACGGTCCCGTGCTGGGGCAGGCGATTTCATGCATGTGCAACCGCCCCCTCATCGGCTGCGCTCTTGAGGCGTATGAGGACTGCAAGAACAATCGCGTTTCGGACGCCCTCACGCACGCCGCACTCAACATCGTGGTAAGTACGGGTCTGGTTTCCGGTCTCGTCGGGGTTGATTACAATTCGGCGCTCGCCCATGCGTTGTTCTACGGCCTCACCACCATTCCCTCCATCGAGCGCGACCATTGCCATGGCGAGGTAGTTTCCTATGGCGTCCTGGTCCAGCTTGTGATGGATAAGGATTCCGAGCAGCTTGATTTCCTCATGCCGCTTTATCGCAAGCTCGGCCTTCCCACCTGCCTGGCTGATTTGGGCCTTACGGTCGAGGACGACTTTGCCGAGGCGCTCGCCGCCACCGAGGTCAACCAGGAGCTCCGCCATGTGCCCTATCCAGTCACCAGAGATCTTATCTGGCAGGCGATCCTTGGTCTGGAAGACGCTTCGAAAGCATGCGACGTCCCCGCATCTCCCGCCCCCGTTCTTCCGGAGGAATAGCCATGCAGCTGTCCGAGTATATCCAGATTGCATGCGCCATCGTGGGGCTGGCCGGCATAACTCTCGCCCGTGTCAGGTTCACGCGTCGCCAGCAGGCGAACCCCGGCGTAACGGCGTATTCCGACGGGGAGCGCAAGATTTACTACGCGTCTTGGGCGGTCATCGCTGTCGCGCTCGTCCTCGTCTTCATTCCCTTCTAATCGTGAGCGCGGCGGCTTATTGAATCGCCCTGCTCAGGAGAATCCATTCACTCGATAGCACAGGAGTTATCCCATCATGGTATACATCGACCTTGACCAGACCCGTCCCCTCGACATCGTCCTGCTCGGTCGCATCGCAATCGACTTCAACCCCGCCTACTCGGAAGACGTGAAGGAGGACTTCAAGCCGTTGAAGGACGTGCACTACTTCGAGAAATACGTTGGGGGTTCCCCGGCGAACATTGCCGTGGGCGTGACGCACCACGGCCTCAAGGCGGGGTTCATCGGGCGTGTCTCCGACGATCAGTTTGGCGATTTTGTTATCGAGTACTTTGATAAAGAGGGTATCGATACCAGTCATGTTACCCGCTGCACCGGCGGCGAGAAGCTGGGCCTGACGTTTACCGAGATGCTGAGCCCTTCGGAGAGCTCGATTTTGATGTACCGCAACTGCATCGCCGACCTGCAGCTTTCCGTGGACGATATCGATCCTGAGTACATCGCCAGCGCCAAGGTCCTTTTGATTTCCGGCACCGCGCTGGCAGAGAGCCCCAGTCGCGAGGCTGCCCTGAAGGCGGCCATGGTCGCCCGCCGGGTGGGGACGCCCGTCATCTTCGACATCGACTACCGGGCCTATAACTGGAGGAACGCCGACGAGATTTCCATCTATTGCTCGGCGGTCGCGTGCCAGGCAGATGTCATCATGGGCTCTCGCGAGGAATTCGACCTGACCGAGGCGCTGATTGCACCCGGCATGACGGATGTGGAGAGCGCCGAGTACTGGCACGGCCAGGCGGCCAAGATCGTTGTGATCAAGCACGGCATGGAGGGTTCCACGGCCTACCTCCAAAGCGGCGAGCGCTTCTCCATCAAGCCGTTCCCCGTTACTGCGCGCAAGGGTTTCGGCGGGGGAGACGGCTACGGCTCCGGCTTTATCTACGGTCTGTTCCAGGGATGGGATATGCAGCGTTGCCTGGAGTTTGGCTCCGCCGAAGCCTCGATGATGGTTCGCGCCAACAACTGCTCCGATGCCCTGCCCTCTCCGGACGAGGTTCAGGCCTTCATAGACGAGGAGAAGGCGATGTACGGGGAGATGGTGGCGCAGGCATGAGGCCGCTACTTGTCCTGGACGGATCGAGGGTAGATTGGCGCAGGACCTCGCTGCGCATGGCGATGTATTTCTTTGGCGTGGTGGTGTTGGCGCTTGGAATCGTCATCCAGACCGAATCCGGCTTGGGGGTGGCATCGCTGACGTGCTTTGCTGACGCTCTCTCACGGATATCGGGGGTTACGTTGGGGACGATGGTCTCGGCGACCTATATAGCCTACGTGTTCGTCCAGCTGGTGCTGCTGGGGCGCGAGTTTCAGCCGCGCATTCTTCTCGAAATCGGCTTCTCGGTCATGATTGGCATGTTCACCGACGTCTTCTCCGCCGTGATTCCCATTCATCCGGCTGCTCTCCCCGAACGGGTCGCCACCATGCTGCTCTCGTTGTGCCTTACCTCGTTTGGAGTGAGCTTGGTGGTGAACATGGGCGTCGTGCCAAATGCTCCCGACGGTCTGGTGCAGGTTATCGCAGAGAAGATGCGAAAGCGTTTTGGAGACGTCAAGGTTGTGTTCGATTCGATTCATGTTGCCGTCGCGCTGGCGCTGACGCTTGCGGTTCTTGGCACCGTTGGGGGCTTTGGACCCACGACCGTGATATCCGCATTGTTCTTGGGCCGCATGATCAACGTGATGAACCGCCTGTTCGCGGCTAGGTTCACAAGGGCGGCGTTTGGAGACGTGCCCCCGCTGGCAAGCGGTGTGGCGAAAGCAGAGGGGGAATAGCTATGGGAGAGCTGGTAGCGGCGATCTGCGTGGTGTTCATAGGGATCATGGGCTTTAAGGCGTACCAGGCCTACCCCTCGTATAAGGGAAGCCTGTACCAGGAGCTGTTTGGCAGCTACGCCGAGTACTTCTGGCGCTTCACCATGAAGCAGGACCTTTCAGAATCTAGTTACCTCAACGAGAAGATCGGCCCCCATCGCCTAGGATACAACGCGTATTTCGACGCTATGGGCAAGCAGGCCGCGGCGTTCGTCACCGTATTCTCGACGCGCGGGGTGACAAGCGTCTGCATGATGGGCGGCGCGGGGGCGTTTCGCGGAGGCGACACCGGTTCCTGGTCCGTAGAGCGCGACGGCAAGGTGGTCGCCTGTGCCTCTCCCGTCGTCTACCTCCGCCGTCAAAAGAAACTTCTCGACGGCATCGTCAAGGGCGAGCGCGTGCGCTACATAGCCGCGTTTGCCGACGTCGCCGATATAACCGGAGTTCGCTCGGCGTATCCCATGATGCGCGCAGCAGAAGTGCTTTCTTATTTGGAGGGGCAGGATGCCGTCATCGACGAGGCATCGATGCTCGAGTCATTCGAAACGTTTAAGGGGATGGCAAGGAATGGATAATAACGCATCCGTCCACAGCGTGGCGTCGCCACAGGCAAGGTTCCTGCCCGCGGTTTGCCTTGCGGGTAAGAACGATCGCTATATCTTGTCCAACGGCGTCGAGATACCGTGCCTGGGGTATGGGACCTATATGGTTCCCAACAACAAGGTGGGGGAGGACGCTCTGAGGGGCGCCGTCGAGATGGGTTTTCGCCATATCGACACCGCCACCAGCTACCATAACGAGGATATGGTGGGCAGGGTGATCGCGGAGTCCGGCATACCCCGTGGCGAGTTCTTCATCACCAGCAAGCTCAACAACCCCGACCAGGGATATGAGAGCACGCTCGAGGCTTTCGAGCGTTCCTTGGCATGGCTTGGAACCGACTACCTCGACCTCTACCTCATCCACTGGCCGCGCGTCGCGGGAACGGAGGATATATGGGAGGAGCGCGTCGCGGAAACCTGGCGCGCGTTCGAGGAGCTGTACCGCGCGGGAAGGATTCGCGCGATTGGCGTGTCCAACTTCCTCGTCCATCACCTCGAGGGCCTTGCCCGCCACGCGAGCATAGCGCCCATGGTCAACCAGATTGAGCACAACCCCACCTACCAGCAACGCGAAACGGTTGCGTATTGCGAGGAGCATGGAATCCAGCTGGAGGCATGGGCACCCCTTGGCAGGGGGCACCTGTTCGATAATCCCGACGTGGTCGCCTTAGCGGAACGCAAGGGTAAGGATGTTGGACAGATTTGCGTGCGCTACGCGCTGCAGAAGGGCTTTGTCACCATGCCCAAATCCAATAGGCCGGAGCGCATCCGCTCGAACAGCGAGGTCTTTGATTTCGCGTTGGACAAGGATGACATGGCCCTTCTTGATTCGCTTAATACCGACGATTGCTACACCTTCCATCCCGACCGTCTGGACGAGTGGGCCGAGCGCGTTGCTCGTGCCCATGCGGAGTCAGGGGTCGCATGAGCCATGGGCCCATTGATGTCCGTCCGTTGCCGCGGACGGCTGGGCATGAGGAGAGGAACGCTTCATGGAAAAGAGATTCGATGAATCCGTGCCGTCGCTAAGGTTTGCGGGCGGGGTCGATATTCCTCAAATAGGATTCGGCACGTTCAAGATCCCCGCTTGCGATACGCAGCGCGCGGTAGAGGAGGCTTTGGCTCTTGGATACCGCCATGTCGATACCGCGGCCGCCTATAACAACGAGGAGGGCGTTGGTGCCGCGCTAAAGGCACTTGGCAAGGAGGACGAGGTATTCGTTACCACCAAACTGCGAAACGCGGATCAAGGCTACGAATCCGCGATGCGTGCCTTCGAGGAGTCTCGAGCCAAGTTGGGTGTCGATATCGTGGACCTCTACCTCATTCACTGGCCGGCGCCTTCGCAAGATCGCTATGTCGATGCCTGGCGCGCGCTCATTGAGCTTCGTGATCAAGGTGCGGTTCGGGCGATCGGTGTGAGCAACTTTATGCGAGAGCATCTTGAACGAATCGAGCTCGAGTCCGGTCAGTTGCCCTGCATCAACCAGATCGAATCGCATCCCGGTTACTGGCAACCTGACCTAGAGGAATATTGCGTTTCGAAGGGCATTGCGATCGAAGCGTACTCGCCGCTGGGCCACGGCGGGGATATGGCCTCGGCTCCGGCGGTTCACGCTGCCGAGCGGCTTGGCGTGACCCCTGCACAGGTCGTTCTGAGATGGCACCTCCAAAAAGGCCATGTTTTTATTCCCAAGTCTACCCACGTCGACCGCATGCGGGCGAACCTGGATGTGTTGGGTTTCGAGCTCGGTGTTGATGACATTGCCGCGCTGGACGGACTTGACGCGGATGAGAACAGGTGCGGTAACGACCCGTATACCTTCGACCGGCCTCAAACGCTCGAGGACATGCTCTCGAGAGGGAACTTGTAGCTGTTGGGACTGCGAGCGCAACCGGTCGCTCGCGAAGCATTGCTGATGAGATTGGCTAAAAGGCCAAGACAAGGAGAGATTGATATGGCTTCTATCGAGGCTCGCTCTTTTTTGATGCCGGGCAAGATTGTCTACGGAGAGGGGGCGCTTGCTCAGGCTGCCCCGTCTATGGCGCAGATGGGAGAGAAGGCCCTGATCGTGACCGACGAGATGATGGTGAAGCTGGGAAACCTGGCTCGCGTCACGCAGGCGCTTGAGGGCGAGGGCATCGGGTTCAGCGTGTACGATGGCATCAACTCCGAACCCGTCGACAAGATGGTCGAGGAGGGCGTACGCCGATTCAAAGAAGATGGTTGCGACTTTATGGTGGCCCTGGGAGGAGGTAGTCCCATCGACACCATGAAGGCAATCGCCATGTGCGCCGCAAGCGGGGAAAGAATCGCCGCCTTTATGGGCAGGCCTTACTGCGGTCCTGTCTGCCGCATGGTCGCCATTCCCACAACTGCGGGAACGGGGTCCGAGGCTACGCAGTTCACCATTATCACCGATACCGAAAACGACGTTAAGATGCTCATCTCCGGGGCTCCGCTGATTCCCGCGCTGGCTATCGTCGATCCGGTATTTACGGTGACGGCGCCTGCCAGCGTGACCGCCGCGACCGGCGTGGATGCTCTTTGCCATGCTATTGAGGCGTACACCTCTCGTAAGGCGCAGCCTCTGTCGCAGGTTTTCGCCCTTTCGGCCGCTAAGAGGATTTTCACCAGCCTCGTCGCTTGCGTGGAGGAACCCGACAACATCGAGGCCAGGACCCAGATGTCGCTCGCTGCCACTGAAGCGGGCATTGCGTTTAATAACGCCAGCGTCACGCTCATTCATGGTATGAGCCGCCCCATCGGAGCTCTGTTCCATGTTCCCCACGGTCTTTCGAACGCCATGCTGATGAAGGCCTGCTTCGACTTTGCCCTGGACGGCGCTTACTACCGCTTTGCGGAGGTCGCCAGGGCCTGCGGGCTGTCCGCTTCCGATGATGACGCTGCTGCCGCGCGTGACCTTATGGAGGGGATTGATGATCTTCTGGCCAGGATCAAGATTCCAACGCTCGCCGAGTTTGGTGTCGATGCCGATGCTTTTACCGGGGCTATCGATAAGATGGCGGCGGATGCGGAGGCCAGCGGAAGCCCGGCAAATACCATCAAACCGGTATCCCAGGAGGATATGCGCGCGATTTACCGGAGCCTTATCTAGGTGTCGCATGGCTTGAGACGGCTTGCTCGGGAAGGGCGGACGCGATGGGGTATCGCGTCCGCCCTTTTTCACGTATTCGTCCTCGTGCTCTCGCTTGATGAATCAATATGACAATGAACGAACAATTTAATTTTTCAGGTAAATCGTCTTTCTGGGTTTTCAATTCAATTCAGTGGTGGTAGTTTACCAAGGTGAACATAGCCAAGGCTAACTTCCCTTGAGCGGGGCACCATTGCTGCCGTAGCGAAAGGGAAGTTTTCCTGCATTTGCACCGTATTCGCACCGTGCTCGTCGTCACGGCGCGCAAGAGTGCGAAGCGGTGTGAAAGCGGAAGCGCGGTAAAGCGGCTATGCGATGTGTTGGGACGAGGAGAGACGGTGGTTGAGGATGCCTCAGGGTCCGCAGATGCCGGCGATGCCGCTTTCGATGGCACATGCTGGTGACACGGTGACGGTTTTGCGCGTGAAGGGCGCGGCTGACGTCAAGCGACACCTGGAGACGCTCGGGTTTGTCGAGGGCTCGCAGGTGCATGTGGTCACGTCTGGCGGCGGCAACATCATCGTTCTCGTCAAGGGCGCTCGCTTTGGCCTTGATGCCAAGGTAGCCAAGAACGTAATGGTCGCTTAAGGGCGGTTGCTGGCCGCGCTGGGCGATGCAGGCCAAACCGAGAGGGGGAAGCATGAAGACATTGGGAGATGTGGCGGTGGGGGATAGCTCCGTTATCGTCAAGCTGCACGGAACGGGTGCGCTGCGCCGTCACCTTATGGACATGGGGCTTATCAAGGGCACCGCGTTTAAGGTGGTGAAGGTGGCTCCGCTGGGCGATCCCGTGCAGATTACCGTGCGCGGCTACGAGCTGTCTATCCGCAAGGAAGAAGCGGCGATCGTAGAGGTCGAGTAGGCCTGAAGCGTTTCTTTTTACAGGTAGAGTTAGCCTATTCTAACAACAATGGCCAACTCAGGAATTGCTTGAATCTCAAAGCCTTAATGTGAAAGAAGGAATGATGGCTGAATCCCAGATTCATATCGCGTTGGCGGGTAATCCCAACTGCGGTAAAACCACGCTGTTCAATTTGATTACGGGCCAAAACGGCTACGTGGGAAATTGGCCGGGCGTTACGGTCGAGAAAAAGCAGGCGCCCCTGTCGGCTGATAAAAGCGTTATCATCACGGACCTCCCGGGCATCTATTCGCTGTCTCCGTATAGCCCGGAAGAGCAGGTGTCGCGCGACTACCTCATGAGCGGTGAGGCGGACGTTGTGGTGCAGGTGGTTGACGCCACCAATCTGGAGCGCAACCTGTACCTGGCGCTTCAAGTGATCGAGACGGGTCTGCCCGTGGTGGTCGCCCTCAACATGGCAGACCTGGTGAAAAAGAACGGCGACACCATCGACGTCGCCCGCCTGGAGAAGGCGTTGGGCTGCCCGGTCGTCATGGTCTCCGCTTTGAAGAACAATGGCGTCGATGCCCTTATCGATAAGGCGAAAACCACCGCCGCTACCAAGGGCTCTGGCCAACGCCATGCGTTTGATTCCGCGATCGAGGACGTGCTGCAGCATATCGAATCGCAGCTGCCCGCATCCGTCGCTGCAAATCGCCGTCGTTACTATGCCGTCAAGATGTTCGAGCGCGACTCGGATGCTGCATCAGCAATCAAGTTGACGGACACTGCCGCGCAGAAGATCGAGGCCCTCATCGCCCAGTGCGAAGCCGACTGTGACGATGACGCGGAGTCCATCATCACCGGCGAGCGCTATGCCGTCATCGCCCATATCATCGATGAGTGCCTGCATCGCGCACCCGCCAAGATGAGCACCTCGGAGAAGATAGACCGCATCGTCACAAATCGCTGGCTGGGTCTGCCCATCTTTGCCGCCATCATGTTCGGCGTGTACTACCTGGCCATCTCCACGTTCGGCACCTCCATGACCGATTGGGTGAACGACAACCTCTTCGGCGACGGCTGGGACTTCTTTGGTGCCGCTATGCCCAGCGTCCCCGCGCTGTTCGAGGGCTGGCTTTCCGCCGCGGGCGCCAGCGATATGGTGATCTCCCTGGTCTGCGACGGCATCGTTGCCGGCGTGGGTGCCGTTCTGGGCTTCATCCCGCAGATGTTCGTCCTCTTTGTCCTGCTCTCCTTCCTTGAGGATTGCGGCTACATGGCGCGCGTCGCTTTTGTTATGGACCGCATCTTCCGTCGCTTTGGCCTGTCCGGTAAGTCCTTCATTCCCATGTTGGTGTCCACCGGCTGCGGCGTGCCGGGCGTGCTTGCCACCAAGACCATCGAGAACGAGAAGGACCGCCGCATGACGGTCATGACCACCACGTTCATCCCCTGCGGCGCCAAGCTGCCCGTCATCGCGCTTGTCATGGGCGCGCTCATCGGCGACGCCGAATCCACGTGGATTGCACCGCTCTTCTACTTCCTGGGCGTTGTCGCCGTCATCGTCAGCGGCATCATGCTCAAAAAGACCAAGCTCTTCGCAGGCCGCCCCACGCCTTTTGTCATGGAGCTGCCAAGCTACCACATGCCGAGCGCTCGCAGCTGGGCGCTGCACGTGTGGGAGCGCGTGAGCGCCTACGTCAAGAAGGCCTTCACCATCATCTTCGCCTCCACCATCGTGGTGTGGTTCCTGTCTAACTTTGGCCTGTTCAACGGCGCCTTTGGTTACTTGCCCGCTATGGAGGGCATCCCGGAGGAGTTCACCGACCATTCTCTGCTGGCGTCTCTTGCCGGCCTGCTCGCGTGGATCTTCGCACCGCTTGGCTTCGATTCCTGGCAGGCAACGGCCATGTCCATCACGGGCCTGGTCGCCAAGGAGAACGTCATGGCCACCGCAGCGTCGCTGCTGCATCTGGCCGACGCCACCGAGACCGACCCGAGCCTGTGGGCCGCGTTCGCCGCGCTTTTCTCCAGCGCCGGCGCCATCGCCGCCTTCGGCGCCTTCAACCTGTTGTGCGCCCCGTGCTTCGCTGCCATGGGCACCATCCGCGCCCAGATGAACTCTGCCAAGTGGACCGCCGTCGCGCTGGGTTACGAGTGCGGTTTCGCTTGGGTCGTGGGCCTTATGATCAACCAGTTCTACCTTGCCGCCCAGGGGGTCTTCAGCATCTGGACCGTAGTCGCCGTGCTCTTCGCGCTGGCCATCTTGTTCCAGCTCTTCCGCCCCATGCCTCGCGGTGCGTGGGACGATGATACGGCGGAGCGCCTTACCCCGGCGGGCGCCTCTGCATAGCGCTGTGCCGCTCTAGGCTTGCCCCAAGCCCCTGTTGCCGTTTTTAACGCCGTGTCCCCCTGTGCTATGTGGGGCGCGGCGTTTTTGTGTTGCGTGGACGAGGAAGGGCCGCGTTGCCCTGCATATGCGCTAAAGTTAGTCATAGTAAACAAAGGAGGAACCATGAGTCCCATCGATATCGTTTTGCTGGTTTTGATCGGCGCGGCATTTGTCGCCGTGTTGGTGCGCGCCAAGCGCAGGGGCACGTGTGGAGACTGCTCGTCCTCCGGCTCGTGCTCGGGGCACTGCAGCTCTAAGCAGAAAAGCTGTTGTCCCGCTGTAAAGGGCGTGGATGCCGTGGAGAAGGAGCTCTCACGCGGCGTGAAATAGTTTCGAACATGAGGTGTGTAGCTGAAATGCGGCCAAGGGCGGGCGGAACGCGGGCAACCGATATGAGTGCGGTTGGCTTGCCATCCGCCCGCACTTGCTTCGTTGAACCAACCGACGGGTACACCGTTTTGACGATTAAGATTGGGTGTGGTTACTGGTCTGCATCGGCTCCTCGTCCGTGGTAAGGTAGGTTAGTGAAGTGAACGTTCCCTAGAAGGGACGAGGCATAAGGCTGGTGGATCATGGCGCGAGTGACTATGAAGGATATTGCGGCGCGCATGGACGTGTCGGTCAACACGGTGCATAAGGCGCTGACTGGCAAGCCCGGTGTTTCGGACGAGGTCCGCGCACGCATTGCGAGCCTGGCGGACGAGATGGGGTACCGTCGCAACGCCAACGCATCCAGCTTGCGCCGCAAGGACGCCAAGATTGTTGTCTGTCTGCCAAGCCCGGCGAAAAGCGGACGTTACTACTATGCCTACCTGTGGGAGGGCTGCCGTTCCTATATTGAGGACGCGCCGGACGTGGGTGCTGTGTTCGAGAATATCGAGTATGCGTTTGGACAGTACGCCATTGCCCTTGTGGGCATTCTCGACCGTATAAACGAAGGAGAGCATATTGACGGCCTACTGACGCTCGCCCCCATTCGTCCTGAAGGGACGGCGCTGTTGAAGGAGATTGCGGAGACGGGCACCGCGGTGGTGCTGCTGGATGGCGATAAACCGCAGACCAAGCGCATCGCCGCCGTGGTGTCCGACTACGCCATGGCCGGCAGTCTTATGGCCGAGCAGACGATCAACCTGCTTCGAGGCAAGCAGGACGCCCGCATCCTCCTCTTGGCGGGCGACCCCCAGTCCGAGTCCCATGCGCTGGTGGCTCGTGCGTTCCATGAATACCTGCGCGCCCAGCGCGCCCAGGTGAGGGTGGATGACCTTTGCGGAGCCCACCAGCAGGAGGATCGTCTCCATGAGGAACTCTCCCGCGTGTTGAATACCGCGAGACCGGACATGGTCTGCAGCGTGTTTGCCGTGGGGTCGGAAGTGCTTGCGGACACGCTGGTGGAGCTTGGCATGGTGGGCGAGGTCCTGGCGATTGGCAACGATTTGTTCCCCGAGAGCGTTTTGGCGCTGCGTCGCGGCATTGTGAACAACTTGGTCTACAAGGATCCCTTTGGCATGGCGCAGGCCGCCCTCAAGAGGCTGCTTGATTTTGTGCTGCTGGGCGAGCGCCCGCAAAGCGACGTGGAGCGCGGTATGGTGGAGCTGGTGTTTAGGAGCAATCTCGACCGCTACGCAACTGCGGCGCACGTCCAGGTTACGGGGTAGGGAAGCATCGAAGATTCGGTTTGTGGCTCATGGCCTATCGATGTCGGGGGCGTCGCTATTTAGTGGCGCCCTTTCTATTACCGCACATCACGAGCGGCGGTGACATGCCTGCAGGCTGGACACTCCGGGCAGCAAAATACACGCGATGCTGAAAACGGCCTCCAGTTGGACTTGGGGCTCTGCTGAAATCAGCCTCCGTGTTACCTCCGTTGCTAAAAATGCGGTTCAGTTGGACTTGCGAAATCGAGTCTTCGATTCTGCTGGTCTATCTACCATGGGTTTCTCCAATTAGGTCTTCATCGGGTTCTATGCCAAGTCCAACTGAAGGCTGATTTCAGCAGAGGTTACTCCAACTGAAGCCTAAAAATAGCAAGAGGTTGTAAACGAAGGCCGTTTTCAGCAGGGCCCCAAGTCCAACTGAAGCTGAAAAACAGCGGTGCAGCCAGGCGGGAGTTCGGCGCACCGCCAGATGAGCATGACTTTTGATGAACCGCGACAGGCGCGTTTGGCGGTGGTTCCAGCAACGTGCTCCCTGGTTTGATCCCATCGGACCCCATCGAGCGAAGAACCGTTCACCGATGAAAACGAACCGTTCGTCTGTATAGGTAAAGTGAACGTTCACCTAACCTAGTGCAATTTCTCTCGGATTAGGGTAACGTTCACCTTGTACAAAGGCGAGCGACAGCTTTTCTCGCCCGGGGGTCGCAGACATCGAGTATGTTTGCGAAGTCGAGAGGATACACATGAAGGCTTTTATGGACGATCAGGATTTTCTTCTGAGCACGCAGACGGGTGAGGAGCTATTCCACATCTATGCGGAGCACATGCCCATTGTTGACTATCACTGCCATATTTCCCCCAAGGAGATTTTCGAGGACAAGCGTTTTGAATCCATCACCGAGGTCTGGCTGGGCGGCGACCACTACAAGTGGCGCCTTATGCGTGCCAACGGCGTGGACGAGCGCTTTATCACCGGTGACGCCCCGGCTCGCGAGAAGTTCCAGAAGTGGGCGGAGACCCTGGAGCGTTGCGTTGGCAACCCCGTTTTTGAGTGGAGCCACCTGGAGCTCAAGCGTTTCTTTGGCTATGAGGGCGTGCTCAACTCCCAGACCGCTCAGGAGGTATGGGAGTTGGCCAACGCCAAGCTTGCACAGGACGATTTCTCCTGCCGTGAGCTGGTTCGCCGCTCTAATGTCCGCATGATCTGCACCACCGATGACCCGGCAGATAGCTTTGAGTGGCACAAGAAGATCGCTGCCGACCCCACCTTCGACGTGCAGGTTGTTCCCGCTATGCGTCCGGATGCAGCACTTCGCATCGAACGCGGCCGTGAGTTCGTGAGCTACCTGGGTCGTCTGGCAGATGTGGCCCACGTCTCCATCTCCTCGTTTGCAGACCTCAAGCGCGCCATCTCCCTTCGCTATGACGTCGCCCATGAGCTTGGTTGCCGCGCTTCTGATCACGCGCTGGACTACGTGATGTACGTGCCGGCGTCTGAGGATGAGATTGAGCACGTCTTCGCCAAGGCGCTTGCCGGCGACACACTTGATGAGCACGAGGTCCTGGCATACAAGACCGCCTTTATGCAGTTTGTCGCCAGCGAGTACGTGCGTCTGGGCTGGGCCATGCAGCTGCACTTTGGCTGCAAGCGCGACAACAACCGCGCCATGTTCGCCAAGCTTGGCCCGGATACCGGCTACGACTGCATCTCCAACTACACCCCTGCCGATCAGCTGGCAGATTTCCTCAACTCCATCCAGGAGAACAGCGGCCTGCCCAAGACCATCTTGTACAGCTTGAACCCGGTCGACAACACCATGATCGACACCGTGATGGCGTGCTTCCAAGAGGCTCCCGTCGCCGGCAAGCTCCAAAACGGCTCCGCCTGGTGGTTCAACGATAACGAAGTGGGCATGCGCGAGCAGATGACCGCCCTTGCCAACGAGGGCGTGTTCGGCAACTTTATCGGCATGCTGACCGATTCCCGTAGCTTCCTGTCCTACCCGCGTCACGAGTATTTCCGTCGCGTGATGTGCGGCCTGCTTGGCGAGTGGGTCGAGGCCGGCAAGTTCCCGCGCGATATGGAGCTGCTTGGCAGCCTGGTCCGCGATATTTCCTACAACAACGCTGTTCGTTATTTTGGCTTTGATCTTGCAGAGGAGAAGTAAATGAAGACTTTGAATCGTACGACGCTGGCGGAGATCGGTAATACCAGCTACGTGGTACCCGCCGACGCCCCCGAGAAGGTTCTCCAATTTGGCGAGGGCAACTTCCTCCGCGCCTTCGTCGACCGCTTCTTCGACTTGGCAAATGAGGCGACCGGGTGGAACGGCCGCATCTGCATGGTGCAGCCCATCAACGGAGCGTTTGGCTTCGCGGATGGCATCAACGCTCAAGATGGCCTGTACACCGTGCTCATGCGCGGCCGCGAGAACGGTCAGCAGGTGGACGACGCTCGCCTGATCTCAAGCTGCAGCCGCTGCCTCAACCCGTATCGCGCGGAGGACTTCCAGGCGATCATGGACGTCGCCGTCTCCGACGACCTGGAGATCATCGTCTCCAACACCACCGAGGCCGGCATCGCTTACGACGCTTCTTGCAAGCTGGATGATGAGCCCCCGGCGAGCTTCCCGGCCAAGCTGACGCAGGTGCTCTACAAGCGCTACCAGGCGAACAAGCCCGGCGTGATCGTCCTTTCCTGCGAGCTTATCGACCATAACGGCGCCGAGCTGCTGCGTATTGTCCACCAGTATGTCTCCGACTGGGGCCTGGAGGATGCGTTCAACGCCTGGCTCGATACCGAGTGCACCTTCTGCACCACCCTTGTTGACACCATCGTCCCCGGTCGCATCCGTGAGGCCTCCGAGGCGGCTGCCGTTGCAGAGCGCCTGGGTTACGAGGATCCCTTCCTCACGGTTCGCGAGCCCTTCCAGATGTGGGGCATCCAGGGCGATGAGGCGCTGGCCGCCAAGCTGCCGTTCATCCAGGCGGAGCTGCCGGGCGTCTTTGTCACCCCGGATGTGACCCCCTACAAGAAGCGCAAGGTCCGCATCTTGAACGGCGCCCACACCTGCTTTGTTCCGGGTGCTTGGCTTGCCGGCTTCGACATCGTTCGCGACTGCATGCATGACGAGGTTGTGCGCGGTTTCATGAACAAGATGCTCGACCATGAGGTTATCCCTACCTTGTCCGGTGAACTGGACGAGGAAGACCTGCGCGCGTTCGCCGCGGCGGTCGAGAACCGCTTCGATAACCCGTTTATCGACCACCAGCTGCTCTCCATCTGCCTTAACTCGACCGCCAAGTGGCGCGCCCGCGACCTGCCCACGCTGCTGGACTACGTTGAGCAGAAGGGCGAGCTGCCCGCGTGCCTGGCTACCAGCCTGGCGACCCTGATCGCGTTTTACTCCACCGGCCTGGAGGGTCGCGAGGACGACGGCCTGCACCTGCGTCGCGCCGACGGCACGGCTTACGTTGCGCAGGATGACGCCTTTGTTCTCGATTTCTACGCCGCCCATGCGGATGACGCCGACGCCGACCTGGTTGCCGCCGTGCTCTCCAACGAGCAGATGTGGGGCCAGGACCTCACGCAGGTCCCCGGTCTTCTCGACTTTGTAACCAGCGCGCTGGCGATTGTTCGCACCCAGGGTGCCGCCGCCGCGTACGCTGCAGCTCTGTAAACCTTGTATGCCGCGGGCGGGGCAATGCTCGTCCGCGGTTTTTTCTCATGATTGGAGGAGCCATACGTGAAGACCATCCAGATCAATCCGGCCGATAACGTGATCGTGGCGCTCGAGCCCCTTGCCGCCGGCACCGCGGTCGCGGTTCCGGGTGTGGGCGATGTCGCGGCGGCAGAGGACATTCCGCAGGGCCACAAGATGGCCATCCGCGCAATCGCCGCCGGCGACAACGTAATCAAGTACGGTTTGCCCATCGGCCATGTGACCTGCGATGTCCAGGCGGGTAGCTGGCTGCATACGCATAATGTCAAGACCAATCTCTCCGGCGAGGTCGATTACGAGTACCATCCGTCGCGCCCGGTGCTCCGGGCTATCGAGCCCAAGACCTTCCAGGGCTTTCGCCGCGCCGACGGTCGCGCCGCCACGCGCAACGAGCTGTGGATTATCCCTTCGGTTGGCTGTGTGAACGAGGTCGCCCGCGCCATGTGCGAACAGGCTCAGGATTTGGTGGGGGACAGCCTTGAGGGCGTGTACTACTTCCCGCATCCCTTTGGCTGCTCGCAGACGGGTGCGGACCATGCGCAGACCCGCAAGCTGCTGGTAGCGCTTTCGCGCCACGCGAACGCCGCCGGCGTGCTCTTCCTTTCGCTGGGGTGCGAAAACTGCACGCATGCCCAGGTGCTTGAGGAGCTGGGTGACTACGACGCGCAGCGCGTGCGCTTCCTTACCTGCCAGGATGTTGAGGACGAGTTGGTAGAGGGCCATAAGATCCTCTCCGAGCTCGCCACTCACGCCAAGACGTTCAAGCGCGAGGCCATCTCTGCCTCCGATCTGGTCATCGGTCTCAAGTGCGGCGGATCTGACGGCCTGTCCGGCATCACCGCTAATCCCGTGATCGGTCGCGTTTCCGATATCGCGGTCGCCGGCGGCGGTACCTCTGTGCTTACCGAGGTTCCCGAGATGTTCGGCGCCGAGTCGATTCTGCTGGATCGCTGCGAGGATCAAAGTGTGTTCGATGCGGCCGCCGGCATGCTCAACGGCTTCAAGGATTACTTCATCAGCCACGGCGAGGTTGTGTACGAGAACCCCAGCCCCGGCAACAAGGACGGCGGCATCACCACGCTTGAGGACAAGAGCTGCGGTTGCGTCCAGAAGGGCGGCAGTGCGCCCATCGTTGACGTGCTGGGCTACGGCGATACGGTGCGCAAGTCCGGCCTGCAGATGCTCTGCGGCCCCGGCAACGACATGGTCTCCACTACCGCGCTCACCGCGGCAGGTTGCCATGTGATTCTGTTCTCCACCGGTCGCGGCACGCCGTTTGGCGCCCCGGCGCCCACGCTCAAGGTCTTCACCAACGAGCGCCTGTGTCAGCATAAGGCCAACTGGATGGACTTCAACGCCGGCGTGGTCGCCACGGGCGAACGCACCATCGATGAGGCCGCCGAGGACCTGTGGGACCTGGTGCTCGAGACGGCGAGCGGCAAGCAGACGAGCGCCGAGCGCCGCGGCTGCCATGAGATTTCGATCTGGAAAGACGGCGTCACGCTGTAGAAAGGGGCGCGGGGTAATCTGGCGGAAACAAAGCTATGGCACAATGGAGCGCTAACGTATACGCCGAGTTGGCGCACACCGCGTGAAAGGGCTTCCCATGGACCTGCAGCAGAACATCGACTTCGTGCTCCGCACAGTCGAGGAACGCGATATTCGCTTCGTTCGTCTTTGGTTTACCGATGTTCTCGGTAGGCTTAAGAGCTTCGCAATCGCGCCAGAGGACCTCGAGGTCGCATTCGAAGAGGGCATCGGTTTCGACGGCTCGGCCATCGAGGGCTTTACCACGCCCGACGAGTCCGATATGCTCGCGTTCCCCGATCCCTCCACGTTCCAGGTCCTGCCCTGGCGCCCCAGCCATGACGGGGTCGCCTGCATCTTCTGCGACGTGTGCACGCCGGACCGCAAGCCTTTTGCCGGCGATCCCCGCGAGTGCCTGCGCCGCATGTTCAAGAAGGCCGAGAAAGACGGCTACATCATGAACGTGGGCACTGAGCTCGAGTTCTACTACTTCCCGGACGAGCGTACGCCCGAGCCGCTGGACGATGTGCGCTATTTCGACCTCACCCCGTCGGACTCCGCGCGCGATCTGCGCCGCTCCACCGTTCTCATGCTCGAGAAGATGAGCGTGCCGGTGGAGTACACCTTCCATTCTTCCGGTCGCTCCCAGCACGGCATCTCGCTTCGCCATGCCGAGGCGCTCTCCATGTCCGACGCTATCATGACCGCCAAGCACGTCATCCGCCTGGAGGCGTTTGAGGCCGGCATCCACGCGTCCTTCATGCCCAAGCCCATCGCCAAGGAGCCGTCCAGCGCCATGTTCCTGCACCAGTCGCTGTTCGATAGGAGCGGTAACAACGTGTTTTGGGGCGAGGACGACCCCGAGTACCACCTGTCGCCCATCGCCAAGAGCTACATGGCCGGTATCTTGGCCCACGCCAACGAGATCTCCGCGATCACCAACCCCACGGTGAACTCTTATAAGCGCCTGGTCACCGGTGGCGGCTCCGTTCCCACATGCGCAAGTTGGGGCCTGCGCAACCGCTCCGCGATGATCCGCATCCCCATCTATAAGCCGGGCAAGCACCAGTCAAGCCGCATCGAGCTGCGCACTCCCGACCCCATGGCAAACCCCTACCTCACCAACGCGGTGACGCTGGCGGCAGGCCTTGACGGCATCAAGCGCGGCCTCACTCTGCCGGAGGAGGCGACCAGCGCGCTCACCAGCCTGAGCGATGCCGAGCTGCGCCGCCACGGCATCCAGCCGCTGCCCCGCAGCCTTGCCGAGGCCCTCGATTACTTCGAGAACTCCGACTTCATGCGCGAGACCCTGGGCGAGCACATCCACGGGTTCTTTCTCAAGAAGAAGCGCGGCGAATGGGAGAAGTACTCGTCCACCATCACCGAGTGGGAGATCAAGCACTACCTGGCTAACTCGTAGCCGCTTCTTCATAGAAGAAAGAAAGCGCCATGGGCCGCGTCGCTTCGATGCGGTGCGGCCCCTTTTATTCGAAACGGCAACCTGTCCGTGCCACGAGTGAAAGTTTTTTACATAAAAATAAAATTGGCTGCTGATAGCGCATATATCTACCAGCGGTTCTTGTTATCATGTCACTAAAAAGGGAGGTGCGAATGTCCGAGAAGAACGTACTCTTTATGGCGCGTACTACGCGTTTCCATGACTTTGCCCGGACCCTGACCTCTACCATGGGTGTAGAGGTGTACGCGGCAACGCCGGATTCGCCCAACGCCACCCATGATTTCGATCTGTTGATCCTCGATGTGGACGGCCTGCGCAACGATCGTCTGGACCAAATCGCCAAGTGGTTGGACGGGCGCGGCAGCATTCCCATGCTGCTTATTGCGGACGAGGATGCGCTGGCGAGCCTGCGCATTCCCTCCCACGCACGCGTCGACTTCATCTGCTCTGGCGCTACGGAGCTTGAGCTCGAGATCCGCTCTCGCCGCCTTATGGGCGAGGAGGACCCGTTTGCGGGCGATGATATCCTCACCGTTGACGGCATGACCATCAACCTTGCTACGTATCAGGTGTATCTGGACGATGAGCCGGTCGACCTCACGCTGATGGAGTACTCGTTGCTATCTTTCTTGGCCACGCATCCCAACCGTGCTTATAGCCGCGAGGTGCTGCTGCATCGCGTATGGGGCTTTGAGTATTGCGGCGGTACGCGCACGGTTGACGTGCACATTCGTCGTATTCGCTCCAAAATCGGCCCGCAGATCGCCGCGCATATCACCACGGTTCGCGGCGTGGGCTACCTGTTCAAAGAGTAGCGTTTTGACGGGTGCCGACCTGTTGCTCCCGTGCTCTGCATAGCGCCGTGTCGAGGAGGGTCTTTTTGGCCCTCCTTTTCTTTTCCCTCGTCCACTTTTCTTAATGGTGGACAACCATTTACTTAAGGGATTACTTAAGCCTGCTTGCGAAACGTTTAATGTGCTCCGTTCTGCCACGCATGGGGAACTGCATTGGGGTAAAACACTTCTTGACCCAACGGTTTGAAGATAGGAAGCAACCATGAGTGATGACAAGATCCCACAGCGCCCCGACGGCGTCGGCGACTCCTTTTTCCACGGCTCCGCCCCGCGTGTCGAGGTTGAGCCCACGCCTGCCCAGCCAACCACCCATATGGCCTCTCCGCAGCAGGACCCCACTATGCCTGGCGCGGTCCCTCCGACGACCGAGACCGTAAAGCACACCGTGGTGAAGACCAAGACCAAGAAGGCTCCGGTCTTTTTGGCGTCGTTTGGCGGCTTGGTTGTGGGCGCGGTGCTGGTGATCGCGCTCGTTATGTCTGGCGCTTTTAAGATCACCGACTCGGACGTTCAGGCGACGGGCAACACTTCTACGCAAAACATCGAGATCGACGCGGAGGACACCACGCTGGCGGAGGTTGTCGCCGCCAAGGCGCAGCCCTCAGTGGTCTCCATCAGCACCACTACCAGCGAAGGCTCCGGTGTGGGTTCGGGCGTGGTACTGGATACGGATGGCAACGTCCTCACCAACTACCACGTGATCGAGGGTGCGACGGAGCTGGTTGTCTCCATGGGCGGCGAGAGCTACGAGGCGGAGCTGGTGGGCGAGGACTCTTCGAGCGACCTGGCCGTTATCCGTCTTAAGGACGTCGACTCCAGCAAGTTGACCCCTATCGAGATCGGCGACTCCGATGACCTATCCGTGGGCGAATGGGTTATGGCTATCGGCAGCCCCTTTGGTAACGAGCAGTCCGTTTCCACCGGCATCGTGAGCGCCCTGTACCGCTCCACCGCGCTGCCCTCTACCAGCGGTACCTCCATCTACGCCAACATGATCCAGACGGATGCCGCCATCAATCCCGGCAACTCCGGCGGCGCGCTGGTGAATGATAACGGCGAGCTTATCGGCATCAACTCCATCATCGAGTCCTATTCTGGTTCCAGCTCGGGCGTTGGCTTTGCAATTCCGGTCAACTACGCCATCAACATCGCCAGCCAGATCATCGATGGCAAGACCCCCGTACATCCGTACCTTGGCGTCAGCCTTACCTCGGTGAATGCGCTGAGTGCTCGCGCCAATAACCTGGGTGCCACCGAGGGCGCTCTGGTGGTTGCGGTAAGCGACGGCGGTCCTGCGGCAGATGCCGGCATTCAGGAGAACGACATCATCACTAAGATCGATGGCGAACAGGTGACCTCTGCAGACGGTTTGATCATCGCCCTGCGCGAACATGAGGTGGGTGACAAAGTGACCCTCACCGTGGTTCGCGACTCCAAGGAGCAGGAGGTTGAGGTCACGCTTGGTTCCGATGAGGCCCTGCAGACCGACCAGCAGGACAACTCGCAGGGCGACGCCTCAGGTAACTCCATGACCGAGGAGGAATTCCTCCAGTATCTGGAAGAGCTTATGGGCCGCGGTTCTAGCAACGGTATGGGAATGGGTGGCAACCTGGGCTAATCCTCGCCCGCAAACAGTAAGCGCAAGGCTGCGCATCAAGAAAGATAATCGCCAAAGAACTCGCTTGGTACGGCTGTATCGAGCGAGTTCTTTTTCTTTTAAGGCATTATTCTAATTCTCGAATAATGGTACGTGTTTAAATGATGAAGAAAAGCATCTAGAATGGAACGTTGGACATTGCTGTTCTGCAACAGCTCGCTGCGGCGGAACAGAAGAGGAAGAGGAGCGAAAGGGGAGTAATGTTCTCTCTTCATAAGACGCTGGGCGGCGTCCATCCGCCCCAGTGCAAGGACACGCGGGATTGTCCCTGCACGTGGATCGAACCCCCAAGTAAGGTTCGCATCCCGCTGAACATGCACATCGGTGCCCCGTGCACCCCGTGCGTCGAGGTAGGAGACCACGTCTACATCGGTACGCTGATCGGAACGGGTGAGGGCCTCTACGCCCCCATCCATGCGAGCGTTTCCGGTACGGTCACCTCCGTTGCCACCGAGAAGCTTCCCACCGGCGCCACCGCGCCCGTAGTCGAGATCACCTCGGACGGCAAGATGGAAAACGACCCCGCGCTCGAGGTCCCCACCTACACCACCAAGGACGAGTTCATCGCCTGCGTCCGCAATTCCGGAGTGGTTGGTCTGGGCGGCGCCTCGTTCCCCACGTGGTTCAAGATGCAGGCGCCCGCCGGCAAGAAATTCGAGTTTGTGGTCGTTAACGCCATGGAGTGCGAGCCCTACATCACCAGCGACTACCGTCAGATGATCGAGCACGCCGAGCGCGTGATCGACGGCGTGGTCCGCATCTCGCGCGCGCTCGAGATCCCCGCCGTGGTCATCGGCGTCGAGGACAACAAGCCCGAGGCTGTCGAGTCCCTCAACAAGGCGATCGCCGAGAAGGGTGTTTCCGACCTGGTCGAGGTCCTCATGGTCCCCACCAAGTACCCCGCTGGCGGCGAGAAGGTCCTGATCGAAGCCACGACCGGCCGTGCCGTCCCCGCCGGCGGCCTGCCCATCGATGCCGGTTGCCTGGTGCTCAACGTCACCACGGTTTCCCGCGTCGAGGAGTATTTCCGCTACGGCGTGCCCCTGGTTCGCCGCACCATCACCCTTGCGGGCGATTGCGTCGCCAACCCCGGCAATTACCGCGTGCCCCTGGGCATGAGCGTTCGCGACGTTATCGAGGCCACGGGCGGCCTGGTGAAGGATCCCAAGAAGATCATTATGGGCGGACCTATGATGGGCCGCACCATCACCAACATCGACTGCCCCATCCTGAAGGCGAACAACGCGATCCTATGCCTCGACAAGGAGGCGGAGCTGCCCGAGGAATCCCCGTGCATCCGTTGCGGCCGCTGCGTGCGTGTGTGCCCGCTGGGCCTCATGCCCTACGCGCTCGACGCCGCCAGCCGTCGTCATGATGCGGTGGAGCTGGACGAGCTCGCCGTCATGAACTGCATGGAGTGCGGCTCCTGCGCGTTCACCTGCCCTGCCCACAGGCGTATCACCGCCTCGATCCGCGAGGGCAAGGCAGTCTATCGCGGCGAGGTCGCGCGCCTCACCCAACCTGCGAAGGAGGCGTAACGTATGAATCTCATCTTTGAGGATTCCCCGCACTTCCATGGCAGCGCATCCACGTTCAAGATCATGGGCGCCGTCTGCCTGGCGCTGGTACCCACGCTGATCGCCGCCACCTGGCTCTACGGCCTGGGCGCCCCGTTGCTGGTGCTGGTGTGCATCGCAACCGCCCTGGTGAGCGAGCACCTGTGCTGCGCCATCATGCATCGCGAGTCCACGGCGGGCGATATGTCCTGCGTGGTCACCGCTATGCTGTTCGCCTTCACCCTGCCCGCGACCTGCCCGTTTTGGGTTGCCGTCCTGGGCACCGCGTTCGCAATCGTCGTCGTCAAGATGATGTTCGGCGGCATCGGCAACAACTTTGCCAACCCCGCGGTCGCCGCGCGCATCTTCGTGATGGTCGCGCTGCCCAGCGCCCTGTCCTCCTACCCGGACGTCGCCGGCAAGCCGCTTGACGCCATCACCGGCGCCACTCCGCTGGCGATGGAGTCCAACCCCTACAGCATCATGGACATGCTGCTGGGCAACCATGCCGGCGCTTTGGGCGAGACCTGCATCATCACCCTGCTCGCCGGTTATCTGTTCCTGCTGGCCATCAAGGTGGTCGACGCATGGGCGACCCTGCCCTTCATCGGCACCGTTGCCGTCATCATGGGCCTTGCTGGCGAGGACGTGGTCTTCCAGCTGCTCTCCGGTGGTCTGGCCCTGGGCGCCTTCTTCATGGCGACCGACTACACCACCACCCCGATGACGTCCAAGGGCAAGATCATCTTCGGTGTCGGTTGCGGCCTCATCACCTCCTTGGTGCGCTTGTTCGCCGCCGCCCCCGAAGGCGTTGCCTTCTCGATCCTGTTCATGAACATGTTCGTGCCGCTGATCGATCGCTATACCCGTCCCCGTCCGGTGGGAGGTGTGAAGAATGCCCTCGTCTAACTCCTGGCTTTCGCGCCATCGCAACGGCGCCTTCTACACGCTCGCGCTCATTTTGGTCGCCACGCTGGTGTGCGGCGGCGTGACCGCTGCGGTTCACTGGGGCATGACCGATGCCTTCGCCGAGGCCGACGCCAAGCTCGATGAATCCAAGGGCGGCGCCCAGCGCGCGCTGCTGTTCCCGGATGCCACCTTTGAGAAGGTATCCGCCCCCGCCGTCGAGGGTCTTGTCTCCGTGTATAAGACCGATTCCGGCGATTACGTTTTCGATGTCGCCTCCAAGGGCTACCACGGCGACGTCGAGGTTATGGTTGGCATCACGTCTGCCGGCAAGGTCGCCGGTATCCAAGTTGTCGCCGAGGACGAGACCGATGGTATCGGTACCAACGCTCTGACCGAGGACTATTTCGGCACCTTTACCGACCTGGACGCCTCCGGCGTGCTTACGGTCGAGGAGCCCGCCAGCGGCGAGACCAAGGTCGACGGCGTCTCCGGCGCGACCTTTACCGCTAAGGCTATCGTCGCCGACCTCAACATCGCCTTCGAGGCGTATGCGCAGATGGGAGGCAAATAAGATGGCTTTGAACCAGAACGTTATCCGCGAGCAGGACGAGCGCATCGCCGACTTTGTCCGCACGCCCACCTTTGTGGTCACCGCCGCAGCCCTGCCGGGCCTCTTTGTGGCTACCTCCGTTGTCAACGGTGCCGCCATCGGCATCGCGACCGCCGTCGCCATCCTCGCTATGGCACTGATCGCTCCTGTGACCCGTCGTTTTACCGGCGCGTTCTCCTATCTGCCCGTGACGCTGCTTGCCGGTGCCATGGTTTCTGTGCTGGTGAGCTTCGCCGTGCGCGTGGTCGAGCCCGCCGTGCACGAGGCCTTGGGCATCTATCTGCCGCTTACCTGCGTAAACGCCATGGCAGTGGCCTTTGTCGCTCGTGAGGGCTTCTCCGCACAGCCGGCTTCCAAGTCTTCGCTTGGCACCGCCGCCTTCGCCGCCGTGTGCGCTTTCGCGACTCTTGTCTTTGTGGGCTTCATCAACGGCATGCTCAGCACGGGCGAGGTCTTTGGCCTTACCATGCCCGAGCTCGCCGCTTCTCCCTTGTCCATCTTCGGTAAGCCCGCCGGCTCGCTGCTGGTCTTGGCCCTGGTTGCCACCTTTGTTCAGTCCATCTGCGACGTGCGCGCCAAGTCCGCAGCTGCTAAGGAGGGTGAGCGCTAATGGAGTTCCTCAACGCTCTGTTCACCGCTGCGTTCGATAACAACATCGTCTTCGCGCAGCTCATCGCCATGGTCTCCGTGATTCTGGTCGCCCAGCGCCCGCAGGATGCCATTCGCATGGGCGGTCTTCTGGGTATCTCCGTAGCGGTTGCCGGCATTATCTGCTGGCCGCTTTACGCGGGTTTCCTGCTGCCTTGGGGCGTGTCCTATCTTGCTCCCCTTGGCTGCGTGCTCGCCAGCACCGGCGCCATCTTTGTGGGCGGCACCATAATGGGCGCGGGCAAGTTTTCCGAGGAGCGTACCCGCATTCTGCGCGCCTGCACCATTTTGGCTTGCAACGCGGCCGTTTTGGCCGTGCCGCTTTCCCAGGGCGCCATGGCGGATACCATGACCTTCTCGTCCGCCCTCGGTGCTTCCGTCGGTGCGGGCTTTGGTCTGTTCTTGGCCGTCGTCCTGTTCGCCTTTGTCCGTAACGGCATCGATGAGCGCTTGGTTCCCCATGCGCTTCGCGGCCTGCCCATCACGCTGATCACCGCTTCGCTGATGGCGCTTGCCTTCACGGGCGTCGCGGGCATCGCCGGCGGATTGTTTGTGTAAGGGGGGATTGAAGATGACCGATCCTTTCATCATGGTTGGCGTCCCGCCCATCCTGCTCGCCATCATCGGCGGCGGCGCGGCTCTCGCCCTGTGCATCTGCGCGGGTGTGAACAACTTCGCTGATCGCCGCGAGGCGCGCGCCGAGGCGGAGGCCGAAGAGGCCGCTGGTGCTGCTGCGGAGGCCGATTCCGAGACCGCGGCAGAAGGCGCATAGAGAAGCAATACTTTTCGTGCTCCTCGCATATTGCATGTAGAAAACGTCTCCGGAGAGATCCGGGGACGTTTTTTAGTGGCGGCTTTGCTCAAAGGGAAGCGTCGAGCAGCGTGATATGCAAGTCGGTCAGATGGGATACGGGGTGCAAAACACCTTTGATATACGTGATGCGCGATTCCGCTCGTGCGTGGGGGATAATCGTCCTGACGTTGCCCGTGCCGAGTACGGGGAGGCGCTCATGGACGTTGCAAAGAGGATTGGCGTTCGGATTCGTGCATGCCGCGAGCGAGCGGGTATGACGCAAGGCGAGTTGGCTGCCGCCGCGTTTGTCACGCGCCAGTCGGTGGGCAACTGGGAGAACGGTAAGACGCTGCCGGACGTGCAGAGCCTGCAGTTGGTCGCCCGGACGCTGGGGACCACGGCCGACGGAATCCTGGGGGATGAAGTTCCCGCCATCGTTGCGGAAACGGCGGAGGCCCGGCGCCAGCTCGCTCGATACATGGTTCTCTACGGTGCGTTGTATCTGGTGCATCTTGCTTGTGTTTTGCTTTTCGTGCGCTTTGCTGCGGAAGGTAACCACTACGCGAAGTTGGGCGTTCTTGCGATTGAGTTTATCATCGCATTGGGGGAAGATGTTGCTACTAGGCGCGTACGCTCGATTACCCGCGGTCGAGAGCTAAACAATGCCGTGGGGATCATGATGTTCACCGCGGCCCCGCGCCTCAGAAAAGAACCTGTCCCTAATGTGAGGTTGCGTACCGTGAGGCGTCCCTGTTCGGGGGCATGGTAAAGACATTTGCCATGCCTAAACAGCGACTTTATAGCGCTACGGCGCCATCGCCGGGGTATAACCATGCCGTAGATTCTCGTCCAAAACATTTCCTGGGAGGTACCGGCTATGCAGAACTCGAGCGTGAGCGCGCACATACGCGAGCATCGCGAGAAGGCAGGCTTGACCCAGGCGCAGCTTGCCGAGGCGGTATTTGCGACGCGTCAGACGGTGGGCAATTGGGAGCGCGGGGCAACCTTGCCGGATATTCAGAGCCTGCAGCTTCTGGCGGGCGTCTTTGGCGTGACGGTGGATGAGCTGCTTGGTGGCGACGCCGACGAGTTGGCGCGCGAGGCGGCGAACGACAGGCGCGTGTTGATGCGCTCGTTCATCATGGAGTGGGTCAACATTCTGGTTATCATCTGCGTTGGACTTGCGCGCTCCGCGCTGCGGGAACTTGGGATGAGTTGGTCAGCGTATCAAGGCTATAGCATGGTGCTTGGCGTTATTCAGTGGACGGTCATGCTGTATATGCTATTCGCCGTGGCGGGGCGAGATAGGGTGAGGCGAGCGCGGGATCTAGTGAACGCGACCGATATCGTTGCGTTTTTGGAGGGCCGTGCGTCCGCGGACGAGCTGCCGCGCGATTGGTTCTACCGCTGGGTGCTCACCAAGGTGAATTGGTGGCGCTGGGGGATCGTCGCGGTTTTGCTGGTCTGCTTTGTGGCGATGGGGATGGGCGCGACACGCTCTATTGCGTGAGTTTACTCGATCCCTAGAAGGTCCATTCCTTTCTCGGTCAGTTTATAGCGGGGCGGGCGCGGCGAAGTCCTCGATAGGATGCCGATGGCTTCAAGGCTTTGAATTGCGCGACGCGCGGTCGGCTTGGAGATGCTCAGGTCGCGCGCAAGCGTATCCAGGCTAGTTTCTTGGAGCACGTTATAGAGATGCATTTGGGCTGCATAGAATAGGACCTGACATCCTCTTCTGCCGTATTCGGATTCTAAGGTGCCGATTCTGCCTGCAAGGACGTCGAGCATGTCTTGCTTTGCTGAAAGGTCCAATATAAGCGATTCCTGAGCCTGAGTAATGAGTTCAAGCATCATAAGGACAAAGGAGGTCCCTTCAGCGTGATTAAGGGGCCGTTCTACGGTATCGAACGCTTTGTAATACATCGCTTTGTTTTCAGCAATGGTTCTTGAGAGGGACAAGACGGTGGGTTGGGATAGGGGATTGCTAAGGTGTAGCGCGAGAAGGTAGCGACCGGTTCTGCCGTTTCCATCATAAAAAGGGTGTATATAGCCAAAGAGGAAATGGCATAAGATGGCAGAATAAAGCTCTGGGATATTGTCGCTTCTTGATAAATCAATCCATTGAAGCATCATTGATTCAATTGCGGATTCCGGCGTGACACCTTTGTGTATAGTCCTTCCGTGCTGATTGATTATTTCAACAGGGCCGGAACGAAACAGAGTGTCTCCTGGTAGGTCTTTTTGAGATATGGCGTCAGCAACTACCGAGTCATAGATGCTGCGAATATCTTCAAGTGAAGCCGGCGGTGTGGCGCCGTCGGTTAGCTGAAGATAAAGCTTGGCAAATTCTATAAAGGGCGCGTGGTCGTCATTTTGATTGTAGGATTCAAGAGCGGCCTCAATTTGCTTGCGCGTGCTGTGAACTCCTTCGATTTGATTGCTGTAGACAACCTCGTCCATGATGAGTGAGCGAATATAGGCTCCAAGCGCGATGGGGGGCAGGGCGCGCCAGAGGGCGGAAACCCTCCGCTCGCGACGCAATACGTGTTCGGTTGCAATGGACAGCTCGCGGGGAACTGCTAGGAATAGCTCGCCGGTGCTTAGCGCAATGCCAGTTTTGAATGTTGAGTCACTATCGAAGCGCTTGCTAAGAAGGGCATCATGGGCGGTGTAGCGATCAGAAGAGCTGTTGGCGTAGAATTCCTTTTCAAGCGTTCTATATGACACGATATCCTCCATAAGCCGAGAAATGATATCTAATCGAATAGATTATAGGTTATAAAAGAAAAAAATTGTCATTTTGTTCTTTTAATTGAAGAATAGAGCTAATAAAAGTAAAACTGTTCTCAAATGACGTATAAGAGGCGGAATCATAGGAAGAAAAACGCAAGATTAGAATAGTTGAATCGATAGATGGTGAAAGCGAGTCCCTCTTTTTTGAAGGACCCGCTTTTGAAATGAGTGAGATATGAGTCGATGAGACGGACGGGCGTGCGAAGAACTCCCGCGCGCCTGTTACGGCATGATGCTGTTGGCGCCGTCGACGATGACGCTCTGTCCGGAGAAGTAGCAGGAGTCCGGACCGGCGAGGAAGGCGATGACGGGGGCGATGTCTGCCTCGGGATCGCCAAAACGCTTCATGGGGTTAAGGTTGACCTGCTTAGCGTATTCCTCTGGGAATTTCTCGGCCCAGGCCTTAGCTGCAGGCGATTCGGCGCCGGGCAGCACGATGTTCACGCAAATGCCGTACTGGCCCCACTCCTTGGCAGCAATCTTGGTCAAACCGCGCAGGGCTTCCTTGTTGGAGCCGTAGGCGAGCTGGCCGGCGATGCCGAACATGCCGGTGGCCGAAGCGAAGTTGATGATGCGGCCCTCGTGCTGCTCCTTCATGTAGGGGAAGGCGGCCTGCATATAGTTGAGGGAGCCGATAACGCCGGACTGCCAAGCCTTGAGCATGTTCTCGTACTCGGTGTCCTCGACGGGCTGGGAGGGCACAATTGCCTGCCCGTTGTTGACGATGACGTCGATGGAGCCGAAGGTGTCGACGGCGGTCTTAACAACTTCGAAAACGCGCTCGCGGTCGGCGGAGTCGCAGCTCATGGCCAGGCCGTCGCCGCCCAGCTCCTTGATTTCCGCGATGGTTGCCTCGATAGGCTCGAGACGACGGCCGGTGGCGATGACCTTGACACCGCGCTTGGCGAGGCACAGCGCGATGCCCTTGCCGATGCCCTGTCCGGCGCCGGTGACGACGGCGACCTTCTCGTTCAGTTGCTTCATAATGAATTCCCTCTCTTGAGATCCGTTGCCGCCGAGGCCCCTCGGGCCTTCACGCGCGGTCAACGAATCACAAGTCTACGCGGACTCGGCTGCGCGCCTGCGCCGGCTCGGGCTTTGCCGGGCGGGCGGTGAGACGTCTTTCTGCTATCGGTTTGTCAAGTTTCATTTCCCTCGCGAGGGTGGGGCCTGTCTTGTGCGTTTTAGAAATGCCAGGTGGCTGAGGGTGTAAAAGGATTTATACGCGAGAAACCGCGGTGAAACGCACCGCGCACCGTGCTGCCGTGGGTATAGTGGTCGCAGCGGGCACCTGTGGCGTGCGCCGCGAACCCCATAGGGATGCGGAGGTTGCCATGAGCGAATCGAGCTCGGGTCTCGTTGATCGTCGATGCGATGAGGGTATCGTCGCTTCGTCGCGGGAGTCCGGGGAGTCCGTACAGCAGGCGGGAGATGTGCGGCGAGTCGAATCCACGGTGGGCGCGCGCATCCGATCCCTGCGCGAAGACGCGGGTATGACCCAAGGCGAGCTCGCCGCGCGCGTGTTCGTATCGCGTCAGACGGTCATCAACTGGGGGAAGGGCAAGACGTTGCCGGACGTCGAGAGCGTGAAGTTGCTCTCGGCCGTGTTCGGCATTTCGCTCGACGCGCTGCTGGACGATCGCTCCGAGGAGTATCTCGAGCAGACCGCTCGGCAGCGCAGGACGATCGTGCTCGCGCTTGCGCTAAATGCGGCGCTTCTCGTCGAGGTGCTTATCGGCCTCATCGTGACGACGCTGGCGTATGAGTTTCTCCCGTGGAATCAGGCGTATCCGATCAGCCGGGTCGAGAATCTGGTGCGGTTCGCCGTCCTCATTCCGGCATCGGTGTTCGCGATGAAGATGGGCCGCATCAAGCGGGAGCACGAGCTTTCCAATATGCTTGAAATCGCGGCGTTCCTTGAAGGGTATCGACCGGGCGCGAAGCTGCCGCAGACTTTTATCTGGCGCTGCCTGCTGCCTCATTGGTCATTGTTCATAGGCCTCACCTGGGGGTTTGTTGTGGCGGCGACACTTATCCCGCTGTTGGTCGTGCGTATGGCGTCATAGCCGTCGCAGCCTATCGAAGCCGGTGACGTGATGCGCAGCATGTGGCATCCGGCGAGGTTAAGAGAATCCGTGGGACGCGTTTTTCGTACAACCTTGGAGAAAGTGAAAGTATATCGGTGAGGTACCAAATATGTACCTGGGCATTTAATTCCGAATAGCCAGCTCTACTTTGACTTTTGCGAAACGAGTACGAAAAACGCGCTCCATAGATGGAATCATGCGTGTTCGGGGCGCGCGTCGACGGAGTCGAGTGCCTGAAGCGCATTTTGCCTGGCGGCGCTCCATGCTGCGGGCGGACCGCGCCCCAAAAAGTGCCTGTTCCTAATTTGAGGGGTCAATTTGAGGGAAGCCGTCGGTTGGTGCGCCATCGTCTGCGCGTGATGGTACCCTGTAAGGGTTGAAAACAGGTACCAAGGAGGCACACGTGGCAGACCAGCAGAGCTTGTTCGGTGATTTGGCGATGGGCGATGCGTCTCAGGCGCAGCGGGTGGCTTTCGGGGCCGCGCCGGCGCCCGCTCGGCAAGACGACCGCGCTCAGGCAGCGGAGCGTGCGGCGGAGCTTCGCCACCTGCTCGACTACCACGCGTATCGCTATTATGCGCTGGACGCCCCGGAGATTACGGACGCGGCGTTCGACAAGCTGCTGGTAGAGCTCCAGCAGATCGAGGCCGCGTATCCCGATCTGGTGACGTCCTCCTCTTACACGCAACGCGTGGGCGGTTTTGTGGATGCTGAGCAGTTCACGCCCGTCACGCACATGGCGCGCATGTATTCCATGGATGATGCCATGAACCTGGAAGAGCTGGATGAGTGGCTCGACCGCACGGAGGCCGCTCTGGGTGCCGGCAACGTCGCGTATACCTGCGAACTTAAGATCGATGGCCTGGGCGTGGCCATCACGTATCAAGACGGCGCCTTTGTTCGCGCGGCGACGCGCGGCGATGGCACCACCGGCGAGGACGTTTCGCTGAACGTTCGTACCATCAAGGACGTCCCCATGCACCTCTCCGAGGCCGCGCTGGAGCACATGGCCGCGGATCGCTCCACGCCCATCGAGGTACGAGGCGAGGTCTATATGCCCAAGGGTAGTTTCATGCGTCTCAACGACGAGGCCGACGCCGAGGGGCGCGATCCCTTCGCCAACCCGCGTAACGCCGCCGCGGGAAGCTTGCGTCAAAAGGACCCCAAGATCACGGCCAAGCGCGACCTCGCGACCTTCATCTACGCCATCGCGGATACCGCGCCGCTGCACGTGGATTCTCAGCACGAGTTTCTCGACTGGCTGCGTAGCGCCGGTTTCTCCGTCAACCCCAACGTGGCCCGCTGCACCACGCCCGCGGCCGTGCACCAGTTCTGCGCGGACGCCCTGGCACATCGCAGCGACCTGGACTATGACATCGACGGCGTAGTGGTAAAGGTCGACAGCTTCACCCAGCAGGGCGACCTAGGCTTCACCGCCCGCGCGCCGCGCTGGGCGATCGCGTTCAAGTTCCCGCCGGAGGAGAAGACCACCGTGCTGCGCGAGATCCGCATCCAGGTGGGTCGTACCGGCGTGCTCACCCCCGTGGCGGAGTTCGACCCGGTGACCGTCGCCGGCTCGACCATCGCCCGCGCCACGCTGCACAACATCGATGAGATCCGCCGCAAGGACGTCCGTGTGGGCGATACCATCATCGTCCATAAAGCGGGCGACGTGATCCCCGAGGTGGTGGGTCCGGTGCTGGATAAGCGCTGGCCCGATTCGGTTGAGTGGGACATGCCCACCGAGTGTCCCGCCTGCGGCAGTCCCGTGGTGCACGAGGACGGCGAAGTGGCCTACCGCTGTGTGTCGCTGGATTGCCCCGCACAGCTCAAAGAGCGCCTGATCCACTGGGTCAGCCGCGGCTGCATGGACGTTGACGGCGTGGGCGAGGAGCTGGTCGATAAGCTGGTCGAGGCCGGGCTGGTGCATGACGTCGCGGACTTCTACCAGCTGGATGTCGATACCGTCGCCGCGCTGGACACGGGCCGTACCTACGCAACCTCCAACGCCAAGAAGGGCGTGGCTGCGGGCGACCCCATCCCTGTGGGCCCCACTATCGCCGCCAAGGTCATAGACCAGCTGAACCAGTCCAAGCAGCAGCCGCTGGGCCGCGTGCTGTTCGCGCTGGGCATCCGCCACGTGGGCAAGTCCGTGGGCGAGGTGCTGGCACAGCGCTTCCTTACCATCGACGCGCTGGTGCAGGCAAGCGAGGAGGACATCGCCGGCTGCGAGGGCATCGGCCCCAAGATCGCCGCCAGCGTCAAGCAGTTCTTGGCGGTCCCTGAGAACCTGGAGGTCTTGCAGCGCTTGCGCGACGCAGGCCTTTCGCTTGAGGAGGATTTGGGCGCCGCCGCGGCGCGCGTGGCCCAGCAGACCGGCGTGGACGCGGATTTGGCGGCGGAGCACCCGCTCGAGGGCCTTACCTTTGTGCTCACCGGAACGTTGGAGCTTCGCACGCGCGACGAGGCTGGGGCGGCCCTTAAGGCGCTGGGTGCCAAGGTGACGGGTTCGGTTTCTAAAAAGACCAGCTATCTGGTAGCGGGTCCCAAGGCGGGCTCCAAGCTTACCAAGGCGGAGAGCCTGGGCGTGCCCGTTTTGGACGAGGCCCAGCTGGAGCAGATTCTCACTACTGGCAAGGTGCCGCAGGAGTAGGGAGCAGCGCGTCCGCCTCATTTTCCGCGTCATCTCATCATCATTGACGCAAACTGACTATCTAACGCATCTATCGGGTAGAGTGATAGATATAGTATCTAACGCGTTAGATGGGGGTGCGGATGAAGATGGTGGAAAGCGAGGGGTGCGAGTTCAAGCGCTCCGTCACCCCTCGTCTTGCAAGGGAAGTCATAGCGTTCTTGAACGGTCGCGGCGGCGTCATATACGTAGGTGTTGAAGATGATGGCACCGTTTCCGGCGTGGGCGATTCTGCCGCTGCGATGCTCGCCGTTGAAAGCATAGTGCGAGACGCCATCCAGCCAGATGCCACGGAATTGATGAGATGCAGCGTTGTGTACGGCGCCGGCCTCAGCGAGGAGCGGCATTCGAACGACGAGGCGCAGTGCGTTCGCATCGACGTTTCCGCGGGGGTGTCCAAGCCTTACTTCCTGCGGTCAAAGGGGCTGACTCCGCATGGCGTCTACGTTCGCCAGGGAGCATCGTCGATTCCCGCAACCAATACCGCGATTCGCAGAATGGTGCGCGAAGCGGATGGGGAGCGTTTTGAGGACCTGCGTTCGCTTCGCCAAGACCTCACGTTCGAGAAGGCCCAAAGCCTATTCAAAGCGAACGACGTTGCGTGGGGAACGTCGCAAATGCGATCGCTTGGGCTCTTAAGCGATGATGGGGTTTTCACCAATCTCGCGCTACTGCTTTCCGACCAATGCCCACCGTATCTCAAGGCGGTGTGGTTTGACGGCACGGCGGCGGGCCCGTTCTCGTTTAGGAATAGGGACGAGTTCACCGGTTCGATATTCCAGCAGTTGGAAGACGCGTTTAGATTTATCGATGATCGAAATAACTTGGCGTCCAAAATCGATGGTCTCGAGCGCATCGATATTCGCGACTATCCGGTGGACGCCGTGCGCGAGGCGCTGATCAATGCGGTTGTTCATCGTGAGTATTCCTTTGGCGATTCAACGTTGGTGAAGATGTTCGATGACCAAATGCAAATCGTCAACTTGGGTGGCTTGCCAGACGGCATTGAGCTGCAAGACATCGCGGCAGGAGTCTCAAGGCTTCGAAACCCTAAGCTCGCAGGGGTGTTTTTTAGATTGAAGTTGATCGAGGCATACGGTACGGGCATAGCGAAAATACGGTCTGCATATCGCTACGATGTCAAAAGACCCCAGATCTCGTTCTCTAAAGGCGCCTTCACTATCGCGCTTCCTAATCGTTCATACAAGGATGCGTTGTCGAACGGGGAAAATACGGCAAGATTGGGATTGCGGGGCACGGGGGAGTCCTTCGAGGTTTCTGGCGAGGGGGCGTCTTCGCTCTGGTTGAGGAGCCGTACCGCCGCCGGCGAGCCAAGCCCGCGTAACGCGTTGCGCGAAGAGGACGGCAGCAAGCGCGCATTGGCTTCGTTTGACTTGAGCGATATCGAGCGCACCGTTCGCTTCATCGAAGTCGAGGGCGAGGTGACGCGTAAGCAGATAGAAGAGCTTCTTGGCGTAGGGCAGACCACGGCGGGCAAGGTCTTGCGTGGTCTGGCAGAAGACGGCGTTATCGTCCAAGAAGGGCGAGGGCCCTCAACGCGCTACCGTTTGGCCGGGTAGCTAGTTGCGCTCTGCAATCTGTGCCGCCGCAGCAAGTTTCGGTATACTTCTTGTGCTTGATTCAAATCACAGGAGGTACCCATGCCCGTCGAGCCCAAGCCGATGCACGACTTGCCCGCCCATCACCTGGTCCCGGACGCCCTTACGCCGGAGCAGATCGAATCCAAGGCGGAGCACGTCGCCATCAGCAAAGCGAACATGCCCCTCATCAAGCTCTTTGTCCTCGCCATGTTCGCGGGCGCGTTCGTAGCGTTGGGTGCGGCGTTCTTCACCGTGGTTATGGGGGACGCGCAAATGGGTTTCGCGGCGCAGCGCGCGCTGGGCGGTCTATGCTTCTGTCTTGGCCTTGAGCTGGTGCTTCTGTGCGGCGCGGAGCTTTTTACGGGCAACGCCCTCATGGTGTTGGGCAAGGCGTCCGGCAAGATTTCCGGACGAGGGCTGGCTCGCAACTGGTCCATTGTCTGGCTGGGCAACTTTGTGGGCGCCCTTATGTTGGCGGCGCTCATCTTTATGTCGAACTTGCAGGGCATGAACGGCGGCGCCGTGGGCGATGCGATGGTGTCGCTTGCCGTCGGCAAAGTCACGCCCGCGTGGCATACGCTGTTCTTCAAGGGCGTGCTATGCAACCTGCTGGTTTGCCTTGCCGTGTGGATCGGTTTTGGCGCGCGTACCACGGCGGACAAGGTTCTCGGCATCATCTTGCCCGTCTCAGCCTTTGTGGTGATGGGCTTTGAGCACTGCGTCGCCAATATGTTCTTCCTACCCATGGGTCTCGCCGCCAAGGCTGCCGGCTTTGGGACGGCGGTCGCGGGCGCGGAGTCGCTCACCGCGGGCTCCATGCTCTACAACCTGTCTGCCGCCACGCTGGGCAACATCGCGGGCGGCATCCTCATCGTTGGCGTCGGTTATTGGATCGCCTACGGCCGCGAGGCCCACAAGCATGAGACCGAGGTCGAGAAGCTGGCCGAGTAGCGGTAAAGGTTCCTCAAACAAATCAGCCGTATTGACGGGTTCGCTGTGGCGCTATCTTGCTGCGACGAACCCGTCTTTGTTTGTTGAGATGCAGCCGGGTGCAAAGTGACGAACGACCGCACGCGCGACCATGCTGACCACTCGCCCTCCCAAGTCGCTTTAGCGTGCTAGTGTGATATGTTGACATCATCATTGGGCGCGGACGCCCGCGTGCGCGCGAACGCGAGGGGAGGCGCAGGCAGTATGTTCGGACGCATTTTCAGCACCATTGCCAAGCGCGTCGCATCGTCGCGCCTGCTGCTTGTGCTCATCATCGTCCTGCAAGTGCTCTACCTGTTGCCCGCGCTTAAACAAACAACCATGGGCGGCTGGCAAGACTCAATCGCATCGACTGAGGTCGAGTCCATTCGCATGTACCGCTCCAGCCAGTCGCTCGACCTAAACGGGTATCCAGAAGACGACGCGGTGGGATCGTGGCACCGCGCGAACGATATCAAGATGGCGCAGGCGGCGGATAAGCTGCTCGACCGCTGGGACGCGGGCGATGCGAACGGCTACTTCGCCGCCGCGGCGGAGTATTACCTGATGAGCGCCAAGGTGCAAGGCTACGCGGGTTCCGTTTACAACCTCGATCGCGCGGCGTTTTACCAGGCTCTGGCAGACTCCGGCGCCACGCAGACCTATGCGGTGTCTAGCGATGCGCCGGCGCTCCTGTACGCCGCCATGGGTGGCAAGGGCCTCTTCATGTTTCCCAGCGGCGCCATTCCTATTGTCTACTCATCGCAAGGCGACGGCATCTATAGGTATAACAGCCAGGTCGAGCTGCTCTTTTGGACGGTGCCGCTGCTGGCGGTATGCGCGCTTGGCGCCTCGACCCAAACCAAGCAGCGCCTTATGACGCAGGCTCCGTTGGGCGCGCGCCGCCGCATGCTCTACGGAGCGGCTTCCTCTGCCTTGCTGGGCCTTGCCGTCTTGGCCCTTATCTGCGCACCGACGTTGATCTTGCAGGCGGTTCGCGCGGGTGTGGGCGATGCGTCCTATCCCGTGGTGGTGGGGTCCGGTGCTTCGCTGGTGGTCTCCACGGTGGGGGAGCCGCTGCTTAAGTCCGCCGTGCTCTACGTGTTGATCGCGTTCACGTTCTCGCTGCTGGCGCACCTCAGCGCGTCGGTGTTCGATTCCGTGGCGCCGGCTGTGGTCGCGTCGCTGTGCATGATGGCGCTGCCTTTGGCACCGGGTTACTACGGTGAGTTCTCGTCCTATCGCGAAGTCGCGCCCTGGCTGCCCTCCACGTATCTGTGGGTGGAATACGCCGCGGGTTCCATCGATTCGGCGATGATGCCCGGCACGCGGCCCTTGCTGGGCGTCTCCTTTGTTCGCGGTTGCGTGTCGCTGGGTTCCGCGACGTTCGCGCTTGCCGCTTTGCTCGCGCTGTTGGCTCCGGCGGGCGCGCTGGTGAGTTGGTCCTCGCGCCTGCGCCGCGCCGCTCCCCACCGCACGGGTTCGTGTGATGCGGCGATGGACAAAGGTGCTGCGAGCCCCGGCATGGCGGCGCCCCCATCTCATTCCTCATCGTCCTTTTCCCGCCCTGCGCTCCCAACATTCTCGTCCCTTTCCGTCTTCGAATCCTACACCGCTGCGTTGGCGCGCATGCTGCTCAGCGGCCCGGCACTCTACGCGCTCGCCCTTATCATGGCGGCGGCGCTAGTGGTCCCAGCGGTGTTCTCGGTCGATACAAACGTGCGCGACTTTTCGGTCGAGTCCTACAAGAACATGCAGCTTCGCCAGCTCTACGCGCAGCTTGAGTCCGGCGCATATGCGCATGATTCGGACGAGTACCATATGCTGCAGCGCCAGGCGGATGCATTGAGTGGCTACGTGTATAGCGAGACCTCAGCCAAGGGGTACGCGAGTTTGGCGGAGTATGAGCGCCTGCGGCTTGAGGCGGCGGAACTGCCGGCCCTTGCCCAAAACGATCCCGTGGGCGACCCCTTGCGCGTGGAAGCGAAGATTGCCCTGCTTGAAGGATTGGCGGCGTCTGACCAGCTTGAGCTTTACAACATGAGCACCCGCATGCCGGGATCCTTCTACCTGTCGTTTGTGTTTGGCGCAGCGCCCTTCGCGTTTTGGCTGGCGCCCGCATGCGTGACGGCGCTGTTGATTGCGCGACATCGCTGCCGCGGATCGCTTATCCAGCAGGCGCCCGTTTCCTTTACGGTCGAGCTGGGGGCGGGCTGCGTGGTGGCGTCCGCCATCGCGCTTGCTGTGCTGGCGCTGGTTGTTATTCCGGGGACCGCGTACGCCACCATGCGCAACGGCGTGGGCGAGATGGGCTATCCCGTGGTGTTCATCCAGAGCGGCGGCGTGGTGGCTACCACCGTAGCGAGCGCCCTTATGTCCGGCGCTGGCGTGCAGGCGCTAGCCAGCGCGTTTGTGGTGGTGTTCTTGGCCTGCATAGAGCGGGCGACCAAGAGTTTCCGTAGCGTGTGCGTCGCTGCTGCGGTTACGTTGGCATTGGCAGCGCTCGCCGTCAACGCGTCTGCGTTGGCGCCTGCGGATAGCATCGTCTCGGTGGTCCTGGGGTGGCTACCGCTTACGTATCTGGATGTGGCGCGCGTGGTCGGCACCGCAGGTTACGGCCTTATCTCCGGCTGCGGCGTCTCCGCTTTTGCGGCCTGCATCGTGCTGGCGGCCTCGTTGCCGGTCATGGTCGCCGCGGTGTACATGGTTGTCCGTGCGCAACGCGCCCGGTCCCTGCGCGTGCGCGATTCCTCTTGCGTGATCAGAATCTGATATTCGTCCAACTTGGCGGCAGCGCTGGCTGCAAGGCGATGCCCAAGACGATATTGGACCTCAATCACGGGAGCGCTCATGCTTTCTGTTACAAATCTCACCCTGTCCTACGGTGGACGCGTGCTGCTGCAGAACGTGTCTTTCGACCTTGAACCAGGTTGCATCATGGGCCTGGTGGCGCCCAATGGCTACGGCAAGACCACGCTGCTCAAGGCTATGGCAAACATCAAGGCAGCTCGCGTCACGGGCGCAATCGCGGTGGACGATCTTCCTGCCAACCAGGTTGCCCGCCGCCGTGCGCGCGTGTTCTACGCCCCGGGCGAGGGCACCTTACTTTACCCGGGCATGACCGTGGGCGACCACCTGGCCATGACGCGCAAGCTGTGGCGCTCCCAGCGCTCCATCGACGACGTCGCCCGCGCCTGCAAGGTCGACGGCTTTCTCAGCAAGCGGGTCCGCGCGTGCTCACAGGGCATGCGCCAGCAGCTCACGTTGGTCATCGCCTATATGACGGGGGCGCGCTACCTGCTGCTAGACGAGCCCATGAACGCGCTGGACCCCACTAACGTGCAGCTCAATTCCGCCATCATGCGTTCGCTGGCCCAGCGGGGGACGGGGATTATCATGTCGTCCCACATCCTTGATAACGTGGACCAGCTCAGCGATAAGATTCTTTTTGCAAAGGACAAGGGGCTGGTGCTGTTCGACCCGTCAGCGCCCGCCGTGCCGGCTTCGATCGCGGCATCGCCCGCGCACGCCACATCGCGCGCCGGGGCTCACTTTGCCTCCGGCCCCGCCTTCGCCTCCAAGGCGATCGATATCTATAACGAGCTCTACCTGTAGCATAAGGAGATTGAGATGAAGGAAATGATGGGGGCAAAGAGCCCTTCGGCTTTGTGGACGGCCGAGATTTCGCGGCGCGGCTTGTTGTGCGCGGCGGGTTCGCTGGCGTTTGCGTCGCTGACGGGTTGCTCGCGCGGCGCTGCGGGCGGTGGTTCCGGCAATGGCTTGGCGGGCAACGGCGATGACGATCCTTCCGACCTCTCCGGCGTTACCATCACCATCGAGCCGCCCGCCCCGGCAAGCGAGGTCATTATGGTCGAGAACGCCTGCCGCCTGGCGGAGGGCGAGCCCACGGCGGAGGACACCTTACTGCGGGCGTTGGGGTACAGCGAGCCGGCGTTTAGTCTGGCAGATAGGCTGCCAGATGGCATGACGCGCGACGACGTCTACTATTTCGATTTGATGGGGATGGGTGCGGGCGAGGTAAAGAACTCGCAGATGCCCTGTGAGGTGGCGGAGGATACCACGTTGCCGGAAGGGTTCACCTATCTGGTGGTGGACGTTTCCATTCGCAATCCGCTGGATGAGAAGGTCAACTTCAACACGGCAGGGTGCATGCTGGGCGTCTATAGCGCAAACGACGATCCGGCGCTTACATTTGAGGGAATCGATGCCAATACGTACCCGCGCACGGAGTTTGACCAGGTGGGCTACGCGGGCGAGGGCGCCTTCAGCATTTTCACGGGTGCTGACAATCCCTTGTGGGTGAGCGGCTACGATGGGCCGGGTCCCATGCAGCCGGGAGATCCCGTAGGCGATTTCTGGCGCGATTTGTGGATCATTCCGCAGAAGCGCTACCAGTTCTATTACGTGGTGTCGGACGAGGACCTGCAGCGCGAGGGCCTTGCCTGGCTTATCAGTCCTCGTCCAGATATCGATGGCGCGCACACGTACGCCTACAAGGTTGAGCTAGCGTAGGCCGCGGACTTACTCGTCCAAACAGTGCTCCGCGATGCGGCGCTTCAGCTCGTCGATGCCCGCGCCGGTTTGCGAAGAGGTGACAAAGATCTGCTCGGCGGGCAGCTCCAGCTGCTTGCGGATGCTTGCCAGCTGGCGGGCCTGCTGGGCGCGGCTGAGCTTGTCCGCTTTGGTGAGTGCTACTACAAAGTTGAACTCGTTCTCACGCAGGTAATCGACCATCTCAAAGTCGAGCTTGCTGGGATCGTGGCGAATGTCGACCAACGAGACCACCAGGTTGAAGCTGCGCTCGCTCTCAAGAAAATCGCCGATAAGGACGGCCCAGCGGTCGCGCTCTGCCTTGGAGCGCTGGGCGAAGCCGTAGCCGGGCAGGTCTACAAAGTGGATGCCGTCCGCCTCGAAAAAGTTGATGTTGGCGGTCTTGCCGGGGGTGCTTGATACCTTGACCAGGCCCTTGCGGCCAAACAGCTTGTTCATGATGGAGGACTTGCCCACGTTGGAGCGACCCACAAAGCTGACTTCCGGGCAGGTAGAGGGCGGAATCTGCGACGCCTTGCCGTAGCTGGCGACAAAGTGGGCGAGGTTGTAGTTGATGTTTGCCATAGGTTCTCCTGAGGGTAGGGGCGGGGCCCGGGTTTGCGAGCCTTAACGGCTCTCGAGGCCCAGCTTGGCGGCTAGGCGGCGGACGATGGCCAGGGTGAGGGCGCTGGCGGAGCGGGCGTAGTCCTCAAGGTCGAATTCGCGCTCGCACAGGGCGTCGTAGGACTCGTCGCAGTTATCGGAGATGGCACGCAGCACCAGGCAGTCGATGCCGTTCTTGGCGGCGACGTGCGCGATGGCGGCGCCCTCCATTTCGGCGCAATCTGCCTGGGTGGCGGCGACTACCTGGTCGCGCAGCTCCTTGCCAGAGATGAAGCGGTCTCCGGTGGCGATGGTTCCGCGCAGGTAGCGGCGAGGTTCCGCATCGGTGTTGTTGCGGCGGAAGAAAGAGGCGTCGGCGACGGCGCGCGCTTGCGTACCCTGGGCGATCTCCTCGTCCGATAGATTGGCATCCATGAAGCCGTGCGAGATCAGGGTCTCCTCTGCAAGGTCTACCAGGAAGTCGGTGGATTCGAATTCCTCTAGGCCGGGCTTGGATTCGGCGATCAACGCGGTATCGGTATCGATGTAGCGCAGGCGCTCGCCGATCACCACGTCATCGATGTGCAGCGCGGGGTTGAGGCCGCCGGCGATGCCGCTGAAGATGATGGCGTTGGCGTTGTACTTGGAGATGAGGTGCTGCGCGGCGGCCGCGGCGTTGACCGTGCCCATGCCGGCGGTGGTGCTCACGATGTTGAAGCCGTGGTACTCGCCACCGATGATCTTAAGACCGGCCTCCTCGCAGACGGTGCCGTGCTCGATGGAGGTATAGATCTGGCGAACCTCTTTTTCCAGGGCGCCGATGATCGCGATGGTTGGTGTCATAATGCTCCTCGCAGGTAGGTGCTGTTTTTTGCTTTGCCTATGGTACCAGCACCGCGTGGAAAAAATGCGATGCGAATGGCGGGCGCTCAAGTCGTTCGCGATGCTTGTCGGCGCGGACGAAAAATGCTTCTCTCGAAAACACAATATCACCTATATTTCGTCACAAGTTGGTGCCTGGCTGGGTATAAACTCATAGCAGACAGAGACCAAAGGCAGTTGATCCTATAATCCCTGTCCCTCATCTTTGAAGACCTCCGACAGTGGCTCCAACTTTTCGCCGGAGTTCCACAGTTCGGAGGTCATTTCATGAATCGAGGAATCAAATGACGAAAACAGCTGTTCTTATTGATGGTAATTACTTTCTTAAGCGCGCCAGAAAGCTCTGGGGGGGATGTTGACCCGGAAAGCAGGGCAGCGCAATGTCATGCATATGCTTTGCAGCACATCGCTATTCCTCGAAAAAAGATAGTCGAATGTGGTGACCGTTCTCTATACAGAATCTTCTATTACGATTGCCCTCCTCTTTCAAAGGGCACTTTTAAGCAGCCGTGGAGTGCGCACAATACGGTGTTTAGCGCGAAGAACCCATCGAATGTTTGGATGTCGGATTTTCACTCTATTCTAGGATCAAAGCGTAAAGTGGCAATGCAGATGGGGGAACTTCGTGCCGCAAACGCTCACTACAATCTCAAACAGGAGTCATTAAAGAAGCTGTTAAGCGGCGAGCTCCTAGTCTCCGATCTTCAGGAAAATGACTATACGCTTGTTGGCCTTAAGCAATCGGGCGTTGATATGAGAATAGGACTCGATGTTGCCTCTCTCGCGCATCAAAGGCTTGTTGATCAGATAATTCTCGTTGCTGGAGACACTGGCTTTATACCCGTGGCAAAAGCCGCTCGCAAAGCGGGCCTCGATTTTCTTATCGATCCGATGGGACATCGCTTGCCTCATGATCTCGTGCTTCAAACGGATGGGGTTGAGGACATTAGCATTGATTTTGATCCTCGAAATAATCAATTGAGGTAAATTGCCGATATTCGAACAACGACCGTGCGCTGACTTTGTTTGCGAGATGTAGGGGATGATGCTCAGCCGAAACGAGTCGTTCGGTTTGGCTGTGGCAGCTGAGGTGCTCCAGGTGGGGAAATCTTTTTATGCAAGATCAAAATGGGGAAATGCTGGGCTACAGAAGTTCAGGTGGCTATACACATACGTAGCTTAAGAGTTAAAATCCGTCGTTTGTTAACGAGCGTGAGAATGGGAATCGCCTCAGAGACGACTAAGGGACGCCCGGCATCCCTGAAAGGGGGTTAGAAGGTAGCGTTGTGCGCCGTATCTGAGCCAATCTTACCCACCTCGTGGTCCTCAGCTGCCATCCAGATGGGACACGGTTTTTTCTCGCTCAATTTACATGTATACAGTAGTAGAAAAACAGCAGGTAGCCAATCAAGTAGATGTATATCGATAGTCTGGGCCTGCTTCCCGGCGCGACCGCAGGCATCGACTGCAGAGTTCTTCTCGTTGAAGCCCTCCCAAAGTCTTTTTCAAATGTCCCTGCAAGGGATTCAGGGTGCCTGCCGTGGGTTTGCTGTGCGACAATCCCAAGGGGCGGCGCTGCAAAGGCATTGCGGTGCAAAAACTCGAAAGCGTCCAGGTGCTTGAAGGCCGGCGCGCAAGATGGCGTTTGTGCAGGGCGCTAAAGGAAGGCGGCTATATGGGTAACGCGAGCGGTGGGGCAAAGGGTAAGTCCGCGGCGGATCTTTCGTCCGCACGCGTGTCAATCTGCGTTGCGCTTCTGGTGGTAATGGGCTTTATTTTGGGTTCATCCGAGTTCATCATCATTGGTATCGAGCAGCAGGTGGCGGATGCCTTTGCCGTGCCGCTGTCCAGTGTGGGAGGACTGGTGAGCATCTTTGCGCTTGCGTACGCCATTCTTACTCCCGCGCTGGCGTTGACCACGGGTCGATTCCGCCGCTACACGCTCTTGATTATCTACTCCCTGCTGTTCTGCGCGGGCAATGCGCTCGCCGCGATCTCGCCCACGTTTGAGATGCTGTACGCGGCTCGCGTGGTGCTGGGCGCGGTCTCCGGCGGGCTTTTGGCGGTGGGCGTTACTTATCTGCCCGAGCTTTTGGGTCCCAAGCGCACGTCGTTTGGCATCTCGCTGGTGTACGGGGCGTTTTCCGTCGCCATGGTTATCTCCACGTCGCTGGGCAAGATGATTGCGGAGGTTTCTAGCTGGCGCGTTGCCATGTGGGCGGTTTTGGCGGTATCCATCGCGGTATGCGTCGCGCTTGTGGCCATGCTGCCGCGTGCGGGTGAGACGGATGAGCCGGCGACCGTTCGAGATCAGATCGGCCTTTTGGGCGAGCCCCAGGTGTTGGTGGGCATGGCCATCTTCATCTTTGGCGTTGGCGGCGTGTACGTGCTCTATGCGTTCATCACGCCGTACCTGGAGCGGGTGCTGGGAATGAGCGCGCTCCAGGCTTCCGGCACGCTGATGGTCTACGGTGTCATGTGCATCATCTCCAACATGCTCTCGGGCATTGTTGACGCGCGCGTTGGGATGAAAGGCCTGGTGCCGGTGTTCTTGCTGCAGGCGGGTCTGCTTTTTGCGCTTTATCTTCTGGGCGCAACCATGCCGGCGGCGCTGTTGGTGATTTTGGGTCTGGGCATCTCCATGTACGTGCTCTCGGTACCGTGCATCTCCATGTTCATGCGCGTTGCGCGGCAGCGCCATCCCAAGGCCATGATGCTTGCGAGCTCAGTCGAGCCCACGGCGTTCAACATTGGCATCAGCTTTGGAACGGCGGTGGGGTCCGCGGTGGTGGCGGGGCCCGGTATGGCGAGCGCGGGCGTGGTGGGCGCCGTCTTCTCGCTGGTGGCATGCGCGCTTACGCTGCTGACCATGCGAATCGATCGCCGACGTGGGTAGTCAACGCTGCGACAAGGAGTTGCTCCCCCGGATTCTCTCCCAAGGTGTGTTCGAAGCATCGCTTCTCAGAATACCTTGGGAGAGAGTCCGGGGGAGCTCTTGTGTGACACTGACTTTCATGCGGGGAATCGGCACGATGTTTGAATTGGATTAGCCGCTGTCAGGGACGAGGTACTCCCGCATTCCACTTTTCGATCGGAATCGAGTCCGATTGGCGCGCAATGGGGCTAGGTAAGCGCGCTCGGATCCGATTGAGTAAACGGGGTGAACGCTGCTACAGCGGAAGGCCCCCGGCAGGTTCCCCTAAGGTGTTCTGAGACGCGCAGGCGTCGAACACACCTAGGGGAACCTGCCGGGGGCCGCACCTGTGCTCTCGTCCACATATGCACGTTACACATGCGTGTGCGCAGCAGGTTATGCCTGGTAATCGTGCAAGACGGCCTCGATGTTGTTGCCCTCTGGGTCGTGGACAAAGCATGCGTAATAGCCGGAATGGTAGTCGCGCGGGCAAAACGGACGCCGCGACGCGTTGAAGCTGCTCTACCCTCAGATGTCGATATAGATGCGAACGTTTCGGTGGACGAGGCCATGCAAGTAGGCGGATGCCAACAGAAGCCTCCTCGCTGTCAGTCCTCGGGTGCTTGCGGGCCTCACGCGCGTGAATGCCAACCTGGCGGAATGACAATTTCCATGGAACCATCGATGAGGCTGGCGTAAGGATCGGCGGCATCGTCCAAAAGCAGACTTCCTTAAGTGCAGACTTTTGCATATCGGTCTATCTGCAAAAGTTTGCTGACTACCATGGACGAGAAAGGGGACCTTAAAACAGGTCCCCTTGGTGGTTCAGATGTGCGTCTGGTCAGCCCCTTATAGCGCGAGGCGCGCTTGCGTTACAGGTACTCAATCTGGGCGCCTTCGGTGTCGCAGGTGAGGATGTGCGTCTCGCAGGCGGGGAAGTTCTCGCGCAGGCGCACCTGCAGGAACTTGGCGACGATGGTGTCGTCCGTAGCGGCCATAAGGGTGGAGCCGGAGCCGGAGATCCACATGGTCTTGGCGCCGCCTTCCAGGCAGACGCGGCGAATATCCTCGTAGTCGGGGATGAGGGCGCGGCGGTAAGGCTCCTGCAGGCGGTCGTCGTTAGCGGCGGCGACCAGATCGAGGTCACCGGTTTCAAGACCGCGCGTCATGCCGGCGATGCGGCCCATCTGCCACACGGCGGTGGACAGGGGCACTTCCTGCGGAACAACCTTGCGGGCATCGCTGGTGTGGACCTCGTAGGGTGGGATGATGGTGATGAAGCGCAGGCGGTCGCTAACCTCGTAGCGCAGGCAGCGCGGCAGGTCGCCCTCGGGCGTGAAGGAGCACACGGCGCCGCCCAGGATGGCGGGGGCGACGTTATCGGGGTGGCCCTCGACGGCGGTGGCGATGCGAACCAGCTCGGCGCGGTCAACGGTGTGGCCGGTCAGCGCGGCTGCCGCCATGATGCCGGCGACCACGCAGGTGGAGCTGGAACCCAGGCCGCGGGCGACGGGAACCTCGGTCTCTATGTGCAGCTTCGCGGGGAAGGGCTCAACGCCCCATTCGCGCAGCGCGTCGACAAAGGAGACGTAGACCAGGTTGTTTTTGTTTTGGAACTCCTCCGGGCAGCCGGTGATCTGCAGCGTGTCGGCGCGATCGAAGGTGAAGTGCGAGTACAGCGACACGGCCATGCCCAGCGTGTCGTAGCCAATGCCAAGGTTGGCGCTAGTGGCCGGTACGGTGATCTTGATCATAGGGAAAGCTCCTCGTCCAAATGCTAAAGCTTAGAAGCTGCCTGCTCCACAAAGCCGCCCATGCCGTCGATATCCACCACGGCATCATGCAGGACGGGTTTTTGTTGCAGCTCGGAAAGCTGGGCGGGGGCGACGGTGCCGGTTGCCTTCTCAAGCACGTTCATGCAGGCGAAATCGTCCGGCGGGCAGAACAGGCCCAGCGAGCCGGCGACGGCGCGCGGGAACTTGTAGGGGCTGGCGGTGGAGAGGACCACGCGGGCTTTGGCGTCTGGGGCGGCGGGAACCTGGCCCAAGACGTGGTAGCCGCAGGCGGTGTGCGGGTCGATGAGGTAGCCGTTGCGATCCCAGCAGTCCTTGATGGCGGCGGCGACCTGGTCCTCGTCCGCCCAACCGCAGCCAAAGACGGCCTGGATCTTTGCCAGCAGCTCCGCGGGCACATCGTAGGAGCCCTGGGCGAGCTGCGCCATAAGGTTGGCTACAAGCTCGCAATCGCCGTCTGCCAGATAGTAGAGCATGCGCTCGAGGTTGGACGAGATGAGGATGTCCATGCTGGGCGAGGTGGTGGTGTAGAAGGGGCGCTGGCGATCATAGGTGCCGGTGGTGAGGAAGTCGAAGAGCACGTTGTTCTTGTCGCTCGCCACGATGAGCTTGGCTACGGGCAGGCCCAGGCGCTGGGCGTAGTAGCCGGCCAGGATGTCGCCGAAGTTGCCGGTGGGCACGCAGAACTCAACAGCGTCGCCGGGCTGGATCTTGCCGGCGCGAAGCAGCTGGGCGTAAGCGGCGAAGTAGTAGACAACCTGGGGCACCAGGCGGCCGACGTTGATGGAGTTGGCGCTGGAGAGCTGCACGCCTGCGGCGGCCAGGCGGTCGGCGAGCTTGCGATCGGCGAAGATGCGCTTGACGGCGCTTTGGGCGTCGTCGAAGTTGCCGCGCACGGCGCAGACGGAGACGTTGGCGCCCTCCTGCGTGCTCATCTGGAGTTCCTGCACGCGGGAGACCTTGCCCTCCGGATAGAAGACGGTGATGCCGCAGCCGGGAGCGTCCGCAAAGCCGGCCAGCGCCGCCTTGCCGGTATCGCCGCTGGTGGCGGTGACGATCATGATCTTATCGGCAGCGCCTTCGGCGTTGGCGCTGGTGCGGGCCATGAGGCGGGGGAGCATCTGCAGGGCCACGTCCTTGAAGGCGCTGGTGGGACCGTGCCAGAGCTCCATCACGTAGGTGGAGGCGCTGCCCTGGTCCGCCTCGCCGGCGACGCCCTTGAGGTCGACCACCGGGGTCACCTCGTCGGAGGCGAAGGAGCTGCCGTAGGCCTCGTCCACGCACGCCGCGATCTCGTCTGCGGTGTAGTCGGGCAACAGGGTGCCCAGCACCTCGCGCGCCAGCTCGAAGTAGTCCTTGTTGGCAAGGCCCTCCAGGTCGATCTTGCTCTGACCCAGCTCATCGGATACGTACAGGCCGCCGTCGGGCGCGATGCCGCGGCGGATGGCCTCTTTAGCGCTGAGCTGCGCGGTGCGGGAACGGGTGCTGTGGTAGGTCGCCATAAACGTGCTCCTTATGGGTGCGTGGGCGCCATGCGGGCGCTCGTAAAACGTTGCTGCACATGGTATCAGAGCATACATGCGAGCCGTCCTGCGGAGCGACGGGCAACATGCCCGTTCAGCTGCAATTCACATGACGTTCTTTGTTTGGAAACAAAAGTGCGATTATGCATGAACGCTCTTCTATGGTTTAGTAGACTAAACATCCATTGTACTTGCTCACGCTAAAGTAACGCCTTGCGAAATATCGCGATCCGGTGGTCTTTGGCGCGAGGGCACCGGGAAGGATTTCGCGTTCACATGATTAAGATCACCAAGTTCGGCGGCTCTTCTGTCGCCGATGCCGAGCACTTCAAGAAGATCAAGGGGATCATCGACGCAGATCCCGCCCGTCGCTTTGTGGTTGTGTCCGCGTGCGGTCGTCGGTTCTCGGGTGACTCCAAGGTCACCGACCTTTTGTATCTGGTCGACGCCCACGTGAATTACCACGTGTCCTGCGATGACCTTCTGGCAGACATCGGTCAGCGCTATTTCGATATCGCGGACGAACTTGGGCTTTCCTATCCCATCCGCGAGGAGTTTTCCGCGTTTGCCGAGCGCGCCAGCAAGGGCGGCTACACCACCGAGGAGCTGGTAAGCCGCGGCGAGTACTTTACGGCTCGCTTGATGGCCGAGTATCTGGGCTTGCCGTTCATCGACGCCACCGACATGGTCGCGTTCCACCACGACGGCACGCTATCCATGAAGCGCACCGCCGAGCTGGTCAAGAAGAACGCCCGCGAGGGCGGCTTTGTCATGCCCGGTTTCTATGGCGCCACCAAGGAGGGCAAGGTCAAGCTGCTCGATCGCGGCGGCGGAGACATTTCCGGCTCCATCTTGGCCCAGTGCCTGGAGGCGGACCTGTACGAGAACTGGACGGACGTCTCGGGCTTCTTGTCCGCGGACCCGCGCATCGTCGAGGGCGCGCAGCCCATTCCGCGCATCACCTACGAGGAGCTGCGCGAGCTCTCCTACATGGGTGCGAGCGTGCTGCACGAGGAGGCAGTCTTCCCGGTTCGCGACGCGGGCATTCCGTTGGTTATCAAGAACACCAACGCGCCGGAGGACCCCGGCACCATCATCTCCGAGACCGCCAAGGAGGGCGATTCCGAGCCCATCATCACCGGCATCGCCGGCAAGCGCGGCTTCCTTGCGATCAACGTCGCCCGCGACCGCACCAAGAGCCGCATCGGCTTCATGCGTCGCGCCCTGTCCGTCTTCGAGCGCTACGGCGTCTCCGTCGAGCACATGCCCACCGGCGTTGACCAGTTCGCCGCTGTGGTGCAGGCGTCCGATGTGAAGGATTCGCTCTACTCTTTGATCTCCGATATCCAGGAGGAGGTCGAGCCGCTGGAGATCGAGGTGGTCGAGAACCTTGCCCTGATCGCCACCGTTGGCCGTAACCTGCGCGGCCGCCCCGGCATTTCCGGCCATCTGTTTGGCATGCTTGGCCAGGAGGGCGTGAGCGTCCGCATGATCACCCAGGGCTGCGATGAGATCAACATCATCATTGGCGTCGAGGAGAAAGACTTCGACCTGGCTATTAAGACCATCTACAAGGCGTTCTCCGATGAGAACGGCATTGTGAAGACGTCTGATCTGGAGCCCGTCCGCGCGCCGTTCTAAGGTGCGCGACGCGCTTCGCGTCCGGACTAGCCGGTTATTCAGCAGGTCATCGTCCAAATAACCCGCGCCCGTTCAAAACGGCGTCGCCGTGGCCGAAGGGCCGCGCCGGCAAATGCCATCATTTCCCTTAACTAGGAGGTAATCGACATGAAGCAGTACACAGTCGCCATCGTGGGCGCAACCGGTGCGGTGGGCACGCAGATGCTCCAGTGCTTGGAGGAGCAGGAGTTCCCCGTTGGCGAGCTCAAGCTGCTGGCGAGCCCGCGCTCTGCCGGCAAGAAGGTCGAGACCCCCTGGGGCGAGGTTGTGATCGAGGCTGCCGCTCCCGAGTGCTTTGACGGCGTCGACATTGTTCTGGGCGCCGCCGAGGACGACGTCGCAAAGGCGCTCTACCCGGAGGCCGTGCGTCGCGGCGCCGTGGTTGTGGACAACTCCCATGCTTTCCGCCTGGACGAGGGCGTGCCGCTGGTGGTGCCCGAGATCAACGCGGGCGACATCGCCTCTCACCACGGCATCATCGCCAACCCCAACTGCGCCACCATCATCGGCCTGGTTCCCACCTGGCCGCTGCATCAGCTGGCAGGCGTGAAGCGCATGATCGTCTCCACCTACCAGGCCGCATCCGGCGCCGGCATGCCCGGCATGCTGGAGCTTGAGGCGCAGATTGGCGCGATGGGCCGCGGCGAGGAGATGCCTACGCCCCGCGCGTTCGCCGCCCAGCTGGCGAGCAACCTGATTCCGCAGATCGGCGGCGAGAAGTTTGAGGGCTTTACCTCTGAGGAGATGAAGCTGCAAAACGAGGGCCGCAAGATCATGCACCTGCCCGAGCTGCGCGTGAACTGCACCTGCGTGCGCGTGCCCGTGCTGCGCTCCCACTCCGAGAGCATCACCCTTGAGTTCGAGCGCGACATCACCCTGGAGCAGGCGCGCGAGGCGCTGGCCGTCGCCCCCGGCGTCAAGTTGGTGGACGACCTCGAGGCCGAGAGCGCGCACGACCGCTGGCCCATGCCGCTTGATACCTCTGACCAGGATCTTATCTACGTTGGCCGCGTTCGCCGCGACATCTCCAACCCCGAGGCCCTTCGCGGCATCACCTTCTGGTGCTGTGGCGACCAGATTCGCAAGGGTGCGGCGACCAATGCCGTCCAGATCGCGAAGCTGCTGACCGAATAGCGCCTGCGCGCTGAGCGGTAGCCGGGGCGGTGTCCGTCGCGGCTTAGCCTTCCAACAAATTGCTTTTTCTGATAACCGCGCGTTGCCTTATTGCAGCGCGCGGTTTTTGGTAATCACGTGCCCGGGGCGCCTAATACATCATGCCGAAAGCCCACAGGGGAATCACGTTGCCGTAGCCGTATTCGATATCGTCCTTCACGATGTAAGCGCCTTCAACGCCGGCAACCTGGCTTTGCCCCTTATTCTTTCCGCCTACCTCGAACGTGAAGTCTCCGATGCGGAAATCGGAGACGGGCGAAGCGACGACATCGTGCCCCACGCGCGTCTGATTCAGGAAAAACGTTTCGCGCACGGTTCCTGAATCGCTCCCACTGCCGCCCAGGCAATACAGGATGTTCGGATTGTCCAGATAGACCTTTTCAGCCTTTCCCAGCCCGCCCAATCCGCCTGCACCGCTTCGCAGCTGCGCAATCATGCCGGCCTTCTCGAGGTACAGCAGGTATTCCTCGATCACGTTGCGGCTCACCTGCAGCTGCTTGGCCAGGCTTGACATGTTGGGCTTGAACGGAACAAGCGTACTGACCACGGATAGCAGCTTCTTGAGCTTGCGCCCGGTTGCCGCCGTCATACCCGCGAACAAAGGGATATCCACCTCGAGTGTGCGCGAAATAACCTGCTCGAGCTCCGTGGGGAAGTCGACGTCCGTGCCGAACGGATAATATCCGGACTGCAGGTAATCATGGAAGTACGGAAGCGGCTGCATGAGAAGAGGGGTTTCGGCCCTATGGGCCAGCACGTCCTCAAGCGTGAACACCGGCAGTTCAATTCCATGCCGGATGGCAAGATACTCGCGGAACGACAGTCCCTGCATAAGATAGCGGGGAGCGCGGCGGCTGAGGTCCGCCTCGCCCTTCTCGATGTCCAGGATGGAGGACCCGGTGAAGTACACGTGGAGCTGGGGGAATGCGTCGTACATGAGCTTGAGTTCGCGTGACCAGCCAGGATATTTGTGCACCTCGTCGATGAACAGGTACATGCCGCCCGCCTTGGAGAACGACTCTGCTGTATCGAATAGCGTATGCGTTGAGAAATATAAGTCGTCGGCGGAACAATACAGCGTATCGGATAGATCATGGGCGTTCTTGATGCGCTGTAAAAACAGCGTTGTCTTACCCGCGCCCCGTGGACCCACCAGGCCCAACATGCGATTGTCCCAGTTGATGCGGTCGTACATGTACCTACGGAAGTTCTGGGGTGCATACGCCAGTTGGCGACGCATCTGCTCGTAAAGTCTCTCCATGGGGCCACCTTCCTTGAGATAACATGCACTAAAGTAGTGCATTAATTAAGAAAAGATGCACTTCTATAGTGCGATATTTAGGGGAAAGTTACTATATAGCCTATTATACTGCACTACTATAGTGCATCTATAAAGCTAATATGCACCAATATAGTGCATTAATGTGGACTTGAGTGAGCGCAAAAGGGAACTTCCGCAGCGTAGGGCGCCATGGCCGTCCGTGTCCGCTCGGGGGCGTTTTGGCGCATCAGATTCTCTGGGCGCTGCGTTGCGAATGAGATGGAATTTGGAGAGACCGAAGGGGATGGAATAGAGTTGATTTAAGAAACCCGTCAAGTATGCTTCGCTCGTGCCTTTGATGGCCACCCCGCGCGTTGACCGCTGCCCGCACTTTGGTCGCCCCGCTCCCGGCCCTTGGGTTGGACGAGCTAGCGCTTGTCCGTTGGCGTGACGGCGCGGACAAGCAGGTCGATGAGCTGGCTGACCGGCATGCCAGCGGTGTTGGACGCCCAGACTGAGATGGCTGCGAGCAGCCCGGACAAATAGAATTCGCGCAGTATTGCCTTATGGTCTTCGGGCATGCCTTGGGCGGGCAGGATGAAGCGGTCGAGCAACGGGGCCAAGATTTCCTTCAGGCGAATGCCAAAGGACGGGTCGCCGTGGGGGCCCATCAGCTGCGGGACGTACCCGTCATAGCGTCGGGCGAGTTCCAGGATAAGGCCCATATGTTGTGAGAAATCCAAGGTCTCCTGACGCATGAGCCCCTGGTCGACCAAGCGTCCGACATCGTCCAGAATCTCCTGTTCGATTTGCTCGAACAAGTCGTATACATCCCGGTAGTACAGGTAGAAGGTGGCGCGGTTGTAGCCGGCGCGGTCGGTGATCTCGCGCACGGTTATCTTGCTAGTGGGCTTCTCCCGGTACAGGCTCCAAAACGCCGTGCGCAGGTTGGCGCGCGTCTGCTCGGTCACGGCTGGCTGCTTCTTCATGTTTCGCCCCTTTACGCAGGTTTGGGCGGCCGTGCGGATGGGTTGTCGCGCCGCGCCGCCGCGCGCTTCCATCCACTCGACAATCCTCGCCGGGCTGTCGAGTGGATGGCGCCTTGCTGTTTGCCCTCAACTATACTGAACAATTAGACAACAGGTTGTCGAGCGATGCCGCCGCGCACCGCTCGCGGGCATGAACGGGGCAGTGCGATGGCCTACATAGAGTTTTCAGACGTCACCAAGGTATACGGTTCGGGCGAGGGCGAGGTCCGCGCGCTCGACGGTGCCAGCTTCGAGGTCGAGCGCGGCGAGCTCGCCGTGATCTTGGGCGCGTCGGGCGCCGGCAAGACCACGGCGCTCAACATCTTGGGCGGCATGGACACCGCGACCAGCGGGCGCGTGGTGGTGGACGGCCGCGACATAGGAGGGGCGAGCGAGGACCAATTGGTGGAGTATCGCCGCGCGGACGTGGGCTTTGTGTTCCAGTTCTACAACCTGGTGCCCAACCTTACGGCGCTGGAGAACGTTGAGCTTGCCTCGCAGATCTGCCCGGACTCGCTGGATGCGGCGGAATGCCTCGCCAAGGTGGGCCTCTCAAAGCGCACGGCCAACTTCCCGGCGCAGCTCTCCGGCGGCGAGCAGCAGCGCGTCTCCATCGCGCGCGCCATCGCCAAGAACCCCAAGCTGCTGCTGTGCGATGAACCCACCGGCGCGCTCGACTATCAAACGGGCAAGCAGGTGCTGCAACTGCTGCAAGACACCTGCCGCCGCGATGGCATCACCGTGCTCATCATCACGCACAACTCGGCGCTGGCGCCCATGGCAGACCGCCTCATCCGCTTCAAGAGCGGCCGCGTGACCTCCATGGAGAAAAACGCGAACCCCGTGCCCATCGCCAACATCGAGTGGTAGGTACGCGCCATGTCACGACCATCAGCCTTCGCCACGGACGTTCGCCGCACCATCACCGGCAACCTCAAGCGGTTCATCTCCATCTTCATCATCTGCGCGCTGGGCGCCGCCATGTTGGTGGGCCTCAAGGCAGCCTGCGATGATCTGCGGCTCACCGCGGATTCCTATTACGACGACCAAAACCTCTTCGACATCTCCGTGCAGTCTACGCTGGGCCTAACGCAGGGCGACATCGATGCGCTGGCGAATTTGGACGATGTCGACGCCGCGGAGGGCTCCTACACGGAGACCGCCTACACGCAGGTTGACGGCTCGAGCGAGAAAGTCGACCTCAAGGCGCTGTCCGCGCAGGGCCTCAACCAGCCCCAGGTGGTGGAGGGCGAGCTGCCCCGGGCAGCCGATGAGGTCGCCGTCACCACCAAGTACGCCGACGCCGCGGGCAAGGGCGTGGGCGATACGCTGACGTTCTTCTCCAAGGGCGAGCGCTCCTCGTCCACATCGACCGCCGCGGGCTCTGGCGATGCTGCGGATTCCGGCGACACTGCGGCCGCGGATGAAGAGTCCGGCGAGATTTTCAAGCGCGGCACCTACACCATCACCGCGGTGGTGCGCGATGCCATGGACGTCAATTCCGATACCTCGACAATGGGCTTCCGCACGGCGAGCTCGACCAAATACGCCTTCTTCCTTACGCGCGACGCGGTCGAGGACCCGAACGTGTTCACCATCGCTTACCTCTCTGTTGCGGGCGCGCGCGAGCTGCCCAGCTACTCGGCAGCCTATGAGGACCTTATCGCCAAGGTGAAGGACGAGGCCGAGCAGATTCGCGAGGACCGCGAGGATGCCCGCACGTCCGCGGTTAAAGATGAAGCGATGGACAAGGTGGACAAGGCTGAGCGCGAGGCGCGCGAAAAACTCGATGACGCAGCAGATAAGATTGGCGAGGCGCAGCGAACGCTCAATGGCGGCTGGGATCAGCTTGCCGCGGGTAAGGACGAGTACTCCTTACAGGAGAAGCTTGCCTTGTCGCAGCTTGATTCCGCAAAGAAGCAGATTGAGCAGGGCTATGCGCAGCTGGCATCTGCCAAGGCGGAGCTCGATTCGAGCGAGAAGACCGTGGCCGACGGGTTGGCGCAACTTGCCGCGGGCGAGGCCCAGCTTGACGATGCGCAGGCGCAGGCTAACGCGCAGATCGCCGCCGCCCGCGCGGAGCTGGAGTCCAAGCAGGCGGATCTGCAGCATCAAAAGCAGCGGATCGATGATGCTGCCGCGCAGATCAAGGCGATGCTCGAGCAGATGGGCGCCGCCGCGTATTGGCCGGAAGACCTGTGGAATACCGTGTGCACGCAGGTGGACGAGGAGCAGTCGGCCGCCGCGGTGGAAAAACTCGTCCAAATGATCAACACCCAGATGCAGGCGTACGGCGAGCAGAGCACCGCGCAGCTTAAAAGCGCGATCGAGCAACTGAACCAGCAGCTGGAGGGCCCGCTTGCCCAGATCGACCAGCTTGAAGGGCAGATAGAGCAGCTTGACCCGCAACAGCCGGGCTATGAGGAGGCCAAGGCGCGGCTGGAGGCGGCGCGCGATGCGATTGCAGAGCAGATCGCCCCGGCGCGCCTGCAACTCTCCGAACTGCAGACGCAGTACGACCAGGCCCTTATCCAAATAGAAGAGCAGACCAAGACCTACGTTGGGCTGGTGCAGGGTCGCGCCGCCGTGACCCTGGCAGAGCCGCGCATCGCGGGCGGCTTTGTGGAGCTTGACCAGCAGCAGAGCTATGCGGACTCGCAGTTTGCCGCGCAGCGCGAGCAGCTTGCCGCCACGCGTTCCCAGCTTGAGGCAGCGTCCGCGCAGATCGCTGCCGGCCGGGCGCAGATCGAGGCGAGCCGGCGCCAGCTCGATTCGTCTGCCGCCACCTTTGAGACCGAGCGCACGTCTGCTTTGCAAAAGCTGCAAGACGCCCGCGCCGTGCTGGAGTCAAGCGAGCTTGAGCTCAAGGACGGCCAGGCGGAACTCGACGCCAGCCGCGACGAGTACAACGAGCAGCGCGCCGACGCCGAGCGCGAGATCGATGACGCGCGCGAGGAGGTCCGCGACATGGAGGGCGCCGTGTGGTACATCCAGGACCGCGGCGCGCTACCCAGCTATGCCAGCGTGGACTCGGATGCAAGCTCTATCGAGGCTATCGCCACGGTGTTTCCGGTGATCTTCTTCACCGTGGCCGTGCTCATCAGCCTTACCACCGTGACCCGTATGGTGGAGGAGGACCGCGGGCTCATCGGCCTGTACAAGGCCCTGGGCTACTCGCGTGCGCGCATCCAGTCCAAGTACCTCATCTACTCGGCAACCGCGTGCATCGCGGGCGGTATCGCGGGCGATGCGCTGGGCTTTTTGGCGCTGCCGGCCATCATCTTCACCATCTTCAAGACCATGTACGCCTTGCCGCCGTTCCAGTTCCACTTCGATCTTGGCAGCGCGCTTCTGGGCGTGGCGCTCTTCGCCGTGGGCATTGTGGGTGCCACGTTCGTCGCATGCCGTCAGGTGCTCAAAGAGACCCCAGCATCGCTCATGCGTCCCAAGGCGCCCCGTGCCGGCGCGCGCATCCTCCTGGAGCGCATCACCCCCATCTGGAAGCGCTTGGGATTCCTCAACAAGGTGACCGCGCGCAACCTGTTCCGCTACAAGAAGCGCTTCTTCATGACGGTCTTTGGCATCGCCGGTTGCACCGCGCTGCTGATCTGCGGCCTGGGCATTCGCGATACCGTGATCTCACTCAAACCGCGCCAGTACGGCGAGGCCGGCGTGGTCCGCTACGACCTTATGGCCGTGACCGCGGACGATGATTACGCCGCTGCGCGCGACGAGCTGCTCGATGCCGATGAGGTGGACGAGCTGCTGGGTCTTCGCATCGACTCGGTGACCGCGGAGTTTGGCGGCGTGCGCGAGAGCGTGCAGATCATGGTGGTGCCGGATGGCACGGACCTCTCGTCCTACCTTAAGATGGAGAGCTTGGACGGCCGCGCGCTCACGGTGCCCGCGGGCAGCGCCCTTATCACCAAGAACGCCGAGCAGGTGTTGGGGTTCGCGCTGGGCGATAGCGTGACGCTGCAGGACTCCTCGCTGCGCCAGGGCGAGGTGCGCATAGAGGACATCGTCCTTAATTACCTGGGCAACTTTGTCTTTATAGACCAAAGCACGTACCGCGACGCCTTTGGGCAGGACGCGGCGCCCAACGCGTTTTTGGCGCTGCTCAACGGGGACGATGGCGCGCAGATCGCCTTTGCGGACGAGCTGGCGGCCGACGACCTCTTTATGACCGTGTCCAGCACCGCGCGCATCGCCAACGACTTTTCCGAGAGCTTCAAGATCATCGACGTGGTGGTCTACGTGGTGACCGTGATGGCGGCGGCGCTGGCGTTCGCCGTGGTGTTCACGCTCTCGACCACCAACATCTCCGAGCGCGAGCGCGAACTGGCCACCATTAAGGTGCTGGGCTTCCGCCGGCGCGAGGTGTACCGCTATATCAACAAGGAGACCGTCATCTTGACGCTGGTGGGCATTGTTGCGGGCTTTCCGTTGGGTTACGCCATCACGCGCGCGCTTACGGTGATCTTGAGGATGCCGTCGCTGTACTTCGACACCCTTGTGGAGCTGCCCACGTACGCGATCGCGGCTGCGATGTCGCTGCTGTTCACGCTGATCATCAACGCGATCACCAATCGTTCGCTTGACCGCGTGGACATGGTGGGCGCGCTCAAGAGCGCGGAGTAGCGCAGGGCCGCGCAGGGTTGCATGCTACGCCTGCAACAGAGTCTGCAGGCCGGTTGCACATAGACAACGAAAGTGGCGGGGCGAAGCTGGGAAACCGGTTTCGCCCCGTTTGTCCAGCAATGAACGTAATCGCCGAACGTTCGCGGAATACTAGCGCACGTACGTGTTACCAAATATCTACAACCCGCGCGGACTGTGTAGAATAGACGCGAGATCGCTGCTGGATGCTTTGTCCCGTCGCTGCAAGGGGACTTATGGGTATCCAGCTTTTGGCGTGCCGCTGCATCGGGCGGCGCGATTGGGAAGATAGGGTTGACCATGAGCAAGTTCGTCATTGTTGCGGAGTCGGGCGCGGATATTCCCGTCGAGGTCCGCGAGCGCTACAACATCCACATCGTTCCCATGCATGTCATCATTGGTGACGAGACCATGGACGACGGCACCGTCAGCGGGCACGAGGTTTACGAGCGTTCCCGCGCACTCGGCGTGATGCCCAAGACCAGCGCCGCCACGCTACATGGTTTTGTGACCATGTTCGATCGCCTTCACGAGGAGTATCCGGATGCGACCATACTGCACGTGGCCTACTCGTCCGTGACGACGTGCAGCTACGCGTCCGCGCTTACCGCCGCCCAGGGCCGTCACTACGTTGTTTCCATCGACACCAAGAGCGTATCTATCGGCCAGTCGCTGGTGGTTGTCCGCACCGCGCAGTTTATCGAGGAGCACCCGGACGCCACCGTCGATGACGTGCTGGCGTTTATCGAGTCCATGCGCGATCGCGTGCTGCTGGGCTTTGTTCCCAGCGACCTGGCGTACCTGCGCGCGGGCGGGCGCCTGTCCAATACGCAGTTCCTGGGCGCGCACCTGCTTAAGATCAAGCCCGTTATCGAGCTGGTTGACGGCAACTTTGTGGCGACCAAGAAGCTGCGCGGCTCCATGAAGCGCGCCGCGCTGCACTTTATCGACCACCTTATGAGCGAGGGCACGGTGAACATGGAGCGCATCGGCTTGGCGTATTCCGACGGCTTGGGTCAGGATATCAAGGATGCCGTGGAGGAGTACGTGACCAAGCTGGGCTTTAAGAGCTTCGACTGGGTAGAGGTTGGCGGCATGGTTTCCAGCCACTGCGGTCCTTGTGCCTTTGGTGCCGTGATGGAGAAGCAGGCGTAGGGCGAGAAGCGGACGCGGCGTGCACCTGGTTTTCTAGCGCTCGTCTGGAATGATTCTTGCAAAGGGCTCCAGACGCATAATCGAGTCATGTGAGGCGCTGCGGGGCGAACCCGTGGCGCCTTTTCCTTGGATTGGAGCATGAGGTTCCTGCCGTGCCGGATCGGGATGGCAATTGAAAGGCTTCAGGCGGGGAATACAAGACCATGAATGGCGTTTTGGCTCTAAAAAGGGGTCGAGTGGGAGCGCGCTGGGGTCGATATGCCGGCAAAAAGGTGGTTTGGGCTCTCGCAGAAGGGTCTTGATGATGGTTCGAGGTGCCGATGTTGGGGTTTTAGCCCGCCTTGAGCGCTCAGCGTTAACCCGATGGCTCATTTGCAGCGACGCGCCAGCCCGCCTGGAGCACCTCATTGACCAAGCTGAACAATAGCGGTTTTCTGCGTATAAGAAATAACGTATATAATCACTAAAGTATAAGAAGTAATTGAATATCAATACGTTAACGCTGCCTGATGTGTCGCTGGGCAAAGAGCGATGCGGGCACAAGCCGGCGGTTCGCGCGAGCCATGGCGTTGCGGGAGCCGTCGGCGCGGCGTACGTATGCGTCGATGGCGGCAAGGGCGCTGCCGAGTAGTGCTGACAGATCGTTTGTCAGCGCAGCTAATCTTCCGCCGCCATAGCGCATCGCGCACATGCCCCGGCTTATCTGGAAGAGCGCGGTTGTCGCTGCCGTATCATCCAGTGCGCTAGCGATGGACCTGGCGATGTCTTCTTCCGTGTCGCAGGGGCTCCACGTTATGCCGGCGTCGAGGGCGGCGTCGGTCGCCTCGGCCCATGCGGAGGCGATTGCGCGCGCGGGGTCGCTTGAGGCGTGGCGTACGGCGTGCAGGCGGTGGGCTTTGCGAGCGCGGCGGAGCAGTGCGGGCGAGAGCGCCGCTGCGGCAGCGACGAGTAGGCCGCAGATATAGGGCAGCAAGCCGGCCAGCTTGGCGGCCATCGATGATAGGGCTTCTGCGATCGCTGGCAGGATCGAGGGCGCATCATCGTTGGCGTCGCCGTTGTTGCCGGCAAACGGGGCATCGTTAACACTCGGGCCGGCATCGCTAGAGTCCGGCGCATCCTGATCATCTGCCTGGCCAGTGGGCTGATTGCCCTCCGCGTCAACGGGTGCGTCGAGGGCGGGGTCGCTCTGGGCGATGGAGGGCGTCACGTCAAAAGAGACCCAGCCCACGTTGTCGATGAACGCTTCCGTCCATGCGTGGAGGTCATGGTTGGTTGCCTGGTACGTTACGACTTCAACGCCGTTTTCCAAGGAGGCCGCGGCGCCGTCCGCGTTGGCCCGGTAGCCCAGGACCAGCCGCGTGGGAACGCCGAGCGCGCGGCCCAGCACAGCCAACGCGGAGGCGTAGTGAACGCAGTAACCCCGCCGCTCCTGGAGCAAATTGGCGATGACTTGGAGGTTGTTGGACCCGCTGCCGTCCGGCGCATCGACCGAGTAGGTAAAGTCACCGTTTGCAAAATAATCCATCAGGTAGCGCATGGCTGCTATCTGGGCTGCTTGCCGCGGGGAAAGGCCGTCCGCGTTCAAGGAAGTGTCGGCATCGCGCCGTATGGCGGGAACCTCTGCGATGCCGTTTGCGCGCGCGGTGTCGATAAACTCTTGCAGCTCATCTGGCAAAGCTTGGTCTAGATACAGGTAGCCGCGATCCGGTTGTCCCTGCGAAAGGGCGCTGGTGTCGCCGTCTTCTTGCGCAACGACTTGGGCATTCAGACGGCTGGCGATGCTCGCGATCTGGTCAAGCTGGTCAGGCTCGCTTACGGGGGCTTGGTAGGCGCAGGTTGCCGTATAGCTAAAGCCCCTGGGGACGTTGGAGCCGTCGCGCGTCCCGGCGCCGCCGTCTTGTGACCACATGAGCTTATCCATAGCGGCCCGCGCGTTGTCGCGCTCCTGCTCGCCGGCATCGTCCATATCATCTGCCAGCGTTATGTTGAACGAGTTAGAGGGAACGGGCAGGTGGGCGCTCGATACGTTATCGAGCGAGATGGTCGCCTGCACCGTCTTCACCTCGCCGATCGCCGCGCTGTTGAGGCGTTCCGCATTGGCGAAAGCGGAAAGCGCGGGCGATGCCTCGTCTAGGGCAACGCCCGTTGCGGCGGTGTTTTGGCCCATCACCCACGTGCCGCTGTTGAACGATCCCAGCGTGGTGAGTCGCAGGTAGAGTGACCCATAGGTCTTCACGGTGCCGTCACTTGCGCCCGTCTGCGCAACGTCTGCCTGGTAGGTCAGCGCGATCGATTTGCCCGGGCGCGTAAGGTCGCGCTTGAGGTCGAGCACAGGGTTGATGGCGCCGTTGGATAAGATGCCCTGCCGGGGGATGATTTCGAACGGCGAGGCCGGGCTAACGCTGATGGCGGCGGGTGCCGCTGCCGCGGCGGCGATGGCGACCATGCTGGCGATGCTCGCGCTTGTGATGGAGCGGACGAGGAGGCCCTTTGATCGGGGGGCGTCCGCGCACATCGCGTCCTTTGGCAGGTGGGAGAGCGCGGCGAGGATGAGCCCGCAGAGAATGGTCGCACCCGCTTGCGGCAGGTGTGCGGACTCGCCCATAAGTAGAAAGGCGGCCGCCTGGGCGATAAGGGGAGCTGCGGCGACAAGCGGGCGGGATCGCCGGCTAAGGAGCAGCGGCCTGAGCGCCATGGCGATAGCGCACCAAATGATGACCAGAGCCGCGTCGCCCGCAAAGCCAACGTTGATGGGCACCCATTGGCCGTAATACAGCGTGCCCACGCCGATGGTAACGATATTGATGATGGGGGCGATGGGCCCGTCAAGCTGCAGCGACCCTAGCAAGGCGGGCTGCTCGTAGATCTGTTTGAAAAGGGCGAAGTCGGCGCGTTGGCTCAAGGTTTGCCGTGCTGTGATGGCGCCGAACGCCAGTAGGGCGACGGTGGTGGCTGCAAGCAAGGCGATGCGGGCCGCCTGCGCCGCGGATATGGGAATACGCCGCGGCTTCGACGTGCGCCGGGTGTTCGCTGCGGACGAGGGCGGCGAGGCTTCCATGAGGGCAGCCTCTGCGCACACAAGGCCAAACGCGTAGAGCGCGGTCATGTTCCATTCGCCGGGCGAGAACATCTTTCCCATGGTTTGCACTAAAAGCAGCAGCGGGTAGAAGGTCGCGGCGCAAATAAGAACGCCGTATAGCGTCCGTGCGATGGGATGCGTTTGCGCCGGAGCTGCGTCTGCCCCTGTGTTTGCGTTCGCGCCTGTGCCTGTGTCCGCGCTCTCTTGCTCATCCTTGTCCTGCGCTGCGGCTTTAGCCTCGATGGCGGTTATCAAGTGCGCCAAATCGCTTGCGGCGAGCGCATGGGCAATCTGCGAGTTTTCATCTACGGTGATGAAGATAATCTGCCCCGCGCGCACGGCATGGGCGGTGTCGATAACGCGCTGCGCTCGGGCGCGTGCATCCGTCGCGTTCTGCGTCGGCTCTGGATACAGCGCCGCGCAGTAGCGGGAAACGGATGCGTCATCGTCCAGTTGAACCTCGCCGTCTGCAAGGAAGGCATGCAGCCGGGCGGAGCCTGTTCTGCCCGAGCGCTGGATGGATTCCCAGGTGGCGAGCGTGTGGGCTGCGAGCGCGTCCGCGTCTGCGGGGCTGGTTGCGGACGAGGTATCGGGGACCACCAGTACGCGTGCGTGCGCGATGCGGCGGCGCTCAAATGACATGAGTCTGCCGTGGTGGGCGGTCTGGCGCCAGGCGATCGCGTTCATTTGGTCGCCGCGCTGGTAGGGGCGCACCAACGAGGTGTCGAGCTCGCTGGCGACTTGCGCGCCGGGGCCGTGCTGCGCGAGCGCGGCTGTGCCCGCGGCACCGCTTGCATCCACGTTGGTGGGCGGGCGCAGAAGCTCGCCGTCCATGGCGGCGCGTGCGTTCGAGCGCCACAGCCACAAGGGGCCCGTTGTGGTGACAAGCTTGTCGCTCTCCTGGTAGACGCCGCGCTCACGGGGAGGCAGCCCAAGGGTCAACGTGGCGACGACGCGCCCCATCTGGTCGATGCGTTTGTAGGTGATGCGCTCGCGGCGATCAGCGGATGCGTGGGCGATTCTATGCACCATGCGGGCTGCTCTGTGCGTGTGCTCCGCTTTACCGCGCCATTTCTCGTCCAAAAACGCGGACAGCGCCACGCCCAGGGAGACGATGTGCGAAAGCAGGATCGCCAACGCGCCCGCCATGCACGCGTCCGAGCCCGTCTGCACGGCGACTAGGTAGAGGACGGCGCCCAGCACCGCCGCAGCGCACCCATACGCCGTGGGCGCGAGGACGGGCGGCGTATGTGCGGGGCGGCGCTTCATGGCGGCCTACTTGGCGTCTCTGGTCGCGTCTGTCGGTGCGGGCGGATTTGGTGCAGCCCAATTGGACGAGGGCGGATTGGGGGCCGGGACCTGCTGCAGCACGCGGGCCAGCGCGTCGCGCTGCTGGTCGATAGTAGCGGTGCGGGCGTTCATGCTTGCAAAGCGGATGCGGTGCGAGAGCACGGGCAGCGCCATGGCGCGGACGTCGCCGGGGTAGACCGCTTCTTGCCCCAGCGTCAGCGCTCGTACGCGGCTCATGGCAAGTAGCGCCAGACCCGCGCGCGGCGAGGCGCCCAAGGCGATCTGCGGGCTGGTGCGCGTGGCGGTAAGCAGGGCCACGGCGTAGTCCGCTACCTGCGGGGACACCTTGATCTGCGCGGCGATGCGCGTGGCGGCAAGCAGCTCTTGGGCGGTGCAGACGGGCTTCAGGCGCTCAAGCGGGTCGCTGCCGCTGGGCGACATCACCATCTGCGCCTCCGCGGCAGGCGAGGGGTAGCCCAGACTGATGCGCGTCATAAAGCGATCGAGCTGCGCCTCGGGCAAAGGGTAGGTGCCTTCCATCTCGATGGGGTTTTGCGTGGCGATCACCAGGTGCGGGCGCGGCAGCTCGCGCGTGACGCCGTCGACGGAGATGCGGCGCTCTTCCATGGCCTCCAGCATGGCGGCCTGCGCCTTGGGGTTGGCGCGGTTGACCTCGTCCGCAAGCACTACCTGCGAAAAGAGCGGTCCCGGGTGAAAGGTGAACTCCTGGGTTTGCTGGTTGAACACTGAGACGCCTGTAAGGTCGCTGGGCAGCATGTCGGAGGTGAACTGGATGCGCACCATGTCGCACTGCACCGTACGGGCCAGGGCGCGCGCCAGAGTGGTCTTGCCGGTGCCGGGTACGTCTTCTATCAGCAGGTGCCCGCCGGCGATCATGGTCATCACGGCCAGGTCGATCGCGGGGCGTCGGCAGCAAAGCACCTGCTCTAGGGCATCAGCTATGCGGGCGATAAGGTCGCGGGCAAAGTGTAGGTCCTCGTCCGAAACCACGCGCGCGGCGACGCGGGTTCCCGTGGCGGCGCGGCGCTCGGCAACGGGGTGGTTGCCCGCGCGGTCGGGCTGGTTGGATAGTGATCCAAGGTGCATCATATTCACTCCCAAGGGCTCCGGACGGCGCGGGGGTGAGCGGCCGCCCGGGGCTGGTATTGTTGCGCAACATATAAGCATGATGCCCCTTGGCGCGCACGGGTATGCGCTCCGCGCGTTCCTTAATAGGTTGGTAAATTGTGCGGAAGACGCGCCCGCGACCTCTTGCGTGGCGCATCATTAGGAGGAGCGTAGGGGTAGTGTGCGCTTCGCGGCGCCGCCGGGGGAGGTTTTATGGACGAGAACGCTGTGCAGCAGCGCGCGCTTGCGATGCCGGGCTTGCAACCGGTTGAGACCGATGCGGATATCGAGCGCTTGGCTAAGCTTGCGCACGAGATTTGGTTTGAGTATTGGCCAGCGCATATTGGCGAGGCGCAAACCCGCTACATGGTTGAGCGCTTCCAGACCGCCGACGCCATCCGTCGTGATATGGCGAGCTCCGCGTACGAGTACTGGTTTGTGCTCGCCCCGGACGATGGCCGCGTGGTCGGCTACACCGGCGGCCACGTTGAGCCAAAGACCGGGCGCTTCTTCATCTCCAAGATCTACCTGCGCGCCTGCGAGCGCGGGTGCCACTTCGCCAGCGGCGTGATCGCGTTTTACGAGGACCTGTGCCGCAAGCGCGGTCTGCGCGCCATGTACCTTACCGTTAACAAGGGCAACGTGCTGGGCATTCGCGCATACAAGGGCAACGGCTTTGAGGTCATCGATGCCGTCGAGACGGACATTGGCCAGGGCTTTGTTATGGACGACTACATTATGGAGAAGCGCGTGGACCAGGGCTCCTTATAAGATTTGTGAGTTGCGTTGACGTACGTAATAACGTACGGTAAAGTAGACGTACGTTATTACGTACGGGCATGGAGGCATCATGGGTTCCATTACTGCAACAGCCGCAAGGAAAGACCTCTACAATCTTATTTCTCGCGTTAATGAGGATTGTGCACCTGTTTCTATTACAAATAGTAAAGGTAAAGGCGCTGTACTGATTGGCGAGGACGAGTGGGCGGCAATCGAGGAAACCCTGTATCTTACAGGTATTCCGGGAATGTACGAGTCGTTGATTGCCGGGATGGAGGAACCTGCAGCCGAATGTGTTGATGAGAACGCTTTGGAGTGGTGACGATGTGGGACGTCGTATTCACCAAACAGGCCGTCAAGGATGCGAAGAATCTCAAAGCGGCAGGTCTCGACGCAAAGGCAAAGCACTTAATTGAAGTGGTTAGAAAAGACCCCTTTGGTCAGCCTCCTTCATATAAAGCGCTTGTAGGAAATCTTGCAGGATTATATTCGCGAAGAATCAATCTTCAGCATAGGTTGGTATATGAGGTCGCAAGAGAAGCTCATGTAAAAGAGGGAATTGAGTACATCGGAACTGTAAAGATTATGAGAATGTGGAGTCATTATAACGACGCGCAGCCAATGAAATGAAGGTCGTTTGACGCTATCAATCCCTAGCGACTACCGCTAGCAAGAAGGGCCCCGCGGGTTGTCTTGAGGAATGGGTATTCCACGACAACCTGCGGGGCCCTTGCGTTGCGTTAGTGGGTTCTCGTCCAGGAAAAACTTGTCCAGAGAATCCTCGTCCAAAAACGGGTGCTACTCATCGCCAAAGCTGATGCCCAAGGCGCGAGCCTCGCGTACCAGGTCGCTTTGCGGGTCGACGTACTTGAGCTTGCCGGCGACCTCTTCAAGCGGCACGCGGCACATGCTGCCGTTGCGCTGGGCAACCATGAAGCCGTACTCGCCCTCAAGCGCACCCAGGGCAGCCTCGACGCCGCACTGGGACGCGAAGATGCGGTCCTGGGCGTCGGGCGCGCCTCCGCGCTGGGTGTGGCCGGGAATGGCGACGCGGGTCTCGCGGCCGGTCGCCTGCTCGATCTGGTGGGCCAGGTCGTAGGCGATGGAGGGGGAGGTGCGCTCGGCCAGCTTTGCCTTGTACTCCTTCTTGGACAGGGCGGCGTCCTGCTTGGAGATGGCGCCCTCTGCCACCACCACGATGGTGAAGCGGCTGCCCGCCTCCATGCGGCGCTCGATGGCGGCCTGAACGTTGGCGATGTCGTAGGGGATCTCCGGGATCAGGCACACGTCCGCGCCACCGGCGACGGCGGAGTACAGCGGAATCCAACCAACCTTGTGGCCCATGATCTCGATGACAAAGACGCGGCCGTGGCTGGACGCGGTGGTGTGGATGTCGTCGATGCAACGGGTCGCGACCTCGACGGCGCTGGTGAAGCCAAAGGTGAGGTCGGTGCCAAAGGTATCGTTATCGATGGTTTTGGGCAGGGCGATGACGTTGAGGCCCTCTTCGCGCAGGCGGTTGGCGGTCTTGGTGGAGCCGTTGCCGCCCAGCATGAACAGGCAGTCCAGGCGCAGCTTCTGATAGGTCTTCACCATGGCGGGGACCTTCTCGACGCCGTCCTCCTCCGGGGTGTCCAGGCGCTTGAACGGCGTGCGGCTGGTGCCCAGAATGGTGCCGCCGCGAGTGAGGATGCCGCTGAAGTCGCTGGGCTTCATAAGGTCGTAGCGACCGTAGATAAGGCCCTGGTAGCCGTCCTTGAAGCCGTAGATCTCAACGGGCTCGTGGACGTTGTTGATCATGGTCTTGACGATGCCGCGCATGGTGGCATTCAGCGCCTGGCAGTCGCCGCCGCTGGTAAGAAGTCCAATCCTGGGCATGGTTCCTCCCCCAAGGGTTCAAATGGTGTGCGCCGGCGGTCTCACGTTGGCGGGCGTTGTCGTGCGTGCTTAAGCGCGAGTTCAAGCGCGTGCTTAAGCCGCGTGCCGGCGTGGGCGCGCGGTTTGGTGCGGCGCCACTCTTGCAGATTCTTTCTAGTTTGGCACAAACCTTATGCCGCGTGGGGCGTTGGCGCCAATCTTGACGAGTTCCTGTTAGGGATTTTACGTTTGCGTGCTGTTGAGGACGAACGTAAGCGGGCGCGGACGCGGGGTTGCGGGCGCGGTCGGCTACGAGCGCAGCCCCGCGCTCGCGGGCCGTGGGCTCGGGGCCGCGGCGAGTGCCAAATAATGCGTTAGTGCGGAGGTTTGGTCAAATAGTCGCTTAGTGCGGTTCAAAAGTGTCAAATAGTGCGTTAGTGCGGTTCGGGCGAGGTATAGCAAGGGTACCTTATGAATAGCGCTCTTAAATATCGCCAGTTGGAGGACTTGATCGGAGCTGCTCGGTGAATAAGAAAGTCGAGCTGGGCCGCCTTCAAACCGCACTAACGCATTATTTGACCAAACCTCCGCACTAACGCACTTTTTGACATTCTCTCTTCTCGGTCCCCGTGCTTCAGGATTTCTGCCGCACCCCCTAACTCGCTTTTTGGCCTAGACCCCGCCTTGCGCGCTCTCGGCCCGGATCGACCGTTCGGAATGGCGGGCGGCGGCCATGCAGGCGTTTCGCGGTTCAGGCCCAATCCCCATGTTCAGCGCAGGCGATATGGACGATAATCAAGAGCGGTCAACACGGCGCGCCGACGCGCCGTACAAGTTATTCTGCAGCCGCGGAGACCTCGCTGTTTGAAGCGCGACGCGCAATCGCTGCAGGTAGAAGGGGGACCATATGTATACAACACACGCCGCGGGCGGCCGTTACTATAGCGTGGACGCCGCGCGCTCGGATGAGGGATACGACGCTTCTGATGTGGAGACCGATTTCCTCGGCGAGGAGATCGATTTCGCAGAGGCGGAGCTCAATTCCGCCAACGACCTTGCGGCCGGACCGGTGGGCGTAGGCGCGGACGGCGACCCCGAGGACGTCGACCCCACGGACACGGAGATCGCGCGCGATATGCTCGACTTCATCGAGGCGAGTCCCAGCATGTTCCATTCCGCCGCGTCGATATGCGACTGGCTGGACGATGCCGGGTTCACCTATCTGCCAGAATCCGCCGCGTGGGACCTCGAGCCGGGCGGGGCGTACTACACCCAGCGCAACGGTTCAAGCGTCATCGCCTGGCAAGTGGGCGAGGGCGTCCCGGCGCCCGCCGCGGGCGCGCAGCAAACGGACTTTCGCTTCGCGGACGAACTCGACTGCCCCGCGTATCACTTCCAAGTCGCCGCGTCGCACGCCGACTCGCCCACGTTCAAGGTTAAAGCGGCGCCGGAGCTGGACGGCGCGGGCGAATCGCTGCGTCTCAACGTCGAGGCCTACGGCGGCATGATCGACTACAGCTGGTTCGATCGTCCGCTGGGCCTGGCTGGCCGCGTGTTGGTGCGTGAAGATGTGGACGAGGAGGGCGCGGATGGCGCTGCCGACGCGGACGCCGCCGTCATGCCGGTGGCTATCCACAGCCGCCTGCTGTTCATCGACCGTCCCGTCGCCATCATCCCAAGCCTCGCCATTCACATGGATCGAGAGGTCAACAAGGGCTTCGCGCCCAATCGTCAGGTCGATCTCTGCCCGCTGTTCTCCGCGGGCGAGCTCAAGGCTGGTGCGTTCGACGCCCTCGTTGCCCGCGAGCTGGGCGTGCGTCCGGACCAAGTGCTTGCGCGCGACCTGTTCCTGGTGAACCTGCAGCCCGCGCAGGTCTGGGGCGAGGGCGAGGAGTTCGTTAGCTCCCCGCGCTTGGATGACCTTATGTGCGCCTATACCTCGCTAAGCGCATTTTTGCAGGTGGGGGCGCCTTTAGAGAACCGCATCTCCGTGTACTGCTGTTTTGATAACGAGGAGGTTGGTTCTAACACCAAGCAGGGTGCCATGTCCACATTGCTGCGCGACACGCTGGAGCGCATCAACCAGTCGCTGGGCTTCTCGTCCCAAGACCTGCGCCGCGCGCTCGCCGCATCGTTTATGGTGAGCTGCGACAACGCGCACGCCGTGCACCCCAACCGTCCCGAGCGCGCCGACGAGCGCAACCGCTGCGTGCTCAACGGCGGGCTGGTGATCAAAGAGGCGGCAAACCAGGCGTACTGCACGGACGCTTTCAGCCGCGCGGTTTTCGCGGCGCTGCTCGACCGCGCCGGCGTCCCGCGCCAAACCTTCGCCAACAAGAGCGACATGGCGGGTGGCTCCACGCTGGGCAACCTTTCAAATATGCAGGTCAGCATGCATGGCGTGGACGTGGGCTGCGCGCAGTTGGCTATGCACTCGTCCTATGAGACGGCCGGTGCCCGCGACGTCGCGCACGCCATCGCGGCGTTCGAGGCGTTCTACGAGGCCGATGTGCATATCGACGGGGCGCACTCGGCGTTGCTGGCGTAAGCGCTGCGACAGGCGGGCGGATCTTGGCGCGCTGCGGCGCTTCGCAGCGCCGGCGGTATCCATGTAGGAAAAACCAATGCGAAACGGGGGAACCGTGCATATCAAGAAAGCGGCGATTATTGGCAAGGGCGCGGTGGGGTTGCTGTACGGCAGCCTCATTGCGCGCAACATCGGTCCGGACGCGGTCGAATATGTTATGGACGATGACCGGCTGGCCCGCCACGCGGAAGATGCCCTCACCATCAACGGCCGTCCGTGCCGCATCCGCACCGTGGGCGCCTCGATCGCCGCGGAAGAGGAGCCGGTAGACCTGCTGATTCTGGCGATCAAGGCGACCGGACTTGAGCAGGCGCTTGTCACCATGGAGAGCTGTGTGGGTCCCCAGACGCGCATCATCTCGCTGCTTAACGGCATCACTAGCGAAGAGGCGATCGCCCAGCGCTTTGGGTGGGAGAACACGGTGCTCAGCGTGGCGCAGGGCATGGACGCCGTCTTTATCGACAACGCGCTCACCTACACGCATCCGGGCGAGATCCGGCTTGGCCCCGCGTCGGCAACCGCCCCGGGCGTGGTCGACCAGATCGCGGACTTTTTGGCCCGCGCGGGCATTTCGCATGCGGTCGAGGCGAACATTCGCCGGCGCCAGTGGGTCAAGTTCATGCTCAACGTGGGCCTTAACCAAACGTGCATGGTCTTTGGCGGCTCGTACGGCAGCATCGCGGCTCCAGGCGAGCAAAACCGCTGCTTTATCGCCGCCATGCGCGAGGCGATCGCCGTGGCGCACGCGGAGGGCGTTGATTTGGACGAGGATGACCTACTGCAAATGGTCTCTATGGTGGAATCGCTCGACCCTGCCGGCATGCCGTCTATGGCGCAGGACCGCATCAACCGCAAGCGCTCGGAGGTCGACCAGTTCGCCGGCACCGTTATTCGCCTGGCGGACCGCCACGGCATCCTGGTGCCGCAGAACCGCTATCTTTACAACCGCATCGCCCAGATAGAGGCGGCGTATATGGACGAGTTGGACCAGTAGGTTATTTCGTCACCACTCCACGTTCCAATGAGAAAAAGGTTCGGTCTTCCTGTCTCGATTCAGGCGGACCGGGCTCTTTTGCTTTGAAAACCCCTCATGAAATTGTAAAACAGCACGTAAAAGCATATATATGAACCTAATACGGACGCTCGTCGCCTCGGATGCGTATCCGGATATCGAATACGTCATCAAGCTGCATGCGGGGAACGTAGAGAGCGAACCAGGAAAGACAAGATAGGGCTGCTGCTTCTTCGCTCGTTGATGTCCCAGGGGTGAGCGTAAAGGTGCTCTGTCAGCTTATATTGTTTCGAAGGCATCAAGCAGATAAAACAAATCAAGGGAATCAAGGGAATCAAGGGAATCAAAGGGATCAAGGGAATCAAGGGCTGGGTACAATGGTATAGATTGAATTGGATGACTCGGATGGGTGACGGAAATGAAAAATCCCTTCACGCCGAATTTTGGACAAGTTCCCCTCTATATGGCTGGCAGAAAGTTTTTGCTAGGGGAGATTGAGCGCGCTTTGGAGAATGGTCCTGGAGACCCGGCGCTTTCTTCAATTCTGGTGGGGGCCCGCGGCACGGGAAAAACGGCCTTGCTGTCTCATCTGTCGAGCAAGGCACAGCAGACCGGTTGGATCTCTGTCGACGTTCCGTGCCTGCCTGGAATGCTGCAGGATATTCTTGAGCAAACAAGGCGCAAGGCTCGCGAGTTTTTGGACGAGCGCGACCAGAAGCATATAACGGGCCTAACGGTTGGCCAGATCATTGGCGTTGAATGGTCTGAGGACGTGCCTCCTTCACAGAATTGGAGAAGCGCGATGACGGACCTGCTTGAAGTGCTCAATGCAAAGGGGATTGGTCTTTACGTCACCATAGACGAAATCGACCCTGCGCTTGATGAGATGATTCAATTTGCTGCTATCTACCAGCTATTTGTGCGCGAGGGAAGAAAAGTTGGCCTGTTGATGGCGGGCCTTCCCTACAAGGTCTCTTCTCTGCTTAGGGATGAGTCTGTTTCCTTCTTGCGTCGATCCAGCCAGTACAAGGTGGGGAGAATCGATGACGAGGAAATTGCGAGCGCCTTTAAAGCGACGGTTGAAATAGGCGGTTCGACGATTTTGGACGAGGTGCTGGAGCGTGCCGTTAAAGAGATAGATGGCTTCCCTTTCATGATGCAGCTTGTGGGTTTTCGCTCTTGGGAGGAGCGCTCGGCAAGTAACGACATAACTATGGAATCCGTTGAGCGCGGAACCTATATGGCTCAGAGGGACATGCGAAATCGAATTCTGCGCCCAACACTTGACGAGCTTTCTGATATGGATATCAAGTTCTTGCTCGCTATGCTTGAGGACGAGGACTCCAGCTTGTCTGAAGAGATTGCGATGCGTCTGAACAAGACGGCGAGCTATGTGACGACATATCGAAAGCGGTTGCTTGATCAAGGGGTTATCGAAATGCAGGGAAGGGCAAGGGTGCGCATTGCCTTGCCGGGAGTTAGGGAGTACCTATCTGAGTATTTGGCATAGCTGGGAAACGGGTGTTTGCCCCGTGCGATGAGCCGCTGAGATGCAGCGCTAAGATGCAGCGCTAAGATGCGGTAAGATGCGGCGATGCGAAGCAGATTGCGAGAAATGCCCAGCACGTGCAAGGATTTGTGTATTATCTAGTGGTTAGCATTGTTGCAAAACCGGGATGTGCCCGGAGCATTCGAAGGGATTTCCATGATCAAGGAGATTGTTCACGATCAGATTCTGCTGTCGCAGGTTGCCGAGCCGGCCACCGCTGAGGACGCCGCCGTCGCCCAGGACCTTATCGACACCATGAACTCGCTGGAGGACTGCGCCTGCCTGGCCGCCAACCAGATCGGCGTGAACAAGGCCATCGTCGCCTACGAGCAGAAGGGCCACGTCTTCGTTCTCTACAACCCCAAGATTATGGCCGGCATGAAGCCGTTCAAGACCATGGAGGGCTGCCTGAGCCTGGAAACCACCTCCAACGTCAAGCGCTTCCAGACCGTTCGCGTCGCGTTCCAGGAGCTGGTGGGCGATCAGCTGGTGCCGCGCACCCGCACCTTCCAGGACTGGACCGCTCAGTGCGTCCAGCACGGCATCGACCACTGCCAGGGCAAGCTGGTCTAGCCTGGGCACATGCGCATGCGAGGCGCTTTCGAGCGCGCAAAATGAATTGCTTAAAGGGTCCGCCCGGTTCGCCTGAGCCGAGCGGACCCTTTTTGCGTTGCTTTTCGCGTTTATAGCACGTGGTTGCGCAGGGGCTCGCCCGCGGCCAGGTGCGCTAGGTTCTCTGCTGCGATCGCGGCGATGTTGTCCAGCACCACGGGTAGGTGGAAGTTGCCGGAGATGTGAGGTGTGATCAGCACGCCCGGCGCGTCCCATAGCGGGTGGTCTGCCGGCAGGGGCTCGGGCGCGGTTACGTCCAACGCGGCGCCGGCGATGTGCCCGCATGAGAGCGCTTCGATAAGGTCATCTGCCACAACAAGGTCTCCTCGTCCACCGTTGGCGAAAAACGAGCCGGCTGGCATGGAGCTGAAAAAGCGCTTGTCCGCAAGGCCGCGGGTGGTCGCATCGCTGGGCAAGAACGAGGCGACCACGTCTGCGCGGGGCAGCTCGCTATATAGCTGGTCCATGGTGACCATGCGCTCAAAAGGCGGGCGGGCGTCTACGGCAGAGCGCCTTATGCCGGTGACGTTGGCGCCCATGGCCCGGCAGAGTTGGGCAAAGTGCGTGCCGATGTCGCCGGTGCCCATCACCAGTACGCGCGCGCCTCGCAGCGAGGTGACGGGGCCGTGGTCGCTCCATGTGTGGGAGAGTTGGTCGGTGTGGTAGGCGGGCAGGCGCTTGATCATGGCGAGGACCATAGCGAAGATGTGTTCGGAAACCGCCTGGCCGTACGCGCCCACCGCGCAGCATACGCGCGCACCGCGGGGCAGCGTCTCCGCTGCGGCATAGTTGTCGTATCCGGCGGAGTTGAGCTGCAGCAGCTGCAGATGGGTCGCTTTGTCCAGGCGTTTGGGGGAGAGGTTTCCCACAATAACGTCTGCCGCGGCGATCTGCTCGTCGGTCGCGCTGTGATAATCGCTGTAGACAAAGGTTGCGCCCGGCGCGCCCGCCTCGAGGACGGTTTTTTGGGCGGCGTTGAACGGAGGCAGGACAAGAACGTTCACCAGGGGGTCTCCTCACAAAGCGGTTGGCAAAAGGGGCTGCTGGCACATGCGCTCGCGCGTGCTTGCGCCCCATGCGTAATGGTACCGCTGCCGCCCGCGTGTAAAGCGGCGACCCTTAGCGTGGCGCGGGGAGTTTACCTGCCGATGAAGGGCGCGCGATCTTGGGAGTGCGCTGGGCAAACAGGCCGTGCCGGTTGCAGAACAGGTAGATGGTGCCCGGACCCGTGATATGGAAACGCGCCTGCGCCTGCATTTCCGGATAGAGCTTCTTGAGGTGGAGTCCGTCTGTGGTGACGTAGGCGGCAAAGCTGATGAAGTGCTGCTTTGTCATGGGATGATCAAGCGTCACGTACCAATCGTCCTCTATCCGCTCGATGGTAAAGGCATGCGCGTCATCTGGCGTCTCCGCCTCTTGGGGCAGCAGCTGGCTTCCACAGCAGCTAAACGACCCCTCGCCCATGGCATGGACCACGTTGCCGCAGATGGGGCACACGTAAAAGCGGCTGCGCGCCATGTTGCCCGCGCGGTTGGCGTTTTGGCGCACATCGCCGCTCAGGAGCTCCGCCACGGAGACGCCCAGTGCCGCCGCCAGTCCCTCTATCAGCGAAATGTCCGGCAAGCCGCGCCCGGACTCCCATTTGGACACGGCTTTGTCCGTCACGCCCACGGCGGTTGCGAGCTCGCGCTGGGTAAGTGCGCATGCCTCGCGCAGGGTGCGTATGGTATCTGCTGCTAGATAGGTGTTCACGGATGCCTCCTGTAAGGTGAAAGTGGCGGGGTGATCCCGGCGAATACCGGCGAGGTTGGTTTGAGGTTTGTTGGTGGTCAACATCGATGCTCGCCGACCATTATGCTGGCGTCCGCGACCGCGCGCCACCTACGCTGCGTAGACTTGGGTTCCATCGCAACGCCGTGGAGCGCCGTTGCACCGTTGGCGGTTTCTCAGCTTTTCCTCAGGTTGCTCGCGTATCTTGTAGGGTGAGCATTTGGACGAGGAAATTGTCCAAGGATTTGTCCAAAGACGCGCGGTGGCCCGCGGGGCTGACGAAGCTTGCGGCCAGGCCTTCTGTGCAAGGGAAAGGGGCGTGACGCGCCATGAGGGTGTTGCTGGTAGAAGATGCGCCGCGCCTGGCACAGGCCGTGGCGGAGATTCTGTGCGGCGAGCGCTATCTGGTGGACGTTGCGTCAACGCGTGCCCAAGCGGAGGAGCTGGCGGCGTCGGGCGCCTATGACATGATCTTGCTCGACATCATGTTGCCAGATGGCAGCGGCATCGACGTGTTGCGCGGGCTGCGCGCTGCGGGCGACGCCACGCCGGTGATCTTGCTGACCGCGCGCGATGCGGTGGCGGACCGCGTGGCCGGGCTCGATGCCGGTGCGGACGATTACCTGCCCAAGCCGTTTCACGCCAGCGAGCTCCTTGCCCGCATGCGCGCCCTGCTGCGCCGTCCGCGTGAGATTGTGGACGATGGCTCGCTTGCGGCGGCGGGCTTGGTGCTAGATGCGCGCTCTTTCATCGTCCACGCCATAGCTGACGGCGAAGGCGACGACGTTGAACTTACCCCTAAAGAGGCGGCGCTGCTCGAGGCACTTATGCGCGCGGGTGGGCGCGTGGTGGCAAAAGATGCCCTTGCTGCTCGCGTGTGGGGACCGTATGCGACGGGCGCGGGGAACCGCCTGGAGGTGTTGATGCACGCGCTGCGCGAAAAGATCGCCAGAACCGGCGTGCCCGCATTCATAGATACGGTGCGCGGCGCTGGTTATAGGTTGCATGAGAAATGAGGTGGCGTTATGTTTGGCGAAAAAAATACCGCTTACAAGACCGCTCGCGTGCGCGTGCCCGGCCATCTGGCAAAGACGCGTCGCAACCTTATTCTGCTTTCTAGTGCACTTACCTGCGCGATTTTGGTTATCTGCCTGGCGGGTGCGTGGGGCATCGCCGCATACACGTCGCGCCAGGGCAACGTCGCTGCCATGAGCGACGTGGTTGCCAACAGTTTGGAGCTGACGCCGCAGGCGCTGCAGGGCGGCGTCCCCACGGTTGACCAGGCGCTGGTCCAAGCCCAGGCAAGGTACGCGGCCTCGCAAGACGCGCTCGCGCATGGGTCGGCTAGCTACGCGGCGGCGATTAAGTCGGAAGACCGCACGTCACCGGGGCTAGTCGCGGCATGGCGCCCCTTTGTGCTGCTGGAGCTGGCGGATGGAACCGTGAAGTTTGCAATCGCCCCGCAGTGGGGCGAGCCGCAAGAGGTCATCATGAGCCGCGATGACGCGGTCGGGTTGGTGCAGGGGGCGATAGATGCCGTTCACGGGCGCGCGTCCGGTGCGCCGGCCTCGCACGAAGCGACGCAGACGGCGACTCACACCGCCCAGGCCGGTCCCACCACCTGGCTGTGGAGCACCTACGTGCTCTGCGTCAACCCCAGGGGCATGGGGAATCCCGGCGGCGATGTAGTGAGTTTTTATGAGGACGATGACCTGAGCGCCTATGCGGACGAGGGCCTTATCGCGGCGCGCGCCTTCGTGTTTGTGGACCAGACGCCCTCTTTGACCAATCTGACCAGCCTTGCCGTCGCGCTGGCTTCGGTGGGCGCGGTGGGTTGCGTGCTGCTGGTGCTGGCGTGCCGCGCGGTGATTGGCCGCGCGCTGGCTCCGGCCGCCGCCGCGTGGGAGGCGCAGCAGCGCTTTGTGGGCCGCGCCTCTCATGAGCTCAAGACGCCCCTGGCATCGCTGACGTCTGCCCTGGATGTGCTGGACGCGCACGCGGACCAAACCGTGGCCTCGCAGGAGTGCTGGCTTTTCAACATGCGAGAAGATGTGGACCAAATGGCGGGTATGGCTTGCACGCTGCTGGGTGCGCTAGACCCCGGCGTGGACGTGGATGCTGACGTAGGCGTGGGCTCCGGCGCGGATCCCGCGGGCTCCGCTACAAGTTCCGCCACGTCTCCCGTGACGAATGGGGAGGAACTGTGAAGCTCCTCGTCCAAAAAATGAGAGCGTTGACCCAGACGTAACGTCGTAGTTTTGAATGCCAATCAGACGGCACCCCGCGTGCCGTGCGATCATGTGCGGGCCGTTGCAGCAACATGCGGCCCGCGAACACGTAGTCAAAGCGGCGCGCCCGGCGAATTAGGCGCGACCGTCTGATTGGAAGGAGACCCTATGTTCAAAGGCGCGGTTCTGCGGTACCTGCTGTCCGATGCGCTCTCGCTCATCGGCAACTCGATCGCCGGCGTGGTGCTGCCTTTGGTCCTGCTCGCGCGCACGGGCGACGTGCTGGCGGCGGGCTCGTTGGCGCTGATCTGCGCGGTGCCGCAGTTTGTATGCGGCGTGGTGGGTGGTGCGGTGCTCGACCGCGTGAACCGCCGAACCGTCAGCGTGGTGGCTGACCTCATCTCTGCCGCGAGCTGCGCGCTGCTGCCCGTGGTGGACGAGGTCTGGGGCTTGAGCTTTGGATGGTTTGTGGTGCTGGGCCTGCTGGGCGCGGTGGGAGACGTGCCCGGCATGTCCGCGCGCGACGCCCTGCTGCCGTCCGTCTGCGAGCGCGAGGGCGCCGATTTGCAGCGGTTTGTGGGAGCGAGCCAGTCGCTTGGCGCCCTGGTGAACATCGTCGGCCCCGCCGTGGCGGCCCTGCTCATAGGTTTTATGGACGATGTCGATGCCCTGTGGATCACGGCCGCGTTCTCTTGCGGTGCCGCGTTGGTGACGCTGACGCTGCCGCGTTCCGTGGGCGAGGTGTCCTTGTCCAACGATGCCACCGCCGCCTGCAACGGGGATATGACCCGCGATGCTGCGTCCGTCCCCGCCGGTGTCGACGGCGCTCCCGCCGCTCCCAAGAAGGCGGGCATGCTTGCCGCCGCCAAGTCCGTGCTGGTCGACGGCCTGTCCGCCTTGTTTGCGACCGATTCGCTGCTGCGCGCCTCAGCGCTGCTCTCGTTTGGCATCACCATGGTGATGGGCAGCCTGCAGGGAATCGTCCTGCCCGCGTACTTCACGCAGCTGGGCCAGCCCGAGGCCGTGGGCTACGTGGTCTCCGCCATGGGCGCCGGCTTGCTGGTTGGCTCGACCGCCTATACCGCGCTCGCTCACGTCATGTCTCGCAGGCGCTGGCTGGTGGTGCCGCTGCTGGGCATGGCTGCATCCGTCTGCGTGCTGGGACAGTTCCCCACGCTGCCGGTGCTGCTCGCCGCCGCGGTGGTGTTGGGACTGTTCGCCGGTCCGGCGTCCGCCCTGCTGGGCTTCTTCGCCTTTGACCGCGTGCCGGACGACCGTCGCGGCTCCGCCATGGGCACGCTGAACGCCCTGTACCTGGTGGTTGCGCCCGCCGGCGCGTTTGTGGGATCGGTGTTGATCTCCACGGCGCAAATCGGCGGTGCCGGCCTGGTGCTTACCGGCGCATGGGTGGTGGTGACCGCGCTCGCTCTCATCGCCAAGCCTCTGCGCCACCTGGATGGCGAGGTCAAGGCTTCGCTCGCCGACTGACGGCTCGATGGCGGGCAAGATGCCGGCTCCGGCGGCCCGATGGGCAGATGTATTACTTAGAACCACTTTTTGAGCCTGAAACGGCACGCTGTAATACCGATCTTTGGATTGGTATTAAGGTGTGCCGTTTTTTCTGGAAAAAGTGGCACTTGGTAATACAGATTCCTACAGCGGTATTATCTTGTGCCACTTTGAGCACTTCAAAGTGGCACGTCCTAATACATGTATTACGGTGAACCATTCTTCGCGGAGCCGTCCTACTCGTCGCCGGCGCGCTGCCCGCAAGAGTGGAGCCGTCGGACGCGAGGGTAACTGTGGAAGAGGCAACGCGCCCTGCAAAACGGGCATAATTGAGTGGCATCCCCTTGTCCGGTTCTCGGCGGCGTCTTCGCTCCAACAAATTGGCCCGCTGGCGCCGTGGCCGTGCAAGGGCGCGTCCGTTTGACATGCCGCCTAAGGACGCCGCCAAGGGCGCGCCGCAACGTAAGAAGGGGAGGGGCCGTGAAGAGCAACGAACTGGCAAAGCTTGCCGGCGTTACCGTGCGCACGCTGCGCCACTACCACGCGATCGGTCTGCTGGATGAGCCGCCGCGCCAGGCCAACGGCTACCGAGACTACCGACCGGAGGATCTGCTGCGCGTGCTGCGCATTCGCCAGTTGGCCTCGCTGGGCTTTCCCTTGGACCAGGTTGCCGGCATGTTGGACGAGCTCGATGCGGAGCGCTCCCGGCGCGAGCCTCGGTTCCCGGCGGATCAGCCCACTGCGGACGATATCCTCGCGGAGCTGGATGCCGCCCTGCAGAAGCAGATCGAACACCTGCAGCGCCAGCGTCGTGTCATCGCCCATCTGCGCACCCAAAACCTTGCAGCGGATTTTCCGGAGCGTGCCGCAGGGGCGCTCGCCGCGATGGATCGCCTTGCCCGCGTTGCGGACGAGCCCGGCTTTATGGGCCTCGCCCTCAGCGACGCCGACCAGCTGGCCATGGGGATCGCTGCGCACCTGTATTCGGAAGCGGAGCTCGCGGAGATCGAGCGCGTGTTCAATGCGATTGTGGACCGCGATTATGTGGACGAGTATCGAAAGATCAGCCGCGCGGTCAACGTGCTTCCGGCAGACGCCTCCGCACCGCAGCGCCAGGCTGCCGTGGATGCTTGCGTGGGCTTTCTTGCCAAGTTGATCGACTGCTTCGATCCCCAAAACTGGCTGCGCGCGGATAAGGATTACGAGGTGCTGCTGGATCGCACCGCGAGCGAATCGTTCAACAGCGCGCAGATAGACGTCTCCGAGCAGATTTTTGGCGAGTTCGCGCGCATCCTCGTGCGTCGTCGGGACGGGGAGGGGGATTGCGGATGACCGGGCTTGGTTCGCGAGAATCCTCCGCGCCCGACGCCGCCGCGGCGGCGCTCGCAAGCATGATGGGAATCGCCGCCGCAACGGCCTCCTTTGCGTGGGCGCGCCGGTCCAACTGGTCTATCCAGCGCACGGATGCAGAGGTGGCATCGCCGCGCCTGCCGCAGGCGTTCGACCGCATGCGCATCGTCCACGTCTCGGACCTGCACAATGCTGAATTTGGCCCCGGCAACGCGCGCCTGCTCAACGCGATTCGCCGCGCCGCGCCTGACGTCATTTTCATCACCGGCGACCTGGTGGATTCTCGCCAGACGCGTGCGGAGGTCGCGGTGCGCTTTGTCGCCGCTGCGGCGCGCATCGCGCCCGTGTACTATGTGCCGGGCAACCATGAGTCGCGTTTGGACGAGTATCCGCAGATAGAGGCATCTCTTAAACGTGTTGGCGCGACCGTGCTGGCGAACCGTTCCGTGTGCCTTGCGCGCGACGGCGAGTGCGTTCACGTTGCTGCTCACGCATCGTCCCGAGCTGTTGCCCGTATATGCCGGCTGCCATATCGACGTCGCGTTCGCGGGGCATGCCCATGGCGGCCAGGTTCGCGTGCCGGGCGTGGGCGGCCTTTTCGCCCCTAGCCAGGGCGTGTTGCCAAAGGTCGCCGAGGGCGTCCACGTTTTGGGTCAGACGCAGTTGGTGGTAAGTCGCGGGCTAGGTCCCAGCGTGGTGCCCATGCGGGTAAACAACCGTCCCGAGTTGGTCGTGGTCGATTTGCGCAGCGCTTAGGAGGATTCTCGTCCATAGAGCGCGGCGAATGGGGGCTATGGGCAAAGCGGTTTGCCAAATGAAATAAAGAGCGCCCGCCGGAGGTTTTAAACCGGCGGGCGCTCTTGTGCTGACGCGTTATGTTGATGGGTGGCCGTCTGCTAGTGATGGCAGGCGTGCTCCGGACCCATGGCGACAAGCTCGCCGGCGGCGGCGCGGCGGGCGACGTCTCCCACCAGCGGGGTCTCGGCATCATACAGCACGGTGATGCCGGCGGCGGCGAAGCCCTGCATGGGACGCATGCCCATACCGGCGGCGATAATGGCGTCGATGCCGGCGTCTGCCAGGATACCGACGGGCCTCATGCAGCCGCCCTCCTCGTGCGGGGGGTTGTCGATAATCTCGGTACCGGTGATCTCGCCATTCTCGATGGTGACGATGGTGAAGCAGTCGGCGTGGCCAAAGTGGCCGGAGCGCTGGGCCTCAAGGCCGCCTTCGCCAAGGGAGGGGACTGCGAGCTTCATGTGAGAACCGCCTTTCATGCTGGTTGCTATGCTGATAGTCCCATGGTAACGCTAATTCTCCTATTAATCCCCGTATTGTGCGGGATTACATAAGCCGGCTTGATTGCCTTCGCGCCGGTCATTTGATCCCGGCCCGCGCCCTTGCTCGCGTCCTTTGCCCCGCGGCGCCTGTCTTTCATCTTCAACCTTACAAAAGCGCAAGAGGACTGTAAGTCAAATCGATGGTTCCCCAACCGCAATCTTGCGAGTATAGGAGGTGCAATAAGACAGCTGCCGCGGCGAGCGCGGATACCAGGGGGAGGAACCATGGACTTCATGAACGAATACGTAAACGGCCAGCTTGCGAGCCCCCAGTTCGTCAACCCGTACGAGGAGGCCGCAACCTACGAGCGCGCCAAGCGCACCGGCAAGAGCCGCCGATTGAGCGATGCACTGGTCTCCATGCTCGCGATGGTGGTGCTTTGCATCGGCGCCGTGTCCGTTCTCTCCAAGCTGGGAAGGTAGCGCACATCGATGGGCTTCATCCTAAGCTTTACCGATAAGTTCGTCGCGGCGCTCTCGCTGTGGCCCTTTGCTTCCTTTATGCTTACGCTGCCCATTTTGGCGTATCTCTACCATCGCGGCGGGCGCCTCAAGGTTTGGTCCGCGGCCGGCGCGTACCTTGTCGTCCTCTACTTCTTGGGCCTTGGGTGCTTCACGCTGTATCCGCTGCCAAGCGGAACCGAGGGGCTGGGCATCACCTACGGCATCGCGCCGCAGCTCAACCCCATAGCGTTTGTGGGCGATATCTACCGCGACGGAATCACGGCGGTGCTGCAGATCGTCATGAACGTGGTGTTCTTTGTGCCGTTGGGCTTCATCGCGTCCAGGGCGTTTCGCATGCGTTTTCAAACAACGCTGCTGCTTGGCTTTGCAACCTCGCTTTTGATCGAGACGGCGCAGCTCACCGGCTTCTTTTGGCTGTATCCTTACGCCTACCGCACCTTTGACGTGTGCGACCTCATGTGGAACACGGGCGGTGCCGTCGCGGGGTGGTGGGCTGCCCGGCTGCTCGCTCGCGTGCTTCCTCAGGCGCAGCGCGACGAGGACTCCATCACCACCTCGCCCGGCTTTGTCCGCCGCAGCGTGGCGTTCATGCTCGATGGGGTCATAGTGCTTGTGGCCACGCTGTGCGTGTGGTCGCTCATCATCTTGATAGCCCCCAACGGGCTGGACGTTCGCTTTGCGGAAGGCTCCGGCATGGCCTGGATCACGCTCGTCATATTCGTCATCGTCCAGTTCTTCATTCCTCTGGCCAACCGGGGAAAGACGCCCGGTGGCTCCTTTGTGCGCATGACTTGCGAAACCAAAGAGCGCGGACCCGTCATGCGCTTGGTCTTTCTTGCGGTTCGTCTGGTCGTTATCGTCGGCGCGTTCATGTACGCACCGTTGGCGATGCCGCTCCTGGGCCTGTTTTTCATCATCGCGCACCGCATGCCGTACGACTATCTGTAGATTTGTGCGGGAGCGTATTCGCGCGAAGCCATCAGGCGACGTCTGCCTCGCCATATGGCCTAATACTGTGGCGCTTTCAATCCCCCTCAACAAAAGACCTTGCAGGCGCTATGATTACCAAGAAATTACCTAGGCTAACATTGCGCCGCGGCCGCCCACATCGCCTGCGTCCGGTGCTTTTTGCCTGTTGCATACGTTGGGGGAGTGGACGAGTCGAATGAACCAAGAAGAGCTTCAGCATAGAAGCCAGGCTAGCAATGAAGAAGCCAACGGGCAGAGTGCTCTGACCGCGCAAACGAAAGCCGCGCCGGAAGAGCCTGTAGCCTGCGATTGGCCGCTCAGGCTCGACAAGCTTCCCATTGGCAAGGACGCCGTGGTGGCGACGGTCGATTCGGACGATCAATCCCTGCGCCAGCACATCCTCGACATGGGCCTCACCCCCGGTACCGAGGTCACCATGATGAAGTACGCCCCCATGGGCGATCCCATCGAGATCCGTCTGCGCGGCTACGAGCTCACCCTGCGTCGGGCGGACGCCGCGCGCATCACGCTCGAGAACATCCATGATGCGCACGCGGAGCAGCGCGAGCAGGCCCATGGCGGCTCCACCGCGCACCCCGCGTTGGGCGAGAAGACCTATCGCCCGCGTCCCGGCGAGCACCCCGTTCCCGCGGGCGATCCGCTGGAGTTCGCGCTGGCGGGCAACCAAAACTGCGGAAAGACCACGCTTTTCAACCAGCTCACGGGCTCTAACCAGCATGTGGGCAACTTCCCCGGCGTCACGGTCGACCGCAAGGACGGCCAGATCAAGGGCCATCCGGAGGCCGTCATCACGGACCTGCCGGGCATCTACTCGCTGTCACCCTACACCAGCGAGGAGGTCGTCAGCCGCAACTTCATTCTCACCGCGCGCCCGGATGCCATCATCAACATCGTCGACGCCACCAATATCGAGCGCAACCTCTACCTCACCATGCAGCTCATGGAGCTCGACCGCCCCATGGTTCTCGCCCTCAACATGATGGACGAGGTTGCGGCAAACGGCGGCACCATCGACGTCAACCTGCTCGAGAGCATGCTCGGCATCCCCGTGGTTCCCATTTCCGCTGCCAAGAACGAGGGCACCGGCGAGCTGGTCGAGCACGCCCTGCACGTGGCGCGCCATCGCGAGCGCCCCGGCCGCCTGGATTTCTGCTCTGCGGACGGTCCGGATGCAGGCGCCCTGCACCGCTGTATTCACTCGGTCGCGCATCTGATCGAGGACCATGCCAAGCGCGCCGGCATCCCCTTGCGCTTCGCGGCGACCAAGCTGGTCGAGGGTGATGAGCTGGTGCGCCAGGCCCTGCATTTGGACGAGAACGAGCTGGACGCGCTCGAGCACATCATCTCGCAGATGGAGGAGGAGTCCGGCAAGGACCGCCTCTCCGCCCTGTCTGACATGCGCTTCGCTTTCATCGGAGAGGTCTGCCGCCGCTGCGTGGTCAAGCCGCGCGAGAGCCGCGAGCACCTGAGGTCGCTCGCCATCGACCGTATTCTCACGGGCCGCTTCACGGCGTTTCCCTCGTTCCTCGTCATCATGGGTCTGGTCTTCTGGCTCACGTTCGGCGTGATTGGCGCATGGCTGCAAGGCCTTATGGAAGAAGCGGTCGCCGCGCTCACAACGCTGGCGGACTCCGGCCTGGCCGCCTGGGGCGTCAACCCGGTGGTGCACTCGCTCATCATCGACGGCATCTTCGCCGGCGTGGGCAGCGTGCTTTCCTTCTTGCCGCTCATCGTGGTGCTCTTCTTGTTCCTCTCCATGCTCGAAGACTCCGGCTACATGGCACGCGTCGCCTTTGTAATGGACAAGGTGCTGCGCCGCTTCGGTCTTTCTGGACGCAGCTTCGTACCCATGCTGGTAGGCTTTGGCTGCAGCGTTCCCGCCATCATGTCCACCCGTACCCTGCCCTCCGAGCATGACCGCAAGATGACCATCATGCTCACGCCGTTCATGAGCTGCTCGACAAAGCTGCCTGTATACGGCCTGCTCACCGCTGCGTTCTTTGGACGAGGGTCCGTTCTTGCGATGGTGTCCCTCTATATCCTGGGCATCGTTGTGGGCATGCTGGTGGCGCTTATCTTCAAGAACACCGCGTTCAAGGGCGAGCCCGTGCCGTTCATCATGGAGCTGCCTAACTACCGCCTTCCCAGCGCCAAGACCACCGTCATGCTGGCGTGGGACAAGGCCAAGGACTTCATCACGCGTGCGTTCACTATCATCTTCGCCGCTAGCGTGGTCATCTGGTTCCTGCAAACGTTCGACTTCCAGCTCAACGTGGTCACCGATCAGGCCGACAGCTTGCTCGCCGGCTTGGGCGGCTTGCTCGCGCCCATCTTCGCCCCGCTGGGCTTTGGCGATTGGCGCGCATCCACCGCGCTGGTCACGGGCCTTCTTGCAAAGGAGAGCGTCATCTCCACGCTTTCGGTCCTGCTGGGCACCGAGTCCGCCTCCGCGCTCACGGCCCTGTTCACCCCGCTTACGGCATATACCTTCTTGGTATTCACGCTGCTCTACCCGCCCTGCGTCGCCGCTATAGGCGCGGTTAAAAACGAGCTGGGCGCCAAGTGGGCGCTCGCCGTGTTCGCGCTGCAAGTGGCCGTCGCCTGGATCATCGCCTTCGCGGTCCACGCGATTGGAATGGCGCTGGGGTTGATGTAGAGGGTTGGCGTCTGCGGCGGTTTCTCGTTTGTTGCGGGCGCAGAAATGCGCGGTAAGGAAAAGGCCCACCGGCTTATCTAAGGGATGTTCTGAGACGCGCAAAGCGCGGCGAACACATCCCTTAGGTAAGACCGGTGGGCCCTTCTCTGTTAGGTACTACTCGTCCTACTGCTGTGCCAGAAGCGCCTCGACCTCGCCGCGCGTGGGCATGGACGGAATGGCTCCTCGTCCGCGAACGCAAAGCGATGCGACGGCGTTGCCAAAGCGGGCGAAGCCGCAAGCCTGTTCAAGTGTGACGTCTGCCGCATCGACGCCGCTCTCGCAGAAGGCGGTGAGGAAGCCGCCCCAGAACGAGTCGCCCGCTCCGGTGGTGTCGACGATATCGGTGGGGAAGCCCTCGACATAGGCGCCGCCCTGGGCGCAGCGAACGTAGGCTCCAGCGCCGCCAAGGGTGACTACGGCGACCTTTACGCCCTTCTCGAGCAGGGTCTCCGCCGCCTTCTCGGGGTGACGGGTACCGGTGAGCAGCTCGCATTCCTCGTCCGAGATCTTCATAAGGTCCATGCGGTTGACGATGGAGCGCATCTGCAACTGGGCGACCTGCGCGGATGCCCACAGGCTGCTGCGGTAGTTGGGGTCATAGGAAAGCGCGCAGCCGGCTTCGCGGGCGCGGTCGAGCGCGGCCAGGGTGGCGCCGCGAGCGGGCTCGTTGGTGAGGGAGAGCGAGCCCACGTGGAAGACGCGGGTTGCGTCGATGACGCCGAGCGCGAGCTCGCGGGCGTTAAGGCAGGTGTCCGCGCCGGGCTTGCGGGCGAAGGAGAATGCGCGCTCGCCGCGCTCGTCCAAAGCTACAAACGCCAGGGTGGTGAACACGTTGGGGTCCAGGATGAGGCCGGTGGTATCGACGCCTTCGCCGGCGAGGGTGTCACGCAAGAAGGTGCCGTGCATATCGTCGCCCACCTTGCCTATGAACGCGGTGGTAGCACCGAGCTTGCGAGCGGCGACCAGGACGTTTGCGGGCGCGCCGCCGGGGTTGCGCTCGAACATCTTCTGACCGTTTTGCGAGGTGCCCACCTCGGTGAAGTCGATGAGGAGCTCGCCCAGGGCGGTAATGGAATACTTGGAGGCCATGTGCATCCTTTCTCGTAACGTGTCTTTGTAATTGCCTACTTGGATGATATGACGGACGAGGGGTTTGCGCGTGTAACGATGCTGTTAATACGTACCCTCCATACCGTCGCCCATAGGCCAGACGCGGGCTTCCTCGGCGGTTCCCTGGATGGCGATGTCGAGCTGGTCTGCTGTGGGGAACCAACGGGTGGAGAAGACCTCCCGGCCGTTGTTGGCGAAGATTTCGAGAGCGGAGTTGTCTACCAGGACGCGCAGGTTTTCAAGTGCGTTGACGTTGACACTGCGCGTCTGGCGACCGCGGCCGATGCCTTGCACGCCGTCGTCAAAGCTGAGGGTGAGCTCGCCGTCCGCGAAGGCGATGCGAGCCGCGCCATCGAGCGTGAGGTCGAATGGACCGCTGATGCCATCGACGACGATGTCTACGCGGTGGGCGGGTAGGGTTGCCGTGCGGGTCTGCGCCGGGGCGCTGTCAACATGTGCGAAGGACGCCTGCTCGCCGCGGAGCTGTTCGAGTTCGGGAGCGGGCGCCATTGCGACTACGCCGTCCTCGCAGCGGGTGAGTACGCGCGGCACGGTGAGGCAGTGGATCCAGTCGAGGTTATCCGGCGCGGAGTCGAACGGCGGCTCGGGCAGGCCCATCCAGCCGATAAGGATGGTGCGGCCCTGGGGGTCGGTGAAGGTTTGCGGCGCATAGAAGTCGAAGCCAAAGTCCCAGCGGCGGAAGAGCGCGGGGTTGACGTGCTCGCAGCCGATGAGCTTGACCGCAGCGGGCAGCGGGATGTAGCCGGACTGGTCGCGCAGGTCGTTTGCCCAGGGGAGCTCTGCCATGCCCTGCGGGCAGAAGGACAGGTACTCGAAGCCGTCGAGCGCGATGCGATCTGGGCACTCCCACATAAAGCCAAAGTGAGATGTGGGACGTACCGTGGAGGCGGTGGTCCAGCTAAGGCCGTCTTGAGACTCCATGATAAGCGCAAGGCCCTCATCGTCCATATCGCGAGCGCCCAGAAGCATGTGCAGGCTGCCGTCTTGACTCCACACCTTGGGGTCGCGCACATGGCAGCTGCAGAAGTCCGGATAGTCTGCGTTGCGCAGCAACACCTGCTTTTCGCCCAGGTTAAAGCCATCAGTGGTTTCGATGAGAATCTCATTCGCCTGGCGGCCGGAGTAGATGTAGTCATGGGCGCCGGGCTCTTTGACGTTGCCGGTGTAGTACAGGCGCAAAAGGTCGCTGCCGCCCGCGCCGCCGCCGGGGACGATGTAGGCCGATCCGGAGTACGCGCCGTTGGCATCTTCTGGAATGTCCTGGTGGATGACCATGCCGTGGTGCGTCCAGTGAACCAGGTCAGGGCTGGTGGCGTGGCCCCAGCCGCGCTCGCTGCCGTTTGGCCAATCCGGGCTGTACTGATGGAAGACATGGTAGAGGCCATTGAAATAGCACAGGCCGTTGGGATCGTTAACCCAGCCGGTGGGAGGCATGAGGTGGAATCCCATACGCCAGCGATTGGTTGTCATTGTGCGTGCTCCTTTATTTTTATAGCGGGGTGTGAGTTGTTTGGGCGGGCGCGAACGCGCTCCTACAGTTGTGCGTTGCCGGCTTAGAGCGATACCGCATCGGAAAGCCGATCGGGCTTGGCGATGCGGTATCTAAGAAGGGGCTACGATTGGCTTTATGCCTCAACGGGGTCTTTGTAGAGAATGAAGGACACGGCGAAGGCGACGATTGCCGTGGCGGCGAACATGATGATGTACTGCAACGGCTGGTTGAGGCACAGCAGGATGCCGAAGATGCCCGTGACGCCCGTGCCGGTGGCACCAAGCTGGGTGATGGAGCAGATGAGGGCTCCTACTGCGGCGCCGATGCAGCCGCCGATGAAGGGCTTGACGAAGCGGAGGTTCACGCCGAAGATGGCGGGCTCGGTGATGCCCATGAAGGCGGAGAGGGCGGAGGGGGCTGCGAGGCCCTTGATCTTAGCGCTCTTGGTCTTGAGGGCGACGGCGAGGCAGGCACCGCCCTGGCCGATGTTGGCGGCGCTAGCGATGGGCAGCCAGTAGGTGACGCCGTATTGGGCGAGCTGGCCCAGGTCGATGGCGGTGTACATCTGGTGCAGGCCGGTTACGACGGTGGGGGCGTACAGGCCACCGATGATGGCGGAGCCGATGCCCAGGGGCAGGGTGAGCAGGAACTGGATGCCGCCCAGGATGGCGTTCTCAAGATAGACAAAGATGGGGCCGACGGCGGCGATGGTGATAAACGCGGTGACGAAGACGGATACCAGCGGCGTCACGAAGAGGTCGAACATGTCCGGCACGTGCTTGTGCAGCCATTTCTCCAGAACGGAGAGGATGAAGCAGGCGATCACGATGGGGATGACGTGGCCCTGGTAGCCGATGAGCTCGATGTTGTAGATGCCGAAGATAGAGAGGTAGTTGTTAACGCCCTCGGAAGCGACGGTGTAGGCGTTTTGCAGGCTGGGGTTGATGAGGATAGCGCCCATGACCGCGCCCAGGTAGGGGTTGGCTCCGAACGCCTTGGCCGCGGAGAAGCCGATGAGGATTTGCAGGAAGGTGAACGCGGTGTTGGAGACCAGGTCCGCGATGACGTAGAGCGAGCTGGAGGTATCGATGGAAAGGTAGCCGTTGGTGTTCATGAAGGACAGGGCGCTCATGATACCCAGCAAAAGACCGGATGCGACGATTGCCGGGATGATGGGGACAAAGATGTCGCCCAGCAGCTTGATGGCGCGCATGAAGGGGTTCTGACGCTCCGCCACGGCCTCCTTGGCCTCTTCCTTGGTGGCCTCTTTGATGTTGCCGAGCTTGATGAATTCGTCGTAGACCTTGTTGACGGTGCCGGTTCCGTAGATAACCTGCAGCTGGCCGGCTGCTTGGAAGTTGCCTTTGGCGCCTTCTGCGTTGTCGACGGCCTGCTGGTTTACCTTCGAGTCGTCGGCGATGACCAGGCGAAGGCGCGTTGCGCAGTGGGCGGCGGAGACTACGTTGTCCGCTCCTCCCACGGCATCGAGGATCTGCTGCGCGGCGAGTCTATGATCGAGTGCCATATGCGTTCCTTCCCGTTCGAATCGGTGCGTTTGCAATGTGGAACCTGGTTTCAGTATAGAGGACAAACTGCTTCAATGCTCTTCTAAATGAGAGGTAGAAGTATGTGTGTTCGTTCTCATATGGAATCGTTCCCACAACGATATAAATACACCGTGGGAGCGCTGCTGCCAATGAGTTTGCGGACATAGCGTCGTCAGCGGTAGAAAAGTGACGGCGAATGGTTTTTGCGCATCAGGCGATTGGGTGGCTTGATGCCGGTTTTCCGGGGCAATGCGTGTCTTGATGCCAGCTGATCCGGTGGGTTTTCGACAACGCAAGGCCCTCCGGTGCACATGTCTCGGGTGTTCTGAGCGAAGCGAACACACCCGAGACATGTGCACCGGAGGGCTCTAGGGCCTTGATCAAAAGCAGTGCCGTCTTATCGCGTTGACTTGCGTTCCACCAGGTCAAATCCCATCTTGACCTCGCGTACGGCGCCGGCGTCCTTGCTCATGAAGCCCAGCAGCATCTTGGCCGCCTCGATGCCGGTAGATTTGTAATGGTGGTGGATGGTTGTGAGGGGAGGATCGACAATCTGCGACAGGTCCCCATCGCCAATGCCTGTGACCTGGACGTCGCCGGGCACGGAGAGTCCGCGGTCGCGCAGGCAGGTAAGGGCGCCGCAGGCGATGGTGTCGGTCGCGCATACAATGGCGTCGATCGTTGGGTCGGCATCAAGGAGCTGCTCGGTGCAATCGTAACCGGCTTCAATATTGAAGTCGCCCACGGCAATATGGTCGAGCGGTACCTGAATGCCCGCCTGCTCGCATGCCGCCAAAAAGCCTTCGCGGCGCATCTGGCCTGCAGAGACATCGTCCTCATCCACGCCTATGTAGGCGGGGTTCGAGCTGGTTTTCAATATGTGCCCGGTGATGGTGCGAACGGCACCAAGGTCATCCTGGTAGACGCAGGGACGGTCGGGCGTTATCTGGTCCACAATGACCAGTGGCACGCGCAAGGCGTCCATGGCGCGGTAGTGCTCCGGGCTAAACATGGTGGCGACCAGTATGGCGCCATCAACTTGGTTGGATTGCTGGAACAGTTTGAGAAACTCAACCTCGCGTGCGGAATCGTTGGCGGTGTTTGCAAGCAGCACTTGGTAGCCGGCATCGCTCACCACCTGGGATATGCCCGCGACAATGCGGCTTATAGAGGTTGAATTGATCTTGGGGATAATGACGCCCACCACGTTGGTCTTGCCAGTGCGCAGCGTCTTGGCTTGCTGCGACGGCGCGTAGCCGGTTTTTTCGATAACCTTCGCGATGATTTCGCGTTTCTCCTGGGATACGTATCCGTTATTGAAATACCTCGACACGGTGGCGCGAGAGACTCCCGCCATCTGCGCGATCTGGTTGATGTCCATGTGCCGGTCTCCCTTCTGGTTAGGCAGTCTAGCGTAAGGGGGACTGCACACGGGCGGGTTTTCTGTTATTCGGCGATGCGTGAGTCGGCGATGCGCGGGGCGCATGCGGCGCGCACGGATGGATGGGGCGGGGACGAAGTTTTTGTAACCATACGTATAGAATGTAGCATTCTGGTTCGCACGGTATTCAGCTTTGTGGTTTGCTGGGAAAATTACATGTATCTGTGATATCGGATTTATGAGATGACGCACGTGAGATGGCTGGTCGAAAGGGCGGTGGCATGACGGATGCGCTAACAAGCGATGAGCGCTGCGACAGGTCTGCGTTGGACGAGGTCGAGCGCGCGGCGCTTGCTCTCGAGCGCGACGGCAGGCTTGGTCTGACGCGCGGGTTTATCCAGCACGGCACCGTGAGCGTGTACGAACATGTACGATCGGTCGCGCGGGCTAGCTCCGCCATCGCTTCGGCGCTGGAGCGCGCGGGCGTGCGAGTTGACCGCGCCTCCCTCATTCGAGGCGCGCTGCTGCATGACTATTTTCTCTATGATTGGCATGATGCGGACCCCTCGCATCGTCTGCATGGGTTCACGCATCCCTCCTGCGCGCTCGCCCGGGCCGAGGAGGATTTCGAGCTTACGGAGCGCGAGCGAAATATCATCGCCCGTCATATGTTTCCGCTGGTGCCCGTGCCCCCCACTTGCCGCGAAGCATGGATTGTCTGCATGGCGGATAAATGGTGCGCCCTGTACGAGACGGTTGCCGCCCGGTTGCCCGGCAAGGGCGCGAGCGTTTCGGCATCGCGGCATGTGCAGACGAGGATGGGCGTAGAGGCCGATAGCATGACGGGGGAGTAGCGAGTGTTCGCTGAGTTTGTTGCAACGGGAGCCCCGCTATCGGCGCTGTTCATCTCTTTTTTGGTCTACTCGTTTGTGGGCTGGTTGTATGAATCGACCATTTGCGCGCTTGCCAACTACGGCCACTTTGCCAACAGCGGCTTTCTGTTGGGCCCGTGCTGCCCCATCTACGGAGCCGGCGCGTTGGCGTGCTGGTTCTTGCTGCGCGGCATCCCCGGGGTGGGCGCGCAGTTTGTCGCGGCGGCGCTAGTGTGCAGCGTACTGGAATATAGCGTGGGTGCCATGCTCGAGCGACTCACCGGAGCGCGTTTCTGGGATTACTCCAAGTTCCCCTTCAATATCAAGGGCAGGGTGTGCCTGTACGGCGCCATGCTATTTGGCGCGGGCGCGGTGGTGATATGCAGGGCGGCCGAGCCGTCTCTTCTGGCGGCGCTACAGGCGGTGCCTCGGGAGGTGCTCGCCGCGATCGCGGGTGCATGCGCGGGGGTCCTCGTCCTCGATACGGCGTTTGCCCTGGCAAGCTGGCGACAGCTGTCGCTCAAGCTCGAACTGCTGCGGGACGAGATGGCCGATAAGATCAACGAATCGCTCAAAGACGCCACGGCCTCGATGCTCGACCGCGTTCCCGCCGCGGCGTTGGATACCGCTTCCGAGCTTAAATCGCGCAGCGGAGCCGTAAACTCCTGGCTGGCAGAGATGTCGGACGGAATGTTTGAATCCGTACGCGAGAAGGTGGAAATGCCCGCCTTTATCGCGGAGGGCGGCCGCGGGCTGCGCCTGGTTGCGCGCCGCATGAAAAACGTCGCCCAGCGAGCGGAGGCATCTGCCCCCGTAAAGCTCAAGACCATGATGACCCGTCGAGAGCTGAGATTCTTCAACGCGTTTCCAGAGATCAAGTTGAAGTCTTACGAGGGCGTTATCCGTGCGACCAACCTTAAGGAGCGGGCGCGCGAGCTTTTCTATAGAAAGTAGCCTATAGAAAGCGGCTTGGGGACAACCGCGCCTACAGGCCAAGCATGGTCCGTACGTCTGCCAAGATGCCCGCAGTCGACATGCCGTGCTTGGCAAGCAGTTCCTGCGGCTGGTAGCGGTCGGGGAAGCCCGGGGCCTTGGAGATGCCGTAGCATTTCATGCGCATGCCGCTTGCGGCCATCGCGGCGACAACCTGCTGGCCCCAGCCGCCCTCGACTATGCCGTCTTCAAGCGTGATCAACGCGGCGTGGTCGGCGGCGATGCGATCAAGCTCCTGCATATCGATGGCGCTGGCGATGCGCGGGTTGATGACGGTGGGCGAGAACCCAAGCTCGTCCAAAACGGCATCTGCGATCTGCTCGGCAAAGGGCAGGAAATCGCCCAGGCCAAGAATTGCCAGGCGCTCGCCCCGGCGCACGGTTTGGTAGGCGGGCCGGCTCCAGTCGATGGTTGCCGGCCCGGTGGTTGCGTGATCTGCCGCCGCGGCAGATGGGCCCACCGGCGCGGCGGGCGCAAGGTCTGGACGAGAAATGACGCCGGCTCCGGGCACGCGGATGAGGACGGGCAGCGCGCGCTGGCCGAGCGCCCAGTTGAGCATGGAGAGGTATTCCTCTTGACAGCACGGTGCCAGAACAACCAGGTTGGGCAGGTTGCTCACCATGGAGAGGTCGAAGAAGCTCAGGTGCGTCTCTGCCGTGGTGCCAAACACGGACGCGCCAAAGTCCAAAATGGTGACGGGTGCGCTGTTGAGGCAGACGTCATGCCACAGCTGATCATAGGCGCGCTGCAAAAAGACGCCGTACACGCCAAAGACGGGCGATGCCCCCGCCAAAGCCAGGGCCGCGGAGCAGGTGACGGCGTGCTCTTCTGCGATTCCCACATCGATGAACTGGCGACCCGCCTGCGCGCGGCGCTGGGGGTCGAAACCCATGATGTAGGGGGTGCCGGCGCTCATGGCCACCACGCGCGGATCGCGCTGGATGGCGTCCATAAGGTACGTACCGGTGATCTGCGCGTAGGTGGCGCCGGATCCATGGGCGCTTGCGGGAGCGTTGGCGTCAAGGGGGAAGGGCCCCACGTGGTGCCAGGCTTCCGGATTGGTTTCCGCCGGGGCAAAGCCGGCACCCTTTTTGGTGTGGACGTGCAGGACCACGGGACGCGGGGTGTCGCGGACCTCTTGAAGCGCGTGAACGAGCTCTACCACGTCGTTGCCCTGCTCAAGGTAGCGGTAATCAAGCCCCAGCGCACGGAACGGGTTGTTGGGCGAGGTGCCGCCGGTGGCACGGAGTTGGGCCATGCACTGGTACAGGCCGCCGTGGTTTTCCGCGATCGACTGGTCGTTGTCGTTGATGATAATGATGAGGCCGGTGTTTAACTCGCCCGCAGCGTCGAGCCCTTCAAAGGCCAGGCCGCCGGAAAGCGCTCCGTCGCCAATGACGGCGACCACGCGAAAGTCCTGGTCCGCAAGGTCGCGAGCCATGGCAAGGCCACAGGCAAGGCTTACAGACGTCGAGGTGTGGCCCATGGAGAACAGGTCGAAGGCGGATTCGCGCGGGTTGGAGAAACCAGAGACCTCGCTGGCGCGCGCGGGGTCCGTAAAGGCGGCGGCGCGGCCGGTGAGCATCTTGTGCGCGTATGTTTGATGCGAAACGTCGAAGATGATCTTATCGACCGGCGCGTTGAAGACGTGGTGCAGCGCTACCGTGAGCTCGATGGTCGCCAGGTTGGGGGCCACGTGGCCGCCCTCGCGCGAGCAGTAGGCGAGAATGGATTCACGCAGCTGGGAGCACAGCTCGACAAGCTGCGCATTGTCCAAGCTGTGGACGTCTGCGGGTGATGCTATGCGGTCCAGAATCATACGCTGCGTATCGCTCCAAGCTCATAGGGTATGCGACGGGCATCCGTGCGCGAAGACGCGGGTGGACGCTCGCCGGGGCATGCGTGTAGAGAGTAAAGTTTCTCACACGCATGCCATCAAGATGTGGTGGAACTTCGCAGTCGCGATGTGTGACAAATTCACTCCACACTCAAATGTAGCCGTATGACGAGCTGGTTGCAACGTATGCTCGCCGACAGGCGCATGCCCATGGCGGTAGCGAGCTTGGCGGCGGTGGCGAGCCCCAGGCCGGCGCCCTGTTTGCCGCGCGAGGCATCCGCCTGGTAAAAGCGCTCGAAGAGGTGGGTGGGGTCGATGGCGGCGGGGTCTTGGACCTGGTTGGCGACATCCAGCACCGGGCGGCCGTCTTGCGTTTGCTGGGCGAGCACGGGCGCGCTTGTCCCGTAGCGCAGCGCGTTGGTGATGAGGTTTTCCAGAATGCGCGCCAGGGCGTCCTCGTCTGCCTGCACCAAAAGGCCCTGGTCCTCAAAGGTGAGCGCGGGCTCCCAGCCGCGTGCCTCAAAATCGGGGTAGTGGGCGATCAGCACGCGCTCTACCACCGGCCGCAAGGCGATGGGCTGCATGTTGAGTGCAAGGTCCGGGTCGCTTGCCTTGGTGTACAAGAACAGCTGGTCTAGCAGGACGATGGTGCTATCGATGCGGTCCGTGGCGGCGGAGAGGTGCCGCTGGCGGCCTTGGGGCGAGTCTTCGTCCAGCGCAAGCTGCAGGTAGCCTTTGGCACCCATAAGCGGCGTGCGAATGTCATGCGATAGGGCGGAAAGATCGCGCTGGAACTCCTGCGTGTGGCGCTGGGCGGCGATGCGCTCCTCCATGGCGCGGTCAAGCTCTGCGTTGACGGCCGCGGCGAGGTCTTGCAGCGCGGGAGCCGCCGCCTGTACGGTGAGGCGCGCGTTGCTGCGGGGCTGGCGCTCGCGGATGAAGCGGGCCATGCGGCGCAGCTCCATGGCGTAGGTGGCGCCGGTGGCAAGCGCGCCTAAGGCTGCGCCCAGGATGAGCATGCATACGGCGAAGAAGGTGGAATCCACGGCGGAGCCTCCTTGTGGTGGTGCAGGGACACGTGCGGGTGTGGACGAGGATGGGTGCGGGTGCGTGCGCGGGTGCGCGGCAGTTAGTACTCGCGCTTGGGGCCCTTGGTGAGGATGATGGCGATGGAGAACAGAGCGACTATGCAAAATCCCAGCAGCGCCTGGGTGGCAAAGCCGCCGGGCAGCGCGAGGCCGGGGGTGGTGGCGGGCTCGAAGAGCGCATGCGATCCCAGGGCGAGCCTGCTGATGAGGTTGGTGGGCAAAAGCTCTGCAAACGAGCCCGCAGCGGCGTACATGGAGGAGGCGCCCAGCTTGAACTCTGAAAATACCCTGCAGAGCTCTGCGAAGAGGTCGAAAAAGCCCGAGATGGCGCCCGCGCCGATAAAGATGATGGCGACGTTGACGGCGCCCGTGCGGCGGATGAGCACGGCGATGGCGAGGGCTACAAGCGTGAGGGTCCACAGGCCAAGCCAGGTGAGCGCGAGCCAGGCGAAAAGATGCAAGGGGCCCTCGTCCAAAGACAGGGGAAAACGCAGGATAGCTGCGAATGCGATGGCGATAAGGCAAGCGGCGAGGAGGACCAGCGCGGTCCAGATGGCGTTGAAGACGATTTTCTCGAGGAAGTAGGTTGCGCGTCCGTAGCCCTGCATGAGGGTTTTGGCGAAGCCGTCGCGGAAGTCCGTGCAGGCGACAACGACGACGCCGAGCATGGTGACGATGTTGAGGATGGCTCCGTCGAGCAAGATAGAGCCAAGGAAGGCGGAGGGGTGGACGAGGGCGAGGTTGAATTCGCTGGCGAGCTCGGCGGCGTCTTGGCTGGTGACGAGGCCGGAGCCGGTGGAAACCCGCGAGAGCATGAAGGCGGTGAAGCCGAGCGCGCCGCCGATGATGATGACCAGCGCTACAAAGCAACCAAAGAACTCGCCGCGCAGACGATTTGGGTTGAAGATGCGGTAGAGGTCTGATTTGAGAAGGCCGAGCATGGTGAGACCTTTCGAAGTGGCGGGCGGCTGAGGGGCAGGCTGCTAAGGCGGCCGCGGGTATAGGTCGCGAGGGTGCGGGCTACGGAGGCCGGCTGCAGAGGCTGGCTGCGGGCCGGGGGGGTTATTTGGGCGCAGGCGTACCCATGAGCTCGACAAAGTAGTCCTCGATATCGCGCTCCGTGACGGAGAGCTCGAGTACAACCTGGTCGGCGTCGTGAAGGATGCGGGAGATGTGCTCGACGGCCTGGGCGGCGGGGGCGGGATCAGTTGCAGAAGAGCTGGACGTTGCGGATGCGGCGGGCGCGGCGGGGGCGGATGCGGCGGGCACGAGGCTGGGGAGCGAGATGGAGATCGCTTGGTCGGGCAGCGCGCGAAGGTTTGCGCCGGGTAGGCGCTCTTCCAGGATCGCGAGGGTGCGGGCGGGATCGGCGGTCTTTATGCGCACCGAGCTGCCGCAGGATTCGTGAACCTGCGCCTCGGTGATCTCGCGGACCAGGGCGCCGTCGCGGACCACGCCGTAGCGGGTGGCCATACGGTTGAGTTGGTCGAGCACGTGGCTGGAAATGACAATGGTGACGCCGCGCTCGCGATTGAGCCGGACCAGCGCTTGGCGCATGTCGCGCGTGGCCTGCGGGTCCATGCCGTTGAAGGGCTCGTCCAAAAGCAGGAGGTCGGGTGTGCCAACCAGCGCAAGGGCCAGACCCAGGCGCTGCTTCATGCCCAAGGAGAACTTTTTGGCGGGCTGGCTGCCGGTATCTGCGAGGCCCACCAGCTTGAGCAGGTCGCGGCAGTGCTCTTTAGGGTTGATGACGCCGATGGCGAGCGCCTTCATCATGAGGTTGTCGAAAGCGGAATGGGCTTTGAGGACGCCGGGCTCCTCGATGAGCGCGCCCACGTGGTGCGTTTGGGTCGCGTTTGCGCCGCCGGCATTGCCGCGTGCGGGGCGAGCCCCGATTGGCCGGCCGTAGAGCTCGATCTCGCCCCAGGTGGGGGAGGCAAGCCCGGCGATCATCTTCATGGTGGTGGACTTGCCGGCTCCGTTGTTGCCGACGAATCCGTAGATGTCGCCTTCGTGGACGGTCATGTTGAGATGGTCGACGGCGTGCTTCTTGCCGTAGATCTTGGTGAGGTCGTGCGTTTGGATGGCGTACATGGTTGCTCCTGAGGACGAGGATGGTTTGAGTATGGCAGGAGTGGCGGCGCGCGGCGGACGGCACGCTGGTAAAGAATTGCTAAAGATGGGGCGGTGCGGGCTGCGGCGTGCGAGCCGCATTGCCCCTCGGCGCGGGCGCGGTCGTTACAGGTCGCGGCGTTTGCTGATGGCGATGTAGGCCGCGCTTCCTATGAGAATCCAGATGACGCCGGTGACTGCGCCCCATGCCCAGCCGGGCACGGCGCCGATAAGCGGCAGGGTTGTCGCGGTATCGAACATGGTGTTGGCGCCGTTGGAGAACGCCTGCAGTACGGAGCTGGGCATCCAAGTGGCTATGCTGGTGAGCGCGGGGGCGATGGGTTGCAGGAAGGAGAGCATGCCGCCAGACGAGAACGCGAGCGCGCTGAGCGTAAGCGGGAATAGGCCGCTGATAGGGGCGAACGCGAAGATATGGACGGGGAGCTTTTTGCGGAAGATCGCTACGGCGATCATGGCGATGACCGTGATTGCCCAGGTTGCAAGCCATGCGCCTAGAAGCCAGAGGGCGAAGGCGAGCGGGTTGTCCGGCCCCTGGATGGCAAAGCCGTAGGGCATGGTGAGGAAGACCTTCAAGATCACCAGGTGGAAGATGCAGCCCAGGGCAAGCATGAGGGCGGACCAAATGCCGGCGAGAAGAATCTTCTCGCCCAAATACAAAGCGCGCCCTCGCGGGGAGGAGACCAGGCTTTTTACATAGCCCTCCGAGAGATCAGGTAACGTGTACTCGACCATGCCGAACGACGCGGCCAGGGCGAGGACGGAGAAGGATCCCAGCATGGTGCTTCCCAGGAAAGAGGACGGCGTCGCCAGCTCCTTGATGAGGTTGACGTTTTCCGCCGGGCCCATGCCGGATTGCAAGATAAACCAGGTGAGGCCCACCTCGAGGCAGGAGATAAAGAGCAGCACCGAGGCGTATTGCCAAAGTTCGCCGCGCAAGCCGCGGATGCGGGTCATGCGGTAGAGGTCCGAGCGCAACAGGTTGAGCATGGGGTCACCTTCCTTTTTGCGAAGTGAACAGAAGATAGGCGAGGGCAGCGATGATGGCAAGGTCGATCGCGATGTTTATGGCGTCGGCGGGGTGCATGCCGCGCCTCCTCTCTGATGCGGTTGCCGTGCATCTTTATAATGCGGGCCGGACCTTGGGAGATTTATAAGCGGGGTTTAAGAATGCTTAAAGATGGGGCGGCGGGGCGAGGCAGTGGAGAGAGGTGGTAGGGCGAGGCGAGCGGGGGCGTGGTGCGATTGGACGCAACATGGAAGACGTCTCGGAGCACGCTGGGACAAAAATCGACTTAGTGCGGAGGTTGGACCAAATAATGGCTTAGTGCGGTTCAAATCGTGACAAATAATGCGTTAGTGCAGTCCGGGCGAGGTATAGCAAGGGTACCTTATGAATAGGGTGTTTACATCATTCAAGCTAGAAGGCTTGGACGATGCCGGTCTATGCATAAGAAAGGTGTCCCGGGCAGCTTCCAAACCGCACTAACGCACTATTTGACCAAATCTCCGCACTAACGCGTTTTTTGACACTCTGCCCTTTCCGCACTAACGCGTTTTTTGGCCCATCCTTGCACGGAGGGGTTGTTAGTGTTGGTAGGCGACCTCGTGAATGGCTGGGAAGCTGTTCTATGTTAGCCATAGTGAACAAAAAGTTAGACCGCTCATACAAAATGGCGTCATAATGAGCTAGATAAAGTATCCCAAAGCTAACATAGGTTTTACGCGCACGCCATCTCGCCCATCGCGATCGCCATCGTGTCCTCGGCCATCATGCTCGCGTTCATCGGCGCGCACTCGCTGCCGCTGGCGGCCATCGCCCTGGCGGGCTACCTGGTGCTGGGCGCCGTCATGCCCATCGCCTCGTCCAAGCTATGCGGAAACGCCGGCAGGGCATCTCGCGATGCGGCGGGCTCCATCAGCGCGTACGTACTCGATGGCCTGCGCGGCCTTGCCGAGACCGTGCAGTTCGCTGGCGTCTCCAAGCGCTCTGCCGGCCTCGCCGCGCAGACCGACGCCATGGGCTCCACGGACCGCTCCCTGCACGTGCGCTCCGCTGCGGTCGAGGGCCTGGCGGATGCGTTGGTGCTGCTCACCAGCCTCGCCATGATCGCGACGTCGCTGGGGCTTTTCGCCGCGGGCGACCTCTCGTTCTCGTCCGCGTTCATCTGCTCCTTTGCGTACCCGTCCTCCTTTGGCCCGGTGCTGGCGGTGTGCCGTCTGGGCACGTCGCTGCAGGCAACGCTCGCCTCCGGCGCGCGCGTACTCGATCTTTTGGACGAGGGGCCCAGACCGTGGACGTGGCCGATGGTGCGGATGTTTCCTTTGGCGGCGCGGCGTGCGAACACGTGACGTTCTCCTACGGCGTTCGCGGCGTCAGTGAAGCCCGCGGCGCGCTGCGAGGCGCTGGGGCGGCTTCGAGCGGCGCGCCTGTGCACTCATCTGCGTGCGCGCTCCCGTCCAAGGATGATCGCATCTTGGATGATGTCTCGATTGCGTTCGAACCCGGCGAGATGGTGTGCGTTACCGGACGGTCCGGCTCGGGCAAGTCGACGCTGCTCAAGCTGCTTATGAGATTTTGGGATCCCACGTCCGGAGCGGTGAAGATGAGCGGGCGCGACCTGCGCGGCGTCAACACCGTGAGCCTGCGTAGCTCGATTGGGTATATGACGCAGGGTACGCATCTGTTCGTGGGCACCATTGGTGACAACCTGCGCATCGCGCGGGAATTGGTTAGCCATCGAGCGTCTACCTGCGCATTTGCCGATCGTTTCTACAGCGTGGAGCACGGACGCATCAGCTAGCGCCCGTCGGATGCCGGATGGTCACAAAAGCGGCCCGATTCGATACCAGGGAGTGCGGGGGTATCGAATCGGGCCGTGCCGTTATCGCGGTTTGCCGCGTGTTGGGTGCTCGATGTGCTCGACGCTAAGCGATGGGACGCGCGATGCCGGGAGTCGCAAGCCGGGCATCAAACGCTGGGTACTAGAGCGTGCCTATTAGAGCGCGCCGCGTCCGTGCTCGCCGGTGCGAATACGGATGACGTCGTCGACCGGGGTGACAAAGATCTTGCCGTCGCCCACGCCACCGGTGTGCGTGGCGCTGCAGATGACCTGGATCAAGCCGTCTACCTGGTCCTCGTCCACCACAATGTCGAACTTGACCTTAGGGATGGTGTTGAGAAGGACCTCGGTACCGCGGACGTATTCCTTCCAGCCGTGCTGGTTGCCGCAACCCTGCACCTGCGAGATGGTCATTCCACGGATGCCGGCGTCGAACAGGGCCTCTTTGAGAACCTCGAGCTTCTCCTGGCGAATGATGGCGGTCAGTTGTTTCATGGCTGCTCCTCCTCCAATTGATCTATGTGTTGGTAATGATTCCTATGCCAGGGGCATATCTGCTAGTCCAAGCCGGTGAACGCGGGGTACGCGCTCTCGCTGTGCTCGGAGATATCAAGGCCAAGGGCTTCATCGGCCTCGTCAACGCGTAGGCTGCCGCCGCACAGGGCCTTAACCACAAGAACAAGGACAAGGTCGAGAATCAGGACGATGGCGATGGTGACCACAATGCCCAGAACCTGGGCGATCAGCAGTGTGGGATCGCCGGTGTAGAACAGGCCGCCAAAGTCGGTCCAGGATAGCTCGGGCACGCAGAACAGGCCGGTGAGGACGCCGCCTACGATACCGCCGATGCCGTGGCAGCCAAAGGCGTCGAGGGCGTCGTCATAACCAAAGCGGGCCTTGAGGTTGGAGATAGCGAAGAAACAGACGGGCGGAACGGCGGCGCCAATAATCAGCGCGGCCCAGGGCTCGACAAAGCCGGCGCCCGGAGTGATTGCGACCAGACCGGCGACCAGGCCGGTGCTGGCGCCAACAAGCGTGGGCTTACCGGTGACCAGGCGCTCGACTACCAACCAGGAAGCCAGGCCGGCGGCGCTTGCGGTGACGGTGTTGAGCAGGGCGAGTGCGGCGACGCCGTCGACAGCGAACTCGGAGCCGCTGTTAAAGCCGAACCAACCAAACCACAGCACGCCGGCGCCCAGGGCGACAAACGGAACGTTGTGCGGGCGATAGCTCATAACGCCAAAGCCGCGGCGTCCACCAAGGGCAAGGCAGAGAATAAGACCGGTGAGGCCGGAGGAGATGTGGACAACGTCGCCGCCTGCAAAGTCGAGCGCGCCAATCTGCTCGCCAATGAGCGAGCCGGCGCCGCCCCAGACCATGTGCGCCAGCGGGGCGTAGACAACAAGAACCCAGAACGCAAGGAACAAGGTGACGGCCTTGAACTTCATGCGGCCGGCAACGGAACCGGTGATGATGGTCGAGGTGATCATGGCAAACGCCATCTGGAACGCGATGTTAACGATAGAAGGATAGGTCGCGTCCGCGGGTGGGTTGGCCGCCTCGTCCAGAACCTGCTGGACAATGGGCAGGCAAAGCAGTTGGTCAAAGCCGCCAAAGAACGAGATGGAGCCGTCGCCGCCGTAGGCAAACGACCATCCGGCGACAACCCAGAGAACGCCAACGACGCCAATGACAATGAAGGTCATGAGCATGGTGTTGGTAACGTTCTTACGCCGAGCCAGTCCGCCGTAGAAAAAAGCAAGGCCAGGCGTCATAAGGAACACGAGCATGGTACAGACAAGCATAAAGCCGGTGGAACCTGTATCAAACATGTTGTTTCCCCCTCACAAGTTCCGGTTTTATCGTAGAAGCCATTAGGACCGGTCGCGCCGCGCGGGTGCACGGCCGCGCAATTGCGACTTGCTCATAATGGCATCGAGTTGGCGTGAAAAAAGTGGGGGATTATGCCGTTAACGTATGGATGCAAGGCGGAAACAGAGCCGTCGGCGCTTGGAAACCGCGGCGCAATCTTGGAAACCCGTTAGAAAAACGTGGGAAATATCGGTGCTATTCCACCAGTTTAAAGCCCATGCCCCAAACCGTTTTGAGGTAGCCGTCCGTTCCGGACGCCTTGAGTTTGGATCGAATGTTGGAGACGTGCACGTTCACGGTGTTGTCGTCAGCGGCGTACGGCTCGCCCCAGGCTTGCTCAAAAAGCTCCTGCTTGGTGAACACGCGCTTGGGGTGGCGCATGAGGATCTCCATGATGTTGAACTCGATGCGGGTGAGGGATAGCTGCTCGCCGGCGGCGCAAAAGACGCGTGCCTGAGGGTCCAGGGTCCAATCGCGAAAACGCAGCACGCCGTCGTTTGAGGTGGCGATGGCCGAGGAGCGCCCGTGGTGGCGAAGCTGCACCTCTATGCGCGCGAGCAGCTCGTCCAAATCAAAAGGTTTGGCTAGGTAATCGTCCGCGCCCAGCTTGAGAAGGTCTATCTTGTCGCTTGCGGCGGTGCGGGCGGAGATGACGATGATGGGCGTGTCTTGGTCGCACTCGCGCATGAGCCGCACCAGCTCTTCGCCGGGAAGACCAGGGAGCATGAGGTCGCAGATCACCACGTCGGTCATGGGGGAGTTGCCGGAATCGAGCAACAACTTTGCTTCGGTGCCGGAAAACGCCTGCGTGCACGTGTAGCCGGCGCGCGTGAGATGCGTCGCTACGATGTTGTTGATGTCCGCATCGTCTTCAATGATCAGCACGCGCGTGGTTGCCATGCGTCGCTCCTTTCTGGGGATGATGCTGACCATGCTAGCACTGCATATATCGGTACCTCGTCGAGCACGCCTTTAAGAATCTATAAGGTTTGAGACGGGTCCGAGATGGCAAGCGACGGTAGATAAATGGTTAGCCATGGGAAACTAACAACTTCACGGGGTGATTGTTAGTGTAGGATGGGAGCTGGACAGTTGCGAACCCGCCTGCCTCGTCTGGGGCGGCGGGCCTTTATGGCAGGAGAGCGCCTATGTACGATAATTCCATCCAGCTCATGCAGAGCATGCGTGAGGCGGGCATCGACTATCGAAGCGACACGCCGCTGGACGATGAGAACCTGATCGACACCATCCGCGTCGGGTGGGCCGGTGCGAACCTGCCGGCGACCGTGATCTTGTTTCGCGTCAACGACCGCGGCGCGCATTTGGAGGTCGAGGATCTTGGCCACGTGGCGCCGGGACTTCGATCGCAGGCTCTTGAGCTGGTCAACACCCTTAACGGCTCCTATCGCTGGATCACGTTCGTCGTGGAAGAAGACGGCCGCATCACCTGCTCGTCAGACGTCTTCATGGTACCCGAGGTGGCCGGCTTGTTCGGTATCGCCGCGATGGGCAGGATGTTCGACACGCTCGACGAGGTCTACCCCAGGCTTCTTTGCGCGCTCGCTTAAGGGGCGCGACTGCCTTAGGGGTTTTCTGTTTGCTAGTACCATCCGCTAATTGCTTGGAGGCGTTATGTTATCTGCGAATATTGGCCAGGCGCTGCTGTGGGCGGCGCTGGGCTGCGGGTTTACCTGGCTTATGACCACCGCGGGCGCGGCCATGGTCTTCTTCTTTAGAAGCGACCGCAAGCTTATGCACCATATCTTCTTGGGTTTTGCGGCGGGCGTCATGATCGCGGCGTCCGTGTGGTCGCTGCTCAACCCTGCTATCGAGCAGGCGGAGGAGCTGGGCCAGATAGGGTGGATCCCCGCTGCCGGCGGCTTTTTGCTGGGCGTGGCCTTTCTGCTCGCGCTCGATACGTTCTTGCCCCACCTGCATCCCGAGGAGGGCCAGCCTGAGGGCATCCAGACAAGTTGGAAGCGAACCACGTTGCTGGTCTCCGCCGTTACGCTCCATAACATCCCCGAGGGCATGAGCGTTGGCCTGCTGTTCGCCATGGCAGCCCAGGCCTCCGGTGCCGCTGCGGACGCCTATCTTGGTATGGCTTTTGCGCTCGCGCTGGGTATGGGCCTGCAGAACTTTCCCGAGGGCGCCGCGGTTTCGCTGCCCCTTGCGCGCGAGGGTATGAGCCGTACCAAGGCGTTTGCCATGGGCAGCCTTTCCGGCATCGTAGAGCCCATCTTTGGCATCGCGGTGGTTCTGGTCTCCGGCTGGATCACGCCGTTTATGCCCTGGATGCTGGCATTTGCCGCCGGAGCCATGATCTACGTGGTTGTCGAGGAGCTTATTCCGGAGGCGCACCTGGGAGAGCACTCCAACGTGGGCACGCTGGGCGTCATCGCGGGCTTTGTTCTCATGATGGTCCTGGACGTTGCCCTGGGCTAGGGGGCTTTGCGATCGCGGATTCGCATGTTTAGCTTACGGGTGGTAGCTATTGGCCGGTAGATTGAAACCGTGCCCGATCGGGATGGCAGTTGAACCGCTTCAAGCGGGGATTTTCAAGCCGTGTATAAAGCGATTTGGGCCGTTTGGCCGCGGAAAGAGAAGAAGAATGCAGAGGAGGTGCGGGCTGTCGCACCTCCTTTGCCGTAGAGGGGCCTTTTTAAGCCGAAATATGGAAACATCTGTATCAATAAAGTGGCCTAGCGCGTCCATAACGCGGTTGATAGAGGCGTTTCGCAAGGGGAGCGGGCACTGGGTTAGCCGGTTCTTACCCGCCTCGTGGTCCTCAGTGACCATTTCAAAACGGCACGGTTTTGCGGCGTTCAATTCTTATGCAAGGCTTTGGCAGACGCGCAGGATGCACGGTGGCCGTTATGCATTTTGGCAAACGCGGTGCCCTTGCGTCGCGTTATGCTCCACATCGCCCTCGTGCGCACGCCGTGCCCATGCCCGCGCCGCCGCGCTTTTCGTCAAGGATGCGTACGACCTGTCTAACCACGGGCCAATCTGCTAACGTTTCGAGATGCGTGAGCGCGCAGCAGGCGCTGATGTAAGACGCCCGCCGCAACGTATGACACGTACAAGGGGCCTTGGAAGAGGGAGAACGAATGATCAAGCTGTTTGCGAGCGACCTGGATGGAACCCTGCTCAACGCAACCCATATGGTCGACCCCGTCATCGTGTCCGCTCTGCGAACGGTTACTAAAAGCGGCGCGCATTTCGCCGTCGCCACCGGCCGCACCATGCGCAGCCCCAATGACTTTGGTTTTCACGGCGTTGACATAGAGGCGGTGTGTTCCAACGGGTCCATCATTTTGGATCGCGATGGCAACACCATCTACCATAGCGATGTGGACAAAGGGGTGCTCGAGGAAATGCTCCGCACATTCCCGCAGGTCTGCTTCGAGTGCGTGGGCCTGGATCGCACGTATGTCACCGGTAGCCCGCAAGACCAGCTCGCCGGATTTGTCGCCACGGGCGCTATCGAGAAGGTGAAGATGGCCGCCATGCGTATTCGCCGCCGCCAAATGCAGGCGGATTGCGTCCACAACCAAAGCGTCTCTGACGTGCTTTCCCACAGCATCTGCAAAATCAACGCCCGCGTGAGCGACCCCTCGCTCGATAGCGAGCTCAAGGATTTCCTTTCCGGCCACGCTGACAAGGTGGTAAACGCCCCCTTTAGCCCCGTCATGTTCGAGATCACCAACGTCGGCGTCGACAAGGGCGCGGCGCTTGCATGGCTGGCTTCCTATTTTGGTTATTCCGCGGACGAAGTGGCCGTCTACGGCGACGGTGGCAACGACATCGCCATGCTCCAACGCTTTACGCACGCTTACGCCACCAGCAACGGAAGCGATGCCGCCAAGCTCGCCGCGGGCAACGTCATCGGTAGCTGCGCGTTTCATGCCGTGCCGCGCCACATGGTCAAGACGGTCCGCGAACAGGGGAGCGTTGCTTCTTCCAATGCGGACGCAGGCAAGGGCTCCGGCTACGTTCGAATCGAATAATTCCCGTCTGCAGCCCTTCTGTAGACAAATGATTGATGGTTGTCAGGTTTCTGTAAGTGCTCCTCCACATTCGTTCAATTATGCACACCGTGTGCAATAATGCTCGGAGAGAGTAATATCGGGCCGCGTTACAACCACGGCCCCCTCAAGCCAAGGAGGGCCAGTGTCGAAAGAGGCCGTGGCCGAACAAAAATGCGACCGTCGCAGTCTCCGCTCCCAGCGCCTGCTGCGCCAAGCGCTCGCGCGGGAGATCGGGGCGACAGGCGACCTTTCTAGTGTCACCGTCGCCGGCCTCACGGATTGCGCGGGCCTCACGCGCCGCACGTTTTACAGCCATTACAAAGACATCCCAGACTTCATCGAGCAGGTAGAAGCTTCCATTTTGGACGAGGTGGGGCGCCATGTGCTCGCCATCTCCGCTTCCACGCTGGATGATCTGTATCGCAACATACACGAGCTGGAGCCGGCGTCGGGCTCGGTGGAGCTGCTGTCCTATCTCAAGAAAGACGGAGAGCTCATTGGCGCTCTGCTGGGTCCCGGCGGCGACCCGACGTTTATCGAGAAGCTGCTCGACCTGGTGCGCGCTTGCGTGAGGCATCGAATGGAGACGGGCATCTTCCCGGATGCGCTGGGGACGTTCTTCGATTATTACCTCGATTCCGTTATCACGTCCGAGCTGGGCGTTATCAAGCGCTGGTTCCAAACGGGCCTCAAGGAGGCCCCGGAGACCATGGCGCGCATCATGACCGTGATCGCATTCGTCCGTCCCGGCGACCTGTACGGCAAGCCCATCGACATCAACGTGCCGGAGTACGGCATGAAGCTGTTGGGAAAAAGCGCCGCGCGGGACTTACGCAGCGTGTTGGAGGTTTTCGCTGCGTCAAACGCCGGTCCGCAGGCATCGCCGCTTTCATCGTCAGGCGTCGAGCCGCGATCGAAAGCGGACGCCAAAGACACCATCTAGGGGGAGAGCTATGAGTAACCAAGAAGTAGAGAATACCGTGGTCGAGTCCGTAGCTATGGACCGGGCCGTGCGGGATGCGGCCGACGCGATGACGGGTGCGCTTCAGCCCGCGCCCGCGTGCCCGCAGGCCCCGGTCGTTCCCGAGGGCGCCATCTACAATCCGCAAAACGCCAAGGGTGATCTGCACCTGGGCATCGACGTGGGGTCAACCACGGTCAAGCTCGCCGTGCTCAACGACGCCAACCAGATCGTCTACGCCAAGTACCAGCGCCACCACACCGACGTGCGCGCCTGCGCTCGCGACCTGTTCGTGGGCGCTGCCGGCGTGCTGGGCGATGCCCGCATGACCTGCGCCATCACCGGTTCGGGCGGGCTTCTGCTCTCACAGTGGCTGGACCTGGAGTTTGTCCAAGAGGTCATCGCTTCCAAGCGCGCCGTGGAGACCCTCATTCCGAAGACCGACGTCGCCATCGAGTTGGGCGGCGAGGACGCCAAGATCATCTACTTCGATTCGGGCATCGAGCAGCGCATGAACGGCACCTGCGCGGGCGGCACCGGCGCCTTCATCGACCAGATGGCCACCCTGCTGCACACGGACGCCGCGGGCCTCAACAAGCTCGCCGCCGGCGCGACCACTATCTACCCCATCGCCAGCCGCTGCGGCGTGTTCGCTAAGACGGACGTGCAGCCCCTGCTCAACGAGGGCGCCCGTCCGGAGGACGTCGCCGCGTCCATCTTCCAGGCCGTGGTGACCCAGACCATCTCCGGCCTGGCGTGCGGCCGTCCCATCCGCGGCTACGTCGCCTTCTTGGGCGGACCGCTGCAGTACCTCTCCGAGCTGCGCCGCCGCTTCTACATCACACTTGATTTGGACGAGGAGCACCGCATCGTCCCCGACAACGCCCACCTCTTTGTGGCGTCCGGCGCCGCCATGGCGCACGAGTCCACCAAGCTGTCCACGTTTGGCGAGCTCATCACCGCTATCGACGCGCTGGGCGACACCCAGGGCGCGGAGGTCGAGCGCCTCTCCCCGTTGTTTGCGAGTGAGGACGAGTACGCCGAGTTCAAGGAGCGCCACAACAAGGAGGTCGTTCCCAAGGGCGATCCCGCCAGCTATGCCGGCGAGCGCGTCTTCATCGGCATCGACGCCGGCTCCACCACCATGAAGGCCGCGATGGTGGGCGAGGACGGTCAGCTGCTGCATACCTGGTACGGCAACAACAACGGCGACATCCTGGGTACCGCCAAGGTGATCATGGCCGATTTCTACCAGCACATCCCCGCCGGCGCGCGCATTGGCCACGTCACCACCACCGGCTACGGCGAGGCGCTGCTCATCGAGGCCCTCAAGGCCGACTCCGGCGAGATCGAGACCGTCGCACACCTGCGCGGCAGCCGCGCGTTTCTGCCGGGCGTGGAGTTCATCCTGGACATCGGCGGCCAGGACATGAAGTGCCTGCGCGTGCGCGACGGCGTCATCGAGCACATCATGCTCAATGAGGCCTGCTCCAGCGGTTGCGGCAGCTTCATCGAGAGCTTCGCGGTCTCCATGAACATGGACGTGCGCGCGTTCGCCCAGGCGGCCATCGAGGCCAAGGCGCCGGTCGACCTTGGCAGCCGTTGCACGGTCTTTATGAACAGCCGCGTCAAGCAGGCTCAAAAAGAGGGCGCCACCGTGGGCGACATCGCCGCGGGCCTGTCCTACTCCGTTATCAAGAACGCGCTGTTCAAGGTCATCAAGCTGCGCGACCCCAAAGAGATCGGCACACAGGTCATCGTCCAGGGCGGCACGTTTATGTCGGACGCCACGTTGCGCGCGTTTGAGCAGCTCACCGGTGTCAACGCGGTGCGCCCGGATATTGCCGGCTGCATGGGCGCCTACGGAGCCGCCCTGCTGGCCCGCGACCGCGCTGGGGCGGACGGCATCTCAAACATCCTGTCTGCGGACCAGGTTGCGTCGCTCACGGTGACCCAGCGCCACGCGCGTTGCGGCCGCTGCTCCAACAACTGCCAGCTCACCATCAACGACTTTGGCGGCGGCCGTCGCTTCATCACGGGCAACCGCTGCGAAAAGGGCGCGGGCCATCGCTCCAACAAGACCGAGGCCCCCAACGTCTTCGCCCAGAAAAACGCCCTGCTGTTCGACCGCGAGTCGCTTGACCCTGATGCCGCGCCGCGCGGCACCGTGGGCATTCCCCGCGCGCTCAACATGTACGAGAACTACCCGTTCTGGCATACGTTCTTCACCAAGCTGGGTTTCTCCGTGGTGCTTTCGGACAACTCGACCAAGCAGACCTACGAGGCCGGCATCGAGTCCATGCCCAGCGAGTCCGTATGCTATCCGGCTAAGCTCAGCCATGGCCACATCATGAACCTTATCGACAAGGACCCGGACTTTATCTGGATGCCCTGCGTGCGCTGGGAGCGCAAGGAGGATCCCACCGCGGGCAACTGCTATAACTGCCCCATCGTTATGAGCTACCCCACGGCGCTGGGCCTGAACATCGATGAGATCTCCGAGAAGCACGTCGAGTTCATGTACCCCTTTGTGCCCTACCATGACAAGATCGAGCTCAAGCGCCGCCTCTACGAGCTGATCGCCGTGGAGCGCGTGGCAGACGCCCAGGCGGGTCGCGGCCGCGTGCGCGGCCCCAAGATCACCCGCACGGAGATCGACGCCGCCGTCAACGCCGCCTATGAGGAGGATGCCCGCTTCCACCAGCAGATCCAGACCATGGGCGAGGAGGCCGTGAAGTGGATCGAGGACAACGGCGGACACGGCATCGTGCTCGCCGGCCGTCCCTACCATAACGACCCAGAGATCAACCACGCCCTGCCCGAGCTGATCACCTCCTTTGGCTTCGCGGTCCTTACCGAGGACTCCGTGGCGCACCTGGTGAAGCCCGAGCGCCCCATCCGCGTGGTCGACCAGTGGATGTTCCATAGCCGCCTGTACGCCGCCGCGCGCTTTGTCACCATGCGCAACGACCTCGACCTGGTGCAGATGAACTCCTTTGGCTGCGGCCTGGACGCCCTCACCACCGACCAGGTGCAGGAGATCCTGGAGGCGTCCGGTAAGATCTACACCGTGCTCAAGATCGACGAGGTCTCAAACCTTGGCGCCGCGCGCATCCGCATCCGCTCGCTCATGGCCGCGCTCAAGGACCAGGCGGCGGAGCGTGCCGCGGAGGCTGCCGCCGCGGGCGAGGAGTTCCAGGTTGGCGCCGCCAGCCCGGTTGAACCCTCCGCGGATCAGCCGGTGTTCGCCACGCATAAGTACGCCCTGGAGGCCCAGCGCGCGTCCAAGTCCGCGGCGTTCCCCAAGGTGAGCTTCACCCAGGAGATGAAGGACGCCGGCTACACCATCCTGTGCCCGCAGATGGCGCCCATCCACTTCGACCTTATCAAAGAGGTATTCCGCGCGTCCGGCTACAACCTGGAGCTTCTGCCCTCCACCGACCGCGGCGCCGTGGAGGCGGGCCTGCGCTACGTCAACAACGACATCTGCTACCCGTCCATCCTGGTCACGGGCCAGATCATGGAGGCCATCGAGAGCGGCCGCTACGACCTCTCCAAGACCGCCGTGGTCATCACCCAGACCGGCGGCGGCTGCCGTGCCACCAACTACATCGCCCTCATCCGCAAGGCCCTGCGCGACTCCGGACATGCGGACATCCCGGTCATCTCGCTTTCCGCGGTCAAGTTGGACGAGGACAACCCCGGTTTCAAGTTGACGCCCACCATGCTTAAAGCCGCCGTCTACAGCGTGCTGTTTGGCGATGTCATGATGCAGATGCTCTACCGCTGCCGTCCGTATGAGGCCACGCCGGGCGCTGCCAACCAGCTGTTCGAGCAGTTCATGGACCGCGCGCGCAAGCTGGCGCCTGCTTTCAACCGCCGCAACTTCACCAAGCTGTCGCGTGAGGCGATCCGCGCGTTCGACACCATGCCGCTGGTGGGCGAGGGCACCAAGCCGCGCGTGGGCGTAGTGGGCGAGATCCTGGTCAAGTTCCATCCCACGGCAAACAACCACGTTGTCGACGTCATCGAGGCCGAGGGCTGCGAGGCTGTGGTCCCGGGTCTTCTGGACTTCTTCCTCTACTCCATGAGCAACGCCACCGTGCAGAAAAACGAGCTTGGCAGCTCCGCGGTAACGCGCGCCAGCATGGACGCCGCCATTGGCATGGTCGATTGGATGCGCAAGCCGGTTGAGGAGATGCTCGAGCAAAGCGAGCGCTTCGAGCGCCCCGAACCCATCTCCGTTATGGCGCAAAAGGCCACGCAGGTGCTGTCGCTGTGCAACAACATGGGCGAGGGCTGGCTGCTCACGGCAGAGATGCTCGACCTCATCGACCACGGCGCGCCCAACATCATCTGCACCCAGCCGTTCGCCTGCCTGCCCAACCACGTGGTTGGCAAGGCGGTCATCAAGGAGCTGCGCCGCCAGCACCCGGAGAGCAACATCGTGGCGGTGGACTACGACCCCGGCGCCTCGGAGGTCAACCAGCTCAACCGCATCAAGCTCATGATCTCCGTGGCCAAGGAGAACCTGCGCGCGGGCAAGGGCTTTGTGATGGAGCCCGTCCACCCGCTTGAGATGGACGCGGTCGATAGCAAGTTCCGCCCGCACCACTTCACCACGCCGGCAGAGGTAGCCGCGCACGAGGCGGAGGTCGAGGCAACCGCCCGACGTCTGAGCCGCGGATTGAAGCGCCGTAAGAAGTAACGCGCGTTTTGGACGAGGTCGGCGTTTTGCGATTCTCATTGAGCCGCTGCAGTTGGTCATCGATCTTGCCACCGGCTTCCCCAGCTTTATCGTCGATGTGGACGACATGATGCTTCAGGTGCTGGGAAGCGCCGCGGGCATTGTCCTCATGGCGCTCATGGTTCGCGTTTCCTCGGGCAGCAAGGGCAACGGGCTGGCGCCAGATAGGGGTTAGCGAGGGTGCAAGGCAAAGAGCTTGCTTGGGAGTCTGCCTGCTCTGTTTTCCATTAAGCCTCTCGACGTCGGTGTAAATGTGCCCGGCGCCGAGAGGCTTTTGTCGTTAGCGGTTCGCCTGCAGGAAGATGCTGATCCTTGGCGAGCTGTACTCGTCAAACTCATCGCGCGAATCAGTTGAGAACGTTGCCCATGCGCGCAGGTCCCCGGTGTTGTCCAAGTCGACATCAAGCGGGGTGTAGTAGTCGCCTGCAAGGAAGGATTCGCGAAACTCTGCGGGTAGCTGGGGTTTGTTGAACAGACCTGCGGCGACTTGGGGCGCATCGACGTCGGCGATAAGTTCATAGAGGCGGTCGATATTCTCGTCCGCAAACGTCAAGTTTTCCTGCGCGGTCCTTTCGATATCGACACTTGCGGTGTAGACTACGCCGTCCACCGCGCCCTGAGAATCCGTTTCGATGGATATACGGGCGACGATGTCTCCATCTTGGTCGGTGACGTTGCCGCTGACCTGGTAGCCGCTGTCCTGTCGGCGCTCAAGGGGGTCGTCGGCCATGACGTAGGAGACGCCGGACTTCAGAGCGTCTTGGAATGCGGAAAGGGTCTGGGCTGCGCTGTTTTGCGCGGAAGACGCCTGTGCCGCCGAGTCGATGAAGCGCGGGGTAAACGCGAGGACGAGCAGCAAGATGGGCGCGAGAAAGACGGCTGCTGCGGCGCGGCCCTGCCTTGGCAGCGCGATGCCTTGTTCGCGTGCGATAATGGCGGCCGAACTGCCGAGAAGGTCCATGAGCGCGAAGACGTTGAGCCCGCTTACGGAATCCGGGCCCGTTGGTCCGCCGTGCGTTTCGCGCTCGATCGCTCTCCAGCGCTCGCTGCGCAGCGTGGCTTTAGCCGAGAGGCCGCAGGCGATGGTGAGGATTCCCTCGGCAATCATGATGGAGGATATGGCTATGAGCTGCAGGTTGCCAAGTCCGTTCGAGCCCAGGGCGATGTTGTCGATCATTACGAGCAAAATGGCCGCCGCGCCCGTGGGGAAGAGCGATAGCAGGGAGTATCGCGCGATCTTGGGAACGAGATAGCACTTCTTAACGAGCTTTGCTTTGTTATCGCTCAGCATGGAGCCTCCCGGAACGTGGATGCGCGGGCGCGCGATGCGAATCTGCCTCATCCACAGTATGACGGGGGCGCAAGGCGGTGGGGGCGCGGTTTTGGCTTTCGGCGCGATTCTGGTGGCGACCGTCTAGTTTACACGCGCGCCAAACGGCAGCAGCGACAGCTTTGCCATCTTGAACGACTGCAGGCCAAAGGGGATACCGATGATGGTGATGCAGTTGACCGCTCCGGCGACTAGGTAGGCGAACGCCATGGGGATGCCCGCGACGACAACCCAGATGATGTTCGCGATCAGCGACGGCGCCCCGCCGCCGTACTCGATGGTCTTGCCAAAGGGCGCCAGCGTGAGCGATGCCATCTTGAACGCCTGGCGGCCCAGCGGAATGCCCACGATGGTGAGGCAGAACAGGCAGCCCACAAAGAACCAGTAGATGGCGGTGAAGATGCCGCCGAATAGAATCCAGATGATGTTGCCTAGCAGGCTCATGGTGTCTCCCATCGCGCGCATTTGGGCGCCGTTTTTGGACGTGGTCTTGAATGCAGTTTTGGACGATGCCCTCGGTTGGTTTCAATGCTATCTGGTTGGCGGCGTTTTCCCACTTAAGGTTTGCTGAATTCGGGATCCGGCGCACCAGTCCAGCTGCGGCGGACCAGGTGTGACGGCATGGCCGCCTCCGGTATGGCTGCTTGCGGCATGGCCGTTTGCCGCTTCCCGCCCTACCCGCATTGACAATTAGGAAAAATAGGAAAAAATAGGAAAAAAAGGAAAGGGGAACAAGATGATTCGAGACACGATGTTTGCCCCGTCGTTCGGTAACAGACCTGCGTATCTTGTGGGGCGCGATGCCCTTGTCGAGCGCTTCGTTGAAGGGCTATCCGCGGAGCCGGGCAGCCGTGATCGCGCTGTGGTAATGCTTGGCCAAAGGGGTTACGGTAAGACGGTGCTGCTATGGGAGCTTGCAGACCGCGCGGCCGCCATGGGGTATGTGGTGGCGCACCCAACCATCGCGTCATCGGGGATGCTCGACCGAATTGTTGAGAAAGTGCAGCAAGACGGTCGCAGGTACCTGGGAAGCAAGAGCGTTCGGCTTGCGAACGCGTCAATTGGCGCGTTTGGGTTCTCCGCTGGATTAGAGTTCACACGAGAGGTTCAAGAAGGCAAGTCTTCTCAGTTCAAGCTCACCCAGCTGGCTAGAAAGCTCACGGCAGAAGGCCATGGCATGCTGATTTTGATCGATGAGCTGCAGGCGAACTCAGAGGAAATACGTCAGTTGGTTTCTCTCTATCAAGAGCTGGTGGGGGAGCGTCTCAATGTTGCGCTTGTTATGGCCGGCCTTCCCGGTGCCGTTTCCGCCACGCTGAACGACAAGGTCCTAACGTTTCTTAACCGAGCGCGTAAGGTGAGCCTGCCGCCGCTTTCCCTGGGCGATGTCGACGCGTATTACGCGCGGGCGTTTGAGGAACTGGGCGTCTGCATTTTGGACGGCGAGCGAAAGCGCATAGTAAAGGAGAGCATGGGGTCTCCGTACCTCATGCAGCTCTTGGGTCACAATGTGGTGGTGCGCGCAACAGACCAGGGTCAGTTAAACGGCCCTATGATTGATGCGGCGGTCGAGGCGGCGCGAGCGGATTTTGAGAATGATGTTTGCGGCACGCTGTTGGCCGCGCTATCGGTTCGAGGTGCTCAGTTCCTCAGCGCGATGGCCCGTGACGAAGGCGATAGCAGCATCTCTGCCATTGCCGAGCGCATGAACGTGACGCAGGACTATGCGCAAAAGTACCGCAAGCGTTTGATTGACGCCGGGGCGATCGAGCCCGCTGGCTGGGGTCTCATTAGGTTTGCCGTGCCGTATCTGGCGGACTACCTGCGCAGGGAGACTGGAGTGTGGTAGCGCCTTTCTGACGGGGCGGGTGGATGAGCATATGTTGGATCATTCGCCCGTTCGGCTCCTGCTCGGCTTGCTGCCAGGCTCAGCCAGGTGTCAGGCTCCTCGTCCGTATCCACAACATCTTCGCTTACAAGCGTCCGCGAAATCTGATAGGGTATTCCCCACGGCTGCAATATTCAATGTATCAGTTGGCGTCACCGCGCGAATCGGTGGCGCCTTTTTTGTTGCCGTGATAGTCGATTTGCCGCGGATGCGCGGCGCTAAACGAAAGGACAAGGGATGCCCACCAACAAACGAGAAAGCTTGATCTTCACCTTTATCATGTGCTTTGCCATGGTGCTTTGGATGTCCATCTACAACGTGGCGCTGCATCAGGGGGCGCTTACCATGGGCGCCGTTGCGCAGGCGTGGCTTGGATTCCCCGTGGCCTACGTGTTCGCCATGTGCGCCGACTGGTTTGTCGCCGCGCCGCTTGCCAAGGGTTTTGCGTTTCGTTTTTTGGTGACGCCCGGCAAGAGCTCGCCGCTGGCCATGACGCTGGCCGTGAGCAGCTGCATGGTTGTGCCCATGGTGATCATTATGTCGCTGTTCGGCGCCGTTGAGGTCGCTTCTCAAGCTGGTGAGTTTGCCGCGATTCCCTTTATGTGGATTTCCAACATCCCCACCAACTTCATCATGGCGCTGCCGTGGAACCTGCTGGTGGCGGGGCCCGTTTCTCGCTTTGTATTCCGCCGGGCGTTCCCCGTTGGCACCGTTCTTGCCTAGCGTGGGTGGACGGTATGCGTAGCGCGGCATGAGGCCCTGTGGACTCTAAGTGAGGCGGGGACTGGAGAAGGCCATCGTCAAAAGACGGTGGCCTTTTCATTCCCGCTGCAGGTCAAATTCGCGTTACGGATCCAGCTGGTCCTCTCACATCACGTCATAATGGTCGAAAAACAATCGGGGCGGGACGCTGTCGTCGCGGCTTGCGGAGAATCGTTGCTGACGTCTGCGCAAAAGGGTGTGCGCAAAAGGCGTAGAGGCAACGTCCATGGCAAAAGGGGGAGCAATGTCTTTTGAGGCCGCAAAGGCGCATTTGGAACAATACGGGCTGGCAGATCGCGTGATTGTATTTGATCAGTCTTCTGCCACCGTGGCGATGGCGGCCCAGGCGGCCGGGACCAGCGAGGCGGAGATTGCCAAAACGCTCTCGTTTTTGGTGGACGATGCAGCGGTCCTCATCGTTGCGGCGGGCGACGCGAAGGTGAACAGCTCCAAGTTCAAGGCGAAGTTCCACATCAAGGCAAAGATGGTCCCGACAGATCGCGTGGAAGAGTTGGTAGGTCACGCTCCCGGCGGTGTGTGCCCCTTTGCCGTGCGCATTGGCGTGCCGGTGTATTTGGACGAGTCTCTCCGTCGTTTCGAATACGTCTACCCCGCATGCGGAAGCTCCAACAGCGCTGTGCGCCTTACGCCCGCGGAACTAGAGCGCGCATCCGGCTGTGTTGAGTGGGTCGACGTGTGCAGGCTGCCAGAAATGGCGCAGTAACTGCTTCCATGTTCAAGAAGATCGGTGGATTTTTCTTCGGGAACAATGACGAGCGCTATGCTCCTTTGGCCCCGTAGGGGCGGCTGCTGAAAACGCCCTCCAGTTGGACTTGGTGCTCTGCTAAAAATGAGGTCCAGTTCACACGGGATGCTGAAAATGGCCTCCAGTTGGACTTGGCATTGGCGGGCGCCTGGTGCGCGTGGTTTCTATCCTGCGCTTTTGCGACGGCTCCTCGCTGGCCGCTGGATCAAAGTCCAACTGGAGCTCGTTTTCAGCGCCGCCAAGTTCAACTGGACCCAAAAAGTAGATGGTGGGTGTAAACGGAGGCTGTTTTCAGCAGAGGCCCCAAGTCCAACCGAAGCCCAAAAACAGCAAGCGTGCCAATCCGCGTCGCCGCGGCGACCGCATTATGAGCGCGGCAGACCTTGGAAAGGTTATTCGTGCCAGGCGCAAAGAGCTTGGTTACACGCAGGTCGAGGTTGCGGAAATGATGGAATGCAGTCCGCGCTTGGTTGGAGAAATCGAGCGCGGCCGTGGAAGCGTTGGGTTTGACCGCATAGTTTCATATGCCATGAACTTGGGGATCGATTTGGCAGCTTTTAAGAGGTGAGGCTATAATCACCGCTGATCTAAACGGGTAGAACCGCACCATGCTTCACCTCTGCCCCTCGCGAAAAATACAACCCCTTTTACGGATAGGGCGCGCGTCGCACCAAGATGTCGCGCCGAGACTACGTGAAAGGGTAAGCCATGCAACCTGAAAAACGCATCAAAGAATCGCTGCCTGAACCCGGCGATATAATGGGACGAGCAATGTCAGGGGAAAACGGGGGAGCCATGTCCAACAAGATGCCAAAAGAGCGCCTGACCGAGGACCTACTTGCCCGTCTGCTCAATTCAAAGTCTCCAGAAGACTATCTTTCCCAGGGCGAGACCATCGACCGCGAGCTACCGGATTACCTGTTCGCTCTATTGGACGCCAAGGGCATGAACAGAAGCCAGGTCGCAAGAATCTCGTCCATAAACACCACGTTTCTGTACAACATATTTGAAGGCAAAAGCAAACCCAAACGCGACAACGCCCTTATGCTCGCGTTTGCGCTGGGGTGCGACCTGCGCCAAACGCAGCGGTTGCTGCGCCTTGCCGACGTTGCGGAGCTGTGGCCCAAGGTGCGTCGCGACGCCATCATCATATGGTGCATCGAACGCGGTTACACGCGCGAGGAATGCGATGATGAGCTGTATCGTCTAAAAGAGCGCGCAATCCTTAAGGTCACGGGGGACCTGCGATGAGCGCGCCCGCTACCGTTCCTTTTTACATAGCGATTCAGTTGGCAGATGAAGCATCGCCGGCGTTGGCCGTCTACAATGTGCCGGTATCGTCCCGCGGGGGCGATGCGGTATGACGGGCTATAGGCGGAGGATTCCCGGGTTGAACAGCGAGCAGGTAATGCATGCCATGGGCATCGACGATGCATATCGCGTGCAGCGCGTGCTTGTTCGCAACGCCAACGGCGTCACGGAGCTGGTGACCATTGAGGACGCGGGACCTTTTGTGCGCAAGAAGATGCCGCTGCAAAGCGCTAATCGGGCCGTGTGGGCGGCGCTTGCCGGATCCGCGTGCCCGCGCCTGCCACAGGTCGCGGCCACCTATGAGATGCCCGATTGGTTTGTGGTGGTGTACGACTACGTGCCGGGCGAGTCCCTTGCGAACGCGGTCGAGCGAGCGGGCGCGCTTGGTGCGGTCATTGCCGCGCAGGTCGCACAAGACGTGTGCGAGGCGCTCTCGGCACTGCATGCTCGAGGCGTGGTGCATCTAGACGTATCGCCCGCCAACGTGCTGCTGGCCGCTGACGGCGCCCATATAATCGACTTTGGCAACGCCCGCGTTATGGATTCCGGTGATGGCGCCGACGCCGGGACGCGGCGCGGGACGGACGCTGCAGGTCTTCTTCGTCCCAAGGGGACGTGGGGTTTTGCGGCGCCTGAGCAGTACTTTTATAAGGCGGACCAGCGGTCGGACATCTTTGCAGTCGGCCGACTGCTGGGCTACATGTTGACGGGCGTCCAGCCTGATGATGAGAACATCGTCGACTTTGAGGCGGCGCTTTTGGACGAGGATCGGGTGCCCGCCGCTCTGCGCGCGGTTGCTGAGCGGGCCTCAAGGTTTGAGCCTAGCGCACGGTATCAAAGCGTGGACGAGCTGTCGCTGGCAATCTCCCGTGCCCTGCGGGGCGACGGGGCGGATACCGCGGCGGATAATACCGCGGCGGACAAGGATAATGCGGTGCAGCGGGACGAGGGCCGGCGGCAAAGCGGGCCCAAGCAGCAGGTTGATGGCCGTCGCGGTTCGCGTCCGGCGCAAATTGCCCTGGTGGTGCTGGCGTGTGCAACGGCGCTGATGTCGCTCACGGTGTGCGCCAAGGTGCTTATGGGAAGAAAGGGCGAGGATCAGCAGGCGGCGGATCGGCAGGCGGCAGGGCAGCAGGTGCCGGGCGACGCGCTGGGCATATCTGATAGCGACGGCGGCGAGCAGCTGGACGACGATAACGGGTCGAACGCGGTGTCTAAGGAGGCGACGGCATCTGATATAGAGCGCGCCTACCAATCGCTCAAGATATCTGAGAGCGGCTGGCACGTGGATTCAAACGGCTACGTGGACTACGCCCTGACCATACAAAATACCAGCGAAGACCTTATTGTTGAGTATCCGGAGGTCATCATTACCGGGCGCGCAGCGGACGGGTCCGTGGTGTTCTCTAAATCTCAGGTAATGGGCGTGGTGTACCCGGGCTATGATCTTGCGTTTGCATGTATGACGGGCGATGGCACCGCGCCGGCAACGGTGGAGTTTGCGCTTGGCAAGCCGCAAGATTACCAGGTAAGCGTGGGCACGGGGCATCCAACGGAGTACAAGGTGCACGATCTTTCTGTGCGCAAGGACGGGGCCGGCAAGCTCACCGTGTCTGGCGAGGTCGAGAAAACCGTCGAGGGCGATGAATGGCTCGATTCTCAAAGTGTGTGGCTGTCCGTGATCTTGCGCGATGACCAGGGGCAGATTGTCTACGGCTGGAATGGTTTTGTGGAGAGCCCCGGTCTGGGCGAGCAGATGCCGTTTTCCATCGCAGTCTATAGCGTCCCAGATTACGCGACGGTTGAGGTTGTTCCCATAGCGCAGTAGCGCGGCCAGCGCCGTTGTGTGCAGTGGTGGCTGCAACGGCGGCTGCCTTCGAAGCGGCACGTCCTTCGGCATTGGCGCGGTAGCACAATCGCGGTTGTGAGTCTTCATCTGCCGGATGAAGAAATGCTGCATCGATATATCGACAATCAAATCAACGTGATACCAGGCGAGGTCGAATGCGTTGCATCGGCCTCGTCGCTTACGTAGGGAGTATGTATGAGAAAGAACATAGCAGTCGCCGTTTCCGTGGCGGCAATCGCGGGCGTCCTAAGCTTGTCCGGGTGCGGGGCAAATGACGGAGGCGCGAAAGGGGCGTCGGGCACACAGGGGCAGGGAACGCAAGCTTCCAGCTCGGAATCAAATGGTAAAGACATCTTTTCGCTCGCGAGTAATGCAAATGCAATCGCGCCGGATGACCTTGCCGCCATTGCGGACGAGGATGTAGAGAAGACGGTTGCATCTCTAAATGAGCAGTATGAGGCCCTTATCGCTGAGTGCGGATCATTCGACGCGTACCAGGCGAACGTCGATAAGGTGCAGGCGTATTACGACACCGTGCTTGCGGAGACAAACGCGCTTGGCATCCGCCTGCGTGAATATGCTGCAAACTGCGCGAGCTACGTTCTTGCGAGCGACCGTACATCTGGACAGATGTATGACGACCTGGAGGTAATCTACGACGACCTCTACGATTCTGCTGGTGACGATTTGTATGATGCCGTGTATGACGACTTGTTTGGCAATCTTTACGATGCGTTCTACAACGGCGTGGTGAAAGACGGCTACGACAGCATGGGGTATGGCGAATGGTCGGAAATCTCGTCCGCAGCATACGATATGTATTCCGACGCTATGTCCGATGCGTATGAACTGATTTCTGATTGTCGCTCAGACATTTATGACTTTGGGTCAGACGTACGCGGCGATGTTTTTGGCGACAAATTGGACAAGGCAAAGAAGGAGCTCTCCAAGTTCCAAGAGGATATCGAGAAGCTGAAAGAAGAATAGCGGCTGCTTATTGATGGCGCTTGAAGCAGCGCCTGCAGAGCATGCAGTGGGTGATGGGGCATATTGGCGACGGTGTTTGCCAATGTGCCCCACGTACTGGCGTATTGCTGTTCAAGCGTTGAACAGGCTTGATGGAATGGTCTTTACGGGAGGGGGCTTTATGGATCACGCGGACCAGCCGCCGGGCTGGCAGATATCTCAGGTTGTCGAGCTGATCGATATGCCCCGTCGCGACATCACGCGCTCGTGCTATGCAGACCGCAAGCGGGGCGGCGCCGGCATCTTGCAGCCGCTGGACGGCTCATGGGGCAGGCGAAATTACAGCGTAGAGGACATAGCGTGGCTTTATCTTGTCAAGCTACAGCATGAAGCGGGCTACAGCCTGCCAGAGATAGCCCAGCGCATGGACACCTCGGTGGGTGTGGACCAACTCTGTGCCCACTTGGATACCGTCGTAAGCCGGGCGGCAGAAGGATTGGACGAGCTTAGGCTCAAGGTTGAACGGGCGCGGGCCTTACGCTGCGCGCTGGGTGCGGGCTCTGCCGGTGCGCATGAGGCGATTGAGAGCTATCTGCAAGACAGGCTTGGGGCGACGGCGGTCGAGGAACTTCGCCGCATGCTTGAATACCTTGCGTCTGCGGAACCCGGTGCTGGCGCGAGTCCTCCTGCGAGTGCTCGTAATGCGCCGGCGCGCGAGAAAGCCGCCTCCAATCAAGGTGCATCCGATCGAGCAGGTATCCGCCGCATTCTCGACGAGCCGGGAATGGACCTGGCAATCGAGTTGTGGGCGGGCCCCGGCGCATTTGACCAATTGGTTAAGGAATTCTTCGAGTAGAGGAACGAGGAGATTGCCATATGGCTAAACCAAACAAGTTCATTCAGAAGCTGATGCATGCGAAAACGTTCGCAATACGCAAAAGCGTTGTGTTCGCCCTGGTTGGCGGTTTGCTGCTGGGCTCCGGCGGCGTGCTGCTGTTCCAGTGGTACAACCCTAAGGACGCGCCACAAGCTTCAACCATCAATATGTCGATGATCATGAGCCGCATTGTTGACCGCAACGAGTTGGTCACGGCGTCGCAGGATTACACCATTGTCGAGAAGGCCGGCGATCAAAACAAGCTGTTCGACTTTATCGAGATCCCCTTTACGCAGAACAGCTTTTGGTACCGCTATTCCGGCACTATCGAGGCATCCGTTGACTTGAGCGGGGCGACGTGGGATCAGGAGGGCGAGAATACGCTGGTGGTGACGCTGCCCGAGCCCGTGCTGCAAAACGTGCCCAACATGGATGTGTCCGGCGTGCTTGAGGAGCGCAACAACGTGCTCAACCCCATTCATGTGGAAGATGTTGACGAGTTCCAGCGCCAGTGCATTGCAACGAGCACCCAGCAGGCAGAGGAGGGCGGCCTCAAGGAGCAGGCTAAAGCAAATGCCTTGACCAACCTGCAGGGCATGTTCGACGTCGCGTGCGGTGAGGACAAATGCGTCATCGAGATTAATTGGGTTTCTGCGGACGGCGGTGAGCAGGGTGAGTAAGGGCACCAACAAGACCGTTGCGATTGTCATCGCTGTGGTTGCGGCAGTCGCGGTCATCGCCTTCATGATTTACAACGCGACGGTGCTTTCGTGGAGTTAAGGCGAGATTGAGTCTATTCGGCCTGCTGCTCACCGAGGTGCTGGGCTTTGTAGCCTATATGACGCCCATTACTACGACGCATGCTGTTACATATATATTGGGATTATTGCTTAAGCCTCTCGCTTCTATATATTTGTGGTCGAGAGGCTTAATACTGGGATTGCCCTAAATGTTGAGATGGGGCAAAGCGAGGGGGATTACATGTCCGCTGATGAGGAGCTGACAAAAGAGCCGATTAAAGAAGTCACGACGGAGGTTGTTGAAGGGTCCGAGCATGAGGTGCTGACTTCGGATGAACAGGATGCCGAGCAGTTTGCCTATGAAATCATGAAGCGCGCCGCGTCGCTGAAGGTCGTCAAAATCGATCGCGGGGAGTTCTTGCGCACTACCTTAAAGAAATACTGCCCGGAGGTGGATGCATCGATGGCGGTGGAGACATCGCCCATTGAGGCGGGTGTTGCTCCGCGTGATCTCGACGAGATTGCTCTTAACGTAATTGATTTTGAAACGAAGAAATGCGCGGGGCTGTCATTTTTGGCGGGCATTCCGGGTGGCGTCGCCCTTGCGGGAACGGTCCCCGCTGATTTGGCTCAGTACTTTGCTCACGTTATGCGTGTCGAGCAAAAGCTGGCGTATCTTTATGGCTGGCAGACATTCCTCAATCCAGAGGATGAGGTTGACGATGAGACGCTCATGAAGCTCATCGTGCTCATGGGCATTATGCTGGAAGTTGGCGGCGTGGCGAACAGCGTTACTAAGTTTGCAACCGATGTCGCGCAGAAGAGTATCGCTAAAACTATCGAGCGTCAGGCGCTTACTAAGACGTTTTTCTATACGCCCATGAAGAAGGTTTTGCGAGTGTTGGGCGTGAACTTGACAAAGCAAACGTTCGCAAAGGGCGTAAGCAAGGTCGTGCCTGTAGTTGGCGGTGTGGTATCTGGTGGATTGACCTATGCATCGTTCAAACCTGGTGCCGAGCGTTTGCGCAGGTATCTGCGCGAGCTGCCCACATCGGGGATCGACCTTGATGCCAATCCCGACATTATAGTGATTCGCGAGCAAGCCCGTGCAGAGGAGCGAGCCCTGGCAATGGAGCAGGCGAAGGTCGTTGCGGCTGAGGCGGCGGACGCCGCCGGCAAGGCCGCTGCCGAAGCAGCGGATGCGGCTGGCAAAATGGCAGCTGGCGCAGCTGAAGCTGCGAGCAAGGCGGCTGCTGGGGCGGCGGATGTTGCTGATAAGGTTGCTCGCAGTGCCTTTGGCGCTGCTGGAGCGTTTCTTACTGGCTTGGCGAACAAGGATAAAAAGTAACCGGGACACCGTATCCAGGTTGATTGCTGCGGCGACCCTGCTCTTTGAGCGTTGGGTCGCCGCCGTCTTTGCATTATGTGACAACGTGCATGCATTGGAAAGGGCTTTGGCCATCGGCTCTGCCGTGGGGAAATGCTCCGACATCGACCGCGCCTTCACGCTGCACAATACGCGAATCGGAAACGGGGGGCGGAGCATGATGATGGACAAACAGCGGACTTACGACTACCTCGACACGTACGGTATCTCTTGCGGGGTGACTAGGTACGCGGTGGCCTACAGCATGGCGGAGCTCTAGGCGGTCGAGCTGCCGTACCCCGACTGCGACGCCAAGAACTTCTTTGTGCGCGACGACGAGAAGCGCGCCTACTACCTCATAACGCTCATGGGCAACAGGCGCGTCGACCTTAAGGAGTTCAGGCGAAGGTACGGTGCGCGCCCGCTCTCGTTTGCGTCTGCCGACGACCTTAGGTCCATTATGGGGCTCGAGTCGGGTTCCGTGACGCCCCTGGAGCTTCTCAACGACGAGGGACGGGAGGCGACGGTCTTTCTGGACGCCGATCTCGCAAGCGGCATCATCGGGGTCCACCCCCAACGACAACACCGCCACCGTTTGGATGCGGGCGGCGGATCTTGTGCGCGTTGTCGAGAACCATGGCAACGAGGTGCGCGTCATCGAGCTGTCGCGAAGACTCCTTGCGGCTGCTGTTTTTCGTGCTGTATAGAGCATGCGATTCTCGCAGGAATTGAACCTACTCTATTCACGCTTTATGCAGATCGCCAACATCGAGCAAGCCGCCCTTGTTAGGGATGGCAGCTGAGGGCGGCGAGGTGGGTAAGCAGCGCTCCGAAAACGCATTGAACGGCACCAAAGGGTGATTCAAGGCTTCTTTGGTCGGTCGGCATGGACTTGGCGAGCGCTTTAGCGGGTGCCAGAAGCGCCAAAGGCACTCTGCATAGAGAAAAATACCCACCTCGTGGCCCTCAGCTGCCATCCCGACCGGGCGCGGTTGAAAAGACGGCGTATTAGCCCGTGGAATCAGCACGCGGAGCTGGCATGCTAAAAGCGGGCGGGTGCCGTTGTGCGCCCTAGCTGCCCTCGCGGTCCTGGCGACCTTGGAAAATGTGGTGCAGACCTACCCCACGCTAAACTCCACGCGGTCCAGGTCCTTCACGTCCAGGCGGATGAGCTCTTCCGCCATGGTTCGGTCCTCGCTATCGAGTTCCTCGTCCGTGACAACGCGCGCCACCAGCTCTTCGTCCATAGAAGAGCCGTTAGAAGCGGGGGCGGCTTGCAACCCAACCGTGTACTCCTTAAACCCGGGGCAGACCACGGCGAGCTCGCGCGCGGTCTCGGCGGCGCCGTAGGAATCGGGCGTGGGGTCGTCTGCCGCCCTCACCATGTTCGACGTGAGGATGATGCAGGGGATGGCGAAGATGGCGGTGCCAATGAGGATGCGCCACCGTACGGTGTGGGCACGCGAGCGCGCATCGGCGTCTTCCTGCGCGGTTACCACCCCATCGTCGTTGAGGTCGCGTTTAAGCGGGGTGCCCAGCAGCAACAGGACGAGCATGGCGGAAAGCGCGATAAAGACCACGTTGATGCCGAACTCGTACAGCGCGCTCAGCGAGAGCCCCAGGTTCATGGCGGCGATGCCGTAGCCCGCGGCGCACAGCGGCGGCATCAGCGCGGTAGCCACGGCGACGCCCGAGATGAGCGTGGCGGGCTCCTGGTCGCGCGAGTTGCCCAGGCCTCCCGCAAAACCGCCCACCAGCGCCAAGATGAGGTCCCATACCGTGGGGCTCGAGTTGTCCGCCATGGCTTGCGTCATGCCGGCGACGGGGGAGAGATTGAAGTAGAGCGTCGAGGTGATGAGGCAGAAAACCATCTGGACGATGAGCCCCGCCGCGGCGTCGCGCGCCAGGGTGCGGTCAAGCGTCGCCGCGGCGTACGCGATGGCGAGCACCGATCCCATGAGGGGGCAGATGAGCATGGCGCCCACGATGGCGATGTCCGAGTTGGTATCCAGGCCAATGCACGCGATGACCATGGCGACGATGAGGATGCACAGGTGGTTGCCGTTGAGTCGCGCCCCGTTGACAAAGCGTTTGCGGATCACATGGTAGGGCGCGCGTCCCTCGCGAATATTGAAGGTGTGCTTGAAAAAGGTGGCGACGCTGCGCCAAATCCGTTGCAGCGCGGGTCTTTCGCCATGGCGCCGGCGATGGCGGTCGATGTATTTTTGCAGGTCTATGGCGGCGGAACGGCCTGCGCGCTCGCCGTGATGGTCTTCGCGCTGATTGTTCTGCTGGCTGCTGCGTTGGTCCGCCATAGTGTCCACCTGCCGTGTTGGTAGTCCTCGTCCCCATCATCACGATCGCCGCAACCGCCGCGGGGCGGGGGCATCTCATCGCATTCTTGCCCCTTGCGCCGCACCTGTCAACGCACCGGGCACATACGCCTTGCGCCAACATGGTATAGTGTACGTTTGCGCGGGTACATCCCGTGGAAGCCAATATGAGACGCGTGCGCCACCTTATTCGACGCGCGCTCGTTGAAAGGACTGCCCCATGGCAGTAAATGAACAGCTTTTGCTTGAAGTTCTGGAGCAGATCCGCCCCAACCTGCAGGCTGACGGCGGCGACATGGCCTACGTGGGCGTGGACGATGACGGCGTTGTTTCCCTTGAGCTGCAGGGCGCCTGCGCCGGCTGCCCCATGAGCCAGCTGACGCTCTCCATGGGCGTGGAGCGCATCCTCAAGGAGCACGTCCCCGGCGTGACCCGCGTTGAGGCCGTCAACAACGGTCCCGCTGCAGATATGTACGACGAGTACGCGCCGTTCTAGGCGATTGCCGTTTCAAAGCGTTTTGCCCCGTGCCGCGCGCGGGGTTGATGGAGGTCCGCAATGGTTCTCTCTGACCACGACATCAAGATCGAGATCGAGAAGGGGCGCATCGTCCTCGACCCGTTCTGCGCCGAGCTGATCCAGCCCGCTTCGATCGACGTGCGCCTTGGCAATGATTTCCGCGTGTTCCGCAACTCCGACCACGTGGCGATCGACCCCGAGCTGCACCAGCCCGATCTTACCGAGCAGATCATTGTTTCCGACGGGGACGCCTTTGTGCTGCACCCCGGTCAGTTTGTTTTGGGCACTACGCTGGAGCGCATCTGCGTTCCGGATGACGTGCTGGGCAAGCTTGAGGGCAAGAGCTCTTTGGGTCGCCTGGGCCTGATGATCCACTCCACCGCCGGCTACATCGATCCGGGCTGGAACGGCCAGATCACGCTGGAGCTTTCCAACGTGGCGAACCTGCCCATCCTGCTTCGTCCCGGCATGCGCATCGGCCAGATCAGCTTCGAGCGCATGAGCTCCCCGGTCGATGTGCCCTACGGTGCCCCCGGCTTGGGCAGCCATTACCAGGGTCAGGTGGGAGCCACCGCAGGCAGCCCGCTTACCAGGCCCGGAGTCGCCCGTGGCTAGCGAGATCCCCGCGCCCCAGTCGCCCATGCCGGCGCGGGGCGCGTCTTGTATGCCGGCACCGGGCGGCGCGCCCATGCCCGGCGACCGCGACGTGGTGGTCGAGGATCCTCGCGGCGAGGACGGCGTGGTGCGCTGCTGGGAAGTGCGCGGCTGCGCGGGCCTGTACGGTTTTTCCGGTTTTATGCAGGACGAGTGCCCGCACAATGAAAAGGACCGCTATATGCCGTGCCCTGCTACCTGCGCCTTTACGCGCTGCCAGCGCCCGTGGCACAAAGACGCGGTCACGCTGGAGGACCTTACCGATCCAACCGTGGATCGCATGGCCACCATTAAGGAGCAGTGCCGCCACTGCCTGCACTTCATTAAAAACGGTCCGCGGGCATCTGCTCGCTAGCGTGCCGGCGCCCGTTCCCGCGCGGGGCGACCTATAAGAGAAAGGGAGCCATTTTGCTCAACAACCTCTATCACATGCTCGATCCCATCGCGTTTTCAGCGGGCCCCATCACCATCTACTGGTACGGCATCGCCTACGTGGTGGGTTCCATTCTCGCCGGTTTCGTTATGTATCGCGTGCAGCGCCGCTGGAACATGGGCCTCACCGTGGATGATGTCTGGATGCTGGTAACGGGTGCGGTCTTTGGCCTCATCGTTGGCGGCAGGCTGTTCTACGTCATCTTTTACGGCGACGGGTACTACTTCACCCACCCGCTTGAGATCTTCGCGACCAACCAGGGCGGCATGAGCTTCCACGGGGGCTTGGTAGGGGGCTTGGTAGGGGGCTACATCGTGTGCCGCATGCTCAAGTTGTCTGCCTGGACCATTGCCGACCTCGCCATCATAGGCGTGCCGCTGGCGCTGGCGCTGGGCCGCTGCGCCAACTTTGTGAACGGAGAGCTGTGGGGCAAGCCCACGGACTTGCCTTGGGGCGTGGTCTTTGGCGGGTCGGCCGGCGAGATCCCCCGTCATCCCTCCCAGCTTTACGAGGCGTTTCTAGAGGGCATCGTCCTTTTTGTGATCCTGTACTCCATGAGCCGCAAGAAGAAGCTGCCGCCGCAGGGCGCCTTTATAGGCACGTTTGTGCTGGGCTATGGCGTTGTCCGCTTCCTTATCGAGTTCGTTCGCGTGCCCGATGCGCAGCTTGGCTATCTCTTTGGCGGCTTCATCACCATGGGCCAGCTGCTGAGCCTGCCCTTGATTGTGATCGGTGCCGCCTTGTTGTTCTATGCATACAAGGCTTCTCGTCCGCAGCATGCGTTTTTGGACGAGGACTAGCGGGCAGCGGGGCAAGCGAGCAAGTGGAAAGGCCTATGAGGAAAAAGACGTTTTGTAGCGCCCTCGCACACGCGGGGGCGTATTTGGTTTCGATTGCCGTGCTGCTGGGGCTGTGGCACCTGGCTGCCGTGGTGATTTCTAGTCCGGCGCTACCAACCCCGGGGGCGACGGTGGCGGTGTTTCGCGAATATGTTCCCGATCTGGCCCCCGCGTTTGCGGTGAGTCTGTATAGAGTGCTCGCGTCGCTTGGCATCGCGTCGGTGCTGGCGGTGCCCGCGGGCTTGGCTCTGGGGAGATCACCGCGCCTCGATGCGGCGGTGTCTCCGGCGCTGCACGTGCTGTACCCCATTCCCAAGGTGGTCTTGCTGCCGGTGTTCTTGGTGCTGTTGGGGCTGGGCGATGCAGCCAAGATCGCCCTGATGTCCGTAACGGTGTTCTTCCAGGTGCTGGTGAGCGTGCGAGACGCCGCGGCGTGCGTTCCGCGCGAGTCGATCCTGGCGGCGCGGAGCCTGGGTGCCGGCCGCGTGGTGACCTGCCTTCACGTGGTGGTTCCGGCGGTGCTGCCCGAGCTGTTCACGGCGCTTCGCGTTGGCTCTGGTACCGCGGTGGCGATTCTCTTTTTGGCCGAGTCCATCGCTGGCTCGACTGGGTTGGGCTATTTCATTGTGGATGCATGGTCGATGGTGGACTACCCGCGGATGTTTGCCGGCATGATTGGCATGGCGGTGCTGGGCGTGGGGATCTACGAGGTGCTTGCCCTGGCGGAACGCCTGTTTACTCCATGGCGGCGCGCCTAGCGCGTGTCGCGTGGTTATGCGCGGGTGGCCTCTGCTTAAGGCCGTGGGGTTGCTGAAAAGCCCCCTTTTGTCGCCCTGATGACCGCAGCAAGGCAGCGGGTATTTCCCGAGGCGGGCAAATGGACGTTTATTACTGGGGTTAGCCATCGGTAAAACGTCCAAATGTCCGTCTCAAGGGATGGGTGCCTGGCGGCAGGCTACTTTACCGGTCCAAATTCGCCGGTCTGCTCGTCAAAGAACAGGGCGTTTTTAAGGTAGCCGCGCGCGAGCATCCAATCCAGCTGCGGCTGGATCATGTCGCAGGTGGGCTTGGCGCTCGCGGGATACTCCGCGATGGGGTAGGTCTTCTTGAGGGGGTCGGCCAGGTTGGTCTTCTCAATAAGCAGGTCGCGGTAGCTCTCCGGGTCGCTATTGATGGCCTGGGCGGCAAGGTCCCAGCCGCGGGCCACATCGGCCACGGCATCGCGGCCGCCCTCCTCGTCCTCAAACGCCTCGCGGACCACCACAACGGACTGGGAGAGGTTTTGGCCGTCGGAGTCCTGGGCGTCGTTCATGATAACAGTGCACCCGTTGATCTTGCCCAGTTCCAAAAGGCTGTTGGGCAGCGCCGCGGCGTCCACCTTGCCGGAAGTCATCATCTCAAAGCGGACGGGCATCTTCTTGATTTCCTCTTTGGTGAAGTCGCCCTCGCCAATGCCCTGGATTTCCAGGAGCTTGTCCATCACGTACTCGGGCACGGTATTTGAGCCCACGCCAATGGAGGCGCCGCGCAGCTGATCGGCGGTCTTTATGGCGGAGTCCGGACCTACCATGATGCCGAAGATGCCCTGTTGGGGCGTGGCGCCAAGGGCGATCCAGCGCATGCGCACCGGCGTGCCGCCCGCGGTGAGCGAGGCGGAGACCTGCGGGTCGGTCATGGCCATGTCGATTTCACCGGCGGTCACGGCGGCGGAAAGCTCCTGAGCGCTTTGGAACTCGGTGACCTCCACGTTGACGCTTGCGGGGAACATCTGCTCCTTCGCGGCAACCCAGCCGGGAAGGAAGTCCTCGGTCATCATGGTGCCCATGCGCACGGTCCGTGCGTTGGCTCCAGTGCCCGCGCCGGAGCCCGCGGCAGATCCCGATACGGCTCCCTTATTGGTGCATCCTGCGAGCATCATGGCTCCCAGCACGCCGGCGCCGGCAAGAAAGCCGCGTCGCGTGGGGCAGGGGTTGGTGGGTTGTACGGTCATAGCGATCGCCTCCTGTGTCGTGGTTGCGTATCACTCGTCGCGCCAGTCGATGTATGTGTCGCTTGCGCGTCGAGCATGGGCAGTATAGATGCCGCCGCAAGTCCGTTTGTGAGCTTTCGTTACAATGAACCATTGGTTTTTTTGCAACGGGCTCGCTTGGTCGAGTTTTTGGACGAGTTCTGGCGGTGCGTCTTAGCGCGCAGGCGGTGCCCTTGGGTTTTGCGCGGGCCCCTGCGTGCGACGCCGCGGGGCGACCGCGTACGGTAGGGGGCCATATGGCGCAAGAGAGTATAACGAATGTGGACGACGATAGCGCCTTGGCGCCCATGAAATCCGCGGGCCCCGGCAACCTGGCGGGGGAGTCCGCGCCTGCGCCTGCCTCTGTTTCGCCCGCTGCGGGAACGGCCCGCAAAGACGCCATCCGCCTGCTGTGGTTCAGGCGCTATCCCCTGTGGCAAAGCGCGATCGCCTTCTTGCTGGGCTTGCTCGCGACGGCGGCGCTCTCCATCGACCTTGCGCCCGTGTCCTACAAGACAATCACCAAGCTCGACCCCACTGCCACCGGTGCGCTTTACATCTGCTACGAGGTACTTCTTTCCTTTGCTGGGCACAGCGACGCGATCGTGCTGTTGGCGCTGGCCCTGCTGTTGGTGCTCCCTATACGCTACGTACTGTTTGGAAAGGGCGATTCGCTTAGGCCATCGGTTGTGCTTCCGGCGGCGGCGTTTGCCCTGTGCACGGTCTTTGGTATGAGCTATGACCTCACGGATAGCTCCGCGCTGGTGGCGGGCGGCATCTCGCAGGCAATCAAGGCCGTCATCATGGGAGCCGGCTGCGCGGTGCTGGGGCATACGGGCCTCTACTTGTTCTACGACTGCCTGGATTGGTTGGGCACCCAGCGCCCGGCGTTTAGCGAGTCGCGCTTTGGCGTTGCCTGGCGCGCGGCGCACGCCGCACTGGATCGCCGGCCGTTCCTCGTTCCGTTGGCGCTCATCGCGCTGGCGTGGTCGCCCTCCTTTATCGCGGCGATGCCGGGCATTTTTATGGGGGATACCGGCGCCCAGATTCGCCAGTGGTTCAATCTGCCTAACGGCACCAGCGACTACCTTAACCTCATCAATCCCAACGTGCTGCTCAACGGCCACCACCCGGTGGCGCACACGGCGCTGGTTGGCGGCTGCGTGCAGCTAGGCATGCAGGTTTTTGGGGACGAGAACGCGGGCCTGCTTATCTACACCACCTTGCAGTTCTTCATCACGGCGGCGACGGTCGCCTACCTGGTGTGCTCGCTGCGTCGGTTTGGCTGCGGGCTTGCGCCCCGCGCGGCGTCGCTGCTGTTTTTTGCGCTCATGCCCCTGTTCTCAAATTATGCGGTGCTCATCACCAAAGACGTCCTCTTTGCGGACGCTTTGGCGGTGCTGGTGGTGCAGACGGCGTCGCTGCTGGCTGCGGGAACAGGTCATGGCGTGACCATGCGCCCCCGCGACTGGGCGCTACTGGCTATCTCTTCGATCGGGTGTACGTTTTTGCGCAACGGAGGCTTGGTGTTTCCACTGGCCGCGTGTGGGCTGGCCGCCATATTCGCAGCACGGGACGCGCGGGGCGCGCGGGCGCCGCGCCGCCGTTGGATCGCCATTGTTGGAGTGGCGGCGCTGGTCCTCGTCCTCAACATGACCTTTACCCGTGTGGTCATGCCGGCTCTCGACATCACCCCGGGTAGCCGCCGCGAGATGCTCTCCATCCCATTTCAGCAGACGGCTCGGTTTGTGCAGAAGCACGATGGCGCCAACGCCGGCATCGAGGGCGGCGTCGACGATGGGTTGGTGAGCGAGGAGGAGCGCCGGGTAATCGACCGCGTGCTGGGGTACGACACCCTGGCCTCGCGCTACGACCCCGACAAATCAGATGCGGTCAAGAACGGCTTCAACGAGGATGCGACCACGCAGGACCTAGCGTCGTATTTTGCGGTGTGGGCCAAGATGTTCCTACGCGATCCAGAGAGCTACATCTCTGCGGTGGTGAACAACTATTACGGCTACTTTTATCCCAGCGAGCGCGACGTATGGTTCTACAGCACAATCGAGGGCGCCAAGATTATGGCCAGGGAAGAGAACCGCGCCTACTTTGATTTTCACCCGGTTGAAAACTCGCTGGTAGAAGCCTGCGGGCATGCAGTGAACCTGTACCGCGTGGCAATACAGCGCGTGCCGTTGGCGTCGCTTACCATGAGCTCGGCATCGTATACGTGGTTGCTTATCGCCGTGGGCGTCTACCTGCTGAGAAGCGGACAGTGGCGTTCGCTGGCGATGATGGTGCCGTTGTTTGGCGTGCTGGCGGTCTGCCTCGTTGGCCCGTGCAATGGCTCCACCTACATGCGCTATCTCTATCCAGCCATCCTGTCTCTGCCCTTCGCCTTGTCCGTGGCGCTTGCCTGGCCGCGGCGTCTGTGGCGAGCGAGGTAGGCGTGGAAAGGGAGGGTCGTCACAAGGGGCTTTCGACGTCTCTTGCGGCGTATTGGCGGCGACGTCGCCCCGTGAGTATTGCGTGTTACCGCGCGGTGACTATAAAATTCATGCTTTCGCAGCTCGCGCATTCGGTATATCATTTCCAGCGTCTGTTTCTACAGGGTCACCGATCCGCCGCGACCGAGCGACCGAGCGCATATTCGATAGGAGTCTCGCATGTCCGGACACTCTAAATGGGCAACAACCAAGCATCGTAAGGGCGCACAGGACGCCAAGCGTTCCGCCCTGTTCTCCAAGCTGAGCCGTAACATCACCGTTGCCGCCCGTCTTGGTAACGACCCCAACCCCGACAACAACGCCTCCCTGGCCGCCGCCGTCGCCAAGGCCAAGGCTCAGTCCATGCCCAAGGACAAGATCAAGGCCGCTATCGACAAGGCTTTTGGCTCGGGTGCCGATGCCGCCGTGTACGAGAACATCGTGTACGAGGGCTATGGCCCCGCCGGTGTCGCCGTGTACGTCGAGTGCCTGACCGACAACCGCAACCGCACCGCTGCCGACGTCCGCTCCGCGTTCTCCCACGCTGGCGGCAACCTGGGCACCACCGGTTCCGTCGCCTTCCAGTTTGAGCGCAAGGGCCAGGTTGTGGTCTCCAAGGAGATCCTCGATCCCAACGCCAAGAAGGAAACCATGATGGCCAACGGCGCCGCGGGCGATGAGGAAGAGTTCATGATGGCTATCGCCGAGGCCGGCGGCGACGATTACGAGGACGCCGGCGAGGAGTGGGTTGTCTGGACCGCCGCTGGCGACCTGATGGCCGTTTCCAAGGCCATCGAGGCCCAGGGCATCGAGGTCAAGGGTGCCGAGCTCACCATGGTTCCCACCACCCCCACCGCCGTTTCCGGCACCGACGCCAAGAAGGTCCAGCGCCTGATCGACCGTCTCGAGGAGCTCGACGACGTCCAGGACGTGTACTCCACCATGGACATGACCGACGAGGTCATCGCCGCTCTCGAGGAGGAGTAGGAACTTTTTAGACCCTTAGGGTTTCATTAAGAAGACTGCCTGCGAGCCGGGCCCGCCAACGCGTCGGGTCCGGCTCGTTTTATAATCGTTTTTGTACCCGCGCCCCGTGCTCACCGCAGCGCGTGCCCGTCTGCCGTGCGCCGCCATGCGGATGCATCGTCCACGGCATAGCGGGGTACAAGGTACTAATCTGCGCGCGGTGCCGGTCTTTGTCCGCAACGCGCATTCGATAGTTTTACTCGTCCATATGAGGGGAGGCGGTATGGGTAGGTTTAAAAAGCTCTGTGCCGTGGTGTACCTGCTTTCCTGCGTTGTCGCGCTGGGCACCTTCGCCGCTTCGCTGTTTGGCCCCGCAGCCGGCCGTGTGGAGGCGTTGCTTGATAAGCCCGCCTTTCGCATCGTGCTGGCCGTATGCCTGGTTATCTGCGCGCTGCAGGCTCTGTGGGTGCTGTTGCGCGTGATTATTGAGCGCCCTGAGCCCGATTGCGTGCGCATCGACGCCGCGGGGGAGGTTCAGGTGACGTTGACCGCCATCGAGTCCGTGGCGCGCGCCGCCGCGCGCGAGGAGGATGTGCTGGTCGAGGAGGTGCGCGGCCGCATTACGGGCAGGGACTCCTCCGGCGTCCGCGTGGCCATCGACGCCATCGCCTTGACGGAGACGGGTTTGGACGATGTGGCCCAGCGCATGCGCCAGCGCGTTGAGGCGGCGCTTGAAACCATGTTGGGGACGCCCGCGGCATCGGTGCGCGTGCGCTTTCTTCCCAGTAAGACCACTACCGTGACCAGGGAGGTTTAACGGTGAGCGATAGCAAGAGTACCGGTCGCGGCCCTCGCGCCGTGATTGAGCAGGAGCCCGAGCGGGCGCATGCGGATGAGCGCGCAGCCGAGCGTGAAGCCGGGGACCATGTCTCGTCCAAGAGTTTTCAGGATGCGACCATTGGATTTTTCACCGGGGTGGGCCGTCGCGCCTGGCGCTATGCCGACGCGCGCCCGCATACCGTGTTGTACGGATGCATTGGCTTGGTGCTCGCCGTGTTGATCTTGTGGCTGGGCCTGTGGGACACCATCGTCATCGCGATCTTTGTTGGCGTCGGTGCGGCGATGGGCCAGGTACGCGACGGCGACGGCGGCATCTACCGCTTCTTCAACCGTCTGTTTGGCGGTGGGCGCTAGCGGCGACGCACGTTGGCGGCACCGGAGTCTACGGCGCGCAAACCATGCTCGCAAGGCAAGATTTTGAGGCTTGATCAAGCTTGAAAGGGGATAGGCATCATGACGGAGAAGGAAGTTATCGAGATGGTCGATGGGGCAAGCGAGGTCTCCACGGAGCAGGCGCCCGCCCAGGATTTTGCGGCCAAGCTCAATGAGGATGATACCGTTGAGGCTGAGAGCGATGCCGAGGTGGAGGTCGAAGAGGACGAGCTCGATACGGATGATTCGCTGACCTATTCCAACGGCGTGATCGAGAAGATTGTAGCGCTGGCGACGCGCGAGGTGCCGCATGTGCTGGGCATGAAGGGCAACCTGATGCACTTTGTGCAGGAGCAGTTTGGTGCGGAGAACCTCACCAAGGGCGTAACCGTTGAGGTTACGGACGATAACCGCGTTGTGGTGAACATCTCCGTCATCATCGAGTACGGCGCCTACGCCCCGGATATCTTCGACGACGTGAAGACCCGCGTGACCGAGCGCCTGGCCGCGATGACCGGCCTCGAGGTTGCGGGTATCAACCTGCGCATCGACGACGTGGTGACGCCGGAGGAGTACGCGGAGCGCCAGAAGCACCTGATCGACAATCTCAAAGCAGACGACGAAGACTAAGAAGCGGACGTCTCGATAGGGTTCCATTCGTCTGCCCGTATGGCGGCGGGCGCATGAAATCGATTATTCAGCCCGGGCCTTATGGTCCGGGTTTTCTTTTGCCGGGAGATGCCGATAACCATCGGGTGCTGGCTTGCGGTTCGGTTGGGGGAGGGCGGCCGACGTCCGCAGCCCCGGAACGCCGTTGTCCGCGACCCTGGAGCGCCGGCGCTTTGGACCCCGGGACACCGTCGCTCGCGACGTTCACGAATCGGTAACAGTGCCGCTAGGGGTTGCGTCTGCAAATGCTACCGTGCTATTCTCGTCCGCATGATTACTTACGCTGAACATATCACGATGATGATGGTCATGGAGATGCCCTCGCCCGGGCACTTTGCCATGCCGCGCGATAGCCGGCGTGGGGAGACCGGGCGCCTCGATTAGGCCGTCTCCGGCGGGAGACGGTCCGCCTTCTCATACAACCAATCATCGAGCGGAGTTTCACTCGTGATCAGCATTCAACATGTTTCCAAAACCTATGACGTTCCTAAAAAGGCCGCGCGCAGGGCTCGCGGTAAGTCTGCGGGCATCGACACCAGCTACGCGGCATCCGTGAGCGGCAATGCCGTCCTTGCGGGGGCGGCAGTGTCCCAGGCTGCAGCCGAGGCCGCCGATGCCCTGCGTCCCGCGGCGCGCGACGGCGTGGTGTATGCGCTGGACGATATCAACATCGAGATCGCCGACGGCGACATCTTCGGCATCATCGGCATGAGCGGCGCGGGCAAGTCCACCTTGGTGCGCACCATCAACTTGCTGGAACGCCCCACGTCCGGTCGCATTGTGGTCGATGGGCAGGATGTCACCGACCTTGCCGGAAGCGCGCTGCGTGCGTATCGCCGCCGCGTCGCCATGATTTTCCAGAACTTTGGCCTGCTTGCCCAGAAGACGGTAATCGATAACGTGTGCTTCCCGTATCTCGCGGCAAACGGCAAGGTGACGGAGGCAAACCGTGTCCACGCCCTGGAGCTGCTCGATCGCGTTGGTCTTGCTGAGAAGGCACATTCTTATCCCAGCCAGCTTTCCGGCGGCCAGCAGCAGCGCGTCGCCATTGCCCGCGCCCTTGCCTGCGAGCCGGAAGTCATTCTCTGCGATGAAGCCACCTCTGCGCTGGATCCCAAGAGTACCAATACCATCTTGAAGCTTTTGAGGGACATCAACCAAGAGACCGGCGTCACCTTGGTGGTCATCACCCACTCTATGGACGTTGTCCAAAAGATCTGCAAGAACGTAGCCGTGTTGGACTCCGGCCGCGTGGTGGAGACCGGCGAGGTCGCTCGCGTCTTTGCCGAGCCCGCTGCCGAGGCTACGCGCGTTTTGCTTGGAAAGGTGGACTGGGATGCTTAACGAATTTCTGGCCAACTTCTCCGGATTGCTCGCCCAAGGTACCCTCGACACCCTGGTGATGGTCTTTGTCTCGACCGCTATCGCCTATGTTTTTGGTACCGCATTGGGCGTGGTGCTGCATCTAACCGCTGCGAGCGGCCTGCGACCCATGCCCGTTCTTAACGCGGTCTTGGGCTGGGTGGTCAATATTGGCCGCTCGCTGCCGTTTATCATTCTGCTTATCGCGCTTATGCCGTGGACTGCGGCGATTGTGGGCGTCTCCACCGGCGTTCGCGGCGTTATTCCGCCCTTGGTTGTCGCCACAGCTCCCTTTGTCGCCCGCATGATCGAGCAGTCTTTGGCCGAGGTCTCGCATGACGCCGTGGAGGCCGCCGAGGCATGCGGGGCGTCCGTGCCGCGCATCGTCTTCTCTGCCCTCCTTCCCGAGGCGCTGCCTTCCATTGTGCGCGGAGTCGCGGTCACTTTGATCGCCGTGCTGGGCTATACCGCCATCGCCGGCGCCGTGGGTGCGGGTGGACTTGGCGATATCGCTATTCGCTACGGTTACTACCGCTACGAGAACGAGGTCATGATCGTCACGGTGGTGTTGCTGATCATTCTCGTCCAGCTTATCCAGACCGTGTGCAATTTCATCGCACGCAAGGTGGACCATCGCTAGATTGGGCTGCACGTAAGCGGGTATGCCTGATGACTTGGCATAAATCGCGCTTCTCTTGAAGGGCCGCGCGGGCATGCGGCTCCCACCTGTTCTATACGATTTCTGCAGAATCGCGCATCCAAGGCGCATTTCGCACCGTTTTCGACATCGACTTTGAAAGGGGTAATCCCATGACTACATTTACCGGTAACCATAGCGATCGTTTCGACGCCGCCGTCTCTCGCCGCTTTATCCTCAAGGCTGGGTTTGCCGGCCTTGGCGCCGTCGCCCTGGGCGGCCTTACCGCTTGCGGCGCAGGCGATGCCAGCGGCTCCGGCGCTGCCGAGGCGCCTAAGAAGCTCACCGTCGCCGCCAGCCCCGCACCTCACGCGGAGATCCTCAATTCCTTTGCCGCGTCCAGGCTTAAGGAGGAGGGCATCGAGCTGGTGGTTAAGGAGTATACGGATTACATCCTGCCCAACAAGGACACCGCGTCCGGCTCGGTCGACGCCAACTACTTCCAGCACATCAACTACCTTGAGAACTACAACAAGGAGAACGGCACCGATCTTATCTCCGTGGGTTCCATCCACTACGAGCCCATGGCCGTCTACGCTGGCAAGTCCTCTGACCTCGCCGCCATCGCGGACGGCGCCACCATCGCGGTCCCCAACGATCCCACCAACGAGGGCCGCGCGCTGCTGCTGCTCCAGGACCAGGGCCTGATCACCCTCAAGGACCCCACCAACCTGGAGGCCACGCCCAACGACATCGCCGAGAACCCGCACGGCATCGTTTTCCAGGAGCTCGAGGCGGCCGCGGTGCCGCGCGCCCTCGAGTCCGTTGACTTCGCCGTCATCAACGGCAACTACGCCATCGAGGCCGGTTACCACGTCAAGGACGCCCTGGTGCATGAGGAGACCGGTTCCACCGCGGTCGAGCAGTACGCCAACATCGTCTGCACCACACCGGAGAAGGAGGAGGACGAGAACATCCAGGCGCTGGTCAAGGTCCTGCAGTCCGACGACTTCAAGGCGTATCTGGAAGAGAACTACGGTCAGGACGTTCTTCCTGCCTTCTAAGCATCGATAGGGGAGTAGCGCCCGGCATCGTCGTTGAAGAGCGGTGCCGGGCGCTATGTATGAGGACGAGAGCGGTTGGACGAGAGCCACGGCGGGTCCCCGTCCGATCGATCCGGTTGGGCAAGGGGCTACCAAAGTTATGGAATCGCCTGCACAGAATAACTTTTTGTAGCGTTCTTTACGCAAAGGGCGTATAGTAACGAATGTTTTGTCGGCTCCTGCCGTCAAATCGTCATGCCGCGAACAGCCAGATGCGGCGTGATGTATACGTCAGGAGGCACGAGGACAACCCGCAGTGGCCAAGCCCCGTGCTTAAAACCCCATGAAGGAGTGAAAATGGCTGAAGAGAAGTATGTCCCGCGTCTGAAGACCAAGTACAACGACGAGGTCAAGCAGCTTATGCAGGACAAGTTCCAGTACAAGAACGTCATGGAGATCCCCAAGTTCGAGAAGATCGTCGTCAACATGGGTGTTGGCGAGGCCGCTACGGACTCCAAGGCTATCGACGGCGCCGTCCGCGACCTGCGCGTCATCACCGGCCAGCAGCCCATGGTGACCCGCGCCCGCAAGTCCATCGCATCCTTCCGCCTGCGTGCCGGTATGCCCATCGGTGCCAAGGTCACCCTGCGCGGCGACCGCATGTGGGAGTTCTTCGATCGTCTGACCTCCGTCGCGATCCCCCGTATCCGCGACTTCCGCGGCATTTCCGCCAAGTCCTTCGACGGCCGTGGCAACTTCTCCATGGGCGTTACCGAGCAGCTTATCTTCCCCGAGGTTGACTTCGACTCCGTAGATCACACCCGTGGTATGGATATCACCATCGTCACCACCGCCAAGACCGATGAAGAGGCCAAGGCCCTTCTGGACGCCTTCGGCTTCCCGTTCAAGAAATAGGTTCTAATGTTCCGGGTCGCGGGCGGTGCGCGAAGAGCACGTGCCGCCCGTCCGGAATGAACAATACTCAATGTGAGGAGGAAATAAGTGGCTAAGACATCGATGATCGTCAAGTGCAATCGCGAGCCGAAGTTCTCGACGCGCAAGTACAGCCGTTGCCAGCGTTGCGGCCGTCCGCATTCGGTCTACCGCAAGTTCGGCATCTGCCGTGTCTGCTTCCGCGAGCTGGCACTGAAGGGCGAGCTTCCCGGCATCAAGAAGGCCAGCTGGTAAGTCACTGCCAGCGCGCGCGGACGAACGACTCGTCCGTTCGCACGGAAGAACGTGCTGTCCTGGCTTGTTCGCTAAGGGCGAAGAAGGACCGCAGCACGTGTTCATCAAGAACGAAGGAGAATCTGCATGAACGTCACAGACTCGATCGCAGACATGCTTACTCGCATTCGCAATGCGAACTCTGCGAACAAGGCTGAGGTCTCGATGCCGAGCAGCAAGAAGCTCGTCGAGATCGCTCGCGTTATCTGCGAGGAGGGTTACGTCGAGAGCTATTACGTCGAGGACACCGCTCCGGCCAAGACCCTGCACATCACGCTCAAGTACGGCCGCAAGAAGGCCAAGGTCATCAACGGCATCAAGCGCATTTCCAAGCCCGGTCTGCGCAAGTACGCCGGCGCCAAGGACCTTCCCCGCGTTCGCGGCGGCCTCGGCACTGCAATCATTTCCACCAGCCAGGGTGTTATGACCGACCGCGATGCCCGTAAGCTCGGCATCGGCGGCGAGGTCATCGCATTCGTTTGGTAAATCGCTTCGGCGTGTAGAAGGAAAGGAGACCACCGTGTCTCGTATCGGTAGGAAGCCTGTCCAGATTCCCGCTGGAGTCGAAGTGACAGTCAATGGCAACACCTGCGTCGTCAAGGGCCCCAAGGGCACCCTTCAGCAGGATTTCCATGAGAACATCACCGTGACCGTTGAGGAGAACGAGGTCATCGTTGACCGTGCCAACGACGAGCGCGAGTCCCGCGCCCAGCACGGCCTGACCCGCGCCCTCATCCAGAACATGGTCACCGGCGTTTCCGAGGGCTTCACCAAGTCCCTCGAGCTCGCTGGCGTTGGCTACCGTGTTCAGCTCAAGGGTACCTCCCTTGATTTCTCCCTTGGTTACTCTCACCCGGTCGTCGTCGAGGCTCCCGAGGGCATCACCTTCGAGGTTCCCGACAACACCCACATCAACGTCAAGGGCATCAACAAGCAGCAGGTCGGCCAGATCGCCGCTGAGATCCGTGCGAAGCGTCCGCCCGAGCCTTACAAGGGCAAGGGTATCCACTACGTTGGCGAGCACATCCGCCGCAAGCTCGGCAAGGCCGCTAAGTAGTAACGCGTTTACCTCGCACATAAGACCAGCACCCCGTTAGGTGTTGGCATGACTTCTTAAGGAGTTTCAGCATGAACAAGAACAAGGCGAAGCAGGCAGGCCTCAAGCGCCGTCAGCGTCGCGTTCGCGGCAAGATCTTCGGCACCCCCGAGCGTCCGCGTCTGCGCGTCGTTCGCACCAATGCGAACATCTACGCCATGATCGTTAACGATAACGAGGGCAAGACCCTGGTTTCCGCTTCCACTCTTGAGGCCGAGTTCAAGGGCACCAAGACTGGTAACAAGGATGCTGCCGAGAAGGTCGGCGAGCTCGTTGGCAAGCGCGCCATCGAGGCTGGCATCACCCAGGTCACCTTCGACCGCGGTGGCCGCATCTATCACGGTCGCGTCAAGGCCCTGGCTGACGGTGCTCGTGCCGCCGGCCTGGTCTTCTAGGAGGTATTAAGCAATGGCTCGTAATATCAAGCAGCAGCGCGAGGCCTCCGAGTTCGAGGAGCGCGTCGTTTTCATCAACCGTGTTGCTAAGACCGTCAAGGGCGGTCGTCGCATGTCCCTGGTGGCCCTCGTGGTCGTCGGCGACGGCAAGGGCAACGTTGGTCTGGGTATGGGCAAGTCCGCTGAGGTGCCCCTGGCCATCTCCAAGGCTACCCTGGACGCCAAGAAGCACATGTTCCACGTGCCCGTCACCGAGGAAGGCACCATTCCTCATGACGTTCTCGGCAAGTTCGGTGCCGCTAGCATCCTGATCAAGCCCGCTGTCGAGGGTACCGGCGTTATCGCCGGCGGCGCAGTGCGTCCCCTCTTCGAGCTCGCTGGCATCAAGAACGTTCTTTCCAAGTCGCTCGGTTCCGACAACGGCCTCAACATCATCAAGGCCGCTGCCGAGGGCCTCAAGGAGCTCTCCAGCCCCCAGGATATCGCTGAGCGCCGTGGCCTGACCGTCGCCGAGATGTTCGTCGGTAAGGAGAACTAAGCATGGCTAACACCATTAAGATTAAGCAGGTCCGCAGCACCAACGGTTGCAAGCAGGATCAGGTCAGGACCGTTCGCGCCCTCGGCCTCAAGAAGATGAACGCCACGCGCGAGATTGCCGACAATGACGGCGTCCGCGGCATGATCTTCAAGGTCAAGCACCTTGTCGAGATTGTAGAGGAGTAACAATGCAGCTTCATGATCTTACTCCGGCACCGGGTTCCAACAAGCGTCGCAAGCGCGTCGGCCGTGGTAACTCGTCCGGTAAGGGCACTTATTCCGGTCGCGGCCAGAACGGCCAGGGTTCCCGCTCCGGCGGCACCAAGGGCGCTGGCTTCGAGGGCGGCCAGACTCCGCTCGCGATGCGTCTCCCCAAGCTCCCCGGCTTTGTGAGCCCCCGTCGCATCGAGTACACCGCTATCAACGTCTCCGATCTCGAGGCCCGCTTTGAGAACGACGCCGTCGTCGACGGTGCTGCTCTGAAGGCTGCCCGCCTCGTCAAGAGCGAGTTCGAGCCCGTTAAGGTGCTCGGCAACGGCGAGATTACCAAGAAGCTCACGGTTAAGGTTGACAAGATCTCCGCCTCCGCTAAGGCCAAGATCGAGGCCGCGGGCGGAAAGGTCGAGCTCCCGTGCTAAATGGTTTGAAGAACACGTTCCGCATCAAGGAATTGCGCGGAAAGATTCTTTTCACCATCGCTATGCTCGTGGTGTACCGTATCGGTGCACACGTTCCTGTGCCCGGTATCCCCTTCCAGGGGATGCTGGGCCTTTTCCAGTCTGCGGGTGATTCCGTAGCTTCTGGAGCGATGGCCCTGCTGAACCTTTTCTCCGGTGGCGCACTTTCCTACGTGTCGGTATTCTCGCTGGGCATCATGCCCTACATCACAGGCTCGATCATCCTCCAGATGCTTCAGAGCGTTGTGCCTTCCCTGCATGCGCTTGCTCGCGAGGGCGAGGTTGGTCAGACCAAGATCACCCAGTACACACGCTACCTTACGCTTGGACTGGCGATCGTAAACGCCATTGGCTACCTTTTCCTCTTCAAGAGCTTCGGTATCAGCTTCAATGGTGCGGGCGCGCCCGAGATCATCTTCGATATCATGATCGTCGGCACGCTCACTGCGGGCGCGATGCTCATCATGTGGATCGGCGAGCTCATTACCCAGCGTGGTATTGGCAACGGCATGAGCCTTATCATCTTTGCCAATATCATGGCCGGCCTTCCCCAGGCTATCTTCTCCTCTGTTGAGGGCACCGCGGGCGTAATCACCACGGTGGTCATCTTCGTGATCATCCTGTGCGTCATCCCGCTGATCGTCTTCATCGAGCGCGGCCAGCGCCGCATCCCGGTCCAGTACGCCAAGCGCGTTGTGGGTCGTCGCATCATGGGTGGCCAGTCCACCTATCTGCCCATCAAGGTCAACACCGCCGGCGTCATTCCCATCATCTTCGCCAGCGCGCTGCTGTACTTCCCGGCGCAGATCGCGGTCTTCTTCCCCAACATCGGTTGGATTCAGACCGTCGCTAACGCGATGTCCACCGGCTGGATCAACTGGATCCTCAACGTGTTGCTGATTGTCTTCTTTGCATACTTCTACACCTCCATGGTGTTCAACCCGGATGATACGGCAGACAATCTCAAGAAGCAGGGTGGCTTCATCCCGGGCGTCCGTCCCGGTAAGGCGACTGCGAACTACATCAAGAACGCGCTCAACAAGATCACCCTTCCTTCCGCCATCTTCCTGGCAATCATCGCTATCGTCCCGTCGATCGTGTTTTCTTTCACGGGCAACCAGCTGATCCAGGCTTTTGGCGGCACCTCTGTTCTCATCATGGTCGGTGTCGTTCTCGACACTATTTCCAAGGTTGAGAGCCAGCTTAAGATGTACGATTACGACGGGTTCTTTAAATAACAGCTGAGAGGAGACTCCCATGAACATCGTTCTTTTGGGTGCACCGGGCGCCGGCAAGGGCACGCAGGCCCAGCGTCTTGTGCGCGACTTTGGCGTAGCCCACATCTCCACTGGCGATTTGCTTCGCGCCGCCGTCAAGGGTGGTACGGAGCTGGGAATCCAAGCTAAGAAGTACATGGATGCCGGCGAGCTCGTTCCCGACCAGCTCGTTATCGATCTGGTTAAGGAGCGCCTTGCTGAGGACGACGCCCAGCAGGGCTTCCTCCTCGACGGCTTCCCCCGCAACACCCTGCAGGCCGTGACGCTCGATTCCGAGCTCTCCGAGCTTGGTCGCGAGCTTGATTGCGCACTGCTGATCGACGTCGATCGCGACGTCATCATCAACCGTCTGTCCTCTCGCCGTACCTGCCGCGCTTGCGGCTACACCGGCACCGCTGCTGACGAGGTATGCCCCTCTTGTGGCGGAGAGATGTACCAGCGCGACGACGATAAGGCTGAGACCATCGCCAACCGCATGGATGTCTACGAGAAGCAGACGAGCCCCCTGGTCGAGTACTATCGCGGCCAGAACATCTTGAAGACCATCGATGGCGATCGTGACGTCGACGTCGTCTACGCGGACGTCAAGGAAGTCCTCGGTCTATGATCAAGATAAAGTCTGCGGATGAAATCGAGCAGATGAAGGTTGCCGGAGCGCTGTCTAAGATGGCGCTCCGGCGCGTTGGTGCCATGGTTCGCCCCGGCGTTTCCACCTTTGAGCTCGATCAGCTTGCCGAGCAGATTATCCGCATGCACGGTGGCAAGCCAGCGTTTAAAGGATATGGTGGATTTCCCGGTTCCATCTGTGCTTCTTTGAACGACGCCGTGGTCCACGGCATCCCCAATCCCGACATCATCCTTCGCGATGGCGATATCGTGTCCATAGACACCGGCGCCGTGGTCGATGGTTGGGTTGGCGACAACGCCTGGACCTTCTTCTGCGGAACCCCTTCGCCCGAAGCTAAGGCTTTGTGCGAGGTAACGCTCGATTGCCTGAAGGCGGCTATCGAGCAGGCGGTCCCTGGTAACCATATCGGAGATATAGGGTATGCTGTTCAGTCCCTTGCCGAGTCACATGGCTACGGTGTCCTGCGCGATTATGTTGGCCATGGTGTCGGGCGCGTTATGCATGAAGAGCCCAATGTTCCCAACTACGGCAAGAAGGGGAGGGGCGTTAAGCTCCATGCCGGTATGGTCATCGCCATCGAGCCGATGATCACAATGGGTTCCCCGCGCGTGAAGGTTGGACGTGACGGTTGGCTTGTTTCTACCAAAGACCACCTGCCTGCTGCCCACTTCGAGAACGCCGTTGCCATTACCAACGATGGGCCGGTCATCATAACTTCCGATGAATCCGGTGCCTGGTGTGATATGCAAGGCGGATCGCTAGTTGTGTAGCGATTGGGGAATTTTGTGAATTGGCGAATGTGTGATGTATCATTCGCTATTGCTGTCGTTTTCAACGTAGAGAAAGATGATTGCTTGTGAAGAAGGAAGATGCTATCGAACTCGAGGGCACGGTAACCGAGCCGCTGCCTAACGCTATGTTCCGCGTCGAGCTCGAGAACGGTCATTCGGTCCTTTGCTCGATTTCGGGCAAGATTCGTATGAATTACATCCGTATTCTCCCGGGCGACAAGGTTGTCGTGGAGCTTTCCCCGTATGACCTTACCCGTGGCCGCATCACCTATCGCTATAAGTAACGATAGCAGCCATCCACTGCCATTTCCGATCGCTAAGAAGTGCTCAGCCTAGCGGTCGTATTGGCATGTGTAGACCAGCCAGTGTTAAACGCCTGCGGCTGGGCGAGTAGATAGTACTGTTGTTTGAGCACTACCGAAAGGAAGAACGATGAAGGTACGTCCTTCGGTCAAGAAGATGTGCGATAAGTGCAAAATCATTAGGCGCCATGGCAAGGTTCTCGTCATCTGCGAGAATCCCCGCCACAAGCAGCGTCAGGGTTAAGAGAGGAGACCAACGTTGGCCCGTATTAATGGTGTCGACCTTCCGCGCGAGAAGCGCGTCGAGATCGGTCTGACCTACATCTACGGCATCGGCCGCACTACTGCTACCAAGATCTGCAACGAATGCCAGATCAACGTCGATACCCGCGTTAAGGACCTTACTGAAGATGAGGTTAATGCTATTCGCGAGTACATCGACAAGAACGCCATCATGGTCGAGGGTGACCTCCGCCGTGAGCGCACCCAGAATGTCAAGCGCCTTATGGACATCGGCTGCAACCGTGGCCTGCGTCACCGCAAGGGCCTGCCGGTCCGCGGCCAGCGCACCCACACCAACGCTCGCACCCGCAAGGGTCCGAAGCGTCAGATCGGTGCTAAGAAGAAGAAATAGGGAGTTTGACGCATAATGGCTACTGCTAAGAACAAGCGCGGCGCCGCTTCTCGCATCAAGCGTTCCGACCGCAAGAACATCTCCGTGGGCCAGGCTCACATCCGTTCCACGTTCAATAACACCATCGTTTCGATCACCGACGCTCAGGGCAATGTCATTGCCTGGAAGTCTGCCGGCACCGTGGGTTTCAAGGGCTCCCGTAAGTCCACCCCGTTCGCCGCTCAGATGGCTGCTGAGGCTTGCGCCAAGATCGCCATGGAGCACGGCATGCACAAGGTTTCCGTGTTCGTGAAGGGCCCCGGCTCTGGTCGCGAGACCGCCATCCGCTCCCTCCAGGCTGCTGGCCTCGAGGTTTCGAGCATCCAGGACAAGACCCCCATCCCGCACAACGGCTGCCGCCCCAAGAAGCGTCGCCGCGTGTAACTGAAAGGATCGAAAAACTATGGCAATCGATAGGACTCCGGTTCTCAAGCGCTGCCGTCAGCTCGGGATCGATCCCGCTGAGCTCGGTTACAGCAGCAAGAAGGAATCTATTCGCCAGCCCAAGCGCCGTCGCAAGGAATCTGAGTACGGCATGCAGCTGCGCGAGAAGCAGAAGGTTAAGTTCATTTACGGCGTTCTGGAGAAGCAGTTCCATCACTACTTCGACCGCGCTCGTAAGATGAACGGCATCACCGGTGAGAATCTTCTCATTCTCCTGGAGAGCCGTCTCGACAACGTCGTGTTCCGTCTCGGCTTTGCTCGCACCCGCAAGGAGGCTCGTCAGACTGTCCGCCACGGCCACTTCACCGTTAACGGCCGTCGCGTTGACATCCCCTCCTATCAGGTCAAGCCTGGCGACGTCGTCGCCGTTGGCGAGAAGTTCCGCGATCTTCTCCCCATCAAGGAGGCCCTGATCTCCTCTGAGCGTTTCGAGGTTCCCGGCTGGCTCGAGGTCGATATCGAGAAGCTGTCTGGCAACGTTCTGGCTATGCCCGTTCGTGAGCAGATCAGCGGCGATATCAAAGAGCAGCTCATCGTCGAGCTCTACTCTAAGTAGTCCTTTTGGGCTGCTGAGGCTGGAGGTATTACATGTCAGAATTCATTAGGCCCCAGGTTCAGGTCGAGGAAATCAACGATACGTGCGCCCGCGTATCCGTCGAGCCGCTTGAGCGCGGCTATGGCGATACGCTCGGCAACTCGCTTCGTCGCGTGCTGCTGTCCTCTCTCGAGGGCGCAGCCGTCGAGGCGATTCAGATCGATGGCGCTCAGCATGAGTTCATGTCGATCGATAACATGGTCGAGGATGTCACCGACATTGTCCTGAACGTTAAGGGCCTGGTGTTCCATTCGCTCGGTACCACGGATGAGGCTACCGCGACCATCTCGGTCGACGGCCCGTGCGAGGTTACCGGTGCGGACTTCTTCATCCCGTCGGAGTTCGAGCTCGTGAACCCCGAGCAGCACATTGCAACCCTCACCGAGGGTGGACACCTCACCATGAGCATGCGCATCGGCTACGGTCGCGGCTACGTTTCTTACGAGGCCAACAAGCGTGACAACGATCCCATCGGCGTCATTCACGTTGACTCCTTGTATTCGCCGGTCCGTCGTTGCGCCAAGCTCGTCGAGGCTTGCCGCGTTGGCCAGCACACCGACTACGATCGCCTTGTTCTCGAGATCGAGACCAACGGCGCCGTCGCTCCGCGTGAGGCTGTTGTTCAGGCCGCCAATATCATCAACCAGCATATGGCTGCCTTCATGAACCTTGCCGACGCCCCCGAGGAAGAGGAGGAGATATCGATCTTCGCTCCCGAGCAGGCAAACGATAACGCCGAGCTCGACAAGCAGATCGAGGATCTCGACCTTTCGGTGCGCTCCTACAACTGCCTGAAGCGTGCGAGCATCCACTCTGTGCGCCAGCTTGTGGAGTTCTCCGAGAACGATCTGCTGAACATCCGCAACTTCGGTGTGAAGTCGATCGAGGAAGTCAAGGACAAGCTTGAGTCCATGGGCCTGAGCCTGAAGGCTTAAGGGACCGTGTTTTAGAGGAGAACCAGACCATGCGTCACAACAAGAAGAAGGGCCTGAAGCTCGGTACTGATACGAGCCATACCAAGGCCATGAAGAAGAGCCTTGCCAAGGCGCTCTTCGAGAACGACCGCATCAAGACCACCGAGACCCGTGCTAAGGCGCTACGCAGCGTCGTCGAGCCCATCATCACCTGGGCCAAGAAGGGCGACCTGCACTCTCGTCGTCTCGCTATCGCCAAGCTGGGCGATAAGAACCTCGTGGCCGAGATCTTCGATAAGGCCGCTCAGGGCATGTGGGCCGACCGCAACGGCGGTTACACCCGCATCATGAAGCTCGGCACCCGCAAGGGCGACAATGCCGAGATGGTCATCATCGAGCTCGTCACCGAGCCGGTCGTCAAGAAGGCCCCCAAGAAGGCTGCTGCTCCCAAGAAGGTTGCCGAGAAGGTCGAGGCTGCCGAGGAGACCGCCGAGGTTGAGGCTTCTGCCGAGGAGAGCGCTGAGTAACATCAGCCGTATGGCGATATTGCTTAAGGTATATGAGGGGTGCTGAGAGGCGCCCCTCTTTTTGTATTGATGCAAAGTGCACTTTGGACGATAGTGCGGATTGGAACGATTGGGGGAGGGCGAACAATGATTGAGGTCTCCGGGGTCTCGGCATGCTATATCTCCGCTGATACGGGTGGGGGCATTTGCGATCTCATCACTTCTCAATACGCCCTCAACGGCGTCTCCTGCTCGTTTTCGCCCGGCGAAGTCGTTAGTCTGGCCGGCTTGAACGGCTCTGGCAAGTCCACGCTGTCTCGCTTACTTTGCGCTATGCGCTTGGCTGACGCGGGCTGTATTGTTGTCGATGGAGTTGATCCCGCAAATAGCGAGCATGATCGCCTTGCCGTCCGCAAGGCCGTGGGTTTTGTCCAGCAAGATCCTGCCGATCAGATTGTTTCAACGCTCGTGTTTGATGAAGTTGCTTTTGGCCCACGCAATCTTGGCTTGGACGAGGATGACGTATGCGAGCGCGTTCGTGCCTCGCTTGCCGCCGTGGGCCTCGACGGATTTGAAAAGCGCGATGTGAGCGGGTTGTCCGGCGGCGAGCAACAGCGTCTGGCGCTCGCCGGCGTATTGGCGATGGATCCGGCGTATTTGGTTCTCGATGAGGCGACATCTCATTTGGATAGCGCCGCCCGCCCCGCTTTCCGCGCGCTGGTGGACGATCTCGCCCATAAGCGCGGTCTTGGAATCGTTCAGGTAACTCATGACCCGGTTGAACTGCTGGCATCCGATCGCGTGATGGTGCTCGATGTTGGCCGCCTTATATGGCAGGGCTCGCCCGAGGCCCTTCTTATGGGGAAGCGCGACCTATGGGATTCACTCACGCTGCAATCGATGTATGTCTCAGCCGTTCAGATGGCCCTAGAAGGCGGTGCATTCTTATCTAGCATTCGCAGTCCACATATGTTGGCCACGTGGCTTAAAACGCCGTCTGGTAGCTTTGTACGTTCCCGCATTGCAAATGACGGACGCTTCTCCTCCTATGGACAAAATGAGCTTGATGCCCAAAGCGCGACGAGCCGTCAGAATGGCCGCGGCGGTATAGAGGTCCGCGACGTCTCGTTTGCCTATGATGACGCGCGCCCGGTTCTTCGGAGCGTGTCGCTTCGCGCCGAACCCGGCAGGCTCATGTTGCTTGCGGGCCGCTCGGGTTCCGGAAAGTCGACGCTTGCCATGTTGCTTGCCGGCCTTTCGCGACCAGACGCCGGGGAGATCTTTATCGACGGGCTGGCGGCGCATCCCGCGCGCTGCGGTCTTGCGTTCCAGCGCCCCGAGAACCAGTTGTTCTTGCAAACCGTGCGCGAAGAGATCGCTTTCGCGCCCCGCAACGCCGGAGTGGGGGCGGGGGAGCTTGATGGTCGCGTGCGCGAGATCGTCGCCCGTGTTGGCTTGGACGAGGAACTGCTCGATCGCTCACCCTTTGAGCTTTCCGGGGGGCAGGCCCGCCGCGTCGGCTTGGCGTGCGTGCTCTCGCTTGGTGCCCCCGCGTATGTGCTCGATGAGCCCACGGCGGGTTTGGACGCGCCGGGGCGTCGAGATTTGCACCGGCTTGTGAGGGAGCTTGCAGCTGAGGGGTCAGCGGTTGTGCTGATCAGCCATGATTTGGACGAGTGGCTTTGCGAGGTGGACGACGTCGCGCTGATGGCAGACGGTCGCATCGCGTGGTCGGGGCCTGCGGGCGAGCTGTGGGAAAGTCCGGGGATTTATCGTTCGGCTGGAATAGAGCCACCGGATAGCGCGATGCTGCTCGAAGCGCTTTGGGCTGCCGGCGCGCAACGTTCGGCGGAAGCAAAACGGGTTGACGGGGGAATGGGGGCGTTCGATGGCGAGCATGAATAAACCCCTGGGGTCTTTTGTGGCTGCGGACACGCCGCTTGCCCGCGTCGATGCGCGCGTCAAGTTGCTTTTGCTGCTTGCGCTTACCGTATTGGTTTTTGCAGCGGACAAGCTATGGGCCATCGCGTGTATCTACGCCTTTTTGGCCCTTGTTATGCGTCTATCGCGTATGAGTCCGCGCGCGATAGCGTCCACGGCTAAACCGGTCTCGGTAATCCTGGCGTTTACGCTGATGGCGAACCTGGTGTCATGCGATGGCACGGGTGCCGTGGCGTTGGCGGGGCCGGTGTCGCTTGACCCCGCGGGCGGCGTACGCGGGCTTTTGGCGGTCCTTCGCATTGTTGCCCTGCTGGGCTTTTCGCTGTGCGTCTCGGCATCTACCACGCCGCCGCAGCTTAGCGACGCCTGCATCCGGCTCATGTCGCCGCTTGCGCACCTGGGCGTGCCCGTGGCGGATATAGGCTCGGTGTTGTCGCTGGCGCTGCGCTTCATCTCTGTTGTGGGCGAGGAGTTTCAGCGCATCCAGCTGGCTCAGCGCGCCCGTGGCGTCGAGTTTGACCAAGGGACCCTGCGCCATCGCATCAGCGTATGGACGTCTGTGTTCACGCCGTTGATTGTGGGGCTGTTTAGGCGCGCGGACCGCCTGGCGGAGTCCATGGCCGCCCGATGCTATGCTGAGGGTTCCACGGCCGCTCCTCGTCCCGCCCTGCTTGCCGCGCGCGATCGCGCCATCTTGATGGGCGGGCTGGCATCCATGTTGGCCCTGGGCGCCGCGAGCCTGCTTCTCTAGCGTCGCGGGCTGCGTGCCGTAGCGCGCGCCGCGCCCCACGCGGGGGCATGCGAAGCCCATACGCGCGGCCAACCTTGTAGTATTCTCGTCCAAAAACGCGAACGCCCATACGGGCGGCATCGCCTGAGCTTTGGAGCTGTTGATATGACGCAGACACCCATTACCCAGTACCCCGAGCGCGAGGTTTTGGATGGAACCATCGTGCTGTGCGTGGGCTATGACGGCGCGCGCTTTAGCGGGTATGCCGAGCAACCCGGACAGCTGACCGTGGCGGGCGAGATCCGTCGTGCCCTGCAGGTCTTTTTGCGCCGCGACGTGGAGCTGACGTGCGCGGGCCGTACCGACGCCGGGGTTCATGCCATATCCCAGTACGTGAGCTTTCCCGCCTATGCGAGCGAGCTTGAGATTTTGCGAAAGCGCTGGATGAGGGCCATGGCGGCGCTGCTTCCCTCGGACATCTCGCTTAACCAGGTCTATCATGCCTCGCCCGGCTTCTCCGCGCGCTTCGATGCCCGCGCCCGCACCTATACGTACCGCATCGCCACGGGCGAGTCCAAGCCCTTGTTGACGCGAAACTATTGCTGGTGGCATCGCATGCCCCTGGACGTGGGCGCTATGGAGCGCGCGGCGGCGTGCTTGGTGGGCGAGCATGACTTTAAGAGCTTTTGCAAGGTGGCGTCTGCCGTGGGCAAGCCCACGTGCCGTTTTGTGCGCGAGGTATCGTTCGCAAGCGAGCATCAGCTGGGCGAGGAGCTGATCGCGTTCACCATTACGGGCAACGCGTTTCTGCACTCCATGGTTCGCACCATTGTGGGCAGCCTGGTGGAGGTTGGATCGGGTCGCAGGGACGAGGAATGGCTTGCGCAGGCGCTGGCTGCATGCGACCGCCTTGCCGCCGGTCCCACCGCTCCTCCCCAGGGATTATGCTTTATGAACGTCGAGTATGATGACGGCGTGCTGCTGCCCTGCCCCGTTGCGTAGGAATCCGGGACGTTGCCGAGTTCTGCGCGCCTGCGCTGGGTTGCGCCCGCATCCGCCCGCCCGCATCCGCCCGCCCGCATTCGCTCGCGGGCGCTTCGCATGGCGCGGGGCGTGCTTTAAGCGACGCCTGGTTACCGGCATGAGACGAATTATGGTGCATGGGTGTTGAGCCTCTGTACTTGCCGTGCACGGGAGAGTTCATGATAAAGGGACGCGCACGCTGAGATACCATGACCAAAGACATCAAATGCTCAGTCTCTAACGGAGGAATATCCTTGGTTCGTCGTGCTCCAAAGCGTCCCTGCGTCTCGGTGGTTCTTGCGGCCCATAATGCCGGAGAGCACCTAACGCGCGCTATAGAGAGCGTACTTAACCAGGACTACGAAGACCTTGAGCTTATTGTTGCCAACTGCGCTTCGAGCGATAGGACCGCATCGGTGTGCGAACGCTTTGTTGACCGTGATATACGCGTTGAAGCGGTCTCGGTGGACAACAATTCGATGTCGTGCGGTCGCGCCGCCGCATGTAGCGTCGCCCGCGGGCGTTATCTGCTGTTTGTGGGGCAGGACGATTGGCTGGGTGCGGGCTTTTTGGATGCGATGGTCGCCGCCGCGCGCGAGCATGATGCACAGATGGTGATCCCCGAGTTCTCCGTTGATACCGAGCAGGCAGATGGCAGCCGTGTATTTGCAACCCTGTCTCATGAGTCTTGTTTTTGGGATGGTGCGGAGGCGTTTCATCAGGGCGCCGCCCCTTTTGTAGAAAACGGCGTGCTGGCGTTTGCCGCGGGGAAGCTCTTTGCGCGCGAGTGCATAGAGGCCATGGCCGAGCTACCCGATATGTGCCATAACGAGGTCTCCTTTATGACCGGGTGCGTTCGAGACCTTGAGCGCGTCGCCGTGGTAGAGGGCGCCCGCTACCATTTGCTGCAGCCTTCCACCCCCGCGCACGCTGCTTTTGATCCGGGCATGTTCGCTCGCTGCCAAGAGGACTACCGCCGTCTGCGCGATCTTTATGAGTATTGGGGCTTGCTGGATGACGCCGCTGCCATGAGCGCCGTGCACCGCAGGTATCTTCGTGAGCTCATTCGCTGTATTGAGAACGTGTGCGCATCGAGCAACCGCCTTTCCGCTGCGGAGCGTCGAGATCGCGTGCAGGATATGTTGGATGCTGCGCCTACGCGCGAAGCAATCGAGGCCGTCAAGGAATCGAGCCACGAGTTTGGCATCATGTATGCGCCGATTGCCCGCCGCAGCGTCATGGCGTGTTTCATGGGCGCGCGTATCCAGGATATTGTGGGCAGGGCGCTGCTGCCGTTTGTGTCTTATGCCGAGGCGCGCCTATAGCGCTTGCGTCGAGTCGCTATATGCAAGTTTGTGTATGCACTGCTCGTCCACTAGATAATCACTTATACATATAGATTGCAACTTCGGCCTACGGTTATGCACCGCCTACCGACATATCGCCAAATGATTGCCCACTTTAAGTCATCTTTGTAAAATGAATGGCATGAGGACTAATTCGTTTTAGTAATCGTTAAGCTTGAAACGATACACAAGCTAGGTGATCGGGGTGAAGCAAGATGGCTAAAAAGCGCAACGGGCGCCAAGACGCCATTCGCGATATTGTACGCAACAAGGATGTTCGCACCCAGCGCATGCTGGTAGACGAGCTGAAGGCGTGCGGATTTGATTGCACGCAGGCAACGGTGTCACGCGATATCGCGGACATGGGTTTGCGCAAACTGCCCGAGGGCGTTTACGTGCTGGCAGAGGACCTTCACCTGCAGCGTATGGTCTCCGAGTTGGTGACTGGCGTGCAGCGCACCGATAACCTGGTATTGGTTAAGGCACAGCCCGGCACCGCATCTGGCATTGCAGCTGCGGTCGATGCGGCGGAGCTGCCCGATGTGTTGGGTTCGCTGGCGGGTAATGATACGATTCTGGTAATCGCCCAGACCGCTGAGGACGGCGAGAAGTTCGAAAGCCTGATTACCAAGTTGAGGAGCGTACGCAAATAGTATGGTCGCCTTTGCACACATCGCAATGATTTCGTTGGTTATATTGCTGCCCATCGCCCTGGTGGCACTGTTGGTGGCGTATTGGATGAAGTCGCGCCGTTCGCGCGGGTAGCGAGGACCTTGCATCTCGCGATGCGGACGTCCCCGCGCGGGACTGAGGCAACGCAGAAGTTTAAGCCGGGTTGGGATTGTTCCTAGCCCGGCTTTTTGCGTGCGGCGCGGATTTGCGCGCGGTGTTGAATCCGGGCCGAATGGGCGGGGCGCCGTGTGCGGTTTTGTCCGTAGCTGCGGGCGTGGCCGCGTTTGCGGCGTCGACGCTGTTTTCGAGCTTCAGTTGGATTTCGCCCTCTGCTGAAATGGGCCTCCGATTCACTCCGCTTGCTATTAATGCGGTTCAGTTGGAGTTGCGTGGATTGCGGAATACAAAGAGCGTGGCTTCTACCTGCGCGTTCTTGTAAGAGATTGCATTAGCCTGCTGGGCGGAGTCCAACTGGACGTCATTTTCAGCATCTCCAAGTCCAACTGGACCTAAAAAGTAGCATGCGGGCGCGCACGGACCTCAATTTCAGCAGAGGGCGAAGTCCAACTGGAGCTCGAAAATAGCGTGACCATCGAATGCCCGCCAGCGAGGCGAAGAGAGGTCGAGTCTAGGCTTGTCGACGGTGCTGATGGTAGCGACGTCGATGTTGCCATGCGGCCGTACAAGTAGGGCCCCGCGCCGGCGTAGTAGGCGCCATGGCGTGGCGGCGAGCAAAGATAAAGAAGAAGGCCCGGGAAGCTCCGAGCCTTCTTGAGTCACTGTATGTATGCGTATTAATGCGGATTAGGATGTGGTGCCACCCGTGCCGCCGCCGGTCTCACCGCCACCGGAGGGAGGTGGAGTTTCGCCGCCGCCCGTGTTGCCGCCACCGGTGCCGCCGCCGGAAGGAGGTGTGGTCTCGCCGCCGCCCGTGTTGCCGCCACCGGTGTCGCCACCGCCAGTATTCCCTCCGCCGGTGTTGCCGCCACCGGTGTTACCACCGGTATTGCCACCAGTGTTGCCACCGGTGGTACCGCCCGTGTTTCCACCGGTTGATCCGCCCGTGTTGCCGCCGGTCTCGGTACCCTCGCTGGGAGTCTCGGTGCCCTCCTCGTCCTCTTTGTTCTCGTCCTCTTCTTCCTCATCCGGGTCCTTGTACTTGCTACCGGAGAAATCCCAGGACGAATTCGCCTTGTAATCGGGCGTGTCGCCCTCGGGGAACTCCTCGCGGGCAACGCCGGAGAGCGCCTGGGTCATAAACGCCTTGAAGATGGGCAGGGGAAGGTCTGCGGTGCCGTAGCCGGAGAACGAGGCGTTGGTGCCGGAGCGCCCGGTCCAGATGGAGCAGACCAGCTCGGGGGTGTAGCCGACAAACCACAAGTCAGAGGTGCGGCTTGCGGTGCCCGCGGTACCGGTCTTGCCCGCGACGGGTTGGTCGATGTTGGGACGGCCGTAGTAGCCGGTGCCGCCGCTGGACATAACGCCCTTAAGAACGCCCGTCACGGCCTCCGCCTCGCCGGTGGTCATGATCTGGTCCGGATTATCCTCATGCTGGTAGATCACCTTGCCGGTGCGGGACGTGATCTCGGTGATGGCGACCGCCTCGCGATGGTAGCCGCCGTTTGCCAGCGCCGTGTAGGCCTCGGCCATCTCCAGCGGGGTGATGCTGGCGGTGCCCAGGGTGAGCGAGGGCACGTCCTGGAAGTTGGCGATCTCATCGGTGGTGTCGATGCCCATGCTGGCGCACATGTCGATGATCTTCTGGTTGCCAATGGCCTCTGCCACCTGCACGTAGCCGGTGTTGGAAGAGACCGCCGTGGCGGAGGCGAGGGTGCGCTCGCCGTAGTTGTGGTTGCCGTAGTTGCTGAACTCGGTGCCCCAGACCTTGAGGGGAGAGGAGCAGTTGAGCAGCACGTTGGGGCTCATGCCGGCCTTGATGGCGGCGGCAAGCGTGAAGGTTTTGAACGAGGAGCCCGTGGAGCGGCGCGACAGGGCGTGGTTCACGTGGTTCTCGTCCGCGTAATAATCCTTGCCGCCCACCATGGCCTTGATGTAGCCGGTCTTGGGGTCAACCACAACCATGCCCACCTGGAGCTCGTCGGCGCCTTCGGCGTTCATGCGCTCGACGGCGGTCTGCTCGGCCAGTGCCTGCAGGTTGGGATCGATGGTGGTCTTTACGGTGAGGCCGCCCTTGAAGATCATGTCGGAGGAGAACTCCTCCTGCAGCAGCGACTTTACGTAATCGACAAAGTAGGGGTGGGCGAGCGTGCCGCTCTCGGGGATGCTGTTCACGTTGAGGGTGAGCGGCTCTGCCTGCGCGGCGTCGCGCTCTTCCTCGGTGATCTTGCCGTTGGAGCACATGCGGTTCAAAACCGTGTTGCGGCGCTGGACGGCGTAGTCGGGGTTGACCGTGGGGTCGTAGCGCGACGGGGCGTTGGGCAGGCCCACAAGAAGCGCCGCCTCGGCCAGGGTGAGGTCCTTTGCGGACTTGCTCAGGTAGGTCTGCGCGGCGGTCTCGATGCCGTAGGCGCCATGGCCGTAGTAGATGGTGTTGAGGTACATCATCAGGATCTCTTCCTTTGAGTACACCTCTTCCATCTTGATGGCGATAAAGGCCTCGCGGACCTTGCGCTCGATGGTGTTGTCGAACTGCTCCTCTGAGAGGATGGTGTTGCGTACCAGCTGCTGGGTGATGGTGGACGCGCCCTCCGAGCCGCCGGTGAGCTGCACCATGACGGCGCGGGCGATGCCGATGAGGTCGACGCCGTTGTGCTCGTAGAAGCGCTCGTCCTCCGTGGCGACGGTGCCGTCAAGCACGTACTGCGACACCTGGTCGATGGTCACGCTCTCGCGGTTCTGCACGTAGAGGGTCGCGATCTCGGTGCCGTTGGCATCGAGCACCGTGGTGGGCTCGCTTACCATGTACTGGTCCGGATCCGTGTAGTCTGGCAGGTCGGACAGCCAGCGGTTGATGTTTCCCAGCATGCCGACGCCAAAGGCGATGCCGGCGATGAACAGGAATCCAACCAGCGAGACGATGATGAGGGGAATGGCGTGTGTCTTTGAGCGTTGGCGCATGTGCCGCTCGCGAGAACCCATAGAAACCTCCAACCGGTTGCGCGGGGCGAAACCTCCCTGCGCGCGGGTACTTACCAAATGAACTACAAATAGATATAGATTAGCGCAAGTGCCAGGTGCGGGTCCGTTGTATCCTGTGGCTGCTACAAACAACAGACGCGCTGCATACGCCGTGCAAGGGGGAGGTTCGCGCACCACATGGCCTCATCGTCCACACCTATACGCTACCGCGCGCCGGAGCTGCTGGCGCCCGCCGGCACGCTCGACGCTTTTCTCGCCGCGCTGGATGCCGGCGCCGACGCCGTCTACACCGGTGCCGGCGCCTTCAACGCCCGTGCCGCGGCAGATGACCTGACCTGCGAGGAGCTTGCCTGGGCGTGCGAGGTTGCGCACGGGATGGGCGCGCGGGTCTACGTGACCATGAACATCTTTGTTCGCGACGATGAGCTGGGGGAGTGCGTCGCCCTTGCCCGCCGCGTGCTCGACGCCGGTGCCGATGCCTTGATTGTGGCCGATTTAGGATTGTGCCGCCGCCTGCGCAGGGAGGTGCCGGACGTCGAGATCCATCTGTCGACCCAAGCGGGCGTGCATGCCGCCGCGGGCGCCGTGCTGGCCGCAGAGCAGCTTGGGGCGTCGCGCGTGACGTGCGGTCGCGAGCTTACGGTGGGCGAGATTGGGGCCATGGCGGCGACGGGCGTCGAGATCGAGGCGTTTTGCCACGGCGCCATCTGCATTTGCTATGCGGGGGCGTGCTCGTTTTCCGCGCGCCGGCGGGGCCGCTCGGCCAATCGCGGCGATTGCACCCAGCCCTGCCGCGTGCCCTACCAGCTGGTAGACGGTGAGGGCCGGCGCGTGGATGCGCGCGACGGCGACCTGTTGCTGTGCCCATGCGACTATCTATCTGCCGGGCATTTGGACGAGCTGGTCCGCTCGGGCGTCGGGGCCCTCAAGATCGAGGGGCGCATGAAGAATCCGGATTACGTCTACAACGTGGTCTCGTGCTATCGCGAGGCGCTGGATGCCGCGGTGGCGCGCGTGAACGCCGCGGAGAGCGGTGCCGACGCGACGGCTGCGACGGATGCCGCCGGGGGCGATGCCGGGAGCGACGCTGCCGGCGCGACCGAGAAGACCGTCAGACGCTTGGCGCGCTCCTTTAACCGCGGGTTCACCGACGGCTATTTGACGGGAAGGACCGGGGCGGACCTTATGAGTTGGGAGCGCTCTTGCAACCAGGGCGTGCGCGTGGGCAGGGTCATTGACCGCCGGCATGAGGAGGTGCTGGTGGCATTTGAAGACGCGGTCGACGCCGGCGACACGCTGGAGGTGCGCTTTATACCAGGGCCCAACACCGCCAAGGATGCGCCCAAGCGCTGGCCCATGGTGCCCGCCCCGGTTGATGCCGCAGACGGCGATAGCGTGTGGGTTCGCTGCAAGCGCAAGGTCGAGGTGGGCGCTCAGGTCAACCTTGTCCGCAGCGAGCGCTTGATAGAGGTAGCGCGCGAAAGGGTGGCCGCCCTGCGCGCCGCCGGTCAGGACCCTGCCTCTGGACGCGATGACGCCGCGGGCCATCGCGCCGCCGAGCGGCCCTTGTCCAAGAACCAGGGGGCGAGCATGCGAGGGGAGGTGGGCGCCGCGGCCTGCGACGCTGCGGCCTGCGACGCTGCGGCCTGCGACGCCGCGGCGGTGCGAGCCGTCTGCATTGTCGACGATCCCCAAGCGGCGTCCGACCTGCTCGATGGATGTTATCCAGATGCCCTTTTAAGCTGGCGCCCGCAGGGGTTGGACGTGGTGCCGGCGGTGTTTGAGCACCGGCTGCTGGAGGCTGATGCCGACGCGTGGACGCGGCTTTTGCCCGCGCTGGGCGTGGTGCTGGACGAGGTGTCGCGTGAAGGCGATGCCCGCCGCCAGCGCGATCTGTGCCGCAGGGCCGCGTTTGTGGTGTGCCGCAACCTGACGCAGGTCGCCTACGCGCGCGAAGCAGGATGCGTCTTTGAGGTGGCCTCTCCCGTGACCGCCGCCAACGGCGAGACGGTACAAGAGCTGTCCCGTCTTGGCGCGCGGTGCGTATGGCTTCCCGAGGAGATGGGGGAGGAGCGTATCGAGGAGATCTCGCGGACCCTTTCCGGTGGGGTCCGCCTCGCCGTGTGGGCGCACGGAGAGGCGCGCCTGATGGTGTGCGAGCACTGTGTGCTTACCGCCGAGGGGCCCTGCACGGAGACGTGCCTTGTCTGTCCGCGCCGTCTGGCGCCGCGCCTTTTGGTGGAGCGCGACGGCTCGCGCCTGCCGGTGGCGGTGGACGCCTTGGGCAGGACGCGCATCTTCGACGAGACGCTGCTCGATCTTGCGCACGCGGTGCCCCGGGTGATTTCGGCCGGCGTGACCGAGCTGGTGTATGACCTCACCAAGCTTCGCTCCCGCGTCGAGCTGTGCGCAAAAGAGGGATGAGTTAAGAAACTTTGGAAAGCTCACCCGCATAATTCGCGGCGTGGGCTACACTAAACGAATTGTGTATTCAAGCACCGCCGCGGGGCGCGAATCCCCTTTGGCGAGTATGCCGGGCGAGGGTGCTATTCGATTTAGCAGGAGGACAGAGTCTTGTTGCCAGTTGACGAGCAGATGCGAATCATCACCTCCGGCACGGCGAAGATCGTGCCCGAGGCCGACCTCAAGAAGAAGCTTGAGAAGGGCGAGCCCCTGAACATCAAGCTGGGCGTCGACCCCACCAGCCCGGACCTGCACCTGGGCCACGCCGTGCCGCTGCGCAAGATGCGCCAGTTCCAGGACCTGGGCCATCGCGTGACCCTGATCATCGGCAACGGCACCGCCACCATCGGCGATCCGTCCGGCAAGAACACTACCCGTCCGCAGCTTTCCCAAGAGCAGGTCGAGGCCAACGCGGAGACCTACGTCGCCCAGGCCATGAAGATCCTGGACCCCGAGAAGACCACCATCGTCCATAACGGCGACTGGATGTTCCCCATGGGCCTGAAGGAGCTGCTGGCCGTCGCGAGCAAGTTCACCGTCGCCCGCATCCTGGAGCGCGACGACTTCACCAAGCGCTACCAGTCCCAGACCCCCATCGCCCTGCACGAGTTCCTCTACCCCGTGATGCAGGCTTATGACTCCGTCATGATCAACGCCGACGTGGAGATGGGCGGTACCGACCAGCTCTTCAACCTGCTTGCCGGTCGCGAGCTCATGGAGAAGACGGGCATGGAGCCCCAGGTCGCGCTCACCATGCCGCTGCTGGAGGGTACCGACGGCGTCCGTAAGATGTCCAAGTCCTACGGCAACTACATCGGCCTGACCGATGCGCCTGCCGACATGTTTGGCAAGACCATGTCCATCCCGGACGAGATGATCGCCAAGTACTATCGCCTGGCTTCCTCCAAGTCCCTCGACGAGGTCGAGGCGATCGAGGCCTCCCTGGCGGACGGCACCGGCGATCCCTACCAGCTCAAGCGCGCCCTCGCCCGCGACCTCATTACCACCTACCACTCCGCCGAGGACGCCGTGGCGGCAGAGGCCGAGTTCGACCGCGTCTTCAAGGAGAACCAGCTTCCCGAGGATATCGCCGAGGTCTCCCTTGACCTCACCCCCGGCGAGGACGGCACCGTGTACCTTGCCGGTCTTTTGAAGGATGCGGGTCTAGCTCCATCTGCCGGCGAGGCCCGTCGCCTGATCGACGGCGGCGGCGTCAAGATCGACGGCGAGGCCGTGGCTCCCAAGAGCTACAACATCGATCCCGCATGCCTGAAGAGCGGCGTGGTGCTTCAGGTTGGCAAGCGCAAGTTTGCCCGTTTGGCCTAAAAGTCCCCGTGCCTACGCGGCATAGAACGTAGATAAGCCGGCGACCGGTTCCCGCAAGGGGCCTGTCGCCGGCTTTATTCATGTATCGGTCCGTATTGTGCGGTTTTATACATGGGTTTTGGGGCGTGGAAAACCGGCCTCCTTCGGGTTGGTCAATGAGTGCCACGAGGCGGGTAGGCTCTCTGCTATCAGGCGGTTTATAGGCATGCCTTCAAGGTGATTCAGCTCTTCCTATGACGTGTGGGGCAGTTCTTGAGCGGTGGTTTAGCCAAGTTGGTAAACATCTGTCGCAAAAAAACAGGGGGATGAGGAGGATTTTGCCTGTCGCAAACGCGATAAGATCGCAAGTTTGAAATGTATAAAGATAACAGTCCCCGCCTGAAGCGTTTCAATTGCCAAGCCGATCGGTTGCGATATACAAACGCCCCGGAGAAAGGTCCCCGGGGTGCTGTGAAATACCTATCAGGGTGCAGTCCGCGTTTAATTGCGGTGCATGGCGCGAGCGGGGATGCCACCCTTCTCCTCGAGCTCGCACAGGGCCCTGGCAAACGCCAGCACCACATGGGTGGGCGAGGTATAGCGCCACTTGCCGTCGCGCTCCATGGGGACCCACTGGTCGTAGAGGTCCATCGACAGGCTGCGCGCTTTGCCCGCGCTGGCCTCCAGCTTGTCGCGGCGGCAGATGATGAACGAGAACCCGGGCACGCCTTGAATGTCCTTGTTGGCGCTGGACACCAAGAAGTCGATGTGCCAGTCCTCCACGGGCATCTCCACGCAGGCGAAGCTGGACATGGCGTCGACAATAAAGGTGAGCCCGTGCTCATGGCACAGCTCGCCAACCGGGGCGATGTCGTTCAGCAGGCCCGTGGTGGTCTCGGAGTGCACCATGCAGACGTGGGTGATCGCCGGGTCGGCGTCCAGCATCTCGCGGATGCGCTCCACGTGCGGAATGTCGCTGTAGGGCTCGGAGTACACCGCATGCGGCACGCGGGCGTGGCGGCACACCTCCACCATGCGGTCGCCGTAGGCGCCGTTAGAGCGCACTCGTTCGGGGTATAATAATCAAAGGAACGGCATGCCGCCCTCTACTGTTGAGGTTTTCGGTGCCGTTCCATTTTATTTGATGGTCAGATAGTTCCCAGATTTAAGTAACAATCGAATCGACTTTACGTCTCGCGCGGGACTGAGGCAACGCAGAAGCTTAAGCCGGGTTGGGATTGTTCCCAGCCCGGCTTTTTGCGCGCGGGGCGTCGCGTGCGGTTTTGGCCATGGTTGCGGGTGTTGTCGTGTCTGCGGCGTCGACGCTGTTTTTGGGGTTCAGTTGGACTTCGCCCTCTGCTGAAATCAGCCTTCGTTTCACCCTGCTTGCTATTAATGCGGTCCAGTTGGAGTTGCGTGGATTGCGGAATACAAAGAGCGTGGCTTCTACCTGCGCTTTCTCGCAAGAGATTGCATTAGCCCGCTTGGCGAAGTCGAACTGGACGTCATTTTCAGCATCCCCAAGTCCAACTGGACCTAAAAAGTAGCATGAGGGCGCGCACGGACCTCAATTTCAGCAGAGGACGAAGTCCAACTGGAGCTCGAAAATAGCGTGATCATCAAATGCCCGCCAGCGAGGCGAAGAGAAGTCGAGTCCAGGCTTGTCGACGGCGCCGGTGGTGACGACGTCGATGTTGCCGCGCCGCCGTGCAAGTAGGGCTTCGCGCCGGCATAGTAGGCGCCATGGCATGCCTGAAAGACGATGTTGAAGCCGCGCTTCTCCATGGGCGTGCGCGTGATGTCGTCGCCGTTCCACAAAATCTGGCCGTCCGTGGCGTCCGTGATGCCGAGCAAGATGTTGAGCAGCGTGGTCTTGCCGCCTCCGGATGGTCCCAGCACCGAGACGATCTGTCCGTCCTCGATGGTGAGGTTGATGTCGTCCAAAACGCGGTGGTCCGCATACGTCTTGCCGACATGCTTGAGTTCGAGCATAGAGCCCCCTTGGTCAATTGGCCTTCTAGCAAACGCACGCCGCGGGTGCGCGCATACACGGGTACGGTGTGCATGCGCGGGTCGGGCGGGTGAGTGTGAGTGAGTTTCGAGCCATGGCCGTGGGAGGTCGCGTTTGCAGGGCCCCGGGTCCAGCCCGGGTCTGAGTTGCGGGAAACGCGGCAAGGCGAAATTGATTATCCTAGGCGTGATTTATGGGACTGAAAGCCGTTTGTAAAGCGCGGGCAAGGGATGGGCATGAGGTGTTACGCGTCTGCAAAGGGAGCCAGCCGCAGTGTAAGGAAATCAGAGGGATTCTAGTCCAAAAACAAGATTGCCAAATGTCGCTCGCGTCAGATGGGTACCAGCAACGTATTGGGGCGTGTGCGCGCCGGCTCTTTAATGGACGCCGCCGCCCCCGGATCGCCTGTAACCGCAAGTGGCCCTACAAGGGGGAATGCATATGATTAAACTGATCGCATCTGATATGGACGGTACGCTTTTGGACGAGAACGGCGAGGTGCCGCCGGAGACCTTCGACCTTATTGTGGCGCTGCGCGAGAAGGGGATCCATTTCGCCGCGTCGTCTGGTCGCCGCTACGACCGCCTGTGCCAGTTCTTTGCCCCGGTCAAGGACAAGATGGATTTTGTGGCATCTAACGGCGCGCAGGTTTTCGTGGAGGGCCGGCAGGTGGGTCGCGAGGTGTACTCGCACCTGTCCGTCAAACGCCTGGCCCGCACGGTAGCGATGTTCGACAACATGCACTTGGCCCTGTTCGACCGCACCAAGAGCTACCTGCTTGATGATGAGAGCAAGTTTGTGCGCGAGATCGACAAGGACCTGCCCAACGCCGAGCGCATCTGGGAGCTGCCGGACGCGGGCGTGAACATCATCAAGGCGTCTATTTTCTGCGATGACGGCAACGTGATGGACAACGCCTACGTGCTTGCCCGCGAGCTGGGGGACGAGTTTGTGTTCGCGCCCTCAGGCAACGCGTGGATCGACGCCATGCAGCCGCACGTGAACAAGGCGACGGGTGTGACCGAGTTGATGGATCACTACGGCATCGCGCGCGAGGAGGTCATGGCGTTTGGCGACTCCATGAACGACTACGAGGCCATCCGTTTTGTGGGCACCGGTTGCGCCATGGCCAACGGCCGCCCCGCCCTGCGCGCCGTCGCCGACCGCGTGGTGGGCTACAACTACGAGCAGGCGGTGCAGCAGGAGATGCGCAAGCTGCTGGAGGCGGCGGAAGCGTAGAGGCGGTGTAGGTGGACGAGGATTCCTGCGAGAAGTCCTTTGTGCACGGAAGGGCCCGCCGGCCTTTATCACGGAAATGTGTTCGGTGCGCTTCGCGCGCCTCAGAGCATTTCCTTAGATAAAGGCCGGCGGGCCTGTTGCTGTGAAAGATGCGTCTCGCCTTGCCTGCCAGGTGGGTAGCGTGCGTATTCGCTGGCTAGCTTGTGGGTAGATACGTGCGCTCGCTGGTCGAGGTGTCTTCAAGCTTGATGCTTGTGATGCTGCTCACCTGCTCCGGGTCAACCAGCCCACTCATTACCAGTACATCTCCTGGTGCATCTGGATGGGAATCAACGCCTGACTGCACGTAGGTGTTGAAGATGTTGACGCCCTCCTCGTTGAGTAGCTCATCCTCCAGGATTGTCCACGATGACCCGTCGGAGAGGTTCAGCTTTAGCGATTCTCTGATTCCGTAATGGTCTTTGAACCAGATGCTGAAGGGGCTTATATAGCAGGTATTGTCGCTTTGCTGATCGCGAAATTCACGCGTTTCCAATAGACCGCTTGGGGTGAAGACCTCGCTGTAGACCTTGCCTTCCTGCAGTTCGTTTAGATACCATTTCACACCGCTCATAACGGTGGCTGCTCCGGGGGTCTCGTCATCAGCTCGGTCTATGTCGCCAATGGGAGTGAAGTACATGGTGCCATCGAGATGGGTATCGCTAAGCGTTTCTTCGTCATAGAACGAGTACGTATTGAGGTCTACGCCGTTTGCGCACTCCATGTACATACCGCCCACGTAGCAGTCGTTCGATCCATCAAAGATAATTTCATTTGTAGACCCGTATTGCATGGCAAGGTGCAGGCCGTCTGGGTTGTCAAGGGAGAAGCGCACCACGCCGCAGCCGTTCTCATCCGCAATCATATCCCTAATGGTCATGGTATAGCCCCAGGCGTGCAGTTGTATGCCCACAGCCTCGACCTCATTCTCCATGTCTGATATGACGTCTTCCGCGGCTATCACGCGATATTCCTGCTTGCATGGGATCCTTTTCGAATCGTCTGCGCCTCCGATGGCATCCCAGGCGACTTGGCTGGATCCGTTGTCGCCGCGTGGCGCGAATGCCTTAGCGAAGAACTCCGAGTTCGAAACGGCGCTCACTGCGATGCCTCCCATAGCGGCGATCGCGATACCTATGGCTGCGACCACGGGGATGGAGCGTAGGGCCAACCGTCCGGGCTTGGGGACCCCGTGTCCGTGGCCCTTCTCCGCGCGTTCCCGCGACTCGGCGACCACGCGGTCATAGAGATCGTCCGATGCATGCAGCGTGTGCATGGCCTTGTCGATCTTGTTACTCCTCATGGCGATCATCCTCCAGATAATCGGCTTTTAGCTTGGCGCGCCCGCGTGCAAGGCGGGTTCTGGCAGTTGCCGGGGGAATCTTGAGTAACGCGGCGATTTCGTTGGTCGAAAATCCTCCGTAGTAATACAGAACCAAAGGCACGCGGTACTTTTCCGGTAGCGCCAGCAACGCGGCGAGCACTTCGCGGACCTCTTGCTTGTCAGGTATAGATAGCGTCCGCGCATGGTCGTCGATGTTTTCGATCCAGCGCCAAGACATGCGAAAGAGCGATTTGCAGCGGTTGATGGCGACGCGCGCCAGCCAGCGGCGGACGTGCTCATCGCTCTCAAAGGCGACGTCGCACCTCATGAGTTGGACAAAGACGTCTTGCGTGACATCGTCCGCGTCCGCGGGGTTGCGCAGGTAGGTGTAGGCGATACGGTATACCAGGTCGCGGTAGCGACCCATGACGTCTTTCAGCTCTGTTGCGTCCATGATGGCGGGTCCTCCCTTCGCTTGGTCGTGTGCGTTGCTTGTAAGGATCCTCAACCAATCTACGTTTGAAGGCGCCCATATGTTTCATGCCATGCCGAGAAAAAGTCCGCTGGCTTTTATCACGGAAATGCTCTGAGGTGCGCGAAGCGCACCGAACGCATTTCCGTGATAAAAGCCAGCGGGCCCAATGACGCATGGCGCCAATAACCTATGAAGTGCCTGCTATCCCACGCAGGAGAGTATGTAGGCGGGAACGCCGTCCTCGTCGTTGCTGGCCAAGATGACGTCGGCAGCGTCGCGGACCTCGCGCTCTGCGTTGCAGACCGCCGCGCCGCAACCCGCGAGCTCGAGCATGGAGATGTCGTTGTGGTTGTCGCCAAAGCACGTGGCCTTTGAGGGGTCGATGCCAAGGTGCCCGCAGAGCCAGGTCATCGCGGTGCCCTTGGAGGTGCCCGCTTCCATGACCTCGATGTTTTGGGGATAGGAGCGCGTGATCTCGATGCCGTCCACGGAGCGTAGGCGCGCTAGGATTGCGTCGCGGTCCGCCGGGTCCTTCCAGTACATGGCCACGCGCTCCAGAACGTCGACGCGCTGGATGGTCTGCTCGGGCTCCTCGTCCACGGGCGTGCGCGTGTTGCGCATGGACTGCAGGATAAAGGGGTCACCCATGAACTCGTCCAGACGGTTATAGAGGTCGCGGCGCAGCAGGCAGTTGCCGTCGGCGAAGAGGTCGAAGGTGACGTCGTACTCGCGGGCGATCTGGTGAACGGCCAGGGCCTTTTCGCGGGAGAGCGGCGCGCTGTAGATCACGGTTGCGAGATCGGTGTTCTGGGGGTTCTTCGCATCGAGTTTGGCTGCCACGGCGCCGTTTGCGCTCACGGCGTAGTGCACGGATGGGTGGGCGAGCACCTCTGCGGGAATGCCGGAGAGCGGGCGACCCGTGCAGGGGACGAACTCGATCCCTGCCGCTGCCAGCGCGTCAAGGGCTTGCCAGCCCATGTCGCTCACTTGCTTGGTGGAGGTGAGAAACGTGCCGTCCATATCTGAAAAGAAGATCATGGGTGAACTCCCCGGTTTAGCGTTTACAAGGTTTTAGGCAAAAAGCCCGCCCTCACAGGATACATCGTGAAGGCGGGCTTATGGTTTTTATCGGCGATGTTTAACGCGTGCGAGGTGCTCGCGGGTGCTTGGCGACGTGGGCCGACGCGGGCGATGGAGGCGGGGCGTGCGCGTTAGCGCTGGCTTAGGGGCACGTACTCCATCTCGTCGTAGACGGTGTTGTATGCCGGGCGGATGATGCGGTGCGCACCGAAGAGCTCTTCCATGCGGTGGGCCGCCCAGCCGGCGGTGCGGGCGACGGCGAACATAGGCGTGAAAAGCGTCTGCGGGATGCCGAGCATGCTGTAGATGAAGCCGGTATACAAATCGATGTTGGCGCAGATGGGCTTGGAGGTGCCGCGCACATCGCGCATAACTTGGGGCGCCAGACGCTCGACGCTCTCGATCAGGCGGAACTCATCGCCCAGACCCTTCTCGTCCGCAATCGCTTCTGCGTAGTGGCGGCAGATCTTGGCGCGCGGGTCCGAGAGGGTGTAGACGGCGTGCCCCATGCCGTAGATGAGGCCGGAGCCGTCGAAGGCCTCGCGGCGCAGGATCTTCTCGAGATAGGCCGCGATCTCGTCGTCGTTGTCCCAGTTTTTGACGTGGTTACGGATATCCTCGTGCATGTGCACCACTTTGGAGTTGGCTCCGCCGTGGCGCGGGCCCTTGAGGGAGCCGATCGCCGAAGCGTAGGCGGAGTAGGCGTCCGTGGCGGAACTGGACAGCACGCGGCAGGCGAAGGTGGAGTTGTTGCCGCCGCCGTGCTCGGCGTGGAGCATGAGCATGACGTCGAGCAGCATGGCTTCGCCGCGGGTGAAGTTGTCGTCCCCGCGAAGCACCTGCAGGATAGTTTCCGCTGTGGAGAGCTTGGGGTCGGGCGTGGGGATGAGCGCGCGGCGGCCCTGCTGGCGGGCGATCGCGAGCGCATGGGCCATGGCGGCGATGCGCGGCAGGCGGGAGAGCATGGAGACGGCGACGTCGATCTCGTGCTCGGGCGAGATGTTGTCCGGCTCGGCATCGAAGGCGTACAGCAGCAGCACGGCGCGCATGAGCACGTTCATGATGGAGCTGGAGACCGTGGTGATGGGGAACTGCGCCACGTAGCCATCGGAGATGTGGCGGTATGCGCCCAGGCGCGCCTGGAAGTCCGCGAGCTCGTCTACGTTGGGCAGGGCGCCGGTGATGAGCAGGTAGGCGACCTCTTCGTAACCAAAGCGGCCCTCCGACTGCGAGCTATCGATAAGGTCCTCGATGCTGTAACCGCGAAGCGTCAGCTTGCCCTCGTCCGGAACCAGCTTGCCGTCCACGATGTTGTAGCCGTGGACGTCGCAGATGCGGGTGAGGCCGGCCACCACGCCGGAACCGTCCGCGTTGCGCAGGCCGCGCTTGACGTCGTGCTCTTTGTAGAGGCTTTCGTCATAGGGCTCGCTAGGGGCACCGTGGTAGAGGCGCTCGCTTTCGGGGGAGACCTGGCGGCTCGCTTCATAGTCGATGACCAAGCGGCTCAGCGCATCGTCGAAGCGGTAGTAGATGTTTTGCGTGGTGTAAGCCATGGGGTGCCTCCTATTCGCAGGGGGATGCGTCGATGCCGCGGGGTCGCCGGCGCGGTGCGGGGCGACGGCGCGGCATCGAGGTCGCGGAGAGCGACTAGAGTCGATACATGAAGTTGAAGACGTCCTCGCGCTGGATGGTGACGGTGACGCCCACCGCCTCGCCGCCGGCGGCCAGGGCCTCCTGCAGGGCGGTGAAGTCCATGGGGCTCTCGGACATATCGGCCAGCATGGTCATGGTGAAGATGTCCTCGATGATGCTCTGGGTGATGTCGCGGATGTCGACGTTGGCCTCGCCCAAGATCTTGGAGATCGCGGCGACGATGCCGGCGCGGTTCTTGCCAAGGACGGTGATGACGATGCGATGGGAATCGGTCTGTGCCATGGTGGGACCCTTCTGGTTGATGCGACGCCGCCTGCCTATCGCGGGCGCCGCGTGCCCGCGCTCGAGCGGCTGCGCGCACTTTGACTTGGTACAGTGTTCACCATTGTAGCGTGTGTTTTGCGTCACCTGTTGGATAACCGTGAGTATTACAGGGATGTCACGGGGTCGCGGGCGCGGTCGGCCGCGAGAATTGCTGCAATTTGTAGTTCTCGTGCATAAGGGTTCGCCTGTGGTAGACTAGCAAGGCTGTTTTGCCTTGGTCGGAAACCAAGGCACCCCTTAGTTCTGGTCGGTAACCAGAACGCGAGTAATAAGAGGAGCCCTGCCATGAAACAAGGTATCCATCCCGAGTACGTCGAGTGCACGGTGCGCTGCTCCTGCGGCAACACCTTCAAGACCCGCTCGACCAAGCCCGAGATCACCGTCGAACTTTGCAACGAGTGCCACCCGTTCTACACCGGCCAGCAGAAGTTCGTCGACACCGGTGGACGCGTCCAGCGCTTCGCCGACAAGTTCGGTGGCGCCGCTCAGGCCGCCCTCGAGCGCGAGGCCGCCAAGAAGGCCGCCAAGGCCGCTGTTGCTGCTGAGGCTGCTGCCAAGAAGGCCGCCGAGCGCGAGGCCAAGGCCGCCGAGAAGGCCAAGCGTGCTGAGAAGTTCGCTGCCGAGGCTGCCAAGAAGGCCGCCGAGGCTCCCGCAGCCGAGGCTGAGGTTGCCGAGACCGCCGAGACCGAGGCTGCTGCCGAGTAGCACCTCGCTGTAACAGGCATTGAAAACCCCGTATCGAGTTTGAAGCTCGGTGCGGGGTTTCTTTTTACTTAGTCGATGCTTGTTGGCGGCGCGAGCGCAGCTGTCTGGGCGACGTGAACGACCCTTTCGCGCATCATCGCCCTGCCGTCGTCGGTGGGAGCGATCGTCCTATATGTGCGTGCGCGCCTTGCCCGTGAACTCGTCTACGTCGATGCGCCACACGTGCGTGCGGTCGATGATACCCGGGCCGTAGGCGGTGGGGGCGTCCGGCGCTAGGTGTTCCATGATGAGGTCAAGGCCGTAGACCTTGTCTTCGCCGCTGGTGACAGGCCGGAGCGTGCCGGTTCCCATGATGCTGCGATACGCGAACGAATAGTCGCAGGCGTGCTCGCCGGAGATCACGCCGTCCTCGATGTCCATCTCTATGGCGACGGGGCAGCCGGCGTCGCCCGCACTCTTCCATGCGGCGGCCTTGCGGCCCTCGCCGGCCGAATGCAGCCACAGGCTCAAACGCCGCGTCTCATCATCAAGTTCAAAACCAAAGCTCATGGGGACTATAAAGAGCCCCTGGTCATCAACGCACGCGATGCGGACCGTCTTGCATGCTTCAAGGATTTCTCGCAGTTTGGCGATATCCGTAACCTCGCGTTTCGACAACCTCATGATGGAGCCTCCTTGGCCGGACCGCCCACGCATGGGTTCATCCGCGCGGGGCGCGGTAGGGCGCGGGCGGGCGCTTTTTCTCGAACCACACCATAGTATCAGGGCGGCGCCCGCATCTGAGTACTCGCACTTCGCGTTTCCTTATCATGCGTCTTTCTAAACCCGCATGTTGGCTGCTCTTCCGTGGTGTGGGAGCCGCACGCAGATGTGCGCAAACCGTGTACATGTGTAGACGTTTGCATGGGGCGCTTGTGGGATACTCCGCTCGGGAATAGTATGAACGGCGTTCAGTTGAACATAGTTCATTATTTGGACGAGTAAGAATCGGCTGTGACCTGACCGCGAGGCAGGCGGGTGGGGCGCTGCCGGCCATCGTCCACATGCGTATACAAGGGAGGCCCCCATGAGCAACAATACTGAGAAACAGGCGCGTTCCGCCGGGGCGCGCGTCGTCGAGATCGAGAACTCCATGAGCCCTAAGGCTTTCTACGTGACCAAAGAGGTTCTGCTGGGCATCGCGGGGTTCGTGTGGTGCGCCGCGGGCTTCAACATCGTCCGCATCGGCGTGCTCGCCTACGCCGAGCAGTCGGGCGCGCTGCTGATAGCGGGCCTGCTCGCGGGCAGCGTCGCCGTGTTCCTGGTCTTTTGGACCCGCATCTTCTCCAAGCTGCTGGGCAAGCATACCGACCGCATCGTGGGCTACGGCAACGCGCGCCAGCCGTTTTGGCGCTTCTTCGACCGCCAGGCATTCATCATCATGGCGGTCATGATGACGGCTGGTATCTCGCTGCGCGCCTTCTCGCTGGTTCCCAGCTGGTTCATCGCCTCGTTCTACACCGGATTGGGCATCGCACTCTTTGGCGCGGGCGTGGGATTCCTGATCAACCTCGCACGCCTGCTCAAGGCTTCGCACAGGGCCGGCACGCTGGCATAAGGGTTGTTGGTGCCGAGCTGCTCGCCCGCTATTTGCCGATGACGTGAAACCACGGTGCTTCCTCGTATGAGGGGGAGCGCCGTGGTTTCTACGTGTTCGCTCACATTAACCGATGGAATGCGCGGGCAAATGGTTAGAGTTATGGTCGTCTGAGTATCTACCGTGGAACGCAGCGCGCCCGTCCGACCTTTGGGGCCCGCTTCGACCCGCGTCAGCCCGCATCGCGCGGGCGAGGATCATTGAAGAGGAAACCACATGGGATTCGTTTCTAAGCTGCTTTCGTTTGGCTCTGATAAAGATCTCAAGCGCTACTACAAGCTAGTTGATAAGATCAACGCCCTCGAGCCCACCTATGAGAAGATGGACGAGGAGGAGCTCAAAAAGCAGACGGACCTGTTCCGCGAGCGCTACGCCAACGGCGAGTCGCTCGATTCCATGCTTCCCGAGGCCTTCGCCGTCACTCGCGAGGCGTCCAAGCGCGTGCTGGGCATGCGTCACTTCGACGTCCAGATGATCGGCGCTATGGCGCTGCACGAGGGCCACATCGCCGAGATGAAGACGGGCGAGGGCAAGACCCTGGTTTCCACGCTCGCCGGCTACCTCAACGCTATCGCCGGCAAGGGCGTGCACATCGTCACCGTCAACGACTACCTGGCGAAGCGCGACTCCGAGTGGATGGGTCGCCTGTACCGCTATATGGGCATGAGCGTGGGCCTTCTGCAGAACGGCATGCCGCTGGAGCTCAAGGGTCCGGCCTACCAGGCCGACGTCACCTACGGCACCAACTCCGAGTTCGGTTTCGACTACCTGCGCGACAACATGGTCACCTATGCGTCCCGCCGCGTGCAGCGCGGGCATCACTTCGCCATCGTCGACGAGGTCGACTCCATCCTGATCGACGAGGCCCGCACCCCGCTGATCATCTCCGGTGCCGGCACCAAGTCCGCAAGCACCTATAAGGACTTTGCCCGCGCCGTCCGCGGCCTGGAGCGCGGCGAGGAAGTCGTCTACGACATGCTCTCCGATCCCGAGCCCAAGGAGCCCACGGGCGACTACGTGATGGACGAGGCCAAGCACACCATCGCCGCCACCGAGCGCGGCCTGAAGAAGATCGAGCAGCGCCTGGGCATCGACGATATCTACGCCGACCTTTCCGGCCAGCTGGTCAACCACCTGCAGCAGGCCCTTAAGGCCCAGTACATGTTCCATCGCGACAAACAGTACGTTGTCACCAACGGCGAGGTCAAGATCGTCGACGAGTTCACCGGCCGCATCATGGAGGGCCGTCGCTACTCCGAGGGCCTGCACCAGGCCATCGAGGCCAAGGAAGGCGTGCTGGTCCGCGAGGAGAACCAGACGCTGGCCACCATCACCCTGCAGAACTACTTCCGTCTGTACGAGAAGCTCTCCGGCATGACCGGTACCGCGCTTACCGAGGACGCCGAGTTCCGCGAGATCTACAAGCTGCCCGTCCAGGTCATCCCGCCCAACCGCCCCGTGGCGCGCAAGGACAACGAGGACCTGGTCTACCGCACCATCGACGCCAAGTTCAACGCCGTCGCCGACGAGGTCGAGGCGCGCCATGCCAAGGGCCAGCCGGTCCTGGTGGGCACCGTCTCCATCGAGAGCTCCGAGCGCCTGTCCCGCCTGCTCAACAAGCGCGGCGTCAAGCACCAGATCCTCAACGCCAAGTTCCACGAGCGCGAGGCCCACATCGTCGCCCAGGCGGGCCGCGAGGGCGCCGTCACCATCGCTACCAACATGGCCGGCCGCGGTACGGACATCTTGCTGGGCGGCAACGCCGAGGAGCTGGCGGACGAGATGATCACCTCCCAGGGCATCGAGCTCGAGGAGGCTACGCCCGAGATGCGCGCCGAGGCCCTGGCCAAGGCCAAGGAGACCTGCGCCGAAGAGCGCAAGAAGGTTCTGGCCGCCGGCGGACTCACCGTCATCGGCACGGAGCGCCACGAGAGCCGCCGTATCGACAACCAGCTGCGCGGCCGCGCCGGCCGTCAGGGCGACCCCGGCGAGACGCAGTTCTACCTGTCGCTCGAGGACGACCTCATGCGCCTGTTCGGCGGCGACCGCATGGAGAGGGTCTCCAACATGATGGTCTCTGCCGAGATGGACGACGATATGCCCATCCAGCACAAGATTATCTCCAAGGCCGTCGAGGGCGCCCAGCACAAGGTTGAAAGCATCAACTTCGCCATGCGCAAGAGCGTTCTTGAGTACGACGACGTTATGAACAAGCAGCGCCAGGTCATCTACGCCGAGCGCAACAAGATCTTGGACGGCAAGGACCTTTCCGAGCACGTGGACGAGGTTATCAACGACACCGTCCGCCGCTGCGTGGCCGAGTTCTGCCCGGTCGACTCCCGCAAGGGCGAGCGCGATATGGAGGGCCTGCACAAGTGGCTGGTCGAGCTCACCGGCAACGTTTCCGCTCCCGAGTTCGAGGAGCAGGACTACGAGCAGCTGTGCGCCTCCGTCCTGGAGTACGTGCAGAAGGTTTATAACGAGAAGGCCGAGCGCTTGGGCGATGAGCTTATGCGCAACCTCAACACCCAGGTCATGCTCCGTGTTATCGATACCCGCTGGATGAACTACCTGCAGGAGATGGACTACCTCAAGCAGGGTATCGGCCTGCGCGGCTTCGGCCAGCGCGACCCGTTGGTCGAGTACAAGACCGAGGCCTTCGCCGCCTTCCGAATTCTGGTCGACACCATGTACGAGGACTACCTGCGAACCGTTCTGCGCGTCGAGCTCAAGCAGGCCCCGGCTCCCATGGAGTCCCAGGCTCTGCGCGGCGCCACCTATTCCGGTCCGGACCAGGTTGATGGCGACTCCGGTTCCTCCACCTTGCGCCGCCAGGCAGCCGAGCAGGCCGCCAACAGCGCCGGTCACGCCCCGCAGGCGGCTGCCAGCGCCGGCGTCCGCACCTATCGCAAGGACGAGTCCGATCCGTATGCGGGCGTGGGACGCAACGACCCCTGCCCTTGCGGTAGCGGCAAGAAGTTCAAGAACTGCCACGGCAAGGACCGCTAATGGCATCGGCGAACGAGGGCGCCGTCGTGTCGCAGGCCGACCTGACGGCGCTTGCCGAGCGCCTCTCCCAAGTTGAGCAGTACCTGCATGTGGACGAGAAGCGCCTGCGTGTGGCCGAGCTTGAGAGCAGGAGCACCGAGCCCGGCTTTTGGGATAACGCCGACGCAGCCCGCTCCGTTATGGAGGAGCTCGCCCGCTGCAGGGAAGACGTGAAGCTGGTTGAGACCGCGCGCGAGCGCCTGGCGGACGCCTCCGCCGCTCTTGAGCTCGCCGACGAGCTCGAGGGCGATGAGGCTGCCGAGCTTGTGGCCGAGGCATCCTCGACCGCCGCGGAGCTCGAGGCCTCTATCGACCAGATGGAGCTCTCCAGTTGGTTTACGGGCGAGTTCGATCACGGCAGCGCAATCGTCACCATCAAGCCCGGACAGGGCGGCCTGGAGGCCCAGGACTGGACCTTCATGCTGTTCAAGATGTACATGAAGTACTGTGCTCGCCGCGGTTGGAAGGTCACCATCAACGATTGCCCCGCTGCGGAGGTGATCGGCATCGACCGCGCGACCTTTACGGTCGAGGGGCGCGATGCCTTCGGCATGCTGCGCGCCGAGGCCGGCGTGCACCGCCTGGTGCGTATCTCGCCCACGGACGATAAGAAGCGCCGCCAGACCACCTTCGCGGGTGTGGAGGTCATTCCGGTTCTGCCGGACGATATCGAGATTGAGGTCGCCCCGGACGATATCCGCGTGGACGTCTACCATGCATCCGGCCCGGGCGGCCAGGGCGTCAACACCACCGACTCCGCCGTCCGCGTCACCCACCTGCCCACCGGCATCGTCGTCACCTGCCAAAACGAGCGCAGCCAGATCCAGAACAAGGCCGCGTGCATGCAGATCCTCAAGGCGCGCCTATACGAGCTCGAGCTCGAGAAGCGCGAGGAGGCCCTCGACCAGATCCGCGGTCCCAAGCACACCATTGGCTTTGGCAACCAGATCCGTAGCTACGTGCTGTATCCGTATCAAATGGTTAAGGATCTGCGCAGCGGCGTGGAGACGGGTAACGTCGAGGCCGTGCTCGATGACGGAGACCTCGACCCCTTTATTGTTGGCTACCACCGTTGGGCCACCGGCAACGCCGAGCCCCTTTCGCTGAGCGAAGACGACCTGGACGAGTAGGAGCGTATGGCTAAGAGGATCAATATCCAGGCGATCATTCAGTCCCAGTTTATGCGCGACGTCCCCCTGGTTATGGCGGGCTGCGCTATCGCCGCGTTGGCGACGGACATCTTTCTCATTCCCAACGGCCTGGCTGCCGGCGGCCTGACCGGTCTTGCGACCATCATCGCCGAGCTGGGCCGTCGTTCCGGGATCAACCTTCCGGTCGGTATGCAGACCATCGTTATGAACGCGCTGCTGCTCCTTGTGGTGGTGCGCGCCGGTGGCTTGCGCTATGCGCTGCAGACCGTGACGGGATTTGTGTTCTTCGGCTTCTTCACGGATTTGTTCGCGCCCTTTGTGCTTCCGCTCGATGCAGCGGACCTCACGCTCTCCGCGCTGTGGGGTGGAATCATCTCCGGCTTGGGCTACGGCTTGGTCTTTCGATGCGGCGCGAATACGGGCGGCTCGGACACCATCGGCCAGATCATCTCCCGTAAAAGCTCCCTACCGGTAGGCGGCACGGTCATGGCTATCGACGTAGCGGTCTGCGCGGCGTCCGCCCCGGTGTTCTCCGTGGCCAACGCCCTCTATGCGGCGCTTGCCATGGTGGTCATGGGCTACGTCGTCGACATGGTGGTCGACGGCGGTAACCGCCAGCGTGCCGCGTTCATCATCTCGGATTGTTTCTCCGATATCGAGTACGACATCTTGCATGAGATGGACCGCGGTTGCACGCGCCTGATGGCCCAGGGTTCCTGGACCGGCAAGGACCGCCCGGTGCTGTTCTTTGTATTCAGCAAGCGCGAGATCTCCATCATCAAGACCATCGTCTACCAGCATGATCCCAATGCCATCCTGGTGATTACGGATGTCAACGAAGCGATTGGCTACGGCTTCAAAAAGGCGGGGGAGTAGGGGTCCTTGTAGCTTCGAGGTGTTCCCAACCAGACGTTGCGGGCGGGGCGGTTGCGTGCGGCGGCCGCCCCGTTTATTTCGTTTGTATCCCACTGTGCTTTCTGCCCTGCTGTCTGCCCGTCTTCGTCCCCTGCACTCGATTGCCAGACGGGTCGTTCACGAGGCCCTCCTGCTGCCGGCTTTTGCGGTGGATTGTTCGCTGCCACTTTCATGAGAACGCCTTTTGGTCGTTTTTCGATGGGTGCAGGGGTGGAAAAAACGACCAAAAGGCGTTCTCATCAATTTTGAGCGTCGGGCGGCATTGCACGCGGCCGTCGGGTCACCATTTGATTGCGGTGGGGTGCCGTTCGGGCAGGGCGACCGGCGCGGGGCAACCGCGGTGCGTCTCCGTAGTGCCCTACGTGCCCGCTGCGCGGCGCGCCGTCTGTCAGCCGCGCATCGTTTCGCGGTACTTCTTGGGCGTCATCCCGTAGGCGGCGGAAAACTTCTTGTAGAAAAAAGTCTGGTTCGAGATGCCCACCTTCTTCGCTATGGACTCAATGGATCGTTCAGTATTCAGCAGCAGATACGCTGCTTCGGAGAGTTGCTGGCCAAGTTTTATCTGGCTAAACGTTTCACCTGTCTTGGTCTTTAGCATATTGGAAAGATAATTTGGACTGTAGCCAAACTCTTCCGCCGTCGATGTTAGCGTGCACTCCTTGTAGTGGTGCTCTATGTAGTCGAGCACGCGCGCGGTTCCGTCGTCGATGCGCGATGCCCTTCCGGTTATCTGGCTTTGGTAGTACAGGCCCCTTATTAGCTCGATAAAGACCAATGTGGCGTAATGCTCCAACATGTTGGGCGTGTAGATGTTAGGAAACATATACTCATTCGTCAGCAGCATGAGCAGTTCAAAGAGGTTGCCGGTATGCTCGGCCTCGATGGTGATGTAGTGCATGGAGCGCCGCCTGTTGGCAATTGCCTCGAACAGGAACGTGGTGAGTATGCCCCCGCCCGGAAGCCGCGAGAGGAATACGGAATCAAAAAAGTCGCGCTCGAACGTGAGGGCGATCACGATGTCGTTTTCCGCCTTGGGCACCGGCGAGGACCTAACCGCCTCCGTGTCGATAAGGATGGCGTCGCCGCGCTGTAGAATCACTCTCTTGCCGTCTATTTCGAGCTCGCAGGTCCCGTCATAGACAAAATCTAGCTCCATACTGCTGTTTACATGGGGAGGAACGGTTGCGAAACGCGTCTCTTTGATCATGCCTATGAAGTTGCGTTTGACGGTGTTGCGCCAGTCAAAATAGTAGACTTCCTTTTCGCCTGCATTCACCTTCGGCGTGGTCTCGTAGATCGGGCTGGGTTCGCCCGGGTGCTCAAGATGCCATCGCTCGCTTTTTGTGATGCTCCTCATGCGCTTGTCTAGCACGGCGCGGTCCATCTGCCGTCCTCCTATCCTGGGCGAGAAAATACGGCTCGTATAACCACATTACAATCTGTAAAAATGACAGTAACCATACGATTTCATGACATTATATTAAACCGTTATTCACCGTAGACTATGAATCAGTAAAGCGCGCTGGGCGATGTAGGGCGACGTGCGAACCGGAGCATGCATACGCCGCAAAGATGTCACCTTCTACGGATTGGATTGCATCATGACCAAACTCAAGGCAGGATTTGATGACGGATTCTTGTGGGGCGGCGCTATCTCATGCTCCCAGGCGGATGGCGGCTGGAAACAGGGCGGCAAGGGCACCTCAACCCAGGACCTGCGCTATCTTGATCCCTCTTGGGACCACGAGCAGGTGGAGCTTAAGCATCATGGAAACCCGTTCTCCCGCGAGGAATTCCAGACGGCGCTTGTCGACCAGGGCACCGAATTCTACCCCAACCGCAGGGGCATCGACTTCTACCATCGCTATAAGGACGATATAGAGCTGTTCGGCGAGATGGGCCTCAAGCTGTTCCGCACCTCAATCTGTTGGAGCCGTATCTTTCCCAACGGCGATGACCTGGAACCCAACCGCGAGGGCATCGAGTACTACCGCAGCATGTTCTCCGAGTGCCACAAGCACGGCATCAAGGTCTTCGCGACCATCCTGCATTACGATATCCCGGTGAACTTGGTACTCAAATACGGCGGTTGGAAGAGCCGCGAGACCATCGAGTTCTTTGTCCGCTACGCTGAGACCCTGTTTGCCGAGCTAGGCGACCTGGTTGATTTCTGGCTTCCGTTCAACGAGTTCAACGCCGGGCGCTTTGCGCCGTGGGACGGCGTCTGCCTGATTCCCGGCGATGAGGAGTGCACCAGCCAGGCGGTGTTCCAGTGCCTGCACCATCAGTTTGTCGCCAATGCTCGCGTGGTCGAGCTGTGCCACCGCATGCTGTCCGGAGCGCCGATCGGTGGCATGATCGCCCGCTTCTGCACCTATCCGGCGACCTGTAAGCCCGAGGACAACATGCAGGCCATCCAAGACGACCAGTACTCCAACTGGTTCTACACCGACATCATGGCGCGCGGCGCGTATCCCTCGTATATGAACCGCTACTTCGACCGCTTCGATATCGACATCAAGATGGAAGACGGGGACGAGGAGCTTCTGGCTGCAAACACCGTCGACTTCCTGGCGTTTTCCTACTATTTCTCGCAGGTTTCCACCACCGAGCAGGGATGGGAGAAGACCGCCGGCAATCTTGTCATGGCAAACAAGAACCCCTATCTGCCTACGTCCGAGTGGGGCTGGCAGATGGACCCCGTGGGCCTGCGCGTCACCCTCAACCAGATGTATGACCGTTACGGCCTGCCGCTCTATATCGCGGAGAACGGCTTGGGCACCTCTGACGTGCTCAACGAGGACGGCACCGTCCACGACGACTACCGTATCGACTATCTCCGCTCGCACATCGAGTGCCTCAAGGAGGCCGTTATCGACGGCGTCGACGTTCGCGGCTACATGATCTGGGGCTTCATCGACGTGGTCTCATGCGGGCCGCTCACCATGGATAAGCGCTACGGCTTGATCTACGTAGACTACGACAACGGCGGCAAGGGCACGGGCGAGCGCTATCGCAAGGACTCGTTCGCCTGGTACAAGAAGTGCATCGAGTCGAACGGCGAGGATCTTTCCTAGTGCGAGAGAAGGGGAGTGTACCCATGAAAACCAACAAAGAGCTTGCCGCCGATATCTTGGAGAAGCTTGGCGGCGCAGATAACGTTACCCATGCGACTCACTGTATCACCCGCCTGCGCGTGAACCTGGCGGACGATTCCAAAGGCGACCTGGATGCCCTGAAGCAGATGGATGGCGCCATGGGCGCCCAGATCAAAGACGGGCAGTGGCAGGTCATTATCGGTCCCAAGGTGGGCGATGTGTTCCTGGAGTTCGAGCCCCTCCTTGGCGCGAAGAGCGCGGGCGACATGGACCTTGATGCCGGCGGCAAGGCCAAGGTGCTCGACATCCTCACCGGCATTTTCTCACCGATCATTCCGGCGCTTGTCGCGGGCGGCATCGTCAAGGGCGTCCTGGCGGTCATCGCCGGCTTCGGTATCGATACCGGATCGGGGGACTGGGCCATCTTCAACATGATGTCCGATATCCCGTTCTACTTCCTGCCGTTTTTGCTGTCCGTCTCGGCTGCTAAGAAGTTCAAGGTCAACCCGTTCCTAGCCTTGTGCGTCGCGGGATCGCTTATGTATCCCACGCTGGTTTCCGCGGTCGCCACCGGCGAGTCCCCCTTCACGCTGTTCGGCATCGCGCTGCCCGTGTTCAGTTATGCCAGCTCGGTGTTCCCCGTCATCTTCGGCGTTGCAGGCCTGTCTGTCGTGTACCGGGTCATCGACAAGTTCATCCCCGACCTGTTCAAGCTGGTCGTGGTGCCCGCGCTGTCGCTCATGATCGTCATTCCGCTCAACCTTGCGGTCCTCGCTCCCATCGGTGCTTGGTGCGGTATCGGCCTTGCGAACGGCATTGTCTGGCTGTTCGATACCTTCGGCCCGTTGGCGGGTTTCCTGCTTGGCTTCTTCATGCCGTTGATCGTTTTGTTCGGCATGCACCAGTCGACCTCGCCTATCCAGATCTCCAATATCGCTACCCTGGGCTACGACTATCTCCTGCCGGTTTCCTTCTGCCATAACCTCGCCGAGTCCGGCGCCGCCTTGGGTGCGTCGCTCAAGATGAGGGACCCCGCCATGCGCTCCGCCGGCCTCACCTGCTCGTTCTCTGCTTTTATGGGCATCTCTGAGCCCGCTCTCTTCACCGTCCAGGTTCCCAACAAGACCCCGCTGTTCGGCGCTATGCTCGGCTGCGGTATCGGTGGCATGCTCACGGTCATCCTGGGTGCCAAGTGCTACGGCTTCGTTATGCCCGGCATCACCTCGCTGCCGGTCTATATGGATCCCAGCGGCGCCATGGGCAACCTCCTCGCCATCGCGGTCTGCCTCGTTGCGTCCTTCTGCATAGCTGCGGTCACCTCCTATATCCTTACCAAGCCAATCGAGGCGTAAGAGGTCGCTGGGCAAGCGCGCCGCACGCGACGGCTCTCATCGCTCGCGATATCCCTTCACCGCGCCGGTGTTCCCACGCTGCTTGATACCGATGAATCGGGCGCCGGCGATATATCCTAGAAGCGCGTCCAGGCTCGTTTGCCCGGGCGCGCTTCTTGTTGGCGTCGTCTTGCTCTCGTTCACATACACAGCGCAACCGCCCAACAGTGTCTTCATCAATCTGCTTTAAAATGTCCCCGTACCCTTGATTGATTTGGAGCCACTATGAGCGACCCGCACAACAGCGATCGCGATGCGATAGATTCCGTCGAGCCATCTTTGGCAAGCAGCGCGCTGGACCGCACGTTCGGCGCGCATTTTGGCACGTCTACCCAGATCCTGCCCGATGACCTGGCCACGCGCGAGGCCATGCGTCAGGCGGCGCACTTCGCGCCCCCGTCGCCCCAGACGGTTTCCAACCGTATATCCCGCGTTCCGGAGATATCCGACCCGGTGCCCGCGCCCGGCCAGGTGCCCGCTTCTAGCGAGGTGTCCGCATCGGGCCAAGTGGTTGCGCCCGACCAGTCGCCCTTGCACAACCAAACCACGGCGCGCGAGCTCGCAAAGACCGCGACCTCTACCTATGCTGCGGCGTGCGAGCTGGTCGCCATCGCCCGCAGGGACCTGGCCGAATACAACCAGGCGGTGAACTCGCTCACCCAGGTGCTGCCCACCGCTACGGCGACCCTGCAGCAGGGCGGGCGCGACGGCTGGACCCAGGCCCTGCATCGCCCGGTGTCCGCGGATTCGGTGGAGGCGGATTCTCTGGACGAGAAACCCAAGAAGCGCCGCATGCCTCGCTGGGCCATCGTCCTCATAGTGATTCTGCTGGTGGGCGGCGCGGGCGTTGGCGGCTTCTTCGCCCTGGGAGGTCCGGCATACATCGCATCGATGCTGGCGGAGGTTGACGAGTCCGCGGTCGCTGCCGTCCTGGAGCAGGACGACGCGTTTATGCGCGGCTTTGCTTCGACCGATTACGTGGGTGAGAGCACCTACCAGCTCTCCGACGTTCGCATCACCCAGGCGGTGACGGAAGATGACGGATCGGTCCTGGTCGATGCGGAAGCAGTGCTTACCAACGAGTTCTTCAAGAGCGAGTGCCTGGTGCACCTGATCTTTGTCCACGCGTCGCAAGTGGACCGCTATCCCAGCATGCAAGACGCCGATACCGCCACCAGCCCGGACGGCGAGTGGCTGGGCACGCTGAGCCAAAGCTCGGCCACCACGCGTGCCGTCGCCGGCGTAACCAATGACCCAGATTTTCCGGAGGGCTTCTCGCCCACGTTTGACGAGGCATCGCAGACGTGCTCCTACACCGGCGTGAGCTCGCTCGACATGTGGTTCGGTTCGCGCAGGACCTCGACCCCGTATACCTATACATTCGATGGGCAGGCGTGGACGAGGAGTGCCGGCGAGGCGACGGAAGAGTTCTCCTACAACGCCGACGCGCTGGCGGGTTATTATTCCGCTCAAGACGGCGACGCCGGGCGCATGACTTCCTTTAGGATCGTCGACTTCGATGCGTCGACCGGCGCGTTCTCCATTGAGTACAAAGCTACGAGCAGCGGCTTTAACCCCCAGACCATATCCGGTGTCATCGCTTGCCAGATGACCAGCGAGGCGGCGGGCGAGGGCAGCGGCTCGTTCCGTCAAGCGGACGGCTTTGTGTACGCGTTCTCAGGTGATGGTCAGAGCTCTGGCGGCGACGGTGCCGCGCACATCGAGGGCGTGCTGGGCCTGGACGGCAGCATCTTGTTCGATTTCTCGGGCGACTACACCAAGCCGGCGTTTTTGTTTGGCAATCCAAGCAACGAGTCTATGGAGATCTCCGGTTCGGTAGTCAAGCAGCAGGGGTAGGGGAGGCCCGCGCGCAGAGGAGCGCGGCGGCCCGGGGCTCCGCTCCTCAACGGGAACCGCAGCCTGTATTGCGACCGTTCGCCGGCCTTTGCGTGCTTGCGGCAAAAATGTTCCGTACATCCGTGTTGATTGATTGTGTTCGCCCGCCGTGTTCCCCCACATGGCTGCTATAGTGAAAACCGTTCATCCAACCACCCCGCACATGAAGGGAAAGGCATGTCAACTGAAACGCTCAGGAGCGCGTGCGCGCGCACGGATGATGAGATAGCGCTCATCGCCAATTCTATGCGCCACGACATCATCGCGATGCTCGAAGCCGCGGGCTCCGGTCATCCCGGCGGCTCGCTGTCCGCGACCGACGTCATGGCGACCCTGTTCTTCTCCGGTGTCCTCGCATGGGACCCCCAGGATTCCTCGTCCGCAGACCGCGACCGTTTCGTCCTCTCAAAGGGACATGCCGCTCCCGCGCTGTACGCCCTGCTGGTCCAGCAGGGATTCTTGCCGCATGATGAGATTGTCACCCTGCGTCACATGGGCAGCCGCTTGCAGGGCCATCCCGATAGCAACCTGTGCCCCGGCGTAGAGGTGGGCACCGGCTCGCTGGGTCAGGGCACTTCGATCGCCGCCGGCATGGCGCTGGGCTTGAAGCTCGATGCAGCCGCCGCGGGCACCGATCCCCAGCGCGTCTTCGTCCTCACCGGCGACGGCGAGCTGCAGGAGGGCCAGAACTGGGAGGCGGTCATGTTCGCCGCCCACAACAAGCTGGATAACCTTGTCCTCATGCTTGATAACAACAACCTGCAGATCGACGGCCACGTGACCGATGTCTGCAGCATCGAGTCCGCCGCCGAGAAGTTCCGCGCTTTTGGCTGGAACGTCCTTGCCTGCGACGGCCATAGCATCCCGGCTATCCGAGAGGCCCTGACTCAGGCCGTCGAACACACCGGCGCCCCTACCGCCATCGTCTGCAAGACCGTCAAGGGCAAGGGCGTCTCCTTCATGGAGGACCAGGTGGGCTGGCACGGCAACGCTCCCAGCGCGGAGCAGGCCGCCGTCGCCCTGGCAGAGATCGATGCGGCGCGCGAGCAGCTCGCTGCGAAGGAGGCGTAAAGACCCCATGGCAAAAGCAACGCGTGCCGCTTTCGGCCCCACCCTTCTCGAGCTTGTGGACGAGGGCATCGACGTCATGGCCGTCGACGCCGACCTCGCCGGTTCCACCACCACCGCCAAGCTTGCTGCAGCTCATCCGGACCGTTTTGTCGACGTGGGCATCGCCGAGCAGAACATGATCGGCGTCGCCTCAGGCCTGGCGCTTACCGGCCGCACGGTCTTCACCGGTTCCTTTGCAGTCTTTGGCTCCGGCCGCTGTTGGGAGCAGATCCGCAACACGGTGTGCATCTCTAACCTCAACGTCAAGGTGTGCCCCACCCATGCCGGCATCACCGTCGGCCCGGACGGCGAGACCCACCAGGCGCTCGAGGACATCGCCCTCATGCGCGTTCTGCCCCATATGCGCGTGCTGGTTCCGGCTGACTACAACGCCGCCCGCGCCGCGATCAAGCTTGCTGCAAAGACTCCCGGCCCCTTCTACGTGCGCATGGGCCGCGAGCCCCTGCCCGAGGTCTACGGCGAGGACTTCTCCGTGGGCACCGAGGCGTTCGCCAACGTGGTCCGCGAGGGCTCCGACATCTCCATCATGGCATGCGGCGTCGAGCTGGCCCACGCCCTGAAGGCTGCCGAGCTCCTCGCTGAGGAGGGCATCTCCGCAGAGGTCGTCGACATCATGAGCATCAAGCCCCTGGACGAGGAGACCATTCTCGCCAGCGCTGCCAAGACCGGCGTGGTCCTCACCGTTGAGGAGCACAGCGTCTACGGCGGCATGGGTTCCGCGGTCGCGGAGCTGCTGGCAGAAAAGCATCCCTGCCGCGTGAGCCGTCTGGGCATGACCGGCTTCGGTCAGTCCGGTAACGCCGCCGAGCTCTTGGCTCATTACGGCTTGGACGCCGCCGGCATCGTCGCCCGCGTGCACGAGGTTCTGGGCAAGTAGGGGGCGAAGACGGGCGGGTGCCTGCACGGCTTCTCGTCCAACTAGTCAACTAGTGCTAGACAACTAGAACTGCTTCCAAGAGGGGTTCTGCGTACGCGCGGACCCCCTCTTGCTATTTTTGGCCTTCAGTTGGAGTTGCGCTCTGCTAAAAAGAGCCTTCATGTTGCCTGAATTGCTAAAAATCACCTCCAGTTGGAGTTGATGTCAATCAGCGATAAGGGATGCGGCTCATCTACCTGCAGATTCTCTAAACCATCGTATCCATGAATCCGCGCCAAGTCCAACTGAAGGTCGATTTCAGCAGTGCCAAGTCCAACTGGACCGTAAAAATAGCATCCAACTCCAACTGGACCGCGATTTTAGCAAGCCAACTCCAACTGAAGCTCGATTTCTGTACAGCCAACTCCAACTGGAGGCTGAAAATAGCAGGACGAAGCGGACGGCGCAGGACGAAGCGGACGGCGCAGGTGGAGCGGACGAAGCGTGCGACGCTGACGAGGCAGGCGAAGTAGGCGACGCTGACGAGAAGGACGAAGCGGGCGACGCGGGCGAGAAGGACGAAGCGGGCGAGAAGGACGAGGCGGGGCGACACGGGCGAAGCTCTATTTCGGCATGTCGATAACGCGCCTTATCGTGCTTGTTCTGTGCATCTGCGCAGGTCTTGCTAAAATAGCAACCGCATATGTAGTTCAAACGCACGACACGAAGGAGCTCTAGTGGGTAACCACTTCCGTACATCCGGAGACGAGCAGTCCGCGTCTCAGGCGCCTATGCCCCAGGCAAACGGCGTTGAGAGCAAGGATTCCGTGCCGGATTTCCAGAGCGATCCGCTCGCACAGCACGCAGCTTCGGCAGGCGATGCTTCCGCCGCTCAGTCCGCGGCAAACCCCATGCTCAACATCCCTTCGCCCGCCGCGCCCGCGCAGCCGCGCGTCAACGTGCCCGACCCTTCGGTCGATCCCGTTGGACCGTCTACGCCATCGCTGGCAGGCATTCCCGATCCGTCCGCTCCCGCAGCGGCCCCCGCGGCCCCCGCAGCTGCCGTGACTGCTCCGGACGTCTTCATGACGTCTGCGGGCGCCGCCGGCCCCTCCACGGACGCGGACGAGGCCCGTCAGATCCGCGACCTGGACGCAGCGCTCCAGAATCCGGACTTTACCTCGGTGTTCGCCCCGGCGGACCTGGATCGTGCCCAAGAGCGCAAGAAGATGGCGCGTCAGGCGGGCGTCGAGCCCGTCATCCTGACCGAGCACCTCACCAAGATCTATCCCGCGCAGCCCAATAAGCCCGCGTTGGACGATGTCAACATCGAGATCTATCCCGGAGAGTTCGTCTTCCTGGTCGGTCACTCCGGCTCCGGCAAGACCACGCTGCTCAACACCCTGCTGCGCAACGTCAAGCCTACTTCCGGCCGCGTGCTGGTCGCCGGTCAGGACCTCATGCGCATCAAGAACCGCCGCATTCCGTACCTTCGCCGCCAGATCGGCGCCGTCTTCCAGGACTACAAGCTCCTGCCCAACAAGACCGCGTACGAGAACGTGGCGTTCGCCCTGCAGTGCATCGGCAAGCCCCGCGGCGTTATCCGCGCCCAGGTACCCGAGGTGCTGCGCCTGGTGGGTTTGGCGGATCAGATGGATTCCCTGCCCGACCAGCTTTCCGGCGGCGAACAGCAGCGCGTCTCCGTCGCTCGCGCCATGGTCAACCGCCCGCCGCTGCTCATCTGCGACGAGCCCACGGGCAACCTCGACCCGGCGATCTCGCTGGGCATCATGAAACTGCTCGAGCGCATCAACCGTACCGGCACGACCGTGATCGTGGCCACGCATGACCGCGAGATGGTCGATTCCATGCACCGTCGCGTTATCGCCCTCGAGGGCGGCCGCGTGATCCGCGACCAGGAGAGGGGAGGCTACGGCAACTATGGCTCCTTCTAATCTGGGCTACTCCCTGCGCGAGGCAGGCAGCCACTTCACCCGCAACTGGACCACGTCGTTGGGCGCGGTCATCACCATCTTCTTGTCGCTGTTCATCATCGGCTTGTTCATCATCGGCTCCGCCATGATCAACTCCATGATCGGCAGCGTTCAGGACACCGTTAAGATCTCCGCCTTCATCTCGGACGATGCATCGGACGAGGACGTCGAGGCCTTCATGGAGAAGATCGAGGGCTGGGACAACGTCAAGAACGTCGAGTTCAAGACCAAGGACGATGCCCTGGAGGACTTCCAGAGCAGCTCCAGCGACGCCGACGCAACCATCTCCGCCCTGGACGGCGAGAACCCGCTGCCCCGCTCGTACACCATCGAGATGAACGAGCCCAGCCAGGTCGAGGAGATGGCCAACAAGATCAAGCAGGACTCGGACTTCCAGCAGATCGTTGATGGCGGCAACGTGGACGAGTCGGTCCTCTACGGCCAGGAGGAGGTCGCGCGCCTGTTCCAGTTCACCGATTACATCCGCCTGGCGGCTGTGGTGCTGGTGGCTCTGCTCACCTTCGTAGCGTTCATCTTCATCAACAACACCATCCGCCTGTCAATCACCGCGCGCCGTCGAGAGATCGCGATCATGCGCCTGGTGGGTGCCTCCAACGGCTTCATCCGCGGGCCGTTTGTTGCCGAGGGCGTGCTGCAGGCGTTGCTGGGATCGCTTCTGGCCATCGGTTGCCTTGAGCTGGTCCGCAACTTCCTCATGCCCCTCATCCAGGAGAACCTCAAGTTCATGCCGTTCAACGTCACCATGGCGATGTACCTGGCAACCTACGGTTCGCTTATCCTGGTTGGTATTGTTATCGGTCTTTTTGGCTCGGCTATCGCCATGCGCCGCTACCTCAAGGTCTAGCGCCGCGCTATAATCGTCCAAAAGGTCCTTCGAGTTGGCCGTACGGCCATGACAGCTTGCACGTATATCCCGGGCGGGACTTCGGCAAGGTGAGTGCAACATATGCGCATCGCCATGTCCAAGTCCCGCCCGGGTTTTGTTTGGGTATAACAACACCTGTTCGCGGTGCCCTCGTTTCTTTGGACGATGATTCGCACGAGGAGCCGCTTTTGATATATCGACGCGCCACCCGCACGCTGCGGCGGGCGCGAAAGGGGGTGCGTCGGTGGGACGCAAAAAGAAGGGGCGCGGCGGCCGCAAGGGTCCGGCGCGCACCCAACGCCAAGCCGGCCTTATCGGCACGGTTCATATTACGGAGCGATCTGGCTATGTTGAATGCGCGGAGGGCGAGTTCAAGCTCACCAGTCGCGGGCTTCGCGAGGCTATGAACGGCGACCGCGTTCATGCCAGCCTATGCCGCGGACCCCACGGTGAGCGCCGCGCTATTATCGAGAGCGTCATCGAGCATGCCGCCACCTCCGTGATAGGTACCTTTGTGCAAAACGGGCCGCTGGGCGTGGTCCATCCGCTGGACGCGCGCATTAGGCAGGATTTCTTTATCCTCCCTACGGACAATAGCCCCAAGCACCACAAGGTCAAGCCTGGCGACATCGTGTCCGCCCGTATCGAGACCTATCCGTCGCGCTATGAATCCGGCGTGGCGACCATCGAGCGCCGCATCGGCGATGCGGACGCGCCGGACCTGGGCATCCAGTGCATTATGGCCCGCTATGATTTGAGTGACGGCTACAACCCTCGTGCGCTTGAAGAAGCCCGGGCGCTAGACCTGGATGTCGAGGCTGCTCTTGCAGACCCGCTGCGTCGCGACATCCGCGATCGCTTCCTTATCACCATCGACCCCGTTGACGCGCGCGATTTCGACGACGCCATCTCCGTTGCGCGCACGCCGGATGGTGGCTGGAACCTGGGCGTCCATATCGCCGATGTCTCGCATTACGTGACGTGGGAAAGCTCGATCGACCTTGAGGCGCGCACTCGCTCCACGTCCGTCTACCTTGCCGACCGCGTGCTCCCTATGCTGCCCGAGCGTCTTTCCAACAACCTGTGCTCGCTTGTTCCACACCAGGACCGTTTGGCCTTTACGGTCGATATGGCTCTTTCGCCCGCCGGTCGCGTGCGGTCCTACACCATGTTTCCGTCCGTAATCCGCTCGCGCGTGCGCATGGACTACGCCGCTGCGGACGCGCTGCTGCAAGATCCGCTCGCATTGGGCGATGAGCCTTCGTTCCAGCGCGCTCGCGCCTGCCTTGCCCAGGCGGAGGAAGCCGGCGTCGACCTCGCGGCGTTTCTGCGCGATGCGAACGACCTTGCCCATGCGCGCCAAAAGATTCGCCACGAGCGCGGCGCCATCGACTTCGAGACGGTCGAGGTCCATGCGATCTTGGACAATGAGGGCTATCCGGTCGAGCTGGTGAACCGCACCCGCACCGACGCGACCTCGCTCATCGAGGAAGCCATGTTGCTTGCCAACGAATGCGTGGCGGAGCGTTTGGCGGACGAGGGCGCGCCCGCGGCCTTTCGCGTGCACGAGCCGCCGTCTCCGGACAACCTGGTGGCCGCCGCGCGCGTGCTGGCAGATCTGGGGGCGATCTCGCCGCAACAGGCATCTGAGATCGAGTTAGGCGACCCGCACGCCATCGAGCAGGGCGTCGAGGCAGCGCATGGCACGCCTTTCGAGGCGCTCACCAACGCCCTGTTGCTCCGCGCGATGCAGCGCGCCGTCTACAAGCCGCACAACCAGGGTCACTTTGCCTTGGGCGCACCGGCCTACTGCCATTTCACCAGCCCCATTCGCCGCTATCCGGACCTGTTGATCCATCGTGCGCTCAAGCTTTCGCTCGCCCGCGAGCATCTGGGTAAAAAGGCCGCGCGCGAACGCACGGACGCCCTGGTGGGCACCGGACGGCAGGCGCTCGACCAGATCGCCCCGCAGCTCTGTCGCCACGCCAGCGACCGAGAGCGCTTGGCAGACGCCGCCGCGCACGCCACGCAAAAGGTCAAGGTGGCGCAGTATTACGGTGAGCGCATAGGCCAGCGTTTCTGCGGCACCGTGTCTTGGATAGACCGCATGGGCGTCTTTGTTCGCCTGGATGATACCGGCGCCGAGGGCCTGGTGCGCATGAGCAACCTTGGAGTCAACGGCGATTGGTGGGAGCTGGACGAGGACGCGCTCACGCTTACCAGCTCGTCCACGGGCGATGTCATCGAGCTGGGCCGTCGCATGGTGATCGAGGTCTCAAGCGTCAACGTCATGCGCGGGCACCTCGACTTCAAGCTCGTCCACGCGGTCACGCCCTCGAGCACGTCGACGCTCCGGCAGCCCGCTCGTCCCTAGCAGCACGGCTTGCGCTACACTGGTGGCTGATTGTTTTTACAGGAGGAACCATGGATCTACCTATCGATGCCCATGATATCGAATACGCCGAGAACTTCCTTGTGACCGGCGATCTGGCGACGGCCGTGCCGCTGCTGGAGAAACTCGTCCAAATGCTTGAGGAATACGTTGAGGCCGAATGCTCCGATACCTCCAAGACGCAGTGGTTCAGCTTCGCCGACCCCTTTGAGCGCTTGGCGTACCGCCGCATCGAGCGCGACCCGCGCGAGCTGGTGCAGATGGAGGCGCCGGTCGATCGCCTCTATGGCGCCCTTGGCTTCGCCTACATTCGCCAGCAGCAGTGGGAATCCGCTCGCGACGCCCTTATGCAGGCAGTGCGTTGGAATCCCATGAACTGCAACTACCGTTTGGACCTGGCGGAGCTCTTCCGCGTGCTGGGCGACGTGCAGGAGTGGGCTGCGCTGAGCAATTCCGTGATCGAGCGCGCATCCGACAACCGTTCTGCGGCACGCGCCTACGCCAACCTGGGCCAGTTCTTTTTGGACGAGGACCGCGCGTCCGCCGCATCTGGCTGCGCGCGCATCGCCCAGCGCCTGGCGCCCACGGAGCAGCGCGTGGTCCGCTTGATGAGCCGCCTTATGAACGAGAATCCGGAGGTCGCGGAAGAGACGGACGACCATGTTATGGGCGAGCTGGTACTTGAGGGCGTGCCCACCACACCCAATGCCGAGATCGCGGTCTGCCTGCTCATGTGCGCTTCTGACGCAGCAGCAGAGGGCGATACCGCCATGGCGACCGATCTCACCGTGCGCGCGCACCACCTGGTGGGCGAGGAGGCTTGCAAAGCGCTTATCAAGCTCATCCATGAGTCGGATGCCGAGCTCAAGGCCGAGCGCGCTGCCGGCGAGGCCGGTGTCGCCGATCCGCGTTCCGACGAGGCGGGGGAGTAGCCATGCCCAGCCGCAAAGAACGCAAGACCATCGCCAAGAATCGCTCCGCGCATCACGAGTACTTTATCGACGAGACGTTTGAGTGCGGCGTGGTGCTCGCGGGCACCGAGGTTCGCAGCTTGCGCGAGCGAGCCTGCCAGATAACCGATACCTTCGCCCTTATCCGCAACGGCGAGTGCTGGCTGATCGGCGTTCACATCCATCCGTATTCGCACGGCTCCATTTTCAATCGCGATCCGGATCGCCGCCGCAAGCTGCTGCTCCATCGCAAGCAGATCGATTACTTGGACGGCAAGCTCCGCAACAAGGGCTACGCCTTGGTGCCGCTGGAGCTCTATTTTGATGACAACGGCCGCGTCAAGCTGCTGCTTGGCCTGGGTCGCGGAAAGAAGCTCTACGACAAGCGCGACGATATGGCCAAGCGCGATATGCAGCGCGAGATCGACCGCGCGCTCAAAACCCGTAGCCGCTAGGCCGCGCCGAACAGTCTAATTTGCACAGCGCTGCGTTTTGGAGCACATGCGCGCGGGTAGAATCTTTGATGCAAATGTCGCGACGCGCGGGCGCCCTGTTTCGCCTGGCAACACGCCCGCGCGGCGCGGCGACATCTCTATGTTAAGAGGGGACGCCATGGATCTAACTGCTTTCTTCACCATGAGCTACGGCTTGTACGTGGTCTCGTCCGAGGCGGACGGCCTCAAGGCGGGCTGCATCATCAACACCGCAACGCAGGTCACCGCTGAGCCGCCGCGCATGATGGTCGCAGTGCACAAGGACAACGTCACTGCAGGCGTTATCGCTAAGGCCGGCAAGTTCGCCGTCACCGCGATCGATAAGACCGCGGACATGCCCTATATCGGCAACTTCGGTTTCCGCAGCTCCAATACGTTCGATAAGTTTGAGAAGTACGGCGAGGAGCGCACGGGCAACGGCTGCCCCTATAGTCCCCAGCATATCTGCGCCGTGTTCTCCTGCGACCTCGTCGAGACCGTGGACGTGGGCACCCATTATCTGTTCATCGGCGATGTGGTCGAGGCGGAGCGCGTTTCGGACGAGGAGCCTTTGACGTATTCCTACTATCACTCCACCCTCAAGGGCAAGACGCCTCCTAAGGCCTCGTCTTACCAGGCATAGCCCCGCTATGGAGGCGCCGTGCCGCGTCGCCCCGTGCTGCGCGGTCGCGTCATCTCGAGGCGTGCGGCGCGCATGCGCAAGGCACGAGGAAATCCTTATTAGGATTCTGTATTGTTACTTGCAAGCCATCCCATCGAATGGTATAAGAATGGTAGCAAAAGAGGGCGCCGCGAGGGGATTCCGGTGCGACCGCCCGCTTGAGAAGATTTCAATTTCGCGCATGCACCCGCGCGGGATGGATATACTTCTACTATTGTTCATTCGCCTGTGAAAGGAAGGTTCGCCATGAGCGACGAGAAGACCTACAAGTTTGTTTGCGTTGTCTGCGGTTTCGAGGTCGAGGTCGACACCCCCGAGCTCCCCGAGGACTACATCTGCCCCGTTTGCGGCGTTGGTCCCGACCAGTTTGAGGCCGTCGAGGAGTAACCTCGTTTCAACCAGATGTCTGGAATCGCCGGGCGGACCGTTTCGCATATGCGTCGGTTCGCCCGGTTTTTTTACTGCGGCGTCAAAGCGGCGGCGCTTCTAATGCTGCCGGATGGATTGGGAAGTCGTAGAACATGATTGCTCCGAGGAGGCAATCGGTTCCGAATAGCGAACAAGCCCGCTTCATGGTCCTATGCAACCCCTACGCCGTGCGCACTTTCAGCGTGTCTTGATAGCGACCGTCGGGAGAGAGCAGGTCGCGAGCCAGGCGGATAAAGTAGCTTGCTGCCTCCAGCTCCGGTCGCGTCTCGTGATCCTCGGGATGAAACTCACCCGGGCCGTCGGCAGAGGCGGCATTCGGCGCGGCGCGGTCGTACATGCGCACCTGGCCTACCATCTGCCATGCGCCGTCAATGCATCCTATGCGCTCGGCTATGGTGCCGTTCTTCCAATGCTTTACCTCGCATAGGTGCTGGTCGTATACGTCGTAGCAGCGGCCCGTCCGCACGTCTTTGAGTGCGCTGACGCCCGTGGCGGCGTTCTTTTTAAGAATGGTAAAGCGCGAGAAGAACTGCGTGTCGCGCACCTGGAGCAGGCGGTCCAAAGCCTGCTGCGATACGCGCATGGGGCGCTCGTTCAAATAGAGCGATAGCGGGGTAAGGCCGTCTCGCAGCGGGCATTCGAACAATAGCCACTCGGTAAAGCACATGCTCATGATCACCTGTTTATCATCGTCCAGTTCATCGAGCTCGTTGTGCGGGTCTATGTAAGAGAAAAAGACGTCATTGGTCCAGTCTAAAAACTGGAACTTCCTCAACAGCCAGTAATTCGCCATCTGACGAATATCGCGCTCAACGTCTTGGTATGTACTCATCGCTTGTTCCTCCATGACTTCGCTGGTTCCATGGCTCGCCCCCGCGGACGGGCACGGCATAGCGAAACACGGGCGATGCACGGTTTTTATACGCTGGATCTTCCAAAAGTCAGCGCGCAATCTATCCAAGATGTGGCCGCGGCAGGTACAGGGGTCGCCTCGTTCCTTCATCGTCCACAAACAAGGGCCAGCGCACACAAAGAAACCACCCTGGGGCGCCGTGACCCTTAGGGTGGTTTGGACGATGAAGCGTATCGATTGCCGGCTATCGCCGGGCGGCATGAAAGCCGTGCTCGCGTTAGCGGGCGATGAGGTTGGCCGGTTGTTCCATAATCCAATCCAGCTCGGCATCCAGCTTGGGCAGGTGCTTGACGCGCAACTTGTCCGCCAATACGCCGCGCGCCATCACATGGGTCACCTCGCGTAGGGCCGAGAGGTCGTCAAGCGGGTTGCTCTTCACCGTGATGATGTCCGCCTCCTTGCCAACCTCGATGGTGCCGCAGACGTCGCCCAGTCCCAACAGTTGGGCATTGACCTGCGTGGCGGTGTGCAGGGCGAACGCGTTGGAGACGTCGGCGTACTTGGCAAAGTAGGCGACCTCGCGCCACATGTCGTACTGGGTGACGTAGGGGCAGCTCGAGTCCGTGCCCAAGCCCACGGGAATGCCGGCGGCAAGGGCCTGCTTCGCGCTCTCGATAATACCCGAGCACACAATGTCGCCGTTGATCTTCTGCACTTCGGTGGAGTGGGTCTTTTCCGGATCGAGCAGCGTGAACGGCAGGGCGGGCGAGATGGTGCAGGTGACCGATGCGGGGCGTCCGGCAAGCTGCGCTCCGCTGCGAGAAAGATAGAGATCGCGAATCTCATCGTCCATGGGCGCGCCGTGTTCGATGGTATCGACGCCGGCTGCAAGAGCGATACGCACGCCTTCGGTGCTCTCCACGTGCGCCATGACGGGTATGCCGAGCTTGTGGGCGGCCTCGCAGGACGCTTGGGCGACCTCAGGCGACATGCGCACCACACCGGGCTCGCCGGGCTCCGTCGCGTCGAAGACGCCTCCGGTGACAAAGAGCTTGATCACGTCTACGCCGCGCTGGGCGAGCGACTGCACCATGGAAGCGGCCTCCTGCGGGGTGTTGGCCACCTGCGCGAAGAGCCCTGCACCGTGTCCTCCGGGCACGGTGACGCCGGTGCCGGGTGAGACCAGACGCGGGCCGGGATATTTGCCGGCGTTGATGGCGTCGCGCACGTCCAGGTCGCACAGCAGCGGGTCGCCGGCGCCGCGCACGGTGGTGACACCGCTGGCCAGCTGCTGCTGGGCGCTGCTTTTGAGGATACGGCGGACGATGGCGCGGCCCACGGGGTTGTCGAGCTTCTTCATAAGGCTGCCCGCATCGCCTGCGGAGACCGGCTTGCCCGATCCGCACAGGTGCACGTGCATGTTGATGAGGCCGGGTAGCAGGTAGGCTCCGGCAAGGCCGATGACGCGCGCGCCGTCCTCGATGCGGGCGATGGCATCTGGGGCGATGCCCGTGATAACGCCGCGGTTGACGGTGACCGTCATGTTGGGACGAGGCTCCATGGAAGCGGTCCCGTCTAGAAGGGTGGCGTTGGTGAACGCGATGGAATTATTGGTTGCTGACATAACCTCACCTGCTTGTGCTCTGAAACCCTGCAGCCGCAGGCGGGTGCGGCTCGCGCGATTCGCCTGCGGATAATGAGGCAAGTGTACACCCGCGCGCGCAGGGAGGATGTGCGTACGGGGCGGGTGGCCGCACGGCGTCAGCGCGCGGGAAGGGCGCACGGGCCGCGCCCGGGTATCCGTTCGGTTATAGATCGATCTGCTGCTCCGTATTCGTTTCAGGGCGCAGCGCGGCTGCCAGGGCGTCGCGGCGCCTCTTATGGAGCGGCGTCAGCTTCAGCTCGTCCAAAGACGCGATAATCTGCAGGGCGCGGGCGCGGTCACCGTGAAGTTGCTCCCAGGTGCATTCGTCCAAAAGCCAGCTGGCGTATTCCAACGGGCTCTGCGCGCGGTCGACTCCATCGCGGATGAACGCGGCGTCCTGCAACGTCCATGCCGCGGGGTCCTTAAGTATGACTTGATAGCGGGCGCGCAGTTTGTCGAGCTCCTTGGCAAGGGGGCTGCCCGCCGACGCTTTGCGCCCAAGCTCATCCAAGCGCGACAGCGCGAGGGATTCTCCGGCGGAATCGCCCACGTCATGGCGGCACATGGTCTCGATTGAGAGGACGGCGAGCCAGTAGGGGTTTTTGGGCGATTTAAACCTGACCTGCGAGAGCAGCTGCAACGCACGCATGGACTCGCCTTGGTAGTAGAGGCCGCGCGCCTGCTCGGGTATGCGCAGGATGTATTGTTCAGTCGCCGCTGCGGCAAGGTCTTCTGCGGCAGCGGCGCTTCGTTCAGATGTGTCCGTCCAGACTCCCCATGTCTGGCGTTTGTCTTGCACATAGGGGCTGGTTTAAAGCGCCTGCTCGCTTTTCGCTGCGGTCGCGGGCGTTGCCGCCCCCCATCGTAGTCGACGACAACACCGACTTTGCCCCGTCGCTATGCTTGGGCGGTCTACCGGGATTGCGCGGGCTGTTAAAACGGTCCATAACGTCTTGAGCGTTGAGTAGGCGGGAGCTTCCCGCCTTCTCCGAGCGGATGGCCCCCTCCTTCACGAGCGCGTAGATTCTAGCGCGGCTAACGTTGAGGATGTCGGCGGCTTCCGCAACGGTCATGGTCTCAGTTCGTTCACATCCCGCTTCAACAAGAGCCATGATGCCCATCGCGATGCTGCCGGCGGATATGGCTCCCGCAGCTCCAAAGGATCCAATATGGGGGACGTCCTCTCCGGCTTCAAGTCGCTCGGCAATGTCCATGGTAAGAAGGTCTTGTGCCATATAGGCAGCGTCGGCAAGGCTGGTTCCTTGGGTGTAGAGATTGAGTTCTGGGAAGTAGACTTCATACATATCGTCATATGGGGTCAATATCGCCTCGTAAAGATATCTGTCCACTGCTGCTCCCTTCTGCATATCGATTCGCTCTCCCCGCGTCTTGGTGCGTTCATCTTCTAATGCCGTCTGCCCTTTTCTTGATATCGTTTTCTACGCCGGGCGATAGGCCGCCTCGATGGCGCGGAATACGAATTTTGGTTCCCCAGGGCATAACGAATGTGTCATGCTCCCGTCCGTGGTTGAGGAATACGCCGTCCCTTGCGAGAACGTATTGGACGGCGTCACGATATGTCATCGGCATCGGACGCCCCTTTAACAAAAAATATTATAACTTGTAACGTTTTTGAGTTAGATGTTAGTAGCATCTCCATTTATCAACGGCCTATGCAAAAGGGCGCGCGAGGGTGCCGAGCGGTTAAAGGGGCACGCGGCGCATGCCGAAAAAACCCGCCGAACGGCAGGCCCGCGCCGTAGCGAATTCGGTTACGCGCACGCCCTTTGGTACAATCCGCCCTATCTGTTCGCCGTCGGTTGCAAGGAGCGCATATGGCGATCGTGGGCATAGACCTGGGCACAACCAACAGCCTGGCGGCGGTATACAAAGACGGGCGCGCGCAGCTGGTGCCCAACCAGTTTGGCGAGCTCCTCACCCCCAGCGTGGTAAGCGTGGACAAGGACGGCCGCGCCGTGGTGGGTCGCATCGCCCAAGAACGGCTGGTGACGCAGCCCCAGGATACCGTCGCGCGCTTCAAGCGCAAGATGGGCACCGACGCGGTGTACAACCTGGGCGGGCACCGCTTCACGCCGGAAGCGCTGTCCGCGTGCGTCATAGGCCAGCTGGTGGCGGACGCGCAGGAGTTTTTGGGCGAGCGTGTGGACGAGGCGGTGGTGAGCGTTCCCGCCTACTTCGACGTGGCGCAGCGGGCGGCGACCAAGCGCGCGGGCGCGCTTGCGGGCGTTCGCGTGGAACGTTTGGTCAACGAGCCCTCCGCCGCGGCGCTGGGGCGCCATTTCTCAAATGAGGGCGCCGTGGCCGCCGCCGCAGCGGACGGGTACCCGCCGGACGAGACCTTCTGCGTGTTCGACTTTGGTGGCGGCACGCTCGACGTCTCGGTGGTCGACTGCTCCGACAACGTGGTAGGCATCAGCGCGGTGGCGGGCGATAACCATCTGGGTGGGGGCGACTTCGACCTGTTGATCGCGCAAGAGGCGTGTCGCATCAACGGCATCGGCCTCAACGCGCTAGAGGCCTCCCAGCGCGAGACGTTGCTGCGCGAGGCGGAGCGCGCCAAGCGCGAGCTTACGGACCGCGATTCCCATGCGTTTCTGCGCAGCTCCATCCCTGCGCTGCCCCAGGTGCTCCATCTAACCAACAAGAGGCTCTTCGAGCTCGCCGAACCGCTGTTCACCCGCATCGAGCGCCCGCTCAAGCAGGCGGTGTATGACTCGGACGTGCCGGCAGAAGAGATCTCGCGCGCGGTGCTGGTGGGCGGATCCAGCCGCATGCCGGTGGTGCGCGACTACCTCGAACGTTTGCTTGCGGTTCCCGTGACCTGCGAGGAGGATTGCGATGTGGCCGTAGCGCTTGGCCTGGGCACCTACGTTGGCATCAAGCAGCGCGCGCGGGGCGTCGACAGCTTGGTGCTAACGGACATCTGCCCGCATTCGCTTTCGACCGACGTGCGCAACCCTCATCCGCCGTTTGAGCCCTTGGCATCCGTCCTCATCCCACGCAACACCACGCTGCCGGCGAGCAGCTCGCGGGTGTACGCCAATTCGCAGGTGGGTGCGTGCGAGGCTCGCGTGGCGGTGTACCAGGGCGAGAACGTGTACGCCAAGGATAACGAGCAGCTGGCCGAGCTCATGGTGACCCTGCCGCGCAACGCTAGCGAGCAGGAGCCCTTTACCGTCACGTTCACCTATGACATCAACTCGATACTGGGCGTGGAGGTGCGCGTGCATTCCACGGGCGAGATCACGCGCCGTGTCTACAACGGGTCGAGTTGGGATGAGGGCTAGGGCGCACTGGCGACCCTGCAGGAGGTTCAACTGAGTGCGCGCATGGAGCCGGCACGGGTCGACGCGGAGCTGGCCCTGGAGCGCGCGCTGCGCGTGGCGGCCGAAGGTAGCGACTATGTCCGCGACTATTTACGCGTTTTAACCTGCGATTTTGCAAGCAGCTTGAATTCCAACAGCTTAAAGCTATTGATTATGAAAACACGCCAGCTCAACGCCGTGCTCGATCGCATCGAGGCTGACAAGGCGGACAACGCGTTCTTTAGGCATGGGGACGAGGGCAATTGCGGTGAGCCCGGTGGTCCTGGCGACAGCTTGGGCGAAGACGCCGGCGACGGTTCGCATGGTTTGGACGATGGCTTGGACGAGGAATGGCTGTGAATATCTGGGACGTCTTGGAGATGGAGGCCACGTCGAGCGCCCGGGCGATTAAACGGGCATATGCGCGGCAGCTTGCCAAACATCACCCTGAAGATGACCCGGAAGGGTTCCAGCTGGTGCAGGCCGCCTACGAGCGCGCACTGCTTATCGCCCGCGGGGGCAAGGACGCATCCGAGGACGTGTCGTCTGCGCTCCGTGCAAGCGTCGAAGCCGGGGCCGACGCGCCGGAGGCCGCAACCACGGCGCCCGCAGCGACGACACCCGCAGCGACGGCCCCCGCAGTGGGGGAGCCTGCGGCATCGGAGCCCAAAGCGGTGCCGTCCGCCGCTGACGTCACCGCCCGCGTCCGCGTATCGCGCGCCCGGGCGGCGTTTTTGCTGACGTCAAGGCCGAAGCTGAGGCCGAAGCGGCTGCCGCGGTCCCAGCAGGCGACCCCGCGTGTGCCAGCACCGGCACCGAGCCCGACTTCATCCGCGAAAAGATACTGAGCGACATCCGGCATCGCGAGAACGCGCAGCGTTGGATCGATGACTTGGGCCATGATTTGAACAATAGCGGTGACGTCCTCGCGGCTTTGCGACGCCGGCCCGCTGAGCAGTACATGGATGTGGACGGCGCGGACCAGGTTGCGGCGAACCTTCTTCGTCCATACGTAAGCCGTATGCGCCGGCGCGATTTGGACCAGCTTGAAGAGGCGCTTGGGAGCGCAGCGAAACAAGATGCGCTGCGTGCGCTGCTGGCGAGGCGTCGGGCGGAGCACACAAAGCATCGGCGAGATGTGCTGAGCGTGCTGGCGAGCGCGGTGGCGATCGCTGTGTTCTTATCGCTGCGCGTGGGACAGATAAGTCGTAGGACAGAGCTGCGACAAGAGGTGCAGCAGAGCATGGAGCAGATGAGGCAAGAGGTTTTGGAGCGCCAGGACCTGCTGGATTCGCAAGATGTTTCGCTGAGCGTGCCCACCGCAACGCAGGAGGAAAAGCAGGCGCTGCAGGCGGTCGCGCAGGCTAACCGTACGGCGATCTTGGACTACCTGCGGCAGGCGTTTGGGGCTGAGTTCACGCTGGAGGAAGACCCATCGTTTGTTCCCGGGCATACCGACACGGTGATGGCGATAGCGACCGATCCGGCAGGTGCACGCTATGCGGTGATGGCGGATGTGGACGAGGAATGCCGCATAACCGAGATTCGCTCCGCTGTGGAGGTGGATGAGAAAGAAAACAAAGTGGAGATCGATGACGAGCAGGCATAGTAGTTCGAGCCGCGAATGGTATGAAAATGTCCGCAAACGGCAAAAGGGAATCGTAATGAAGATAACCCTTGACTCCGTGTCCAAGGGACTTTAGTTTAGGAACAGACAAATTCATACGTTCTCACTTGATGAGGATTGTTACCGCAGACGCGGGCAATACCGAAAGATGAGCAAGTAATTGCCTTTCGTTATTGCCCGCGTTTTTGTATGGAGGTTGACTGTGATCATCGCCAAGGTGCTGAACAACAACATCGCCGTTGCCGTTGACGATGAAGGACGCGACGTCATCGTTATGGGCTGTGGCGTTGCATTCAAAAAGCGTCGCGGTGACGTAGTCGACGAGGCTAAAGTTGACCGCTTGTTTACACAGGATGTTTCCGAGCTATCCCGTCGTTTTGGAGAGATGATCGCGGAGATTCCCGAGGAGTATTTCGAAGCTGCCCAGTCGATTATCGGCAACGCGAAGATGCGTCTGGGTAGAAATCTTGACGATAATTTGTACCTGACCCTAACTGATCACATCCATTTTTCTATCGAGCGGTGTCGTCAGGGAATCACCATTCGCAACAGGCTTCTGTTCGAGACAAAGATGCTGTATCGCGAGGAGTTCGAATGCGCTTGCGAGGCGGTTTCTTATCTTGATAAACGCTTTGACGTTGAGCTTCCTCAGGATGAGGCGGCGTTCATCGCCTTGCATTTGGTAAACGCTGATAGCGGTGCCAGTATGGACAACACGTTTCAGATCACCCGTATGGTTCAGGGGATCAACTCCCTCATACGCAACTACTTCAAGATTGAGATCGATACGGAATCACTTGATTATTACCGGTTGATGATCCATCTCAAATTGTTTGCCTCGCGCATCGTTTCGGGCGATGGTGGGACAGCGGTTCATGATCGTCGGCTTTTTGATATGGTTCGTCAGCAATATGCTGGGTCGTTTGCCTGCGCAAAGCAGGTAGCGTCTTTTATCCAGAAGATGTACGGCCACCACGTTTCTGAAGATGAGTTGATGTATTTGACGATTCATCTTGAGCGTGTGTATGGCAAAAAGGTGCGAGGGCTCTCCACTGGCTCTCAAGCCTAATTCGATGCATCCGAATTGCCCAAGAAGGGGCGTGCTCGAGAGCGCTTAATGGGCAATTCGCTAACGGTCATGCGAGAAATGGATCCGGTTCGCAGGCCCGTGCATAACTAGTTCGCAACAAGAACACCGGAAAGGAAGAGATAATGGATACGCAGACACTTGCGAATCAAATATTGGACAAGGTGGGAGGCCCCTCCAATGTGCGCGAAGTATTCCATTGCGTGACGCGCCTGCGCTTCTACCTGCATGATCGCTCTTTGGCGGACGAGGAAGGCCTTGCCAAGATTCCTGGAGTGCTAGGCGTTGCCGGCAAAACTGAGCAACTTCAGGTTATTATCGGCAACGAAGTCGATGCGGTGTGCAATGCGGTCCAGGCATCTGTTGGCAGCGCTCCCAGCGATGCGAAGGAGAAGCTTGCCCAGGATGTGCAGCGCAACAAGGAGGAGATGAAGAAGTTCCGAATTGGCGGCTTGTTCGAGACGGTTGCGGCGATTATCCTGCCCGTTATTCCCGCGCTTGGCGGTCTGGGTATCCTAAAGGGCATCATCACGATTATGACGAGCTATCTTGGCTTTACGGCCGATATGGATCTCATCAAGGTTATGACGATCGCTGCAGACTCTGTGTTCTACTTCTTACCATTCCTCATTGCCTGGTCTGCGTCGAATCGCTTTAAGACCGATACCGCCCTTTCGCTTGTCCTTGCTGGATGCCTGCTGTATCCTACTATGACCGCGGGCCTCGCCGAGGGCGCGGCTCCTATGAGCCTGTTTGGTCTGCCCATTCCCTTTGTGAAATATGCTGCGAGCTCCATTCCCATCATGTTGAGCGTATGGGTGCTCAAGTATATCTATGCCTTTGTTGACAAGCATATGATTAAGCAGCTGCGCCTTGTGTTCACGCCTCTTGTGACAATGATCTTTATGGTTCCCATCACCCTTGTCATCACCGGCCCTATCGCGAACTACATCAGCCAGGGAATCGCTTGGGTGTTTACCAGCCTCTTCGCTTTCTCTCCCATTATCGCCGGTGCTGTAATCGGAGCCACTCGTTCCCTGTTGGTCTTTACTGGCATGCACCTTTCCTTGGGTGCCGTGTGCCTTAATAACATTACTAATTACGGATACGACATCATCCTGCCCGTTAACACTATGGGCACCATGGCAATCGTGGGTGTTTGCCTGGGCGTTTGGATCTGCGCTAAGAAGCAGCAGAACAAAGAGATCGGTATGTCTACGCTCATCTCCTCGTTCATCGGCATTACCGAGCCCGGTATCTACGGCGTCCTCATGGTCTTCCGCAATGCGTTGATTGCTGACATTATCGCTGGTGGTGTTGCGGGCGCTTGGACTGCCTTCTGGGGCTGCACGTCAAACGCTTACGTTAACTCCTGCATCCTTTCTCTCCCCGTGTTTATGGACGAGCATTTTATGTTCTTCTGCATCGGCATGGTTATCGCCGTTGTTCTTGGCTGCGGCCTTACGATCTTCTTTGGCATCGATGAGGGAGAGGGCTATCCGGCTCGCATGAGCTTTGGCAAGAAGACTGTTCGGGCTGCAGATGTCCAGGACGCCGCGATTTCCCCTGCGCAGAAGGACGAGGCGCCCGCTGTTGCCCCTGCCGCCGTTGATGTTGTGACGAGCCCTGTCTCCGGCGAGGTTGTGATTCTTTCCCAGGTCGAGGACCAGGCGTTTTCTTCTGAAGCACTGGGCAAGGGCGTCGCTGTTGTTCCCAGCGAGGGCATCGTTGTGGCTCCGTTCGACGGAGTGGTGACCGCTCTGTATCCTTCAAGGCATGCGGTTGGCCTTACGTCTCAGCAGGGTATTGAGTGCCTTATCCATATAGGCATGGATACCGTCAATCTTGGCGGCGCTCACTTTGAGAACAAAGTCTCTCAGGGCGATGCGGTCAAGAAAGGTCAGGTGCTCGTTGAGTTTGATATTGAGGCGATTGCCAAGGCAGGGTATTCCGTCGCTACGCCGGTTGTTATTTCCAACACCGCCAGCTATCTCGATGTTTTCGCTGCCAAAGAGTCCGGCAAGGTAGAGCGCGGCGAAGACCTCATCAAGATCATTCGTTAAACTTGGATTAGAAAGGTTGTTCGATGTATCAGAACGTTTCACCACTGCATTTCCCCAATGGCTTTATGTGGGGCGGGGCTACTGCCGCAAACCAGGTTGAGGGCGCTTGGAATGAAGGCGGCAAGGGCATGACCGTTCAAGATTGCCTTCCGTATCGCGAGGTTGGCGTTGCAGACTTTACCAAGCAATTTGCGTTCAGCAGCCAAGACCTTGAAGAAGCGCTCGCTGCCGGCGAGGATGCAAATTATCCTAAGCGCCGCGCTATCGATTTCTACCATCATTACAAAGAGGACATCGCTTCGTTTGCCGAGATGGGCTACAAGGTCTTGCGCGTTTCGATTTGCTGGAGCCGCATCTACACCGACCCTCGCGATCCCGAGCCCAATGAGGAAGGCATCGCGTATTACGAAGACATGTTCCGCGAACTGCGCGCTCACGGCATCGAGCCGCTTGTTACGCTCTCTCACTATGATCCGCCGCTGGCATTGGTTACGGATTATCAGGGTTGGTATTCTCGCGAGTGCATCGACCTGTTCGTAAAGTATGCGCGCACATGCTTCGAGCGCTTTGGTCGCTACGTAAAGTATTGGCTGACGTTCAACGAGGTGGACGCCATGCTGCGCCACGCCGTGACCTCGGGTGGTCTCATTGAGGATCGTTTCCCTGGAATGGAGTTCGAAGAGGTCATCTACCAGGCAATGCATCACCAAATGGTAGCGAGCGCAAAAGCGGTAAAGCTCTGCCATGAGCTGGTCCCTGATGCTCAGGTGGGCTGCATGATGACCAAGCTTATGTTCTATCCCTATACATGCAAGCCGGAAGATAATCTGGCTACTCAGCAGCGTATGCGCAGCATCTACCGCTACGTCGACATCCAGGTGTTCGGAGAGTATCCCCGCTATCTGCTTACCGAGATTGAGCGCAAGGGCTATGAGGTTGAGATGCGCCCCGAAGATACACGGATCCTTCGCGAGGGCACGGTCGACTTTGTTAGCTTCTCCTACTATATGACCAGCTGCATGGCAGGGGATACCACGGGTTTGGACATGGCCCCTGGAAACACCGTTAACGGCGTGAAGAATCCTCATCTTCCCAGCAGCGAGTGGGGATGGCAGACCGACCCCACCGGCCTGCGCATCTCGCTTGTGGAGCTGTACGACAGGTACCGCAAGCCCCTCTTTATCGTGGAGAACGGCTTGGGCGCCAAGGACGTGGTGAGTGAAGATGGTTGCGTGCACGATCCGTATCGCATGGAGTATCTTGCCGATCACGTTCGAGCCATGAGCGACGCCATCAATGTCGATGGCGTTGACCTCATTGGCTATACTTGGTGGGGCTGCATCGATCTGGTGAGCGAAAGCACCCGTCAGATGTCCAAGCGATATGGATTTATCTACGTTGATATGGATGATTACGGCAACGGAACGTTCAAGCGCATCAAGAAAGATAGCTTTAACTACTACAAGCAGGTAATCGAAAGCAACGGAGAGAACCTGTCGTTTGAGGCGTAGGGCCTGGCTTCGATTAATCGATGAGGGGCGTTCGGCGTAATTTCGCGGACGCCTCTCTTTTTGTTTCAACGGCGAATGATTGAATGACTTTTATAGTTAAGGATGGTGGACGAGTTTTCCAAGGAGGTAAAACCCGCATGAAGGGCAGGAGATTTTCCTAAGGGATGCTCTGAGACGCAACGCGTCGAATGCATCCCGTGGAATGTCTCCTGCCCTTTGCGGAGCGGATTGCAATTTGGAAGCTCCTCGTCCACCTACGCCTTACGTTCGCGACGACGGCCCATGAGGTAGGTGGCAATCGCCAGCGTGATGATGTGCGCCGCCACAAACGGCCAGCGCGTGGGGTTGGAGATGCTGGAGAGGCCCACGGCCAGCGAGCTCGCAATGGCGATCACGGGCGCGATGGCGCGGCGAATGCGCGCGGCGCGGCTGGGCGCGGGGCCGGCGGGGTCGTGGATTAAGGCCTGCACGTAGAACAGCGGCAGCACCAGCAAGGTGAGGCTTACGCTGACTTCTGAGATGTCGCCGTTGGGCAGAAGGTTGAAGGTGGTGACCACGGCGTGCACGGCCATCCAAAACAGGGTGGTGCCCAGCGCGATCGCGGCAGACACCAGGGGGAACTTGAGCGTCTTGTTCATGCGCAGGACGGCCTTGGAGCACGGAATCTCGTCGTGCAAGGCAAGCGCGTAGGGCATGCGCAAAAGCGACAGCACCAGGCCGTTGGCGGTTCCCACCACGGCGATCAGCGCGATAAGGTTGGGCAGGGTCGCGGCGCCCTCGCCAAAGAGCTCTACAAAGAGCATCGACAAGCTGGCGTCGCCGGCGGCCATGACGGTCTGCGGGCCCAGCGTGCAAGAGACGCCCAAGAAGTAGCCAACGTAGAGGACCAGAATGATCGCCGGTCCGATGGTGAGCGCCAGCGGCAGGTTGCGCTTGGCGTTCTTGAGCTCCGGCGCGATGCTGGCGGCAGCGCTCCAGCCGTCGAAGGCGAAGGCGATGGGCGCGGCGGCGGCGATCCACCCGGTGCCGGCGGCGCCCGCGGTCTCCATGCCATGGACAATGTGCTGGGCGGGCTGGCCAAAGATGAGTCCCACCACCAGCACCACCACCAGCGGGGCCACTTTGGCGACGGTGGTGATGTTCTGCACGTAGCCGCCAAGCGTTGGCCAGCAGACGTTCCATACGCAACAGGCCAGCAAAAACACCACGCCAATGGCCATCTGCTGGGCAAAGGTACCCGCCAGGCCAAAGGTCATGCAGGCGTAGACGCCCACCACCCAGCAGATGATGGCAGTCACCATAGGCAGATACAAAAAGGTGAAGTGCCAGCCAACAAAGGTAAGGCGGTGCGGGCCCAAAAAGCGCTCGGCATAGGCGATGGGCCCGCCGGCGCCATCGGTGCGCGAGGCGAAGCGAGCCAGGGTGAGGCCGCCAAAGACAATGGTGGTCGCGGCCAGTAGAAACATCGCCACGCCCAGGGCAACGTTGCCGCCCGTGGCGATCAAGATGTTGTCAGATTTAAAGAAGATGCCAGACCCAATGCAGATGCCAACGATCATGCACAGGGCAGTGGTGAGCGTGTAGCGCTCAACGTGAACGGTTTGGTTTTCCATCGCGCGGTGCCTCTATGCGTCCTTGGTGGCGACGCCCAGGATGGAGCACATGATGCTCACGATGATGGCGCCCACAAACGCGGACCAGAAGCCGGAGATGGAGATGCCCGAGCCCAGCAGGTTGACGGACAGCCAGCTAGCGAGCTCCAGCATGAAGCTGTTGACCACCAGCTGGAACACGCCCAGCGTAAGGAAGGTGACCGGCAGCGAGATCACGGTGACCAGCGGTTTGACCAGCGAGTTGACCAGGCCCAAGAACAGGCCGACAAAGGCAAAGCTCAGCCAGGCGTCCGTGGGGCCAAACGGCGCGATGCCCGGAACAATAAAGGTGGCGATGGCGATAGAGATGGACGTCAAGAGCCAGTTGAGAAGAAAGCGCATAGGGGTCTCCTGTCTGTGGACGAGAATCATCGAATGGTCCGCCAGCCCGTCGGCGGTACGAGTTGGGGCGAGCCGGGGCGGGTGCGGGCAGACGCGCGGGTACGTGGGTGGACGCACCGAGACCGAGCGGTTGCGGTCTCGAGATTTCAAAGCCTATCACGCCTTTTGTACCCAATCCTTGTCCGAGCGCCCCTCAAACGGAAATACATGAGTGTCCGCAGAAGGGCGGTCGCGCTGTTGCCGCGTTGCCGCCTTCGCCCTGCGCCCGCGTGGTTGCGCGGACACGCAAGGGGGATAAGATGGTGGTGCCCCAAGCGGATGACGCCGCAAGCGCCCGCGGGGCCAACGTGGCAGCCTAGCCCGCCGCGCCACGCCGCGCGCCGCTGTACGACGAAGCAAAAAGAGCAAAGGGAGAGAATGGTGCAGACCTATACATATGGCGATGCCAAAACGGCGATGCCCGTCTGGGCGCAGGACGGCTCGCGCTGCATTTCCTTCTTCCTGTTCAACACGCAGGTGCATATGCACGCGTATGGCGATGCCGCCGCGCGCCCCACGGGTCGCCCCGCGGCCGCGGACCCAAACGCCGCTGCCGGTCCAAGCACCGCCGCGGGCTCTGAGGCCACCGCGCGCCTGGACGCCGCGCTCGTCGCCGCCCGAGACCGCTGCCTATTTTTCGAGCGCGCCTTCTCGCGCACCCGCGATGACTCCGATATCGCTCGTGCACACGCCGCCTCGCCCAATGCCGTGCCCGTCTCGCCCCAAACTGCCCACCTGGTCCGCCAAGCCCTGGGCTACTGCGAGCGCAGTCGCGGCAAGTTCGACATCACCATGGGCACGGTGACCTCGCTGTGGAACTTCCACACCGGCGAGGTGCCCAGCCGCCTCGCGCTGGCGCGCGCCCTGCCCCATGTGGACTACCGCCATATAGTTTTGGACGAGGAGCCTTGTGAGAAGGAGCCTTTGGGCGAGGAGTCTCTGGATAAAGACTCTCCGGTCCAGGGTTCTCTGGACGATGATGCTTTGAATGTCGGCGTTTCTCGCGTGCCCTCGTCCAAATCATTCCAGCCAACCCTTGCCATCACCGATCCCCAAACCATCCTCGATCTGGGCGGCGTCGCCAAGGGCTACATCGCCGACGATCTCGCCGACCTCTTTATCGCCCATGGCGTCGGCCGCTTTGTCATCAACCTGGGCGGCAACGTGGTGGTGCGCGGGGGCCGACCCGCGGACGCGTCCGCCCGGCCTCCCGTGGCCGCCGGCAGCCCCTGGCGCATAGGTATCATCAACCCGCTTGACCCCGCACACAACCGGGCCATCGTGGACATGGCGGATGGCTCCGTGGTCACCAGCGGCATCCATGAGCGGCGCTTTACCAAGGGCGGCGTCACGTACCACCACATTCTCGACCCCGCCACCGGCATGCCCGCCAAGACCGATCTCACCAGTGCAACCATCATCGCCCCGCGCTCCATGGACTGCGACGGCTACTCCACCACCGCCCTCATGCTGGGCGCGCGCGACGCCATCGACTTTGTGGAGTCGCTGCCCGGTATTGATGCCGTGCTCATAGATGAGGCGGACGAGGTCTGGTGGACGTCCGGCATCGAGGAGAGGCTGTCGTTGGTGCCCACGTTGCCGCGGTTCTAGGTCGTAGCGTTTCAATTGCATATGTGGACGAATGGCCTGCGCGCCGCCCCGGCTTCCTCCAGGGTATGTTCGCCGCATGCTGCGGCTCAGAATACCCTGGAGGAAGCCGGGGGCGGCTGCTGCTATTTCTCCCGCTGCGACTTGACGCGACTCGACTTGAGGCGGCTCTCATCTGCATCGTCTTGCTAGAGGGGCGTATCAGTTTTTCTCTGCTTTGCGCGCTGACAGAAAGAAATGACCAGCTACCGAACTGCGTTGGACTTCGCCAGGCGACGGTAGGTACTCTCAAAATTGAGCGCGCTTTGGCTATTGTTTCGCGCCATGGGAGATGGGAGACCTTATGTCGAGCAAATTGAGGACAAGGGCGGCTGTGACCGCCGGTTTGTGCGCTGCGCTGACGCTGACCGGCGCCGCGCCCGCCTTCGCGAGCCCCACCGCCACCGAGTCAGCGCCCGTTTCGGCTTCCGACGCCCCCGCGGGCGCGGTCGACACCTGGGACGGCTCGGTTGATACCTCTTGGTATTCGGCGGCAGATCCTAAGACGGAGTATGCGCTCTCAAGCGCAGAGCAGCTCGCGGGCCTTGCCGAGCTAGTCAACGAAGGCAATTCGTTTAAGGGCGCGACTATTAAGCTGAGCTCCAGCGTAGACCTTGCCAGTCGTGAGTGGACCCCTATTGGAGCGGGGACAAGGTCTGGTTCTTCGTATACGAGCGACAGCCATCCGTTTAAGGGGTCTTTCGACGCTTCTGGGACGGTTATCTCTGGCCTCGCGCTTACGACGGCCGCCAACAATGGAAACTATGCGCTTGGATTGTTTGGCATTGTGGCAGGAGGCTCTATTTCCAATGTGGTTTTGGAAAACGTTAATCTGAATTCCTCTTCAAGCAATCTGATGGGCGCCGTTGCGGGCATGATCTGCGAAGGCGGCTCGGTTGCCGGATGCCAAGTTTCTGGCTCAGTAACTGGAAACGATGGCGTTGCCGGTATTGTAGGTCGAATGATAAAGCATGGAACCGTTACGGGTTGTATTAACACGGCCAGCGTGCAGGCAAAGACAGGAGGATGCGCCGGCATTGTTGCAAAGGCATACTATACAAGCTCGAGCCAAGATGAAGTCATGGTGATCGAGGACTGTGAGAATCGTGGCGCGATCACCAATGAAGGCTATCATGCGGCCGGTATTGCGGCCTTGAGCGCGGCGGATGTACTTCATTGCGCCAACTACGGGGCTATCGTGGGCGGAAACACCTCTGGCGGCATCGTTGCGGAGCAGGTAAACCGTGGTGCGATTAATTCGTGCGCAAACGAAGCGACGGGCACTGTTGCCGGCGGCGCCAATGCGGCGGGCATTGTTGGTTGGATTAGATACCAAAACGATGTTTCCTCATATCCTCAAAGTGAGCCAATTGCCGTTACAGGCAACATTAATAAAGCGGTTGTTGGCAAGTCCGGAGATGGCGAAGGGCTTGGATGGGGCGGCATCGTGGGAACCGTTTACAATTGCGCGACGGTGGCCCAGAACGAGAATCAAGCTGGCAGTATTACTGGAGGTGCGTTTGCGGCTGGCGTTGTGGGAAATCTTCAGAAGAATGAGGACAATCTTTATTACGGCGATGGCGTTGTCGAAGTTGAAAACAATGTTTCTACCACTCCCATGGAGGCCATTACTGGTAAATGCAAAGATGAATTTGCGTACAAGAACGACACCTCGTTCAGTGTGTCGGAGAATTCGGGAGCTTGGATAGGAACCATTGGATCAGAGAAAATAGCTACGCTGCCCGCTGCATTGGAACTAGCGAAAGCGCAGAAGGGCGATGTTGCGATAACTCTGTCGGCGGATGTGGACCTGACTCCCTATGTGGCTGAAAACGGCACAATGAAGCTGCCCGGAGCCGACCTGTCTAGTTCCGAGATAAGCAAGCTCACCATCAAGGGCGGCGCCCAGGGCGTCAAGCTTGTTTCTGGTGTTGATGGCAATGGTATTGATGGGGCGCCGTACTGTCCGGTCCTTTCGATTAAGCTTCCATCTGCGTCTACGCTGACTATTTCCAATCTTGTCATCCCGAATGATTTGGGATTTGACTCTCCTGGTGCTGCCGTTACCGTTGAAGGCTGCGAGCTCAACGGTTCAATAAGCGGGTATCCTTGGTGCTCCTCTATTTCCTTTACTGGCAACAAGTTCGAATTTGCTGGGACCGCCGACAAGTTCTATTCAGGCAACGCTTACGCCGTTTGGTACAAGGTTGACAAGGCGTTGGACTTTACCTTCGTTGGCAATACGGTGGAGGGTCCGCGAGGTGTTCATATTGAAACACGAGGGAATGGAAGCTCGAATATTACCGTTAAAGGAAACAAGTTTACGTTAAAGGACAGCGCCAACGACAAGAAGAGGACCGCGCTGCAGCTTGTGGCTAACCAGAACGGTAACGTTGAATTTGTCGACAACTACGTAGATGGTTATGAGGGCGTATGCCTTTACTGGGGCATTGCCCATAAGAGTGGCAAACTTACCATCGCAAATAACTATGTTGTGGATGGAGGAAAGCTCTACGGCTCAAATGATTGGAAGGTCGAAGCAACCCAAGAGGAGCTTGACAGCAAGGCGGAAAAATATGTGAACAGTCTTGGAGATGACTCATCGATTTCCAAGGGACATACTGAACATAAATATGGACAGGACGGTACTTGTACTATTTGCGGTGAGAAGAAGCCCACCCCGCCCTCGGGCGGCGGCGGAACCGTCATCCCGTCCGACAAGACCGAGGTCGAGAAGAATCCCGACGGCTCCACCACCACGACCGTGACCAAGCCCGACGGCTCGCAGACCATCACCCACGAGACCGCGACCGGCACCGAGTCCGTGGTCAAGAAGGATAAGGACGGCAACGTCACGTCCACCGAGGTGACGGTCTCCAAGAAGGACGCCGAGAGCGGCAAGGTGGAGCTGCCGATCGAGGGCGCCGAGCCCGCCGCCGACGCGGAGAAGGCCCCCGAGGTCGAGGTGAAGGTCCCCGCGACCGTCACCGCGGACAAGCCCGTCCAGGTGACGGTCCCCGTGGCGAAGGGCGAGGGCGACGAGCCCGACTACGGCATCGTGGTGTTCGCCGTCGACGAGGACGGCAACGAGACCGTCATCCCCAAGTGCACGGTCGACGACGACGGCAACGTCGTGTTCGAGGCCTCGGGAGACGTCACCATAAAGGTGGTCGACAACGCCAAGGACATGCCGGACGTCAAGGAGACCGACTGGTTCGCAGGCGACGTCGTGGACTTCGCCACTGCCCGCGGCATCGTGAACGGCGTGGCGCTTCCCGACGGCTCCCGCGCCTTCGACGGATACGGCAGGACCTCCCGCGGCATGTTCGTGGCGATGCTCCACAACCTGGAGATGAACCCCGAGGCCGCCGGCGATGAGTCCCTCGCGGACGTCCCCGCCGGCGCCTTCTACGCCGACGCGGCCGCGTGGGCGCTGGGGGAGGGGATCCTCTCCGGAGTCGACATGCCCGACGGCTCCAAGCGGTTCCAGGGCGAGGCGGACGTCACCCGCGAGCAGGTGGCCGTGTTCCTGATGCGCTACGCCGACCACCTGGGCATGGACGTGTCGGCTCGCGCCGAGATCGACTTCCCGGACGCATCCGAGGTGTCCGGCTTCGCGAAGGACGCGATGTCCTGGGCCGTCGCCGAGGGCCTGTTCACCGGCGACGACGTGACCGGCGAGCTCAACCCGACCGACGGCGCCGCGCGCGCGGAGGTCGCCACCGTCCTCATGCGCTTCATCAACCTGATGTACGCGTAAGGGCCGCGGGCAAGGCGGCCCAGCCGGACCGGCAAGACCGGCTGGGCCAAGCAGACATGTTGATTGGCCGCCAAACAATTGACCGCCACACGGGGCCGGTGCCACCGCAGGTGCCGGCCTCGCTTCTTGCGCGATTCCCTTCAGCGCGCTTTGACCAAGAAGGGCTTGCAGCAGGCCGGGGCGCCCACCGGCTTATCTAAGGGATGCTCTGAGGCCCACCAGGGCCGAACGCATCCCGTGATAAGACCGGTGGGGCCCCGGTCGTGCGGAGTCCTCCCTCGTCCAAAAGAGCGGCGAACGCATCCCGTGATAAGACCGGTGGGGCTCCGGCCGTATGGAACCCTTCCTCGTCCAAAGACCAGCATGTATATTCCTCGTCCAAAAATTAGGTACCGCCGTTCTTCACCAACCGTCCACCGTTGGTGGTTACGTGCAACGCTTTATTTAAGTGGTGTGCTACACTTGCTTGGTTTACTGCGGCTGACGCTGCATATAATGAGCGACATGGTGAATCGACATGGTCGAGAAGCCGGTTTAGGGGAAGAGACCTATGAATATTGAAAAGATGTTCGAGCGCCCTGACGTTGAGCAGCTGGTGCATGCGTTCTCCCTGCTTGAGAACGAGGACGACATCAAGACGTTTTTGACCGATCTGTGCACGCCGCGCGAGGTTTGCGACTTCGCCCAGCGCCTGCAGGTTGCGCGCTATTTGGACGAGGGCGAGCCGTACGTTGAGGTGCAGGCCAGGACCGGCGCTTCGTCCACCACGGTGAGCCGCGTATCCAAGGCGCTGAACGGCGAATACGGCGGGTATCGTCGTGTGCTGGTGCGCTTTGGCGACGACGTGTAGAAGCGGCGGCTCGCGGTTTGACATCGATCTTTGCGCAGTGTTTAGCACGGCATCATTCGGCATCCTGCTTTGTGGGCGGGGTGCCGTTTTTGTTTTATGTCCGCACGAACGTGTAGCATAGAATGACATGTAATCGATAGGCTGGTTTGAAGGTCGGGCCGTGCCGGGCATGGCCGACGGCGGTGCAGAGGCGTCGTGACGGGCGAGGGCGAAGGTGAAGAGGCTATGGCGTTTCAGTTGATATCTACGCGGGCGGGTGCTTGCCTGCTTGAGCAGGAGATCTCTCTTATAAGCGATGCCGTGCGCGCGTGCGGGCACGCCGTGCTGCTGGTTCCGTCCCGCCGCGAGCGCGATGCGTGCCGAGCGGCTCTGGCACGTGCCGGTGTTGGCGTTGGCGTTGATGTGACCACTCCGCCTTTGTGGATAGAGTCGCTTTGGGAGCTTATGGGCGACGGCCGCCGCATGGTCAAGGGCATTGAGCGCAACATGCTTATGGCAGACGTTGTGGCCGCGCGTTCTGCGGATGGCCTGGCGCCGTTGCGCGCGAATCCCGGCACCGTTCGCATGCTGGCGCGCATGGCCCGCGACTTGCTGCCGTATGCGCACGGGGCGGATTGCGCCGCAGGCGCCGTTGCTTCCGTGGACGCGGCTGCAGCGGGTGCCCCGGCTGTTGCGGGCGAGTCTTTGGACGATGAGTCCGAGCGCGTGGTGCTTGAGCTGCTGGACGCGTATGCGGCAGCACTTGATCGGCGGCAGATGATCGAGCCCGTAACGGCTGCCGAGCATCTGGGCGCCATGTTCGAGGGCGGTCTGCCCGCGTGTGCCCGCTTTGTGGTGCTGCGCGACGTGACCATGCTTCCGACGCGCGACTGGCGACTGCTTTCTCGCTTGGCGCGCACGGGCGAGGTCCGCGTGCTGCTGAATCCCTGGCAAGTGTCTTTTGCCGAGGACATTCGGGCACGCGTTGAATGCGAGGGGCCAATTGATCTTGTGGCGGAGGCTACTGCGGCAACGGGGGAGGCGCTGCCGGCAGCAGAGACGGTGCCGCCTTCTGCGGCGGATCCCCGTTTCTTAGAGGTGACCGGTCCGCACGCTCGCAACCGCGCGTATGCGGACGAGATTGTTCGTCTGACGGCAGAGCGCGCCGCTTCTTGCAGGGCTGCCACGGGCGCGCAGAGCGGCCAGGTCAACGTTGCCGTTGTGTGCTCCAAGCCGTCGCAGCTGGCGGCGGACCTGGCGCCGTACCTGGCCGCGCGCGACATCACCGCTACGTGCACGCACTTTGCCCGCTTTGGGCAAACTGCTGTGGGCAGGCAGTTCGCAGCGCTATCTGATGTGGTGGAGCGCATGCAGGCCGCCGAGAAAGGGTCGGCGCCCGGTGCCCTGTGGTGGCCTGCGCCCGAGCTTACCGACTGGTTGTATTCGCCCATATCCGGAGCGGATGCGTCCACGGCTCGCATGTTCGACAAGAAGATCCGGCAAAATCGCTGTATGACGCCGCAAGCGGTTCTGCGCTCGCTGCAAAGCCACCAGGGCAGGATCAATGCGGCCCGCGCCAAGCTTGATGCGGGCAGCCCCTTTGCGGGGGCGCCTGCCGTTTGCGCCGACGTGGTGAACTATCTGTGGCAGGGCCGCCCGGTCTCCGCCTTTAAGTCCATGGCGGCGGCCGCACGCGCCTTGCCTGCGTTCGCGCACGGCTCCTCTGCCGGCAACGTGAACGCTGCCGTGGAGGCGGCGATGGCGGACGCGGCGGCGGACGCCCTTATGAATACGGCGCGCCTGCTCGATGTGTCCCAGGCCGTTGCCGCTACGGCGTTGGACGGCGTGTGCGTGGTGGTGGAGGAGCGAGTCGCCGCCCGTTCGCCGCGCGAGGACGCCGACGGGGGCGCCGATGCCAGCACGGGCGCCGCCGCGCCCGACGACTCCCCGCAGATCCTCGTCCACTTCATGACGCCTGCAGACGCCGCGCTGCTTGCACCGGGCAGCGTCGACGCCATGTTGCTGGCGGATGTCGATATAGAGTCCTATCCGCTCAACCGACCGGAGGGCCCGCTGGTGACCATGCAGGAGGCGCGAGGCGTCCCTACCGTCGCGATCGATTCGGCCGCCCGCTTGCGCGACCTGTTTGGACGGGCCCTGTGCGCGCCGGCCGCGGCGACGCTCGCCCGCGTTACGCATGACCGCCAGGCAAAGGATCGCTATCCGGCGGCCATCTGGACGGAGCTGCTTGCTCGCGCGCAGGCATCTAGCAAAGAGGATTCGTCCACGTTGCCCCTGGTGCGGTCAGTGGGCGAGGGCGATGTCGCTGCCAATTTCGACCCCATGGCGTGCCGCGATATGGAGGTGCGGCAGGTGGAGTGCCTGGCGCCGCAGCGCCTGTCGAGCGAAGCCGTGCCCTATTTGGTTTTGTACCGCCGCGACCCCGCCAATCCGGATGGACCGCTGGTGCCGCGCCAGCTGTCCGCTTCGCAAATCGAGAGCTACCTCACCTGTCCGCTGTGCTGGTTCATGGGCTCGCGCATTCGCCCGCAGGGGCTGGACGCCGGCTTCTCCAACATGGAGAAGGGCAACTTTGTGCATGACGTGCTGTTCCGCCTGCACGCCGAGCTTATGGAGGATGGAACGGGTCGCGTGACGCCGGCGAATCTGGACGAGTGCCTGCAGCGCCTGCGCGCCGTGTTCGATGCGGTCCGTGCAGAGCATCAACGCGGCAAGACGTCCAGCTCCGGCGCGTTGGTGCCGTTGTCGCGGACGGAGAGCCTGCAGGTTGATGACATTTTGCCGCAGCTAGAGGCTGCGCTTCGCTATGAGGCGGACGCGCTGGCGCCGTTTGCGCCCGTCTACCTGGAGTACTCGTTCAACGAGCTGGGCGTGGACTATGCCGGCCGTCCGCTGGGGGGCCGCATCGACCGCGTGGACGTTGATCAAAACGGTCGCGCGGTGGTGATCGACTACAAGCATCGCTCCGACGTGCGCGCGTTCCAGGTCAAGGACCCCACGGTGGAGAACAAGGCGGGCGAGGTGCCGGCGGATGACCCGGACTGGTTGCCCGCTCACGTGCAGTCGCTCATCTACGCGCAGGCGTTGCGCCATTCCAGCCTGGCGCTGGATTCGCGCGCCGCGCTGTACTTCTCTACCAAGAGCAAGTCGCCCGCGTTGAACGGCGCCGCATCTGCAGAGCTGGTGGCGGCCGGCGCGGACGCGGAGCTTGACCCCGGCATGATCCCCGGTCTCAAGCGCGGTTTTCCGGACGAGGAAAACGGCGGCGCCATGGGCTTCGATGCGCTGCTTGACCGCGTGGAGGCAACGATCGCCCGCAAACTCGACCAGCTTGAGGCGGGCGACATCCACGCTTCGTCCACACGGCAGCAAAGCTGCGACTTTAACCACACCCTAGGATTCAAGCGGAGGAACGCGTAAATGGACCTATCAACGCTTATGCCCCAGCAGCGCGACATCGTGACCACGCTGGACCGCAAGCTCTTTGTGTCCGCGGGCGCGGGTTCGGGCAAAACCTTTACGCTGACGCGCCGCATCCTGTGGGCGCTGTCGCCGGAGTCCGGCCCGTTTGTCGACGGTCTTGACCAGGTGCTGGCCATCACGTTTACCAAGGACGCCGCCGCGGAGATTCGCGAACGCGTTCGCGCCGCCCTGGTGGCAGAGGGAATGGAGCGCGCCGCGCTGTCTGTGGACGATGCCTGGATATCGACCATCCACGGCATGTGCTCGCGTATTCTGCGTGCCCACGCGCTTGAGCTTGGCATAGACCCGGAGTTCTCCGTGCTAGAGGATCCGGGCGACCTTATGGACTTGGCCGTGGAGCGCGTGCTTTCTCGCGAGGGCTCGGCCTATGGGGACCTGTTTGGCTGGTACCCGCTTGCCGGCGAGTCCGCGCCGGGCGGTTTTGGCGGCGGCACCAGCGTGACCTCGCTGCTGCGAGTGCTGCTAGAGAAGGCGTCCGCCGCGCGCAACGGCTTTAGCGACCTGCGCATGCTGCAGGGTTCCGTTAACCTGGACGGCCTGGCGGACGCGTACCGTGGCTGCATGGGCATTACCGCCGGTGCCACCAAGGCGGCGGAGGCCGCTCTCGCCGCGATCGAGGCGTTTGAAGCGGGCGAGAAGACCGTGGGCAACCTCATCGCCTGCATGATGGCCTGCAAGCCGCCGCGCTCAAGCAAGAACCTGCCTAAAGAACAGGTGAACCTGCTCAAGGCCGAGCAAGCGGACGCCTTTGTGAACGCCTACCTCGCCTTGGGCTCGCGCGCCACCCAGCAGCTGCTTGAGATCGCGCATGCGGTGTTTGACGAGTACAACCAGCTGAAATTCGACCGCTCCGTGCTGGACAACAACGACCTGCTCCGCCTTACCTACCAGGCTCTGCGCGACAACCCCGCCATGCGCGAAGATTACGGGTCGCGCTTCAAGATGGTGATGATCGACGAGTTCCAGGATACCGACCAGCAGCAGGTGGACCTTATCAACTTCCTCACCGGCGAGGGCGGCCGCGCCCTGTGCACGGTGGGCGATGCCCAGCAGTCGATCTACCGGTTCCGCGGCGCGGAGGTCGATGTGTTTCGCCGCGCCCAGGCGCAGGTGGAGGCTGCCGCGGGCGCCTGCGGCTCAGACGCCGGCCGTGTGGTGCAGCTGGTCAAGAACTTCCGCAGCCATGCCGAAATCTTAGATTACGTGGCAGCCATCTTCGACGGAACGCCCCAGGGCCGCGGCGGCCTTATGCAGGGCTTCCTCAACCTGCGGGCGCACGATGGCCGCAAGGACGGCATGGTCGCCACCGGCGTGAACCGTCGTCAGGCCCTGCTGGTCGCGGGCGGCAGCACGCAGGAGCGCGCTCAGGCCCGCGCCCAGGCCATCGCCCGCCGCTTCCGCGAGCTAGCGGACGCGGGCCAGCCCGTGGGCGGCATGGTCTTGCTGCTTGGCGGCATGCCGCGTGCCAACATGTACGCGGACGCCTTCCGCGCCCAAGGGCTCGACTGCGTCATCTCGGGCGGTTCGGTCTTCGCCCAAACGCAGGAGGCCGCTGCGGTCCGCGCGCTGGTGTGGACGCTGGCAAACCTTGCGGATACCGCGCAGGGCCTGGCGCCGCTGTTGGCGTGCGACATGTTCTCGCTGGGTGCGCAGGAGTTTCTGGCCCTGGCGACCGCGAAGGACGAGCAAACTGGTGAGACCCGCCGCCGCAACATAGACGCCGGCCTCATGAGCGATGAGGACGCGGACGGCCTGCGCGACCTGCCGCTGGTGGACCGCGCCCGCGCCGTGCTGCGCCCCGCGCTTTCCCGTGTGGGCCGCGACTCCCTTGCCGCGATCGCCCGCGACGTGGTGAACCAGTCCGGCTGGATGGTTCGCTTGGCCGGCCAGGGGGCGGAGGGACGCGCCCGCGCCGCCAACGTGCTCAAGGCCCTGGACGCCATCGCGGAGGCGGAGGCTCAGTTGGGTTCCGCGCCGCGCCAGGTCGCCCTTGCCTACGATAGGTTCCTGGAGGGCAAGCAGGCCCCCGGCGCGCTCAACGAGGAAGGCGGCAATGCGGTGCGCATCATGACGGTGCACGCCAGCAAGGGCCTGGAGTTCCCGGTTGTCGCCGTGGCCGAGTGCTTCTCCATTAGGTCCGGCAACGCCAAGCTGCAAAGCCTGCGAGATGATGACGGCTCTATCAGCTTGGTCGCGCTGCCCGGCCAGTTTCCCTCGGCGCGCTCGGCGGACGGTGCGTACATCAAGGGCGATGACGTGGCGAAGGAGTTCAAGAAGTACCTGGGAGGCTCCAGTGCGTGGCTTACCAGCGAATATGCGGACGATGTGTGCGCAAGCGATTCCGCCGCGGGCGCATGGCTTGCCATGAGCGAGCGCGAGACCCGGCTTGAGCTGCAGGAGCGCGAGCGCTTGCTCTACGTCGCCATGACGCGCGCCCGCGAGTACTGCCTGCTCGCCATGGACGCGCCCGTGCGATCGGTAAACAAGCAGCCGGTGCTCGACCTGCGCGATGATACCGACCTCACGGGTCGCGTGCTCGAGCAGATTCTGCCCGCCGGCTCCGCGCTCAACGGCGGCGTGCTGTGCTTTGAGGATTCTCGCCGCGGCGACTTCGAGTTGCTTGCGCTGCAAGATTTCGCGTGCGGCGATGCGGCCTACACGCAAAACTACTCGGTGGAGGATGGCTGCTTCATCGGCGAGGACGTCGCTGCTGCGGACGCCGCGGCTGTTGCCGGCACCGCTGCCGTTGTTGCCGCCGACGCCGGCGACGCCGCAGCTGCGGGGGAGCCCGCCTGCGATCCCATGGCGGACGACGGTGAGGTGCCGGATACGTTCACGCTGGTGGCCCCCTCCGCCTGCCCGTGGCGAGCGAGCGTGGCCCCGCGCACCCCGCGTGAATCCTACAGTTACTCGTCCATAGCCAAAGAGCTGCATGGGGAGGATGAGGACCGCGCGATGCCCGCTCCCTCTATCGATGCTCCGGAAGATGCGGATGACTTCGAGGTGTTCGAGCCCCTGGCCGTGACGGAGGCCGACGGGTGGGACTCTGGCGAACAGAACTCTGCGGAGGCCGCTGGTGCCGTTATCTCTCGCGATGGCGACCCCACGGCGCTGGGCAGCGCGTTCCACGCTGCTTGCCAGTGGATGGTCGAGATGGGGGAGGACCGCGTGCCCGCCGCTCGCCGCGATGCCCTGGCGCTCTATTGGGGGTGCACGCCTGCGCAGCGCGAGCGCTTAGATGCGGCGCTCGAGCGATGGTGCTCGTCCGCCATTCGCGCCGAGGCGCTGGCCTGGCCGCAGGTCCGCGCGGAGGTACCGTTCTTCTCGCTGGGTGCGGACGATTTGACGGAGCGTTTCGGCGAGTTCGCGGAGGGCGCTATCGACCTGTTGTGCACCGATCCGGGTGACCCCGCCCGCGCGCTGGTGATCGACTACAAGACAGGCGGGTCTTCGCAGGAGACGCCCGAGCAGCTGCAAGATAAGCATGCCCTGCAGGCGCATGTGTACGCGGACGTGCTGCACAAGGCGGGGTTTGAGCGGGTTGACCTTGCGTTTGTGCGTGTGGAGGTGGAAGATTCGGCAGCTCCGGGCCAGCCTCAGGTTGTGAGCTACCAGATGTAGCGGACGAGGGCGCGCGTGCCGGTATGGTGGGCGCGCGACCGCGTCCCTCGTCCAGAGAACCGAACAGGCTATGTTGCTTTGGGCGATACCGCGTTGCGGTCAAGGCGGCGTCTGCGCGGTCGGTTAGAATCGATAGCGTTCAAAAAAGGGCTTGCGCGGCGGTGGGGCTGCGCGGGCCCTGACGAATTCTCAGCACATCAGATCGGAGTTTACGCACATGGCATTCGTCCACCTTCACAACCACTCCGAGTATTCGATGCTCGATGGCGCCACCCGTATCAAGGACATGGTGGGCCGCGCCGTCGAGCTTGGCATGCCCGCCGTCGCGCTGACCGACCACGGCTACATGTACGGCATCCCCGAGTTGGGCCTTGCATGCGACGCGGTTAACCATGGCACGCCGGAGTACAAGACCTGGAGCCACGACAAGTCGTTTTTGGAGAAGGGCCGCCGCGCAGAGTTGGAGGAGCCCGATCCGGAGAAGGACCCGCGCGCCTACGAGCAATTCCATAAGGATATGGCCGCGTGGGACGCCGAGGGCAGCGTTGACTCGGTAAAGCCGCCGCTGGTGATCAAGCCCATCTTTGGCTGCGAGGTCTATTTCACGCCGGACGACACCCTGGCGCGCGACAAGAAGCCCGAGCTGTACCACATGGTGCTCTTCGCCCGCAACCAGACCGGCTACGTCAACCTGATGCAGACCGTCTCCGAGGCGGCCGTCGACGGCTTCTACTACAAGCCGCGCGTCACCCTGGACAACCTGCGCCGCCACCGCGAGGGCCTTATCGCGAGCTCGGCGTGTATCGCCGGCATCATCCCCAAGATGATCGATCGCGGCGACCTGCCTCGCGCGCTCGAATGGGCGGAGACCTTCCGCGACCTGTTCGAGCCCGGTTGCTTCTATATCGAGATCCAGGAGCACGGCATCACCACGGACTCCGGCATGACGGACGAGCAGATGGACCGCCAGCTGATCGAGATCGCCAAGCAGATAGGTGTCAAGGTCATCGCTACAAACGACTTCCACTACCTCACCCGCGACGACGCGCCGGTGCAGGACGTCATGATGTGCATCGGCATGAACTCCAAGGTGGACGACCCCAACCGTATGCGCATGCAGGGCTCGGAGTTCTATATGAAGTCCGAGGACGAGATGCGCGCGATGTTCCCGTACTGCCCCGAGGCGTGCGACAACACCGTCGAGCTGGCCGAGAAGTGCGACGTCGAGTTGGACTGGGACAGCATCATCCTGCCCAACTACCCGCTGCTCGATCCCGGCGAGACGCATGAGAGCCAGTTTCGCCGCGAGTGCGAGGAGGGCTTGGCCAAGCGCTACGGCGAGGATTGGGACGGCAAGGAGATCGCCGGCGTCGACATTCGCGAGCGCTTTGAATTTGAATACAAGGTTATTTGCGACAAGGGCTTTGCCGCGTACTTCTTGATTGTTGCGGAGTACGTGCGCTGGGCTAAGCAAAACGGCATCGGCGTCGGCCCGGGCCGTGGCTCGGCTGCGGGCGCACTGGTCGCATACGCGATGGACATCACCACCTTCGATCCCTTGAGCAACGGCTTGATGTTCGAGAGGTTCCTGTCGCCCGAACGTACCGAGATGCCCGATATCGATATGGACTTCGACGATGAGCGGCGCCTGGAGGTGGTGGAACACGTCCGCCAGCTCTACGGCCCCGAGAAGGTTACCCACGTCATCACGTACTCGACCATCAAGGCCAAGCAGGCCATCAACGACTCGGCTCGCGTTTTGGACTACCCGGTCTACATGGGCCAGCGCCTGTCCAAGATGGTGTCGAGCGACCCCTCCGTCAAGCTGCGCCAGGTGCTGGAGAAGGTGCCGGGCAAGGAGGACCTTTACAACCCGGATTTTGAAGAGGCGTACAAGCGCGACGACGACGCACGCCGCATCATCGATACCGCGCTCTCCATCGAGGGTCTTACCCGCGGCGAGGGCGTGCACGCATGCGCGGTTCTAATCTGCCGTGACGCGGTCAACGAGCACGTCCCCACCAAGCTGGATACCAAGGGCGGCGTCGAGATCACCCAGTACGAAGGCCATACGGTCGCGGACATGGGCCTGCTCAAGATGGACTTCCTGGGCCTGCGCACCCTGACGGTCATCTCCAAGGCCAAGGCCAACATCAAGGCAAACTACGGCATCGATATCAACCCCGACGAGATTCCGTTCGACGACCCCAAGATCTTCGAGCTCATGAGCGCCGGCCGTACCGCGGGCGTGTTCCAGGTAGAGTCCGCGGGCATGACCGCGACCATCAAGAACATGAAGCCCACCGAGTACAAGCACGTGGTCGCTCTTATCGCCCTGTACCGACCGGGCCCGCTGGGCGCAGGCATGGTTACCAGCTACATCAACCGTATGAACGGCAAGGAGCCGGCGGTTTCCTACGACCCGCGCCTGGACGGCATCTTGGGCGAAACCTACGGCACCATGGTCTACCAGGAGCAGGTCATGCTCATCTCGGTCGAGATGTGCGGCTTCTCCAAGGGCGAATCCGACTCGCGCATCCGTAAGCCGGTTGCTAAGAAGAAGATCAAGATGCTGACCGACCAGGTCTTCAAGTGGTCGGACGGCGAGGACGAGACCATCTACGACCACTGGATGAACGGCGCGGAGCGCAACGGCTATAAGCGCGAGGTTGCCCAGCGCATCTGGGACGACGTTCTCGAGTTCGCATCCTACGCGTTCAACAAGTCGCACTCCGCCGGCTACGCGATCCTGGTTATGCAGACCGCTTGGCTCAAGGCGCACTACCCGCACGAGTACATGGCGGCAGTTCTTACCTCCTACACCGGTAAGACCGAGAAGATCGTTCACTACGTCTCCGCGTGCCGTCACGACGGCATCCCCGTCCTGCCCCCTGACGTCAACGAGTCCGGTAAGGAGTTCACGGCTACGGCCGAGGGCGTCCGTTTCGGCCTTGCCGGCATCCGAGGCGTGGGCGAGGGCGTGGCGCAGGCCATCATCGACGAGCGCGAGGCGAACGGCCCGTACAAGAACCTGCACGATTTTGTCGAGCGCGTGGACTCCAGCCAGGCGAACCGCCGCGTCATCGAGGCGCTTATCCGAGCGGGCGCGTTCGATAACTCCGGTTACCCGCGCCGCCAGATGATGCACTTTGTGGACAAGGAGAACCCCGAGAACATCATCGACGCCGCCGTAAAGCGCCAGAAGGACCGTGCGAACGGCCAGACCTCGCTGTTCGATGTGTTCGGCGATGTCGAGGGCTCCGGCTTCGAGGTCGTCGTTCCCGAGCCCGATGGCCAGGAGTGGGACCGTCACATGAAGCTCTCCCAGGAGCGCGACGTTTTGGGCATCTACGTCTCCGACCATCCGCTGCGTCCTTACGAGTACGCCCTGGGCAAGGCACGCGAGTTCTCGCTGTCCCAAATCGATACCGGCTATGAGACCGCGTCTCCCACCGGCGAGGGAACCATCAACCAGGAGATTCCCGAGGGCAAGCAGTTCTGGTTTGCTGGCATGGTGTCCGATGTCTCCAAGCGCGTCACCAAAAATGGCGACCCCATGGCAATCGTCACCTTGGAGGACATGGAAGGCGAGGCTACAGTGGTGGTCTTCCCCAAGACCTACAAGGAGGCGGAGGGCTATCTCTACGGCGAGACCGATCCCGAAACTGGCGCGGTGCTCTCCGATGCGTTCATCCGCGTCCACGGCAAGCTCGAACGCTCCGACCGCGGCGACCAGATCATCGCCCAGGAGATCTTGCCGCTGGAGCTCAACGAGGAGACCAACCGCCCCAAGGTCTTCGAGATCATGGTTCCAAGCTCGCGTTTTAGCCAGTCCAACATGTCGCGCTTGGCGACGGTGCTCGCCACTAACCCGGGCGGCGACCGTGTCGAGCTCTTTATCGAGCAGGCAGATGGCCAGACCATGCGCGCCGAGATTCCCGCGCGCGTGAATGCTCGTTCGATCCCGCTGCTCGCCGAGGTCAAGGGCATCGTGGGCGTGAAGGGCCGCGTTACCATCATCTAATTGCGAAGAGGGCCGCCTTTGCGGGCGGCCCTCTTCGTCTTTTACGGGGGTAATATAAGAAAAAGGGTGACGCGAAAACCGCGTCACCCTTTGAAGACATTGATTGCAAGGCGCGTCTTTATGCTTGGGTTTTCTTTTCTGCGCGCTTGCCCAGCATATAGGTTGCTATGAAGGATACGACAACAGCCAGGACCATTACTCCAAGAGAGATCCAGAGGTTGTTAAGCGTGCCATCGGGGCTAATGTAAGCGGCAAACGAGATGAAGCCGGGCGTAGAGATAACGTACTGAGTCATTCCCAGAAGGCCAGCTGCCAGGCCGCCGATGCCTCCGCCGATCATGGCGCCTACAAGGGGATAGCGCTTGGTGAAAAGGACACCGTAAACTGCGGGTTCCGTGATGCCGCACAAAGCGGTGATGCCGGCGCCGGCGGCGACGGATTTGTCCTCAGCCTTCTTGGCGATAAGCATCGCGGCAAGGCAGGCACCGCCGACTGCGACGTTTGCGGGGGCCATGCCTGTGCAAACCAGGGGGTCGGAGCCGACTTCGGCCATTAGGGCAAATACGACGGGATATGTGGCGTTGTTCATGCCAAAGAACACGAGCCAGGGGGTCCCCAGTCCAACAATTGCGACGGCGAGCGACGGTGCGACTCGATAAAGCGAGAATACGGCATCAGCGAGCCAAGTGCCAACTGTATCACCGATGGGGCCAAGGACAATCAGGGTTACGGGAACGGTGATGAGCATCGTGAGCAGCGGCACGAAAATCGTGCGTGTGTAGACGGGCATATGCTTCTGAAGGAAGCGGTATACCATGCTCATGAACAGAACACCCAGGATAATTGGGAAGACCGTGGAGTTGTACGCCACCGCCTTAACCGGTATCCCTGCGAATGTCATGGGGTCTTCACCCATGTTTGCCGTAAAGAACAGGAGGATGGCACCGAGGAATGCACCAAGATACCCGTTTGACTTCAAGCGTTGGGCGGATGAGAAGCCTATGAATACAGGCAAGAAATAGAATGTGGCTTGATTGAGGAAGTAGAACACCTTATAGGTGCCATCATCGGGAGATACTCCTGCGAATGTAGTGAGGAGCGTAAGTACGGCACCGGTCAAACCGCCGGCGACGAGGACTGGGATGACAGGCGAGAATGTGCCGCCGATGAAGGACAGGACCGCATCGATTGGGCTGCCTTTTCCATTTTTGGCATCCTCTGCTTCCGCATCGGGGTCATCGACGGATCCTCCGGTTACGATGCCGTCTCGTCGGGAAAACTCTTCGTACAACATGGCGACATCTTGGCCGATTACGAACTGGTACTCGCCATTTTGAATTACGAGGTTAAGAACGCCGTTAATGTTCTTGGCAGCTTCTTCATTCAGCTTTGAGCTGTCTTTGAGCTGCGCGCGCAAGCGGGTCATGCAATGGGTGACGTTTGCGATGTTTCCCTCTCCGCCGCACACATCGATAATCGCGGAGCAAATCGCAGCGTAGTCTTTCTTAGCAGCCATGGGTGATCTCTCCTCCCCAGTTGACGCCATTGGATTTGATGAGATTGGAATACCAGTAGAACGAATCCTTCTTGATTCGGCTGCATGCCGGCACTTCGCCGCGAGCCTGGGCCTCATTCAGCTCGTCGTCCGTCGTGTCGACATATACCAATCCATAGCGCTTCTCGATTCCATTGCCAGTGGAAAGAAGGTCGGTAAAGGACCAGGGGTTGTATCCGATGATGTCGCAGCCATCTTCGATGGCGAGACCAAGCTGATATATGTTTTCACGCAAGAAGTCGATGCGATATTGATCGTGGACCTTGTCCTCCGCATCTTTGTGCTCGTGGGCTCCGAATCCATTTTCCGTAATCATAAGGGGCAGGCGATAATGATCCCACATATACCGCATGACATATCGAATGGAGACGGGGTCGATTTCCCAGTCCCAGTCGGTATACTCGACATGCGGGTTGTAGACAAGCTGGTAGGCACCGGGAACTACAGGGAAGACGAGTTCGCCCTTGTTGCCGGTCTTGTTCAATTCATATGGATGCTCCTTTGCATCTGCGGGCGCCCATTTGGCAGTGTTTGAGCGATAGCAGTTGATTGCGAAGAAGTCGATTTTCGCGGACTTCAACAGCTCCTCATCGCCAGGCTCGATGCCGGGGTCGATGTCATTGTTTTCCCAATAGTTCTTGACGAAATCGCTGTACTCGCCAAACGCATAGGTGTCGTTCCAGATTTTCTCGGTGAACTCTTCTGCATTCATCGCCGCAATCTGGTCCATTGGCTCACAGGATTCCGGATAAATCGGTACCATTCCCGGTACGGGGCCGATTTTGCCGTCGGGTACAAGCTCGTGGCAGAGATTGACTGCGGTGGCATGGCAGAGGTTGATAATGTGATTGATGCGCCACTGGTCCTTGAACCAGTTGTCGCAGCCTTTGGAAACGCCGAGCCAGCCACCGTATGCAATTTGCATATTCTGCTCGTTGATCGAGAGCCAGTATTTTACCCGATCGCCGAAGCGTTCAAAGCAGACCCGCGCGTAATGCTCGAATGCATCGATAGTTTCACGGCTCTTCCAGCCCCCAAGCTCTTCTTCGACCCAGAGCGGCATGTCATAGTGATACAAGGTGACAATAGGTTCAATCCCATGATTGACGAGCTCGTCAATCAACTCGTTGTAGAAGGCGATGCCCTCTTCGTTGACCTTGCCGTCGGACGAAGGGATGATGCGAGGCCAGGCAAGCGAGAACCGATAGCTCGTGAAGCCGCATTCCGCCATAAGGGCGACGTCTTCTTTGAAATGATGGTAATGATCGGCTGCGATGCTGTTATCAGCGAACGGCTTCTTTGTTTTCGAATTAAGATCGATTGCGGAACAGGATCGACCGCCTTCATTGGTGGCGCCCTCTACTTGCCATGCCGCGCTTGAGGCGCCCCACATAAATCCTTCTGGAAACTGCGGTTCGTGATCGTAGTGCATAGTTCAATCCTTCCACCCTCGTGTGTCATCTTGCTTGCTCGAGCTGTCCATAACTTATCAACGAGCATGTTCGGGAGGGGGTTCACAGATTGGTCCCAGAATTTGGGTTCAATAATTGACCCCTACGGATGGTTGGAAAGAGCCTCTAAATGGCGTAATGCCGCCTTGAGTTATTAGGTGTGCGGCAGTATTGTCGAGGATCGCTAACGCTTTCCAAACTTTTCGAAGTAATGGTTGTAGACGAGATCGAATACGTAAGTAATGCCGTATTTCGCATATACCGTCCTCTCGCCGTAGTGGTTTTCTGGCGAGAGCTGTAGGACGGCATCGAGGAAATCTCGTAGTCCGTGGTCGCGATTCGTGGTAATGAGGACGCGGCAGGCGGCACTTCGAGAGAGTTGGTTTTGCGCCGCCCTTGCATAGTTCCCCGAGGCGGAGATGACGATGATTAGATCGCTCGGCCCCATGCTTTCTAGGCTTTTTTCACTTCCGAATGAGTCTGTAAGAATCTGGGGGATCTTATGCATAAACAGCATGGATTGTTGGAATTCTCGCACAGCCATGCTCGAAAAATCCGATGCAAGCAGTATTACCTTGCCGGCATCGTGAATAAGCTGGGCTAGAGAATCGAGATCCTCGTCGCTTATTTGCTCGTTCACGGATGCTATCATTCGTCCAATTTCATTAGAAAGATGCGCTTTGAAACTGGAATGGTTGGTGTAGTCGATGAAGAATTTCTGATGCGTCCTCCACTCCCAAGCGCATGCTTTTAAGGCGGAAAAATTGTCGAATCCTATAGATTGGCAAAACCGCCTAATTCCCGATCGGGAGGTATAGCATTCCTCCGCTACATCATAAACATTGAGTTGGTCGAGGTTTTCAAAGTGTTCGAGAAAAAACTGGGCAATTGTATTTTCGGGATCTCCGGGCTCTGTAGAATTGAAGACTGTTAGCAAGGAGTTCATCAGGCTAAAATGCCGCACCGATAAGGATAGTGGCGGGAATCCCTCGAGCTCAATCAATTCCCGATCTTTCACTGCGCACTCCTCAGCTAATAGTTGTGATTTCGCATTTGCCAAGTATAGAATCGCCACGAGCCAACAGTCAAACGGCCGGATTGGAATGATTGAGGGGGGTGCGTGGATTAGCAAGGCTGTGGTGAATGCTATTCTAGGCCTTGTTGAACACTCTTTGTGGTGGCGCTGGGGTCTTGATGGACCATCGGTGCTTACATAAAAGAAAAAACTCGCTAGAGACCTCAATCTCCAGCGAGTTCATCAAATGCATGCAAGTAGAAGCGCCGTCTTTGCAGGTCATGGCAAACTGACATCGCCTGCCGGGCCCTTCGATTAGGAAACCTTTTCCACCTTGGTACCGCAGCGCGGGCAGGTCACGCGGATGTGGCCCTTGCCGCGCGGAACGGAAAGAATGGCGCCGCAGGTCTTGCAGCGGAAGAACAGCGTGGTCTTGCGCTCGCGCCACATGCGCTCGGCGGTGCGCTTGGTGCGGCCAAAGTCGGGGCCGGAGCCCTGTACGGGGCGCTGCGCGGACGCGCTCGATGCGGAGCGCGGGCCCTTTTCGCGGTCAAGCCAGCCAATGTGCGGCCCAACAACCGGAATCTTGTGTGCCAGATCCAAGAACATCTGGTTCTCGCGCTCGCGGGCTGGAATGCTCTTGGAGAATGCGCGCAAGATCGCCAGGACCACCACCACAAGCGCGATCCAAGAAAGCGGCGCCAGGCTGGCAAGCGACCCTATCAGGGCGAGAACCATGCCAAGCACGCCAAGGCTAAGGGTAAGGTCATCGACGCCGTAGCGTCCTTTCATAAAATCCTGCATGTGCAAGCTCCTTCACTATGGTCAAAGACCAATTATGCCCAATGCTACGCCACCCAACCCGCCGCGCCGCGCTAAAAGCGCAAAAAAGCGGCATCCTCGATCCATTTTGTGAACGAGGATGCCGCTAGGGTGCCTTACGGCATTGTGAAAAGGGTTTGCCGTTGGAGAAATAATCGGCCCATCTGGCGAGCCCGCGCAGTTTGCCGCGTAGCTCGTGGTCCTACTTCGCGAGCTTATCGATGACCTTCTCGATCTCCTGCAGTTTCTGCTCCTTTTCCAGCGGCGAGCCGGAGTCCGCCGCCTTGCGCACGCAGTGCTCGATATGGGCTTTGAGGACGTCGGCGTTTACGCGGGCGAGAAGCGACTGCGTCGCCATCAGCTGGGTGGATATGTCGATGCAGTAGCGGTCCTCCTCGACCATGCGCATAATGCCGTCGATCTGGCCGCGCGCCGTCTTGAGCAGGCGCATCGTGCGATCGTGGTCTGCCATCATGGCGCAGCCCACCCTAGGCTTCGATGACGCTGAGGGCGTGGAATTTCTCGCCAGCGGCATGTACCGCCTGAGCGAGCAGGTTGGTGTCGACGGCCTCGCTGGTCTCGACTTCAACGGTCTGGGTCTCGTGGTCGGCGTCGGCGTCGGTCACGCCGACGACCTTCAAAAGCTCGGTCTCCACAGACGCGTCGCAGTGGCCGCACATAAGGCCTTCGGTCTTGATGATGTACTTCATGATGTCGTCCTTTCAATCAAAGGTGTAATGCCAAGGGTGTATAGAGGCGCATGCTAGAGGTGCATGCCAAGGAAGCGACGGGGCCGCATCGTCGCATATTCGCTTGCGCGGATACCACGCTGCTACTCGCTCACCCTGAATCCGCGCAAGCGAAGGGCGTTGCCCACCACGCATAGCGACGAGAGGCTCATCGCCGCAGCGCCGAACATGGGCGAGAGCTGCCATCCCAAGATGGGGAAGAAGACGCCTGCCGCCAGCGGGATGCCAAGGGAATTGTAGAACAGGGCCCAGAACAGATCCTGCTTGATGTTGCGGATGACGGCGCGCGAAAGCTCGATGGCGCGGGGCACGTCCATAAGGTCGCTGTGCATAAGAACCACGTCCGCGCCCTCTTTGGCCACGTCCGCGCCGGCGCCTATCGCCAGGCCAACGTCGGCTCGCGCCAGGGCGGGGGAGTCGTTGATGCCGTCTCCAACCATCGCCACGCGCTCGCCGGCGTCTTGCAGCTCGCGTACCAAACGCTCCTTGTCAGCGGGCAAGACGTCCGCGACCACCCGCGCCACGCCCACGCGTTTTGCGATCGCCTGCGCGGTCAACGCGTTGTCGCCAGTGAGCATAACGGTCTTGATGCCCAGGCGATCCAGAGCGGCGATGGCTTGAGCGCTGGTGGGCTTGACCTCGTCCGCAACCGCGACGGTTCCAACAAGGCGCCCGTTCTTGGCAAAGAACAGCGGCGTCTTGCCCTCGTGGGCAAAGCTCTCTCGCACGGCCTGGTCGACCTCTATGCCAAGATCGGCCATAAGGCGGTCGTTGCCGGCGGCGACCTGGTTGGCGCCCTCGCGCGCGGTCACGCCGCGGCCGGGAAGCGCCTGGAAGTCTTCGACGCGGCGGGCGGCTATGCCCATCTGTTCCGCGCGGGCCATGATGGCTTCTGCCAGCGGGTGCTCGCTGCCCTTCTCGAGTGCGGCGGCGAGCTTCATCAGCGCCTTCTCGGTCATGACGGGCGCGCCGTCCGGGCCGGTGGCGGGCAGGACATCGGTCACGCTGGGAGCTCCCGCGGTGATGGTACCGGTCTTGTCCAGCACCACGGTGCCAACGCCGCGCAGGTTCTCAAGCGCTTCGGCGTTCTTGAACAGCACGCCCATCTCCGCTCCCTTGCCGGTGCCCACCATGATGGCGACTGGCGTGGCCAGGCCAAGTGCGCACGGGCAGCTGATAACCACCACGGCGACCGCTGCGGTAAGGGCCTCGTTGACGTCGCTGGTGAAAATCATCCATGCGACAAACGTCACCGCGGCGATCGCCAGCACCACGGGAACAAAGACGCCGGCGACTTTGTCCGCCAGGCGGGCGATGGGGGCTTTGGCTGCGTTGGCGTCTTCTACCAGCTGGATAATCTTGGCCAAGCTGGTGTCCGCGCCCACGCGGGTGGCGCGGAACGTGAGCGTGCCCGTGCGGTTGATGGTCGCGGCGGATACGGTGTCGCCGGGGTTCTTCTCTACGGGGATCGACTCGCCGGTCAGCGCGCTCTCATCGATAGAGCTTGCGCCTTCCAGCACAACGCCGTCTACGGGCACGGATTCGCCAGGGCGCACGCGTATGACCTGGCCGGGTAGGATCGCCTCTGCCGCCACGGTGGATTCGCTGCCGTCCTCGTCCACAACGCACGCGGTCTTGGGCGCTAGGTCGATGAGCTTCTCAATGGCTCCGCCCGTCTTGGACTTTGCGCGAGTCTCCAGGTACTTGCCTACCGTGACCAGCGACAAGATGGTTCCGGCGCTCTCAAAGTACAGGTTGTCCATAGCGGTGGTCGCCGCGGCGTGGACATCTCCCGCGGCTAGCTGGTCGGCCATGACGAACATCGCGTAGACCGACCACGCCACGCTGGCGCTCGCGCCGATGGCGATCAGGGCATCCATGGTGGGCGCGCCGTGGACGAGCGATTTGAAACCGCCGGTGAAGTATGAGCTGTTCACATATAGAATCGGCAACAGCAGCAGCAGCTCGGCCAGCGCCAGCGTCATGGCGTGGTCGTGGTCGCCCAGCACGGCGGGCAGCGGCCATCCTAGCATATGGCCCATGCCTATGTAGAACAACGGGACCAAAAACGCCAGCGACACCGCAAGGCGCCCCTTCATGGCGTCGGCGGTCGCCTGCAGCTTCTTTGTGGGCGATTCTGGACGAGAAGCTCCCGCCGCTCCCGTCAAGTGCGCGCCGCCTGCCACCCCGGCGGCCCCGCCCGTGCCCGGCGCGCTCGCTGACCCGCCGGCGAGGGAGGCCGTGTAGCCCGCCCGGTCCACGGCAGAGCAGATCTCCTCCGCGCTTACTCTGTTAGCGTCGAAGTCGACCGTCATGGAGCCGGAGAGCAGGTTGACGGCGACCTCCTGCACGCCGTCGAGCTTGCAGACCGCCTTGTCAACATGCGCTTGGCAGGCAGCGCACGTCATGCCCCCAACATCGAATCTCTCATGAGCCATAGCATGCTCCTCTCGCGTGTTTACTGAGGCTTACTATATCACCCACACCCCCTGGGGGTGTATGGGAAGCTGAAAAACCGTCCATTTACGCAAGGACGTAGTTTTCGCAAGGACGTGGGGCGGGGCGCGCCGGTTTCGCTGGCGCCCTATACGACTAACGCGCGGTGTTGCCACATCCAATCGGCAGACGTTGCAACTTGGGCGGTAAACGTGGGGTTTGAGTGCTTGTTTATTCGCGGCAGGGGAGGAACGGGGCGATGCCCCATATACTTAGCGCTTGGCGGAACCTGCTCCATCGCCACGGCCTTTCCGGCTTTCGCGATCCGCCCGCGCGGCATCCATCCTCCCGCGCGCCTTTGAATTTGCCTGATAGCTAACCTGCAGCGTTCGCGCGACACCGACCGCGCTCCAGACGCGCGACCGATTTGCCGGCGAACCCTGCCAGAATGGAAACAACTGCATGACTGCACAGAACAACGACGAGCTCGAGATGCTCGACACCGCTGCCGACGCCTCCTTCTCGACCGAATCCGCGGACGCTGCCGATGAGCTCGCCCGCTTCGCCGACCTTGGCCTTTCCGATGAGGTCCTGGCCGCGGTGGAAGACCTTGGCTACGAGCATGCCACTCCCGTCCAGGCAATGGCGATTCCGCAGGTCCTGGCCGGCCGCGATATCCTTGCCGCCGCGCAGACCGGCACCGGCAAGACGGCCGCCTTCTTGCTGCCCACCATGAGCAAGCTGCCGCGTGTCAAGCGCGCTCGCGGCCGCGCGATGTCCGTGGGCTGCGGTCCCCGCATGCTCATCATCACGCCCACGCGCGAGCTCGCCCAGCAGATCGAGGACGTCTGCAAAAAGGTCGCCGCCCGCACCCGTCATACCGCCGTCACCGTGGTGGGCGGCGTGTCATACAACCCCCAGAAGAGCGCCCTCAAGCGCGGGTGCGACATCCTGGTCGCCACGCCGGGCCGCCTGGTCGACCTCATCGACCAGGGCGCCTGCATGCTGGACGAGGTTCAGGTCCTGGTTTTGGACGAGGCCGACCGCATGCTCGACATGGGCTTTCTGCCCGCCGTCCGCAAGATCGTAAGCTATACGCCCGCCGATCGACAGACCCTGCTGTTCTCCGCGACCTTGGACGAGGCCGCCGTGGGCTCCATTACCGATCTGGTGAGCGATCCGGCGCGCGTCGAGATCGCCCCTGCCACCTCCACCGCCGAGACCGTCGAGCAGTACCTGCTGCCCGTCTCGCTTGAGGCGAAGAACGGGGTCCTGGCAGACCTGCTGCTTGCGCAGGGCACCGAGCGCGTTATCGTCTTCACCCGCACCAAGCGCCGCGCCGACACGTGCTGCCGCCGTCTGGCGCGCGCCGGCATTTCCTGCGCCGCCATCCACGGCGACCGCAGCCAGGCCCAGCGCGAGCGGGCGCTCAAGGCGTTTCGCGCCGGCAAGTGCGACGTGCTGGTGGCGACCGATGTTCTCGCCCGCGGTATCGACGTTACCGACGTGCGCTACGTAGTCAACTTCGACGTGCCCGAGGAGCCCGTGGACTACATCCACCGCATCGGCCGCACCGGCCGCGCGGGCGAAGTTGGCTGGGCCGTCACCGTCGTGACCAGCCAGGATATCGATGAGTTCTTCGACATTGAGGCTCTGATGGGCAAGACCGCGGACCTTTACGATGCCGAGGGCCTCGAGTTGGGCGAGAACCCACCCGCCGTCGACCCCGATCGCGTTCCGGCCGACAAGCCAGCTGGCAAGAAAGCCAAGAAGCGTCGCCGCGCCAAGGCGGAGGCGGGCTCCAAGCCCAAGGGTGAGGGGCGTGCCCCCCGTCGTCCGCGAAAGCAGCGCGATGAGCGCCCCGCGGGCGACACCGCTGAGGCTAAACCTCGTTCCAAGCGCTCTTTCGACGAAGACGCCAAGGCCGAGCGACAGCCTGCCGCTCGCGCTTCCAAGCCGGCTCGCGAGGACGGCCCGCGCGACGAGGCTCTCGAGACCGCGCCCAAGCCGTCTCGACGCAAGCGCGCTGGAAAGACCCGCGTGCGCGCGCAGGAGGCTTCCGACTCTAAGCCGCGTCGCGACCGTGGCGGCCGCGGCGCCAATAGCGATCGCGCGGACCGCGGTTCTCGCGATGAACGCGGCGCGCGCGGGGAGCGCTTCGACCGCGCCTCCCGTTCTGAGCGCTCCGGTCGCGGCCGATCCGATCGCAATCGCTCTGGCGAGCAGCGCTTCGACCGCGCTCGCAGCGGCTCCTCTCGTTCGGACCGCCCCCGTTCCGACCGCTTTAACCGTCCTCGCGGCGAGGAAGTGCTGGCTACTCCGCGTAGCGCCCGCGATACCTGGCGCAACTACGATGAGCCCAGCGACCGTCGCGGACGCGGTTCTCGCGGCGGACGTGCCGGCGGGCGCGACAATCGCGGTAACTACGGCTCGCGCGGCGGCCATTCTGCGTCCCACGCAAACAATCGCGGCGGAAGCCGTCGCCCGGGAGACCGCGGCGGACGCTCCGGCCGCGCTTAATCGCCAGGGCGCAGCCAGATCCAACATAGCTTGCTCTCATTTCAAGGCGGGTCCTTTACTGGGCCCGCTTTTTTGCGCCCATTGGTTCGATATACATTATTAGTGTGAAAATCAATCATTTTATGCAGCTGCTTTTTAGCCTTAAAAGTCGTACCGTTTCGGGATGGTCAATGAGGGCCGCGAGGCGGGTGGCGCCGGGCTCCGATAGGCCCAGAAGGCCTGCCTACCTTTCTACGAGCGCTGCGTCATCTGTCTTCTAACAGACGCTAATTAGAGTAATGTCGCCAAGAATAATTAGCGCTATATGGTGCTGCATAGCGTCAGGGCTCGCTGGAAGATCGTCGCGCTATAGAAGTCGCTAAATCGATCCTTTTGGTCCGTGCATAAGCCGGGGAATCCCCGCTTCGTGGCCCTCATTGACCAACCCAAGGCGGTACGACCTATTTCAAGGATCTTCCGCCTCATCCACCGACCATCTAAACCTCTCATTTTCGCCTTCACTTTCGAACAGTCCCTCCCGTTCGTTGCGCTCTTAGCGAGCATCTGGTATATTCTTTCTCATGGGGTATAACTAAGTAATACTAAGTAATACCAACGCACCAGAATCACACCCGGCGCGCGCTTTTTGCCCAGCCGCTTGCGCGCGCAAACGTACTAGTGTCATATCTGTTAGGACTAACCATGGCAGAGCACATGACCCCGGTCGTCGCGAAGGTCTTGCCTGAAGAAAAGGCGGCCTTCGCGGCTGCGACCCAGCAAGTGGGGACAACTCCTTCAAACGCGATACGAATGTTCATCGCCGCCTTCAACAGGTGCGGCACGTTTCCCTTCGACATCTCTCCCGCGGGCGTTCTCGGGGCGCCGCGCGCCTCCGTGCAACCTTTGGCCTCAGATGGGGAATAACCCGTAAAGGCAACTTGTCCGACGGGAGCGCATATGACTCAAGATCTCAACAATGACCTTGGCGGGTCTGCCCCAACAAAGGAGCCCCCGCATCCAGCGCCGGTTTCGTTGGCCGAGGTTTCCGCAGAAGAGCATGCGAACTCGGAGGGAGAGGCCACGCGTCCAACAGAAGAGGCCCCGCGCCCGGCGAGCGAGCCTCCGCTGCCAGCGTCTGCACCCTTATCGTTGCCAGCTCCCGTCGACCAGCCCCAGCGTTCGCATCGCTGGAGATGGGTGGCGTCGCTAGCGGGCGTGGTGGCGACCGATATGATTATCCAAATCGTCTTTTCCGCAGTCGGCATGCTGCTCATAGAGCTCGCGGCCCAGGCGGGCGTGCTGTCCCAAGCGCGGGCGGCGGCGCTTATAGATAGCCTTACCCCAATAGTCGTCCTCACCCAGGCGGTGCGAATCGTGGCGATGTGGCCCTGGTGGCGCCACGTTGCTCGAAGCACCCTTGTTCCGCGCGCGGAATCGCTTCCCCCGCTCAAGCGCCGTTTGGGATCCGTCGCCGGTTTGGCGCTGCTGGGAGTGGGCCTACAGTTCGTGTTGGGCGTGGCGCTCACGCTGATCTTGCCGCTGTTCCCAGATGTTATGGACGAGTACACCGAGCTCATGGATTCTGCCGGCGCCGGTTCAAGCGATTTCTCCCTGCTGAGCGTACTTTCGGTAACGGTGCTGGCGGCGGTGGGCGAGGAGATCGTGTGCCGCGGCGTCATGCTCGAGTACGCCTTGCGCGCCGTGAGCGGCTATCGTGGCCCCGCGTCCCATGCGCCCATCAACGACCGCATGTTTTGGATCGCGAACGCCCTGCAAGCCGCCGCGTTCGGCCTGCTGCATCTCAACATCGTCCAAAGCACCTACGCGTTTTTGCTGGGCCTGGCAATGGGCTGGGTCTACTGGAAAACACGAGACCTTCGCTATCCCATGGTGCTCCATCTCTCCATCAACGCCGCGTCCTATATCATCGAGCCCATTTCCGCCGCGTTGCCCTCCGTCGCGTTCATCGCTCTTCTGCTGGCCTGCCTCATCGCGGGGGCAAAGCTGTTCGCCATGGCGTGGGGTGCGCCCCGTCACCATGCGCCCGCCGGCGAGGAGCCGTCGCCCAATCCGCCCGCGGACTGACGAACCGGCATTTGGAGCGAGCCGTGACGCGTTCGCGCCCATGCCTCAGCCTTATGCGCGCCCGATGCGACCGGCGTGTTTATACAATTCGCAATCAAAAAGGGAGAACCGCAACAAGTGGTTCTCCCTTTTATTCAAACGTGGTTCTTTCTATTGTTTGGACGATGAGCCTTTGCCGTTGCGAATGCTGCGTCCCTTGCCGCCCCCGCGACTCGCGCTCCCGCCATTGCCGCCGTCCCTGCCAGCGCCGCTGCCGCGCGAAGCGCCACCGTTGCCGCTGCGACCGCCGGCGCTGCGCGAAGCGCCGCCGTTGCCGCTGCGACTGCCGGCGCCGCGAGAGGCGCCCTTGCCTCCTGCAAACTCGCTCGCCTTGGGAGGACACGGCTTGATTAGGCACTTCTTGTCAAAACCAATGAGGTCCTGGCGGCCGGCCTTCTCAAGCGCCTCGCGGACCAGTTTGTAGTTCTCGGGCTTGCGGTATTGGATCAGCGCGCGCTGCATGGCTTTCTCGTGCGGGTCGTGCGCTACGTAGATGGGCTTCATGGTGCGTGGATCGACGCCGGTGTAGTACATGCAGGTGGACATGGTCGACGGGGTGGGGTAGAAGTCCTGCACCTGCTCGGGCATGTATCCCATGTCTCGCACCGCGCAGGCAAGCTCCACGGCTTCCTTCATGGTCGAGCCGGGGTGGCTGCTGATCAGGTACGGCACCACGTACTGCTCCAGCCCGTACTCGCGGTTGAGTGCGTCGAAGCGTCGACAAAACGCATCGTAAACCGACCTCGACGGCTTGCCCATGACCGAGAGCACCGCGTCGCTCACGTGTTCGGGCGCCAGGCGCAGCTGGCCGCTCACGTGGTGCTGCAGCAGTTCGCGCAAAAACTCGTCGCTGGCGTCGGCCATGGTGTAGTCAAAGCGGATGCCGCTTCGCACAAAAACCTTCTTCACGCCGGGCAGATGGCGAAGATCGCGAAGCAGCGCCGTATAGCCGCTTTCGTCCACCACCATGTTGCGGCACACCGTGGGCCAAAGGCAGCGACGGTTTTGGCACACGCCGTGCTTGAGCTGCTTGTCGCAAGCGGTGCGGAAGAAGTTCGCCGTGGGGCCACCCACGTCGTTGATGTAGCCCTTGAACTCGGGGTCGCGCGTCAGCTCGCGCGCCTCGCGGACGATGCTGTCGTGGCTGCGGGTCTGCAGCACGCGCCCCTGGTGAAACGTCAGCGCGCAGAACGAGCACTCGCCAAAGCACCCGCGGTTGGACGATATGGAGAACTTTACCTCGGAAAACGCGGGCACGCCGCCCGCCGCGTCGTAGTCCGGATGCCAATCGCGCGCGTAGGGCAGCTCGTAGACCTCGTCCATCTCTGCTTCCGTGAGGATGGTGGAAGGCGGGTTTTGCACCACGTACACCCCGTTGGGATAGGGTTCCACCAGGCGCTTTGCCGTGATAGGGTCCATGTTGCGGTATTGCACGTTGAAGCTGCGGGCATATGCCAGGCGCTCGGCTTCGAGCTCGTCCCAAGAGGGAAGCAACTCGTAATCAAAGACCTGGTCGAGTGCTCCCTCGCCGGAGGTGCGGTAGACCGTGCCGTCCACGTAGGTGATCTGGTCCACGGGCAAGCCGGCGTCCAGGGCGTCGGCGATCTGCACCACCGCATGCTCGCCCATGCCGTAGATCAAAAGGTCCGCGCCGGAATCGAGAAGGATGGAGCGCTTGAGTTTATCCGACCAGTAATCGTAGTGGGCCAGGCGGCGCAGGCTCGCCTCGATGCCTCCGATGATGAGGGGCGTGTTCTTGTAGACGCGGCGGATCAGGTTGCCGTAGACCGCGACCGCGTGGTTGGGGCGCGCGCCCGCGACGCCGCCGGGGGTGTAGGCGTCCGTGTGCCGGCGGTGCTTGGTGACCGAGTAATGGTTGACCATGGAGTCCATGTTGCCGGCGGACACAAGAAAGCCCAGACGCGGCTCGCCCAGGACTTGGATGCTTGCGGGGTCGCGCCAGTCGGGTTGGCAGATGATGCCCACGCGGTAACCGTGTGCCTCGAGCACTCGGGTGATGATGGCCATGCCAAAGCTGGGGTGGTCCACATAGGCGTCTCCGCAGATGTAGACGAAGTCGCACTGATCCCAGCCGCGGGCCTCCATGTCCGCGCGGATCACGGGTAGAAACTTCTCGCGGCCCGGGCGCCAGGGGCGCGCGGTTGCGCCGGCGTCGGCGGTACTCGCGTTGGGGCGGGCTTTGGTGCGCTTGCCGGCGGCGCTTGCGTTGGTGTTTGTTTTCTTGGGTGTAGCGCCCTTCGCGTGGGGTGCCTTTTTGGGGGCCGGGGCTTTGCGTGGGGCGCCCGCGCGCTCGGTGCGCGATGGCTTGCGGGCGTTCTTGGTCTGCTTTGGCATGGAGCTCGCTTTCCTTGCAGGTTGAATGCTACAAGGATACGACAGCCGCGCTATCGTTCGCGCCGCATGCCGTCCTCACGCAAAACGGATACAGCCGAAGCGGGCTGAGGGGGAATGGGGTTTAATGGCCCATTGCGTTTGCGCTGCGGCCGATGGCTGAACCGCCTGTTCCTTGCCGCCCGCCTGCGAGTGAGCTATCGTGCGAGCGGGCTATCGTGTGAGTCGAAGATCGATTGCACCGGGAAGCTCCAACAACGAGGGGAGCACCGCGGTGCAGAGACCTTCGATCTCCGGCGTGGGGGCGTTGTAGTCCGGAACCATGAAAACGGTCATGCCTGCCGCCGCCGCGGCACGGATGCCGTTGAAGGAGTCTTCAACGGCGCCGCATTCGCGCGCGGGGACATCCAGGCGTTCGGCGGCGGTGAGGTAAACGTCCGGGGCGGGCTTGGGATGCGCGATGTCCTCGTGGAAAACGGTCGCATCGAATGCCTCCGCGAGGCCGAAGTGCTCAAGGCAGAACAGCGCGCGATCGCGCTCGCTGGAGGTTGCTAGGGCGCACTTGAGTCCGCGCCGGTGTACGACATCGATGGCCTCGCGCGCTCCGGGCTTGAGTTCAAGCTGGTCGATCCAGGTATCGCCGTAGATCTGGTTGCGTCGCGCGAAGAGGCGGTCGGTAAGCGCGGGGTCACCGAACTCATCGTCGATCATGGTGTGGGCTGTCTTCATGGAGAGGCCTACGAATGCGTGCAGGATGCGCCCGGGAATCTCGATGCCCAATTCCGACGCTGCCGCGCGCCAGGAGGCCTGGCTTACGCGCTCGGTATCGATGAGGGTTCCGTCCATGTCGAAGATGATGGCCTGCATGTCCGTCCTTTCGGGGTGGCGCGCGTTGTGCGCTATGTGCTTTCTGCAACATAGTAGCAGGCTGAGCTACCGCGGGCCCACCAAGCACGGCGGCCCTCCGCGCGAGTTGCGCGGGTTTTGCCGATCAGGGCGATTTTGAAAAGCAAGGTTCTTACGGATAATCGCATCTATTTTGAAAACTGAATTGTATACAAGAAACATATCAATTTATAACCAGCTGTTTTACGTTCGTAATTGCTGGGCTACTCGAGGAAAACCGAAATCGATGCGATTATCCGCGAGAACCGTGTTGACGTGAATTCTCGAGTTTTTCGTTTTCGGTTTGCATGGTCCCAAAGGGGCGACTCTCAGCAGCCGTTGTTCACAAGTATCTCTTGGGATATGCGCCCTTTCTTACAAATTGCTTGCTCCAATCTATCGATGGATATGTGAATAGCAGCAGGTAGATACCGTTAAACGATGGACAATGCCCGCTTGCCGTCCGTATGGTCCTGCCCGTTTAATACAGATTAGGGTTTTGGATATGGGGGTGTTGGGAATGGAGAAGATACTTTGCGACATATCGGCGTTGAAGCTCTATCGCGTTCCACCGCGATACCTTTACATGATGCCGAACCTACCCGACTTCGATACACCGTTTGGTCGCAGCGAGCTGCGCGGAAGCCCAACGGTGTCGGAGATTTTTGGCCTGCCGATCCATGCGCTAGACACCAGGAGGAGCCTTTTGCACTCTACGTTGGTCAAGCCGCACCGATGGGACGGGCCGCTGCCCACGGGTTCGATTCTCGAGAGCCCGCATGATGTTTCCGTGACCTCGCCACTGCTTACGCTGCTCATGCTGGCATATCGCTTCTCGCCAATCAAACTCGCAATGCTGCTCTATGAGTTCGTAGGGAAGTTTACGTTCTTTACCCCCACGCAGATGCTTGAGGAAGCGTGCAGGGGTCTGCCGCCCGCGCCCGAGTGGGAGTTTGATGGTGGATGGAAGATGGTTCGTGATGCCAAGGGAAATCCAAGCGGGCTTTGGCAGAGGCCGCCTTTGCTGACCATGGATCAAGTGCATGAGTTTATCGATAGGGGGAAGGGTGTTCGCGGGAGAAAGAAGCTCGCTCAAGTGATGCGCTACGTGACGGGAGTGACTCGAAGCCCGTTTGAAGCCTGTGCCTCTATGCTGCTTTGCGCGCCGCGCCGCCTTGGCGGGCGCGGCTTCAGTGGCGTGCAAAACAACTTCAGGATCGATTTAAGCGAGGACGCACGCACGATATGTGGCCTTTCGTATGCGGAGGGTGACCTCACTTGGCTTGCGACTGCTCGTCATCCTACGACGATAGTCGAGTGTCAGGGAGGAATGACCCATAGCGGAGCGGAGGTTTCTGAGAGCGATGATGACCGGGCTCTAGCATTGGAGAATATGGGGAACGACGTGCTGCGAATCACCTATAAGCAGATAAGCGACGAGGAGAAGTTTGATCTGTTTGCATCGCATTTGGGATCAAAGCTTGGCGTTCGCCAGAATCCGCCTAGTAGCAGGATGGCGGATGCTGAAAAGGTACTAAGGCAGACAATATTGACCGATTGGTCGGTGCTGGACGGTTGACGAGGCGCGCGGTCCGCTTCGGAGGTGCGTCTTTGCGCGGCCGCCGCTGCATTCAGGGCGTCTGGACTTTTTTGGAGACTCGTGACTGAATGATTGTCGGATTCGCATATGGTTCTTACGGATAATTGCATCCAATTTGAAAAGCGCTTTCTATACAAGAAGTGTAGCAATTCAATACCAGCGGTTTTAAGCTCGGAATTGCTGGGCTACTCGAAGGAAATCGAAATTGATGCGATTATCCGTGAGAATTGCTCTCGCATGGTTGGACGAGCGGCTGCTAAACGGTTGAATCCACGCAAGAAAGGCCCCTTTCAAGGGGAAGGGGGCCTGATGGATGGGATATGCGGATGTCGAATGCGGGGTCTGGCTGCCCGGCGGCTACAGCAGCGTTCCGTAGCGGCGTACGTACAGGGCCTTGATCGCGCCGCAGAGAAGCAGGTAGAGCGCCATGCACGCAAAGAGCAGCCCAAAGAAGGGCAGGGGCAACGGGCTCAAGCCGAGCGCGGCGCCAAGGCCGGGCACGTAAGGCAGCGCGGTCACCACGGCGACGCCGGCGAGCGTGAGCACGGTGAGCGAGGCCGCGGGTCGGCTGCCCACGAAGGGGATATGCTCGGTACGCAGCATATGCAGGACAAAGGTCTGGGTCCACATGGATTCGACGAACCAGCCGCTCTGGAACACGGCGGCGAACAGGGCGATCTGAGCGGGGGCTGCCAGCTGGGCGAAGGGGGCTCCGACAACCATGGGGCAGATGATGAAGAACATCGCGGCGTAGGTGAGGATATCGAAGACGGAGCTGGTGGGGCCCAGCCACAGCATGAACGAGACAATCGACTTGGCATCCCAGGTCTTGGGCTCGCGCAGGAACTCCTCGTCGACGTTGTCCCAGGGGATCGCGGTGCAGGAGACGGTGTAGGCCACGCCCAAAAGCAGCAGCTGCAGGGCGGTCATGGGTAGAAACGGCAGGAAGGCGCTTGCCACCAGTACGGAGAAGACGTTGCCGAAGTTGGAGCTCGCGGTGGTCTTGATGTACTTGATGGTGTTGCCGTAGGTACGGCGCCCTTCCATGATGCCGCGCCCCAGGACCATGAGGTCCTTCTTGAGCAGGATGATGTCGGCGGACTCCTTGGCGATGTCCACGGCGGTGTCGACGGAGATGCCGCAGTCGCTGGCGCGCATGGCGGCCGCGTCGTTGATGCCGTCGCCCATGAAGCCCACGGTGCGCCCGCCCTGCTCGCGCAGGACGCTTACCACGCGCTGCTTCTGCAGGGGAGAGAGCTTGGCGAACAGGCGGCACTCCTCGGCGCGGGCGGCGAGCTGCTCATCGGTGAGGGCGTCCACCTCGCTGCCCAGCAACATGCCGGACGGGTCGATGCCCACCTTGCGGCACACCGCCGCGGCTACGCCCTCGTTGTCGCCGGTGAGCACCTTGACGCCCACGCCGTATTCGGCCAGGCGTGCAACGGCGGCAGCGGCGCTCTCCTTGGGCGGATCGAGAAACGCCAGGTAGCCAATTAGTACCATGTCGCTTTCGTCGGCGGTCGAGAACGCTCCGGCGGGGCGGGGGTTGGTCTTCTGCGCCACGGCGACCACGCGCATGCCGTCGTCGTTGAAGCCGCGGACGCGCTCGAGCACGCGATCGCGCAGATCGTCGGTGAGCGGCAGCACCTGCCCGTCGTACTCCACGCAGGTGCAGATGCCCAGCACCTCTTCTACGGCGCCCTTGGTTATCAGCTGGGTCTTGCCGCTGCGGTCGGCGACGACAACGCTCATCAGGCGACGCTCGAAGTCGAAGGGGATCTCGTCCACCTTGGTGTAGCGCTCGCTCATGCCCGCCTGCGCAGGATCGGCTGCTGCCAGCTCATCCATCTTCTCGATCACGGCGACGTCGATAAGGTTCTTCAGTCCCGTCTGGAAGAAGCTGTTGAGGTAGGCGTGGCGCAGCACACGGTCGTCGTCTCGGCCGTGCACATCCATGTGGCGCTCCAGGATAACCTTGTCCTGGGTGAGGGTGCCGGTCTTGTCGGTGCACAGCACGTCCATGGCGCCCAGGTTCTGGATGGCGTTGATGTTCTTAACGATCACGTCCTGGCGCGACATGTTGGTGGCGCCGCGCGCGAGGCAGGTGGTCACAATAACGGGCAGCATCTGCGGGGTGATTCCCACCGCGATGGAGATGGAGAACAGCAGCGCGTCCAGCCAGTCTCCCTTGGTAAGTCCGTTCACCACAAAGACGATGGGGCACATGACCAGCATGAACGCCACCAGCACGCGCGACACCGCCGCAACGCCAACGTCAAAGCTGGTGCGCGCGGGCTTGACCTCCAGGGCTCGGGCGACCTTGCCCAGGTAGGTGTGCTTGCCGGTGCACAGCACCACGGCGGTCGCCGAGCCGCTCTGCACAGTGGTGCCCGAAAACGCGATGTTGGTGCAGTCGTCGATGGCGATCGAGGTTCCGCGGCCGTGGTACTCGATCTCGACGGGCACGGCGGTCTTCTCTACCGGCTCGCTCTCGCCGGTAAGCGCCGCCTGGGTCACAAACAGGTCCTTGGCGGCGATGATGCGCACGTCTGCTGGGATCATGTCCCCGGCGGAAAGCTTTACGATGTCGCCTGGGACCACGTCCTCCATGGGGATCTCGCGACCGTCGCCCCCGCCGCGGACCACGCAGCAGGTGGTGGTCACCATGTTCTTGAGGGCGCTGGCGGCGCTCTCGCTCTTGGACTCCTGCGTGTAGCGAAGAACGCCGGAGATCAGCACCATGATGCCGATGATGACGGCGGTGGAGGGGTCGGCCTCGCCGGGGGCGGCCATGATCACGTTGGTGTAGACGGAGACTGCCGCCAGCGCGACAAGGATCAGCGTGAACGGGCTCACAAAAGCCGCGGCCATGCGCTTGAACTTGGGCTCGTGGCGCTCCTCTTCCACCACGTTTTTGCCGTAGACGCCGGTGAGGTCGCGGGCGAGCTCGGGGTCAAGGCCGGACATGCCGGTGTCGAGCTGGCCAAAGACATCATCGGGACGATGTGTGGCGGCGTAGACCACCAAGCGGTCGAGTTCGCTGGTCTGGATGCTTTTCTGCTGGCGGCGCAGCTGGTGGAGCTGGTGAATCGTGCGGGTCAACTTGGACATATCGCACCTCCTCATCCTCGCGTCGGTCGCGCCGGGGCGCGGCATCGACGCATGCGTTGGTCGCAGCGCGGGGCTGCCTGATGTTTGGGCTTGCTCCTATGCCGGCCCATGCCGTGCCACCACCGTGCCACGAGCGGCGCACGGTTGGCGTAACGGATGCTGACGCGGCGACGCGTCGATGCGGTGCGCGGGCGGCATGCGCGAAGCCATGCCCTGCCGCGCTTGTCGGCGCGCGTTCAAGCCCTTAAGGATTTAGTTGGTGGATGCTGTAAGCGTATCGATTGTGCCGGCATGCCTTGCCTTCAGCATGCTTTGGACGAGGAGCCCCGCGAGAAGCGCTTCGCTCAAACACGTCTTGGCTCGTGCGGTCCATGCGCGTCTTTGGACGAGGTGCCTCTAGAGGGGGTTGCCCCAGGTGCGTGCGATGGGGGCGTGCCATGCGCGCAATCGATAGCCGGCATCGCCGGGTTTGCTACTGGGAACGTCCATGGCCGCACCTCCTTGCGTTTGGGCCTCGGCCTCCTTAATAACCTACTGGCAGTATAGGTATGAACCCGTACTTGTCAACGTCATTATCGTTAACGGCTGTTGTTTATTGTTGAAAACACGCCATCGACACGCTTTGTCCAAATTCTTTTTACCGGGGCATTACATTTTGAACCGAGTGCAGTCGAGCCGTACTGCTAAAACGGGGTGCCATCGAAGCGAGCCCGGGGCGTCAGCGTTGGCCGAATTATTAAGGCTTCCTGTCACTTTAAAAGTGTGGGGCGAGTATCATTTAATTGCCTACTGCAAGTGTATGTTTGCTTTGTATTGGAGGAACGTGCATGTATACATTGAATGGACGAACCGCTCGGCTTGCTGTGTCTGCGGGATTGTGCGCCTTGATTTCTATGGGCGGCGCTGCTCCTAGCGCAAGTGCGTTGAATTATAACGAGATTCAGGGCATATCCACGTGGGATGCCGCAACAGATAACAGCGCAAAGGGCAGTGGCACTGCCAACGGTGGTTTTGCGGACGGTGGTGCCACGGAGGGCGGCTCTTCAGAAGGTGGCTCTACTGATGGCTCGGAGCAAACGGATCCAGGCGAGCAAGCAGTTGTTCAGGTTGGCGATACGACATATTCAGATCTGAACAAGGCTCTTTCCAATGCGGAAGATGGCGACACGATCAAGCTGCTCGCGGACACGTCGTATGCAACGGGCAGGATTGACGGCATCTCTGTCACGCTCGATTTGAACGGCAAGACACTGACTGTGGACAATCGCGCGTTCAACATTGTCAATTCTGGATCTTTGACGCTTGATGACGGCAGTGCAGAGGGTTCCGGACTGCTCAAGGTCAACAAGGTGGGCTCTACGCTCAGTCTTGGTATGGTTCTTGGCTCTGGTGGCTCCTTTACCATGAAGGGCGGAACGCTCGAGGTCCCGGAGTACGGTGCGTATATTACCAACGGGGCAAACGGCGACAAGATAATAATGTCGGGCGGCAAGGTTAAGGCTGATTATGGACTGTGCGCCGTTGGAAATGGATCCGAGCATAGCGCCTCGATTGTCATTGAAGGCGGGCTAGTTGAGTCTTCAATATTTGGCGTGGTTACAAATGGAGGCTCTAATGTCGGCGGCGTCGATATCGTGATGACAAATGGCACCGTGCGGTCCACCGCGGAAGACGCGCCGGCGATGTACCTCCCTGCTTTCAATAGCACGGCTAAAATATCGGGCGGTGTTATTGAGGGAGGAACCGGTATCGAAATTCGAGCCGGAGACCTAACGGTTTTTGGAAGTGCTCAGATAACCGGAACGGGTCCTCTGAAAACGGAGCCCAACGGAAGTGGCAGCACGTCGTCTGGTGCGGGAATTGCCATCAAACAGCACGCTACTAAGCAGCCCATAAATGTTCTCATCGAAGGTTCGCCGACTATCAGCGGCGCGCATGCAGTGGATGAAAGCAATCCGCAGAAGAACGACGAAGAATCGATTGCGAAGGTGTCGGTCAACATCAACGGCGGATCTTTCTCGAGCACGGCAGAGGGAGAGCCTGCAATATTCTCCGAAGATTGCAAGAACTTCATTTCCGGCGGCTCGTTCAGCACGAAGGTCGAGTCTGATCTCCTGTCCACTTCTGTAAAGGCGGAGCTGAATGCGAGCGGCACGTATACCTATTTCGATTCGGTCGATAAGGCCGTTGCCGAGGCGGAAAAGACTGGCGGTGAAGTCATCCAGCTCGGCGAGGAAAATACGGTTAAGGTGACTCTCAACTACGGGTATAGCGATAAAACGCTGGTCCTAAATGCCGTTTCTGGGACGAAGCTCCCTGCGCCTTCGCGTTCCGGCTACACCTTCCTGGGGTGGTACGACGGCGAGAGCAAGGTCGATGTTGTTCCAAATACGGACGCCAATTTGGAGGCAAGGTGGTACTACAACGCTCCGATCGTGCCGCCAACCCCGTCCGACAAGACCGAGGTCGAGCACAACCAGGACGGCTCCACGACCACGACGGTGACCAAGCCCGATGGCTCGCAGACCATCACCCACGAGACCGCGACCGGCACCGAGTCCGTGGTCAAGAAGGACGAGGACGGCAACGTGACGTCCACCGAGGTCACCGTCTCCAAGACCGACGCCGAGTCCGGCAAGGTCGAGCTCCCGCTCGCCGACGCCGAGCCCGCAACCGACGTCGACAAGGCCCCCGAGGTCGAGGTCAAGGTCCCCTCAAGCGTCACCGCCGAGAAGCCCGTCCAGGTGACCGTGCCCGTCGCCAGGGACGATGACTCCGAGCCGAACTACGGCGTCGTGGTGTTCGCCGTCGACGAGGACGGCAACGAGACCCTGATCCCCAAGACCGCGGTTGACGATGACGGCAACGTCATCTTCGAGGTATCCGGCGACGTGACCATCAAGGTCGTCGACAACGCCAAGGACATGCCGGACGTCAAAGAGACCGACTGGTTCGCCGGCGACGTGGTCGACTTCGCGACCGCCCGCGGCATCGTGAACGGCGTGGCGCTTCCCGACGGCTCGCGCGTCTTCGACGGATACGGCAGGACCTCGCGCGGCATGTTCGTCGCGATGCTCCACAACCTGGAGCTGAACCCCGAGGCGGCTTCCGAGGGCAGCCTGCCCGACGTGCCCGAGGGCGCCTTCTACGCCGACGCCGCCGCGTGGGCGCTCGAGGAGGGCATCCTCTCCGGCGTCGATATGGCAGACGGTTCCAAGCAGTTCCAGGGCGAGACGGCCGTCACCCGCGAGCAGGTGGCCGTGTTCCTGATGCGCTACGCCGAGGCGCTCGGCATGGACGTCTCAGCCCGCGCCGACATAGACTTCCCGGACGCCGGCGAGGTCTCCGGCTTCGCCAAGGAGGCCATGAGCTGGGCCGTCGCCGAGGGCCTCTTCAAGGGCGACGACAAGACCGGCGAGTTGAACCCGACCGACGGCGCCGCCCGCGCCGAGGTGGCTGCCGTGCTCATGCGCTTCATCAACCTGATGTACGCGTAGGGCTCTGCATATGGGGCTGCGTTACTAGAACTGCCGCCACAGCAACGCAATAGCTGCCGGCCTTGTCAGGGTATGACAAGGCCGGCTTTTTAAGACTTGTGTATCTTGCGACATATTCTGAAATGGAAGATTTTCATTTCACGGATACAACGTGGCTCGAACGCATGCGCGTTTTATTACGTCTGTTAATAAACCCTGCGGCTGCGCCCTGCTGGCGACCCGATGGGATGGGGTAGGTTAGTATGGTGCGGTATCGCAACAAGCACTGGCAGCGCGCCTATTGCGTGCCATAAAGGAAAGCGAAGGTCAATGGAGCGAGCGCGGCAGATATCCGAGTCCATCGAGCTGGGCATCATCCTCTCCATCGTGGGCGGGTTCATGGACGTGTACTCCTACATGGGCCGCGACGAGGTCTTTGCCAACGCGCAGACCGGTAATATCCTGCTGTTCGGCGTGCACCTCTCGCAAGGCAACTTCGACCTATCCATCCGCTACCTGTTTCCCGTGGTGTCCTTTGCGTTGGGCATCATGCTCGCGGACATGATCCACGCCCGCTTGGGAAGCGTTTTGCACTGGCGCCAGGTCTCCATCTTCATCGAGGCCCTCATCCTTTTGGGCGTGGCGTTTATGGGCCCCCACCTCAACCTGGCGGCAAACAGCCTCACCTCGTTCGCCTGCGGCATGCAGGTGGAGTCGTTCCGCAAGATACATGGACGAGGAATCGCCACCACCATGTGCATAGGCAACCTGCGCAGCGCCTTGCAGAACGTGGACGATTACATCATCAACCACGAGCGCGGCTTTTTGGTCAACGCGCTGCTGTACGCGGGCGTTATCGCCTGCTTCGTGCTGGGCGCCGTGTTGGGCAACTGGTCGCTCGAGCGCTGGGGCCTGCAGTCCATCGCCATCTGCACGCTGTTGCTGCTGGCGGCGTTCGGCATGATGTTCATCGATCGCGAGCATCCCGCCCAGCGCGGCAGGTAGCACGGCGGCAGGCGCGGCAGGTAGAACGGCGGCAGGCGCGGGGCGTAGCGCGTCCCCCTCGGCGCGACTCGCGTCGTGCCCGTTTCCATTTACTGCAAAACGGCAACATCCGTCATGTTATATACACGTGTGGCTGCGAGGAAGAAGATTCTATTCCTATAACTGAATATGCGCGGTCGCGCGGGGATATGATAGTCCTGTTGGCGGACCCGCCGCATGCGAGAGCCCATGCTGGCGCGCCCGGATTATCTAGGCATGGAGGAAAACATGGCTAATCGCATCGTTCTCAACACCATCTCCTATCATGGCGCCGGCGCCATCGCGGAGATCCCCGGCGAGCTGCAGCGCCGCGGCTACAAGAAGGTCTTTGTCTGCACCGACCCCGACCTGGTGAAGTTCGGCGTCGCCGCCAAGGTCACCGACCTGCTCGATGAGGCCGGCATCGCCTACAGCGTCTACTCCGACATCAAGCCCAACCCCACCATCCAGAACGTTACCGACGGCGTCGAGGCTTATCAGGCTGCCGAGGCGGACTCCATCGTCACCATCGGCGGCGGCTCGGCTATGGACACCGCCAAGGCCATCGGCGTCATCATCACCAACCCCGAGTTCGCCGACGTGCGCAGCCTCGAGGGCGTCGCCCCCACCAAGAACCACGCCGTGTTCACCATCGCCGTCCCCACCACCGCCGGCACCGCCGCAGAGGTCACCATCAACTACGTCATCACCGACGTCGAGAAGGTCCGCAAGTTCGTGTGCGTCGACACCAACGACGCCCCCGAGGTCGCCGTGGTCGATCCCGAGATGATGGCAACCATGCCCGCCGGCCTTACCGCTAGCACCGGTATGGACGCGCTCACCCACGCCATCGAGGGCTACACCACCAAGGGCGCCTGGGAGATGAGCGACATGTTCCACCTCAAGGCCATCGAGCTCATCGCCAAGAACCTGCGCGACGCCGTGGCAGAGGCCAAGAGCGGCGTGCCCGGATCCGGACGCGAGGGTATGGCCCTTGCCCAGTACATCGCCGGCATGGGCTTCTCCAACGTCGGCCTGGGCGTCGACCACTCCATGGCCCACACCCTGTCCGCGCACTTCGATACCCCGCACGGCGTCGCCTGCGCCATGCTGCTGCCCATCGCCATGGAGTTCAACAAGCCCGTCGTGGCGGAGCGCCTGGCACAGGTCGCCGTCGCCATGGGCGTCGACACCGCCGGCATGAGCACCGATGAGGCCGCCGACGCCGCTATCGCCGCCGTCAAGCAGCTTTCCGTCGACGTCAACATCCCCACCGTGTGCGAAGCCATCACCGAGGACGAGCTGGACACCCTCACCCGCGACGCCATGGCCGACGCCTGCTTCCCGGGCAACCCCCGCGAGGCCACCTATGACGACGTAATGGGCATGTTCCGCCAGATCATGAAGTAAACCCCCTCAAAAAAGTGGGCTTTCCGAGCTTTAGCTTCCGGCCTTTTTAGGCTTTCCGCTTCATAGCGACATGTAAAGGCACCGCGAGCACATTTTCGCTCGCGGCGCCTTTTTGCGTTTTTGGACGAGGGCTGCCCCGCGTCTTTGTCGTAGCTGCGGCTACTTCTCGGCCGCCACCGCCGTACCGCCGCCCAGGACAACGTCGCCATGGTAGACAACCACGGCCTGCCCCGGGGCGATCGCGCGCTGCGGCTGGTCGAACACCACACGGTAGCTGCCTGGATTATCGCCGCGCATCAGGCGGGCCGTCTGGTCTTGCTGGTGGTAGCGCACCTTGGCGGTCACGGGTACGCCGCCCTGGCCCGCGCGATCAAGCGCCGCCTCCATACGGCTGGCGGGTGCGCTCCAAACCCAATCGTCCGCAACCAGCGCGCGCGACATCAGGTCCTCGCTCTCGCCCAAGACGACGCGGTTTGCCTGCGGGTCCACGGACGTCACAAACACCGGGTGCGCCAGCGCCACGCCCAGGCCCTTGCGCTGGCCTATGGTGTAGCGGATGGCGCCGTGGTGGCGGCCCAGCACCTCGCCTGCGGCATTGACAATGTCGCCCTCGGGTAGCGCCTGCCCGCGTCGCAGCTCTATAAACGTGGCGAAGTCGTTGTCCGGCACAAAGCAGATGCCCTGGCTGTCGCGCTTCTGCGCGTTGACAAAGCCCTGTTCCTGGGCGATGCGGCGCACGTCGCGCTCCTTGATGAGGCCTCCCAGCGGAAACAGCGTGCGGGTGAGGCGCTCCTGCGTAAGCGAGTACAGCACATAGCTCTGCTCCTTGGAGGTATCCACGCCTTTTTTGAGCAGGTAGACGCCTTTGCCTGCGGCGCCTTCGCTTCCGCCGCCGTCGCTTGCGGCGTCCGCGCTTCCCGCCGCGCCCACGGCGTCGCCGCTTGCGGTGGGCGCGCCGTCCTCGTCCACGCGAACAATCTGCGCGTAGTGGCCGGTCGCGATGTAGTCGCAACCCATCTGGTCGGCAAAGTCCAGCAGCGCGCCAAACTTCATCACGCGGTTGCACAGCACGCAGGGGTTGGGGGTGAGGCCATGCTCATAGGCGGTGACAAAGCGCTCGATCACGTCGCGGTCAAAGGCCTCGCGGCAGTCGATCACATGGTGCTCAAAGCCCAGTCGCTGGGCGATGGCGCGCGCGTCCTCAATGTCCGCCACGTTGTTGCAGGCCCGGCCCTCGCCGCGCCCCGCGCAGCCCGCGTCGTACAGGCGCATGGTGGCGCCAACGCATTCGTATCCCTGCTGAAGCAGCAGGTAAGCGGTCACGCTGGAGTCTACGCCACCGCTCATGGCGACCAGCACGCGCTTCTTGCGGCCGGTCCCGTTCGTTGCGGTTGCGTTGGTCGCGGCGGGCGCGTCGGTTGCGGTGCTGTTTGCGGACAAGGTGGGGGAGAGGGTCATACGGGCCTTTCTCATAAAACGTGCGGGGCGCCTGTTAAGGGTACCTGTTGAGTTTACTCGCTGAACAGCGGGGTGGACAGGTAGCGCTCGCCGGTGTCGGGCATGACGGCGACAATGGTCTTGCCGGCGTTCTCCGGCTTGCGGGCGAGCTCAAGGGCGGCGTGCAGGGCGGCGCCGGAGGAGATGCCAACCAGCACGCCCTCTTCATGGCCCAGGCGACGGCCCGCGGCGAACGCGTCCTCTGCGGCCACGGGCATGATCTTGTCGTAGATAGACGTGTCGAGCGCCTCCGGCACAAAGCCGGCGCCGATGCCCTGGATCTTGTGGGGACCGGGCTTGCCGCCGGACAGCACGGGCGAGTCGGCGGGCTCAACGGCAACAATCTCTACCTGCGGGTTTTGCTTCTTGAGGTAGCGGCCGGTGCCGGTGATGGTGCCGCCGGTGCCCACGCCGGCAACCAGGATGTCGACCTTGCCGTCGGTGTCCTCCCAAATCTCCGGACCCGTGGTCGCCTCATGGATGGCGGGGTTGGCGGGGTTCACAAACTGGCCGGCGATCATGCTCTTGGGGGTCTCGCGCGCCAGCTCCTCGGCCTTGGCGATAGCGCCCTTCATGCCCAGCGGGCCTTCGGTCAGCACCAGCTCGGCACCGTAGCCGCGCATAAGCTGGCGGCGCTCCACGCTCATGGTCTCGGGCATGGTGATGATCAGGCGGTAGCCGCGGGCGGCGGCGACGCTGGACAGGCCGACGCCGGTGTTGCCGCTGGTGGGTTCGATGATGGTGTAGCCGTCGTTGCGACGGATCTTGCCCGTGCGCTCCGCCTCGTCCAACATCGCCTTGGCGATGCGGTCCTTGGCGGAACCCGCGGGGTTGAAGTACTCAAGCTTTACCAGCACGCGCGCGGCCAGGTTGTCCGCCGCCTCGATGTTGGTGATCTCCAGCAGGGGGGTGTGTCCGATAAGCTGGTCGATCGAAGTGTATACCTTGCTCATGAGAGCCTCCTTCTTGCAGTAGCTGCGCGCACGGGTCGTGCGACTTGGCTATAAATCCTATAACCCACATGAATAGTATGGAATAGTCGACATCGATAGTTAACTTTATACATATATCCCTGTCAAGCATCCGAAAGCGCTCGCCGGCAAATGAGACCGCATGTTAACAAAAATACCTTGTCAGAGGTACTTTTTTAGCCGTGGGCGGCGCGTGGGCAATCTGTGAACTTCGCTCTATCCATTCATCTGGAATAAAACCCCTCTTGTCCGGGTTTTTGCAACGTCCACCGCGCCGCCGACGGATAGAGGCGCCACTTTCGCAGCGGTCTGCTAGGATAAGGCTACCAATCACGTCGGAAGGTGGAAGTAATGCTGGTATCCACAAAGGGACGCTACGCGCTGCGCGTTATGGTCGATCTTGCGGAGCATCAGGGCGAGGGGCGTATCCCCTTGAAGCAGATCGCGGAGCGCCAGGGCGTCTCCGAGAAGTATCTGGAAAACATCTTGGCGACCTTGGTCCGCAACGGAATGTTGTCCGGTATGCGCGGCAAAGGCGGCGGCTATCGTCTTACGCGCAACCCGTCTGATTACAGCGCGGGGGAGATCCTGCGTCTTACCGAGGGCAGCTTAGCCCCGGTTTCCTGTCTGGATGGTACGTGCAGCGGTTGCGAGCGCGCGGCAGATTGCCCTACGGTGGGGATGTGGTCCAAGCTGGACAGCATGATTACCGGCTACCTGGACAGCGTCACCATCGAGGATTTGCGCTGCTCGCCGCGCGGCATCGACTACGTAATCTAGCATCCAACAGCGCTGGCGCGTGCGTGCTTGCTGTCGCCGGCCTCGCTTTAACAACTGAACGCATGGGGGCGGGCCTTTGGGGGTCCGCTTTTCTGTGCCGGGCGAACGCCGAGGGAGCTGGAATTGAATCCTGCGGTTCACGTTGATGGCCCTATGAGCTCTTTGCTTAAGAACGACCCCTCGCGTCTAGCATGTACAACTATGCTTAAAAGGATGTAATATTAAGCATGGTTGTACAATAGAGAAGAGGTGGTTGGTTTGTCGGTAGTCGAAATTGCGTCAAAGCATAACGGATTTGTAACTACATCGCAGGTGACGAACTCCGGTATTCCTAGAAGAAAGCTTGCGGAGGCTGTTGAAGAGGGAGCCCTCATACGAATCGATCGCGGCCTCTATGCTTTGCCCGAGGTCTGGGAGGACCCCTATCTCATTGCACAGCACAGATTCTCCCGCGGAATCTTCTCGGATGATACCGCGCTTTTTCTTCATGGCATGACTGATAGAGCGCCTTTTGTCCTTACGATGACGTTCCCAAGATCGTATAACGCATCTGCTGCGCGGGATGCCGGCATTGTGTGCCGTACGTGCTCGGACGAAGTCTATGACCTTGGCGTTGTGACGATGCGGACGGAGTACGGAAACAGTGTGAGGCTATATGACCTTGAAAGGTCTCTATGCGATGTTGTTAGAGGGCAAAAAACGATCGATTCTCAGGTAGTTGCACCAGCCATGAAAGCTTACGCTCGCAGCAAGCGCAGGGATGCTGCGAAGTTGATTTGGTATGCGGGGAAGCTGGGGGTTGAGAAGAAGGTGCGTGGCTACCTGGAGGTGCTCTTATGAGAACGAGTAACGCCATGCAATTGAAAGCACGCCGGCTTCGCTTTAACAGATGAACGCATGGAGGCGGATCCCTAGGGGGTCCACTTTTCTGTGCCGGGCTAACGATCAGTGCGCCTTTCAACGCATGCTCGTGCGCACTTGTTGAGGATAATTGCATCGATTTTCGTTACCCCCAATGTATACCTTGCGCCCCCAAGCCGCTCTACCTTAGGCGAAGCGCGGTGTATGTGGCGTCTACTGGGCAAAACCTGAAATCGATGCGATTATCCTTAAGAACTGCACGGGTAAATCGTGCCGGTCCTTCGCGGGTGACCGAATCGCCTTCTTGCGCGGGGTGTCTCGCGCGCCGTTCGCATTTGTGGAAAGCAAATTGAACCAAATTCTCAAGGAGTTCAATTCCGGACCGTGCTATGCTCCCAACTAAATTGAACTTCGCCTCTAAATTGAACCAAGTAAAGAGGTCCAACAACTAGAGCGCCGTTCAAATTGAACTATTGGAGGTCAACGTGGCCAATACCATATTCAGCGATCGCTTGGTGCAGGCTTTGGAGCAGCGCGACATGCGCCAGTCGGACCTTATCCGCATCGCGGCACAGCAGGGCATCAAACTTGGAAAAAGCCAGGTCAGCCAGTATGTAAGCGGCAAGACAACGCCCCGGGCGGACGTGGTGCGCGATATCGCGTCAGTGTTGGGCGTGGACCAGGAATGGCTTGCAGGCCAAGAATGGCGGACGGCCGATCCTTCGGCGTCTACGGCACAGGCCCCCGCGGCATCGCCGCCGGCAGGCGCATCGGCAAGCGGCGCCACGTCCGTCGCCGTCGCCTCAGCAGCCGCAGCTCCAGAATCCGAAGCCCCCACACCCTGCCCTGCCGCCGCAGAGCAAGCCGCAATAAGCGAAGCGGCTGCAGGCGATGCTGTGCCACCCGCCATCCCTACGCAATCCACCCAACAGCAACCCACAAGGAGCACCCCCATGCGCGAGTTCAAAAAGTCCTCCAAGCTCGATAACGTCCTGTACGATGTCCGCGGTCCCGTGGTCGATGAGGCCAGCCGCATGGAGGCGGAGGGCCTTCGCATCCTCAAGCTCAACATCGGCAACCCCGCGCCCTTCGGCTTTCGCACCCCGGACGAGGTGGTGCAGGACATGCGCCACCAGCTGCCGGACTGCGAGGGCTATTCCGACTCCAAGGGCCTGTTCTCCGCGCGCAAGGCCATCATGCAGTACGCGCAGCTCAAGCACATCCCCAACGTGGACATGGACAGCATCTACACCGGCAACGGCGTGTCCGAGCTCATCAACCTGTGCATGCAGGCGCTGCTCGACACGGGTGACGAGATCTTGATCCCCAGCCCGGATTACCCGCTGTGGACCGCGTGCGCCACGCTCTCCGGCGGCACCCCCGTGCACTACATCTGCGACGAGGAGGCCGAGTGGTACCCGGACCTCAAGGACATCGAGTCCAAGATCACCCCGCGCACCAAGGCCATCGTCATCATCAACCCCAACAATCCCACGGGCGCCCTGTATCCGCGCGAGGTGCTGGAGGGCATCGTCGAGATCGCGCGCAAGCACCAGCTCATGATCTTCTCCGATGAGATCTACGACCGCCTGGTCATGGACGACCTGGAGCACATCTCCATCGCCTCGCTCGCGCCCGACCTGTTCTGCATCACGTTCTCCGGCCTGTCCAAGAGCCACATGATCGCCGGCTACCGCATCGGCTGGATGGTGCTCTCCGGCAACAAGCGCTGCGCGCGCGACTTCATCACGGGCATCAACATGCTGTCCAACATGCGCCTGTGCTCTAACGTGCCGGCGCAGTCCATTGTCCAAACGGCGCTGGGCGGGCACCAGTCCGTCAAGAGCTACGTGGTGCCGGGCGGCCGCATCTACGACCAGCGCGAGTACGTCTACAAGGCGCTCAACGAGATCCCGGGCATCACCGCGGTCAAGCCCAAGGCGGCCTTCTACATCTTCCCCAAGATTGACGTCAAGAAGTTCAACATTACCAACGACGAGCAGTTCGCGCTCGACCTGCTGCACGAGAAACGCGTCCTCATCGTGCCCGGCAAGGGTTTCAACTGGCACAAGCCCGACCACTTCCGCGTGGTCTACCTGCCCCGCATGGACGTGCTACAGGAGTGCATGGAGGACCTTTCCGACTTCATGGCGCACTACCGCCAGGCGTAAAGCCCGTGCCCGCCATCAAGGCGGCATCGCCTCGAAGGCGGGTTCTTCCGCGTGCCGCCGCGTCCCGGCACGCCCCGATCGCGTACGTACAGGAGGGGGCAGGCACCGGCGCCACCTCTCTCGTACAGAGCCGCGTCCGGCTTTACGGCTGGGCGCGGCTTTCTTGTTATTGGACGAGGAAGGGTTTTTTGGACGAGGAATTGCTGCTCTTGGTGGGGATGAGGTTAAAAGCTGTGATAGCTCGCGATGCTGAGAGGGGTAAAACGTGGCAAATGATCAGCTGAATCGACCGACCAGCAAGAGGAGCGAGTTGTAATCGAAGTTATCTTCTTGCGGAGAAGGCAGCGACGAGGCTTTCGCCGTAGCTCTTTTGATACCTTTTTCTATCGAGTTGGAATATGCACATTGTTAGCGCGTCGAGAGCGAATAAAACGCCAGCAAATGTGCCCATTGCGGGAGCGGGGGTGGAACGGTTGTCATCTTCAAGTATTTTGAGATGGATATCGGATTTTTTAGACAGCGAATTGCCCGCAGCATCGGAAATCGATATAACGGGAATATGAAGAGACTGAGCGTATTCGGCAATGCCGACAGGCTCGGCTTTCTCGCCTGATTTCGAAATCACAATAACCACGTCGCGTGTGGGGTCCAGCATAAGAATCCTGCGCTTCGCCTGCACAAAATCATCGACACTTATTGCCTGGACCCCGAGTTCGACAAGTGAGTCTCCAAGGTATTCGGCAAGGATGTGGCTATTGAGATATCCGTAGCAAACGACGGTTGATGCCCTATTGATATAGCGGGCGGCGGCATCAAAGTTGTCCCCTGCGTTGCTTTTGACAACCGCGTCGATAAACCCATGGTATTGCTCTCCGAGTTTGGAGAGAACCTCGAAGGGGGCGTCTTCCGGTTCGATTTCCGATTCAACGCCTCCTTTGGCGTGTTGGACGTCTTCTATGAGCTCACCAAACATGCGATAGCCCATTTTCTTAGAGAACCTAATGACGGTAGATTGTCCGACGCCTAAACGCTCCGCAAGCTCATAGGAGGTCATATCCGCAAGCTCGCCCCTGTTTACAAGTAGGTAATCGGCAATCTTTTTTTCAGCCATGGAGAATTTTGGATACATGCTTTTGACCGTGGCGGAAAACATGGGGGCCTCGTTTACTACAGGGGCGTCGTTTGGTTAACGGCGCCCGGTCTTTTCATCTCTTTTATTGTATTAGCCAACTCGCATAAGCGGTTTGGAATCTCCTGCGGTTATCTCGCGTATGGCCGCAGTAATCATATCCCTTGCAAAGCGAGACTTCTCTTCGTTTTCGTTAATGCCGCATATTGTTGATACTGCAGCGCTAAGCTCCTTTTCTTTCAAGACCTCAGCGATTTGCACTGATTGCGGCTCAGTTTCATCGGTGTAGCAAAAACCGTATGCCGCTGCGTGAAAGATGAAGTAGGGGACGATGCCGTGCTTCATGCACAGGAACGCTGGGCCAAGGAATCTATCGTTTGCCTGCAGTTTTCTTATTGGTTGACGAACAATACGGCTGATCTGATCGGAAAAGAATGGGCTGGTGAATTTCTCGAATGTCTCGCGAACCTCCTTATCGGATGGCATGGGCATGCCATATTCAAGTTCCAGAGCGCGCCTTCCTTCAAACCATGCGTACTTTGCCAGCTCCCATGCTCGCTTATCCGAAGCGATCTGGTTAATCGTCTCGCATCCTGCATAGGCTCCCATAAAGCCGAGGGAGCAGTGAAGCAGATTCTCGTTCCAGATTTTTTTAATCATTCCAAGCTCGCACGAATCGATAGGCTCGAAGAATGAGGGCATATTCCAATCTGGACCAAAGCGGAACGCATTATCGACCTGGAGGACGGGCTTATCATCGCCGGTAAGTGCCAACGCGTCTTCTTGAAGAACATCTGGATAGACAACCTTGCGATTGGCTTTCGAAGTGATCAGCGTGACGTACTTGTTGTAGTGGTCTTTCTCCGGTTCGCTCAACAGGGCTGTCATGGCGGTATCGAAGCGCGGTTTAAGCCCAACATAGTTTCCGCCAAGAATAACCGCGACAGGGGCTACGATATGACGATTATTCCGAAGACTGACCATCTCCGCTAAATCGGCTGCAACGGCATCGAACGATTCCGGAAAAACTGCCGTTGCGACTATTTCAGATTCTGCCAGGAAATCGATGTATGCTGCATGATCGCGTTTTACGTCGACGGCGTGGAAGTTATCCACTCGCGTTTTGCGGATCGTTCCCGTTAGAAGGTTCTTTTGCTCAACGGTGTAGTATCCCTGTTCACGGAGCGTGTCGACCAGCTTTGAATCGATATCGGCAAAAACTAGGTCGAAGTTCTTTTCAGAATAGAACAATTCGCCGAGCATGCCTCGACCAGTGCGGCCGGAGCCGATGATGGTGACACGCCTCATGCCTTATCGCCGTTCTTCTCGTTATAGGAGATGGCAATAAGCTCCATAGAACCCTTGAGTTCAAATGTGCCGTAGTTGCAGGGGATGAGGATGGTCTCGCCCTTCGCAATGGGTTCATTGGCGATGGCTCCCGATCCATCAGCGCACGTCACGATGAGGAAGCCGTCGTAGCTATACGAGCCCGATCCATTCACTTTGAACTTCTTGGCAACATATTCGCCATCGACGTCGTAATAGTCGTAGCGCAGAATGTCATCCATTTTTACCGGCTCAACGTGTTTCGAGCAAAATGGCAGCTCTGGGAAGCTGGCGCAATCGCAGACCTTTTCGATTTCCAGCGGACGGTTCGGGTCGTTGCGATCGTTATCATAGAAACGATAGGTCAAATCTCCGTTCGTTCCAAACGTGGCGCTTACAATTCCGCTGCCCCATCCACCATGGATTACACCCGCCGGCGTGTGCACAAAGTCTCCATCTTTAACTTCGAGAACACTGAACAAATTGTCCCAGTCCTTGGCATCGATAAGCGCTCGAAACTCTTCGCGACTGCTTGCCTTATGACCAAATAGCCATGTGCCAACATGATCGCTTTCGCGAAGCGCAACGGCTCCCGACACCTTTCCGCGGCATCCATCGTGTTCGAGGGCATAGGCGTCGTCGGGATGTGACTGATACGATTGGAAACCTTCGTTGCAGGTGATCGTCATGCGAACTGGGAACTCCGGCTCGTTGCAACCAAAGACTTCTGGATGATTTGCATAGAACTGAGAAAGAGGCTCATTTGTCTCGCGTACTACCGAATCCAGGTCTCCTGGGATGGCGATTGCGCAGTAAATCGTTCCGATTTTATCCAAACTTTGATCAAGTCCGAATTCGTCGATTAGCTTTCTGCCCGCCCAAACAAAAGACTTATAGATCGGTTCAAGATGAAATAGTTCTCGCATTGCAGTTATCTCCTACAGTATTCCTATAAGGCCAAGCACTACAACCGCTGCCATGAGTCCAAAAATGGCCTTGGTAACGGACAGACCCTTCTTGGCGAGCAGCCACCAACATCCAATCACGAGCAGAAGGCCCAGAAGGTTAGGGAAAACTCCATCTATGATTTCCTGAATCACCACGGGGTCGGCATCCGCCGACGCAGCAAACTGAAGAGGCGTCGTCAACTTTACGTAGCTTGCGGAGAGCGCGCCAATTACGATAATGCCGAATAGCTGCACGGCAACCTTTATCTTTTCCATGGCCTGGCCCATGAGCATCGATACCGCTTCCTTGCCAAGTTCGTAGCCCTTGTCAAAAAGGAAGCGGGCATATACCCACAGTAAAATGGGGGTGACCACGATGAAAAGCGCTGGGCCGAGGGGGCTATAGGGGCCCGTTCCGGCCAAAGAGATGGCAATCGTCGTCAACAGGGGAAGCGCCGTCGCCTGAATCAAGCTATCCCCGATGCCAGCGAGCGGACCCATGAGCGAGGATTTAACGGTGCGGATCATCTCATCGTCCACATCCGCGCCCAGGGCCTTCTGCTCTTCCATACCAACGAGAACGCCCCACAGCACACTTGCCGTCGTCTGCTCAGTATTGATGAAGTCGAACATCCGGAGCATGCCCGCGCGCTGGCCTTCTTTGTCGTAGTACTTTCGATATAGAGGGGCCATATCGTACGCGTAGCAATTGCCGTGCCAGTTTTCCAAGTTGCAGCAGTACAGATATTGCAGCTGATAACGCCAGAAGAGTTTGTTCAGCTCCGCCTTTGTCAGCGGCTCGCGAGTAGCGATGTTCTTTTCCATGGCTTAAAGCTCCTCGTCATCGTTGAAGTTGGCTGCCTGGGCCAATGCGGGCTCTTCTCGTTGTTCAATTCGGTAATACAGGTAAGCAATGGCAGCCGCCGCAATTGCGATGGCTATGAAGCTCATCTTCATAACAGAGAACATCATGAATCCCAGCACGAAGAAGATGAACATCCAATTGCCGCTCACATTGAATTTGAGAAGCATAGCCATTCCCACCGCAGGCAGGGTTCCTCCAAGCAAGCTGAGGGCGTGGAGTACGTTTTGGGGAACAACGGCAAGGAAGCTTTCGATAGCTCCGCTTCCCAGGTACAGCAAGACGAAGACTACCGCAAAGTTCATTACTGCAAGGAACAGCTGAGGGAGCACCACGTTACCGAGGAACATTTTGCGATAATCGACTTCCTCGATTGCCTTGCGCACAATTCCGGTGCATACGGTGTTGAAGGCTCGCATAACGTGAGTGAGATTTGCGGTAAGCACCGAGACGGGCGCAGCGAGTGCGAGTGCGGTGCCCGTATCCAAGCCGCTGCTGATCGCAAGGGCCATGATGGGATAGGAGACCACTCCCACATCGACGGTGACCGCTCCACCTACGGCAAAAGCGCCCATATACGCCAGCTGGAACGCAATTCCCAGCTCCAGTCCCTTCTGCACATCTCCAAGCAAAAGCCCGACCAGAAGTCCGCCCACGAGCGGTCGTTGGCAAGTGTACCTACCAAATACCATGCCGCCCGTTGAAGCGAACGTGTTGGTCAGGTGGTACATGCATGCCACAAGCAGAATTTGAATAAACGACATGTTAACGTGCTCCCATCTCGTTTTTCGCGGTGCTCCAGGAAAGATTGGGTGTGGTGAAAGCTGGGTTAACGATCATGTTCGTGCCTACGCTTTCCAAGTAATTCAAATCTGCAATCTGCTCACTGGTAAGGTAGAACATCTTTTCAACCAGCTGCGCACCCTCGCAATTCGGCTGCGGGCCCAGGTTCAATGTGCCTTTAAACCGGTAACCGGTTTCGACAAGTCGCCTTGCGCTTTCAGTGGTCTTAAAAATGATTAGGTAGCTCTTTTTAGATGCTTCTGCTTCAGGCAGCTTGCGGGCGGCTTTGTCCACGGTAAAGCACAGCATTCGGATAGACCCCAGTGCACTGGCGTATATCTTCTGGATAAACCCATCGCCAGCAATGTCATCGTCAACAATTATGACTCCGTCAACTGGGTGTTCCTTAACGACGCGTGTCGTTGTTTGTCCGTGTACCACGCGACTGTCTATTCGATAATGCGCAATCAACTGAACCTCCTGACCTCTGATGGTGATTACTTGCTAAGGCCTTGACACAGGATGATGACATAAAACTATAAAAGACGGAACTAGATAATTCATAAATAACTATGAACGGTCGAATTATTAGGATTATAGGTATTAAACGAGCTATTTGATAAGGCGCCGCCCTCTTTTTAATCGGAGATACCTGGCGGGAGGAATCTCCCGTCCGCATTCAAGATCTAGTGAGAATTCACGTGGCTAAGATTTGAGGGCAAGATAAAGGGTTCCATCCAGTTTCTCGAAGAACATAATGTCTGCCTTTTATGAGGGGTTGCGAGATTGGACCGCTGTGGTGTCATTGGGGAGGCTGATGAATCGGACTGGATTGTGAAAGGTAAAGACGCTCGTGGTCAGACCGTGTTGGCTTACCGCTTTCGACTTCATGGATAACTGTGCGAGCGATCTGTGTGGCCGCTGTGCTCATCCTCGTAACGTGTGAAGATTCGCAATCAAACATCGTCGTCATGAATGCTCGCGATTGCGAGAGCGTTCATGGAAAACCTGCACATCTTCTCCAGCAAGACTCCTTCGCGCAAGATCGAGCGCAGGATGACGCAGACTCGAGAAGGTAGGCTGCAGGCTCATGAACTTGTAGAGGACGAGAACGACTGGCGGGCACTCTGGTTGTGGGGTCACTAACTGCGAGGCTACTGGTTGCGGGACAAACAAAATTAAATCAACGCCGTGTGTCAACCAAGGTCCTGCTGTGTATGGACGAGGAATTCTTGAAGTGATCCATCTTAGATGACAGGGCATCCGTGCCGGCCAGGTTAAGTAAGTCAAATAACTAGAATAATCAGAATAATTAGAGTAAGTGCGATATATTGCAGGATATTGACCTCTTATCGGTTTTTCAGGAGGTTGCTATGAGGCAGGCGAATCCATTTACGCCGTCCGCCGGGGTCGAGCCGCCGGCGCTTATTGGACGCGAAGATGTTCTTTATGACTTTGAGGAGTCTCTCCTGGCGGGCGTTGGAGCCCCCGGCAGACTTATGCGCATAACTGGCCCGCGCTTCAATCAAGAAAAAAAGACAATTTCGAGGAGTTCGATATTCGCGAAGCGCTCGATGCTCAGGCAACCCCTCTCACTAAAAAGGGAAAAGGCCTGCTGGTAACCGTCGATGAAGTGCAAAACGCCGAGCGGGAGGATATCACGCGAGTCGCCATCGCCGTCCAGCTTTGAAGAGCTCTCGTCCATTCCCATCGATGCCGTAGCAGATTCACTTGGCAAAACAATGCGCAAGGGCGGCCTTGAGATAGGGGATGAGGAACTCGAGCGCGCCGCTGAGGCCACAGCGGGCTACGCATACCTGGTTCAGCTCGTTGGCTATAACATCTGGCGCACCGTGGCTATGAAGCGCGGCGAGCTTATTGCGACCAGCGAGGATGTCCGGGCAGGTATTGACCGTGCTATGGGCGAGTACGAGCGCGCGGCTGTAGAGACGGCGATTGCCGGCATTGGCAAAAACGCGCTTTGGTACCTTCTCGCCATGGCGCAGGATACCGCCGTGGCCTCTGCGACGGCGGATATAGCCGCCCGCATGGGTGCGCCGACCTCGTCGCTATCTTCAGCGCGTCCGCCGCGCGTTCCTGTATACGCTGTGGAGCCACAGGTTCTTCACCGGAATGTCCCGCGCGGCGCATACACTAATGAACGGCCGAAAGGCCCAAGCTGGCGCGGCGAGGAGAATGCCGTGCCCGTTCATTCAATAGCGGCCAATCAGAGTACATCAGAGCAACGTATGAGAGCAGCCCGGGTAAACGCGCCGGGGCCAATCGCAGCCCGCATGACGCGCGGGTGCAACGTATTTTTGAACGCAATGGGAAGGCCGCCCAACACGCGCGGAAGCGCAGGAGGAAACATGTCTGAGATCAACGAGACTGTAGAGACCATGGACGAGAACGTAGAGACCATCGAGACCGTTGAGACCGCTGTCGAGGCAGTGGAGGAGTCCGCCGGCGAGCAGGTTGCCGCCGAGAACGAGAACGAGACCGAGACCGTCGTCGAGGACGAGGCCGCCGAGGTTGTCGAGGAGACCGCCGAGGCCGAGGAGCCCAACACCGACGACGAGCTGTTTGATAAGGCCAACCGCGCCGCCCGCCTGCTGCGCGCCCGTCGCGCCGTGATGGGTCGCGAGGCCGAGGCCCGTGCCGCCCGCATGGAGGACCTCAAGCGCGCCCTCAAGCTCCTGGAGCTCAAGCCCAAGATGGAGCAGAAGGAGATGGCCGACCTGCTGGGCATGCGTCTGCGCGAGCTGGACGCCCTGCTGGCCGAGGCCGAGGCTGCTGACATCGTGGCCCGCGTCGAGCCCGCCGACGAGCCCGATATGCGCAAGGTTGTTGTCTACACCGGTGAGGACGCCGTCGCCCGCGTTGGCGTGCTCGCTAAGAAGCAGGACAAGCTGGTTCCCAGCCTTGACGACGAGGAGACCGAGCAGCTGCTCGCCCTGCTGAGCAAGGTCATCGACCCCCTGACCGCTATGGGTCTGGACAATGATGACGATCGCGGCGGCCGTGGCGGCTTTGGCGGCCGCGGTGGCGACCGTGGTGGCCGCGGCGGCTTTGGCGGCCGTGACGACCGCGGTCCCCGTCGCGATGACCGTGGCCCGCGCCGCGACTTCGACCGCGGTGGCGACCGTGGCGGTCGCGGTGGCTTCGGCGGCCGCGATGACCGTGGTCCGCGTCGTGACGATCGCGGTCCCCGTCGTGATTTCGATCGCGGTGGCCGTGGCGGCTTTGGCGGCCGTGACGATCGCGGTTCGCGCCGCGACTTCGACCGTGGTCCCCGTCGCGATGACCGTGGCTTTGGTGGACGCGGCAACGACCGTGGCGGCCGCGGCGGCTTTGGCGGCAAGCGCTACTAAGCCTTCCGCTCACGCGCCCACGCATAGGGCGAAAGCCTTTTACCGGGCTTCATAAAAACAAAACGGATCCGGAGTATTAAAGCTTCGGGTCCGTTTTTTATGCGCCTTTGGACGAGGGGGCGAGTGAGGGGCACATCTATTTGAGCAAGTCTACAAGCATGAGCTCACGGCGGCCGCTATTCATTTAGCTGGTCACTCAAGTAAGCTCGCATTGCCTGAACATCGGGATAGTTAGGCAGGGAGCCGCGAACGGCGTTTCTTAGAATGGCTGCGGACTTCTTGTTTTCTATCCTCTTGATTTCGTCAGAGTATTTTACCGCCTCCGTGTTGTAATTCTCATCCCTGCGCAGCACATATACCGCATCTTTTCGGTGCAGCTCATCAAGTATTTCTGGAACGTGCGTGGTAAAGACTAGCTGCGCGCCGCGCGGATTGGTGACGGGCGATGTGAAGAGCCCTATTACCACTCCCACAAGGGATCGGTTCAAACTCGTGTCAATCTCGTCGATAATCATATAGCCGCCATCGCGAAGCCTCTGCAGCGCAAACTGCACCATCTCGGCTCCTATGATTGTTCCCTGCGATAGGAAAGAGGGGATTGCGTCGGGGCCCACCACGCGCTCCTTCTCGCCGTGAAAAGTAAGATGGTAGACCTGCAACTCTGGATCGTAAGACAAAGACTCTATGCTTGGATCAAACGCGCGCAAAACGGGGGAGGGAAGGCTTTCTCGTGGTAGAATGCGCTCCGGCCTAGATACGGTACCGCCACGTTTGCCGGTAACGCGGAAGACAATGCTCTCGTGATCTCCAAGGAATGCCCGCTCCTCGTCAGTGAGCACGGTGGCGTCGAGCTTGTGATCGCCGTTTCTACGGATGAGCACGGCTGCGTTGTCTTTAAATGCCGCCAGGTCATTCAAAGTATCACGCTTCAAGCTTGCGGAGTTGTATTTCCAAAGGGTCTCGTCAGCAAATACAAGGTCGTCGGTGCGGACGCATCCAGATCGGCTCAGATCATCTTTCTCGCATTGTAGCGCCGATTCCAACAGGTAAAACGCCCCGTCATTCCAGAAGATCACGGAGAGCTCTAGGCGCTCGTCAACCCTGCCTATACGGTTGATTTCTCGTGCTAAGTGCCTCGATACGCTTAGGTCCGTGAGATATGAAACAATGAAATCGATTAGATTCAGGGTGGTTGTTTTTCCGGATGCGTTAACGCCAACAATACCTGTAGCATTCTGCGAATAGATAGCGCCGGAGTTTCCTAGGCGAGTGACGTCGGGGGTTAAGCCGTCTTCGTTTTTCGAAACGCGGTCGGTAGCGTAAAAATCAAGCTCTAGCATGCCGTTCTGGTATAGGGGCAAGCCCTTGGCAACAATCTTTAAAATCCGCATATCTAATCCTCGCTTCGTCTCTTGTTCTCGATGTACGCCTGTTTGCTTAAAAGCGGGTAGCGTGAGTAATCATAGCACTATAAACATAATAACTGTTTATAAGTTTTACAGTCGCAGCGGCAATATCTGTGAAGCGCTCTCTAGATTGGCGATGGTCGGCCGACCCATTGCGTTCATGAGATCGGATCCTTCCCGTAATACCTCCAATCGCAAGATCGTACACACGTTCGATCGATACAATGACATGATCGAACACGCGTTCTTTCATGGGAGGGGATATGGACGGGTCCCAGGACTACTACGATGCCAGCTCCCTAGACTCCATCTACAGCTACGCCAAAAAGCTCGAGGGCAAGACGCTGCGCACGGCGTGCCATCTGGCTGCCATTGATGACCCGCATCGCCGCAAGGGCTCGTTTGGCAACGCAATCGAAGAATATTACTTCCACTATGACATCAACAGCTCTGCGGATCCGGATTTCGCCCAGGTGGAGACAGAGCTTAAGACCACGCCGCTTCGCCGCAAGAAAAACGGCGAGCTCTCCGCCAAGGAGCGCTTGGTCATCAGCATGATCAACTATATGAGCGTGGTGGACGAGACCTGGGAGACAAGCTCGGTCCAAAAGAAGCTCAGTAAGATCCTGCTCATCGCCTATGAATACGATAAAGACCTCAACCCCGTGGACTTCTTTGTCGACCTGGTAGAGCTTTGGGGCATTCCGCCAGAGGACGTGCCCGTGTTCCGCCGCGACTGGAATACCGTGGTCGAAAAGATCCGCCAGGGCAAGGCGCATGAGCTTTCCGGCTCTGATACGTTCTATCTAGAGGCGGCGACAAAGGCCGCGTCCAGCAAGGTCCGCAGGCCGCAGCCGTTCTCGTCCATTCCCGCCAAGCCTCGCGCGTGGGCTATCAAGCCGGCGTACATGACGGCGATCTTCAACAGCATGTTGGATGCAAAGGCGATCGAGCGGCGAGAGGGGGAGGGCGACCTCGACCTTGAGCATCTTGTCCGCTCCCGCTTTGAGCCCTACCTTGGCCTTACGGAAGAGGAACTGGGCGAGCACTGCGGCTACCTCCATAATGGGCGCCGCAAGCCCAAGAACCTGTGCGCGCTCATCACCAAGCATATTCTGGGCGTTGACGAGAACGCCAAGATCGCTGAGTTCGAGAAGGCTGGCATCAAGACCAAGACCATCCGCCTAAAGCGCGACGGGGTGCCCAAAGAGTCGATCTCCTTCCCAACGTTTGATTACTTCGACCTGGTGGCTCGTCCGTTTGAGGAGAGCGACTTTAGAGAGTACCTGCGTAGCAAGTACCTCTTTGTCATCTATAAAGAGGACGAGGAAACTCGCGGCCGCTACCTGCTTTCGGAAGTCCTCTTTTGGCAGATGCCCGATAAAGACCTGCTAGAAGCGCAGCGTTGCTATGAGGAGATGCGCCGTCGCGTCGCCATGGGCCGCGCGGACTGGTCGGTTAAATCCAGCGAGAACCGCTGCTGCCACGTCCGCCCCCACGGGCGCAACAAGGCAGACGTTCTACCCACGCCGGCGGGCAACCCAGAAACAAAAAAGTGTTTTTGGATCAATGCTCGCTATATAGGCGAAGAGATCGATAGAGTAAGGCGGGAAACGATCTCAGGGGCGTCCGGCACCCTTACGGCCAGCGGCACCCGCGCGGTCCACGGCTCCACCGTGGCCCAAGGCGTCGTCACCGCGCACGGCGCCGGCGCATGCAACCCGCCCACGCAGCCAAGCGCCTCTGCAGTTGATAGGAGTTATGTGACCAAGAACGTCATTCGAGTGGCCGAGCTTTTCGCCGGCGTTGGAGGCTTCCGCCTGGGCCTTGAGGGCTATAGCGATCCCGTGCATCCGCAGTTCGCCATGCCGTCCGCAGGCCCCTTCAAAACCATCTGGGCCAACCAGTGGGAGCCGCCGGGAACCCCAACGCGCCAGTTCGCCGCCAAGTGCTATCGCGAGCGCTTTGGCGAGGATTCCCTCATCAATGAGGACATCAACAAGGTGCTCGACGCTTATGAGGCGGGCACCATAGACATCCCGGACGTCGACATGGTGGTCGGCGGCTTCCCCTGCCAGGACTACTCGGTGGCAAAGCCGCTGTCTCAGGCAAGCGGCATAGTTGGCAAGAAGGGCGTGCTCTGGTGGGATATCTACCGGTTCTTGCGCCTTAAGAACACGCCGCGCTACGTGCTGCTCGAAAACGTCGACCGCCTGCTCAAAAGCCCCGCGTCGCAACGCGGTAGGGACTTCGCCGTCATCCTCTCCTGCTTCGCCTCCCTGGGCTATGCGGTCGAGTGGCGCGTTGTGAACGCCGCGGACTACGGTTTCCCCCAAAAGCGTCGCCGCGTCTACATCTATGCGGAGAAGACGGATGAGGCATGGGACCTCGCCGACCGCATGACGCACGGCGTGATGGCCCAGGCGCTGCCCGTAAAGCCAGAGGTCGATCCCGTGGGCTTCACCATTCCCACAGACCCCTATGAGTGCTCGGAGTCTTTTGGCACGAGCGCCAAGCGTTCCCGCTTTGAGACGGCGGGTGTTATGCAGGGCTGCAAGGTCATGACGGGCAGGCTTAACGTCGAGTACAACGGGGCGTACAAAACCCTTGGCGACGTGCTGGTCGATGATGCGGAAGTTGACGAGTCCTTCTATATTACGGACGAGGATAAGCTGGAGCGTTGGCGCTACTTCAAGGGCGGCAAAAGCGAGCCCCGCGTGGACAAGAAGACCGGCTTTACCTATCAGTACACGGAAGGGTCGATGGCGTTTCCGGACCCAGTTGACTGCCCGGCGCGTACCATCCTCACAAGTGAGGGGGGGGGGGTCGGCCTCACGGAGCAAACATATTGTGCAAGCGGGGGACGGCCGCTACCGTAGGCTAGTTCCGGACGAGTTGGACCAGCTGCAAGGGTTCCCCAAAGGTTGGACGGACGCGGGCATGACAGACATCCAGCGCGCCTTCTGCATGGGCAACGCGCTGGTAGTAGGCATTCCGCATATGATTGGACGAGTAATCGCCCAGCGCATGGAATAGACGCTAAAGAAGATGGGGCCAACCGCATTCTTGTAGCAGTTGGCCCCACGTGTTAGCAGTTCAGCTGCATAAACGAGCTGTGATGGGCTTCGAGTCTGGCTTTGGATGGCCAGAGCTGCTCGTTGCTGGGTAGCGAGATCCGTCGCCTGTCAAAGTGGTTGTAGGCGGTATTCCGCAGTGCGCCGCTCACCGTGACCTCATAGGTGTCAGGTCTAATCGAAATGAGCGACTGTTGGTACAACGCACCCAGGTCCGTTCTAAGCAGGATTCCGGCAGACGGCGTATTGCTTGCTGCGCCCAGATAGGAACTGAGATATGTCGCGTCGAGTGCGGGCAGTGCATCGTAGCCAGAAATCGCGCATTGGCCGTTATATGCCTCAATAAGATCCATCTTAAACGTTTCTCCGTGGGCATTTTTAAGCTCCCTCTTGAGCGAGGTGAAGTCGTGCTTCCCCTCATGGGATGAACCAAGGTAGTCAAGGTCTAGCGTTTTGCTGTTAAACAGCACGTCGGCGCGCAGCTTGGCTGCGTTTTCAAGGGCATCTTCTATCTCTTTTGCGGAGATGGGGGAGAGGGCACCGCTATCGAGTTTGTGAACGGGTCCATGAAGGGTGAAGATGCCCGCCACGTTGTTGTAGCTTTCAAGAAACGCAAGGCCAAGGCACTGGTACTCGTTGCCGGTCTTGTAGAAAACGCCTACGGGCACGCCGTCCTCAAGGCAATTGATAAGTGCTTGGTTGTACCTTGGCGAGCCGGGCTTCCGTCCCGTATTGTGATGGTGTTCGCAATACTGGATCATCCACGTGCTGTCATCAAGAAGGTGGACGGAATCCGCTCCGTATATCGTAGGGTTCGCGATGGTGATCGAAATCGCGTAGTCTTGCCCGCCCGGTTTGTGTATCCCTCGTTGCGCAACAAGGGTGATGGGCATATCTTTGGGGGCATGGTCTTTCCACGGACGAGGTCCAACTTCTCCCTCGTGGCTCAGAAACCATTGATACGCCGGCAAGTAAGAGCCGGGCACAAGTGAAGTGGCGCGTTCATACGATAGCGTTAGGCCTTGATACGTTTCTATAGACATGCTCACTCGCCTCCCAGGCTAATCTTTGGCGAGGATTTCAACGAGTTTATCCAGCATGATTTGTGCGCGTTCATGCATGAACTTTTTAGCGGCTGCGGGGTTGCCGTTCTTGAGGTCGAGGTCGGCATCACGCAGGTCTTGGCCGTTGTAAACAAACTCCCTTTCTCCGTTGAAGGTAAAGAGCTCTCCCTTGGATGCGGGGAGCGTGGTTGATCCCTTTGCCCTGTTCTCGGCGCTAGAAAGGTAAGCGATGTTGCCGAGGTTACCGCCAGGGAGCTTGTACGTTTTGTACGCGTACTGTCCGCTCGTCTTATTTCGGAGCGTCTCGCGTGAGATTAGATGCTCAATGTCGTAGGCGCTCTCGGAATATGCCTGAGGATTGCAGCTTGCAAGGACGGTCAGCAGGGTCTTTGCGATGGGGTCAACATTGATCGACTCGTTGTTTTCGATTGAATCCAGATAAGACTGGGTTGCAATCTCGAGTTTTGCCCTGGAGAAGGCAGCGCTCGTCGCATACGATAGCGTCCCGTCTATATAGTTGCCCAGCCTGGAGTCGCCCGAGCCTTTCCATTGATTGGTGAGCATATCCAAGATAAAGCACCTAAAGAGGTTACGGGTTGTTTCGTTGTAGCTCTTCTTCTTATAATCCGGCAGCGATTCAAAATCCGTTGAGCGAATCGCTCCATACCGCGCGAACCAAAGAGCTGCAAAAAACGAGAGAAATTGCAGCTGGCCGCTAGATTTAGAGGTCTCGTACGCTTCTTTGCTGCCTGGTTTTTTCAGGAACTTGGCAAAGCGTCCGTTGATCTCATCGTATTCAGCAAGCATGCACTTTACCAGGTGCTCCGTGGCAGCAGGGTTATCCTCAAAGCCTGCATTTGCGAAGACGTCGGGAAGTCCTTGGGGGCCTTCCTTCTTTCCGGCGATTTCCTGCGGGCGAAGTCCAAATACAATCGCAAGCGTGTTGTAGCCAATGGTGTCTACGGTGTCGTCTTGCTCGGCGGCCTTATCCGGCCAGCATGCCCGGCATCGCGAGATAACGAGCTCTCCCAATGCGTGGCAGAATTCCGGAAGGGTGACAATGCGCTCGCGCCTCATTTCCTCAGCGCTAAAGTCTTCGATCTCAAGGCCGTCGCGATCTTCTGTGAGCGCTTCATAGCGTGAAATAGTTCGTTCGAGAATGTCATCGGAATAAGGCTCCGGTGACAGCTGGACTTGATAGCGGTTCCATTGGGCCGCGAAAACCTGGTATTTCGTCAGCTTTCTTCCGCCAAGGTTAACGTTGGCGAATACCTCGGGCAGCTCCGATTTGTCGCCCGTGAAGAACACGCAGGGAATTTGGAGGGTCGACAGGTTGACATACTTATCGAGAGCGGTGATGAGCTCGACTTGGATATCAACAATCTCCAGCAAATGGCCATCGCTGCATGCCGGGTAGATTTCCTTGATTTGTTGAGCTAGATATGAACCGGGCAGATTCCTCTTGGTGGCATGTAGGTGCAGCATCTCTTTGATTGCGGAGATGAATTGATTCCTTAATTTGGTTCTTGCGTCTTCCGATTGCTGCGCTGCGCCGGAGAGCGCCATCAAGGAGTCAATCTGCTTCGCTGAGTTTGATTCAATGGGAAAGTACTCCTCTGGATGACGCTGATATTCGCGCAGTGTAGAAAAGCGCTGTTGCCCATCAATGAGAGAGTACTGCTCGGCATTATCGTATTTATATAAAAGCAGTGATCCAAAAGGAAAGCCCCTGCTTATGTTGTCGATGAAAGCAGCCTTTTGAGATTTGGACCATACCAACGGACGTTGATACGTTGGTATGGTCATCTGGTTTTCAAGATCTTCGAAGTTGATGGTTTCTATTCTGTAGTTCGACATGCTACCTCCCTGCTCTCGCTTTGATCATTAGATCACGTTGAAGTGTTCTAGATCAAGCAATCGTTTGAGGGCGTCTTTATGGTTTTGTCAGCCTAATGTCCTTCCGATTCTAGGCAAGGCGCATCGGGGCGCACGCCGCGCTCTTTTCCAACTAGGTTCTCCTCGCCTGTCGCGACCTGGGCTGCGCACGGGACCGCGTCTCGCATAATCGCGTAGATGTCCTTCAACCTCTTTCTCGCGATCGCCTTTAGTGCCTCGTTGCGCCTCATCCCCCCCGTCCCGTACTCGTCGCAGTGCTTTGCGAACCTGTTGTCCGTTCCGATAGGGGGCAGCTGAGCATCAGCAGGTTCTTGAGCGGATTGTCGTCCCCGCGCTGCGGGGAGGTGGACTGGATGCTGGTGCTGGACCTGCTGTCGGTCGGTGCCACGCTGCAGTGGCTCGTAAGCTCGTCGTGGTCGCGGAGCATCAAGATGCCAGGCGACGTGACGAGTGCCGTGGCAGTCTTGGGGCCGATGCCAGGGACCGCAGCAGGAGCTCGTAGACTTCGTAGCCAGTGAGAGGGCTGGCTACGAAGTCTACGAGCTCGGCGACGTCGGGGTCGGTCTTGGCGGCGCCGAGGAGCAGCCGCGCTCTTGCCTCTTGACATCGGTACCTGGGTAGGCCACCAGCATCCCGTTCAATTTGGTCACGGCGCATTCTCTCCGTCGTTCCGACTGGAGGGTGCGGAGTCGACACCCGCATTGCCTGGTAGTGATTCGAGCTGGACCCAGAGCGTTTCTATCAGTCGTTTCCCGTGTGCAGCCCTGTCCCGGTTGCGGCACCCCCTGCCCCGCAGAAGGCCAGATGGCAATACTGTGAAACTGAAGGAGCCTCCCGTGCGGATTATTCAAACTGCAATGTGCCGCCGAGCTCTCCGGCGTCTCGCGCGCCGTGGTGTGCAGGTGGGACGCCGGAGCCGCCCCAAGCGCGCTCATCTGGTAGAACCCGCGTGAGGACCAAAAGCGTGGAGGTGCCAGCCTTGAACGCCGAGGAGGGGGCCGCGTGTGACGCGGCCATGAAAGAGAACGCCTTGCTGAAGGCGGTGTTGGACGACCTAAAAGGGGAGGGTTCCGCCCCGGCTACGACGTCGAGGAGGAGATGCGTCGAGCTCGGCGAGAGATTGCGCGCGGAGACAGGCCTGTCCCTGACTGCGTTTCGTCAAGTAGCTCTGAACAATCGGTAAAGCGATAAATTGCTATTCGAAAACAAGTTTAGTTAGTTTGAAGTTGCGTTTTGATATGAACTATGAGCGGTGGAAATTCACGTTTATACGCGTAGAATATCCAGCCGCCGAAGTAAAGTTGACATGGCAGCTGGCATAGTAGGCTTTCTTAATTAACTGGGAGGCTAGATGAACCGGATTTGGAAGTTCAAATCGAAGAGGACCATGTCGTCGACTTGATATAGCTCGCCAAAATGATGGCGGCTGGTGGATGGGGTGTCAAACTTCGTATGGTTAAAAAGGTAGTCTTCGAAAGAGTCACGGTTGTAGATATGAAAGGCGACGACCTTTCCATCCTTGCGAACAACGATGTATCCACCATTTGCATCATCGCGGCCATTCCAGTTTGTTCCAGGGACCATCCCCAATGCGATAGAGCTCAGGAATTTCTTGAATTTAAACTCGTACATACCTGAACCAAGGGATAAGGGGTCTCGCTCCTCGAGCATATTAACGATATCCTGAATCGTGGTGAGTCCTTCTCCGTAGCGGATCATCAGGGCTTCTGAGAGAATCTGTGGGAACAGGCTGTCGATGAGTTTTAGATTGCGGATGAAGGTGTCGCGTCCCTTGAGAAAAACAAAATGACCTCCCGCAGCCATAATAGCCTGGATTCGCTGCCTGACTTTTGCCTGGGATTTTATGGAGTTGATTTGATTGATTTCGTCCGCTTCGAGACCAGTGACCTGATAGACGATATTTGTGGCAGCGCTAGCATTCAGGATGGTGGGGGATGATCCGATTTCAGATTTGATGCTCCATCCGCAAACGGAGTCTGCCCCAGTATGTCTATCGTGGATTTGCAACGTGATGTCCGTCTTGCTTGTGGACGGTGCTTTGAGTGAGGAGAGGAGGAGCTTGTCCATGAATGCTTCGATATCTGGAAGCTCGAAAGCACCAGAAGAGTTGAATTCTGCTCCAATAATCTTGGAGTATAGGGCGTCTGCCTTTTCTGTAACTTCACTGCTATCGATTTCAAGCAGTGTTGTATCGTTGTTATTCGTGATGGTGATGGTCGGACCTGTTAAGTAGCTAAGCTGTTCTCGATTCTTCTCTTTTCGGATAGCGCTGACGACCGGGATAAAGGGACTGCCAGGAAGGATGTTTAGATTTGCATCGGCAGAGAGGATCTTGCCGTCGCCGAGAACTTTAAGGAAGGCGTAGAGCTCGCTCCACTCGCCACGATTGCCACTAATCATCAAGTACCTCTTTCACCTTTTCCGCAATTGCCTTGATTACGGGAACCGAAACGGAGTTGCCAAGCTGTTTGTACAGATGGGTATCGGCAAGTGGCAGCTCATAGCTATCGGGAAAACCCTGAAGACGCGCCCATTCGCGTGGGGTCATCTTTCTAATGTCTTCTTCGTTGATTTTTCCCTTGATGTGGGTCACGGGTTTCATGCTGTGCTCGCGATGATCGATGATGAGGTTGCGCTCGCGGCCCATTCCTCCGCAGACAATCGCCCCAGCGGTTCCATCTAAGCTTCTGATTTGGTATCCGAATCCGTTGCCCTTCGATTGATGGCGTTCGCGATGTTTACGAAGTGTTTCAATATATGTATCGGAAAGATAGTATTTTGGGCTGATGGGTGCATCTTCCAGGATGTCGCGCAGATAGACCTTTTTTCCAGTTGGTTCGGGAAACGTGAATTCAGTTGGTGCAATATCCTCACGGAATGCAACGATGTAAATTCGTTCACGATTTTGCGGCACACCGAAGTCTTTGCTATTGAGGATCTTCCACCAGGGAATATAGCCTGCCTCTTTCAAGGCTCCTAGGATAACCTTAAAGGTGCGGCCATGGTCGTGCATCGGAAGGCCCTTGACATTCTCGCAGAAAATGACCTTGGGCTTGTTTTTACGATCGGTGCAGATCCTCAGCGTATCGAAGAAGAGCGTGCCACGGGCGCGACCTTTGAAGTCGTCTTTGAAGCCCATTTTCGAGCCAGCGATGCTGAAAGCCTGGCAGGGGAACCCCGCTAGGGCGATATCAAAATCAGGAACACCGCTCGCGTCAATTTTAGTGATGTCCCCAGCAATCTCAAAGGGGTCGCTGTAGTTTGCGCGGTAAGTTTTCTGGGCGGGCTCATCGAACTCGCTGACGAACACCGTTTTGATTTCGTCGCCGAAGGCTTGATCGAAGCCAAGGCGAATGCCGCCTATTCCTGCAAACAAATCAATGGATTTATACATGAAGCTTCCCTGAAACTATTCGATATCTTAACCATAACTGATAATCGCATTTCGTGCGGACATAATCTCAATTGTTGTATTCAAAGATACAGGTTAACGTATCAAATCATCAGTTGATGGCTGACCGTCTAGAAAACCATGCTTTTCCACTCTGGTGGGCTGGGTATCTATGAGGCGAAGTTTTGCCCGTGGTTTAGAGTACTCCTGGCAAACACTTTGAGAACTCGAACAGCCTCACCGGTGGGCGGAATACCATCCATGGCATTGACGGGATTAGCGCGGCGCTCACTGCTGTCTCCAGCTATCGAGTGGGCTATTGAATTGCCTTGCTTGTGGGAGGATTTTTTGTGGCGAATCGTGCGAGTGAAGGCGTTCGGCCTGATTGAGTTCGCTAGCCCCGTTTTTTTGAATATATGTAGTTGCGACAAGAATGGGGGTGTCGGGGCTCCATGCCCTTTGGGGGACCATTCGGTTTCCTTTTCGCTTTAGGCCCCTTTCGTTCAAACTGTCTTTTCGGGGCGGCCCTCGACTTTCTGGAGTTAAGGCGCGGAGACGCTCTGGGGCGCGATGCTTAGGCATGCGATCAGCGATTGTCTAGATTGATGCACGGCGAGAAATGCAGGTTCGTCGTGTGGCACGCGCTTAGAGATAGGCGGATTTGCAGCTCCGAGCCATCGTCCAAAGATGCTAGAAGAGAGTTAATTCGAATGAGTGCCTTAAAAGCGCCGTCGATTGCAATGCTATGTTAAAAACTAGACGAGAACCGGTGCGATTCCAGTCCGTGCGGCAAGTTAATACTGGTCGACGGTGGACCGTAAGACGGCCGACTGCGGGTGGCACACGGCGGCAAATCACGGTGGTGGACACGTTTGAATACGTACACGCGCTTATGCGTGGCGAAGCGCATGCAGGAACGCTGGAGCCGTTGGTGGCTTGCGTGATGCTTGCCGCCGCGCTTGCTAAAGACAGGCTGTCGGCGTGCGGTGCACATTGCGGAGCCTTTGGGCTGCGCTGTAGTCCACACATAAAATGACAATCTGAATGCGTATGGAGCAGGACGCGCACAGCCAGGGTTTAAATTGCTGAGGCGTACCCTGAGTCCGGCTTGATGCTTGCCCTAGTATTGTTCGGCATTTTTCTGCTGCGTTCGTGCTTGCCGGCATGATGTTTGCTAGATGGCAGGGATATTTGCAGGTATCAAAACAAGCGGTCCAAGACTATCAATGGCTTCATTTGTTGAATAACCGATTGGCATGTGCATCTTAAGAGCGGTAATGAATCAGGCGAAGATGATCTCAAGCTCTGGTGCCTCGTGTCGGATGGTTTCACGCGTCTTTGAGTCCATACCGTTGTCGGTAACGAGGCAGTCGATGTCGTCGATGCCAAGCGCTCCGTATGGGGCGCTGACTCCAAATTTAGTAGAGTCGAGAAGCATGACGCGTCGCTCCGCCACCTCTGCTTGTGCCTGCAGCCAGTTTGCCTGACTTAGCTGGTGAGTGGAGAAGCCGATATCGAAAGTGAAAGCGTTTGTGCACATGTATGCCGTGGGGATTCGATAGTTGTGAAGCTGTCTTATGGCTTCGGTTCCGTGCGTGTAGTGGAATCCCTGGCGAACGGCGCCTCCTAAAAAGATGATTTGGCTATCGGGCAGGATGCGCTCAATATCCATGGCGATTTCAAAATCACTTACAAAGAGCGTCAGCCCTTGCTTGCCTTTGAGGGCTCGAACAAACTGCCGGCAGGTGGTGCCCGCTTGAACAAGAAGGACATCATTATCTCTTACTAGGCTTGCGGCAGCACGGCCAATTCGCGCTTTCTCGTCCTGCGCACTTACGGCAGCGGTCTCAAGTTTCATTTCGTGGTCATGCTGTGGCTTGATGGCTCCGCCGTGCGTGCGGCGTATGAGCCCTTCTTGCTCAAGCGAGCGCATGTCTTTGCGTATTGTTGCAGGCGAGACGTGAAAGCGCTTGCTTAGATCGGTGATTCGTACAACCTCGTCCCTCTCCAGCATAGAGAGAATTGCATCGCGCCGCTCTTCTAGATATATGACGCGTTCATCCTCGACGTGCATGCGGTCTCCTTCAAATAGATGGAATTGTTGTTGATGATAGCACCTTTAGTTTGAAACAAAACGAAATCATGCAAAACATACGCTTACTGCTAAATAGGGACCGTCTGCCGTAAAATGAATCATAAAGAAAATTAACGAAACCATATGAATTATATTAACAGTGGATTTGGAACCAAAGAGAAAGGGTGTCCATGATTATTAATCTGAGGGATATCTGCCAAATTGCCGAGCAAAATAACATGGCGGTCGCAGCCGTGAATGCTGCCAGCCTTGAGGCGATTCGCGCCGCCATTGCCGTGGCTGAGCAGACGGGCTATCCCATCATCATCCAGCATGCGGAGGCGCATGAATCGCTTGTTCCCCTCACTACGGTTGCGCCCATCGTGACCTCGCTAGCGGAGCGGTCAAGCGCGCAGATCTGCTTCCATCTTGACCACTGCGAACATCTTTCATATGCGCGCCGCGCACTCGATCTTGGCTTTTCGGGAGTTATGTTTGACGGCTCTGCCCTGCCGTACGAGAAGAACGTCGAGTTTTCCAAAGCGGCGGCGGATATGTGCGCAGAATACGGGGCGGGTCTTGAGTGCGAGCTTGGCTCCATGGGCTCTCGCGAAGGCGGGGACCCCTCGGAGGGCGGCACTGCCGAGGAGGCCGGCGCCGTCTACACCGATCCCGAGCTTGCCGAGGATTTTGTGCGCTCCACGGGGCTGGACGCCCTGGCATGCTCGTTCGGTACGGTCCACGGTTTGTATAAGGGCGAGCCAAAGCTCAATTTCGACGTGCTGCGCGACATTCGCTCACGCGTCAGCGTTCCCTTGGTTATGCATGGTGGATCCGGTGTGTCCGACGAGGACAACCTACAGGCAATCAACGCCGGTATCCGCAAAATCAACTACTACACCTACGGCGTGAAGTATGCGGGAGAGGCAGTTCGCAAGATGGTGGCTGCTCGCGAGGAGCAGAATTCCGATGCAGTGGTGTACTGGCATGATATGACCACCGCGGCATACGAGACTCTGGTTGATACATTTGAGCATATTGTCCGCAATTTCGCCAACGGCGCCGAGCCTCTTGCATAGGGGAGGCGAGATGAAGAAGATCCTTGTTGCCTCACACGGACATTTAGCAAGCGGAGTAAAGAGCGTCGCCAAGATACTTCTGCATGATGACAGCGCGATCACCGCGGTGGATTGCTATGTGGACGAGAGCGATCCGGGCGAGAAAATCCGCGCGTTCATCGATGGGGTGGAGCCCCAAGACGAGGCGCTTATCTTTACGGACCTCTTGGGTGGCAGCGTGTGCAATATGGTTACCGCCATGCGGCCAGAGCAGAACGGCATCATCCATGTTACGGGGTTTAACCTGGCGGTTATTCTGGAGTGCCTTATCTCGACCGATCGAATTACCCCAGAAGCGATTGATTCCATTATTGGGACCGCTTCGACGCTTATGAAGCGCATTGAGTTGTCGGACGCTCCGACAGAGGAAAGCGATGCGGAGGAAGAAGACGGCTTCTTTATGTGAGGGCGCATGCCGACGCATGCGAGAAAGGGAGGAAAACCATGATTATCCAGATTAGAGTCGACGATCGCTTGGTGCACGGCCAGGTGACGCTTATGTGGGGAAAGGAGCTCAACACCAAGGGCATTTTGGTTGCCAACGACCATGCGGCGAACGATGCTACTCAGGCTGCGACCCTAAAGATGGCTTGCCCCCAGGGCTTGAAGTTGCTCATTCGCAGCGTTGATGACGCCATCAAGGTCGCCAACGATCCCCGCGGCGCCGACATGCGCATATTTGCGCTTACCGATACCATCTCCGACGCGCTGCGTCTGGTTGAGGGCGCTCCGGGTAAGGTCGGCAGCGTGAACGTTGCAAACGTTGGCCGTTTCGACCGTTCGGATGACTCCAAGAAAGTGCTTCTTACCACGGGCGTTACCCTGAACCCCGATGAGGTCGCCGCCGCTCGCAAGCTGTGCGAGCACGATCTTCCCGTTGTTCACCAGGTGGGCGTCACCGATCCGAAGACTAAGGTCTCGGACCTGCTCGCAAAGCTCTAGGTATAGCGCGGGGATCGAGTAAATCCCTGCATTTTCGCGATGGCTTACGAAAGGAGTAGCCAATGTTCGACATCGCGCTTATCGCATTCTTTACGGCGTTCTTCTGCTACTACGTGCAGTGGACGTTCGGCCAGCCCATGATCGAGCAGCCCCTGGGCGCCGGCCTTGTTGCCGGCATTGTATTCGGCGACGTTACCACCGGCGTCATGATCGGTGCCGCGCTTCAGGCGATCTTTATCGGTAGCGTCAACGTTGGCGGCGCTACCTCTGCGGATACTACTGCGGGCACGGTTTTGGCCGTATGCTTTGTGGTTCACTTTGGCATGGACCAGGGTGTCGCGATTCCGCTCGCCGTTGCGGCTGCAATCTTTGTCAATATCATCTACTCGCTCATCTTCAACGTTATCTCTTCCTTCTGGGCCCCGGTTATCGACTGGGCTGCTAGCAAGGGTGACAAGAAGAGCATCATGCTGTGCCACCTGGGCGGCGGCGTGCTTATGAACCTGCTGCTTGCAACTCCTACGTTCTTCGCCGTCTACATTGGTGCCGAGCCGGCGGCTCAGCTGATGGACATGGTTCCGCAGGCCGTTATCAATGGCTTCAATGCGGCATCCGGCCTGCTCCCCGCCGTGGGTATGGCGCTTCTGCTCCGCATGCTTTGGGATAACAAGATCGCCGTCTACTTCCTGTTGGGCTTTGTAATGGTTCAGTACCTTGGTATGCCCATGGTCGCCATTGCCGCCGTCGGTATCGTTATCGTTGTCGTCTCCGCGCTTCGTGAGCTTGAGTCGCGTGATCTTCGCAACCAGATTCGTGTCCTGCGCGAGTCGGGCGTAAGCGCCGGCGCTACTACCGTGGCAGAGATTGAAGAGGAGGATTTCTTCGCATGAGCACCAAGGATTTGACCCCCGCCGCCGAGAACGCGGCAGACAAGATCAGCCTTTCTACCAAGGACCTCTCTCCCGAAGATCGCAAGATGCTGCGTGAAATCTTCCTGCATTCCTTTAACGTCTTTACGGTTTATGCGGGCGGAGCCCGAGCTGGCGCATCCGGCTTCATGTGGTCCATCTGGCCTGCTATCGAGCGCTTTTACAAGACGCGGGAAGAGCGTATCGATGCGATGAAGCGCCATTCGACGTGGTATAACATCACCTCCAACGTCGGTACGTTCTGCATGGGCCTCGTCGCCTCCATGGAGAAAGAGAATTCCGAGCGCGACGACTTCGATACGCATTCCATCGACTCGGTCAAGGCGTCTCTGATGGGTCCCATGTCGGGTATCGGCGATGCTATCTTCTGGGGCGTTCTGCGTGTAATCGCCGCTTCCGTTGGTATGGCCCTGTGCGCAGACAACGGTTCCATCATGGGCCCCATCGTCTTCCTCCTGATCTATAACATCCCTTCGTGGCTGACCCGTTGGTTCCTGACCGTCCTGGGCTATCGCGTCGGTTCGAGCTTCATCACAAAGGTGTACGAGAGCGGCCTCATGAATATTGTGACCAAGCTCGCCAGCACTCTTGGTTTGCTGATGATCGGCGCTATGGCAGCATCGTTTGTCAAGTTCAACATGATCCTCTCCATCCCCATGCCCGAGGGCGATCCCGTGATGATTCAGACGTACCTGGATACGGTCTTCAAGGGTCTTGTTCCTCTCCTGTACACGCTTGGATGCTTCTCGCTTCTGCGCAAGAACGTCAACGTGAACTATGTGATCATCGGTACCATGGTTATTGGCTTGGTGCTTGGCCTAGCGGGTATCTGCTAGCAGATTGCCTGTTGGATATGTATCAAGTAGGTGCATAAACATATGTGATCCGAGCGGTTCCGGTGCGTGTGGCACTGGGACCGCTCGCATATTATGGTGGCAGCAGTGCATGCAGATGATGGGAGCGGAATATGGAGCAGATTCGCTTTGCCGTACTTGGTACAAGCATGATTTCCGATAACTTTATCGAGGTTGTAAGCGCCTGTCCGCGCGCGCAGTACGTGGGTAGCATGGGTAGGTCGCTGGAAAAGGCTCAGCGCATAACACGCGATCATGGTGGCGAGCGAGCGTTCTCATGCGTGGAGGATGTCGCGGCGTGTGGGGACGTTGACGCTGTGTATATCGCAACGCCCAACGCGATTCATTACGATCAGGCGCTTTCGCTGATACGCGCGGGGAAGCACGTTTTGGTGGAGAAGCCCATGGCAAGCGATGAGGCAAAAGTTGCCCGCCTATTCGACGCCGCATGCGATGCCGGTGTTGTCGCGATGGAGGCGATGAGGCCCGTACATGATCCGGGCATCGCGAAGGTGCGGGAGCTGCTGCCTCGCATAGGCCGCGTGCGCCGCGCGTCCCTTCGCTATGGAAAGTATTCCTCGCGTTATGACGACTTGCTTGCTGGGTCGCATACAAACATCTTTGACGCTCGGCTTGCTACGGGGGCCCTTATGGACCTTGGCGTTTATTGCGTCGAAACAATGATTACCCTGTTTGGCGTGCCCCACGGTATAACGTGCTCTTCGGTGTTGATCTCTGCTGGCCGCGAGGGTCTGACGGGCGGCGCTATCGATGGGGCGGGTACCATTACGGCGCATTATGGCGACTATGTAGTGAACCTTGATTATTCAAAGGTGACGCAAGATCTTTTGCCTTGCCAGATCGAGGGCGAGTTGGGCACCATCGTGTTCGAAGGGGTTGACGGGCCCACGTCGGGTCGTATTCGCATCCGCGGAAAAGCCCTGCGCAATGCGGCGAAGTCCGGCGTGCGTAGCGTTGGCGATGTCGATGAGGAGATAACCTTCGACTCATGCGATAACAACATGGCCTTTGAGCTTGAAGATTTCATCTCATGCGTGATGGGTGAGCACGACTACGAAGAATATGCCCGTATTTCCCGCGCGTCATTGGCTATTATGGACGAGGCCCGGCGTCAATGCGGCCTTGTTTTCCCCATGGACGACGAGTCTTAACCCTTTTGATGCTTTGTTGAAGGAGCCCTATCGATTTCAATGATTATTGAGACGATGGGGCTCCCACAAGTACATCGAGAAATTCTTTGAGTGATGCCGCGCCAACAAGCCGGTCGCTTCGCGCGCGGTCGGAGCAGGCCTTTACGATCGTGTCGAACACCTCGAGGAATCGCCGCCGGTCCTCATGGCATACGGCGATCATAAGCGCCAGCTTGATCGTGGGGCCGTTCCATGCGACCCCCTTGTGGCAAAGGGCGACGCACACCATGGTCCTCTTGGCGTTCATTTCGACTGAATGGGGGATGGCGAACAGGTCGAACATGCATGTTGAAGAAAGCTCTTCGCGCTTCAAAACGAGGTCAATGAACTCATCGTCTACTACGCCTTCTTGTTGGAGCAGGGCTCCCATTTTGCGGATGAGGTTGTCTCGTTCCATCGGTTCGTCGGTTGATAAGAACAGTCCGTCTGTGAAAAACGGCTCAAGAAGAGCCCGTTGGCGGGAGTTTTTTCTGTTCTGAACCGCAGCGTCAATGATGCGCTCAACGCGGACCTGGTCGTCTGTGGTAAAGAATGGGGAAATCAATACAGAGCCGCTGGATTTGCAAAGGGATTTCCTCGTTGTGATGATTACGTCTGCTTCCGAATCGATAGAACGGAGCCCTTCTATGTCGATTTCGGCTAGAAGCGCTACGTCTTGATATCGACGATCAAGCGCTTCGCGAATTCGTTGTGATATCCCTTGATAATGATCGCATGCGAGGAGAATGCGGACTTTATCATTTTCAAGGGTGGACAGCAGGAGCATGCCAACGTGGATGCAGATGAACCCTACTTCACCATCGGAGACTATCACGCCAAACATCTCGCTTATTCGCCAGGCGATAAGTACGGAAAGCTCGTAGATAAACGGGCAGTTGAGCTTAATGTTCTCTAGGGCATCGGTGTCTTTGATTTGGGCTTCCTCGCGCCTTTCGATAAGCGCTTGCACGTGGACCGAGAAGTTGCGCAGCGCTTGCTCTGAATCAATTTCAAGCTGATACGAGCCAAACACGTCTTCAACAATCGAGCGGACGCCTTCTAGAACCTGTAGGGATTTTCCTTGAGAGGGGGCGTCGTCATGGGGCTTTCGCGATTCAACCTGACCGATAAGAAGGGTCGCCAGATAGTCTATATCTCCTTGTGTTGGGGCGACGTCATGGTGGCGCGCGTACATGCTGCATAGCTCGCTGGCGATACTTCTCTCGGCATCGCGATCGGATAGCTCGCATGCCGGGTCTGGCACGTGCAGACCGTGTCGCATGCGGTAAAGGGCCACGGCGATCGAGGTAATGAGGTTTTGGGCATAGCCTTGCTTAATCTGGTGGCCTTGATTTTCAATTACCGACAGCGTGCAGGTGCGTACGCGGCTAATATCCATGTCGTCAAAGTACTCCGAAAGGCCGCCGTATCTCGACATGGAGTTAACGGCTTCTTGGGAGACGAGGGATCCAATAAGAGAACGCTTGTCATGCTCGTTGCCTTCGATGCTCAGGGATCCCTGTTTGCGCACTAGCTTTAGGCTGTGTGCCTCGACTATTCTTCGCACATTTTTGATTTCGCGCTCTACCGACGAAGAGCTCATGTAGAGTTTTTCGGCTATATCATCGACGCCGAGGGCGCCGTCGTTCTTTGAGATGAGTTTCAAAATAAGCCATTCTGTTGAAGCGCCCTCCTCATTGGGTGCATCGAGAAGCTTGGAGACCGCGTCTCGAGAGGGGGCGATATAGCCTCGGTTGGTACTTTGAATGACTTTCTCATTGATGTTGATTCGAGCCACTTCAGATTGAACGGTGCGGACCGAGCAATCCAGCGAGATCGCGAGCGATTTGCCGGTGACGGGATAATCGGATGCGGCGATATGTTGCAGCAAGGCTGCCTGTCGACGGGTTAATCGCTGCATGTGCCCCTCCATGTCCAAAGAGCAAACGAATAGACGTAGTTAAATATGCTGCAAAATCTTAAAACAATCTTCAAATCTAATATTGCGGCGCATGCCGCAACTCCAAAGTGGAAACGGCCGCAACTGGTTTCTATCCTTGGGCCATGCAGGGTTCATCGCGCTTTGGAAGGAGTGGTATGAACAAGGAAGAACTTCAGTCGATGTCGTTTCAGCTTGTCGCGCATGCAGGTGAAGCCTCAGCCTATTTTTACGAGGCTATCACGTGCGCGAAAAGAGGGTCTTACGAGGAGGCGAACGAGAAGCTCGAACTTGGCGATAAGGCGATTGTCGAGGCGCACGAAGCGCAGACCGACCTGCTGCGCGCCGAGGTGGCGGGGGAGGACATCGCCTTCAGCATCCTTCTCATGCACGCTCAGGACCATTTGATGACGACCGCCCTTCTTGGGCGTATGGCACGTGAATTCATCAGCGTCTATAAGGAGATGCGCCATGAAGACTGATTTCATGTGGGGAAGCGCCACCGCCGCCTATCAATGCGAGGGCGCGTGGCGGGAAGGCGGGAAGGGGCTTTCTAATTGGGATGCCTTTTGCCATAGCGAGAAAAACGTGGTCAACCCCGTGACTGCGGACGTCTCCTGTGATCACTATCATCGCTACGAAGAAGATATAGAAATGTTGGCTGCTGGCGGCCAGAACGCATACCGATTCTCAATCGCCTGGTCGCGCATCATTCCCGATGGCATCGGCGCAGTTAGCGAGGAAGGCGTTGCGTTCTACAACCGTGTGATCGACCGCTGCCTGGCTCATGGCGTGACCCCGCTCGTTACCCTGTACCACTACGATCTGCCTCAAACGCTTTTTGAGCGGGGCGGTTGGGAGAACCGCGAAACCTGCAAGGCGTTTGAGGCATATGCGAAAGTCTGCTTCGATTGCTTCGGCGACCGTGTCCGCTATTGGGCGACGGTGAACGAGCCCAATTACGAGACCCAGTGCTGCTACGCCGTGGGCAACTATCCTCCCAACGTTCAAGATCTCAGTCGTCGTTGGTGCGCCATGTATCACATCTTGCTTGGTAGCGCGATGGTGGTCCGCGCTTTTCGCGGAGGAGGTTATCAGGGGAATATCGGTCTTGTGAGCGATTCCTATTCTATCGAGACGCTCGTCGACAATGATGAATACAGGGAAGCCGCTGTTAACGCCGAGCTTTTCTACAATCGCTGCGTCAATGATACGTGCGTGCTGGGAAAGATGCCCCAAGAGTTTGTGGATAAGATCGTAGCGGATGGGTGCAACCGTGATTACGCGCTTCCCGGGGACGACGACATCTTCCGTGCCGGAACGGTTGACTACCTTGGCGTGAACGCATACGCACGCTACCTTGTTAAGCCCTATACAACCGGCGAGACCTGCCTTAAGGCGAGCAATACCGGCAAGAAGGGCGACCGCCAGGAGGCCGTTGTCAAGAATTGGTTCGAAATCGACCGCGATGATTCGATGCCAACCAATGATTGGGATATGGAGCTCTACCCAAAGTCCCTGTACAACCTTCTCGTCCGTTTGCACGAGCTTTACCCGGAAACGTTTTTCATCATTACGGAAAACGGTATTGGTTACAAAGACGTTCTCGAGGAAGACGGCACGGTACATGACCCGTATCGCATCGAGTTCCAAAAGGGCTTTGCCGAGTGGATGCTGGAAGCCATGAAGGAAGGGGTTGATGTACGCGGTTACTTTGTCTGGTCAACGATGGATCTCTACAGCTGGATCAACGGCTACGCGAAGCGCTATGGGCTTGTGTACATCGATTACGAGAACGGAAATAAGCGCATTCCCAAGGACAGCTACTACTGGTACCGCGATTTTATCGAGTCTCAGGAGGTATAGGACATGGAAAAGTTTACCGAGTTTATCGAGCGCCACGTTGCTCCTGTTGCTGGCCGACTCGGCGCAAACCGCTATATCCAGGCGATTCAGAATACGTTCCTGACGCTTATTCCGTTTATGACGATAGGGTCCATGGCGTTGGTTATCGTTACGCCGCCCATGGACTACACGACCATGGATCCGGGCATCGCGCAATCCTTCATGCAGGGATGGCAGGCGGTTGCCGATTTTCTGGCGTTTCCCTTTACTATCATCAACACCATCACAACCGGATGTCTCGCGCTTTGGGTTTCCGTGGGACTGGCGTTTTTCCTGTCACGTCACTACAAGATGAACTCGTACCTTCCCGTTGCGCTTAGCGCCGCCTCCTTCATTGCCACGGGATTTATCAGTACCGAGGGCGCCCTCATGACGGACTTTATCGGCGGCGCTGGATTGTTCTGCGCCATCGTTATGTCTGTTGCCACGGTCGAGCTTTTCAAGTTCCTTTCGGAACGCAACGTTGGCCGCATCAATCTGCCCGGCGCCGTACCTCCCGCTCTTGGCGAGTCTATGGCTCATCTTGTGCCCGCTGCGCTATGCCTCCTCGCTGTTTCCCTTATCAGCACCGCCGCTATTAAGTTGACTGCGGCGCCGTTCGCCAATCTCATCGCGACGATTGTTTCTCCTCTGGTTGGTGCGGTCGACAGCCCCGCTGGTATCATGCTCATTGCTTTCCTGATGCCTTTGTTCTTCTGGTTCGGAATCCACGATTCCGTTCTTACAAGTCCTCTCGATCCGTTCCTTTATGCCAACCTTGATGCGAATATGGCGGCTTATGCCGCGGGTGCCGCCGCTACGGCCCTGCCTTGCACGGTCACCCCTCCCTTTGTGTGGTATTTCATTACCATCGGCGGCAACGGGGCAACCCTTGCCCTGGCGTTGCTCACCTTGAGGAGCCGTTCTAAGCAGATCAGCACCATCGGCAAGCTCGGTATCATCCCCACGCTCTTTGGAGTTAACGAGCCCATTATTTTCGGCCTGCCCGTTATGTATAACCCGCTGATGTTCGTTCCCTCTATTCTCAACATGGTTCTCAATGCGGGCCTTACGTTCTTGGTAATGGATCTTGGCATCATCAACCATACGTTTGCTTATCCTGGCTGGAACGTTCCCGCGCCTATCGGAGCGTTGCTGTCGACCATGGATGTCAAGGCGCTCGTCTTTATAATTGGACTCATAATTCTTAACGGCCTCGTCTACTACCCATTCTTCAAGGCATATGAAAAGAAGAAGGTAGAAGAAGAGCAGGCCGAGGCTCCCGCGCAGGCGGAAGTCGCGTAACTCAGAAAGGGTTGGTCAATATGAAATGGATGCTATGCTGCTTTGCAGGCATGACGACAAGTATTCTGGGTGCGAAGCTTGAGGAAGAGGCCCGTGGACGTGGCTTGGACGTTGAAGTAAAGGTGTTTCCCATTGCTGAGGCCGAGTCGGCAATGGACGGCATGCAGGCGATTCTACTTGGTCCGCATGTTAAGTATATGGCCGAAGAGCTTGCGAAAACTGCTGGGGATATTCCCATCTACATCATTCCTCCCCAGGACTTTGGAATGATGAACACCAAGAAGATTGTCGATGCGGTTCTTGAGGCTATAGGATAGAGTTCCTGGCTTTGTTGCTTGGTGAGGGCGGGCGTTCTGGTTGGGACGCCCGCTTGTTTTGCTTTAATGCCGATAATTGAAATTGGACACCAATAGTTGATGAAGCTGCTTTACATCTTGGTAGAGAATGGGGCTGGCTAGATTGCTATGGGAATATGGGGGATAGCTTTCTTATGATCTGGTTCACCGCTGATACACACTTTGGGCATGCCAATATCATTCCGGCTGCCGACCGCCCGTTCTCGTCCATAGACCGCATGAACTCGCAGCTTATCGCCAACATCAACGACCGCGTGAGCATGACGGACACGCTCTACGTGCTGGGCGACTTCTCGTACCGCATCACGGTCGAGCAGGCGTACACGCTGCGGCGCCGCATCAACTGCCGCAAGGTGATCCTGGTGCGCGGCAACCATGACAAGGGGTGGGATGAGCCCGGGCATCCGCCGGCGTTTAGCGAGGTGCTGGATTACGCGGAGCTCAAGCCCGGTATGTGCCACGGCCAGCGCATGTGCATGCTGCATTACCCCATGCTCAGCTGGAACGGCAAGTGGCGCCATGCCATCCACCTGCACGGGCACATCCATGCCAAGTCGGAGTATAACCTGCGCAACCGCGATTTGGGCATTTTGCGCTACGACGTGGGAGTGGACGCCAACAACTACTGCCCCGTGAGCCGCGACGAGATCCTTGCGTTCTTTAAGGGCGTGGACCCTGTGCCGGATTCCGACCGCGAGCGTCGGCTGATGGAGCGCGGCGAGTAAGCGCGGGACGAGTAGGCTCTGGACGAGTAGGCGCTGTGTGAGCGGGCCCGGGCGATCCGGTGAACCACGCCGCTCAAAACCGTGTCCGCATGAACGCGTATGGTGTTCTCAACACACGGGGGCATCTGGTTCATGCGGTGCCCCAGCGCGGCACGGCAGGAGCGGCCGCGCTCTCAAGAAGAAGGGGAGCCATCATGTACGAGCTGTCACGCAACCTTATGAACTTCTACGTCGCAGGTTTTCAGCATCACGAGGGCGCACTGGTGCTCTCGCAGCTCAAGACCGGCGATGAGCTCACTCTCGAGGCGCAGCCGGACAATCCGTACGATTCGCAGGCTATCGCCATCAAGGGGCGCGGCGAGATGCTGGGCTACGTCCCCGCTGATCAAAACGGCCTGCTCTCGGTGCTCTTCCACTACGGCCACGCGTCCATCTTCGAGTGCCGTGTGATGCAGGTCGCCCCGGAGAACGAGCCATGGAAGCAGCTGCGCGTCGCCATCTTCGTGAAGGACGCGCGCTAGGGTCCACCGTCCCGTCGCGCGCAAGCGGGCAGGACGGGTTCCGTGCCCGGCGCTCGCGGCGTTCCCTTTCGCTTCGTTTCCGGCTTATGTATCGGAAGTGAATGAGCTTTCACTTCCGTTAGCACTATCTATTGGGAAGTGAACTAGGCGCAGACGCCGATAGGAATCCCCGATGGGAATCCCGCGGCGCCGCGGCGCATCCCTGTTCGGTGCAAATTATGTCCGCACGAGCGGGTATAGTTGAAAGCGTTTAAAGGCCCATCGGTTTGAAGGCCCGGCAATCCAGCTCGGCAGCAATTTGGATCGGTCGCCAGGCAGTAGAGGCGGGAGCGCATATGAATGAGATCAAGTGCCCAAAGTGCGGAACGGTTTTTCAGGTTGATGAGACCGGGTACGCCGACATTGTGAAGCAGGTTCGCGACCAGGAGTTTGCGGACGAGCTTTCCGAGCGCATGCAGATGCTTGCCCGCGAGAAGGAGCAGGCGCTGCAGCTTGCCCGCGCGGACGCGGAGGCTACGTTGCAGCAGAACTTGGCGCAGCGCGACGCGGAGCTGGCGCAGCTCAAGGCCAAGCGCGATGCCGATCTTGCCGATCTTACGGCTCGCCGCGACGCGGAGCTGGCGCAGGTGACCGCCCAGCGCGATGCTCAGGTGGCCGAGCTCACCGCCAAGCTTGAGGCGGCGGTGGGGGAGCGAGCGCTTGCCAGCGAGCAGGCTGCGGCGCAGGCCCGCGCGGAATCGCAGAAGACGGCGGCGGAGCTGCAGCATCAGGTGGACGAGCTCAAGGCGCAGCTTGCCCAGCGCGACAACCAGGCACAGATCGAGCAGGCCCGCCTGCGCGAGGAGTCCCGCGAGCAGGCGGCAGCGGAGGCCGAGCGCCTACGTACCCAGGCAGAGCAAGAGCGCCGCGCGCTGCAGGAGCAGCTGCAGCAGGCGACCTCTCAGGCGGCCCAGCTCAAGGCGCAACTGGATGCGGCGGCAAGCCAGCGCGACCTTGCCGTGGAAGCGGCTCGCTCCCAGGCGCAGCAGGCCATGCAAGAGCAGATATCCTCGTCCAAACAAGAAGTGGCGGACCTAAAATCCAAGCTGGAGTCTCAAAAGGGTGCGGCGGAGATTGCCCGCATGCAGGCCGTCGCCGCGGTCGAGCGCGAGCGCGACGACGCCCGGGCGGCCCTTGCCCGCGAGCAGGCCGTGCGCGATTCCGAGCGCCAGCAAGTGCAGGCCGCCCATGAGCTTGAGTTGGAGCAGACCCGCAAGGCCAACGCGGAAATCGTCCGCTTTAAGGACGAGGAGATCGAGCGCCTGCGCGACATGAAGGCGCGCCTCTCTACCAAGATGGTGGGCGAGACCCTGGAACAGCACTGCGAGACCGAGTTCAACCGCCTGCGCATGACGGCGTTTCCCAACGCGTACTTTGAGAAGGACAACGACGCGTCCGAGGGCACCAAGGGCGACTTCATCTTCCGCGAGTGCGACGAGGACGGCAACGAGATTATCTCGATTATGTTCGAGATGAAAAACGAGAACGACACCACGGCCACCAAGCACAAGAACGAGGACTTCTTTAAGAAGCTCGACCACGACCGCACGCAGAAGGGCTGCGAGTACGCGGTGCTGGTGACGCTGCTTGAACCGGAAAGCGAGCTGTATAACGCGGGCATTGTGGACGTGAGCTACCGCTATCCCAAGATGTACGTGATTCGTCCGCAGTTCTTCATCCCCATGATCACGCTGCTGCGCAACGCCGCCATGAACTCGCTTACCTACAAGCAGGAGCTTGAGCTGGCGCGCCGCCAGAACATCGACGTGACCAACTTTGAGGCCAAGATGGAGGAGTTCAAGACCGGCTTTGCTCGCAACTACGACCTGGCGAGCAGGAAGTTCCAGACAGCGATCGATGAGATCGACAAGACCATCTCGCGCCTGCAAAAGACCAAGGAGGCTCTGCTTTCTTCTGAGAACAACCTGCGCCTGGCCAACAACAAGGCAGAGGAGCTGACCATTCGCAAACTCACTTGGCACAACAAGACCATGAAGGCGAAGTTTGACGAAGCACGTACCGCGGCGGAAGAAGCTGCCCGCGACGGCGTGTCGATTGAGGCGGCGGACGGCGCGGAGCCGGATCCCGCGGACAGCTACGAGGTGTAGCGCTTCGCGGTGCATGTCCGGCGCGTGCGACTCTGGTGTGCGCACCGCGGATTGAGATAAATGCCCTATAGGACTACGACAGCTTGCATAGAAAACGCGGCCGCCTGCAAAGGATAATCCTGCAGGCGGCCGCGTTGGTTTTGCCGGGTATTGGGGGACAGGCCCTGAACGTCCATCTAAATAAAATACGGGACGACCCGCATATGCGAGCCGTCCCGTATGTCTAGCAGCTAGAATGCGTGCTACGGAGCCGGATGACCGGTGTGTCCGTTGTGGCTTAGCCGAAGTAGCGCTTGAGCAGGCCAGCGAAAGCCTTGCCGTGGCGAGCCTCGTCACGAGCCATCTCGTGAACGGTGTCGTGGATGGCGTCCAGGCCGGCAGCCTTGGCGCGCTTGGCCAGGTCGGTCTTGCCAGCGGTAGCGCCGTTCTCGGCCTCAACGCGCATCTCGAGGTTCTTCTTGGTGGAGTCGGTTACGACCTCGCCCAGGAGCTCAGCGAACTTGGAAGCGTGCTCGGCCTCCTCGTAAGCGGCCTTCTCCCAGTACAGGCCGATCTCGGGATAGCCCTCGCGATGAGCAACGCGAGCCATGGCCAGGTACATACCAACCTCGGTGCACTCGCCCTCAAAGTTGGCGCGCAGGTCGTTAACGATGTCCTCGGAGACCTCGGGGAGCTTGCCAACGCCGATGACGTGCTCGGCAGCCCAGGTCATCTCGGTGTCGCTCTGCTTGATGAAGCGGTCGCCGGAAACGCCGCACTGGGGGCACTTGAAATCGGCGGGCAGCTCCTCGCCGTCGAACTCCTCAACGTAACCGCAAACGGGGCATACAAACTTCATGACCTTCTCCATTCGGTCGCAGGCGATAGTGCGGGCGCCCAGTCCCTGTGGGCCCTCTCCGGGCAACCGCACTTGGTACGATTTTCATTATGCTGAGAATGGGGCTTGGTTAGGCTCATATTGATACTCATTCTCAAAAACATCGCAATAAGTTAAATGTGGCTTACTATGAACAAATGATATCCCGATGGGCGCGCGGCTGCGCATGGCGCCGTTGGCGGAATGCCGCCGTGCGCTTGCGGGCGCGTCGCGCCATGTTGCGCACAACGGGTACAACCTGGTGGAATGCAACGGCGATATCGCATGATCGGCTTGCGATCGCTCCGTTGCGGTGGGGGAGTAAGCATGAGAACTTTTATAGCCCTAGATCTGTCCAATGAGCTAATCGAACAGGTTGCCGATTTATCTCGACAGCTTTCTTCTATGGTGCGCGGACGTTTTGTTGCGCGTTCCACCTACCATGTGACGCTTGCGTTTTTGGGCGAGATTGGCGAGGCGGAGGCGCGCCGTGTTATGGACGTTTTGGACACCGCGTGCGCTCATGCCGCCGCGATCCGGTTGGTGCCGGACGGCCTGGGGATCTACGGCAAGCCGGTCGACGCGACTTTGTTGCTTAAGCTGGCGCACGGGCGCGACCTTATGAATCTCGCCATGGCGGTTCGCGAGGAGCTGCGAGCACAGGGGGTTTCATATGACGAGAAAGCGTTCGATCCGCACGTGACGCTGGCTCGACGAGCACGCGTGCTTCCGCAGGCGCTGTCCGATCTAGTCTTTCCAGCAGAAAGCTCTTCCAACAGCGTGACGCTCTATAAAAGCGAGCTCTCGCAAGAAGGGGCGACCTACAAGCCGCTCTATACCGTGCATCTGGGATAGCCGCTAATCTGTGCCGCTGACTTGGGGCTACTGATCCGGGGCTGGTAATCAAGCGTTGCTAGTCCGGTGCCTGATAGCCCCTGCTTGCTGCGCCTAAGCTGCTGCGAATCCTATATACTTTTAGATTGGTATATGCACTTACACATGGGAGGAGTCCAGATGGATCCCAACAAGCGTCCTGACGACATGGTTCGCATCACCACCCCGGAGCTTGCTCGCACGTTTATCGACGAGCAGGTTGCCGCTTGCCGTGAGCAGATCGGCGACAAGAACGTTTTGCTCGCCCTTTCCGGCGGCGTGGACAGCTCCGTTGTCGCGGCCCTGCTGATCAAGGCGGTTGGCAAGCAGCTGATCTGCGTGCACGTCAACCACGGCCTTATGCGCAAGGGCGAGAGCGAGCAGGTTGTCGACGTCTTCAAGAACCAGCTGGACGCCAACCTGGTCTACGTCGACGCCACCGACCGCTTCTTGGATCTTCTGGACGGCGTTGCCGAGCCCGAGACCAAGCGCAAGATCATCGGCGCCGAGTTTATCCGCGTCTTTGAGGAAGAGGCCCGCAAGGTAGGCGACCAGGTGAGCTTCCTGGCGCAGGGCACCATCTACCCCGACATCCTCGAGTCCGACGGCGTCAAGGCGCACCACAACGTTGGCGGTCTGCCCGACGACCTGCAGTTCGAGCTGTGCGAGCCCGTTCGCCTGCTGTATAAGGACGAGGTCCGCATGGTGGGTCGCGAGCTGGGCCTGCCCGAGAACATGGTCGAGCGCCAGCCGTTCCCCGGCCCCGGCCTGGGCGTGCGCTGCTTGGGCGCCATCACCCGCGACCGCCTGGAGGCCCTGCGCGAGGCCGACGCCATCCTGCGCGAGGAGTTCGCCGCAGCCGGTCTCGAGGGCAAGGTTTGGCAGTACTTTGTCTCCGTGCCCGACTTCCGCGTCACCGGCGTGAAGGACGGCAAGCGCCTCTACGAGTGGCCGGCGTTCATCCGCGCCGTCAACACCGTCGACGCCATGACCGCCGAGGTCCCCGAGCTCGACTGGGCGCTGCTCAAGAAGATCGGCGACCGCATCGCCTCCGAGGTTCCGGGCATTTGCCGCGTCCTGTACGACCTCACGCCCAAGCCTTGCGGAACGATCGAGTTCGAGTAATACAGGATAAAACCGCCTCACTTCTAAGGGGTTCTCCGTGGCTTCACGGGGAGCCCCATTTAATGCGCGCTGACCACAACGCACGGTCCATTCTATTGAGAAAAAATGCCGCATGCGGCAAAATCACTCAATAGTAGCTTGAGTTCAGATTGGACGCATGAAGTTCGACCGATTTCGGTTGATGGGAGACGTGATTAGATCGCGTAGACGAATGCGCACGGAAGTCCACTTTTTACCTACTGAGTTCGAGTAGTCGACGCTTGTCTTTATTGCGAAGAGCTAAGCACGGCATTATGTCTGGCTTTATCGACCTTACAATTTGAGTTGAAATGAGATGCGCCGGCTTATGGTTGGCATATCTGGGCACCTGATACGTTGGGTGCCCCTTTCATTTAATATGAGAAGATCGTGGCGAGAGACGCGGCCTTGCGGGCTCGGGTTTTTCGACCCGGGCCCGCTATTTGTCCCTCCGGGAATCGGGCAGCCTTCTCCGCTCGATTATCCGCCCGCCCTTTCTGCAGATTCTTAAACGAATGTGATCTGGAGCTTCTTCCCCAAGCCGTGGGCGATTTTGGCAAGCGTTGAAATCGACGGATTGCCGTTGCCATTTTCGAGTCGGCAGAGGTTTGCCGCCTTCATTCCGCATCTGTCTGCAAGCTCTTTCTGGCTAAGCCCCTGCGCGATCCGCGCTTCAACAATGCTCGCCATTACCTCTCGCTGTGTTTCTTGAGCCGCCCATTCGGCGCGGAATTCAGGGTCTTCAAGAGATTGTTCGAGATGCGCTCTATAGCTATTCATGCCTCTCCTTCCAATCGCTTCTCATCTTTTTTGCTTTTTCAATTTCCCTTCTGGGAGTTCGCATTGTCTTTTTTAAGAAGCCATTTGTTACGATTGCTCGGTCGCCAGAGAAAAAGAAGTAAAGAAGTCTAGTGATGTTAGAACCCTGCGGTGTTCTCAATTCATAAATTCCATCGCCTACGTGCTTGGCATAGGGCATCGGCAGTCTCGCACCGTAGGTTTCTAGGAGCGATAAACGCGCAAATACCTTCGCTTTCATCTTCGGTTCCAGACAGTCGATGAAATCTCTTACGGGTACTTTTCCTGCTGAGTCTTCATAGTAGATAACATCCATGCCTTCCTACCCCCTATATTATCATATAAGATAACATTATTGCGGACTATTATTGTAAACGAACGTCTGTTCTTATAATACCAGAACAGACGTTCGTATTGAATGCTATTCATAGGTTCAGCTGGGGTGGTTTTATTTATTCTTGGTGGACAAACCGTAGTGTCTCCACCACGGCGGATACTTCGTCCACACGTTTTTGAAGTCCGCGCGCAATGTAGTCAAGCCGTCTGTTTGCGGCTGCGTGCTTGCTGTGCGAGAGAATCTCGACCGCCTCGTCCACAAAACCGGATAAAGCAGCATGATCAAAAGCGGTGGGGTCAAACCATGAAAGGTCGTTGGCAAGCGCCAGCTGGTGCGCGGGATTGGGATCAAACGGCCTGCTTTGAAACGTCCAGTCGTTTCGCTCTACCTGCTGCGGCGTCTTGTTGTACCACAGCGAGTTGCCGGAGTCGAAAAGGGGCGCGGGGCGCATCTGCAGCGTGTCGACCGAGCGGATAAAGCCAAAGTTGCGCCAATGCCGGTCCGTGTTCGCAAGGATTGCGTCGCATACGATCATCTGCGACAGCGCACGGTGCATGTTAGCGGCATCGCATGCGTGGCGCTCCGCAAAGCGGACCAGGCGATTGTATGTTGTGGCCCCGCGCATGGAAGAAAGGTCGCCGCGAACAAGCGCCGCCGGAACGTATTCCTCGCGCTCGCCCAAGAAATTGGGGCATAGGCACAAGGGGCCGTCTTGGATGTGCGCAAGGGTGTAGGGAGCGTATTCGTCCGGCTGCAGCAGGCGGCGGTGCAGGGCGGTCGCTACGACCTCGTTGAACGGTCGCTGGTCATCGCCTGTGCAGCCTTTGGCAAGGCAACGCACGCCATCGCGGATAACCCAGCGCTTTGGCAGCTCGCCCTCAGACGTGTTGTCGGGCGAATCGAGCCCCACCGCACTGAGCCAGTTATCCCATGCCATAAGGTTTGACTGGACAAAGTTGTTGTCAAAATAGTTGACGTCGCTCCACTGTAGGGTCTCATTGGTGGCGGGCCGCAGCCAATAACAGTCCGAGAGCGAGAGCGCCATGTTGTTGAGGGGCAGCAGGGAGAAATCGGTGATCTCGATTTGGCCAAGGCGGGCGAGCAGCCCTGGGCGAGAGGCAGGAACGGACCTGTGTCCCCACCAGTCCGTGACGTTTCGGGGTTTCGCCTTGCCGCCGGAGGTGACGGTGCCAAGGGGCATGCGCGGTGCGTCCAGGATCTCGCGAACAACCAGGGGGTTATCTTTCCGCGGGTCATGGCGCACCACTGCAACCTCATGGTCGGCAGACATAAGGACAAAGGTTCGCGATGCGTCGAACTCCACCGCGGCGGCTTTGCCCGCAAGGTAGCGTTCGATCGATTCGCCATCGATCATCCGCCTGCCGCCAATAAGCGACCCCGTTAGCTCGCCTGATGAAAGCAATTGCGAGATTCGCGGCTTGGTCACGCCCAGCGCCCGTGCCGCATCTCCCATGGGGATATACGCATCGCTACCCATTGCCGCACCACCAATCGCTACCACGTTAAATAAGCGTTGATGCTTACATATGCGTCTACAATAATAGCACTTAATTATGTGGACGATGAGACGCGTCTGGGACGACCGGCGGCTAGCGCGGCGACGCGCCAGGTGCCCCCGCGTCCACAGGGGCTATCTGCCAAGGCACGCGCCTATGGTGCCAAGCAGCTCCTTATCCAAGCTGTAGCGCATCCAGCGGCCGTCTTTGCGTGCGGATACAAGTCCCATATCGCGAAGCGCGGCCATATGGTGAGAGAGGGTAGGCTGGGATATGTCCAGTTCCTCCAGCAGCTTGCAAGCGCATAGCTCATCCGAGTGCGAGAGCATGGCTGTGATGCGAAGGCGATTGGGGTCTCCCAGCGTCTTAAGGTTGGCGGCGAGCCGAATCTCGTCAAAACATCCCGCTATGACGCGCCGCCTTAGGTATTCGATCTTCATCTTGATTTGATCCATTACGGCGACAAACTGCTGGTCTGGCCCTCCCGTGGGATCTTCCAACCCCCAGTCCTCGTGCCAGCGAGCGAGCAGGGTGGGGCATTGCACGCCGCAACCCATGGTGACCACCATGTCTACGGGCGGAATCTCCTCAAGGGGCTTAGGGGCCAGCGCGGAAGTGTCTACGCCGCGCTGCTGCAAAAGGCGCACGGCATCTGGGTTGACTGCGCGGGCAGGGTGCGTGCCTGCGGAACAGGCGTCGATTTCGTTTGGAGCAAGCGCGTGGGCCAGGGCCTGCGCCATCTGGCTGCGACAGGCGTTGTGCGTGCAGATAAAGGCGACGCTAAGCGGTGCGAAAGTGCTCATTGGTCCTCCAGGCGGGTGCGTGATTCTCGTCCATTATATAGATATCTGTCTATATAATACATATTGATGTACATCAATATGACTACGGGCGCTGCGGAGCAAGGCTCTGGGCGCCAAGAGGGGAGTGCAACCATGGCAGATGCATCTTTGGATTGGGTTAAGATCGCCTGTTTTGCGTGGCTTGAGGAGGGTACAGGCGCTGACGCTGGCGAGCTGCTTGAACGTTTGATGGCGGACGAGAACTGCCCGGCATTTGGTCCGGCTCACCATGCACTGGTGGGAGCGGCGCTGCTTGCATGTTCTTGGAGGGCTGTGGACAAGGGCGAGCTTGGGGATGCGTTGGACGAGCTGTTCGACCGTGCTTCCTGCGTGCCCGGCGCCGCGTGCGCCAAATGGGGCGTGTGCGGCGCCGCTGCATCGTGCGGCATGGCGTTCGCCATCTTGTCTGGTAACGCCCCGCTTAAGAAAGAGGGTTGGGGCGAAGGCCAGCGCATGGTGGCGCAGATCCTCGCCGCGATCGCGGACGCCGGTGCGCCGCGGTGCTGCAAGCGCGATTCCCGCATTGCCGTCCGCGTGGCGTCGTCCTGGTTCAACGACCAACTGCACACTGGGCTTGTGGAATCCGAGCCCGTTCGCGGATGCGCGGTCTGTAAGCAAAATTCGGCATGTCTGGGTAGTGGCTGCCCGTTTTTCTCGTAGGGCAAAGGCGCTTTATCGAGTGCTTGGGAACGCGATGGAGGCGTTCTCTACAGGGAGCACGCCAGAAGGTCCGGGCGCTGCAGGACTCGTCGCAGCGAGTTGGACAGATGCGCCAGGCGATTATCGAGCATCGCCAGCGCGCCAAAGGCGTAGTGGCTGCGCCCTTCCTCGTCCTCGATAATCAGCGTCCATGTGCCGCTATTCGATTCGTACACGTTGCAGCAATGGCATCCCATCCAGTCAGACGCTTCATCGAGCAAGCGGGCGGCTTCGTCCTTCGAGATGGAGATGTAGGAGTCGGATGAGATGCAGCTGCGCCCGTATTCGTCCAAATAATGATCGACCAGGCGGCAGTCTCCATTTTTATGGAGTTCCAACCGCTGGTGCACAAGGGGGCTGCGCGAGGGCTGCCGGCTGTGGTCGTGCGTGCTCGATATAAGGTAGAGCGCGGTGGGCTGGCAGGTCAGCGGCGCGGACGAGTTCTCGCCCGCGAGCTGCGCCAATCGTTCGAGCGCTAGGATGAACCACAGGCGCACCTCGTGCCCCGCGGCTTTGCAGCGGGCCTTGTCCGTCGCCCAGAAGTGATGGCTTATCAGGTGCGACACCTGATCCCATTTTGACATGACGGCTGATCCCAGAAGCGAGGCGTCCGTGACGGCGGGCAGATGCCAGTCCAGCTCCTCGAGGTTGTCGAAGGCGCCGGGGTACGTGGCGTCGAAGGCCTCGCCCGCATCGTCTATATATCCAAGCGCGGCGCAGTCGGCGCGAAACTCGCCTGTGTCCAGCAGCTGGTGCAGGTTTTGGCGGCTGTCCCTAAAGCGCGGCAGCCATTTGCGGGTGAAGTCTCGCAGGGCGTTGGCAGCGGCGGTGGCGGGGGCTGCGGCGGGGGCCGTGGCTGTGGCTGCGGTAGTGGACGTCATGGGCTCCTCCTTTGTATCGATGGCTCGAATACAGGGAGGGGCTCGCTGCCGCGACGTACCTTTTGTTAGCCGATGCGCCTTGGGTTGGCGGCTCCGCTCCGCCGCCCGCTCGCCATGGCCACTCCCCGTTCGCCGCCTGCTAATAAAGTGGGCGCCCCGCCTGCGAACGTGCAAGCGGGGCGCCCTGTCGTACGGGGTTGCTAAGCGGGTTGTGGAGTCGCTGGCTTTGGGGCCGCTGGCTTTGGAGTCGCTGGCTTTGGGGCCGCGATTCCCGGGGTTGCTACTGCGCCTGTTCCTGCGCCTCAAAGTAGCGCATCAATATGGTTGCGACTTCAGCGCGGGAAGCCACGTCGCCGGGCTTGAGCTCACCGGAGTCCAGGCCCTTGATAAAGCCCTCCTCAACAGCCCATTTCATGGCGGTGCCGGCGAAATCGGATACCTTGCCGGCATCGGGGAACTTGGACAGGTCGCCACGGCCCGAGGTGTCGACGCCGTTCTTCTGGGCAAAGCGCATCAAGAACACCGCCACCTGCTCGCGCGTGACCGCGTGGTCGGGGTCAAAGTCATTGGTGCCGTCGTAGCCGCTGACAATGCCGTTCTCGGCACCCCAGGCGACCACGCCCGCAAACCAGTCGTCGGCGTTGACGTCGCCAAATGTACCGCCTTTGCCGTCCAGCTTGCCGTTGTCGGCGCCGGCGGCGCGTGCCAGCATGGCGACAAATTGCGCGCGGCTGGTGGTGTCGGTTGGGCCCATCAAGTTGGTACCTTCGTAGCCGCGCAGGTAGCCCTTCTCAAGTGCCCAGTCGATGGGGTCGTGGTACCACTGGCTCGCGTCGATGTCGGCAAACTTGTGGGTTTCGCATAGATCGCCGCCGTCGCAGCCAAAGACCACGTTCACCTCCACGTCGCCCTGGGGCATGGTGAACTCAAACTCACCCTTCTCGTTCTTGTGGACCTCGACCTTGTTGCCGTCCTTGTCAGTGACGGAGATGCTGCGGACCTCCTTGCCCGCCTGCGGCTTGGGGTAAACGGTGACTTTATCGCCCGCATCCGGGTTCTTGGGGCTCACCTCCACCTTGCCGCCGGGGTGCGCGGGGATCTCGATATCGTCCTTGGCGGGCGGCTGCGGGGTCACGGGCGGCTGGGGCTCGGGGTCGGGCGTGGGCGCCGGCGCTCCCTCAAGGCGAAGGTTGAGGATTGCCTCCATGAGCGACAACCTCATGGCGTTGGCGTCGTTGATGGTGGGGGAGCCCTGGGCAAGTGCCTTGGCCTCGGCGATCTTCGAGGTCAGCGCGTCATAGGTTTGGGACGAGAACACCGCGGTGCCTTCTCCCTGCTTGACGGCTTCCGCCGCGGCGATTTGCGCTTTCAGTGCTGCGGTGTCCGCAACGGCGTTGGCGTCGTGCAGGCGAAGCTCCGCTGCTGACGCAAAGCCGCCCTCGCCCTCAACGTAGACCAGCTTGACGGCGCGGACGTTGTCCTGGCGCTCGAAGCTGATGAGGTAGGGGTCGCGGGTGAGGTCCTTGATGGTTCCGTCCGCGACCTTCTTGAAGGTCTTGCCGTCGGCGGAGACGTGGACCTCGTACTTCTTAAGGTCGCCGTTGGTGCCGGTTTGGCGCGGGGTGTAGACAATGCCGTCCACGCCCAGCGGCTGCTCCGAGCTTAGGGTGATGTGGTGCTGTCCCGTGCACTTGTCTGGGCTGTAGCGAGAATGCCAGATGCTGCCGGTGTTGCCGTCCAGCGCGCTTGCTGCCTTGCCGTCGCCGTTCTCGCAGTCCGCGGTCGCCTTCAGCAGGGCGGGGTCCACCATGCTCAGGTCGGCGACGGGCTTGAGCTTGAGCTCGTCCAGGGCGCTGATCAGGGATTTCTCATAGTTGTCCACAACATCCTGCTGCGAGGCGCTCATGTTGCGAACGATGCTGTCGCGGGCAATCGCGACGGCGCGCGCACCGGCGTCCTCGTACTCGGAGAGGTCGGCGGGGATGATGGCGAGGTAGGCGTCGATGCGGCCGTAGTCGGCCTTCTTGTAGCCTGCGGCGTCCAGCTTGGCCTCGATCTTTGCGGCGAGATCGGCGATGGCGTCTGCCGACGGGTCGTACTGGCGGAAGACCTCTGCAGCCTGGGACAGCATGCCCTGCAGCTCCGCGTCACCCTTGATGGCGGGGTTCTTGGAGGCAAGCAGGTTCGCCTTCACCACGGCGTGGTCCAGGGGCATGGTGGAGTTGAAGTCTTTAGCGGTGCCCAGGCGGATATCGTCCACATAACCCGCGAACGCGTTGCCGGATTCGCTGCCAACGGTGCCTGCGGGCAACATGCAGGTGGTCTTGATCTGGGCGCGCGTATTGGTGCCGATGGTGTCGACCAGCTTGCCGTCCACGTACAGATGGGTCTTCTCGAACTCGTTTTTGAACTCGAGCTCAACCCACTGGTTGGCGGGCAGGGCGTAGTTGAAGGAGTACGCGCGGTTCTCGCGGGTGATGCCCACTTTGCCGGTTTTCTCCTGAACGGCCATGATCTTGCCGTAGGGGGACTCGAACAGCACCTGCTCGTCCTTGGAATTGTCCGTGCGCTTGACCTTGACGCGCAGGCTGTTGCCCAGCCCAGCGGTCTCGATGCCATCTACCTTGGCAAAGGACTTGCCGCCGTTGAGATGCAGCGCCTGGCGCCCGTCGACGCTCTCAAGCTCGGCGTTCTCCATCTTGCCCAGGGTGTGCTTCTGGCCAGATGCATCGTCCAGAGAATCCATGGTGAGATGGGCGATCGAGCCTTGTTGGTTGGCCTTTTGCTCGTAGCCAAAGTTGGTGGAGGGGGCGTCGCCCAGCTGCTTCACGCGCTCTTGCGCGGAGGCGAGGTCGACGGCGCCGGTCTTGCCCCAGGTGTTGGCAGCGAACAGGCCCAGTGCTCCGTCGATGCGGCGGTAGATGTCGTACTCGCTCATGCCGTTTTCTTGGAAGTCGCACATGTCGTTCCATACGGCGAAGGCGCCGCCGGAGATCTGCGGGTCGCCGGCAGGGATCTCGAAGCCGCTGATCTCGTTGACCTTGTCGTTGTAGCAGGAGTTCTGGTTGAGGTAGTCATAGTAGTAGCCGGCGTTGGGAACTATGTAGAACACGCCGTCCTGGCAGTCGATCAGCTCGAAGCCAAGGTCGTACATTGATTTCATGTCCGCCCAGCCGGGATTCCACAGGTTCATCTGGCGGCGCTTGCCGGTCTCGGAGACGCCCTTGACCGCCACGTCGCCCTTGATCTCCGAGAGCGAGCCCCATACGCGGGCGGTCTTGCCGTTGTCCTCCGCGTACTTGAACATATCGTTCACAAAGCGACGGTAGGCGTTGCCGTCTGCGTTGTACTCGTCCGCGCCGATGTGGATCACGTCCGCGTCCGCGAAGACGGCCGCATCGCCGCCCTGCACGTACTCGTCAAAGATGCCCTGGACAAACGACAGGCTCTCGTCGTACTGGTTCTTGAGGTCCAGATGGTCGGTTGCGCGACCGGTGGTGCCGTGGCGCAGGTCCGGGCGCACCTTGGTGAGGGCGAACGAGTGGGCGGGGGTATCGATCTCTGGGATGATGTTCACGCCCAGCGCGCGCGAGTGCTCGATGTAGGCCTTGAAGTCCTTCTTGGTGTACCACACGTCCTTAGCGGTAAGGTCCGCCTGGTTCTTGCCCTCGCCCGCTTTGACGTCCGATTCCAGGCGGAAGGCGGAGTAGGCCTGCATGGGGTCTTTGAGCTGCTCGAGCGGGATGAGGTTGTCGTTGAGGTGGATCTGCAGGTCGTTCATCTTGTACCAGGCCATCTGGTCGGTGAGCTGGCGCAGCCACTCGATGGTGAACGTCTTGCGGCCCACGTCCAGGATGAAGCCGCGGACCTTGTGCAGCGGGTAGTCGCGTGCGGTGCCGCAGGGGAAGTCGCCGGTCTGCTTGACGCTTTGCAGGATGGTTTTGGAGCCCCAGTTGGCGCCTGCCACGGCCTCTGCGCTGACGGTGATCTTGTCCGCGGTGGCCTCGATGAGGTAGCCCTCCTCTTTAAGGCCGCGCTTCTTGTCCGCACCCAGGGTGAAGAAGACGTCTCCGGCCTGCGCGGCGTCCGCCTTGGCGACCTCTATGCCGCGGCCGGTGAGCGCGCGGTAGTCGGAGGCGAACTTCTCGGCCATCTCTTTAAGGGAGGCGTCCTTGTAGGTGACGCGGGCAAAGGCGGTGAATCGACCCGTGCCGCCCTTCCATTCACGCAGCTCGGGCAGGATGATCGGAGCGGCCTCGCCCTGCTCGCTGCCCTTCATGGAGCCGGGTACGGTGACCTCGACCTCGCGGAAGGAGTACGCCTTGGTCTTCTCGTCCACCACCTTGAAGGACGCTTTGACCTTGGTGTCCACGATGGGCTGGTAGATGGTGCCGTCCGCGTCGATGACCTGTTCGTAGTCCGTGCCGTTGTAGGTGACCTGGTAGCCCTCGTGCTTGGGCAGGGTGATCTGGTCGGTGAAGTTCTTGGCGGGGTCGATTTCCCCGTTGACGGTGATGCCCGAGAGCATGTCGCCCATGCTTGTGGCCGGCTCGCCTCCGTAGACCTCCATCTCGTAGAGCGAGACGGTGCCCCAAGCGGTGCCGCCATCCGGGTCGCTATAGGTGCTGCCGTTGATGTAGAGGCGCACGTAGCGGGCCTGCTTCGCGGTGTCGCCCAGGGTGATGGTCTCCGTCTTTGCGACGGGGTGGTCGTTGTTGGTGTAGGCGTCTACCCAGCTGCTCTCCTGGTTGAGGTCCGCGCCGTCTTGCGCCAGCTGAATCTTGTAGCCCTTGGCCTTGCGCTGCTCCCAGAACAGCCGCACGGTCTTGACGTCGCGCGTCTGGCCCAAGTCGACGTAGACCCAGTGCGGGGTGGTGGGGCAGGCGCTCTCGCTAGCGGAAGCGCTTGACCAGCGGGATTCGCGCTTATCGACCTTGCCGTCAAAGAGATTGTTTGGCCCTAGGGTGTCCGCCTCCTTGCTGTCTGAGACGCCGGTCATCTTGAGGGCGACGTTGGCTGCGGGGTCCTGCGCCTGCTGCGAGCCGTCATCGTCCGCGGAGTTCATGATGGTGAAATCGCAGGCGCTGACATTGGGGTACTTGGAAACCTTGGTGACCAGCAGCTTTACGTAGCGGCCTGTGACGGGCTTTTCGAGCTTGATGGTCGAGACGGCGTCTTTGTTGCCGGTGACGGCCCTCTTCGCTTCGCCCCAGCCGTCTTCCTTGTTGGAATCTGATACAAAGATTTGGAAGTCGACCGCGTGCTCGGTGGCGCTTTCCCAGGTGATCTCGAACGTGTCGAAGGTCTTTGACTCTTCGAGGTCTATGATCGCCCACTGGGGGACGTTTTGCTCTGCGGACCAACGCGAACCCTTGGTCTTGTCGTCATCGGTAAGCTTGGTGGTGGTGTTCTTGCCGCTGGCGTCTCTGCTTACGGTGACCGGCTTGCCCTGTGCCAGGTTCGCCGGCGTGGCGAAGACGACTGCGGGTGCGGTGAGGGACGCGGCGAGCGCCCAGGTGCATGCGCCGATTGCGACGGCCGACCCCTTCACGTAGCGATGGCTCATAGTGCCCCTCTCGATGCGTTGTTTCACGCGGGATTCTCGAATGTGCGAGATTTCCCTATTTTCGGGAGCGCGATTTTTGCCATGGGCGGCGAGTCGGTGTGCGGTTTGGGACGGTGTATGGTTACTCATGTTCGTTCGAACAGGTTCTGAGAACGTGTACACATGTCGTATAAACAATATCTGCAGCTACAGGGAAGGCGCCTTGTTCGTTTTTCTGGACGAGCTGCAATTATGAGAATAATCCCAGAGTCTTTCTTGCCAATCGGTGAACGGTATTAAATATAATTGCTGGTAAATGCTGGTTTTTACTAAAAAATACCAACTGGTTTCTATAAAAAGTAACAAGTGTCTCCAACTGCTGAACACCGGTTGCGCTTCTTTGCCTATGGGCATACCCGTAGCCAAACCCCTTGCCCGCGCGTATCCTAAATTGTGCGAGGGGAGCTGTTTATGGAACTTGTGACTCTAGGGATATTCTGCGCAGCCTTGGTGGGCGCGATCTTTACCGGAGTGCCGACCGTGTGCGCGCTGCTTGTTGGATTGGCGGCGTTTTGCATCTATGCGTGGCGATGGAGCGGTTCGGTGCGGCGTGTTGCCCGCATGTGTTGGGAGGGCATCACCCCCATCGCTAAGATCCTGGGCATGCTGGCGCTGATAGGAGTGCTCACGGGGCTATGGCGCGCGGCCGGCGTGATCCCCGCCATCGTGTACTACGCCGTGCCGCTCATCAGCCCTGGCGTGTTTTTGTTGGCGACTTTTCTGCTCAACTGCCTTGTTTCCGTTTTGACGGGGACCTCGTTTGGCACGGCCGCGACGGTGGGATCCATCTGCATCTCGATGGCGGGTGCCATGGGCGTACCGCTTTTCGCGGCGGGCGGGGCGGCGCTTTCCGGGGCGTTTTTTGGAGACCGTTGCTCGCCCATCTCTACCAGCGCTCTTTTGGTTGCCGATCTTACCGGCACGGATTTCTACAACAATCTGAAGCGCATGGTCAAGAGCGCGGCGGTTCCCTTTGTATTGACGTGCGTCGCGTACTTCGTGCTGGGGCTGCTTATCCCCGCGAGTGGCGAGGCGGGCGATATGGCCGCTTCGCTGGCGAGCGCATTTGCCGTGGGGCCCGTGGTTCTGCTGCCGCCGGTGATCGTGTTCGCCCTGGCCTTGATGCGCGTTGATATCCTGGTGGTCATAGGAGCGGGCATCGCCTCTTCGGTTCCATTGTGCCTGGCGGTTCAGGACATGACCATGGCGGACGTAGCTCGCACGGCAATCTTGGGATACGTGGCTCCGTTGCCGCAGGTGCGGGCGCTTTCCGGCGGCGGGCTGGTTTCAATGCTCGATGCGGTGCAGATCGTCTGCATCACATCCGCGTATGCGGGCATTTTTAAGGAGACGCCGCTGTTGGCGGGCATCGACCGCGTGGTGCGGAGGATGTCGCGGCGGCTTTCTCCTTACGGGGTTACGCTAACGACGTCTGTGTTTACGGCGATCATTTCTTGCAACCAGACGTTGGCGATCATGCTGGCGCACCAGCTGTGCAGCGATCTCGACCAGAACGCCAGCGACCATGCCCTTGACCTGGAAGATTCCGTGGTGCTGGTGGCGGGATTGGTGCCGTGGTCCATCGCCGGGGCGGTCCCGCTGGCGTCCATGGGCGCGCCCGTTGCAGCGAGCATGGCGCTGGCGATCTATCTCTACGCCGTTCCCGCCTGGCGGCTGCTGTCGGGATGGTTCGCGGCGCGAGGGCGGGCGCGCTGCGCTGTGCGTTGAGCAGGGGATTGCGATTCAGGTTTGCCTGGAAGGCCTCGGGGAGCATGCTATGCATGAATGAGCCTGAAATGTGGATGTTTATGCAGGTGAAAACGGCGCTAAAAAATCGTACCCATTCGGCGTGGTCAATGAGTGCCACGAGGCGGGTAAGCAGGGGCCACCCATGCCTTTGACAAGGTCGTGCTTGTCCGCTTTGAACGTTAAAGGGTCCTTGCGGAAGTCTATTTGTTCGCTTTACACGTACTTAATTGGAGACATGTATTAGTTATATTGCACATATGATGGATTTGTTTTCAGCTGGTTGTGCGTATTCGCGGTGCTTCTGCGCTGCCTGTTGCTCGCGGGACGGGATTCGGCGGGTTTTCGCAATGTATAAAGCGAGGCTTGCCCGCCTCGTGGCGTTCATTGACCACACCGAACGGGGGCGCCATGCGTCGAGCTGATCACATGGCGCCCCCGTTCTCTTTTTGTCGTCTTTTTCAAGCGTTTTTAACCCGCGATGTCCTCGATCACGCCCGCGCGGTAGTTGGCGAACACAATGCCGTCACCATCCTGCGTCGCGTCCAGGTCTACATCCGCCATGATGCCGAAGTCGCGGTCGCCGTCTGAATCGCTGAACACCTGGTGAACGTGCCAAACGTGGTCGGTTTTCTCGTCCGAGTCGTCAATGGAGAGGAACGCCATGGAGCGGGCATCCGCATCGGTGAGCAGCTCTTCATGCGCTTCGAAGAACGCATCGAGCACGCGGCGCCAGCGCAGCTCTCCCATACCCCAATCCTCGTCCAGCGCTCCCAGCTGGTCGGCTCGTCCGCGGGCGGCGAGGCGAACGCGCTGGAACAGCGTGTTGCGCACCAGCACGGTGAGACCGCGGCGGTCGATGACGACGGCGTCCGCGGGACGCGGGGGCGCGGCGTCCAAGGTAGAGCCGGCGTTCTCCCATTCGTCCACCAGGCTGGAGTCGACCGAACGGACCACCAGGCCAAGCCAGGCCACCACGTCGTTGAGCTCTTCGTTGCGCTTGTCGTGCGGGATGGTGCGGTCCAGCGTGCGGTAGGCCTCGGTGAGGTAGCGCAGCAGGATGCCCTCGCAGCGGGCGACGTTGTAGCGGGCGATGTAGCCCTTGAAGTCGCTGCCGCTCTCCAGCATGTCGCGCAGGACGCTCTTGGGCGAGAGCTCGTAGTCGCCGGCCCACGGCACCTTGGAGCAGTACTGTTCAAAGGCCGCGGCGAGCATGTCTTCTAGTGGTTTGGGATAGGTGATGTCCTGCAGCTTCTCCACGCGCTCCTCGAAGTCGATGCCCTCGGCCTTCATCTCGTTCATGGCGCGGTCGCGCGCCTGGCGCTCTTGCGCACGCAGGATCTGCTTGGGGTCTTCAAGCGTGGCTTCCGCCATGGAGATGACGTCCAAGGCGTAGGTCTCGCTTTCCGGGTCGAGCAGTTCCAGCGCGGCGAGCATGAAGGGGGAGAGCGGCTGGTCCAGCGCGAAGTCTTCCGGCAGGTCGACGGTGAGGTAGTAGGAGGCATCGCCGTCCAGGAAGGCGGCGACCTCGGCATCGTTCGCAGCGGTGGATTCTGGCTCTGCTTCGATGTCCGCATCGATGTCCGCATCGGAATCCCGCTCGGGCGCGTCGGTGGGTGCGCTGGCCGCTTCCGTTTGATTGGAGGGATTCGAGGCGGCGACGGGCTTGCCGTTCTCGTTCAGCTCCTCGCGAACCACCACGCCGGCATCGATCAACGTCGCGAAAATCTGGGCGGCGCGGGCGCGCAGGCGCTCCTTCTCCTCGTCCGTCTGAAGGGAGTCCTCTATCAAGGTGAGGACGCGGCGCCAGGCGTTGCCGCCCTGCTCCACCTCTGCCAGCACCATGGAGTTGGTGATGCGCATGCGGGGCTTGAGGGTTTCCGGCGCGCTCTCGATCAGACGGTCGAAGGTGCCCTGGTTCCAGGTGACAAAGCCCTCCGGCGGCTTCTTCTTTTTGAGCTTCTTCATCTTTTTGGGGTCGCCCATGGCCTTGAGCTCGGCCTTGTGGTTCTCGATCTCGTACTCAGGCGCTTCGGCGATGACCACGCCCTCGGTATCGAAGCCGGAGCGCCCCGCGCGGCCGGCGATCTGATGAAACTCGCGCGACCGCAGGCGGCGCTGCTTGTAGCCGTCGAACTTGGTGAGGCCGGTGAGCAGCACGGTGTGGATGGGAACGTTGATGCCCACGCCCAGGGTGTCGGTACCGCAGATGACGGGCAGCAGGCCCTGTTGGGCGAGCTTCTCGACCAACAGGCGGTAGCGCGGCAGCAATCCCGCGTGGTGAAGGCCCACGCCGCAGGAGATAAGGTGCTTGAGCGTCTTGCCAAACGCCGTGGTGAAGCGGCCGCCCTTGATGGCTTCCTTGATGGCCTCGCGCTGCTCTTTGGTGGCTACGCCGTAGCTCGCCAGCGCCCGGGCGCTCGCCAGCGCGGCGTCTTGCGAGAAGTGGACGATGTACAGAGGCGAGTCGCCCTGGCGCAGCGCCAGCTCGACAGTGCCCTCGAGACCGGTCTTGACGTATTCGTATGAGAGCGGTACGGGGCGCGGGGCGTCGGCGATGGTTTCCACGTCGCGGCCGGTGTGGCACTCGAGCGCCTGCGAGATGGCGGTCATATCGCCCAGCGTGGCGCTCATGAGCATGAACTGGGTGTGCGGCAGCGTGAGCAGCGGTACCTGCCAGGCCCAGCCGCGGTCCGGATCGCTGAAGAAGTGGAACTCGTCCATGGCGACAAAGCCCACGTCCGTGTCCTCGCCCTCGCGTAGCGCCTGGTTGGCCAGGATTTCCGCCGTGCAGCAGATGATGGGGGCGTCCGTGTTGATGTGCGAGTCGCCGGTGATCATTCCGACGTTGTCGCGTCCAAAGATGTCGACCAGGTAGAAGAACTTCTCGGACACCAGCGCCTTGATGGGGGCGGTGTAGTAGCCGCGCTGGCCGGTGGCCATGGCCATGAACATCATGCCGATCGCGACCAGCGACTTGCCCGACCCCGTGGGCGTGCCCAGGATGACGTTGCTGCCCGCGGCCAGCGCGAACAGGGCTTCTTCCTGGTGCGGCCAGGGCTCGATGCCGCGGGCCTCAACCCATTCGAGGAAGCGGCCGTATGCGTCCTCCGCGGTGAGCCAGGGCTCCGCCTCCTCGCCGTCGGTAGGTTCCCACCAGCTGGGAGCCAGTGCGCCTAGCGACCCTGGGGCGTGCGCGTCGAACGCGCCGTCGCTCGCGTTTGCGTTCGCCGCTGCGGTCGCGCTTGCGTTTGCGGACGAGGAATTCTCTTGGTTGATGGCTGGGCTGTCTGGCATGGGGTCTCCGTTAGATCGCGTGTTGTTTTGCCCATTATACGGTGATGCGGGGACGTGGCCCGCTGCCGGGGTAGCTTCGCAGAAGAACTCCGTGCGTGCGGATTAGTATTTGTAGAAGCCCTCGCCCGCGTTGACACCGGTTTTGCCCTCATCGATATAGCCCTTGAGAAGGGCGGCAACCTTACCTTGGACGGTGCTGGGATCTTTGGAGCGCGGATCCATGATGCCGATGCTGTATGCGGTTGTGAGGGCGACGATGTCTAGGATGCGGAACGGTCCCAACGGGGCACCGGTGGCAAGCATCCACGTCTTGTCGATGGTCTCGCAGTCCGCGACGCCGGTTGCCAGCAACGCTTCTGCTGCGGAGAGGAAGGGGACAAGCGGGCTGTTGAGGATATAGCCGGGCTGCTCCTTCTGGAGCTTCAGCGGAATCATCGAGATCGTCTCCGCGAACTCGACGACGTCGTCATACGCCTGCTTCCTGGTTTCGGGACGCCCCATGACCTCGGCGGTGTTGTTGCGCCAGATCTCGTTAGCGAAGTGGAGCGCCAGGTACTTCTCAGGACGGCCGGTGTATTGCGCGAAAGCGCTGGGGAGCATGGTTGACGAGTTGGTAGCGATGACTGTCTTCTCGGGAAGGTGCTTTGCAAGCTCGGTATAGAAGGCGATCTTCTCTTCTGGATTCTCGGCGATCGCCTCGATGACGAGGTCGCAGTCGCGCGCGGCTTCCTCGTAACTTAGCGTGAAGGTGATGTTGTTCAAGGCCGCATCTGCCCGCGCCTTCAGCTGGTTGATCTCTCCTGCGCTCACGTCAGGGGAGGGGGCGAGCCCGCGGCAGTATGTCTGCGGGTTTGTTTTCATGGCTTCAAGGGTGTTGAGGTAAATTGTTCGCAGCCGCTCAAACTTGGGTTTCGCGCGCTCCACCGAGCCTTCGCTGCGAAGCTAGACCGTGACGTTGAAGCCGCAATATGCCGACTGAAAGGCGATTTGGCTGCCGAGCACTCCACCGCCGGCTACGGTAACGTTTTTGATGTCCATGGTGTTTTCTCCTTTTGACGAAATGTGACGGAAGCGACGGGTGGTCGCAGTGCCGCTACTGATGATAGAAATGCGACAACTGTTGTCATCATTCCCAAAAGAAGATAGATAGTACGACCTGTTCTGCAAACGGGTCTAACAATAAGGTTAACTGACAAATAGTTATGATATGAATTGAGAATGAACGCATGCGGATCGAGGTGGGGCGCGTTTCAAATCACAAGGGCTCCATACATGAAAGAACGGCCGCCTCGTTCTTTGGAGACGGCCGTCCCGTACTGTTTGCTTGCGTTGACGAGAAGATGCTCGGTGGCAACCTTATGCTGACGATCGGCTAGCCTTCCTTGAGGACGTCTCGATGGAAGATGGTAAGCATTTTGGCTGCTTCACATCGTACGGCTCCATCATTGGGGCAGAGGAACTCTTTGCCATCGATAACCCTGCCACTCATGATACCCTGCTTGACTGCCCAGCTCATCGAATCGAGCGCCCACGAAGGAACTGATGCGACGTCTTCCTTCCCGGCCATGCTTGAAGAATCGCCAGAGGGGTTCATGTTCTCTATCACCTTGGCGTAATTCGCGAGCATAACGGCGAGCTGCGCACGTCCAATTGGATCGCTTGGGCCAAAGTCGTTGGTTCCTTCGTATCCGCCGGCGATTCCGACTTTGCGTGCCCAAGACACTGCTTTACCGTAGAACTGTGAATAGTCAACATCGTCGAACGCCTTGCTTTCAACCTCCGGGCATCCCGCTATGCGCCACAAAACGGTGACTGTCTGGCCGCGCGTAAACGCATCGTTGGGGCCGAAGGTACCTCCGTCGTAACCGCCGAGAAGGTTGTGCGAGACGGAGTAATCCAGGATGCCGCTGGTTACATACCAGGCGCCTGCCGGCACGTCGGGGAATGATGCAGCGGCTTCGGATTCCGCGAAGATCATGACGCTTGCGGAGGAGTTCATGATAATCGCTGCTGTTCCATCAATCACCGCAGCGGGGGAGCTGGTGATGTCGCCGTCGTTCTTGAGTTGGACAATCCGAACGACCTTGCCATTGAATTCTTTGCCGATGTTGAACGTGGCGACTATCCTGCCAGTGCCGGTAATCTTAATGGAGTAAGAATCGCAGGGTCGTTCACCTGGCCTCACCTTGTTCGCCAGCTGATCGTATTCATCGCTATTCTCGTCCAAGTAAGTCGATTCGACTTTTTTAATCGAGCCCGCGCTGGTTCCAGAAGCACTTGCGGAGAACTTTCCGCCGGTCTCATCTACGGTTTGGAAGCCGTTCTGGTCGGTTTCGTCTTCCGCCGCGCCGCCGGTTGATCCTCCGCCACCGGATTCACCTCCAGTTGACCCACCGGGATTTGATGAATCTGATTTGACGAGCGTGTAGGTTTCGGCTCCAGCGTTCGTTCGAGAGTTCTGGAAGTCGATGAGTTCCGCCGTGGAGGAGAAGCTGGTGGATGCCGAGTTTGCATTCCACTGCATGCCCTTTGGAACGTTTCGAAGGCCCATTGGGTAGGATGCGAATTTGAATTTATCTCCAAGCTTGAGCTCCGTGAGCGAATAGCAGTCTTCAAACATTCGACTCATCATGTTTCCATCAGCATTTTTAGCTGTGGACGTATCCAATTTCGATAGGTCTAGATCCTGCAAAGAATCGCATCCGGCAAAAATTGCTACGCAGTTTTCCAGCTTAGGCGTGTTCCACTGGGATAGATTAAGCTTTTTGAGGGACGAGCAGTTACGAAAAGCGTTTGTCGCAGTGGCGAGATTGGAAGTGTCCCAAGATGCCACAGGTATAGATTCGAGGCTGCTGCATCCGTTAAAGAGATTTGAGATGTCTTCGAATTTGGCTTTCTCCCACCCATTGAGGTTCAACTCGGTCAAAGAGGAACAATTGGAGAATAAGCCGAGCACTTGAGGTTTTGTGCCAAATTTCCAGTTTTGGAGGCTAATCTTTTCGAGGTTGTTGCAGCTAGAGAATGCGCTTTTGATGGCGAAGCGCGGGGCATCTATTATGTCGTATTGAAATCCGCTGGTCGTTGGCGAGACGTCCCAGTTGTCGAGCTGAAGGGATTTTAATTTCTTACAGCCAGAGAAGATCTTGTCAAGGGACTTTAGCGGTGCAGGCTTCCAGTTGCGCAAATCGATTGCTTCAAGAGACTCGCAGTTTTCAAAAAGGCTCTCTAGATTGGTCACTTTTGAGACATTCCAATTCGAGACATCAAGAGTTTTCAAGCTCCTGCAGCCTTGGAATGCTCTATCTACTCTATTTAGTGAAGAGGTGTCCCATGCGGAGATATTAATAGTTTCAAGTGCTTCGCAATTTGTAAAAGCGCCATCGAGGGATTGCAGCTTACTAGTATCCCAGCTGTCGATTCCCGAAATGTTAGTCAGTTTTTTGCAGTCGAAAAAGGCGTGGGAGGCGTCGGCGATCTTCCAGCTTCCTTTAAAACTGACGCCGTTTAGTTTTTCGCAACCTGAGAATAGGTCACTCAAGTCAATTGCTTCATCGCTTATGCGCTGACCAAGACTGACCGAGATCAATTCACCGCAATTAGAGAATAGCTGTCCCATAGTATTGCAATTGTCAAATTTAAGTTGAGAAAAATCTACGGTTCTCAGAGATTTATATTGACTTAATGATCCCCAAAACTCTTCAGGCGCATAAATGTTACCGATAATCTTTATCGAGGTAATGGTATCGATTTGGTCTGCCCATGGGGATTCGTTAAAAAAGTCATTCGGTAGATAGCAAGCATCTTCTCCTCTGCTGGCGATGGTTAGCACCCCATCTACAACTGAGTAATCGTAGGTTCCATTTGTTGGGCTGAGGGGAGTTGTAGTGGGGCCATTTATGATTGCTGTCTTTTGAGAGCCGTCAGCAAAATGGAACCTGCATCTATAGTTGTACTGAGAAAAATCATGTGCCGAAATATTGATATAAGGTGTATACGCATCGATTCGAGTCCAGCCATCGTCTCCTAGATAGTTTTTCTCCCAAAAGACCCTGGTTGAGCCCGTTGCCCTGGCGACAATAGAGATATTGTTCGGTCCGTTATAAAACGCCGTTGGCTCAACAATGATGTCATTGGGGAGAGCTTGATCTGGATTTGGCTGCAGCTTAATAGCAATGTTTGCAAGCTCTGCGCGGGTTAGACAGTCTTGGGGCTTAAATGCCAGGTCTCTTTCTGCCAGATTCACTTTTACGAACCAGGCAACAGCGGGCTGAGCCCACGTGTTTATGCTATCTTTATCGGGAACCGAGCTCAATAGAGTCGTTATTTCTGAGTCATCGGGCACTTCAAGACTAGGGTTTTTATACTTTGCAAATCTAAGAAATAGCGAGGCAGCCTGTTCTCGTGTCACCTCGGTATCCGGTTGAAATATGGTGCCCGCTCCGGCCGCGGTTGCACTCATTACGTTGTTGTCAAGGCACCATTTAGCTGCTTGAGAGTACCAGCGATTGGAGTCGACGTCTATGCAGGCGGTGCTGGCTCCGGTTCCGTTTCCAGCTTCCAGGGCTTTACCTGACATGCCAAAAAACAGAGATGCGAAGTCTGCGCGATTGGCAATTCGATTCGGCTGGAAAGAAATCAGGTTATAACCTCCGGGCATGTACCCGTTGTTATAGCAACGAATAATATCGTCATAGAACGGGATGCCTCTATGGACATCTATGAACCCGGGGTCAAGGGTTTCGCTATAATTCGAGAATTCGCCTTCTAACGCAAAGGCAAATTCCGGAACAACCCCTGTTATTGAAATGCTTGCTAGGGATGTCGCAAGAATGTATGTGACTGCTCTTCGCCTGTTCATTTCCCCTCCGCATATGATTGCTTGTTAACACACATTTCAATTATACAGAAGTAAGGTGCTTAATCATGGACGTTGGACATAGCGATTCAAGCGATGCGCCTCTATAGGGGATGTCGAAATGGCGCTACTTTTGCCGTTTGGCCTCTAGGTTCCTGCGGCGGTTGCGGAACGCCGTGATCGCGAAGTTCATGCCATGGGGAATGTAGGCACCTTCGTAGAGGTCTTCGGGGATGTAGTCGTAGAGGCTGTTGAGGGACTGTTCGTGAGCTGCTTGAAGCTGCTGCCCTGAGGGCTCCTCGTCCAGGCGGGCGCAGATGCCGTGGACGGTTGCTCCTTCTTCTACCAGTCGCTCCTCATATTCGCTCATGGGGATAGAGGGATGGTCGGCGCGCGTATCGTGCGAGGTCCACTGAACGGTGTAGCCCGCACCCTCGAACTGCGGCAGCGAGTAATCAAAGAGGGGCTCGCTGTCCGTGCGCAAAACGACGGTGCCGCCCGGGGCAAGCAGCTTGCGGTAGTCGAGCAGGTGTTCCACGGTGGTGAGGCGCTGCGCTGCCTCGCGTTTGCGGGGGTGCGGTGTGGGGAAGTTGAGCGTGATGCTGGCGAGCTCACCGGGGGCGAACATGTGCGAAAGCTTTTCGCCGCTACCGGGGATGAGCAGCGCGTTCTTGATGCCCGCTTCGATCACGCGCTGGGAGGCGTAGGCGATGCAGACCGGCTGCATGTCGATGCCTATGAAAAGGACGTCCGGCTCTGCCTGCGCGGCGGCTACCAGGTAGCTGCCTTTGCCGCAGCCAAGGTCGAGTCGCACCTCGCGGAAAGACCGCGGCGAGGTGCTATCCGCATGCGGATCGAGAGGCCAGCACGCCTGCGCCCAGTTCCCGGCGTAGGCTGCGGGAATGTACTCGATGGCGTCGCGATAGCGCTCCAAGCGCTCGTCCAGGACAAAGTTCTTGGGGGTTCTGGCGCGGGTCGAGCCCATTAGGCTGCTCCTTTTCATGCGGGATTGGCGGGTATGCAAGGTGTTTCATGATACCCGCGCTTGGCTTGAGAGTTGTGCAGGGTCTGCGGTGGTTGGCGGCTCTTTATCTGCGCGAGCAGCGCGGCGGGCGAGGCAAGCGGGCTCTGATCATGGGTTTTTATTCCTCATATGGGGTATATTTGCCAGTGCTGTACCCGGTCTAAGCGGTGGGGTTGGCCAGGCGCGTGCAGATGTGACGGATAATTGCATCGATTTTGGATTTTGCTGAGTAGACACCCCTGTTGTCTGTAAGAAGGTGCAGGTAGGAAAAGTCTACCAAGCTGGTATACAAAGACTTTTTTGAAATGGATGCAATTATCCTCAAGAACTGCGCAGGCATGCTTATGCTGAAGGCTTGCGAAGGCGCGAAAGTCCTGCGGGGGCTTGCTCCGCATGAATTAAATCAGCTTACGTAGAGGGCGTGCCCCGTTTGCGCGGAGGGCACACCCCATAGGCGCATGTTTGCTGCCCCGCCCTTAAGCGTTTCGCTGGAGCACTAGGTAGCGGTTTAGGCTGTGGTTGGATCCGTCTGCAGAGAATGTGTCGATGGGCGCGGCGAGGGGCGAGGCTGATGCCGCAAGCTGGTCTATCTCGGCTGTTGAGAAATGGTGGCAATAGCGAAAGGCAGCGTCGTCGGCTTGCCAACCAAGGAGGTGGTCGCCCTCTTCCAGCGAACTGGAGGCGAAGCCCGCGAACGGAGGCTGGGCGAGTGCGAGGTCGAGGGAGCGCGCTGCTTTGCGAGCGATGCGCTTATCATTCATGAACTGCCAAAATGAGATAACGACGATGCCGCCCGGGCGAACGCTGTCGATGAGCCGGCTGAGCACTGCCCGGCGAAGCTTTGCGCCCGGCACATGGTGCATGAAGCCAAAGCAGACGGAAAGATCGCAGGAGACGTGGGGAAAAGCCGTGTTGAGTGCGGAGGTCCGGGAACCTGCGATCGCGTCATCGCCACCATATTCGTCCTCGGCGAGAAGGGCGGTAAGGATGTCTGCGCTGTGGTAGTCGACGCGTGCAAACTCGTTCATGTTCGCGGCGAGCGCGGGGCAGTTGTCGATCGCGGTGGCATGTAGCGAGGTGTGCGGAAGCTGCTCTGCCAAGAAGCGCTCGAATCGCAGGTTGCCGCAGGCCAGGTCGAAGACTCGGAGCGCGGCGGGCGTGTCGCCAAAGTGCTCGCGCGCGATGTCCGCCACGTGCCGCCAGCCTTCCCATGGCGCGCTGCGGGTGGCCGAGAAGGAAGCGGCGTGTTCCGCATAGAAACGCGTGTTGAGGTCGATAAGGTTTTGGGCGGTGGCGTTGTCCATGTAAGGGGGCTTTCTGTTTGGTGAGGGCGAGGGGGCGGGACGATCTTCTCCGGTATTGCAAACATAATCATATGCGAGTCGACAGGTGGGGGAGCAAGACGATGCCCCGTTCTTTACGATACAATTCCTGCCATGGAAGACATCATTTTGAACATACTGAGTGAGCTTGCCGTCGGTCGCGAGGTCGACGATCGCTCGCTGGTGAAAATCATCAACGCCCAGGCGCGACGCGACGCCGCGGACAAGCGTGCTTACGCCAAGCGTCGTCTGCTGCCGTTCTACCAGCACGTCAAGCGCGACGAGCCCCAGCGCTGGGCGTCCTGGGGAGTGACGCCGGAGCTGGAGGAGAAGCTGCTGGCGGTGCTGCGCATGAAGCCGCGGCGCACGGCGTCGGGCGTGGCGACCATTACGGTCATCACCAAGCCCTGGCCGTGTTCCAGCGATTGCCGCTACTGCCCCAATGATATCCGCATGCCCAAGAGCTATCTGCACGGCGAGCCCGCGTGCGAGCGCGCCGAGCAAACGTGGTTCGACCCCTACTTGCAGGTGTCCGCGCGCTTGACGGCGCTGTCGCAGATGGGGCACGCCATCGACAAGATCGAGCTCATCGTTTTGGGCGGCACGTGGAGCGATTATCCGCGTGAGTACCAAATCTGGTTTGTGTCCGAGCTGTTCCGCGCGCTGAACGATAGCGCGATAGCGGACGTGGCCGCCAACCCCATGCTCGCGGATAACCCTTCTGCTCTCGATGCGGCGACGTGCGCGGACGCGAACTCTCAGCGAGACGCCGGCGTTCCGGCGTACGTGGCTGCCCGTCGAGCGTTTTATCGCGAGTGCGGCTTCCCGCAGACCGCCGAAGAGTTCGCTGCGTTCGCGGCGGAACAGCAGCGCGCTATCGATACGGGCGAGCTCAACTACAATCGCGCGTTCGCTCGTCTTTATGGCGAAAGCGATGCATGGGTCCGCGCCGCGCAGATGCAATCCGCCACGCTGGAAGAACTCGTCCAGCTTCAGCACGCCAACGAGACCGCGCGCCATCGTGTGGTTGGCCTGGTGATCGAGACTCGTCCTGATGCCGTGACGCCAGACGCGCTCACGCTCATCCGGCAGTTGGGCGCAACTAAGATTCAAATGGGAATTCAAAGTCTTGACCAGCAGATTCTTGATTCCAATGATCGCGGCATCCGCATCGAGCGCATCCAGCGCGCCTTCGAGTTGCTGCGCGCCTTCGGGTTCAAGATTCATGCGCACGCGATGGTCAACCTGCTGGGCGCAACGCCGGAAAGCGACAAGTGCGACTACCGGAGCCTGGTCACCGAGGCTCCCTATCAGCCCGATGAGATCAAGCTTTATCCCTGCGCGCTCATCGAGGGGGCGCGTCTGTGTCGCGATTTCGATAGCGGCGCATGGATCCCGTATACCGAAGACGCCCTCATGGACGTGCTCGCCGCCGACGTGCTCGCCACGCCTTCGTTCTGCCGCATCTCGCGCATGATTCGCGACTTCTCGTCCAATGACATCAAAGCCGGCAACAAGAAGCCCAACCTGCGCCAAATGGTGGAGCAGCGGCTCGCCGTCGGTGAGCGAGTGCGCGAGATTCGTTACCGCGAGGTGGGCACGGGCCTGGTCGACGTCGATGCGCTGCGTTTGGACGAGGTCCGCTATGAGACCACCAATACCTCGGAGCGCTTCTTGCAGTGGGTGGATCGGGACATGCGCATCGCGGGCTTTTTGCGCCTGTCGCTGCCGCATACGGATTACCTCGCCGATCATGTGGACGAGCTGCCCGTGCGCGCGGGCGAGGCGATGATCCGCGAGGTTCACGTTTACGGCGCGGTCGCTCGCTTGGGCGAGGCGGGGGCGGTGGGCTCCGCGGCGCAGCATCTGGGTCTGGGTCGCCGACTGGTCGAGCGCGCCTGCGAAATCGCTCGCGATGAGGGATATACTCGCATCAACGTTATTTCCGCTGTGGGCACGCGCGGGTACTACCGCGGCCTGGGCTTTGAGGACAACGGCCTCTACCAGCGCCGCGATCTGTAGCCTGTTCGCTGCGTCCATTCCCAATGTCCGCTCGCAGCACCTGCGTTTCTCAGCAAGGGGGAGCCATGGTTTTTCGTTCCACATCATCAAGGGTTGCAGCGGGCGTTGCCGCGCTGGCGCTCGCTTCCGTTGCGTCCGCCGCCGCGCTTGCGCGCATTTTCGACGCGCATCCCTTGCGAACGCATAGCGGCTGCGCCCTGGTGTACACGCCGCGCTCCCGCATGTTTCAAGTGGACGATGAAGAAGCGGGCGACGCGGTGGCGGGCGATGGGGCGGGCATCGCTCCTTCTCATCCAAAAGACCCCGTGCGCGTGCTCAGGTCCGGCGGTGTGTTTCAGTCCGCGACGTATACGGGCGAGCACCGCTTTGAACCCGTGTTCGAGTACTATCGCGGTTTCGATACCATGTTTTCGGCGGAATCCCCGCTTGCCTCTGCTTTTGGGCACGGTATGACCGATGTCCTTATGCTGGGAGGCGGCGGGTTTGCATACCCAAAGCATCTGCTCACCACGCGCGAGGGAATCTCTCTTGATGTTGTGGAGATCGATCCCGCGGTGGTTTCTGCTGCACGCCGCTGGTTTTTTGTGGACGAGCTTGAGGAGCGCCTGGGCGACGCCGCCCGAGCCCGCGGCAATCGCATGCGCGTCTTTGTTGCGGACGCGCGCGCGTTTCTCGACCAGCAGGATCGCCTTTTTGAAGTCAGCTTGCCCGATCCCGCCCATCGTTCGGTCCATGCGGGGCACCGAGCGCATACGCTCAATCCGTTTGGGTCGGCGCGCGACGCCCGCGAGCACCTGCGCGGCCGCCTGCAGTACAACGCGATCGTGAACGACTGCTTCGTGGGCGCTGAGCCGGTGGCGTCGCTGGCGACTCTCGAGGCGGCCCAGGCGATTCGCCGTCGCCTGGTGCCCGGGGGTATCTACCTGACCAATGTGGTCTCCCGCGATAACTGCGGGGACCTTACCTTCCTGCGCGACCAGGTGGCGACGCTTTCGCGTGTTTTCCTCCATGTGCACATCGTGCCCTGCGAGGACGAGCGCTTCGGCGGGGAGGACAACTTCCTCGTCATCGCAACGGACTCGGACGTCAGCGTGCCCGCCGCTGTTCCGTATGACGAGGGGTTCCTCGGAGAGGTCCTTCGCGATTAGCGAGCTTCTGAGCCGTGTGGCACTATGCGGCGGGCGAGCGCGGGGCTATGCGAACGCCGCGAACGCATCGCGCCAGCCTGTGACGCGCTCGCGCATGCCCTCTATGTCGAGCACGCCTTCCGCGAAGCCCTTGCGAACCAATTCTGCGGGCAGCATCTCGTCATACTTGTCAAAGTACGGCACCTCGCCGGGGTATACCAGATCGATGGGGGCGAAATCGGCCTCTGCCTCCGCGGCGACTATCTGGTAGAACGTCTCCTCGTCCGCCTTCATCCTAAATTGCATGAAATAGGGACGAGAAGGGTCAAGCCCCTTAAGGCCAAGCTCGTCTGCGCACTTGATCTTGAGAAGACGCTCCAACGCCAGGAACGCGTAGCTGCCTAGCCAGGGAAAGAGCGCCCACGTGTCTCCACCCAAGTTGATGAGCGGTCGGGAATCGCGCCCCGCCACGCCGGCATTGGCCGCACCGTGGCGCGCTTGCGCCAAACGGGCGCGTGCATTGCCCAGCAGATAGGGATAGGCTTCATGCTCCTCCAGCGCGCGCTTCATGCGTTCGAGCACGTGCGTGTTGATATCGCCGGCGCAGTCGCCAAAGTAGGCGGGCACGCGGCCCTTGACCTGCGTGCAGAACACCAAATGGCGCTTCCAGTCGACTTCTTCCACCAGCCAGCAGTGCCCGGCGATGGCGATGCGCTCGCCCGCGGGGGGCGGATTGACTATGGTGCCCAGCTCTGATGACTCGCAGCGCACCGTGAACTCCTCGCTCTCTTGGAACACCGCATAGAACTTGAACGAGTTGGTGATGCGCTCGCCGGAGATGCCCACGATGAGCCCGCCGCCTTCAGTGACCTCGACTTGGTCCGTATCGATGAGGTGGTGCAGAAGCACGCGCAGGTCGTCTGCGGAGACGCGGTGGAAGTAGCTCAATGTGAGCACGCGCTGTGCGAGCTCCGCGGGGGAGAGCTCCCCACAAGACGCGAGCGTGGCCATGACCTGGTGGTAGAGCAGGCTGTAGGGCAGGCGGTCCAGCGCGGGCGGCTCAACCCATTTTTCCTCGCGATACAGCTGCACCAGCGCAATGCCCTGGATGAGTTTCCACGGCACGGTCTCCGGCATCATACTGCGAGGCTCGGGCTGCTCCTCGCGCATGACAAAATGCATCTCCGGCGGGTCGTCGCGCCGCCCCGTGCGTCCCATGCGCTGCAGGAAGGAGGAGACGGTGAACGGCGCGTCGATCTGAAACGCGCGCTCCAGCCGCCCGATGTCGATGCCGAGCTCAAGCGTCGCGGTGGTGACGGTTGTTTGCAGCTGCTCCTCATCCCGCATGATGTCTTCCGCGGTCTCGCGGTAGCTGGCAGAGAGGTTTCCATGATGGATGAGAAAGCGGTCCGGTTCATGCCGCGCCTCGCAATAGCTGCGCAGCATGGAGCAGACGGCTTCCGCCTCCTCGCGCGAGTTGACAAAGACCAGGCACTTGCGGCCGCGCGTTCGCTCGAAGATGTAGCCTATGCCGGGGTCTGCGTCGTTGGGAGCGGTATCCGTGGGTGCGAGTAGTGCGTTGTCATCCGCATCGAGCACGGTCACGCCGTCGGGATCGGGAAGGGCCCGCGGCGCCATGCGGGGTCCGTCATCGTTCGCGCCGCCTCGGTCTTCGCCGCCCGCCACGCGTTCGACTTTGAGAACGTCTGCCTGTTGGGGGCCGTGGTCTTGCAATGCTCGCTCGGTTGCCTGGGGGCCCGTGATATAGAAGTGCTCCATGGAAAGGCGCCAGACGCGGCGCGGCTCCTCAAAGCGCGGGATGATGCAGCCTCGACCTGTGCCGCTGGCGAGAAACGCACCGGTACGTTCCGGGTCGCCTATTGTCGCGGAAAGCCCGATGCGGCGCGGGTTTACGCCGGCCATGCGCCCCAGGCGTTCGATGAGGCAGAGGGTTTGTCCGCCGCGGTCGCCGCGAAGCAGCGAGTGGACCTCGTCGATCACCACGTAGCGCAGGTCGCAAAAGAGCCGCGGCACGGCAGCGTGCTTGTGCATGAGCAGCGCTTCGAGAGACTCGGGCGTGATCTGCAGGATGCCGCTGGGATGCTTGAGCATTTTCGCTTTGTGCGAGGCGGAGACGTCGCCGTGCCAGTGCCATACGGGGATATCCGCCTCTTCGCACAGGTCTCCAAGGCGGTAAAACTGATCGTTGATAAGCGCCTTCAGCGGACCGATATAGATAGCGCCAACGCTTGCGGGCGGGTTCTCCCACAGCTCGGTGAGGATGGGGAAGAAGGCGGCCTCCGTTTTGCCCGACGCGGTGCTTGCCGTGAGCAGCACGTTCTCGTCCGTATTGAAGATGGCGTCCGCCGCTGCGACCTGGATGGAGCGCAGGTTCTCCCAGTTGTGGTTGTAGATAAAGTCCTGCACAAAGGGTGCGTAGCGATCGAATGCGCTCATGGTCGACCTCCTTCATATTCCCATTGACAAGCCGTTGACGCGTTTGCTACTATCAGAAAACATCGAACACGCGTTCTATATTAGCATAGCCGGAACGAGATTTGCAAACAACGTTTTTGTCCAACGTTTTTGGACGAGGAGGGGGTGACGCTGGGACGGCGCGGTGGCGGACGCCAGCGATGGCGTGTGGCCGGCAGGAGGCGAGGTCCATGCGGAGGGGCTCTTGGTGATTCGGCCGGATGCGTTATGGACGAGCGGTTTGGGAGCCGGCATGGCACGCGGTGCCGACGGAGATTATGGCGTCAAGGGGTAGGTCGAGCGATGTGGCATCGTGAGCGGAGATGAGCACTGCTCTGTCTTCCATATGGGCGAGGATGTGAGTCTGGGCGAGTTCGCGCGCTTGCGCATCGAGTCCGGTAAACGGCTCGTCCAGCAAAACCAGGTGCGAGGACGCGGCGAACGCGCGAACTAGCTCCACGCGGCGCCGCTGGCCTCCGGAGAGCGCGCCGACAGGGACATCGATTGCGTCCGAAGGCAGCAGCTCCTCGAGTCGCTTGCGAGCTTCTGCCGACGAGAGGCCTGCACTGGCGATGAGCATCACGTTGTCGATGGCGGAGAGTTCTTCAACCAAGCGGATGTCTTGGTAGACCTGCGCTATGGCGGTGTCGCCGTGTCCGCGGTCGATACTGCCGGACATGGGGTCGATCGAGCCCGCGAGCGTGTTGAGAAGGGTGGTCTTGCCTGCTCCCGAGGGCCCTTCGATGCATACGATGTCGCCCGCGCGCAGATGGAAGCCGAACGGGTCTGATGATGCGATGCCGTTGTGTCCGCAGACTAGATTCGAGGCGGTGAGAATAGGGGCTTTATTGGCGATGGACGGTTTGATAACAGGGGCTCCTTCCGGCTCATGGCGGCGGAAGCGGAGTGCAAGCTTTGCGGATGCGGGCCAGGTGGCGTCCAGCGCACGCAGGGCCAGGCGCTCGAATAGCCATGCGAGGGCGACTACGGCGATGGTCCAGGCGAATAGGTCTGCAGTTTCTAGCAGCAGCTTCGCTTGGTAGATGCGCTCGCCCACGGAGTCGGTTGGCACGCCGATGAGCTCTGCCGCGATGCCGGCTTTCCAGCTCATGCCCAAAACGGATTGGCTGGCGGCGCGAAGGTAGGGGAGAATCGCCGGCCACGTCCGGGCGAGGAGCCGCACGGGCGCGGGTGCGTTAAAGGTGCGGAAAAGATCGCGCATGCGGGGGTCTGCCCGGTCAAGCCCCTGAAGAACTCCGAAGTAGACGCCGGGAATCACCGCGAGGCCAACCGCGATGGCGCTGATGTTTCTGGACCCAAACCATATGAGCAGCGCTACCACGGTGCAGGCGATGGGCGTGCCCTTGATGGCGCTCATCGCGGGCTGCAGCAGCGTGCGGATGGCAGGCAGGGCGGCGGCGATAAGGGCGAGGGGCACGGCGAGCAGGTAGGCGATGGCGCAGCCGCCGGCGATGCGGATAAGGGAGAAGCCGACGCTGCGCCAGAACTCGCCGCTGGGAAACAAGCGCACCAGCGCGGCGGCGGCGTCCAGCGGGCCCGCTAAGACGAACTCGCTGTTCACCGCCATGCTGGCGATTTGCCAGGCCCCTATCCAAAACAGGATCGCGACGACCTTTGCCAGTACGGTCGCGCTTGTTCCCTGCGGTTTATTGGGGCCGGTGCTGGTCCCGTTCTTCACTGTCCCTCGCTTCGCTTACGTTGTGCCCGCATTCTTCCTATGTTGCGGTTACGCCTGGTAATAGAAGTCGTCGCCTGGCATGGCACCACCCACGGATGAGGCGTCGGCGTTATAGAGCACGTCGAGGTAGCCCTCCAGGGCATCGCGCATCTGGGAGCCCTCGATGCAGGTGATGTGGCAGACGGGAATGGCCTTTGCCGCCACCGGCTCAGCCTCGACGATGCCCGCGGCGACTACAAGCTTGGCTGCGGTGGCGGAATCTGCGTTGACGGCGTCGACGGATGCCGACTGTTCGCGTATGAACTCGTCCACGGCATCGGGGTTTTCGTCCACAAATGCCGCGCGGGCAACGGTCACGCCGGTGAGAAGCTGGCTGCCCGTATCGCCGGCGAGGCGCTCCCAGACCTCGGTAAGGTCCACGGGAGCGGTGAGCGCGGAGTTCTTGACCTGCGCCGCGGTGACAAAGGGCTGGGGCAGCACGCCCACGGCCTGCGGGTCGGCAGCGAGTACGGAGACAACCTCTGCGGCCTCGCTTTTGAACTCAAGGGTCACGGTGTCCGCGATGCCCGCGGCATCGAGCAGGTAGTTCATGACGTATTCGGGCGTGGTTCCCTTGCCGGTGAGGTAGACGGTGCGGCCGGCGAGGTCCTCGAACGCGGTAACGGTCGCGTCGCCGGTTACCACAGACAACACGCCCAGCGTGTTGATGTTGAGGCAGCGCACGGCGCCCTTGGATTTGGCGTACAGCACGCTCGCGGCGTTGGCGGGCAGCAGCGCTATGTCGAGGTCGCCCTTGATCATGGAGGGCATGATCTGGTCCGCGGCGGTCATCATCTGGAACTCGTAGGCGTTGATGAGGTCCTTGCTGGAGCCCCCCATCTCAGAGGTGTCCTCTGCGGTGAGCTGGCCCGCCTTTTGCATAAAGCCAACCAGACCCATGGAGGTGGGGCCCTTGAGCGAGGCGACGCGCACGTTTGCCTTGGGCGCGGATGCGGGCGAGGAGCCCGTGGGGGCGGCGGAGCCTGCTGCGGAACCCGCGCCGGATCCGTTGCCGGTGCACGCGCTAAGAGCGCCGGCGAGGCCGAGGGCGAGCGTCCCGGTGAGGAAGCCACGGCGTCCCAAGACGGCGCGGCCGATAGGGGCGTCTAGCAGATGGTTTTTATCAACAGAGGCAGGCGTGTTGTGGTTGTTCTTCACGTCGATATCCCTTCAATGGCGATCAGGGGCGCCCGGGCATGGTCAAAATGCGACTCAAAACACCTAGAAACGTCGACTGGTCTAGTCGAATATGCGACAACGATTATAAAATGTTAATCATCGCTATAGGCTCAACAGAGAACAAACTGTTACAGAGGGGAAGACTGTTATGAGCAATTCGATGCGCGGGGTTTACACCAGCCTCGCCCAGATTCGCCGTACCGTGTTTCGCGAGGTAGCGCGCCTTGCATATGAGAGCCAGTCGGGAGATTACGGCTGGGTGGACGAGCTTCCGTACGAGATTATTCCGGGCGACGTCGCGACGTACCGCGAGAGCGTGTTTCTCGAGCGCGCCATCGTGGGCGAGCGCATTCGCCTAGCAATGGGCTTGCCGCTGCAGGGCGTGGACAAGCCCGCGAAGCTGTCCGAGGGCGTGGCCGAGGCCGCCAAGCCGGAGACCTACTACCAGCCGCCGCTGATCAACGTCATCAAGTTCGCCTGCAACGCTTGCGAGGAGAACTCGTACAAGGTGAGCGATGCGTGCCAGGGCTGCCTGGCTCACCCGTGCCGCGAGATCTGCCCTAAGGGGGCCATCACCTTTAAGGACAAGAAGGCCTACATCGACCAAGAGAAGTGCATCAAGTGCGGGCGTTGCGCCAACGTGTGCCCCTACGGTGCCATCCAGCATCATGAGCGCCCGTGCGCCGTTGCCTGCGGTATGAACGCCATCAGCTCTGATGAGCAGGGCCGCGCGCAGATCGACTACAGCAAATGCGTCTCGTGCGGACAGTGCTTGGTCAACTGCCCGTTTGGCGCCATTGCGGACAAAAGCCAGATCTTCCAGGTTATCCAGGCCATTCTTGCCGGTGAGGAGGTTATCGCCGAGGTCGCGCCCGCGTTTGTCGGCCAGTTTGGCGGCAAGGGCAACGTGGACAAGCTGCGCGAGGCCTTTAAGGCCCTGGGCTTCACCGGTATGGAGGAGGTCGCCCTGGGCGCCGATTTGTGCGCGGTGCAGGAGGCCGAGGACTTCTTGGAGGAAGTGCCCGACAAGATTCCGTTTATGGGCACGTCTTGCTGCCCGGCGTGGTCGGTCATGGCAAAGATGGAGTTCCCGGAGCATGCGGACTGTGTCTCCATGGCTCTGACGCCCATGACGCTGACCGCCCGCCTTATTCGCAAGCAGCACCCCAACGCTAAGATTGTCTTCGTTGGCCCGTGCTCGGCAAAGAAACTTGAGGCGCAGCGCAGGAGCGTTAAGAGCGAGGTCGACTTTGTCCTCACCTTTGAGGAGATGGCCGGCATGATGGAGGCCAAGGACATCGACTACACCAAGCTTGCCGGCGAGGGTTCCAGCGACTTTGAGGTCGCCAGCGCCGACGGCCGCTCCTTTGCCGTGGCGGGCGGCGTGGCCAACGCCGTGGTGAACGCTATCCACCGCGAGCACCCGGACATGGATGTCAAGGTTACCAACGCCGAGGGTTTGGACGAGTGCCGCAAGATGATGAAGGCCGCGGTCAAGGGCAAATACAACGGATATCTGCTTGAGGGCATGGCGTGCCCGGGCGGCTGCGTCGCCGGCGCCGGCACCCTGCAGCCCATCAACAAGACGGCCGGCGCGGTGAAGCTCTATTCCAAGAAGGCTCCCATCAAGACTGCTCCCGAGAACGCGTACTGCGAGCTGATCCATGACCTGGAGCGCGATGCAGACGGCCACCGCGCCGATGCCGACGTGGTCGCCGAGTCTGCCGAGGCGTTGAAGCCCGCCGAGGACGCCGAGGCGTAAGGCTGCTTTTTCGTTTGTTTGGCTTGCGGGCCTGACCGTGGGTTTTTGCCGCGGTTTGGTCCGCATTCGCTACGGGTCGACCGAGGCATGGCCACGGTATGGCCCGCGGTTCTATAGACCGTTTCGGTGAGACGGGATTAGGGACGCTTTTTGATTCGCTGGAATCGTAAAAAGCGTCCCTTTTCTATGCTTCATCAACGTCGACGTTGCTGCGGCGGGGGAAGCCGCAAGGAGAGTTTTGCTACAGCGTGAACTCGGCGAATTCGGCGTCAGATCTGCCTGTGGTGGAGGCCGGAGTCGCCATAGCGCCAGGCGCCCCTGCGGCATCCGGCGCCACCGTTGCACCAGGCGTCGACGTCGCCGCAGCCCCATCCTTCGCGCCGGCGGATCCCAAAAGCTCCGACAGGGACGTGTCCGGATTCTGGTAGGCAATGTCCAGAAGCTCGATGAAGTCTCGGATCACCTCGCGCGGGGTAAGGTGGCTCTCGGCCCCAACTCGTCCAAATTCCGCCGTGAGAAATCCAACCAAGTCCAGCTCGGTTAACGCGGGCGTGTAACCAAAGTAGCCGGCATGTATCTGGGCGAGCTTCTCGATAAGGATCAGCAGCTCCTCGTAGGTGAGGGGGTGCAGGCGGATGATGGGGGCAAGCATGTCCCTCATACCCTCGTGGGCAAAACGGCCCTGCGTCAAGCGGCTGCGGAGCGCTTCATAGCTAAAGACGCCGCGGCGCCGATCCTCCACAGAGGTGGGGGTGCCGCCCATGATGATGCCCAGGTGACGTGCCTTGCCCTGCAGCGTGTCGTTATACATCTGCAGGATCTTCTCGTAGTTGTACTGCCGGCTGATGGCGTTGGGGATTTTGTACAGGTTGACCAGCTCGTCGATCAGCACCAGCAAGCCGCGGTACCCTGCGCCCTGCAAAAACGCCGCCAGCAGCTTGACGTAGTCATACCAGTCGTCATCCGTGATGATCGCGGTACTGCCCAGCTCGCTTTTCGCCTCGGTTTTGGTGCGGTATTCGCCGCGCAGCCATTTGGCGACGTATCCGCGCAGAGCGTTATCGCCTTCAACGGTCGCTCGGTAGTACAGCATGAGCATGCGCGAAAAGTCGTACCCATGGACCATCTCTTCAAGCGAGGCGCAAAACGCGCGCACCCGCGCTTCGCCGTCCGAGACGGTGCCGTCGGGCGATGCGTCGGCTTGCAAGCCCTGCATGGCGGCGACCCAACGGTCGAGCACCAGCATCAGCGCGCCGCCTTCTGGACGAGTTTTGGTCGAAAGGTTGCGGATGAGCTCGCGATACGTGGCGAGACCCTGTCCCTGGCCTCCCTGCAGGCGGCGCTCCGGCGACAGGTCGGCATCTGCTACCACAAAGTTTTCGCCCATAGCGTGTGTGCGGATGGTCTGCAGCAAGAAGCTTTTGCCGGCACCGTAGCGCCCGACGAGGAATCTAAACGATGCGCCGCCGTCTGCGATAAGGTCCAGATCGGTCAGCAGCGCGCGTATCTCCGTCTCGCGGCCCACCGTGATGTAGGGCAGGCCGATGCGCGGTACCACGCCGCCTTTGAGCGAGTTGAGGATGACGGCGGCGATGCGCTTGGGGATGCGCGGCGCGCCGGAGAAGTCGATGGGCCTGGGGGCATCCATCGCTGTGCCGGTCGGCGCCGCACCGCCCGCCGTCGCGCCGTTCGCTACGGGGTTTTGTGCCATGGAGCTATCCATTGATGTATCCTTCCACGTCTTCACGGTAGTCATCTATAAGGTGCACGCCGCCTGCTGTAAATTCCAATATGGTGTCTCCCACCAGGTCGAACGCGGCGTCGTTGATCGCATCTACCAGCATGTCCTCAGATATGCCCGCGGGAACGCGGGGCGAGGCGGATCCAGCGAGTAGGTCAGCCAGGTAGGATGCTTGCTCTGGCGTGAACGGCCCACCCTGCAGCGTTGCGGGCGGCCGGGTCGCCGCAGCCCGCGGCTCCTCGTCCACATGCTTAGCAAAGTTTGGGGGTTCTTGCGATGGCGCCGGTCCAGATGCTTGCGGTGGCGCCGGACGGGAACCGGTGGTGCTCGGCGCATCGACCCCCGCAACCGATGCCGCGCTTTCAAGCAATGCGGACCCGCTCGCCGTCGCATCGCCGCGCTCCTCTTCTATGAGAAGGGCCTCGCGGGTTTGGGCCGCCGCGCTGCGGATGCCGGAGAGCTTGCTCAAATCGATGTCGATGCGAACCGGTTGGTGCGCGCGTGACCATTCAAGCTGGTTTTTGATCTCGGTATCGATCATCTTTTGCAGGTATTTGGGCGTCTTGGTGCCGTCCTCGTCCAAAAGACGCGGCCATTCCCATGCAATGCGCATCCTGCGGTCGATCTCCCTTAGGATGTTGCCCAGCTTGATGTTTCGCCCCTGGTCGCAATGGACGCGGTCGCACGTCCAAAGGCCCTTGGTGCAGCGGTAAGATCGCAGCGGGTTGAGGGTCACGTGGGCGTCTGCGTGGGCGCGCTCCTCAAAGAACACCGCCGAGGCGAACATGGTGTAGGACATCTCTATGCGCTTGCCAAAGAGAACTTCGACCAGCGTTGTGCCGCGGGTGCTTCGATGGTGCTGGTCAAGGCGGACGAGGACGGAGGCCGTCACGGCGCGCATGTCATCTTGGTGCTCGCGATAAAACTCGTCCGTGTCGATCCGATGGGCGGAGAGCCGCGCCGCGGCGTCAAGCATCGTACTGGCAACATCGGCGTCCGGGCGGGGGAGCGGGCCGCTCTTGCGCTTTCTGGCGGTCGTCATCCTTGTCGCCGCTTCCGCCGTCGTACCCACCGTGTCAGACGGCTCGTCCATCTCGTCCAACCCCGCGCCCTTGCGGTAGCTCGCGAGCGCCCGGGCAAAGGCGTAAAGCGACGCCTCGAACTCCATGGACGGGGTCTGGGCGAGCAGCTTGGGGTCAAGGTCGTGGTAGACCACGTAGTCTTGCTGCCAAGTCAGCCCATGGCGCTTGATGTCCTTTTCTTCGCTGTCCCACGCGTCGCAAAACCATTTGAGCGTCTCGAATCCGCGCAGCGGATCATCCACGCCAATGCCACAGAGCACCTCGTAGATGTACACCAGGGCAAAGGCGTCCGGCGCCTCCGCCAGCTCGCCCGCCCTTATGCGTGAGCGCCAGGTGAAGTAGCCGCGCAGTTGCCGGTCGCTCATGGCGTTGTACGTGGGGTAATAGGATTTGAAGTTGCCGTGATAAGGGCAGTCGTCCTCAAAATCCGCCATAAAGGTGCCCTGGCGCCAGAACAGCTCGGCCTCGCTGAGCCATCGTCCGCGCCCGCCCGTGCCGGATTCATCCCAACGGGATATGGCCCGCATCTCGCGATAGCGATCCGGGAGGTAGCTGGCCATTTGGCGACCGGTTTTAAGCAGCGACTCGTCCTGATATACGTTGGACGAGAAATGGGAGTTGCCGCGCGCCTTCTGATCGGAGACTATCTGGTCTATGAGGGCGCGAGCGCGCTCGACTCGCTGTGAACGCGCCGCCACGTCGGCGAATCGAGCCTGCTTGATCCGCTTATCGTCCATATAGCCTCCCTTCGCGCCGTGTTGCCTCCGCATCCTCCCGCGCCGCCTGATTGGTCGCGCGCGATATTCGCTTTGCGTAGCTATCTATCATAGCATAGACGCAAACAGATGTTCGCTCTTTTCGTCTTTCGTGGTTCTCGTTATGGCGCGCGTTTGATGAGGCAGAAATGTGTTAACGATTCCTCAAAGTTTGAAAAGGGCTTTTGCCCCGCGGCGAGGATCCTTATAATCCTCCCGCTGGAATAGAACGCGGCCTGCTTGGGATGAAGGCCGTCGGTGCAATTGGGGGACGTATGATGCAAAGGGGAATCTCTCTGCGACAGTGGCTGCCACTTTTGGGCATCACGTTTTCGGCGTTTGTGTTCAACACGTCGGAGTTTATGCCTATCGGCCTGCTGACGGATATCGCGGCGACGTTTTCTCTCACCGAGGCGCAGGCCGGCATCATGATCAGCGTGTACGCCTGGGCGGTCATGATCTTGTCGCTGCCGCTCATGATGGCGGCATCGCGCATCGAGTTCAAAAAGCTGCTGATCGGCGTGATCGCATTATTCTCCTTGGGACAGTTTCTGTCTGCGGCGGCGCCCAGCTATCTCGTGCTGGTGCTCGCCCGATTGGTGGTTGCCTGCGCTCACGCCGTCTTCTGGTCCATCGCCGCGGTGTGCGCTTCGCGCTTGGTCGACGTGCGCCATAGCGCCCTTGCCGTCAGCATGGTTGCGACCGGAACGTCTATCGCGATGATCTTCGGTTTGCCCATCGGCCGCGCCATCGGCCTGCTGGTGGGCTGGCGCATGACCTTCACCATTGTTGGGGTGGTGGCCGCGGCTATCGTCGTGTACTTGATGGCGTGCTTTCCCAAGATGCCGGCGGGAGAACCGTTCACCCTGGGCCAGCTGCCGCTGCTGCTCAAGAACCGCGTTCTTATGGGTATTTATGCCACCACGATACTGTTCGCGACGGGCTACTACACCGGTTACAGCTATATCGAACCGTTTTTGCAGCAGGTGGGCGGTATGCCCGACGCGCTCATAACTCTCATGCTCACGGTCTTCGGCATCGCGGGGCTCGCCGGCAGCGTCGCGATGACGCGCTTTTACGACCGCCGCCGCGCCCTGTTCTTGGCGGGCTCGTGCGCGGGGGTGGCCGCGGGCCTGCTGCTGATGCGCCTCACCGCTTCAGCGCCCGTCGCGTTTGGATCCGCCTGCGCGGTGTGGGGTATGTTCGCCACCACGTTCAGCATCGCCTACCAGTCGGAGATCATCCGTTGCTGCGATAAGGACTCCTCGACCGTGGCCATGTCCATTTTCTCAGGTATCTTCAACCTGGGTATCGGTTCGGGTACGGCACTGGGCGGCGCGGTGGTGTCCGGGGTGGGCATCGGTTTCATAGGAATCGTCGGGGGCGTGATCGCGCTGGGCTCGTTGCTGCTGTGCGTGCTGACCGTTCTTCGTCCCCTTGCCGCGACGGGCGCTCCCGCTGCCGGGTGTCGCGACGCCTAGGGCACGAGGCTTTGCCCGCGCGGTCTGCGGGGCCGTTCCCGCGCGGGGTCCCTGCCGCTTGCGGCCCTCGCGTGTAATTAGGACGAAGACTTCTGCCGCGCTTACGCCTGGATGTGCTTTTGAGCAACAATAGGTAACCATGATTACTTTCTTTCTCATAGGAAACATCGCCTCGGGCAAATCCACGGCCGCTCGCTACCTCGAGCGTCGCGGCGCCATGCGCATCGACCTTGACCAGCTGGCCAAAGACCTCTATCAGCCCGGCTCCGCCGTTGTGGACGCTATCGCGGAGGAGTTTGGCTGGGACGTGCTCGACGCCATGGGCGGCATCGACCGGGCCGTCCTTGCTCGCCGCGCGTTCGATACGCCGGAGGACGCCGCGCGGCTCAACGCCATCGTCCATCCCATCTTGCTGGAGCAGCTGGGGCTTCGCTTGCTGCCGGCCAACTGCTGTTCCGTCATGGTTCCCGAGCACCAGCTCGCCGTGGTGGAGATCTCTGCTCCGGCGGGCTTTGCCGATGCGTTCGCGCTGGCAGATGAAGTGATTGCCGTGACGGCCCCGCTGGAGACGCGACGCCTTCGCGCCGTGGAGCGCGGCATGGACGCCGATGACTTCGATCGCCGTGCAGAATGCCAGCCTGCTGAGGAAGACTTGATCGCCATGGCGACCTTCGTCATCGATAACGCTTGCGCGGACGATTCGCTGTTCCGCGAGCTCGACGCGCTGGTGGACCGCTACGGCCTTGCGCTCCCCGCAGCAGAGGAGACGCTTCATGGCTAAGCGACCTCGCCTGCTGGCGTGGTACCGCGTGCTGCCCATGTTGGCCGTGGCCGTGGTGGGCGGCGTTTCGGCGGCGTACTCCTATGCGCCGTCGCTGCTGGTAAGCGCCATTTTCCCCTTAAAATATGAGGAGCAGATCGCTCAGTCCGCTTCCGCCCATGGGGTCGACCCCTATCTGGTTGCGGCCGTAATCGAGACCGAGTCCGGATGGGACCCCGATGCAAAGTCCAGCCAGGGCGCGCGCGGGCTTATGCAGCTTATGCCCGAGACCGCCCAGGATATGGTGGACAAGGGCTTGGTCGACGGCTCGCTCTATTCCGCGGACGACCTCGAGGACCCCGCGGTCAACATCGAGTTCGGCAGCGCCTACCTTTCCTATCTCATCACGTATTTCAACGGGTCGGCGGACCGGGCCATCGCCGCTTACAACGGCGGGATGGGCAACGTCGATGATTGGGTCCAGCAGGATACGTCGTTGCATAACGCGATTACCTTCCCGGAGACGCAGGCCTACCTTATCCGCGTCAACAACGCGCACGATCGCTATCGTCAGCTCTATCCGGACGCGTTCATGTAGGCGCCCTGCCTCCCCGCATGTCAATCTGCCAGCGCATCGTGGCGCGCTCGCGCGTATACGGTGCGCGGTTTTGCGGTACATGGCAAAATGGTTGTGAACACGGCGCCCAAAGAGGGGAGAGCAATGGAGAGCTTCGAGGTCGAGCGCGTAGGCGGAGAGCTTCGCCGCTTCGGTGTCACGGGAGAGCCGGCCGCTTTCGAGGTCGTTTCGCCCTTCGAGCCGTCCGGCGACCAGCCCCAAGCCATCGAATCGCTGGTCAAAGGCGTAAAAGACGGAGACCGCTACCAGGTGCTGCTGGGCGTTACCGGCTCCGGTAAGACCTTCACCATGGCAAAGACCATCGAGGCACTGGGCAAGCCCACGCTGGTCATGGCGCCCAACAAGACGCTCGCCGCGCAGCTTGCAAGCGAGCTCAAGGAGTTCTTCCCGCATAACGCGGTGGTCTACTTCGTCTCCTACTACGATTACTACCAGCCGGAAGCCTACGTTCCGCAGTCGGACACCTACATCGAGAAGGACTCTTCCATCAACGAGGAAGTCGAGATGCTGCGCCATCAGGCGACCGCCTCGCTGTTGAGCCGCCGCGACGTCATCGTGGTCGCGTCCGTGTCCTGCATCTACGGCATCGGCAGCCCGGAGGACTACGCGGGCTTGGCTCCCAACGTGGACAAGAAGGTGCCGCTCGAGCGCGACGAGTTCATCCACTGCCTCATCGACATCCAGTACGACCGCAACGACTACGATCTCTCGCGTGGCTGCTTCCGCGTGCGCGGCGACGTGGTCGACGTCTATCCGCCCTATGCCGAGCATCCCCTGCGTTTCGAGTTCTTTGGGGACGAGGTCGAGCTGATCGCGGAGATCGACGAGGTCACGGGCGAGATCCTACGCGAATACGACGCCATCCCCGTGTGGCCCGCCTCGCACTACGTCACCGAGAAACCCAAGGTCACGGCCGCCCTCAAGACCATCGAGGAAGAGCTGGAGCACCGCGTGGCGGAACTCAAGGCGGAGGACAAGCTCCTGGAGGCCCAACGCCTGCAGCAGCGCACGGACTACGACCTGGAGATGCTCGAGACCATGGGCTTCACCAACGGCATCGAGAACTACTCGCGCCACCTGGACGGCCGCAAGCCCGGCGAGCCCCCGTTCACGCTCATCGACTACTTCCCCAAGGACATGGTTTGCATCATCGATGAGAGCCACGTCACCGTGCCGCAGATCCGCGGCATGCACGAGGGCGACCGCTCGCGCAAGGTCACGCTGGTCGAGCACGGTTTCCGCCTGCCGTCCGCCCTGGACAACCGCCCGCTTCGCTTCGACGAGTTCGAGGCGCGCATCCCGCAGTTCATCTACGTCTCGGCCACGCCGGGCGACTACGAGCTGCGCGTGAGCCAAAACAACGTGGAGCAGATCATTCGCCCCACCGGCCTGCTCGATCCCAAGATCGACGTGCGCCCCGTGCGCGGTCAGATCGATGATTTGCTGGACGAGATAAAGGTCCGCACCGCCCGCCATGAGCGCGTGCTTGTCACCACGCTCACCAAGCGCATGGCCGAGGACCTCACCGACCACCTGCTCGACGCCGGCGTCAAGGTCAACTACATGCACTCGGACACCGCCACGCTGGACCGCGTCGAGATCCTGCGCGACCTGCGCGCCGGCAAGATCGACGTGCTGGTTGGCATCAACCTGCTGCGCGAGGGCCTGGACCTGCCGGAGGTCTCGCTGGTCGCCATCCTCGACGCGGACAAAGAGGGCTTTCTGCGCAACCGCCGTTCTCTCATCCAGACCATCGGCCGCGCCGCGCGCAACGCGGAGGGCGAGGTCATCATGTACGCGGACACCATCACGGACTCCATGCGCGAGGCCATCGACGAGACGGCGCGCCGCCGCGAGATCCAGATGGCCTACAACAAGGAGCACGGCATCGAGCCCAAGACCGTCCGCAAGGCCATCAACGACATCTCGAGCTTCATCGCGGAAGCCTCGGAGACCCTGGGCAAGCGCGACCGTAGCCGCGGCGACTCGCTGGGCCACGGCGAGTTCTTCACCCCGGCGGGCGAGGGCGGGGCGGATGCGGCTCCCGGCGTGGAGGCCTCCGATGGCCAGCGCCTGGCGCAAGAGCTTTCCGAGCTTCCTCCCGACGAGCTGCAGCGCATCATCGCCCAGATGGAGGATGACATGCGCAGCGCCTCGGAGGCCATGGACTTCGAGGAGGCAGCCCGCCTGCGCGACGCGGTGGTGCATCTCAAGGCCCTGGCAGAAGGCACCAGCGAGGACGAGGTGATCGAGCGCCTTCGCCGCGATGCCCGCAAGGGGTCCAAGTTTGCAAGCGGCCGCGTTCGCAAGGGCGCCAGGTTCGGTAAGAGCTAGCGGTTTTTGGACGATGAACGGTGCCGCTTGGGTTTTCTCCCGGGGTGCGTTCGCCGCTGTGGGGCCGCCCGGGATTTCCGTCTGGGGTGTGTTCGGCGCGTTGCGCCTCAGAACACCCCAGGCGGAAACCCGTGCGGCCCCTGCGTATCCACAATCCCAAGTAAACCCCCATGCGGTTGAGATGTTTAAGACCGTTTAAAGGTGTTTAAGACCGTTTCGCTGTGCGTGCGCAAGGAGCGCGCCTGCGGCTGAATGACGCCCGGCGCTACGGCGATCAAGGGCGAGATCGAAGTTTTTTCTAACATCCGATTGCCGCTTCTGTTTGCTTCATAGATGGGGACAAGACGCTTCAGGCTACTCTAGAGACGCGGCTTGCCAAGTCCCCAAGTCATGTCTCAATCTACAAAAAACGCCTTTTGGAAGCGGGCGTTATCGACGAGTCGGTCCGCGGCAAGCTTGTCTTTGCCCTTCCAGGTTTCAAGGACTACCTCATCAAAACCAGAGGGTAGGCTCGCCAAGGATTCTGAATCTTCAATGCCGTTCAGGGGTAAAATCTAGCCATTAGAATAAATATTGTTGCAAAAGCAACACATTCCAAGTATCTGAAATATACTCTTGTATAATAAACTGCATGATGCTCATCACCTTAGAAGGATGGAATTGAGCAAGAGAGGGGGGAGGATGCTTGGATTGTCGCCGCTGTCATTGGCGCGGCATCGCTGGAGACCCATGGGTTTATTCAGATAGAAGTAGGTTTTGGATTACCGGGGCTGAATTCAGGCCACCAGCTTATATCAAGCTTTTAACCAATCTAGGTAATTAAGCTCCATATTTGAGAGGTCGTTCTTATGAAGGAGAGACTGCGTACTTTACTTGCTGCAGTGTTTTTCTGCCTAACGTTGCTGCCTAGCACCGCCTTCGCAGCGGGGGGGGGTCGCTCACCGTTATTAAGGACGAGGGCAACGTATCGGTAGATTCGACATATGACAAAAGCGAACTTACCTGGGTGCATGCAATCGACCAGGATAATGCTGTCTATACGGTATCGGGCAGCGCAAAAAAGAACAGGATTGTCGTCAACGCGGACAACGTGACAATCAAACTGGAAAACGCTTCTATAGAACTAAACGAGTGTAACGGTAGCCCTATTGAAATCGCAAAGGGCAAGACCGTCACATTGCTTTTGTCTGGGGATAACAAGCTGACTGCTTATGCTGCGGGACCGGGTGTTTTAGTAAATCAAGGTGCGACGTTGACCATTAGGGCGGCGGATGAAGAGGTATCGCCAAGCCTTACCGTCAGCGGTGCGCAGCTTGATGAATTCTTCGACAGCGGCGGTATTTCCGGAGGGCACGTCGGAGGCTATGCGGGCATTGGAGGTCCAAATAGCGATAGCGCCCTGAACTATACTGGCACAATTAAAATCGAAAGTGGTACCATCGGGGCGTTTGGTTACGGATACGGCGCTGGTATTGGCGGCGGAGACTATAGTTCTGGCGGAACAATCGAAATCTCTGGTGGCAACGTAACGGCAATTAATGGCGGCGAGGATCCAAACGGATGGGAAAGCAGCGCGGTAAAGCAGGCGAGCGGCATCGGTGGCTCCCAAGGACAGGCAAGCGGCAACATCACCATTTCCGGATCCGCAGTCGTTGAGGCGTATGGCGGCTATTCGTGCGCGGGCATTGGCGGCGGAACAAGTAATGTTGTCATCAAGGACAGCGCGAATGTAACTGCGTATGGTGGCGAGTATGCTGCGGGTATCGGTGGCTATGACAAGAACAAGGGGAATAGTTCCATCTCGGTATCTGATAGAGCGCAGGTGACCGCCTACGGTGGTAAATATGCGTCTGGATTGGGACGGGGCTCTGATGACAAGGCTTACGTAGCCCTATCCATTGCCGATACGGCCGCCGTCCTTGCGTATTCAGACGGCTCAAAGGCTCCGGTTACCGGTACGCCTCAAGAAGGGTCTGCCGGTATTGCCAATCTGTATATCACCGGGGTATCGCTGGGCGACCAGGACATTCCTTTAACTCTTACGTCTGAGAGCGGCGACACGAAAACGATAACTCTGAAAAGCGGTTACAAGGGCGTTGCAACAACATGCACCGATGGAAGTTATGTGCTAACCGTTTCTACGGGGCAAGAGGGCAGCGCTTATCGTCTGATTCCTAGCAGTGGAAACACCTTCTTGATCTCGGTAAACAACAACGACGCATACAGCGGGTCAAAGCTGATGGTGATGTTGGTTTCCGACAATGGAGCGACCGTCCAGTTGAACCCTCCTTCGGGAAAGGTGATTAAATCTGGAGACGGCGCGCCCCTGCAGTTTGACGAGCAAAACGGCACAATTGTTATTCCGGCGGGTGGCACTGTTGATGGTGTTGTGTGGCCTGCCGGAGGTGCCGTCGGCAAGGATGGCAATGAAACCCAGACCATCATTGAAGTCAGTGACATCACGATTGATTCGAGTACCTTGACACTGTATTCCAACCGAGAGCCTTCAACGGCAGTGCTTCACGCGACCATCACGCCGGATAACGCATCTGACAAGACCGTGACATGGACTTCGAGTGATGAGGGCGTTGCGACGGTAGATGAGAGCGGCGTTGTGACAGCGGTTGCAAACGGACGGACAGCAATAACCGCAAGTGCTGGCGCCCATTCTGCTACCTGCTCCGTTACTGTAACCGCCTATTCGACGGGTGGCGGCGGCGGAGTAGTGACTCCTTCCGACAAGACCGAGGTCGAGAAGAACCCCGACGGCTCCACCACCACGACCGTGACCAAGCCCGATGGCTCCCAAACCATCACCCACGAGACCGCCACGGGAACCGAGTCCGTGGTGAATAAGGATAAGGACGGCAACGTCACCTCCACCAAGGTCAGCATCTCCAAGCAGGACGCCGCCTCCGGCAAGGTGGAGCTGCCGCTCGCCGACGCCGAGCCCGGATCGGACGTCGACAAGGCCTTCTCGGTCGAGATCAAAGTTTCCTCAAACGTCTCCGAGAAGGCGCCCGTCCAGGTGACGGTCCCCGTGGCGAAGGGCGAGGGCGACGAGCCCAACTATGGCTTCGTGGTGTTCGCGGTGAACGAGGACGGCAACGAGACCCTGATCCCGAAGACCGCCGTGGACGACGATGGCAACGTGGTCTTCGAGGTCTCCGGCGACGTGACCATCAAGGTCGTCGACAACGCCAAGGACATGCCGGACGTCAAAGAGACCGACTGGTTCGCCGGCGACGTCGTGGACTTCGCCACGGCCCGCGGCATCGTCAACGGCATCGGCATGCCTGACGGCACCAGGGAGTTCCGGGGCTACGGCAAGACCACTCGCGGCATGTTCGTGGCCATGCTCCACAACCTCGAGCTCAACCCCAAGGCAGCAGGCGGCGCGACATTGCCCGACGTTCCCGCGAACGCCTTCTATGCGGACGCCGCCGCGTGGGCGCTCGAGGAGGGCGTCCTCTCCGGCGTCGACATGCCGGACGGCACGAAGCAGTTCCAGGGCGAGGCCGCGGTGACACGTGAGCAGGTGGCGGTGTTCCTCATGCGCTACGCGCAGTACCTCGGCATGGACGTCTCGGCCCGCGCCGAGATCGACTTCCCGGACGCCGGCGAGGTCTCCGGCTTCGCGAGGGACGCCATGAGCTGGGCCGTGGCCGAGGGCCTGTTCACCGGCAACGACGCCACGCACGAGCTCAACCCGACCGACGGCGCCGCCCGCGCCGAGGTGGCGGCGGTACTCATGCGCTTCATCAACCTGATGTACGCGTAAACGCCGCAGGCTACGAGGGCCACGCCAAATAGATCGGCTTGTCTGGCAAGACATAATAAGTGGCCGCCACACGGAGCCGGTACCCCCGCAGGTACCGGCTCCGCTTCTTTCGCGATTCCGTCCGGTACTGCGACCAGGAAGGACTCCCATCAGGCCGGGGCGCCCACCGGCTTATCTAAGGGATGCTCTGAGGCCCGGCAGGGCCGAATGCATCCCGTGATAAGACCGGTGGGCACCCCGGCCGTGTGGAACCCCTCTTCGTCCCGCTAACCTATGTTTCAACTCGGTAAGTCTGGATGCTATACTTTTGAGTTTGAAGAGGAGCGCGCTGTCGCCTGCGCGATCTAATGGGAAGAAAAAGGGGTATCGATGAAAGACGAAATCATCAAGAAGCTGCTCGACGTGAAGTGGAACCTGGTCATCATGGCCGCGTTTTGCTTCCTGTTCGCCGTCTACATGTATGTGACGCCGGTAGAGGGCGGTCTGGGAATGTTTATGATTACGCCCCACAACGGCCTTGCGGGCCTTTTGGAGATGCTGCCGTGGATTGGCATCTTCCTGGGCGCCGCCACGTTCATCGCGTCTTTTGTCTCCAAGTCCACGTGGGTGCTTGGCTGGACCGAGCCGGTGCTGGGCGCGCTGATGTTTGTCGCGGGCTTTTGGGAGCTGTTCTTCCCGTATGACATCGCCGTTTTCTCGCTGACCTATGCGTTTGTGGGCATCTTCCTGGCGTTCTACGTGATGTTCATCGCGCTTGAGATGGACCGCAAGGGCGTTGGCCACTGGTTTATGACGCTGGTTCTCGCCGCTGCCATCTGGGCCGTGAGCTTCTTCAACATGATGAACTTCGCGGGCGAGGGCGCTTCCGTTGCCCTGTCCTGCCTGGAGCTGTTCCTGGCCGGCTGGGGCTTTGTCTACGGCGCGCTGGTGCTTTCCGGCGTGGCTCCGCAGAAGGGTTCCCGCCCGTTCCGCCGCGCCAAGAAGGCCAAGGCCGTGGCGTAGCCGCAAGCGCGCTTGCGGTTGCATGTCTCGCTGGTGGCGGGGCACGGACCGCTCGCATCCGGGCGGCATAACAGATAGCTTTATGGGGATCGCTCGCGGTCCCCTTTTTTTATGACACGGCATCGAGACGTATAATGTGAACGAGGACAAAAGCCGGTATATCGAATGCAAGGGGGATGCGGCATGGCGAAGCTCTATATGATGCGTCACGGTCAGACGCTGTTCAACGTACTTAAGCGCAAGCAGGGGTGGTGCGACTCTCCGCTTACCGCAACTGGTATTGAGCAGGCGCGCGCGGCGGGTGAGTGGTTGCGCGGGCACGGTATCGCGTTCGACCACGTGTATTCCAGCACGTCCGAGCGCGCGTGCGATACGTGCGAGCTGGTGGTCCCGGGCGTGCCGTACGTGCGCGAGAAGGGTTTGAAAGAGTGGAACTTCGGCACCTTCGAGGGCCTTACCGAGGATACCAACCCTCCGTTGCCCTATGGTGACTTCTACGTTCCGTTTGGGGGCGAGGGCGAGATGGAATTTAGGGCTCGCCTGATGGATACCCTGAAGCGCATCATGGATCGCCCCGACCACGAGTGCGTGCTGGCCGTGAGCCATGGGGCCGCGTGCGCCCAGGTGCTGCGCGCTCTGGATTACGACTACCGTTCGAGCGGCAAGCGCCTGGGCAACTGCTGCATCGTTGAATATGATTACAGCCCGTCGTTGGGTCTGAGCGTCTGCGATATCTACAACCCCAATGACTAGCGTCGCGCGACGTCGCTGAGAGCGCCTACACCAGGTCCGCGATGAGCGATTCCGCGCAGCGGATGCCGTCCGTGGCAGCGCTCATGATGCCGCCCGCGTAGCCCGCACCCTCGCCGCAAGGGTAGAGCCCTTGGGCGCCCTGGGCGTGGCAGGCGCGGTCGCGCACCACGGTGATGGGCGAGCTGGAGCGCGTCTCCACGCCGGTGAGCACGGCCTCTTCGTCATCGAAACCGCGAAGGCGACGTGCGAGTTCCGGGATGCCCATGCGCATGGTCTCGGTTACGTGCTGGGGCAGCGCCATGTTGATGGACCCCCAGGTGACGCCGCGCGGGTAGGTGGGCGTTACCTTGCCGCCGCGCACGGAGGGAATACCGCACAAAAAGTCGCCCACCAGCTGCGCGGGGGCCCTGTAGGCGCCGCCGCCAAGCTCATATGCCATGCGCTCGCATTCGCGCTGCAGCTGGATGCCGGCCAGCACGTCATCGCCCGGCAGGTCCTGCGGGTTGATGTTGACCAGCAGGGCGGCGTTGGCGTTTTTACCGGCGCGTGCATGGAGGCTGGCGCCGTTGGTGACCACGCCGCTCGCCTCGCTGGCCGCGGCGACCACCTCGCCGCCCGGGCACATGCAGAAGCTGAACAGGCTGCGACCGTTTTTGGTATGCGCTACCAGCTTGTAGGGCGCGGCGCCCAGCGCGGGGTGGCCGGCGGCGGGACCGTATTGCGCTCGGTCGATGTCTGCCTGCAGGTGCTCTATGCGCGCGCCCACGGCAAAGGTCTTGCGCGCCAGCTCAAAGCCGCGGCGATCCAGTAATTCGAAGACGTCGCGTGCGGAGTGGCCGCAGGCAAGGATAAGGTGAGAGCACGCGATGCGCTCCTCGTCCTCACCGTTGTTCGAAACGTGGACAGCCTCAATCTGGCCGCTTGCCCCGCGGTCGATATCCACCAAGCGCGTGCGGAACAGCACCTCGCCGCCCAGATCGCGGATGCGCGCCACCATGTGCGTCACCACGCCCGGCAAGATGTCGGAGCCCACGTGCGGTTTGGCCTCCCACAGGATCTCGCGCGGGGCGCCGGCGTCCACAAAGGTTTGGAGGATGAGGCGGTGCGCCGGGTTTTTGGTGCCCGTGGTGAGCTTGCCGTCGGAAAACGTGCCCGCGCCGCCCAGGCCAAACTGGATGTTGCTCTCTAGGTCAAGCTCGCCCGTGGCGTTGAAGTGCTCAACGGCGCGCGTGCGGTCGGCAGCATTGTCACCGCGTTCGATCAGGAGCGGTTCCAGCCCGGCTTCCGCCAGCGTGAGCGCTGCGAACAGGCCCGCGCAGCCGGCGCCCACCACCACGGGGCGCAACGCTGGGCGGGCATGCTTTCCAAGCGGGGCGGGGTAGGAGGGGGAGTCCTCGTCCACAATGCGGATACGCCTGGCTGCCTTCGCGTCTGCACGTGCGAGGACGCCTGCTTGGTCAAGCCCGTCGCGCAGGCCAAAGCGAACGCTCACGGTGAAATGCACGTCGCTTTTCTTGCGCGCGTCGATGGATGTGCGGTGCAGCTCGTTGTGCGCGATGTCCGCGGGCGCCAGCGACAGCAGGCGGGCGGCTTCGCGCATTCCCGCGGCAAGCGCGGCCTGCTCGGTGGCACCTTCCTTGAGGGAAACCTTGATCTCGGAAATCTCTATCACGGGGAACTCCGTTTCATATATCTGGTCGCATGGGCGGGCTGTCGCGAGGTGGGCGGCCGCTTGATATGCGCGGCCATTTGGCTGTGCCTAACGGCTGGCGGCCTCGCCCGCGCGCAGGCCGGAAAGCCAGGCCCAGCCCAGGTTGTAGCCGCCGCAGTCCGCATCTTGATCCAGGGCCTCGCCGCAGGCAAACAGGCGCGGTCGGCTTGTGACGGCAAGCGTGTCAGCATCAATGGATGAAAACGGGATGCCGCCGCGGCGCACCTGCGCCTGCTGGTGCTCGCACGTGCCGGTAGCGCGCAGGGTAATGCGGTGCAGCAACGCGGCGCTGGCAGCGATCGCATCGCCCGACCCGTTTACGCACTCGCACACGTATGCGGCTAGCGCACGCGGCAGTACGCCGTCGAACCATGCCGCCTTTCCGCTCCAAGGGCCCACATACTGCTCGCGGGCACGCAGCGTGTCTGCGAGTTGGTCGTTGTTGCAGGTGGGGAACAGGTCCATCTCAATAAGGTCGCCAGCTTGGCAGCGGCGCGATAGGTTGAATGCGGCGATGCCAGAGATGCCGTAGGGCCGCAGGAGCACCTCGCCCTCTTCGTAGGCGATGCAGGCGCCTTTGCGTTTTAGGGTGAGCATGGCCTCCAGGCGCAGCCCGTCGAGCGCATCGAGCGGATTGTTGCCGGCGCCCGCGCCGCTGCCGGGGCGTGCCAGCGTGCCGGCGATGGGGCAGAGCACGGGTTCCTCGTCCACATGGGGAATATCAAGCACGTCGCAGATGCCATGCGAAGAGCCGCCAACGGCGATGACGAGCGAGCGGGCGCGAATCTGTCGTGAGGCCATCTGCGCGCCGGCGAGCGTCTTGCGGGCGCGACGCAGGGCGGCGCGGTCGTTTTGGTCGCCGTGAACGTAGACGGGCCGCTGGGGCTCGCTGATATCGAGGATCCACGCGCCGCCTGCGGCGTCCGGCGCGACCGCCGGGTCAAGGGCGGCGCCTTGGAGCTCAACGCCGCAGCGCATGTCAACGCTCAGCCGCTCGCAGGCTCCCAGCAAGCAGTCGCGCACGGTCTCCGCGCGTCGGGTGATGGGATACAAGCGCCCCTCGACCTCGCAGGTCATAAGGCCCAGGGAGTCGAAGAAGGCCGCCGCCCGCGCCGCGCCGTCGCGTCCCAGCACGGCCTTAGCGGCTGCGGCGTTGTGGTAGCGGCGGCTATCAAGGCGGGCGTTCGACAGGTTGCACCGTCCGTTGCCTGTGGCCAAAATGGGCAGCCCGCAGGCCACGTCGCGCTCGAGCACGCAGACGGAGGCGCCCGCGCGGCCTGCGGCTATGGCGGCGGCAAGGCCAGAGGCCCCTCCACCGATGATGACAACGTCGTAGCGGGTCTGCGGGCGGGCGTTCATGGTTTCTCGCTTTCGGGCAGCGGGCGGGCGCGGTTGGGCGCGGTTGGGCGCGGGTTTTTTGGACGAGTTTTTGGACGAGGGCTCTTTGAGGGTCTGCCTACTCGGGGTCGTCAGCGTCCTCGGCAGGCGTGGCAGCGTCTTCCTGCTCGAGTGCGGCCTTGGCGTCCAGGAACTCGGCGGTCGCCTGGATGGCGGCCACGGCCTCGGGCAGCATGCCGACGGGCAGGTCGTCCTCAAGGGTGCCGGCGTCGCAGCTAGCGGCGAAGGCGGGGTTGATGGGCAGGCGGCCCAGGATGTCCAGGTTGTAGGCGGCGGCCACCTCGTCCAGACGGCTGTGGCCAAAGACCTCGATCTTCTTGCCGCAGTCCGGGCACTCCACGTAGCTCATGTTCTCGACCACGCCCAGAACCGGCACGTCCATCTTCTCGGCCATGTTCACGGCCTTGGCGACGATCATGCTGACCAGGTCCTGCGGGCTGGTAACGACAACGATGCCGTCCACGGGCAGCGACTGGAATACGGTGAGCGCCACGTCGCCGGTGCCCGGAGGCATATCGACCAGCAGGTAGTCGAGCGGGCCCCAGCTGGTCTCGCTCCAGAACTGACGGATGGCGCCGGCGATCACAGGGCCGCGCCACAAGACCGGGTCGGTCTCGTTTGCCAGCAGCAGGTTGCTGGACATCACCTTGATGCCGTGGGTGGAGATCTCGGGCAGAAGCAGGTTGCCCAGGCCCATGGCGCGGCGACCGCTCATGCCGAACATCTTGGGGATGGACGGGCCGGTGATGTCGGCGTCCAGAATGCCCACCTTGTGGCCCGCGCGTGCCAGCTCGATTGCCAGCGAACCGGTGACCAGCGACTTGCCCACGCCGCCCTTGCCAGAAAGTACGGCTATGACGTGCTTCACCTCGGAAAGGTTATTCTCATCGAATTGCTGCGGAGCGGTCTGCCCGCCCGCGGCCTGTGCGTGCTCACAACCCATGGTTGTCCTCTCTGCGCGCAACGCCTCCGTGTGCAAACGATCGCATGGGGGTGGACGATTGCGCGAATACGCGTATTGAGTCGGGTTTGGACGAGGCCGGCGGGGATGCGTCCCCTTCGCGCCCGTGCCGTCCGGCTCGGTCGAATCATACGCAACCCATTGTACCCGTGGGGACGCATGTATGCATGTGACCTTGGGAGTGGGGGCAATGCCCTCGCTCACTTTACATCCCGGGGCATCGTAAATAAGTCGTAAGTAGCAACAATAGCGATGCAGACTAATTGTGACCCGGTCTTATAGTGGCTGTAGACAACGTGTGGACAGGTGTTGCAAGCCTTGTTTATGGACGACATGCATCGTATGAGTCCACCCTGATTCATGGAGTGAGGTTTCTTAGCGGGAATTCTATATTAGCCATCAGCGCGAGGCGATGATTCATTTGTTTAGAATGGCTCCGTTCACAATCTGATGCCCTGGACTTACAATTGTTCAAGTTTCGTCCGTTGTCGCGCACGAGGAATAATGGGGGAGGGGAATATGGTCGTCGATGCTTGGTGGTTCGCCTTGCTGTTCGCCGTTCCGTCGGCCCTCGATCCGGCGCCCGTCGAGTTCGGCATGCGCTCCCTCGCCTTCTCTGGCTATTATTGGTTGGCTTGCTGTGCTTTCGCTGGGGTGGCGCTTGCGCCTCGCGTTGCTGCCCGCATCGGGGGACGAGCGTTCGCCGGGCGGCGTGGCCGCTTCGTCCGTGCTGCCTGCATTGCCCTAGCTGCGATGTGGTTCTGCGCTTCATCGGTCCTTGCGATATCAGCGCGCTGTCTCGGTGCTGCGGACGCGTACGCGGCCGCCTCATCCCTCCATGGAATTTGGAAGGTGACGTCAATCGGATCCATGATCGCCTGCGCTGTCCATATGTATCTGCGCGCCGCCTATGATCGATCGGTGGATGCCCCCAGCCGCGCTTTGCTTGTTGTTCTGCTGACGTGTTCGGTGTGTATTGGTTTTTTGCGCGCCCCCGCGTTCTCTGCGCTTATGCTCGGCGCCGTGCCCATGGGCTATATGCAAGAAATGGTGTCACCTCTGTTTGCACCCATCATGTTCGTCCCGCTCGGTATTATCGGAGCCTTTTTGCAGCGCTCGTCCAGAGTCGCCGGCGCTCGCGGGCTGTTCGCCTGCGCGTGGGGGCTGTGCGCGGGAGAGATCACGGCGCGCATGTGTACCAGGTACCTGCCCGACCTATTTTTCTGGTTTATTGACAACCCCCTCGTCTCCCTGGGGCTGGTCGCCGCGGCGCTTGCCGCCTCTTTCCTTGCGCCGATTTTGCTTTCAGACATTCAGGTGCGTGAGCCTGCCAGTGCTGCGGCAGAAGTTCTGGAAGATGATGGCGAGTCCGCTTCTTGCGGCATGTCTTTTGACAACGTCTGGGGACTGTCGGAACGCGAGCTCGAGGCGACTCGGCTTCTAATCGAGGGGTTCAGCTCCAAGGAGGCGTCTGCTCGCATGGGGATTAGCCCCTCTACGGTCAGGAGCCTATGGGGTCGCGCCCGCGCCAAGATGGGCGTGGACTCTATCGAGGACGCGCGTGAGCTGGTTGCGCCGGGTGTGGACGATATGCCGAATGATGCTGAGGGCCTGGAAGGAGCGGAAGAGCGGGATGGTGCGAAGGGGTCGCATGGGCGGTTCTTCGATCCCGCATCTCTTGATGCTCGCCTAAAGCCTGTCGCCCGCGCGCTAAGCCTGTTTGCCCTTATCGGTGTTATGCCGTGGAGTATCGTGGGGGTAACGTGGAACCTGCCCAACAACGTTTGCATCGGCATCTCCCTGGGCCTGCTGTTTTCCATGTCTTTCTTTGCGGTCGCCGAGTTCTTCCCTAAACTGCCTTGTGGGCGCGATACTCTCGGCATTGCGGACGTTGCATGCTTGGGCTTAGCTGCTGCCGCGGTGTGGATTGCCAACCTGTGGTTTCTCATGGCGTTGCCCGCTGCGGCCTTTGTCGCCGCCGTCTTGGTGGGAAGGGTGCTTCATTCGGAGCTATCTGAAGAGTCCGGATTGGATGACGCCCTGCAGGTCTTCCTGGTTGCCGCGCTCATGGTCGTTGCGGGGCTGGTGCTCGCCATCTCCTGGCGTTCGTCTTCCTGGCCGTACACGGCAAGCATCGATCCCTATGCATGGTCGCTCAAACTGGTGGTCCTGATATTTGTCATCGAACATGCCGCGTCAAAGAGGTTTGCCTGCGCGCTTGCAACTGGGGCTGCGGGAGCGGCGGCGATATATGCCATGGATACTCACGGGATGCAGTTCGCCCTGCCCCTTGTCGCTCTATGTCTTCTGGTTCAGCTTGACGAGGGGAACCGGCCACTCGTCTTTTCCTCCAAGTTGCCGATGGCTGCGTTCGCGCTTGGCGTTCTCGTCGGTATGGCGGGGGTCAATGCCATAGGGTCGCATCTGTATGAAACCGAGGTCGTACAGGGGGGGATGAGCGAGCTTCGGGCACGCGCGGCTCTGGGCTTGGGCCTGGGCGCTATCGGCGCTGCGACGGTTATTGCCGCCGTGGCCCTCGCGGCAGCTCGTTACTATCGATCCCGTTTGCTCGATGCCGCTCGGGACGCCGCTGCCATTCCACGCGATCGTATGGAGGCGGTCTGCGTTGCCATGGGGCTCGACGCGCTCGAGGCTAAGGTGATAATCCAAACGCTCCACGGATGCGTCTGCTCAGCGATCGCTCGCGACCTGCACTACTCGCCCAGCGCCGTCTACGCTGTCCGCCGCGGCGCCTACGCAAAGCTCGGTGTCCACGACGCTCAAGGTGCGTTGGATAAGATTCAGCAGGTAACGGGCTTGTAGACACGCCATTTGCGTGGTCTATCACCCCCTGTCCACATACAAGACCGCCCAATTGGCGCACGCTTCTTTCCAAGCCCGAGGGAATCGGGGATCTTCCAGTAGGAAGGAAGCGCTATGGGTAAGAGGATTAATTTGAGCAGGCGGTTGTGCGGCCTTGCCGTTGCGGTGGCTGTCGGCATGGGCGCGCTATGCGCCGCACCCGTTATGGCTGTTGCCTCAACTAACGAGGTGACTCCTTACCATAACAATGACTGTGCGTTCCACTTTGATTTCAGCTTCTTCCAGACCACTGCCGCTGATTCGTTGGAGAATAAGCATAATTCGACTTCCACGTACGTATGCATCAACAGCATTACGGTTCCCAAGGCAAATCTCTATGTGGACGGTGGTCCTTCAGGGGCGACCAGTTTGGTGAATTGCATGGGCGGGTCTAACGCTACCGTTCGGAGCTCAATGGCTACCGGCCAGTACTGCATACGAAATCTTGTATACGAGCGCTTCGGCCAATCGGGTATTGCTAGATGCCAATTGACGGGATGGAGCAATGGGGAGACGGGCTACGTTGAAGGTGTTTGGAGCCCTGACAGCCTGCGTTCTTACACTCCGCTCAACGGTTACTGCAACCCCAATATTTGGTAGGTCCTTTGATGGGCGGGCGACTCGGTTCGCCCGCCCTGGAACTGGAGTTGATGGATGTGGTAAAGCGGGTAACGAGGCGTGCCTTTCTTTCCCTATCAGCCTTACTGGTAGTTGCGGGGTCGGTGGCATCAATTCGTTTTTTGGGCGATGGCACCCCTCAAAAAGTACTTGAGTATACGGAGGACTACGAGCGGGAGAACAGTGAGTTGGCAGATCTAGTGAGCCAGCGTCATCTTCTTGGCGAATCGTTCTCCTTGACTGGCTATGATCCGGACAGCGAAGAGGGTTCGCGTTTTACCCGCACGTTTTTATGCGCCCTTGGTTATTACGGAACGATTGACTGGAGTGTTTTGAGCGCTAAGCGTGTTTCATCCGTAGATGGGCTTGATGTCCCCGATGACGTTCGTGCAAGGCTCTCTGAGTGGTACGGCGACGGGGTTGATAAAACGGCAGAATATCAGTTCATTGTTCTTGATGTCGATATTACCAATCTGAATGCGGTTGCCGGCCATCTGGAAAATGGACAAGAGGATTACTGGATCAATCTTAACGATTTACGCGTTCTCCCGTGTGATTCCAGCGGAAATCCCATCGAGGAGATTGGGGGTACGGGTGTCAGTTACGGATGCTGTTGGATTACGCCAACGGTAGAGCATGAGAACCCGTTGATCGATGGCGCCGTGTCTCTTCCCATGGGCGAGACAACGCATACACAGATGATATTCAATGTTGGACTCTACGATGACGCTGCCAAAAAGCAGGCAGCTTCTGGGCAATTTAACTATGCGTTGGTTTTTGATAATCCCAGTAGCCTGGGGTCTTGTATCGTTGATTTGGGGGTGCTATGAGACCGGTACAAACTGGGCGTGTTAAAGCAGGACGCCTATCAAGCCGCGGTGCTTTTGCTCGGCTATTCGGCGCCGAGTTGAGAAGGATGCTCCACTCCCCTTGGTTTATCGGGACGGTTGCCGTGGCGGTGGCACTCGTTGCCGCAAGCGCCGTCCTCGACTATCTGAGCTATAGCGAATGGTATGGATATGCGCGGGTGGCGCTTGATCGGGGGGAGTTCTATAAAAGCTATGGCATGCAAAGCCGCTTGGCGCCCATGTATTGGGTGGGAACGGATGGCAAGCCCTTCTCCGCGTTGCTCTACTTTCTTCTTCCCATGCTGTGTCTGCTTCCGGGTGCCGGAACGCTGGTGGAGGACCGCGGGTCTGGATTCCAGTCCCATGCGCTTTCCAGGGTTGCCGACGGTGCATATTATTGCGCTAAAGCCCTAGCCTGCTTTGTGTCGGGTGCGCTAATTGCCCTTATTCCACTTTTGCTGGCGATTGTGTTTGCCAGCTTGGTGGGGCCCTGGGGTACGCCCGATCCAAACGAGGTGTTCGCGTTTGGCATCCCCATAACGCTCGATACCCCCTTTAGATCGCTCTTCTTTACTCAACCTGGCATGTACCTGCTCTGCTGGAGTGGCACCGCGGCGCTTCTTTGCGGATTGTGGTCTATCGCGGTGCTTGCCGTCTCGTTGTACGCGAAAAGCCCGGTACGGCTCTTCATCGGGTCGGTTTTAGCGCAGTTGCTCATCAACTATATGTCCCTATCCGTAAATAACATGTTCTTCATGGGCAGCAACAAGACGCTCGACATGTTTACCGTGTTGCATCCTTTGGGATACGTGTCCACCAGTCCGTCGATGACGGCAATCGCCGTTTTAATCGCGATTTATTCCTTGATTGGAATTCTCGTTCCCATCATCTCGTTTAAGAGGAGGTGCTACCTATGATGTTCGCAAAACTGCTTGCCAGGGACATTCGCCTTGGCTTCGTTCGCTTGTTGCCCTATTACATAGGGGCAGTTCTTTTGGGGGCTGTCCTCGGATTTGGCGCGGTTGCTTTGTCTAAGGTGGCAATAGGCGATGCAGCGGCATTCACGCTTGGCGACATCGTTGCGGAGACCTTCGACCATCCCGTTCCGATCGATTGGTGGCGGGTGATGCAGGGCAGGCCGGTGAGTTTATCGTTCGAGTGGGTTCTTCCGTTTGCTCTCTTCTTTGCTTGCACGCTTGACTATCCCCGTCAGGACACGTTTGGAGTCGGCGCCAAGAGCATAGCGTTGTCTGGCAGCCGTTGGTCTTGGTGGCTTGCTAAGAGCGCGTGGTGCGTGGCATCCTCCTTGCTGTTCTGGGCGCTGTTCTTTTTTGGGATCGCGTTCGTTGCTTTCATGGCGGGGTCGAATATGACCCTCGAGGTGACGGTAGAAGGCCTGAATGTCATCAGGTCGGACGGTTCTTCGATCCTCGCCGCCGATCAGGAGCTGGGGGCTGGGGCGAATGTGGGGCTGTTCATCGTTTCGATCGTCGGTGTCACGTGCTGCCTGCAGTTGGTGCAGTTCTCCATCTCAATGCTGGTCGAACGCATTCCCGCGTACGCGGTCGTAATGAGCTATCTGCTGCTTTCCTGTATGTTCCAGCACGTGTTGCTGCTGGGCAACTACCTCATCACCGGAAGGCACAAAGGGCTGTTCCTAGAAGGCGTTCCGCTCAACGTCGCTTTGTCCGAGTGCCTGGTGGTCGCCTGGCTGGCGGTCGCCATAGGGGGTATCTTCTTTTCTCGTCAATTGCTATCCGGGGGAGGACGCAATGAATAGGCTTGTAGTTCAGGGTGCGGAGAAAACCGTCCGGGGCATCAAGGTGCTGGATGGCGTGAGCGTGTCGTGCGAATCCGGAAGGGTGCTTGGGCTGTGCGGCGCCAATGGATCCGGAAAAACCATGCTGATGCGTGCTATGACCAGCCTTATGTATCTTGACAAGGGATTTGTCGAATACAACGGAAGGCGATTAGGGCGCGATTTGGATTTTATTCCCCGTGCCGGCATGCTGATAGAAAACCCGGCATTTCTCGATCGCTACACCGCTTTTGAGAACTTGCAGTACATCGCGGCCCTTATTGGCGGAGTTGCGGACGAGGCAATTCGCTCGCGCATAGCGTACGTGGGCCTCGATCCGCGGGACAAAAGGAAATATCGCCAGTTCTCGCTCGGCATGAAGCAAAGGCTCGGCATAGCTGCCGCCATTTTGGGAAATCCCGACGCAGTCTTTCTCGATGAGCCGACGAACGCTCTAGACGAGAGCGGGTACGGGCTTATGGATCGAATCGCAAGGGATATCAAGACGCGTGGGGCGATAGGTATTATCGCGAGCCATGATGCGGCCATGCTGCGGCGTGTCGCGGATGAGATCGTGCGCATGGAAGACGGCCGCATCATTCAACGGCAAAGAAGGGCCGCCTCACCGGTTCCGACGCAGAATGGTCTGGAAGGGGTGCCGAAGGTATGAAGAAGAAGGTTGCGCTCTTGCTGTCCCTCGTTCTGGTTGCCCTTTGCGTGGCGAGGATCGCTTTCGTGAACGCGACCGCGATTCGTTTTGAGACGAGGCGACACGCTGTGGGGGAGACCGTCGAGCTGGCGGGGTCCTTCATTAACGAACCCCTTGGGTCAGAAGACTACAGCGTGACGGTTCTTGGAATGGAGCGCATGACCCATGATGAGTATATCGAGCGCTACGGAATCGACAAAGAGGCGGGGCTTGACGGCGACGGTGCCAAGTCTGTTATCTGCGTTGAGATGAGCGTGAGAAATGCAGCGGCGCCCGATTCCGAAGGGTCGGCGATCGAGCTTATAGGCATGGGCCTGAACCTTGCAAATGGAGATGCCGTGCTGCAGATTGATAACGAGTTGTGGTCGAAGTCTGAACCGAGCGTTCCCTCAGGGGGTTTGGGTGCGCTTAGCATAGTGCCGCAGACCGATTACACTACCCATATTCCCTATAGCGCTGCCACGGGATATGTGGATTCTGATAACGGCGAGTTACCCGCCGGCGCGTATGAATTGCATCTCAGTTCGGAGCCGATAAGGAATTTGGTCGTGGCGGATGTTGCGTAGCATCTGACGGAGTCGGTCATGTTTCGTAAAGCAATAAACTGGCTTTTGGCGCGGTGCCCCTAATCGCGTTGACCAAAGCGGTTGGAGATGACGTTAGCGATGGGGTTCGGTCCTATCGAACAAGACGTGCGGTTCCCGTGGTGACAATTTAATACGTACAAATGTTCGTGCAGAGTCCTCGTCCATGCGCTAGACTGTGAAGCTGCAAAACTATTGAGAAGGGGTCTTGTTTGGCCCAGCATGGGAGTTTGCAGCATGTCTGATAATTCGATCGTCATCCGCGGCGCGCGCGAGCACAACCTGCAGGATATCGATGTCACCATACCCCGCGACGAGCTGGTGGTCATCACCGGTCTTTCGGGCTCGGGCAAGTCGAGTCTGGCGTTCGACACCATCTACGCGGAGGGCCAGCGCCGCTATGTGGAGAGCCTCTCCAGCTACGCCCGTCAGTTCCTGGGCCAGATGGATAAGCCGGACCTGGATTCCATCGACGGCCTGTCGCCGGCGGTCTCCATCGACCAGAAGACAACCAGCAAGAACCCGCGCTCCACGGTGGGTACCGTGACCGAGATCTACGACTACCTGCGCCTGCTCTTCGCCCGCATAGGCACCCCGCACTGCCCGGAGTGCGGCCGCGTGATCGAGCGCCAGACCACCGACCAGGTGGCGGATAAGATCTTGGAAGCCGGCAACGGACGTCGCGCTTTTATGCTGGCTCCCGTGGTTATGGGTCGCAAGGGCGAGTACACCAAGCTGCTCGAGGACCTGCGCGCAGAGGGCTTCTCGCGCGTTCGCATCGACGGCGAGGTCCGCAGTTTGGACGAGGACATCGAGCTGGATAAGAAGTTCAAGCACACCATCGAGGTGGTGGTGGACCGCATCGTCATCCGCGAGAACTCGCTGGGCCGCATCGCGGAGGCCGTGGAGCAGGCGACCCGCCTGGCGCACGGCAACGTGGGCGTGTACCTGCTGCCGGACCGCGATGCGCCGGAGGGCACCGAGGGCGACCTGCTGCAGTACTCGCTGGCCCTGGCGTGTCCGGAGCATGGTCACTCCATCGACGATTTGCAGCCGCGCGACTTCTCGTTCAACGCTCCGTATGGCGCCTGTCCGGAGTGCGATGGCCTGGGCTTTAAAAAGGTGGTGGATGCCGAGGCGCTGATCGAGGACGATTCGCTCTCTATCGAGGACGGCGTCTTTGGCACCTTCTTTGGTAAGTCCAATTACTATCCGCAGATCTTCCGCGCGCTGTGCAAACACCTGGGCGTAGAGGCGACCACCCCGTGGCGCGACCTTCCCGCCCGCGTGCGCCGCATCTTCCTGGACGGCCTGGGCGACAAAAAGATGCGCGTGGACTACCACACGCAGGACGGTCGCGACACGCATTGGGACACCAAGTACTCCGGCGTGCGCAACATCCTGTACGAGCGCTATACGGAGACCACCAATGACAACACCCGGGCCCGCCTGGAGCGCTACATCCGCGAGGAGCCCTGCACCGCGTGCCACGGCGCCCGCCTGCGCCCGGAGATGCTGGCCGTCACGGTGGGCGGCAAGTCGATTTATGACGTGTGCTGCCTTTCCTGCCGCGAGTCTCTGGAGTTTTTCGAGGCGCTGGAGCTTAGCGAGCGCCAGCAGTTCATCGGTGGACGCATAGTCAAGGAGATCCTGGAGCGCCTGCGCTTTTTGGTGGACGTTGGCCTGGACTACCTTACCCTGGACCGCGCCTCCGCCACGCTTTCCGGCGGCGAGGCCCAGCGCATCCGCTTGGCGACCCAGATTGGCGCGGGACTCATGGGCGTGCTCTATATCTTGGACGAGCCTTCCATTGGCCTGCACCAGCGCGATAACGAGCGCCTGATCAAGACTCTGGAGCGCCTGCGCGACATCGGTAACACCGTCATCGTGGTCGAGCATGATGAGGACACCATCCGCGCGGCGGACTTTGTGATCGATATGGGCCCCGGCGCGGGCGAGCACGGCGGCAAGGTGGTTTGCGCGGGCACGCCTCAGCAGATCATGGCATGCCCGGACTCCATGACCGGTGCGTACCTCACCGGCAAGCGCATGATCCGCGTGCCCGAGAAGCGCCGTAAGCCTGGTCGCGGCGCCCTCAAGATCACCGGCGCCTCTGCCAACAACCTTAAAAACGTCACGGCGAAGATCGAGTTCGGCACCCTAACCGTGGTGACCGGCGTCTCCGGATCGGGCAAGTCGTCGCTGGTTACGGATACCATCGCGCCCGCCCTCACCAACGCCATCCACCACTCTACGCGCGTGGTGGGTCCGTATAAGAAGCTCGAGGGCATCGACCAGATAGATAAGGTCATCGATATCGACCAGAGCCCCATCGGCCGCACGCCGCGCTCCAATCCGGCGACCTATATTGGCCTGTGGGACGATCTGCGCGCGCTGTTTGCCAGCGTGCCGGAGTCCAAGGCGCGCGGCTACTCACCGGGCCGCTTCTCGTTCAACGTCTCTGGCGGCCGCTGCGAGGCGTGCAAGGGCGATGGACAGATCAAGATCGAGATGCACTTCCTGCCGGATATCTACGTGCCGTGCGAGGTCTGCGGCGGCAAGCGCTACAACCGCGAGACACTGGAGGTCACCTACCGCGGCAAGTCGATTTCTGACGTGCTCGAGATGAGCGTGACCGAGGCCCTGGCGTTCTTTGGCAACATCCCCCAGATCAAGCGCAAGCTGCAGACCCTCTACGATGTGGGCCTGGGCTACGTGCGCCTGGGCCAGCCCGCCACCACGCTTTCCGGCGGCGAGGCCCAGCGCGTGAAGCTGGCCAAGGAGCTGCACCGGCGCCAGACGGGCAAGACGTTCTACATTTTGGACGAGCCCACCACGGGCCTGCACTTCGAGGACGTGCGCCAGCTGCTTGACGTGCTGCAGCGCTTGGTCGATGCCGGCAATACCGTGTTGGTGATCGAGCACAACCTGGACGTCATCAAGGTGGCGGACCGCATCATCGACATGGGCCCCAACGGCGGCAACGGGGGCGGTACCGTGGTGGTCGCCGGCACGCCGGAACAGGTCGCCAAGTGTCCGGAGAGCTTCACGGGCAAATTCCTCGGCCCCATCCTGGAGCGCGACCGCGCGCGCCAGGCACAGTCAGGGGTGTAGAGGGCGACTTTCTTGCTGCGTTGCGGATCGGGCTTCGCTTCGCATGTCGAATCAGGATTACCCTGCCGCCGCATACCGCGCTGTCCCTGGATTGGGACTGCGCGTGCCCTAATATAGTGCTAACGCTATACGCTCGGACGGCAAGAAGGGCGGTGAGCGCGATGCGAAGCAACATCGGGATATTTAAGTGGCACGGTCGTGTGCGGCCGCGGTGGTGCGCGCGGCTGTGCCAACGGGTCTGCCCACGAGCGCCTAGACTTCTCAGTGCTCTTGGCTGTGCAGTCGCGCTTGCCGTGCCGGTTGGACCCGCCTTGGTCGGTATTGATTCCTGGTTTGTTGCGGGTATGGTCGCCTCAATCTATGCGTTGGCGGCAACGGTGTTTTTGCTGGGCGATACATTTGGGGCTTGGTTTTTCAAGTGGAGCGGGACGCGCTGGCGTATTGACGTTGTTGCGATGGCGAATTCGTGGGTCGTCGCGCTTTTAATGACTGCGGGTTTTGCCGGGGTTGCAGTCTTGAGGATGACGTTTCCCGTTGTTGCTGTTCCGATTGTGGTGGCGGGCAAGGTTGTGTCATGTTTCGCCGGTGGACTCGCATTGGGGGCTTCTCGTCTGCGAATGGACAAAGAAAGGTCCAATGGTATTGGCGAGACGGCATCTGGAAGCGCGGGTGAAAAGGTGTCCGGTCGTACTTCGGCGCGGGGGCTATCTGCGCCGGGGCTTTTTGTTGCTGCGGGAGCAGCGTATTGCACGCTGGTCATTGCGGAGTCTGTTGCGTTGAGCATATCGGGCTTTTGGCTGTTCTGTCTCCGTCTCGCCGTCATCGCGCCCGCACTGTTGCTTTCGCTCTCTCTTTATCAGCTTGATGAACGCGGCGTAAGGGATGCTTGGAGCAATGTGGCACCGGCCCTTCTTGGTGTCTCTGTCACTTTCTGCATGTATCGGGTTATCGTGCCCTTCGATACGCCGGAAGCTCTGCCGCTGTGGGCGGCGTCGGTTACCGTCTTGCTGGGTGCGATGGCTCTCGCGAAGCGCTTCAATTGTATTGATGAGCCAGTAGATGAAGATTCCGCGCCGCGTGCCCCCTTGTTCCATTCGGCAGGTGCGCTCGATATTGACGAGCTTGAGCCCGCGCTGATGTCGGTTTTGGACGAACGTGGATTGACCGCCCGCGAACGTGCAGCGCTGTTGGCAACGTGTCGGGGCTTCACATCCGAGGAGGTCGCGGTCGAGCTGGGTATCAAGGCCGCCACTGTCCGCTCGTATCTCCAGCGTGCGTATCGCAAGTTAGGTGTCGCTTCATTTAAGGTGTTCCGAGAAACATATGCAACACAGTTGGAAAAGAAGCTATCTGCCGTCGATGAGCGGAATTCATGCACGGCGGAGGGGGCCTTCGATCGAAGTGACGGCGCGGGGGATATGCTTGCGTATGCTCTCAGGTTGCTCGTCGCTGTCAACGTGCTCGCACTGTTGCTTGTTTTCTCAGATACGGCAGGCGTGTTCTCCGCGGTTTTTCGAAACGCGCTCTTTACGGGTGCGTTGGTTGGTGTTGTCGCGCTGACGTTGATAAGCGGCGTTCGTCCTTTTGGCAAGGTGGGGGCGTGTGTCGCGCTTGTTGGTCATGTTGTGCTGCTGGCGCGTTTGGTGAGCTTTGGCTTTGCTGCCACGACCGGTCTTTCCTACGATGCCGTTCCGGGTTTAGAGGCCGTGGTGGGCGGTGTCGCGGGCTTCGGCGTGGGGTGGTCGCTTGGCGGTGTACCGATTTTACGGATGGATGTTAGAGATAACGTCGATGCTTCGCTGCACGCACTTCGCGCATCATGCGTGGTTGTTGGCGTCTACGTTGTGGCAGCAATCGTCCCTTCTGTTTGGGTTGCCGTGATGATCCTTGTCGCTTTGGTTGCCATTGGGGCTGACGTGGCATTGCTGCGTGGCAGTGTTGATGAGCCGGCATGCGATGCCCAAAAGCAGCCGAGTGTCACGCGCGCCGCTTTCGGCGATGCGCTTTCTAGCGCGCTCGCTTCCGGAGCGCTGTCGCTGGCTTTGCTCGGTGGCGTTTCGGTGGCGAGTGCCGTCTGCGCTTTCCTATCCGTCATGCTTGTCGTGGTTGGGCAGCTCGTCTTCATAAAGAGGGTGTGGGGGAGTGACGTTGCAGTAAGTGCGGTCGGGCTTTGCGCTATCGTGCTGCTAGCTAACGTACTCCGGGATATCTGGCTCGCGCGAGTAGATTTCTCTAGTCTCTTGGGCGTTTTCGGTTGTGTGTCGCTGCTGCTAGGCGTGTTTCATGCAACGGCGGTGGGGGCATGCGCAGCGGATGGTAGGAGGGGGATTGCAACGGGGCTTGCGTTCGGTGCAGCGGCGGCTTTCATGCTTTGCGACATTCTTTGGATAAGTGAAGCGGTGCGCTATTATTCCGGAATCGAGGCGGCGTGGTCCAATATGGTGAGCGAGGCCTTTGAAACCGTGCTTGTGGCATGCGTCTTCCTTGCGGGCGGCGTTGTCGCGTTCCAGGGCCTTTTCTTTGATCACGCAGCGGTGGCGCATTCTCTTGAAGATGGGGATGAGGGATTGGAGCGCGTGCGGCATCTGCTTATGGCCCATGGCCTCAACCAAACAGAAGTCGCGGTGCTCATAGAGATCGCTCGCGGTAGCAGCGGTTCTCATATTGCGCGCGAGCTGTCGTATTCAAAAGGTGCGGTCAACTCTGCACGGCGTACGGGCTATCGCAAGTTGCGCATCCACGGGCGTGGCCAGCTGGTTGAGCTCCTTGAGGATTTTTCTCGTGAAGAGGCTGCGGGAGCTGCGAGTGAATCTCGCTGCGTAGAGAGTGGGGCGCGTGATGAAGGCATCGTCTGATCTCCGGACTTTGAGGAACGTCGTTGTAGTGTGCGCTGTCATGCTCGCCGTTACGGTGGGTATCGCGGCTGTCTCAATGGGAGAGCGAGGTGGTTATATGGTTGGTGATGCTCCAGATTCCACCGGGAAAAAGGTACCCGTAGTCACCCGTTCCATTCTCATGCCAGGCTACAGCCTTGAGGAATTGGCTGTGCGGTCTGACCTTATCGTGAGCGGGACGATTGCCTCGCGCGCCGACTCCGTCCTCATCGAGCCTTCAGACGGTGGCGAGCCGCTCTTTTTCACCGATGTCTCCGTGGCAGTTGATGACGTGTTTCTCGACCGGACGAGTCTCCTTACCGCGGGCGCGGACGAGCTTGTTGTGCGAACCGAGGGCGGTGAGGGCGAATATGTCGAGATGGAGGTTGAAGGGGCGCCTACCTTCGACGAGGGTTCTCGCTACCTGTTGTTCCTCTACCGACTGAATGACGGTGCCTACTATAACGCCGTCGGCGATCACTGTTACGTGGTGGGCGTTTCTACCGGGGCATGGGAGGCGGCGCGCGATGGCTCGTTCGCGTCTCCCTGCTGGCAGTCGGACGGTCGCGACCACGTGACGGCGGCGGACGTGCGGGCCGTGGTGTCCGCAATCTCCGCGGAGCCCCGGTCTGTCTCCCCGACAGGGTCTGTACCCTTTGCCCGCGTTCTGACCGGCGACGAGCGGCGCGCCTATGAACAAGGTGTCTTTGCCGCCGCAAATTGATGGTGCGGGGCATCGTGTGCGGGACAATGGTTATCATGCCATCAGATTCAACAATTACATTTCATATCGTCTGATTACAGACACCATCGACAAAATACGAGAAAACTCTTCTTGTACGGTGTTCGGCTTCTCGGCGTTTGCCCATTGGATTAAATGAGTATGAGAGCTGAGCATAATCCCATTCGTCATGGAAGGAGAGTTTTATGAAACGATCTGCAAAAAAGTGCGTGGCAGGTTTGATTGCATTGGTTGCGGGGATCTGCATTCTTCCGGCGTCCGTACCTGCCTACACACTCAATCATGTTCGTGTCGATACAGACCTATGGTATCGTCCCAATTCTGCTTTCTATGCGGGGTCCCGTGATGCTATGCGCACGGCTATGAGGACATGGAATGTGTATCTTCCAGAAGGCGGACGCCTTTGTTTTGATTACACTTCTCACAGCTTGACCTCATATCCGTCGAGGGATGGATTGTGTCGTATATATAAAACTAAATCAGGAGGTTCAAATTACGTCGCACAGAATACCTACTGGTATGATTCCATGACTGGCATTTTAAGCGAGTCAGATGTTGACATTAATGCTAATTATTCTTGGAACAACGGAGCAGCTTCTGGTGCTTATGACGTTCAAAGCGTGTTTCTTCATGAAATGGGCCATTCGGTGGGCCTAGGTCATTCCGAGTATTCAAACGCCGTTATGTATCGCTATGTATATACGAACACGCTTCGTAGATCCCTTGCTTCAGATGACATAAATGGCGTCAAGTATTTGTATTAGAGGGAGGCAGATGATGAAAGGCAAACATTGGATTGCAGTCGTGACGATGTCGTGCGTAGCCGCTCTCGTGCTGATCGCAGCGGCCTTGGCGCAGGGTGAGGTGGCTGATTCTTCCTTAGCATCGCAGGCGTATGCGGGTTCTGCGTGGGACAATCATGAGGTTACGACTGAACAGGGCGATGGCGGCCGTATTGTTCAGCATGTTTCTGCCCAGATGCCAGGTTTTTCTGTTGATGAGCTGATGGAGCGCTCGTATCTTGTTGTGAGCGGCACGGTTGTGGGTAAGTCAAACGCGTTCGTTGTCGACCCATCGGATGACAAGGAGCCGAGATTCTTCACCGATGTGTTCATTACCGTGGACGAGGTCTTCCGAGGGTCCCCGGCTTATGCGGATGAGACGGCAAAGACAATTGCCGTGCGGGTTGAAGGGGGTTCGGGAGAATTTGTTGCAACGGTAAACGACGCTACGCCCGCGTTCGACGAGGGCTTCCGTTACCTTCTGTTCCTCTACCAGCTGGATGATGGTACCTATTACAACGCCCAAGGCGACCACTACTACGTGGTGGGAGTGGGTACCGGGGCCTGGGAGGACACGGGAGATGGGACGTTCGCCTCGCCTTGCTGGCAGCCTGATGGCCGCGACTGCGTGACGGCGGAGGACGTGATCGCTGTGGCAACGAGTGCTCCCGCGGAGCCCCTGCCCTCCATTTCGGGCGAGACCGAGCCCTTTGCCCACGTGCTTACCAATGACGAGCAGCGTGCCTACGAGCAAGACGTCGTGAATACATTCCGCAACGGTTCCTCAGTGTCGAGTGAAGTTCATGAGGGGGAGGGAATTAAAATGGGTGCCCTCGGGCGTTTATATTGGGAAAGGGTTTGTTAGACAGGGACGAATATCCTGATGCCCTGTTGAATAAATGAGCGTTGTTCCATACGAGAGGCCCCGGTGTCACAACGTGAACTGCCGGGGCCTCTTGCTAAGTGCATGCTGGACGCATCGAGCGCGATGATGACGGGCGTTCGCCCCTGCGTTTCATCTCCGGCGCAGCATTAGGAGCGGGCGGCTCCGTCGACGGGGATGACGGCGCCGGTTACGTAGGAGGACATTTCGCTCGCCAGGTAGACAAAGGCGTTGGCGACGTCCTCGGGTTCGCCGATGCGGCCCAGCGGGATGGTGGCGATCAACGGTGCGATCATCTTCTCGGGCAGCGCGGCGACCATGTCGGTCTTGGTGATTCCGGGGGCGACGGCGTTCACGCGGATGCCCTTGGGCGCGAGCTCGCGGGACAGGCACTGTGTAAGGCCGTTGACCGCGTACTTGGAAGTGGGGTAGCCGCAGCCGGAGGGCTGGCCGTACTTGGAGACCATGGAGCTGGTGGTGGTGATGGTGCCGCCGTGGCCCGCCTCGGTCATGATCTGCGCGCCGGCGCGGCAGCCGTTGAAGACGGCGGTGACGTTGAGGTCCATGACCTTCTGCCACTCGTCGGCGGTGTAGTCAAGCAGCGGGGTGGACTGGGAGATGCCGGCGTTGTTGACGACGGTGTCCAGGCCGCCCATGTCCTCGGCGGCTGCCTTGAATGCCTCGGTCACGGCGTCAAGGGAGGTAAGGTCGCAGGTGCGGCCCCAAACCTTGGCATCGGGGTGCGCTGCCAGCAGTTTCTCGACTGCGGCGTCAGCGGTTTCCTGGCGGGAGCCAAAGACGGTTACAACAGCGCCCTCCTCGATAAAGCGTTCTGCGATCGCGTAGCCGATGCCGCGGGTGCCGCCGGTGATAACTGCCTTCTTGCCTTCCAGTAGCATGTATATGCTCCTTTCACATTTGCCGGGCAAGCCCGGATCCGGACTGTACTCGTCCAGAACATACGAACTATTCCATTTTCCCCTGCGATTGTGTGGAATATTCCGTCTTGTCGGCATGCGGCGCGTACGTATTCGGGGGACGGGGTGATGGATTCCTTTTGGTGCCAGAGAGCTCGCCATAGGGGCGTGAAGGGGCCATGCCGGGGTCCCGTCGGTCGCCTCGCGATGAGGCTTCGTGTTGAAGATGTGCATATTCCCCTTCGGCCCCGTGTGCGGCGGCAAGCGCGCGTACTATATATCTCGCTGCAAGTGCAGCGCATATATGCCGGTGTAGCTCAATGTTAGAGCGGCGGTCTCGTTTTCCGCAGATTCTAGGTTCAAATCCTTCCTCCGGCTCCAGATTTCTTCAGGCCTCCTAGCGGGGGCCTTTGTTGTATCGGGACTCGTTTTAGAGGGTTTCCACCCAAAAGCTCGTCCAAGTAATCAGCCCGAGGGCTCGCCTACGGAGCCGGGGCGTGGGGATCGCAAGGAGGAAGCGCGATGGCAAAGCGCGAGAAGCTTCAGAAGACCAATGCAATGCGCGAACTCGATCGCGCCGGGCTCGCCTATACGGTCCATACGTATGAGGTGGACGAATCCGATTTATCCGGTACGCATGTTGCCAGCGTGCTGGGTCAGGATCCCGATTGCGTGTTCAAGACGTTGGTGACGGCGACGCCCGAGGGCGGTCATGTGGTGTGCTGCATCCCGGTTGCCGAGGAGCTGGATCTTAAGCGCGCGGCAGCGGCGGCGGGGGAGAAGTCTCTGTCGATGTTGCATGTTCGCGACCTGCTTGCAACAACGGGTTATGTCCGCGGCGGGTGCTCCCCGGTGGGCATGAAGAAGCGTTTCCCCACACTCATCGATGAAACTGCACAATTATTCGACACCATCATGATCTCTGGCGGACGCCGCGGTGTGCAGATTGAAATCACGCCCGATGACCTTGGAACTTACTGCGCGGCGACGTTTGCCGACATTTGCCGCGCGACCGACGCGAGCGTGTGATTGGGGCCCGTAAACGGCCTGAAAGGTGTTGAGGACGTGAACGCCATTGGCGCGATGGTTGCGGGGCTGCTAGTATAGAACGGTCCGCCGTCGATAGAAAAGGTCGATGAAATGATGCTAAAACGTACTCGCGCGGCTGTTACGGTTGCCACTGCATTTGCACTCGCGGCTTGCACTATTCCCGCTCAGCCCGCCTACGCTGAGCCTTCTGACCAGTTGCAGCAGCGCGTTAACGAGGCGTATGCTCAGCTTATGAGTTACACGCAGGAGCTCGAGCTCGCTGGTAATAAGCTTCAAGAGGTTAAGACCAACCTGAGCAACGTCCAGAGCGAGATCGAGTCCACCAAGACCGAGATTTCGGAAAAGGAAGCTGAGCTCAAGGTCGCCCAGGAAGAGTTGAGCGGTCGCCTGTCAGATAGCTATAAGCGAGGCGATGCGAGCCTTCTCTCCGTCATCCTTGGTGCAAATGACTTTAGCGAGCTCTTTTCTCGCATGTTCTACGCGAACAAAATCGCCGAGCGCGATCAGCAGGCAATCGATGCCGTGCGCACTGCCAAGTCCGAGCTTGAGAAGAAGCAGGAGGACCTGGCGAAGCAGGAGGCCGAGCAGAAGCAGCTGGTCGCCGACCAGCAGCAGCAGACCGATACGGTCGCCGCTCGCGTCAACGCCCAGCAGAACTTCTACAGCGGTCTCGATAACCAGCTGAAGGAGCAGCTTGCCGAGGAGGAGGCCCTTCGCATCGCCCAGGAGGAGTATGCGAAGCAGCAGGCCGCCCAGCAGCAGAACAACGGCTCCTCGTCCAACAACAACTCTTCCAGCAACGGTTCCAATAGCGGTTCCAACTCGGGCAATGCCGGTAATGCTGGAGGAAATGGAGGAAACACCTCTGCTGGCAACCAGCAGCCCTCCCAGCCTCAGCAGCCCAGCCAACCCCAGACCCCCAGCCAGCCCGAGACTCCGTCTAAGCCCAGCAAGCCCAGCACTCCTGATTACGGCTCTAATTCCGGCAACGCTCCTTCTAGCGTGGTCGATATCGCGTTGGCGCAGGTGGGCAAGGAGTACGTATACGGTACTGCCGGCCCCAACACCTTCGACTGCTCCGGCTTGGTGTCTTACAGCTACGCGCAGGTTGGTTATTCCATCACCCATTGGTCGCAAGGCCAGTTCAACCTGGTTCAGTCCAAGGGTCATCTGGTGCGTTCCGCAAGCTCGCTGAAACCCGGCGATCTGGTCTTCTGGGGTTACAGCGCAACCTCGATTTACCACGTGGGCATCTACATTGGCGGCGGCCGTTACGTTCACGCCTCCATGCCCGGCGTTGGCGTTGTTACCGCTACGCTCAACACCGGCAGCGTCACGTATATGGGCGGCGGCTCTCCGGTGTAATCCGTTCGCGAGATTGCAGTTACATAGAAAACACGTCAACGTGTGATGATTATCAGGCTTCGGGTCATTCCCGGAGCCTGATTTATAGTTAAGAGACTATGGAGCAATGAAGGGACCTAAGGGGGACCCAATGGATATGGACGAACGTCCACAGGGCAGGCATTTCGCACCCAAGCCCATCGAGCGGCACGAGGTTCCTCGTCCCGATGAGACAACGGCGTTTCTCGTTGCGGCGCGCACTCGTTTCGAAGGTGACGGAATGCCTTCCACACGGCCGGATGAAACGTCGGTGTACCTATCTGCCGCGGAGCGCTCGCGCCTGGAGGCCGCGCTTGCGCCTGTTTCCGTGCAGCCCATGGGCGAGATGGACAACGTGGGCGATCTGTTTCCCGCGAACAGCGAGCTTGTGGCAGAGAAGGGAAGCGATTTCGCCACCGGAGAGCTGTTTGGCGATGCTGACGCAACCGGTGCGCTTGGCCGCCCCTCTGTCGCCCGGGCCGCGCACGCCGCACCCGCGCATGCCGTTGCCGTCTCTTCTGAGTCCGTAGAGTCCACCGGCGTGATTCCCGCTATGGACGAGGATTTCGAGAGCGAGGAGGAGGTCGAGCAGATCGCCTCGCAAAAGGCGAACACGGCGAGCATCCTCGTCATCATCAGCCGCATCACCGGCTTTGGCCGCACCATGGCCCAGGCCAACGCACTGTCCGGCGCCCTTATGGCGGTGGCGAGCTGCTACACGGTTGCCTCGACTATGCCTAACTTCTTGTACGAGCTGGTCATGGGCGGCATGCTCATCACCTCGTTTTTGCCCGTCTACGTTTCCGTACGCAAGCGTCTGGGACGCCAGGGCGCGGCGGATTACGCGTCCAACCTGCTCTCGCTCGTTGTCATGCTCATGGGCGTGATGTCCGTGGTGAGCTTTATCTTTGCGGCGCCGCTCATTTGGACGCAGTCCGCAGGTGCCAGCTCTGACTTCAACTTCGACCTCGCCGTATGGTTCTTTAGGTTCTTCGCGTTCGAGATCGTGCTGTACGGTCTTTCGTCCATTATCTCCGGCGTACTCAATGCGGAACGCGACTACTTTTGGAGCAACGCCGCTCCCATTGTGAACAACGTCATCACCATCGCGTCGTTCTCGCTGTATGCATATGTGGTCAAGAGCGGCATCCTCACCTGGGAGCAGGCGCTGATCATCTTGGCCGTGGGCAATCCCTTGGGCGTCGCCGCGCAGGTCTTTATGCAGATACCCGCCCTGGCGCGCCACGGTGTACGCCTGCGTTTCCGCGTCGATCTGCACGACCCCGCCATCAAGGAGACCTTGGCTATCGGTCTGCCCACGCTGGTGGTCACGTTCGCGTCGTTCCCAACGTCTGCCGTGCAGTCCTCTTGCGCCCTGCAGGTCACGGCCAACGGCGCCGCCATCGCGTATTACTCGCGCGTGTGGTACGTGCTGCCGTACTCCATTTTGGCGATCCCCATCTCGGTCACCATGTTTACCGAGCTGTCCAACTTCCGCGTTGCGGGCCGCATGGACGCCTACAAGCGCGCGCTGGTCTCCGGCATGCGCAAGCTTATGTTCACGCTCATTCCGTGCTCGCTGCTGCTGATCGTCTTCGCCCCGGTGCTCATCGCGGTCATTGGCGGTTTTGATGCCGAGGACGCCGCGCTTACGGCTGCCTACCTGCAAGTCCAGGCCGTGGCGTTGCCGTTCTACGCGCTGTCCACCTATCTGCAGAAGGTATGCTCCTCGCTTATGCGCATGAAGTTCTACGCCATCGCCACCTGCGTGGCAGCCGTGGTGCAGGTGACGTTCTGCATCGTCCTCACTCCCGTCTACGGCCTGTACGTGGTTCCGTTTAGCTCCACGTTCTTCTTTATCGCCGTCGACGTGGTGACCATTTTGAATGTTCGCCGCGAGATTGGTTCCCTTGGTCTTTCGTCCGTGGTGTCCAGCTGCGTGCGCGGGCTGGTCTTTGGCCTGTTGGGCGCGGCGACCGGCGCCGGTATCCTGCTCGCCCTCAACATGTTTGCGGGCGAAGTGGGCGGATCCATGATGCGCGGCTTGATCTATGCCTGCGCTGCCGGAATCCCATCCTTGATTATGTGCTATGGCTTGTCATACGCTATGCATAAGTCCGAGGCGCCGTTCTTCGACGCTATCTTTGGCAAGGTGGGTCGCCTGGTGCGTAGGGCATAGGACAGCGGGGGCGGGACCCGTTTCTGGCCGCGCCGCCCTTCATCGTCCACCTACCTGTCTGCAGATCTTTGTAATGAAGCCCGGCATGGTTGCCGGATATTAGAGATAGATGGAGTATCAACCGTGGAATATCGTCTGATCGATACGCAAGAGGCCTGGGACCAGGTTGTCCGAACCCATAACGGCCACCCCATGCAGTCTTGGGGCTGGGGATCGCTCAAGGAGCAGACCGGTTCTTGGACCGCGCATCATGTGGTGTGCGAGGACGCCGGCACGTTTGTCTGCGCCGCGTTGGTGTTGGTGCGCAAGCTTCCCTGGCCGTTCAAGAGCATCTGCTATTCTCCGCGCGGTCCCATTGTTGAGGATGTCGCCGATCTGCCCCGCGCTGCGGACCTTATCGCCCAGTGGTGCCGCGAGCACGTGCACGCCGTTTCGCTTAAGATCGACCCGGGCGTGTCCGGCGTGACCCTCAATGACGGTTGGAAGCAGGGGAGTACCATCTTGATCGCTAACACCGCGGTGATCGATACCGTGCCGGATGAGGATGCCATTCTCAAGAGCTTTCATTCCAAGAAGGCCCGCCAGTACATTCGCAAGGCCGGGCGCATGGGCGTTGAGGTGCGTCGTGCAACGCGTGAGGACCTGCCGGCCATCCTCGACCTCTATCACAAGACGGCTGAAGAGGATAACTTCTTTATCCATGATGACCACTACTACCAGGTGGCATTTGACGCTATGGACGATGTGAACCAGATCTTTGTCGCCGAGTGCGAAGGTCGCCTGCTCGCGTTTCTGTGGAACGTCACCACGCCTGCCGCTGCGTTTGAGCTCTGGGGCGGCGTGAACGAGGAAGGTAAAACAAAGCGCGCCAACTACTTGCTCAAGTGGACGGCGATTCTTGAGGCCAAGCAGAGCGGAGCTGCGCTCTACGATCTCAACGGCCTGCTCAACGACGGTATCAGCAAGTTCAAGATGCTCTTCATCGAGGAGCCCACGCAGTGGATCGGCACGTTCGATAAGCCGCTGAGCCCGTTGTTTAGCGTATGGGAGGGCTCGCTCAGGCTGTATCGCAGGCTGTTCAAGTAGGTCTTTGGGGCCATGCCCGCCGCGCGCGGCCTTTCGTGCCTGCCGCTTAGCACTCTTGGAAAACGGCCCGTAGTAATACATGTATCGAATCGAGCCATTTTATGAGGGAAAAATGGTTCGCTGTAATACACATTTTAAGATTGGTATTAAAAAGAACCAGAATTCTGAGAAAAAGTGGTCCCCCGTAATACCAATTCCAAAATCGGTATTACGGGGGACCATATGAAACGGTTTAAAACGGTTCAAAGTAATACGCGAGCTCTGGGTGGCTCTGGGTAATACTTTTGACCGTTTTTTTGCGTCAGTGCCGGCGGCGCGCATCATCGCTGCAAGGCGCGCCGCCGCAGCCGCCGAGCGACGCTAGAACGAGGTCTCAGTGGGCTCGGGGTAGTAGCGGGCGAACTTGCGGTACTGGTTGTTCTCCGTCAGCTCCACGTCCACCATGCGGCGCAGCGAGCGGTCAGCGGCGTAGCGCTGCGGGTCAAACACAAGGTTCTGGCTCACCAGGCGGTCGACGCGCGCCAGCAGTTCCGGGTCGCGCACGTAGCGGCGCAGCAGACGGGTGGGCACCAGCGAGTAGAGGATCTCGTTGGTGATGCGCACCGGCTCGACGTCTTGTCCGCAAACCAGGTCCTCAACGCAAAACGCCATGGGGTTTGCCCCCGCCGCGCAGTTGTAGAACGAGTTGCGGCCAATGCGCGGGTTTACTTCCAAGAACAAGCGGCGGCCCGTGGCGGGGTCGCGCTTGATATCGAAGTTGGCAAAACCGCGGTAGCCAATGCTGGTGAGCATGTGGGCGCACTTGTCCCATACGTCCTCCATGGGCTGGGTGATCATGGCCACGGGGTTGCCCAGCATAGAGGGCGCGTGGTCTTCCAGCAGCACCTGAGCCCCGCCAAACATGGTGGTCTTGCCATGGCTATCTATGTAGAGGGTGACGCTGTCCATATAGGTGTCGTCACCGCCGATAAGCTCCTGCACCAAAAAGTTGCCGGCGAACCCGGCGTCGCGCAGCTTGGCCCACAGCTCGTCCAGTTGCTCCTGGCGTTCGATAAAGTAGACCTTCTTAAAGCCCATGTTGATAAAGCTGGCGTATTCGGGCGAATACGCGGGCTTGGCGACCAGGGGAAAAGCGATTTTGCTGGGGGCGATCGGCTCGTTTCCGGCCAAGCGCACCAGTTCGGTTGCGGGCGTGTCCAGGCCGTGCGCGCGGCACAGCTCGTTAAAGCGGTTCTTGTTCGAGACCTGCGCGATCACCTCGGCGGACGGGGTGGGCGAGACTATGCCCTCGACCTGCGCCTTGGCGGCGTTGACGGCGGGGATGCACGGCTCGGAGTTGGTGATCAGCACCACGGTCTTATCGCGGTTGCGCACCGCGATGCGGCGCACGTGATCGCAGATCTCCTCCGGTTCGGTGGTGGTGCAGCGAACGTGTTCAAAAATGCGCGAATGCTTGATGATGCCTATGGGCTCCTGAATCAGCGAGATCGCCTTGCAGCCGTATGCCTCGTGGAACTCGCGTCCAATAGCGTAGGCGCCAATGTCGCCTCCCAAGATGACTGGTAGGATAGATGCATCATGCGAGATGCGGACCATATTCGTCCCCTTTGCATCGAGATGTTTCACGGGCAAGGTCGCGCGGCCCTTCGGCGCGCGGTCGCTAAGGGGACATGATACCGCATGGCCGTGCCCTTGCTTTCACGGCGGTGCGCGCGGTGCGTTTTTGGACGAGGAATCTACAGCGTTTGGGAGGAGCTGCATGGATATCGCGGGCGGTCCCGTGCCGAGTATCGCCGAGCAGGTGGCGCAGGTGCCCACCGATCCCGGCTGCTATCTGTGGAAAGACGCTTCCGGCCAGGTTATCTACGTGGGCAAGGCCAAGAACCTGCGCGCCCGCATGCGCCAGTACGTCACCTTGCAGGACGACCGCCAAAAGATTCCCCTCATGATGCAGCTGGTCGCCAGCTTCGACTACATCGTGGTCGACAACGAGCACGAGGCGCTTGTGCTCGAGCGAAACCTCATCGGCCAATACCATCCCTATTTCAACGTTGATTACAAGGACGATAAGTCCTATCCCTACATCGCCATCACCAAGGGCGACGTCTTTCCCGCTATCAAGTACACGCGCGAGAAGCACCGTCCAGATACGCGCTATTTCGGCCCCTACACGGACAGCCGCGCGGCGCGGGCGACCATCGATACGTTGCGCAAGGTGTGCCCCATCTGCAGCGCGTCGTGTACGGAGTGGAAGCGCGTGCGCCGCCTGTTGGAGAAAAGCCCCCAGGATGCGGACCTCATCGGTCTTATCTGCGCGCAGAAGGGCCGCCCCTGTTTCGATTACCACGTGGGGCGCGGTCCGGGCGTGTGCGCGGGCATGATCGACGCGGACTCCTACGCCAAGAACGTGCGCCGTGTGGAGCGCTTCTTGTCCGGCAAGCGTCGCGACCTCATCGCAGACCTTAAAGAGGAAATGTCCGCTGCCGCCGCGGAGCTTGATTTCGAGCGTGCCGGCCGCGTCAAGCGCCGCCTCGAGGTAATCGACGGGCTGGACGATCGCCAGCAGGTGGTGTTCCCAACCAGCGTGGATATCGATGTCATCGGCTTCTACCGCGAGGAGACCATCGCCGGGGCCTGCGTCTTTGTAGTCCGCGAGGGCCGCACGCAGCGCACCTGCGAGTTCATTCTGGACAAGGGCTTCGACGTCTCGGAAGAAGAGCTCATAGAGGGCTTCGTCAAGCGCTATTACGACGAGACGGCGGATATCCCCGCAGAGGTCGATGTCGCCTGCGAGCTTGAAGACGGCGAGATGATAGGGGAGTGGCTTACCTCCAAGCGCGGCCGCGTGTGCCGCCTGCACCGCCCCCAGCGCGGCGAGAAGCACCACCTGCTCGAGACGGCGCAGCGAAACGCCCGCCATGCGCTGCTTCGCTACATGATGCGCACCGGCTATGCAGACGACCGCACCAACCAGGCCCTGCTTCAGCTGGAGAGCGCCCTGGCCCTGCCCGCGCCGCCGCTTCGCATCGAGTGCTTCGACATCTCCACCATCCACGGTCGGTTTACCGTGGCGTCCATGGTGGTGTTCACCAACGGTTGCGCGGACAAATCGCAATACCGCCGCTTCAAGATCCGCGCTGAGCTGGACGAGGCGAACGACTTCGTTTCCATGCAAGAGGTCCTGGGTCGCCGCTATGCTCCGGAGCGCATGGCGGACGAGCGCTTTGGCTCGCGGCCGGATCTTCTGGTGGTCGATGGCGGCAAGCCGCAGCTGACCGCGGCGCTCACGCAGCTGGAAGAGCTGGGGCTCGACATCCCCGTGTGCGGCCTGGCAAAGGCGGACGAGGAGGTCTTTGTGCCCTGGGACGAGACTCCCGTGGTGCTTCCCACCGGCTCGGCATCGCTCTACCTCATCAAGCAGGTGCGTGACGAGGCCCACCGCTTTGCGATCACGTTCCACCGCGAGCTTCGCGACAAGGCCATGACCGTGTCTATTTTGGACGAGGTGGAGGGTATCGGCCCGCGTCGCAAAAAGGACATCATGAAGCACTTTGGCTCCATGAAGCGACTGCGCGAGGCGAGCGTGGAGGAGATCGCGGCGGTAAAGGGCGTAAGCGAGGACGTTGCCCGGGCGCTTTACGATACCCTTCGCGCATAAGGCTGCTTAGCACACATTTCATCCTCTGTCATAACAAACGGTAAAGTGCAAGTTTTCATCCCGTGAACGGCATGTTCCACGGGATGTTTTTTGTTATCTGGTTATAACAAGTGGTATGGAGAAATAAGGGCTGAAAGAATTCGATGAAAAACGAGAGTGATAGGGCGTTTTATTAAAGTGGAGTGCTCAACTGGGGTAACTCTAAAAATATACAAATGTACACGAAACGAGCTCGAAATACACTGGTATTAGTGGTCTTGGCAGTAACACCTTGGCAATAAGAAGTCAACAAATCCGTGAACGGTCGGTTTTTCCGTATGCGCGATTCAGGGTAACGCTCGCCGAGCGGACAACCGAGCGTTCGGATGTGGTCGGTATGGTTAGGTTGTCCGTAAATTGCACGGCGGGTTTTGTCCTGCCGCGTGAAAGCTCTAGTGATTGGAGAGCTCTAATGCACGATCTGATGAACAGGCGTTCCTTCCTCGGTCTCGCTGGCGGCGCTGCCGCAGTTGCCGGCCTGGGTCTCGCCGGCTGCGGTGGCGGCGGCGACAAGCCCGCCGGCTCCACTCCGGCCGAGGGCGGCACCAAGGGCGGCGGCACCATCACCGCAGGCTCCGCCTACACCACCACCAACTTCGATCCGTCGAGCACCTCCTCCGCTCTTGCATGCGGCACCAACTGGCACGTCGTCGAGGGTCTGTACGGCCTGGACTTTCATGACTACAGCGTCTACAACGAGCTGGCCGCCGGCGACCCCGAGCAGATCGACGACACCACCTATGAGATCACCCTGCGCGACGGCGCCAAGTTCTCCGATGGCAACGCCGTGACCGCTGACGACATCGTCGAGTCCTTCGTCCGCGCTACCGCTGAGGGCAACATCTACATCCCGATGCTGGCTCCCATCGCCTCTGTCGAGAAGAAGGACGACGCCACCGTTACCGTCAAGACCACTGTTCCCAACTTCTCCCTGCTGAAGGAGCGTCTGGCGATCGTCCGCGTCGTCCCCGCTTCTTCCACCAAGGAGGACATGACCGCCAAGCCCGTCGGCTCCGGCCCCTGGATGTATGAGTCCATCTCCGACTCCGCCGTCGACATGGTTCCCAACCCCGAGTACAACGGCGATCATCCCGCCAAGGACAAGAAGCTGCACTACGACATCCTGGTCGACCCCACCGCTCGCGTCACCGCTCAGCAGGAAGGCTCCACGCTCGTCATGGAGATGGTTACCGCTGACGCCGTCGAGCAGCTCGAGTCCGCCGGCTGCAAGATCGACGTCGTCGACGGCTTCGGCACCCGCTTCATGCTCTTCAACACCCAGAAGGCTCCGTGGGACAACGTCAAGGCCCGCCAGGCCATCATGTACGCCCTCGACTACGACAAGATGATCGAGAACGCGTTCGCCGGCCTCGCCTCCGCCCCCACCTGCTATCTGCCCAAGTCCTACACCAACTATCATGAGGCCTCCACGGTCTACACCCATGATGTCGACAAGGCTAAGTCCCTCCTGGAGGAGGCCGGCGCTACCGGTGGCGCCATCAAGCTCCTCACCACGGACAACGAGCAGGTCAAGACCATGGCCGTCCAGGTTCAGCAGGACCTCAAGGAGCTCGGTTTCGACGCTGAGATCGTGACCCGCACCTCCGCCGACACCTACGCCGACATCGACGCCGGCGGCGACTTCGACCTCCTGCTCGCCCCTGGCGATCCTTCCTGCTTCGGCGCCGACCCCGACCTGCTCATGAACTGGTGGTACGGCGACAACGCTTGGATGAAGGTCCGCGCCCGCTGGAGCGAGTCCACTGAGTGGAAGCAGCTCACCGAGCTCATGTCCTCCGCTCTGGGCCAGACCGGCGACGAGCAGCAGGAGACTTGGAACAAGTGCTTCGACACGATCGCCGAGCAGGCCGTCCTGTACCCGGTTCTCCAGGTCAAGACCGCTACCGCCTCTTGGAGCGAGAACCCCAACGCCGAGGGTGTCCGCATCGAGGGCTTCGAGGGCATCGGCACCACCGGTATGTCCTTCATCGACTGCGCCACTGTTACCGAGTAGCTTCGGTATCACGAGCACGCCTTTGCGCGTGACAAAAAGTACGTGAAGTGGGGGGTTTGGGTGACTCGCTCTACCTGAACCCCCCATTCATCTTTTACTGCAGTATCAGTAGAGAGAGGGGAAGCAGTGAACAATCTTTTGCGCCTCATTGGCCGACGTCTCGTCGCGCTGCCCATCATGGCACTCGGCGTCACGTTGCTCGTGTTCGGCCTCATGTCGTTCACCGACCCGAGTATTCCCGCGCGCAACGCCCTGGGTGAGGGCGCCTCGCCGGAAGCGATCGAGCAGTATATGGAGGAGCAGGGTCTTAACGACCCGCTGCCCGAGCGCTACGTGAATTACATCGGCGGTCTGCTCCACGGCGACCTTGGCACCTACGGCGCGGCGCGCACGTCCGTGTCCTCCCGTATCGCCACGGCCTTGCCCGTTACGATGCAGCTGACCTTCATCGGTCTCATCATCGGTGCCATCGTTTCGTTCGTGCTCGGCGTCATCGCGGCGCTTTACCGCGACAAATGGCCCGATCAGTTGATCCGCGTGTTCTCGATCGCCGGCATCGCTACGCCTTCCTTCTGGTTGGCGGTCTTGATGATCTTGGTGTTCTCGTCTTACATGCACCTGCTGCCGGCTTCCGGTCCTCTGCCGCATTTCACCACCAACCCCGGCGGCTACCTCGCGCGCATGCTCATGCCCGCCATCGCCTTGGCGTTCCCGCTGACCGGCCAGATGACCCGTATCGTTCGTACGGCTATGGTCGAGGAACTCGATAAGGACTACGTCCGCACCGCTCGCGGCGGCGGCCTTCCCGAGTTCGTGGTCATCGCCCGCAACGTGCTTCGCAACGCCCTGATCACCCCCGTCACCACGCTGGGTCTCAAGATCGGTTACCTCATGGGCGGCGCCGTCGTCATCGAGGTCATCTTCAACCTCCCCGGCATGGGTACGGCGATTCTCGCTGGCATCACCGGTGGCGAGACCATGCTCGTCCAGGGCGTCGTCATCGTCGTCGCGCTCGCCTTCGTCATCATCAACATCATCGTTGATATGCTGTATCTGCTCATCAACCCGCGCATTAGGACGGTGTAGGCCATGGTTAAGATTCGTGAAGAACAGACCGAGCGCCTCGAGGATGCCGCTTCCAAGGGCCTTAAGTTCGGCGGCTTCAAGAACATGAAGCTTGGAAGCAAGATCTCCCTCATCCTCCTCGTGCTCGTGGCGCTTACCGCCATCTTCGCTCCCGTACTCGCTCCGCATGACCCGCTGGAGATCTTTACCGCGCGCCAAGCGCCCGGTGGCGATTTCCTGTTCGGTACGGACGATAAGGGCCGCGACATCTTGTCCCGCATGCTCTACGGTGGTCGCTACTCGCTGGTCATCGGCTTTGGTGCAACCCTGTTCGCACTGGTCTGCGGCTCCATTGTCGGCGCCGTCGCCGCCGTTTCCCGCAAGGCCGTGTCCGAGGTCATCATGCGCCTGCTCGACATCATCATGTCGGTTCCCGGCATCGCCCTCGCAGCCGTTTTGGTTTTGATCCTCGGCAACTCCGTGCCCGCCATCATCTTCTCCATCGGCTTCATGTACACGCCGCAGATCGCCCGTATCGTGCGTGCAAACATCGTTTCCGAATACGGCGAGGACTACGTTCGCGCGGTCATCGTGTCCGGTGCCCAGGCTCCCTGGATCCTCGTTAAGCACGTCCTGCGCAACTGCATCGCGCCCATCATGGTCTTTACCGTTACCTTGGTCGCAGACGCCATCATCTTCGAGGCATCCCTTACCTTCATCGGCGCGGGCATCACCGAGCCCACCGCTACATGGGGCAACATCCTCGCCGATGCCCGCGGCGGCGTGCTTGCCGGCCGTTGGTGGCAGGCGCTGTTCCCCGGCATCGCCATTATGGTTACCTGCCTTGCGCTGAACATCCTTTCCGAGGGCCTGACCGACGCCATGGCTGCCAAGCCCGGCGCCCCCGTCAAGTCCAACGACTCCGAGTCCAACCGCGCTGACGACATCCTGGTCAATAATCCCGTTCTTGCTTACGAGCAGCAGGCTGAGTCCCTGAATCGTCGTCTCGGCGCCCTGCGCGACGTCGAGCTCAAGCGCACCGACCGCCACGTGCCCGACCTGTCCGTCGAGCCCCTGCTCGCGGTCAAGGACCTCTCCATCAGCTTCGAGAGCCACGGCGACGTTAAGGTTGTCGACGGCGTGTCCTTCGAGGTCCGCCCCGGCCAGTGCATGGCGCTGGTGGGCGAGTCCGGTTGCGGCAAGTCCATTACCACCAAGGTCATCATGGGTCTTACCGACCCCGGCGAGCAGATTACCGGCCAGGTGCTGTTTGATGGCAAGGACCTGCTCAAGCTCACCAAGGAAGAGCACCGTCAGCTTCTGGGCCACGAGATCGCCATGGTCTACCAGGACGCCCTGTCCTCGCTCAACCCCTCCATGCTCATCTCCAGCCAGATGAAGCAGCTTACCAGCCGCGGCGGTACCCGCAGCGCCGAGGAGCTCCTCGAGCTCGTCGGCCTCGATCCGCAGCGCACACTCGAGAGCTATCCGCATGAGCTGTCCGGCGGCCAGCGCCAGCGCGTCCTTATCGCTATGGCGCTTACCCGCGACCCCAAGCTCATCATCTGCGACGAGCCCACCACCGCACTGGACGTTACCGTTCAGAAGCAGGTCATCAAGCTCCTGAACGACCTTCAGGCAAAGCTTGGCTTCGCTATGATCTTCGTGTCGCACGACCTCGCCCTGGTGGCCGAGGTTGGCTCCGAGATCACCGTTATGTACGCTGGCCAGGTTATCGAGCAGGCTCCCACCGTCGAGCTGCTCACCAACCCCATCCACGAGTACACCCGCGGCCTGCTTGGCTCCGTCCTCTCCATCGAAGAGGGCGCCAAGGACGGTACGCGCCTGCATCAGGTTCCCGGTTCGGTTCCCTCTCCGGAGGACTTCCCCCGCGGCGACCGCTTCGCACCGCGCTCCAGCCACCCCACCCTTGGCCTGGACGTCCATCCCGTTATCAAGTCCGTTCCGGGCAAGTACCATCGCTACTCGGAGCTTCCGGACGATTACCTCAAGGCCAACGGCCTCACGCCCTACCTTGAGACCATCAGTGCCAAGACTGCCTCGGAGGTGATGTAGATGAGCGCTGCGCAGAATGCCGAGAAGGAGCCCATCATCTTCCTCGACGACATTTCCGTCACGTTCAAGACCCGTACGGGCTCGCTCCTCCATCCCAACCTGGTCCACGCCGTCAACCATGTCTCGATCAAGCTCATGCCGGGCGAGACCATCGGTATCGTCGGCGAGTCCGGTTGCGGCAAGTCCACCACCGCCAACGTCATGTGCGGCCTGCAGAGCCCCACGTCCGGTAAGGTCTACTTCAAGGGCCAGGACGTCACCAAGCGCACCGCCGATCTGCGCAAGCAGATGGGTCGCGTGGTCTCGGTTGTCTTCCAGGACCCCGCGACGGCTCTGAACCCACGCATGATCGTCCATGACCAGCTGCTCGACCCGCTGCTGGTCCACAAGGTGGGCAGCCCCGCCGAACGCGAGAAGCGGATCAACGAGCTTATCGGCTTGGTCGGCCTTCCCAAGAGCGCGCTGCGCGCCCTTCCCGGCCAGCTGTCCGGCGGTCAGCGCCAGCGCGTCGCCATCGCCCGCGCCATGTCGCTGAACCCCAGCGCCATCATCGCCGACGAGCCCACTTCCGCACTCGACGTGTCGGTTCGCGCCCAGATCCTCAACCTCTTGACCGACCTCAAGAAGGACCTTGGCCTGTCCATGATGTTCATCAGCCATGACATCCAGACGGTCCGCTACATCTCCGATAAGATCATCGTCATGAACCATGGCCAGATCATGGAGCAGGGTCCCGCTAAGCAGGTCTTCGAGAACCCGCAGGATCCCTATACCAAGCTTCTGCTTGGTGCCGCGCCCTCGCTGCTGCATCCCAAGCTCGGTGAGTAGTCGCAATTCATAGACAGGTTCGCGCGTCCGGCACCCCGTCGGGCGCGCGTTCGTGGAAAGTGCCGCTTCGGTTCGCATATCCGATGAAGGGAGGGGTTATGGCTTGGATGCATGACGGAGAGCTGTCTTCATACCGGGGTAGCGACCCCTGCCCAAGTGATTTCGATGCGTTCTGGGCTGAGCGTATGGACGAGGCCGACGCGGTCGCGCTTGAGTTCGATATCGCCCGCGCCGAGCTGCCCCATGCGCCCTCGTGCGAGTTTCTCGATGTCTGGTTCTCGGGCATCGACGGGTCTCGCTTGCATGCCAAATACATCCGACGCGCCTCTCGGCTCGCGGACGGTAGCGTGACGAGCGATTCGTCCAATCCGTTGGTGCTTCAGTTCCACGGCTATCCCGGATCGAGTCGAAGTTGGTTCGAGCAGTGCTCGTTTGTCGGCATGGGAATGTCGGTGCTCGCTTTAGATTGCCCGGGTCAAGGCGGCCCCTCGCAGGATCTCGGTGGGTATCCCGGTCCAACGGTCAGCGGCCACATCATCGCCGGCTTGTCCGGCGACCCCGCTGAGCTCTATTACGTCAGGCTGCATCAAGACATTCGCATCATGATGCGAATCGTCCAGACCTGTCCGGAGTTCGCCCACTCGCGCCTTTTCGTGAACGGCGCGTCCCAGGGCGGTGCCTTGGGGCTCGCCACGTGCGCGCTCAACCGCGATGCGATCGATCGGGCCGCCATACTGTATCCCTTCCTGTCTGATTTCAGGTTGGTCTGGGACCTGGGCGCCGATGATATCGCTTACGAGGGCCTTCGATATTTCACCCGCTGGTTCGATGCGGAGGGTGGGGATATCGATCGGGCGTTCGGCTCTCTCGCGTATATCGATACGAAGAATTTCGCGCACATGGTCTCATGCCCGGTGCTCTTCGGCACGGGTACCGCAGATTCGGTCTGCCCCGTCGCTACCCAGTTCGCCGTCTTCAACAATCTTGATTGCGAGAAGCGCCATGAGTTCTTCGAGGGTTTCGGCCACGAGGAGATCCAATCGTTCGACGATATGATCATTGCGTTCTTTTGCGAGGCGATGTAGGCATGGCGCTCGAATCAAACGTAATGGAACTCATCTCGCCCGCTGCGGCGGCGATTCCCGGCACCGTGTCCGCGACCCTTTCGCGTCTTTCGACGTGGAGGGGCGAAGACGCCGACGGCGCCTTCGATGAGCGCATCGATGCGCTTGCCGGCTCAGTCGATCCCGACGCTGCCGCGCGCGTCACGGTGGAGCGGATCGATATGGGCAATCCGGCGGCTTGCTATTGGAGCGTGTCGGGGGAGAGCCTCGGCCGCTCGATCCGCGCGCGCCTCGTGCTTCCCTCCGGGCAGGGCGCGCATCCGCTGATTCTGATGTTCCACGATGCGGGCAGGCCGGTTCGTGGCTGGCATCATATGACCCGTTTCGCGGGCGTTGGCATGGCGGTCCTCGCCCTTGATCAGGAAGAAGGGCCGTTCGAGGACGTTCTTCTCGATGCGATCGCCCTCAAGGCGGCGACCCGCGCCGTCTCCGTGCTCGACCCCTCTTCAATCTCGACGTGGGGCGAAGGGTTGGGGGGAGCCCTCGCTTTGGGTGTCGCGGCTCTTTCGGGCGGCGATATCGCGCGTTGCGCCGCGGCGAATCCCTGCGCGCCCGCCTTGTGCGGGGATTGCGGAAGCCTTGTCCACCTTGCGCGGCGCATCGTCTGCCCAACCCTTGTGGGTACCGGCCTTATGGATGCGCCCGACAAGGTGGAGGATCAGTTCGCGCTGGTCAATCGCATGGGGTGCCCGTGTCGCCATATCATCTATCCAAAGCACGGACGCGAGCGCATCAACGCGTTCGAGGACCGTGCGCTCGCGTATCTGCTCTCGACCGAATAGGCGATTCAGTTCCGTCGAGAGATGAGTACAATTCAGGTGCCCGCCGTTAGGGGCCGGGCTCCGCGTTCGTTGATCAATAGTCTCGGGTATGGAGCCCGGGGCGATAAGAGAAGGAGTTGTCGCTATGACTACTGCCAAGTTCACCGGTGTTTATCCGCCCGTCGTCGTCCCCGATACCCCGGATCACCAGCTCGACGTCGTCTCCTTTGAGCGCAGCATCAACCGTATGATCGATGCGGGCGTCGACGGCCTGTTCTTCTTGGGGTCTTCGGGCGAGGTCGTGTTCTCCACCGACGAGCGTCGTCGCCAGATCATCTCCGAGGCCGTCCGCATCGTCGACCATCGCGTGCCGGTGATGGTCGGCATCATCGATACCGAGACCGAGCGCGTGCTCGAGCACGGTCGCGTCGCGCAGGAGCTCGGCGCCGACGTCCTGGTCGCCACTGCTCCGTTCTACGCCCTGGGCGGCATGGCCGAGGTCGAGGAGCACTTCCGCATCCTGCACGAGGAGCTCGACCTCCCCATCTTCGCCTACGACATCCCCGTGTGCGTCCACACCAAGCTTCCCTGGAAGCTCCTTGCCAAGCTCGGCGCCGAGGGCGTGCTCGCCGGCGTCAAGGATTCCTCCGGTGACGACGTGTCCTTCCGCTACCTGGTTCAGGAGAACGAGAAGCTTGGTCACCCGTTGACCCTGCTGACCGGGCACGAGGTCGTCGTCGACGGCGCGTACCTGGGTGGCGCCGACGGCTCCGTGCCGGGCCTCGCCAACGTTGAGCCCGAGGGCTATGTACGCATGTGGAAGGCAGCGCAGGCAGGAGACTGGGCGACCGTCAAGGCCGAGCAGGACCGCTTGAACGAGATAAGCCATATCTGGGACGTCACCACGGGAGTCCAGGGCTACGCCGGCGGCGTCGGCGCCTTCAAGACCGCCATGCACCTCATGGGCGTGTTCGATAGCCCCACCATGCCTCGTCCCGTCAAGGCGCTCGAGGGCGAGAACGTCGAGGCCATCCGCAAGGTCCTCGTCGACAACGGCCTGCTGTAGGGCCCCGGGCCGTACTCGTCCGACCGGTTCGAATTGAAAGAGGAGATTTCTCATGGATACTCAGACGATCGTTTCCGTCGATATCGGCGGCACCAAGATCGCGTGCGGTCTGGTAACCCTTGGCGGAGATGCTCCCGTCGTGGAGAGCGTGGTAAAGGTCCCAACCGATCCGCAACTTGGCGGGGAGCATGTTCTCGCTACCGTTATAGACCAGGTGAAAGCCGCCATCGAGCGCAGCGGTGCTAAGCCCGTGGGCGTCGGCATCTCCAGCGCCGGCGTCGTGAATCCCCGCAGCGGCGACATCACGTACGCCAACGAGATCATGCCCGGCTGGGGCGGAACCGCCTTGGGTGCGGAGGTTACCGCGGCCTGCGGCCTGCCCTGCCGGGTCCTCAACGACGTTCATGCCCACGCGCTCGGCGAGGCGCGCCACGGCGGCGGGCGCGATGCGTCCAGTTGCCTGGTGGTCGCCGTGGGCACCGGTATCGGCGGCGCGTTCGTCGAGCACGGCCATATCATGCTGGGCGCCCATGACGAGGCCGGGCATATCGGCCACGTCTGCTGCCCCGCGGCGGCGGGCGTTCCGTGCCCCTGCGGCGCCAGCGCCCACCTGGAGCCTATCGCGGCCGGCCCCGGTATCATCCGCGAGTACGTGCGCCTGGGCGGCGACGAGTTCTGCGAGGACGGCACCCCTATGCACGGCGCGGAGATCGACGCTCGCGCTGCCGCGGGAGACGAGGCTGCCATCGGTGCGGAGCACCGCGCCGGCCTCGCTCTGGGCGAAGTACTGGGCAGCATGTGCAACATGCTCGATCCGGCGTGCGTCATCCTTTCCGGTTCCGTCGCGCAGTGCGGCCCCAACTGGTCGGATGCCATGGCAGAGGGCTTCAAGAGCCAGGCTATGCCGCCCGTCGCCGCCACGCCCATAGTCGGCGGCGAGCTCGGTGGGGATGCGCCTTTGATCGGCGCGGCGGAGAACTTCATCTCCTCCGGCTACGCCGAGTGCTAGCGGCCGTCTCGAGTTAGCGTGAATCTTTTCGCCCCCGTCGTTCTCGACTGCTTTGGGCGGCGGAGGGCAAATGAGTGGGGGAGGGGCGCCAACTTGTTCGGTAGCCCCTCCTTTTTATCGATGCGCCCACCGGGGCGCCGTCAGAAAGGAAGCCAGCCTATGTCCGTGCATCCCTTGATCGAATCCCTTAAGGGCAAGCTCGTCGTCAGCGTCCAGGCCTATCCCGGCGAGCCGCTGCGCACGCCCGAGCACATGGCGGCCATGTCGCGCGCCTGCGAGCTGGGGGGCGCCGCGGCCATCCGCTGCCAGGGCCTCTCCGACATCGCCGCAATCAAGGGCCGCGTCGAGATCCCGGTCATCGGCCTGTGGAAGGACGGCCATGAGGGCGTCTACATCACCCCGACGCTGCGCCATGCCCGCGCCTGCGTCGCCGCCGGCGCCGACATCGTCGCCATCGACGCGACCGACCGCCCGCGCCCTGACGGCAAGTCCCTCGAGGACACGGTGCGCCCGCTCCAGGAGGAGGGGGTGCTGCTCATGGCCGACTGCATGACCATCGAGGACATCCGCCGCGCCGTCGAGCTCGGTTTCGACCTGGTCTCCACCACGCTGTCGCACAACAAGCCCGCCATCGAGACCACGCTGGACGAGGGCCCCGACCTGCCGCTGCTGCGCCAGGCCACCGCGGAGTTCCCGGGCCTGCCCATCATCTGCGAGGGGCACGTCCACACCCCCGCCGAGGCCCGCTCGGCGATCGACGCCGGCGCCTGGGCCGTGGTGGTGGGCACCGCCATCACCCATCCCACCAGCCTCACCAGCTGGTTCAAGGCTGCGCTGGAAGAGTAGGGGCCGCAGCGTCCGTCGGCCGTCCACCCGTGAGTGCTTGAATGCGACCTTAAGACGATCGGCCGCGTAGGTTGCAACTTTTACGAGGCGGCGCGCACGGGTGAATGGCGTGAGCAACTTCGGGCTATACTTTGATAGAAACCGTGCGGGGGCGCTTCGTCGTCCCCGTTCCTATGTAAGGGGGCTTCAATGTCCGAGTGCTCAGAAATCACCGCCGCCGAGCTTGCCGACCGCGTTCCCGACGTGGTCATCATCACCGGCATGTCCGGCTCCGGACGCACGCAGGCCATGCATGTGTTTGAAGACATGGGCTACTTCTGCATCGACAACCTACCGCCTCGCCTCATTATGCAGATCGCCGAGGTGGTGGGCATTAACGCGGGCATTGGCAGGCACCTTGCCGTAACGTGCGACCTTCGAAGCCAGGGGCTCTTCGACGAGCTTCTCGATGTTATCCGCAGTCTGGGCGAGCATGAGATCAGCTGTAAGGTTGTGTTTTTGGAGGCCTCGGACGAGGTGCTCATCCGCCGTTATAGCGAGAACCGCCGCCCGCACCCCCTGGCGCTTCCGGGCGAGACCACGGCGGACGCAATCATTCGCGAGCGCGTTCAGCTTCGCTTCATTCGCGACCACGCTGACATGATTATCGATACAAGCCGCTTGAGGACGTCCGCCCTGCGCACCAAGCTTCGGTCCGCGTTTTCCGAACTGTCCGACCAGCAGCTTATGGAGGTACACGTTTTCTCCTTTGGCTTTAAGCACGGCCTGCCCGCAGAGGCGGACCTTATGATCGACGTCCGCTTTTTGCCAAACCCCTTCTATGACCCGGAGATGCGCACGCTTACGGGGCTTGATAAAAAGGTGTCTGATTTTGTATTGGATTATCCTAAGACCCAGCAGTTCCTCACGGCGTGGTTCCAGCTGCTCGATGCCGTTATGCCCGGCTACGTCGCGGAGGGCAAGCCGCAGCTCTCCATCGCGATTGGGTGCACCGGCGGGCAGCATCGCAGCGTCGCCATCGCAGAGGCCACTTCTCGCTACCTCGAGAAGCAGCAGTACCATGTAAACACATCCCATCGCGACCTCGCAAAAGCGAATATCAGGAGCTAGCGCCTTATGGAACACAGGATTCGCGCGGTGTCCATAGGCGGGGGGACCGGTCAGCCCAGGGCTATCGCGGCGCTGCGCCATATGGGGGCGTCGATTGATTCGGTGGTCGCTATGGCAGATGACGGCGGTTCGACGGGCGTTCTTCGCGAACGTGCCGGCATCCTGCCTCCCGGCGATGTGAGGAAATGCCTCTCCGCGCTGGCGGGCGATCCCGAGTGCGCTTTTGCGCGCGCTTTCGCGCACCGCTTTCCCTACATAGATGATCACGCTCTGGGCAACTTGGTGCTTACGGCGCTGGCCGAGGAGACGGATTCGTTTTCCCAAGCCATTCGCGTATGCGAGGAGTTGTTGCGATGCGTGGGCCATGTGCATCCCTCGACGCTCGACCCGGTAACCATGTCCGGGGTTACGGTTGCCGGCCAGCAGATACATGGGCAGGCGCGCATCTCATATGGCGGCAACGCCATGCGTCGCGTATGGCTTGACCAGCAGGATCCCGCGGCGAACCCGCGGGCGGTCGAGGCCATCCTCGCAGCCGACCTGGTGGTCTTGGGCCCGGGCTCGCTGTTCACCTCGATCGTGCCCAATCTGCAGGTGCCGGGTATCGCCCGCGCGCTTGCGGGCACTCATGCCGTTCGCGTGTTCGTGTGCCCTAAAATCGATTCATTGGGCGAGACCCAGGGGATGAGCGTGGCGGACCACGTGGACCAGCTGCTATCGCTGGCGTCCCCGCCCCTGCTCGATGCGGTTTTGGTCCACCATGCGGATGCCCCGGAGTTTGTTTTCCCGTATGCCCCCGGCCCTGCGTACCGTACGAGCGCGTTGGCGGGCGATGTGGTGACCTCACGCGATATCGATTCGGCCAAGCGCGCGCCTTTTGGCCCCATTCAGGCCGGCGAGCGGGAGATCTCCCGTATCGAGCAAAGCGTTCCGGTGGTTCTCGTCCGAGATTTCACGGGTAGCGAATCCCCTGCGGTTCATGATGTGCAGGCTCTGGCGAGCGCGCTTGAGGAGGTGCTTGATCAATGTCGTTCAGCGCGGAGGTGAGAGACGAGCTTGCCCGCTGCGAGCCCAAGTGCGAATACTGCGACCTGGCAACGCTCGCCGCACTGGTGCGTGTTTGCGGCACCCTGAGCTTTGCCGGCCCGGGGCGATATCGGCTGCAGATAGCCACGGAGACGGGTGCCGTCGCTCGCACCATGATCGGCCTTACCCATAAGATCTTGAAGCTCAAGACCGAGTTCACCGTGCGCAAGTCCGTGCTTCACAAGGTGAGAAACTACCTTATCGCGTTACCCGACCAGCCGGATCTTGGCAAGGCGCTGGTGCTTTTGGGAATCCTCGACCGACATGGTGCGCTGGTGCGCGGCGTTCCTCATCACGTGGTGGCACGCGATTGCTGCCGACTGGCCTATATTCGCGGCGCGCTTATCGCCGGCGGCTTTGTGGCGGACCCCAAGGGCGATTTTCACCTAGAGATCGCCGTGCAGGGCGAGGAGTTTGCGCGCGGTCTTGCCGGGCTGATAGGGGAGCTGGGCATAAACGCGCGCGTGAATCCACGGCGCGCCTCGTTCGCGGTGTACATAAAGAGCGCGGACGATATCAAGAAGCTGCTCACGCTCGCGGGGGCGAGCCGCTGCGTGGCGGAGATTGAGGAGGCGCGAGCGGTAAAGTCCGTTAAGAACGAGGTGAACCGCCGCGTTAACGCGGAGCTGGCCAATCAGACCAGGAGCGCCGGTGCAGCCCAGCGCCAGATGGAGCTTATTGGAGAATTGGAGCATTTAGGATTACGAGAAGGTCTCCCGCAGGCGCTCGAGGACTTCTGTCTTCTGCGCGAGACGAATCCGGATTTGTCTTTGAGGGACCTGGGCCAGCTGGCCGATCCGCCCCTGTCAAAATCGGCCCTGTACCACCGTGTTTTGCGATTGGAGAAGATGGTCGAGGGCGCCCGTGGACGTTGAGACCTTTAGCAAGAATACTAATATGAAACGCTTCAAAATACTTCTACCAGCACTTTTTGAAGCGATTTTAATCGTTGCGTGGTATCAAATCTTTCTATTCCCGCGATATTCAGGGAAGAAAAAAGGTATATTTGGTGAGTGGTTAGTTTGTGGGCCCAAGCGGCAGGCAAAGGGATCCTGCCGGGCCTAACGAAAGGAGACACAATGGCAGTAAAGGTTGCTATTAACGGCTTTGGTCGCATCGGCCGTCTGGCTTTCCGTCAGATGTTCGGTCACGAGGGCTCCGAGATCGTTGCCATCAACGACCTCACCTCTCCCGACATGCTCGCGTACCTGCTGAAGTATGACTCCACGCAGGGCAACTACTCTCGCGATCACAAGGTCGAGGCTACCGAGGACTCCATCATCGTCGACGGCAAGGAGATCAAGATCTACGCCGAGGCCGACGCTAACAACCTGCCCTGGGGCGACCTCGACGTCGACGTCGTTCTCGAGTGCACCGGTTTCTACACCTCCAAGGCTAAGGCTCAGGCTCACATCAACGCCGGCGCCAAGAAGGTCGTCATCTCCGCTCCCGCTGGCAACGACCTGCCCACCATCGTTTACAACGTCAACCATGAGTCGCTGACCGCTGAGGACAACATCATCTCCGCGGCTTCCTGCACCACCAACTGCCTCGCTCCGATGGCTAAGGGTCTGAATGACTTCGCCCCCATCGTTGCCGGCATCATGACCACCATTCACGCCTGGACCGGCGACCAGATGCCGCTCGACGGCCCGCAGCGCAAGGGCAACAAGCGTCGCGGCCGCGCCTGCGCCGTCAACATCGTCCCCAACTCCACCGGTGCCGCTAAGGCCATCGGCCTGGTTCTCCCCGAGCTCAACGGCAAGCTGATCGGCGCCGCCCAGCGCGTTCCTACGCCCACCGGCTCCCTCACCAACCTCTACGCCGTCGTTGACAAGGTCGTCACCGTCGACGAGGTCAACGCTGCTATGAAGGCTTACGCTGAGACCATCTCCGAGACCTTCGCTTACAACGAGGACGACATCGTCTCCACCGACATCATCGGCGAGACCCACGGCTCCATCTTCGACGCCACCCAGACCATGTGCAACGATCTGGGCAACGGCCAGACCCTGGTTCAGGTTGTTTCTTGGTACGACAACGAGAACTCCTACACCTCCCAGATGGTCCGCACCATCAAGTACTTCGAGAAGTTCGTCGCCTAAGTTGCCGATGGCTTCCATTTTCGCTTGATAAGCGTCTAAGAGGGGCGCGGCCTCAAGGCTTCCAGCCCGGGGTCGCGCCCTTTTTATATCGTGGCCGCACGTATGTGCGACCGCATTCGATTTGAAAGGTAGATGCACATGGCTTTCACCAAGAAGACCGTTCGCGACATCGATGTCGACGGCAAGCGCGTCCTCGTCCGCGTTGACTTCAACGTGCCCATCAAGGACGGCGTCGTTGGCGATACCACCCGTATCAAGGCTGCTCTTCCCACTATCAACTACCTGGTCGAGCACAACGCCCGCGTTATCCTCATGAGCCACCTCGGCCGTCCCGACGGCACCGGCTTCCAGGCCGAGTTCTCCCTCGAGCCCGTCGCCGCCAAGCTTGCCGAGCTCTCCGGCCTGGACGTCTCCTTCGTCGCCGACACCTATGGCGAGAAGGCCGCTGAGGCCGTTGCCGCGGTCGAGCCCGGCAAGGTCCTGGTTCTCGAGAACGTCCGCTTCGACAAGCGCGAGAAGAAGAACGACCCCGAGATCGCCAAGACCCTCGCCTCCTATGGCGACGTCTTCGTCCTCGATGCCTTCGGCACCGCTCATCGCGCCCAGGGTTCCGTCGTGGGCCCCGCCGCTTACCTGCCCGCCGTCGCCGGCTTCCTGCTTGAGAAGGAGGTCGACACCCTCACCGGTATCTTCGCCGAGCCCGAGCGTCCCTTCGTCGCTATCGTCGGTGGCTCCAAGGTCTCCTCTAAGATCGGTGTTCTGGATCACCTCATCGACTCTGCCGACACCCTGATCATCGGTGGCGGTATGGCTTACACCTTCTTCCTGGCCCAGGGCCTTTCCGTGGGCAACTCCCTGAAGGAAGAGGATTGGGTCGAGCGCGCCGGCGAGATGCTCAAGAAGGCAGAGGAGAAGGGCGTCAAGATCCTGCTCCCCGTCGACAATCGCGTTGCCGATCACTTTGGCGAGGACGCTGTTCCCGAGGTTGTCTCTTCCGATTCTATTCCGGACGACCGCGAGGGCATGGACATCGGCCCCAAGACCGAGGAGCTCTACGCAGAGGCCATCAAGGGCGCCAAGACCGTCTTCTGGAACGGCCCCATGGGCGTCTTCGAGTTCGATAACTTCGCTCACGGCACCGAGGCCGTTTGCCGTGCCGTCGCCGACGCCGATTGCACCTCCATCATCGGCGGTGGCGATTCCGTCGCAGCAGTTAACAAGTTCAACCTGGCCGACAAGATGAGCTGGATCTCCACCGGCGGTGGCGCTTCCATGGAGCTCGTCGAGGGTAAGGCCCTTCCCGGAGTGGAGGCACTCAATGACGCAGAATAAACGCACCCTGCTCATCGCAGGCAACTGGAAGATGAACAACGACGTTCAGGCTGCAGCCACCCTGGCTGACGAGCTGGTCGCCGCTCTTGACGGCGTCGACAACGGCGTCGAGGTCCTTGTCTGCCCGCCCACCATCGACCTCACCACGGTCGCTGCCAAGCTCGATGGCTCCGCTATCAAGCTGGGCGCCCAGAACGTCTACTGGGAGGCCGCCGGCGCCTACACCGGAGAGTCCTCCTGCGACATGCTGAAGTCCGCTGGCTGCACCTACTGCATCATCGGCCACTCCGAGCGTCGCGACTACTTCCATGAGACCGATGAGGACCAGAACAAGAAGGCCAAGGCCCTGGTCGCCGCCGGCCTGGTTCCGGTCTTCTGCTGCGGCGAGCCCCTCGAGGTCCGCGAGGCGGGCACCTACGTCGAGCACGTTGTCGCCCAGGTCAAGGCTGGTCTGGAGGGTCTCGAGATCGCTGACCCGGCTCAGCTCGTGGTCGCTTACGAGCCCATCTGGGCTATCGGCACCGGCATGACCGCCACTGCCGATGATGCCCAGGAGGTCTGCGCTGCCGTCCGCGAGGCACTGGCCGATCTGTTCGGCGCCGAGCTCGCTTCCGGCATCCGCGTCCTTTACGGCGGCTCCGCCAAGCCCGGCAACATCGCCGAGCTCACCGCCAAGCCCGATGTGGACGGCGCTCTTGTCGGCGGCGCTTCCCTCAAGGCCGCTGATTTCTCCCAGATGGTTGTGAAGTCTGCGGAGTAGTACCTGTTTGGTATTCGGGCCGTGGCGTTCACGCGCTGCGGCCCACTCTTTTGAAAAGAGGAAAATTAGATATGGCTAACCATCATCTTCCTGCGCTGCTCGTCATTATGGACGGCTTCGGTCTGGCGCCCCAGGGCGCGGATAACGCCGTCGCCGCTGCGAGCACCCCGTTCATCGACTCGCTGTACGAGAAGTATCCCCACACCACGCTGGGTGCTTCCGGCGAGGACGTCGGCCTTCCCGACGGCCAGATGGGCAACTCCGAGGTGGGCCACCTCAACATCGGTGCTGGCCGCATCGTGTTCCAGGAGCTCTCCCGCATCAACAATGCTATCAAGGACGGCTCCATCAAGACTAACGAGGTCTTCACCAAGACCATGGACGATGTCGCCGCTTCCGGTAAGACCCTGCACCTCATGGGTCTCATGAGCCCCGGCGGCGTCCACTCCATGGAGTCTCACTGCGAGGCCCTGGTCTCTATGGCTGCCGAGCGCGGCGTCAAGACCGTTCGCGTCCACTGCTTCATGGACGGCCGCGACGTCGATCCCCAGTCCGGTGCCGGCTACGTCGCAGACCTCGTTGACTTCCTAGCCAAGGTTTCCGCCGAGACCGGCTGCGACGCCCGCGTCGCCACGGTCGAGGGCCGCTATTGGGCCATGGACCGCGATAACCGCTGGGAGCGCGTCCAGCTCGCCTACGATGCCATCACCAAGGCGTCCGATGCCGAGTCCGATCCGGTTGAGGGCATCAAGGCCTTCTACGAGAAGGACCCGCGCGGTGACGAGTTCGTCGATCCGTTCGTTTGCCACAACGAGGGCGTCGCTGATGGCGATGCCGTCATCTTCTTCAACTTCCGTCCGGACCGCGCCCGCCAGATGACCCGCGCGTTCACGGAGGAGGGCTTCGACGGCTTCGACCGCGAGGTCGTTCCCGCACTGTCCCACTTTGTCACCATGACCGAGTATGACCCCTCCTTCAACGTCGAGGTCGCTTTCCCCAAGACGTTCCCCGAGAACGTTCTTGCCGACGTCATCGCTGCCAATGGCCTGAAGCAGCTGCACACCGCTGAGACCGAGAAGTACGCGCACGTCACCTTCTTCCTCAACGGCGGCATCGAGGAGCCCAAGGAGGGTGAGGAGCGCGTGCTCGTCGCTTCCCCCAAGGTCGCTACCTATGACCTCAAGCCCGAGATGAGCGCACCGGAGGTTACCGAGAAGCTGGTCGCTGCCATCAACGAGGACCGTGCTGACTTCTACATCGTCAACTTCGCCAACTGCGACATGGTGGGCCACACCGGCGTCTTCGATGCCGCAAAGGCTGCCGTCGAGGCCGTTGACAACGCGCTTTCCCAGGTCATCCCCGCCATCCAGGCCAAGGGAGGCTTCGCGCTCATCACTGCCGACCACGGCAACGCGGACCACATGTTCGACGAGGTTGATGGCGAGAAGAAGCCGTTTACCGCGCACACCACCAATCGCGTCCCCTTCATCATCGTAAGCGATTCCGCCAAGCTCACCGGCATCGAAGATGGTCGCCTGTCCGATATCGCTCCGACCATGCTCTCTATGGCCGGCCTTGAGCCCAGCGCCGAGATGACCGGTCGCGTCCTGGCTGTCGAGGAGTAGACGCGCCCCTCAGCCTTCATTAAGCTTTTGGACGAGGATTCTTTGACATGAATCATATAGAGCTCGTTCCTCTCTACGCAAATAGGGGAGGACGAGCTCTTTTGCCTTTGCCGAAAACGTGCAATTTCCCTTGGTTTCACCGAATGGTCGCATGCTGTGATACCATGATGGGCTGTCAGTAATCCACTCAAAGGAGTCAACGTGGGTCCGTTCCAGATTCTTCTCTTCGCCGTTTGGGCGCTTTCCGCGATCGCGCTGATCGCTCTCGTTTTGATGCATTCCGGTAAGGGCACCGGCGTTTCCGACATGATCGCCAGCTCCCTATACAACTCCAGTGCTGCTACCGGCGTTATGGAGCAGAATCTCGATAAGCTTACGGTTATCGTTGCCGTTGTATTCTCCGTCTGCGTTGTTCTCGCCATGTTTTTCTTCCCCCAGGGCATCGTCGGCCTGTAAGGCGCTTGCCACAATAGGGGAGAGCCCTCTTATTTATTTCTAAACCCGTCTCAGTTTCGAGGCGGGTTTTCTTATATGTGTGGTCGTACGGCATGTCGTGGTTTTCGCGATGATCATCTTACGCGCTAGGACAAATTGTTGTTATAAAATGCTTGCGCATTCTGCCTTGACAATCAGGGATATACTGTCAAGTACAAATCTGTTAACGGATAATTGTGCATGAATATCTGATTCAATATATACAATATGCTCTAAAAATAATAAGGGAATATGCTTCAACATATTCAATATATAGAAAAGTATATGCAATGTATACAGTTGATTAACGGTTGTTCATCAACTTTTCTACAAAACTCGTCCACTAAACGGCTACAATAATGTGCCGTGGAGTGCGCAAAGGTATGACCAGCCGCTGCACGCTCCAATATCCGCAAGAAGGGATTAGAGTCGGATAAAAGGAGGTTGGAGAGTTGGTAGGAATTGTTATCGCTAGCCATGGCGAGCTCGCACCCGGTATCAAGCAGGCGGGCAGCATGGTGTTCGGTGACCAGCCCAACGTCGGCGCCGTGTCGCTGATGCCAAGCATGGGTCCCGACGATATCCGTGCCAAGATCGAAGAGTGCATCTCTTCGTTCGACGACCAGGATCAGGTTTTGATTTTGGCCGATCTCTGGGGTGGTACCCCGTTCAACCAGGCGAGTGCCGTGCTTGATGGCCATGAGGATTCTTGGGCTATTGTAACCGGTCTCAATCTGCCTATGTTGATCGAGGCATATGCATCCCGCATGTCATGTGAGTCCGCGCATGAAGTTGCCGTCGCGGTTCTCAAGACTGCCCGAGAGGGCGTTCGCATCAAACCCGAGGAGCTCGAGCCCGCAGAGGAGAAGCCCGCTGCAGCCGCCGTCGCCCCCCAGGGTGCAATTCCCGAGGGCACCGTTCTTGGTGATGGTCACATCAAGTACGTGCTCTGCCGCATCGACACGCGTTTGCTCCATGGTCAGGTTGCAACCACGTGGACCAAGATGACCGGTCCGGACCGCATCATCGTGGTCTCCGATGCCGTCGCGCATGATGATTTGCGCAAATCCATGATCGAGCAGGCTGCTCCTCCGGGAGTCAAGGCTCACGTCGTGCCCATCGACAAGATGATCGCCGTTTCAAAGGATCCGCGCTTTGGCGCTACCAAGGCGATGCTTCTGTTCGAGAACCCGCAGGATCTCCTGCGTGCCATCGAGGGCGGAGTTGACATCAAGAAGGTCAACCTGGGCTCCATGGCCCACTCCGTCGGCAAGGTCGTTGTCTCCAACGCCGTCGCTATGGGCAAGGAAGACGTCGAGACCATCGAGGCTCTTATCGCTAAGGGCGTCGAGTTCGACGTCCGCAAGGTTCCGGCAGATTCGCCGGAGTCTATCGACGCCATGCTTAAGAAGGCTAAGGCCGAACTTGCCTAAAAGGAGGTAGAAATGTCGATTATCACGATTTTACTCATCGTCCTCGTCGCCTTCCTTGCAGGCATGGAGGGCGTTCTGGACGAGTTCCAGTTCCATCAGCCCCTGGTGGCGTGCACGCTCATCGGCCTGGTGAGCGGTCATTTGGCCGAGGGCATCATGCTCGGCGGCTCCCTGCAGATGATTGCCCTTGGTTGGGCGAACGTCGGCGCCGCCGTTGCGCCGGATGCGGCACTTGCTTCCGTCGCTTCCGCGATCATCATGGTACTCGCGCTCGACGGCGGTACCGCGAACTCGACCGATGCGATCAACGCCTCGATCGCCCTGGCCGTGCCGCTGTCCGTCGCAGGCCTGTTCCTTACCATGATCTGCCGCACCATCGCAATCCCCATCGTCCATGCTATGGACGCCGCGGCGGAGAAGGGTAACTTTGCCGCTATCGACGGCCTGCAGATCGCCGCTATCGCCCTGCAGGGCGTCCGTATCGCCATCCCGGCGCTCGCGCTGTGCTTCGTTCCCGCTCAGGCCGTTACCGACGCCCTGAACATGATGCCTGCATGGCTCTCCGGCGGCATGGCCGTCGGCGGTGGCATGATCGCCGCCGTTGGTTACGCCATGGTCATCAACATGATGGCGACCAAGGAGGTCTGGCCGTTCTTCGCGCTGGGCTTCTGCCTCGCCGCCATCAGCCAGCTCACGTTGATCGCCCTCGGCGTCATCGGTGTCTCCCTCGCCCTTATCTACCTTGGCCTCAAGGACCTTGCCAAGAACGGTAACGGCGGCGGTTCCGGCGACCCGCTCGGCGACATCTTGAATGATTACGAGTAGGAAAGGGGGACAACGATAATGGCAGAGAAGATTACTCTCTCTAAGAAAGACCGTATGGCCGTTGCCTGGCGTCACCAATTCCTGCAGGGCTCTTGGAACTACGAGCGTATGCAGAACGGCGGCTGGTGCTATTCCATGGTCCCGGCTATCAAGAAGCTGTACTCCAATAAGGAGGACCAGGTTGCCGCGCTTAAGCGCCATATGGAGTTCTACAACACGCATCCGTACGTCTCCGCTCCGGTTATCGGCGTTACCCTGGCCCTCGAGGAGGACCGTGCTAACGGCGCCAAGGTTGAGGACGCCGCGATCCAGGGCGTTAAGGTCGGTATGATGGGCCCGCTGGCCGGCGTCGGCGACCCCGTCTTCTGGTTCACCCTTCGCCCCATTCTCGGCGCTCTGGGCGCTTCGCTGGCGCTCGGCGGCTCCATCCTGGGTCCGCTGCTGTTCTTCTTCGGCTGGAACATCATCCGCATGCTGTTCCTCTGGTACACCCAGGAGTTCGGCTACAAGGTCGGTACTTCCATCACAAAGGACCTCTCCGGCGGCCTGATGGGCAAGATCACCGAGGGCGCTTCCATCCTCGGTATGTTCATCATCGGATCGCTGGTCCAGCGCTGGGTTTCCATTTCCTTCACCCCGGTTGTTTCCAGGGTCACCCAGTCTGCCGGTGCCTACATCGACTGGGCTAACCTGCCCGCCGGCACCGATGGTATCCGCGAGGCCCTTACGCAGTACTCCTCGCTTGGCGCCACCGGCCTTGACGTCATCAAGACCACCACGCTTCAGGCCAACCTCGACTCCCTTATCCCGGGTCTCGCCGCTGTCTGCCTGACGCTTCTGTGCTGCCAGCTGCTCAAGAAGAAGGTTTCTCCCATCGTCATCATCCTGTGCCTGTTCGCCGTCGGTATCGGCGGACGCCTGCTCGGCATCATGTAAGTCCTTGTTCGACGTGCATGTACGGCTTTTCTGGACGATGAATCCGATAGCAGCCTGATTCTCGCATTCGCGCCCCGTGTATTCGACTTTGCGTCGCGTGCACGGGGCGTGCTGTATTCTCTGGTACCTATGTGGTACGGTAAAGTGGTTTCTGCATATTCTAATGAGGGGAGTGGGGATGGCTCAGTCGCAAAACAGCGTCGTGGACCTTACGATTCCCGCAACGTCCTACCATGGTCTTGCCACCTACGGCAACGTCATGATCGGCAACAAGGCCTTTGAGTTCTATAACGAGAAGAACCCCGAGGATTTCATTCAGATACCGTGGGAGCAGATCGACCACGTAGCGGGCTCCGTCATGTTTGGTGGCAAGTGGATCGCGCGCTTTGCGATCATGACCAAGAACGATGGAGACTTCTCGTTCTCTACCAAGGACAACAAGAAGACACTGCGCGCTATGCGCGCTTATATTCCAGAGGACCATCTGGTGCGGTCGCTGAGCTTCTTCGATGTGGTCAAGCGCGGCTTCTTAAGCTTGTTCAAACGGTAGGTAAAGCGCTTGTAAACGCATATTGTTTCTAAATGGTTTCATTCATCTGGGCATGACACCGTTCGCCGAACTTGAACTTGACTTATTTGAGTTTGGTGAGCGGTGTCATGAGTTTGCAGGTAGAAATAGTGCGATTCGCTAAAAAGTATCAATATGCACAATCGCACTTTTGCCAAATAAAGAAAATCCTTGCGGTTACACAAAAAGAGACGTTAATTATGCATTAAATGCGCTAAGGTAGTACAACATCACAGCCTGTTACCCAAGTGTGGGCAATGGGTTGGACGATGATACGGTGCGCGGTTTTGCTGCGGTCGAGTGCGCTCGAAATCACCGTGCATCGGAAGGTTTCATCTTAAAGGAGGATGGCATGACTGAAATGAAGAACCAGCCCGTAGTCGGTCGTCGCGCGTTCGTCGGCGGCACCCTCGCTGCGAGCTCTCTGGCGTTCCTCGCCGCATGCGGCAAGAAGGAGGCTCAGACTCCCGCTGCTGGTAGCGGAGACGGCACCGCTGCTGCTGAGGGTGGCACCCTGAACTACTACATCAACAACCCGGTCTGCATCGATCCCTACAACGTCCAGGAGGACCAGGGCACCCAGGTCGAGTTCCAGCTCTTCGATTCCCTCATGAAGTTCGACTTCGAGGCCAACGAGCTCAAGCCGCTCGCCTGCGAGAGCTATGAGGCTTCCGATGACGCCAAGACCTTTACCTTCCACCTGATCGAGGGCGCCACCTTCCACAACGGCGACCCCGTTACCGCTGCTGACTTCAAGCGCGGTTGGACCCGTCTGGTCAGCCCCAAGAGCGCGGTTCAGGTAGAGTACGGTCCCTCCCAGATCGCTTACCACCTGTCCATGGTCAAGGGCTACTCCGAGCTCGCCGCTGGCGACGCCGACGACTTCGCCGGCGTTACCTGCCCCGACGACAACACGCTGGTTGTCGAGCTCACCGCCGCCTACGCTGACTTCCCCTACGTCTGCTCTCACCCCGCTCTGGCTCCCGTTCCCGAGGCCGCTGAGTCCGACGCCAAGAACTTCTACCTCGCTCCTATCGGCAACGGCGCCTTCATGATGAAGCCGGACACCAAGTGGGAGGACGGTCAGTACATCGACCTCGTCCGCTTTGATGATTATCACGGCGACAAGGCCAAGATCGACGGCATCCACTTCGGCGTCCAGAAGGACATCGAGACCGCGTACAAGGAGTTCCAGGCTGGCAACTTCGACGTCGCCGACGTTCCCACCGCTCAGATCGATGCCGCCAAGAAGGAGTACGGCACGTCTGAGGACGGCTACACCATGAACGACAAGGGTCGTATGCTTCTTGGTGCCGAGCCCTCCACGTATTACCTGGTCTGCAACACCACCATCGAGCCCTTCAACAACGCCGACTTCCGTAAGGGCGTTTCTCTGGCCATCAACCGCGAGGCTATCTGCGAGTCCATCTTCAAGGGCACCCGTACCCCCGCCGACGGCATCGTTCCTCCGGGAATCGACGGTTACAAGGAGGGCGCATGGGAGTTCTCTGCCTATGACGTCGACAAGGCCAACGAGTACCTCGACAAGGTCGCTCCCATGAACGGTGATTCTCGCGGCATCTCCATGGTTCTGTCCTACAACCAGGATGGCAGCCACAAGGAGATCATGGAGTCCGTCATCGGCGACCTCGCCAAGGTTGGCATCGAGGTCACCTCTGATACCCCCGAGTGGTCTGCTCTTCTGTCCAAGTATGACAACATGGACTTCCAGATCGGTCGTCTGGGCTGGGTTGCCGACTACCCGATCATGGACAACTTCCTGTACCCGCTGTTCCACTCTGATTCCCTGGGTGGCGACAACAAGTCTGGTTACAGCAACGCCGAGGTTGACAAGATGATCATGGACGCCCGTGGCATCACCGACGACGCTGCTCGTATCGCCAAGATGCAGGAGGCCGACGCTCTCATCGGCGCCGACCTGCCCGTCATCCCGCTGATGTTCTACACCCACACTCTTGTCGGCTCCAGCCGCATCAAGAACCTCTACATCGATCCTCAGAAGAAGGCCTACCTTGGCCGCGCTGAGCTGTCCGCGTAGATAATGTCAATTAACGTACAGTAATTGCCTTTTAGGTTATACTAACTGTTCGCGAAAACGGGGTGCCGATGCTCGCGTCGGCATCCCGTTTCCTGATGGAGAGGAACCCCGACCGTCTCCATCTTCACATTTAGTCCCGACGACAGGGGAGAGATCGTATCTATGGGAAAGTACATCCTCAAGCGAGTGCTGCAATTCATCCCGGTGTTCTTTGGCGTAACGCTTATTCTGTTTGCGCTGCAGAACATTGTCCCGGGCGATCCGATCAAGCTTATAGGCGGCGGCGGTAAGGCCATGACTCCGGAAGCGGAGCTTAACCTGCGCATTCGCTATAATCTTGTTCAGGTCGATGAGAATGGCCACGCTATTCTCGACGAGAACGGCGATCCCGTTCCGGTCCCCATGCTGGACCGCTACGTCACCTACATCACCGACCTGTTCCATGGTGATCTGGGTGAGTCCTACCAGCGCAAGATGGAGGTCACGGATATCTTAAGTTCCAAGTATCCGTATACCATCAAGCTTGCTATCTGCGCCATCGTTTTGGAAGCCATCATGGGCGTCGGCGCAGGAATCATCTCGGCAGTGAAGCGATACTCGTTCTGGGATATCCTCGTAACCCTCTCTACGTCGGTTTTGGTCGCAGTGCCGGCATTCTGGTTGGGCATGCTGCTCCAGCTGATTTTCGGCGTCTGGATCAAGGACTTGACCGGCGGCGCGTTCTCGCTGCCTATCTCCGGTGCCGGCGGTGCCGCATCCCAGTACCAGGATTGGGTCCACTATATCCTGCCTTCCATCACCCTGGCTTCCGTATCCACCGCCTATGCCGCGCGCATCATGCGCTCGCAGCTGTTGGATGTTATGAACCAGGACTACATCCGCACCGCTAAGGCCAAGGGCCTTTCAAATCGCGCCATCATCTGGAAGCACGCTCTTAAGAACGCCCTTATCCCGGTTGTCACCTATATTGGCGTCGACTTTGGCGCTATGCTCGCCGGCGCAATCCTCACGGAGACGGTCTTCAACTGGCCCGGTGTTGGCTATGAGATCTATCGCGCTATTACGCAGCGTGACTGGCCCATTGTTATGGGTGGCGTGACCGTGGTTGTCGTCGTGGTCATGGTTATCAATCTTCTGGTCGATATCAGCTACGCATTCCTTGATCCTCGCATTCGTTACGGTGCGCCCAAGGACAAGGCGTAGGGGAGGGTTAGCATGCAAGAACCGAGTCCTACTCAGCGCGCCGGCATGGCCGCAAAGGCGGAGACCAAGGGTCAGGTTAAGCCCGCCGCCAAGTCCCGCACGCTTTGGGGCGATGCCTTCAAGCGTCTTCGTAAAAACAAGCTCGCCGTCCTCGCGGTGATCTGGATCATTTTCGTCGCCCTGGTCGCTCTCACCGCGGACCTATGGGCGCAGGATTGGTTGGGTTCGCCCACCGCGTCCGACTCTACGCTCATGGCGACCACCTCGCTGCTGCCTCCTTCGGCTGAGCACCCGTTCGGCACCGATCCGCTGGGCCGCGACATCCTTGTCCGCGTTATCTACGGCGCGCGCGTCTCGCTGTCGGTCGGTATCATGGCCACCGCCATCTCTACGGCAATCGGTCTGATTCTTGGTGCGATCGCAGCGTTCTACGGCGGTATCTGGGACACCATCATCATGCGTCTCGCCGACGTGTTCCTGGCGTTCCCCTATATCCTGTTCGTCGTTGCCATGATCGCGGTTATCGGGCAGAGCCTTACCAACGTCTTTATCGCTATCGGTATCCTTGGCTGGCCGTCGATCGCCCGTGTGTTCCGCTCCGCGATCCTTACCGTCAAGGAGAACGACTACGTCGACGCCGCTCGCGCTATGGGCGCATCTGACGCTCGTATCATCGCGCGTCATATCTTCCCCAACTCCGTGGCTTCCATCGTCGTCTACGCGACCATGAACATCGGCGGCGCCATCCTTACCGAGTCCTCCCTGTCCTTCCTGGGCATGGGCGTTGTTCCGCCCACCCCGTCTTGGGGCTCCATGATTCAGGCCGGCCAGGCGTACCTTGAGACCGCTCCGTGGATGATGATCATGCCGGGTCTGGCGATTCTTTCCACCGTTCTCGCCTTCACCCTGCTTGGTGACGGCCTGCGCGATGCTCTCGACGTCAAGATGAAGGATGCGTAAGTTCATGAAGAAGAAGTCCAATAAGAACTACGTCGACCTTAAGACGCAGCCCATCCCCGAGGGTCAGCACCTGCTCGAGGTCGATAACCTCAAGATGTATTTCCATACCGAGGACGGCATCGTCCACGCGGTCGATGGCGTTTCCTACACGCTCGATCGCGGCGAGACCCTCGGCGTCGTCGGCGAGTCCGGTTCCGGCAAATCCGTGACCGCCATGACCATCATGGGTCTTATCTCCATGCCTCCCGGCCATATCGAGGGCGGTCGCGTCATGTATCGCGGTCACTCGCTGCTCGATATGTCCGAGGAAGAGATGCAGCACATTCGCGGTAACGACATCGCAATGATTTTCCAGGACCCCATGACCTCCCTGAACCCGGTTTACAAGATCGGCAAGCAGGTGGGCGAGGGCCTTCGTCTGCATCGCGGCTACACCAAGGAGCAGGCTCTCAAGCGCGCTACCGAGCTTCTTGACTTGGTCGGTATTCCCGAGCCGGAGAAGCGCGTCAACGAGTATCCGCACCAGTTCTCCGGCGGCATGCGCCAGCGCGTCATGATCGCCATGGCCCTTGCATGCGATCCGGACATCCTCATCGCCGACGAGCCCACCACCGCCCTGGACGTTACCATCCAGGCGCAGATCATCGAGCTCATGCAGGAGATGCAGGAGAAGAACGGCAACGCTATCGTCATGATTACCCATGACCTGGGCGTTGTTGCGGATATCGCCGACAAGATCATGGTCATGTACGCCGGCCGCCCCGTCGAGTTCGGTTCCGCCGACGAGATCTTCTACGATAGCCGTCACCCTTACACTTGGGGCCTCATCCGCTCGATTCCGGAGCAGGCCGTGGACGAGAAGAAGCCGCTGACTCCCATCGACGGCAATCCTCCCTCGCTTATGAACCTTCCTAAGGGATGCCCGTTCGCACCGCGCTGCCCCTATGCCAAGGAGATCTGCCACGAGAAGCTGCCCGAGCATTACACCACTTCTACCGGACACTACTCCGCTTGCCACTTCGCCGGCGATGACGAGTTCGTTAAGAAGAACGCTCCGGACACGTCGCGTTCCCGCGGCAAGATCGCAACTGGCACCCCCGACGTTCTCGACCCTTCCGTGATTGGAGGTAGGGCATAAATGACCGAGAGGCAACCCCTGCTCAAAGTCGAGCATCTAAGCAAGGAATTCCCCGCTGGCTCCGGCGCCTTCGGCGGCCGTTTCTCCAAGCGCGTTGTTTCCGCCGTTAACGATGTTTCGTTTGAGATCTATCCCGGCGAAACTTTTGGTTTGGTAGGCGAGTCCGGCTGCGGCAAGTCCACCACCGGTCGAACCATCATGCGCCTGAGCGCCCCCACCGCGGGCAAGGTCTTCTTCGAGGGCCGCGACGTCTCCGCGATGAACAAGCATGAACTCAAGGACATGCGCCGCGAGATGCAGTTCATCTTCCAGGACCCTTACGCGTCGCTCAACCCGCGTATGACTATCGGCGAAATCGTCTCCGAGCCCATGACCATCCACGGCGTGGGCACCAAGGAAGAGCGCATCGAGCGCGTTCGCGAGCTGCTCGACGTCGTAGGCCTCAACCCGGAGCACATCAACCGCTATCCGCACGAGTTCTCCGGCGGCCAGCGTCAACGCGTTGGTATCGCTCGCGCGTTCATTCTTCGTCCCAAGCTGATCATCTGCGATGAGCCCGTTTCCGCTCTGGACGTCTCCATTCAGGCTCAGGTTCTGAACCTGCTGAAAGAGCTCCAGGACAAGTTTGGCACCGCGTATCTGTTCATCGCTCACGACCTGTCCGTTGTGCAGCACATCTCCGATCGCGTTGCCGTTATGTACCTGGGTAAGATGGTCGAGCTTTCCGACTGGAAGACGCTCTACACCGAGCCCCATCATCCGTACACGCAGTCTCTGCTGTCCGCTGTTCCCGTGCCTGATCCGGACATTCAGAAGACTCGCAAGCGCATCATCCTTGCCGGCGATCCTCCGTCGCCCATCGATCCTCCTTCGGGCTGCCGTTTCCACACGCGTTGCCCCATTGCTCAGGAGATCTGCAGCAAGGAGGCTCCGGAGTTCAAGCAAGTCGCTAACGGCCACTTCTGCTCCTGCCACTTTGCCAAGCCGTTCCCCATCAAGGAGTCGCACATCAACATCTAAGATATGCGGTCCGCTCAAGGGATTATGCACATCTAAGGGATGCCGGTTTATAACCGGTATCCCTTTTTTCTTAGGACGACGATCCGGATCAGGTGGGGGAGCGCGCTATTTTCTTCTTTTCTGTCGATACAGATTGCTTTCTACCTGCATAAACGTTGCTGCAAAAGATCAGGCAAACTTCGTCCAAACTTTTTTGAAAAAAAGTGCTTGCACTCAATGCGGGGTTCGGGTTAATATACTCTTTGTTGCGAGGAGCAACACAAGGAAGTCGGAGTGGCGGAATTGGCAGACGCGCTAGCTTGAGGTGCTAGTGACCATTTCTCGGTCATGCGGGTTCAAGTCCCGCCTCCGACACCATCAAATCTTAAGAGGTCTCTTCGGAGGCCTTTTTTGTTATCTACCGACTCTTGTCAAGAGGGACGTGGTTCACGTGGAGGCCATCGCTCACGAGGAGTTCCCCAATCTCGCCCGCTTGGTGGAGATCACCAGCGACGCCGTTGTTGTTTGCCAACCTGATGGATGCGTTCTGCACGTTAACAAGCAGTTCTTATCGCTTGTGTCGGGCATGCGCGAAAACGTTATAGGCATCGACATCAAGGACATGCTGTTTAGCGACACCTTTGAGCGCTCGGAGGACCATCGCCTGCCGTTTGGCGTCGACGGGTCTGAGAACACCTTGATGCTCAAGCTGTCTGATGGTTCGTTCATTCCGGTGAGCGTTCGCTCGCTGATGATGACTCCGCCCAAGTTCACCGGCCTTAGCCATCGTCCTCCTCGCGTGTTGGTCGTACTGCGTAACTTGGAGGAGCAATACGCCAAGGACCGCCGCGCCAAGCGCCTGCTCTCGGAGCTTCAGGCGGCAAATAAGCGCCTTTCCGGTACCTTGTCGGTCATCATGTCCACCGTGGGGTCAGAAGACCTCTCGGCGCTGCTCGACACCGTCCTGAACAAGCTGGCGGACACCTTGAACGCCGACGGCACCACTATCTACTTCTCAGAGAGCGGCGGTTTTAAGCTCCGCGGCGCCTCAAAAAGCCTTGCGGGTGAGTATCTTCCGGATTTTATTCCCTATGGGGCGGGCATCGGCACCTATGTGACGCGCGAGGCGCATGCTTGCAGGTTCTCTATCGCCCCCGCCACGGAGCCCCGCGGACCCTTTAGCGCCGTGTTCTACGATATCGATGCGCGCGTGAGCACGCCTATCCGAGTGCAGGACACCCCTCCGTTTAAGACCGTTATCGCCGCTCCCGTGTTTTTTGGCACGCAGGTGCTGGGCATCATTGAGCTTGGCTGGAAGCGCCACACAACGCCGCGCGTGAGCGAGGTGCGCGTGCTGGAGGTCATTTGCGACTATCTGTCCATAGAGCTGGTGGGCCTGGTTGGATCCATGCGTTCCCAGCGCGTGGCCGAGCTCACCCGCTCGCTTAACCAGATGCGCGACGCCATGTTCTCGCTCGAGGACCGGCCTCGCGAAAGTCGCGGGCAGATCGTATCCGAACTCAAGCGCATGCTTTCATGCCGCATATGCCCCGTGGTGTTCGACGCGACGCTGAAGAGCTACGTTATCGATTTTGAGGGCGGCAGCCGCGTGGCGCTACCCTGTTCTGTGGACGATGCCTTCTTCTCGTCCAAAGTGCCCGCCTCGCGCCTTAGCGCGCCGGCGGATGTGCTTTCGCCCGGCGCCGGCGCAACGCAGCCGGATCTTAAGAACGCGCGCCTGGTGCGTGTTGACAGGACCACTAAGATGGGCGACTGGCTTTATGCGCACGGCTTGCCCGGGCAAGGCGTGTTCATCGATATGGGGCGCGGAGCCGTGCTGGACGCGATGAGCCCCGAGCATGACATCGCCGATGGCGAGGATTCGCCGCAGGCCGGTGGCGCAACTGCTGGCGACCCCTCGTCTGCCGCGCCCTCGTCCGCCTCGCTGGCATCTGTTGAGCTTCCAGATGCTTCCGTCCGCATGTTCTTGCTGCTTCGCGACGGCACGCAGGAGCCCATCGATGACATGGAGTACGACTACCTGCTGCGTTTGGTCCACGACCTTGAGTTGATTGAGACCGGTGTGCGCAGCAAAAAGGAAGAGCAGCGCATCGCGCAGACGCTGCAGGCCGGCATGCGCAGCCAGCTTGGTCGCGTGCCGGGCATAACGTCAGACTCGCTGTACTCGTCCGCAACCAAGCAGGCGCTGGTGGGCGGCGACTTCTACACCTTGATCCGCCTTCCGGACGATCGCGCTGTCATGATCTTGGGCGATGTGTCCGGCAAGGGCGTGGAGGCCGCATCTATGTCCGCGTTGGTCAAGACGGCGTTGACCGCCTACGCATGGGAGGGCCGCAGCCCTGTTGGCCTGGCGCGCTCTCTCAACAGCATGCTCATGGGCTTCTCGCGAGTAGAGACTTTCGCGACCATGTTCATCGCCAAGATCGATTTGCGTGCGGGCACGGCGGTTTACTGCTCTGCGGGGCACCCGCCAACAATGATCGCCCGCGTGCCCCATGAGGGGCGCAATATCGCGGCCGAGGTTGAGATGCTGAGCGTTCAGTCCGGTGTGGTGGGCGCGTTTGAGAACATGGTGTATGAGACCGGGTCGTTCACGTTTGAGAAGGGCGACATCATGTTTATGTACACGGATGGGGCTATTGAGGCTAGAAACGCCCAAGGTGATTTCTTTGGCGAGCAGCGCCTTCGCGACCTGTTGCTAACCCAGAGCCTGCAGGGTATCGAGGGCTTGTGCGACAACGTTCTTTTGTCTTTGGACGAGTTTACGGGATCAGTTTTGGACGATGACATCGCCATGGTGGCTCTGCGCTTCGACACGGGCCGTTCGGACGCGCTGTAGGGGAGCTTTGCCGTACACGGGTGTCGCGGCGTTGGGCCGGGGACGAGCGAGAGCTTTCTTAAGTAATGATTAAGACGCGATTAAAGCGGGAACCATACCAGCATGAATGAGTGGAATGACATAGCGGTACTGGTTCCCGTGCGCGATATCGATATCGCGTCGGTCCCCCTGCTGCGCGAGCAGGTCGATGGTCTTATCGACATGGGCATGCGGCGCATCATCATCAATTGTCAAAACGTTGCCTTTATCGACTCGACCGGGTTGGCGTTCTTGCTTGCATGCGCGCGCCGGCTGGCGCGCGGAGAGGGCCTGTTATCGTTGGTCAACGCGTCGCCTAATGTGATTCGCTTTATCCAAATCGCCCGGCTGATCGATGTGCTGCATGTTCGCCCCGCGCAAAAGACGGCATTGCCCGTTCTTTCTGCGGGGGTGCTGCCCAAATGGAACAAGACGATATCCGTCACCGGGGGAATCGAGTGCCTGGGCGCGTATCGCCATCGTGTATCAGAGCTGCTAGCCACCTTGCCCATGACAGCGGACGCTCGCTTTGACACGGCGCTGGCTGCCGGCGAGGCGCTTTCCAACGCTTTTGACCATGCCGGCGGCGTGGGGTGTTCCATGACGGTGCAGGCTTATCCCGATCGAGTTGTGATTGAGGTGCGCGACGGCGGTGCCGGCTTCGAGTTGTCCGCTGATCAAGAAATTGAGGCCAGCGAGGAGCGTGGACGCGGTATCAAGCTCATGCGCATGCTAGTCGATAGCGTAGACGTGTCTAGGCGTCGCGACGTTCCCGGTACCTGCGTGAGGCTTGTCAAGCTGATTGGTGCTGCCGCAGCTTAATACCTGCGGGTGCGGTTGCCGATTGGCAGCTGTCACGAGATCGTGTATACGCGGAGCTGCGGGCGCGAGGGGGTGCGCGTTTGCCCTGCGTCTTATTATTGCGTCTATAGGGGAGAGATAGTTGATATAAGAAAAAAGCCGATCTTGCGACCGGCTTTCTCAATGCAATGGAGCGGACAACGGGGCTCGAACCCGCGACCCCAACCTTGGCAAGGTTGTGCTCTACCAACTGAGCCATGTCCGCATGCAATGGAGCGGACAACGGGGCTCGAACCCGCGACCCCAACCTTGGCAAGGTTGTGCTCTACCAACTGAGCCATGTCCGCTTTGCGAGGAATTACTATACGTGATTGCCAGGGTGGATGCAAGCATAAATATCGAATGTGTTCGCAGTGTGGAATGCGCAGGTATTTATGGGTGACTTGACGGGTGGCTGCTGTTGTGCGGGCAAGCGCGTGGTGGTGGCGGCTTGGTGTTGGCGTAGCGCCGCGCGTAATGGAGCGATATTGTTGCTTGGATGTGCGGCGACGGTTTGGTTCCAATCGATACATGTATTAGATTGGACCATATTGAACCTCTTCATATGGTCCGCTGTACTACCACTGTTGAAATCGGTATTACAGCGGACCAGAAAAATCAGAAAAAGTGGTTATCTATAATACCGATCTCATTTTGCGTATTACCAGGAACCACTTTGGCTCCAAATAATGGTCCAAAGTAATACATGTATCGGATCATGCCACTTCGCAGCGGCCCTCCCGCTCGGCTCGCCATCCCGGCGGACAGCTCCAACGCTGGTACCAGGGGGGGGGAGGGCGTTTTTACAGCACGGGGATAGCGGGGGAGCGGCAAGTTCAGGGCAGGTCAACGTCCCACCAGCTGCCCGCGTACATACCAAAAAGGGCGCCCACATGGACGCCCTACAAAGTTCTGGAGGCGAAGCCCGGATTCGAACCGGGGGTAAAGGCTTTGCAGGCCTCTGCCTTACCACTTGGCCACTTCGCCGATATGCAAAGGGCCGAAAAAGGAATCGGCCCTCAAGCAAGCAATGGAGCGGACAACGGGGCTCGAACCCGCGACCCCAACCTTGGCAAGGTTGTGCTCTACCAACTGAGCCATGTCCGCTTGCGAGAAAGTAATATACGCGATTCTTGGGGTAGTTGCAAGCGGAATCTTAAAAAATTATGCGCCGCAGCTAAAATGATGACTGTTTGTAGATAGATGGCCGCTATCATGCCTGCATGCGGTCGCGCTGTTCGAATGAGAGGGGAGGACCGTACGTGTTCACAATCACCGTGCTCATCCTTGCAGTGTTCTTGCTGTTCAGGCTGGGAATCCTTCTTGTTCAGAAGTACCATGACGCCCGCGGCGTCGGCCGTTCGTTTAAGCGCATGCTCAAAAGCGGCGCGCTCGACGCGCAGGTGTATGAGGAAGCCGTTTGGTCTGAGGTCGAGCATTTTGGCAAAAAGCGACTGCGGGCCAAGATCTCGCGCGAGCAGCAACGCATCATCCGCGCCGCCAAAACGCAGATGCGCGATGACTTTTTGGACGATATCCAACCAGGGTTCTACCAATACATCATCATCTTTCTGATCGCGTCCATCTTGGGCTTGGTGCTCGAGATGGTCTGGATGTTCGTCATGTTCGGCATCGTCGAGAGTCGCGTCGGCCTGGTTTGGGGTCCGTTTTCTCCGCTCTACGGGTTCGGCGCCGTTCTGCTCACCATGCTTTTATGGAAGCTGCGTAAAAAACCGTGGTGGGTGATCTTCGTCGTGTCGGCGGTCACCGGCGGCCTTCTCGAGCAGGGAACGGGCTGGTGCATGGAGTACTTCATGCACGCGGAGTCTTGGAGTTATCTACACTTGCCCGATCATATCTCGCAATGGGTGGCTTGGCGCTTCCTTGCAATATGGGGCTGTATCGGTATCGCGTGGTGCAAGGTGATCATGCCGGAGCTGATCTATCGCATAGGCGAACCTACCACTACAAGGCAGATGACCGTGGTAACTTTGCTGACCGTGTTTGTCGCCGCGGACATAGCCATGACGCTCATGTGCTTTTACCGCGCCGGTAAGCGACAAGAGGGCGTGCCACCCGGAAACCCCTTCGAGGTCTACGTTGACACCCACTATAACGACGAGTTCATGGCCGACACCTTTGAGAACATGACCTTCACCGGGCCGCAGCGGTAGGCGTGGACGAGGCGAGGCCGCGTGGCTGTACATGCTTGAGTATGCGCCAAGGCCCGTCTCGTAAACTTTTTTGAAAATGTCGCTTTACACGTTCATCGTTCTCGGTTATATTATTCCTCGCGCTGAAGCGCAGCCAATTGGGGCGGTTAGCTCAGGGGTAGAGCACTACCTTGACACGGTAGGGGTCACAAGTTCAAATCTTGTATCGCCCACCAATCAGTACACAGGCCATGGGGAAGTCTCCATGGCCTGTTTTGTTTATCTCATCGTTCGCGCGTAGGATGGGTGCGCAGTGATCTGCGTGGTAATCCAAGGGCCATGCCGTCCTAGTTCCATGTCGCTTGCCGGAAGCCGGTTTGATGGTGGCGGTTTGTTGGCAGCCGACTTGCAGCATGCCGCCTCGCTAGAAAAGTTTTAAAAAAGTCCTTTACATGTTTCGGACAATACCCTATTATTAATTTTCGCGCTGAGGCGCAGCCAATTGGGGCGGTTAGCTCAGGGGTAGAGCACTACCTTGACACGGTAGGGGTCACAAGTTCAAATCTTGTATCGCCCACCAAGAATGACAAGACCGAGGAGGATTTCCTTCTCGGTCTTTTTTTATTGTTGAATCGCTTTGCCGGCAATGTCGCGGCGGGCATGGACCCCGTGCCTCACCCCGACTCGATCGGGTCACGGCCAAAACACAACATCTGGGTTTGATGGAGGGTTGTGCCGTTCATCTTCACGCCTATGGCTTAGTTATGGAACATTTTATTTTCACGTTCTCGTTTGCCGCGCGCAAAGCTGCAGGTGGGGCCTGCGCTTGTCCTCGCGCAGTTTATAAACATAAACGGGCTTGACAAAATGAGCCGCTCATGAGTATCGTCCCTGACCTGCTAAAACACTATATGTTGTGTCACCGTTTAAGAATCAATCAGGATATAGCGCGTTGAGGTGGTGTATCATAGACAGGCACGAAAAGAGGAAACGCCACGCGCGCGCACGGAAAACCGTGTCCGGGCGGCGCGATATGGTAGTTAGGAATCGATAGACACGCAGCCACGTTTGGTACGGTCCCGGCCGTGCCTGGGGAGTTGCGCTGTCTTGGCAAGGTAGGGATTTCCCCGCGAGATGCTTGGCCTCGCGGGGTTTACGGAAGAGGGAGCGGCGTTCATGAAGATCATCAAGCGCAGCGGCACCGAGGTAACGTTCGATATCGAGAAAATCATCAGTGCCATCAAGGCTGCGAACGCGGAGGTTGGCGACAGCGAGCGCCTGACCGATCGCCAGGTGGTCTATGCCGCGCAGAACGTCGCTGAGGCCTGCGAAAAGTGCGGCCACACCGTCTCGGTCGAAGAGGTCCAGGACATGGTGGAGGACGAGATCATGGCGCTCGATCGCTATGAGGTCGCCCGCCGCTATATCATCTATCGCTACGTTCAGGGGCTCAAGCGCACCAAGAACACTACGGACGATAAAATCCTGTCGCTGATCGAGTGCAATAACGAAGAGGTCAAGCAGGAGAACTCCAACAAGAACCCCACGGTGAACTCGGTGCAGCGCGACTACATGGCCGGCGAGGTCTCCAAAGACCTCACCCAGCGCGTGCTGCTGCCCGAGGACGTGGTCGCCGCTCATAACGAGGGCCTCATCCACTTCCATGACTCGGATTACTTTGCCCAGCACATGCACAATTGCGATCTTGTGAACCTTGAGGACATGCTGCAGAACGGCACGGTCATCTCCGGTACGCTCATCGAGCGCCCCCATAGCTTCTCGACCGCCTGCAACATCGCGACCCAGATCATCGCCCAGGTGGCATCTTGCCAGTACGGCGGCCAGTCCATCTCTTTGACGCACCTCGCGCCCTTCGTCGAGGTGAGTCGCCAGAAGATTCGCCGTCAGGTGCAGGCGGAGCTTGACCAGTTTGGCTTTGAGGCGGACGAGGAAAAAATATCCGAGGTCGTCGAGGGCCGTCTTCGCGATGAGATCCGCCGCGGCGTCCAGACCATCCAGTACCAGGTCGTCACGCTTATGACCACCAACGGCCAGGCGCCGTTTGTCACCGTGTTCATGTACCTCAACGAGGCCCGCTCCGAGGCTGAGAAGCGCGACCTCGCCATGATTATCGAGGAGACGCTGCGCCAGCGCTACGAGGGCGTGAAGAACGAGGCGGGCGTGTGGATCACCCCTGCGTTCCCCAAGCTCATCTACGTGCTTGAAGAGGACAACGTCGCCGAGGGCACGCCGTACTTCTACCTCACCGAGCTGGCGGCCAAGTGCACCGCCAAGCGCATGGTGCCGGACTACATCTCTGAGAAGAAGATGCGCGAGCTCAAGCTCTCCAAGGGGGAGACCGAGGGCAACGGCGATTGCTACACCTGCATGGGCTGTCGCAGCTTCCTCACCCCGGACCGTTCCGGCAACGGATATGACAATGTGGCCCGCGCGCTCAACTACGAGCCCGGCAAGCCCAAGTACTACGGGCGCTTCAACCAGGGCGTGGTCACCATCAACCTGCCGGATGTCGCGTTGTCCTCCCATCAGGACAAGGAGAAGTTCTGGAAGATCTTCGACGAGCGCCTGGAGCTGTGCCACAAAGCCCTGCGCTGCCGTCACGAGCGCCTGTTGGGCACCCTGTCCGATGCCGCGCCCATCCTGTGGCAGTATGGTGCGCTGGCCCGCCTTGACAAGGGCGAGACCATCGACAAGCTGCTCTATGGCGGCTACTCGACCATCAGCCTGGGCTATGCGGGCCTCTATGAGTGCGTGAAGTACATGACCGGCTACAGCCATACGGACGAGAACGGCACCCCGTTCGCCATGGAAGTCATGCAGCACATGAATGACAAGTGCAACGAGTGGAAGGCCGCGGAGAACATCGACTACTCCATCTACGGCACGCCGCTGGAGTCGACCACCTACAAGTTCGCTAAGTGCTTGCAGCGCCGTTTCGGCATCATCCCCGGCGTCACGGACAAGGGCTATATCACCAACAGCTACCACGTCCACGTGTCCGAGGAGATCGATGCGTTCGACAAGCTCAAGTTTGAGAGCCAGTTCCAGCGCCTGTCCCCGGGTGGCGCCATCTCCTACGTCGAGGTGCCCAACATGCAGGACAACCTCAAGGCCGTTATCCGCGTGATGCAGTACATCTACGAGAACATCATGTACGCGGAGCTCAACACCAAGAGCGACTATTGCCAGGAGTGCGGCTACGACGGCGAGATCCGCATTGTGGAAGACGACGGCAAGCTTGTCTGGGAATGCCCCAACTGCGGCAACCGCAACCAGGAGAAGCTGAACGTGGCTCGTCGTACCTGCGGCTACATTGGCACCCAGTTCTGGAACCAGGGCCGCACGGAAGAGATCCGCGACCGCGTGCTTCATCTGTAGGTTCAAAGGAATCCCGTAAGGTCCATTGCGCAAGCAGTTCTCGTCGCGCGTAGCGCAGCTGTGGAACTCGCGGCAGACCTTGCGGGCTTCCTGCAGTAGACATGTTGCGCGGCTACTTGCTCGGGAGCATTTGATGACCAATCCCTTTTTGCCACTCATTCCGGAGCTGAGCGTCTTTGACCTGGAGGAGTCGAAGGCGTTCTATCTTGGCGTGCTGGGGTTTTGCGTCGAGTACGAGCGTCCAAAGGAACGATTTGCGTTTCTCTCACGTGGTGAAGTTCAGCTCATGATCGAACAGATTCACGACGAGGGCTGGAATGTGGGTGAGCTCGTCTATCCCTTGGGGCGTGGCGTGAACTTCTCGCTCGAAGTGGACGACATAGGAGTCCTTTATCGGCGCGTCTTGGACCATGGCGTTATACCCTTCCGCTCCTTGCGCACCTCTGAGTACCAGACGGATGATGGCGTTGTTTCTCAGCAGGAGTTTCTTATCCAAGATCCCAGCGGCTATTTGCTGCGCTTTACACACGAGAGTTCTATCTAGCATCAAGGAACATCATGAACTACGCGGAGATTAAGAACTTCGATATCGCTAACGGCGAGGGCGTGCGCACCACGCTGTTTGTGAGCGGCTGCCGCCGAGGGTGCAAGAATTGCTTTAACGAGGTCGCTTGGAACTTCGCCGCGGGCAAGCCCTTCACGCGCGAGGTCGAGGATCAGATCATCGAGAGCCTGCGTCCCGTCTATATCGATGGCTTGACGCTGTTGGGCGGTGAGCCCATGGAACCGGAGAACCAGGCCGGGCTGGTGGACTTTTTGGAGCGCGTGCGCAAGGAGTTTCCCCGTGATGCCCCCGCGTCGAAAACCATTTGGTGCTTCACGGGCGACACGCTGGAAGCCGAACTTTTGGAGGGCGGTAGGCACCATACGGACGTGACCGATCGTCTGCTTGAGTGCATCGACGTTCTGGTCGACGGCCCCTTTGTGCAAGATCTCTATGACATCACGCTGCGCTTTAGGGGGTCGTCCAACCAGCGCCTGATCGACATGAGCCGCACGCGCGAGCGCTTGGCGGCGGGATTTGCGCCGGCGGAGGCTGTCTGCCTGTGGGACGACGGTCCGGTGTATGCGACCCACAGCATGTAGCGTTGCACCCGGCGGCGGGGGAGGCGGCGGTATAGCAGCTGTGTGAAACCTCGTGTATCCTCGTCCACACACGCCCATGCGCCCACGTGCTGATGGTACGATACCTGCATGGTTTGAGATGCAGGAGGTTCCATGGTCGACCAGCAAAAAATAGAAGAGGCGGTTCGCCTGTTGCTCGAGGGCATTGGCGAGGATCCGTCGCGCGAGGGGTTGGTCGAGACGCCGGCGCGCGTCGCCCGTATGTACGCCGAGCTTGCCGCGGGCATGGACCAGGACGGCAGCGAGCATCTTTCTAAGACGTTTAGCGTTGGCAGCGATGATTTGGTTATCGAGCGCGATATCACGTTCTATTCGCTGTGCGAGCATCACATGCTGCCGTTTTACGGTAAAGCGGCGATTGGATACATTCCCAACGGCCGCGTGGCCGGCCTTTCGAAGCTGGCCCGCACGGTTGAGACCTTCGCCCGTCGACTTCAGCTGCAAGAGCAGTTGTGCGCGCAGGTGGCGGACGCCATGATGGAGTTCTTGGCGCCGCAGGGGGTGATCGTGTTGATGGAGGCCGAGCACATGTGCATGACCATGCGCGGCGTGCAAAAGCCCGGGACCAAGACGGTGACGCTGGCGCGTCGCGGCGTCTTTGAAGACGATCCGGCTCTGGAGCAGCGCTTTTTCAACATGTTGGACCGCGGGTAATGGCGACCGACCGTTCGCGGGCCATGCCGCGGGTCGATGCCGTTTGGAACCATCCGGTATATCAAGAGCGATATCGCGCTTTGCAACGCGCTGAGCGCGACAGGGCGTTTTGCAGCCATGACCTGCAGCACTTCTTGGATGTTGCGCGCATCGCCTGGACTGTCTTGCTGGAGCGTGGCGTTGCGGCGCCGTATGCCGACGCGTTGTCGGGTGGCGATGCGGCGGATGGTGGCGCGATGGTAGTCGATGCGGCGGCCGATGTGCATTGTCCAAAGGTTGCGCGCGACGTGGTGTATGCCGCGGCATTGCTGCACGATATTGGGCGGGCCGATGAATATGAGAGCGGAGAGCCGCATGATATTGCGGGCCCGCGGATTGCGGCCGAGATTTTGGGTACGGTAGAGCAGGACAAGAGATTCTCGTCTGGCGAATGCGAGCAGATTCTCGCGGCGATCGCGCATCACAGAACGAGCGCCGGCTGCGCTGGGGGCGCGTCTGCCGAGGGCGTGTGCAGCGCTGGTGCGCTGGCAGATGCTTTGCGCTATGCCGACAAAGCCGCGCGCGCCTGCTATGCGTGCCCTGCCCGCGAGCTGTGCAATTGGCCGGATGGGAAGAAGAATCTCGCGATTACGTGGTAGGGAAGCGATTGCTATGAGTGAGAAGAAACTGACCGAGAGCATCGAGGACGACCGCGGCGTGCTCGCGCGCCGGGACGGTTCCGGCCTGCCCGCGCGACGCGGCGCTCTGGCGCACGTGAGCGCGGAGCAGATCGCGCTGGCGGATAAGATCTTCATCGACGGGCTGGAGGTGTTTGCCAACCACGGCGTGTACGAGGAAGAGAATAAGCTGGGCCAGAAGTTCGTGGTTTCCGCGACGCTGTATTGCGACACGCGCCGCGCGGGGCGGACCGACGATTTGGATGCATCGATCGATTACGGCGCGGTGTGCCACGACATAGACGGGTTTTTGCGCGACCATACGTTCAAACTGGTGGAGCGCATGGCGGAGTCGTTGGCCGAGCACCTGCTGGATGGATACGCGCAGCTTTTAGGCGTGCGCCTGCGCATCGAGAAGCCCTGGGCCCCGGTGGGCCTGCCGCTGCGCTCGGTGGGCGTAGAGATCGAGCGCCTGCGCTAGGCGGGCGCGTGCTTGAGCTGTGCGGCGAGTTCGCGGTTGCGCGGGCAGTAGACGTCGAGCAGCATGTGGAAGCGCGCGTTGTGGCTGGGTTCCATAAGGTGGACCAGCTCGTGCGCGACAACAAAGTTTAGACAATCGATTGGATAGGCGGCGAGCTGCGAGTTGATGCGGATCGCCGCCGTTTTTGGCGTGCACGATCCCCAGCGCGTCTTCATGCTGCGTACCTGCCAGCGGCTCGCGGCGACGCCCATAGCGGACTCCAGGGGTTGGGCTATTTGCGGAATTGCGCGGGCGACTTCCTGTTTGTATAGGACGTCTACCAGGCGCTGCAACCGGGCGGTGTCGATGCCGGCGCCGGCGGCGTTGCTGTCCGCGCCACCGAAGACTTCTGGTAGAAGGCCATGTTTTTGCAGGGTGCTGTATGCATCTACCTCTTCACCCCATAGAAGCAGGCGCGGCTTTGTTACGGCGTCTGCGCTGTCCGCGGGCGCTGCCGCAGGATGGATGATGCCCCGGCTGTTACGCGCAGCCTCGATGCACTCGAGCCGCTGCGCTATCCAGGGAGCCTTGCGGTCAAGGAAATCCTGCGCCCGGGCGATGCTGGTTCGCATGGGTATGCTCATGGTCACCGTGCCGTCTGCGTGGACGCGCAGGTTGAGGTTCTTCACGTGCTTGCGCGTCACGGTTGCCTGGATGCTGCGGTCGCCGCTTGTTGTTGTGATGACTGCTGTGCGCACGGCGTTTCCCGAGGCGCTTGAGCACATGGATCTTTCCTTTCTTCCTGGGGTTTTCCTGCGAGCGGGCTTCTGTTTTGCCGGGGTCCTTCTTACCCAGATGGGCCCCGGCAGTAGACTGTAGCGTTTTTTGGCGTGCAGATGTCGAAAAACGATGCTTTCCAGACGGTGGTTCTCCGCTGTGGTGCGACCGCGATGTGCAGTTGCGACGGATAATTGCATCGATTTTGAAAAAGTCGAAGTAGACAGGCCTTCCAGGCAAGAGAAGGTGCTGGTAGAAAAAGTGCGCTTCCGGGGTATACAAAGGCAAATATCAAATCTGTGCAATTATCCGTCACATCTGCACGGCGGGCGGCTGGGCGCTGCAGAAGGTGGCGCGATTTATGTCGACAAAGGCGGCGATAGCCATGCTCGAAGGCGAGTTGTTCATATCATCGGTCCAGGTGCTGTGGGAGCACGTCCACGGCGACGCCTATCTTCGTCAGATCCCGGCGCTGGCGAGCCTGGGCGCGACTCCGCTGCAGTTTGATTCCAACGTGACGTTCCTGGTCGGTGAAAACGGATCGGGTAAGTCGACGCTCATCGAGGCCATGGCGGTCGCATACGGCCTCAACCCAGAGGGCGGCACGCGCAACTACACCTTCTCCACGCGCGATTCCCACTCCGCGCTCTACGAGGGCGTCTTCATGCGTCGTGGACGGCTGCAACCGTGGACCACGTTCTTTTTGCGGGCGGAGAGCTTCTACAACGTGGCGACTGAGGCGGAGGCGTGCAGTCTCCTCCCGGGGACGTCCGGCGTAAGATACCACAACCCCGCGACGGGGCGCAGGGCGTATCTGCATGAAATGAGCCATGGCGAGGCGTTCTTAGGCTTTATCCAAGATTCCTCTAAGGAAAACGGCTTGTATTTCTTGGACGAGCCTGAGGCGGCGCTCTCGCCCTCACGTCAGCTCACCTTACTCTACGAGATGGATCAGCTCGCACGGCACGGCAGCCAGCTGATCGTCGCGACTCATTCGCCCATCCTGCTGGGACTTCCCGGCGCGCAGATCGTTTCCTTTGATGGGGGAGAGCTGCGCCGCGTGGCGTACGAGGAGACCGAGAGCTACCAGATAACAGAGCTCTTTATCAATAATCGTGAGCGCATCTTGCATGAGTTGCTGGATAGTCGGGTATAGTGGAGCGGTGTTGCCGGCGAGTTGCCGGCAAGTGTTTTCGACTGAAAGAGGATTTCCATGTCCAATGAAGGCAAGAAGGTCCGCGCGCACTACCGCGGTACGCTGGATGACGGCACCCAGTTCGACTGCTCCTACGACCGCGGCGAGCCCATCGAGTTTGTTGCCGGCGCCGGCCAGATGATCAAGGGCTTCGACGCCGCCGTGCTCGATATGGCCGTGGGCGAGAAGAAGACCGTTCACATTCCCGCTGCCGAGGCCTATGGCGAGCGCAGCGAGGACATGATCCTCTTCTTCCCCGCCGACCAGGTGCCCGATTTCGAGAAGATCGAGGTCGGCATGAAGCTGTTCCTGCAGGGGCCGGGTGGCATGCCTGTACCCGTTTCCGTATGCGAGGTTACTCCCGAGGGCGTCAAGCTCGATGCCAACCACGAGCTGGCAGGCAAGGATCTCAACTTCGATATCGAGCTGGTCGAGGTTCTGGACTAGGGTTAAAGTCGCGAGGGTTTGCCGCTGGGTAGGCTTGACCCGGCTTTGCAAATCTGGCAATTTGATTAACCTTGTCTAACTGACTTGCGCTCCGTCTCGTTTTCGCTAGTGTAAGCTATGACTAACTAGCGAATAGCGCGACGGAGCGCTTTTTATAACGTACGGAAAGCAGGGAAGGCTATGGCACTGAGGGAATCTGGCGAGGACTATCTGGAGGCGATTCTCATGCTGCACCGCGCGCACGGCGTGGTGAGGTCCGTGGATATCGCCGATCAGCTGGGTGTCACCAAAGCGAGCGTTTCCAAGGCCATGTCGATGCTGGAGGAGCGCGGCTATGTCGAGATGGCGAAGCGCGATGTCCGTCTAACGGAAAAAGGCCTTGCACGCGCAGAGCACGTGCTGGAGCAGCACCTGTTCTTCCGCGATCTGCTGTCGGCCGCTGGCGTCGATCCGCACGTGGCGGCGGAGGAGGCATGCCATATGGAGCACTGCCTTTCCGATGACTCTTTCAATAAGCTGAGGGCCTATATCGAGCACGTCGAGCGCTAGGCCCTGGTCGCACGTCGTCTGTTGCCGGGTGCCGCCCCGTTGCGTCTCGTCGGCGTGTAAGCTGTTTGTCAGCATATGTGGAATAACTAGCTTTTCGTCCGCTAAACACCTATCATTATCAGTTCTTTTGAACTGTGCGGCTTGGTATGCGAAAACGCGCGCGAGGCCGCCCGCACGCTCCCAAGGTAGCTGTGCGACAAGGTGCTCGGAGGCGAGGGCTTGAAAGGTAAGACTGGCGGGCGCGCTTTGGCGGCGTCGCGATTCATCATGGGCTTTGGCCTGGTCAGCATGTTGATGGATGTGGTGTACGAGGGCGCCTTGAGCGTGCAGGGCCCCTTGCTCGCGTCGTTGGGCGCCACGGCGGCGACGGTTGGCCTTATCTCCGGTTTGGGCGAGGCGACATCGCTTATGGGCCGCCTGGTGACCGGGCCTTTGGCCGATCGCGCGGGCCGCTACTGGTTGTTCGCGATTGCGGGGTATGCCATCACGGCGCTTGCGGTGCCGGCCATGGGGCTTGCGGGCAGCGTGGCGGCCGTGGGGGCGCTGGTTGTGCTCGAGCGCATGGGCAAGGCGGTTCGCACGCCTTCGCGCGATGCCATGATCTCGCATGCGTCGGCGGCGGTGGGCCGTGGCAAGGGCTTTGCACTGCATGAACTCATGGATCAGATAGGCGCCACGCTGGGTCCCCTGATCGTTTCCGCCATCCTGGTGGCGACGGGCGGCGCCTACGCCAAAGCCCTGGGCGTCATGCTGCTGCCGGGTGCCGCGGCGATAGCGGTGCTGCTGTTCTTGCGCAAACAGAACCCCGATCCCGCTCGTTTTGAGCGTGCGGACGAGGATATCGTGCACGGCGATGCCGCGGTTGCTGCGGACGCGGCCCCCGCTTCCCGGCATGCGGCATCTATAGGTGCGGCCGCGCGCGAGCTGCCTGCAAGTTTTTGGGCATACTCGCTCTTCTGCGGCTTTGCGCTGGTGGGCGTGGCGACGTTCGCCGTGCTTTCTTTCCACATGGTGTCTGCGCATGTGGTAGAGGAGTCTTTTATTCCGGTGGTGTACGCGATAGCCATGCTCATCGATGGCGCGGCGGCCATGTTCACGGGCGCGCTGTACGACAAGATCGGTCCCAAGACCCTGTTGTCGCTTCCCTTGCTGAGCGCTCTGATACCGCTGTTCGCCTACAGCGACCGGGTGGTGCCGGTAATGATCGGCGTGCTTATTTGGGGCGTCACCACGGGTATACAGGAATCGACTATGCGCGCCTACGTGGCCGATCTTTTGCCCAGCTGCCAGCGCGCTACCGGCTATGGATGCTTCGCGCTGGTGGTGGGTGTCGGTACCATGTTGGGCGGAACGATCGCAGGCTGGTTGTATGGTATGGCTGGCGCAACGGCGATAATTCCGTTCACGTTGGCAATCGAGGCGCTTGCGACCGTCATGTACGTCAGGATACTCAAGAAGCGCTAGGCTCAACGTCGCCGTTCGCAACAACAAGGAGGCTTTCTGCATGCTGTGCACCGAGGTTTCGGGAAACATCAACGACCCGTCGAGCGTCATCGCGCTGCAGCGCAGGCTGGGCGCGCCCTTTGAGGTTGATTACGTTGACCTTGAGTGGGACCAGGTGCACGCGCGCCGCCTCGTGGTGAAGAGCGGCGCCGGTCGCGTGGTGGAGATTCGCCTGGGCGAGCGGGTGGAGGAGATTGGTCTCAAAGACGGCGACGTGTTGGGGTGCGATGTCGCCCCTGACACGTTGGCAGCCCACGCGTCTTCGGTTGAGCCATGCGCCGCCACAGCACCCGCGCCCGCATCCGGCGGCAAGCCCGTGGTGGTCGCGGTGCAGTTGCGCTCCGCCCGCGTGGTGCGAATCCGTTTCACCGCGTCCCAGCCGGTTGACCCCGCGCTTGTGGCCCGCGTCGGCTGGGAGGTGGGCAACATGCACGTTCCGCTATTTCGCGGCGAGGCGGGCGAGCTGATGGCTCCGCACAGCGATGCCCTGCAGCGCCTGCTTGCAAGCATTCCCGGTATCCAGACCACTGTGGGGCAGGCGTCGCTCGACCCTGCCGCGCGCCTTTCCGGCACCGGTATCTCCACGGTGGTACGCCTTTCTCCCTCGCTCAAGGTGGTCGTGCGCAAGAAGACCTCGTCCAACTAGGCGAAGAAGAGGTGCCGCGGCTCTTGGCTCGCAGGCTTGGATTTAACGCAACGCAATAAGCCCCCTTTGCATCTGCGAACGCGGTATGCAAAGGGGGCTTTGTCGATGCCTGCAAGCCGGGCGCGCGTCCGGATGATCGCCTAGAGCTCCTTGACGCTCATGGCGCGCATGGCATTGAGGATCGCGATGACCGCTACGCCCACATCGCCAAAGACGGCCAGCCACATGTTGGCGATACCAAAGGCGGCAAGCACCAGGATGATGACTTTGACGCCGATGGCTAAGATGATGTTCTGCCACACGATCGCCATGGTTTTGCGGGCGACGCGGATGGCGCGGGCGATGTTTGAGGGCTTGTCGTCCATAAGGACGATGTCGGCGGCCTCGATGGCGGCGTCCGAGCCCATAGCGCCCATGGCGATGCCCACGTCGGCGCGGGTGAGAACGGGAGCATCGTTGATGCCGTCGCCAACAAAAGCGAGGTTGTCGCGCGCGCTGTCCATGATCTGCTCGACGCGCTCGACCTTATCGCCGGGGAGCAGCTGTGCATGGTACTCGTCCAGGCCAAGCTGCTTGGCGACTGCGGCCGCGACGTCCTCGCGGTCACCGGTGAGCATGATGCAGCGCTCGACACCGGCGGCGTGTAGGTCGCGGATGGCCTGCTTGGCATCGTCTTTTACCACGTCTGCGATCACGATATGGCCAATGTAGCGGCCGTCCACGGATACGTGCAGGATGGTGCCCGTGAGCTCGCAATCATGCCAGCTTGATCCGTGCGCCGCCATGAGTTTGTCGTTGCCCACCATGACCACGTGCTCGTCCACCTGGGCGGAGACGCCGTGGCCGGATTCCTCGGTGACCTTGTCCACGCGCGCCTGGTCGATCTTGCCGCTATAGGCGGCCTTTACGGAGACGGCGATGGGATGGTCTGAGAACGCTTCTGCGTGAGCGGCGAGGTCGAGCAGGTAGTCGGGGTCTATGGACTCTTCGGGGTGGATCGCCACCACGTTGAAGGTGCCGGAGGTAAGGGTGCCGGTCTTGTCGAATACCACGGTGTCGACGCGGGAGAGCGCCTCCAGGTAGTTGGAGCCCTTGACCAGGATGCCCAAGCGGCTGGCACCGCCGATGCCGCCAAAGAAGGAGAGCGGCACGCTGATGACCAGGGCGCACGGGCAGCTGACTACCAGGAAGGTGAGGCCGCGCAAGATCCAGTCCGCCCAGGCGCCCATGCCCAGAAGCGGCGGGATGACGGCGATGGCCAGCGCGGCGAAGGTGACGGCGGGCGTGTAGACGCGCGCGAAGCGGGTGATGAAGTTCTCGGTCTTGGCCTTTTTCTCGCTCGCGTTCTCGACCAGCTCGAGGATGCGGCTCACGGTCGATGCGCCGAAGAGCTTGGTGGTGCGCACGCGCAGAAGTCCGGTCATGTTGATGCAGCCGGAGATTACCTCTGCGCCCGCCTCCACGTGACGGGGTATGGACTCGCCAGTGAGCGCGGCGGTGTCCAGCTGCGAGGAACCCTCCACCACCACGCCGTCGATGGGTACGCGCTCGCCGGGTTTGACCACGATGACGCTCCCTACGGCGACCTCGTCCGGATCGACCTGCTCAAGCGCGCCGTCGCGCTCGATGTTGGCGTAGTCCGGCGCGATGTCCATCATGGCGGCGATGGACTTGCGGCTCTTGCCCACGGCGTAGCTCTGGAATAGCTCGCCTGTCTGGTAGAAGAGCATGACCGCGACGCCCTCGGCCATGTGCGGCTCGGTGTCCGGAAAGAGGATCATCGCGAATGCGCCCACGGTGGCGATAGCCATGAGGAAGCTTTCGTCAAAGGCTTCGCCGCGGCGGATGTTTCGCCATGCCTTGGCGAGCACGTCGTGCCCGGCGATAAGGTAGGGGATAAGGTATAGGACAAAGCTCGCGTACAGCGCGCCGGGCTCGCCGAACGCCAGCGCCAGCAGCCCCAGATGGTCCGCGACCATGATGGCGAAGAAGATGACGAGCGCGATCAAGATGCGCTTGAGCGATTTCTTTTGCTTCTTGTTCATTGTTTCTCCCGTGGCGATGCCGCCAGCATGTCTAAGAGCTTACAGGGAAGGCGACGGTAATCCGTCGCTGCGTGGTGATTCGCTGATGCCTAGCGCAGGATCTCGCAGTCGGGCTCGATGTCGGCGGTGAGCTTGACAACGGCGTCAAGCACCTGGTCAAAGGAGGCATCGTCCGCCTCGAGGGTGAGCTTTTGGGTGAGGAAGTTGACCTTGGCGTCGGTCACGCCGTCGAGCTTCTTGATAGCGTCCTCGAGCTTGCCGGCGCAGACGGCGCAATCGATCTCATCGAGCTTGAAAGACTTACGCATGGTTGGATTCCTTTCTAATGCGTCGCGCCCGCGGGCGCGTAATTTACGGCGTTGGTTTACTCGCAGATATGGGTGAGACCCTGGTCCAAGATGGTGAGCACGTGGTCGTCTGCCAGGGAGTAATGGATGTTTCTCCCGTCGCGGCGGAACTTGACCAGGTGGGATTGCTTCAAGATGCGCAGCTGGTGCGAGACAGCCGACTGCGACGTGCCGATGGCCTCGGCAAGGTCGTTGACGCTGAGCTCGTTGGACATCAACGCGTATAGGATCTTGATGCGCGTGGTGTCGCTGAACACCTTGAAGAGGTCTGCGAGATCGTACAGCAGCTCTTCTTCTGGCATGCCGTCGCTTTCGCAGACAGCGTGCGTCGGTTGGGACGTGGCGTTCTCCTCGGCCATATCCTCCTCCTTTCATATGAACACATGCTCATATATCGAACTATTTATGATTATATGAACGTATGCTCATATGTCAAGCCTGTATAGGAGGAAGTATGCGAACGGTATGCTCTCTGAAAATAATAAATAACAAACATTAATTATGATATTCTATACGTTGAATAGAGGAAATAAAGGCCATCCGGTTCACTCTCTTCCAACGGTAAAGGAGGCGTCCGTAATGAAAAAGGCGTTGATCCATGAGGCGTCCGATGCGCGCGAGATTGCCCTGTCGGAGATGTCGTCCATTGCTGGTGCCGCCCGTATTGTGTGCCGCGTAGGCGCCATCGCTTGCTTGGTTCCCGCAGCGCTTGGCGTCGTTGGCTGCTTGCAGTGGGCGGTGGGCGGAATGCTGGACGGATCGTTTGCCAAAGGTTTCATCTTAGCCGGTTCCAGGGCGCTGTCCCAGGCGGCCGCGTCCGCGGGCCCGGAGCTGCTGTCGCTCACCACGCCGGATAAAGCCGCTTCCATCATCCTTATCGACCAAAACGGCAGCTTCCCCATTGCGCGCGAGCTGTCTATGCTGCTTATGGCGTGGGCGCTGGCGGTCGCGGGTCGCTTTTTCAGCGAGGTCGCTTCAACTAAGCGCCCCTTCGGCTCTGTGGCGGCGCACCGGGTCAAGCGTATCGGGGCAATCGCCGTACTAGCATCCATCGCACCCTCGCTAGTGGTGTGGGCGGTAATCGAGGCGTTGCTGGCGACCATAGGTTACGCGGGGTCGCTTTCCATATATCCGGATTTCCAACCGTGGCTTTGCGTTATGGGATTTTTCCTGTTGGTGTTCGCCCGCATTCTGGAATACGGCGCTATCTTGCAGCAACAAGATGACGAGTTGCTGTAGGGCGGTGGCATTGTGATTGTGCTGAGGCTCGACCGCATGCTGGCGCAGCGAAAGGTCAACGGCAAAGACCTGGCAGAGCGCATCGGAATATCGCCGGTGAACTTATCGCGCATCAAAACGGGTAAGATCAGCGCCGTGCGCTTCTCGACACTGGATGCTATATGCCAGGCTCTCGACTGTCAGCCGGGCGACCTGCTGGAATATATTCCAGACGATGAGGTGGGCGACCGCATGGGTCTGGCCTAGACGGTGTGCGTTGCGGTAATCCGCGGTTTTCTCAGCTTGGCGCCGCGCGGCGGGACGGACGTCTTGCTGAGCGCGATGAGATCATTGATATACATATAAATAAACTGTGACCTGCGAATTCTTTATAAGATATCCACGGAAAATCAGCAGCAAAAAACCGTGTCCCGTCGGGGTGGTCAATGAGTGCCACGAGGTGGGTAAGGGTCGATTGCAATTAGGGGTATTAGGCTCTCAGGACCCGCTGATTCTTGGCTGGGCGGGCTATCTTGCAGATTGATGGACGTTTTCGGTCATTAACAGCCTATCAACTTGGTTACAATTATTCTCAACTAGATATTTAAGTAACTTCTGATGCTGATATCTCTCGTCTTGTTCTGGTAGACTTGCTCATATTGCCTATGTATAAAAGATTTCTCCCCGCCCCAAGCGGTTCATTGACCATCTGAATCGAGGACGGCTTTTAAACAGGGCCAGAGCCTGATGGCTGGCTGTCAGGCTCTGGAACGGTAGGCCAATGCCCGTCGCCATGGGTTGATGATTGTTTTTCCTGTCCTTATGCCTGGCGCTGCATCTGAGTCGCGTTCGCTGCCGCGCAACACAACGTGCTTATAGTGGCTTTACCGCATGCGTTGCCCAAAACGTGGGGATGTTCATCTCATACAGGCGTCCCTCGCCATAGGTGTCCTCGTAGCAGTCGACCAGTTGGAACCCGGCCTGCAGTTGGCCGCGAATCTGGTCTTCCAGCGTGTGCGAGAACTGGATTCCGTCCTCAACCGGGTCAAGCGCTGCCATGTGCTCGGGATTAACCAGCGGATTGAACGGCAGGCTGTAGATCGCGCGCTCTTCGTCGGGGTAGTCGAACACGTAGCCAAAGCCGTTGTCCAGTCCCGCAAGCAGCCTGCCGCCGGGTTTCAAAATGCGGTTGCACTCGAGCCAAAGCGGCTTGACTTCTTCAATGTAGCAATTGGAGACCGGGTGAAAGATCATATCGAAGCTCGCGTCCTCAAAGGGCAGGGGCTTGGACATGTCGGCGCGAACAATCTCGATCTCATAACCCTCGCGCTGGGCGACCATGCGCTCGGATTCAAGCTGGCTGGGGGTGTAGTCCAGTACGGTGCATGCGGCGCCAAGGGCGGCGAAGATGGGCATCTGCTGCGCGCCGCCGCAGGCGAGTCCAAGCACGCGCAGGCCCGTCATGTCCGCCGGATACCATTCGTGCGGAACCGGCTTGGTCGGCGTGAGCAGCATTTCCCAGTCGCCTTGGCATGCGCGCAGATAGTCCTCATGGGTTATGGACGTGCCCCATTCCCAGCCGTCTGCATTCCACCCGTCGATTGCTCGAGCGTTGGCATCTGCGTAGTTGTCTCGTGTTATGTCGTCTGTCATGGGCGGCCTTTCTATTTGTCCTCTTCAAACTCGATCGTAATTATGCCGTTGTCGCTCAACGCGCGCACAATGCGGGTGGCGCCCAGGTTGCTTGCCGGCGCCGTGACCGTGCCGTTGGCGGATGACGCGTCGATAACGTATGCGCTGGACGACCCCACATATCCCAGCGTGATCATGCCGTTGTTGGACGTGTACTCGCCGTCTGCCACATCGAGCTCGCGCCCGGTGATGGTGCCGTTATCCGCTGCGACAACCAGTTTTGCGCAAGCCAGATGCGCCAGCGCTATGGTGCCGTTGTCCGCGCGGACACTGGCCTGATCAAACGTGCTCTCCTTTACAGTCATCTTGCCGTTTCCGCTGGTTGCACTGGCGTCTTTGGACGAGCAGCCAATAACGCCCACCTCTCCGTTGTCGCTTTGCGCGCGGAGCGTGTCCGCGGCGACGTTGTTGAGCATGACCACGCCATCATTAGAGGTGGCGTCGAGCGTCTTTGCGCTCACGTCGCTCGCCCACACCTCGCCGCTTGATGACACAAGCGTGCAGGACGAGATTCCCTCAAGATCCGTCGCCGTGGTGCTGGCGAAGTCGTTGCTCACGCTGATATCGCCCGTAAAGCTCTTGGGCACGCGCACCACCGTGGTGTCATCCTGCCCCTTGTCCATCAGGTTGATCTCAATGGATCCAATCGATTCGGTCTCTTTAAAAGAAAGCGTCAGCACGCCGTTCTCATCCTTAACGTCGGCGGTGCGGTTGGCGTTTGTCCAATACACCAGCTCGATGGCGTCGCCGTCCGCGGGCACAAGCTTCACGTTGCCAAATTCGCTCTCCACGTGGATCGCCTTGTGAGGTGCCGTCGACTCCGCTTCAAGCGTTTTGACCTGTCTATCGAGCTTGTTAACGTGGGTTGAGAGCTTTGCAAAGTCGAAGCCGGCTGCGGCCCAAGAGCCGCCGGCAAGTACCGCTCCTCCCGCAATGAGCGCGACGGACACTATGAGCAGGGTCTTCTTAACGTTACGCATCAAGGGCACCTTCTTTCGAAGCGGGGGATGTGCTGGACGAGTTTCCCGAGAGATCGCCGGGCGTATTTGCGGGCGTATCCACATCCACGGGTGCGGGCACGGGATTAGCCTTAACAAACAGCCCCCGCACCCAGCGCGCGAAGTCGCGGGTGAGAAGCGCCAGCTGCTTGCTTACGCCCATCACGCCAAACGTTGCCAGGAGGCCCGCTCCGCACGCCATAAGGCAGAGCCCTAAGGCAAAGAAGCTCGAGAGCGCAAACCCGCGTGCAAGGATGTTGGCGAAGACAAACAGTCCTAAAGGCCCCATACCAATAAGGATGACAACCAGAATCCACATGGCGGCGATAATCAGCCAAATAGCCAGGTAGATGCATAGCGCAGCCAGCGCCAGCGCGCCTGCAACCGGTACCCAAACAGGGGAGAACAGGGCTAGCAGCACAATATTGAGCGTGCGGCTGCCGGTGTTCGCCTTGGCGATCGCACGGGGGATGGGCGGAATCTCGCTTGCGATCTGCCGCGCAATCTCGTCCACATCGCCCAGGCTTGCAACTGCATCATCTTCCGACATGCCGTCCTCGACGCGGTCGCTGATCGCCTCGTCGTAAAACGCGATGGCCTGCTGCGTCTCCGCATGCGGAAGCTTGGCGAGCGCTCGTTCCAGCGCAGCGAGAAACTCCTGCTTGGTCATTGCGATGCACCTCGTTTCACAAAGTCATAGATTGAAAGGATGTCGGCCTGCTCGGCCAAAAACTCGTCGATGCGCCGCGCACCCTCTTGGGTTAGGCGGTAGTACTTGCGCAGGCGCCCGTTGTGCTCCACGGAGTACGCGGTTAGGCAGTCGGCCTTCTCCAGGCGCTTGAGCAGCGGGTAGAGCGTGGATTCCGTCAATCCCAGCACGTCGGGCACGTCTTTCACTATCTGGTAGCCGTAGCTGTCGCCGCCGCGCAACGACGCCAGCACGCAGATCTCTAGGAAGCCTCGCTTCATCTGTGCGTCCATGATACCTCCTTTCGACTCATACTATATGACGCATAGTATAAGGCGTCAACGGGGTTAAGAATTTCTTTAGACGAGGAAAGGGAGGAGTATCATTGCAGGTGGGTTTTCGCTTGGTCTTATTGCTGGACAAAGACCGGTAGCGCCCTACGTTGCATGGAGGTGCCATGGCTACAACTACTACTTTGCATTTTGACGATGTTGACATGCGGGCTGCTGCTGATCTTTTACAGGCCATGGGGCTTACGCTCGATGAGTATCTCTATATGGCGTTAAAGCAGCTCATTATCCAGCGGCGCGTTCCGTTTGAAGTGCTTCCCGCGGAAGATCGCCCTGTTGGGGAGACCCGCCGCGCGCTGATCGCGGCAGAAGCGAAAGAGCTTGGCATTATCGAAGATGATGTGCGCTCTTTCAAAACGGCGGAAGAGGCCATGGGGTGGCTCGATGACGACCGGAGCTGATGCTGCCGATTTACTGCGCTATGAACCGTCGGGTAAGATCGAGGCTCTGACCTAGGAAAAGCGCAAACAACAGAAGGGCGCCGCAAGGACGCCCTTCTGCCTTCTATTAAATGCTGCTAGCAGATGCCGGCATGCTATGCAGCTGCTACTGAACGGGAACCGTCAGGTCGCCCACGGTGATGCTGGTGATATCGTCGACATCGCGAATCTGGTCGAAGAACCAGGTCTTCTGCACCACGGTTTTGCCGTCCTGCTGCCAAGAGGTGTAGCCGCTGCCAAGCTCTTGCGTGGTGCCATCGGCAAAGGTGACGGTGAAGTCGTCATGTCCCACGCGTTTTTCGGCATCTGTTTCAAGGCTGGTTGGTCCCGATGCTTCGTCCGTGGCATCAACCGTATAGGTGATGGTGGCGCCAAGCGGGGAGACGGCAAGCTCCTCCACAACGGCGCTGTTGCCATTGATGGTGAACGTCTGGCCCGCAGGCAGGTCGACGGAGAGGTCTTCATAGTCGATCTTGAAGGACATGTTCCAGTCTCCGGTGGCAATTGCCTGCGAAGGCAGGTTGCGCCCATCTTTTCCAACGCGGGTAAAGCCAATTTCGGTAGCGTTGAAGTGCAGTGTCTCGCCAACGAGGGAGACGCCGGACCCGCCGAAGCTCATCATCTCAACAAGCTGAATGGCGTTGTCCGTGGGGTCGGCATCAAAGGTGTAGCGCGTACCTCCGCTCGCATCAATGCCAAGGCGCAGCGCGGTTAGCGCGTTGATGCTTCCGCCGCCATCGAGGACGAGGTTATAGGTGCCGTTCTGGTTCATATCGAGCTCGTCGAACGCCGTTCCGTCGTCCTTCTCGATGGTGTAGACCACCGCGTAGGCGTTGCGCATGCCTATGATGGCGTCGGCCGTGATGGTGATGCCGTTGCTTGTGCAGCTGGCGCCTATGGGCCGTCCAATCTGGTCGATAAGCTCGGTCTGCGCTGGGCCGGCGCCAAAGACGGCGGCGAGCGAGTCCGCCGCGCGGGCGAGCGTGCCCGTGGCGTAGGCGGTCCCTCCGCCCAGCGCCAGCACGGCGGCGATACCTATGGTGGCGGCGATCCTGTGCGGGCTGCGACGGCGTACGCGCTGCGACCTGTCGGTGCGGCTACTGCCGCGGCGCTCGTCGCTGCGAGCACCCGTCGCCGGCTGCGTTCCGTGCAGCTCCAACACCTTGTTCGACCTCGCGGCGGCTTTAAGCCGTTGCGCCATGCGGACCTTCTGCTCATCGGAGAAGCAGAGCCGGTCCAGCTCGGTGCGATACGTATCGCTATCAAAGGTTGTCACGGTCGGCTCCCTTCAAAACGGGGCGTAGCATGGTGCGCCCGCGGCTCAGTCGGGTCGCTATGGCGGATTCGCTCGCACCTACCAGCTCCGCGATCTGCTTGATCGAGTACCCCTCGTAATAGTGCAGGTAGATTGCCACGCGATAATTCGCGGGCAGGTTCATGACGCTCTGCAGCACGCTGCGCGATTGCGCTGTCAGCTGCGCTTCGGTCGCATGCGGCGCGCTTGCGGGTTCGGGGGCGTCATCAAGTGCGACAGTGGCCCGGGTTCCGCGGCTCTTCAGCAGGTCCTTGCATGCGTTTGCCGCCACGCGGATGATCCATGCGCGCTCGTGGTCTGCCGAGAAAAATCGCTGCGGGCGCTGCAGAACCTTGAGCAGAACGTCCTGGCATATATCCTCCGCGTCCTGCGTGCTGCGCAGGTATGTGTAGCACACGCGCAAGATGGTGTCCGCATAGGTGTCCACCAGGCGCTCCGGTTCGGTCGCGTAGGTGCGGTTGGGGCATGCGGCCTTCACGCATTGTTGCTTCGCCATGATTTCACCTCGCTTCGGTCGTCGTTGTTTTTGGACGAGGGACAGGTTTCGATATCTCCCTCTACCAACAATACGATTCGCGTTCCAAAACTTGGCAATCACAGGCTAAAAAGATGCGCGACGCAATCTCGCCGCGCATCAAGGCTCATTTCAAACGGGCTATTTCAAATCCGTCCGCGCTCCCGCGCCTCTTACCCACACGCGGTCGTAATCGCGCAGCATCATGATGGTGAGCACCACGCCAAGAGAAAGGGGAGCGGTCTTTTGGTCCACCAGTTCAATCCCGTATGCCACGCGGTTCAGCGCGGGCTGCACGTGTACGCGGGCCGTTACGGACCCGTTGCGCGTCACGGCGAAATCATCGCCCATGAGGTTGCCCTCAACGCCCACGCCCTCGCCGTCGATGCGGATTACGTCTCGGTAGCCGGTATCGAAGCGAATCTCGCGGCGCAGCTGCACGCGGTCAAATCCATCCATGCGCACCTGGAACACGGGGTGATACAGAGCGTGCTTGCGGGCGATGCTGCCCACGCGCCCGCCCTTCTCGTCTATGATGAAATAGAGCGCTCGGCTAAAGAACGATGCCGCGCGCACCAAGCGGTATGCAAGCCCGCACGTGTCGGTGATATCGGCGTTTTCAAACTTGCCATACAACGGGTTTCCCAGCGACCGCAGGCCAAAAAGGCTCAGGTCCTCCTCATTGGATCCGTCGGCCTCGCTTTCGTTTGTGCCGCTGGCGTCAATCACGGAGCTCGCCAGCAGAATGTGGTTCTTGTCGCGAGCGAACGCCTGCGCCATCACCTGGTCGTCGTCCTTCACCATCTGGTCCAGCGTGACGCCAAACAGCGCGCTCATAAGCACAAGGCTCTGTATATCCGGCGTGGTGGTACCGCTTTCCCAGTTGCTGATGGTGTTGCGGGACACCCAGATGGCATCGGCAAGGTCCGCCTGCGACATGCCAAGCTGCTTGCGTCCGCGCCTGATCTGCTCGGAGAGAATCATTGCCGCCCCTTTCCGTCGGCGGTGCGATTGCGCTCCCGCGCCTCTTATCCACACGCCTGTACACCAAAGAACCCTTAAGGGAATCCCGCGAGATCCCTTAAGGGGACTATAGAATCTTCGAACCTTTAGCGCTGCCAAATACCTTGTGCAACGTCCGCTTTTCAGCGCGCTAACCGTTGTTTACCAGCGTTTTTGGACGAGGACCAGCTAGATGCTACATCGCGTTAGCAGCGCAAATGCCAGCGCTGGGACCCCGTCCATCCTTATTGCTCAACAGGTATAAAGCGCTTTGCAGCGTAGGGCCCCAGCGCCAGGCCGATGATGGGCCAGATAAGTGGCGTGAAGTTAGGCGGTTCAAGGTCGATGGGCAAGGCCGCCATCGCAACAAGTCCAACTACGGCACCGGGAATGCTGACAACGCCCAGAAGGGCGAGAGCTAGGATGACGCCGTCTTTGCGGCTCCAGGTCTCGGGCGTGGGGCGTCCGTCCGCCGGGTGGGCGAAGAGATTCTCCTTGATGGCTTTGTGTGCCTTGTAAATCAAGAAGTACGAGTAGATTCCCGCGATCACGGTCGCCGCCATAAGCGCCTGGAGCATGCCAAATTCCCGTGCAAGCTCCGCCGATGTTTCGATGTCGTCGACCGTCGCCATGCAGAGGGCGGCGGCTGCAATGATCAAGACGGTGCCTATGACGAGGGGGATGATGAATGCCCGCCTTAACGCACGGCGCGATGCCTGGTCCAATGCCGTCCAGTACCGCTTGATAGCGTCCATGGTCGCCTCCGCATCTCTAGGAGTGCTCGGCAATTGCTGCCGGTTAGCGTACTTATTCCCATCGAGCCGTGGAATAAAAGAGCGTCTGCCAATGGTTGGATGCGTTTGGCGAGCGGCTCGCTAGGGATTGCATTGCGCGCATGGCTCGTAGCCCTGGGTCATGACCTCGCTTCTGGTCATGGTGACTTCCTGTTTGTTGCGCGCCTTCATGCGGTTAACGGACCTGCACCCGGGCAGGTGGAACTTGCGCGTATTGGTGTTGAGCACGTAGCTGCGCGGCTGCTCGTCGCTGCTCTGAGCGGCGGTGCCGGCGGGCTCCGCGTTCGCTCCAGCATTCTGCTCGCGCCAGCTGTCGCCCGTGGCGTAGTCGATGCCAACGCCTGGTTGCACGTTATAGCAAAACACGTTGAAGCTCACGGACGCTCCGCCGTCGTCAAGCGAGAGCGCCTCCATGTGCACGCCGCGCGCAACAAGTTCATCGTCCGCAAACACGGGCTCAACGCGCAGCAGCACGCGTCCGCCGGCGTCTACGTGACCATCGATCCAGTTCTCGAAGGGCAGCATGCCCTGGGTGTTCATGTAGCGCGTGCCGGTGATGAGGTTGAGCTCGTCGGCGCCCTCGCCGGTGAGCTGGTAGCCAATGAGATGGCAGCGATTGTAGAGGTATCTGCCATCGACCAGGTCGTCATAGCGTATGGTGTGCCAGCCGGAGGGCTTGATCATGCCGATGCTGCCGCGCGGTTCGGTGGGCTGCGTGTCAGGGCTTACCACTGCCATGGCGGCGCCGCAGCGACCGAGGTTGTCGAGTGGCGAAAACTTCTCTGCCTCCGCGGGGGAGCTTGCCTGCGCCAGCAGGGCTTCAGCGTCGGAGGCGTTGAGGTTTGGCGCGTTATCGTTGATCACGGCGTACGGGCTGCCGGAGTAGGCGGGGACCTGCGAATAATCAAAGCCTCTGCTTGTCCCCGGCGTTTGATAGTCGCTAGAGGTGTTGCTTGCAGCTGCGTTTTCCGCGTCTGTTCCGGCGTCGGCGTTCCCAATCGCGCTCGATCCCGCGACCGCCTGCGCGGCGCTTCCGGTCGCGGCGCCGGCACTGGAGCAGCCCACGCTTCCGCCAACGGTAAGTGTCAGGGCAAGGATGAGGGCGATGAGGATGTGCGGGGTATTGGCCCCGTGGCGCGGAGCCTCCGTGCGGTTCAACATGACGAGCCTTTGGGCTAGGGGATAGCGACGACGCATAATGATAGCGCCCCGTCCGGACAAGAAAACCTGTCTGGACGGGGCGCTATGGAAAGCCCCGCTTAATGTAGAGGCGTACTCGCTGCGCGATGTATGAGAAAGTCCGCTGTTTTAGTGGCTTTCATTTAGCGTAATAGGTTAAATAGTGTTGTAAATAACTATTAATATCTATATAGTTAATTTAGCGGTTTGTAGAAGGGAGCAGACGTGCAACCACCGACTTACCGCGAGATCATCCAACAACTGCTTCGTGAGGGCTTCGTCGAACGAGCGTCCGCAGGCGATCACCGCCGTTTCTCTAAAAACGGCTACAAGGTTACCGTGAGGGACCAGGGCGGCAAGCATGCTACTTGGAGAGAGTGGCAGAGCATCAAGAGGCAGGCAGGGTGGTCTTAATGCACAAGGGCGCGGTGATAGCGCGTCATCGCGCCTGCATAGAATCAACGGAGGGTTTACATGCTTTTGTCCGCTGAGTGCGTTTTGACTCGCGATGGTGATTCATGGGTGGCGGAATTCCCGCAATTCGGAGGCGTTGCGACAAGCGGCAAGACTAGGACCGATGCTCTGAAGGCCGCACGCGAGGTGCTCACCCTGGAGGCGGTGGACCTGATGACCGATGGTACCTCCGCACCAAGGCAGGCCCATGTGGCAGAGGTTCACGTTGTGAGCGTTGATGTGAGCGATGACGATGCCGAGGCGGCTCGCTGCGTCACCCTTACGGGGGCGGCGGAACGCATTGGGGTAAGCAGCCCGCGCGTGACCGCTCTTGTGAAGTCTGGCGCGCTTGACGTTAGACTTGTGAACGGAAGGCGCATGGTGACGATCGAGAGCGTGAACCGCCTGCTGGCATCGGATAGAAAGCCTGGACGACCCAGGGCTTGGGGCGGGATGTCTGCGGCGGTCGACGATGAGGGCTACAAATGCCGTAGCTCACGCGCATAATAAAAGATTCGCCCAAAGCCGCCAAAGCGGTCATTTGGACGAATCCTATTAACTCGGTTGTTAACCCTCTCGGCTGTAGGCCACTGGGATGCTCGTCGCGTCCTGCGGACAGAGCGCTAACTCGCTACACATGCGCTATTTCAAGAACATCCCCTTGCCGTTGAACTCCGCCTGTACGGTGCGCAGCATAAGATCGGTATCGTCCAGGCCCAGGTGCAGCTCGTTCTCGTCTGCGGCAAGGGTGCCGCGGCGGCGCGCCCAGTTCTGCAGGCTCGCGGGAGCGCTCTCTCGCGGCAGGGTGCGCACCTCTCCGTCAACGGAGCGGCAGATGTGGCGCGAGTCGATGACGATGATCTTGCCCGCGCGGCGCGCCTCGGCGTAGCCGGGCAGGTGCAACATGAACCAGCTGTCCTCGAACGCGGCGTTGTGCGCCATGATGGGATGCTTCTTCATCAGCTTCAGCAGCTCTTTTTGCAGTTTGGTATCCAGGCGGAAGGGCGTCTTGCCCTCGAGGTCGCTCCACTGGATGTGGTGGATGTCGGCCAGCGGCACGCCGGTCTCGCGGTACAGGTCGGGGATACCGCAGTAGAAGGCCTGCGGATCGTGCGGGACGGCGTCGCTGGTGAGCTCCATGATCTCCCAGCCAACGTTGATGATGTAGCCGCGCTCCGGCGCGCGCCCGGTGGTCTCGATGTCGATGCCCAGGACGGTGCCCTTGATGGGCTTGCGCACGTAGGCGACTGAGTATGCGTCGCGGTCGCCGCGGACCTCGCGCGCGACGGCGCTGGCGGCGCGGCCCTGCATCTTGCCGATGGCGGCGCACAGGTCCGCGTCGGAGAGGTTGCGGGCGAGCAGCGGGCTGGAGAGGTTGCGCAGGCGCGCCTCGCCGATCTGGTCGCAGAGCTCGCGGTTGCGATCTGCCAGGTCCAGGATCACGTCAAACTCAAAACCCGGTTCATCGTTTGCGCGCCATTCGTCCACCAGGGCCTTCAGGGCCTCCTCGCCGCGCTGACGCTCGGACTCCATGGCGTCGTAGTCGCCGTAGATGAACATGGGGATAAACGGCTGGCGGTAATACTCAAGCGCTTGCTGTGCATTCATATATGTGTGCCTTCCAAACTGATTGTAACGATCGGAAAATAATAGTTTCCCTTGTGAAACTCTGACGCTACAATAGCCTACCTTAGATGGGGCGTTAGGAAAACCGCAAGCGGGGTAACAAATGACTTATACAAAAATCGTCCACCCTATCGCCAAAGTCGTTTTATCAGTCTTCCCCTCATGACGAGTTTTAAATAGTGGATGGCATTAGGAGACCTGACTCTATGGACTTATTGCTGCATTTTGTTGAGCACGCGTTGGAAGACACGCTGTCGCTCGTTCCGTTCCTGTTCGTAACCTACCTGGTGCTCGAGGCGCTTGAGCATGCGGCGGGCAACCGCGTCAACGCCACCGTGCGCCGCGCGGGCGCCGCTGGTCCCGTGGTGGGCGCTGCGCTGGGCGTTTTGCCCCAGTGCGGCTTTTCCGCCATGGCGGCGACCCTGTACGCAGGGCGCGTTGTCACCCTGGGCACGCTGGTGGCCGTGTTTCTCTCTACGTCAGACGAGATGCTGCCCATGTTGCTGGTCGAGCGGGTGGACGCGTCTTCTGTGGCGACGCTGCTTGCCGCCAAGGCTGCGATTGCGCTGATCTCTGGCGTTGTAGTGGATGCCGCCTTGCGCGCGCTGCGCCGTAACGCCCGCGTCCATGCGGCGATTCGCCGTACGGTTTTGGGTCCTAAGTCCTTTGCGGGTGAGGACGGGTCGAGGGCGGCCGATATCATCGACAGCCTCTCGGAAGCGGGGGAGAGCGCCGAGCACATTCACCGTTTGTGCGAGCGCGACCACTGCGGCTGCGAGGAGTCTCACGCCCATCACCATGGGGATGATGGCCATCATGGGCATGGCGACGATGACGATCACCGCGAGCACGCCCACCAAGATGGCGTACTCGGTAGTGGCTCCCATGGCGCTTCCGCTGCGTGCGCTTGCAACCATGGGCATGACCACGGCCATGGACATGATCACGATCACGCGCATGGCGCCGGTGCGATCAAGTCCATTGTCTTGAGCGCGCTTTCGCATACCGTGCAGGTGACGGTCTTCATCTTCATTGTCACCTTCGTTCTGGTGGCGGTTCTGGAGACCGTGGGCGAGCCCGCTATGGAGGCGTTCCTCTCTTCCAACCGCGCCTTTGCCATTTTGGGTTCCGCGTTGGTGGGCATCATTCCCAATTGCTCTGCCAGCGTGGTTATCACGCAGCTTTACCTTGAGGGCGTGCTGTCGCTGGCACCCGCTATGGCAGGCCTTTTAGTGTCCGCCGGCGTGGGCTATCTGGTGCTGTTCCGCACCAACCGCAGTATGCGCGAGAACATAGCGATTCTGATCTTGCTGTATCTGATCGCCGTTCTTTGGGGCTTGGTGCTGATGTTGCTGGGCTTCTAGCGAGGCTTGCGGCTGGTCGCGCTTGCTTGCGCTGAATGTCCGTCTTGGGCGTCCGCTGGTATTCCGTTGTGTCTTTGCGTTGGCTCCGTTGGATGGGGGTCTACCATGGTCGATCGCACGCGTAACGTTAGGGCTACGGGGCAGGGAGCGTCTGTCGGTAGGCGCCCGGGTGGCGGCAGGCACATGGCTGCCGCAGGTCACGTTTCTGCCGCGGGGCGCGCGGCTGGTGCTGGTGGCGCTTCTGGCGGTGGGCAGGTTGCTAGCCGCAGGCGCACGGCAGGTGGCGGGCGCCGTCATCGTCCAAAAACGCGAAAAGGCGCGCGTTCTTCTAAGCGCGTTGTGCTTGCCGTGTTGGCGGCGCTGCTGATTCTGGGTGCGGGCGTTGCGGGGCTGGCGGGTTTGGTGGCTACGGGCAACGTCAACGTGACATCTGCTTCTAGGCCGGAAAACAAATACACGGGCGTGCTGGCGCCGTATGCGTGCGCGTCCGATGCGGATGGCGACGGGGTGGATGACCAGACCGATATCTTGTCTGCGGCGCTGCGCTATGTACAGACCAAACCCGTGTATCGCAGCGAGTACTATACGGGCGGGTACCCGGATGACGGCTGCGGCGTGTGCACCGACGTGGTGGCGTTTGCCCTGCGCGATGCGGGATATGATCTGCAGGCGCTGGTGGCGACCGATATCACCGAGCACCCGGATGACTACGGGCTGGACGCGCCGGATCCCGCGATCGATTTTAGGCGCGTGCGAAACCTCAAAGTGTTCTTTGCTAGGCATGCTGCCCAACTAACGTGCGACGTTCATGCGATCGATGAGTGGCAGGGCGGCGACATTGCGATATTCGATTCGCATATTGGCATAGTGTCCGACCGGCGAAACGAGAACGGCGTGCCCTACCTCATCCACCATAACGCGCCCTCCCAGCTATCCTATGAGGAGGACGTGCTGGAAGAGCGCGATGATTTGGTGATGCATGTGCGGATGGGTTGCGAATGAGGATGGGGTGCGCTAAGGGATGACGCCGAACGCGATGTTGGGCTGCTAGGCGATCTTGCCAAACGTGAACGCGCGGACCAGCAGGGTGATGCCCAGCACGGTGAGCGCGGCTCCAGCGAACAGCACAAGCATGTCCGTGGATTCAAGCGGGAACATGAGCACCACGATGCCTGCCAAAATCGACAGCACTCCGGAGAAGATGGCGAAGCCGCGGTTGTGGACGGCGGCGGATTCGACCAGCGTCATGACGCCTTCGATGATCCAGCCAAAGCCGGTAGCCATCACTACAAAGGTTGCGAGCGTTGCCGCGGAGAGCGCTTGGTTGCGCACCATTATGAGTCCGCCAAAGATTAGAAGCAGGCTGGTGATGATGTTGAGCGCGCGCCAGCCGCCCGGCAGCAGCGGCGTCCAAATGGCGGTGGCAAGGCGGATGATGCCCGCCACTATAAAGTAGATGCCCAGCACCACGGTGAGCACCACCAGGGTCTTTACCGGCCAGAACAGCAGCGCCAGGCCGGCGAGCAGGCCCACGGCTCCCGTGATGCCGTACAGGCGGCGCACGGTGGTGATGACGTGGTCTATCATGTTGTACTCGTCAAAATAAAAAGGATCCGCGTGGTCTAGCGAGTGCTTGTCGAAGAACGTCATGATGAGGACCTCCAATTGTACAGATGTGTAATAATCCTCAAGTGTGGTATACCCATTTAAGAGCGTGCTAACAAATGATTGCGTCCACCAATGCTACAATCGCCCGCGACGGGACATGAGACCAAGGGGGATGCAATGCCGGCAACGCTGTACCTGGTTCGCCACGGCAGGACCATGTTTAACGAGAAGCGCGTTATCCAGGGCTGGTGCGATTCGCCGCTGACCCGCGAGGGCGAGGAGCAGGCTGCCCGCGTCGGTCGCTATTTCGCCCACGAGGGCGTCTTTTTCGACCACGCATATGCCTCAACGTTGGCGCGCACGCATCAGACCATAGAGGCGATAACCGATATGCCCTACGGGCGTGAACCGGGCCTGCGCGAGTGGTTCTTTGGCGCCTATGAGGGAGAGCGCGTCGATCTTATGCCTGCGCGCCCCTGGGGCGATTACTTTGTTCAGTTTGGGGGCGAGGGCGAGCGGGAGTTCCATGCGCGCATCTGCTCTACGCTTCGCGAGATCATGGCGCGGCCCGGACATGAGAGCGTGCTGGTGGTGAGCCATGGGTCTGCCTGTCGCGAGTTTATGCTGGAGTGGCGCGAGGGTCAGGATCTGGGCTACCCGGACGTTCCCGGTAACTGCTCTGTTATGCGCTATACGTTTGACGGCGAGCGCTTTGAACTGGTTCGCGTTGTGGAACAGGACGAGATGCGCGCGGTGTTGGGCGAGTAGGCCGCTCAGCACTGGGGTTGTAACGATGTTTCGCCCATAATCGCTTCCTGGATGACCGCAATTGTGTTCTCTTTGATTTATGAGTGCTAGGACACTGTTTGGGGTACAATCGCAATAGAACCAGCGGAGCCCGTCTCTCGTGAAATAGGCGCGGGCGACGCAAGGGGTTTACTTTAAGGACTCGGTGGCAGCCGAGTCCTTATTTTTGCCTTTCGTCTTCCGCGATGTGCTTACGTCTATCCCATCGCTCGAACAGCTCCAAGAGCAGCCTTGCGATGCTTGAAAGCGCCCCAAGGGCGCGAATGACTTGCAGGATTGTATCCATAGGCTTTGCTCCTCTCGTGAGAAGCGCCGCCCGCACGCGGACTCCGCCGGTTCTGTCCTTATACCGCATGTACCATTTGTCTAAACGCTATAACAATGAGCATATTTGATTAGTGTTAATTGATGTTGCTCACCGGTGCACGCTGATATCGTCCAAGAAAAAAGACGCCGATTCCGCTTGTTGTGGAATCGGCGTCTTGCGTTGAGATTGGCTAAGCGCTGGTTGCTTACTTGTGGATCTGGTGGATGAACAGGCCGCTGCGAAGCTTGGGCTCAAACCAAGTGGACTTGGGCGGCATAAGCAGCCCCGCATCTGCCACGGCGAGCAGCTGGTCGATTCCCGTGGCGCACATGGAGAACGCGACGCCCTCGGTGCCGGCGCAACGCTCGAGTTCGTCCGTACCGCGAATACCGCCAACAAAGCTGATGCGCGGGTCTAGACGGGGGTCGCCAATGCCCAGAATGGGCGAGAGCACCTGCTCTTGCAGGATGGAGACGTCGAGCGCGGAGACGGGGTCCGCCGCTGCGACCCGCTGCGCAAGCTCCTGGCCAAGCGACAGGTTCCACCATTGACCATCTGCGAACATGCCCATGCGCCCGGCTTCCTGCGGGGCGATGGGTGCATTCGCCGACTCGACCGTGAAGCCCGCTTGGCGAACGCGCTCGACCAGCTGATCGGCACTGAGGCTGCAGCGGTCTTTGACCACGCGGTTATAGGGCAGGATGGTGAGTTGGCTTGCTGGGAACAGCACGGAGAGGAAGTAGTTGAACGGCTCGCGTCCGGTGTAGGTGCCCGCCGCTTTCGCCTCTTCGCGCATTTGCCGGGCAACTTTGACAGCGCTTGCGGTTCGATGATGGCCATCTGCGATGTAGGCGCAGGGGATGTGTTGGAACATGGCCGCGATGGCCTCGACCGTGTCTGAGCGCTTGACCTCCCACACGGTTTGGCGCACGTTTTCCTCGTCCACAAAATCATAGAGCGGGGTCGCCATTTTGGCAGCGCCCAGGATCATGTCGAGTACGGGCTGGTCGCGATACGCCAGGAAGATGGGGCCGGTTTGGCAGCCCAGCGCGCGGATGTGCTCTATGCGGTCGCGCTCCTTGTCCTCGCGGGTGAGCTCGTGGCGCTTGATGGTGCCGTCTTCGTACTCGTCTACGGAACATACGGCGACCAAGCCGGTTTGCACGCGACCATCCATCTCGAGCTCGTAGATGTAGTAGCAGCGGTTTGGGTCGCGCATGTAGATGCGGGAGTCGATGCGGTCCTGCATGAGCTGGGCGGCTCGCTGGTAGACCTCCGGCGCGTACATGTCCTGGTCCGCGGGGAACTGCGTCTCCGGGCGGTCGATGTTGAGGAACGACAGCGGGCGGTCGGCTACGTAGTCGGCGGCCTCTTTGCGGTCGAAGACGTCGTAGGGAAGCGAGGCCGCCTGCGCGGCGTGTTGCGGCAGGGGTCGTATGCAGGGAAAGGGCAATGCCTTCATGGGGGATCCTCCTTGTTGGTGGCGTTATGCCGTTTTCTCATTGTACGTGCTGCGCGACGGGCGCGCACGCGCCGCGGGGAGGGTTATTGGAAGGGTAACGTTGGCGTGGCGCGCGTTAAAAAGGAAGCAGAAGCAACAAGGACATTGGGCTGAGCTCTGGTCCTTTGGCATTCAAAAGAATTTTACTTTCGAATCTCATAAAGTTGTTAAGAACGAACACATGTTCTATAATGATACAAGGGGATTTACAATAGTAATGCGAGGCGATACTATGATTCTATCCTATGCTGATAAAGAGACCGAAAGATTGGCACGAGGAGAAAGGGTGAGACGCTTTTTGCCATTCGAGCGCGTCGCTTTGCGCAAGCTGCGACAACTTGAATTAGCCGCAAGCATTAATGATCTGAGGATTCCTCCGGGTAATCGGTTGGAAATCCTTCAGGGTGATCGCTTTGGTCAGCATAGCATCAGAATAAACGATTGCTTTCGAATCTGTTTTCGATGGACATCAGCGGGTCCTCAAGATGTTGAGATAGTTGATTATCATTAAAGTGGTGATGTCGGATGATTGAATACATTGACCCCGTCTCTCCAGGGGAGCTGCTTAAGGAAGAGTTCCTTGTTCCTATGGGTATTTCTCAGTATCGTCTAGCGAAAGAGACCGGTATTCCGGCGCAGCGCATTGGGCAGATTGTGCTTGGCCGCCGTTCTGTTACGGCAGATACCGATCTTCGCTTGTGCCGTTTTTTTGGTTTAACGGATGGATATTGGCTTCGTGCCCAAGCGGCTTACGACACTCAACTTGCTCGTCGTCGACTTTCCGATGATCTTGATAAGATCGTTCCTTGGGATAGTGCGGCGATGGGCTAGATGAACGGCGTTTGACGCGTTGCGGTTTTGCCTATGCGAGGCCCGATAGCGATAGCAGCAGGTCTGTAAGCACCGCCTCGACGCGCTGGATATCATCGCGCGGCACCCACTCGTTAGGCTTGTGTGCCAGCGCGAGCGATCCGGGGCCGTAGCTCATGCAGTTATGGTTTGAGCGGGTTCCCGCTATGACGGCGGTATCCGTGTAGCCGGTGAAATAGCTCACCCTCGCGGGCGCCCCCGTGGTTTGCTCGACCGTTTTGCTAAGGGCAGCCAGCAGGGGAGAGCCTGGGTCGCGTTCGATGGGAGGACGATCGCCCGTGATGCGGTAGGTGCCTTGGATGCCCGGAACCTCTTGCTGCGCCCTTTCGATTGCCTGCTGAACTATCATTTCCGCCTTCGCCGTGGTTGCCGGAGGTACCAATCGCATGTCGATCCACGTGGTGCATGCATCCGGGACAACGTAGGGTTGGTATCCGCCTTGGACCATTCCAAAGGTGACGGTCGAGGCGCCCAGCTCTGCATGGTGCGGCAGCGCCTCGATGCTGCGGCGGATATGGCTGACTGCCTCCGCCGTTGCTGCGACGGCATCTGCTCCTTCCCAAGGCTGGCTTGCGTGCGCGGTGACGCCCTTGATATCGAGTTCGAACCACGTACGTCCCTTATGCGCAACTTGGATCTGGTTGTCGGTGGGCTCGGTGTCCAACACCCACTCGTCCGTGCCGACCCAGCCCGCATCGATAGCGGCTTCAACGCCGCGCATGTTGGCTTCCTCGTTCACGGTACAGATGAGTGAGAACCCACGCTCTGGTTGAGTGCCGGCATGCTCCATGGCGTCCATTAGCGAGAATAGAGCGGAGAGAGCGCAGGCAAGCCCGCCTTTCATGTCGCATGCGCCTCGCCCGTAGAGGCGGTCCTCGCGGACGGTTGCTCCTAGCGCGAGCGTGTCCGTGCTCCAGCCCTCGCCTAAGGTGACGGTATCCATGTGGCAGATGTAGACTAGATTGGGCGCGCTGCCATATCCCGCTACGGTGACGTTGAGGTTGCGCCGAGCGGGGAAGACCTCGAGCTCCTTGATGGAGATATGCTTTACAAGGCATGCGGGCATGCTTGAAACGTGCTGCTCTACCAGTAGCTTGATATAGCGTTCGATCGTATCTTCTTGCGCTCCAGGATTAGAGCTATCTATACGCACCAATTGTTGCGCCAGTTGCCATGCATTCATCGGCTTCCCTTCGGTAGCAAAACAAGAGGCGTGCACGTGGCTCGCCTCTTGTTTTGCCTCCCAGTGCTTACCTTACTCCTTTTTGCGAGATGGTGTACGGGAGCGTTGCAAACAGAACGTTTTTAGAAGGGTCGGCGGTCATTTTTTACATGCGTGCGTTCTGAAATAAACTGTGACCGATCCCGGTGGCAATTGAAACGCTTCAGGTGGGGTATTTATTATTATGCAGAGTCGCGAGGGTGATTTATACGCATTATGAGGGTCTAGGCAGATGGCTGCAGATGTAGCTTAACGTGCTAAACACTTATAAATGTCGCCAATAGAATTGGTATTATGCGCTCCGACTACTAGGAAAGCAGGTTTGAAGGAGGCTCGAAGGGCGCTCGGGGTCGGTTGGTGGGGGGCGAGCGACTGAAAACGCTCTATTCTTGTCGGCTCCTCGCCCGCCTCGTGGCACTCATTGACCATCCTGAAGAAGGACGGTTTTTCAAGAGCGTTTTTCCATGAATAAGCTAATGAGAATCCGCAGCTCACGGGATGGCTTGATACATATCGACGTTTTCGACGCGGGGGCATAGGGTCAAGGGCGAGTACGGAGCATGAAGTACAGCCCGACCCAACGCCGTATTAAACGTTAATGGGCCAGGCCGTGTGAAAGTTGCGAATTGGAGAAGCCGATAGCAGGCCTGGAAACGAAAAAGCAAATCCAGGAAGCGCTATTTGATGACGCGGACGCGGTAGATCGCGGGAATCTGCTTGAGCGCCTCGATGGTGGAGGATTCCAGATGCTCGTCCGTGTCGAACATGGTGTAGGCGTTTTCGCCGGCGCTTTCGTTAACCATGCGCTGCACGTTGGCGTTGTCCTTTGCCAAGATGGCGGTGATCTGGCCGATCATGTTGGGCACATTGGCGTGCAGGCAGGCGATGCGGCTCGCGGCGCGCGCCTTACCCATGTTGCAGGCAGGGTAGTTGACGGAGTTGGCGATGTTGCCGTTTTCCAGATAGTCCTTGAGCTCGGAGATGGCCATGTCCGCGCAGTTGGCCTCCGCCTCGCCGGTGCCGGCGCCGGAGTGGGTGGTGATGAAGGTGTTGGGCATGAGCACGGTCTTGGGGGTGGCGAAGTCGCCGGCGAACCAGGATAGCTTGCCTGATTCAAGCGCTGCGTGCACGGCGTCCTCGTCGATGATGGTTTCGCGCGCATAGTTGATGAGTACCGCGCCCGGAGCCAGAAGGGCGAGCTGTTCCGTACTGATCATGCCCTTGGTGTCCGCCTTGGAGGGAACGTGCAGGGTAAGGTAGTCGCAGCCGCGGCACAGGTCCTCGAGCGTGCCCACGCGCTGGACGTTTTGAGACAGCGCCCATGCGTGCTCGACAGAGATGAAGGGATCGTAGCCGTAGACATCCATACCCAGGTCGACGAGGGCGTTTGCCACCTTGGAGCCCACGTTGCCCAGGCCAACTACGCCAACGCGCTTGCCCTTGAGCTCGCGGCCAACAAAGGCCTTCTTGGCCTTTTCAGCATCCGCGAGAATGTTGGGATCGTCCGCGTTGGCGCGCACCCAGTTCATGGACTGCACCACGCCGCGGCTGGACAGGATCATCATGGCGAGCACCAGCTCTTTGACGGCGTTGGAGTTGGCGCCGGGCGAGTTGAAAACCACCACGCCGCGACGGGCGTATTCCTCGATGGGAATGTTGTTCACGCCGGCGCCGCAGCGGGCGATGGCGCGGATGCCCTCGGGCAGGTCGTAGCCGTGCAGGTCGGTCGAGCGCATAAGGATGGCGTCGGCCTCTTCCGCCGTGGCTACAAAGTCATAGCCCTCTCCAAATTCTACGTCGCCGTCTTTGGTGATGTCGTCGATAGTCTTGATGTGACGCATGGTTACAAGTCTCCTTTTGGCTGCATGGATGAGATGGAAGCTTCTGGGTGGGCCCGCCGGCACCGCTGTGCGCGGAATCGATGCGCGCAGGGTCGATGCGGGCTACAAAGATCGCCGTCCCATACAATGCAGCGATTCGAACTCGTCCATCCATGCCGCCAGCGCCCGGACGCTTTCAAGTGCGACGGCGTTGTAGATGCTGGCGCGCATGCCGCCGGCAACGCGGTGTCCCTTGATGTTGGCAATGCCGCGTTGGGCCGCGCCCGCGATGAACTCCGCGTCAAGCTCCTTGCTGGGCGTGCGAAAGGTGACGTTGGCGATGGAGCGGCTGTCCTTTTGGGCGGTGCCGCAGAAGAGCTCGCTGTTGTCGAGCAGGTTGTAGAGCAGGTCCGCCTTGGCACGGTTGCGCTGTTCCATGGCGATAAGGCCGCCGGTTTCCTCGATCCAGCGGAAGATCTTGCCGCATACGTAGATACCAAAGGTGTTGGGCGTGTTGTACATGGAGCCCTTGTCTGCCTGGATGCGATAATCCATGTACGTGGGGCAGTAGGGGCTGGCGGGGCTCTGGCCAATGAGGTCGTCGCGGATTATGACCACGGTTACACCCGCAGCGCCCGCGTTTTTCTGCGCGCCGGCGTAGATAAGGCCGTAGCGCTCCACGTCGATGGGAAGCGACAAAAAGCAACTTGAGACGTCTGCCACCAGCGGAGTATCGCCGCAGTTGGGAAGCGTGTGGAACTGCGTGCCAAAGATGGTGTTGTTCTGGCAAATGTAGACGTAATCCAGGTCATCGTCCGCGCACGCCCGCTCAACGGCGTCGAGCGCGGGAATCCTGTCGAAATGCGTGTCCTCGCTTGAGGCGAGCACGCGGGCATCGCCGTAGCGAGCGGCCTCTTGCCAAGCCTTTTTCGCGAAGTTGCCCGTGACCACGTGTCCGCAGCGGCCGTGTCGCATGAGGTTCATGGGGATGCCGGCGAACTGCAGGGTGGCGCCGCCCTGCAAAAACAGGACGCGGTAGTTGGAGGGAATGCCCATGACGCGGCGAAGCGTGGCCTCTGCATCGTCGATAATAGCCTGGTACGCGGGGGAGCGATGACTCATCTCCATTACGGACATGCCGGAGTCGCCGTATTCCGGCAGCTCGTTTTTGATTTCCTCCAGCACGCTCAGGGGAAGGGCGGCCGGGCCGGCGGAGAAGTTGTGCACGCGTGTCATCGTCAAATGACCTCCCTTGCGGGGTCCAGGAATTTTGCCTTAGTACTCTACTATAGTGGAGTATGTTCCATGTAACGAAAACGTTACCTAACATAGCAGACGGCGCCGGGAAGGTCTCGCCGCGCGATGCGGGGACGTCTTCTTTTAATAACCGCATTCATGGTAGGTTGATGGCGAATGGGGCATATCGCCTTTTTTGCGATACCGGGGACCAGAAAGTGTAAACTATCACTTGAAGGTTGAAGGTTTACTCCTGAGGGGGAGATATGGCGACGTATGTAACCTCGGATGCTCACGGTCATGTTCGGGCGCTGGATCGCGCGCTCGAGCTTGCGGGACCCGGTAGCGGCGACGTCGTCTACGTGCTGGGCGATATGGTCGACCGCGGGCCGGACCCCGTGGGCGTGCTGCGCCTGGTGCGCTCCCTGCCCAACGCTCGCGTGCTCATGGGCAACCACGAGCGCATGCTGCTGGACACCTTGATGAGCGAGGACGAGCGCGAGGTCTTTATTTGGGAGATGAACGGCGGGTCCACTACCGCGCGCGGCTTGGATTCGCTGGCGTCTGATGAGGCGGCCGACCTTATCGACTGGATCGCGCAACTGCCGCTTTTCGATGTAGTCGAGGTGGACGATCGCCGTCCGGGCGCCGCGGCGCGTGCGGGCGTACTGGGCTGCGATGCCCGTCGTACCTACCTGTTGTCCCATGCCGGGATAGACGCGCTTGCGGCGCGGGCGTACCTGGCGATGGCCGGCACGGCTGGATCCACGGGAGCTTTTGCGGACGCCGCGGGTTCCAGCGCCGCGTCGGGCGCAGACGTGGCGACGCTGCGCGATATGATGGCGAGCCAGTCTGCCGACGACCTGCTGTGGATACGTTCCGAGTTTTGGGGAGCGCCTACGGGCCTTGTGGGTCCGGACGGGCGCGGGCCAGTCGTCGTGGCGGGGCACACGCCGTCGATCCTGCTGCGTCGCTACGCAACGTTGATGGGCGGCACCGGCGCGCATGAAGGTATGTACGGATGCATGGTAGAGGTTGGCGCCACCGCAAGCACCTTTGGCGAGGCGGACCGCATCTGCGTGGATTGCGCCGCGGCGACGGGCTATCCTTCTGGCCGCGTGGGCGTGATGCGCCTTGAGGACCGTCGCGTGTGGTACGCGGAGGTTCGCGAGGGCGAGTAGGGTCCCGCGGCAGAACAAGCGGCGCCGCTTATCTCAATCGAGTTGCTGATGCCGGGGGCTAGGTTTTCCTGACCTGCCCTTACAGGCCAAAAAGATAGGCTATCGCCTCATCCCAGCTCTCTTCCACAACGGACCATGTGCCGTCGCCATCTTGTTGGAGGTCGAGCATGATGGTGGTTTCATACATTTCGTTGCTGGCGGCAAGGGCCTGTAGATAGGTGTCTGTGAAGATCTGGGCAAATTCCTCGTCCGTTGTGTTTGCCAAACCGGGGTCTGCCGCCGCCTGGTCCAGCAGGTTAGACCAAAGGTCGACAAGCTCAGAGCCATCCCTTGCGGTGACGTTGACGTAGGCGTAGCCCTCTTGGCCCGCGATAAACACGCCATCGTCCTCAAATTCAAGCCCCAGGACGGACCATGTTGCGTAAAGCGCGGGATCGCAACCCTGCATGTATGGGGCAAGCTCGGCGTCATCGTTGACGTACCGGGTGAATAGGTCTGCGATCGCGGCGGCGTCCTGCTCGTTTTGGCTTGCAAGGGCGTCCATCTTGTCCTCGACCGTGGTCCACGCCCGTTGCTGATCGGGCGTGTAGCCCTGATCTGCGCTGATGTTGCTGGCGGGTGAGCCAAGCGAGCCGTACATGCGCGATGCGACGGTTATGCTGAGGATTATGAGTATTAGGACGAGGAGGGACAAAACGGTGCCGATGATGCCGGTGACCTTGCCGGCGGTAAGGGCCCCGCTGTACTCTGCGCGGCGGGCCGACCGGATTGCCAGGGCTATGGCCGCAATACCCATGATGGTGCTGATGATGGGCAAAAAGCACAGCAGGATGGAAGCGATGCCAAAGATGAGCGCCAGAACACCGGTGCTTTTTGCCGCGGGTCCCGGCAGTTGCGGGGCGGGCGGGAACGCTTGGGGAGCGGCGGGCGCGGGCTCGGGACCCGGCAGGGGAGCGGCGGGCGCGGGCGCCGTCGACACAGGGGCTTGGGGCGCATGGTCTGCCGGGGCGCCATCGCTCGCTTTTGCGGGCAAACCGCTTTTTGCCGATACGCTGCCAACGGTGTTCCAAGGGTTGCTATCTGCGGATGTCTTGCCTGGTTGGTTCATGGCTTCTCGCCTTACGGGTTATGCGGCGCTGCGGCCGGCGGGAGCATCATTGTTCTATAGTAGCGATGCCGGACGCGTTTGCGTATATGGTCCCGGCCCAGCGGCGGCTTTCGCAGCATGCCGTCTTGCCCGGCGACTCGATCAGCCAAACGGGTTGCGCTCGCGGGTGATGGCGCGGCGGATGTTGATGTATTCCAGCACGAGCAGCACCAGCAACAGCAGCATCACCAGAAGGTAGCTCAACACGGCGCCCATCAGCTTGAGCGTGGCCACCAAGATGAGCGGCGCCACAACGCTGGCGGCAAAGGCGATGAGGTAGAGCTTCATGACATCGTCCTGACGACGCAGCACGGTAATGATGGCGTAGAGAAAGTCGATCGCCGCGGTGATGCCGCCGGCGGCGATCATAAGCAGGGCCAGGTTGCGGAATCGCTCGAAGTTCACGCCGTACATGAAGCTCATGATGGGAATGCCGATGGACCCCATGAACAGCGCGGTCGCCACCGTGATTCCCAGGATGACCGCCATGACGGCAAACACCACCATGTCAAAGCGGCGGCGCTTGCGCGGGTTGGACCAAATGCTTGCCAGGCGCAGCATCTGAGGTTTGTAGACAAAGCCGATCGCCAGCAAAATACCCTGCGCGGGGAAGTACAGCGCGTTGAAATAGAGCTGGTTTTCATAGGGCAGCATGCCCTCCATCACAAACTTGGGCATGCTCTCGATAAGGTTGAATAAAAACAACGCCGCAAACAGCGGGAAGCATTGGCGAAGCAGGGATCCCACCTCGCCCATATTCCAACGGCGCGACTTCTCCGTTTCGAGTAGGGCCAGGGGGGCGGAGACCAAGACCAGCGACGCGCAGGCGACCACGGCCATCGCGACGGACGCCACCGCCAGGTTGCGCGTGATGAAGAGCGCCGCGGAGAACACGGCCGCCACCGCGATCGAACGCAGCGCCTGGCTGATGCCGGCAAGATAGAGCTTGTCCGCCTGCTGCAGGCGCCCCTCGTACACATCCGCCAGGCCGTCGACCATCTTATATATGTAGACGCCCACGGAGACGGTCATCATGTAGGGTTCGTATCCGCGCAGCGTGCAGTACAAGATACCGGCGACCAGCGCCAGGATGCTGGTGATCCAGCGATTGATTTGGTAGGACGAGAACGAGTTGACCTCGTCTATGTCCGACACCTGGTAGTTGCGCACGCCGTAGTTGGCGGCGATCATGAGCAGCGTGCCGGTGACAAACGCCATGGAGAACATGCCCGCCTGCTCGGCGCCAACCAGCTGCGTGCATACAACCGTGAGCAGGGGAAACACCATGCCCCATACGCCTATGCCCACCGTGTTCCACAGGTAGTCGCGCTTGGTGCTGTGCGATTCGTACTCGGCTTCCTGCTCGCTGAGCGAACCCTCGTAGATTGATTGCAGCAGGCGATTCCACCACTGGTTGACCATGCGCGCTACAAAGGTTTGCTCGCGGTCCGGCCGCCGGCGCTGGTCGCGTCCCGTGCCGCGCCTTGATGCGGTGGAGGGGCGGGAGCCCTTTGTGACGGTGGCGCGCCTGCTTTGCGGGCTGCCCACAACTATATCGCCGCGCCTCGCCATGCGTTCGCGGATGATGTCCAAAGGAGTGCTTGCCACGCTAACCCGCCTTGTCCTCGTCACTTTGTTCTTATCGATCTCATCACGCCGGCTTGTACGTTACTTGCTTGCTGCGATGTTTGGCAAATCATTATAGTTTCGCCAGAAATGTGGTGCGCGACAATACTATTGGGTAACAACAAATGTTGCTCGTCCCAAGGCCGTGCGGAGTGCGCTATCCTTTTGCACGTTTTATACGGTACCGGCGCGACAAGCTGCGAGTTAGCCGCGTCGCCGGACAGTGTTGGGGACTCTGTATGGATTTTGTCTCGTTTGTTTTGGCCCTTGTGCCCATTTTGTGGCTCGTTGTCATGCTCTTGGTATTCAAATGGCCCACGTGGAAGGCCGCTATCGGCTCTTTTGTGGCGTCGTTTCTGCTCGCTATGGCGTACTGGCATATGCCGGTTGACCAGGCGGCCACCGCAAGCCTTGAGGGTTTTCTCATGGCGCTGTGGCCGATCGTGCTGGTTATTATCGCCGCGGTGTTTACGTATAACCTGTGCGTCAAGACCGGCGCTATGGACGTTATCAGCCAGATGATCACCTCTATCTCTAGCGACCGTAGGATTTTGGCGCTGTTGGTGGCATGGTGCTTTGGCGGCTTTATGGAGGGCATGGCTGGCTTTGGCACCGCTGTCGCCATTCCCGCTGGCATGCTTGCCGCGCTTGGCTTCTCGCCCATCCCCGCGGTGCTGATGTGCCTGCTCGCTAACGGCGTTCCCACCCCGTACGGCTCCATTGGCATCCCCACGGTGTCGCTTGCCAACCTGGTGGGGCTTGATTCCGCGCAGCTGGCGTCTACTCAGATGCTGCAGCTTTCGCCATTTTTCCTGATCGCCCCGTTCTTGATTGTATACGTGGCGGGTGGCTCTTCGCTTTCCGGCGACGCTTCTGGCGCCAAGGTGGGCTTTGCCGATCGCTTTAAGGGCGTTTTGCCGCTTACCCTGGCCTCTGCCGTGGCGTTTGTCTTGCCCACCTATGCGGTCGCCACGTTTGTTGGTCCCGAGCTCTGCGTGGTTGTGGGCAGCATCTGCTCGCTGGCGGTCACCGCCCTTATTGCTATGCGCACGGAGCGCTCCGGCAAGCTGGACAGCGCCTTTCATATGGAGGCTTCCGCCGGGCAGGAGCTGGATGCGCGCTCCGCATTTAAGGCGTGGTCGTGCTTTATCTTTATCTTCATCCTGCTGCTGGGCACCTCTAAGCTGGTGCCGCCCGTGAACGGTTTCCTGGCGCAGTTCGCCACCACCGTCACCGTGTTTAACGGCGATAACCCCGGGTCGCTTACCTTCTCTTGGATCAACACCCCGGGTGTGTGGATATTCCTGGCCGCGTTTGCCGGCGGTCTTATCCAGGGCGCGAGCCTGCGCACCATGGGCGGGGTGCTGGTTGCCACCGTCAAGCAGATGATGCCCACCGTGATTACCATGCTTTCCGTTTTGGGTTGCGCCAAGGTCATGGGTTACTCCGGCATGATCTCTTCCATCTCTTCATTCTGCATTGGTGTGGCCGGTGCGTTCTTCCCGCTGGTCGCTCCTTGGATCGGCATGGTCGGCACTTTTGTCACCGGCTCCGGCACCAGTTCCGGTATGTTGTTTGGCCAGGTGCAAAGCGAGGCGGCCCAAGCGCTTTCAGCCGACCCCTACTGGATGGTGGCCTTGAACTCGCTGGGCGTCGCCGCCGGCAAGATGCTCTCGCCGCAGACGCTGGCTATTGGTCTTGCCGCCGTGCGCGTCACCGGCAAGGATGCCGAGCTTCTCAAGGCCGTTCTGCCGTACGCCCTGGCGTTTCTGGTTGGTATGAGCGCGCTTGCCTTTATTGGCGCCTAGCGGCTCCCGTCTCATTTGATCTTGAATCCAAGCTGCCTGCATCTAGTTCTAAATAAAAATCAAGGCTCTCAAAACCCCGTCGGCTTCCCCTTGGGCGCCGGCGGGGTTTTCTCATATGTGGTGACCTTGCGCAGGCGGAGGATGGCGATTCAAAAGATGTTGACCTGTTAACAATAACCCGTAAGATGTTAATGTGTTAACAAGTAGATGAAAGGAGGCGGCAGTGGATCAAGGGGACGAGAAGGAGCAAGAGAGGTTCGAGGATTTCGTAGGCGTGATTTCCGCCCTGTCGAAGGAGATCCAGCGCATCAAGATGGTCGAGGCGGCAAAGCTTGGCATCAAGGGCGCTGACGTGATGCTGCTCTACCAGCTGGCACGCCACCCGCAGGGGCTTACCAGCGCGGAGCTCGCCCGGCGATGCGGCGTGACGCGCGCCGCCGTCTCCCGCGCGCTGACCACCCTAGAGGATAAGGGGTTTGTCATGGTGCAGCCGGATCCAGGGACCGGCAGGTATCGTGCGGCGGTGATGCTCTCCGCTCGCGGCGCCGCCGCTATGGAGTCTGCAACTCAGATTATCGACCGCGTGGTCAGCGAGTCCGGCGATGCGGTGTCCGAGCGTAACCGCGCGATCATGTACTCGTCACTTTCGACCATTCTCGACCAACTCAAAAAGATCTCGCGCGACTAGCGCTCGCGTGCAATGAACCCAGGAGGTACATCCATGCCCGTACGTATCATCGCCGATTCCGCCTGCGACATGGCGAGCGCCGATCATCCGCAGCTCACCGTTTTACCGCTGACCGTTGCCTTTGGCACCACCGTGTACCAAGACGGTGTCGATTTGAGCCATGAGCGCTTCTACGAGCTGCTTATCGAAAGCGACGAGCTGCCCAGCACCGGCCAGGTGAACCCGTATGCCTATACGCAGGCGTACGAGGAGGCCGTCGCTGCGGGAGAGGACATTGTGGTCATAGCCCTCTCGTCCAAGCTCTCCGGCACGCATCAAAGCGCCGTGACCGCCGCCGCGCAGATCGATGCGTCCGTGCGTATTGTGGACACGCAAAGCGTTACGGTTGGCGAGCACATTTTGGTGAAGTACGCGCTGCAGCTGGTGGACCGGGGGCTTGATGCCCAGCAGATCGCCGACGCTGTTGAAGCCGCGCGCGACCGCGTGGTTGTCATCGGCCTGCTCGATACCCTTGAATACCTGCGTCGCGGCGGCAGAATTTCCGGCGCGATGGGCGCGGTGGGCGAGATGCTTTCCATCAAGCCCGTGGTCACCGTTGAGGACGGCGAGGTCCACTTGATGGGCAAGGCACGCGGATCCAAGAACGGGCGCAACCTGCTGACTAAGAAGATCGAGGAAGTGGGTGGCGCGGACTTCTCCATGCCTATCGAGCTTGGTTACGCCGGTTTGGACGATAAGCTGTTGCGCAAGTACATCGCGGACAGCCGCGCGCTGTGGGAGGAGTATCCCGGGGAGGAGCTGCCCGTCCACTCCGTGGGCGCGACCATCGGTACGCATGTGGGGCCTGGCGCCATCGCGCTGGCGTTTTTCAAGAAGGCATAGAACCTGTCTGGGAAGCGTGTCGTAGCGTGTCGCCTTAAGCGAATAGCCTTGTTTCCGGCGAATGCGAGCCCGCACGGGGATTCTTCGGTATCATCTACCAAGGCATCCCCGTGCTTTTGCATGCGCTAGCATGGTGGGGTCTTTTGCAGGGATGAAGGGGGAACCATGATCAAGGCCGCGTTTTTTGACATCGACGGCACGCTGCTTAGCTTTAAGACGCATAAGATGCCGGAATCGACCAAGCAAGCGTTGGCGACGCTGCGCGAAAAAGGGATTTTGACCATAGTCTCCTCTGGTCGCCCCACCTACCAGCTGCCCCCGTGCATCAAGACCGGGTTCGACTCCTACATCACCTTGAGCGGCCAGCTGTGCTATGACGCAGACGGCGTCTTTCGCTCCAACCCCATTTCCAAAACTGGCGTGGCCAGCGTGGTGGAACAAGTCAAAAGCGGTTGCTACGAGGCCCTTGTGCTGCAGGGCGACAGGGCGTTTTGCAGCAAGCTCACCGATGACGTGGCGGAGGTGGCGCGCGCTGCCGGCCTTGAGTACGAGCCCGATGACATCGATCGCACCTTCGATGCCCCGGTGTATCAGTTCTGTGCGTTTTTGGGACAGGACCGCGAGCATATCATCACCGACGCCATTCCGGATGTCGCCACCACGCGCTGGACGCATCTGTTCTGCGACATCATGCCCGCAGACGGCGGCAAGATTCATGGTGTCCGGGCGGCGTTTGAGCGCTACGGCATCTCGCCGCAAGAAGCGATCGCGTTTGGCGACGGCGAGAACGACCTCTCTATGTTCGAGGCCGTCGGTACCGGAGTTGCCATGGGAAACGCCTGGGACACGGTGAAGGAGCGCGCGGATTACGTTACAACCTCGGTGGACGATGACGGTATTTGGAAGGCATGCGAGCACTTTGGCCTTCTGTAGTCCATCGGCCTCATTTCGCCCATGTTCCTCTTCGGAGAACGGCTGAGCGCTACGTTCAGTTCCGCGACACCTCTACGCTGACCTCCTCGCTTGACCGCCAGCGTCGCCAGGTTTCCTACCTTAAGGCGTTTACCGGCAAGGTGCTCCAGAATGCAACGGGCGACCCCGCGGCCCTGCTGAGCCTGTACCAAACAGCGCAGGACTACATCTGGACCAACCTTGGCTTTGATCAGTTCTCCTATTTGGCAAGTACCATGCTGGCGAAAGGCATGACTTCCTTTGACGTGGTCACCCTGGATGGCGAGATGGGCGAGGGCGAAACCTATGCGGAGTTCCATCTTAATCAGGATGCGGTTTACCAGACCGTGCTAGATACGTATTACACCCCGGTGGACGAGTAAACTTGCGTATGCAAAGGCCCCGTGCATGAAAGCGTGTACGGGGCCATATTTTGCACGGTTGGTAGATTTACGCCCATTCTCGTCCGGGCTCCGCGCGCTAGTCGGCTTGGCGGTCCTATAGAGCTGCGTCAGTGACAGGGGAGTCCCCAAGGCAGTCCGGGCATATGCCGGTAAACAGGGTGCTGTGATCGATGCTGTCAAAGCCCGTTTGCACGCCGCATGCCTCATCTAGGTCAAGGTCATAGGCGAGTGGAACGTCTTGCACTCGCCCGCATTTTCTGCAAAGAATGTGCGCGTGCCCGTCCGACCTCCAATCAAAGCGGTTGCCGCCCGGCGTTTTGACCGAGCTGATGATCCCCGCTTCTTCAAGAAGGTTGAGATTGCGGTACACGGTGCCGCGGCTGATCTTCTCGTCCTGCTGGCGTACGTCCAAATAGATATCGTCCGCTGTTGGATGATCATCGTGCGCACGAACGGCGTCGAGCACAAGCGCGCGCTGGCGCGTGTTGCGTCTCTGCACACCCATGGTGACCCCTTTCGATGCATCTATACCGCCCCGGTAGCATAAGCGTGCGTCGTAGCGCGACACGCGGGCAGTGCGATGCAAATAATAAATGCCATAACCTCACTTGTATATTTCAACAGAATTTGGTCCGTATCTCAAGTTTCTGCTTGACATCTCCTTGTATCTACTCATAATAAGACTCAATACTAATAAGAACAGCAAAAAGCTGTGATGAAAGGAGACTAATTATGTCGCTTATCGGAAAAGAGATCGCTGATTTTTCCGTCCAGGCCTATCAGAACAACGAGTTTCGCACCGTCACCAAGGACGACGTCCTGGGCAAGTGGTCGCTGTTCTTCTTCTATCCCGCTGACTTCACCTTTGTGTGCCCCACGGAGCTTGAGGACCTGGCGAACAAGTATGCGGAATTCTCCGCTGCAGGTTGCGAGGTGTACTCCGTTTCCACGGACACGCACTTTACCCACAAGGCCTGGCATGAGACCTCTGAGCGCATCGGCAAGGTAGCCTATCCTATGCTCGCCGACCCCACCCACGCGCTTTCCCGTGACTTCGAGGTGCTCATTGAGGAGAACGGTCTGGCCGAGCGCGGCGCCTTCATCGTCGACCCCCAGGGCAAGATCCAGGTGTACCAGGTGAACGCCGGCGGTATCGGTCGTAATGCGGACGAGCTGTTCCGCCTGCTGCAGGCAGCCCAGTTTGTCGCCGAGCACGGTGACGAGGTGTGCCCGGCTAAGTGGCAGCCCGGCGCCGAGACCCTTAAGCCCTCGCTTGACCTGGTGGGTCAGCTGTAAGGAGAGCCTTCTTCGAGGGTATTCTCGATGCGTTTGCTCGACGCGATTTCGCACATGAGCCCCCTTGGGGCACATTCACGATCCTAAGAGGGGCCGCGGTGGGGGATAGACCCCTCGCCGCGGCCCTTTTGCCGGGCGGGCGCCGTTATGGCTGCTTTCCCGGCTTATAACGTTGGAGGACCAATCTATGGACATCGATAAACTCTATGATGCCGTCATCATTGGTGGAGGGCCTGCCGGCCTTACCGCTGCAATCTATCTCGCCCGCGCACGTTACCGCGTGCTGGTTGTTGAGAAGGATCATTTTGGAGGCCAGATCACCATTACCGATGAGGTGGTGAACTATCCCGGCGTGTACGCCGCCAGCGGCTCGCAGCTCACGGAGACCATGAGACGCCAGGCCCAGGCATTTGGTGCCGAGTTCATGCTCGCGGAAGTGACGGGCTTTGATCTGGATGGCGATGTCAAGCGGGTGAAGACCTCTAAGGGCGATATCCCCTGCTTCGCAGCCCTGCTCGCTACGGGCGCCAGTCCTCGCAGCGTTGGTTTTGCGGGCGAAGATGAGTTTCGCGGCCACGGCGTCGCCTATTGCGCCACGTGCGACGGCGAGTTCTTCACCGGCAAGGACGTCTTTGTTGTTGGCGGCGGTTTCGCCGCGGCGGAGGAGAGCGTCTTTCTCACCAAGTACGCGCGCCACGTCACTGTTTTGGTGCGCGAGGATGATTTTACCTGCGCGCCCGCTGCCGCCGAGGAGGCGAAGCGCAACAAGAAGATCACCGTGCTCTACAACACCGAGGTGGTTGAGGCGACGGGTGATTCCGCGTTGCGTACCCTGCGCTACCGCAATATCAAGACCGGCGAGGAGGGCGTCTACCGCGCAGATGACGGCGACACCTTTGGCATCTTTGTCTTTGTTGGCTACGCTCCCGCGACCCAGCTGGTCAAAGGCACCGCCGAGCTTGATCCCTTTGGTTACGTGCTGACCGACGAGCACCAGATGACCTCTGCAGACGGACTGTTTGCGGCGGGAGACGTGTGCGTGAAGAGCCTTCGCCAGGTTGCCACAGCGGTAGGGCAGGCGGCGCAGACCGCAACGGATATGGAGCGCTATCTCAAGGCCGCGCAGGAACGTACCGGTCTTGTGCCCGCGGCGCCGGCGGGACGCCCCGTGGCTGCTACCGGGAGTGCATCCGGTGCTGGTGCGGGCGCGGGCGCAGAGCCCGGCACGGCGGGTTCGCGGGCAGGCGCTGCCGCCGGCTCCTCGTCCTTGTTTGATGACTCCATGCTTGCGCAGCTAAATACCGTATTCTCCCGTATGGAGCGCTCTTTGGTGTTGCGGCTGCATACAGACGGATCCGATCTGTCTTCCGAGCTTCGCGCGTATATGGACGAGATTTGCGGTCTTACGGACAAATTGCATCTGGAGGAGGCGGAGGCGGCTACGGACTCGCCGGCGGGCGAGGGGCTTCCCTACGTTGAGGTATGCGACGCCGAGGGGAACCCGCTGGGTTTAGCGTTTCATGGAGTTCCGGGCGGCCACGAGTTCACCAGCTTTGTGCTGGGACTCTATAACGCCGCAGGGCCCGGCCAGCCTATCGCCCAGGATGACGAAGTGCGGATTTCAGGGCTGGTGGACGAGGTCTCCATCAAGGTACTTGTGTCGCTTTCTTGCACCATGTGCCCGGAAACGGTCGTGTCCGCGCAGCGCATCGCTGCAGACAATCCACGCGTAACGGCGCACGTGTTCGACGTCGCGCACTTCCCGCGGCTCCGCGAGCGGTATAACGCCATGAGCGTGCCGTGTGTGGTGGTCGAGCGCGGCGGTACCGAACGCGTGTCATTTGGCAAGAAGAACCTAAGCCAGATGCTCGATGTGCTGGGTTAGTAGCGGACCTCGAACTCCTTGCTGTCCGTCTGCGGCGTGCGGTCCTGCTCCTCGTCCAACCAGATGCGGTTGTTAAAGCGGCGGTAGTAGGCATGGACGGCATCTAGGTGCGCGGCGATGGCGGCGGGCGGCCCCTGGATCTCCATCTCAACCGATCCGTCGCTGTTGTTGCGTACCCATCCGGTGAGGTTGAGTTGGTTGGCGATGCCTTGATTGGTCCAACGGAAGCCCACGCCCTGGACGGTGCCTATAAAGCGCAGGTGCAGGCGTAGCTGAGCTGGTTCGCTTTGGGCCTCGCCGGTGTCGCAGCTTTGGTCTGACGCCTGGTGCAGCCTCGCAAGGAGACTTTCCTCTACGGGGCTGCGCTGGTCCGCTTTGCTGGGGCGGTCATCGTCACCTAGGCCATATTTGGATGATCGGGATACGATGCGGTCGATAAATCCCATGCGGCGCCTCCCTGCGTCTTACTGGTCTTGTTTGTCGCTGGGGAAGACCACGCCAGCCTGGCGGCGTGCGGCGTCCATGATCTCAAGCGACTCCAGGCTTATGGTTTGCAGGTCGCCCACGCTGCCCAGCCAACCGGCGGGTGCGTCGGCGGCGTGGGCGCCTGCTTGCGTAGCCAGCACGGCGTCGATGAAATCATCCAGCTCATAGGCCATGGTGTTGGGGCAGCTGGGCAGCTCAAGCGCACTTGCAGTGGTCGAGGTGCTGGAATACCCAACGCTATCGGCAGCCTTGGTTTCGCGAAGGTCGATGCGCGCGTTCGAGGGTATCGACACCCCGCTGAACGTGAGCGTGCCCAGTTCGCCCTCTATTTGGTTTTCGGCCAAATCAGAGGTGATCTTGGAGTAGTGAAGCGTCGCTATGTGACCGGGGTAGCTTGCGCAGATCACGCCCGCGCCGTCTATGGCGCCTCCCGTGATGCCTCGCGTGTCATCGTCCAAAAGGGCCGACGCGCACTGCACGGTTTGGGGCTTGCCAAACAGGGCGACCAGTGGCTCCACGCAGTAGACGCCGATGTCCATAAGCGCGCCGGATGCCATGGCACAATCGAAGATGTTGGTGCGGCGGCCCGCCAGCACGTCCGTATAGCGCGAGGAGTATTTGCCAAAGCGCAAGGTGGTGCGGCGAATGGTGCCCAGGCGCGGCAGGGCGTCGCGGATCTGGCACAGGGCCGGGTCGTGAAGGGGGCGCATGGCTTCGAGTGCGACCACGTTGTGTTTTGCCGCCTCGTCAAAGAGCTCGGCCGCTTGGCGTTGGTTTGCGCAGACTGGCTTTTCGACCAGCACGTGCTTGCCCGCGCGAACGCAAGCGAGCGCCTGGCTGTAGTGAATGGCGTTGGGGGAGCCTATGTATACGGCGTCGACGTCAGATGATGCCGCGAGATCTTCAACGGAAGAGAACCCGCGATCGCCACCGTGTGCCTGCGTGAAGGCCTCCGCGCGCTGGGCGTCGCGCGAGCAGGTTCCCACAAAGACGGCGCGCGAGTTTGGTTTGAGCACCTCCAACAGACTGCTGGTTATCATGCTGGTGCCGATGGTGGCGATGCGAATCATGGCGGCTCCTTTGGTCTGGTTGGGTCTAGTCGGCGTCTCCCTCGACAAATCCCGTGTCGATGTCAAGTGTACCCGAGTCTGCCGCGCTGGTTGCCAGCTGGTCGCAGCGCTCGTTGAGCGGGTGGCCTGCATGGCCCTTGACCCACATGAACGTGACCCGATGGGGCTCCTTTGCGGCAAGCAGGCGCTTCCACAAATCGATATTCTTCACCGGCTTTTTTTGCGAGGTCTGCCAGCCGCGGCGCTGCCAGCCTTCGACCCAATGCTTGTTGAAGGCGTTGACCACGTACTGCGAGTCTGAGTGCAGCTCTACCTCGCATGGGCGCTTGAGGGCCTCCAGTGCTACGATTACGGCGAGTAGCTCCATGCGGTTGTTGGTGGTTCGCTCGTAGCCGCGCGAGAGCTCCAGCACGTGCTCTTTGCCGGATGGGGTGACGCAGCTTAAAACCGCTCCGTAGCCGCCGCGCCCCGGGTTGCCTCGCGCCGCGCCGTCCGTGTAGACGATAACCCTCACCAGTTCCTCCTTAGTTGCCGTGTTCAAGGTCAACCATTCTACCCCTTGCGTATGCGTTCGGTGCTAAAACGTCTTTTCCAATCAGCCGCGCACACAGCAGGTCATCGGAAATCTTTAGAATAGTTTCCTTTGTGCAACTATTTAGGTAAAAATGATGGTAACCTCGATGCATATAATAAAACGCCGTTGCGTCGGACTGCGACTCGTTCGCCGCGGCGCATCGAGCTTGCTTTAACGGGAGGCCCTCATGTCGAAGACCGCCATCAAGATCTGCCCCAAGTGCTCTGGTATCAAGGGTAAGCACCTTAAAGAGGTTTTGACTAAAGATGATTATTCATGCGGTTGCTTTGGTAAATGCCTAAAGAAGAATCCCGAGCTCGAAGGCAAGGCCTATGCACGCATCAACGGGAAGCTGGTGGCCTGCGATTCGCGCAAAAAGCTCATCAAAAAGATGGTGGCCGCGGTAGCGTAGAGAGGGGGGGGGTCACGGAGCGGAATAGCGCCTACCGGCCCCTCTTTGGCCGAATTTGGGCTTTTGGGACGCCTGGATTTCGTGATAGCTGTTGGCGCGCGAGGCTACGTTGATAGGGTTGAGCGCCTTTTTCCGTGGGTATATTGGACGTTATGTATCAATCTGTCCTAAAACGGATGAAGGAGTGGACCGACGGTGGCCCAGGGTAACGACGATTTCAACAATGATGATTTCCAAGACATGCTCCATAGCATGTTTGGTTTTTCTGGAAATGGATTTGGATCGGGCTTTGGCGGCTCGTCCTCATCTGATGCTCATGACGGACCCATTCCCGTTGATGCGGTTATCGATGGGGAGGAGCGCCGCGCTGGGTCCGGTGGCTCTGCTGCTGGCAAGGGTTCCAGCAAGGGCGGCTCCGGTTCCTCCCGTCACGGTGGAAGGCACCGCGGGCGCCGTTCGTCCAGCCCCATCGCCCAGCGTATAGCGCAATGGAGCCGCCGCGCGTTTATAGCGCTCGCCATCTTGCTGGCCGTGGCTTTGGTTGCGGGCTACTGGTGGTTCCATCCCGCCCTCAACTTACAAAGCCCCGGTGTTTGGATGTGGGTTCTGGTTATCGCCATGGCCGCTATCTTCGGCTTCAAGATCGCCGCGCTGAGATCCGAGAAGCATGAGAAGCTCTTCAACCGCTTGGTCTTTGTTCCCGCCGCCGTCATCGTCCTATTCTTCCTTGGCGTGCTGTGGGGCGAGCCGTTCATGCCGGGTAACGCCGAGCGCTACGCGACCGTGCTTAACACCACGGACGGAGACTTCGCCAAGGACATCGAACAGGTGGATTATTCCGAGGTCCCGGTTATCGACCGCGACTCCGCCGTGCTGCTTGGCAACCGCGCCATGGGATCTATTCCTGAGTACGTGAGCCAGTTCGAGATCAGCCCCGCCTACAGCATGATCAACTACCAAGGACGCCCGGTGCGCGTGAGCCCGCTTACGTACGCGGACCTGTTCAAGTGGTTTTCCAACCGCAGCCAGGGCATTCCCGCATACGTGCTGGTTGACATGGTGACCCAGGAGGCAAAGGTAGTCCGTTTGAAGGACGCCATCAGGTACAGCGAGTCCGAGCCCCTGGCGCGCAATATCGACCGCTACGCGCAGCTGAAGTATCCTACCTACATGTTTGACCAGAAGTCCTTCGAGCTGGATGAGGAGGGGACGCCCTGGTGGGTGTTCCCCGTGCAGAAGCGCACCATCGGATTGTTTGAAGGAACAACCGTGAGCCGCGTGGTGCTCGTTAACGCGTGCACTGGCGAGACCGAGGACTACGCCGTTGAAGACGTGCCTAGCTGGGTTGATCGCGCCTATCCCAGCGACCTGCTGATCCAGCAGTACAACTGGAGCGGCGCCTACGCTAAGGGCTGGCTCAACTCCTGGTTGGGACAGCAGGGCGTGGTGCGCACAACGCCGGGCACGGATGGCCAGCTTGGCTACAGCTACCTTGCGCAGGGCGAGGATATCTACCTATACTCCGGCGTGACCTCCGTTACCGCTGATAACTCCAGCGTTGGCTTTATCTTGGTGAACCAGCGCACCGGCGAGTCGCATTTCTATTCCGTGCCGGGCGCGACCGAGGATTCCGCCATGGCTTCTGCCGAGGGCCAGGTACAAAACCTTAAGTACCAGGCGACCTATCCGTTGCTGCTTAACGTCTCCGGACAGCCCACCTACTTTATGGCGCTGAAGGACAACGCCGGTTTGGTCAAGATGTATGCCATGATCAACGTGCAGCACTACCAAAGCGTCGCGACCGGCTCCACCGTTGCGGCGACCCAGGAGAGCTATCTGTCTATGCTTGCTGCCGATGGCACCTTAAGCGAGGATGAGGCCGCCGCATCCGGTGCTGAAGAGAAGGCCTCCGGCAAGATCGCAAGCATCGCGCAGGCCGTCATCGACGGTAACTCCCATTTCTACGTGACGCTTGAGGGCGATGATGCCATCTACGACTTCGCTCTGCCCGATATGTTGGATATTGTTCGCTACCACGTTGGCGATGCCATCGAGTTCTCGTATGCTAAGCCCGTCGAAGGCGATGATGCGGAAACCGACGACGCGGCGACGCGTCAGGTTACCAAGTTCGGAGCCACCCGAGCGACCTCGCAGGGCAAAGATTCCGATGAGGCGTCGCCCGAGGCTGATGCCTCCGACGCCGCCACAGCGTAGATGAAGCGCGCCTTCGCACGGCAGCACACGGCTTTTTGAGGCCCGCAGCCCTCTCCATGTTGCAATGGGGAGGGCTGCGGGTTTTGTCGGAGGCGGTGCGCGACGTCATTATGCACGCGGGCAATCTGCGAACTGCCGATTTTAATTCTTTCATACAGGCGGAGTTCATGAAATAAAGCCGTCAGCGTTTGGTGTGGCAATTGAAACGCTTCAGGTGGGTATGGGATTATTTCCATAGACTTGATAGTTCTTCCGAGTGAGATGGCGAGGCCGCGCCTGGGACTATTTGACTTGCTATTCTTCGTAATGTTGGAGACAAACTATATCAAGACGTTAGATATATAACTAACGTAGCTTCGTAAAATCCCTTCCGATCCGACTTCAGACGGGCGACGGCGGCATATCGTGCGGCATTTGCCCATGTATAAGCTTGGAGTTACCCGCCTCGTGGCCCTCATTGACCATACTGATCGAGAGCGCCTTCGCCCGCGAGGCCGTCGTGGGCGAGTATCATGACAAGCGTACGCTTTTAACAGGTGGGAGGCCTTATGGAATGCATTCGCTGGGGTATTCTGGGCGCGGGCTCGATCGCGCATCGCTTTGCCGCGGCGCTCGAGCGCGTCGAGGGCGCCGAGCTTGTGGCGATCTCTGGTAGGAACGCGGAGCGACTCTCCGCTTACGCTGAAAAGCATCGCGTTGACATGGGCAAGTGCTATGCGAGTGCAAGCGATAATGGATGGAAAGCGCATGAGCGCTTGCTGTTGGATGACGACGTGGACGCCGTGTACATAGCTCTGCCTCACGGCTTGCATGCTACTTGGAGCTGCCGGGCGCTGTCGGCCGGCAAGGCGGTGCTGTGCGAGAAGCCGGCGGTTCTCGCCGGGGCGCAGGCGGATGAGGTCGCCCGCGCGGCTCGTGAATCCGGCGCGCTGTTCATGGAAGCGATGAAGCCGCGCTTTACACCTGTTCGCTCGCGTGTTCACGAGCTGCTCGATAGCGGTGAGCTGGGGGCGGTTGCAAGCGTGGATGTGGCCCATTCACTCGATTACGGAGAGCTTCGCGATAGCTACCTGCTCGATTCCGATCAGGGAGGAACGTTGTATGACCTTGGCTGCTACGGGGTCGCGTGGACGGAGGATATCCTGGCCGGCGATGTTGCCGTCGAGCGGGCGGAGGTGCGTTGGATCGAGGGGCGCGGCGGATCATCCGTCGACATCGCGGATGAGGTCCGCCTTCGCATCGGCGACGTTCCCGTGCGCCTCGATTTCTCGGGTGATAGCCAGACGTATAAGGTCGAATGCCGTATCGATTGCGAGCGCGGCACCATCCTTGTCCCCATGTTTCACCGTCCTTCATCTTTGGTGGTGACGCGGGGGAATGGTGGGCCCATGATTGAGGACATGCCGCTTGTGGTCGATGACTTCTACGGCGAGATTGCGCATTTCTGCGGGCTCATACGCTCGGGCAAAAGCGAGAGCCCCATCATGCCGCTTGCATCCACGGTTCGCACGGCGCAGATCATCGATGCTATTCGCGCGGCATGGGGTCCTCGCCCTGTACTGCATCAAGCGTAAAGGGCGCCTGGCATACCAGGAAGCCCGCCGTTTACTCGCTATCCAAAAACGCGCCGGTCTGGCGGCTCCAAAGCGCGGCATACTCTCCGCCGGCCGCCGCAAGCTCGGCGTGCGTGCCGTCTTCTACGATCTCGCCGTCCGCTAGCACCACGATGCGGTCGAGTGCGGCGACGGTCGACAAGCGGTGCGCTACCACAATCGAGGTACGTCCCTGCATAAGATTCTCAAGGGCGTCTTGCACCAGCGCCTCGCTTTCGGAGTCGAGTGCGCTGGTCGCCTCGTCCAGCACCAAGATGGGGGCGTCCGCGAGGATGGCGCGCGCGATCGCTACGCGCTGGCGCTGCCCGCCGGACAGCTTGACGCCGCGTTCTCCCACCAGGGTATCCAGCCCTGCGGGCAAGCGTTCGATGAATTTGAGCGCGTTGGCGAGTTGCGCTGCGCGGCGAATCTCCGCCTCGGTCGCATCGGGGCGCCCGTAAGAAATGTTTTCGCGGATAGAGCGATGAAATAACAGCGCTTCCTGCGGAACGTAGGCTATCTGGCGACGAAGACTCTGCTGCGTGCACGCGGAGATGTCCTGCCCGTCAACGTAGACGTGGCCGTCTTGCACGTCGGAGAGACGGAGCAGCAACTTGGTGAGGGTGGTCTTGCCCGAGCCCGAGCGTCCCACCAAGCCCACGCGCTGACCGGGTTCGATGTGCAGGTTAAGGTCGCTAAACACGCGGTCGCCCTGCGCGGCGTCCGCGTAGGCGAATCCAATGTGCTCGAAATCGATAGCCCCGCGGCTAACCGCAAGGTCTGGTGCGCCGGGGGCGTCTTCTACCAGACGTGGCTCGTCCAAAATGCGCGCCATCTCGCTCGCGTCGCCTATGGCGCGGTTCATGCGCTGCATCATGGAGTTGATGTAGTTGAACCGCATGGAAAGCTGGTAGGTGTAGGAGAACATCATCACCAGCATGCCGCTTGAGATGCCAAACCACGCGTTGCCGCCGGCGACGAAAATCGATACAACCAGCATGATCACGGTGATGATGCCGCTGGTGGTGAAGCCGCGCTGCATGGTGGCTCGCATCGAGCGGCTCTCGGCGCGCATGGCGTCAAGGTCCGCTTGGTTGAAGAGGTCCTTTTCAAAGTCTTCTCGTCCGCAGGTCTTGACGGCCAAGATGTTTGTGACGGCGTCTGACAGCACGCCGGAGAGGCGGTTTTGCGCTTTTGCCGTTTCCGCGGAAAGCGGAAGGATTCGCTGGTACATGCGCGTCGCCACGATCACATAGACCACCAGCATCACCGCGAGCGCTGCCGCGTAGGCGGGAACCGCCGGAGCGAGCGCGATGAACGTGCAGGCCGTGCTCGCGATGGTGGGGATGAGCGAGTAGACCACTACGTCCACCATCTGGGTGTAGCCGCTCATGAACTTGCTGGTTTGGCTAACCAGCGCGCCGCCAAACCGGCTGGTGTGAAACGTCATGGATTGGTTGGACAACGTGTCGAAGCATAGGCGGGCTAGGTGGTAGTTGCCGTTGATCTGCAGCTTGTAGACGGCGTAATCCTGCAGCTTTGAGCATGCCTGGCCAATGAGGTTCACGGCCAGAAGCGCCAGGATGTAGGGGCCAAAGACCGTCCATACGTCGTCTGCCGCGACGGGGGCTGCCTGCACGCGGTCCACGATGAGGCCCATCACCCAGGTGTTCACAAAGACCAGCAGCGCAATGTAGGCGACCGATGTGAATACCGCGAGCGCCGTCGCGCCCGGCTTCATGCGGGTGACCTCCCAAAAGCGCCTGAGCGTTCTGCGTACGGCGGGCTTTTCAAGCTTGGTTACGTTTCTTTGCGACATGCAGATCTCCTCGTCCACGTTTTTCCCTCTTAGGTTATCCCCTGAACCTCGCTCAAGGTCAAGTGCGCAGCGAAAGCGCGCGTGTGCTACGGTTATCGCTAACGGCGAACGCCAAAAGGCGCCGCCGTTGTCCGAGGGGACGAGGAAGGGGGGCGCATGCAGTACAGGATCGATCCTAAATGCGGCAACAAGGTCTCAGCCCTGGGGTTGGGATGCATGAGGTTTCCGGGTTACCAGGTGGGTCGACCGGACGTCGCGTCGGCAAGGCGCATTATCTCCCGCGCTCTCGAGCGAGGTGTCAACTACCTTGACACCGCCTATCTCTATCCTGGAAACGAGGAGGTTGTGGGCGCCGTTTTGGACGAGTTGGGCGCGAGAGAGAACGTGTTCCTCGCAACCAAGCTTCCGCATGCGTCTTGTAAGCGGGCCGAAGATTTCGATCGCTTTTTTGACGAGCAGCTGCGCCGCCTGCGCACCGATCATATCGACTACTACCTTATCCACAACGTTACCAGCCCCTCGCAGTGGGAGCGCGTCTGCGCCTTAGGGATAGAGGACTGGATCGCGCGACAGAAGCGCTCCGGCCGCATTCGCCAGATAGGTTTTTCGTTTCACGGAAGCGCCGGGGACTTTTCCGTGATGCTGGATGCCTTCGCGTGGGATTTCTGCCAAGTCCAGTACAACTATGCTAACGAGTACTACCAGGCGGGTACCGCGGGCGTGCTTTCCGCGGCCGAGCGAGGCCTTGCCGTCTTTGTGATGGAGCCGCTGCTGGGAGGTCGCTTGGCCGGCAAGCTGCCGACAGAAGCGTTTAGGGTGTTTGAACAGGCGGGCGACGCAGAGCTTAAGTCGCCCGTGGACTGGGCTCTTGCCTGGGTTTGGAGCCATCCGCAGATCACCATGCTTCTCTCCGGCATGGCCGCGCCCGAGCAGGTTGATCAAAACGTCCGTGTCGCCAACCTCGCCAACCCCGGTTGCATGGATAAGAAGAGGATGCGCGCGATCGTTCGCGTGCAGGAGATCTTCGAAGCGGCAAACCGCGTGCCGTGTACCGGGTGCAACTACTGCATGCCGTGCCCGCGCGGCATCAACATCCCCGGGTGCTTCTCTGCCTACAACGCGAGTTTTGCCCATGGGTGGTTCACGGGCGTACAGCAGTATTTCACGGCGAGCGCCATTCGCACGTCCGCCCCTAAGCTTGTGAGCAATTGCGTCCATTGCGGTGCGTGCACCCGCCACTGTCCCCAGGGCATCGATATCCCGGCCCGTCTTCAAGACGTGGGCAGGCGCTTGACCCCCGGGCCGGTGGGCGCGGTGCTCAAGGCGATGGCGTCAAAGGGAAACGCGGATAAAGGCAATCGCTAGCGGCGCGCTAGATAGAGCATGGAGGCGGGGGCGATAATCATCACCGCAGCCCCCAGTATCGCATCGATGCCGCATGCGAGCAGCGCCGCCGCGCAAAGGCAGATGAACGCGACGTCCGGACCGGGTCTCTTCGCGCCGGGTTTGTACGAGGGGTCGTCGTAGATCGCCGTAGCAACTAGCGAAAGCGTCATGTCCGCACACATCAGGAGCCGCACGGCGATGGTGGGCACCGCCTCGCCCGCGCCGATCAAAAGGGTTGAGGCACCCGCGCAGGCTACGAGTATGCTGGCGGCGAGCGCGGAGTCTGCGAGGAGCAGGCGGATTCTGCCAAACGGCAGCGCATCGCGTATGATCCGGTTGCGGCAATCCTCCGTGAAGACCCTGGTGACCTCGCGCGCTGATTCCATGCCCTGGACGGCGAGCACCAGCCAGACCAGGTTCATCATAAAGTGGTGCGCGGTAGTGGCGAGCACGGCATACCACGGGATAATGATGACGCCCCAGAACAGGGCGGCGCTCAGCAGCGGCATCGGTTGGCGCACGTGCGATATGAACGCGCGGGATACCGGGGCGAGCATCCCGGATCCAATGTTGATGACCGATCTGAATCGGCGCGCCTCAAGACGCCTGATGCGGAGGAGCTTGCGATAGAGCGCGCCGCCTCCCGGGGCGATGCGCAGGTGGCGAAGTGAATGCATGTCCGCGTAGAGGCTGTTGGCGTCGATGATCCTGTCCATGCGTGCGGCGCGCGCGGCGGTGACAAGGGGCGCGATGCTCATCGCGCAGGCGGATGCGCACAATACCCCTGTTTGGGGAGGAAGCGTTATTGGAGCGAGCATATTGGCGCGGAGGATCGTTGCCATCAGTCCACCCAGGCCCCAGCAACCGGCTGCGCCCATAGCAAGGATCGCGCTGGCGGCAAGGCGGCGCCTGCGGGGCGCGATCATGCGTGCCAGACCGGCGGCATTGCCCAGGGCGGCGCCTATCGGTGTCCCCAAGCACATCAGAGCGGCGACCGCGATCGCTGCTTGCGTTCCGATCGCGCTCTCTCCAAAGGTGCCCAGCAGGTACCCGCAGCAGGCCGCAACCGCGGCATATGAAACCAAATTCTTCGTCACGCTCGAGGCCACCCACAGCCCCTTGGGAATCGAGCGGCTCAGCCAGGCGATATCTGCAGCCGTCATATGCACGGGACATCCTCTCAGCGCCTCGTCCGCTTTAAGGGCGAGGGCGACAAGAGGCGCCAGGTGAAGAGCGAGCATGCAGATGGATGTGCTGATGCCGGTAAGGCCCGCCCCCGCGCTTCGAGCCGTATCGAGGGCGAACATCCAGCAGGATGCGATGGCTCCCATCATTATAAGGACGATATAGAGCTGATAGATGCGGTCGATCGCATCGCGCTCGTCCGCAAGATCGGTACCGGCGGCCCAAAACGCCCAACGCAGCTCGTCGGCAGCGTGGCGTACGTCGAGCCTCAGCAAAATGAGGGTCGGACTCGTCATGTTACAGCCCTCTTATCCCAAGAGCGCCGTCCTGTAGGTGAAAAGTGATGTCCGGGGCGAGCTCCGCGATCTCATGGTGGCTGCTGATGAGCATGGCGCAGCCATCCGTAGCCGCTTCTCGCAGGGCGCCGCTCAGCACATCGCTCGAATCCGGGTCGAGCGGTCCGTAGGGTTCGTCCAAAAGCATAACGCGCGGCCTTGCGGCCAATGCTATTGAGAGGGCGAGTTTTTGCCGCATGCCCCTCGAGTAGGAGGAGGGCAGGCGGTCGAGCTGGCGTGCTATGCCGAGGTCTTCGACAAGGGCCTCGACTCGCTTTTGAGTATCCGCGGCGGCGTTGTTGGCGCGTATGACCAAGTCGATGTGCTCGCGGGCGGTCATGTCATCATAAAAGGAGGGCACGTCGTTGATAAGTAGGAGGTCGGGCCTGCCGTCGCGATGCGCTCGCCTGCCCGCTGCCGCTTCTTGTCCAAAAAGGCGGATCTTGCCGCGTCTTGGGGGCATCCAACCCGCGACGCATCGAAAGAGGGTGGATTTTCCCGCCCCGTTGGGGCCGGTGAGAAATGCGACCTCGCCGGCGTAGAGCTCGAAATCGACCGAATCGAATACTAGGTCGCGTGCGGTGTAGCCGTAAGAGAGGTTCTCTACTTCAAGTGCGGGCGTCTCCTGCGGGGTACTTTGGCTTGCGCGGGCGTGTCCGCGCGATTCGATTTGCTCCATGGGTTGCCTTTCCGGTGTGTGAGCGCTAGTGGCTCATGAACCACCAAAAGAAGAGAAGATAGGGGATTGAGACCGCATATAGCGCCACGGGGATGATGATCTATCCGCCCAGTGTCTTGCCCTGTTCGCGACGCCTATTCGCTGTCGCTGCGAAAAAGACGGTAATGCCTACGGCGATTATTAGGCAGACAGCAGCCATAAGCGCCACGCCGGATAAGGCGAGCGCGATTCCCGCGCCGGCAGCTACGACGGGAAACATCAGCAGCGCGCAACCGCAGCCCCCGGGGCTGTAGACGCGTGCGCCACCGCGCCGGGCAGCTGTTTTGCATGGCAATCCGCCGGTGTTCGGGCGTCCCATAGCCCCTCCTCGCGTTGATAATCGGAGCTTCCCATGCGTTGTAGATAGGTTAGCACCACATATCGATGGATGGATGTGGAATTCGCCGTATTGGGATGAGGGCTGCGGGGTATCAAAAGAAAGTCTATGAAAATAGTAGGATATATCACCCTGGAGGGATTATGTGTAAAGCCAATGGGACCAAAGAGGCCAATGCGACCAAGACGGATGAGGGGGCGACGGTCGCTCGGAAAAAGCTTCTGTTCATAGTTGGTTCGCTGCGAGCGGGATCGTTTAACCGCGCGCTTGCGGATTATGCCGCGCATGTGGTGGGCGATCGAGCCCAGGTCGACTATCTTGACTACTCGGACGTGCCGTTTATGGACGAGGATATTGAGTTTCCCGCCCCAGCGTCCGTGGAGCGGGTGCGCCGGCAGGTGGATGAGGCGGACGGGGTTTGGATCTTCACGCCCGAGTACAACTTCAGCTATCCCGCCGCGCTGAAGAACGTGCTCGACTGGCTGAGCCGGCCCCAGGTTGCTGGCGACCATGATGCGGCGGTGCCGCTTACCGACATGCCCGTGGCCATAAGCGGCGCCGGCGGTAAGAACGCGTGCGCCAACGTGCGCCGCCAGCTGGTCGACCTGTTGAACTACGTAGAGGCGACCGTTGTCGGCGGCGAGGGCGAGGGCTTTGTGCTGCCCGCCGCTGCTTGGACCGAGGGCGTCTATGATATCCCCGAATGGGATAAGACCCGCATTGCCATGCAGGCAGAGGATTTGCTCGCTGCAACCAAGCGGTAGCGGACGCGTTGCATCGTCCACATACTTATGCATACCTGTTGCCGTTTGCCGCGCAAAACGGACCTTCGCCCTTTACGCGGCTTCTATTTCTCTCTTTCCGCGCGTCCTCGGGTACGAATTGCATAACGTTATGGGTTTTGGCAATGCGCCCCGGTGCTTATGGAGGACGTCATGGAACGCCGCGACAAGCAAGGGAAACGGTAGGTTCTTTATCAAGGTCGCGCTCACGGTCGCGATTCTGTTGATGGCGTTTCCCACGTTCCTTTTACTGTCCGGCGTCCCGGTCTCCTTTGGCTTTTTGGGATTCGACGGCAGCCTGGTAGCGTTTGCGATATGCGTCATCTCGCTTATTGTGCTGATATGGAAGCGCGACATGCGATTTCTTTGGGCAGGGCGCTTGTTTTTTGTCCTTGGCGCCGGGTTTATGGTTGCGAGCTATTTGGACGCCACGCGCGGGCTGGGACAAAAAGTGAGTTAGTGCGGAGGTTAGGACAAATAATGCGTTAGTGCGGTCCCTAGAGTGTCAAATAATACGTTAGTGCGGAATGGGAGAGGAATAGCAAGGGTGCCTTATGAATAACGTGAACGAATCACCCGAGCTAGATGGCCCGGGTGATTCTGCTCGATGTATAAGGAATTCGTGTTAGGCCTGATCCAAACCGCACTAACGCACTATTTGACAAAACCTCCGCACTAACGCGTATTTTGACACTCCCTATCAAGATGGTGGGGTAATGCAAGCAGGGGTTTATGTTGGCTGGAAACTCGCGCTATTCCTCGTCCACAACAAGAGGAACGAACTTGAACGCGTTGCAGTCGACCAGGCCGCGATTGGTGAGGCGCAGGTCGGGCAGGCATGCGAGCGAGGTTAGGCCCATGGTCATAAAGGGCGAGGGCATGGAGCAGCCCATGTCGGCCCAGGCTCGCTCCAGGCCGGCCACCTCGCTCGCGACTTCTTCCAACGGCTTGGTGCTCATAAGGCCTGCCACCGGCAGCTCAACCAGTCCCAGGACGCGTCCGTCCTGCACGGCGACGGCTCCGCCGCCGCAATTCACCAGGGCGTTCGCCGCTATGGCCATGTCCTCATCGTTGTCGCCGACAACCAACAGGTTGTGGGCGTCGTGCGCCACGGTCTGCGCCAGGGCGCCGTGGATTCCGTAGCCGCTGGTGAAGCCGTACCCAAAGGTTCCCGTCTCGTGATGGCGTTCGAAGACAAAGGCCTTGAGCACGTCTTGGCCGGTATCGCAGAGCAGCTGGCCATTAGCTACGGGCACGGCCATATGGCGCTCGATGTTGCTCACGCGGCCTGGAATCGCCTCGACAACACGGACGAGGGCGGTGGTGCCGGCAAGGGGTTCACCGTCCGAATCTATCGCGGGGATACGGAAGGTTTCCGGCGTGATCTCTCGACCCAAGTGCATGGTGTTGAGAATCCATTCCGGATAGGACGTGCCCTCGACCTCGAAGAGCGCGCGGCCGTCTTCAGCCACCACGTCGCCGTCGATCAGGGTCATCTGCACGTCAAAGTCCACAAGGCTGCCCATCAATACCATGTCCGCGCACTTGCCCGGGGCGATGCTGCCAAGCTCGTGGTCCATGTGGAAGCAAGTGGCCGTGTTGATGGTCACCATCTGCAAGGCGATAACGGGGTCGACGCCCTCTTGCACGGCGCGGCGCAAGATGTGGTCCAGGTGGCCGTTCTCGACCAGCGTGTTGGGGTGCGTGTCGTCCGAGATGAGGTTCATGTACCGCGTGTCGATGGCGCCGGAAGTGATCGCCGGCGCCAGATGGGCCAGGTCACGCCATGCAGAACCTTCGCGCAGCTGCGCGTACTGGCCCAGGCGCACCTTGGCGAGCACGTCTTCCGCGCGGGTCGATTCGTGGTCGCAGCGCACGCCGCTTGCCACGTAGGCGTTGAGGCCGCGGTCGGTTTCGGGAATGGAGTAATGGCCGGTGACGCATTCGTCCGCCCTAAGCGTCGCGGCGATCTCGCCCAAGGGGTGCTCGGCTCCCGCCAGAACGCCGGGGAAGTTCATCATCTCGCCTAGGCCTACCACCGCGTCCCAGGACATGGTCTCTTCAACGTCATCGGGGCCTATCGCAGCGCCCGTATCCTCAAAACCGGGAACAGCCGGCACGCACGAGGGCGTGGTCACCATGGCCTTGAGCGGGGTGCGGCGCGCGTCCTCGACCATAACCTTGACGCCGTCGAGCCCGACTACGTTGGCCACCTCGTGCGGGTCCCAGTAGATGCCCACGGTGCCGTGCGGAACCACGGCGCGCGCGTACTGGGCGGCGCCCATCATCGACGATTCCACGTGAATGTGCCCGTCCAAAAAGCCCGGAGCCAGATAGCGGCCGGCGGCGTCGATCACCTTGGTGTCGGGTCCTATACAGTGCTCGGCGTCACCCACGTATGCGATGCGGCCGCAGCTTACGGCGACGTCCATATGGTCCAGGACCTCGCGCGTGTTGACGTTGACCAGCCTTGCGTCGCGAATGACGGTCTCGGCAGGCTGCTGTCCTTGCGCCACGGCGATAAGCGTGCGGCTGCATTTCCAAAGCGGCGTCTTGCAAAAGGTGTTGATCACGTTGGCTCCTCTCGTTCGCACCCGTTTTTGTTGCTCAACATAATACCCGCGGACGCTCGCGGCAGTCGGGCGGGTATGATGATGCGCAGCGAATGGAGGATGCGGATTGGGGGGCGCATATATGGATAAGTCTTCTCGCGCGCGCTGTTTTGCCCGCGTGCCAAATTCGATAGGGGAGCACGTCGGCTTTGACCAGCTGCTCGACGCGTTTGCAGAGGGCGAGGCGCTGGTTGCGAACACGTCTGTGCACGGGGTCGAGCTCGCCTACGAGGATGCGGGCGAGGCGACGTTTGATACCGTGCTCTTCCGCTCCTGCCAGTTCGATGGCGTCGACTTTTCCGGTTGCACGTTTCGCGACGTGCGTTTTGAGAGCTGCCGCTTTACCCGGGTCTCTATGGAGCGCGCGTGGCTTAACCGCTGCGACTTCATCTCGTGCTCCGCGCCGGGGCTCAACCTGCTGTCCTCCCGTTTGGCAGGCGTGCTCATCGCGGATTCGGATTTTTCGCTCGCGAACCTATCCGAGGCCTCGATCGACCAGTTGCGCGCAACCTCTTCTCGCCTGCGAGAGGCCGCGCTGCAAAGCGTTCGGCTCAAGCGCTGCGAGTTCGAGCAAAGCGACCTGGTGCGCCTGGACGTGTTCCGCACGCCGCTCAAGGGTATCGATTTGAGTACCTGCGAGTTCTCGGCGCCCGTGCTCTCGTCCGATTACCGCGAGCTCCGCGGCGCTCTCGTCTCGCCCTCCCAGGCGCTCGAGCTCGCCAGCCTCTTGGGCGTAGTGGTTGCGGACGAGTAGCGTTTGGACGAGCAGGGCTTGCGAGCAAGTCCGTTATCTGGATGCGAATGCATACAATATGTATATAACCTCAAGTATTATTCATTAACTGTGTATGCATCAAAATCGGCCCGCATACGGTCGTTTACAAGAAAGGAACCAACCCATGCTTTCGATAGGATGTCATCTGTCTACCACCAAGGGCTATACGGCGATGGGGGAGACGGCGCTGTCCATAGGCGCCAACACGTTCGCGTTCTTTACCCGTAACCCTCGTGGCGGCAACGCCAAGGCGCTTGACCCGGCGGACGTCGCCGGCTTGCGCGAGATTCTGGACCAACACGGGTTCGCCACGCTGGTTGCGCACGCGCCCTACACCTATAACCCTTGCTCGGCAAAGGAGAGCGCTCGCGAGTTCGCGCTAGGCGCCATGGCGGAGGACCTGCAGCGCATGGAGATGCTGCCCGGTCAGTACTACAATTTCCATCCCGGTTCGCAAGTGGGCCAGGGCGCCCAGCGCGGCATCGAGCTCATTGTCGAGGCCTTGTGCCAGGTGATGTTTGAGGGTCAGTCCACCTGCGTCTTGCTTGAGACCATGGCGGGCAAGGGTACAGAAGTTGGTCGCAGCTTTGAGGAGGTCGCGGCTATTATCCAGGGCGTTGTGTCGCGCCGTCCGGAACTTGATGGCTGCCTGGGCGTTTGCATGGATTCTTGCCATGTAAGCGACGCGGGCTACGACATCATCCATGATTTGGACGGCGTTTTGGACGAGTTCGACCGCGTGGTCGGCCTTGACCGCCTGCGTGCCATGCACCTCAACGATTCCAAGAATCCTTGCGGCGCTCATAAGGACCGCCACGAGGTCATCGGTCAGGGCTACCTTGGCAGCGAGGACCTTGGTGGCGGTATGGACGTGTTCGAGCGCATCGTGACTCATCCCGTCCTGCGCGACCTGCCGTTCATTTTGGAAACCCCCAACGAGCTTCCCGGTTACGCGCGCGAGATCGAGCTGCTGCGCGGCCTGGCGGGTTAGGCCGCCGCTCCCATGCGTGCCGGCTGCATGGGATGAAAACGCATCCAATCGTCCCCGTTCTGAATACGGCTCCTCTCGTACTTGGGTGGAGCTGTTTCTTGTCCATGCATACTGCGTGCATAACGATTCATCTTTGATGAAACAAAAGGGAAACATGCAAGCATCTTTAGGTGCCACATATGCAAGAAAGCGTATACTGCAGCGAAAGAAACTGCGTGAAGGGAAAGCAGCTTCTACTGTTCGCTTTTGGGAGTGATTGCATATGTTCAAGATGAAGAAGCTGGGTTCCGTCGCCGCATCCCTCGCATTTGCCGGTGCGTTGGCCCTGACCGGCTGCGGCAACTCCGATGCCCCCGCGGATGCCGCGGGCAGCGCGGACGCCTCCGGTTCCGATACCATGCAGCTGGTGACCGACGGCACGCTGACCATTGGCACCTCTGCTGAGTACGAGCCCTTTGAGTATATGGAGGATGGCGAGTACAAGGGTTTTGACCTGGAGCTCGCGCAGGCCATCGCCGACGACCTGGGCCTCGAGCTCAAGATTGAGAACGTCGACTTCGACACCATCGTCCCCGGCGTCGCTTCCGGCACCAAGTACGACATGGGCATCGCCGCCATTACCGCTACTCCCGAGCGCGAGAAGGAGGTCGGCTTTACCGACTCCTACTACATGGATGACCAGGCCATCGTCACCATGGCTGACAACACAGAGATCACCGGCGACAACTACGCCGATGCGCTGAACGCCGAGGGCATGAAGATCGCCGTCCAGTCCGGCTCCACCGCCGAGGCCTTTGCCAAGGAGAATTTCCCCAACGCCGAGCTGGTTCCCTTTAAGAACGCTACCGACTGCTTCGCCGCCGTCCAGTCCAGCCAGGCGAACGCCTTGGTAACCAACCGTTCCGTCGCTGCCCAGCTGGTCGCGACCTCCTTTAGCAACGAGCAGGTTATCAAGCAGATCTCTACGGGCGAGGAATATGCTATCGCCGTCAATAAGGACAACACCGCCCTGCTTGACGCTTTGAACGATTCCATTGCCAAACTCACCGAGGACGGCACCGTGGACGAGCTGATGACCAAGTACAACATCAAGTAAAGGTCTTTATCACCGCGGAAACACGGCCCTCCCCGCTTGCGAGCGAGGAGGGCTTTCGCGGCATAAGGGGTGCCAGGTTTCGCGGCGTCCCGGTTGTGGTTTTTGGTAAGAAGGGAAAGACGATGGAGATCAGGGGAACATCGAGATTCGATGCGATTCGCCGCGGTTCAGCCTGCAGGGGTGCTTGTAGCAAAGATGCGCGTCGCAAGGGCATCCTCGTCCGTATGCGCTCGCTGGGCACCACCGTGCTTGCATACGCCGCGCTGGCGGCGTGCCTTGCCGTGACGGTCGCGCCCATCCAGGCTCAAGCGCTCGAGGTCGAGAAGCTCACCTGTCGACCCAACGGGGATTCCGGCAGCGACGTGCTGGGCGGAACCGAGACGCGTATTACCTGGGAAGTCCAAGCGGATGTGGACGAGGCGTTGAAGGGCCTTTCCATCACCGTGCCCGCGGGCACCACCTACACCACTGAGGACCTGCGCGTGACCATGCTTTCCGGCGAAGACCTTATGGACCGCGAGTTTATCGAGCCCAAGATGGAGGAGGACGGCGAGACCTTGCGCCTTACCTTTCCCCAGGCGGCGCCTGCGGGCAGGTTCTTCCGTCTTGAACTTTACGGCGTGGTGTTTCCCACTGCCGGCGGCGATATGCAATGCACGGGCACCTATACGCTAGAGGATGGCTCCGAGCATGATGTTGAGGGCATTCCCGCAGTTACCGTGAAGGGCGTTACCCCCTTTGACCAGTTCAAGACCTTCCTTGAGGAACAGGCGTGGGTTCAGGCGTGGAATTCCAATACGTTTTTACGCCTGTTCTTCAATCCGGTTTTGATCGTTAGCAGCCTGCCCATCATCTTTACCGGCTTCTTGATGTCGCTTGCGATTGTACTGGTGGCGTTTCCGCTGGCGATTCCGTTCGGCTTCATCTTCGCCCTCATGCGCATCTCCAAATCAAGGATCCTGCGCGCCATCGCCGGGGTGTATGTAAACCTCATCCGCGGCACGCCGGCGTTCCTGCAGATATACATCGCGTTCTTTGGCTTGCCCTTGGCTGGTATCAATATCGATAACTACGCGCTGGGCGTCATTGTCATGGCCATGAACTCCGCTGCATACCTGTGCGAGATTTTCCGTGCCGGCATCCAGTCCATCCCCAAGGGCCAGTCTGAAGCCGCTCGCTCACTTGGCATGAGCGCCACGCAAACCATGGTGTCGATCATCATCCCCCAGACGTTCCGCAACGTTATCCCCACTCTTACCAGCGAGTTTATTTTGCTGTATAAGGACACCTCGCTACTTGCCGCGGTGGGCGTTATGGAGATCGTCATGTATGCGAAAACCATTGTGGCGACTACCGGCTCCATTACTCCGTACGTGGTCGCCGCCCTATTCTATCTGGTGGTCACGTTGCCCCTTGCACGCGTGGTCAGCATGCTTGAGGCGCGCCTTACAGGTGCTACCGCCGGGACCAACGCCGGTCCCACCGGCAAGAAGCCCCAGAAGAGCGCCGGTACCGTTGTGCCCACCCCGCCCGATCACATCGCAGGCCTGTAGGAAGTGAGATGGATGAGTGAAATGACTAGCAATAACCCAAATGGTGGGGCTGCTGACGTAATCGAGGAGCCCGTCGTCCAAATCCATGGCTTGCATAAGGCCTACGGCGACAACGTGGTTCTGCGCGGCATCGACCTGGACGTGCACCGCGGCGAGGTAGTGGTTGTTCTGGGTCCGTCCGGCTCCGGCAAGTCGACCATGTTGCGTTGCGTAAACCTGCTTGAAACGCCTACGAGCGGATCGATTGTGGTCGAGGGCGTCGACATCACCAAGAAGGGCGTCGACATCAACAAGGTGCGCTCTACCTTGGGCATGGTGTTCCAGCAGTTCAACTTGTTTCCGCACCTGTCCGCCAAGCGCAACGTTATGATCGCGCAGCAAAAGGTGCTCAAGCGCTCCAAGGAGGAAGCCGAGCGCATCGCCGAGAAGGAGCTTGCAAAGGTTGGCCTTGCCGACCGCGTGGACTTTATGCCCTCGCAGCTATCCGGCGGCCAGCAGCAGCGCGTCGCCATCGCCCGCGCGCTTGCCATGAATCCGCATGTCATGCTGTTTGACGAGGCGACCAGCGCGCTCGACCCCGAGTTGGTCCGCGACGTTTTGGGCGTTATGCGCGATCTTGCACGCGGTGGAATGACCATGATCGTGGTGACGCATGAGATGGGTTTCGCGCGCGACGTGGCTGACCGCGTGATCTTTATGGATGGCGGCGTGATCGTGGAGCAGGGCACGCCCGAAGAGGTCTTTGACCATCCGAAGTCTGAGCGCACAAAGGATTTCTTGGGTCATATCGCCTAGTAGGCGAGGCTTTCTTGCCCGCGAGCGGTTCCGAGTGTTCGCTAATGATTTATAACGCTCGTGAACGTGCCGTTCGCGGGCGTTTTCCTGCCGTTCGCGCACTGTTTCATGTTGGATGTTTAGTCCAGTGGGGTGCGGGAACATATAGCAATGAGTAAAGGCAGTCGCTCCAAAGTTAAGCGACCGAAACGGGAGGTGGTTCCGATGTACAACGATGAGATAGCAAACTTCGGACCCGCCGTTCGTGAAACCGAGGCCGAGTAGCGATTCAGGCGTTTCGAGAACGCCGCCTTTTCCCGACATGGTATCGGGGTCAGGCTTAAGAAGGAATCACCGGCGGGTCCGCAAGAACAACCGCATCGTATCTGTCCCTCAGATCGATAGTTAGGGTGATACCAAAGGGCATGGTAACGGGGCGGCGCGAGAGCGTCGCCCCTTTTCGTGCGCGATTGCCGATCGGCTTATATCGTCTTGCTGCCGGGGCTGGGCCAAATAGTGTCTTAGTGCGGTTTAGGGGAGGCGTGTCAAAAAACGCCTTACTGCGAAGGTTTGGTCAAATATTGCGTTAGGGGGTGCGGAGGTGCTTCAGAGCTCTATTTCATACATCGCATGGCTCAATGTAACCCATTTTGCTTCGCTGGTGTTAAGTCATATACACAAGGCACCTTGAGGAATCTCTTCCGGACCGCACTAACGCATTGTTTGACGCTCTCCGGACCGCTCGCTGCTATTTTCAGCCTTCAGTTGGACTTGGGGACTGCTGAAATCGAGCTTCATTTCGTCTGAATTGCTAAAATCGCGGTTCAGTTGGACTTGCGACTTAAACGCGCGATCAACCACAACGCCTCTACCTGCCTTTTTCTTGATGGCGCGCAAAATGAGGCCGACTCAAGTCCAACTGAACCTCGATTTCAGTAGCATCAAGTCCAACTGGAGGCCAAAAATAGCAAAAGAGCGTACATGAAGCTCGATTTTAGTAGGACGAAGTCCAACTGAAGGTCGTTTTTAGCAGGGCAACTCCAACTGAAGGTCGATTTCAGTAGCCCCAACTCCAACTGAAGGTCAATAATAGCAGGGCGCCCGCACCGCGACCGGCAATCGACGCATGCCGTGTCAGAAACACGGCCGGGCTGGCGGCGACCTTTCGAATCTTGCCCTCTTGCAACTAGGGACGTTGCAATCAAAACCTCTTTACAGAGAAAGGCGGGCGCCCGCTACCAGTTTGATGGCTGCGGGCGCCCGACATTCGGTTCATTTGAGGTAGGGAAGAGGCGTCGTTTTTTGGAACCTTTGAAAGCTGCTAGAAGGTTCCCGAAGGCAGTCCCTGCTTCGAGATGCCGCTTTTAGTTCCTATTTCTTGATCCAGCTGAACATGGAACGGATCTTCTCACCGGTGGTCTCGATGGGGTGCGTGTTGATGGCTTCGCGCTGCTCAAGGAGCCACTTGTGGTTGTTGTTGCAATCGTCCACAAATTCCTGGGCAAAGCTGCCATCCTGGATGCGGGCCAGGATCTGCTTCATGGCGGCGCGGCTCTCATCGTTGATGACCTTGGGGCCGGCGTAGTACTCACCGTACTCGGCGGTGTTGGAGATGGAGTAGTTCATGAAGTGGATGCCGCTCTCATACATGAGGTCGACGATCATCTTCATCTCGTGATAGCACTCGAAGTAGGCGAGCTCCTCGGGGTAACCGGCCTCGGTAAGGGTCTCGAATCCAGCCTTGACCAGCTCGACCAGGCCGCCGCAGAGAACAGCCTGCTCGCCAAAGAGGTCCTCTTCGGTCTCCTGGGCAAAGGTCGCCTTGAGGATTCCGGAACGGCCGCCGCCGACACCCCAGCAATAGGCCAGGGCGATATCCCAGGCATCGCCGGTAGCGTCTTGGGCCACGCAGGCCAGATCGGGCACGCCGGAGCCCTCGGTGAACTGACGGCGAACGATATGTCCGGGTCCCTTGGGGGCGCACATGATGACGTTGACGTCCTCGGGAGCCTTGATGTAGCCGTAGTGGATGTTGAAGCCATGGGCGAAGGCCAGGGTATCGCCGGCCTTGAGGTTGGGAGCGATGAACTCTTCGTAGACCTTGGGCTGGGTCTCATCGGGGGTGAGGATCATGATGACGTCGGCCTCGGCCGCGGCCTCTGCCATGCCCATGACCTTGAGGCCGGCCTCGGCAGCCTTCTGAGCGGACGAGGAGCCCTCGCGCAAGCCGACGCGGACGTCGCAGCCGGAGTCCATGAGATTGAGCGCGTGGGCGTGGCCTTGAGAGCCGTAGCCGATGATGGCGATTTTCTTTCCCTGGATGACCTCGGGCTTGCAATCCTGGTCGTAGTAAACGGTAACTGCCATTTCCTTGTTCTCCTTACATACGTGCCTGCTGGTGTTTGTGTGTGCATGGCTTGCGTTAAGCCTATTTCTCATAAGCGCGGGCGCGCTTGGTGAGACGGTTGGTGAGAGCGCTTACTGATCGTGCGCGCCGCGCGACATGGCGATCTTGCCGGTTCGGGTGAGCTGCTTGATGCCGTAGCTTCGGAAGAGGTCCTCCATGGCATCGAGTTTGCTGGCGGTTCCGGTCGCCTCGATGGTGAGCGTGTTTTTGCCCACGTCGACGATGTTGGCGCGGAAGATGCCGGCGATCTCGATGATTTCGTGGCGACGCTCGGGCGGGGCCTGAACTTTGAATAGAACAAGCTCGCGCTCGATGGCATCGGAATGGGTGAGGTCGGAGATCTTGTACACCGCGACGAGCTTGTGAAGCTGCTTGGTAATCTGCTCGAAGCTCACCTCGTCCGCTTCCACAATGATGGTCATGCGAGAAAGGGTCTCGTCCTCGGTAGGGGCGACGGTCAGCGATTCGATGTTGAAGCCGCGACGGCTGATCATGCCCGTGACGCGTGACAGAACGCCGCTTTTGTTCTCGACGAGAACGGAGAGGATGTGAATCATGGCTACTCGTCCTCCTTATTTGCAAATGGAGAGGGCGTTGAACCAAAGCCCTTTTCGCTGACGCGCACGCCGCCTAGGGTGACGTCGAGCGCGCCGATGATGTCGTCGAGCGCGGCGCCGGGGGCGACCATGGGGTAGACGGTCTGCTCGGTTGGGATGATGACGTCGAGCAGGAACGGGCCGTCGGAGGCGAGCATGGTATCGAGCGCCTCGTCGACCTGGTCTGGATGCTCGATGCGCATGGCCTGCCAGCCATATGCGTCAGCCAACTTCACGAAGTCCGGGTTGGCATCCAGTTCCGTGAAGGAGAAGCGATGGTCATAGAAGAGGCTCTGCCACTGGTGGACCATACCGAGAGCACGGTTGTCGATGATGACTACCTTAAGGGGTACGCGGTTGATGGCGGCCGTGGCCATCTCCTGCGAGTTCATCTGGAAGGAACCGTCGCCTGCGATGCAAACCACCTGGTCTTGCGGACAGCCGATCTGAGCGCCGATGGCCGCGGGGAAGCCAAAGCCCATGGTGCCCAGACCGCCCGAAGAGATGAAGGTGCGGGCGTGCTCGCGATGGATATTTTGGTGCGCCCACATCTGGTGCTGTCCTACTTCGGTGGTGACGATCGAAGCCTCCGGATCTAGCTTATCGGACAGTTTGGAGAGGACGATTTCCGGTGCGATCTTGTCCGGATAGTCAGCGAAGTCTGCGGCGTAGAACGGCCAGCGATCGCGCCAAGAAAAGACGGTCTTCTCCCACTCTTGATCGATGGGTGCGGCGCCGTCTTTTGCAAGGCGATCGCAGATTGCGCCAAGCACCACCTTGGCATCGCCCACGATGGGGACGGCCGGGTCGATGATCTTGCCGATCTCCGCCGGGTCGATGTCGATGTGGATGATCTTGGCGTGCGGCGCGAACTCGGAGACTTTGCCGGTGACGCGATCGGAGAAGCGCGCGCCCACGGCGATGAGCAGGTCGCATTCGGTGACCGCCATGTTGGCGTACTTGGAGCCGTGCATGCCCACGGGTCCCAGGTTGAGCGGATTGGAGCAGCGCATGGCGCCCTTGCCCATAAGCGAGGTGACCACCGGGATGCGCATGTGCTCCGCCAGCTGCGTCAGTTCGGCGCAGGCGTGGCTTGAGACAATGCCGCCGCCAGCGTAGATCAACGGGCGCTTGGCGGACTCTATCAGGTTCGCGGCCTGGCGCACTTGCTTGGCGTTGCCCTTGTAGGTGGGCTTGTAGCTGGGAATGCTTATGGAATCCGGGTAGTGGAAGACCATTTGGGAGCCCGAAAGGTCGCTGGGGATGTCGATCAGCACGGGGCCGGGGCGACCGGTGGAGGCGATGTAGAAGGCCTCGCGGAATGTGCGGGTGAGGTCGTCGCAAGACTGCAGCAAAAAGCTGTGCTTGACCACGGGCATGGTGATGCCGACAATGTCGGATTCCTGGAATGCGTCCGTGCCGATGACGCCGCGTGTTACCTGGCCGGTGATAACCACCAGGGGCACAGAATCCATAAAGGCGGTTGCGATGCCGGTTACGGTGTTGGTGGCGCCCGGCCCGCTGGTGACCAGGACTACGCCGACTTTGCCGGTTGCGCGCGCGTAGCCGTCCGCCATATGCGTGGCGCCCTGCTCGTGGCGGGCCAGCACGTGGCGAATCTTCTTTGAGTCATACAGCGCGTCGTAAATCTTGATGGCCTGGCCGCCGGGATAGCCAAAGATGGTGTCGACGCCTTCGGCCTCAAGGCTTGCGATGATGGCCTGCGCGCCGGACATGGTCTTGCCCTCATGCTCCGTGGCGCTGCCCGGCCCAAAGGGCTTTCCCTCTATAGCGCGCTGGCGGCGGGCGAGTTTTTCATCCAGGTTTGTCATGAGAGGTACGCCCCCTTATCTGCGCTGGTTACCAGCTTGGCATAGCGTGAGAGCACGCCGGTGGTGTACTTGGGTGCGGGCGGCTGCCAAGCGGCGCGGCGAAGCGCCAGCTCGTCCTCGTCCACCTCAAGGGTGAGCGTGCCCGCATCGATATCGATGGTGATAACGTCGCCGTCTTGCACCAGGGCGATGGGGCCGCCCGCTGCGGCCTCTGGGCTCACGTGGCCAATGGCTGGGCCCTTGGTGGCGCCGGAGAATCGGCCGTCGGTGATGAGCGCACAGGATTTGTCCAGGCCCATGCCGCATATGGCGCTGGTGGGGGTGAGCATCTCTCGCATGCCGGGGCCGCCGGCCGGTCCCTCATAGCGAATGACCACTACGTCGCCGGGGTTGATCTGGCCGCCAAAGATGGCGGTGCAGGCTTCTTCCTCGCTCTCGAATACGCGAGCGGGCCCCTGGTGGTAGTGCATATCCTGGGAGACGGCGCTCTTCTTGACCACGCCGCAGTCCGGTGCGAGGTTGCCGCGCATAACCTTAAGGCCGCCGTCGGGAGAGTAGGGGTTTGCGTGGCTGCGGACCACCTCGCCATCCGCCTGCGGATAGGTTTGGACGATGTCTGCGAGCGGCCCCATGCAGGTGAGTGCGCTGGTGTCGAGCACGCCGGCGCTCCAAAGCTCGTGCATGATGGCGGGAACACCGCCCACGTTGTTAAGGTCCTGGATGTGCAAGGGACCCGCCGGGGCGATGCGGACGATATTGGGCGTGGTCGCTGAAACACGGTCCCAATCGTCCATGGTGACGGGGCAGCCGGCCGCATGGGCGATAGCCGTGAGATGGAGCATGGTGTTGGTAGATCCGCCAAAAGCCATATCGAGCGCCATGCCGTTATGAATGGATGCGGGGTTTATAAGGTCGCGAGCGCAGATGCCCTGTTCTAGAAGGTCCATCACCTTCATGCCGGCGCGCTTTGCCAGGCGGATGCGCTCGGAGTAGACGGCCGGAACGGTGCCGTTACCGGGAAGCGCGATGCCAAGGGCCTCGGACAGGCAGCAGATGGAGTTAGCGGTAAACATGCCCGAACAGCTTCCGCAGGTGGGGCAGGCGGTCTCCTCGAGCCAATGGCATTCCTCCTGCGTCATGGTTCCGGCGGTTACCTGGCCCACGGCATCAAAGAGCGTGTTGAGGTCGGTCTGCTCGCCACAGCGGCCGCGGCCGGCAAGCATGGGGCCGCCGGAGATGAGAACGGTGGGAATGTTCAAACGGCACGCTGCGATAAGCATGCCGGGAACAATCTTGTCGCAGCTGGGGATGAGGACCATGGCGTCGAACTGGTGGCCCTGCACGGCGCATTCGACCGAGTCCGCGATGACCTCGCGGCTGGTGAGCGAATAGTGCATGCCCTCGTGGTTCATGGCGATGCCGTCGCATACGCCAATGGTGTTGACCTGCAGGGGGGTGCCGCCGGCAAGGCGAACGCCCGCTTTGACGGCGTCTGCGATCTGCTGCAGGTGGATGTGCCCGGGAATGACTTCGTTTTGGGACGAGACAACGGCGACCAGCGGTCGATCGAGTTCTTCATCCGTCAATCCATCGGCCTTGAGAAGGCTGCGATGCGGCGCTCTGGCCAGCCCCTTCTTGATGGCATCGCTTCTCAGCTGCATCCTTGTCCTCGCTCTCTTCCAAAAAACGCCTGCGCGTTATTGCGGGTGGGAGAAATGCGAGGCCGCGGAAGTGCGCGTCGCTCGATGCCGGTAACGGTGGCGGCCGGTCTTGGGTACTGGCGAGTCCGTCCTTCGCGGGGATGACCGCGGGCGACGGCTGCGTTGCCAAGACTGCTCGAGGGTCTTTTCTTCGCCGTCCACCGCGGGTTCTCAAACTGCCCGCTTGCTGTGGGATGGATGCGGCGCGTACTCGCCCTGTCCTCGCATTTGCTCATTGGGGCAAACTTTACAGGGCGCTTTAGCGTGGTGCAATAAAAAAGACCCAGCGGACACTTCTTTGTAACAAAGTGTCCGCCGGCCGAAAAATAACGCTGCCTACCGAAGAGACTATAGCGATGTTTGGACGATGGACGGGTCGAAGCCGCCTGCCTCGAGCGCGTCGACAATCTGCCTTTTGTGGTCCTCGCCGAATGCCTCGACCGTGACGCGCAGCTCGACGGCGGCGTTGCGGTTGGTGCTGACGAACTGGTTGTGCTCGAGTTTGATGACGTTGCCGTTTTCACGCGCGATGATGCTCGCCACGCTTAAGAGCATTCCGGGTCGATCGGGCAGCAGCACGCAGACCGTGAAGATGCGCCCGCGCTGGATCAGGCCGTGCTGCACTACGGAGGACATGGTGATGACGTCCATGTTTCCGCCGGAGAGGATGGAGACAACGCGCTTGTTCTCGGGAGGGAGGTGCTTCAGCGCCGCTACGGTGAGCAGGCCGGAGTTCTCCACCACCATCTTGTGGTTCTCGACCATATCCAGGAACGACACGATGAGTTCCTCGTCCTCGACCGTGATGATCTCGTCAACGTTGTCGCGGACATACGGATAGACCAGGTCGCCGGGTTCAAGGACCGCGGTTCCGTCCGCGATGGTGCTCGCTGCGGGGAGCTTGACCACATGGCCCGCTTCCACGGAGGCCTTCATGCACGCCGCGCCCGCTGGCTCAACGCCGATGACGCGGATTTTGGGGTTGTAGAGCTTGGCGAAGGTGGAGACTCCGCAGGAGAGCCCGCCGCCGCCGATGGGGACCAAGATGGTGTCGACAAGCGGCAGCTCCTGCACGATCTCCATGGCGATGGTGCCCTGGCCGGTGGCGACAACGGGGTCGTTGAAGGGGTGGATAAAGGTGTAGCCCTCGGTCTCGGCCAGGTGCATGGCGTATTCGCAGGCCTCGTCATAGACGTCGCCGTGAAGAACGACCTCGGCACCGTAGTCCTTGGTGCGCTCGACCTTGATGAGCGGCGTGGTGGTGGGCATGACCACTATGGATTTCGCGCCCGCGCGCGTGGCGGCGAAGGCGACGCCTTGGGCGTGGTTGCCGGCGCTGGCGGTGATGATGCCGCGCGAGAGCTCTTCGGGCGTAAGGGTGGAAATCTTGTAGTACGCGCCGCGGACCTTGTAGGCTCCGGTGCGCTGCATGTTCTCGGGCTTGAGCCATACGCGGTTGCCCGTTGCGGCAGTAAGGTAGGGGCTCTCGACCAGCTTGGTCTCCTGCGTAACTTCCTTGACCTTGATCGAGGCCTCTTCAAACGCCTCTAAGGTGAGCATTTCTGACATGGTTAACTTCTTTCGCGCGGAGGTTGTGCCATAAGGTTAGGGGTAGGATAGCAGACAATTCATTACAACTTGGGGGAGGGCTTCATGTTGACTCAGGCCGGCAGCTGCGCATCTGCGCCGTTGTTCCAGATTCGCGACGCCGAGGTGGTGCGTGCGGGCAAGACCATTTTGCACGTTGCTGACTTTTCATTGGACGAGGGCGAGCATGTGGCGCTGCTTGGTCCCAACGGCGCGGGCAAATCCACGTTTATCCAACTGCTCACGCGCGAGGTGTTCCCTTTGTTTCGTGAGGAGCCGCCGGTGAGGTTTCGCGGCCAGGCGCGTCCGCTGCTTGAGGACATCCGCTCTTCGCTGGGCATTGTCAGCGCCACCATGCACGATCAGGTTCGCGTCCACCTGCCCGCGATCGAGATCGTGATGGGAGGTGTGTTTGGCACGCTGGGCCTGCCCATGCGCGTCAACGTGGATGGGCGGGTGCGCGATCGGGCGCGGGACGCTCTTGAGCGCCTGGGTATAGGTGACCTTGCGAATCGCGACATCATGACGCTCTCTACCGGCCAGGTTCGCCGCGTGCTGGTGGCGCGCGAGCTTGTTCGCGACCCTCAGGTGCTGGTGTTTGACGAACCCTGTACCGGGCTTGACCCACAGGGCATGTACCACCTGCGACAGACTATGAGCACCCTGGCGGAAGATGGCCGCTCCATCATTTTGGTGACCCACTATCCAGAGGACATCGTCCCGGAAATCGATCGCATTCTGCTGATAAAGGACGCCGCAGTGTTTGCTGATGACTCCAAAGAGCGGCTGCTTACCAGCGAAGTCATGAGCGACCTGTTCAGCGTGCCTTTGACGGTGGCAAAGCACGACGGCTGGTATTCGCTCTACTAACGCGGCGCGCATTACGGACGGGCCGGCTGCGAGAGGCCTGCCGCCTGTACGCCGCCATATGGATAATGGACCGCGCTATGGCCTAAAAGGGAGCCGTTATGATTCAAGAAAAGACAGGTGTTTTGCTGGTGAACACGGGTTCTCCGGCCGCTCCGACGCCCCAGGCGGTGGGTGCCTATCTTTCCGAGTTCCTTATGGATGGCGCGGTACGCCCCCTGCCAGCGCTGCCATGGTGGCTTATCTTGCACGCGTGCATATTGCCCCGTAGAAAAAAGACCTCGGCGGCAAAGTATCGCGAAGTCTGGCTAGAAAAAGGCTCGCCGCTTGTTGTGTATGCGCAATCGCTTTCGCGCGGCGTGCAACGCATGTTTGATGATGACCGTGCGGGTTTTCCAGAGGGGTGTCGCGTGGTTTGTGGCATGTCATATGGCGATCCCTCTATTCGCGATGCGCTCGAGTGCTTGCGGCAGGAGGGCTGCCAGCGCCTGGCGGTTATCCCCCTGTATCCGCAAAGTGCCCATTCAACCACGGGGTCGGCCCTTCGAAAGGTACGCTCGTGTCTTAAAGAGATGGGCTGGTCTCCAGACGCGCGCGAGGTTGAATCCTACGGGTCTTACCAGGCATATGTGGACGCGATTGCCTCCTCGGTCGCCGCTGCCGGGTTCAACGTGGCAAAAGACCGCGTTGCATTCTCTTTCCATTCCATCCCGCTGACGGACGTTGAGGCCGGCGATGTTTATTCTTCTCAGGTTGAGTCGACGTGTGAGGACGTTGCGCGATCGCTGGGGATTCCTCGAGAACGTTGGTCGCTTTCTTATCAATCGCCCTTTGAGGACAACAGGACATGGCTCGGCCCCTTCACCACAAGTCGGCTTGGTGCGCTCGCGCGCGAGGCACGGCAAGACGGGGGAGACGTATATTGCATTTGCCCTGGATTCGCATTTGATTGCCTGGAGACGCTCTATGACGTTCCCCATGAGCTAGCGCCTGCGTTTCTCGCGGGTTTGTCAGACGCAGGCCGAGCCGACGCTGAGCCCGCGCAGTCATTTGAGACCCGTGCGCTTTTACCTCGCTTGGTGTACGTTCCTTGTTTGAACGACTCCCATGCTCATGCGAGGGTTGTCCATGGTCTGGCCTGCCAGGCTCTTTTGGCAGGCTAGCGCAAGAAATGCAAGAAAGGGCTTGCTGTGAATTACGTTGATAGCTGGCTAAAACAGACGGGCATCTCAAGGCTCGGAGCGCTTGCAGCCGCTGCGATCGCTCCTGCCGCCCTTGCCGGGTGCGCGGCCGCAGCGCAAAGCGGGTCGCCAGCGCCCGGCTCTTCCTCTCCCTCGTCCACTGCTTCTGTCGCCTCTTCTGGCGCTTTGAGCGACGCGTCGGGCTCTTCGCAGGCAGAGTCGCCTACGCAGCTTTTGGCCAACATGAGCTTGGAGCAGCGCGTGGGCCAGCTGCTCATGGTGCGTCCGGAGCAGCTTGCGGGCGAGGCGAGCCGGCCTGCTTGGGCATTAGGGCTCTACCAATAGCTCCCCGTGTTCATGAGACCCACAAAAAGGACGCTTCTCCAGCCTTTTTGATCTGGAAAAGCGTCCTTATTGCGGGTCTCAAGGTGTAGGGCTCGCGCTGGAAGCCGGCGGCGGGTCCTCGGACGGCGCCCGCGCAGCGTCGTCTCGGGGTTACGGCGCGGGCGCCGACTGCAAAAACGGGGGCGCTTACAGTGCGCTGCGATAGATCTCGCGGGCATCGTCCAGCGTGAGCTTCATAAAGCTGCCAAAGCTCTCGCCGCGGTTGATCTTAAGGCCGGGCATCATCTTCTCGATGTCGTCTTCGGTAACGCCAAACTCGGACAGCGTGCGGGGCATGCCCAGCGAGACAAAGAATTCCTGCAGCTCATCGATGGTGGCCTCGACCGCATACTCAACGGCCTGCTCGGGCGTGACCTCCACGTCGAGCTCGTCCACTTCCGGATCGACCGGCTCGATGCCAAAGACCTGGGAGCCAAATTCCAAGAAGCGCTCGGGGTGCTCGCGCCACACATAGCGCATCCAGGCGGGGAAGATCACGGCCAGGCCGGCGCCGTGGGTGATCTTGGTGTCCAGTGCGGACAGCTCGTGCTCAAGGCCGTGGCAGGTCCAGTCGCCGTCGCGCAGACCGGGGATGCCCAGGCCGCAGCCGGCAAGACCGTTATGGGCGAGTGTGCCCACCCACATGATCTCGGCGCGGGCATCGTAGTCCTCGGGGTTCTCCATCACCTTGGGCGCGGCGTCCATGGCGGCGCGCACCAGCCCGCATGCGATGTTGTCGGTTGCGCCCACGGCGGGCTCGCCGGAGAAGAAGCGCTCCATGATATGGGCGATCATATCGGTCACGCCCGCGGCGGTCTGGTAAGCGGGCAGCGTGAAGGTAAGCTCCGGATCAAGGATGGCGATAACCGGACGGTTAAGGTCCGTGTTGATACCGCACTTAAGATGCTCCTCGTCGTTGCTGATAACGCAGGAATTGGAGGCCTCGGAACCGGATGCCGGGATGGTCACCACACAGGCGACGTCGACACGTGCGGCGGGTGTGGCGCGCTTGCGGAAGAAGTCCCACACGTCGCCGTCGTAGACCGCGCCCAGGGCGATAGCCTTTGCGCAGTCCATGGCAGAGCCGCCGCCAACGGGCAAGATGACGTCGACGCCGTGCTTGCGGGCAAGCTCGACGCCCTCGCGCACCAGGCCGATCTCCGGGTTGGGGCGCACGCCGCCCAGCTCAACGTGCTCCACGCCCGCGGCGTCAAGCGATGCCACCACGCGGTCCAGCGTGCCCAAGCGAACCACGGATCCCCGGCCGTAGACAATGAGCGCGCGGCGGTATCCGGAGGCGGACAGGGTCTCGCCAACCTTATCGGTCGCTTTTCGTCCAAAAACAAAGCGGGTGGGGGAGTAGAAGGAAAAATCGTTCATAAGGCTCCAATCTGCAGGTTCGCCCGTCGGCTCGCCTTTTGCCTGCACGGGTGTTTGGCGTGCGGGTTTGTGGACGAGTTTTTAGAGCATGGCCCGTGCGTTCAAAACACAGCGCGGGCGCGCACCGCTTGCAAGAAGACGGTTGGTGCGCCCGCGCGGGTTTTATTGTAGCGCCGGCGTTTCCCTCTTGGCCCGTGCGCTTATATTTGGGGCCTCTTTTGACCGTTGTTTGACAGCCTCTTGACGGCAGTCCGGCAGCCTTTTGGCAGCCTTTGGCTATGCCAGCGCGGCACCCAGTGCCTGGCAGGCGGCCTGCTCCTGCGGGCCGGGGGCGTCGTAGACGGCAAGCGAGTCGAAAGGGCGCGCCGCATGCGGGTCCGCGATCCAGCGCCTAAGCATGGCCGGTCGGTAGACGTACACCAGCGCCCCGCATGATCTCCAAGTGAGAACGCGCAGCGAGATGCCGCTTGGCGCGAGCGCCTTGGCGCATGGTTCCAGCTCTTCAAGGAGCTTCGCGCGGTTCGAGCGTGCCAGCTCTTGCTTATCGACGTGCTCGCCCTGCGCCAAAAAGACGCCGGGGAACGTGAACAGGCATGCCGGCTTAAGGCCGGCGAGCATGGGCGAGCAGTTGCGAACGATCGCGGCTTCAAGCGCCTGCTTGGTGATCTCGCGCGTCATGGTCCCCCTTTGGTCGCATGCAAGTTAGACAGGGATAACTTAAATGACAGCAATGTGTCCGTCAAGAAGAAAGTTAGATAAAGCAAACAAATCTTTCTGGATGAGAAGCCAGTGGAGACCGTAAGCCACGGCGCTGCATAATACGACGGCCTGTTTATGTCCGTTGCGGGCTGCCGCGACGGGGGATAAGAGACGCGCGGGACGCCTATTCGGAGCGCCCTACGATCTCTACCGAGAGCACGTCCGCAAAGGGGATGTCCATGTGCTCCAGCCGCACCTTGCGCAGCGCCGCATCGATTTGACGGACGATGTCTGTTCGCGATACATAGCCGTCGCGCTCGTAGTAGCGCACACGCACCAGGTCCCCGCGGCGAACCTGCGCCAGCACGTGGTCAAGCTCGGCGGCTTCCTCGTCCGTAAGCTCATGGCGCTCCTCGATCACGCGTTGCATCTCGCGAATCATCTGGTAGTAGCCCGTGAGCGCTGCGAAGGGCATAAACTGCTGGGCGCGGTCCGCACGCGGTCTGCCGCCGCGGGTGTAGCCCGGCTGCTCGCGGTCTAAGCTATTAGGCACGGTGTCCTCCCACCTGTTCGTTGCGCTCGCGCCCGGTGGCGCCTTGTTTAAAGCTGGTTCCCTTAAGCAGGGCGTTCTTACCGTAGCGCTGCTTCACGCTCAGCACCGCCTCCTGCAGGCTGCGCTCCTCCGCCTCGGCCTCGAGGTCCGTAAACAGGTTATAGGTTGCAAATTCCTCCGGCAGCAGGTTGCCAAAGCCTATGTTTACCCGGCGAATGGCGCGCCTGGGGTCGATGGTTTGGTCAAACAGCTGTTCAAAGCAGGGCATGAGGCTTTTGAACGAGCTTGTCCTCTCGCTTAGTTTTCGCTGCCCGCCGCCGTGCTCGAAGGCGCCGTAGCCCGTCGCCGGCCTGGTCCCGTGCTCTCCGCGGAACAGAGGTCCTCCCTGCATGCGGCCGCGCCCCTTTCCAATCATGACCGTGTCGTCAAGCGCGCTATGCGTCTTGAGATCGATGCAGGTAGAAGGGATATTCTGGTTGGGCGCCTCGCCGCGGCCGTAGCCCACGTAGAGCGAGACCTGGTCGCACACCACCTTACGCTCCACCAGGTCGAGCACGGAGGTGTCAACCATCTCGCGCATCACGGTGCGGGCTTCTTCAAAACTGTAATCGCGTGAGAGCACCTGTCCGTTCATCAGCGAGGTTGCCTGGGGTCGGTAGGCGTGTATCTGGGCGATGGTGCACGGCTCGATGCCGTGAGCGTGGTCGATGAGGTATTCCGCGTTGACGCCAAACTCGCGGTAGAGGATGCTCTCATCCAGCGCGGCTACGCCCATAAGGTCCTCTACATGGTATTTTGCCAGCCGTGCCGCGATGCCGGGGCCAATACCCCAGATATCGGTGATGGGGCGGTGCCGCCAAATGGTGCGCCTGAACTCGTCTTGGTCAAGTTCCCCTATGCCATCGTCCACGTGCTTGGCGGTGATATCCAGCGCGACTTTCGCGAGAAACAGATTGGGGCCTATGCCGGCTGTGGCGTAGATGCCCGTGCGCGACCGCACGGTGTCCATAAGGGTCTTGGCGAACCCGCGCGCGGTTTGGCGATAGAGCTTAAGGTAGGGGGTCGCATCGATGAAGCACTCGTCCACCGAATAGGCATGGATGTCTTCCGGGCTCACGTATTCCAGGTAAATGCCGTAGATCTGCGCCGAGACCTCCATGTAATGGCGCATGCGCGGTTTGGCCATTATGTAGTCGACTCCGGGCGGAATCTCAAATATACGGCAGCGGTTGTGAATGCCCAGCCTTTTCATGGCGGGGGTGATGGCCAGGCAGATGGTGGTGTGGCTGCGGTCCGGGTCCGCTACCACTAGGTTGGTAGTAAAGGGGTCGCACCCTCGGTCGACGCATTCGACCGAGGCGTAGAACGTTTTGAGGTCAATACATATATAGGTCTTCTGTGCCACGGCGCCTCCCTTACACGAACACATGTTTTGTAGAACTACTGTTCGATAGTACTCTTATACGCGTGGGACGTCAAAGCCTTTTGCTACAATGCCCTGCAACGTATACGACCCTTAGGTTGCGGAGCGGCTGGCGCTTAAGCCGATCCCGCATTTACGAGGAGCTGTCTATGAAACAATTTGATGAGCAGAGCCCGTTGGCGCCTCGCGAGCGCGAGAAGATGGCGGGTCGCGTGGCGAGCGCTGCGAGGAATAACAAGACGATTCTCTTGGTGACCGCATGCGCCGCTATCTTTTTAGGCCTGCTCTCATATGTCCTGCGAGGCGAGGTGATGAAGCTCGACCAGATGGCCTACTGGCTTGTGGTCGAAAACCTTCGTTCAGACTGGTTGACGCCCATCATGGAGTCGTTCTCCGCGCTGGCGACCCCGGTCTCGCTTATCGCCATGCTCTTGGTAATCGCCGCCTTTGCACCGGGTAAGCGTCCCGGTTGGTTTTGCACGGTCAACCTTGCTCTTGCGGTTCTGCTGAACGTGGTGCTCAAGACATTGATACAGCGCCCGCGGCCCGAAGGATTCCGTTTGGCGGTAGAGTCGGGCTTCAGCTTTCCCTCGGGCCACTCCATGGCAGCTATGGCGTTCTTTGGGCTGATCGTCTGGATGGTGTGGCACTACGAGCAGGACCGTCGCCAGCGCCTTCTGCTGACGGTCGCGTTCAGCGCGGTGATCGTTATGATCGGCATCAGCCGAATCTACCTTGGCGTCCACTACGCTTCCGACGTGCTTGGAGGCTTTTGCGCATCGATCATCTGGCTGGTGTTCTATACCAAGTTGGCGGCGCCCGCGTTTCTGGGCGAGGACGGGCTGCGCGAGGTGCAATAGGGATACAATAGAGATGTTGGACATTCGGCCTCGTACGGGAGGGCCGTCCAGCGGGGCGGGCGCCTGAGCCTGCTCCATCGCGTCCATTACAAGGAGGAAGCATATGACAACCGTCTCCGCGCCCATCGATGCGACCAAGACCCCCGCGTGGGCTGCGTTGCAGAAGCATCATGACGAGCTGGTCTCCCAGGGTATCAGCCTGAAGGATTGGTTCGCTGCCGATCCCGATCGCGTGGCCAAGCTGAGCTATGACCTGGGCGATCTGCACTTCGACCTTTCCAAGAACCTCATTACCGACGAGACCGTCAAGCTTTTGCTCGACCTTGCTTCCGAGCTGGGCATCGAGGCCCGTCGCGACGCCATGTTCGCTGGCGAGCACATCAACACTACTGAGGACCGCGCCGTTCTCCATACCGCGCTGCGCCGCCCCGCAAGCGATGCCGGCACCCTGATGGTTGACGGCCAGGACGTCGTTGCCGACGTCCACGAGGTTCTTGACCGCATGTTCGCCTTCGCCGAGCGCGTCCGTTCCGGCGAGTGGAAGGGCGTCTCCGGCAAGCGCATCGAGCATGTGCTGTCCATCGGTATCGGTGGTTCCGACCTTGGCCCGGTCATGGTGTACGAGGCCCTGAAACCCTATGCTGACGCCGGCATCGATTGCACCTACGTCTCCAATATCGACCCCAACGACATGGCCGAGAAGGTCAAGGGCCTCGACCCTGAGACCACGCTGGTGATCGTTGTCTCCAAGACCTTCACCACGCTCGAGACCCTTACCAACGCGCGCGAGGCTAAGACCTGGATGCTCAAGAGCTTGCACGACGCCGGCGTTATCGACGGCACGCCCGAGCAGGACGCCGAGGCGATTCGCCGTCACTTTGTCGCCGTGTCCACCGCGCTTGACCTGGTTGCGGATTTTGGCATCGATCCCGAGAACGCTTTTGGTTTTTGGAACTGGGTTGGCGGCCGCTATTCCGTCGACTCCGCCGTGGGCCTGTCCCTTATCGTTGCGCTGGGGCCGGAGCGCTTCCAGAGCTTCCTCGAGGGCTTCCATGAGGTGGACCAGTACTTTGTCAACACCCCGTTCGACAAGAACGTTGTTGCGCTCATGGGCCTTCTGAACGTTTGGTACGTCAATTTCTTTGGCGCCGAGAGCCACGCCGTGCTGCCGTACAACCAGTACCTGCACCGCTTCCCGGCTTACCTGCAGCAGCTGACCATGGAATCCAACGGCAAACATGTCCGCTGGGACGGCACCCCCATCACCACCGCTACCGGCGAGATCTTCTGGGGCGAGCCGGGCACCAACGGCCAGCACGCCTTCTACCAGCTTATCCACCAGGGCACCCGTATGGTCCCCGCTGACTTCATCGCGTTTGTGAATACTCCCAACGCAGTTGAGGACAACGGCCAGGACGTCCACGAGCTGTTCTTGGGCAACTTCCTTGCCCAGACAAAGGCTCTCGCTTTTGGCAAGACCGCTGACGAGGTTCGCGCCGAGGGTACCGCCGAGTGGATGGTTCCCGCCCGCTGCTTCGAGGGCAACCGTCCCACTACCTCCATCTTTGGCGTCGACCTCACCCCGCACGCACTGGGTGCCCTTATCGCCCTGTACGAGCACATCACCTTTATCGAGGGTACGGTCTGGGGAATCGATTCTTACGACCAGTGGGGCGTTGAGTTGGGCAAGCAGCTTGCCAAGCAGATCACCCCTGCCTTCCATGATGATGACGCCCTGGATACCCAGGATGCTTCCACCAAGGCTTTGATTGAGTTCTATCGCGCAAATCGCCGCTAATACGTCTCAAGACTGCATAGTTTAACCAAAAAGGGCAACGGTGCCGGAATTATCGGTACCGTTGCCCTATTTAGTATTTACAACATTACATATTAGGTTATGTTATAATGTATTATGTTAAATCTTTCCATTGAGGTTGCTATGATAAATCCAAGTAGTGCGGTCCCACTATATTCGCAGGTCTCAAAAGATCTGCGGCAACGGATCGAAAAGGGGGAGTTCTCCGCAAGTGGAGTCCTTCCTGCTGAAAGCGTACTCTGTTCGGACTACGGAGTCAGCCGTGCGACGATTCGGAAGGCGTTTCAGACGCTTATTGAGGATGATGTGCTAGATACTCGGCATGGGATGGGCGTATTTATTAAACAGCCAAAGATTACGTCGAGTCTTAGTACGTTTAAAGGTTTCACTTATTTTTGCAACATCAACAATATCAAGACCTCTTCTCGGGTCTTGAAGTTGATTCAGATTGACCCTCCTTCTACTGTTGCCCATCATTTGCATTTAAAGAACGGCGAAAAGACGGTATATCTTAAGCGTATTCGTTCTATTGATTACATTCCTGCGATGATTGAGCATATCTATCTTCCGGCTGATCGGTTTTCATTTTTGTTGGATATTGATATGAACAACTCATCGCTATATTCAGTTATTGAACGTGAGACTGGTCTTAGACTTGAAGATAATTGTTTTCCATCTATCGTGCTTGAGGCGGGGCTGGCGACGGAAGAGGAAAAAGCTCTTCTAGAAATCAAAGGTGAGGCGGCGATGTTCATATTGAGTGAAACAGTTTATATGAGCACTGGTACGCCAGTTCATTTTACTAAGCAGGTGATGCTTGGTGACTATTTCAAATACTTCTTTTCCAATCGAGCAAATCAATTGGGAGTGAATTGGGATAGCCTTGGTTTAAATGAGGGCAGGAGGTAGCCGATATATATGGTGAAATCTGCAAGCGCTGTTCCGTTATATAAGCAAATTGTCCGTGATCTTATGGATCAGATTGAGACCGGTGAGTTTAAAGAAGGGGATAAGCTACCAACCGAAGCCGAGCTTATGGAGCGCTTCGATGTCAGCAGAATTACTGTTCGAGCAGCGATCAAAGAGCTTGAAGACGCTGATATAGTTGAAAGAACCAGGGGTAAGGGCACCTTTGTAACTATGAAGCGTGATTCCTATGCTGCCGATGATAGGGAAAGCTTTACGCATTCCTGCACTTTATCTGATAAAAAGCCCTCTACCAAAGTACTGGAGACGAGCTGGGTATATCCCTCGTTGAAAGACATGCGGTTCCTGGGCGTCCGTGAAGACGAGAACATTCTTCAGACTAGAAGGCTCCGTCTGGTCGATGGCGTTCCGACAGTACTTGAAACCAATAGTTATGCCCCTTCGCTCGCATTTTTGGACCATGAGGATCTTTCCGGTTCGCTTTTCGAAATTCTCGAGCGACATGGTATAACTCTTGGGTCGAATGAGCGGACATTGCAGGTTTGTTTTGCCAATGCGTATGAAGCTGATTGCCTCAACGTTGAGGAAGGCGCCGCACTGCTTCTGTTCATCGATAAGCGGTGCGATATTACTGGAGATCCCATTTTTTTATCAAGGCAGGTGTATTGCACCGAAAGACTTAAATTCTATCTTTAAATTACCTTTATAGGCTGTTTGAAAGGCGCCTCGCATGGAACGGGGCGCCTTTTGCCGTTTACGGGGAATTATTCGCCATTTGCGGATGACAGGAAAAAGCTAATTGACCTACCTGAAAATATAAAGATACTAGAGATAACAATACAAACTAATACGATATATACAAAGGGAATTAGAAAGAGAAAAGGAGAGTGAATGAGGAAATTGCTTCTTGCCAGCCATGGGCCGCTGGCACTATCAATGCGCGAGACAGTTCAGATGTTTTGTGGCGAGGATTCACGCATTAAGGTTCTTTGCGCATATATCGATTCTGCCTCTATGGATGTGGATGAGCTCATTGACTTTTGGGAGAAGACGCGTGAAGACGGAGATGAGTGGATAGTTTTAACGGATATCTATGGGGGTTCGGTTAACAACGCATTCATGAATCGCTTGTCCGACCCCTCTATTCGCCTCATTGCGGGAATGTCCCTTCCGTTGGTGCTGGAGATACTTGTTGGTCTCGATTCGTTGGATGACGAGGGGCTGCGGGCATTGGTGAAGCGTATTGGGGTTGAAGGCATCAAGTACTGTGATGTTCCAGGAGACATTGAGATAGACGAGGATTTTTAGAAGAAAGGGTTGTCATGCTTACTTTGCTCAGGGTCGACCATCGATTGATTCATGGTCAAGTTGCGATGACATGGACTCAAGAGCTCGCAACAAATTGCATTCTTGTGGCCAGCGATGCCGTCGTAAAAGATAATCTTCGTAAAACTACGCTGAAACTTGCTCGTCCGGCTGGTGTCAAGCTCGTTATTAAGTCAATTGATGATTCCATCGGGGCGCTTGTTAGTGGGGTTACAGATAAATATCGGCTTTTTATTGTCGTGGAGAGTATCGAAGACGCATACAGGCTCGCAAAAGGATACGACGGCGTAAAGCAGATCAATATCGGTGGGACCAAGCCTAAAGACGAGGCAGTCAATCGTTTGTCATCTACGGTCTTTGCTAGCGATGCAGAATTGAAAATGATTGAAGAGCTTAAAGATATGGGAATCGAGGTGGAGATTAGACAGGTTCCGAGGGATCAAAAGGTAATTCTCTAGATTAACTTGGGGAGGAGTTTGGCATGCTATTGCAGGCAATTCTTATTGGACTAGTTGCCATGTGCTCTACATTTGAGTGGGCTTTGGGAACTTGCCTGGCATCTCGTCCAATAGTAACGGGCGTCTTTATAGGTCTTGTGATGGGTGACCTTGAGACGGGTATTATTGTCGGAGCTACCCTGGAAATGGTGTTTATTGGATCGGTGACTATTGGCGCTGCGGTTCCACCGGATGTGATTACGGGAGGTATCCTCGGAACCGCCTTCGCGATTTCTACGGGACAGGGAGCAGAGATTGCTCTTACGCTTGCGTTTCCCATCGCATCGCTGTATCTCATCGTGGACAATGCCTTGACGTTGCTTGTGCTTCCTATTTTTGTCCACAAGGCTGACGACTGCGTAGAAAAGGGAGATTTTACCGGAATGGAGCGCATGCATCTTATCGGTGGCTTCGTGGTTAAATCTCTTCCCCGTTTCGTCATTTGTGCGCTGGCATTCTATTTCGGTACGCCGGTTATGAATGCCGTACTTGAGGCTATTCCTGAGTTTGTCAGCAATGGCTTGGTTGTTGCGGGTGGCTTTATTCCGGCTCTCGGCATCTCTCTACTTGCGTCCATGATTATAAATAAGCAGACTGCGGTGTTCTTTGTCTTGGGTTTTGCCCTCTGCGCGTACCTCAATGTTCCGATTCTCGGCATTGCAATCATCGGTATGTGTCTTGCGATCATTCTTGTGGTTGTACAGCCCAGTATTGCTGCTCAGACGCCTCAGCTTGCTTCGGAGGGGGATCTCAACGATGACGACTTCTAATGGTACAAACAGCTCATCGATAACAAAGCAGGATTTGAGGAAGGTTTTCTTCCGTTCCCTAACCATGGAATACTCTTGGAACTACGAGCGACAGCAACATATGGGTTTCTGTTACTCCATGCTTCCGATTATTCGTCGTGTTTACGACAATAAGGAAGATCAGATTCAGGCTGCGAAGCGCCATATGGAGTTTTTTAACACGACGCCATATATCTCAACCCTCATTTTAGGTATCTCTTCGGCAATGGAAGAGGCGAACGCTAATGATGATCGTTTTGATGCATCTTCGATCAACAGCATTAAAGCTGCGCTTATGAGCCCTCTTGCCGGAATTGGTGACTCTTTGTTTTGGGGAACGTTGCGCGTGATCGCAACAGGTCTCGGCGTGTCGCTTTCCATGCAGGGAAATATTCTGGGTCCGTTGCTCTTCCTTCTCGTTTTCAATATTCCAGCCTATATCGTTAGGTGGCTCTGCCTTAAATGGGGCTATGGATTTGGCACAAGCTTCCTCAGTAAAATCGAGGAGTCTGGCTTGATGCCCAAGCTCACCATGGGAGCAGCCATCCTTGGTCTTATGGTTATTGGTGCTATGGTTCCCAATCTAGTAAGCGTGAGTGTCGCGGGTTCGCTAGGTACGGGTGATAGCGCGCAATCCATTCAAAGCATCATTGACGGTATCATGCCGAGCCTTTTGCCGCTTCTTGTTACGTTCGGAGTGTTTCAGCTCGTTCAGCATAAGGTCAAAATCGCATGGATTCTCGTCATTCTTATGGCAGTCGGAATCATTGGGTCTTTCTTCGGCATCTTTGCTGTCTAACTTTTTATATCGGTCGACTTTGCTAAGGAGTTTTTATCATGATCTCGTTCGACGAACAGGAAATTATGGACAACGGTGCTTATATCTATGCTCAAAGAGCTGAAATCGAGCGCATTGCTGATGAAGTTTGCAGCCAGGGCTTCGATTCGATCTTTTTCACTTCTTCCGGTGGCTCTTTGGCAATGATGCAACCTTTTGATTATCTTGTTTCGACCATGTCGGACATTCCGGCTCAGTCTCAGATTTCAGCTGATCTACTCACTGCAGGCAATCGTCGTATCGGAAAGGGAACGATAGCATTTATGGCGTCCAAATCCGGCGATACTAAAGAGACTGTCGCAGCTGCAAAAGCGGTAAAAGATGCTGGATGCACGATTATCTCTACTTTGGGTGTTGAGAATTCACCTCTTGGCGAGTTGTCCGATTATAGCGTTGTGTACAAAAACGGTCGTCCAATGGAGATGGTTCTTTACCTGCTTATTGGTAAGATTCTAAACAACAAGGGTTATTTCGATGAGTATGATCGCTTTGCCGATGAGCTCGCAAATCTTCCATCCGCTCTTGTTTCCGTTGGTAAAGCGGCAGATGGCATGGCGCGCGAGTATGCTTTGAAGCACCAGAACGATCCTTATCAGATTTGGATCGGTTCGGGAAACCTGTGGGGCCCTACGTACTCGTTTGCTATGTGCGTTCTTGAGGAATCTCAGTGGCTGCGGACCAAGTCTGTCTCTTCGCCTGAGTTTTTCCATGGAACTATCGAGCTGGTTGAACCCGGAGTTTGCGTTGCTCTTGCCATGACGGAAGCTCAGACGCGACCTCTTGATGAGCGCGTGGCGCGATTCTGCAATGAGTATGCAGACGATTTCACCGTCTTTGATACGCGCGACTATGAACTGCCCGGAATTAGCGATGAGTTCCGCTGGATGCTTTCTCCGGTTGTTCTTAACGCCGTTCTTTCACGCGTAAGCAAGAATTTCGAGCAAATTCGAGATCACTCTCTTGATATTCGTCGGTATTACCGCAAGGTTGAATATTAAAGGAGCATAACTTAGGAGGTGTTGAGATGAGGATCGCGGGAATAGGAGATAACGTTATCGATCGATATCTCAACAAGGGCGTTATGTATCCAGGGGGAAACGCTGTTAACGTTGCTGCTCATTCGGCTATGTTAGGTGCGGATTCGGCGTATATCGGCGTAATTGGCGATGATTTGGGCGGTAGCATCATTGCCAGCTCTCTTCGATCTCTTGGTGTTGACTTGTCACAAAGTGTTTTCACGCGCGGCGCGACTACAAAAACGTGCGATGTCAATGTTTATGATGGAGAGCGCGAAGAGGTTGGGTATGATACTGGCTCATGCTGGGCTCATAAAGTAGCGATAACAGATTCCGATGTTAATTATCTGCATGACTTCGATGCTGTTCTCACTAGTGTAAATGCAAAGCTGCAGGACTATGTATTTAGATTCTCAGAATTGAATTGCTTGGTAGTCTATGATTTCTCCGTCAAAGATAAGTATCGAACTGAGGATTATTTCAATCTTGTGTGCCCTTATATTGATCTTGGTTTGTTTTCTTGTTCGAATCAAACGAATGATGAAGTTGCCGAGCTTTTGCGAAGGGCCGTATCCCATGGCTGCTCGTATGCGATTGCAACTAGGGGAGGCGAGCCACCAGTTTTCTATGACGGAGTATTTTCATATGAAGGCGTTGTCGATAGAGTCGATGCGCTCGATACGATGGGAGCTGGAGATTCGTATCTTTCTGCTTTTGTAGTTAGCTGCTTGAGCGGCGGATGGCGTAAGGGCGTTCCGCTAAACAAGGAATCTATTGCTAAGGCCTTTAAACGTGCAGCCGAGTATTCTGCTGAGAACTGCTTGAGGCCGGGCGGTTTTGGATTTGAGCATTCTATTTCAGGAATGGTTGCGAAAGCGTAGACTTCACGAGTCCTTTGATAATTTATCAGGCTGTTTTTGGGTTCGGTTCAGCATTCGCTTGGATCGGACCCATTTTATTAGATGCTTTAAGCTGGATATCTTTGGACCGGTGAGACAAGAGGATCTAAGGCCTAGCTGGCGTCCTTCGGTCTTTCGCGTTGTCTAATGACTCGGGGGGCTGCGACGAATGGTTTCGAATGATACTTGGTCGCAAATCGAGGTTGACTTTGATTGGACACGTCGAAATGTCCTCCAGAGAATCGGCGATTCTCAATCGGTGCAGGATTGCGCATAGTTTTAGTAATGTCATAACAAAATACTGAATTAATCTAGTTCTTGAATATAAAAACCGTTCACAGATGATAAGTAAAGAATAAAACATGCTGATAGATTGATCATCATATATAATGAACACCGTTCACGGATATAAGACAAAACAATACTTGATTACGATACGTTATATTACGTAATATACAGACAACGAAGAGCCCACCAGAACAGAGAAAGAAGCAGGGGTGGGGGATTCAAAGGCAAGGCAGCACTAATAAAGGAGGAAATGCCATGTTCAACTTTGATGTTCCGCGTTATGAGAAGGTTGTCGGCGATGCGCTCGCCCTTCGTCCCCAGATCGACAAGGCCGTGGATGAGATCTGCGAGCAGGGTTATTCCAACATCTTCTTCATCGGCTGCGGTGGCACCTGGGCCCACACCCTTCCCATGCAGTACTGGTTCGATACCACCACGTCCAAGATCGAGACCCACTGCGTAATCGCTGCCGAGTTCCTTGCTATGGGCCACAAGCGTTTCAACAAGGATTCCGTTTGCGTCTTCTCCACTCGTACCGGCACCACGCCCGAGATCATCGAGGCGGCGAAGTACTGCCAGGAGCACGGTGCCCGTACCGTGATGTACGTTTCCAACGATAACACCCCCGCGACTGAGTACGCCGATTATAAGTTCTTCAGCTTTGCCGAGGACGACGTGCTGTGCGAGGCGATTTACACCTATCAGATCACCATGCTCGCACGCTTTCTCAAGAACGCCGGCGACTTCGCTGACTACGACACCTTTATGGATGAGTTCGCCCAGATCACTCCGTACCTCATCAAGGCCAAGGAGGCTTACGAGGCTCCTGCCAAGGCCATGGCCGAGGACTTCAAGGACGTTGACTACCACATGGTCGTTGGCTCTGGAATGCTTTGGGGCGAGGCCTACGATTACGCCATGTGCATCCTCGAGGAGATGCAGTGGATCAAGACCAAGTCGATTCACGCGGCTGAATTCTTCCACGGCACCATCGAGCTGTGCGAGAACGACACCAGCATCATCATGCTCTATGGCGAGGATGAGACCCGTCCGCTGATGGACCGTGTTATGAACTTCACCAAGTTGCTTGAGGACGAGAAGGGCGTTAAGGTTAAGGTCAACACCTTCGACACTTCCACCGTTGAGCTGCCTTTCTCCAAGCCCGAGTTCCGCAAGATCGTCTCCCCGCTGGTTATCTACACCATCACCGAGCGTCTTAGCTGCCACCTGGAGAATGTGCGCAACCACCCGCTGACTACTCGCCGCTACTATCACCAGATGAATTACTAAGGCAGGCGTCATCCAATCGTTGGTCCGGGTTTGAAGGGTTCTCTTCAATCCGGGCCATCGGTGTTTTTTAAGGGGATCAAAATGGTCGTGCAATATATACTCATTGCGCTGGTCGCGTTTGTCGCGTCGATGGACGAGCAGCTATTCGGTATTACCATGCTCGGTCGTCCTCTGTTCACCAGCCTTTTCGTCGGCCTTATTCTTGGTGATGTTCAGACGGGCTGCATTGTCGGCGCCGCTTTGGAATCGATGTTCATGGGCGCCATTATGGTCGGTGCCGCAGTGCCTCCCGAGGTCTACGCATCCGGCGTCCTTGGCTGCGCATTCGCCATTATTACGGGTGCGGGTACCGCAGCCGCCGTGGCACTTGCCTTGCCTGTTTCGGTATTTCTCCAGGTCTGGAGGATTTTTTGCTATGCGGTTCCGGGTGCTTTCGCGAGCAAAAAGATCGATGCAGCACTCGCGGATAGGAATCTAGCGAAGGCGAATTTCTACCATCTCACTATCGTTCCGCTTTCCATCGGCATCCCATCCGCCCTTCTGGTTTTCGGTTCGCTCTTTTTTGGCGCCGATCTTATCAACAACGCCCTCAACGCTATCCCGCAGTTCGTCATGGATGGTCTTAACGTTGCCTCCGGCGTCCTTGCTTGCGTTGGTTTCGCTCTGCTTATCAGAACCATGTCGAACGCAAAGCTGCTTCCGTTTTTGTTCATCGGCTTCATCATGGTGATCTATCTGAACATGGACGTTATCGGCGTTGCCGCTGCTGCCACGTGCGTCGCTCTGCTCATCGTATTTAACAAGAGCGCCGATAGGTCTCAGGCTACCGAGGTGGAAGAGGAGGATTTCTAATGAGCGGCTACGAGAACGCCACCCGGGCGAGGGATCATTCCGGTCAAGATAAGATCATGACTCCGGATATATACCGCAGTATGTTCTTAAGGCAATTTACCAGTCAGTGCTCCCAATCCTACGACAAGATGATGGCCTACGGCTTCATGTTCACATTGGAGAAGCCGCTTCGCAAGATTTATCCCGATGATGACGATTATTACGCCGCCCTCGACCGGCATACGGAGTTTTTCAACATGACTCCGCACGTTCTGCCCTTTGTCGCCGGCTTGTCGGTGTCTATGGAGGAACAGGCGGCCAAGGATCCCACTTTCGATACATCATCGATCAATGCGATCAAAGTGGGACTGATGGGCCCCCTATCGGGTATTGGCGATTCATTTTACTGGGGCACGTTCCGTGTCGTTGCCGCTGGTATAGGTATTGGTCTTGCCGCTACCGGCAATCCCTTGGGACCGATTATCTATGCATTGATCTACTCCGTTATCAATATCGCTACGCGAATCGGAACGGCGCATCTCGGCTACAATGTCGGAACCAAGTTTCTCCAGCAGTCCGCAAGCGGCAATCTGATGGACAACCTTACCTATGGAGCGGGCGTCCTTGGCATGACCGTTGTTGGGGCGATGATTGCCACCATGGTTTCCCTCAGCACCTCTATGGTGTTCAACATCGGAGGATCTGAAATCGAGCTCCAGTCTTTGTTCGACGCCGTGTTCCCGGGCATCCTGCCTTTGATTGCAACGTTTACCTGTGTATGGCTCTATAAAAAGGGAGTCAAGACCATTTGGATCATCCTCGGCATCTTTGCAATCTGCATTTTGGGTACTTGGCTCGGAGTCTTCGCTGCAGCCTAACCCATTTATAGTGATCAGGGTGCTTAAACCCTTCGCGCATCATCTTTCGAGATTTTAATGCCTTCTATTAGTTATATGGGCGGCACGTATCGTCTCGAGAGGTGATGCGCTTGCTTTCGCTGTAAAGGTAAGGATAGGTTTACGGGTGCATATGTGCGTCGGGCTTTAGCGAGCACGCGCAATTATGTAGAATCGAAACAAAGTCTTGGAACGTACTAAAAGGGGAGAAGGGAAGCATCTATGGCTATTCGTGCGATCGCGCTCGATATTGATGGAACGCTGACAAACGATCAAAAGGTCATCACGCCGCGTACTAAGAAGGCGCTGATGGATGCGCAGGAGGCGGGTATAAAGCTCATCCTCTCTTCCGGTCGTCCCGTCCACGGCCTGCGCGCGCTTGCGCACGAGCTCGAGCTCGACCGCCACAATGGCTTGCTAGTCGCGTTCAACGGCGCGCAGGTACGCGATGCCAGCACGGGCGAGGTGCTCTATGATCAGGCTATTTCTGCTGACCTTGCACGTGAGGTGCTGGTTCACATGAAGAAGTTCGACGTCATCCCCATGCTGGTCGATGGCGACCGCCTCTACATTGAGGATGCGTATAACTGCACCATCTACAGCGGCGGCGAGCCCAAGAACATAATCAAGTACGAACGCGATGCATGCAACCTTCGCCTGCATGAGGTGCGCGATCTGGCAGAGTGGTGCACGGTTCCGCAGAATAAGATTCTCACCGCCGGAACGGGCGAGTATCTTCAGAAGAACTACCAGGAGATGGCGGCGCCCTTTAGCGATCGTTTGAGTTGCATGTTCACGGCCGAGTGGTATTTTGAATTTACCGACCGGGGTATCGACAAGGGCCGTGCGCTCTCGTTTGCCCTGCCGCGCTGCGGTATCGACCCCAGCGAGATGGCGGCGTTTGGCGATGGCCAAAACGATCGAGCCATGATTGAGCTCGCCGGCGTGGGTGTTGCTATGGGTAACGCCATTGATGAGCTCAAGAGCGTGGCGGATATGGTTTGCGGCACCAACAACGAGGATGGCATCGCGGGTGCTCTTGAAGAGCTTTTGGCATAGCGGCGATATCTGTTTGACGAGTACAGAGGATGGATGGCAATGGCTGACAAGACGTTTCCCTACAAGGCCGTTATCTTTGATATGGATGGCGTGATCGTCGATACCGAGGCGTACTATCAGCGCGAGCAGCGCAGGTTTGTGAACGAGATGGGGCTGAACGTTTCCGACCGGGAGATTTTGGATCTGGTTGGCCAGTCGCACCAAACGTTTCAGCGCGTGCTGGCGGACTGGTGGTCGCGCGCGGGTCGCGAGCTAACTTTGGATGCCGCGGAGCAAACGTATAGGGACTGGGAGGCGCTGCATCCTTGCGACTACAAGGCGATTTTGAACCCCGGCGTCGCTGACACCATTGACGAGCTGCGCTCGCGGGGTGTTCGCGTGGCGCTGGCATCGTCTTCGCCCATGGACAGCATCTTAGCCGTTCTTGAAGCGTGCGATCTTTCTGATAAGTTCGAGCTTATTGTAAGCGGCAAGGACTTTCATGAGAGCAAGCCCAACCCTGCCATCTATCTCTACACTATCGAGAAGCTCGATCTCGATGCATCCGAATGCTGCTGCATCGAGGACTCCGTGCCCGGTATCGCCGCTGGTAAGGCGGCGGGCCTTACCGTGTTCGCCAAGCGCGAGGATCGCTTTGGGTTCTCACAAGATAGGGCGGATGCCATCATCGACCAAATTCCGGACATCCTGGGTATCGCTTAGCCCATCGCTTGCATTCTTAGCTTAATAATATTCATCAAATTTGCCCTTGCTTTAGTTGTGGAGTAAGGGCGAATTTTATTAGTGCTGCAAAAACACAGAACAACATAGGATGAATCTGCGCCATACTATCCGCATTTAGATGATCGATAGGAGGCGTTATGCGATTCATCAACATCAAGGCAGAGGTTGACCCGGTGGATTACAAGGCGTTTGCCTTTCCATATAAAGGCGTGGTATTTGATATGGACGGCGTTTTGGTCGATACCGAATACCTTGAGCAGCGGTATCTTGAGGAGTATGCGATAGACAGCGGGCTTGATGTGAGCGATGGGGAGCGCATGGCGCTTGTGGGCAGCTCCGGGGCGGATTTCTATGGCGCCATCGTTCGCTGGTGGGACCGAGCCGGCGTTCCGCTCGATATCGCGGGCGCCCGGGCTTCGTATGCCTCTTACGTCAAGGGCGAGTACACAGACAATTACCAATCGGTTATGAACCAGGGCGTGCCAGAGACGCTGCGCGCGCTGAAGGAGATGGGGGTCAAGGTCGCCCTTGCGTCCTCGTCCAGCAAAAAGACAATCGACAAAGTGCTGTCGGACTGTAAAATCGCCCAGCTGTTCGATGTGGTGGTAAGCGGCGAGGAGTTTCGCCAAAGCAAGCCCAATCCAGAAATCTATCTCCATACGCTTGAGAGGCTGGGGCTTTGCGCGGACGATTGCTGCTGCGTGGAAGATTCCGTTCCCGGTATCACCGCTGGTAAGGCGGCCGGCCTTACCGTTTTGGCCAAGCGGGAGGAGCGCTTTGGGTTTTCACAGGATAGCGCGGACGAAATCATCGACCAAATACCTGATCTTTTGAGGCGCACGGAGCCCGCGGGCGTTTAGCTGTCTTTTGGTGGGTGCGCTAAAATAGTTGATATTGTATCGATGCCGGTGTGAAGGGGACTGTGTTTTCTTATGCGTTCGCAATTGGATGGGAGCTCTTCTGCCCCGCTATACCAGCAGGTGCTCGATTTAATAAAGAGCGACATAGAGCGCGGAACATACCCCATTGATTCGCAGATTCCTACAGAGCTCGAGTTATCCAAGATGTATGGCGTTGGCCGGGTTACGGTTCGCCGCGCTATCGAGGAGCTGGCAGGCGAGGGCTATCTCACTAAACGGCAAGGGCGCGGCACCTTTGTGACCGCCACTAAGATGATTCGCAAGGTGCACCAAAAGGATGACGTCCAGAGCTTTACCCAAGCGTGCGCGGCAAACGGCATGCACGCTGGCGCGCGCGTTGTGTCGCGCAAGACGGTTAAGGCAGACGTCGAGCTCGCCGCGTTCTTTGGTGTGGACGAGGGGGCGGACCTCTTGTTGGTGTCGCGCGTGCGCACTGCAGACGGCGTGCCCGTTTTGTTTGAGAACAACTACTATCCTGAGGACGGGTTCGAGTTTCTCAAAGACGTCTGCCTTTCCAATTGCTCCATCTTCGAGGTGGTGGGGGAGCGCACGGGCAAGTATCCCGTGGCGTCTGACCCCTGCCGCCTTGAGATTGCGCGCGCGGGCATCAATGAGGCGCGCGAACTCAAGGTTCCAGTGGGGGAGCCCCTGTTCTTTATGAACGTAGGCTTCTTGGATGCCGAGGGTGCGCACTTCTGTTATGGAAGGCAGTTCTACGTGGGTTCGCGCTACAGTTTTGATATCTAGGGAATTGTCGAGCCCCGCTTGCGGTTCGATACCGACCGTATATAGAACATCCTAGAACAACTCTATAATTGACTTGACCTCATACCATCTTGCAGGTTATACATAGAACAACCTAAGATGTCTCCCATTGATAGCCGCTATTGGGCAGACATCATAATTTGGACAGGAGGTACAGGAATGTCAGACGCCACCCAGGAGAAGCCCAAGCGTAGATTTCGCTTTCAGCTCCCCCATGTGTACACCATCGCGTTTATGCTGATCATCTTCTTCGCGGTGCTCACATGGATTGTTCCGTCGGGTCAGTTTGATCGGCAGACCATCCAAACGGCTGCGGGTGAGCGAGAAGTCGCCGTTGCCGGCACGTATCAGGAAGTCGACAAGGTCTATACCGATCCGGAGACGGGGGAGACCGTCGACCTTCGTCAGGGAATCGATGCCGTCCTGCAGGCTCCTACCAAGGGCATCCAGGCCGCGGCGGATGTCGTTGCATTCGTTCTTCTTATCGGCGGCTCGTTTGCTATCGTCACCAAGACCAACGCGCTGAACGCCGGTATGAGTCGCGTGATCAAGAAGTTGAAAAACAAGGATATCTTGATCATTCCCATCACTATGGTCTTGCTCTCGATCTGCGGTTCTACGTTCGGCATGTCCGAGGAGGCCCTGCCGTTTTACGCGATCTTCATTCCCATCATGCTGAGCATAGGCTATGATTCCATGACCGCGTTCATCATCTGCTTCCTTGGCCCCAATCTCGGTTACTGCGCATCCACCATCGACCCCTTCAACGTCCTGATCGCTCAGGGCGTCATCGGTATCGAGGGCAATCCCCAGCTGTGGTTCCGCGCGGTTTTGTGGGTCATCTTTACCGCTGTGGGCATTGCCTGGGCCATGCGCTACGCGCGCCGCGTTAAGCTCGATCCCAAGTCCTCGATAACGTATGAGGACGATAAGCAGAAGCGCATCGAGTTCGCCGTCGCCGATGCTTCGGTCGAGGAGGAGTTCACCCTTCGTCATAAGCTGGTCCTTATCGACTTCGCTGTTGGCATGGGCGTCATCGTGTGGGGTCTTGTCACCCAGGGCTGGTACATGAATGAGATCTCCATGGTCTTTTTGGCAATGGGCCTGCTTGCCGGTATTCTTGGCGGTTTGGACGAGAAGACCATCGCCGAGGAGTTTGTCCGCGGCATCGCTGACTTCGCTTACGCTGCCTGCATCATCGGTATCGCTCGCGGTATCCTTGTCGTCGCCGAGGGCGGCATGATCATCGATTCCATCCTCAACTGGCTTGCTGGCCTTCTGGCGGGTGCCCCGTCCTTCATCTACACCACGTTCATGTATATCGTCTTGGGCCTGCTCTCCCTGCTGGTTCCGTCCAGCTCGGGTCTCGCCGCGCTCACCATGCCCGTCATGGGTCCGCTGACCGAGCTCATGGGCCTCAACCCCGAGGCCGCCGTCACCGCACTGCAATTCGCAAACCAGACCATCAACACCATCAGTCCCGTCGCCGGAATGACCGTAGCGGGCCTCGCGGTCGCAAAGATTTCCTTTGGCCAGTGGTGGAAGACCATTTGGAAGTTCTTCATCTTCATGGTCCTGTTCGGCTTGGTTGCGACTATGATCTCCGGCCTACTGCCGGTGTAGGGGGCGTCCCATGTCAGATCGCACTTTGGTTCTACTCTCGCGCAGCATCTTCACGGGTCTTTCCGATGACCCCTTCGACGGGTACATTGCCATCCGCGGTAACCGCATCGAGTCAGTAGGCCCCGCGGGTCAGGCTGAAGCGTACCTGCACGGGGCGGACGAGGTTCGCGACCTCGGTTCCAAAACCGTTATGGCTGGTCTTGTCGACGTGCACACATTCTTTACCGGTTGGGTTTTGCGTCGTATCGGCGCCGATCTAAGCGACGCGGCATCGGTTGAAGACGTCATCGAGGCGCTGGCCCAGTGGAAGGGGACACGTCAGCAGGCTCCCATGGCGCTGGGTATGAATCTGCCGGAGGCGCTCTTGGGCGAAGAGCTCGTCACGGCGCTGGACGAGCGGTATTCCTCCACGCCCGTCGTCGCATTCACGAACGGTGCGGAGACCTGCGCGCTCAACGCTGCCGCATCTTCGCGCTACGGGTTCACGCCCGACGCTTGCTATGCGGAGAAGATCTGGCGTCTTATGCGCGATTATCTGCCTCTTCAAGAGGTGCGAGACGCATACGACGACTACATGGTCATGCTCAACTCCCGCGGCGTCACCGCTATCAAGGAGATGTGCTTCGATGACTACTATGGTTTCGCGGACGAGATGGCTCGTCGCGAGCGGGAAGGCGAGCTTACCGTTCGCGTCGATATGATGAGCCAGCCGGTTGGCCGTGGCGCCGACCTCGATTACGCCTGCTCCGCCCGCGACCGCCTTAAAGGTGATTTCGTTCGGTTTTCCGGCTTCAACCGCATGACCGATCGCGGTGTTTGGTGCGGCCTGGCGGAGATGATCGAGCCATATGAAGACGGGGCGGACGCGGGGGCGGGTGGAAAGACCGTGGTCGAGGAGCCCGAGTGGGATCTCATCGCCCGCGAGCTCGCCGCGATCGATAAGGCTGGATTCCGCTACTCGCTGCATTGCCAGGGGGACGGCGCCGTACGCAAGACGGTGGATATGTACGAGGGCCTGGCCCATGACCCATCCGGAAAACTCGTCAATAGGCACTCGATTACCGACCTTGAGAACGCGGACCCTGCAGATCTTGTCCGCTTTGGTGCCATGGGCGGCATCTGCGAGGTCTACCCGCAGATCCTCACTCTAGATGATCGCGAGGACTGCCTTGCGATAATGCGGCGCCAAATCGGCGAGGCGAGGCTCTCCCGCAGCTGGAACCGTCGCGCCATGGTCGACGGCGGATGCACGCTGTGCTGCGGTACCGACCTCCCGCTCCTCATTCCGCACCTGGGTGACTCCATCTATAGCGCTTGCGGCGGCTATTTCGCCGATGGCCTGGAGATTAACCCGCAAAACGCGGTAAGCGTCTCCGAGCTGCTGCGCGCATGGACCGCGGGAGGCGCCTACGACCTGCAGCGCGAGGATGATTTCGGCACGCTCGAGGCGGGTAAGCTCGCCGACATCTGCGTTCTGGACCGCGATGTGTTTGCTGTCGATCCCAAAGACGGCCGCGTCATCAAGGTGGATCTCACCGTGGTCGATGGCCGGTTCGTCTACGAATCCTGATAGGGGGAGAAGATGCTCAACATGACTTCATCTGCACCGGCCCCGCATTTGCGCCGCGAGCAGGTTGCCGGAATGAACATCCACTACATCATGTGGTCGTTCGATTACTTTCTCGATGTGCAGCAGCGCCTTGGATTCAAAACCATCGAGCTTTGGGCTGCCGAGCCGCACGTGACGTTAGACCATACCGGGTACTTCGAGGCCGACGAGCTCCGTCGCAAGATAGAATCCCGCGGGCTGTCGGTAAGCTCCCTATGCCCGGAGAACGTGGTGTACCCGTGGCAGTACGCTGCGAGAAAGCCCCTTCACGCCCAGCGAAGCCTCGCGTATTTCAAGCACGGTATCGAGCTTGCGGAGGTGCTGGGTGCTCCGTATATGTCCATTAACTCCGGTTGGGGCGATTGGGACGAGGATCGCGAGGAGGCTTGGAAGCGTTCCGCCGAGCATTTGTCCACCCTTGCCGATTATGCGGGCGAACACGGTGTGACCCTGTGTATGGAGAGCTTGAGGCCGGAGGAGAGCAATCTGGTGGTCACGCTCGCGGACGCTAGACGGATGCTCGACCAAGTAGACAGCCCGCATCTCACCCCGATGGTGGACACTACCGCTATGGGGGTCGCGGGCGAGACCCTGGGCGACTGGTTCGATGAGTTTGGTGATTGCGCCATCAAGAACATGCACTTCATCGATGGCGACCCATATGGCCATTTGGTTTGGGGAGATGGCAAGCACAATATGGACGAGTTCGTTTTGTCGCTCAACGCCCATGGCTTTGAGGGGTACCTTGGGCAGGAAATCACCGACGGCAGGTATTTCGACGACCCTGCCGCCGCAGACGAGCGCAACATGCGAGCGTTCGAGAAATATTTCGTCGACTAACTCCATGCGCACCCGCGTCTAGCGAAAATGCCCGACGCCGCGACATATCAGTAAACGTTGGCGGCATCGTCCGCCGTACAGAAAGGAAGCACAACAATGAACGCACACGATCTCATCGCCGATGCCATCGCCGAGAAGGGCAAGTTCGATAGCGTCTTCTGGGTTGCCTGCGGCGGCTCCCTCATCGACCTGCTGCCCGCCCACGAGCTGCTGAAGCGCGAAGCGACCACCTTCACCAGCGAGGCATATACCGCTCGTGAGTTCGACATCATGCGCCCCAAGCGTTTGGGCGAGAAGTCCCTGGTTATCGCTTGCAGCCACTCCGGCAACACGCCCGAGGTGATCGATGCGTGCACCATCGCCAAGGCCGCCGGCGCCACCGTTATCGCCCAGACCGACAACGCCGGCTCTGGCATCGATAACGGCGAGTGGACTTGCTGGGTCTATCCGTGGGGCGAGGGCGTTCCCCAGGCCGAGGTTCCCGCCGGCATCTCCCTGGCCCTTGCGGCAGAGGTCCTCGACCAGCAGGAAGGCTACGCAGATTTGGCAGACATGTACGCCGGCATCGCTAAGATGGACCAGATTCTTCCCGCTGCTCGCGATAAGGTCAACGCCCAGCTGTGCGACCGCTTCGCCGAGCTTTGCCGGGACCATAAGTTCCTCTACATCCTGGGTTCCGGTCCCGTCTTTAGCCAGACCTATGGATTTGCCATCTGCTCGCTGATGGAGATGCAATGGCAGAGCTGCGCCTACATCCATTCTGGTGAGTACTTCCACGGTCCCTTCGAGGTCACCGAGCCCGGCGTGTTCTACTTCCTGCAGATGTCTTCCAGCGAGTGCCGCGCTATGGACCAGCGCGCGCTTGCGTTCCTTGAGACCCATACGGACACCCTTATGGTTCTTGACGCGATGGACTACGGCATGGATCAGGTTCCCGCCAGCGTCCGCGCCTTCCTCGATCCCATCCTGTTCTACGCGATGAACTGCGAGCTGCGCTCTGCTCGCGGCAAGGTTTTCGATCATCATCCGGACGTCCGCCGCTACATGGGGATCGAGAAGTACTAGACCCCCTATAGCGACTGCCGCTGACGCGATGGCGGGGCGCGGGTCTACCACGTGGGCTTTCAGCGCCCCGTTGTCCGCCGCGGCACGGAAACGTATTTGATTGGAGCTAGCCATGGCAGCATTCCCCATTAGCGTGCTTGGTTTTGGAGACAACGTCGTCGACAAGTACGAGCATATCAAGACTATGTACCCGGGCGGCAACGCCGTGAACTTCGCCGTCTTTGCCAAGAAGCTCGGCGTCGAACGCAGTGCCTACATGGGCATCTTTGGTTCCGATGCCGAAGCGGAGCACGTTATCGCTTCGCTCGAGGACGAGGACATTGAGCTTTTGCGTTGCCAGCAGGTTTTGGGCGTCAACGGCGCTGCGCGAGTAACGGTGGACGAGACCGGTGACCGTATCTTCCTTGGGTCTAATGAGGGCGGTATCCGCGGTGATATGCGTTACGTGATCGATCGTTTTGCCGCCGAGTACGTTCGCGGTTTTGATCTGGTGCACAGCGGCAATTACTGCTTCACCGAGCGAGAGCTGCCCAAGATTAAAGCTGCCGGCGTGCCTATCAGTTTCGATTTCTCCGATGACTCGACCGATGAGTACTTCGAGCAGATAGCGCCGTTTGTGACCTATGCCTTCATGTCGATGGGTGATGCGTCGCTGGAGGATATCAAATCGAAGCTCGAATGGGTGAAGGCTCTGGGTCCCCAGATCGTGTGCGCGTCTCGCGGCAGCAAGGGCTCCGTTGCATACGATGGAGAAAACTTCTACGAGCAGGGCATCAAGCCCGTCGCGCCCGAGGACCTCAAGGATGCCATGGCGGCCGGCGACTCGCTGCTGACTGCGTTCTTGGTCACCTACCTCTCAAAGCAGAAAGCGGGCGAGGGCGGCGCGGGCGCGATTCGCGAGAGTCTGGATTTCGCTGCGAGCTTTGCTGCCGAGACCTGCAAGGTCGAGGGCAGTTGGGGCCACCCGCTGGCATACGAGTACTAGGTTGCTCGCCGAGCCCGACCGCGTTGCGTGGTCGGGCATTTTGCTTATGCGCGCTTGTTCCGGTCGCGGTACCATTGGAAGCGTGTTACGGTTTCATTCATGCGCTGATCCTTGTTGCGAGGAGGGGCTTATGACTATTAAAACGGTACTGTGCTTTGGTGACAGCAACACCTTTGGATATGACCCTCAGGGTGTAGCGAGCGGTACAAGGTTTCGCTATCCGGTCGATGTGCGCTGGCCCGGAGTTCTACAAGGGCTGCTGGGGCCTGATTGGCGGATTGTCGAGGAGGGGCTTTGCGGCCGCACCACGGTGCATCGGGATCCCTTTGAAGGCGGCCTGTGCGGTTTGGACGAGCTGCCGGTGGCGCTCGCCAGCACCCAGCCTATAGACTGCATTGTTTTGATGCTAGGCACCAATGACATGAAAACCTGCTTCAATCTTGCCGCGAACGACATCGCCCGCGGTGTCGAGTCCCTTGTGCTTGCCATCAAGCGTTTTCCCTGGGCGGTTGGCTGCTGGGAGCCAATGATCCTCGTTGTGTCTCCGCCGCATATTGGCGAAGGCGTTCACAACGTGGTCCTTTCATCTTTTGGCGAGCATTCGGTGCGCGTTTCGCATGAGGTTGCGGAAGCGTATCGCGTGGTTGCGGATGAGCAAGGGTGCGCATATCTGGATGCGTCCAAGGTGTGCGAGCCCAGTCCTATCGACCATATTCATATGACCCCTCAAGGGCATGGGGAGCTGGCTCGCGCAGTCGCTAAAGCTATCGGGGAGATGTTCTCGCCCTAAAGCGCCGCGCCGTGATTATCCTAGGAGCTCCTGGCTGGTTTGCGATATGCTGCCGGCTAAGAGCTCTTTTCGCTCTTTTCGGATATCGTCCAACACATCGAGCGTTTGCGTTAGCTCACCTGCAAGGGCCTGCGCGTCGCCCGGGTCTCCAAGCTCCTTTGGCGCATCGGTTTCAAGAAGCAGCTTGTCCAGCGGAATCTGCCGTGCGTATTCGCGCCCGCGCTTGGTGGCGAGCATGCGCGCATTGACGGAAAAGTAGCAGCCCAAAGCGCGGGCTCGGGCAAGTTCGTCGCTAGTGCCCGAGAACCAGTGGAAGATGCATGTCGAGTTGTGCGGCATGTCAAAGCGCTGCAGGGTGTCGAGCGCCTCGCTTGCCGCGCGTACGGAATGGATGGAGATGACTCGTCCCGTCACGGGATGCTCTGCGCAAGATTGGATGATCCAGTCGAATGCTTCTTGCTGCTGCGGTGCGGTCGCCATGCGCCCGCCGCTGAAGTCGAGACCGATCTCGCCCACAAAACGTGATGCGGCGCACATGAGCGCTGCCCGTGCAATGTCCTCTTCACCGCAGGCTCCGCTGGCGATCCACCAGGGATGCAGGCCGCACGCAGCGCGTACGTTGGCGTGATGATTCAGCCGCGCGGACCCGTTGGCATCGGTAGGGGAGACCGTCACGTTGAGCAGGACAAGGCCTAGCTGCTCCGCCTGTTTCGCTACCTGGTCCGCGTTCGGCATGGAACCAAGGTGGCAGTGCATGTCATACAAATGCTCCATGTCGCGAATCACGACTTCTTTTTGGACGATGGCCCCTTGCGCCCCGCAAGCGCCCCTCGCTGCGCGGCATCATGCATGGCGAGTGCTGCGGCGGTATCGGACTGCGCGCCCACGCCGGATATTTGGCGAATGACCTCGCCCGCGATCATCTGGCCCATGATAGGCGGCATAAAGGATGCGGTGCCCAGGTCGCTGCGCTCGCTGCGCGCCGCGCCCTCGCGCGCCTTAAGGTGCATGGGCTCTTCGCAAGAGTAGAGCACTTTAAGGTGACGGATTCCGCGTTTGCGGCACTCTTTGCGCATGATGCGCGAGAGCGAGTCGTTAACCGTTTTATGGACGTCGGCGATGCGCAGGCATTCTGGATGCAACTTGTTGGCGCCCCCCATGGAACTAATGAGCGGCAGGCTTCGCTCTTGGGCGAGTTTGGCGATGGCGAGCTTGGTCGAGACGGTATCGATGGCGTCCACAATGTAGTCAAAAGCTCCGCCGCATTCCCGTTCCATCTGCGCCAGGAGTTCCTCAATGTTTTCCGCGAGCACAAATGAATGGCGGGCTATCACGCGGCAGCGCGGGTTGATGTCGTGGATCATCTCTTCCGTCACGTCGATTTTGCGACGGCCGATGGTGCTGTGGTATGCGATGGCCTGGCGGTTGATGTTGCTGGGGGCAACTACGTCTTTGTCGACGATTGCGAGAGTGCCCACGCCGCCGCGCGCCAGGGCTTCAATGCAGTTGGAGCCCACGCCGCCGCAGCCAAAGACCGCTACGCGGGCTTGGTTTAAACGCTTGACGCCGTCTTCGCCCAATATGACCGCGAGCTTGGTGGTCATGGTCTCTGCGGGCTGGTTGTCGGCTTGCGTTGTTTGCTGCTGCGCCATCGGCTTCCCTTCGTAGCGAATGCTTATTGGAAAACAATAAAGGTAAGAGTCGTTCCACCATTATGCGTCAATCCGGGTATTGCTGAGTGTTCCGTGGGTGGTACCAGCAGAATTCATCAAGATTTTCCGCAGGGTTTTGTTTCATGCGACAATAAACCCGTATGACTGAGGAGCCCCTTATGAAACGGAGCTTATATGGCCGAGTTTATCTACCAGATGTATCAGGCGCGCAAGGCGCATGGCGACAAGGTGATTTTGGACGATGTCACGCTGTCGTTCTACCCCGGCGCTAAGATCGGCGTGGTTGGCCCCAATGGCATGGGCAAGTCAACCCTGCTCAAGATCATGGCAGGCATCGAGGAGGTCTCCAATGGCGATGCCCGTCTTACCCCCGGCTACACCGTGGGCATCCTTCAGCAGGAGCCCCCGCTGGACGATGACAAGACCGTGATTGAAAACGTCCGCATGGCGTTTGGCGACATCCTTGCCAAGGTCGACCGCTTCAACAAGATCGGCGAGGAGATGTGCGATCCCGATGCCGATATGGACGCCCTGATGGCCGAGATGGGCCGCCTGCAGGACGAGATCGATACCGCCGACGGCTGGGATATCGACTCCAAGCTGGGCGTCGCCATGGACGCGCTGCAGCTGCCCGATTCGGATATGCCCGTCAACGTCCTTTCCGGCGGCGAGCGCCGTCGCGTCGCGCTGTGCAAGCTGCTCCTCGAGGCTCCCGACCTGTTGCTTTTGGACGAGCCCACCAACCACCTGGACGCCGAGTCCGTACTGTGGCTGGAGCACTTCTTGAAGAACTACCCCGGCGCCGTACTCGCCGTCACCCATGACCGCTACTTCTTGGATAACGTCGCCGAGTGGATCTGCGAGGTAGACCGCGGCCATCTGTATCCCTACAAGGGCAACTACTCCACCTACCTGGAGACCAAGGCAGCCCGTATCGCCGCCCAGGGCCAGCGCGACGAGCGCCTGGCAAAGCGCATGGCTGCCGAAATCGAATGGGTGCGCTCCAGCCCCAAGGCTCGCCAGGCCAAGAACAAGGCCCGTCTTGCCCGCTACGAGGAGATGGAAGCGGAGGCTCGCGCCAGCCAGAAACTCGATTACACCGATATCCGTATTCCCGTGGGTCCGCGCCTGGGCGCCAAGGTCCTGGTTGCCGAGCATCTGCACAAGGAGTTCGACGGCCGCGTGCTGATCGACGACCTCTCCTTCACCCTGCCGCGCAACGGCATCGTGGGCGTCATCGGCCCCAACGGCGTCGGCAAGTCCACGCTGTTCAAGTGCATCGTTGGACTAGAGGAGCTATCCGGCGGCAACCTGGAGATCGGTGAGACCGTAAAGATCTCCTACGTCGACCAGAACCGCTCTGGCATCGATCCCGATAAGAACCTGTGGGAGGTTGTCTCCGACGGTCTGGACATCATGCAGGTTGGCGAGAGCGAGGTGCCCAGCCGCGCCTACGTTGCCAGCTTCGGCTTCAAGGGTTCCGACCAGCAGAAGCGCGCCGGTGTTCTCTCTGGTGGCGAGCGCAACCGCCTGAACCTCGCCCTCACCCTCAAGCAGGGTGGCAACCTGCTGCTTTTGGACGAGCCTACCAACGACTTGGACGTCGAGACCCTGTCCTCCCTGGAGTCCGCGCTGCTTGAGTTCCCCGGTTGCTCCGTGGTCATCAGCCACGACCGCATGTTCCTCGACCGCGTCGCCACGCATATCCTGGCGTGGGAGGGCACGGATGAAAATCCGGGTAACTGGTATTGGTTCGAGGGCAACTTCGAGGCGTACCAGGAGAACCGCGTCGCGCGCTTGGGCGAGGACGCCGCTCAGCCCCATCGCATTCGTCGCAAGCTCACCCGCGACTAGCGCTTTATTCGCGAGAGATTCGCTAAGACAAACGGCTCCCAACCGCGCTCTCATTACTGGCAAGGTCTGCGGGGTCGCGGTGGAATCGATTGAGGACCCCCTTATGCGGGAGCTACGCTATCTCGACAAGCTTGTGGACGAGTTAGCAAAAGGGCGCCCCCTGGAGAAGATCTGCCGTGCATAAAGATTGCTGCAGCAAACGGGAGCGCCCTGCTGTAATGGCGGGGCGCTCCTGGTCTATTGGTGCGATCTGTTCGCGACTGGTTTACAGCCACGTGGTATCGTCCGTATAAACTGGGCTCAAAACGATGAGCGGGTTACTCAGCATCATCGATTTTTGCGACGGTGACCGACTCGATGGCCCACGCGGCCCCCATGCCGGCTTCGCGACGCCTGCGAATGACTACATCCGCGGTCGCGCGTTGGCCGTTTTGCAGGTAGCGGATCGAAAACGTCGCCTTGCTCCTGCTCGCCTCGATGCTTCCGCGTTCGCGCGCGATAAGGCAGTATTCCGAAACAATGCCCATGACGTCGGCGCCATAGGGGTAGAGCATGGTGAGGGAGTGCAGCAGGGGGCCGGGGCAGAAGACCTCGCTGCTAAAGTCCAGCGGAAAATCGCTGGGCAGCGCGGGCGCTACCGGTGCGGGTTCAGGGGCGGGCGTGGACGAGGAATCAGCGGCGGGTGCGACGGGCTCTGCCGCCATCGCGGAGGGGTCTGCTCCCTCTTGCGGCGCGGGCAGGGAGGCGTTTTCCTTTGGCGCCTTGTCGGCGGCCTCCTGGTGAGCGATCTCAGCGTTGGGGGTATCGTCCGTCGCCTGCTCCAGAACGGGCTTTTCGCTTGGGGCCGTCTCGTTTTGCGCGGCGTCGTCTTGGTGCTCGGCGTCCTCCATGGCGGCTATGTCCGCTTCCGCCTCCGCGTGGGCGCGGGCTTCCGCTTCGGCGAGTTCTCGTGCCGCCTCGGCTTCCTTTTGCGCGGCGCGCTCCGCGATGGCGGCGGCGATAACGGCGGCGCGGCGCTCGCGGGCGATCTGCGCGGCGCGTGCCGCTGCGGCGGTTGCTTCTTGCGCGGCGCGGCGGGCGGCCTGCGCGGCGGCTTTTTCGGCGGCGCGCTTAGCTAGCTCTTCGGGCGTGGCTACCAGGGACGACTCGCCCTGCTGGCCCGTATAGGGGTCATAGGTGACGGTGAGGGTGATGCGGGGGGAGCTCGCAGCGCGCTCTTCGGCGTTTTGCGCTGCGTTGTCGCCGCCGGGCGCGGCTTCAGACTCGGAAGCGTTTGCCTCTACTGCGGCATCGTCCGCTTCATCTTCGGCTTCGTCCTTTGCGGTATCTGCCTGGTCGGCTTCGATGCCTTCAAGCGAGAAGTTGGCATTGCGCAGGCGCGGGTCGCGGGCGGCGGCTTTCTGTGCCGCCGCGGGCGTTGAATCGTCCGTCGCTGCATTGGACGGGGCGGCATCTGGCGCAGAGGCGCTGCCTTCGGCGGCGTTGCGATCGGGGAGGGCTGGCGCATCGTCCTCGTCCGTCTTCGCGGCGGGGGAGTCAGATGGGGCCTCGTCGCGCTTCACGCGTTTGGGGCAGCTTGGCTTGATCGATTTGTCGCCCTTCTTTTTCTTCCAGGGCTTGTTTCCCTTTGCAGGGGCCTTTGTTTCGGGTGCGGCGAGTGCCTTGTCCCAATCCTCGCGGGGTAAAACGGTGGCGTAGGCGCGGCCGCCTTTAAACAAGGTGATCTTCACCACGTCGGCGCCAAGCGCCTCTAGAAGTTGCAAGGTGGAGTCAAACCCCAGGTCTTCGGCGGTCAGGCGGTCTTGCGCTAAAACCTCGTCCACACGGGTGATAAAGGTCTGCTTGCCGCAACCAAGCTGGTCGCGAAGCAGGCGGTACATAAAGAGCTTGTTGGCCTCGGTGAATCGAGGTGATGTGGATGTGCGCGGCATATGTGCTTCTTTCCAAACGGTACGATTGGAAAGAATCTTAACATCCACGGGCCATAGCAGGGCGCATCGCGGGCGATAAAAGCGACGCGAGCGCCCCTGTCGTTGCATATTGTTGCTTGCGGCGCTTATTCGGCGGTGGTTCCGCTTGAGGTGCTCGCGCCGTCGGTGGTGCCGGTGCCGTTGGTGGTGGACGAGCCCTGCTTTTGAGAGTCAGATGAGGTTCCGCCTGCGGTGGAGTCCTGCTGGCTGGAGCTTCCGGTGTCCGTTGTGCCGTTGGTTGAGTCGCTGGATGAGGAATCGCTGCCGGTTTGCGCGGAGTTGTCGATCGATCCCTGGCCCTGCGAGCTATCGGCGGAGTTGTCGGCCGCCCCGTTGGCGGTAGAGCTGGAATTGCTCGAGATGTCCGTCGTGGTGCCCGTTGCGGTCGAGGAGCTTGCCTCGGAATCGCTTTGCGCGCTCGCATCGGTCGAGGCAGTGCTCTGCGTAAAGATGGGGTTGGGGCGGGTGCCCAGGCCCTCGCCCGCCGTGGCGAGCATGATGGCGCCGCTCACCATGGCAAGGCTTAGGGCGGCGATGGCTATGGAGGCTATGACCACCTTGCGCTGGGTGCCGGCTCGTTGCGCGGCGGCGCGTGCTTGCAGTTTTGTGGGGGCGACGCGGGCGCTGCGTGCGCTCGTGTAGGCCTGAGCGTAGGGGGTGTGAGCTTTCATCTGCGCGGGCTCGGGCGCGCCGTAGACACCCGCCGGTTTATGAACGGCGTCGAACGTCGCGTTTTGGAGCTTGCGAGCCCCCGCCGATAGCGCGCGTCGATACAGCTGCGTGGCCACGATGGTGACCGCAGAGCTCACGGCGGCGCCGATGACCGAGCCGGCGATGCCTATCTTTGATGCCAGCAGCATGGAAGTTGCCGCAGCGGCCGCGCTCGCGGCTATCTGGCCTATCGAGATGCCGTCGAACAACCCCTCTTTTTTCGCGATGGGTTGCGTGCTGCCAATAGAGGCGTTCTCGCGCGGCCTGGTGTAGACGCTGTCGCGCTCGATCACGCGGGTTCTTTTCATATCGGTATATGTAGGAAAGTCGTTTGCCATTAATCCCCCTTATGAGTCGGGCGCCGTGTGCGGGCAATGAGGCAGCCCGGAAAAATCGTCCATATATTTTGTTACCGCTTGCACGAAATCTGAACGCCCCGCGCCCAGACAACAAAAAGAAGCGACACACAAGGAGAGCCTGTGGAGAATGCATTTCATTCCGCCTGCGCCTCGTGCGTATAATGAGTTGAACTGATTATCTAGATGGGAGCCATCATGGACGAGTTGATCTTTGCAGGCGTGAGCGGGGCCGCGGGCGCCGGCGATGGTGACGGGTTCTTTCGCATAGCCGCGGCGACGCCCAAGATTCGCGTGGCCGATGTAAAAGGCAACGCGAAGGCGGCTCTTGACGCTGTGCGCGAGGCCGCGGCGGCGGGAGTGGGCGCGCTGGCGCTGCCCGAGCTGAACCTTACCGGTTACACCGCGGGCGACCTGTTCCATGATCGGACCCTCTTGCGAGCGTGCGAGCGCGCTCTGGCGTGGTTGGTAGCCCAAACCCGTGACCTGCCCATCTTCTTCACCGTTGGCCTGCCCTGGGCTCAGGGCGAGAACGTCTACAACGTCGTGGCTGCGTGCTGCCGCGGCCGCCTGCTGGGCCTTACCGTCAAAAAGCATCTTCCCAACCATAGCGAGTTCTACGAGCGGCGTTGGTTTGCCCCCGCGCCGTTAAACGTCTCCTTTGTTCAGGTTCCTGCGGACATTGCCGGTGGACGTTGCGTGCCGTTTGGGTCCGGCATTGTGTATCGCTGCGCGGATGACGGGTGCTCGGGCGTGGTCATCGGTATCGAGGTCTGCGAGGACCTGTGGGTGCCCGAGCCGCCGTCGACATCGATGGCGCTGGCGGGCGCGACCGTTATCTTGAATCCCAGCGCCTCGGACGAGGTCATCGGGAAGGCCGGTTACCGCCGCGATTTGGTGTGCGGGCAGAGCGCGCGCCTTTATTGCGCCTACGCGTACGCGGACGCAGGGGAGGGCGAGTCTACAACGGACCTGGTTTTCGCGGGCGATAACATCATTGCCGAGAACGGCGGCCTCCTGGCCCGTAGCGAATTGTTTTCCACCGGGATGGTTGCCGCCGACGTCGATCTTGACCGTTTGGCGGCGGAGCGCCGCTCCTCGTCCACATGGACGCGCCCGGTATTTGCGACCGGAGCGGTTCAGGAAGTCTCGTTCTCCTATGGCGCCGCGAGGCCTCGCGGCGATGAGCGCGCATGCGATGCCGCCGCGCCCGAGATCCATGAAGCGCCGTCGCTCTTGTATTCAGCGCTTGAAACCCTGCGAGTGGCGCCGCGTGCGCCGTTTGTTCCCGCGGACGACCGCGACTTGGCGCAGCGTTGCGAGACCATCCTCGACTTGCAGACGGTTGGCCTGGCTACGCGTCTGGCAAATACGTCTTCCCAAAGCGCGGTCATAGGCCTTTCCGGCGGCCTTGATTCCACGCTTGCCTTGCTGGTGTGCGTGCGCGCCTTTGATAGGCTGGGTCTTGCTCGCACCGGCATCATGGCCGTGTCCATGCCCGGCTTTGGTACCACGGGCCGTACAAAGTCCAATGCTCAGCGCCTGGCCGAGCAGCTGGGCGTGTCCTTCCGCGAAGTTCCCATCGGCGAGGCCGTGCGCCTGCACTTCTCCGATATCGGCCATGATCCGGAGGTCCGAGACGTAACCTATGAGAACTCGCAGGCGCGCGAACGCACTCAGATCCTGATGGATTTGGCAAACGAGCTGGGCGGCTTTGTTATCGGTACGGGCGACCTCTCCGAGCTGGCGCTGGGCTGGGCCACTTATAACGCCGACCACATGAGCATGTACGGCGTCAATGCCAGCGTGCCCAAGACGCTTGTCCGCCATCTGGTTCGCTACGCCGCCGACGTGTTTGGGGGAGAGATCGCCGAGGTGCTGCTTGACGTGCTCGACACGCCGGTGTCGCCGGAGCTCTTGCCGCCCACGGGCGACGATGAGATCGCTCAGCGCACCGAAGACCTTGTTGGCCCCTATGAACTACACGACTTCTTCCTGTACCACATGCTGCGCTTTGGGTTTGCGCCGTCAAAGATCTTCCGTATGGCATGTCGCTCTTTTGAGGGCGTCTACGATCCGGCGACCATTCATGCATGGCTGCGCACGTTCTACCGCCGCTTCTTTGCCCAACAGTTCAAACGCAGCTGCCTGCCCGATGGTCCCAAGGTGGGCAGCGTGACGCTGTCGCCGCGCGGCGATTGGCGCATGCCCAGCGATGCCTCTTCACGGTTGTGGCTGGACGAGGTCGATGCCATAGACGTCGACGGTATCGAGTTGTAGGGAGCTACTCCATCTCCTTATCCGGTTGGATAAGCTCTTCGTATCCGCTGATGGCGTCTCGTGCGTGCGGGATGACCGTCAGCAAGAAGCTGTAGATGACCTCGATGATGAGGGTCGCGGATATTTTAGAAAACGTGAAGTCCACGGTGGTGAGCAGGGCTTCATAGTTGACTGCCCTAAGGACTATGTCTGACATGCGGGCGAGGGGAGAGGTGGCGTCGCCGGTGATGAGGATCGCCGTGGCGCCGCCTTGCTTCGCAGCATGAAGTATTTTTTCAAGTCGCTTGGACTTGCCTGAATTTGAGATGAGAAACAGCACGTCGCCCTTGCGCATGCTGAGCGCCAACGACGTAGAGCTTTCGGTGATGGTGGTGGCGACGCTGCGCAGGCCCAGCTGGCCAAATTTGATAGCCGCGTCGATGGCGACGGCGTTGGTGTTGCCAACCGCCGCAAACAAGATCATGTCGGCACGGGCAAACAGGTCCACGACGCGCCTTAGGGTCTTCTCGTCCAAATAGTCGAGGGTCGATTCTATTTCGCGTATCTTCGCGTGCTTGATGTTGGCAATCGACTGCGGGACGTCGTCCAAAGAGACCTCGCGGGTAATCTGCGTGTTGCCGCCTTGAATTGCAAGGTCATGGGCTAGCGAGAATTGAAAGGCGCGGTAGTTTGCAAAGCCCAGTCGCCTGCAGAAACGCGATACCGACGCCTCGGAGGTGGAGCTTGCCGCAGATAGCTGTGCGCTGGTCATGCGGGGCGCTCTATCAGGGTTGGCAAGGATGAAATCAACGATACGTTGCTCACTGTCCAGAAAATCCCTGGTTGAGGTAATGAGCGCGAGCGCGCTTGGTTGGTCTGCAGTCGACACGATTCTCTCCTTACAATCTCCCTGTCTACAGCATAGCCCCAAAGTGCAGCACAATTGCGAAGGAGTAATGAAGCAACCTTACATAACCGCTCGCAGGTGTAAAAAAGCCTTTCACGGATGATACACTACGTGAAGGAAACCCATCAAATGTGCTCATGTAAAGTAGGGTTATCAGATGCACCGCCGGTGCATGGAAGTTAAGGGAGGGAACATGGCAGAGAAGTACGACATTATTGCTGCCACGGGCTGCCCAACGGGTATCGCCCACACCTTCATGGCGAAGGAGGCGCTTGAAAAGGCCGCGGCAGAGCGAGGGCTCACCATCAAGGTCGAGACCCATGGCCAGGTCGGTATCGAGAACGCGCTGACCCCCGCCGAGATCGCCGCGGCTCGCGCCGTGGTGGTCGCCGCCGACAAAGACGTCAACGCCGAGCGCTTCGCCGGCAAGCCCATGGTTTCCGTGGGTGTTTCGCGCGCCATTTCGCAGGAGGCAGCAGGCAAGCTGATCGACGACGCCCTGGCCGCCAAGGCGGACCCCAATGCCGTCGCCGCCGTTGCGCAAGAGGCTCCCAGCGCGGAGAAAGAGAGCTTCGGCCATCAGCTCTACAAGCACCTCATGAACGGCGTTTCCCACATGCTGGTGTTCGTCGTCGCCGGCGGCGTCCTTACCGCCGTCTCCTTCCTGTGGGGCATCACGTCTTTTGATTCCACCGCTTCGGATTACAACACGTTCGCCGCCATGCTTAAGACCATCGGCGGTATCGCTATGAACCTTATGGTTCCCGTGCTGTCCGCTTATATCGCCGAGTCCATCGGAAAGCGTCCCGCTCTGGTTCCTGGTTTTGTCGCCGGTATGATCGCCATCCAGGGCCTGCCCGTTTCTGCTGAGACCGGTCTTATCGATGCCGGAGGTTCCGGCGTGGGCTTTGGTTTCCTGGGCGGAATCGTTGGCGGTTTTCTTTCCGGTTACGTCATCTTGCTGCTGGAGAAGGTATTCGCTAAGCTGCCCGCTAACCTGAACGGTCTCAAGGCGATCTTCCTGTACCCGCTGTTCTCCACGCTCATTGTTGGCCTTGTGATGCTGGGCATCTCCGGCCCCATGGTCACCATCAACAACGGCATGATGGACTTCCTTCGCAGCCTGCAGCACGCCGGCGCTATTCCCCTGGGCATCGCTATTGGCTGCATGTGCGCGGTCGACATGGGTGGTCCGGTCAACAAGGCTGCCTATGTAACCGGCACCATGCTGCTGGGTGCCGGCCTTGAGGCTGGCGTCGGCACGTCCGAGTACGCTGACGGCACCGCGTTCATGGCCGCCGTCTCCGCCGCCTGCATCGTTCCGCCGCTGGTTACCAGCTTCGCGGTCATCGCCGGCAAGAAATACTTCTCCCAGGAAGATCATGACGCCGGCATCGTCAACATCATCCTTGGCTGCACCCACATCACCGAGGGCGCGATCCCGTTCATGACCAAGAACATCTGGCCCGTCATGCCCATCATGATGGTCTCCTCTGCCATCGCCTCCGTGCTCACCTTGCTGTTGGGCGTCCACGTCCCCGCTCCCCATGGTGGCTTCCTGGTGCTTCCCGTGGTTGACGGCGGCCTGCAGTGGGTCCTCGCCATTCTCGTCGGCACCGTTGTGGGCGGCATTCTGTTCACGGCATTCAAGAAGCACGAGTGGACTCGCGAGCAGGCTTCCATTTCCGCAGAGCCCGCCGCTGCCCCCGCTTCCGTCGCCGAGCCCGCTTCCGCCGAGGTTGATTCGGTTAAGCCCCAGCAAGTCGACGAGGCCAAGGCCGACGAGGCAGAAGTCGCCGGTGGATTCGTCAAGGCGTCCAACGTCTTTTGCGACCAGAAGGTCGATGGCCGCGATGCCGCGCTGAAGTTCATTTCCGACAACGCCGTCGCCGCTGGCATCGCTGACGATGCCGATGCCCTTCTCGCCGCGTTCCTTAAGCGAGAGGAGGAGGGTACTACGGGTATGGTCGATGGCTTCGCGATTCCGCATGCCAAGACCGATGCCGTCAAGCAGGCTTCCGTCATGGTCCTTAAGGCCCCCGAGGGCGTCCCCGGATGGGATACCATGGACGAGGCGCCCGTCACTTGCGCCATCGCCCTGCTTGTTCCCGAGGCCGAGGCTGGTACTTCGCACCTGCAGATCCTCTCCAAGGTTGCCATGGCGCTCACGGACGATGATTTCCGCGCCGCCTGCAAGGACGCGACCGATCCCGCTGCGGTTGCTTCCCTTATCAACGAGCGCCTGGTCTAAGGCCTCGCCGCGGGGCTTGCTAGCAAGTTGCCCGTTGACGTTTTGCCCGGGCCGGTGGTTTCCATCGGTCCGGGTTCTCTTTTCCATCAGTATGTGACGGGAGCACTCACATGATCTACACCCTCACGGCCAATCCCGCGATCGATTACAACGTATCTTGCGACCGCTTGGATGCCAACACGGTTACCCGTACTCGCGATGCCGTCTACTCGCCCAACGGCAAGGGCCTCAACGTGTCCTTTACGCTCGATCACTACAACGTGCCCACGACCATCTTGGGTTTCTTCGCTGGCTTCTCCGGCAGGTTTATTGTCGAGGGCGCGCGCGAGCGCGGTGTTGAGGTGAAGCCCGTTTGGACCGAGGGCATCACGCGCGTCAACGTCTTCCTTAATGCCGGCGAGGGCGTTGAATACAACATGGTTAATGCCGGTGCCGCTATCACGCCTGCAGACGAGGACGCCATGGTCGGCCTCATCTCCTCGCTCGAGGATCTTGATTGCCTGGTCATCTCAGGTTCCCTGCCCCCTAATACCTCCAATGGTTTTTTGCGCCGTGTCCTTGAGACCGTTCGCGCCAAGTGCTCCCGCTTTGTTCTGGATATCTCAAGCACGCAGCTTGTCGATTTGCTTGAACTCGAGCCCCTGCTTATCAAGCCCAACGACGACGAGCTTCGCGATATCTTCGGCCTGGACGTGCAGCCTGGTGACGATGGTTCCGCCGTCTCCGCCCTAGCGGATCTGCACCGTCGCGGCGCCCAAAACGTACTGCTCACGCTGGGTGGCGCGGGCGCGTACTTTTCCAACGGCGAGCACGTGTGGTTCGCGCACAACACCCACAAGGTGAAGGTGCTCTCCACCGTTTGCGCCGGTGATTCCTCGCTCGCTGCGTTCCTTTCCATCTGGGGTTCCGAGCCCGACCGCGTGGAAGACGCCCTCAAGCGCTCTATGGCAACCGGCGCCAACGTGGTCGAGTGCCCCGGTCTGGGAGACTTTGCCCATGTGGACGAGTACCAGGGCTATATCGACGTGCGCCTGGTCAAGTAGTTCGCAAAGCATCGCGCGCCGCGATTGGTTTCCATATAGGCCGTCTCGCCAAGCGAGGCGGCTCTATGCCTTGATGCGGGTGCATAATGGGGAAGATGTATCAATGTCGATATCCCATCACGAGAGGGGATGTTTCCATGCAATTCTCTTCCAGGCTCGATCGTTTTGGTGACGAGGTGTTCGCTGCCCTCAACGCGCGTAAGGTTGCTCTCGAGGAGGCGGGCCGCACTATCTACAACTTATCCGTGGGAACACCCGATTTCGCTCCGTATGATCATGTCGTTGACGCGCTCATCGATGCTGCGCGCGATCCCCAGATGTGGAAGTACAGCCTGCGCGATCTGCCGGAGATGAAGCAGGCGGTGTGCGACTACTACAAACGCCGTTTTGACGTTGATGGGATAACGCCGGATATGGTCTGCTCGGTCAACGGTACCCAGGAGGGCGTGGGGCACTTTGCGCTCGCCTTGCTCGATCCGGGCGATGTTGTGCTGGTCCCCGATCCCTGTTACCCCGTCTTCGAGGCGGGCGCCAAGCTCGCCGGCGCCGAGCTCTCGTATTATCCGCTTAATGCCGAGCACCATTTCTTGCCCTACGTCGCCGGCATCGATCCGGTCGTTGCCGATCGCGCCAAGTACATGATCGTGTCGTTGCCCGCCAATCCGGTTGGTAGCGTGGGTACCCCGGAGCTATACGAGGAGATCATCGCATTCGCGCGCGAGCACGACCTTCTCATCGTCCACGACAACGCTTATTCCGATATCACCTACGATGGTCCGCGCGGAGGCAGCTTCCTTTCGTATCCCGGCGCGCTTCAGGTTGGAGTCGAGTTCTTCTCGCTTTCCAAGTCTTTCAACGTCACCGGCGCTCGCATTGGTTTTCTTGTGGGCCGAGCTGATGTTGTCGCCGCGTTCTCTAAGCTCCGCAGCCAGATTGACTTTGGCATGTTCTTGCCGTTGCAGAAGGCCGCCATCGCTGCGCTAACAGGTCCGCTCGAGCAGGTTGAGGATCAACGCTTGGCATATCAGGAGCGTCGCGATGCGCTCTGCGCCGGTCTTGAGTCCTTGGGTTGGGAGCGTCCCAACGCGCATGGTTCCATGTTCATCTGGTGCAAGTTGCCGGGCGGTCGCACGGACTCCATGGCGTTCTGCGAGGAGCTTATGGACAAGGCGGGTGTCATAGTTACTCCGGGGGCCAGCTTTGGGCCTTCGGGCGAGGGGTACGTTCGTATGGCGCTGGTGCTTCCGCCCGACCGGATTGCGCTTGCTGTCCAGGCGATACGCGATGCTGGTATCGTTGGTTAATGTCAGCTTCAAACTTAAGATCTATTGTCAATAAAAAATCGGTGTACGGCACTGATAAACCAGTGTAAGCGCGTTAAAATATTCATTGTCTACTGTTGCAGGAATTCGCGGCTCGCTATCTCACAGTCTATGCTTGCCTTAGTTTCTGCTTGAAGGGAAGGAATCTCCCATGGTTAATGACAGGAAAGTCGCTATCGTCGGTTGCGGTTTCGTTGGTTCGTCCTCCGCGTTCGCGTTGATGCAGAGCGGTCTGTTCAGCGAGATGGTGCTCATCGACGTCGATCGCGATCGCGCCGAGGGCGAAGCCCTCGATATCAGCCACGGCGCCCCCTTCGCCAGCCCCATGAAGATCTATGCGGGCGACTATAAGGACGCTGCTGACGCCGCCATCATCGTAGTCACCGCCGGTGCCGCCCAAAAGCCCGGCGAGACCCGTTTGGACCTGGTGAACAAGAACGTCAACATTTTTAAGTCGATTATTCCGCAGATTCGCGAGGTCGGCTTCGAGGGCATCCTGCTCATCGTCTCCAACCCCGTCGACGTTCTCACCTATGCCGCCATCAAGATGAGCGGTCTGCCCGAGAGCCGCGTTATCGGTTCCGGCACCGTGCTCGACTCCGCTCGTCTTAAGGACGCCCTGGGCGCGCACCTTGGCGTCGACCCCCGCAACGTTCACGCCTATATCATCGGTGAGCATGGTGACTCTGAGCTCGCTGTTTGGTCTAGCGCCAACGTCTCCGGTGTGCCGCTGCATGATTTCTGCGAGATGCGCGGCCACTTCGATCACGAGGCTTCCGAGAAGCGCATCGCTGACGAGGTCAAGAACGCTGCGTACGAGATCATCAACAAGAAGCACGCAACCTACTACGGAATCGCCATGTCCGTGAAGCGCCTCTGCACCGCCATCATGCGCGACGAGAAGCACATTCTGCCCGTTTCGAGCCTGATGGTCGGCGAGTACGGTTTGGAGGATATCGCTATCTCCATGCCCACCATCGTTGGCCGCAACGGCGTCGAGTGCCGCGTGCCCGTCTCCTTGGACGAGGACGAGCTCGCCGAGCTGCATCGCTCGGCCTCCGCTTTGAAGGACGTTATCGACCAGGTCGACTTTAACGCGTAAATCGTTTAGAACCGCATTGAAATGCCTTTGTAAGACTCCGTTGCGTTCGTGCGGCGGGGTCTTTTTAATATGAGTTGAACATTGTCAAGTGGCAAAACGTCCCCGCCCCCGGGGAGCTAC